>JAESFR010000001.1_pt1 | contig 1236331 bp, 1165 predicted proteins | sample 9266191 | NCBI WGS metagenome assembly JAESFR01 (sample SAMN14503063, study PRJNA617104) | algae metagenome | isolation source: Pleurocapsa minor HA4230-MV1 and co-occurring heterotrophs from cement on... | place: USA: Nuuanu Pali Lookout, Hawaii | collected 2009-07-20 | reverse complement strand
AACCCAAGCACGCACCCTCTGGAGCTCGGTCGTCACCAGCACCACCGCCACCGACAACCTCACCATCACCGTCAACGGACAACCCGTCCCCGGCATCGGCGCACCCGCACCCAACAACCCCGCACCCGCACCCAACAACCCCGCACCCAACACCACCGCCCCCGACAACAACAACGACAACGACGACAACGACAACGACAACGACAACGACGACAACAACGACCCAGCACCCGCACCCACCAACGACCTCGACGGCGAGGGATGACCGCGCAGGGCGGCGCCTGACCGGCGCCCGGGCACCGGCCACCGGGAGGCGCTCGCCGACGGCGGCCGTGGGTCGAGCTCAGCTGCCGGGGGAGAACCGCCAGACGTCGTCGTCGACGTTGAGCCACTGCGTCGGATCGAAGAAGTTGAACGTCTCCCGGTCGCCACCGAAGGTGTAGATCGCCTCGCGGTCCGACCCGGGTGCGGCGGGCGCCACGACGGTGTCGTAGTCGTAGCGGATGCTCGCCTCGCTGCGTGCGTTCCACGGGCGCTGGGCCATCTTCGTCCAAGTGGCGCCGTCGGGGCTGGTCCACATGTCGGTGGGGCTCTGGCGACCGAACACGTCGAAGGGGTTGGGGCTCTGGCCGTAGCCGCCGAAGCAGACGAACTGCCCGTCGAGCGCGTCGCAGGTGTGCCCCGGTCGCGGTGACCAGCCGGCGGACTCGGTGACCAGCTCCCAAGTGGCGCCGTCACGGGTGCGCCACACGTCGTTGAAGTACGGCGGTGGGTACCCGGTGAAGGCGTACTCCCCGCCCAGCAGGTACAGCCAGCCGTCCTTCACCACCACCGAGGCGCCGGCTCGGGGGTCCCACGGCGCCGCGGCGGTCATCTGCGTCCAGGTCACCCCGTCGACGGATCTCCACACGTCGTTGAACAGCTGCCGTCGCGGCGGGCCGCCGACGACGCCCGAGTCGTCGTTGACCGAGCCGCCCATCACGTAGATCCAGCCGTCGAGCACGGCCGCGCTCAGTCCGGCACGACCGGCCCACGGCGCTGCGGCGCTCAGCTGGGTCCACTCGGCGCCGTCGGTGCTGGCCCAGACGTCGTTGAAGAACTGCGATCGCGACACGAACTTGGGGAAGCAGAAGGGGTTGCCCGCGCAGGCCGGGTTCGGGTCCAGCACGAAGTTCTGGCCCCCGAGCAGCACCATGCGGTCCCCTTGCACCACCACCTCGTGGTACGAGCGTGCCGCCCAGCTGTCGGCCTCGGCGTCGGTGTGCACCCGGGTCCAGGTCGCACCCAGGTCGTCGCTGCGCCACGCGTCGCCCCAGATCGTCGAGTCACCCGGGATCGGGCCCTCCGGGAACGCCACGTACGGGTTCGGGGTGCGCCCGCCGACCAGGAACATCGAGTCGCCCAGCAGGACCGACTCGACCCCCGCCCGGCGGCCCCAGGGTGCGTCGTCGCTGACCTGGGACCACTGGTGGCCGTCGAACTGGTTCGGCTCGGGGCGTGCCGTGGGCATGGGCGCGCACGCTGCGCCCAGTGCCGCCAACGCCACGGGCAGGGCCACCAGGGCCCGACGGATCGAACGCCGTGTCGGCAACGCCATGTCTGGTCTTCTCCCGCTCCGGATCCAGGTCGGCGCCGGCCCGATCCGCCTCCCGCTCAGCGTGCGCAAGGCTAGCGACCCGCCGCTGAACGGCTCAATCGAGCAGTCTTCGTGCCGGAGCCGTCCTGCGGATGCGCGTCAGCGCCCCGTCGTCAGAGTCGGCACCAGGAGCTGGGCGATCATGGCGTGCTCTTCGTCGGGGTCGGGCTCGGGGTCGATCAGCAGCGACACGAGCATGCGCACCACCCACCTGGCGCGTCGGCGCACCTCGGGGGCTGCGGCGTCGCCGAGGAACCCGGCGACCAGCGCCTCGATGACGACCGAGGACTGCGCCAGGGCGGCGGTGGCACCGGCATCACCAGCGGTGAACCACGCCATCAGGGTCGGATCCGCACGGACCGTTCGCAGCGCCGCCTCCATCGCCGCGGCGAGCTGGACCTCGACCCGCTCGGCGTCGTCGACCTCGTGGAGCACACGAGCGCCGATCCGACGGGTCTCGCGATGCACGAACGCGGTGCGGAGCGCGTCGCGTCCGTCGAAGTAGCGATACAGCGTGGCGCGCGAGCAGCCGGCGGCCTGGGCCACCTCCGACATGCCGACCGCGTGCACGCCGCGTTCGGCGAAGAGCGCACCGGCCGCGTCCAGGATCCGGTCGGCGGCGAGCTCGGCCCGTTCGTCGCCCAGCCAGCGTGTCGAGCTCATGACGCCGGGGACCCGGCGGGCACGAAGGGCAACGACCGGTACCGCCGCACGAAGTGGCCGGGCGCGAACTCGCCCGCTGCCGCGTCGACCGCGAAGTCGGGGTAGGCCGCGAGCATCTCCTGGAGCGCGACGCGGGCCTGCAGCCGGGCGACCGCGGCGCCCAGGCAGTGGTGCGCCCCGTAGCCGAAGCTCATGATCTGGCGGGGCTGGCGGTCGACGCGCAGCTCGTCGGCGTCGTCGCCGTACTCGCGTGGGTCGCGGTTGGCTGCGGCGTACAGCAGCAGGACCTTGCGGCCCGCCGGGATGGTCGTGTCGTGCAGCTCGACGTCGCGGGTGGTGGTGCGAGCCAACCCCTGCACCGGACTGGTCATCCGGAGCAGCTCGTCGACGGCGTCGGCGATCATCGCCGGCTGCTCGAGGAGTCGACGGCGCTGGTCCGGACGATCGGTGAGCAGCTCGGCGGACCCGCCGAGCAGCCCGGTGGTGGTGTCGTTGCCGCCGGCGACCATCGTGAACGCGAAGCCCAGGATGCGCAGCACCGACACGATGCCCTGGTCGTCCTCCGCGAGCAGCTGGCTGAGGGTGTCGTCGCCCGGCTCGTGTCGTCGACGTTCGATCAGCTCGCTGAAGTACTCGAACAGCTCCGCCACGGCCTCGGGGGCAGCGAGCACATCCCCCTCGGCGTTGGCTGCGACGATCGCGTCGGTCCAGTCGTCGAACCGGACTCGGTCGGCGGGCGGCACGCCGAGGAAGTGGGCCACGACCATGCTCGGCAGTGGCTTGGCGAGCGCGGCGATCAGGTCGCCGCCGTCGCGCAGCTGCTCGAGCCGCTCCACCACGAACTCCCGGATCACCGGCTCGAGGGACTGCACCCGCCGTGGGGTGAAGGTCCCGGCGATCTGCCGCCGGAGCGCGGTGTGCTCCGGCGGGTCGAGCATGACCATCGGCGTCGCCTCGCCGAGCCCGGCCGCATCCATGTCGCCGTAGCGGAAGGTCAGCCCTTGGGCCGAGGAGAACGTGGCCGTGTCGCGGGCGGCGGCGAACACGTCGGCGAATCGGGACAGGACCCAGTAGTCACCGTGCGCCACGTGGTGCACTGGATCGAGGTCGCGCAGTGCCGCGTACATCGGGAAGGGGTCGCGCCAGCTGGGACCGGAGCACGGCAAGAACTGGGGCGTCTGCAACATCTGCTCCATGATGTCCCGAGGATGAGACAGATGCTGCCTTCTGTCAATAGCCAGCGGCTCCGGCGACTCTGCCCGGCACGGCTGGGCCCAATCGCAGGACCGCGGCGCTGTGCGCGCCCAGGCGCACCGCCGGGGAGCGGGTCGCGTCCAACTCATCCAGGGACACGTCGGGCGACGTGGCCACGAGCACCTCGGCGGTGCCGTCGCCGGTGGGCACCGCGACGGAACGATCGCCGAGGTTGGCGACGACCATCACCTGCTCGTCGTCGTGGGTGCGCACCCAGGCGACGGTGCCCTCGGGCGCACCCGGCACCAGATCGAGGCGGCCCGACCGCAAGGCCGGATGGGCGGCACGCACCGCGTAGAGCTGGCGGTACAGCGACATCACCGATGCAGGGTCGTCGCGCTGGTCCGCGACGTTGGCGCGCACGCGGTCGTCGTTGACCGGCAACCACGGGGTGACGCCGTCGGGGCAGAACCCGGCGGTCGGCCCGGCATCCCACTGCATCGGGGTGCGCACCTCGTCGCGGTTGAGCCGCTCGGGCAGTCGGCGGTTGACCGCCTCGGGCAACCACGGCAGGTGGGTCCGCACGACCGGATCCTGGGCCTGGCGCAGCGGGATGTAGGTGTTCGACTGCGCGAGCTCCTGGCCCTGGTAGATCGTCGGCACGCCGCGCAGCGTCAGCAGGATCGTGGCGAACACGCGGGCCTTGCGCAGATCGCCGCCGACGCGGTCGAGCAGCCGGCTGCGGTCGTGGTTCTCCACGACGTAGGTGGGCTGCGCGGGTGCGGGGAACGCGCGCTCGAACTCGACGATGCGGTCGCGCACCCAGTCGGCGTCGTAGCGCAGCAGCAGGAACTCGAACAGGAACACCAGCTGCAGTCCGTCGCCGCCCGCGCAGAAGCGGGCGAGGTCGTCGGCCTGACCGAAGACCTCGCCGACCAGGACCCGCTCGCGGTCCTCGGCAGCGGCGCCGGTGCCCACGGGGCCGCCCACGCAGTCGTACTCCTTGCAGACCGCGCGCAGCTGCCGGGCCAGGTCGATGTTGTCGCCGGTGTTCTGCACGGTCGAGCGGTCGAACAGGCGGGGGAACCCGGTGGCCACGTTGGGACGGATCCGCAGGTCGGCGAACGTCGGGTCCTTCATCACGTCGCCGAACATGTCGAGGCGGAACCCGTCGACGCCGCGCTCGAGCCAGAAGCGCACCGCGTCGAACAGGGCGTCACGCACCTCGGGGTTGCGCCAGTTCAGGTCGGGCTGGCACGGCAGGAAGCTGGCTAGGTACCACTGCTCGCGCTCCTCGCACCACTGCCAGGCCGAGGTGATCTCGGCGACCGAGCGCCAGTTGTTGGGGTGCCGGCGGCCGTCAGCACCGCGGCCGTCGCGCCACAGGTACCAGTCGGCGCGGGGGTTGTCGCGCGACGAGCGGCTCTCGAGGAACCACGGGTGCTGGTCGGAGCTGTGGTTGAGCACCAGATCGAACAGCACGCGCAGTCCGCGGCGGTGCGCCTCGTCGATCAGCGTCTGGGCATCGTCGAGCGTGCCGTACTCGGTGGCCACATCGCAGTAGTCCGACACGTCGTAGCCGAAGTCCTCCTGCGGGCTCGAGAAGAACGGCGAGACCCACACGGTGCCGACACCCAGCTCGACCAGGTGGTCGAGACGCTCGACGATGCCGGCCAGATCACCGATCCCGTCGCCGTTCGAGTCGGCGAACGAGCGTGGATAGATCTGGTAGATGGTCGTCGAGGCCCACCACGGTGCGGTCATGGGCCGATGTTGTCATGTCGCCGGGTTGGGGTCGGCACGGAACACGACGGCGGCCGGCCCGGGGGGAGGGAGGGAAGGGGCCGACCGCCGTCGAGATGGGGTGCGGTCGCGGCGCGCCGCGACGATCAGCTCTTACCCCTCGCGCCCACGCAGCAGAACCACCCCGCCGGACAACGCTGGGCTCACACCCCGAACTCGTCCTCGAGTCCCGTCACGAAGAACAGCGCAGCGACGAGCTCCGAGGGCCGCACGACCTGGATCGGTGTGTGCCGCGACGCCGTCACGAGCGCCCGCAGTCCCATCGAGTCCATGAACGTCACCCCGGACATGTCGACCACGACGCGTTCGGGGGTGACCTGGGCCTGGTCGAGCAGGGCGCGGTGCAGCTCATCGGCGGTGTGGACTTCCACTTCGCCGCTGACCCACACGAGCGAATCGGACCGACCCACCTCCATGCGATGGCCGGTCTCTGCCGGACCCAACCCCGCGGAGGGCAGCGTCTCCAGCCGAGTCTCCTCGGACGACAGGGGCGGCGACTCGTCGCTCACGGCACCGTCCCGAGCGCAGGGTGACCGACCTCGCACCACACCATCGAGGCCGGGCTGAAGATGAGCCACCGCTCGAGGCCGTGCAGCTTCGCGACCTCGTGTCCGACCGATCGAGCGCTGTCCAAGAACGCCTCCAGGCCCCCTGGCCACTCGACGTTGCGGTGCGTGTCCGCCGTGCGGATCTCCAGGACTTCCATGTCGTCTCCCCCTGGCCGCCCGCAGGGTCGCGGGCCTCAGATCGACATCTACCCCGTCACCGCGCCGGTCGATCACTCCAGATGCCGGCGCGTCGCGTCGCGATCGATCTGGGCCACGCTGGTGGGGTGCAGTGGCTCTGGTTCTCGATCGTCGCCTCGGTGGTGCTCACCGTGCTGCTGAACGTGGCGATCCGCCTGTGGCCCGGCGCCGCCGGGCGCAGCACGCAGCGCCTCGAGGACTGGGCCCAACGGAGCTCGGCCGCAGCGCAGCCCGAGGCGGTCGGTGACCGCCGGGTCCGCGTCGTCGTGCCGTGGAAGGCGATGCTGCTGGCCTCGGTGGTGGCGACCGTCGTGCTCAACCTGGTGCTTTGCCTGGCGTGAGCCCGGTCTGATCCTCTGCGGCTCAACGGCCACGCGGTCTCGACGTGCAGCAGATGGTCGCCGGTCACCCCGGTCCGAGGTGTCCATCGATGGGCAGCCACGGGTGCAGTACCGAACGCGTCCCGACGTCGACGGTGAAGTAGTGGCCCTGGCCAGGCTGGTCGAACGCCCGGTCGATCGGCTGCCGGGTCAACGAGCAGTACCAGAGCGTGCCCACACCTCCGTGGCCGACCACCACGGTGCTGCGCGCAGCAGGCAGCTCGAGCAGGTCGGCGAGCCCTTCGACGATGCGACGTTGTGCGTCCACCGCGCGCTCCCATCCACCGATCGACTCCGTGGGCGCCGAGAAGAAGCGGTCGACGGTGGGCTCGAAGCGCTCTGGTGGCAGGTAGCCGGTCGAGGACCGGTCGTGCTCACCCAGGCGAGGTCTGGCCTCCACGGGGACGCCGAGATGCGCTCCCAGGATGTCGGCGGTCTGTCGGGCCTTGGTCTCGTCGCTGGTGACGATGCGCTCGACCTCCCCCATCCACGGCTGCGACGTCGCCGCCGTGGCGCGAGCGACGCCGGTGTCGCTGAGCGACCATCGCTCGATCGACAACGAGGGGTCGACGCCCACCTCGGGGTGGGTGAGGTAGCGCAGCAACGCCATGCCCGCAGTGTTCCAGACCGGCGCCACCGCTCAGGTCGCGCCGCCCAACGGTTCGAACACGACCACCGGCGCTTCGGTCGCACGCCGACCCGCGTAGGCGTCCAGCTCCGGCTCGACCGCCGCCCACGCCTGCCAGAGTCGATCGCGCTCGTCACCCTGGGCTCGCCGGGCCCGCATGCGCGTGGGCTGCTGGCCCGAGAGGCGCACCACGCACTCGGGGTGCGCCTCGAGGTTGAGCCACCACGCGGGATGACCCTCGTCCCAGCCGTTCATGGCGACCACGACGAGGTTCGCTCCCTCCTCGAGGTAGCCGACGATGACGCTGCGCTCGCGTCCCGAACGCCGGCCGGTGGTGGTGAGGCGCATCGCACCCCAGCCCCTCTTGTTCGTCGGGGTCCACAAGAACCTTCCGCCGCTCATCCGGTACAGCGCGCGGTGCGCCCGCCAGGCCAGGTGCACGAACCACGGCGGCGGCATCCTGGGTGGCCGTGCGGCGTCGGTGGTCATGACGACCCCGGCCATGCGGGGTCACGACCGAGGAACGCGACCAACGCCTCGAGCGGGTCGACCTGGCCCACGGCGACCTCGGGACCGAACATCCCTGGCATCCGCACCGACTCGTCCACCCACATCCGAGCGCCCACGAGCGTGGCGCTGGCCACGTCGTCGTCCACGTCCAACGCAACGCCCAGTCCGCGGGCGACGTCCCAGCCGTGGGTGACCGTCTCGATGAGCTCGAACCCGACGAGCTGCACGCCGGTGGTCGGGCCCCACGGCATCGCGTACGTCGCCTCCAGGCGTCCAGGTGCGCTGAACGCGCTGACGAGCTGATCGACCGCGGCGCGGAAGACCGCCGCTGCGGGCTCGTCGCCGGGAACTGGATCCAGCGCCGCGTCGAAGCTCAGCTCGCCGCCCTCGGCCACTTCTGCGAACGCCAGCAGGCCGCCGACGAGGTGCGCCGCGACCTGCCCGACGGTCATCTCGGGACACGGGCTGGGCCGCTCCTGGTTCTGCGGGCCGAGCTGATCCAGCACCTCGCCGGTCGACCGGGCGGCACGCCGGAGCAGTTCGAGCATGTCGGTGTCCATGTCGTCCATCGCGGCACCGTAACCCCGGCGACGCTCGCCCCGGGAGGGTCGGACGTCCCGAATCGGACGTCCCGAATCGGTAGGCGTGACGAGGCGACCAGTAGCGTGTGCGCCGGTCGGCGACCGGGGGGACGTGATGGGCCGAGCGAGACGATCCTGTGGTGCTGCGGTGGTCGTGGCGATGGCCGTCGTGGTCGTGGGCCTCGTCGCCGGCTGCACGCCCCTGCCGCAGGGGCGATCCCCCATCGGCGACGTGCCCGGTGCGCACGGCGCGTGCGGGACCCAGCGACACACCGCGACCAACCCGGCGGACCGCCGTCTGAGCATCACGACGCTGGAGCCGACCGGGCCGGGCCTCGCGGCGGACGGCGGCCGTTGCGACGACGACGCCCGCCCGCTCGCGGTGGTGGCCCACGGTTACCTCGGTGTACTCGACGCGGCCTACGGCGCGCTGCTGGACCACCTGGTGTCACGCGGGTTCGTCGTGGTGTTCCCCGTGTGGCCGATCGAGTTCGACCCGGACCACCAGTACGACGTGGTCGACACCGGCGTGCGCCTGGCCGTCGCGAACAGCGCACGGGTCGACGTCGCCCGGGTGGGGTTCGTGGGCCACTCCTACGGCGCCGGCATGCTGCCGTGGCTGGTGCAGCGCGCTGCCGAGCGGGGCTGGGGCACCGAGGCGACGTGGGCCACGGCGTTCGCACCGTGGTTCTCGTTGCTGCTGCCCGACGGGCCGATCGAGGTGCCGGCGAACACCCGGTTCACCACGGTGCACTACCGCGACGACGTGATCGTCGACGCTCGCATCGGCATCGAGGTGCTCGACGCGCTCGCCGTGCCCGACGACCAGAAGCTCCACCTGACCGCTCGTAGCGACCAGCGCGGCATCCCCGCGTTGACCGCGGATCATCTGGGGCCGGTCGCGTTCACGATCCCCTGGCTCGGTCCGCTGTCGGTCGACGCCCTCGACCGGTGGGCGTGGCGGGTGGTGGACACGACCTCGTCCTGTTCGCTGTCGGGCCGGTGGTGCGACGAGGACCTGACGCAGGTGGGCACGTGGCCCGACGGTCAGGCGTTCCGCACTGCGATCGCCAGCCGTGACCCCCTCGACTCGGGTCCGCCGGCGTTGCAGGAATGCGTGTTCCTCATGAACCCAAGGCCCTGCCCGAGCTGACGGCTCGGGCGCCTACAGTGCGCCGCATGGGAGAAGGAACGGCCGGAAGCGGCGCGGGCGACGACCCGTTCGCCGAGCTGCGCGCCGAAGGGTTCTTCGACGGCGCGCCACGCGAGCCCAGCGCCGAAGAGCGGGCCGCAGCCGCCGCACGTCGCGCCCGACAAGCGGACCTGCAACGGCGACTCGCCGAGGAGGCCGAGCACGAACGACGCCTGGCCGCACGCGACCGCAAGCAGCACCGCCGCACCGGTACGACCGCTTGGTCGGTGGGCACCTCGAAGTACCGCAACGTCATCGCGCCCGTCGCAGGGTTGATCATCGTGGTCGTGGTGGGCCTTCGAGTCCTGCAGGGCGGCCCCGAGTCGGTCACTGCGGCGCTCGATCCGCCTGCCCCTCGACCGCAGGACTACCCGCCGGCCGAGCAGGACGTGAGCGACACCCCGCTCGGCACGCCGCCACCGGCGCCGGCCTCGCCCGGCACGTTCGAGTTCGTGCTCACCCAGGACGGCAGCGACCAACCAGTGGCGTGGGACCCGTGCAGGGAGGTGCGCTACGTCGTGAACCCCGCCGGCGCTCCACCCGGCGCCGACGCGCTGCTCGAACAAGCCATCGCCCGCACCTCCGCCGCGACGGGCCTGGTGTTCGTGAACGAGGGCACCACGGACGAGCTGTGGGAGAAGGACCGCGAGCCGTACCAGCCCGACCGCTACGGCGAGCGGTGGGCACCCGCGCTCATCGCCTGGTCGGACCAGGACCAGGTGCCGGGCCTCGCCGGCTACATCGCCGGCATGGGCGGCGCGATCCCCCGCACCTCGCCGAACGACCCGGACAGCGCCATGGCGTTCGTGAGCGGCGCGGTCGTGCTCGACGCAGCGGATCTGGGCGACGCGATGACGCAACCCGGTGGTGCCGACGGCGTCAGGGCCGTCATCCAGCACGAGCTCGGCCACATGGTCGGCCTGGACCACGTGGCCGACGAGACGCAGCTGATGTTCAGCGAATCACGCGTCGCCGACTGGGGCAGCGGTGACCTGGCCGGCCTGCACCAGCTCGGCACCGGGCCCTGCCTTCCTGACCTCTGACGCGTCGCCGACCGGTGCGTCGTCGTCACCGGAAGCGGCGGAGGACCTTCGGCACTGTCCGACGTCCACGAGTCGCAAGAGGCTCGTTGCCGTATGAACGAGCTGCCTGCTCAGGTCGCTGTCCCCCGGACGGGGCCGGCGACGTCCACACGGGTGTCGCGTCGAAGCGCTGGTGCGCGTGGTGTGCTGGTGCTGCTGCTGGCCGTCGGGGTCGCGTGTCAGCCACCACCGCCGCCGCAGGGTTGGGAGGAGCCGTACCTGACCCGGACGTTCGATGACGTGCTGCTGGTGCACCCCACGGGCCCCGACTCGGTCCTCGTCCTGGCTCCGGGGCAGAACAGCACCGCGAACGACAACCGGGTGCTGCTCGACCGGACCGACACACCGCTGTCGAACGATCAGACCAGCTGTGCCACCGCCTGGAACGACGGGGCTGGCCGTCGCAGGAGGGCGTGGCAGCGAGGGTCCTCATCCAGGGCGAGCGCACCCGTGCGGTCACGGTGATCAAGAACGTGTGGGCGAACGCGACCTCGGTGTACGTCGTGCACCACTGGGACACCGCGCACCCCGAGGTGTTCGGTCAGCTCGCCACGTTCGACATGTCCGAGGTGGTCGGGCCGAGCGACTCGGTGTCGCCCGACGCCGCTCGCCGGCTGTGCGTCAGGGTCCGAGGCGCGGAGCTGTCGTTCAAGGTGTGGCGGGCCCGCGACCCCGAGCCGCTGTGGAGCGACGCTGCACACGTGCGCTCGATCGCGGTGCCCGAAGCAGCGCTGCACTCGGGTCGCCCCGGCTGGTACTCGGCGCACCTCCCGCCGGGATCGGCCCAGCACGTCAGCGTGATGTGGACCTCGAACGACGACCCCCCGGGCACGCCGCTGGTCAAGTAGACGTGGTGCGCTGACGCCGCCGAGCGGCGCGGCGCAGCGACCTGCGCTCAGCTGTGCTCGACGGAGACGACCATGCGCATCTCGAGCGACATGCGCACCACGCGGCGGCGAGCGGCTCGTGATGCGGCGAGCCAAGCGTCGGCCCGGTCGCCCTGGAGGCTGGCGGGCGCTGCGGCGGCAGTGTCGAGCAGGTCGGTCATGGCCTCGATCGCGTCGCGGAGCGCCGGCGTGAGCCGGTCGGGCAACGCAGGGCGGTCGCTCGCGGTGCTGGCTCGTGCGACGCCGTCGACGTCACCCGCCGCGACCGCCGCCTCGACATCTTCGAGGCCTCGGTAGCACCACTCGGCGACGTCCTCGCCCGGCAGCACCCCACAACCGTGCGGCGTGCTCAGCGTGTTGAACACGTAGGCGCTGCGGTGGTCCATCTCGGAGCGTGCGTACCAATGCTGGTCGTCGTCGTGCAGGAACGTCCAGATGTCATTGATGACTTGGTCCTCGTCACGCTCAAGGAACGTGTCGGTCGCCAGCCCGTAGCGCAGCTGGTGACGACGACGGTCGACGCTGCGGCCGTCGGCGAGAACCAACGGCTGGGTGATCTGCTGCAGCGGGATCCACAGGTTGACCAGCAGCAGCGACGCGTCGTGGTTGTGCCCGTCGGGTGAGTCGTGCACGAACAGCTCGGGGGCACGCCCGTCCATGATCTGGGTCAGCGGGGTGCCGTAGACGTCCTGGTCGGCGTGCACCGAGGTGGCGCCGCCGTGGTCGTTCATGCCCGACGAGCGGGGACCGACCAGCGACATGCGGTTGGGTCCCGCGGTGCGCATGATGAAGCCCTCGTCCGACAGGTACTGCACCCGCAGCGCCCCGCCGCTCGAGGTGGGCAGGACCGCCCCGGTGAGCGCGGCGCGCACCGTCGCTGCCTGGTCGTCGGTGACGCGCCCGGCCTCGCGGATGTCGGCACACGCTGCTTGCAGCTCCGCGAGGCCCGACAGGTCGACCGTGTCGAAGCCGTGGGTCGCCAGGTCCGGTTGCTCCGAGCCGGCGACGCTCATGTCGATCGTCGAGCAGGCGTGGGTCTCCAGACCCTCGCCGACGTAGGGCGCCGAGGCGCGGGGCCCGGCGCGCAGCAGACCCGGGTGGTCGGGGTCGTCGATGGCCTGGGAGTCGGGCGTGAAGCCCAACTGCACCGGATACGTCGTGTCGGTGATCGTCATCGCAGGACCCCGCAGGCTCGTGGCCGCCGCCGGCGGCGAGGGTGACGGTGGACAGGTGCAGAGGGTACCGGGCCAGCGGTTCCTGGGCCCTGCTGGCTGGCGCTCGTCGGGGTCAGGCGTCGAGGCGATCGATGCGGTCGACCTGCCAGGTCCAGTGCTCGCCGTCGGCCGACACCGAGACCTGCCACACCAGCTCGTCGCCGGGTTCGACCTCGATCGGTTCGGCCAGGGGCAAGAAGCCGTGCGACCAGCTCGACGCTGCCCGGGGCGGGTGGTTGTCGATCGTGACGCCGGGACACAGCAGCGAGTCGAACCAGCAGGCCAGCGCGTGCAGCGTGCCGGCGCGGTCGATCTGGAGCGTGCCGGCCGAGGTGAGGGTGTCGTTCGTCGCGGTCGACAGGTCGACGTCGGCGGCGAGCTCGGGCTGGCCGAGCAGGTTGGCGGGGCTGAGGTCCGCGTACCAGAGCGTGCGCGCCGCCCGGCGGTGCGCGGCGGTGTAGTCGTAGGGCAGCTCGGGTGCCTGCCAGTCCCCCACCAACGCGTGGTCGTCGAACGACTCCGCCGCGCACACCCACATGCGCAGGCGCTCGGGCAGCAGACGCGCGTCCGGACGCAGCAAGCGTTCTCGGGCGTCGCAGGTCCACGCGACGATGCCCTCGTCGAAGCCGGCGTTGCCGATCGTCTCCGAGAGCAGCACGTCGGCCGGCTCGGGCAGGCCGACCTCGAGCGACCAGCCGGCCAGGAACTCGATGCGATCGTCGAACCCGTTGTCGATCGCCAGCTCGCGGGCCACGTCGATGACCGGCCCGCCCTCGATCGCGTAGACCTTGCCGGCGCCGGCCTCGCACGCCATGAACGACAACACACCGCTGCCGCAGCCCAGGTCGAGCACCACGTCGCCGGGCTGCACCGAGGCGTCGATGGCGCGACGGAAGGCGTCCATCCGGGCCGTGTCGTGCAGCATGCTCAGGTGGTAGTCGAGCACCGTGGAGTGCGAGGCATCGCGCTGCCACGCAGGGCTTCCGGGCAGGTGCGGCACGGCGGTGAGGGTAGTTGCGTGCAGATGAGTGCGCGGCCCGTCGGGGGCGCGCGAGGCGGGGACGGAGCCATGAGCTCCGTCCCCGCCTCGACGACTGCCGGTCAGCCGATGGGTCAGTCGTTGTTGAGGATGGTGCCGATACCGGCGTTGCCGACGCCGCCGGCCGGCCCGGTCACGGACTGCACCACGACCTGGAACGTCTCGTCGGGCTCGACGCGCCGATCACCGACGATGGTGACGTTGAAGGTCTTGGTGGTCTGGCCCGGGCTGAAGGTGAAGGTCTGGGTCTTGGCGGTGAAGTCCCGGACCCCGCTCGACACCGCCGTGCCGTCCTGGGTCGCCACGGTGACGGTGACGCTCTGGGTCGTCGGCGCCGACAGCGACAACGTGATCCCCAGGGTCTTGGTGCCGGAGTTGCCCTCCAGGATCGAGCGGGACGACACGTTGACCACCGGCGCCGCGTCGTCGTTGACGATGGTGCCCACCCCCTGGGTGTCGCCGATCGTCAGCTGCGACGCGCTCGACAGCAGCAGCCGCACCGTCTCATCCGCCTCGACCGTCGCGTCCTCGGTCGTGGGCACGGTCACCGTGAAGGTGGTCGCGCCAGCCGGGAAGCTCGCGGTGCCCGACCGCGAGGAGAAGTCTGCGGAGGTGGCGGTGCCGTTGGCGGTGGCGTAGCGCACCGAGGTCGCCTTGGCCGACGGCGCCGACAGCGACAGGGTGAAGGTGAGCGCATCGCCCTCGGCGGCGCTGACGTCGTCGACCACCACGCTCGGCAGCGCGTCGTCGTCGGTGATGGTCACCGTCGCCGTCGTTCGGGTGCCGAGCACGGCGTTGCCGAGCGCGTCGGTCAGGTTGATGCGGAACTGCTCGTTGAACTCGTCGAGGCTGTCGCCCACGACGGGCACCGAGAGCACGGCGCCCGTGGCACCGGCGGGCACCACGACCGAGCTGCTGGTGCCGGTGTAGTCGGCCGGATCGGTGGCGCTGACCGAGCTCGTCGCCCAGAACAGCTCCAGCTGACCGCTCGCCGGACGGTCGAACACCACCGACACGGAGGCCACCGCACCGCTGCCGGTGCCCTCGGTGACGGTCACGTTCGGGCCCAGGGTCAGCACCGACGGCGGGGTGTCGTCATCCGCGATGGTGACCTGCGCGGTAGCCGGGTCGAGCGTGGCCGGCCCGTCCACGGCGCTGAGCGCCACGGTGAAGCTCTCGTCGGGCTCCTCGACTGCGTCGTCGTTCAGCGTGATCGGGAAGGACGCGTTCGTGTCGCCGGCGGGCACCGTGAAGCTGCCGGACAGCTCGGCGAAGTCCTCGGGCGAGGTCGCGGTGCCGGGCGTGGCGGTCCAGTCGACGGTCACGTCCGCGGTCGCCGGCGCGTCCAGGTAGACGTCGACGTTCGCAGCGCCGTCGGCCTCGTCGGCGCTGACGTCGCCGGACAGCGCGACGACCGGCGTCGGCGGGGTCGGCACGTCGTCGTCGACGATCGTGATGGTCGACGTGGCCGTGCCGACGGTGGCACCGATGACCGAGACGATCGAGAAGGTGGCGTCCTCGTCGGGTTCGACCGTCGAGTCACCCAAGGTGGTGAAGCTCACCTCCAGGCTCGTCTCGCCCGGGGGGATGAACGCCGGGTAGGTGTAGGCCGAGTAGTCGGTGTTCGGGGTGGCTGAACCGGGGTTCCCGTAGGCGTACTCCACCTTCACCCACTCGGTGCTGGGCTCGTCGAGCGTGAGCAGCACCGGCTGCGGGTGGGTGTTGTCGGGGCCGCACCACCAGTTCCAGCAGTTGGGGTCGACGACACCCGGATCGCCCTCGATCACCACGCCGTCGTTGACCGACACGGCCGGCAGCGGGTCGGGCGGAGTGGAGGGCTCGACCTCGATCAGCGACGCCGTCGTGTCACCGCCCGCCGAGTAGACGTGGTCGTTGGCCGGGTTGGTGGCCAGGAAGACGGGGTTGGGCACGTTGCCCACGACGCCGGTCAGGGTGAGAGTGGCGGTGTCGATCACGGCCAGGTACCCCTGGTCGGTCATCGCGGCGATCAGCCGGGTGCCGCCACCTGCGAGCGTGACGTGCAGCGCCCTGCCGCCGAGCGGGACCGTGCCGACACGGGACAGGGTCGTGGTGTCGATGACCACCACCCCTTCGCTCTGCGTGCCCAGGTAGAGGCGGTTGGCCGCCGTGTCGAGCGCCATCTCGTTCGGTGCGTTCGCGCCGAAGGAGCCGGTCGCGGCGTAGCTGGGCGCCTGGTGCCGGGTCACGCTGTTGGCCTGGTTCGACACGTAGACCGTGTCGCCACCCGGTGCGATGGCCAGGTAGATGGCGCCGCTTCCGGCGCTGACCGTGGCGAGCGTGGACAGGCTGGGGCCGTCGAGCACCTTGAGCTGGCCGGTCTGGTTGAGCGCCACCGCGACCTTGCCGGAGACCTCGTCGACCTCGATGCCCACCGGCGTGCCGCCGACGAACACATTGCCGACGACCGCCATGGTGGCGGCGTCGATCGCCAGGACCCGGCCCTCGGACTGGGCGGTCACGTAGATGCGCCCGCGCACCGAGTCGTACGCGAGTCGACCCGGCCCGTAGGCCAGGGTGGCGGTCGCCACGACGGCACCGTCGACCACCTTGTGCACCTTCGCCGGGGCGACGAACTGCTGCACGAACACCGCGCCGTCGTCGGGGTCGACCGCGACGCCGGAGAGGCCGGAGGAGAAGCCGGTTCGGCGCACCTCGACGTCGGCCCGCGCTGTTGGAGCGACCGCGACGAGCGTGAGCGCCAACGTGGCAAGTCCGATGAGCAGACGGAAGGCGCGTCGAGCGCGATGTTGCTGCATGGATCCCCCAGTGCATCCGCGACCCGGCGGGTCCGGGTCGGGCCTCACCGTGCTGCTTGTACGGGGGCCGGGACATCACCACTTCCTGCCAATCTCGGCCGGAACCGGCCCGATGACCACGCAGATCGCTTCGACACCCACACTGCGTGTCGGATCGCGGGCGATCGCCCCCTGCCGCGGCGCACACAGGCTTGGCGACTCGGCGACGTGTGAGGACGGTGAAGGTCAGCCGGTGTCGAGGTGAACCCTCAGGTGGTGGTCGCTGACAGCCGACCGGCGTAGAACGCGGCGAGCTCGCGCAGGGCACCGGCGCAGTCGCCGTTCCACGCAGGGCCATGCATCAGCGCCAACGTGGTCGGTTCCAGAGCCGCCAACCCTTCGATGGTCGGGGCGGTCGATGGCGTGAGCGCCGTAGCGCCGAATGCGTCCTCCGCCGCAATCGCCGGACCGATGATGTCGCCGTCCTCGGTGGCTGGGCCATCACCCTGCTGGGTGAACAGGTCGCCGCAAAGCAGGGTGCCGGTGGTCTCCTCGAACAGCACCCCGGCGTCCCAGCCGTGGGGGACGTGCGGGGTCGGCAGGAACCGGACGCGCTTGCCTCCGAGGTCGATGACCTCGTCATCGCCGAGGAGCCGGGGTGGCCGGTCGGCGAGGTCGTTCACCGAGAGGATGCCGGCCATGAACCCGACTGCGATCTCGGCCCGCGGTGCGGCGTCGAGCCACTCGTTCATGGCGCCACTCTCGTCGGACTCGAGGTGCCCCCAGCTGATCCACCGGAGATCGTTGACGGGCCGCACCCGCCCGAAGGCCTCAGAGGTCAGCGGGAAGAGCTGACGCTGTCCCGTGTGGACGAGGAGCGGCTCCTCCGCATCGATCAGGTACTGGTTGAAGCGGAGTCCAGCCATGTCGACAAAGGTCGAGAGTCGGTAGATCCCGTCGGCGATCTCGTCCACCAGCGTTTCCATCGCGACTCCCTCGCTCGGGTCATCTCGACGGTACCAGCGCGAGTTGCCGCGGTGTCTTCCGAGAGGACCGCGCCGGTCAACTCGGCTCGTCCTTCGATCTGCGTACGGCCTCGGCGGTGCGAACGAACTGCCCTTTCAGACGGTCTGACGATGCCGATCGGCAGACGTCGACGGCGGCAGTCACGGTGTCGTGGAGATGATCGAAACCGGTGGCGTCGGTGAGGCGTCCTCGTGAGGTACCCCACTAACCGGTCCTGGTTGGTGGTAGTTAGTGCTGACTGGTGCCGACAGGACCGATGCGCTTTGGTCGGCGTTCTCGGAGTTCCGAGCTAGTCCGGGGTTGCGCATGTGTGGCAAGGGCTTGACTTCAACCGCACATCGGAGTGGCGACTCAACTCCGTAGCGCGACGTAGGGCTCACCACAAGTGCGACTTCAACGCCCTCCCCCATTTAGCTGACCAGGACCTAGAGGCAGCAGCCTCGTCAGGAGGTGACCCAGCCTCCACCCGCCGTCGACGCTGGCGGGCTCTCGAAGATGATCGACCCGTCGCCCTGGTGCCGGACAACCCGACCCTTCAGCTCGTCCCCACCGCGGCTCGCATCTGAGACGACCTCGATCTCGTCTGGACTCACCGATCGGAACATCGACATGCTCATACGGCTGTTCTCCGATAATGCATCGAATACATCGAGACGCGCCGGCGTTGGAAGCTCGACGAATCGGCTCCACTCGTCCTCTAGCCTGCTCCAGCGTTCGGAAGAGATCCGACCGGCCTTAACCGAGCCGTCACTGAACCTAACGATCAGTCGCCAACTCGGGCTATGCCGACTATCCCTGTCCACGTACTCGTCAACTTGCATAACTCCGCTGAGCTCCAGCAGCTCGGCCCAGGTGACACCATCGGACACTCGCTGCCGCAGGTTGGGCACTCCGAGCGACATCAGCACGTCGACCAAGTAGCGGAAGCTGACCACCCCTCTAGCAACCTCCTTACTGAGATTGCTGCCGATCGAGGCAAGGATCGCAGTCTGAAGATTGTCGAACTGCTCCTGTAGGCGATCGATCTGCTGTCGCTCGCCCACAGCTGCACGCTCTTCGGACAACAGTCGCTGGAACAGGCTCGACCACTGCTTCGTCAAGTGCTCTTGGATATCTCCAACGCTAGAGAAGGTGAAGAGCGCGTTGTTGGCTATCCGCTCACGAAGGAATGCGATGAACTCGAAGATGTATCGCGCGGTAGCTGCATCGTCGATCGACCCGAAACGCATCTCAGGCAGGAAGGCGGCGTCACGATTCGCTTGATAGGTGTCGTGTTCGGTCATTACCCGGTGGTCAACGAATGCGAAGACCGGTATCCCAGCAACGATAGCGCTAAGAACCTCCAACTGGGTGATTGAATAGGTCCCAGCGGCTTTCTCCTGAACAAGGGAGATGTCCCCGCTCGCGCCGGCCACAGCGTCAAAGTCGACAGCGCTGGCAGTCGATGGACTGGCGGCGCTCCCGAATCGGGAACCGACAATGACCACCAGCATGTCGCAGTTCGGAATCTCCTTGATGCAGCTGAGCTGGGTGTCGATGCGTGGGTCGTACAACACGTCCGAGTGTTCGCTCAGCGCAGGCTCGAAGCCGAGTCCCTCGATGAAGCCCCTCAGCTGCCCCCTAAGCGTGGCCAAGTCGTACGCTGTGGACGAAACGAAAACTTTTGGGCCTGGCATCGCTACTCTCCCTCTCGTTCCCCACAATATCGTACCCGTGAACTGCATCGGACCTTACCGTTGCCGGCGTTGGTTCCGCGACGCTGAGGGCTCATCTGGTGAGCGCTAATCAGACCAGGTCAGAACCTTCCAGACTGCCAGCGGACCCTCGGCTGGTCGGGTCGCCTTCAGCAAGGTTCGTCCCCACCGATCAGACCCACCAGCAGCGCTGCCCAGGCGATTCACCGTTCCCCACCGGCTAGCTCAAGACCCACCCGTATCGGCGCGGCAGCCACCGGCCCCAAGCTCTCGATCTCGCGCTCGAGGAAGTCTCCTCCATCCCGCCGGGCGATGAGGGCAGTCAGCCCTATCAGCTCGATGTTTCCGACGTCCACGGGACTCGTCGCATGTCGCCACAAGTACGAGCTCGACTGCGCCTCCGCTACTCGCTCTCCATAGGAACGTGCCATGGGGCGCAGTAGATCACTGAGCTCCGCCAACTCGCGCCACGGCGAAATGAGTATCTCGGCCACTCTCCAGAAAACGCGAAGTGGCGTACCCAGGGAGCCGACAGGCGAAACGGACTCCCGGAATCTGAGGTCCTCGCCAACGCGCATGATGTCGCTTCGGCGCTCGACACGAGTCAGTGACGTTCCGGTGGCAGCGAGGATTGCGTAGGCAGCCTGTTGAGGCGGCACCGCTGGGCCGCGACGTCGTCGAAGGGCACCCACAGCGAGGCGGGTGTCATCCTGGTAATCAGGCTCGGGCTGGTCGACTGAGATGCTCGCCAGGAGGCTATCCAGTGCGCGATCGGCTCCGTCCCGTGCGTCCTCCGGGGTGCCTATACAACGCAGGAACGCGCCGTACGCATACTGCTCCCCGGTCAACTCGTAGAGGTCGGCCGAGCGGGTCAAGAAGCCAAGAGCTGCTTCCGGGAGAATGAAGGCCGCCCACTGCGCTGCATCCCTGTAGGCAGTCGCTGCGTCCGTTCGCAATGTCCACAGCAGGGTATCGTGATCGGAGCTTGCTGGACTTCGGTAATCCGATGGGTGAACACGATCTGTCGCTGCTCTATGACGGTCAGTGACTGCCCTGATCTCGGCCTCGACGGATCGGGCGTAGGCCACCAGAAACGCGATCCGGCGCCTGACGACCTCCACGTCCAAGCTCATCATTTCCAGGTCTGACGCCGGCACCTAGATCACCTCCCGCACGTTCGAGAGCACCTCAGGGTTGGTCGCATCAGGGTTCCGCCACTCATCCGCGAGCTTCCAGACCTCAGGCATTCCGGCAAGTTCCCATTTCTCGCACGCCACAACCTGGTTCCCTGGGACAACAACCTTCGCGAGGATCTCGCCCTCCGGCTGAAACTCCGAGTATCGACGGTAGGTGTTGAGGTCCCTCACCTCCTCCGACACTCCCTCCACCGGAACGGCCTGCCGGGGAGATAACAACGTCCAGCAAAGAAAGAGGTATGCGTACGGGTGTATGCCGAACGCGGAGCCGAACCAGAGTGCTGTCTGTCTCGCACGGACCACGGTGTTCGTCCTGAGCGCGGCATCGCGGCTCACCGTTCCGGCCGACAGCGAGATGAACGGAGAATCCTCCGCTGGAGTAAGGCCAGAGACCGGGTCGGCAACATCGAAATGGTTGACGTGCCGATCTGCCGCATCAACTGTCAGACGATCCCTGATCAAAGATGGACTGATCACGTTGACTCGGCGCCACCACGCGCAGGTCAGGCCGCCTCCCGAGCTGATCAGCTCCTTGGCAGCCTCGTCGGAATCGAGGTGCAACCCCTTCACGCACCATTGCACAATCACAGACACCCTCCCTCTGCAGCCCCTGCCAGAGTACGTACTGACATCCTAAACTGGGCAAGACCCGCCTGAAATTTCAGTCGGGTGGGCCGAGCCCGGCCTCATTCTCGAGGTCCGCCCCTCGCCCCGGTACCCGAAGGGGTCAGGTTCGCCTGCGGGCGCCTACTATTCGGTTCAGCCTGGTACCGACGTCGGTGGCGGGTCGCAGAGGGGAAGGAACTCTAGTGGGCGCTGCACAGACCGTGACTTGGGCTGACGGCTTGACCGCCGTCGCTTCGATCGTGACTCCCATTGCTGTAGTGATCCTGGGCCTACTGGTGAACAAGCGCCTTAAGCGAGTTGAGGAGCAGCAATGGCGAGGGCGGGCGCTCATCGAGGCGCGACTCGAGTACTACGCCGACCTCGCTGGTGACCTGAACGACCTATTGTGCTTCTTCACCTTCGTGGGCAGTTGGAAGGAGCTCAGTCCGCCATCCATCGTCAAATTGAAGCGGGAGCTGGACCGCAAGTTTCACATCCACCAACCGTTCTTCAGCGAGCAGGCCGCTACCGCGTACAGCAACTTCATGGGCTGCTGTTTCGAGACCTTCGGCGAATGGGGCGCTGATGCCCGGCTGAAGACGGGCTACGGCCGACGACGGGAAGCACTCGGCGACCGGTGGAATGACGATTGGAACCGGTTGTTCCAGCTGACTGACGAGGCACCCATTCCGGGGGAGGATCTCCTGGAGGTCCGCCGGCTGTACGTCGAACTGGTTGCCCGACTTGTCGACGAGATCCAACTCACCAACTCGCGGCCGGACTACGTCAGCGCCAAGGTCTCCCTCAACGCTCACTAGGCCCGCGCCCGCGATCGCCCGGACCTCGCAGGTCGGCCGATGCAGGCGAAGCGCTACCCGCACTTGGCACGGGCGGCGAAAGCCCCGGAACACCGGCGGGACGATCGAGCCAGGTTCGGTACTCTCTCGCAGGAGAGGAACCATGGACGCGACTTCCCCACGATGGCGACAAGTCACGCCGTCCCAGCACGCCTGGGAGGCCGAGGCGCTCGATCGTCTGCGCGCCCTGCTGCCCGACGCGGACCCCTTCTTCGCCTGGTCGAACTTCGAGTTCACCGACGGCGGTCGCATCCACGAGGCCGACGCCTTGGTCATCACCCCCAAGGGTGCGTTCCTCATCGAGATCAAGTCCTGGTCCGGCCGGGTCACCGGCGATCAGGGCACCTGGGTGCAGGAGCGCAAGGACGGCAGCCGTCTGTCGTTCAACAACCCGGCCCGGCTCAACACCGCCAAGGTCCGCTCCCTCGCCAGCCTGATCCGCCGCAACTGGCCCGGCGGTCCCACGGCACCGCACCCGCCGTTCATCACCTCCCTGGTCTGGTTCTCCAACCCCGACCTGCGGATCGCACTCCCCCAGGAGCTCCGGGGCCAGATCGCGGTCGCTGAAGAGAACACCACTGCGGCCCAGATCCAGACGCTGCCCCAGGCGATCCTGCAGATCGGTGAGGCCGAGGCCAACAACGCCAACTTCCGCCGTGTCAGCGCGGATCAGGCCAACGCGTTCGCCTCGACCATGGACCGCATCGGGTTCAAGGAGTCGACCCGAACCCGCACCGCCGGCTCCTACGAGCTGCAGCTCCCGGCCTTCGCCGAGCGGGGCAGCACCCAGGACTTCATGGCCAAGCACAAGCTGCACGGCCTGCAGGCTCGTGTGCGCATCTACTCCAACGTCGTCGACGCCAGCGCCGAGGACGCCCGAGCGCTGAAGGACGCCGCCACCCGCGAGTTCCTGGCCACCAAGAACCTGTCGATCGACGGGATCGTGCGGGCGATCGACTCCGACATGACCGACTTCGGTCCAGCGGTCATCTTCGAGCACCACCCGAAGGCCATCCGCCTCGATCGCTTCATGGCCGAGCGAGGCGACGACCTGTCGATCGATGACCGGCTCCACATCGTCGAGCAGTTGGCATTGACGCTGCGCGAGATGCATCGCCGCAGCATCACCCATCGCATGCTCACGCCCGAGTCGATCTGGCTGCGCCCCGTGCACACCGACACGCCGGGTGTCGATCGGTGGGAGCCGCTGATCTCGGACTTCTCACTCGCCGCTCGGGAGAGCTCGGCCAGCACCACGGTCGCCACCTACACCCGAGTCGGCTCGCTGCCGGCTGCGCGCACGGGCGCGGTCGAGGTGGTGCTGGGTGATCCGGCGATGGAGACCTACCTGGCGCCCGAAGCGTTCACCGATCCAAACGCGGACGGTGTGGCGCTCGACGTGTTCTCCGTCGGCGCGCTCACCTACTTGTTGTGCACCGACCGCTCGCCGGCGGAGTCACGGGCCGACATGCGCAACGCGCTCGGCGCACGTGGCCTGTCGGTCACGGCGGTCCGACCGGAGCTGGACGCCCAGTTGGATGCGCTGGTGCGGTCCTGCACGACGCCGATCGTGTCGGACCGCCTCGCCGGCATGCCGGCGGTCGCCGACGCCGTGGCGCTGCTGCGCAACGCACTGGCCGGCGATACCGAGGATGGACCCACCGAGGTCGACCCGATCGTCGCGAACGAGGGCGACGTGCTCGGCGACCGGTTCGAGGTGAAGCGCCGCCTGGGGAAGGGCTCGACCGCCGTGGCGTTGTGGTGCCACGACCGCACCCACGAACGCGACGTCGTGTTGAAGGTGGCGCTCGCCGGCACCAGCGCCGAGCGGTTGGGTCTGGAGGCCGACGCCCTGCGCAACCTGCGCCAGGCGAACGTCGTGGAGCTGTACGAGCAGGTCGAGCTGTCGGGCCGGCCCGTGCTGGTGCTGTCGTTCGCCGGCGATCGTTCCTTGGCCCGCTATCTGCGTGACGAGGGTGCGCTGAGTACTGAATTCCTGCGCCGCTGGGGCGAGGACCTGCTGGAAGCCGTCCGCTACTTGGAGAAGGTCGGCGTCGCGCACCGCGACGTGAAGCCCGACAACTTGGGCATCGTCGAGATGGGCCCGCACCGAAAGTCACACCTGGTGCTGTTCGACTTCTCACTCGCCGGAGCGTCGGCTGACGACGTGATGGCCGGCACCCCGCCGTACCTGGACCCGTTCCTGTCCGACGAGGGCCGCCAGCGCTACGACCTGGCCGCCGAGCGCTACGCCGCAGCGGTCACGATCCACGAGATGGCGACCGGCGAGACCCCTACCTGGGGCGACGGCCAAAGCGACCCCGCCTATCTCCCTGACGACGTCCAGGCGACGGTGCTGGTCGAGGCGATCGATCCCGAGGTGCGCACGGCGGTCGCTGAGTTCCTCGCCAAGGCGCTGCGTCGCCACCCTGGCGATCGGTTCGACACCGCGGACGACATGGCACGGGCGTGGCTGGCGGCGTTCGAGGGGTGGGAGTCCAGCGGCGACAGCGACGACGACAGCACGGAGAGCACGCCGACGCCCGGTGGCCTGGCGTTGCCGGACACGTTGACGCTCGACGATCCGATCGGCTCGCTGCCGTCCAGCCAGAAGGTGCGCTCGGCGCTGCGGAAGCTGGGGGCAGAGACGGTGCGCGGCGCGGCCGCAGTTGAGCCAATGGCCGTCAACCGGTCGCGCGGTGTCTCGGTCAAGACCCGCAAGGCGATCCTTCGGCTGCGCGCCGCGGTCCTGGAACGCTTCGCCGACGAGCTGGCTGCACCCACCACGACGCGACCAACCGCCACGACCGAGCCAAGCGGCACGACTCCGACTCCCGACCGACCGGCCGTCGCCGACACCCGACCGGACCTGGACGAGCTCGGACTGCGGCTCGTGCCACCTCGTGGTAAGAGCGGGCCCGCCGGTTCGGTTGCTGACACGGTGCGGGTGCTGCTCGGCTTGGACCCGATCGACGATCTGCCGGACGGGCTCGGCAACGACTGGCCGACGGTGTCGGCCACCGCCGAGCGCATGGGCGTGACTCAGGGCGCCGTGTCGAACTGGTTCCAGAAGGCCCGCAAGCACTGGGCCGAGTCGCCCGAGCTGATGGCCGCCGCGGCCGACCTGCTCGACACACTCGCCGACCTGGGTGGTGTTGCCGGAGTGTCCGAGCTGTCCGAACCGCTGATCGATCGCAGGGGTACCGGCAACGACCCGGCCGACGCTCGACGCCTGGCCAACGCGGTGGTGCGCGCCGTGCTCGAGTCCGCCTCGCCAGTGGCGGACTGTTTCTCGATCCGCCGGTTCGGGAGGCGCACTCTGGTCGCGGTCAACGGACCCGCCATCGCCGCGGTGGCCGACGCCGACCATAACCAAGCTCCGTCTGCAGCCTTGGACCCGACCGCGGTGCAGCAGCTGGGTGGCATCAACCCCGCGCCCCTCATCGACCTCGCAGTCGCGCTCGGCACCCGGGCGGACGAGCTGGTGGCTACCAACTCGCTGGTGTCCAGCACCGAGGCGGTGCCGGCGCTGCGCGCTGTGCGCGCCGACGCCGGCCGATCGCTGTCCGACGCACGTCTCGTCCGCCTGGCCGCAGCCGCCTCGGACCGCGCCGCCACCAACGCAGCATCGGACCTGGTGCCGATGGCGGCCTCGGCGGTCGATGCGCTGCGTTGGTCGCGCACCAGCCTGATCGGCTCGGCGCAGCTGCGAGAGCACGAGCTCGCTGCCCGAGTCGCCGCACGCTTCCCCGCCGCCAGCCTGCCGACGCGCCCCAAGCTCGACGAGCTGATCGCGGCTGCGGGTCTGCCGTTGACGTGGTCCGACAAGGCACAGGCCTACGTCACCCCCGACAGCCCCGGGGGCGTCGGGCCGCTGACAGAGGTGACCAGCCTCCGCGCACCGGTGCTCAGCGTGGGTGGCACCAGCTTCGTCAAGCCTCTCCCAGCCGAGCCCGAGATCGCGGCGGCTCTGCGCATCGACGAGCGCCTGGAGCACTCGCTCAGCGACGGCGGCTTCCTGGCGCTGCGGGTGCCGACGGATCGACTCGTGGACGCGCAGCGTGGACTCGCCCGTTTCCAGACAGGTGTGCCGCCCATCTCGTTCGTCGACCTGGAGGCAACCTTCCTGCGCCACCTCCGGGTGAGTGCCGAGGGGCGCAAGATCGACTGGGCGAACCTGGAAGGCGCGGACGATCCCGACGACCTGAACTGGCCCCGACTCTCGGTCGTCGCCGGCGCTGCGGTCGACGCCACCATCGACGAGGTGACCGCCGCCGAGCGGGTCATCGCCTGGTTCCCCGGTGCGCTGGTGCGCCACGCACCCAACAACCAGACCGCCCCGCTCGACCGACTGCGCGAAGCCACCACCAACGCCAAGCTGCCGCTGCGCACCCTGTGGCTGGTCGTCCTGGGCACCGCAGCCGACGCGCTGCCCACGGTCGACGGCACGCCCGTGCCGGCACTCGCGACGGGCGAACGGCTGGACCTAACCAGTACCTGGCTGCACGACGACCACCGGGCGGGAGGCCTGACCGCATGATCGAGTCCCCGACGCTGCTCTCCACACTGCAGCGCCAGCTCAAGGTGCTGCTCGATGACTTGCGCGACCAGGTCGACAACGACCCCAACGTGGGCGACCCGCTGCGGGCGGAGTACCAGGCGGCGTTCGACGCCGAGCGCACTGGCTGGACGTTCACCGAATGGTCAGAGGATCGACTCACCCAGGTCGCGGTCGGCTGGCTGCTCGCCTGTGTGTTCGTGCGCTTCGGTGAAGACAACGGCCTGATCGACGACGCCATGCTCGCCGGCGGCGCAGCGCGAGGTGTCGAAGCCCGCGCGGCGCAGCAGGACTTCTTCCGCACCAACCCCCACGCCTCGGACCTCGACTACCTGCACCAGGTGTTCCGCAACGCAGCTGCACTCCCGGGACTCGATGGGGTGTTGGGAGAGGGGCACAGTCCGCTGTGGTTGGTGGACCCGTCCGCGGACGCGTGCACCGAGCTGCTGGCGCTGTTCCGTCGCACCGGCGACGACGGTCGCCTCGAGTTGGAGTTCACCGATCCCGAGCTCGACACCCGCTTCCTCGGCGACCTCTACCAAGACCTGTCCGAACACGCGAAGAAGACCTACGCGCTGTTGCAGACCCCGGTGTTCGTTGAGGAGTTCATCCTCGACCGCACCCTCGACCCTGCGATCGAGTCTCACGGACTCGCAAACACCGATCTGATCGACCCTACCTGCGGATCAGGTCACTTCTTGTTGGGTGCGTTCGAACGACTCTGGCAACGCTGGCACGACGCCGAACCCGGTGAAGCACCCGCTGTCACCGCGCAACGAGCGCTCGACGCCGTCTGGGGTGTCGACCTCAACCCGTTCGCCGCGGCGATCGCACGCTTCCGACTCCTCGTCGCCGCGCTCCGCCGCTGCGGGCTCACTCGCCTCGCCGACACACCCGACTTCACCATCCACGTCGCCGTCGGCGACTCGCTCCTGTGGGGAGCGAAAGAGCAGCACCTCCGCGGCATGGAAGGCGCTGGGCTCGCGGTCGACCGACTCTACCTCTACGCCACCGAGGACTCCGACGCGCTGCGCGAGACATTCCGCCGCACGTACGCGGCCGTGGTCGGCAACCCGCCCTACATCGTCCCCAAAGACAAGGCCGCCAACGCCGCCTACCGCGAGCGCTACCGGTCCTGCTCGAGGAAGTTCTCCCTCGGCGTGCCCTTCACCGAGCTGTTCTTCAACCTCGCAGACCGCGCCAATGTCTCGACCAACGCACCCGCCGGGCAGGTCGGGATGATCACTACAAACAGCTTCATGAAGCGCGAGATGGGCAAGAAGCTCGTGCAGGACTACCTGCCTAAGTGGGACCTCACTCACGTGGTTGACACATCCGGTGCCTTCATTCCCGGTCACGGCACCCCAACCGTGATTCTCTTCGGTCGCAACCAACCCCCGGCCGCCGACGCCGTGCGTTCGGTGCTCGGAATCCGCGGCGAGCCGTCGACGCCGGCCGACCCCACCAAGGGGCTGGTGTGGTCGTCAATCGTGGCCCAGATAGACACCCCCGGTAGCGAGTCTGACTACGTCTCGGTGGTCGACACCGACCGCAGTCGGTTCGCTACCCACCCCTGGAGCATTGGTGGTGGTGGGGCGGCTGAACTGAAGGAGCGTCTGGACACAGCTGGGTCCGATCCTCTGGGTAGCCATGTCGCGAGTGTCGGCTTCGGTGCCATCGCGGCGACCGACGAAGTGCTCATCTTGCCTGCCGGTCGAACGTTGGCCCGCAGAGGAGTTGAACGATCGGCGATCCGGCCACTCGGTCTGGGCGATCAGGTACGAGACTGGCGGCTGACCGGCTCGCTTGCTGCAGCGTTCCCGTACGGCAGTGACCGGCTGCTGGATCTGGAGGAACTACCTGGGCTGGGCCGATGGATGTGGCCCTATCGCACCACCATGGGCAACCGTGCCACCTTCGCGAAGCGCACCTACTTCGAGGAAGGCCGTCCGTGGTGGGAGTGGCACCAGGTTGCCCTCGACCGTCTCCACACACCGCTGTCGATCGCGTTTTCGTTCGTGGCGACGCACAACCACTTCGTTCTGGACCGCAGTGGCAAGCTCTTCAACAGGTCTGCGCCGGTCATCAAGCTACCTGAAGGAAGCTCGCTGGAGGTCCACCTTGGCTTAGTGGCGTTGCTCAACTCCTCGGTCGCCTGCTTCTGGTTGCTGAACAGCATGTTCAACAAGGGAGGCGGAGGTGCTGCAGCCAAGCTCGCTGCGGAGTCATGGGACAACTTCTTCGAACTCGATGGGACGAAGCTGCAGCTGTTCCCATTGCCTGCCGGTGATCGTCCCGTCGAGCGCGGCCACCAACTCGACCATCTGGCCGCCGCGCTGACGGAGTGGCAGCCAGCGGCTATTGCCACAAGAGGAGCGCCGACACGGCCGGCACTCGAGGCAGCCCGGCTCGAGTCGGAGCGCTTGTTCGCGGAGATGGTGTCCGCTCAGGAGGAGTTGGACTGGCACTGCCTCCGTCTCTACGGCTTGATCGACGAGCCGCTCACAGTGCCGGAGCGCGAGCAGGCGCCGCCGCTGGCGTTGGGAGAGCGAGCCTTTGAGATGGTGTTGGCGCGAAAGGTTGCGGCAGGTGAGACGGAGACCGCGTGGTTCACTCGGCACCGGTCGACCCCGACTACTCAGCCACCAGCTCACTGGCCTGACTGGTATCGCGATCTCGTAAATCGACGTATCGAGCTCATCGAATCGGACCGCAATGTGGCGCTGATTGAAAGGCCTGCGAACAAGCGGCGGTGGAACCGCACGCCGTGGGAGGAGCTCGAGCAGGCAGCGCTACGCGACTGGCTGCTCGACCGGCTCGAGGATCGCTCGCTGTGGTTCGACGACGATCGCGCAACCGCGCGCACTGTCGCCCAGCTCGCTGACCGTGTCTCGACTGATGCCGACTGGATGGAGGTCGCTCGCACCTGGGTCGGTCAGGCGGATATCGATCCGCTCGCGGTCGTGACGAAGCTCGTCACCGACGAGCACGTGCCCGCTCAGGCTGCTGCCCGCTACAAGCCGTCGGGCATGGCCAAGCGTCGCGAGTGGGAGCACACCTGGGACCTGCAGCGCGCCGAGGATCGGGGCGAGGACGTTGGCCGCATCGCGGTACCACCGAAGTACGCGTCGTCGGACTTCCGCAAGGCGTCCTACTGGAAGCACCGCGGCAAGCTGGATGTGCCCAAGGAGCGGTTCGTCTCGGTGCACGGCGCCGAGCGCGACGCCTCGGCCGGCGACTCGACGATGGTGCTCGCCTGGGCGGGGTTCGACCACGCCCAGCTCGCCCAGGCGCTCGCCACCTTGCTGTTCCAGCGACAGACCGCGGATGGCTGGACCGGCGAGCGACTCATCCCGCTCATCGCTGCGCTGGAGGAGGTGGTGCCGTGGGTCGAGCAGTGGCATCCCGACGTCGACCCGTCGTTCGGCCAGCCGCTCGGCACCTTCTACCGGGGCCTGATCGACCAGGCGCTCGACTCGATCGGCGCCACTCGCGCCACACTGACCGAGTGGGCGCCACCCGCTCCCACTCGTGGCCGTGCCATGGCGGCCGCTCCCTCCGACACCCTCCTCGAGAGCTGACTCTGTGACGATGCTGCTGCGCGACGCCATCTCCATCCCGACCGAGGTGCACCAGGGCGACCTGGTGTTCAAGCTCACCGACGCCACCGAGCACACCGAACAGACGCTCGCTCAGTACGTCGTCACCCCACAGCTGCTCGACGCGTTCCTCGAAGCCGAGCAGGTGGTGCGCTCCGCCGTCACCGATCACACCTCGAAGGCGGCCTACCTGTCGGGCAGCTTCGGTTCCGGCAAGTCCAACTTCATGGGTGTGTTCCAGCTGCTGCTGGACGGCAACCCGACGGCGCTGGCGAAGCCCGAGCTGGCCGAGGTCGTGAAGCGGCTCGCCGAGTGGCGCGGCGACCGCACGTTCCTGACGGTGCCGTTCCACCTGATCGGCGCGACCTCGTTGGAAAGCGCTGTGTTCGGCGGCTACGTGTCGTACCTGCGGGCGATGCACCCCGAGGCACCGATGCCCGACGTCTTCGCCGACGAGCCGATCCTGGCTAACGCCGACACGCTGCGCGCCACGATGGGCGACGACGCCTTCTTCGCCGCATTGAGCGACAACGAATCGGGTGGAAGTGACGGCTGGGGCGACCTGGGCGGCTGGGATGCAGCGAAGTACGTGGCGGCGCGAGCACAGCCGGCGGATGGCAACGAGCGCCGCTTGTTGGTCCAAGCCTTGCTGGGCAGCCTGCTGTCCGCCTTCGCCGACGGCGCCAAAGCGAACCGTGACGGCTACGTCAGCATGGACGCCGGGCTCGAGGCGATCAGCCGGCACGCGCACGACCTGAAGTACGCCGGGCTCATCTTGTTCCTGGACGAGCTGATCTTGTGGCTCATGTCGCGTATGGCCGACCCGGCGTTCGTGTCCGCCGAAGCGTCGAAGATCTCGAAGCTCGTCGAGGGCAGCGATGACCGCCGGCCCACGCCGATCATCAGCATCATCGCCCGCCAGCGCGACCTTCGCGATCTGATCGGCTCGGACGTGCCGGGTGCCGAGCGCCTGGGCTTCATCGACCAGCTGAACTTCCAGGCCGGACGGTTCGACGACATCCAGCTGAACGACTCCAACCTGCCGGTCGTAGCCCACCACCGTTTGCTGCGACCCGTGAACGACGCCGGGGCCGAGGCGCTCGCCGACGCGTTCGGGGCGCTGTCGCTCACCGACGACCAGCGCGACGCTTTACGTGGCGCTACGGGCACCGACAAGGACTTCGCGCTCTGCTACCCGTTCTCGCCGGCCTTTCTGAACGTCGTGGTCGACGTCGCCGGCGCGTTGCAGCGCACGCGCACCGGTCTTCGTGTGCTGTTGGATCTGCTGGTCCGCAACCGCGAAACGCTCGAGGTCGGTCAGCTGGTGCCGGTCGGCGACCTGTTCGACGTGCTCGACGCGTCGGACGAGCCCTTGTCCGACGCCATGAAGCAACCATTCGAGTCGGCCCGGCGCATCTACCGGACCTCGCTGAGGCCGATGCTGCTGGCCGACCACAGTCTGGTCGAGGGTGCCGAGCTCACTGCGCCGTTCGTCAACGACGACCGGCTCATCAAGACGCTGCTGCTGGCCGCATTGGTGCCGAACTCCGAGCCGTTCCAGAACATGACGGCCCGCAAGCTGGTGGCGCTCAACCACGGGCTCATCTCCAGCCCGGTGCCGGGCATGGAAGCCAGCGTGGTCGTCACCAAGTTGAACAGCTGGGCTGCTCGCTCCGGTGAGCTGCAGGTCGGCACCGATCCGCACAATCCGACCGTGCACCTGGTGCTCAGCGAGGTCGACACCCGGGCCATCCTCGACTCGGTCGCCGGGGTCGACAACCCCGGCAGCCGCCGCAAGTTGGTGCGAGATCTGCTCGCCGAGGAGCTCGGCGTCTCGACCGACCAGCTCCTGCAGTCCACGAAGCTGCTGTGGCGTGGTGTACAGCGCCCGGTGGAGCTGGTCTTCGGCAACATCCGCAACAGCGACGAATTGAGCGACTCGTCGTTCGCGTCGAGCGGCTCGACGTGGAAGGTCGTCATCGACTTCCCGTTCGATGAAGAGGGCCACAGTCCGCTCGAAGACCTGGAACGAGTGCAGCGGCTGCGCGACCAGGGCCACGAGTGGCACACCGTCTGCTGGATCCCGTCGTTCTTCACCGCCGAGAAGCGCGCGCAGTTGGGCGATCTGGTGCGCCTGAACCACCTGATGCCGATGCCCGGCCAGGTCAGCGAGAGGTTCGCCGAGGCCACCAAGAACCTGAGCCCCGAAGCACGGGAGTCGGCCCGCCCTCAGCTCGAGGCGCAGCAGCGCGCCGCGCGCAGCCAGCTGCAGCAGGCGCTCAAGCAGGCGTACGGCATCGGCACCCGCGACGCCGCCGTGGTCGACTCCTCCATCGAGTTGTCGGACCAGTTCCCCAGCCTGCTCGGTGGGTTCACGGTCCGGCCGCCCGTCGCGTCGACGCTGCGCGAGGCGTTCGACTCGGTGGTCAGCCAGGCGCTCGAGCACACCTACCCCGCCGCGCCGCCCATCGACGGCGAAGTGCGCCTGCCCGAGCTGCGCACCGTCGCCACGCTGTGCGATCAGGCGTTGCAGCAGCCGGACCGGCGCATCCCGCAGGTGCCCGCCGCCGAGCGCAAGGTGATGACCAAGATCGCCAACGAGCTGAAGCTGGGCATCCAGTCGGCACAGGCGTTCGTGCTGGACGTCACCCCGAAGTGGGACACGCACTTCACCCGCAAGCTGGCTGAGCGGTCGCAGTCGGGCGCCGACGGTCACGTGACGGTCGCTGAGCTTCGCGCTTGGATGGATGAGCCGGCCGCCATGGGCCTGAGCAAGGAGCTCCAGAACCTGGTGATCCTGGTCTGGGCTGCCGCGACCGACCGGACGTTCACCGATCACGGCGGCCCGGCGAAGGTCAGCGTCGACTCGCTCGCCGACCACTTGGAGGTCGTCGCCCAGGACCTGCCCGACGCGTCGACCTGGGCCGAGGCCCGCCTGCGAGCCGAGCACGTGCTGGGTGTTGCCGGACTGCCGGCTGACCCGTCCGCCGTGGGGCTGACCCGCTTGAGCAACCATCTGGCCGCTGCGGTGACTGCACATCAGGACGCCGTGTCGAGTCTGGTGGGCTCGCTCGAGTCGCTGGCCGCGCTCGTCGGCGAGGACCAGCCGAACCGGGTCCGCACCGCCATCGTCGCGGCAAACCTGATCTCGGGCGTCGCCGCCGCCGGGAGCGATCTGGAGAAGCTCGAGGCGTTCGTCGCCGTCCCACTGGAGCCCAGCCCGCAGGCCGTCGGCGCGTCGATCAAGTCCGGCGATGCGGCGGGCGGCACGATTCGAAGTGTCGACCTGCAGATCCTGGCCGCCGCGATGGCCAAGCCCGAGGGCGCCACGATCGCCGGGCAGCTCACCGAGCTGCTGACGGCAGAAGAGTTGGCAACACCCCTGGCACCGGCGTTGCGATCGATCTACGAGCAGGCGCGCGACCTGGTGGTGGTGGTCAAGAAGGACCCGAAGGGCGGCACTCGCCATCCGATCGCCTCTGAAAGAGGTATGGAGCCGCCAGCTGCCGCGAAGCGGCTCAAGAAGCTCAGCAAGCAGATCGAGGCCGGCGAGCTGAACGGTGACCGCTTCGACATCGAGATCACGGCCATCGTCGACGAGGACACGTGAGCAACGAGTCCTCGTCCCGAGTCGCCACCCCGGAGCTGGTGCGACAGCTGGTGCGCGACATCCGCGGCCAGCTCGAGGAGCGGCCGCGCCCGCACCCCGAGCCGCTCGTCATCGCCGCGCGTGCCCAGCCGCGGTGGAACGGGCCAGCGATCGACGACGCTCGGTTCGGTCGAATCGAAGTCGCCGCGTGCGTCAGTCCGCTCGCGGCTCGGCGCGCGCTGGCTGACTTCAGTGCTGATCCCGAGAACGCTCGGGCCACGCTGGTGGTGCTGACCGACGTGCCGGAACGTGCGCTGGGAGCCGACCTGCTGGGCCGCTTCGTGCGCCCGAAGCTGTACTCGCTCAGTCCGTGGGACGCGGTCCGTCAGCGGTTCGGCGTGCCGCGTCTCGACCCCGACTTCGCCAAGCGGCAGTACTCGTGGATGTCGGATGTGTTGTTGGATGTGCCAGTGACCACCGTGCCGCCCGGCGCAGCGGTCCTCAGTGTCGACGCGGCGTTGCGTGCGGTGACCGAAGTCGTGTTCGGTGCGACCGGCACCTCGGTCGAGCGGCTCTTGGTCGCCAGCGCCACACCGGGGTTCGCCGAGCGCGTGCAGCACGCCGACGAGCGGATCGTCACCGAGCTCTGCACGTCGCTCGCCATGCTGCACGGCAACGTCGGAGCGCTGGTGCTGGGTGCCATTCAGTGTGGCCGTGGCGAGGTGGCGCTGCCCGCCGGCCTCGCCGCACGCACGCTGGTCGGGAGCATCTCGGGCCACTACGCCCAGGCCGAGATCGGCCAGCTCACCGGCGTCAAGCAGGTGACGGACCAGGCACTCGACGCGTGGGCTCGCGCCGCCGAGCTCGCGTACGCCGAGCTGGCGGCCACTGGCGACCCTGCCGCGGTGCAGGTGGCGTTCGTCGGATCGGCACTCGTAAGCGAGTGGCAAGCGCCGCACCCCGGCGCCAGCGACGTGCTGACCGCCAGCTTCGAGGCTCGGCTCGACAAGCTCGGCGAGGTCCTCGAGTCCGTGCTGGACGCGAAGGAGCCGAGCGATGCCGACGCGTTGCGCAGCGCCGTCGCGCACGTCCTCGAGCACCGCGACGCCACGACCGAGCTCGGTCGCCCTCGAGCCCAGCGGGCACAGCTGGCCGCGCGGCTGGTGTCGTGGCTGCGTGACCCGATCAGCACCATGGCCGGGACCGGTGCGGCGGCGGGTGACACTCCCCCCTCGTTGATCGCTGCAGCGGACGCCTACCTCGCCGACGGCGCCTGGGTGGATGCCGCACGACGGCGCGTCGGCGAGGGAGATGACAACCCCGAGTCGTTCAGGACGGCGCTGCAGCGCATCGCCGCGGCTGCACATGAACGCCGTGCAACTGGCAACCGATCCTTCGGCACGGCGCTGGCCAACTGGACCACGAACGGGTCAGCCTCGGATCTGACCGGAACCGGCCTCCACGTCGTCGAGTCGATCCTCGACGACGTCGTGGCACCGCTCGCCAAGCAGCAGCCCGTGCTCCTGGTGGTGCTCGACGGCTGCGGGCTGCCGGCATTCCTGGAGTTGGCCGACCAGTTCCGCCAGCTCGGACTGACTGAGCTCGGCAAGGGTGGCCAACGTCAGATCGGCCTGGCTGCGTTGCCGACGGTGACCGAGGTGTCCCGCACCTCCCTGCTGTGTGGCCGCCTGCGCATCGGCAAGGCCACCGATGAGTCCAAGGAGTTCCCCGCCCACGCGAAGCTTGCCAAGTTCGACGGTCCGGCGCCGGTGCTGTTCCATCACCGCCCCGACCTGGTGAGCGGTGTCGGCCAGGGCCTTCCGCCCCAGGTGCTGACCGCCCTGAGCTCGTCGGGACCTCGCGTGGTGGGCGCCGTGGTCAACACGATCGATGACGAGCTGAGCCGGGGTGACTTCACCCCCGAGTACCGCATCGAGAACCTGGGCCCGCTGCCGGCGCTGCTGCGCGCCGCCGTCGATGCAGGTCGCCTGGTGATCGTCACCGCTGACCACGGCCACGTGCTGGGCGTGGGCCTGGACGGCAAGGGCCAGACCGACATCAAGGGCGAGGGTGGCGAGCGGTGGCGCGTCGCCGACCAGCCGCCGTCGGACGACGAAGTGCTGCTGCGGGGCGAACGGGTGCTGCACGGCGGCGATGTTGGTGTGCGGGCGCCGTGGCACGACGATCTTCGCTACTCCGCCAAGAAGGGCGGCTACCACGGCGGCGCCACGCCCGACGAGTGTCTGGTGCCGCTGTCGGTGTTCGCCCCGATCGGTGTGGATGCGCCGGGCGGCTGGACGACGTTGACGACCGCGCCGCCGGCCTGGTGGGACCTGCACGTGGAGTCCGTGCCGGCCGCCACTCCGCCACCCGCTCCGAAGCGGCCAGCGAAAAAAGCGCCGCCGGCGAACCAGGACTCCCTCTTTGTCGTCGAGCCGGCCACCACCGAGGTGGCACCTGCGGCGTCGACCGCTGCCGCTGCGGTCGCGTCGGTGCCGTGGATCGACGAGGTGCTCGTGTCCGAGACGTACGCCGTGCAGCTCGGCGCCATCACCCGTGGCAAGCCCGCCGACGACCGTGTGCGCGAAGCGTTGTCAGCGCTGCAGAGTCGCGGTGGCGTCGCCAGCTTCGCCGTGCTAACGCAGGCAACAGGCATGCCCCCGGCCCGCATCCCCGGGTTCGTCACCTCGCTCGAGCGTCTGCTCAACGTGGACGGTTATGGCGTCATCACCGTCGACCGGTCCGCCCAGGAGCTTCGCCTGGACGAGGCGCTGCTCCGTTCGCAGTTCCTGTCGACGGATGCGTGATGGGCCAGGCTGATCTCCCGCCGCAGCCACGCGCCGCTGATCGCCACCCGGGCCACTACAGCGCCACGTTGGCCTTCGATCGGCAACGGTCGTTCGTGCTCGCCAACGCGTGGAGCTTCGTGGCGATCTTTGTCGTATCGCTCGCGTGCGCCGCCGCCATCTGGCTGTGGATGCCCGGCGGGCCAGGAGCTCGAGGTTTCCTTGCCGGGGTGTTCCTGACCTCGATCGGCGGGTTCGCTGCCCACTGGGTATCGATCGCCAGTGGCTCGTCGACTGCGTCGATGGGCCAAGCGGCCGAGGAGTGGACGGCCACCGAGCTGCGTCGACTCCGCCGCAAGGGCTGGAAGACCGTCAACCACGTGACGTTCCGCAAGTGGGACATCGACCACATCGCCGTCGGACCCGACGGAGTGATCGTCGTCGAGACGAAGTGGCGCTCGAAGCCGCTCGACCTCGAGGCTCCTGACACCTGGCTCGCCGAGGCCGCAGAACGGTTGCACCGCAACGAGCGCGACGTGGCCGGTCACCTCGGGTGGGGCGCCAAGCAGGATGCTCGGATCACGTCGGTGCTGGTCGTGTGGGGCCCCCGCATCGAGCAGGCAAACGACGAACCGTTGCCCAGCCGGCACAATGTGAACGTGCTGGCGGGAGAACATCTGCGACGGAACCTCGCCGAACTGAACGAGGCGCACCTGAGTTCCGACGAGATCGACACGATCTATACCAAGCTGCTGAAACAGGCACACCGTCGCGATGAAGGCGAGGCGACCACCTGGCCCACCTTGCGTGAGACCGCGAACCGATGGCTCCTCCGAGTCGGTATCGGCGTCGCGGGCACGTTCGTCGCCGCCCTCGCGCTCAACCTTGGCTGGTGGTACTTCGCCGCCGCCGCAGCCATGGTCATCGCTGGGGTCGCTGCGATGCGTCGGCCGGGATGGCGTGAGCCCGGAATCGCGTGGCTGATCGGCAGTCAGCTGGTGACCGCCGCGTTGCTGGTGTGGATCATGGTGGAGCTGGTGACCGGATGAACGCGCCGACTCCTTCGAAGGCTCGCCGGGACGAGGTCATTGACGCGCTGCGCCGCGGCACCGTGCCGTCACGTGGACTCGATCTGCTGGCGGTGGGCCTGGACCGGATCGGACCGACGATCGACGAGGAGCTCAACAGGGCGGCCGGCGGTGGCGGCGTGTTCAAGTGCATCCGTGGCGAATGGGGGTCGGGCAAGACCTTTGCCTCACGCTGGATCGCCGATCGGGCCCGTCGGGCCAACTTCGTCACGAGCGAGATCCAGATCTCCGAGACCGAGACGCCGCTGTACCACCTGCAGACCGTGTACCGCCGGCTGGTCGAGCGACTTGCGATCGGCGACGGCGACACCGGAGCGTTCCGGTCGCTGATCGACGGATGGTTCTTCGTGCTCGAAGAGGACGTGCTCGCCGACGGCACCGTCGACGAGCACGACGAAGCGGGGCTGTTGGCCGCAACCGATCGGCTCGTCGAAACCCGACTGTCGGAGGTGAGTCGCACCAACCCCACGTTCGCCAATGTGCTGCGTGCGTACCGACGAGCGATGCACGACGGCGACCTGGCCACCGCCGACGGGCTGGTCGCGTGGCTCGGCGGCCAGCCGAACGTCGCGGCCTCGGTCAAGCGCTCCGCAGGCGTGAAGGGCGATATCGACAGTGCGGGCGCACTGTCCTTCCTGCAGGGGCTGCTGGCCGTTGTGCGCGACTCAGGTCACGGCGGACTGCTGGTGATCATCGACGAAGTCGAGACGCTCCAGCGGGTCCGGTCCGACACCCGCGACAAGTCGCTCAACGCGTTGCGCCAGCTCATCGACGAAGTCGACGGCGGCCGCTTCCCCGGGCTGTACCTGCTCATCACCGGCACGCCCGCCTTCTTCGACGGGCCCCAGGGTGTTCAGCGGCTCGCTCCGCTCGCGCAACGTCTGGCAACGGACTTCTCCGGCGACCCCCGATTCGACAACCCACGTGCCGTCCAGGTTCGCCTGCCAGGGTTCGACCACGACCGACTGGTAGAGCTGGGTCGCAACGTCCGAGGGGTGTACGTCGCGCATTCGCCACAAGCTGGCCGGATCGATGCGGTCGTGGATGACGCCTACGTCTCGGACCTGGCCGACGCCGTCGCCGGCAAGCTGGGCGGACAGGTCGGCATCGCACCACGGCTGTTCCTGAAGAAGTTGGTCGTCGACGTGCTCGACCGCGTCGAGATGCACGAGGACTTCGATCCTCGCCGGGACTACCAGCTCACCGTCGCGTCCACCGAGCTGTCCGAGGTCGAGCGCAACGCCGAGCGGGGCCTCTCCCCCGACGACATCGATCTCGACCTGAGCACTGGGGACGACTGACCTGTGGCGGGCTTCCTCGGGAAGAGCGAGACATGGCCTACGCACAGCCGGCCGTTAGCCCGCGAGGCACTCAGGCAGGCACAGAAAGCCGGGTGGCTGTTCCGGCCAAGCGAAGGTCACACCTTCGGCACGTTGAAGTGTGGCGAAGCCGATGGCGCGTGCCGGGCCGTCATCTACTCCACCTCGGGCGCAGCTGACGGGTCGACCACGGCCAAACACATCAAGCAGACGATGCGCCGCTGCCCACACGGCGGCAAGGACTCCGCAACGACCGAGACGGATGAGCATGAGCAGCCGGAGCCGACGCCATCGGAGGTCGAATGGCAGGTGCGGCAGTTGATCGAAGCAGTCGACGGACTCGACCTTCGCTCTCTCTCCGCAGAACGCTCCCTTGCAGCGATCGAGGCCGGCGACGAATCAGCCCTCGACGAGCACGAAAGGGCGGAACGACGCGGCGACAACCAGGCACTGACGGCGTTCGACTCATTGCGCAAGCCGGTCGACCCCTGGCCACCCGAGGTCGCCAGAGCGGAGTTGCTGGATGAGGCCGAGCACCTGCTGTCTCGTGGCCGGATCGATGCCGGGGATGAACTCCGGAGTGCGATCGAGGAGCGACGCCGGTAGCCGTTGTCATCTGCACACACCTGTTGCTACGATGGCGACATGTCGGTGACCGCTGCACCCTGGCATCTGGTGATGGAGTTCGTCGGCATTGACCTTGACGACGATGCAGTCACCGACGCGCTCGCACCTACGGACACCCTCGATGTGCTGTGGTCGTCGTCCGAGGGCGTCGCAACCGCCGAAGCGACGGTGGACGCCGAGTCGCTGGCGCTCGCCGTTGCGGCCGTCGTCACCACGGCGATGGCCGCGGCGCCTGAAGCTGCGTTGGTTCGACTGGTGGATCCGCTGGTGGCGATCAGTGACATCGCCGATTTCGCCGGCGTGAGTCGCCAAGCTGCACGGAACTGGGCCCTCGGGACTCGCCAGTCCGGCTTCCCGCGTCCGGTCGCCGTCGTCGGTGATGGGATCCGGGTCTGGCGGCAAGCAGAGGTGAACCGGTGGCTCATCGAAGCGCTCGCTCTGGGCGACGATCGGCGCTTCCCCTCTGCATCCGAGGTGGCTGGATTCAACGAGCGAGGGTTCGACGCCTTGCGGGACGACGAGCAGGATCCGGCCGTGCCCGATCGATCTGACGAAGAGTGGTTCGTCGGCTTCTCTCGGTCCGAGACCCAGCCGCTGGCTCCGCAACAACAGGGTCAGCGGATCACGCGAACCACCGTCACGACCAAGCAGTGACGGGCGCCGGCTCCACCTCCCTCACGATTCCGATCGATGCATGGGTCGCCGCGGAGTACGTCTCGGCAAACGCGCAGGCAGCCCTCGACCTCTATCGGGACCTGACGGGCCCACTCAACAGCGTCGAACGGCTGATGATCACCTCGGGTGAGGCATACCCCCTCGAGCCGGACTCGGCCGACGTCACCACCTCGGTCCACTTCGCCGTTGACGAGTGCTCCGTCGTCGTGCGGATGGCGGTGACCGCGCTGCTCACCCGCGCTGGCACGGGAAGGTTGGCATCAATCCAGACCGTCATCGTCAGCCGCTGGAGTGGAAGCGAGGAGCAGCTCGACGATGTCGACGCTGTTGACGCGTTTGTGCTCGGCCTCTCGCTCCTTGAACCTGCCGCCCTCGCGGAGCGGGCCCTCCAATCCGCTCTCGATGCCCTGGGCGTGAAGATCCGAGTGGTCGTCTCGGATCTCGCGCGGCTGAATCCCCACGAGGTCCTCCGTGTCGCGGCCGAGCCAGGCATGGACTCGCCGAACGCATCGCCGCTCAACCCATTCGCGCTCATCGGAGTAGCCGGCGACGAGGCGATGCTCTGGGAGTCGCGAGGATTCTCCGCGTCCGCAGCGGAGCCCTGGGTGAGGGAACACTTCAAGCCAGCGGCGGCCGACGATTGGTCTGCCTACGGCTTCTCTGCGGAGGTCGCAGCCAGTTGGCGCACCGCCGACGTACCAAGTCACGTCGCTGCCGAGCTTCACAATGCCGGAGTCAACCCCGAACTGGTGGACGATGCGTGGACGAACGGCGTCGGCCTCGACTCGCTGATGGCGCTCGCCGGCGTCGTCAGCATCGAGGACATGCCGGGGTGGGTCGAGGCGCTCGAGGAACACGAGATGATCGATTCGTACGACGTGCACTATCTCGTGAAGCAAGGAGTGACGCCTGATCGGCTCCTCCTCGTCCCGTGGGGTTCCACCGCTGTACAAGCCGTTCGCTATCTCCGCGAGGAACTGGGTGACTGACTCGGCGCCCTCGAGCTGACCGATACCCTCCCGCATATGTCGGCCGGCTTCGATCAGCTGCACCCCGTCGTGCAGCACCACATCGTCAACAGCCTCGGATGGCGCGAACTCCGACCGCTTCAGGATCAGGCTGTGGGCCCGATCATCGACGGCGAGCACGTGCTCGCTTTGGCACCGACCGCTGGCGGCAAGACCGAAGCGGCCGTCTTCCCGATCCTCTCGCAGATCATCACCGAGCGGCGGCCTGGTCTCTCCACGCTCTACGTCTGTCCCCTGCGCGCATTGCTGAACAACCTGCACATCCGGCTGGAGCAGTACGCCAACTTCGTCGGGCTCCGGGTAGGGCTGTGGCATGGCGATGTCGGCACGGCGGCCCGGAAGCGGATCTTGGAGGATCCGCCAGAGATCCTGCTCACGACCCCCGAGTCGCTCGAAGCCATGCTGCTCTCGGTCAAGACGGACCACGCGAACCTGTTCCGCAACCTGCGGTCTATCGTCGTCGATGAGGTGCACGCCTTCGGTGGCGACGACCGTGGATGGCACCTCCTCGGTGTACTCGAGCGTCTCAGCGCGCTGGCAGGTCGCGACCTGCAGCGCATCGGCCTCTCGGCGACGGTGGGCGATCCCGAACGCCTGTTGTCGTGGCTGGTCGGCAGCTCCACCTCGGCTCGACGAGTCGTTGCACCCGACGTCGGTGGCGCCGTCGCACCGCCAGAACTCACGCTCGATCAGGTCGGTTCCACCGCCAACGCTGCGATCGTCATCTCTCGGCTCCACGCCGGCGAAAAGCGATTGGTCTTCGTGGACTCGCGTGCGGGCGTGGAATCGCTCGCCGCCGAGCTCCGCAAGCACGACGTCACCACCTTCGTGTCACACGCGTCGCTCGCCATCGATGAACGCCGCCGGGCAGAGGCGGCCTTCGCCGAGGCCCGTGACTGCGTCATCGTGTCGACCAGCACCCTGGAGCTTGGTATCGATGTCGGCGACCTGGACCGAGTCATCCAGCTCGACAGCCCGACGACGGTCGCCTCGTTCCTGCAACGTCTTGGGCGAACCGGCCGCCGAGCCGGCTCCATTCGCAACACGCTCTTCCTGACGACTGGCGACGGCATGCCGCTGCTCACCGCTGCAGGGATGCTGCACCTGTGGGGCCAGGGCTACGTCGAACCGGTGGCGGCGCCGCCGCTCCCGCTGCACTTGCTGGCCCATCAGCTCATGGCCTTCACGATCCAGGAGGGTCGCATCGGCCGGAACACGTGGCAGGACGTGGTCGGGCGCCTGCCGGCGTACTCGACGGCCATCGCAGACGGGGACGCGGACCGCATCGTCGACCATCTGGTCACCACCGGAATACTCATCGACGACCACGGCATGCTCTCCATCGGTCCCGAAGGCGAACGCAGCTACGGGTTTCGCCACTTCATGGAGCTCACGTCGGCGTTCACTTCACCGCCGACCTTCGTGGTTCGTCACGGCGCGAACGAGCTGGGGTATCTCGACCCCACGTCGCTGCTGACCAACGACCGCTCGTACGCCACGGTGCTCCTGGCCGGCCGCAGCTGGAAGATCACCAGCATCGACTGGACGCGGCGCTTCGCCTGGGTCGAGCCAACCGACAGCAGCGGACGCTCTCGTTGGTCAGGCGGTGGCCGGGCTCTGAGCTCCGAGTTGTGCGACGCCATTCGTGACGTCGCCGCAGGTACCGACCCGGCTGGAGTGACCCTGACCGAGCGAGCACGAAACGCCCTCGGCGAGATCCGCAGCGAGTTCCCCTTCGCTCGCTCAGGAGCTCCATCTGTGGTGATCGAGACGACCCGCGCCAGGTGGTGGAGCTGGGCTGGGCAACGAGCGAACTCGTCATTCCGCGATGCCCTGGGCGACTTGGCCGTGAGCCAGGGCGACGATCTGTCGATCGGCCTCGACCCGGCGTGTGCATCGGCAGCCGCGGTTCGCGAGCGGCTGGCGTCGCTCCACCCCGACACGCTGCCCACACCGAGCGTCGCTGGTGACTTCGCCGCCAACATGAAGTTCTCGGACTGCCTGCCCGACGAGCTAGCGCTGGAGGTGGCTCGTCAGCGACTGATCGACCCAGCGGGTGTGCGTCGAGTGCTGTCCGAGTTGAACCGAATGCCGAGAGATCCTTCCGCGCCCAGATGACAGTGGGCCGCCTGCGTGCGGGCGTGATGACGCTGTCGGCGACGCCCGTTAGTGTGCGCGCTCACGTCGAGGAGAGGGCGATTGGGCGATGGAACACTCTGAAGATCATGAGTTGGGGCATGAGCCGTCGGTCATGAGCAACCTGATGGAGGTCTCCCAGAGGTCACGTGACCTCGACACCACCCCGAACTCCGTCGCCGTGCTCAGCGCCGTCAGCGTGGCGGCCGCCGCCATGCCGAGCGCGGCTGATGCAGTCCTCGCGGCCGCCCGCGCCGGTAACTCGCTGCGGGTTGTCTTTCCGCCAGAGGCCATGAAGGGACTGCGAGATGGCTCGCTGAAGCTCCTCACCACCAAAAGTGGAACCCAAACCGCCACTGCGGTCGGCAAGGGTTCGAAGTTCGTCGCGAACGGACGGGTGGTTGGAGCTGCAGGAGGCGGAGCGCTGAGCGGCGCAACGCTCGCTGCCGCGGGTGTGGTGATGCTGCCCATCGCCATCGCCGCGCTGGCGTCATACCAGCAGCAACAGCAGCTCGAGCGCGCTCTCGCAGACATCCAGGCCACCCTCGACCGCATCGAGGAGCGGCTCAAGGACGAGGAGCATGGGGTCTGCGAGGCGGCCGAATCGTTCCTGGAGCTGGCGGCCTCGGTCGCCTTGTCGGGGCCGCTATCGCCCTACCTCCGGAACGAGCTGGCGGCGCATCGCGCCCGAGTCGAAGCGGTGTACTTCGCTCGCCGCCGGTACGTGCATCGGTTCAAAGCAGACCTCGAGCGAGAGCAGGTGGCGTTCGAACAGAAGAAGGGCGAGCGTCAGCCCTGGGTCGACAGCGTGCAGGAGCTGGCAAAGGACGGGATTCTCCAAGAAGAGCTCATCCTGTTCGTTCGTGCGCTGGTCGCACAGAGCAAGCTCGATACGTACGCCGCACTCTGCCTTGCCGATGAGGGCCTTGCCGAGGCGGCTGCGCAGTTGCTGCACAGGTCAGAGCGCGAACTGCGGGTCGAGTTCTTCGACCTGCACAACCGCCTCACTCCGCTGGCCAAGATCGCGCCGCCCCGAACGGTGCGCGATCGAGTACCGCTAATGTCTCGCGGAGTCGAGCGAGCTCATCTTGTCGCGCAGTCGCTGGTCGAACAGCTGAACGAGAACGTTCTGCCCAGCATCCCCGACCCTGACGACGACCGCCCATTGGTGATCGAACTCAGTGCTGAAGATGTGCAGGACGTGGCGGCGCTAGTGACACAATCACCTGCCGCCTGATGAGCTCGTCCTTCCCAGGGCTTGGGGACTTTCGCCACCGCGGCCGGCGGCCAGGTGTTGGTCACCGCAGGTGCCCTCACCAAGCTGCGCTTCGACCTGGTGTCCCCCACGGGCGGGAACTATCCCAGAGCGATAGGGCTAGCCGAAACCGCCGCGATAGAAGCCGCTAGGAACCTGGCCCCTGCGGTGGCGCGTTGCTCAGCGAGGAGTCCTTCGCCGACACAGCGGGGCCGTCATCGCGCAGATCGGCGGTCGCGTTGAAGCGGGTGCGCTCGGGACAGCGGTACTTGGCCCCGACCATCGATCCTCCGTTCGTTTGCTGACTGGCCCGACCAAGCCACTGCGCGCGCTGCCCTTCTTGCGCTCGGTCGGTGACTCGCCGCGAGCTCGAGTGTCGCCAGTGCGGCGTCGCAGAAATCCGCCCTGCCTGTTCCCGTATGACCTGTTGCTACCTTCATGCCCATGCCGACGATCTGGGGAATCCACAACGACGAGCCCGACCTGGATCTGCTTGGCGAGGGGTTCGTCAGCGTCGGGTGGGACGAGATCGGCGACCTGCGCGAGTGCGGTCGCGACAAGGAGGCGCTCAAGCAGCTCCTCACCGTGCGCTACCCGCAGAAGAAGGCTGGGGCGATCCCGGTTTGGGCCGGCGTGTTGCGGCGCTTCGCGTTCGAGATGCAGGTCGGCGACTACGTGATCAGTCCGCGGAAGGTAGACAGCACCTTGAGCTTCGGTCGCGTCGCGGGCGACTACTACTTCGACGGGGCTGTGCTCCATCACCACCGTCGCCGGGTCGAGTGGCTGCGGACCGAGGTCCCGCGTGCGACCTTCTCGAAGACCGCCCGCTACGAGATCGGCTCCGCAGTGACGCTGTTCCAGGTGAAGAACCATGCCGAGGAGTTCCGCACGTTCATCGAGACCGGCGCCGTCCAGGTGCAGGCACCGGACCAGGACACCCTTGATCAGATCATCACCGAGACCGCCGAGGACGAGCCGAGCTCGGATCGCATCGAGGCGTACACCCGTGACTTCGTCGTGGATGCGCTCCACACGAAGCTCGACCCGTACCGGTTCGAGATGTTCACCGCAGGGCTGCTCCAGGCGATGGGCTACCGCGCCGAGGTGACCCAGGCGAGCGGCGACGGCGGCGTCGACGTCGTCGCGTTCCGCGATCCACTCGGCTTGGAGCCGCCGATCATCAAGGTCCAGTGCAAGCGCACGTTGAACTCCATCGGCGGACCCGACGTACAGAAGCTCATGGGCGCGCTAGCTCCCGGTGGCACGGAGGTTGGCCTGTTCGTCACCCTGGGCACCTACACGAGCGACGCCCTCCACCTGGCGAGGACACGTCACGACCTCCGCCTGGTGAACGGTCGCCAGCTCGTCGATCTGATCTTCGACCACTACGAGCAGCTCGATCTGGAGTGGCGACGGCTGCTCCCCCTCAAGCGCATCTACGTGCTGGATCGCGAGCCCGCAGCCGGCTGATCACTCGAAGATCAGCAGGTCTCGGTCAGTCCTCTCGCAGCGCGCCGCCCGTCGACTGCTGCTTCACGCACCAGCGGTACTGGTCTTCGATGAGGTCGTCGGGGGTCGGTCCGAAGAACCCGATGTCGTGAGCCATGCGACCTCCCAGATCGATCTGCGATCGGAGCTGATCGCGCTGACCTTCCCGGCCATCGTTGCGGTGCGGACGATGCCACGGCAGAGACCAAGGTCCCAGGTCACGCCACGGCTCCAACCACTCGCGGCCCCGCCCGTTGTTGGCGTCACCCCCTGTGTCGCCGCAGACCGACTCACTCCTCCCGCCATCGACCGCCGACGCCGTGGTACGCAGGAACCATGTACTCGGAGATGGTCAACCGCTTCTCGGCGACCCGGCCCGGGTCATGGATGGTCAAGCACTTCGCCGCGCACGTCGACCCGCACATCTTCCGCTGGACGAACGGTCGTTTCACCTCGACCGGCGTGCCGACCCTGCCGATGCTCACGCTCACCGTGCCGGGCCGCAGGACCGGCGAGCCCCGCTCGGTGCAGCTCGCCTTCCACCGCGACGGCGACGACTACCTGGTGGTCGCGAGCGCCATGGGTGCCGAGCGCCACCCGGCGTGGCGCTACAACTTGGAGGCCGCCAGCAGGGCCACGATCAAGTTGCGCGGCGAGCAGCTGCAGGTTGCGGCGACCGTGCTGAGCGATGACGAGAAGGCGGCGCTCTGGGACCAGATCGCCACGACCATCCCCCAGATGCACACCTACGTGCGCCGCACGGACCGCAACATCAAGGTGTTCCGCCTGACGCCCGGTCACCCCGACCTGACCCAGCGGGTCACATCAGCTGGAATGCCGCGAGCAGCAGCGCCGTGATCGTGGTGTTGGCGCCGATGATCGCCAGCGTCTGGTTGCGCTGCTCGCGGAACATCTCGGCCCGCAGTTCGAGACCGAGACCATCCACCTTGGCGTCGATCTTGGCATCGAGGGCATCGATCCTCGAATCGATCCCAGCGCGCAGCTGGTCCAGGTCCCGCTTGGTCGCCACGTCGGCCCACCCGACGGGAGGAAGCAGCTCCATCAACGTCGCCACCCTCTCGGAACCCAGCAGCTCCTCGAGCCGCTGGAACAACTGGTACCTGGATTCCTCGGTGATCGCCACCCACGTCTCCTCTGTGCACGGACTGGGCGGTCCGCTGATCGCATGGGGGAAGGGCAGTGACGCATCACCGCTGAATCACAGCGTACTCCCGCACGCCGACACCGAACCGGGGCGTCGAATTCGTCGGCCCAGCTCCGACGAAACCCGGTCTAGGACCTTGGCCTCTGCAACGGCATGACGCACGGGGGCGAAGCTCTCGGCCATGAACGCGACGATCGCCGACCTCATGCACAGCCCGGTCATGACCCTCACCCCGCACCAGAGCGTCGGGCACGCCCGCGAGCTCATGCAGCAGCACAGCGTGTCGGCGCTCCCGCTCGTCGGCCCCGGGGGCGAGCTTGTGGGGATGGTCACCACGTCGGACCTGCTCGACGACCACGCGGAGGGCACCTCGCTGGGCAGCTTCGCGAAGCGGCAGGTGTACACGGTGCGCCCCGACGACGGGCCCCACGTGGCCGCCAGGATCATGCGCAACCACGGCCTGCACCACGTGGTCGTCGTGGCTCGGGACGGCGACGGCACCGACCGGGTGACCGGCATGGTCAGCTCCTTCGACCTGCTCCGGCTGGTCGAGGACCACCGCTTCGTCATGAAGAACGCGCCGACACCGTCCAAGCGGGCCAACGCCCGAGCCTGAGCACGATGAGTCTGTTCAACGGCGACCGGGCCCGGCTCGTCGATCCCCTCGCCCACGAGCAGGGGCTCAGGTGGGCGGCCCGTCTGCGGGCCATGGCGGTCACCTGAGCGGGTCCCGCCGACTCATCGAGCGCAGTGCGTCCAACCCGCTCGCGGCAGCGCTGCTGCCGCGACGATTCGAGGCACGCGACCCGCCCCGACCGCTACGGTGAACACTGTTAAGTCCGCCCTCGGGGGACGGCGGACCGACCAGGACCAGCGGAGCCGGGGGCGACAGCATGGGACGAACGACCGACATGGACGACCGCGCCGCGCGGCAGCTCAGCACCACGCACCACGACCGCGCCGGGCGACGGCACCGGCGGCGCGCCGGAACTGCAGCCCTGGCCGTCGTCGCACTGGCCCTCGTCGCCGCCGCGTGCACCTCGACACCTCCCGAGCCGTCGCTCGAGCAGCTCAAGCGGACCGAGTTCGGCAACCAGGCGCTCGCCGAGGCCGACCGGATCGGCCTGGGCCTGGCCCAACCGGTGCTCGAGTTCACCGTCGAGGACAGCCCGCCGTCGATCTTCGTCAACTACGTCGTGCCCGACGAACGTGCCGCCGACTTCGCCGCGGCGGTCGACCTGCCGCCCGGGTTCTCGCTGGCCAAGGTGCGCATCCTCGACAGCGACCCCGAGCCTCGCTACTGGCTCAGCCTGAACGTCTACCGGGTGAGCGGCATCACCGTCGGCCTGCGCGCCGAGTGGTCCACCTACGTCGACGACGGCTCGGGCAACCCCCGGTTCATGATCGTGCGAGCCCGCGCTGCGGAGGGCTCGGTCGACCCGCTCGGTCCGCTCGCACCACCCGAGCCGTTCCAACACGTGCTCGACCCCGGCGGCGTCATCCGAACCGACATGAACCGCACCACCGCTGGCCTCACCGGCCCGGTGCTCACCTCCGAGCCCCTGTTCAACTCGACCATCGCCCTGCCCGAACCCGCCAACCGCCAGCTCGTCACACCCACCCGTGAGTGGGTCGCGGCGAACGACTTCATCTACTGGCTCAACGGCGTCAACGACCGCACCTTCCACAACGCCACCGCGCACAGCGCCCAGCTGATCTCGGTCGACCTGGCCGACGTGACGCTCGCGGACGACACCGAGTGGGTGCCCTACATCGACCCCGTCCCGGGCCACGTGCTGGTCTACCTGGGCCCCATCGAGTTCATGATCGGTCCCTGGTGGAACGTCACCGAGCCCGATGGTCGGGTCGCCCCCGCCACCCGCTCCAGCCTGCTGGCCTTGAAGCGCCAGATGTACGGCGGGCTGTCGACCCTCAGCGCGCTCAACGTGCTGTCGGGTGCCGCGGAACCGATCGTGCAGTCCACCGTCGAGCAGACCGAGCCGTCGGTGCGCTGGCACTGGCGCATCCCCGCCGAGCAGCTCGCTGCGTTCGCCGCGGCCGCCGCTCTGCCCCCGGGGCTGACGCTCGCGCCGGTGCAGCTGGCCGAGGGTGAGCCGGCCGAGCAATGGCTGACCCTGCACGTGTACCGCCAGTCCGGTGCCATTCCGGGGCTGCGCGCCGAGTGGTCGACCTCGGTCGACGACGGCACCGCCGTGCGCGAGCTCGTGCTCGAGGCCCGGGCCGATCACCGGGCGCTCGATCCGGTCCACCGCATCACCGACCCGTTCCCGTTGACCCACACCGTGTCGGGCACGACCGTGTCGACGAGCGTCGGTGAGGGCGCCGCGGCGTTCAGCTCGTCGTTCGAGCTGCCCGCCGCGGGCTCGGCGCCCACCGAGGTGCCCGACCGCCGCTGGGTGGCGACCTCGGACCTGCGCTACTGGTCGAACGGGGTCGCCGACCGGGTGTTCACCGACAGCAGCACCCTGGCCCCCAAGCTCGTCGTCGACCCTGCAACGGTGCAGGTGACCGACGGCGGCCGGTGGGCGCCGTTCACCGCAGCGGCACCCGACCGGGTCTGGGTCGACCAGGGCGCGGTCGGCCGGATCACCAACCCGTGGTGGATGCTGCCGCCGGGCTGACCGGCGCCGAGTCGGAGTCGGTCAGCTGCGGACGCGGACCGGCAGCGTCCGTGGACCTCGGACCTGCCCGCCGGCCCAGGTGACCGCCGCAGGGTCTTCCAACGAGAACTCCGGGTAGCGCTCCATCCAGACCTCGAGCGCCACGCGCAGCTCCATGCGCGCCAGGTGCGAACCGAGGCAGCGGTGCACCCCGAGCCCGAACGCCGAGTGGCGGTTCACCTCACGGTCGATGATCACCTGGTCGGCGTCGTCGAACAGCTCCGGGTCGCGGTTGGCCGCCGGGAACGACAACAGGATCCAGTCCTCGGCCTTCATCGGACAGCCGTTCCAGTCCATGTCCTCCTTGACCAGACGGGCCATGGTCACCGGCGCGTACGCCCGCAGGAACTCCTCCATCGCGGAGGGCAACAGCTCCGGGTCGGCGACGATCCGCTCACGGTCCTCGGGATGGCCGGCCAGGTGCCAGATCGATGAGCCGATCGCGCTCCAGGTGGTGTCGATGCCGGCGATCATCAGCAGCGCGATCGTGCCGCCGATGTGGCCGGGGTCGAGCGGCTGGCCGTCCATCTCGGCGTTGACCAGGAAGGTCGTCAGGTCGTCGCGGGGATGCTCGATGTGGTCGATGATGTGCGCCCGCAGGTACTCGAACAGCCGGATCACCGAGTCCACCCGGTCGTCCGCCTCGCTGTTCACCGCCACCAGGATGTCGTGCACGAAACCCCGCATCAGGTCGCCGTCCTCGGGCGGGAAGCCGACCATGTCGGAGATCACCCGCACCGGGATGTGCTGCGCGTAGTCGACCGCGGCGTCGATCACCTCTCGGTCCGACACGGCATCGAGCAGCTCGTGGCAGTAGGCGCGGGTGCCCGCCTCGAGCCCGTTGATCGCCTGGGGCGAGAACGCCGGCAGCAGCATGCGCCGCGCCTCGTGGTGGAACGGCGGGTCCGACGAGATCGGCGGCGACACACCCGCCGGGGCGACGTCGAGCGGCGGACGGTTGTTGCTCATCACCACCGAGCGCGACGAGAAGCGCTCGGTGTCGTACGCGATCGCCGCGACGTCCTCGTGACGGGTCGGCAGCCAGGCCCCGCCGTAGCGCTCGGTGTGCGCCACCGGGCAGGTGGTGCGCAGCTCGTCCCAGATCGGGAACGGGTCCGCGGCCCACACCTCGGAGGTGTGGTCGAAGTCGGTCGCCCAGTCGCTGACCGGCCCGACGATCGGTGTGGCGTTGGTGCCCTCGTCGAAGTCGAGGTCCTCGAGCGTGGGGAACTGGTCCTCGAGGCTCATGACGGCCCGTCCTGGAGCTCGATGGCCAACTCGGGGCAGTTGTCGACCGCCTTGCGGGCCAGCGCCACCATGTCGTCGGGCACCTCGCCGCCGTTGCGTTCGACGCCGTTGCCGATGTCGTCGGGCTCGAACAGCTCGGGCGCCAGGCTGTAGCAGCGGCCGTGGCCCTGGCAGCGGTCCTGGTCGACGTGCACCTTCGTCATCTCGACGCCCCCTTCGGCGGTCGGATCCCGTGGGGGAGCTCCGGACAGGGCCGGTCCGACGGGCTCACGGTAACGCGGGTGCGGTCACACCCGACGGGCGTTCGTCACTCCGCGCTCGACGCCGTCCGTTCGATCGAGGCGGTCAGCTCCTTGAGCCGGTCCCGCAGGCTGATCACCTCACCGAGCCCGACGCCCATCGACTCGACGATGCAGCGGGGCACGTCGACGGCCCGCTCCTGTAGCGCCGCGCCGTCGTCGGTCAGCGAGATCAGCACCCGCCGCTCGTCGGCCACGTCACGCCGACGCTCGACCATGCCCTGGGCCTCGAGCCGCTTGAGCAGCGGCGTGAGGGTGCCCGAGTCCAGGTGCACCCGTGCACCCAGCTCCCCGACGCTCACCGGTCCGTCGGCCGCCCAGAGCACCAGCATCACCAGGTACTGCGGGTAGGTGAGCCCCAGCTCGGCCAGCAGCGGCTGGTACAGGCGGGTCACGGCGCGCTGCGCGTCGTACAGGGCGAAGCACAGCTGTTCGTCCAGCTCGAGCTGCGGGTGGCGCCGTCGTGCCATGGCCCCACGCTACGACCTGGAAGCCGTGTTGCCAATCATCTTGTGGCCGGTTAGATTGTGCACAATCGATCTGCGAACCTCGATCTGCAGGCACACCTTCCAAGGAGCACCCCATGCAGCCCCTCTACACCGTCACCGTGACCGCCACCGGCGATGGCCGCAACGGTCACACCCTCAGCGAGGACGGCCTGTTGGACGTCGACGTGCGCGTGCCCAAGGAGATGGGCGGTGCCGGCGGTGCCACCAACCCCGAGCAGCTCTTCGCGGCCGGCTACGCGGCCTGCTTCCACTCGGCGCTCAAGGTCGTCGCCGACGGCGCGGACCTGACCGACTCGGCCGTGTCGGCCAGCGTGAGCATCGGCACCCTGGCCTCGGGCGGCTTCGGTCTGGCCGTCGAGCTCGACGTGCACGCCCCGAAGCTCGACCACGACACCGCGCTCGCCCTGGTCGAGAGGGCGCACCAGGTCTGCCCGTACTCCAACGCCACTCGCGGCAACATCGACGTCGCCCTGCGCGTGGTCTGAACCGTGGTTGACGTTCAGGTCGTCGCGTCGTAGAAGGGGACCCACACGACGCTGGGAGCCGAGATGGACGTGCAGGACCTGGATCAGACCCGACTCCTGCTCAGCGAGGTCCTCGAGCAGCTCGGGCCGGTCGCGGTGATGACCGCCCTGCGCGACACCGACGACACCATCGTCGACTTCCGCTACGAGTACGTGAACCCGGCGTTCTGCGCGGCGCTCGGCGAGACCGCCGAGGCACTCGTCGGCCGACGGCTGCTCGAGCTGTACCCGTCGCACGTCGAGCTCGGGCTGTTCGACGCTTACTGCGACGTCGTCGACACCGGCGTGCCGTACGTCAGCGAGCTGCCCTGGTTCGATGAGCGCAACGCGCAGGCCTACTTCGAGGTCCGGGTCACCCCCTTCCGCGACGGCTACCTGCTCTCCGGACAGGACGTCACCGCGCGGAGGTTGGCCGAGCAGGCCCAACGCATGCTCGACACCGTCGAGTCGACGGAGCCGACGACCCCGCACGAGTCCGCCGAGCTCGAGCCGGCGGCCGCGGCCACTGCTCCCGACGACACCGACGCCGACGTGCTGGTGGACACCGAGGTCGAAGTGTGGGTCCGCTCGACGCGGCGCTGGGTGGCAGGGTTCCGCGTCGAAGGTCGCCTGCCCGACGGCTCGTTGCTGGTGCGCCGCACCACCGACCACCAGGCCCTCCCCCAACCGTTCCCGAGCGAGCTGGTGCGGCCCGTGCAGCGCCGCACCCGCAACGGCTGGTAGCCGGACCCGGGCCCGCACGTCCGGGTCGGCGTCGGGGGCGCCCCGTGGCACCCCCGACGCTCAGGCTGCCCGCCGGTACTTCGCCTCGAGCACGCTCAGCGCACCGAAGGCGAACAGGCCCACGGCGACCGCCACCAGGAGCGCTCGACCCCAGGTGGAGCCGGCCAGCTCCTGCAGCGCGGCCGACAGGCCACCCGCCTGGTTCGGGTCGTGGGACAGCGCGGCCTGGATCAACAACACGCCGACCACTGCCCACACCACCGCCCGTGCGGCGTAGCCGATGCGTCCGAAGCGCTCGACCGCATCGCCCGCACCCGACAGGCGTTCCATGAACTCGGCGTGCAGCGTGTGCTTGACGAACTTCCACCCGGCGTAGCCGATGAGCGCCAGTCCGGCGACGGCCACCAGGACTTGGCCGCCCGGCCAGTCGAGCACCACCGCGGTCGCCTGCTGCTGCGACTGGCCGCCACCGGCCCCACTCGACCCGCTGCCGGCGCTCGAGGCCGAGCCCGACCACGTGGCCAACGTGACCGACAGCGACGCCACGGCGAAGCCGGCGTAGATCACGGCCTGCGCCGCGTAGCGCAGCCGGTCCGACGTCTCCGCGCCCTCGACCGGGTCACCACGCCAGGCATCGAGCGCCCGCCACAGCGCGAGCGCCACCAGCGACAGCGTCAGGGCGACCAGCAGGAACTTGCCCAGCGGCTGCTCCCCGATCCACTCGATCGCCCCCTGCGGCGAGGCCTCCTCGTCGGGCGAACCGATCGCCAGCTGCAGCGCCAGCACACCGATCACGGCGTACAGCACACCTCGACCGACCAGACCGACGCGCCCCAACGTGTCCTTGTGGCCGTGGGCGGTGCGACCCGCCGTGTGCAGCGCCTGGGTCATGACCACTCCCCTGTCCGATCGTAGGTTGCGGCGGTCACCTACCCCGGATGCGGCGCCGCCATGACCGACCGCTGGCGCCGATCGGAGCCGACCTCACCCGACCGGATCCGCCTCCTACGGTGGGCCCGATGCGACTCACATTGGTGCGCCACGGCGATGCGTACGCCGGGCTGCACGGCATCATCGGCGGCCGTCTCGGCTGCGCGGGCCTGACCGAGCTGGGCGTGCGCCAGGCCGAGGCGCTGCGCGACCACCTCGCCGCCACGGACCACCTGCGACCCGACGTGCTCATGGCGAGCGAGCTGCCCCGGGCGATCCAGACCGCACAGATCATCGCCCCTGCGCTCGGCTTCGACACCGTCGAGCAGGACTGCGACCTGTGCGAGGTGCACGTCGGCAGCGCGGACGGCCTCGACTGGGCGGAGTGGACAACGCTCTACGGACCGCTCGACATGCCCGCCGAGCCCGACCGCGAGTTCGCGCCCGGCGGTGAGAGCTGGAACGGCTTCCATGCCCGCGTCGCCACCACCATGGCCCGCCTGGCCGGCGAGCACCCCGACCGCCACGTCGTCGCCGTGTGCCACGCGGGGGTGATCCAGGCGTCGCTGCGCGTCGTGTTCGACATCCCGCACCCGGGCACCGGCGCCCGAGCGCAGCCCAGCAACACCGGGTTGACCGAGTGGCACCACGACCCCGAGCTGGACCGCTGGACCCTGCACGGCTTCAACGACACCACGCACCTGCGGGGCCTGGCCGAGGGTCACCACTGAGCTCGACCTGCTCGCAGGAGTGTGCCTGGACGCGAGTGGGTAAGGGGCGTGCATGACGACCGACGAGTTCACCGTGGACACCGCGCAGGCCGCCGCCGAACGTGAGGAGCTGGCCGAGTGGGTGGCCGCGTTCCTGGCCAGCCCCGGCAGCGACAACGCCGAGCTGGCCGCGATGCTGGCCGACCCGCCACGGTCGTGGATCGGCCCGGTGAAGCTGCGCTTCGACGAGCTGCACCGCCTGGCCGGCCCGCCCGACCAGCCGACCCTCAGCCCATTGGACGAGGACGACCTGGTGACCGTCGAGGGCATGGCCGACAGCCTCGACGAGGGCTGGGACCCGCCGCCGCTGATCGTCACGTGGCGGGGCGACCACCTGCGCCTCGAGGACGGCAACCACCGCGTCGAGGGCATGCGCCGCGCCGGCGAGAAGGACGCCTGGTCGATCGTGGCGTTCGAACAGGTCGAGGAGCGCGACCGCTGGATCGAGCGCGCCGAGCGCCTCTGACGGACCGCCGGTCGGGCTGGCGCGGCGAGATGACCGATCGCTCAATCGCCGATGTCGGCGAGGAGGTCGACGATCAGGAAGCCGTCAGGGTCGCTCGCGACGAGCTCCACGCGGTAGAGGCCGACGTCGAGCACTCGCTCGAACACGACCGACTCACCCGCTCCGACGAGGGTGTCGATCACCTCGCCGGCCTGGTCCGTGACGGTCATCGTGACGCTCGGGGGGAGGCTCGCCGTGATGATCACCCGACCCCTCGGTGGACCGACCGCGAGGCACAGACGCGCCGGCTCGGTGCCGTAGAGCTCTTGTCGGTCGGCGTAGCGGATGTCGGGATCGATCCGACACTGGGGATTCGCCGCCAGCCAGATCTGTGGATTCGCGCCGCCTTGGGTGACGGTCGGACGTGGGACCGTACGACCTACGACACGCCGGCCTTGCTGCAGTGTCACAGGCCGCCGATCCCCGTCGACCTCCACCATCCTCACTTCGGCGGCGTCGGGGGCCGTCAGCTGCTCGGTCCAGGTGTAGACGACACGTTCGCCATCGAAGTACGGGGCCTCGACACGCTCCGCGGTGTCCAGCTCGCTCACCTCGTCGCCCTGGACCATCACCAGGACTTCGTTCTCCCCATCCCAGGCGACGGCGAGCAGAGTGCCGTCGTTCAGCTGCTCCACTCGCACCGACTGCCACGGCCCGGCCACGCGTCGCACGCCTGCCTCGTCGACCGCGATGAGACTGACCTCGGTCCCATTCCCGTCGGGGACGGTCGAGTACATGGTGCCGGTGTCCTCGTCGAGGAAGAGCGCCGGTGCCTGCGTCGCCTCGAAATCGTCGACCGGGTCGGAGGGCTGGCCCGTGCCGATCTTGCCGACCTTCGTCAGGTCGCCCCGGTCGATCTCGCCGCGCCACGTCGCGCCGTTGCGGGGTGACCACACGATCAGCTGCGGCCGTGTCCCCGTGCCCAGCACCACGAACCGAAGGTCGTCGCCCTCCAACAGCGTCTCCGTCGTGCCGGAGGCGACATCGATCCGTGCGATGGTGACCCGGCGACCCTCCTGCGTCGCTCCGATCACCGTGGCCCCATCCGGACTGATCTGACCGGTCACCTCGGGTCCGCGCAGCACCTCTTCGGTCTGGCCGTCCTCTCCCAAGACCGACAGCACCGCGCCATCGTCGCCGGACGAGGCGAGCAGCAGCACCTCGGCGGTGGTGGCCCAACCGAGGCGCACCAGTTCACGCCCATCGGCCCGGCCGACCAGCGATCCGTCCGCCGGGTCGACGAGGATCACCTGGCCGTCGGTGGAGACAGCGATGCGACCACCGGCGGGGGAGAACTCGACCGATCCCTCGGCCTGGAACTCGGCGACCTCTGTCCCGCTGAGCTCCAGCACTGCCGCGTCGTAGGTCGGCGTGGTGGCGCCATCGTCCAGCTCGTCGAGGACGAGAATCCTCCCCGAAGGGTGCACCGAGCAGCGGCCCTGGCGGCCGATGCGGCCCGCGGGCCGACCGACCGTTCCGGAGAAGCAGGCGTCGGCGTCGCCGACGGCGGCGTAGCGCTGTGTCTCGGGATCCCAGAACAGCGACGCTGAGCCGTCCACCTCGAGCAGCGGCTCGGGGGCCGCTTCATCAGGACGTACCACCGCGACCGTCGTGCGGTCGTCGCGGTACCACGCGACCATGGCTCCGCCGTCGTGGGGGATCGCGGCGACGTCCTGCTCGTTCGCACCTTCGGACTCGGGGGTCGCGTCGATCAAGCGCCAGGGCAGCAGCGAGGCGCCGCCGGCGAAGTCGGTCAACTCGGTCGGTTCAGCGTCGAGACGACCGAAGGACAGCCACTCGGCCCGATCGCCAGGGTCGCCGAGCACGACCAACCCGCTCCCCGCCTCCGGTGTCGCACGGAGGGTCCGACGCGCGGCCACGCCACCCGCCACGAGGGTGGCGACGAGCACGGCGGCCAGGAGCACGACCGGCCACCGCCGCCGCCGTCCGGGACCGCCCGGGTCGGGCGCCGCGGGCGGCGACGACGGCGACCAGGCGGTCGACGGAGGGGCCGCGGTGACGGGAGGTGCCAGCGGGAGCCCGCAGGTCGAGCAGAAGCGACTGCGCGCGGCGTTGTGGTGACCGTTCGCGCACTGCACCACGCAACACCTCCCTCCAGCTGGCGGCCCGGCGAGCCTACGGCGTGGCGTCGGATGGCTGCGCCGCAGCCGGCGCCACCGGGGCTGGACGCACGACGATGCGAGCTCAGGCCAGGCGCACGCCCTGGCGGGTCAGCTCGCGCTGCACCCGTGACAGACGGCCTCGATCGACAGCCGCTGGCTCGTGCTGGCACAGCAGACCACCTTCGGTCCGACCCGGCCCGACCTGGTCGGCGGCGGCTGGCCCGCAAGCGACCGCCAACGGCTGCTCGATCGGGTCGCTGCGACCCCCTCGGACCTCGTGGTGCTGACCGGTGACATCCACCGCTTCCACGCGATCGACGTCGTGAACGACCCCTCCACCTACGACCCGGTCGCCGGGACCGGCAGCGGGCGCGGTCGAGTTCGCCTGCGGTTCGATCAGCTCGCCCGGCTCACCGGCGACCGGCATCGGTCGCTCGGTGCGCTGGAACACCGGCTTCACCTGCGGCTACGCAGTGATCGACCTGACCCCCGAGCGGGTCGAGTGCGACTTCTACGGCTTCCCCGACCTGGCCAAGCTGCTGGGGTTCCTGCCCCAGGAGCAATGGCTCGCCGGCTGGGGCGCCGCGCACGGCACGCCGGTGCTGTCGGGCCGCCGGACGGCACTCGGCGGTGCTGACCGGCCACCGCTGGCTGCGCTGGCCTGAGCCCAGCAGATCGACAGCTCCAGGTCACCGTTCCGCAAGCCCCGGTTCACCCGGATCCGCCACACTGGTGACGGCGGCGGGGCACGGGACCCGGCCGGGGGCTGGGAGGGACGTCCATGGTGGATCGACGCAGGTTCCTGCAGGCGACGGGCCTGCTCGGCACCGCTGCCGCGCTCAACGCGTGCGCGCCGCCGGTCGACCTGGACCTCGACGGCATCGGACTCGAGTACCACCCGAGCTTCGTGCCGTCCGGTTCGATCCTGGACCTGCCCGCCAGCGAGGCGCCGATCGACCACGTCGTCATCCTGATGATGGAGAACCGGTCCTTCGACCACTACCTGGGCTGGTTGGGTCGCGACGCCGGGTACCTGGAGCGCGGCGTGCGCAACTACGGCCCGACGTTCCGTATCGACGCCGTGTCGAACCAGTCCTACCTCGACCCCACCGGCGCCGTCGTCGACACGTACCACCTGCCGTCGGACGACATGGCCGACCCCTGGCGCGGCTGCGGCTTCGAGGACCCCGGCCACAACTGGAGGCAGGGCATCGCCCAACGTGACCGCGGCTTCCTCGGCGAGGGCTCCGACAACGACCGCTTCGCCCTCGGCTACTACGAGGGCGACGACCTGCCCTTCACCTCGCGCCTCGCCCGCCGCTTCACCACCTTCGACCGCTACCACTGCTCGCTGCTCAGCTCGACGCAGTCCAACCGCCGCTACCTGCACAGCGGGCAGTCGGGCGGCTTCAACTACAACTACATCCCGCTGAAGGAGGGTGGCTTCCAGTTCGACACGATCTGGGACCGGCTGCGACGGGCGCGGGTGCCGGTGCGCAGCTACCACTCGGACCTGCCGAGCCTGGCGTTCTGGGGCTCGCGGCTCAATGACATGTGGACCCCGATCGACCGGTACTTCGACGACTGCCGTCACGGTCGACTGCCAGCGGTGACCTTTCTGGACCCGCCGTACCTGCCGGCCTGGCAGGCCGACGACCACCCCCACGCGGATCCTCGTGCAGGCCAGCGCTTCCTGCGCGACGTGTTCGCCGCGTTCGCACGCTCCCCGCACTGGGAGCGCGGCATGTTCGTCATCACCTACGACGAGTGGGGCGGGTTCTTCGACCACGTCCGCCCGCCGCTGCTGCCCGACGACCTGGCCGGGCCCGACGCCGAGGGCTTCGACTACGCCCAGGCCGGGTTCCGGGTGCCGACGGTCATGGCCTCGCCGTACTGCAAGCCGGGCTACGTCGATCACCGCACCTACGACCACACGTCGATCCTGCGCTTCCTCGAGTGGCGCTTCCTGGGCGCACCACCCGAGGGACCCGGTGTGGGCTCGGGCGCCGCGTGGGCGCTGAGCGCCCGTGACCGACACGCCAACAACCTGGGCGCCTCGCTCGGCGCCGAGTCGCCCGACCCGGAGCTGTTCGACCTGTTCGACCTGCCGCTGCCGGCACCGCTGCCCGCCGACTGCAACAGTACCCAGTACGTGTCGCCGCTCTACACGCCGCCGACCGATGCCAGCACCGACATGGCGGCGGCCACGGCCAGCGCCAACCTCGCAGCGGCCTCGGGCGAGCCCGCGCCGCACGGCCCGGGAGCTGACCTGCTCGACGCGCACGAGCTGGGGTTCTTCGACCGCATCGGCGCCGCGGTCGAGCCCAGCCCCGTCGCCGGTGTCTGGGCCGACGGCGGCAGCGTGTCCTGAGCTTGGGGCCTCGCCTCAGAGCAGCTGGAACGCGGCGAGCAGCAACGCGGTGATGGTCGTGTTCGCCCCGATCAGCGCGAGTGTCTGGTTGCGCTGCTCGCGGAACATCTCTGCACGCAGCTCGACGCCGAGTCGATCGATCCGGGCATCGAGCGCGGACTGGAGGTGATCGAGGTCACGCTTGGTGGCCACGTCGGCCCAACCGACGGGAGGCAGCAGCTCCATCAGCGTCGACACCTTCTCGGGACCCAGCAACTCCTCGAGCCGCTGGAACAACTGGAACCTTGACTCCTCGGTGACCGCCACCGCTGCACTCCTCCGTCGCAGCAGCCGACCGGACCGGCCGACTGATCGAGGGAGGCTCCGGTGGGCGACCACCGCACGAGCGACGCTACCAGAGGGCGACCCCAGCCGATCCTGGACCCTTCGGTGCACCTGCCGGCGGCGCGCAGCACACGCGGCTCCGACGTGGTTGGGTGGAGTGGACCGATCGTGGGGCCGCACCAGAAGGGCTCGAGTCGTGGGACGAACAGCTCGCCATCTCCGTCACGCCGCGTGGGCCGCACTCGAGCGCGTCACGTGGTGGGCCGCCTCGCCGCGCCGCCGTGAGGCGCGGGTGCTGCGCGTCGTGCTGACCGCCTGGGTGGCCGCCTACGCGGTCATGTCGGTGGTCGACTTCGTGCGCGTCGGTTCGCCCACCCGATGGGTGGTGATCGTGCCCACCGCCGTCGCCGCGCTGCTCGCGGCGCTCACCGCCGCTGCGGCGTGGCACCCCTCGGCGCCGCTGCTGCCCAGGCTGGTCGCCGCCCGCCGGCTCCACGCACGCGTCGTGCTCGGCGAGCCCACGCCCTTGGCGGGGCTGCCCGAGGCGGTCGACCGCCACCGGGTGGCGTCGGCGAACGCGCCCCGGCGGCTGCGCGCGGCGCAGCGCGACGAGGTCGCCCGCCTGGTCACCGAGGTGAACGACTTCGTCGTGGCCGCGCACGCCGTCGACCTGGTCGCCGTCGACCCCGAGGACGGCTCGGTGCGCGCCGTGCCGGGAGCCGGGTCCACCTACGACGATCTGGTTGCCGTGGCTGCGCACCGGGTGCGACGCATCGACGAGCTGCGCGCGCAGGCGCTCGCGTCGTCGCTCGACGACCGACTCGCGGTCGCCGGGCACCTGGACCAGGTCGCAGTCGCCGCCCGCCTCGCGGCGCAGCGCGAGCTCGACGGCACCCTGGACCCTGCGGTCAGCGACCCGCTCCCGGCGGCACCCGCACCACCCAGCCGTGACGATCCTCGGCCCGGCCGTACTGCACGTCGAGCAGACGACGGCGCAGCTCCATCGTGATCGGGCCCGGCTGACCGTCGCCCAGCACCCACTCGGTGTCGTCGTGCACGAACCGGCCGATCGGCGCGATCACCGCGGCGGTGCCGCAGGCGAACGCCTCGCGCAGCGTGGCGTGCTCGGCCCCCGCGCGCAGGTGCTCGATCGAGGTGGCCTCGACCGAGACCTCGTCGATGCCCGCGTCGCCCGCAGCCACCACGTCGTCGAGCACGGCCAGCAGCGAGTCGCGGGTGACGCCGTCGAGGATCGTGCCGGTCAGCGGCGGCGTCGTCACCACGGTGCGGCCGTCGCGGTCCCAGACGAACACGACGTTCATGGCGTTGAGCTCCTCGACCCAGCGATGCTCGACCGCGTCGAGCCACAGCACCTGGTCATGTCCTGCTGCGCCGGCCCGTCCGTGCGCAGCGAAACCCGCGGCGTAGTTGCCGGCGAACTTCGCCGCCCCCGTGCCGCCCGGGGTGGCGCGCACGTCCGAGGTCTCGACCGCCACGGTGATGGCTCGAAGCTGCGGGCCGAAGTACGACGCCACCGGCGACCCGATCACGACGAACAGGTACTCGTGCGCAGGACGCACCGACAGGTGCGCCTCGGAGCCGAACAGGAACGGACGCACGTACAGCGCCGCGCCGTCCTGGCGGGGCACCCAGTTGCGGTCCGCGTCCACCAGCAGCGCGCACGCCTGTTCGAACACACCGGCGGGCAGCGTCGGCATGGCGATGCGCCGTGCGCTCGCGTCCATGCGGGCCGCGTTGCGCTCGGGGCGGAACAACCCGACCGAGCCGTCGTCCAGCGCGTACGCCTTGAGCGCCTCGAAGATCGACTGGCCGTAGTGCAGCGCGAGCGTCGCCGGGCTCAGCGACAGCGGGGCGAACGGGCCCAGCTCGAGCGGCCCCCACTCACCGTCCTGCGAGCGCATGGTGACCATGTGGTCGCTGAACGACTCGCCGAACACCGGCGCGGCAAGGATCTCGTCGCGGCGCGATGCGGACAGCGGCGACGGATGCTCGGTGACGACGACGGGGTGCACGAACCCATCATCCTCCGACGGCGCGCCGATGCTCCAAGCGCTGCACCGCGTGGTCGGCGCCCAGGTGCACCACGAGGTGGGCGCGGTCGCGGGTCGGGGCGATGTGGCGCTCCAGGTTCGGCCGGTTGATCTCGTGCCAGGTCCAGCGGGCGACCGTGTCGACCTCGGCGGGGTCCATCGCGGCGAACATCGCGTAGAAGCTCTCCGGGTCCTGCGCCGCGGCGGCCACCTGGTCGGCGAAGCGCTCGACGAACCACTGCTCGACCACCTCGGTCGGCGCATGCAGGTACACGGTGCGGTCGAACAGCTCGAGCAGGTCGACCGGCGCCACCGGCGGGGCCTGCAGCAGGTTGAGCCCCTCGACCAGCACCACCTCGGGGGTGGGGAACACCCGCAGCTCGCCGTCGACGATGTCGAACGTGCGATGCGAGTACACCGGCACCGACAGCGTCGTGGCGCCGTCGCGCGCCGCGCGCAGGAACCGCTCGAGCGCGACCCAGTCGTAGCTGGACGGGGTGCCCTTCACCATCGCGCCGCCCATCGGCTCGAGCACCGAGTTGGGCAGCAGGAACGAGTCGGTCGCCACCACCTCGACACGGCGGGCCACGCGGTCGGGCGGCGCCTCACGCAACACCTCGGCGAGCGATTCGGCGAAGGTCGATTTGCCGACCGCCACCGAACCGACGAGCCCGACCACGAGCGGCGCTGCGTCCGGTCGCGCCGAGGCGTCCGCCACCAGCGCTGCGGCCAGCGCGACCAGCCCCGGATCGTCGTCGCGCACTGCGCGCGCCTGCTCCATCACCGCAGTCTCGCGCCCGTCACCCGTCACCTGTTGCCCGTCGCCGGCGTCAGCGCGAACGCAGGTAGTTGCGCAGGTCGTCGAGCTGCGCGTCCGACAACCACGACGACGGGGCACGACCCGCGTCGGGGTGCGCGGCGAGCACGTCGTCGAGCGTCGCAGCGCTGCCGTCGTGCAGGTACGGGGCGCGCGACGCGAGCGCGTCGAGGCGCGGCGTGAGCACCGGGCCGGCGAGCGCGTCGGGGTCGGTCGGGCGGGGGTCGACCACGTGCGCCAGGCCGTCGCTGCCGGAGGTCCCCTTGTGACAGGTCGCGCAGGCCAGCTCCGGCGAGTCGAACAGCGCACGCCCACGGTCGACCGCGACAGGGTCGAGACCGAACGGCGCCGGGTCGGGCGACAGCTCCGCCAGATAGGCGCTGACCGAGCTCGCGTCGACGAGCAACGCATCACCCGCCATGAGCTGACGGATCGTGTCGGTCGTCAGGGTGGCGAGCGAGTCGAACCCGGCGTCCGCGTGGAACGGCTTGGCGCCGTCGACCAGCCCCTGCAACGCCGGGGTGCGGCGCAGCTTGGAGGGGATCTCGAGCGTGCCGATGCGCCAGGTGCGACCGTCCTCGCCGCCGCCCGGGTGACACGACGCGCACGTCACCACACCCGACGGGGTGAGGTGCGCGTCGGTGGCGTCGTGGAACACGCGGCGCCCGGCCAGCGCCTCGGCCGACAGCTCGGTCGGACCGACCGGCCGTGCGCGCACCGCCGTCGGTTCGATCAGCTCCACCGGCTCGGTCGGCTCCGTCGACGTCGGCTCGCCCAGCTGCTCGGGCAGGTCCAGGCGGGCGACCGCGTGGTCGAAGGCCAGATCGACCCAGGCGGTGGCGCCGTCGTCGGACAGCACGATGCCCGACGCGCCCACGGCCACCGGGAAGCTGGCGAGCACCTCGGCCGGCGCCCCGGGATCGTCGTCGCACTGCAGCACCAGCACCGTCGCCGAGTACTGCCCGACCACCCACACCCGATCGTTCGTGGCGTCGTGGGCCAGGGCGTGCACGCCCGAGGCCGCGGTCTCGGGCGCGGAGAAGTCCGACGCCGCCGAGGCACACGCGCCGGTGAGCATCGGTTGGATGCGGGCGTCGCCCGACTCGACGTCGCCGTAGCTACCGGTGTCGGCCGGGTCGGTGGGGTCCCGGGCGGTGTCGTTGTCGATCGCCTGGTAGGCCGCGACCCACTCGCCCCCGTCGACCGACAGGGCCTCGAGCGCGGAGATGCCCCGGCCCTCGGGGGCCCACGGTGCGGTGAACGACAGCCCCGGTGAGCCGGGGAGCCGGCCGTCGGGTGTGTCGACGTCGGGCACCGGGCTGGTCACGACCTGGGCGCCGTGGTCGGCCAGCACCACCAGCTCGTCACCCGCCACCGCGATCGCCTCGGGCCGGCCCGGCACCTCGAACGAACCCCGCACACTGCCCTCGGCGACGTCGACGACGACGACCCGGTCGTCGATCGGACAGGTCACCGCGACCAACGAGCCATCCGCCGACCCATCGCTGGGCAGCTCGGCGCTGCCGGCGGTCTGCGCGCACGGCACCGCCACGGCGGTCGGCGCACCGGTCGTGCCCAGCACCGACAGGTCGCTGCCCTCGCCGGTCACGACCGCCCGGCCACCCGAGGTCCACAGCACGTGGTGCGGCGCCGACGGCAGCTCGACGCGACGCCGCTCGGAGAGGTCCTCGGCGTCGATGCCGACCAGCACCCGGTCGTCGGGTGAGGCAACCAGCAGCTCGCCGTCGTCGGCGCGCACCATCGTCGACGACACGGCCAGGTCGGCCGGCGCCGACCCTCCCGACGCGTCGCCGGTGCCGTCGGTGCAGCCGCCGGCCACCGCGAGCATCGCCACGACGCTCGTCGCGGCCAGGCGGCGACCGAGTGGGTTCAGCGGTCGTCTTCCGAGGCCGGCAGCAGCAGCGCGAACTCGGCGGTCACGGGCTGCACTGCGCAGGTCAGCTCGAAGCCGCCGATCGGGATGAACACCGGGTCGCCGGTGTCGGGGTCCGGCTCGGCCGGGTCCGCGTTCGCGTCGACGTCCAAGAAGCCGAGCAGCTGGTAGTTGCCCGAGGGCAGCTCGGTGTCGATGCGGTACTCCTGGGAGGGACCCGAGCTCACGTCGACCTCGTCGAAGGTGAACGACGCGACCGACTCGGCGCCCTCGATCGGCCCGGTGATCTCGACGTCGGAGGAGCGGTAGACCGCACCGTGCACGGTGCCCGACAGGCCCTCGGCGGGCGGCATCTGCGCGACCGTCGACGACGCGACGAACGTCACGTCGAACACGCCGGCGGCGGCCTCCTCGGTGCCCAGCGCTGCGCACGTCGGGTCGGGTGCGTCCCAGTCCTCGGGCACCTCGACGCTGCCTTGGTAGGCGACGAAGTCGACCTCGGTCAGCTCGTTCACCGGCGACTCGACCGCGTAGGCGATGCGGGACTCGCCGCCCTCGCCCTGGGCGATGACCTCGACCACGCCGCCGCCCTCGGGGTCGTCGTAGTAGAAGGGCACCTTCCACGGCGTCGACGAACCCGGCTCGGCCGCTTCGGCAGCTGCCATGTCGTCCATCTGGCGGAACACGGTGCGCATGAACTGCTCACCGGCGATCAGCGACGCGGGTGCGCGTGCGATCGGCACGCGGTCGCCGTCGACGGTCACGACCTCGAACGCGACGTCGACGCGCTCCTGGTCCAGCTCGGGGGTGACAGTCAGGCGCAGCCAGTTGTGCGGCACCAGCTGGAAGTCCTGGAAGTTCTGCGCCTTGCCCGCCGAGATGCCGTACGCCCGGTTGACGAAGAACGAGAACTGGTCGCGGCTCACCTCGAACCAGACCAGGCCGTAGATCGACTCGTACGGCGGGCCCGAGTAGGCGGCGGTGTTGATGCGGCCCGATTCGATCGAGGTGGTCGGGGTCTGCGCGCTCACCTCGAGGTACGGGTCCAGACCGGGATCGTCGACCACCGCGAGCGTGATCTTGCCGCCGTTGGCGGACGTCGATCGGTACTCCAGGCGCACCGGCTCCGCGTCGTCGGAATCCTCGGCGTCGACCTCGGCGTTGCGGGCCAGCGCCGCGCGCACCGCGTCGACGTAGACCGACCCGGTCGCGCTCGACGCCGGGGTCATGGCGATGGTGCGCTCGAGGGGCTCGGCGTCGGTCTGCATGGTGACCGACAGCACGACCTCCGCCGAGGTCTCGGGGTGCGGCGACGAGTCGAGCGCGACGCCGGGGCCGAGCTCGACCGGCGGCGCGTCGGACCCCGGATCGAACAACGGGGCGAGCACGTCCTCGGGCGCGGCCGGGTCGAGCGGCACCGACTCGGTGATGCCGACGAACTCGGTGGCGACGCTGTCGGTGCGCAACGGAAGGGTGCCGCCGCCGTCGGTGTCCGTTTCCGTGGCAGCGGCGGTCGCGCCCGACGTGGCGTCGACGGTCGCCTCGCTGGCCCAGTCCGCGTCGTCGGTGCAGCCGACCGCGAGGAGCGCGCACACCGCGACCAGTGCGGCAACGGCGGGACGGGCAGGGGCGGTTCGATGGGTCCGGATCACCGGGCACCTCCGGTCGGTGTCGGGGCCTCGCACCCCTCGACGGGGTCGGAGTCGGTGGTGCCGTCGGCACACACGATGTCGTCGTTCAGCGGGGCGAACACGCCGCCCGGCGCTTCCCAGCCCGGCACGACCCAGGCGTGCTGGGTCCAGGCGATCAGGTCGATGAACGTGCCGTCCGCGGCGTCGCACATCTCCTCGGTGACCGACGGCGCCGCCGGGTAGGCCGGATCCATCGAGTCCTTCTTCAGGCACTGGCCACGGGTACGGCTCCAGCGATCGAGCGGACCAACGAAGCCGTCGGGCGCCTGCTCGCCGCCGAGCTGCACGTACATGACCCCGACCAGGCGGGAGCCGGGCTCGGTGCCGTCGTACAGGTAGGACTGCGGGCGCTGCAGGTCGAGCGGCGTGCCGTTCTGCTGTGCGTCGGCGGCCTTGCCGACGTGGGCGCCGGTGCCGGGGGCGTAGGGCGTGGTCGGGACGTAGCCCGCGGCCAGCGCGTCGGCGTAGGTCGGGTAGCGCAGCGCGACCTCGCGCACGGTCAGGAGCTGGGCGGCCAGCGCGGCACGTTCGTCGCCGCCGAACTCGACGATGCTCGGACGCTGCTCGTCGGCGCGGTCCAGCTCGCCGTGCGAATGGCCGTCGCGCTCCTCGGCGGCCTTCTCCTCGGCCGACGGGTCGGTCGGCACCGACGAGGTGGTGGCGGCGAGCACCTCGGGCTCGGGGGCGGGCGGCGGGTCGTCACCGGCGAGCGAGACGCCGAGCACCCCACCGACGACCAGCGCAACGACGGTCGCCAGCGACAGGGCGAGGAGCCCGACACGGGGTCCTCGCGGCGCAGGCGCGGGCTGACCAGGATCGCCCGTCGCCGACATCTGCTCACCCTCGCGCACTGCGGTCCCCCCGGATCCAGACCCCGAACGAGCGTGCTCGATCCGGCGTGTCGGGCGAAGTATCACAGCTGACCCGGTCGACGATCCAGTGGCGCCAGGCACGCTCGCTGCCCGGCGCCATGTTCCTCCCGTCCTACGATCTCTGCTCGTGGAGCTGCGGGTGGGATGTCCGATGTGGGCGCACCGGCCGTGGCAGGGACGATTCCTGCCGGCCGCCTTGGACCGACACGAGACCCTGTCGGCCTACGCCACCTGGTGCACGGCGGTCGAGGGGAACACCACCTTCTACGGTCTGCCGTCCGCATCGACGGTCGAGTCGTGGGCGGCCGCCGCCCCGGACGACTTCCGGTTCGTGTTCAAGCTGCCCCGCACCGTCACCCACGAGCGCCGCCTGCGTGACGTCACCGAGCCGATGCGCGAGTTCCTGACGCGGATCGAACCCCTCGGTGTGCGGGCCCGCACGCTGTCGGTGCAGCTGCCCGCATCATTCGGGCCGACCGACCTGGAGGCGCTCGACCGGTTCCTCGGGCGCATGCCTGCCGCGCACCGCTGCGGGGTCGAGGTGCGTCATCCGGGGTTCTTCGCGCCCGAGGCGGACGGACCGGCGACCGCTGCGGGCGCGGCGCTGAGCGAGGTGCTGGCGCGCCGGGGTGCCGAGTGGATCACGTTCGACACGACGGTGCTCTTCGCCGCGGCCCCCACCAGCGACGCAGAGCGCGAGGGCTGGGCGCAGAAGCCACGGCTGCCTCGTCGCACCGCTGCGGTCGGCGACGAGCCGATCGTGCGCTACGTCGGCCGCGACGACGTCGCGGCCACGATCGAGGGCTGGCAGGTCTGGGTCGAGGTGGTCGCCAGCTGGCTGCGCGAGGGTCGCTCCCCCACCTTCTTCCTGCACACGCCGGACAACGACGACGCGCTCGAGCTGGCCCGGCGCTTCCACGACCAGGTCCGCGAGCGGGTGCCCGAGCTGGCGCCCCTGCCCGAACCGCTGCGCGCCGGCACCACCACCCTGTTCTGAGTGCCGTCGTGGCGTGGTGCGGCGGGCGTCACGTCGACGATCCCCTTCGCTGTCACACCCCGTCCCTACCGTGGGGGGCGTGCGGATCCTCCACACCTCCGACTGGCACCTGGGACGGCTGTTCCACGGCGCGTCCCTGCTCGACGAGCAGGCCGCAGCGCTGACGCGCCTGGTCGAGCTGGTGCGTGAGCACCGGGTGCAGGTCGTGGTCGTCGCCGGTGACCTCTATGACCGGTCAGTGCCGCCGTCCGACGCGGTCGCCCTCTTCAGCGACACGCTGCACCAACTGCACCTGACCGGTGCCGCCGTCGTGGCCATCAGCGGCAACCACGACTCGTCGGTGCGCGTCGGCTTCGCCGAGTCGCTGCTGGGCCAGGTCGGTGTCACCCTTCGGGGTGAGGCGGCGCGCAGCGGCAACGCCGTGATCGTCCCGTCCGACGACGGTGGCTCGCCGCTGCGCATCTACCCGGTGCCGTTCCTCGACCCGCTGGCCGTCGCCCACCTGGCCCGCAACGAGTCCGCCCCGGGTGCCGAGCCGGCGCCGGGTCGGGGTCGCTTCACCCACCACGACGCCATGGCCTGGGCCATGGACCGGGTCCGCGCCGACCTGTCCACGGCGGGCCCGGCTCGTTCGGTGGTGGTCGCCCACACGTTCATCACCGGCGGCGAGCCGTCCGCGTCCGAGCGAGAGCTCACCCTCGGTCACGTCGAGCAGGTCGGCATGTCGGTGTTCGACGGGGTCGACTACGTGGCGCTCGGTCACCTGCACCGCCGCCAGGCCTTCGACGGCGGTCGGGTCGTCTACAGCGGCTCGCCGCTGCGCTACTCCTTCTCCGAGCAGGCCAACCGTCCGTCGGTCGAGCTCGTCGACCTGGCCGCCGACGGGACCCGTCGATCGCAACGCCTCGAGCTCGACGTCGGCCGCCCCATGTGCACGCTGAGCGGCCCGCTCGAGCAGCTGCTCGCCGATCCCGGGCTCGCCCACGCCGAGGCCTCCTGGGTCCGGGTGGTGCTCACCGATCGGCAGCTGCCGTTGCAGGCCATGGGTCGGCTGCAGCGCCGCTTCCCCCACGCGGTCGAGCTCTCCCACCAGCCCGACGGCGTCGTCGCCGCACCCCAGGGCGCCGGCAGCACGGCCCGGGTGCGCCGGGCCGACCCGCTCGAGCTGTCGAGCGCCTTCCTCGCCGAGCACCGGGGCATCGCCCTCGACGACGTCGAGCAGCAGCTGCTCGGCGAGGCGATCACCTCCGTCACCAACGGGGCCTCCGCATGACCCCACTGCGCCTCACCCTGCACGCCATCGGCCCGTACCCCGGCCACCAGGAGGTCGACTTCGAGGCGCTCGCGCAGGAGGGCCTGTTCCTCATCCACGGTCCGACCGGCGCCGGCAAGACCTTCCTGCTCGACGCGATCACGTTCGCGCTGTACGGCGACGTGCCCGGCGACCGCAGCGTCACCAGCATCCGCTCGCAGTTCGCCGACCCGCACGCCGAGCCCCGGGTCGCGCTCGAGTTCACCGCACAGGGCCAGGTCTGGCTGGTGGAGCGGGTCCCCCAGCACGAGCGGGCCAAGTCCCGTGGCCACGGCACCACCGAGAAGGCCAGCCATGCGCAGCTGTCACGCCGCGTCGACGGCCAGTGGCAGCCGTGGGCCACCGGTGTGCGCGACGTCAAGGAGCAGATCCGTCAGCTGATCGGGTTGACCGCCTCGCAGTTCGCGCAGGTGATCCTGTTGCCCCAGGGCCGATTCGAGCAGGTGCTGCGCGCCAACTCCGACGACCGGGAGACGCTGCTCACCACCCTGTTCGACACGCAGCTCTACGAGCAGGTCGCCGAGCACCTCGACCGACGCGCCAAGGCGGCGCGGGCCGAGCTGGGCACGCTCGAGGACCAGCTCACCCACCTGCGCCAGCAGGCATGGGCACGCTGGCACGAGGTCACCGACCATCCGATCGATCCCGCTGCCGACGTCGACGAGGCCCCGGTCGACCATGCAGCACTCGAGCAGCTGGCCGAGGCGCTGCACCGCCGGGCCCACGAGGCCCAGCTCGTGGCCCAGCGCGCCGAACGCCGTGCGGCGACTGCGGCGAAGGTGCACGACGAACGCGAGCAGGCTGCGCAGCGATGGCAGCGTCGAGCACAGCTGCGCGCCGAGCGGGCCGAGCTGCACGCCGATGCGCCGGCGTTCGAGCGGCTGCGCGTCGAGCTCGACCGGGCACGAGCTGCCGAGCAGCTGCGCCCGCAGCTGACCGACGCGCATGCGGCCGCGTCGCAGGCGCACGACGCCGCCGAGCGGGCAGCGGCTGCCACCCACCAGGTGCACGCCTCGCGCAACGCCAGCCCGGTCCCGCTGCCGCCCGCGTTGCGACAGCTCACCCTCAGCACCGACACGCCGCCCGACGTGGAGCAGGTCGCGGCCGCTCGCGACGCCGTGCTCGGTCGCCTCGGTGAGCTGCGCAGCCTGCAGGACGTCGCACGCCGCGCCAGCGAGCTCACCGCGCAGGCCGACGAGGCGGCGCTGGTCGCCACGTCGCACCAGCAGCGTGCCGCAGCGGCCGAACGAGCACTCGCCGAGCTGGCCGAACAGGCCGAGCAGCACGCCGAGCGGGCGGAGGCCGGTCGAGTGGCGGCGGCTCGTCTGGACGGCCTGTCCACCGCTGCAGCCACGGCTCGGCGGCGGGCGGAAGCCGCCGCGGATCTGCACCAGCAGCTGCGCAGCGTCGCGCTGGCCGAGCAGCAGCACCTGAACGCGGATCGTGCCCTGCAGGACCTGCGAGCGCAGTGGAACGACCAGCGCGAGGCCTACCTGGCGGGTATCGCCGCCGAGCTGGCAGGGCAGCTGCACGACCACGAGGCCTGCCCGGTGTGCGGCTCGCACGACCATCCCGCACCGGCCGACCCGTCCGCACAGCAGGTCACGCGTGACCAGCTCGACCGTGCCGAGGCCGACGTGGAGCGCGCCCGAGCCGGCGAGCGCCACGCCGCCGAGCAGCTGGGCCGCGCCCGCCAGGAGCTGGCCCGGCTGGTCGAGGCCGCCGGCGGCGAGGACGTCGACGCCACCGCGCTCACCCGCGCCGCCGAGCAGGCCGAGACGCAGCTGCACCGCGCCGCTGCGGTCGTCAGCGCCGCCGAGGGTGCCGACGCCGCGCTCGCCCAGCTCGACGCCCGTCGCGCCACGCTGCTCGAGCAGCTCGGCGCCGAGCACGACCAGGCGACCTCCGCCACCAGCCGGTCCCACGAGCTGCGCGAGCAGTCGTCGGTGTGCCACGCCCAGCTCGACGCCGAGCTGGGCGAGGGAGTCCGGCTGTCCGACGCGGTCCGCTCCGTCGAGCGAGTCGCCGACCGCCTCGACCAGCTGCAACAGGCCCTGCTCGAGTCCGCCGCTGCCCGGGACCGCCTGCTCGACGCCGAGCGCCGGCGAGACCAGGCCGTCGCCGCGTCGCCCTTCGACCATCTCGACCAGGTCGAGACCGCGCTGCGCAGCACCGGCGAGCTCGACCGGCTCGCCGAGCGGCTCGAGCGCCACCGCGCGGCGATCCAACGGGCCGACGCCCTGCTGGCCTCACCCGAGCTGGTCGAGCTGCCCGACGACGCGCCCGACACCGAGTCCAGCCTGACCCGGCTCACCGTCGCCTCCGAGCTGGCCACCGCGACGGCCAAGCACCACGCCCTGCTCGGTGCCGCCGACCAGGCCGTGCGCAGCTGGACCACCAAGCATCGCCAGCTGCTCGACGCCGCCGGCGACCAGCGCCGCACCGCCGAGCAGCTGAGCGAGCTGGCCGACCACTGCATGGGCCGCCGGGGCGACAAGGTCTCGTTGCAGCGCTGGGTGCTGGCCAGCTACCTGTCGGAGATCTGCGACCTGGCCAACCGACGTCTGGCCACCATGACCTCGGGCCGCTACCAGCTCTCGGTCATGCGGGGCCCCGCCCGAGGTGGCGCCAAGTCCGGGCTCGACCTGGCGGTGCACGACGCGTTCACCGGCGAGCAGCGTCCGGTGCAGACGCTCTCCGGCGGCGAGACGTTCCAGGCCTCCCTCGCGCTCGCACTGGCGGTCGCCGAGTCGGTCCAGGCCCACGCCGGAGGCGTCCGCCTGGACGCGCTCTTCATCGACGAGGGGTTCGGCTCGCTCGACCCGGACTCCCTCGAGCTGGCCATGGACGAGCTCGACCGCCTCCGTGCTGGAGGGCGCATGGTCGGGTTGATCAGCCACGTCGGTGCCATGCGCGAGCGCATCCGCTGGGGCATCCAGGTCCACCCCAGCGCCAGCGGCTCGACGCTGCACATCGGTGAGATCCCGAACTGAGGCGAGCTCCCGCGCCGGGCTGCATGCCAAGCTGCCGCGATGACCGAGCCCGACGTCGACGCCGACGAGACCCCCTACGGCGAGTTCCCCCTGCGCAGCTTCCTCGGCATGCGCATGGGCCACGACGACCAGGGCCGGGCGACCGCCACGATCGACATCGGCCCCGAGCACCTGAACCCCAACGGGATGGTGCACGGTGCGGTGCTGTTCGCCCTCGTCGACACCGCGATGGGCTCGGCGGCCATGGCGACACTGCCCGAGGGCACCTACGCCACCTCGGTCGACCTGCAGCTGCGATTCGTGCGCCCCGCGTCGTCAGGCTCGCTCACCGCGGCGGTGCAGGTGCTCAAGGCCGGCAAGCACGTGCTGCACCTGTCCGGTCAGGTGCTCGGCGACGCCGACCGCCTGATCGCCACCGCAGAAGGCACCTTCACCACGTTCTCGTTCTGACGTTCTCGTTCTGACGTTCTCGTTCTGACAAGCCCGGCCCCGTCCAGCTGGGCGCACGCCGCGGGCGTGTCAGCGCAAGCGGTCGCGCAGGCCCGAGGCACGAGAGACCGGGCGCTCCACGGCACGGCGCACCGTGTCGGCGTCGGCCAGGATCGTCACCGACCCCTTCGCTCGGGTCACCGCGGTGTAGAGCAGCTCGCGGGTCAGCACCGGGGAGTCCTGCGCCGGCAGCGACACGACCACCTGGTCGAACTCGGACCCCTGGCTCTTGTGGATCGTCATGGCCCACCACGGCTCCACCTGGTCCAGGCGGGCCACCGGCACCGGCATCGGTGTGGAGGCTCCCGTGTCGACGGCGAGCACACGCCGCCCGTGCAGGTCGACGACCACACCGGTGTCGCCGTTGGCGACCCGAGCGACCGGGTCGTTGCGGGTCACCAGGAACGGCCGGCCGGCCTCCCAGCGGCCGTTGACCCGCAGCTCCGGCACCACCTCGCCCACCTCGGACTCGATCAGGTCGCTCCACTCGTACATCCCGAAGCGGCCCAGCCGGGTGGCGCACAGCACCTTGAGCTCTCGCGCAGCGCGCAGCGCGTCGGACGCCTCACCCTGACGCGCCGCCTGCGTGACCCGCACGGCGGCGCCGACCACGCGCTCACGCAGCGCGGCGAGCGCAGCGCCGTCGTCGGGACGCACCCAGATCAGGTCGTCGCGAGACTGCTCCAGCAGCGCCAGCACCGTTGCGGTGTCGCCGCTGCGGACCGCGGTGGCCAGCTCGGCGATGCCCGAGCCCTCCTGGAAGCGGTGCGCCACGGTCAGCTCCACCACGCGGTCGGCCAGCACCGACGGGGCGATGGCCGTGCCCCGGCCCACCAGGTCGGCCAGCACCGTGCCGGCCTCGACGCTGGCCAACTGGTCGGGATCGCCGACCAGCACCAGACGAGCCTCGGGACGCATCGCGTCGAGCAACCTCGCCATCAGCGGCAGGTCGACCATCGACGTCTCGTCGACCACGACGAGGTCGTGGGGCAGCGGCGTGGCGCGGTCGTGGCGCACGCTGCCACCGGGTCGTCGACCCAGCAGCCGGTGCACCGTGGTCGCCTGCGCCTCGGCGAGACGGTCGAGCACCTCGGTCGACACCTGCGACTCGCCGGCCAAATCGCCGACCGCACCCTTGACCGCGTCGGTCATGCGCGCCGCCGCCTTGCCGGTCGGCGCGCACAGCGCCAGTTGGAGCTGTGGCTCGGCGACCAGCGCTGCGGCGAGGGTGCGGGCGATCGTGCGGGTCTTGCCGGTGCCGGGTCCGCCGACGATGACCGCCAGTCGACCGTCGAGTGCTCGCCGCGCTGCGTCGTGCTGTCGGTCGACCGCAGGGTCGGTGCCGAAGACCTGCTGCAGCGCTGCCGTCGCATCGGCACCGACCGGCGGCGCCACGGCGCGCTCGCGCAGCGCTCGGGCGACCGCGACCTCGTCGACCCACAGCCGGTGCAGGTACAGCCGCTGGCCGTCCCAGACCAGGGGACGCAACGGCGCCACGGCGGCCGAGTCGTGATCGGCGACCATCGGCGACGCCGCCAGGGCCGACGCCCACCGCTGCGCATCGGGCCACTCGAGCTGCTCGGCGCCCGGCTCGGCACGCCGGTCGACGACGACCCGGTGCACGTCGTCGAGCTCGACGCCGACGTGGCCCGAACGCGGCGCCCGCGCGGCCACGGCGGCGGCCAGCAGGACCAGGTCGTCGACCGGCCCGACGGCCCGGCCGGCGCGGCGGTCGTCGCGGGCCGCGAGGCGCACGAGCAGGTCGGCCAGGTGCACCTCGGTCGGACCGAACACCCCTGCGGCGACGTAGGGCTCGAGCACCGCAGCGGCGGGCGGCACCGCGGCGAACAGCTCGACGTCGTCGAGCGGATCCGACGGGGCGACAGGCGGTCCGGCAGGCGGCGTGATCGGCGAGGAGCTCATCGGGCTGCTCCTGCTCGTGAGCCCGTCCCGACGGGCTGGCCGTCGAGCAGGTCGGACAGGTCGGTGACCAGCTCCGCCGGGACCGGCCACGAGAAGACCCCGTGGCGCTGGCCGTCGGTGACCGGCGTCGACGGCCCGACCATGCCCCGCACGAACAGGTAGGCGACGCCACCGAGGTGCACGCTCGGGTCGTAGTCGGCCAGCCGCCAGCGCAGGTAGCGGTGCAGCGCGACCGAGTAGAGCAGCGCCTGCAGGGGGTAGTGGTGGTCGGCCATGGCACGCACGAGCTGGTCGGGGCGGTAGTCGTCGGTCGATGCCGTGTGGCCCCGGGGGGTCAGGCGGTTGGTCTTGTAGTCGACCACCACGAACCGTGGCGTGCCGTCATCGCCACGTACCCGCAGCACCGCGTCGATCGAGCCGGTCAGGTGACCGGCGAGCACTGCGCCGAACCGACCGTCGACGAGGCCGGCGGCCCAGTCGTGCAGCGGTTGGGTGTCGAACAGGTCGGCGGGCGCCAGGTGCGACTCGACGAGCGCGCCGACCTCGGCGTCGGTCGCCGGTGCGGCGGCCTCACCGAGGCGCAGGTCGAACTCCATCTCGTCGAGCCGGTCCGCGCGGGACAGGTCGGCCAGGCGCAGGTCGCCGAGCACCGGGCCCAGGGGGGTGTGCACCGCGTCGGACAACCCCCGCACCAGCAGGTCGAGTCCGTCCGACGCCTCGCCCCGGGTGCCGTCGGCGAGCCGGGGCGCCAGGTCGACGGGGCGGCGCACCAGCTGGTGCAGGACCTGGTTCCGCAGGTCGTCGTCCAGCGTCGCCGCGGCGAAGTCGACCAGTTCGAGCACCGAGTGCACCAGCGTGCCGAAGGTCGCGCCGGCGGGCAGCGCGGCCAACGCACCTGCGTCGGTCGACGAGGCCAGCTCGTCGGGTGCGTCGTCGATGGTGCCGGGGGTCGGTTCGTCGGCGGCGCCGGCATCGCCGCCGGTCGCATCGGTCGGGTCGTCGTGGGTGTGGTCCTCGCCCGCGGCGATCGCGGTGAAGGACCACCGGCGGCGGGTCCGGTCCGGCTGACGGCGCAACCGGGCGACCTCGAGCGGCGAGTCGTCCCTGCGCTCGTCGGGTGCCTGCCACCGGTCGTCGTCGGCCCGGGGGTGCCCGTGCACGGCGACCGAGATGGTGTGCCCGGATGCTGCGGCGAGCGGCTCGAGCAACGATCGAGCGGTGGCCGCGTCGGGCAGGGGGACCTTCTGCGCGAACAGCTCGGGATCGAGTCGGCCGTGCTCGTCGCGAGCGAAGAGCACGCGGGTGAGACCGGCCTTGGCAGCGGTCGACACCGAGGTCCACCACACGATGGTCTGGTGACGGGCCCGGGTCAGCGCCACGTACAGCAGGCGGAGGTTCTCGCCCAGGTGCTCGGCCTCGGCGACCGCCTTGCGGTCCTTGGTGGCGGCGGCGTCCGGCCACGGCTTGGCGGCCAGGTCGTACATGCGCGCCCCGGGCGATGCTGTGGGGTCGGCGTCGGGGTCGGGCACGATCGGCGTGGCGTGGGTCGAGCTCCACATGGTGGGCACGCACACGATCGGGAACTCGAGGCCCTTGGCGACCCACACGGTCATGACCTGCACGGCCTTGGCCTCGGACTCGACACGACGAGCTGCTTGGTCGCGGTCGACGTCCGCGTCGATCTCCTCGGGTGGGGGTGCGTCGAGGATGGACAGCAGGCCGGCGACGCTCTGGTGCTCGACCCCCGCACCCGTGCCGAGCAGCTCGGCGACGTGCTCCAGGTCGGTCAGCTCGCGATCGCCGTCGGGGCGCGCCAGCACCCGGGCGACGACGCCGGTGTCGGCCCACAGCCGGCGCTGGAACGCGACGACCCCGCGCTCGGCCAGCACCATCACCCATTCGGCGAGCTGCTCCTGCAGACCGACGAGGTCGTCGTCGGTGGCGACGGCCACCCAATCCGCAGCACGGCCGCCGAACCACGACAGCGCGAACGTGCGAGCGCGGACCGGGTCGGACGGACGGGACATGGCGTCGAGCAGCCACCGCCACTGGTCGGCCGCCGGGGAGTCCAGGACGCTGCCGCCACGGGAGAGCATGGCGGGGATGCCCTTGCGGCGCAGCGCGTCGCGGATCTTGGTGGCGTCGTCGTTGGAGCGCACCAGCACGGCGATGTCGGAGGGCTGCACGGCCCGCGTGGGACCGTCGCCGGCGGTGTCGCCGTCGCCGTCCTCGGCCGGCAGCTGGGCGCCGTCGAGCAGGCGACGCACCTGCTCGACCAGGTCGGCGTCGATCGCGGCGCGTGCGTCGCCGGCGACCGCTTGACCCTTGGCGTTGACCGCGATGTCGTCGGCGAGCGCCAGGCGCAGCTGGAGTGCCGGCAGCGGCGCGCCGTCACGATCGAGGAGGCGACGCCCGACGTGCGCCGGCGCCGGGTCGACCGGGCTGAACGTGATGGCCGGGTCGCCGAAGGTCACGCCCGACAGGAGCGCCTCGTTGGCCGACAGGACCGCCGCGTCCGAGCGCCAGTTGGTGCCCAGTGTGGGTGGCCGCTCGCGGCCGGTGCCGCGCACGGCGTCGAGGTAGGTGTGCACGTTGGCGCCGCGGAAGGCGTAGATCGACTGTTTGGGGTCGCCCACCAGGACCAGCGCGGTGTCGGGGTCGGTGGCGTCGGGGAACATCGCCCGGAAGATGCTCCACTGCACCGGGTCGGTGTCCTGGAACTCGTCGATGAGCGCCACCCGGAACCGGTTGCGCAGCGTCGCCACCGACGTGGGGTGTTCGAGCGCGGTGCGCAGCTCGACGAGCACGTCGTCGAAGCTGAGCGTGGCCGCGGCGCGCCGCCGGGCCCGCATGCGCTTGATGGAGCGGGTGACCAGCTCGGTGAGCAGCAGGTCGGCCTCGGTGGCGACCCCGTCCTGGTCGGCGCCGGGCGCCAGGCGCAGGTCGGGGATGTTGATGGCGGTACGGGTGCGCTGGATCAACGTGCGTGAGGTGGGCAGGTCCGAGCGCTCGAGCGCCGCGGCCGCCAGCACGTCGGCGCAGCACTCGGCGGCCAGCTGCGCCGAGTCGTCGACCATCGACGCGTCGGGGTCGGCACCGGAGGTGATCCCGAGCGTGGACAGGACCTGGGTGGCGAACCCGTGGATCGTGGTGATCGTGGCGGCGTCGAACTCGGTGACCGCACGTCGCAGACGCTCGAGGCGCAGCTCGCGGTCCTGCGCGGCGAGGTGCACGAGCAGCGGGTCGTCGGTGTGCCCGCCGTGGGCCAGGTGGCCCGCTGCGTCCACCAGCCGCTCGCGGACCCGGGCGCGCAGCTCCGAGGTGGCGGCGCGGGTGAAGGTGACGATCAGCAGGTCCGAGGTGGACAGGTCCTGCTCGGCCAGGAAGCGTGTGGCCAGCGCGGCGAGGGCGTACGTCTTGCCGGTGCCGGCGCTGGCCTCGATGGCCAGGTGGCCGTGCGGCAGCGCACCGGTGAGCTGGAACTGCGGGGTCGAGGTCACGCCGACGCCCCTTGTGGCGCGGGCAGGTCGACCGAAGAGGCCGCGATGGCGCCCCACAGGTGCTCGGCGAAGCACAGCAGACGGTCCGCGGTCGCCCCGCTGGGGCCGAGCGGATCGTCGTCGCGGCGCAGGGTCCGTCGCAGGTCGCGCAGGTCGCGGTCGCCGAAGACCAGCCGGGCGAACTCGGTCGCGCCGTCGCCGCCGCCCTGGAAGCGCACCCAGTTGGCGGCGGCATCCTCGCCCGCCCACAGGTCGTGGCTGACCGATGGGAACAACGGCACCGGCTCGACCAGGCCGCGCCGATAGCAGTCGACGGCCACCTCCAGGCCCTGCAGCGCCGTCGAACGCCGAGCCACGGCGTCGTCGGGCGGCGCGGCGACGTCGAGCTGCACGGTCACCGCCTCGGCCTTGCGAGGGTGCTTCGCGATCGACACCGACCGCCACGGCACCGACGGCTCGTGGGCCACCAGCGCCACCAGGTCGAGCCACGCTCCCAGGCGGTACCCGGGTCGGTCCGACGAGTAGGTCAGCCGGGCGGGGCCGGGCCGGCCGCGGAGGCGGTCGCCGACGACGCCCACGACGCGGGTGCCGTCGGACAGGACCACCTCGACGGGCACCGACCGCACCGCGTCGGCCGACACCCCGACCTGCTCCGCGGCGGACACCAGCGCCGTGGCCACGGTGTGCACCTCGTCGATCGAGGAGGTGGCGAGCGAGCCCGGACCGAGCGTTCCCCGGCGACGCTCGATCCGCTCCCACTCCTCCAACCCGCCGCCGCCCAGCAGCCAGGCGAACAGCCGGCTGCCGACGTCGTAGCGGTCGAGCCCGGTCAGGTCGAGCGGGACCAGCAGCGAGGGCGACTCGGACGCGGACGGGAACCGGACGCCCAGACGGCGGCGCACGAAGTGCGCGACCGGATCCCGCAGGAAGTCGTGCAGCTCGGCCAGCTCGATGACCGGCGTGGGCACGGGCGCCAGGCGGTGCTGCAGGAACTCGTGTGCGCCGTGGTCCCGCCGGCGACGCGCGAGGGCCCCCTGGTGGGCCTGGACGTCGTAGCTCCAGGGTCGGTCCGCCACCACCTGGCCCGGCCGGAAGGCGGACTCGTCGAAGGCCTGCCGTGCGTGGCGCACCTCGAGCCGTGCGGCGACGGCCGGACGCTGGTCGGGGTGGACCGACGCCAGCACCGCGTCGACCAGCTCGGCCACCGGCACGGCGCGGGGCACCACCTGGTTGGTGCGCACGTCGTTGCCCTCGCGGATCAGCACCAGCCGATCTCGGGCGGCGAGCACCGCCTCGAGCAGCGCCTGGCGCGACTCGCCGCGACGGTCCCGGTCGCCCAGCAGCGGGGCCGCGGCGGTCAGGTCGTCGCCGTCGGGCGCCCCCACCGAGAACGCGGGTTGGTCGACGCCGAGCAGCACCACGACACGGAACGGCACACCGCGCAGCGGCGTCATGGACGAGACGGTGACCCCGCCCCGGAAGAAGTCGGCGCGGCCGGGTGCGGCGCCCAACCGCTCGGCGAGGGCGCGGCGCAGGTCGATGAACTCGATCGGCAGGTCCGCCGTGGCCGGCTCGATCGCCGCTGCCTCCTCGAGCTCGGCCAGCACCCGGGTGAGCGCGTCCATCTGCCAGGCGTCGTCCCGGTCGACCGAGAGCAGCTGTGCGACGGCCTGGCGCAGCACCTGGACCCACTGCGCAACGGTGCGGGGGTGCTCGGCCAGCACGGCCAGCTGGTCCAGGTGCCACAGCAGCGCCGCCACCCGCCCGGCCAGGGTCGACTCGCCACCCTCGACGGGCAACGCGACGACCTCGCCGACCCCCAGGTGGTCGGTGTCGGTCACCGCGATGCCCAGCAGCAGCCGATCGAGCGCTGCGCGCCAGGTGTTCGTGTCGAACGACGCGGGCAGCCCCGCGCGGTCGCGCTGGTGCTCGTCGAGCCCCCAGCGCACGTTGGCCTGCACGGCCCACTCGCCGATGCGGGCGACGTCGTCGTCGGTGAAGCCGAAGCGGGTGCGCACCGGCACCAGCGCGACCAGATCCAGCACGCTCGCGATGTCGAAGCGCCCGGCGACCAGCGACAGCAGCCGGTCGACCGCGTCGAGCAGCGGGGTGGCGCGGCGCAACGACCGGTCCGCGATGCGGTACCGGAGCCCCGGTGTGCCCTGGGTGACGGGCGCGTCGACCGAGGGGCCCAGCACGGCCTCGATGACCGGTGCGAGCTGGTCCAGCGCGGGCGTCATGACGACGATGTCGTCCTCGGTGAGCGCGAGCTCGTCGTCGTCGAGCAGGTGCAGGACCACGTCACGCAGCACCTCGACCTGGCGCGCCGCGCCGTGGGCCGCGTGCAGCTGCAGCGTCCGGTCGTCCACGCGGGGCTCCAGATCTGCGGTGGGGGCCAGGTCGTGGCGGAGGTCGTCCTGGAGGCGCCCCAACAGCGAGGAGCGGTCGGCCGTGGCGTGGGTGGGCTCGTCCTGGCGGTCGACGGCGGGCATGCCCTGGGACTCGGCGTCCGCGAGCAGGACGGTGGTCTCGCGGTGGAGCCGACCCCAGGAGCGCAGCAGCGGGTGCGCCACGAGCCCGGCGGTGTCGTCGTCGGAGCGGAGCCGTGCGCGCTCCGGCGACACGGGTGCGCCGGCACCCGCAGCCACGCACGCCGCGGCGGCCGGCGAGGGCTCCACCAGGAACAGATGCAGGTCGTGGCGAGCGCCGACCGCCTCTGCGAGGTCCAGGAACCCGACCCCGCCGGGCAGCACCGACAGGCCGAACATGGCCAAGCGCTCGGGCAGCGGCAGCACGAGGCGCCCGTCGAGCAGCTCGTCGAGCAGGTGGCGCAGCTGCTCGGGTGGGCTGGGCTCGGCGATGCGGGCGCGGACCTGGCGCCACAGCACGGGCTGCCATCGGTGGTGCTCGACGAGCGCGCGGCCCGCACCGTCGACGTCGTCGCCGTGGGCCCAGGCACGGACCATGTCGGTTCGGTGCACGTGATAGCGGTCGAACAGGTCGGCCACGCGACGGGCCCTGGCGTAGCGCGACGCGCCGTCGCGCACGTCGGCGACCTGGCCGAGGCGTGGATCGGCAGGGTCGGTCAGCTCGGCCAGGACCGACCAGGCGAGGTGCTCGACCTGCCAGGGATCCTGGCCATCGCGGGCTCCGGCGGCCAGGACGGCGCGGCGCAGCGAGTCGGGGAAGCCCGAGGTGATGTTGGCGGCCACGCCGTCCGCCCGGCCCGGCCCGGCGCCGAGGTGCCGGGCCAGCTCCAGGTGGAGCCAGCGGCGCATGCCCTCGGACGGGACGGCGATCCACTCCGGCGCCAACGGGTCGGCGGGCGCGACCGACAGCACGCCCGAGAGGCGCTCGACCAGCGGCTCGATCCGCCCGGCGGTGTGGATCCGGAGCACGACGGGCACTGTACCGAGGGGGTCGGACAGTCCCGGGCGGGCACGCCGCGACGGGCGCGGGCCCCGCAGACGGGGGCGGCCCGGCTCAGCGTGGCCGACGCACCAGGCGACGGGAGTTGTCGTCCATCGTCGCCGCCAGGTCGGCGTCACCGAAGCTGGGGTCGGCGGTCTGGTCCCAGCCGGCGAAGTTGGTGCCCCCGACCAGACGGTCGGTGCCCATGGTGGCGACGAGGACGCCGAGCGAGGCCGGGCCGCCGACGTGGGCGTCCCACCACAGGCGCGACAGGGCCTCGTCGACCGCACCGGGCCGACGCAGCTCGGGCCCGGCCCACGGTCGGGTGGCGGCGGCGTGGCGCATCCGCTCGACGAGCCAGCTCGTCGAGCCGCCACCGTGCGAGATGCACACGTCCAGCTCCGGGTGGCGCACCAGCACACCGCCCAGCACGAGCGTCGCCACGGCGAGCGCCTCCTCGTGGGCGAAGCCCAGCCACAGGTCCCCGTCGAAGCGGGCCAGGCGCTCGTCGCGCCGGGGTGCGTCGATGCCACCCGGCGCCGGGTGCAGGAACAGCGGCACGTCCAGCTCGACGCAGGTCGCGTAGACCTGGTCGAAGGCCGGGTCGTCGAGCGGTCGGCCGAGGTCGGTGCCGACGTACGCGCCCAGCACGCCGAGCTCGCCCACGGCACGGCGCAGCTCGGCGGCTGCCGCGGACGGTGCCTGCATGGGCAGCTGGGCCAGGCCGCCGAGGCGGTCGGGGTGCGGCGCCACGAGCGCGGCCAGCGCGTCGTTGTGACGACGACTGAACGCGGTGGCCGTGTCGGCGTCGACGTGGTGCAGGAACGTCAGCGGGTTGGGCGAGAGCACCTGCAGGTCGATGCCGCGCTCGTCCATCTGCTGCAGGCGCCGCTCGAGGTCCATGAACGCGGAGTCCCGGTAGCGCACCCCGACCAGCTCGTAGTCGCCGACCCGGTAGCAGGCTGGACGACCGATGGCCTCGTCGCCCTCGTCGAGCTCGGGGCCGTACCGACCCGCGGCGCCGAGCGTCTCGTCCAGCACCACGTGGGCGTGCAGGTCGATCACGTCGGCCCCGCAGTGCGGTCCGGGAAGCGCACCGGGTAGCTGCCCCAGTAGCCCCGACTGCTCTCGGGATCCAGCAACGGAGGGTCGGAGGGGTCGGGCCGGCCGCCGGCGTCCAGCACGGCTCGGACCGCGAAGGGCACCAGGCCGTGCAGGTGGTCGTCGTCGACCGCGGCCGCCGGGTCCAGCCCTGCGGCCAGGTCCTGGCCGATGCAGGCGTGCATGCCCTGGCCGAAGCTCAGCCCCCACGGCGCCACACCGGACCAGAGCGTGCGATGGGGGTCGAAGGTGTCGGCGTGATCACCGAACACCTCGGGGTCCCGGTTGGCGGCCATCAGGTCGATGGTGAGCCGTGCCCCGGCCGGCACGTGCACCCCGCCCTGCAGCTCGACGTCCTCGAGCGCCCAGCGCATCGCGATCGGGCTGGACGGCTGCAGGCGGACGGTTTCGTGGACGCAGCGCTGCAGGAACGTCAGGTCGGTCCGGGCGCGCTCGAAGTCCTCGGGCGCCTCGTCGGCCATCGCGAAGACCTGGTGCAGCGTCCGCACGAACGCGGTCGCGCTGGTGTGCGCACCCGCCAGCAGGAAGAACGAGATCTCTCGCAGCACCACGTCGGGGGCCAGCACCAGCTCGTCCTCGTGGAGCATGAGCGTCATCAGCACGTCGCGGGGCAGGTCGCCCTCGTCGAGCCTGCCGGCCGCGACCTCGTCGAGCAGCGAACGACGACGGGCGATCGAGGGCTGCAGGAACTCCGCGTCGAACGCCGCGAGGCCTGCCGCGACCTCGGCGCGCTTGGCCGCACGGTCGCCGGTGAAGTGCGCCAGCGTGGCCCCCTGGATGAACAGCATCAGGTACGAGTACAGGTGCATCGTCTCGTGACTGGTCCCCAGCGGGCGGTCGACGCCTGCGGTGGACGCCGCCAGGTTCATCATCATCTCGTGGCTGAGCCCCACCAGCTCGGCCCGGCCGGTCGCGACGTGGGGCGCGAGCGTCGCCTCGACGACGGGCGGGAACAGCTCGCGCTCGTAGCGGCGGTGCGTGTCCTTGCGGAACAGACGGTTCTCGAGGCGCCGGCGCGCGCGGTGGTCCGCGCCGTGCAGGTTGACCAGCACGTCGGCCATCACCACGTCGCCGTCGTCGTAGAGGGCCTGGCGCAGCTCCTTGCGCCGGAACGCGTCGCGGGCCTGCGCGTACGTGGACACGGTGATCTCGACGGGATCGTTCACGGCTCGCTCCGGTCGGTGGCGGTCAGCCAGCGGGCCGCTCGACGCAGGACCTCGCGGTGCGTGGGCTGGTCCATCGCCGCCGCGTCATGGCCGAGCAGGTCGACCACCACGCGGCCGTCACCGACCGACCGCGCCCACAACACCGGGTGCGCGGCGCCGCCGTGGCTGCTGGTCATCAGGGGCTCGACGTCCGGCGCCACGTCGAGGAAGCCGTACACCTCGTCGACGGTGGTGAAGCCGTCGACGCCGCAGCTGATCGCATGGTCGGCCGCCGCGGCGGTGGGCTCGACACGCGCCTCGCCGAGCGGCGGGTGCATCGAACGGTCCCAGTTCCACTCGGCACCGAGGCACGCCACCCACCGCGGGTCGCCGTCGAAGCAGATGACCGCGGCGTGGCAGGCGAGCAGGCCGCCTCCGCTGCGCACATGGCGCTCGATCGCACGCGACTCGTCGTCGCGCAGCGTGACGGCCCACTCGTCACGGAGGTGGGCGTGGCGCTGCGCAGTCGCGCCCCAGGCGAGCGCGTTGACCGTGACCAGGTCCCACGACCCCGGCCGCTCGGACAGCTCGCGCAGCCCTGCTCGTGGGTCGTCGATCACGGTGGACCGCACCCCGACCTCGGCCAACGTGTCGACCAAGGCCGCGGTGCTCGCGGCGAAGTCGTGCAGCGGGCCGCCGGAGATCACCAGGTTGGTCGCCACCGGATCAGGACTCCTCCGCCGGTCCCGGTCCCGCCGGACTGACCGAGTCGACCGAGGCGGGTCGCGGCAGCGTGGCGATGACGCTCGAGGTGACCCCGCCGTCGACCAGCAGCTCGGCGCCGCTGATGTACCCGGCCGCGTCGGACAGCAGGAACAGCACGGCGCCCGCCACGTCGGTGGCGGTGCCGAGCCGACCGAGCGGCACGCGCTCGGACCGGCGGGCACGGATGTCGGCGTCCGCGTAGATCGGCTCGGACATCCCTGCGTCGATCAGTCCCGGCGCGACCGAGTTGGCCCGGATGCCCTTCGGTCCCCACTCCAGCGCCATCTGCCGGGTGAGCAGCGCCACCGCGGCCTTGGTGGCGCCGTAGGCGCCGGCGTTCGGGCCGGGCGCCACCCCGTTCATGGAGGTCACGGTCACCAGCGAGCCGCCCGTGCCGGCATCGATCATGCGGCGGGCGACCGCACGGGCCGACAGGAAGGTGCCGGTCAGGTTGACGTCGACGACGCTGCGCCAGTCCCGAGCGTCGACGTCGACCAACGGTCCGAAGCGCACGATGCCGGCGTTGGCCACCAGCCCGTCCGGCGCCGCGGCACCGGTCGCCGCGGCGAACCGGTCGAGCGCGTCGTCGAGCTGCTGCTCGTCGGTCGTGTCGGCGGTCAGCGCCACGGCGCGCCCGCCGAGCTCGGCCGCGACCCGAGCCGCGGCCGTCGCGTCGCGGTCGAGCACGCCCACGGTCCACCCCGCGTCGTGCGCGGCACGAGCGATCTGTGCTCCCAGGCCGTGCCCGGCACCGGTGACGACCACGGCGCCGCTCATCGGCGGGCGGCCTCCTGGGTCAGGAGCTCGGCGGCCCACTGACCGACCTTCTCGCCGGGCAGCGGGCGCCGCTGCGGCCACGGGCGGTCCAGGTCGACGCGGCGGCCGCGGGAGATGACGTGGCGCAGGTTGGCGCGGTCGGCCAGCACGCTGACGTCGTGCGACGGGTCGCCGTCGACGACGAGCACGTCGGCCGCGGCGCCCGGTGCGACGACGCCGACCGCGCCCTGCTCCATGCGCAACGCCAGGGCGCCGTTGGCGGTGGCGCAGCGGATCGCCTCGAGCGGGGTGAGGCCGACGGCCTCGACCAGCACCTCCAGCTCGCGGGCGTGCCAGTGGCCGTAGGGGGTGAGTGCGAAGCCGCTCTCGGAGCCGCTCAGGATCCGCACCCCGGCGTCGTGCGCGGCGCGCACCATGGCAGCGGTCGCCTCGATCTCACCGCGGAACAGCTCGACCTGCGTGCTGCCCGATCCGACCTTGTGGCCATGGTCCGCGAGGTTCGCGAGGAAGGTGAAGGTGGGCGCGATCGCACAGCCGGCGGCGACCACGGCGTCGAGCGCTGCGTCGTCCATGAAGCTCGCGTGCAGGATCAGGTCCACGCCCGCCTCCGCCGCCAGCCGGGTCGAGGTGGCGTTGCGGCAGTGCGCGATGCACGGGGTGTCCAGGTCGTGCGCCGTGTCGGTGACCGCCCGCAGCTCGTCGAGGGTCCACATGGTGAGCTCGCCGCTGCGGTTCGGCAGCGAGCCGGTCACGTGGATCTTGACCCAGTCGGCACCGTGCTTGATCTGCTGGCGGGTGGTGCGCACCATCTCGTCCCGGTCGCCCACCACGTGGGCGTACGCAGCGGTGCCCGAGTCCGGGATGAGCCGACCGGCGGTGCCGCCCGCCGCGGTGAGCAGCGCGTTCATGCCCGCGGTCATGCGCGGCCCCTCGACGATCCCCGCCTCGATCGCGTCACGCAGCGCGGGTCCCAGGTTCCAGAGGCAGTCCGCGTCCAGGAACCCGGTCACGCCGGCGAGCAGCAGCTTCTGCACGTCGAACGCGGCGACGAGCGCCGCGGTCGAGCGGTCCCGGTGGAAGTACAGCTCGTCGTTGCTCGCCGGCTCGCCGAACGTGATGTGGCAGTGCGCGTCGATCAGCCCCGGCATCACCGTGAGCCCGGCCGCGTCGAGGTGCTCGACGGACGGCCCGGCCGCCGCCGCGAGCGTCCGAGCCCCCTCGCCGACCGCGGCGATCGCGCCACGCTCGACGTAGACGTCGGTCGGCCCGCTCCGGGCGGTGCCGTCACCGACGATGACGGACCCGCCCTCGAGCAGCAGGCCCGCCGCGTCGCTCACCACAGCGCGTCGCACTCCTCGGCCACGGCGTGCACCGCGGGGTGCAGCTCCGCAGGCACCGAGGCCAGGGCGTCGGCGTCGACCTCGTCGGAGAAGCGCAGCCGCTCCGCGTCCGCGAGCTCGTGGAACGCCGGCATCCACGCCGAGTGCAGCACCAGCGGGATGGTCTCGCGGTTCGTGCCGGCCAGCGTGGCGACCGGGCCGGCGGACACGTCGGCCGCGTCGAAGACCTCGACGCGGAAGCCGTCGTCGTTGCACACCGGCTGCACCACGTAGCCGTCGTGGCCGCCGGGCGCACCGCCGACGTAGCTGCCCGGCGCCGCGCCCCGGGGCGCGAACGTCGGCGAGGTGATGTGGTCGCCCAGGTCGGGGTACTCCCAGCGGGCGGTGAGCTCCATGCTCGGCCGGTCGAACGAGCACAACGAGCCGGGGGTCTCCTCGCGCAGCAGGCCCAGGTCGATGCGGTCCGAGTACATCTTCGCGGCGCGCTGGCTGATGTTGCCCGGCCGGCATCCCTGGTAGTCGACGTGGTGCAGCGTCGGCGCGCTGATGCCCTCGGTGCTCCAGTCCATCGCGGAGAGCTGCAGGTTGAACGCCCAGTCCTGTCGGAAGGTGCCCACGTGGTCGATGCGGCCCGCCTCGGGGTCGAACACGATCTCGGTGATCGTCTCGGGCGCCATGGCCATGTTGTAGAGACCTGCCGCGGCGGGATCGATCGGGTTGCCGTTGACGTCCAGGTCGTCGGGGCGCAGGTAGAGCCCCAGGTCCATCAGGTCCATGCCCTCCCAGACCACCGACACACCCTCGCTGTCGTCCCAGCGGGCGTAGTAGTGACCGGTGGGCGGCGACACGGTGAAGCAGATCGGGGTCACCGGGGTGCCCGTCGCCAGGCCCTCGAGCTGGTCCTTGCGGATCATCCAGACGGGCACCTCGTGGTCGATGGTGACGGTCCGCTCGCCGCCGAACATCTCGTCGGGATCCGCCTTGAAGTTGCCGGAGTCGCACAGGATCACCCAGTCCCGGGTCTGGCTGACCGTGTGGATCGACCCGGGGAACGACACACCCTCGAGCGGCCAGTGCCGGACCTGCGTGCCGTCCTGGCGGTCCCAGCGGACCAGCGACGGGCGCATGCCGAAGGTGGTGTCCATGACCGGCTCGAGCTTCACCGTCCAGAGGCAGTCCCGCTCGGGGTCCGCCACGGGGTGGGCGGTGGAGAACACGAAGGGCAGCACCCCGCCCAGCGGCAGCGAGGCGCCGCCCCAGGTGTCGACGTGGCCGACCTCGGCGACGAACTCGAGCGTCTCGGGGTGCAGCTCGACCGGCCGCCCGGCGTCCCAGGTGGTGAAGAGCCGGTTGCCCCACGGCAGCGGCGCGGTGTTCGAGGAGTTCGCCGACCCGAACGGCGACGAGTAGCCGGTCGCCCCCGCCGAGAACCGCTCGGGGTGGCGGTCGAACAGCCGCTTACCGGGGGTCTCGATGGAGCGCGACTGCCAGGCGAACCTGCCCGGCGTCGCACCTCGGGCGCCGGGCTCCAGCGACAGCCGGCAGATCGCGCCCCAGTCGAAGATCGCGTACGGCAGCTTCCCGGTGTTCTGCGGACTGGAGAACACCACCTCGCCGTTGATGTCGGCGGGCCAGGTGCCCGCGACGACCTCCAGCTCGAAGTCGCGGTGCGGTGCAGTGGTGAGTGACCTCGGTACAGGCACGTGATCCCCCCGGAACGTGACGGTGAACAGTGTTTACCAGGGTACCCGTCGCCACTCTCCCTGAACAGTGTTAACTGGGCGCATGGACGCCGCGCTCGAGACGAGGATCCGCGACCGCATCGACGCCGAGAAGGCCCGCACCGCGCCCCCGCCCGACGCGATCGCGGTGCCGCCGATCCCGACCGGCCGCTACACCGACCCCGCGTTCTTCGACCTGGAGACCCAGCGGGTGTTCCCACGGACCTGGCTGTTCGTGGGGCACGAGTCGGAGTGGCCCGAGCCGGGCTCGTACCGACGCACCGAGCGCTCCGGCGCGCCGATCGTGGTGGTGCGCGGCGAGGACGGCGTGCTGCGCGCCTTCTACAACTCGTGCCGGCACCGGGGCGCACCGGTGACACGCGAGGACTGCGGCACGGCGCGCCGGCTCACCTGCCAGTACCACTCGTGGTCCTACGGCACCGACGGGACCCTGAAGTCGGTGCCCGATGCGCGCAGCTTCGTGGGGCTGGACAAGGACGAGCTCGCCCTGGCGCCCGTCCGCTGCGAGACCTGGGACGGGTGGGTCTTCATCAACGAGGACCTGACCGCGGAGCCGCTGATCGGCTTCCTCGGGCCCGTGGCCGAGCAGATGGCCGAGATCGACGGGCCGTCGATGCGCGCCGTCGGCACTCGCGTGCACCCGGTGGCGTGCAACTGGAAGCTCATGGTGGACGCCTTCCTCGAGGTGTACCACGTGCGCACGATCCATCCCGACAGCGCGGCGATCCTCTACAACGACCAGGCGACCACCGTCGCGATGCTGCCGAACGGCCACAGCCGGCTGACCGTCGAGAAGCACGACGCTCTGCGGGACTTCCCGATGGTGTCCGACGAGCACGACAACCCCGCGGTGCCGCTGCTGTGGCGCCAGACCTCGACCTCGTTCGGCATCTTCCCGAACCTGGTGGTGCCGATGGACACCGGCGCGTTCACGTTCCTGTGCATGTGGCCCACCAGCGCCACCACCACGGACCTGGAGCTGCGCTGGTACGCACCGCAGTGGCAGGGCGACGACGTGCCCCAGGAGCACCTGGACCGCATGACCCTGTTCGACACGGTCATGGCCCAGGACCAGGCCAACATGGCGCCCATCCAGGCGTCCATCTCCTCGCCCGGCGCCATGCCCTTCCAGCTGGGCTGGCACGAGCGCTTGATCCACCACTTCGAGCGGGCGGTCGACCTGGCCATCGGGCCCGACGACCTGCCACCGGGCACCGCGATGTCCGACGCGCTCGACCGCTTCGTCGAGCCGGGCTGACCGGCGTCGCCGGCCGGCGCCGTCAGCCGGCGATGACGTCGTTGCGGGCGGCGTCCACCACGCGGTGGGCGAACTCGACGCTGCCCTCGAGCAGGTCGTTGCGCTTGATGGTCATGCCGCCGACGACGTCGCCGTGGCGCTCCTCGATCAGTGCGGTGAGCTTGGCCAGGGTCTTGCCCGGGTCGATCGCGAACGTCACGTACACGTAGGTCGGCTTGTTGCCGAGCAGCGGCAGCTTCGAGAGCTTCCCGCTGCCGCCGGGGCGCTGGCCGAAGAAGAACAGGCCGTCCACCCAGCTGCCGACGATCAGCACGTCGGCGGCCTGCAGAGCCGGCAGGTCAACCTCACGCGAGCTGCACTCGGTGGCCTCCCAGCCCTCTCGCACCAGCTCGTCGACGATGTGGCGAGCCGCGGTGCGGGTGTTGCCGGTGAGGCTCTCGTGGATGACCAGTGCGCGCATGTCCTCATGCTCCCCATCGACGGGCCGTGTGGTCAAGCGAGCAGGCCGGCCCCACGACCAGTTCGGCCCTCGACAGCTCAGACCTCGACCAGCAGCGTGACCGGACCGTCGTTGACCAGCTCGACGTCCATGTCGGCGCGGAAGCGACCGGTGGCGACCGTCGCGCCGTGCCCGATCAGCGCCGCCACGACCGCCTCGACCAGCGGCTCCGCGTGCTCGGGTCGCGCCGCGTCGATCCACGAGGGACGCCGACCCTTGCGGGTGTCGCCGTAGAGCGTGAACTGGCTGACCACGAGCAGCTCCCGCGGTCCATCGGCGACCGAGCGGCCCATCTGGCCCTGCTCGTCGTCGAAGATGCGCAGGTGCCAGAGCTTCTCGGCCAGCTTCTGGGCATGTGACGGCTCGTCGGCGTGGGTCACCCCGACGAAGACGCACAGCCCGGCGCCGATCTCGCCGACCACCTCGTCGTCGACACGCACCTGGGCGCGCTGCACGCGCTGCACGAGCGCTCGCAACGGCTCAGCCGATCAGCCCGGAGCGGATGCGACGCCGGTGGAACTCGGCGTCGCCGTAGCGCACCGCCAGGGCCCACGCGCGCTTCATGTACAGGTGCAGGTCACACTCGACGGTGTAGCCGATGGCGCCGTGCACCTGCAGCGAGGTCGCGGCTGCAGCCTTGGCCGCCTCGGAGGCCTTGGCCTTGGCCATCGACACGTGCGCCGACGCCGCGGGATCGCCGAGCGCGAGCGAGTTGGCCGCACGCAGCACGAGCGGCTGTGCGAACTCGACGGCCAGCGAGGCATCGGCCAGGTGGTGCTTGACCGCCTGGAAGCTGCCGATCGGCACGCCGAACTGCTGACGCTCGGTCGCGTAGAGCACCGTGATGGCCAGCATGCGCTGGCTGAGCCCGACCAGCATCGCCGCCGCGCCCAGTGCCGCTCGGTCGAACGCCGTGTTGGTCGCGGCGAAGCCGTCGCCGCCCGACGCGCCGCCGACGACGAGGGTCGACTCGGAGGGCGTCCATCCGACCCGGGCCAGGTGGCGCGCACCGTCGACCGACTCCAGCGGGGTCAGCTCGACCGCGGAGGGCGCCACCATGTGCACCTCACCGCGGTCGAACAACAAGAAGGTGTCGACCGACGACGCCGCGGCGACCGTCGGCGCTCCGCCCCCGTCGCGATCCGGGCCGAAGCCCACCCCGACGGCCAGCTCACCGGCGGCCAGTCGTGGCAGCCACTCGGCCGACACGCCGGGCGCGGCGTGGTCGCGCAGCACACCCACTGCGACCCCAGCCGTGGACGACACGGGGTCGGGCAGCCCGGCACGGCCGACCTCGATCAGCAGCGGCACCAGGTCCTCGTCGGTCATGCCGAGCCCGCCGTGGGCCTCGGGTACGCAGATGCCCAGCACGCCCATCTCACCCAGCGCCGACCACGCGCCGCGCACGCGGCCGTCACCACCGCCGGGGCCACCCCCGGCGAGGACCGGATCGGCCCAGGCGGCACGGACGTCGTCGGGCCCGCAGGTGTCCTCGAGGAGGCTGCGCACCGCGTCGCGGAACTCGATCTGCTCGTCACTCAGCGCGAATCTCACGGTGTCCCTCTCACTTCCGCGGCAGGCCGAGCACGCGCTCGGCGACGATGTTGCGCTGGATCTCGTTGGTGCCCGCGTAGATCGGGCCCGACAGCGCGAACTGGAAGCCCTTCATCCAGGTGCCGTCCAGTTCGGCGTCGGGACCGAGCAGGTCGAGCGCCACCTGGTGCAGCCGCACGTCCAGCTCGGACCAGAAGATCTTGTTGTACGACGAGCGAGCGCCCCCCGAGCGGCCCTCGACCACACCCGTGACGTCGCTGAGCGTGTAGAGGGCGTAGGCCTCCGCGTCGATCCACGCGTCGACGACGGCGTCGGCCATGACGTCGCTGAGCGCGCCGGCGGCGTCGCGCTCGGCGGCCAGCTGCACCAGCCGCTGCGCGGTGGCCTGGAAGCGACCGGGCGAGCGCAGGGTCAGTCCTCGCTCGGATGAGGTGGTCGCCATGGCGACGCCCCACCCCTGGTCGACCCCGCCGAGGATGCCGCCGCGGAGCATGGTGTCGGTGGTGCCGTCGTCATCGGGGATGAACACGTCGTCGAGGAAGACCTCGGCGAAGCCCTCGTCGCCGTCGAGGCGGCCGAAGCCACGCACGGTCACACCCTCTGCGTCGAGGGGCACCATGAAGTAGGTGAGGCCCTTGTGGCGCTGGGACTCGGGGTCGGAGCGGAACAGCCCGAAGAGGTAGTTGCAGAACGCGCCGCGGGTGGTCCAGGTCTTCTGTCCCGACAGCACCCAGCCGCCGGCGGCGTCGTCGCGGGTGGCCTTGGAGCGCACCCCGGCCAGGTCGGACCCGGCATTGGGCTCGGACCAGCCCTGGCACCACAGGTCGACCGCGGCCGACATGCGCGGCAGGTAGTGGTCCTGCTGGGCCTGCGTGCCGAACTCGAAGATGGTCGGGGCCAACAGGAAGATGCCGTTCTGGGTGACCCGCTGAGGACCGCCCGCCCGGTAGTACTCCTCCTCGAAGATCAGCCACTCCCACAGCGAGGCGTCTCGCCCGCCGTAGGCCTTCGGCCAGGACACGACGGCCCAGCCGGCTTCGTGCAGGCGGTGCTCCCACTCAAGGTGCGACGCGAAGCCCTCGGCGGTGTCACCCGAGGGCAGCGCCGGCTGCGGCACGTTCGCCTGGAGCCAGTCGCGTGCGTCGGCACGGAACGACTCCTCGGACTCACTCCACGTCAGATCCACCGGCGGGCTCCCCTCTGTCGGACCGTCGCTCAGTCTGCCGCGACACCTGACGACCCGTCAGATCGGGTGGGGGCCCAGGGCCGTGCGCCGCGGCACCCATTCGCTCCACAAACGTTGAGCGGGCACCGCGGCAGGCCGATGGGACACCGTGGCCTTTCGCGCGCCCGCGCCTCCCGCTCCGCTGACTCACCCCGTGAGCGACGACGCCGCGCCCGACCACGAGATCCTCGGCAGCGGGACCAGCCGCGACGAGACGACCTGCGACGGGCCCCGACCGGGGGGCCGTACGGTGGCGATCCTCGTCGGGGCGGCGGTGACCTTGTCGCTGGCGTGGAACTTCGGCGTCGACCTGATCGTGTCGACGGGCGACGCACCGGCCTTCGAGCTGGGCCACGGGCTGCTCAACGCGGCGATGCAGACGGTCGGTGCGGTGCTGCTGTGCCGCGGCGCGATCCGCACGAGCGGCCGGCGGCGGGTTGCGTGGACGTCCATCGCCTGCGGCGCCACGATCGGCGCCGCCGGCTCGTGGGTCTGGTCCGCTGTGCTCGCTCGCACCGGCCATCACCCGCAGGAGGCGCTGATCGACGGCATCTACGCGGCGGCGTTGCTGCTCACCACCGCCGGTGTCGCGCTGGTGCCGCCGACCACGGAGCGCTCGCTGCGGCTCCGCGCCGTCGACGCGGCGATCCTGATGGTGACCGCGCTCACGCTGGTGTGGGTGCTGCCCGTGCACCAGGTCGCCGACGGACAGGTCGTGGCCGGCTTCTCGGGCTTCGACCTGAACCAGATGGTGACGGTGCTCACGATCCTGGTCGCCGTGGGCGCCATCGCCCGCTGTCGGCCCGACCGCTTCGGCGAGGTCGGCCCGATGTCGGCGGCACTCGCCCTGTCCGGCGTCGGCATGCTCATGTACGCGGCGTCGCCCGAGGGCTACCCGGTCAGCTCGCAGCTCGCCGACACCCTGTTCGTCGCAGGGTTCGTGTTCGCCGCGGTGGCCGGCGCTCGACTGGCAGGTCCGCCGAAGGCGCCCCGGCGGCGCGGAGGCGACCTGAACAGGCACTGGCTGGCGCTGCCCGAGGCGGCGACGGTCACCACCCTGGTCGCCATCTCGCTGCACGAACGCTGGGTGGACACCCCCACGATGTCGATCGCGCTGGGCGCCACCGCGGTGGCGCTGGCGATCGCGCGGTTGCTGCAGCTCGGCATGGAGCAACGCCGCCTGAGCACGACGTTGCAGGACTCCGCGGAGCTGCTGCACCACGAGGCGCGCACCGATGCCCTGACCGGCATGGGCAACCGCCTCGGGTTCGACGAGCGCCTGCGCACCCAACTGGAGCTCCAGGCCCGCACACGACCCCAGGAGCGCCGGCCCATCGCCGTGACCTTCGTGGACGTCGACCACTTCAAGCGCTTCAACGATGCACTCGGCCACGCCGTGGGCGACGGGCTGCTCGTCGAGGTCGCACACCGGCTCACGGCCTGCTGCGGCGAGCACGTCTACCGCATCGGCGGTGACGAGTTCGTCGCCGTGTCGACCGGCACCGACACCGCGAGCGCCTGTGCGATCGCGGCCGCCGTCATGGACGCCTTCGAACCCGCCGTCGTGGTGGACGACCACGAGATGTCGGTCTCGGTCAGCGCGGGGCTCGCCGTGTGGGACGACCTGGGCGAGCGACCACCCGAACCCCAGGAGCTGGTGCGGCGCGCCGATCTGGCGCTGTATCGCTCCAAGGAGCTCGGACGGGCCACCTGGACCGCGTTCGACCCGGCGATGGGCGAACGGGCCGCCCGCCAGCACGAGCTGCGCACCGGGCTGCAGCGCGCCCTCGACGCGGACGAGCTGCGCCTCGTGCTCGAACCGGTCGTCCGCCTGCGCAACCATCGCCTGGTCGGCGCGACCGCACGGCTCCGGTGGCCCCACGAGGGAGGGGAGCTGGACGCCGCGACGATCAGCGCCGTCTCGGTCGAAGGCGGGCTGGTCGCCGCGACCGTCACCGCGCTGCTCGAGCACGCCCGGCGCGCGCTGATCACGACCTGCGACGCGTCGACCGACGCGTTCGGCACCCCGCTGTGGATCGGGGTGCCGCTGAGCCGCGACGAGCTCGTCCACCCCGTGGTGCGCGACCTGATCGTGCGCACCGTCGCCGACCCGCGCATCGGCCCGTCGCGACTGCGCGTCGACGTCACCGAAGCCACCGTCGTCGACCCCGTCGCGCTCGAGGCGCTGTCGGCCATCCGTGCGCTGGGGGTGCACGTCACGGTCGAGCAGTTCGGCACCGGTCCCAGCTCGCTGCTGACCATGGACGACTACCCGGCCGACGCGATCCGCCTGGACCCGTCGTTCGTCGAGGGACTGGGCCGCCGTCGCGGCGACACCGTCGTGGTCACCACGGTCACCTCGCTCGCCGCCGACCTCGGCCTGGAGGTCTCCGCCGACGGCATCGGCGAGGAGTTCCCCTCCACGTACCTCGAGGGCCTCGGGGTGGCGACCGGCAGGGGTCGTGCGTTCGGCGCGGCGCTCGACGTCGCCACGGTCCGGGAGCTCGCCGGGCAGGTGTGCTGGGCCGACGACGAGCCGGCCCGATCCGCGGAGCTCGCACGATGACCCGCACCCCGCCGCCCCCCGCCACCTGGAGCGCGCTGCGGCGCGGGGTGCGACAGCACCCGCTCGCCGTCGTTGCGGCCGGTGCACAGGTGGTGGCGCTGGTGCTGCTGGCAGCGGACCTGGTGGCCGTGTCGGTCGGCCGCGGCGACGAGCAGCTGCTGCGCATGATCGGCGTGGCTGCGGTGACCGCCGCATCCGCGGCCGCGACGGTGCTCACCGCGTTGGTCGGTCGAGCCGGTCTGGGCAACAGGCGCTACCTGACCATGCTGACCTGGGCGTTCGGCTTCGCCACGTTCGGCGGCATCTCGGGCATGGCCGAGCTGGCGAAGGGCGGCCCGGCGCATCTGGGCCTGCACGACCTGGCGTTCCTGGTCGGCGCCGTGGTGGTGACCATCGGCGTGCTGCGCCACCCTGATCTGGGCCCGCCCCGCCGACGTGCGCGGGTGGTGGTGGACAGCGTCATCACCGCCCTGTCGCTGGCCGCAGTGCTGTGGCTGGCCGGCGGACGAGCGTTGGTCGACCGCGGCGAGCAACCGCTGCGGTCGATGGCGGTCGTGATGGCCGTCGCCGCCCTCCTCGCAGTGACCCGCACGGGTCTCATCATCTCGTTGTCCTCCCGGCGCAGCGCGCAGGGCCGCTCCGCGGCGTCGCTGGTCACCATCGGCTTCGCCTGCCTCGGCGTCGGAGGACTCAGCCACCTGCTCACGCACCTGTGGCCCTCCGCTGCGCTGCTGGCGCTCGGCGACGTCGCGCTGGTGGCGGGCTTCATCACCATCGGTGTCACCGGGCTGCTGCTCCTGGGTGACGCGACGATGCCCACGCTGTCGCTCCCCCGCCGCCGCACGAGGTGGCTCCTGGACCTGGCTCCGATCCTGGCGTCGGCCGTGGCGATGGTGGCGGTGCTGGCCGACGCGGCACGCCGGGGCCAGTTCGACGCGACTGCGTCGGCGGTGCTCACCGTGGTGATCTGCTCGGTCCTGTTGCGCCAGTCGCTCACGTTGTCCGACAACCGCGAGCTGTCCACGTCGCTGCGCGCCACGGTCGACGACCTGGAGCGCCAGGCCACCCACGACGCGCTCACGGGGCTGCCCAACCGGATCGGGCTGCCGGAGCGCATCGACGCCGCGGCGGCCAGCGCCCGGGCGTCGGGACGGGTGTGCGCGGTGTACTTCATCGACGTCGACCACCTGAAGACCGTCAACGACACGCTCGGTCACGGTGCCGGCGATGCCCTCATCCGCTGCACCGCCGACCGCCTGCGCGCGCGGGTCGGCGACCGGGTCACCCGATTCGGCGGCGACGAGTTCGTCGTGGTGGTCGAGGACCTGGCCAGCCCCGGCGCCGCAGCGTCACTCGGCCAGCAGCTGGTCGACGACACCAGCCTCCCCGTCAGCCTCGACGGCGCCGGCATCCGCTCGTCGACCAGCGTCGGGTTGAACGTCGTCGACGAGCACACCCCCGCCGACGAGGTGCTGCGCCGAGCGGACGTCGCGCTGTACGGCGCCAAGGGGCTCGGTCGTCGATGCGTCTCGGTCTACCGGCCCGCGGACGACACCGGTCGCGACGTCGAGCTGGACCTGGAGCCCGAGCTGCGCCGAGCGGTGCGCGCGGACGAGTTCGTGCTCGCCTACCAGCCGATCGTCGAGCTCGAGTCCGGCGAGGCGGTGAGCGTCGAGGCCCTGCTGCGCTGGCAGCACCCGACACGCGGGCTGCTCGGCCCGGACGTCTTCCTGGACGCGGCGATCGACACCGGCCTGCTCGGCAGCATCGGGGCGACCTCGCTGCGCCGGGCGTGCGCCGACTTCGCCGCCGTCACCGACGCCCTCGGGGGCCGGCCGCCGTCGGTCGCGGTGAACCTGTCCAGCAGCGAGCTGGCCGACCGCCGAGTGGTCTCGCGTGTGTCACGCGCGCTGGACGAGTCCGGCCTCGCGCCGCAGCGGCTGACCCTCGAGATCACCGAGGACGTCATCGTCGACGACACGGTGCGGGCCACGATCGACGAGCTGTCCGCGCTCGACGTGCACCTGGCGATCGACGACTTCGGCACCGGCAACTCGTCGTTGCGTCAGCTGGGTGCGTACCCCGCCGACGTGTTGAAGATCGACCGCAGCTTCGTCGAGCGCCTCGAGCACGACGAGCGGGCACGAGCGGTCACCTCGGCGATCGTGCGGCTCGCGGGCAACCTCGGGCTGACCACGCTCGCCGAAGGCGTCGAGACCGAGGGGCAGGCCCGGCTGCTCGCCGGCATGGGGTGCGACCGCGCGCAGGGCTGGCTCTTCTCGGCTGCGCTGCCGCTGGACGAGCTGGTCGAGTGGTGGACCGGGCGGACGCCGGTCGGCTATCGCGACAGGCGGGCGAGCGTGGCGTCGGCCTCGTCCATGATGCGGGTCAGCAGCTCGGCCACGGGCGGCAGGTCCTCGATCGCGCCGACGACCTGACCGGTCGGCAGGATGCCGACCTCGGCGTCGCCGTCGACGACCGACGCCTTGGTCATCATCGGCGCGTTGGCGGCCAGCGCCACCTGGGCCCAGGTCAGCTCCTGGTCCTTGCGCATCTGCAGGCCCGTGCGCGCCAGCTGCGGCAGCGAGACGCCCGCCTGACGGGCGAAGCTCACCGCGTTGGCCGCAGCTCGCGGGAAGCGCACCAGCCCCGGCGACTTCTCGAGCGCGTCGATCATGGCGGTGCGGATCACACGCTGGGGCGCACCGTCGATGGCGGTGGTGACCACCGTGCCCGTGAGCGGGGTCTGCAGGTAGATCGAGGTGATGTTGTCGGGCACCTGGCTCTCGGCGGTGAGCAGGAAGCGCGTGCCCATCGCGATGCCGTCGGCGCCGTAGGCCAGCGCCGCCACGAGGCCCCGTCCGTCGAAGAAGCCGCCGGCGCCCAGCACCACGACGTCGCTGCCGGCCACCCCGTCGGCCACCTGGGGCAGCAGCAGCGACGTGGGCACCGAGCCGGTGTGGCCACCGCCCTCGCCGCCCTGGGCGATGACGGCCTTGACGCCCATGGCCGCCACCTTCTCGGCATGGCGCTTGGCGCCGACCGTGACGATGGTGACCACACCGGCGTCGTTCAACCGTGCGACCTGGTCGGGCTTCGGTGCGGCGGCGAAGCTGGCGACCGGCACCTGCTCGGAGATGATCAGCCCGATGCGCTCCGCGGCGTCCGGCTGGTTGGGCAGCAGGTTCACGCCGAAGGGCTTGTCGGTGCGGGCCTTGACCTTGCCGATCGCCGCACGCAGCTCCTCGTAGGTCATGGTGGCGCTCGCCAGGATGCCGAGGCCCCCTGCCGCCGCCGTGGCCGCGGTCAGCTGCGCGCCCGACACCCACCCCATGCCGGTCTGCACGATGGGCAGCTCGACGCCGAACAGCTCGCACGCCCGGGTGCGCAGCACCGGATGCCGGCTGCCTGACTGGCCGTTCTGTGGTGCCGGATCGCGTTCGGCACCGCGTTCTCGCTCCACAGAACCGGACGTGAGGGGTCCGTTGCTCGAGTCGACGGGCGCGTCGCTCACGACTGCGGCACCTCGGCGAAGCGCAGGCCCTTCGGGTCCAGGCGGTGGATCTGCTCCAGCTCGTCGGGCGTGGGCAGGCGCGTCTCGGCCACCTCGGCGTCGAGCACCAGCTCGAACCCGGTCGCCTCGACCACCTCGTCGACGGTGACCCCGGGGTGCACCGACGCCAGGCGCATGCGCGCCACGGTCTCGCCCTCGGGCACGACGAAGTCGAACACACCCAGGTTGGACACCACGCGACGCACCTCGTGGAAGCGCGATGCCACGGGACCGAGCGCGGCGGCCCGGTCGTAGCCGATACCGCACACGACGTCGACGGACTCGACGAACACGCGGGGCGAGTGGTTGGGCACCCAGTAGCTGGTGGTGTGGTTGATCGTGTTGCCCGGCGCACCGCGGAAGCCCAGCAGCTGACGGCGTGGCTGGTGCCAGTCACCGATGGCGGCGATGTTCTGGTTGCCGTACCGGTCGATCTGGGTGGCGCCCATCATGACGTGGCGCTTGCCCTGCCAGAGCAGGCCGAACATCTCCCGGTAGGGGTTCCAGTGTGCGACGGTGCGCTGCGCGAGCCGCTCCGCCTCGGACAGGCCGATGGGCGGCACGTCCTCGGGGGTCTGCGGGTCGACCAGCGTGTAGAAGCCGTCGGTCAGCGCCAGATGCGGCTCGTTGGTGGCCAGCGCCAGGCGGCCGCCGATGAGGGGCAGGTTGCCGATCGGGTTGCACAGGCGCTCGCCGTCGCCCCGGAACGCGTCGGCGATGGCAACCGCGCAGAGGTCGGCTCGGGTCACGTCGGTGGTGGTCGGGTCGCTCACGACGACGCCTCCTGCAGCTCTCGGACCTTGGCCTGGTAGCCGGCCTCGTCCAGGTCGAGGAACTCGGCGCGGAACTCGTCCCACGCCTCGTCGGACTTGGCGGTGGCGGCGTAGCGCTTCTGGAACGCCTCGTCGCGGCCGTAGTCGGGGGGGCACTCGGTGAAGTGCGCTCCGTTCGGCGCCTCGACCACGCCGGTCACGTCCATGCGCGAGATGCGCAGGTGCGGCAGGTCCGCCACCGACGCCAGGTCCTCGGTCGGGATGATCGCCTCGGTGCTCACGTAGGCCCGCTCGGCTGCACGCACGAACAGGTCGTCCATGAACGGGTCCTCGCCCAGCCATGCGGCGTTGCCGGAGCGGTCGGCGCGGTGCTGGTGCACGATCGCCACATCCAGCTCGAGCGCCGGCACGGCGACGAGCTCCTCGGCCTCCTGGTGGCCGTCCACGACGGTCGGGTACGGCGACGTCACCGTGCGCAGGTCGGGCATCAGCGACAGGACGTCGGAGCCCAGGCCGGCTCGCGTCGGCAGGAACGGCACCCGCCACGCCGCGGCCTGCAGGCCGAGCAGCAGCATGCCCTCGTCCCACTCGGCGGCCTCGATCGAGCCCGACTGGCGTGCCGCCTGGTAGTGCGGCTCGAGCGGGATGGAGTCGAGCGACACGAACCCGGACACGACCTTGCGCACCTTGCCGGCTCGGCAGAGCAGGCCGACGTCGGGGCCGCCGTAGCTGACCACGGTCAGGTCGTCGACGTCCGATCGCAGGATGGCGCGGATCAGCGACATCGGCTTGCGCCGACTGCCCCACCCGCCGATGCCGATGGTCATGCCCGAGCGCAGCTCGGCAACCACCTCCGCATCGGTGCAACGCTTGTCCGGTCCGGGCACCTGTCCCCTCCACGCTCTCGACGATGGACGCGCCGCGTCGTTTCTGACGGGTCGTCAGGTCGAAAGGTAGACGGCGGGGTCGCGCCCGGTCGATTCGACCCGTCGTCGAACGGGTCGGATCGACCGGGCTGCGCCCCAGCCCGTCCGGCTCAGCCGGCGACGGTGGTGGTGGTCTCCTCGGCGCCCGGCGTGGCGCACTCGCTCGACTGGCGCGTCTGGTACGCCCCGATCGCGGTGTTGAAGTCCTCGGCGCCGAGCACGCTGGTGAACGCCTCTCCCTGGAGGAACTCCGTCGTGTAGCCGTCCTGCTCCGCGGCGGCGGCCAGCTCGTCGGCGACCCGGTTGATGACCGCGGCGTTGGCGGTGTCGACCGGCTCGGTCGCGGCGATCGCCTTGAGGATCTTCACCTGAGCGTTGACGGTGGCCTCGACCTGCGCCTCGGTCGACGCGGCAGCTTCGGGTCCGGTGGCGCTCGCGGCCTCGAGCACGGCGCACAGGTCGGTGCCTGCGGCTTCCAGGTCGGCCAGCAGCGGCTCGACCTGCGCGTTGAACTCCTCGTCCGACAGCGTCGCTGCGGTCGTGGTCGTCTCGTCCGACGCCTCGGTGGTCGTGGTCTCGTCGGACGACTCGTCGTCGCCTCCGCACGCGCCCACCACCAGGGCGAGCACCGCCACCGTCGCCACTCCGATGACCTGTCGCATCCTCATCGCTGCAGTCCCCTCTCGACCGTCGGCACTCGCCGACGACCGTTGCACGCTACCGGCTGACCGCGGTCGGTCGACATCCGAGGTCCTTCGGGCTGTCGGAGCGCTCAGGTGCGTCGCACCTCGAGACCTGCCACCTCGAGCCACCCTCACTTCGAGAACTTGGCGTCCTTCTTCTCGACGAAGGCGTCACGGGCCTCGTCGGACACCCCCGACAGGTTGAGCTCGAAGGTGAAGCCCTGCTCGAAGCGGTAGCTGCGCTTCACGTCGACGACGTCGATCGCGTTCAGGCACTCCTTGGCGCGTCGGATCACGAAGCGGCTCTTGGTGCAGATCTTGGCGGCGATCTCGAACGCCGCGTCGCGCAGCTCCTCGCGCGGCACCACCCTGCTGACCGAACCCCAGGCCTCGAGCAGCGACACGTCCACCGGCTCGGCGGTGTACACCATCTCGCGCATCTTGTGCTGGGGCACCAGACGGGCCAGATGTGTGGCCGCACCCAGCGCACCCTGGTTGACCTCGGGCAGGCCGAAGCGCGTGCCCTCCGCGGCGACGATCACGTCGGCGTTGCCGACCAGCCCGATGCCGCCACCGAGGCAGAAGTCGTGCACCGCAGCGATCACGGGGACCTCGCACTCGTACACCGCGGCGAACGCGGCGTAGCAGCCCCGGTTGGCCCCGAGCAGCGCGTCGAACCCCTCGGTGTGCTGCATCTCCTTGATGTCCACGCCGGCGTTGAAGCCCTTGCCCTCGGCGCGCAGCACCAGCGCACCCACCTCGGGGTCCCGCCCTGCGGCGGTGATCAGGTCGGCCAGCTCGAACCATCCGGCGACCGTCAGGGCGTTCACGGGCGGGTGCTCCATGACGATCTCGGCGATGCCGTCGGTGGTGGTCACGCTGAAGCCCATGGTGGTCCTCTCGGTCGGGCCCTGGAGTGTCTCAGGTGGCGGGAGCAGCGACGGTACCGGCTGATGGCAGATCGTGCAGCGCCAGCTCGGCCAGTGCGTCGAGCAGTACGGGATCCCGCAGGTAGCCGCTGTGCCCCGGGCCGGTCGTGGGCAGGGGCCGTGCCAGGGTCGCGGGATCGGGGCCGTGCACCAGGCCGGTGCGGGCCAACGCGCTGATCGGATCGGTGCGGGCCGCGGCGGACCAGAGCTCCGCGCCCGGCGCCAGCCGCAGCGCCGCACGGTCGGCGACGCCCAGACCGGGCGCACCGAGCATGACCACCTCGTCGGCCCCCATGCCGGCCGTCGACGCCTGGGCGGCCACCAGCGCGCCGTAGCTGTGGCCGACGACCACCACTCGCCGGGCGCCGTCCTGTCGCCAGGCGGCCACGTCGCTCGCGAGCCGTCGCCCGCCGTGCAGCGCCGGAGAGCGCGCCAGACCGGCGACGAGGTGGTCCGGTGGGTCGTAGCCCAGCCACGAGATCACCGACACCGAGTCCTGTGCGTCGCCTCGGCGCTCAGCGCCCACGGCGAGCGCCTCCCACACCCGCCGTGCGGTGTCGTCCAGCTGGACGCGGTCGTGCGCGGTGGTGCCGACCCCGGGCACCAGGACCACCACGAACGGCGCATGCGGTCCCCCGGTGCGCGTCACCCACTCGCCGTCGCCCGATGTGTCGGCGCGCAGCACCGCGGTGGCCGGCGCCGCCAGCGACACCCGCCGTTGCTCGCCGGCGTGGCGCTCCAGTCGGCGCGCCAGGTGGTCCACCGTGGCCGCCACGCCGCCGAGTCGGACGGCCAGCTCGTCGCACTCGACGCGTCGCCGATCGGCGACCCGACCCGAGCACCGCACCGCCCGCAGCGCGGTCAGGTGGTGGCGGCTGCGGCGCAGCTGGTCGGCCAGACCGCGGCACCGGCGGGCGAGCGACTCCAGCTCCCGAGGGTCACATCCGATGCGCACCAGGGCGAACGTAGGCACTGCGGCATCGTTCGTCAGCGGGGACCGCGCCCCGATAGCGTCCGCCGCCATGAGCGGCGACGACATGGACTACGAGGGGAAGGTCGTGCTGGTCACCGGCGGCACGAAGGGCATCGGCCGGGTCATCGTGCAGCGCTTCCTGGACTGGGGTGCCCAGGTGATGACCTGCGGACGGACCCAGCCCGACGACCTGCCGAGCGCGCACGGTCGCACCGCCGGGTTCCTGGCCGCCGACGTGCGTGACCCGGAGCAGGCCACGGCGCTGGTGGACGCCGCCGTCGAGCGCTTCGGTGGCCTGGACCTGGTGGTCAACAACGCCGGCGGCGCACCCCCGGCCGACGCCGCCACCGCATCGCCGCGCTTCAGCGAGTCGATCATCCGACTCAACCTGCTCGCCCCGCTGCACGTGGCGCAGCGGGCCAACCACCACATGCAGCAGCGCCCCGACGGCGCCGAGGCGGGCGTGATCGTCAACATCGCGTCGGTGTCGGCGGTGCGACCGTCGCCGGGCACCGCCGCCTACGGCGCTGCGAAGGCGGGGCTGTTGAGCCTCACCCAGTCGCTGGCCGTCGAGTGGGCCCCCAAGGTCCGGGTCGCCGGCGTCATCGCGGGCCTGATCGAGACCGAGCAGGCGCACCTGCACTACGGCGACGCCGACGCGGTGCAGCGGGTGGCCGCCACGGTGCCGGCCGGACGGCTGGGCACCCCCGAGGACCTGGCACAGGCGTGTCGCTGGCTGGGTTCCCCGCTCGCCTCGTACGTGAGCGGGACGGCCATCTGGTTGCACGGCGGCGGCGAGCGCCCTGCGTTCCTGGACGCCGCCGATCCGAACGAGCCGGCCTGAGCGTCGGACGGTCCGCCGCTCGACGCGAGGCGCTTCCTACGCTGGAGCGATCGCCGCACCCCCGACGCCTCCCACGACCTCCGCCGCGCCCCGGCCCCGCCGACGCGCCGGCCGACGAGGCGTGGTCGCGCTCGTCCTGCTGGCCGCGGTGGCCCTCTCCTCGGCGTGCTCGGACCTGCTCGACACCGACGCCGCCGACGCCGTCGTGCAGATCGAGGCGGACGACCAGTCGCAGGTGCTGCTGACCCGTCAGGAGGTGCTGGCCAGCGCACCCACCTGGGGTGGCACGCGGGTCGGCGAGCAGACCACCGGTGCCGACGAGACGGCGCTGGAGTTCACGCTGCCCGGCGCGAACCTCGAGATCGCGCTGGCGGCCATCGGCGACCTGGACGCACGGGTGGTCGCCACCACGATCGATGTCGACGCGGAGCAGATCGACCGGGCGCCGGCCACGACCCAGCCGGGCGACGAGCCGGCCGACCCGAACGACACCCAGGTGCGACTGCGCGTCGAGGTCACCGAGGCGGCGCCCGCAGGTGTCGGTGCGTTCGTGCAGCTGGTGATGGCGATCTTCTCGGTCATCGGCATGGTGGCGACCGTCGGCTGGGTGCTGCGCTGGTGGCGCCGCCGGGGAGAGCGCACGGTGCCCCCGCGACGCAACATCGATCGCGTGGACCTGCGCGACGACCCGCCCACCCAGGAGACGCCGCGTGTCCCGCCCCAGTGGTGAGGCGCCAGCGGTGACCGCGCCCGCAGCCTGAGCCGTGACGCGCCACCGGGGGGAGCACGACGGACGCCGTTCTCCCCCCGGTGGTGATGGGGCATCTCTCGTCCGAGCGAGCCCGAACCGTCCGTCGGCGGTGAATTGGGGCGAACCCACCACCTCAGGATTGGGAGGATTCTACTTCGTGGCGGTTGCGGGCTGCAAGAGATTTCGACACTGGTGTCAATCACCAGCAAGTGCTGGGATTGACCGTCCACGTCGGCCCGCGTCGCCATAGCAGCTGCTACGCCACAGCGTAGTACCTGCTATGTTCGCTGCATGGACGAGCAGATCGGACCCCGGGAACGCCTGGTCGCCGCAGGACTCCAGCTCATCGACGACCTGCCGCTGCCGAAGGTGTTCGCCGGCGCCACCACCGCGGGCATCGCTCGAACGGCGGGCGTGACGACAGGTTCCTTCTTCCACCACTTCGCGAGCCACGCCGAGTTCGTGGACGCGCTCACGCTGTCGGTGCTGCCCGAACGCCACGACCTCACCGAGCAGGTCGACGAGCTGGTCGACTCGCTCACCTACATGGACCTGCTCGACATCCTCCGCTCCAACCTGCGCGACACGTGGGAGGTCCAGTCGACCGACGAGACGATGCAACGGGGCCTGCGGTTCCAGATGGAGCTCTGGTCGCACCACCGCCAGCTGCTGTCGGCGCCGGTGGACGGTGACGTCACGGTCGCCGACGTGCTGCGCCGCAGCTACCGGACGCGGCGTTGGCAGGCAGCCGTCGCGTGGCAGCGCCTGTTGGACCTGACCGGCCGGAGCTTCGTCGAGCCCTTCGACACCGATCGGATGGCCGACCTGCTGATCGCCCTCTTCGAGGGGCTGCTCATCCGCCACCAGGTCGACCCCGACGCCGTCGACGACGACCTGGCCGCCGAGGTCACCGCGTTGCTGACCACCGCGCTCACGGTGCCCCGGGGCAGCCGCGTGCGGCTGTCGGACCTGGGCGAGGGGCTCGAGGACCTCTCCGCCGGCTCACCCCAGGCTCGCTCCGGCGCCCGACGACGGCGCGAGACACGTCGACGCATCGTGAACGCCGCCACCGGCCTGTTCGACGAGGGTTGGGAGTCGGTCGCGGCGAGCGACGTGGCCGAGACCGCAGGCGTGTCCAACCAGACGGTGCTCAACCTGTTCGACGGGGTGCGCGAGGTGGCGGCGAGCACCTTCGTGCGTCATGTGCCGGCGCTGCTGGAGCTGGCGCAGGCCACCTCCCAGGAGGCGCCGCTCGACTCGCTGTACCAGGTGCTCGGCCGCCTCGCCGAGCTGGCCGCCGCCGACCCGGAACCGGCACGGGCCCTGCTCGAGGAGCGCACCGTGGCCAACCTGCGCGGCGGGGAGCTGGTCGAGATGGACATCCGCCTCGAGGTCCCCGTGGTGCAGGCGCTGCTGCCCTCGGTCGAGCGCATGGACCTGGAGGGCGTCGAGCCGATCCAGGTGGCCGCGATGCTGTGCAGCGTCACGCTGTCCCTGGCGCTCGACCGCATCGGCCCGCCACGTGATGTGGCGGAGCTGACCATGCGGTTGCTGCCGCCCTCGGCCACGGGTGTCATCCCCTGGCGGCCGCGTGGCGCATCTGACCGCTCGTCCCGAGCCGGGTAACCTGACGACTCGTCAGATGGACGCCCCGGCACACGCCGGCCGAGCAGCCGTGAGGTCCGGAGAGATGGCGACGACCAGGATCCCTGCGATCGAGGGGTGGTTCACGATGCCGCCCGACGACGCCGACTTCCCCGCCGACGGTTCGGGCCTCCCGGGCATCCGACTCCTGGGCACCCGCTGCAGCGACAGCGGCACCTACTTCTTCCCGCCCGAGCGCGTCATGTCCCGTGCACCTGGCTTCGCCGACTCGGAGCTGGTCGACGTCGAGCTGTCCACCACCGGCACGCTCTGGTCCTACACCGATGCCCAGTACCAGCCGCCGGAGCCGTTCATCGCGGCGACCGACCCCTACGAGCCCTACTGCCTGGCCGCGGTCGAGCTGCCGACGGAGCAGCTGGTCGTGCTCGGCCAGGTCATCGCCGGCGTCGGCGTGGACGACCTGAAGGTCGGGATGCAGATGGAGCTGGTCGCCGACGTGCTCAACGAGGACGACGAGCACACCTACGTCATGTGGAAGTGGCGCCCGGTGACCTCCGCCGGCGCAGCGCAGAACGGAGCCCGTTGATGGCCGTCGACCAGGTCGCCGTGCTCGGCGTGGGCATGCACCCGTGGGGCAAGTGGGGACGCAACTTCGTCGAGTACGGCGTCGCCGCGGCTCGTGACGCGCTGGCGGACGCCGGCATCGACTGGCGCGACGTCGGCTTCGTCGCAGGCGCCGACACGATGCGCAACGGCTATCCCGGCTACGTGGCCGGCGCCACGTTCGCCCAGGCGCTCGGGTGGACCGGCATCCCCGTGACCAGCGCGTACGGCGCGTGCGCGTCCGGCGCCATGGCGCTCGACGCCGCACGTCAGCGGATCCTGTCGGGCATGTGCGACGTCGCACTCGTCGTCGGCGCCGACACCACGCCCAAGGGCTTCCTCAAGCCCAACAAGGGCGAGCGCGGCGACGACCCCGACTGGCTGCGGTTCCGCCTGCTCGGCATGACCAACCCGGCGTACTTCGCCATGTGGGCCCGGCGACGCATCGACCTGTACGGCGCGACGACCGACGACTTCGCACAGGTGAAGATCAAGAACGCCGCGCACGGCCTGCACAACCCGTACGCGCGGTACCGCAAGGAGGTCACCGCCGAGGACGTGGCAAAGTCGCCGACGGTGTCGAGCCCGCTGCGGCTGCTCGACATCTGCGCGACCTCCGACGGCGGCGCCGCGGTGGTGCTGACCTCGATGGACTACGCCCGCAAGCACCTCGCCGCCGGCAAGGGATCCTCGGATCCGCTGGTGCGAGTGGCCGCGGTCTCGACCGTCACGCCGACGTTCCCGAACACCATCCTCGAGATGCCGAACTTCGCCACCGACTCCGCTGCGGGCATCCCCGTGCCGGATCGTGGGTTCAAGCAGGCCATCGGCGACGCGGCGTACGCCCAGGCGGGCCTCGGACCCGACGACGTCGACGTCGCCGAGGTCTACGACCTGTCCACGGCGCTCGAGCTCGACTGGTACGAGGATCTGGGCTTCTGCGGCCCCGGTGAGGCCGAGAAGCTCCTGCGCGACGGCGTCACCACCGTCGGCGGCCGACTGCCGGTCAACGCGTCCGGCGGCCTCGCGTGCTTCGGCGAAGCCGTGCCGGCGCAGGCCATCGCACAGGTCTGCGAGCTGACCTGGCAGTTGCGCGGGACCGCGCAGGGCGCCCAGGCCGACAACCCGAAGGTCGGGATCAGCGCGAACCAGGGCCTGTTCGGCCATGGCTCGTCGGTCATCCTGACCCGCTGAGCGCGCCCGATCGTTCACGACCCGCCCGTCGCTGCCGACGGAGTGGGTGGGAACACCATGTCCCGGTGACAGGACCTGTCACCGAGCGCGACCGGGAGTCGCTGCGTCGGCGCTCGCCCGCCGGCCGGTGACTCCCGCCGCGCGCGCCGTCTGCCAGCATGAGGGCATGCCGTCGCCCGACCGACCCGACACGACCCAGGTCGTCGTCGAGGTGACCGACACGCTCTCGATCGGCTTCACCACCGGCATCCAACGGGTGCTGAGGGAGGTGCTCAAGGGCCTCGAGGGCCCCGCCGGTGCCGGCCTCGAGGTCGTGGCCGTCGTGACCCCCGCCGTCGGCTCGGACTTCCGCCGCCTGACGCCGGAGGAGGCCGAGCGCCTGCGCGTCCATCCGGCGGGCGGCCGGGCGGGCCGACGGGCCGACGACTTCGGTCGCCTGTCGCCGCTCGTGCGACGGGTCGGCGACCTCCCCATCACGCTGCGGGCCCGCGCGGCGCTGGCCTCGGCACGCCGCCGTCGGATCGAGTTCATGCCCGACCACGCCGAGCTCAGCCTCGGGCCGCTCGACGCCGGGGCCATCCCGGCCGGGTCCGTCTTCGCCGACCTCGAGGGCTCGTGGTACGACCCCACGCCGAGAGCGGAGCTGCTGCCGGCACTGCGGCGAGCGGACGTGCACACCATGGTCCTCGTGCACGACGTCATGCCGCTGCTGTTCCCCCAGTGGTTCACCGCGCCGCACGTCCAGGTCTTCCGCGACTGGTTGCTCGCCCACCTCCACCACAGCGAGCTGTTCCTGGCCAACTCCCGCTGCACCGCGCAGGACCTGCGGCGCGTCGCGGCCACCCTCGGCGTGGACCGCGACCTTGACGTCCGGGTCGTGCCCCTCGGCGCCGATCACCCCGCGGTCGCTCCCCGACCGGTGCCCGAGGTGCAGGGCATCGGACGCTTCCTGTTGGTGGTCGGCACGCTCGAGCCCCGCAAGAACCAGCAGATCGTGCTCGACGCGTTCGAGCGCCTCGCACCCGAGCACCCCGATCTGGGCCTGGTGCTCGTCGGCAAGGAGGGCTGGATGGTCGACACCCTGGTCCAGCGGCTGCGTCACCACCCGATGCGCGAGGACCGCGTGCGCTGGCTCGGCGGTGTCGACGACGACCAGCTCGCCTGGCTCTACGACCACGCCTTCGTCACGGTCGCGCCGTCGATCTACGAGGGCCTGGGGGTGCCCGTGCTCGAAGCGATGCACCACGGCTGCGCCACCCTCGCCTCCTCCGGCGGCGCCCAGCCCGAGGCGGCCGCCGGCGTCGCCGAGCTGTTCCGCCCCGACGACCTCGACGGGCTGGTCGAGCTGCTGCGACGCCACCTCGAGGACCCCGAGCACCACGCCGCGGCCAGAGCGGGCGCCGCTGCGCACCGCGCACCCACGTGGTCCGACACCGCGACGGTGGTGGCTGCGTCGATCCGGGAGCTCGCCCAAGTAGTGTCGTGACGCTGCTCCCGTCGCCACGATGACCACCGAACCCCACTCCCCTCCCGATCAGGCCGCCCGTGCGGCGACCGCTCCCGCGCCGTTCGTCGCACCGCCGGTGGACCTGGCGTTGCTGGTGCTCACCGCCGTCTCCGTCGTGGTCGGGCTCGCGCTGCGCTTCGCCCCCCGCTCCGGGCTGTGGCTCGACGAGGCCCTCACCGTCAACATCGCTTCGCTCCCGCTGGGCGACCTCAGCGAGGCGTTGCGCCGAGACGGCCACCCGCCGCTGTACTACGTGCTGCTGCACGGATGGATCGCCCTGGGCGGCGACTCGGACTGGTGGGTCCGCGCGCTGGCCGGGCTCATCTCGGTGCTCGCACTCCCGCTCACGTATCTGGCCGGCCACCGGTTGGCCGAGCGTTCGGGCGCCGGGCCGCTCGGCAGCCGGCGCACCGGGCTGATCGCGCTGTCGATCATGGCGGTGCTGCCCTACGCCGTGCGCTACGGGTCCGAGACCCGCATGTACTCGCTGGTGATCACCTTGGTGCTGGGCGGGTACCTCCTGGTCGACGAGCTGCTCCGCGGTCGCACCAGCGGCACACGTCGCCTCCTGGTCGCACTGGGCACCGCCCTCGTCGCGGCGGCGCTGCTGTGGACCCACTACTGGTCGATGTGGCTCCTGGGCGCCGTCGGGTTGGTCACGCTGTGGTTCGCCGTGCGCGCACCCGAGCCGCAGCAGCGCACCGGCGCCCGGATGGGCGTCGCGGCGCTGGTCGCGGGCGGGCTCCTGTTCCTGCCCTGGGTGCCGGCGCTGCTGTACCAGTCGGCCAACACCGGCACCCCGTGGGGCGAGCGCTTCGGCCCGGCATCGGTGCTGGTGGTGAGCATCGTCGACTTCTCCGGCGCCCGTCACGGCGCCGCCCAGCTGCTCAGCTACGTCCTGGTCGTGCTGATCCTGCTGGCCGCGACGGTGCGGATCGTCGCGGCGGGCGACGGCGGTGCGCGTGCCGACTCGCTGGTGATCGAGGGCGGAATCGGTCCTCGGGTGCGCGTCGAGCTGATCGTGATGGGCCTGGCGATGGGGATCGGCTGGGCCGCAGCGTTCGCCACCGACAGCACGTTCGCGTCCCGCTATGCGTCGATCGTCGTCGCGTTGTTCGTGCTGTGCGTCGCCGCCGGCATCGCGGTCGTGCGACGACCGGTGGTGGCCAACCTGCTCCTCGCGGCCGTGGTGGCGCTGTCGGCCTTCGGCGCGCTGGGCGAGGTCCGCTTCCCGCGGAGCCAGACCGGCGAGGTGGTCGAGGAGATCGTGGCCGACATCGACGCGAACGACGTGTCCCGGCCCGTCGTGATCGCCTGCCCCGACCAGCTCGGCGTCGCCCTGCAGCGCGAGCTCGACCAGCAGCTCGACGACGGCACCGTGGTCATCCCCTTCCCCACCGCCGGCGACCCGGAGTTCGTGGACTGGGTCGACTACGGGGCGCGCAACGACGCATCCGATCCCAGCCGCTTCGTCGAGGAGCTCGGCGATCGCCTGCCCGCCGACGCGACGCTGTACGTGGTGTCCAACTCCACCTACAAGACGTTCGAAGGCAAGTGCGAGCAGCTGGTGAGCACGCTCGGCTCCGGGCGAGCGGTCACCCAGGTCGTCACCAGCGCACCCGACGACCACGAAGAGCCCGCCGACCTGCTGGTCATGCGTCCGGCGACCTGAGCGCGGCGTGACCGTCACCGTGCAGGAGCCCACGGGGTTGCGATGGCGTGACGGCCTGGTTCCCGTGCTGGTCGGCTGGGTGTGGGCACGATGCTGCGTCGCCGCCGGCTGGGTGCTGTCGGACCGCCTCGGCGGCGTGCTGGACAACCCCCGCCAGGTCCTGGGCGCGCACTCGGGCCTGTTGACCTGGGACGGCCTCTTCTACCGCGACCTGGCGGTCGGCTGGTACGACGCCGTGCCCGAGGCGGGCGCCCGGTTCTTCCCGCTGTACCCGGCGCTCGCGCGGCTGCTGGCGCCGGCGGTGGGCGGCCACGAGGACTGGGCGCTGGTGATCATCGCCAACGTCGCCGCCTTCGGCGGGGCGTGGGTGCTGTGGCGCCTGGTCCGAGAGGTCGTCGGCGACGGTGGCGACCTCGACGTGGCGCCCGGGGCCGAGGGCTCGTGGTGGAGCCGCCTGACCGGCACCGTCGCCGACCGCGCCGCGTGGATGGTCGCCATCGCCCCCGCGGCGTTCGTCATGGCGTGGGCCTACACCGAGGGCCTGGCGCTGCTGCTGGTGGCCGCGACGCTGCTGGCACTGCACCGCAGGTCCTTCGTGTGGGCAGGGGTGTTCGCCCTGCTGTCCGCGGTGCTGCGGCCGGTCGGCGGATTGCTGCTGGTGCCGATCCTCATCGAGCTGTGGCGGGCCCGCCCCCGCCCCTCGGTGCCCGCTGCGGTCGTCGCCGTCGTGGCGCCGGTGGCCGGTCTCGTGATCGCCCTCGTCACCATCGCTGCGACGACGGGCGACGTGTGGATCCCGCTGGAGGCGCAGCGCGAGATCCGCGGCGGCTTCCAGGACCCCATCACGCGGGTGCTCGAGCCGATCGGCGAGCTCGTCAAGGGCAACTTCCGCGACACCTACAACCTGGCGCACATGTGGGTGCTGCTGGCGCTGTACGTGGTGGCCTGGCGCCGCCGACAACCGGTGTCGTGGCTGGCGTACGCAGGGCTCACGCTCCTGATCACCCTGTCGTCGCAGCAGACCGACTCGCTCGGCCGCTACGCGCTGGTGGTGTTGCCCTTCGTGGTGGCGCTGGCGCAGTGGTCGGATCGACGCTGGCGGGTGCTGGGTGTGGCGGCGATCAGCTCGCTGGGGTTGGTCTGGCTGACCAGCGAGGCGCTGATGTTCCGCCTGGTCCCCTGACCGCAGCGCTCGCGCCGCCCGTCACCCCACTGGCCGTGGGACGGAGCGGGCGACGGCCCAGGTGCCCCAGCCGCAGCGCGACGCGGTGACCGAGAACCGCTGGCCCAGCGCCGTAGCGAGCGCCTCGGCGGACAGGTGGATGGGCGTGCGCTCCCCGATCGAGTTCACCCACACGAGCGCTCCGTCGTCGGCCAGCACCCGACGCACCTCGTCGGCGAACAGCAGCATGTTCACGCACACCAGCGTGCCCACGGCACCGTCGGCGAACGGCAGGGCCGACGCGTCCAGGCGCACGCGGTCGGCCAGCTGCGCCGGCAGGTGCACCAGCATCTCGGCGGCGAGGTCGCCGGCCACGACGTGCTCGACGCGCTCGGCCAGCACCCGCGTGCCGGCACCGGTGCCCGCGCCCAGCTCGACGACCGGTGCGCGCAGCTGCTCCAGACCACGGTCGAGCGCGTCGACCAAGACGTCGGAGCGGTCCGAGCGCTGCGCCGCCCAGTCGCCCGCCCGCTCGTCGAAGAACGAGCCCACGTGCTGGGCCAGCTCGGCGGTCCACACCGACGGGTCGGCGGCCACCCGCTCGGTCACCTCGCGCATCGGGTGGCCCGTGCCGATGTCCTCGGGCGGCTCACCCTCCGCGGGAACCAGCGGCTCCAGGTGGCGCACGGGGCCCGCGCTCATGCGCCGATGACGGTGGTGCCGCGCAGGTAGGGCTGCAGCAGCTCGGGCACGACCACCGTGCCGTCGGGCTGGCGGAACGTCTCGACGATCGCCGCCCACACGCGGGGCACGGCCAGCGCCGAGCCGTTGAGCGTGTGCAGCACCTCGGTGCCCTTGCCACCCTCGGGCTTGTAGCGCAGGTTCGCCCGGCGGGCCTGGTAGTCGGAGAACCACGACACCGAGCTGACCTCGAGCCACCGGTCGACACCGGGCGCATAGACCTCGATGTCGAAGGTGCGTGCCGCGCTGTTGCCGATGTCGCCGGTGCACAGGTCGAGGATCCGGTAGGCGAGGCCCAGGTCGCGGATGATGCCCTCGGCGCGGGCGAGGATCTCGGCGTGCAGGTCGGGGGCCTGGTCGGGGGTGGCATACGCGAGGATCTCGACCTTGTCGAACTCGTGCACCCGCAGCAGGCCGCGGGTGTCCTTGCCCGCGGAGCCGGCTTCGCGGCGGAAGCAGCTGGTGTGCGCGCAGAAGCGCTTGGGCAGCTCGGCGGCGGGGAGGATCTCGTCGCGTGCGATCGAGGTCAGCGGGACCTCGGCGGTCGGGATGGCCCACAGGTCGTCGCGTTCCATGTGGTACGCCTCGTCGACGAACTTCGGCAGGTGGCCCGTCGACACCATCGTGTCGGTGCGCACCAGCGTCGGCGGGCGCACCTCCTCGTAGAGGTCGGCGTTGCGGTCGATCGCCAGCTGGCACAGTGCTCGCACCAGGGTGGCGCCGAGACCCCGGTACATGACGAACATCGAGCCCGACATCTTCACCGCGCGCTCGACGTCGAGGATGCCGAGCTGCTCACCGGTCACCCAGTGCTCGACTCGCTGGTGCTCGCCGTAGCTGGTCGGGTCGAACTGCTCGACGCGCAGCACGACGTTGTCGTCCTCGCTCGCGCCGTCCGGGCAGTCGACCGCCGGCAGGTTCGGGATGCGCAGCAGCTCGTCGCGCAGCAGCACCTGCAGCTCGTCCGCGCGCTGGTCGAGCGCCTTCTCCTCGGCGCCGAGCAGCCGGCTCTGCTCCTGCAGCTCGGTCGCCTCGTCCTTGCGCTGCTCGCGGAAGAGCTTGCCGACCTCGTTGGAAATCACACGGATCTCGGCGCGCAGCGCGTCGCGCTTGGCCGCCAGCGCACGCAGCTCGGCGTCGAGCTCGTGCACGTGGTCGACGACCGCCGGGTCCTCGCCGCGGCGAGCGAGGCCCGCGCGCACGGTGTCGGGGTCGGTGCGGATCAGACGGACGTCGAGCATGGGCCGAACCTAGTGGCCGACCGCACCGGTCCCGAAGCTGGTTGGCCCCCTCGGGCGCTGCACGCGAGCCTGCGGGGGATGATCGTGATCTTCGACCTGGACGGCACGGTGTGGGACTCCGAGGAGGGCATCGTCGGCTCCCTGGAGCACACGTTCGCCTCCTACGGGATGGACGTGCCCGACCGAGCCGTGCTGGCGGCCAACCTCGGCCCGCCGCTGCAGCTCATGCTGGCCGAGCTCGGCATGCCCGACGAGCTCGTCGCCGAGGCGACGCTGCGCTACCGGGAGCGCTACGTCGAGTGGGGCGCATACCAGGCCACGCTGTACGACGGCATCGTCGAGGTGCTCGACGTGCTGCGCGACGAGGGGCACCGTCTGGCGACTGCCACCTCCAAGGGCGAGGGGCCGACGCTGCAGATGCTGGAGCACTTCGGTCTCACCGACCGCTTCGAGGTGATCGGCGCCGCCAGCATGGACGCGTCGGCCATCACCAAAGAGGCCGTGCTGGAGCGCACCCTGGAGCGCCTCGGCGGACCGGACCCCGCCGACTGCTGGATGGTCGGCGACCGCAGCTACGACGTCGCCGGGTCCGCCCGCTTCGACATCGCCTGCATCGGGGTGACCTGGGGCTACGGCTCGGCCGACGAGCTGCGCGACGCGGGCGCGGCCCACGTCGTGGAGCGCCCCGACGAGCTGCCGCCCCTCGTCGGCTCACCTAGGGTCGCCCCGTGAGCAGCAGCACCGCGAGCGACCCCGCCGGCCCGAGCGTCGTCGTCGAGGATCTCGTCGTGCGCTACGGCGACGTCACCGCCGTCGACGGGGTGAGCTTCCGCGCCGACGCGGGCCAGGTCACGGTGGTGCTGGGACCGAACGGCGCCGGCAAGACGTCGACGGTCGAGCATCTCGAGGGCTACCGCCCGGCCGCCTCGGGACGCACCCGGGTGCTGGGTCTCGATCCGATCCGACAGCACCGAGCCCTGAGCCGACAGGTCGGGGTCATGCTCCAGGACGGCGGCATCCCCACCGGCATCCGGCCCGCCGAGGTGCTCGCGCAGTACGCCGGGTTCTTCGACGATCCCCGCGACCCCGAGGAGCTGCTCGAGCTGGTCGGGCTCACCCACCGCCGTCGCAGCACCTTCCGGCGCCTCTCCGGCGGTGAGCAGCAGCGCCTGTCGCTGGCGCTCGCGCTGGTGGGCCGGCCTCGCTGCGTGTTCCTGGACGAGCCCACCGCAGGGGTCGATCTGGAAGGACGGGACCTGATCCGCTCGGTCATCGACGAGCTGCGCAGCGACGGCGTCGCCGTGCTGGTGACGACCCACGACCTGGACGAGGCACAGCGTCTCGCCGACCACGTCGTGATCATGGACCGTGGCGTGGTCGTGGCCGACGGCTCCCCCACCGAGCTGATGACGTCCGGCGCGGGCGACCACGTGAGCTTCGGCGCACCGCCCGGCCTGGAGCTCGACTCGCTCTCGCAACGGCTGGGCGCACCGGTGGTCGAGGTGACCCGCGGCGAGTACCGCGTGGATGCTGCGCCGACACCGGCGACCGTGGCGGCGTTGACGGCCTGGCTGGCCGAGCACGACCTGCCGCTGGCCGACCTCCGTGCTGGCCGTGAGCGCCTCGACGACGTCTTCCGGCGCCTGACCGGGGAGGGCACCCCGTGAGGCCCTTCCTGTCCCAGCTGCGCACCGAGCTGGCCCTGTCGTCCCGTCAGGGCGAGCAGCTGCTGGTCTCGATCGGCATCCCGCTGCTGATCCTGGTGTTCTTCTCGACCGTCGACGTGCTGCCGCTGCCCGCCGGCGTGGACGAACCGATCGACTTCCTCGCGCCGGGTGTGCTGGCGCTGGCGATCATGTCGACGTCGCTGGTCTCGCTCGGGATCGGCACGGGGTTCGAGCGCAGCTACGGGGTGCTGAAGCGGCTGGGCGCCTCCCCGCTGGGCCGCGGGCGCTGGGTCGCGGCGAAGATCGCCACGGTCGCGGTGATCGAGGTGGTGCAGTGGGTGCTGCTGATCGCCGTCGCGGTCGCACTCGGCTGGTCGCCGCCCAGCTCCGGCTGGGCCGCGGCACTGGCGGGGGCGGTGCTGGGCACCGCCGCCTTCGGTGGGCTGGGTCTGCTGATGGCCGGCACGCTGCCCGGCTTGGCCACCCTGGCCGGAGCGAACGCGCTCTACCTGGTCCTGCTGCTCACCGGCGGCATGGTGATCCCGCTCGACGAGCTGCCTGCGGCCGTCGCCACAGTGGCCAAGGCGCTGCCGGCCGCACCCCTGGCGGAGATCCTGACCGCCTCGTTGAGCGGCGCGACGCCGGCGGGCTGGGCCTGGGTCTCGTTGGGCCTGTGGGCCGTGGTCGCGCCGGTCGCCGCGGCGTCGCTGTTCCGCTGGGAGTGACCCTCAGACGTGCTCGTGCTCGGCGGAGCCGTCCTCGGAGCCGGCCGCCCTCGACTCGGTGGTCACGAGCTTGCCGCGGTACTTCGTGGTGTTCACCCGGTCCCCCAGCGACCACTTGAAGAAGATGCCGGCGATGATGAACCACAGGTAGAAGCCGCTGATCACCTTCATGATGATGCCGGCCAGCTGCTGGTCGTTCTGCACCGACAGGCCCCAGAGCCGCACCGGGTGGTTGTAGCCCTGGTACAGGACCTCCTCGGCGGTGGTGAGGAACGCGGCGGGCAGCGTCGGGATGATCGACAGCAGGAACACCACCAGCATCTTCATCGGCGGACCCACCTGCAGCTCCGGGATGGGGCCGCAGACGCACATCCACACCAGCAGCGACGAGAACACCGCCAGGGTGTGCACCGAGTAGTGGAGCCAGGCGTTCTCCACCGACGTGTTGACCACCCACGCCCAGTGCATCGCTGCGGTCAGGAACAGGTTGACCAGCAAGGCGGGGGCGGGACGCGCCCAGTAGTACACGAAGCGCTTGAACAGGCCCTGGCCGATGATGAGCCGGGCGAGCCAGGTGGGCGTCGCGAGCAGCATCACGGGCGGGAACACGATCATGAGCAGCGAGTGCTGCAGCATGTGCACGAAGTAGAGCCGCTGCTCGGCGATGTCGTGGACCGGCCAGTCGGTCGCGACGTAGAAGACGAACACCCCGAACCAGAACCAGATCTTCTGGTTGCGGGTGATGGGCGGCTCGCCGGCGGCGACGACCTTCGGTTGGATGACCCGGGCGGTGTAGACGCCCAGTCCGATGAGCCCCAGGACCAGCAGCCAGACCTCGAGGTGAGGCACCCACGGAGGCATGGCCGAGGCGATCATCGGTGGTCTCCGGTCAGTTGGCCGGGGGGCAGGGACCCGGTTGCGACGACGTCGTGCAGAACGGCGCCGGTGGCACCGGCGGCGGGTCGTTGAAGTTGGTGGTGCCCGAGTCGGTCCAGAAGTTCATGGCCGACAGCGCCACGACGTACACCGCGATGGCGATCACCATGCCGGCGTAGAACGTGCGCTTGAGGATCGCCGGGTCCCACTTGAGGTGCATGAACCACAGCGCCACCAGGAAGAACTTGACGACCATGAGGAACAGCAGCACCGGCACCGCGATGTTGCGGGCGTCCTCGGGCCACCACTCGGTGCTGACCTCGAGGGCGGTCAGCACGACCAGGATCACGAAGATCTGGAAGTACTGCCGGTCGGTGGGGCCGTGGTCGTGGTGCTCCCCCGGATGGACCGGGGAGTGGTCGTCGACCTCGGTCATGTCGGTGCTCACGCTGCGCTCCTCATGGGATCAGGTAGACGACGGTGAAGATCAGGACCCAGACGATGTCGACGAAGTGCCAGTACAGGCCGACGACCTCGACCGCCTCTGCGTGCATCTGTCGTCGGAACGACAGCGCCACGACGGACAACAGCATGATCACGCCGATCAGCACGTGGGCCCCGTGGAGACCGGTCAGCGCGAAGAACGCCGAGGACGCCACGTTGGTGGTGAAGCCGAGCCCGTCGTCCACGACGAAGACCGTGAACTCGTAGGCCTGACCGCCCAGGAAGAGGCCGCCGAGCACGGCGGTGGCGACGAGCCAGAGGCGCATGCGCTTCAGGTCGCCGCGGATGATCGCGTTCACCGACAGCACCATGGTGAGCGAGCTCATCAGCAGGATGAACGACGTCATCGACGTGAAGGGGATGTCGAAGAACTCCGAGGGGATCTTGTCGGACCCCGCCAGACCGGCGATCTCCGCCGGACGGTTCTTGTAGATGAGGTACGTCGAGATCATGCCGCCGAACAGCAGGCAGTCCGACGCGAGGTACACCCACATCGCCAGCTTCTCGTTCGAGATGCCGGTGGACGTGACGTGGATGTCGTCGGGGAACTCGACGTCCTCGAGTCCCTCGTACATCAGGTCACCCAACGGGGGCCTCCTCGGTCGTCTCGGCGTCCGCCTCGGTCGCCGCGTCGTCGGTCGACCCGTCCTCGGAGCCCTCGGTCAGCTCGGCTGCGGCTGACTCGGGGTCGTCGTCGTGGTCGTCGTGGTCGTCGTGGTGGTGCCCCGCGTCGGGATCGGTCGAGGGCTCCATCACCCAGCCGTAGGTGCCCGCGATGAGCAGCACGACGCCGGGGATGGCCCACCAGAGGCTGAAGATCAGGCCGTAGCCGATGAGCGGCAGGCCGGCGGCGAGCACCAGCGGCCAGTAGGACGGGGACGGCAGGTGCACGTCGGTGGCGGTGCCGTCCTGCACGACGTCCTCGGTCTTGGCGATGCGCACCAGTCGACCGTTCTCGTCGTGGCCGTACTTGCGGTGCCAGAACTCGTCGAACTCCTCGACCACGGGCACCTCGTCGAAGTTGTGCTCCGGGCTCGGCGACGGGATCATCCACTCGAGGCTGCGCGCGTCCCACGGGTCCGGGCCCGGGTTGACCGGGTTGCGGCGGTGCTTGCGGTAGCTGAGTGCGACGTTGACCATGAAGATGATCAGCGCCACGGCGATGGTGAACGCACCGATCGTCGACACCAGGTTCCAGGTGTTGAAGCCCTGGTCCTCGGTGTAGGTCCAGGTGCGGCGCATCATGCCCTGCAGACCCAGGATGTGCTGGGGCCCGAAGGTCAGGTTGAACCCGACGAGGATCACCCAGAAGTGCCACTTGCCGAGCTTCTCGCCCAGGAAGTGGCCGAAGACCTTCGGCCACCAGAAGTACATGCCGCCGAACAGCCCCAGCAACGCGCCGCCGAAGAGCACGTAGTGGAAGTGGGCGACGATGTAGTAGGTGTCGGTCTGCTGGGTGTCGGCGGGGGCGAAGGCGTGCGACACGCCGGACAGGCCGCCGATCGTGAACATGCCGACCAGGCCGATCGAGAACAGCATGGCGGTGGTGAACTTCAGCCGGCCGCCGTACATGGTGGCGAGCCAGTTGAGGATCTTCACGCCGGTCGGCACGGCGATGAACATCGTCGCCAGCGAGAAGGCGAGGATCGACATCTGGCCCATGCCCGAGGCGAACATGTGGTGCGCCCACACACCCCAGCCCATGAAGCCGATGGCGATGCCGGAGCCGACCATGAACGGGTAGCCGAAGATCGGCTTGCGGGAGAACACGGGGATGATCTCGCTCACGATGCCGAAGCTGGGCAGGATCATGATGTAGACCTCCGGGTGACCGAAGATCCAGAACAGGTGCTCCCACAGGAACGGGTCACCGCCCTTGGAGGCGTTGAAGAAGTTCGCGTCGAACATGCGGTCGAAGGTGAGCAGCAGCAGCGCCACCGTGATGACCGGCAGGGCGAACACCAGCAGCACCTGGACCACGAAGGTCATCCAGGTGAACACCGGCATCTTCATGAGCGTCATGCCCGGCGCACGCATGTTGAGCACCGTGACGGTCAGGTTGACCGCGGAGACGGTCGAGCCGATGCCCATGATCAGCAGGCCGATGGCGTAGAAGTCGATGCCGTGGCCGGGCGAGAACGCCACACCGGAGTTGGGCGCGTAGTTGAACCAGCCGCCGTCGGCACCGCCGCCGAGCAGCCAGGACGTGTTGAAGAAGATGGCGCCGAGCAGCCAGATCCACAGCGACAGGGCGTTCATGCGGGGGAACGACACGTCGCGTGCGCCGATCTGCAGCGGCAGCAGGTAGTTGGCGAACGCCGCGGCGAGCGGCATGACCACCAGGAAGACCATGGTGACGCCGTGCATGGTGAAGACCTGGTTGTACAGGTCCGCCGACAGCAGGTCGTTGCCGGGCACCGCCAGCTGGAGTCGGATCAGCAGCGCCTCGAACCCGCCCACGAGCAGGAAGAAGAACGACGCGACGCCGTACATGATGCCGATCTTCTTGTGGTCGACGGTGTTGACCCACGACCGCCAGCCGGTGCTGGCCTTCGGTCGGGCGAACACGCCCATGGGGTTGACGGGGGCGGTCTCCTGGCCCGTCGTCAGCTCCAACGGGCGCTGTTCCTCGATGATCGCCATCAGATCATCACCTCCGTCACCGGTGCGGTGCTCGTTGCAGTGGTACGTGCGAGAAGGGTGGTCATCTGGTCCACCGTCACTTGAGCGTGAGCAGGAAGGCAGTCAGCTGTTCGATCTGCTCCTCGCTCAGGTTGTAGTTGGGCATGCCCTGGTTGTTGTTCGGGTTCATGGGCTTCACATCCTCGGGGTTGCGCAGCCACTCCTTGATGTTGTTCTCGTCGGGCGTCCCGCTCGGGATGGCCTCGACCTTGGAGGAGTCCTCGAGGCGGCCGTCGTCCTCGGGCAGGTCCTCGTAGAGGCGCAGCAGCCCGCCGGCGAAGTAGTCGCGCATCATGAAGTGCGTCAGGTTGGGTGCGTTGCCCGACGCCATGCTGATGGCGACGCTCTTGCCGTACTCGGGATCGGGTGTCTCGGAGTACGTGTACGGCGCCTTCGAGTTGGGGTCGAGGCCGTTGACCTGGTGGCAGAAGCTGCACTGGGTGACGAACAGCGTCTGGCCGGCGACGGCGAGCTCGTTCGACGGGTCCGGCTGCTCGGGCGGCGTCGTCATGCGCTCCACCCACTGGTCGTAGTCGGCCTGCTCGAGCGCCTTGACCTGCATGCGCATCACGCCGTGGGACAGACCGCAGTACTCGGTGCACTGGCCCTGGAAGAGCCCGGGCTCGCTGGCCTGCATGACCCGCTCGTGGGTCCGGCCGGGCACGGCGTCCATCTTGCCGGCGAGGGCGGGGATCCAGAACGAGTGGATGACGTCGTTGGACTGGATCTTGAAGACCACGTCACGGCCGACGGGGATGGCGGCCTCGGTGGCGGTGATGATGTCGACCGTGCCGTTGTCGTCCAGGTCGTAGCGGTACTCCCACCACCACTGCTGGCCGATCACGGTGACCTCGAGCGGATCCTCGGCGTCGTCCATGAACAGGATCGACTGGACGTTGAACACGGCGAGCACGGCGAGCAGCAGGGCCGGCACGACGGTCCAGCCGATCTCCAGCTTGGTGTTGCCGTGGACCTGTTCCGGCTCGTCGACGCCGTCGACCTCGTCGGAGGTGCGACGGAAGCGCCGCACCAACCAGACCAGGCCGACCTCGACCAGAATGAACACCAGACCGGCGATGGCGAACACCGGGATGATCAGGTTCTGGATGTTCTGGGACTTCTCGCCACGGGGGCTCAGGGTGGTGAGCGGTCGCCCCTCGGGCAGGCCGATGTTACGGATCAGCAGGAATCCGAGCACCAGCACGATGACGAGTGCGAGCCCCGTCCAGATCGCTGCACTGCGCTTCTTGTCCACGTCCTACCTCTCAGTGACCGACGGCGGAGCCGTCGGTGCCGAACTGTCCCGCAGGCTGGTCCACCACGAGGGAGCTCGCGCCGAGCGACTCCTCCTCGGAATGTTCCTCCTTCTCGCGGGGACCTGCCACGCCACCCCAGATGCCGCCGCCGATGATCAGCACACCGAAGACGAGCAGCGCACCGACCAGCACCGACCGCTTCAGTTGCGGTCGGGCCGCCAGCACGATGGCCACGACGAACACGACCGTGGCCAGGATGATGATGACGAACACCGCTCCGACCTTGGGCACCGCCAAGAGGATGCGCGACATGCAGAAGATGACGAGCGCGATGACCAGCGTGGCACCGATCGGGATCTCGAGCGGGTGCATCAGGTGGTCGCGGATGGCCTTGTTGCGGGCCGGGTCGCCGGTGGCCCGCTCGGACCAGGCCTTGACGGTCCACTCGACGCCGGCGATGACCAGGCCGATGCAGCCGATGCCGAACAGGACCGTGCTGACGGCCAGACCGACGATCGCGGCACCCGCCGAGAAGGCGGCGAAGATGGGCCACATGCTCAGGCCCTGCGGCGTGACCACCCGCAGGTCGACGCGGGCACCGGTGATCTCGCCGCGCTCGACGGTGGCGCCCTGCAGCTCGGCGAGCGCCTCGGGCGAGCCGTCGCGGAACACCGAGGTGAACCCGCCGAGCACCGCCATGCTGGCGGCGAACGCCATCAGGACCGAGTAGCCGATCTGGTCGCCGACCCAGCCCTTCCAGCCGAAGCTGAGGGGTCCGACGATCGAGTTGACGAGGCCGCCGTTGCTGAACACGTCGAGCACGCCCCCGTGGGCGGCCGCGCCGGTCAGGAAGCCGTACAGGAGCGCCGTCAGGTAGCCGACGGCTGCTGCGCCGAAGAAGAACTTGGAACCACGTGTGATCATCGTTCAGCTCACTTCTGCACGTAGACGGCGAACCAGATGACGGCGTACAGCGCGACCGCGGCGTACCAGAAGATGGCTGCGGCGCTGATGCCGTCCGGCATGCGACTGGAGAACTGCCCGCCCAGGGTCCGGAACCCCATGAGGGCCATGAAGACCATGCCGGCGACGACCATCGCCAGGTGCCCGGCGGTCACGGCGTAGAAGAGCGGGCCCTCGGCCTGCACGATGGTGATGCCCACCTGGTTGTAGAGGAAGGTGGTCTGGTTGACGAACGCCGCACCGAGCAGCAGCGTGACACCGAGCGCGAGGTAGGTGTGGTACCGGTCGTCGCGGGCGATGGAGTGCACGGCCCACTGCATCGTGACCGCCGACATCCCGATGGTGACCAGCTGCATGTTCGGCTGCGTCAAGGGGATCGCGTTGGTCGACAACCAGGCGGCGCCGTTGGCATCGCGGGTGGCGATGTAGGCGCCGATGAGCGTGGCCATCGCCATGGCGATGCCGGCGGTGGCGAACGCCGTGCCGAACAGCAGCTCGCGGCGCCGCGGCAGCACGGGCGGCGGCACGGCGCTGTCGAGTGCGAGGGTGGAGGTGTCGGCCATCAGGAACGCTCCTCGTCGATGTCGCCACGGAGGTCCGCAAGGGGGTAGGGGCTGTTGACGTAGGCCAGCTCCTGCTCGACGCCGGCGACCGGAGCGCCCTCCGGCGCCCACTCGAGCGTCAGGCCCGTGTCGTCGTCGGGGTCGGGCTGGTCGGCGCCGGCGCGTGCGGCCGACATCGTCATGCCCACACCAGCGAGCGCGGACAGCAGGACCAGCAGGCCGCCGACGGCGACCAGACCGGCGAACACCTCTGCGGTCAGGGACTGCCCGTTGGAGCCGGCGACGCCCTCGGCCAGGTAGGTGGTGCCCAGCAGACCGGCGCCGAGCAGCGCCGCGGTGACCGCGCCCTTGCCCTGGCCCTCGGGTGCGGGTGCGTTGAAGATGCGGCGGCTCCAGTGCGCCAGCCCCGCCAGGCCGCCCACGAGCGCCGCGCCGAACAGGAAGAAGCCCTGGGCCCACTCCATGGCGGCGGTGTCGAAGCCGAACAGCTGACCCGTGCCGGCGGTGTCGAGGCCCTGGAGCGCTGCGCCGAGCACGCCACCGAGGATCAACAGGAACACCAGCACCGAGCCGATGAGCGAGGTCGAGGCGCTCGGCCGGCCGTGGCGCAGGCAGTCGACCAGGGCGCCCAGCAACGCCAGCACCGGCACGGCGCCGAGCAGCACCCAACCGATCCACAGGAACGTGTTGAGCGAGCCGGGGAACTGCGACCAGGCGCCGAAGGACAGCACGGCGTAGGCGCCGATGAAGCCCTGCACCAGGCCGTAGGTGCGGATGCGACGGCCGACGTTCTTGGCCACGACGTCCGCGGCGATGCCGAGCGCGGGGATGGCCAGCATGTAGGCGCTCGGCGCCCGCAGGAACCAGGCGATGCCAGCGGCGTAGATCTCGGCGAGGCCCGCCGGGTTGGCCTGGCTGATGCGGCCCAGGAACACGTGGGCGGTGGTGGAGCCGAAGGTCAGGATCCACACGGGCGCCGCCACGAGCATCGACCAGGAGAAGAACGGCACCTTCGACAGGCCCATGCCCAGCGGGCGGTGCGACAGCACGGTGGTGGCGATGCAGACCATGCCGATCGAGAGCGCGACCATCATGGCGCCGAGCGACAGGCTGGAGAGCTTGGCGCCCTCCATGTCGGGGCCGGCCACACCGCCGTCGAGTGCAACACCGACGGCGAAGATGCCCGAGGCCACGACCCAGCCCCACAGCGACAGCGCCGCGGCACGGGGGAAGGCGATGGCGGCCGAGCCCACCTGGCGCGGCACGATGAACATGCCCAGGCCGACGAGCAGCGGCAGCGCACCCATGAGGACCATGGCGATCAGCGAGCTGCTCCAGAGCGCATCGGGCAGACCGAGGAGGCCGTCGGTGGAGAGGCCGTCGATGCCGGCCAGCACCAGGCCGAGGGACGCCAACGCCAGGAACAGCAACGAGAACCCGATGAAGAGGCGCCCGATGACCAGGTGGTCACCGCTGCCGATCAGCTGCTCGAGCTGGGTCGGTTCCATCGGTGCGTCATCGGCGACGGACGTGCCGTCGTCGGTCGATGGTCTGGTCTCCGTCAGTGCCATGTCGTGGTGCCTTCGGCCATGTCGTGTGCCCTCTGTGTGCTGCCCGCAGGTGCCGGTGCTGATCCGCGGTTTCGGGACCCTACCGCGACCACCCGCCGACCAAGAAAACCCTCAGGTCACCAGCCCTGCCGCAACAGGACGTCTGCGGCCATCGCCCCGAACAGCAGGGTGATGTAGGTGATCGAGAAGGTGAAGAGCTTGATGGCCTTGGCGGGCGACTCGGTGCGCATGACCTGCACGGCCATCACGATGAACGCGGCGCCCAGCACGGCCGAGGCGACCCAGTAGAGGGCGCCCAGCTCGGCGGCTGCGCCGAAGGCGAACGACAGCGCCACGACCAGCACCGTGTAGGCGAGCATCTTGCGAGTGGTCTCGCGGTACGACGCGACGACCGGCAGCATCGGCACGTCGGCGGCCGCGTAGTCGTCCTTGTACTTGATGGCGAGCGCCCAGAAGTGCGGCGGGGTCCAGAAGAACATGAGCGCGAACAGCGTGACGGGCGCCCAGCTGAAGGTCTCGCTGACCGAGTCGGTCACCGACGACCAGCCGATCAGCACCGGGATGGCACCCGCTGCGCCGCCGATGACGATGTTCTGGCTGGAGCTGCGCTTCAGCCAGAGCGTGTAGACGAAGACGTAGAAGAGGCAGGCCGACAGCCCCAGCACGGCCGAGAGCGGGTTCACCACGACCCAGAGCCACAGGAACGCCAGCGCCTCGATGCCGATGGCGAAGATCAGCGCCGCACGCGGCGTGACCGCACCCGTGACCAGCGGGCGACCCTTGGTGCGGTTCATGACCGCGTCGATGTCGCGGTCGACGTACATGTTGATGGCGTTGGCACCACCGGCGGCCAGGGCGCCGCCGATGACGGTGGCGACCATCAGCCACACCGGGGGCATGCCCTGCTCGGCCACCACCATCGTGGGCACCGTCGTGACCAGCAGCAGCTCGATGATCCGCGGCTTCGTCAGCGCGACGTAGGCACCGACCTTCGATCCGATCGAGACGGGGTGGTGGAGGGCCGGCGCGACCATGACCCGCACAACGTACGTGGCGCAGGCGTCCCCTCGCCAACCTCGCCGCACTGCCACCGGGACGTAGAGCGGACCTACGCTGGCGGGGTCATGGACGCCCCCGCCGCCGACCAGAGCACCGCTTCGCGCCCGGAGCGCTTCGTCATGTCGGAGCGCCGCTTCCGCACGGTCACCGTGTTCGCACTGGTGATGCTGGCGCTGATCGTCGTCACCGGTGCCGCGGTCCGGCTGACCGAGTCGGGGTTGGGCTGCGAGGACTGGCCGAACTGCTCCGAGGGCGAGCTCGTGCAGTTCGGCTCCCCGAACCAGACCATCGAGCAGGTCAATCGTCTCATCACGGGCCTCGTGTCGATCTCGGTGATCGCCGCCGTGCTCGGCTCGCTGCGGCGCCGTCCGTACCGCCGTGACCTGGTCTGGTGGTCGGTCTCGCTGGTGGTCGGCGTGCTCGGCCAGATCGTGCTCGGGGGCATCACGGTGCTGGTCGACCTGCACCCCGCCGCGGTCGCCGCGCACTTCGTCCTGTCGCAGATCCTCGTGGCGTGCTCGGTGACGCTCGTGTGGCGAGCCCGCCAGGAGCCCGGGCCGCGCCACGTGCGCGTCGGGCGCACGGAGCTGACCCTGTCGCGCGTCGCGCTGGCCGGCGCGACCCTGTTGATGTTCACCGGCCCCGCGGTCACCGGGTCAGGACCCCACGCGGGTGACGCACGCGCCGAGCGCTTCGGCTTCTTCATCCCCGACGTGGTGCGCGTCCACAGCATCAACATGTGGATCTTCCTGGCCGTGGTCGTCGTGCTGCTGGTGCGCCTGGCGCGCGACGGCGCGCCGGGCGACATCCAGCGCCGTGGCCGGGTGCTGCTCGGCTGCATCGTCGCCCAGGGGGCGATCGGCTACACCCAGTACGAGCTCGGCATCCCCGAGTGGCTGGTGCTGCTGCACATCGCCGGCGCGACCGCGGTCGTGGGCCTGGTCGTGTGGTTCCACCTGGGGCTGTCGGCACCGTCGGCCACCGCGGCGGCCGACGGCGACCGCCCCTCGGACCGGCCCGAGCAGCTCAGGGCCACGACGTGAGCGAGCAGGAGGGCGTCGGTCTGCTCGAACCCGACGTCGAGGACGTGGTCGAGCTCGACGCGCCCTGGGTCGTGCTGGTCTGGAACGACCCGATCAACCTGATGAGCTACGTGGCGTTCGTGTTCCAGAAGCTGTTCGGCTACTCCAAGTCGAAGGCGCACCAGCTGATGATGCAGGTGCACCACGAGGGCAAGGCCGTGGTGTCGAGCGGCACGCGAGCCGAGGCCGAGCGTGACGTCTTCCGGCTGCACGAGCACGGCCTGTGGGCCACCATGCAGCAGGACTGATCGGCGAGGGCGGGATCGACCATGGGCATCTTCGACCGGGCGCGTCGTCGACCGATCCAGCGCACCTCGGCGGGCACCTATCGCGTCGAGCTCGACCCCGAGGTCCGAGCGCTGCTCGGCTCGTTCGTCGACCAGTTGCGCGAGCTCATGGCGACCGACAGCGACCTGCTGGTGCGCCTCTTCCCGCCGCCCTACGGCGACGACGACGAGCGCAACGCCGGCTACGCCGTGCTGGCCGGCGCCGAGCTGCGCGACCATCGGCTGGCGGCGCTCGACCAGGTGAGCGAGCACCTCGACGCCACCGAGCTGGACGAGGACCAGCTCATGGCCTGGATGCGATCGATCAACGACATCCGACTGGTGATGGGCACCATGCTCGGCGTGGACGACGACAGCGGACCACCCGAGGGCGACAGCGAGGACGCCGCGGCCTACGGCGTGTACGAGTTCTTCGGTGCGCTGCTCGAGACGATCGTCGCCGCGCTGGCCGACTGAGCCGGACCTGCGGCTGCGATAACCTGCCCGACGCTCCTTGGGGAGCAGGCCCCCATCGTCCAGCGGCCTAGGACGCCTGCCTTTCACGCAGGTAACACGGGTTCGAATCCCGTTGGGGGTGCGAGCGGTCGGATCGAACTTGGTGCGCCTCGCGCCGGGCGAGCTACGATCGTCGCTCGCAGCTTCTGGCTGCGGGCAATCCACGAGGTCCCGTGGTGAAGTCAGGAGTTCACGCCGGCCTGTCAAGCCGGAGGTCGCGGGTTCAAATCCCGTCGGGACCGCCACACACCCCGGGTCTTGCAGCCCGGGGCCCGGAACCGAGGTCCGGGCGCTGGTCAGCCAGCCGCCGGGCGTCGACCCGGTCGGGTAGCTCAGTTGGCAGAGCGTCCGCCTGAAAAGCGGAAGGTCACCGGATCGACGCCGGTCCCGACCACCAGCACGCACGGCCCCTCTCCGGAGGGGCTGTTGCGATTTTCCGCTGAACCGTCGGCGCCGCGGTCCTCCGGAGAGCCACCATGTCGGGATGAGCACCGACAGCACCGACGAGGTCTTCACCGCCGGAGTCGCCAGCTTCGACCCCACCGAGGACTCGGTGCTGCTGTGGACCCTGCTCGACGGCGTCGACACGTGCTCCTGGGAGCTGGCCCTCGACCAGGACTTCACCGAACTGGTCGCCTCGGGCAGCGCCGAGCAGGTCGGCGACTCGCCGACCGTCGTGGTCGAGGCCACCGGCCTGTCCGCGGGGCGCACCCACTGGTACCGCTTCACCGCCGCCGGCCACACCTCTCCGATCGGGCGCACCCGGACCCTGCCGAGCGGCTCGCCGGACCGCCTGCGTCTGGGGGTGACCTGCTGCGCGCGCTTCGGTCAGGCGTGCTTCGACGTCTACCGCGAGCTGGCGGCGGCCGACGTCGACCTGGTGATCCACCTGGGCGACTACATCTACGAGGACACCAAGTACGACATCGAGGGTCGCGAGCCCCGACCGGACCACGACTGCGTGACGCTCGAGGACTACCGCACGCGCCACCGGCAGTTCCGCACCGACGTCGACCTGCAGCAGCTGCACCAGCGCCATCCGATGGTGGTGATCCTGGACGACCACGACCTGGCCGACAACGCCCACCGACAGGGCGCCAGCAACCACGACCCCGACACGCAGGGCCCGTGGGCGCCCCGGCGAGCCGCGGCGCTGCGGGCCCATCAGGAGTTCCTGCCGAAGCGGCTGGCCGATGCCGACGACCCCGGCACCGGCTGGCGCCACCTCGACGCCGGTTCGCTGGCGCGGGTGGTCTGCACCGAGACCCGGGCGCAGCGCGACCCGCAGGCCGGTCTGCCCGACGCCGCCCCGGCCGACGACCCGGAGCGCACGATGCTCGGCGCGGACCAACGAGCCTGGCTCGACGAGGTGGTCGCCGATCCGACCCCCCGTTGGACCGTCGTGCTCTCGGGCACCGTCGTGAGCGAGCTGACGCTCGACGCCCCCGACTCGCTCGACGGCGCCCTGCCCGAGAAGTACGCCGTCGAGGACGGCCGCGCGCTCAACTCCGACCAGTGGGACGGCTACCAGGCCGATCGCGACGTGCTCGTCGCGGCCGCTCGACGGCGGGGCGGTTCGACGCTCGTGCTCTCGGGGGACATCCACTCGGCCTGGGCGATCGAGGGACCTGCGGACCAGGCCGGGCCCGTGGCGGTCGAGCTGACCTGTCCGCCGGCTGCGACGACGCCGCTCGGCCAGCTGCTCCCCCCGGGCGGCGGCGAGCTGCTGGCGCGCACGGTGACCGAGCAGCTCGCCCACGTGCGGTGGATGTCGGGTGAGCACCGGGGCTTCATCGTGATCGACCTCACGGCCGAACGCGCGCAGGCGAGCTACTGGTGGGTCGACAGCGGCGACGACGCGTCCGACCCGCCGCAGGTGCTGCTCGGTCGACGGCTGGAGGTGCCCGCCGGCGGCCTTCCCGCTCGGCTCATCGACCTCGAGCCCGACCGTCCGACGACCACGCCACCCCCGGCACCGGACCGTCGCCGGCCGGTGGTGCTCGTGCTGGCGACGGTCGGCGCTGCTGCAGCCGTGGCCGGCGCGGTCGTCGCCCTGCGTCGCCGATCGGCACGCTGAGGGGTCCTTCGTCGACGACCGGGGCATCCGCTCAGTTGATTCCGGTGGGTCGAACCGTCATCATCTGCGGCGGCGCCGACGGCGTCGCACGCCGAGCCGGGGGACGATCGTGGCGGGGGACAACGTCGACACCGGGCCCACACCCGCAGAGCGCCCACCCGAGGCACCCCGGTTCATCTCCAACGCCGACAAGCTGGGCTACGCACCCCCCTTGGACGGCATGCGCGGGCTGGGGGTCATGCTCGTCGTGCTGGTGCATGCGTCGTTCGTGGCGTTCGCGTCCTTCGCCGCCACCGTCGACATGTTCTTCGTGGTCAGCGGCTTCCTCATCACCACGCTGCTGCTCGAGGAGGACCGCCGCTCGGGTCGGGTGGACCTGAAGCAGTTCTACACACGCCGGGTGCTGCGCCTGTTCCCGCTCATGTACACGGTGCTGGCGCTCACGCTGCTCGCGTTCTTGGCGGTGCACCTGCTCTTCGACGAGCGCGAGCTGCTCGACAAGGCGATCTCGGACGTGCTGGCCGGCGGCACGTACATGTACCACGTCGTGCACCCGGTGCACATCGAGCTCGTGGGCGGTGGCCCGGCGCCGATCCGCCCGCTGGTGCAGCTCTGGTCGTTGACCGTCGAGGAGCACTTCTACCTCTTCGGCGTGCTCGTGGTGATCTTCGTCGTCAAGCGCCGGTGGGTCGTGCCGCTGATGGTCGTGTTCGGCGCCGCCTGGATCGCCATCGGCGCGGCGCGCCTGGGTGGCCACGTCGGGCCCCGCTTCGCCTGGTACCAGCGTCCCGACGCTCTCCTGCTGGGCGTGGTGCTGGCCTTCGTCAACGCCCGCATGCCCAACACCTGGTCACCGGTCGCGGAGCGCTGGTGGCGCCGTGGCGCCACGGTGGCCGTGGTGGTCTGCTCGGTGGTGGTGGCCATGGGGATGTTCATCACCGAACCGCTGGGCATCCACGTGCCGTTCCTGGTGCCCGAGGGCGGCTCGCTGCACGACGGCCTGTACTGGGGCGAGTTCGGCTTCACCGTGGTGTCGGGCTGCGTGGCGGTCATGGTGCTGACCTTCGTGCGCTGCCCCGACCACTGGGCCGCCCGCCTGCTCTCGTTCCGCCTCTTCACCTTCATGGGCGTGCGCAGCTACGCGATCTACCTGATCCACGTGCCGCTGGGCGTCCTGCTGGTGGAGACCGTCGGGCGGAAGTCCGAGGCGCTCGCGCTGCTGCTGTACCTGCCGCTGCTGGCGTTCACGACCGAGGTCGCGCACCGCTGCGTCGAGAAGCCGGCGATGCGACTCAAGACCCGTCTGGCCGCACCGGGTGCCTCGGGCGACTCGGGACGCCCCCACTGACCCTCGGGCCGCCTGATCGGTGGTGCGTGGCGCCGAGCGCTCAGGACGGGCAGGTCCGCTCCGCCACCAGACGGGACAGCCCGTTGGCCACGTCGACCAGCGGACCCGACCCCTCGACCACGTCCAGGTCGTCCAGGTTGCAGGTGCGCTCGATCGGGTACACGTCCCAGCCGTTGCGCTCGATGGCCTCGTCGACCTTGTCGTTCTGCTGCAGGTAGATGATCAGCCAGACCTTTCCGTCCACCTGGGGGATCTCGATGACCTGTGCGTCCTCGGGCAGCTCGTTCAGATCGACGCTGGGGTACAGGAACGTCAGCTCGGACAGCCGGTACGCGTCGCGGCCCGGCTCGGGGTCGGTCGAGCCCGGCTGGGCCAGCACCAGGTTCACACCCGAGTCGAGCAGGTGTGCGACCCGGGCCATGCGGACGTGGCCCGGGTAGTACGGCTCGATCGTGTACCCGGTGCGAGCGGTGACGGGGTCGGTCAGGCCCAGCATGTCGACGGTCTCCAGATCCGCGAAGTACGGGAGCACGCCGAGCGGCGCCACTGCGATCACGGGCTGGCCGTCGACGTCGGGGCCGCCGGGGAACTGCTCGGCGAGGAACTCGCCCTTGCCCTTCCAGGTGGTGGTCGACTCGTTGGGCCAGTGGCTGAGCTCGGTGAAGGTCAGCACCGGGTACGGCACCAGCGTCGGCATGACCCGGTGCGACGCGGAGAACACCAGCAGCACGGCGATCAGCACCACCTGGGTCGACGTGCGCCGGTAGCGGTCGATCAGGAACGCGGCCACCATCGCCAGCACCGGCAGGATCGGCACCATGAAGCGGAACTCCATGAAGTCGCCACCGACGACGCAGATGTAGAGGCACCACACCGGCACCACGGCGAGCACCTGGTGCACCCCCGGCACCGCGAACAGCTCACGCCGGTGGCGCAGGAACCGTGGGATCAGCAGGAACGCGGCGTACGAGATGACGAACACCGCCAGGTAGAAAAGGCCGTACAGCGGCGGCACGATCGGGTTGCCGGCCGACTTCGCGTAGAAGGTGTTGGGCAGCAGGTCGCCGTAGTAGGCGAGCTTCCACACGAACCACGGCACCAGCAGCGCTGCCGCAGGCAGACCGATCTGCGCAGCCGAGACGAGCAGCGTCGTCGTGCGGCGCTGCGGCGGCTGCTCGCTGCGCCATTGCGCCACCAGGTAGGCGAGCACCCACACGGCGATCAGCACGGCGGAGTCCATGCGGGTCAGCACGGCCAGGCCGGCGCACACCCCCGCGCCGATGCGGCGGGCGGTCTCGTTCGCCCGCGGGGTGGCAGTGACCGGCAGCAGCAGCGCGCCGACCGACACGACCAACAGCGTCTGCTGCATGGTCTCCAACCCGCCCGTGGCGTAGGCCAGGAAGGTCATGTTCGCCAACAGCGTCAGCGCGACGAGGAACGCGGCCGACTCGGAGCCGAAGAGACGTCGGGCGAAGCGCAGCGTGACCGCCACCGTCGCGACCATGAGCGCGATGCCGACCACCTGGCTGAACACCGGCGACGACCAGCCGTAGCGCTCGGGCAGCCAGTGCATGACCGTCCAGAGGAAGTTGGTGTAGCCCTCGACCCGCTCGCCGGGGTTGAACACCAGGCCCTCGCCGCGGGCCAGGTTGCGGGCGTAGCGGTAGGTGATGAACGCGTCGTCCTGCACGAAGCGCACGATCCACGCGGCGATCGCCGCCAGCACGTACAGACCGGCCTCGGCGGCGCGCCAGCGGCCGTCGAACCAGCGGTCGAGCGTCGAGGTGAGGCGGCGTTCGTCCGGCGAGATGCCGCCCTGTGCCGCGCCATCGCCCTGCGTCGCTCGTTCGCCCACCCCCGCGGTCACCGGGTCATGGTACCGGTCGGGGTCAGGAACGGCAGACGCCGTCGGCGCGCGCCGCCTCGGCGCACGCACGTGCCACCGCCACCACCACGTCCGGGTCGAACACCGAAGGGATGATGTTGTCGGCGCGCAGGTCCTCGGGGCGCACGGTCTCGGCGATGGCGCCGGCAGCCGCGACCTTCATGTTCTCGGTGATCTTCTTGGCGCCCGCATCGAGCGCCCCACGGAAGACGCCGGGGAAGGCCAGCACGTTGTTGATCTGGTTCGGGAAGTCCGAACGACCGGTGGCGATGACCGCTGCGACGTCCTGGATCAGCTCGGGGCGGATCTCGGGGTCGGGGTTGGCCATGGCGAACACGATCGGGTCCTTGGCCATGCCGATCACGTCGTCGCGGGTGATCAGGTCCGGGCCGGACAGCCCGATGAACACGTCCGCGCCGGGCATGACCTCGGCGATCGAGCCCGACAGCCCGTCGGGGTTGGTGTTCTCGGCGAACCACTGCTTGGAGCTGTTGAGCCCCTCGCGCCCGGTGTGCACCGCACCCTGGCGGTCGCAGCCGATCACGTTGACCACCCCGGCGTTCATGAGGATCTTCGACACGGCCACGCCGGCCGCGCCGACACCCGCGACGACGACCTTCAGGTCGGCCATCTGCTTGCCCACGATCTTGAGCGCGTTCTCGAGCGCCGCCAGCGTCACGATCGCCGTGCCGTGCTGGTCGTCGTGGAACACCGGGATGTCGAGCACCTCGTCGAGGCGCTCCTCGACCTCGAACGCACCCGGCGCCGCGATGTCCTCGAGGTTGATCCCGCCGAAGGTCGGCGCCAGGCGCTTGACCGTCTCGATGATCTCCTCGGGGTCCTTGGTGTCGAGGCAGATCGGGAAGGCGTCGACGCCGGCGAAGTGCTTGAACAGCAACGCCTTGCCCTCCATGACCGGCATGGCGGCCTCGGGGCCGATGTCGCCCAGGCCCAGCACCGCGGTGCCGTCGGAGACGATCGCGACGGTGTTGCGCTTGATCGTGTACTGGTGCGCGGCCGCCGGGTTCTTGGCGATCTCCATGCAGACCCGGGCCACGCCCGGGGTGTACGCCATCGACAGGTCCTCGATGTCCCGCACCGGCGCGAGGGGCAGCACCTCGATCTTGCCGCCCTCGTGCATGTGGAAGGTGCGGTCCTCGAACTCGACGATCTCGATGCCGTCGATGCCCTCGATCGCGCTGCGCACCTGCTCCTGGTGCGCAGTGCCGGTGCAGTTGACGACGATGTCCTCGTCGAGCGTGGCGGTCTTCACCTCGAAGCCACGCAATGCCGAGATGTTGCCCCCTACTTCCCCGATGGCGATGGCCAGGCGGCCCAGCATGCCGGGTTCGTTGGCGATGCGGACGCGGATGCGCACGGAGTATGCAGGAGTGGGGGTGTCAGCCATAACGGGTCAAGGGTAACCCTCCGCTCCCCGCGGCTACGAAGTGGCCCAGCGCTGCGGGGTCACCGGCAGGCCGACGCGAGCGCCGGATAGGGGTTGACCGCAGCGCCCCCGGCCGGGCGGATGCCGAGGTGGAGGTGCGGATCGCCTCCGGCGGCGTTGCCGCTCGTGCCCACCGTGGCGATCGGCGAGCCGGCCGCCACGGTCCGCGCGGAGCCGATCGCCTTGGCGAGGTGCGCGCCGTAGAACACCCAGCCGTCCGCAGTGGTGAGCGTGAAGGTCGTGCCGCCGAGCTTGTTGGAGCCGTAGCTGATCGTTCCCGACGCCGGTGCGACGATCGTCGTGCCCGTCGGGGCGAACAGGTCGGTGCCCTCGTGGAACCGCTCACCGCCACGCGGGAAACCCCAGTCGTTCATGAACGACGCGCCACGGACCGGGCAGACCAGGTCGGGACGACCGGTCGAGCTGCCCGACGTCTCCCGGCCGGCCGACGAACCGGACGAGGACGAGCCGGACGAGGACGAGCCGGGGATCGTCAGACGGTCCCCCTCCAGGATCAGGCTGTCCGCCCGCAAGCCGTTCGCCGCCAGCAACGACGACAACGACACCCCGTGACGCCGAGCGATCCGCTCCAACACGTCGCCGTCACGCACCGTGTACGACGACCCCGACGAGGCCGTCGCGGCACCTCCCGACGAGCTCGCCGCCGAGCCGGATCGGGGGATCGTCAGACGGTCCCCCTCCAGGATCAGGCTGTCCGCCCGCAGACCGTTCGCCGCCAGCAACGACGACAACGATACCCCGTGACGCCGAGCGATCCGCTCCAACACGTCGCCGTCGCGCACCGTGTACGACGACGCCGACGTGCGCGCGCTCGCAGGGTCCACGGCGCTGATGCGGGACATCTTCAGCTGGGGGTTCGGGTTGCTCAGCCGCAGCCGTGCACCCACGTAGAGGCGGTCGCCGACCAGGCCGTTGGCCTCCCGGATCGTGTCGGCATCGACGCCGTAGCGACGCGCGACGGATGCGACCGTGTCACCGGGGGCGACCACGTGGGAGCGCCCGTCGCCGGAGGCGGCCGACGCCGATGGTGCGAGCGTCGCCACCACGACCACGGCGACGAGGAGTGCAGCGAGTGCGGTGAGTGCCTTGGAGGTTCGCATGCCCCTCGCGTCGGCGGCACTCGCGACGCCCTGAGTGGTTCACCCAGCGCGCGGGACGGGCACCACTCAGGGCGCGGGATCCCACCCCACCAGGCCGTAGCGCTCGTAGTCACCGATGAAGAAGAACTCGTGCAGGCCGTAGCCGATGGAGCCGTCGGACTGCTCGAAGCGGGCCACCTGATCCACCAGGCCGAACAGGCGCTCGGCGTCACGCTCGTAGTCGACGTCGACGCCCTGCACGACCAGCGGGCCCTGGTACATGCCGAAGCGCCAGTCCGGCTCGATGCCGTAGCCGGTGCCCACCATCAGCCAGCAGTCCTGCAGCGGCGTCACCGCGATCTCGAGCGGCCCGCCGGGCGCGTCGGGGAAGCGCAGCACCGAGGACTCGATGCGGCGAGTGCCGGGCGTGACCACGGCCTCGTGCTCCGGACGCCCCAAGTGCTCGGTCGGGCGGTCGGGATCGTTCCAGATCCGCGTCGCCTCCTCGATGTCGCGGGTGCCGTCGGTGCGCTCGTTGACCATGTACAGGATCGAGTGGTCCTCGAACTGCATCGGCGCGTAGTTCCACATGCCGACCATCTGGCCCTCGGTGCGGATGCCCGCGGGCTCCTCCTCGCCGACGGGGCGCACGCCCCAGCTGCGGTCCCTCGTGCCCCACCACTTGTCGGGCGTCACCTCGAAGGTGGTGTCGCCGGTGGTGATGGTGCCCGACCACTTGCCGGTCTGGGCGAGCCGCATCGTGTCGAACAGCACGCGGCCGTGCTTGCGGATGTACTGGCGGGGCTCCTCGAACGCCGGGACGCTCCCCACCCAGGTCAGGTCGGCCGACACGCCGTGCTCGTTGGGCTCGACGACGAAGCGCAGCTCCTCGAGCGGGCGGATCACCTCGACACGGATCGGGCCGACCGACATGTCCATGCGGTCGCCGAGCTCGCGCGAGGCACGCACCACGCGGTGCGAGGTGCCCGTGGTGACCACCATGAACGCGTCGGCCACCGCCAGGTTCGGGTACTGCCCGTAGCCGAAGATGACCATGGCGTCGCCGTCGTTCTGATGGCAGTTGAAGTAGTAGCGGTCGTAGAAGTTGCGGTCGCTGGTCGCGGCGTGGCGGATGGTCTCCGCGGTCTGGTGCACGGGGAAGTCGTCCCACGAGCTCAGCGATCCGTGCGCTCGCGGCGTGTGGAACGAACCGGCAGCCTGACCAGACATTGCATCCCCCTTGCAGCTCCGAGCACCGTGCCGGATCTGACGAGGCGTCAGGTTATCGGGGTCGACCGCCTCGGAGGACGCGTCCGCACGGAGGCTCTGGGGCGGCCACCTCGGTCGACGGCTCGCCCCCATGCGATCGCCGAGCGCTGCGTCGGTCCACGATGCAGCCTCAGTCCGCGAGCACGATGCCGCACTCGGTGCGGGTCAGCCGGTCGAGGCGGAAGAGGGCGTCCGTCGCCGCAAAGGTCGCCTCGGGATCCATCGTCTTCGCCAGCGTTTCGAATTGGTCCGGTGTGGACACCCGCGAGAACGCCTCGAACGACGAGAGCGTGAACGAGCTCACCAGGTCGACATCCGCCGCGAGCTCGGGTCGCCCTTCCTTCATCAGCTCGTAGGCGGCCTCGAGCGCAGGCAGTTGTGCCTCCATCGCCGCAACGACGGTCGGCCATCCAGCGGTCCAATCGTCGAGATCGCGCACGGACGACACGAACTCGTTGAGAGGACCGGCGATGGCATCCTCCAGGTCGGCGATCTGCTGGGCGGCGACGCAGAGCGGACTCGTGGCGCTGGGCACCCCGGAGCCGGGCGCCTGGGAGCCGATCGGCCCGATGGGGACGGGGGTCTCGGGGCCGGCCGGTCCGACGTCGTCGGACTCCAGGAGCTGCGCGCTGGCGGGCACGGCAGCGAGCGCAGCGGCACCGGTCACGATCGCCACGAGCGCGAGGGCTCGTCCGACCGGGGTCGAGCGCCACCTGGACCGACCCATCAACCCGAAGCAGATCGCCAACGCGGGAAGGACGAACTGCGGCCACGGCGCGCCGGCCCAGACGGCGCCGCGCTCGGCGACCGTCCACGCCGCATACCCGACGGCCGCGACGCCGAACGCTGCTCCCAGCGGGGCGGCAACCTCCCGACTGCTGGACCCAGGGGGCCGTCCGCTCGCCCGTGCCGACCCGGCGGAATCGGGCGGCCACGACGGACGGGCCTCGCCCCAGGGACTGGGTCCCACACCGGACGTCGGGCCGTGCGGCGACCAACCGATCTCTTGGCCCGGCGGACCCGACGCTCCCGCCGAGGACCCGGGAGCGACGGTCGGGGCCGATCCACCGACGTCAGGTGACGGCCCGCCGGTCCGCGCCCGACCCTGCTCGAGCTGTGGTGGATCGATCGGCGTGGCCGGGACCTGGCGATCGGGATGCGACTCCGGCGGGTACCACCTGCCGTCGCTCGCCCGCCACCATCCCGCTCCCTGTGACGCGTCGCTCACGGCGTTCCCTCCCTCGTCCCCGACAGCAGAGTACTCAGCGAGGTCTCGCCGCAGTCATGCCTCCGAGCACTCAGCGATCTCGACCGCCGATCAGCGCCCCGCGCCACCTACCTGAGCGACCGGCCGTGCCGGCCTCGTCCAGACTGGAGGACCGATGGATCGGGACCGACATGTCGAAGAGCCGCGCGGCGTGTTCGACGCGTCGGCGGACGAGTACGTGCACGCCATCGGGACCGAGCTCGGGCCGGCCACCGAGGACGTCGTCGACCTGTCGATGCTCGACGCGTTCGCGCAGCTGGCACATGCCTCGGGGTCCGGCGTGGTCGCCGACCTGGGCTGCGGCCCCGGACGCGCGGCGTCCCACCTCGCCCGCCTGCACCTGGCGGTCGTGGGCATCGACATCTCCTTCGAGCTGCTCAGCCGGGGGCGAACGGCGCACGCAGAGATCCCCGTCGCCCAGGCTCGCCTCGACGAGCTGCCGTTCGGCGACGGCGCCCTGATCGCTGCCGTGTGCTGGTACTCGATCATCTTCACACCGCCGCAGCTGCTGGGCGCGGTGACCGACGAGCTCGCCCGCGCCCTGCGCGCCCAGGGACCAGTGCTGATGGCGTTCCAGGCCGGAGCGTCCGACGCCGTGGTCACCCCCGATGCACGATCGACGGGGATCTCGCTGACGAGCTACCGCCACGACGCGCACGACGTGTGCGATCGCTTGGCCACGAGCGGCTTCGAGGTCCACGCCACCGCTCGGCGCTCGAGGTCGCTGCCGCACGAGTCGACCGACCAGGCATTCGTGATCGCCCGCCGGCGTTGAGCAGCGAGCGTTCGGCTCGGCGGCCGCTCAGTCCGCGAAGCGCACGACGCCGGTGCCGGCGACGACCTCGCCGATGCGACGCGCCTGCACGCCGGCGCCGGCCAGCGTCGACACGGCCGCGTCAGCCGCCTCGGGCGGCACCACCGCGACCATGCCGATGCCCAGGTTGAACACCTTGCGCATCTCGTCGACGGCGACGTCGCCGATGCGCTGCAGTTCGGCGAAGATGCGCGGCCACTCCCAGCTGTCGGGCTCCACCATCGCATCGCTGTGCTCGCTGAGCACGCGATTGAGGTTGCCGGGCAACCCGCCGCCAGTGATGTGGGCGATCGAGTGCACCTCGACGGCCTCGGTCAGCGCACGGATCGCCGGCGCATAGATCACCGAGGGAACCAACAGCTCGTCGCCCACGCTCGGCGCGTCGGCACCGTCCCAGGCGGGATCGGCAACCGTTCGGCCGGCCACGTCGAACATCAGGCGGCGAGCGAGCGAGTAGCCGTTGGACCGCAGACCCGGCGACGGCAGCCCGATGAGGACGTCACCCGGGGTGACCCGCTCGCCGGTGATCATGCGCGCGCGATCGACCACCCCGACCGCGAAGCCGACCAGGTCGAACTCGCCCTCGGCCATCATGCCGGGGTGCTCGGCCATCTCACCGCCGATCAGCGCGCACCCCGCCTGCCGGCATCCGTCGGCGACGCCGCTGACCAGCTGGCGGGCGTGCTCGGGGTCCAGATGACCGACCGAGATGTAGTCGAGGAAGAACAGCGGCTCCGCACCGGTGCAGACCAGGTCGTCGACGCACATGGCCACCAGGTCCAGCCCGATCGTGTCGAAGCGACCGACCGCGGTCGCCACGTTGGCCTTCGTGCCGACGCCATCGGTCGACGAGACCAGCACCGGGTCGTCGTAGCGGGTCGGGTCGAAGCGGAACAGCCCGCCGAAACCACCGATGTCGCCCAGCACCTCGGGTCGGAACGTGGAACGCACGGCCGTCTTGATGGCGTCGACCGCCGCCTCGCCGGCGCCGATGGAGACGCCGGCGGCTTCGTAGGTCTCACCCACGAGGCACGTCCTCGCCCTCGACGCGTGCCTCGTCACGCTCACGTGCGGCGTGATCCGCCGGCAGCATCGCGGCGTCGCTGTGGCCGTCGATGCCCTCGAGCAGCGACAGCGTCACCTCGGCGGCACGCTCCTCGCCGGAGCGCACCTCGCCATCGAGCACACCCTTGGCCGCCGACGCGGTGATCGCCACGGGGTACTCGCCGGTCAGACAGGCGTTGCAGAACCCGGCACCCGGCGCACCGATGGCCTCGACCAGACCGTCCAGGGTCAGGTACGCCAACGTGTCGACGCCGAGGTAGTTGCGGATCTCCTCGATCTCCATGTTCGCCGCGAGCAGCTGGCCACGCGACCCGGTGTCCATGCCGTAGAAGCAAGGCCAGCGGTAGGGCGGCGACGAGATGCGCATGTGGACCTCTGCCGCGCCGGCGGCGCGCAGCATCTCGACCATGGCCTTGGTGGTGGTGCCGCGCACGATCGAGTCGTCGACCACGACCAACCGCTGGCCCTCGATGTTCTCTCGCAGCGGGTTGAGCTTCATGCGCACGCCGAGCGCCCGCAGCTCCTGGCTCGGCGCGATGAAGGTGCGGCCGATGTAGCGGTTCTTCACCAGTCCGTGCCCGAACGGCGTGCCGGAGAACCTGGCGAACCCCTCCGCCGCGGGGAGTCCGGACTCGGGCACACCCATGACCATGTCGGCCTCGACCGGCGCCTGCTCCGCGAGCTGCTCACCCATGCGCACACGTGCCTGGTGCACGTTGCGGCCGTAGAGCTGGGAGTCGGGTCGGGCGAAGTACACGAACTCGAACAGGCAGAGCTTGGGGTCGATCTCGTCGGCGTCGAAGGGCCGCAGCGACCGCACCCCGTCGGCGTCGATGACGACCATCTCGCCCGGGTCGAGCTCGCGCACGAAGTGCGCGCCCACCACGTCGAGTGCCGGGGTCTCCGAGGCGAGCACCCACCCGGCGTCCAGCTTGCCCAGGCACAACGGACGGAACCCGTGCGGGTCGCGCACGCCGATCAGGTGCTTGCGGTCGAGCAGGGTGAGCGAGAACGCGCCGTCGAATCGGGGCAGCACCTCGAGCAGCGCCTGCTCCAGCAGACGTTCACCGGGGCTGAAGCGCTCGCACGCCTGCGCCAGCTGCTCGGCCATCGCCTCGGTGTCGCTCGACACCGTGCCGGCGAGCATGCCGGCGTCCTCGGCCAGCTCGGCGGTGTTGACCAAGTTGCCGTTGTGGGCGAGCGCGAACTGGGTGTCGAGCACGTCGCGGTAGATCGGCTGGGAGTTCTTCCACATGCTCGAACCGGTGGTCGAGTAGCGGGTGTGGCCGATCGCCAGGTCGCCGTCGAGCGCGGCGAGCGTGCGGTCGTCGAACACGTTGGACACGAGGCCCATGTCCTTGACCACCGTCAGGTGGTCGCCGTCCGAGGTGGCGATCCCGGCGGACTCCTGTCCGCGGTGCTGCAGCGCGTAGATGCCCAGGTAGGCCAGGTGCGGCACCGGCATGCCGGGTGCGTACACACCGAAGACGCCACACGCCTCGCGGGGCTTGCCCAGGTCGGGGTCCATCAGTGCGTCGATGCTCTCGTGCGACAACTCGACGGCCGGGTCCTGCGGGCGCTGCACCGCTCCATCGTGGCACATCTGTCGCGGCGGTCCACCACGGACACCGGTGAGATGCGACACGTTCAGTCGGCGAGGGTGTGGGAGATCTGCAAGGACGAGGGTTCGAACCGCTCCAGCACCGCTGCCGCCGTCATGCGCTCCCCCACCTCGGCGAGCCCCATCGACGCGGCCAGCCGTCCGACGACCTGCTCGACGGTCTCACCCAGTGCACGGCGGGCTCGCAGGCTGATGGCTCCGTGGCGCTTCGCGAGCCGTTCACCGTCGTCGCCGAGCACCAGCGGGACGTGCACGTACTCGGGTGTCGGCAGGTCCAGCAGCTGCTGCAGCAGGACCTGGCGCGGCGTGGTGTCGAGCAGGTCGGCGCCGCGCACCACCTGGTCGACCCCCTGGTCCGCGTCGTCGATCACGACGGCCAGGTTGTACGCCGGCACCCCGTCGGCACGACGCACCACGAAGTCGTCCACCGCCACCTGCGAGGTGCCGTGCATCCGGTCGCGCACCTCCACCTGGGCCATCTCGGCGCGCAGCCGCAGCGCCGGTGGCCGCCCGTGCACTGCTCGTCCGTCGCGCTCGGCGGCGCTCAGCTGCCGGCAGGTGCCGGGGTAGGCGCCCTCTGGCAGCGGGCCGTGCGGCGCGGCAGCGGCTTCACGGATGTCACGGCGGGAGCAGTAGCAGGGATAGGTGGCACCCGAGCGCTCGAGACGCTGCAACGCGGCCTCGTACAGCTCGAGGCGCTCGGACTGCGCGACCACCTCCCCGTCGTGGTCGATGCCGATCGCCGCCAGATCCTCGAGCTGCTCGGCACGGCGTCGCGGTTCGGCGCCGGTCGTCAGGTCCTCGACGCGCAGCCGGAAGGATCCCGACTCGTGACGGGCGAAGCACCACGCCAGCAGGGCGGTCCGCAGGTTGCCCAGGTGGAGGTCGCCCGACGGGGTGGGCGCGAATCGACCGGTCGTCACCCCGCCAGCTTCGCTCAGCCGAGCGGTGCCACGACGAACGGGGCCTGCATCGCGCGGTACGCACCTCTCGGCGGCGACGGCGCCACCAGCTGGTCGAAGAACCCGAGACCGAGGTTGCCGGGACCACTGAGCGCGACGTGCGACGCGCCGGCGTAGCAGAAGTACCGCTGCGAGCCGATGCTGTCGTCGCAGCCGGGGGCGCGGAAGGTGACGGGCTCGCTCCACGGGCCGACCGGCGTGCGGGCGACGCGCACGAAGATCTCGTTGGTGTACCCCGGCCACGGGCTGTACGACATGAGGTAGCGGCCGAAGTTCGGGTCGTAGGCCACGTTCAGCGCAGCGACCGGTGCCTTCGAGTCCGTGGAGGGGGACGGCTCCGGGATCCCCGCCATGGGCGCGGCATTCGCACGGTTCGCGCTCCACGACGTGCCGTTCCACCAGGTCCAGGACCCGGCGAGGTGCGCGTTCGCCGCCGGCACACGACCGACGGTGCACGGGCCCCATGCGTTCGGGAACTGGACGCCCCCCGTCGGCGCCGGCGACTCGCAGTCGTAGCCGTACACGACGTCCACGCCCGCTTCGCGCTGGGTCCACGAGGCGGTGCCCCACGCGGGCTGGCTCGTGCCGAAGAGGAACTCGGTGAGGATCTGTCCCCGCAGGACCGTGCCGGGTGTGGTGGCGCCGGCCACGTAGGTCCACTCCACGACCGACACCCCGCGGTCCTCGAACTGGCCCGGACCACCCAGGCAGATGTTGGCGAAGAACAGCACGACTCGCTGGGTCGAGCCCGAGGTGGTGCCGGCCGAGGCCGACATGGGCCACAGTCCCGTCACCGGCTTGTCGGCCGGACACGCCATGGCGGCGGCATGCGACGGCGAGGGGGTGACGAACTCGACGGGCGCGCCGCCGACGACGGCGTCACGGGTGATCGTGGTCGAGCCGGCGGCGCCGAGCGCCGCGGTGTTGTTGCGGAAGTACAGGTCCCGGTTCTGCGCGTCGCGCTCGAGGCTGTCGCCGAACACCCAGAGCACGTTGCCGTCGAAGAGCTGCACGCTGACACCGCCGTCGCGCTCGACCCGGGCGTTGGGGTGGCCGGCCGGCGGTGCGACGTCGGTCAGCCACGTCGGCTCACCGGTGGTGCCGAGGCCGTCGAGGCCGAGCACGGCGGACCCGCACGGCACGACCCGGTCACCCGTGATCGAACCCGGCCACATGGGCACCGTCGGCGCGTCGAGCGCCGTCGGGCACACCTTGTAGGCCCCGTCGCCCAACCCGTTGAAGGTGCCGGTGAAGGCCCCGCCCGCTCCGGTGGCGACGGTCACGGTCCGGTCGGTGCCCGGACCCGTCAGTCGGAGACGCACCTGCAGCGGCGCAGCCGTGTCGGGGTCGGCGGCGATGCCGCTCACACGCAGCGACGTGCGCGACGTCGGCTCGACCGCGGACAACGCCGCCACCGGACGTCGGTCCGCAGCAGGCGGTGGCACGTAGACCTGCTGGCACCCGAGCCAGGTGTCCGATCCGTGACCGGCGTTGCCCATCACCAGGCAGACGTCGTGCCAGCCGGGGCTCGCCGCCGCGTCGATGGAGAAGCCGGGAGTGGCGTCGACCACCGCCAGCATCGCACCATCGAGCACCGCGCCGACGCGGACCGGTCGACCGGCATCGGGGTCGTACGCCCAGCCGCTCATCCGGATGCGTCCGTCGGAGCCTCCGCTCAGGACGTCCCAACGTCCGTAGGGGCTCCACGTGACGTCGATGTCGCCGCAGCCGAGCACACGGGTGTGCTCACCCGGACCGACGTTGTCGACCGCAGCACAGATGGTGTGGCGCCCGCGCGGCAGGTTCGGGACCCGGAAGTCGAAGCCGTGGCGGTCGCCGTAGCCCGGGTAGGCCGCGCCGACATCGGGGCGCGGCAGGTCGGCGACGGCGTCGACGCGTTTGCCGTCACGCCAGGCGGTGACGACGACCGGCTCGGAGGTGCTGGGATCGATGGTCCACCCCTGCAACCGCACGCCGTCGCCGTCGGCCACGATGCGGTCCAACGAACCGAACGGATTGCGGCCGGTGGGGTCGGGTTCGCCGGGGCCCAGGCAGGCGGACAGCACGAACCCGAGCCCGATCAGGGCCAGGACGCGTACGACGAGCGCGGCTCCGCGCCGGTTGATCTTCCTCACGCAAGGACACGGTAGACGGTGTCGACACCCGTGTCAGCGCGCCAGCTCACCCCTGCGTGGTGCCGGCTCCCAGGGCGTCGGGCAGGCGGTCACGGGCCGCTGCGGTCGCCTCGCCGAGGGCGAGGTCGAACTGGTCCTTGACCACCAGCCGATCACCGCCGGCGACACCGATCCGGCTGTGCGGCACGCCACGGGCCTCGAGCACGTCGAGCACGACGCGCAGCTGCTCCGGGTCGACGCACAGCACTGCCCGGCCGGAGGACTCCGCGAAGAGCGCGGTGTGGTCGGCCAGGCGTGCGGCGGTGAAGCCCACCCCGGAGCGCACGGCCATCTCCGCCAGCGCGACCGCCACGCCACCCCGAGCGACGTCGTGCGCGCCCTGGACCAGCCCGGCGGCGACCAGCTCTCGGACGGCCGCCGCAGCAGCGCTCACCGCCTCCAGATCGAGTGCGGGCAACGTGCCGCGACCTCGATGGCCCCGGTCGGCGGCCCACTGCGAGCCGGCCAGCTCCGGCACGGTCTCCCCGACCAGCACCAGCCGGCCGCCCTCCACCAGCCGAACGCCGGGTGGGCGACGATCGAGCCGGTCGACCATGCCGAGCACGCCGATCACCGGGGTGGGGTCGATGTCGCGGCCCCGGCTCTCGTTGTACAGGCTGACGTTGCCGCCGACGCAGGGCACGTCCATGGCGCGCAGCGCGTCGCTGATGCCGTCGACGGCCTCGGACAGCTGCCACATCACCTCGGGGTGCTCCGGGTTGCCGAAGTTCAAGCAGTTGACCAGCGCGAGCGGACGCGCGCCGACCACGGCGAGGTTCATCACCGACTCCGCGACGGTCATGGCCGCTCCCACACGGGGATCGACCGCGCCCCACAGGTGGTTGCCGTCGGTCGTCAACGCCAGGCCTCGCCCGGTGTCGTCGCCGGTGTCGGGGTGCTTCAGGCGGAGCACGGCGGCGTCGCCCCCGGGGCCCTCGACGGTGTTCAGGAACAGCATGTGGTCGTACTGGGACCACACCCAGTCGGTGTCCATGAGCATGCCGAGCAGGTCGGCGCCCGGGTCCTCGGGAGCGGGCAGCGACGACGCGGCATCCGCACGTCGCTCGGCCAGGTCGGCCGGCTCGGCACGAGGGCGGTCGTACAGCGGTGCCTCGTCCTCGAGCGACTTCGCGGGGACGTCGGCGAGCACCTCGCCACCCTCGTCGTCGAGCACCCGCAGGCACCCCGTGTCGGTGACCTTGCCGATGACCGTCGCGCGGATCTCCCATCGGCGGGCGATCTCGAGCACCTCGTCCAGGCGCTCCGGCTCGACGATCGCCAGCATGCGCTCCTGGGACTCCGAGGTCATGATCTCGAACGGCTCCATGCCGGGCTCGCGCTGGGGCACACGCCGCACGAACACGTCCATGCCGGCGCCGCCCTTGGCCGCCGTCTCCGAGGTCGCGCACGTGATGCCGGCCCCACCCAGGTCCTGGACACCGACGGCCAGACCCTGGTCGAGCAGCTCCAGGCAGGCCTCGATCAGGCGCTTCTCCTCGAACGGGTCGCCGACCTGCACGCTGGGGCGCTTCTGCGCGTCGGCCTCGTCGTCGGAGAAGCCCGCAGAGGCCAGCACCGACACACCGCCGATGCCGTCGCGACCGGTGGTCGAGCCGAGCAGCACCGCCAGGTTGCCGACGCCCTCGGCGCGACCGAGCACCAGGCGCTCCGCCGGCATGAGCCCCAGGCAGAGCACGTTGACCAGCGGGTTGTCGGCGTAGCACTCGTCGAAGACGGTCTCGCCGCCGATGTTGGGCACGCCGACGGAGTTGCCGTACCCCGAGATGCCCGACACGACGCCCTCGGCGATCCAGCGCGAACGCGCGTCGTCGAGCGGACCGAGGCGAAGGGGATCCATCACCGCGATGGGCCGTGCCCCCATGGAGAAGATGTCGCGCAGGATCCCGCCCACCCCCGTGGCCGCGCCCTGGTACGGCTCGATCGCGGACGGGTGGTTGTGGCTCTCGATGCGGATCGCGGCGGCGATGCCGTCGCCCACGTCGATGACGCCGGCGCCCTCACCCGGCCCGACCAGCACCCACGGTGCCTCGGTGGGGAAACGGCGCAGATGAATCCTCGAGCTCTTGTACGAGCAGTGCTCGGACCACATGACCGAGTACATGGCCAGCTCGAGGTGGTTGGGCTCCCGCCCGAGGCGCTGGTTGATCCGCTCGAACTCGTCGTCGGTCAGTCCGAGCGCCCGGTGGGTCGGCTCGTCGCTCGCAAGGTCGGCCATGGCGCGACGCTACCGCAGCACCGCGGGGCGCCCCGACGGACAATCTGACATCGGTTCAGCGAAACAATGGGCGGGCGAGTTGCCAGAACTGTCCGAGGGGTGTGGAATGGATCTATGGCACAACGAGGTCCCAAGAACATCACCCCCGAACACAAGGCAGCAATGGCCGCCGGGCGGGCCGAAGGTCGAGCGATCAAGACCTACCTCGAGGCGCTCGAGTCCAACAAGCCTCGGCGTGGCCGTCGACGCACCCCTGACTCGATCAACGCACGACTCGAGAAGATCGACGTGGAGCTCGTCGACGCCGACCCCATGAAGCGCCTGAGCCTGGTCCAGGAGCGCCTCGACCTGCTCGCCGAGCTCGAGCAGCTCCAGGAGCCGGTCGACATGTCGGCGCTCGAGGAGCAGTTCGTCATCGCCGCGAAGGGCTACAGCGAGCGCAAGGGCATCTCCTGGGCCGCATGGCGAGAGGTCGGCGTGCCAGCCTCGGTGCTCGAGCGCGCCGGCGTCAGCCGCGGGGCGTGACGGCGCCGGCTGCCGCCAGCATCGACGACAGCATCACCGCACCGTCGGCGGAGCCCAACAGGGCGTTGCAGGCGCGCTCGGGGTGCGGCATCAGGCCCACGACGTTGCGGCCCTCGTTGCAGATGCCGGCGATGTCGTCGATCGAGCCGTTCGGGTTGTCGACGTAGCGCACCACGATGCGGTCCTCGGCACGCAGCTCGGCGAGCGTCTCGGGCGAGCAGGTGTAGTTGCCCTCGAAGTGGTTGATCGGGATGTCGAGCACGTCGCCGACACGAGCCGCCGACGTGAGCACCGAGTCGGTGCTCTCGACGCGCAGCTGGGCCATGCCGCAGCGGAACTTGAGCCCGGCGTTCTTCTGCAGCGCTCCCGGCAGCAGGTGGGCCTCGGTGAGCACCTGGAACCCGTTGCAGATGCCCACCACCGGGCCACCGGCGGCCGCGAACTCGGCCACGGCGGCCATGACCGGCGAGAACCGGGCGATGGCACCCGGGCGCAGGTAGTCGCCGTGAGCGAAGCCACCCGCGACCACCACGGCGTCGGCGGGTCCGAGCGACCGCTCGTCGTGGAACACGATGTGTCCCTGCGCACCGAGGGACTCGACCGCCTCGACGACGTCGAACTCGCAGTTGGTGCCGGGGAAGCGGATGACCGCGACGTCGAGCGCCATGTCAGCTGGCCGCGGCGACGGCGGACAGGCTGATCTCGGAGTCCTCGATCACCGGGTTGGTGAGGAAGCGGTGGCAGAGGTCCTCGACCAGGCTCCGCGCCGAGGCCTCGTCGGCGGATTCGACGGTGAACCGGATGCTCTTGCCGACGCCGACGCCGCTCACGCCCTCGAAGCCGAGCGCCGGCAGCGCCCGTTCGATCGTGGCGCCCTGCGGATCGGCGATCCCCGGACGCAGCTTCACTTCCACCACGACGTCGAAGGTCATGGGCCCGAGTCTGTCACACCGCGATCAGGCGCCCGGCCAGGCGTCGAGCGAGCGGTCGCAGATCCGCTCGTAGGCCTGTCGGTAGCGCGCCGCGGTGGCCGCGACGACGTCCACCGGCAGCGGCGGCGCCGGCGGTCGCTTGTCCCACCCGAGCGACTCGAGGAAGTCGCGCACGGGCTGCTTGTCGAAGCCCTGGGGCGTGGCGCCGGGCGACCAGTCCTCGACCGCCCAGAAGCGCGACGAGTCCGGTGTCAGCACCTCGTCGGCCACGACCAGGCGCTCACCGCCCTCGCCGTCGTCGAGCAGTCCGAGCTCGAACTTGGTGTCGGCCAGCAGGAACCCGGCGGACTCCGCACGGTCGGCGGCACGGCGGTACATGGTGAGGCTGGCCTCGCGCGCCTGCTCCGCCAGCTCGCCGCCGACGAGCTCGACGGCACGGTCGAAGTCGATGTTCTCGTCGTGGTCGCCGACCGCGGCCTTGGTCGACGGGGTGAACATCGGCTCGGGCAGCCGATCGGCCTCGACCAGGCCCGACGGCACCGCCATGCCGTGGATGGTGCCCTCGCGGCGGTACTCCTTCCACGCCGAGCCGGTCACGAAGCCCCGCACGATGCACTCGATGGGCAGCATGCGCGCCCGGCGGCACAGCATCACCCGGCCCTCGAGCTCGGGCAGCTGGGCCGAGGGCGGCAGGTCCGCGACGTCGGCGGAGATGAGGTGGTTGCCCATGACGTCGGCGAGCTCGTCGAACCAGGCGACCGACATGGCGGTGAGGACCCGGCCCTTGTCGGGCACCGGCTCCGCCATCACGACGTCGAAGGCCGACAGCCGATCCGAGGCCACCATCACGAGGCGCCCGTCACCGGCGTCGAAGAGGTCGCGGACCTTGCCGCGGTGCACGTGGGGCAGGCCCAGGTCGGGAACGGTCGACAGCGTGCTCATGAAGGGCTCACAGGATGTCTTCTCCGGAGTAGGTCGCGGCCTCGGGGTGACGAGCGGCCAGCTCACCGACGCGCTGGACGAAGTCGGCCACCTGGGCCTCGGCGTTGCCGACGAAGGACAGCGGCTCGCCCATGGCGCTCGACAGGGTGGCGGCGTCCAGCCCGAGGCGGGGGTCCGCAGCCAGGCGCTCGATCAGGTCGTTGCCCTCGCTGCCCCGCTCGCGCATCTCGAGCGCGACGGCGACCGCGTGCTCCTTGATGGCCTCGTGGGCGACCTCTCGGCCCACGCCGGCGCGCACCGAGGCCATGAGCACCTTGGTCGTCGCCAGGAACGGCAGGTAGCGACGCAGCTCACGCTCGATCACCGCGGGGTAGGCACCGAAGCCGCCGAGCACGTCGAGCAGGGTCTGGAACACGCCGTCGGCGGCGAAGTGCGCGTCGGGCAGCAGGACTCGGCGCACCACGGAGCACGAGACGTCGCCCTCGTTCCACTGCTCGCCCGCCATGCCCGACGCCATGGTGAGGTGGCCGTTGAGGATGACCCGGAACCCGTTGATGCGCTCGCAGCTGCGGGCGTTCATCTTGTGGGGCATGGCCGACGAGCCCACCTGACCCGGTCGGAACCCCTCGGTGACGAGCTCGTTGCCGGCCATCAGGCGCAGGGTCGTGGCCAACGACGACGGCCCCGAGACGAGCTGCACCAGCGTCGAGACCACCTCGAGGTCCAGCGAGCGGGGGTAGATCTGTCCGACGTTGCCGAGCACCCGATCGAAGCCCAGGTGCGCCGCCACCTCGGTCTCGAGCTGTGCGAGGCGCTCCGCGTCGCCGTCGAGCAGGTCGAGCTGGTCCTGCTGGGTCCCGACGGGGCCCTTCAGCCCGCGCAGGGGGTAGCTCGCCAGCAGCTCCTCGAGTCGGCCCACCGCCAACAGGAGCTCCTCGCCGCTGTTCGCGAAGCGCTTGCCCAACGTGGTGGCCTGCGCGGCGACGTTGTGGCTGCGGCCGACGATCACCGTCTCGCTGTGCAGCGCTGCCAGGTCCGCGAGGCGCACGAGGGCGGCCACCGATCGGGTGCGCAGGATCTCGAGCGAGCGGCGCACCTGCAGCTGCTCCACGTTCTCGGTCAGGTCGCGCGACGTCATGCCCTTGTGCGCGTGCTCCTGGCCGGCCAGCGCCGAGAACTCCTCGAGCCGGGCCTTCACGTCGTGGCGGGTGACGCGCTCGCGCGCGTCGATCGAGCTGAGGTCGACCTGGTCCACGACCGCCTCGTACGCGGCGATCGCGTCCTCGGGCACGTCGATGCCCAGCTCGCGCTGGGCCCGCATGACGGCGATCCACAGCCGACGCTCCAGCACGACCTTGTGCTCCGCCGACCAGACCTCGACCATCTCGGGGCTGGCGTAGCGGTGGGCGAGGACGTTGGGCACGGCGGTCACCCCTGCATTCTCCACCACCGTCGGGGCGCGCCGCCCATCGACAGGCTCAAGGAACGGCCGGAGGTGGTCGACGAAGAGAGGGTATGGATCCGATGTCGGTCGACGTGTCGTTCTCGTGCGTGAAGCACCCCATGACCATGGGCGAGCACATCTGTGGCGAGTGCGGCCATCAGTTCTGTCCCGAGTGCGTCGTGTTCCCCTTCGGCACGTCCCGACCGCCCATGTGCATCGCCTGCGCGCTCGAGCGTGGCGGCGTGCGGCGGCAGTCGGTGGGGCGACCCAAGCTGACCCGCCGGTCGATCAAGGAGCGACTGGCTGCGCAGCGCGAGTTGGCCGACCACGCCTCGGCGTCGCGCAGCGACCGATCGGACGCGCCGGTCGTCGGGGGCGAGGAGTTCTTGCGTGACGACGTCGACCCGGACCGACTCCCGGGCGCCTGGCGCCAGCAGTACTGATCCCCCGGCCGGGCGCCGATCTCAACGATCGCCGGCGATGCGACGCCACAGCGGCGTCGGCAGGTTCCCCAACACGGCGAACAGCGGCCCCAGCAGCGGCGGGACCCAGACCACGGCACTCCGCCCGCGCAGCAGCGCCCGGGCCACGGCGGTGCCGACGGTGGCGGGCTCGCACGAGAACGGCGCCGGCTCGAGACCTTCGGTCATCGACGAGCGCACGAAGCCCGGCCGCACGACCAGCACCTGCACGCCCGTGCCGTGCACGGCGTCCGCGATGCCGCGGGCGAACGCGTCGAGCCCCGACTTGGTGGAGCCGTAGACGTAGTTGGAGCGCCGGGGCCGCACCCCCGCGACCGACGAGAACACCACGAGGGACCCGCTCCCCTGGGCGACCAGCCGATCGGCGGCGACGGCCGACGCGGCGGCAGGTCCGGCGAAGTTGGTGCGCACCATCTGCTCGACCTGCTCGGGCCCCACCGACCGCCCGGCGTGATGGCCGAGCATCCCCACCGCGCAGATCACCAGGTCGATCCTGCCCAACTGCTCGGCCGCCTGGTCGAACAGAGGTGCATGGGCGTGGACGTCCAGCGCGTCCCACCGCAGCCAGCTGCACTCGATCGCGCCGCCGGCGAGGGTGGTCTCGTCGCCGGGTGTGCGCGACGCCAGCACCACGCGACGCAGACCGAGCGGCGCCAACGCCTCGAGCACCGCCCGGGCGATGTCGCTGGTGCCGCCGAGCACCAGCGCGGTCCTCGGTGCGGCGACGGGCGCGCTCACGAGGGGTTGAGCTCGTCGTCCTGGGCGAGGGCGTACTGCTCGAGGGCCAGCTGGTCCTCGGCGAGCCGGGCGGCCAGCGTCGCATCGCCGACGGCCAGGATGCGCACCGCCATCAGTCCTGCGTTGCGCGCACCGCCGATGGCCATGGTCGCGACGGGCACCCCACCCGGCATCTGCACGATCGAGTGCAGCGAGTCCACGCCGCGCAGGTGCTCGCTGGGCACCGGCACACCGATGACGGGCAGCGTCGTGAGCGAGGCCACCATGCCCGGCAGGTGCGCGGCCCCGCCGGCGCCCGCGATGATCACCTTCAGCCCACGCGAGCGAGCATCGGTGGCGTAGTCGAACATGCGTCGCGGGCTGCGGTGCGCCGAGACGACCCGCACCTCGTGCGAGACCCCGAACTCGGTGAGCACCCCGACGGCAGCGTCCATGACCGGCAGGTCCGACGAGCTGCCCATGATGATCCCGACCGACACGTCACTCATGACGGTGATCCTCCCATGCCGGCCAGCAGGTCCGCGGCCAGGTTCGCCGCGCTGCGGGTGGCGGACAGGTCGTGGCCGAGCACGGTGACGTGGCCGATCTTGCGAGCCGGTCGCGACGTCTTGCCGTAGAGGTGCAGATGGGCCTCGGGCACCCGGGCCAACGCGTCCGGCTGGCGCTCGCGGGGGTCGCCGTCGGGGCCGCCCACCACGTTGACCATCACCGCGACCGCAGCAGCCGGATCGGTCGGGCCGAGCGGCCAGTCGAGCACCGCCCGCAGGTGCTGTTCGAACTGCGAGGTGGCCGTGCCCTCGATGGTCAGGTGACCCGAGTTGTGCACCCTCGGGGCGATCTCGTTGATCAGCACCTGCCCGTCGACCACGAACAGCTCGATGGCGAGCACGCCGACCGCGCCGGTCAGCTGCGCGACCTCGGTCGCGACGCGCGCGGCCGCCTCGGCCTGGGCCGCGTCGATCGGCGCCGGTAGGAACACCTCGTCGCACATGCCGTCGACCTGCACGGTCTCGAGCACCGGCCAGGTGACGGTCTGCCCCGACGGGCGGCGCGCGACCAGCACGGCGACCTCCCGGTCCAGCGCCAGCTTCGGCTCCAGCACGAGCGGCGCACCGTCGTACCCCGCCAGGAAGTCCGCCAGCTCGTCCCTGCCGAGCATCCACACCCCACGGCCGTCGTAGCCGCCGCGGCTGGCCTTGGCGACGATCCGACGAGCCTCGCCACCGTGCTCGGCGGCGAAGGCCTCCGCCGTGGCCGCCGCGGTCACGCGGTCCGCGACCGGGTCGATCACCGCGAACGGGGGGACGGGCAGGCCGGCGGCGGCGAACGCCGCGCGCTGGTGCGCCTTGTCGGAGAAGCGCAGCGTGGCGACGCCGGGGCGCACGGCGATCCCCTCGGCCTCGAGGGCGGCCAGCGTGTCGTGGTCGACGTTCTCGTGGTCGAAGGTGACCACGTCGACGGTCGCCGCGAACGAGCGCAGCGCGTCGGGGTCGTCGGGTGCGCCGACCTGGACGTCGGGCACGACCTCGGCCGCACCCTCGTCGCCCGGCGCAGCGAGCACGCGCACGTGGATGCCCATGGGGGTGGCCGCCTCGGCGAGCATGCGGGCGAGCTGGCCCCCGCCGACGATGCCGACCACGGGCCCGCTGGCGCGGCTCATGAAGCGGCGGCCTCGGCGATGTCGCGCCGGTGGTACATGCCGTCCCAGCGGATCTGCGCCACCCCCTCGTAGGCACGAGCACGCGCCTCGGCGAGGGTCGGGCCCCGGCCGCAGACGTTGAGCACCCGGCCGCCGGCGGTCACGAGGGCGCCATCGGCACCGGCGCCGACGCCCGCGCAGTAGACGGACACGCCCTGGATCGCTCGTGCCGCGTCGATGCCGGAGATGACGTCGCCCGAGCGCGGCGAGGCCGGGTAGCCCTCGGCGGCGCAGACCACGGTGACGGTGGCGTCGTCGCTGAAGGTCGGCTCGGACTCGATGCGTCCCGCGGCGGCCTGGGCGAGCAGCTCGGCCAGGTCCGAGCTGAAGCGGGGCACGACCACCTGGGTCTCGGGATCACCGAAGCGCACGTTGTACTCGAGCATGCGCGGTCCCTCGGCGGTCATCATCAGCCCGGCGTACAGCACGCCGCGGTAGTCGATGTCGAGCGCCCGCAGCCGTGCCAACGTCGGCTCGATGAAGCGGTCCATGACGTCGCCGAGCACGGCACCGTCGACGGTCGGCACGGGCGAGTAGGCGCCCATGCCGCCCGTGTTCGGCCCGGCGTCGCCGTCGCCGATCCGCTTGAAGTCCTGCGCGGGCGGCAGCAGCACGGCACGGCGGCCGTCGCACACGGCGAGCACCGACAGCTCGGGGCCGACCATGCCCTCCTCGATCACCACGGTGCGCCCTGCGTCGCCGAACGCCTGCCCGGAGAGGTAGTCGCCGACCGCGTTGCGCGCCTCGGTGAGCGACTCGGTCACGACCACGCCCTTGCCGGCGGCCAGCCCGTCGGTCTTCACCACGAACGGCGGCGCCATCGTGTCGAGGTAGGCGAGCGCGGGTTCGACCTCGGTGAAGCTGCCGTGACGAGCGGTGGGCACACCCGCGTCGGCCAGCACCTGCTTCATCCACGCCTTGGACCCCTCGAGACGGGCCCCGTCGGCGCCGGGGCCGAACACGGCGCGGCCCTGTGCGCGCAGGCGATCGGCCAGGCCGTCCACCAGTGGGACCTCGGGGCCGACCACGAACAGGTCGGCGTCGACCTGCTCGGGCGGCGTGTCGACCGAGCCCGGGATGCCGGGGTTGCCCGGCGTGACGACCACCTCTGCGCTGCGGCCGAGCACGTCCGCCAGGGCGTGCTCACGTCCGCCGCTGCCGACGACGCAGACCTTCACCGCTCAGGCCGAGGGAGGGTCGACGCGCTCGACGACCTCGAAGCTCAGGATGGACGAGCCGGTGGCGACGGGCCGCGTGGCCGGGTCGCCCCCACCGCCGTGGGCGTGGCCCTTGGAGAAGTCCTGGCTGTTCATCCAGCCCTGGAACGCGTCCTCGGACTCCCACCAGGTCATCACGAAGTAGCGGGACTCGCCCTCGACGGGGCGCAGCAGCTGGAAGCCCTCGAAGCCCGGCGAGTTCTCCACCGCGCCGGCGCGGGCGGCGAAGCGGGCCTCGAGCTCGGGGCCGGCGCCCTCGGGGATCTCGATGGCGTTGATCTTCACGACGGACATGGCGCTCTCCTGCTCAGAGGGTGTTGAAGTGCACGTACTGGTCTCGGCCGGGGCCGGTGCCGACCACGCCGATGGGCACGCCGACCTGCTCCTGGAGGAAGTCCAGGTACGCCACGGCGTTCGCGGGCAGCTGGTGGCGCTCGGTGACCTGGGACAGGTCGGTGCTCCAGCCGGGCAGCTCCTCGTAGATGGGCACGGCCCGGTGCAGGTCCGACTGGTGGTACGGCAGGTGGTCGTGACGCACGCCGTCGACGTCGTAGGCGACGCAGACCTTGAGCGTCTCGAACGTGTCGAGGATGTCGAGCTTGGTGATCGCCACCTCGCTGAGCGAGTTCAGCCGCACCGCGTGGCGCATCATGACGGCGTCGAACCAGCCGGGGCGGCGGCGGCGCTTGGTGTTGACGCCGTACTCGCGGCCCAGGTCGACGATGCGGTCCCCCACCTCGTCGAACAGCTCGGTCGGCATGGGCCCCGAGCCCACCCGGGTGACGTACGCCTTGGCGATGCCGATGACCCGGTCGATGTGTCGCGGACCCACCCCGGCGCCGACGCAGGCGCCGCCCGAGATCGGGTTGGACGAGGTCACGAACGGATACGTGCCGTGGTCCAGGTCCAAGAACGTGGCCTGCGCGCCCTCGAACAGGACGTGCTCACCACGCTCGAGCGACTCGTGGATCAGCGTGACGGTGTCGGCGACGTACGGCTCCACACGGGGTGCGACCTCGCTCAGGTAGCGGTCGGCCATCTCGTCGGCGTCGAAGCCGAGGCGGTTGTAGACCTTGGCGAGCACCAGGTTCTTCTCGGCCAGCACCGCAGTGAGCTTCTCGCGGAAGATCTCGGGGTCGAGCAGGTCCTGCACCCGCAGTCCCACGCGGCTCGCCTTGTCGGCGTAGGTCGGCCCGATGCCGCGCTTGGTCGTGCCCAGCTTGTTCTTGCCCAGGTGCCGCTCGATCAGGCGGTCCAGCTCCTGGTGGTACGGGAGGATGAGGTGCGCGTTGCCCGAGACGCGCAGCCGCGAGCAGTCGACGCCCCGGGCCTCGAGGCCGTCGATCTCGGCGAGCATCACGACCGGGTCGACCACGACGCCGTTGCCGATCACGGGCGTGATGTGGTCGTAGAGCACCCCCGAGGGGATCAGCTGCAGGGCGAAGGACTCGCCGTTGACCACCAGGGTGTGCCCGGCGTTGTGGCCGCCCTGGTAGCGGACCACCAGCTGCATCTCCTTGGCGATGAGGTCGGTGAGCTTGCCCTTCCCCTCGTCGCCCCACTGGGTGCCCACCACGATGGTCGCTGGCACTGCTGTCTCCTCGTTCCACCCCCGATCCGGGGGACGTGACAGCGTACCCGAGGCATCGGAGCCGTCGAACCCGCCGGCGCCGGTCCAGGCGGAACGGCGCTACCGTCGAGTGGATGGACGGGGTGCAGGACAACTCCGAGCGACTCGGGCTCGGCCAGCTGCTGCGCGCCGACCGCGCCGCGAACCGGGGCAACGCCAAGGGGCTCGTCGTGGTCAGCGGCTACCGCATCGCGTCCGCGGTGCGCGGCACCGGCCGGCCCCGCCTGTGGGCCGTGCCGGTCCTGGCGCTGTACCGCCTGCTGGTCGACTGGGTGCTCGGCGTCGACCTCCCACCGTCGGTCGTGGCCGGACCCGGCCTGGGTGTCTGGCACTGCACCGGTCTGGTCGTGCACTCCAACGTCCGGATGGGATCGCAGGTGACGCTGCGCCACAACACGACCCTGGGCGCCAAGGACGACGCGCTCGACGCCCCGGCGCCGGTGCTCGGCGACGGCGTCGACGTCGGCGCGGGTGCGATCGTGCTCGGCGGCGTGCACGTCGGTGACGGCGCCGTGATCGGCGCGGGCGCGGTGGTCGTCGACGACGTGCCCGCCGGCGCCACCGTGGTCGGCAACCCCGCCAGGGTGCTGTCACGATGACCGGGCTCGATCGGGCCGACTACAGCGGCATCCGGGTGGTGGTGGTGGCACACGGTCCGCCGCTGAAGGGCGGCGTCGCGACGGTTGCGCTCGACCTGGTCGAGGACCCGGTGCTCAACGCCGAGTTCGAGATGGTGTTCCTCAACACCGCCCAGAACGACGAGGCACGCGGCAAGTTCGCGATCGAGAACCTCCGCCGCGCGGTGGTCGATGCCTGGGGCACGTTCCGCCTGGCGCGCCGAGGGGCGGTCGTGCACTCGCACTCGGTGCAGGAGCCCTGGCTCACGGGCTGGCGCCAGGTCGCCATCGCGGCAGCCGCTCGCCTGCGTGGCGCCAAGGTCCTGCTGCACAACCACGCGCAGCCCCCGTACATGGCGGGACCCGGCGAGTACCGCGTCAGCCGGCCCAACCGCTGGGCGTTCGCCGTGCTCGACCGACTGGCCGAGGCGAACATCATGATCGCCGCCGCCGGGGTGCCGAACCTCCGCCAGTACATGCCGACCGTCGAGCTCCCGGTGGTGCACAACTCCGCCGTGGTCGACGACATGGCGCAGTCGAGCGCAGTGCACGACCCCCCGGTGATCCTGTTCATCGGCGAGCTGCTCGAGCGCAAGGGCGTGCTGACCCTGCTCGACGCCCTCGATCAGCTCGATGCGTCGGGGGTCGGCGACTACGAGCTGCGGATCATCGGCGACAACCGGCCGGGCCTGGACCCCGACAAGGACGCGATGGTCGCCGAGATCGGGCGCCGAGGTCGTGGCGCGACGATGACCGGTCCGCTGTCACGCGCCGAGGTCTACCGGAACCTGGCCGAGGCGGACCTGTACGTGTTCCCCACCTGGACCGAGGGCCAGCCGTTCACCGTCATCGAGGCGCTCTCGTCGGGTGTGCCGATCGTGGCCAGCGACATCCAGGCGATCTCGGCGATGATGGACGACCCGACGCACGGGCGGCTGCTGGACATGCACGACACGACGGCGTTCGCGGACGCGATCGCCGAGCTGCTGGCGGATCCCGACGAGCGTCGTCGCATCTCCGACGCGAACCGGGCCCGGGGGCACGAGCGGTTCGACCGCCCCGTGTTCCGGGCCCAGATCGCCGAGCTGTACCGCCAGCACGGGCGTCCGCGCTGATCAGACGAGCTCAAAGGTCCCGTCGACGACGTCCAGGGTGACCGTGTCGCCGTCGGTGACCTTGCCCTCGAGCAGTGCCATCGCCAGCCGGTCGCCGACCTGCTTCTGGATGAGCCGCTTGAGCGGTCGGGCGCCGTAGGCGGCGTCGTAGCCGTCGTGGGCCAGCTTCTGGAGCGCGGCGTCGGTGATGACCAGGTCGATGCGACGGTCCGCCAGACGGCGACGCAGCAGGTCGACCTGGATCTCGACGATCCTGCCCAGATCGCCGGGCTGGAGAGCGTTGAAGCGCACGATCTCGTCGACCCGGTTGATGAACTCCGGGCGGAAGAAGTCCGCCGGATCACCGGGCAGGTTCGAGGTCATGATCAGCACGGTGTTGGCGAAGCTGACCGTGCGGCCCTGCCCGTCGGTCAGGCGACCGTCGTCGAGCAGCTGCAACAAGATGTTGAACACGTCCGGGTGCGCCTTCTCGACCTCGTCGAGCAGGATGACCGCGTACGGACGACGGCGCACCGCCTCGGTGAGCTGGCCGCCCTCGTCGTAGCCCACGTAGCCGGGGGGCGCCCCGACGAGGCGGCTGACCGAGTGCTTCTCCATGTACTCGCTCATGTCGATGCGGACCATCGCCCGCTCGTCGTCGAAGAGGAAGTCCGCGAGCGATCGGGCCAGCTCGGTCTTGCCCACGCCGGTCGGGCCGAGGAACAGGAAGCTGCCGATCGGACGGTGCGGGTCGGACAGGCCTGCCCGACTGCGACGGATGGCGTTGGCCACCGCGGCGACGGGCTCGTCCTGGCCGACGACCCGCTCGTGCAGCACGTCCTCCAGGCGGACGAGCTTGGACATCTCGCCCTCCATGAGGCGTGACACCGGCACCCCGGTCCACCGCGCGACCACCTCGGCGATGTCCTCGGCGTCGACCTCGCGCTTGAGCATCGTCTTCTCGGCCTGCAGCTCGGCGAGCTCGGCGTTCGCCGCCTCGAGCTCTCGCTCGAGCACCGGCACGTGGCCGTAGGTGATCTCGGAGGCGCGGGTGAAGTCGCCGTCGCGCTCGGCGCGGTCGGCCTCGGCCTTCAGCAGCTCGAGACGCTCCTCGATCTCCTGGATCGCCAGGATCTGGTCCTTCTCGGCCTGCCAGTGCGCGGTCATCGCGTCGTGCTGCTCGCGCAGGTTCGCCAGCTCCTCGTCGAGCGAGGCGAGCCGCTCGACCGAGGCCGGATCCTGCTCCTTGGCGAGCGCGACGCGCTCGATCTCGAGCCCGTCGATGCGGCGCTTCACGACGTCGATCTCGGTGGGCACCGAGTCGATCTCGATGCGCAGGCTGGACGCAGCCTCGTCGACCAGGTCGATGGCCTTGTCGGGCAGGAAGCGACCGGTCAGGTAGCGATCGGACAGGACCGCCGCCGCGACCAGCGCCGGGTCCTGGATGTGCACGCCGTGGTGCACCTCGTAGCGCTCCTTCAAGCCGCGCAGGATGGCGATGGACGCCTCGACCGAGGGCTCGGCGACGAGCACCTGCTGGAAGCGGCGCTCCAGCGCCGGGTCCTTCTCGATGTACTTGCGGAACTCGTCGAGCGTGGTGGCGCCGACCATGCGCAGCTCGCCGCGGGCCAGCATCGGCTTGAGCATGTTGCCTGCGTCCATCGCACCCTCGCCGGTGGCACCCGCACCCACCACGGTGTGCATCTCGTCGATGAAGGTGATGACCTCGCCGTCGGAGTCCTTGATCTCGTTGAGCACGGCCTGGAGCCGCTCCTCGAAGTCACCGCGGTACTTCGCACCAGCGAGCATCGAGGACATGTCGAGGGAGATGACCCGCTTGTCGCGCAGGCCGTCGGGCACGTCGCCCGCGACGATGCGCTGGGCCAGGCCCTCGACCACGGCGGTCTTGCCGACGCCCGGCTCGCCGATGAGCACGGGGTTGTTCTTGGTGCGACGGGACAGCACCTGCACGACCCGGCGGATCTCGTCGTCACGGCCGATGACCGGGTCGAGCTTGCCGGAGCGCGCCGCCTCGGTCAGGTCACGGCCGTACTTCTCGAGCGCCTCGAAGGTCTCCTCGGGGTTCTGGCTGGTGACACGACGCGAGCCGCGCACCTCGGCCATGGCGGCGAGCACCTGCTCGCGGGTGACCTCGCCCAGCCGGCGGTCGCCCAGCGGCTTCGACTGGTCGAGCGCGGCGACGGCGAGCAGCAGGTGCTCGGTGGAGAGGTACTCGTCGGTGAGCTCCGCGCGCTCGGCATCGGCGGCCTCGATCAGCCCGAGCAGGTCCTTGCCGGCGCGGGTCTCGGTCCCGTACGCGGTGGGCAGCGCGGCGACCGCGGCGTCCGCCGCGTCGCGCACCGTCACCGGGTTGAGGCCGAGCTTGCGCACGACCGGCAGCACGACGCCGTCCTCCTGGCGCAGCAGTGCCGCGAGGAGGTGGGCCGAGGTGGCCTCGGGGTTGCTCCGCTCCTTGGCGGCGGCGAGCGCGGCGTTCACCGCCTCGGTGGTCTTGAGCGTCCAGGTGTTCGGGTCGAGCGGCATGGAGCGGGGTGTCCTCCGTGGTGGGCCCGGGGCACCTCCCCGAACCTGTGGACAAGTCTACGCCCGGACGCTCAAAGTTGCAACAGAGACACTCAAGTTTTGTGAGTGTCTGTTGCGGTTCCTGCGCTGACCGGGTCGGGCGCCTCCGCGGCTGCGGCCGAGATGCGCGCCGCTCGCTGGCGAGCCCGCACTGCGGGGTGCATCGGCGACGGCGAGGGCGAGGTCGACGGACCGCTGCGGACGAGCGACCAGAGGGCGAGAGCGACACCGCATGCGGCCAGGACCAGCACCATCAGCGCCACCCCGCCGCCGACCGTCCACCATGCGGCGCTGTCGACCAGCGCCTCGTCGGTGGCGGTGCGCGCCGCGTCGAGCGGTTCGGCGCGCTCGTCGGGCGCGTCGGTGGTCGTCGGTGCCGTGGTGGTGGCGGGCGCCTCGGTCGGCGCCGGCGCTGCGGTGGTGGCCGGGGCGACCGTGGTCTCGGGCACCGTGGCCGGCGGCGCGGTCGTCTCGGGGGCCGGCGGCACGGTCTCCACCGGCGCGGGTGGCGCAGCGGGAGGGGGCGCGGCGGCGGGCAGCGTGCCGGCGACGACGGCGTCGGTCACCACCTGGGCCATGCGGTTCGCTCCCGCGCCGCTCAGGTGGAGGCCGTCGCTGGCGGTGAGGTCGGTGGCCCCGGCGGTCGCCGCGTGCCAGTCGATGACGGTCACGTTCGGACGCGTGGCGGCCAGGTCGCGCACCACCTGGTTGGCCGGGGCGTAGTAGTCGCGCACCTCTCGGATGGTCACCCAGTAGACGTGGGGCACCCCGGCGGTCGCATCCAGGATCGCCTGCACCCGCTGGCGGAACGCCGCGGTGTTGCCGGCGTCGTTGGCGCCGAGGCTCACGACCAGGCTGTCGGTCAGCTCGCCCCGATGGGACTCGACCGCCTGCAACCCTGCAGAGGTCGACCGGTTGACCGCCGCGTCGAACGTCACCCCCCAGCCGCGCGACTGGAACGCCGAGGTCATCGGCCCCTGTGCGCCCAGGATCACGCTGTCGCCGACGACGACGACACGGCGCTGCTGCGCGCCGGTGTCGGTCAGGGGCCACGGGGCGACCGCCAGCAGCAGGCCGGCGAGCGCGACCAGCACCGCCCGCCGCAGGGTGGTGCTCACCCCCGCCGCCGCTGCTGCTCGGAGTAGAGCACCACGGCCTGGTTGAGCGGGACGAGGTCCCGGCGGTACTGGCGGTGCACCCGGTCGACGTCCTCGGCCGCGCGGGCGCGCAGCTCGTCGAGCTCGGACTGGCGTCGCGCGAGCTCGGCCTCGAGCTCGAGCACCCGCTTGACGCCCGCCAGGTTCAGTCCCTCGTTGGTCAGGTCCTGGATGCGTCGCAGCAGCGCGATGTCGGCCTCGCTGTAGCGGCGCGACCCGCCCTGCGTGCGTCCGGGCTCGAGCAGACCCTTGCGTTCGTAGATCCGCAAGGTCTGCGGGTGCACGCCGGCCAGCTCGGCGGCCACCGAGATCACGTAGACCGCCTGGTGGAACTCGGGCATCGTCGGTCACCTCCTCGTGGTCGGCGCGCACGGTGCGGCGCGGTCCATGGTTTCAGACTCCGAGATGCGCGCGGGGCGATTCCCCGAGCGATGCGGCGTACGCCTCGAGCGCGGCGCGCTCGGCATCGGTCATGTGCTGGGGCACGGCCACCTCGACGGTCACCAGCAGGTCGCCCTTGGAGCGCGGCCCCGCGACCCCACGGCCACGCACGCGGAACACCCGACCGCTGCGGGTGCCCGGTGGCACCCGGATGGTCACGCTCTCGCCGTCGACGGTCGGCACCGCGACGTCCGCGCCGAGCGCAGCCTCCGGATAGGTGATGGGCACGGTCAGGGTGAGGTGGTCGCCGTTGCGACCGAACAGCGGGTGGGTGCCGACGTGGACCTTCACGTACAGGTCGCCGTCGGGTCCACCGTTGCCGCCCGCGCCGCCCTTGCCCTTGACCCGGATGCGCTGGCCGTCGCGGACTCCTTGGGGGATGCGGACCTTCACCTGACGGGGTCGGCGCACCGCACCGACGCCCTGGCAGGTGGGACACGGCTGCTCGATGATCCGGCCGCGGCCACCGCAGGCGCTGCACGGGCGGCTGAACGAGAAGAAGCCCTGGTCCTCGTCGACCGCACCGCGGCCGCCGCACTGGGTGCAGACCTTGGGCGCGGTGCCGGGCGCGGCACCGCTGCCGACGCAGTCGGGGCAGCGCACGTCGGAGGTGATGTTGACCGTGGTGGTGGCGCCACGGATGGCGTCGTCGAAGGACAGGTGCAGGTCGGACTCGATGTCGGGCCCGCGTCGCGGCCCGGTCGGCTGCGCGTTCTGGCCGCCGGCCCGCCCGCGGCTGAACAGGTTGCCGATCAGGTCGCCCAGGTCGCCGGTGTCGAAGCGCATGCCGCCCGGACCGCCGGCACCACCGAAGCCGCCGGGGAAGCCTGCGCCGCCGGGGCCGAAGCCACCGGCCATGGGCCCCATGCGGCGAGCCTCGTCGTACTCGGTGCGCTTGTCGGGGTCGCCGATCACCTCGTAGGCCGCCGACACCTCCTTGAAGCGGTCCTCGGCGGCTTGGTCGCCGGGGTTCGCGTCGGGGTGCAGCTCGCGGGCGAGCTTGCGGTACGCGCTCGTGATCTCCTTGGCGGACGCACTCGACGACACACCGAGGACGGCGTAGTAGTCCTTCTCGAACCACTCACGTTGCACAGCGGGGTCCCCTCCGGGTCAGCCGCGCACCTTGACCATCGCTGGCCGCAGCACGCGGGCGTTCCAGAGGTAGCCGGTGCGCAGCACCTCGGCGACGACGGGGTCGCCGTCGCCCTCCTCGTGGAGCACTGCTTCGTGGACGTTCGGGTCGAAGTCGACATCGACCTCGACGACGCTGGACAGGCCGAGCTTCTCGAGCGTGGCGAGCAGCTGGGCGTGGATGGCAGCGACGTCCTCCATGCCCTGTGCGACCGCGGCCTCGCCGGCGTCGAGCACCGGCAGCAGCTCGGACACCAGGTGCTCGGCGGCGCGCTCGCGCTGCTCGACGCGCTGCTGGTCGACGCGGCGCTTGTAGTTCTCGAACTCGGCCTGCACGCGGCGGGCGAGGTCCAGGTACTCGTCGCGCTCGGCGGCGATCTGCTCGGCGACCTCGACCATCTCGACGAGCTCGCCCTCGAGCACCGCGTCCTCGGTGATGTCGGGGTACTCGGCGGCGGGCTCGGCCGCCGCGTCGGCGTCGAGGAGCTGGTCCTCGACGCCGTCCGCGGTCTCGGTCGGACCCGCGCCGGCGGGGTCGGCTGCGCTCACTTGTCGTCCTCGATGATCTCGGCGTCGACCACGTCGTCATCGGAGGGCGCAGCACCCGGGGCGCCCTCGGCGGCGGCGCCGGCCGCCGCCTCGTTCTGCGAGGCCTGCTCGTAGAGCGACTGGGAGAGCTTCTGGGTGGCGACGCTCAGCTCCTCGGCGGCGTTGTTGATGGTCTCGGGATCGTTGCCGTTGAGCGCGTTCTTGAGGCTGACCAGCGCTGCGTCCACCGCGGCACGGTCGTCCGCGCCGACCTTGTCGCCCTGCTCGGCGAGCAGCTTCTCGGTCGAGTACACGAGGGTGTCGGCGCGGTTGCGGGCGTCGGCCTCCTCCTTGCGACGGCGGTCCTCCTCGGCGTGCGACTCGGCGTCGCGCACCATCTGGTCGATCTGGTCCTTGGACAGCGAGGACTGTCCGGTGATGGTGATCGACTGCTCCTTGCCGGTGGCACGATCCTTGGCCGAGACGTTCACGATGCCGTTGGCGTCGATGTCGAACGTGACCTCGATCTGGGGCACGCCACGAGGGGCGGGCGGCAGGTCGACGAGCTGGAACTTGCCGAGCGTCTTGTTGAAGTCGGCCATCTCGCGCTCGCCCTGCAGCACGTGGATCTCGACCGAGGGCTGGTTGTCCTCGGCGGTGGTGAACACTTCGGCGCGACGGGTCGGGATGGTGGTGTTGCGCTCGATGAGCTTGGTCATCACGCCACCCTTGGTCTCGATGCCGAGCGACAGCGGGGTGACGTCGAGCAGGAGCACGTCCTTGACGTCACCCTTGAGCACGCCGGCCTGGATGGCGGCACCCATCGCGACGACCTCGTCGGGGTTCACGCCCTTGTGCGGGTCGGAGCCGGTCAGCTCGCGCACCAGGTCCTGCACCGCGGGCATGCGGGTCGAGCCGCCGACCATGATCACGTGGTCGACCTGCGACGTGGTGAGCCCGGCGTCCTTGATCGCGTGGTCGAAGGCCACCTTGCAGCGCTGGATCAGGTCCGCGGTCATGTCCTGGAACTTGGCGCGGGCCAGCGTGTAGTCGAGGTGCAGCGGACCGGCGTCGGTCGCGGTGATGAACGGCAGGTTGATCTGGGTCTGCGCGACCTGCGACAGCTCGATCTTGGCCTTCTCCGCGGCCTCCTTGAGGCGCTGCATGGCCATCTTGTCGTTGCCCAGATCGACGCCGTGGTCGCCCTTGAAGGAGTCGACGAGCCAGTCGATGATGCGCTGGTCCCAGTCGTCACCGCCCAGGCTGGTGTCGCCGTGGGTCGACTTGACCTCGAACACGCCGTCGCCGATCTCGAGCACGGAGACGTCGAAGGTGCCGCCGCCCAGGTCGAACACCAGGATCGTCTGGTCCTCGGCCTCCTTGTCCATGCCGTAGGCGAGCGCGGCCGCGGTGGGCTCGTTGATGATGCGCAGCACCTCGAGGCCGGCGATCTGGCCCGCCTCCTTGGTGGCGGTGCGCTGGGCGTCGTCGAAGTACGCGGGCACGGTGATGACGGCCTGGGTGACCGAGTCACCCAGGTACGCCTCGGCGTCGCGCTTGAGCTTCATCAGCGTGCGCGCCGAGATCTCCTGCGGGGTGAACTTCTTGCCGTCGATGTCGACGGTCCAGTTGGTGCCCATGTGGCGCTTGACCGACCGGATGGTGCGATCCGCGTTGGTCACGGCCTGGCGCTTGGCGACCTCGCCGACCAGCACCTCGCCGTCCTTGGCGAACGCGACGACCGACGGGGTCGTGCGAGCACCCTCGGCATTGGGGATGACGACGGCGTCGCCGGCCTCGAGGACCGAGACGACGGAGTTGGTGGTACCGAGATCGATTCCTACGGCCTTGGGCATGTGGTCACTCTCCTGTGCGGACCTGGGGTCCGTCGCTGGTGTTCCGACGGTTGGGTGGAGCCCGTCGAGCAGGTCGGACGGGCGTCGATGTGGTCGAGGCTACGGCACGCGGCCGGCGATTCCACAACCTCTGACGGCGATGACTATAGCAAAGTTGAGTGCCTCGTTGTCAGGTTACGGCCGAGGGCTGAGAGAACTCTCCGCGCACCTGCCAGACCGTCCCGTTTTTCGGGACGGTCTGGCAGGTGGTGGCGAGGCAGACCCCGTGCTCAGCGGCCCGCCGCGGCCCGTGCACGCCGCGCGGCGGCGTTCGCCGAGTGCAGCAGGTCGTAGCCACGTGGGCCGGTCGTCCGCAGCACCGTGGCCGCGCACCGAAGGCGCCAGTACTCCGCGCCGCGCCGCACGGGTGGCCACCGTCGGGCGGCTCGGTCCAGGAACACGAGTGCAGCGGAGGGGTCCTGGCGATCGTTGAGCGACTGCCAGGCCAGGATCACGTCCGCGCGAGCCTCAGCCAACGGCCGCAGTGCAGCTCTCGACGGCGAGACGTCGGCGAAGACCACGTCGAAGAGGTGTGCATACGCCGCCGACAGCGACTCGACGTCGCTCGAGGAGTTCGAGCCGTGCCGGCGGTAGTGGTACACGACCGAACGGGCGAGGCCCACCCGCCACCGTGCCGCGATGCGCAGCCACAGCTCCCAGTCCTCGACGTCGATGCGGAACCGGTCGCGGTTCTCGGCGAAGACGCCGACGTCGTCGAACGCCGCACGCGCCACCATCACCCCGGACGCGCCGATCACGTTGTCGGTCACGAGGTGCTCCCAGATGGAGCCCTCCCAGTCCGAGCGCCGCACGGCACCGGTCGGCTGCCCGTCCGCGTCGACGACGTCGTACCACCCGTAGGCCAGGCCGATGCCGGGGTCCCGCTCGAAGCACGCCACGAGGTCCGCCACCGTCGTCGGCACCCACACGTCGTCGGAGTCGCAGAACGCGACCACCTCGCCGTGGGAGGCCGCGATGCCCCGGTTGCGCGCGGCGGACACCCCTGCGTTGTCCTGACGCACGACGCGCACACGGGCGTCGCCCAGACGCGCCGCCCACGCGGCGAGCTCGTCGTCGCCCCCGTCGTCGACCAGCACCACCTCGAGCTCGTCGACGCTCGCGGGCAGGCGCTGGTCGAGGATCGAGCGCAGCGTCTCGGGCAGGTAGGTCAGCGAGTTGTAACAGGGGACCACGACCGAGACCTGCACGGCGGCGAGTGTACGGCCCGTGCCCACCTTCGGCCCCCGAGGGCCCCGGGGCTATCGTCGGCGGTCCGCGACCCAAGGAGACCCCGTGTCCCGACTCGTGCTGCTCCGCCACGGCGAGAGCGAGTGGAACAAGCTGAACCTCTTCACCGGCTGGTACGACTGCGACCTGACCGAGGCGGGCCAGGAGGAGGCCTTCGCGGCCGGCGGCATGCTCGCGGAGCACCGGATCGCCCCCGACGTGCTGCACACGTCGCTGCAGGTGCGCGCCATCCGCACCGCGCACAGCGCGCTCGACGTGCTCGGCCGGCTGTGGGTCCCGGTGCGCCGCAGCTGGCGGCTCAACGAGCGGCACTACGGCGACCTGACCGGCAAGAACAAGGCGGAGACCACCGCGCAGTACGGCGAGGAGAAGGTCAAGATCTGGCGTCGCAGCTACGACGTGCCGCCGCCCGAGATCAGCGCCGACAACGAGTTCAACCCCAACGCGGACGTGCGCTACGAGCACCTGCCGCCCGAGCTCGTGCCGCGCAGCGAATGCCTCAAGGACGTCGTCGAGCGCATGCTGCCCTACTGGTACGACGCCATCGTGCCCGACCTGGCCGGCGACGCCACCGTGCTGGTCGTCGCCCACGGCAACTCGCTGCGAGCGCTGGTCAAGCACCTCGACGGCATCTCCGACGACGAGATCACCGAGCTGAACATCCCGACGGGCGTGCCGCTGCTCTACGAGCTGGGTGACGACGCCCGCCCCGTCGAGTCCAAGCCGGTGACCGAGCGCTACCTCATGGACGCCGAGGCCGTGAAGGCGCGTGCCGACGCCGTCGCCCGTCAGGCCAAGGGCGGCTGAGCGTTGCCGACGCCGGCGGGTCAGCCCGCCTCGGCAGCGGGCTGACGCGAGGCGGTGAGCACCGGCGTGGTCAGGTCGACCGCGCCCCGTGCAGGTGCTTCCAGGTCGAGGCGGTCCTCGACCTCGGCCCACAGGCGGCGGTAGGCCACCGCGGCCAGGTTCTGCGGTGAGGCGAGGATCGCGGGGATCTGCTCCATGCCCATGCGCTCGACCGACGACGACGACGGCACCGCCGCCAGCGCGAAGCGCCGGTCGCCGCGCACCTGTGCCACGACCTGGCGGTGCAGCACCTTGCGCTCGTCGAGCATCGACAGGAACGCGAGCAGCGGCATACCGGGGCGGTGGCCCTGCACGAACTCCTCGAGCTGGTCCAGGCTGCGCACCGCCAGCGGGGCCGGGATGATCGGCGCGAGCACCAGGTCCGACGCCGCCACGACGGACTCGGTCACCACGCCCAGTCCCGGCGCGCAGTCGAGCACGACGACGTCATAGGCCCCGTCGAGGGGACGCAGCAGCTTGCGCAGCACCCGGTCCGGCCAGCGGCGGGTCGACAGGATCGTGTCGACCACACGGAACGACGGGTCCGCCGGCAGCAGGTCCAGGCGGTCGTAGTCGGTGTGGCGCACGTAGGCCTCGAGCTCGCGCTTGCCGCCGAGCAGCCGGGTCGCGCCGCCCTTGACCCGCGCCCGTGCCCGGTAGCAGTGCGTGGCAGCTCCCTGGGGATCGAGGTCCCACAGCAGCGTGCGGAAGCCTGCCTCGGCCGAGAGCATCGCGAGGTTCACCGCTGCCGCGGTCTTGCCCACGCCGCCCTTGGCGCCGGCGACGGCCACGACCCTCATCCTCGGCTCCCCGGCCTGCACCGCATCGAGCAGTACTCCGATCCCTCGTTCGTGGCTATTCAACCCCACGTCACGCAGCGACGCACGATCTGGCCACGCGCCCGACGGTTCGTCCGACATGTGACCGCCGACACCCCGTACCATCGGCGGCGATGAGCCGATTCGCCGAGCAACTCGCCGGACTCCCCCTGTTCTCCGCGTGCTCCGGGCGAGACCTGCAGCGCCTGGCCCGGGCTGCCGACGAGCTGCCGGTCGCCAGCGGCGCCGAGCTCACCACGCAGGGCGGCGTCGGCCGGGAGGCGTTCGTCATCCTGGACGGCACCGCCGAGGTCACCAAGGACGGAGTCGTCGCCGCCCAGCTCGGGCCCGGCGACCACTTCGGCGAGCTGGCCCTGCTCGACGGCGGGCCCCGCACCGCGACGGTGACCGCCACCTCCGACATGACCGTGCTGGTGCTGTCGAAGCCCGCCTTCAACGCGGTGCTCGACGAGATCCCCACGCTGGCCCACAAGCTGCTGGTCGCGACCGCACGCCGACTGCGCGAGTCCGAGCAGTCGATCGGGCACTGACCCCGAGGTCCCGACTGCAATCGCCCGCGAACGGGGCGCCGCGGTAGCTTCAGCGGTGCTATGAGCGCCACCGACACTCACGCCGACGAGACCACCGAACCGCTCCCGGGCCCGACCCGGCTGCGGCCGAACCAGATCGCCATCGTGGTGGGCATCGTGATCGCCCTGGTCGTCGCCCTGTCCGGCGTCGCGGCCTCGGTGTTCCAGTTCCACGACGACTCCGCGATCCAACGCGAGGTCTTCGACAACATCCCCGGACCGTTGAAGCTCGCCTTCTACACCGTCATCCCGGTGATGTTCATCTACGGCGCGGTGATGTTCTCGTACCGCATGCGCAACTGGCAGCGCGGTGGGCCCGACAAGCGCGACATCACCCCGAAGAACGCCAAGCGCCGCATGGAGAAGCTGCGCGCCGGGCTCTACATGCAGACCCTGCTGCGAGATCCCGCCGCCGGGATCATGCACTCGATGATCTACTTCGGCTTCCTGGTGCTGCTGGCCGTCACCTCGGTGCTCGAGATCAACCACCAGCTGCCCGAGTCCATGAAGTTCCTCCACGGCGGCGTCTACGAGGCGTACGCCTTCGTCGGCGACGCGGCCGGGCTCATCTTCACCGCAGGCGTCGTCTGGGCGATCGTGCGGCGCTACGTGCAGCGCCCGTACCGCATCCGCATCAAGTCCAAGCCGGAGCACGCCATCATCCTGGGCACCCTGCTGGCCATCGGCGTCACCGGCTTCCTGGCCGAGATGTTCCGCATCGCCCTCGACGGGCGCCCCGACTTCGAGAAGTGGTCCTTCATCGGCTACCCGCTGTCGGGTCTGGTGCAGAACATCGACGGGCTGTCCGGCTGGCACCAGGCCATGTGGATCCTCCACGTGCTCAGCTTCATCGCCTTCCTCGTGATCCTGCCGACCACGATGCTGCGCCACATCTTCACGTCGCCGCTCAACATGTACCTGTCGGACAAGGACCGCCCGAAGGGCGCCATGAAGCCGATGCCCAACCTGATGGAGACCGAGCTCGAGAGCTTCGGTGCCTCGGTGGTCGAGGACTTTACCTGGAAGCAGCTGCTCGACACCGACGCCTGCACCATGTGCGGCCGCTGCACCTCGGTCTGCCCCGCGCACGCCACGGGCAAGCCGCTCGACCCTCGCGAGATCGTGCTCAAGACGGGCGAGGTCATGGCCTCGACCGGTTCACCCAAGGTCTCGCCCCCCATCGGCCTCGACGGTGAGATCACCATCTCGGCCGACTCGCTGTTCGAGCGCATCACCCCCGAAGAGGTCTGGTCCTGCACGTCGTGCAAGGCGTGCGACGAGAACTGCCCGGTGAACATCGAGATCCTCGACAAGATCCTCGACATGCGTCGCTACCTGACCCTCATGGAGTCGGACTTCCCGACCGAGCTGGGCAATGCGTTCCGCGGCATGGAGAACTCCGGCAACCCGTGGGGCATGTCGCAGGCCGATCGCACCAACTGGACCAAGTCGCTCGAGGGCATCGAGGTCATCGAGGGCGGCGACCCGTTCACCGCCGAGTACCTCTACTGGGTCGGCTGCGCCGGCTCCTTCGACGACAAGAACCAGAAGGTCACCCAGGCGATGGCCAAGCTGCTGCAGCGCGCGGAGATCAGCTTCGCCATCCTCGGCCCCGCCGAGAACTGCACCGGCGACCCCGCCCGCCGCTCGGGCAACGAGTACATCTTCCAGATGCTCGCCATGCAGAACATCGAGATGATGAACGAGATGGGCGTGCGCAAGATCATCACGCAGTGCCCGCACTGCTTCAACACGCTCGAGAACGAGTACCCGCAGCTCGGCGGCAACTACGAGGTGCTGCACCACAGCCAGTTCCTCGAGCAGCTCATCGACTCGGGCCGCCTCGACATGACCGGCGCCCAGCTCGACGAGCGCATGGTGTACCACGACTCCTGCTACCTCGGCCGCCACAACGACGTCTACATGGCGCCGCGCAACGTGATCGGCTCGCTCAAGGGCATCGAGATCGTCGAGGCGGGCCGCAACGGCACCAAGGGCATGTGCTGCGGCGCCGGCGGCGCCCGCATGTGGATGGAGGAGAGCATCGGCAAGCAGGTCAACGTCGAGCGCTCCCAGGAGCTGCTCGCCACCGGTGCTACCCGCATCGCGACGGCCTGTCCGTTCTGCTACATCATGATCGACGACGGCGTGAAGTCCCAGGGTGTCGAGGAGGACGACGTCAAGGTCGGCGACCTGGCGATGCACGTGCTCGAAGCGCTGGAGAACGCCGAGCCCCTCGCACAGAACCCCGTCCAGCTGGAGCGCTGAGCCGGCCGTGGCCGAGCCCGTCGTCGACCTGAGCGAGGCGCGGCGGGCGAGGGTGCTGGTGGTCGACGACGACCACCGCAGCGCAGCCACGCTGCAGCGGGTGCTGGGTGCGGCCGGTTTCGACTCCGCCGTGGTGCGCACCCGTCGGCTGGTCACCGCGGTGGTGCACGACGAGCAGGTCGCGGTCGTGCTCATGTCCAACGCCGCCCGTGGCATCGCTGCGACGACCGACCTGGTGGCCCTCTTGCGCACCCGGCCGGAGCCGGTGCTGCGCGACGTCGGCATCGTGGCGCTCGTCGACGACGAGGTCGACGCGGCGTTCGGCCTGGGCGACGAAGCCGACGCGGTCCTCGTGCGACCCGTCGACGCCGGGCGACTGGTCGATGTGGTGACCGAGGTGGCGGCCACCCCCGCGGCGTCGCGCACCGCACGCCGTCGTGCCGGCGACGGTGCCTTCTTCCGCTACCGGATGGGGCTGGCGACCAGCTGACGGGCCCGGCGCCCAGGCGTCGGGTGCGGTCAGGCGTCGGGTGCGTTCAGGGAGTAGCGCGACGCCACTGCACCCTGCTGACCCTGGTACTTGGAGTTCAGCTCGGGATGCCCGTACGGACGCTCCGCGGCGCGGTCGAGGCGCTGGAAGACCATCTGCGCGACCTTCATGCCGGGGCGCAGCAGGATCGGCAACGTCGCGACGTTGGACAGCTCCAACACGATCACCCCGGCGAAGCCCGGGTCGACGAAGCCGGCGGTCGCGTGGACCTGCAGTCCCAGGCGGCCCAGGCTCGACTTGCCGTTGACGATGCCCACGATGTCGTCCCCGAGCTCGAAGCGCTCGGCGGTGTGGCCCAGGGCGAACTCGCCGGGGTGCAGCACGAACGGCTCACCCTCGCCCACCTCGACGGTCTCCATGAGTCCGTCGTTGTCCACGGTCGGGTCGATGTGGGTCATGCGGCTGTTGCGCATGACGCGGAACTGCGTGCCCAGCCGGACGTCGACCGAGGCGGGCTGCACCAGGGAGTCGTCGAAGGGCTCGATGGTCAGCCGGCCCTCGGCCACCAGGTCACGGATGGAGCGGTCGGCGAGGATCACGAGGCGCACCGTAGACGCGACCGCCGCTGCGACGGAACGCCGGGACCCTGATGAGCGATGGTGGGCTGCTGCGCTACAGTCGGCCCCCGTTGCGGGTGTAGTTCAATGGTAGAACATCAGCTTCCCAAGCTGAATACGCGAGTTCGATTCTCGTCACCCGCTCTGATGCGAAACCCCTGCAGCTGCAGGGGTTTCGTCGTTGCGGGGCGGGGCGCCGCACGACGTCACCCGAGGGTGAACGCGACCTCCCGGTCGTCGCGGGTGTTGGAGCCGACGTTGTTCGTGATGCGGATGTAGCAGGTGGTCAGCTTCTCGACGCCGGCGCTCGGCGCGTCCCCGGCGGCGAAGCACCCCCAGGCGCCGTCGCCGCCGAGCTCCGGGCCTCGGAAGACCGGCACGTCCAGCCAACCGGCGCCGCTGCTGGTGCCGTTGATGACCACCTCGCTCAAGAGGCTGCAGTCGATGTCCTCTCGGAAGCGCGGGTCGTCGATCGATCGCCGGCACACCTTCGCGATCACCGCCGACCCCGGGCGCTGGCCCTCGTACCAGACCCGGATCGGCTGGCTCGTGTTCACACCGGGCAGTTGCACCACCGGGGAGGCCAGCGACACCGCGCCCCCGCGTGCGCGTTGCACCACCTGGGCGGTGGCCGTCGCCGTCGCGCCGGCGGCGTCGGTGACGCTCAGCGTCACGGTGTAGGTCCCGGGCTGGGCGTACACATGGGTGGGCGACGGCTCCGTCGCCGGCGGGAAGGTCTGGTCGCCGAAGTCCCACCGGTAGCGGAGCGGGCTGCCCTCGGGGTCGCTCGATCCCTGGGAGGAGAACGTGACCGGTGTGCCCGCCACGCTCCCCTCGCCGACCACGACCACGGCGGTGGGTGCGAGGTTGCCGGCCGCGGCCGGAGCCGTGCCACCGCCCGGGTCCGCGGCGTCACCTGTCGGCGACGGCGCCGCGTCCACCGCGCCGGCGGCAGGCCGCACGGACGAGGTGAGCGATGCGGTCGCTCCCGAGCCCGACGCTGCCGTCCAGGCCACGGCAGCCCCCGCGACGGCCACGATCGCTGCGGTGGACAGCCAGCGCAACGGGCGCCGCCGGCGCCGTGGCACCGGATATCGCAGGCGTCGCAGCCCCATCAGACGACCTCGGTCGAGCTCGACGTCACGGTCCCCCCACCGGCGAGACCGTGCACGGTCTTCTCCCAGTGGTGCGGATCCGTGACCAGCTGGACCATGGCTCGCAGCGCCGCGATCGACATGAGCACCCAGTAGCAGGGCACCAGCAGCGCAGCGCCGAGGAACTCGGGCCGCCGGACCTCCCGGATCGTCAGGATCGAGAGGTACACGACCGACAGGTTCCCGACGATCCACACGCCGAGCGCCAGGTACTGCATCGGACCCGGGTACATCGCGGCGATCAGGTTGGAGCGCGTGACCATCCACACCAGCGTCGTGCCCCAGAAGAACAGGTTGAGCACGCCGAGCAGCGGCGTGAACCCCACGAACAGCACGAACCCGAAGACCCCGCGTGGGCCGAGGTCGCGCCACAGCTCGACGGGGTGGCGGGTGTGCACCAAGAAGGTCTGCAGGTAGCCCTTGTACCAACGGCTCCGCTGCTTGACCCAGTTGATGACGTCGCTGTTGGGCTCCTCCATCGTCACCGAGTCGAGCAGTCCGACGCTCCAGCCGCGACGCTGCAGCCGGATGCCGAGGTCGGCGTCCTCGGTCACGTTCCACGCGTCCCACCCGCCGACCTCCCGGATCGCCCGGACCCGGAAGTGGTTGGAGGTCCCCCCCAGCGGCACGGGCGCACCGCTGCCCACGAGCCCAGGGAGGAAGAGGGTGAACCAGGTCGCGTACTCGGTGGTGAACCACCTGGTCAGCAGGTTGTGGACCCCGGAGTAGAAGCCGAGGCGCGCCTGCAGGCAGCCGACCCGGTCACCCGAACGGGAGAACGCCACCGCGGCACGACGCAGCTGCAGCGCCTCGGGATGGTCCTCCGCGTCGTAGATGGCGAGCAGCTCGCCGCGAGCGAACTGGAGCCCGTAGTCCAGCGCGCGGGGCTTGGTCCGGGGCTCACCCTCGGGCAGGACCACCACCTGCATGTGTTCGCCGACGACCACCGCCTCGGCGGCACGCAGGGTCGGCTCGTCGTCGGCCTCGACCAGCAGCATCACGTCCAGTCGGTCCCGCGGGTACTCCAGGCGGTCCAGCGCAGCGACCAGGCCCTCGATCACCTCGGGCTCCCGGTAGGCGGGCACCAGCAGCGTGTACACGGGCAGCTCGGCGTCCGGCACCGCCCGCGCGGTGGCGTCGTGCACCGAGATGGCCGGATCGGAGCGCAGCGTGGTGCGCACCAGCCACCACCGGTGCAGCAGCGTCGCGACGTACACGAGCGTGATGATCGAGGTGAGCGCGGCGACGGTCAGCTCGGTGGCGAGCACCAACGCCACCACCAGCACGAGCGCGACGAGCACGACGACGCGGCGCTGCCGGGGCGACAGGTTCACCTGCGCGGTCATGCCCGGGGCGACCGCGTCGACGCCGCCCAACCCCTCACGCAGCGCGGCCTCGGCGGCCGCCGGCTCGACGTGCAGCCGCCTCACCCCCCGAGCTCCTTGGGCGACGGGATCAGCGCGGCGCGCTCGGTGGCTGCGTCGACGACCCGGCGGGAGAACTCGACCAGGAACGCGCGACGGTCCAGCTCTCGCTGGTCGAACGACGAGGACGAGGCGCCGCGCACGACCTCATCGGCGGTGATCGCGAACTGCGTCGCGTTGCGCTCGGTCACCCGCGGCGCCTCGAGGCGCGCCGCCTGCGAGTCGCTGAGCATCATGACGACCCGCTCGTAGCGCACGGCCTCCCCGGCGCGCACGGGCCAGATCCAGTAGACCCCCGTCCAACGCACCTCACGCTCGGTCTCGGTCCAGCCCAGCACGGTGCCCACGACGCCGTTGCCCAGATCGACCCGGCGCACCCCCTGCGGCCCGTAGCCGTGGAACCGGTAGCACGCCTCGAGGCCGAAGTCGCTGAAGGACTGCAGGTCCGACGAGTTGATGACGTCGGCCAGCACCGGCACGTTCGTGCGCAGTCCGTCGACCCCGAGCCCCGCATAGGAGTAGCGGATCCAGCTCGAGTCCTGGCCGAAGAAGCGCTTGCCCTCGTCGAGGCTGGCCACCGGCTCGGCGAAGTAGCCCGGGGTCCGCGTCGCCACCTTCGAGAAGGTGGCGAGCCGTGGCGTGCCGACCGACGAGGCGATGGGGTCGTAGCGCAACAGCTGACGGTCGAACGCACCCCCGACGACCGAGGTCACCAGCAGCGCCACGAGCACCGCGGGTGCCACCCGCGGCACGGCGCGCAACGTGGCGGCCGTCCGGTCGGGACCGCGACGCGGCGGCAGCTCGAGGCCGAATCGCGCGCTCAGCAGCACCATGACGAACACGCCGACGCTGAACGAGACCAGGCCCACGTACGGGTGCAGCACGTCGATGGACGCTGTCTCGCCGAAGTAGCGCCCGACCGTGATGATCGCCAGGATGCGCACCACGTTGAGCACCAGCACCAGCGCAGCACCCGTGGCGAGCCAGGCGAGCTTGGCCGTTCGAGACCCCCGCAGCACCAGCACCAGCGCGCCGGCGACCAGCAGGAAGCCCAGGAGGCTGTTGGCACCGGAGCACGCCGATGCGACCTGCACCCGGAACGCCCCCGCCGCATGGGGGATGGAGAAGGCGACGGCGTCGCCGTCCACCTGTGAGGCGACGGGCAGGACCTTGAGCGCGAGTGCGACGACCGCCGCGGTGCGCTCGGTGAGCGGGTCCAACGAGGTCGAGACCAGCCACCGGAACGGCACCGGCCAGGCGAGGAACAGGAACAGCACTCCGGCGCGGACCCGCCACAGCATGCGGGTGCCGAACAGCAGCGCGATCACCCCGGCGACGAACAGCGGCATGGTGAGCAGGTCGATGCGCCAGAGCCAGTAGAGCGTCGACATGCGAGGGGGCAGCAGCACCAGGCAGGTCACCGCGACGGCGATCAGCGGCACACCCACGATCATGTCGACGTGACGGTCGTGGATCTCGGGCTCACCGGGGCGAGGCCGCGCCAGGGCGAGCATCAACGCGACCGCCACGATCGGCACCAGGCCAAGGTGCGCGAGCGGGGTGTCGACACCCACGCCTCGCAGCAGCGTCCACAGCGACACCGGGTAGCAGAGCAGGACCAGCAGCACGGCGAGCGCCAAGCGGCTCGCGGCACGTCGGACCTCGGCACGCGTCGACGGCGGCGCCGGGCTCCAACCGACGGTGACCGTGCCGCTCACGTCGACCGCCGGCGTCGACGGCGACCGAGCAGGCCGAGCGCCGCGCCCGCCATGACCACGCCCGTGATCGGCAGCAGCGCGACCGCGGGCGACTCGGAGACCACGGGATCGGGTCCCGGGATGGTCGTCGTCGTGGTCGGCTCGGGCGTGGTGGGGGTCCCCGGCGTCGTCGTCGCCGTCGGCGCAGTGGTGGGCGCCGCGGGATCGGTCGTGGGGAGCTCGGACGGCGCAGTGCCGTCGACGGTCTGGCCGAGCACCTCGGCGGACGGGTCGAACGTGGCACCGCCCTCGTAGCCGAGCGCGTCCGCCCGCTCCTCGGACCCACCGCCGGAGTAGGTGGTCGCGCCCTGCTCCTGCGCATCGGCTCCCTCGGCGACGGCCGCAGCCGCGTCGGAACCCGCGGCTGGCTCGGATGGGACCGTGGTGGTGGCGTCCTCGTCGGCCTCCGCCCGTTCCTCGGCCGCTCGCTGCTGCGTCGGCGGGTCGCTCATCGTCGCCGCCACCGCGACGCCGCCGAGTGCCAGCAGCGGGGCCAGCACGAACAAGATCGTGCGGTCCCGCACCATCCGCACCATCAGTGCCTTCACGTCGTCGTCCCTTCGTTCACGAGCCCGCGCCGTCGTCGAGGCCGGGGCGCTGCGGTGGCGGACCCTGCGGGTCCACGACGCGCAGCAGGCGGTAGTGGCCCGATTCGTCACCCGCCGCGCCCCACGTGGCCACCGGCACGGCCACCGCCGACAGGTCGCCGTCCCAGAGGCCCGGGAACCTGGCCCGGAGCGCGTCGCCTGCCGAGCCCGGGCCGCGCAGCAGCAGGTAGCGCACACCGAAGCGGGCCGGGTCGGCGACGATCGGCTCGAAGTCACGGTCCGACGGCACGATGTAGAGCTCGGGGCGTGCGGCGGCGGCCACGACGGCGAAGGTCGATGAGGTGTCGGTGAGCACCGAACCGGCGGACGCGTCCTCCAGGCCGTCGATGTAGGCGGCGACCTCGCCCCCTCGGGCCGAGATCGAGGACCGCCGGTCGGGCGCGTCGCCACGCACCGAGTCGAGCACGGCGGCGCTCACCTGCTCCTCGTCGAACGCGCCCAGCTGCCCGCTCCGGACGACACCGGTGGCGAGCACCACGGAGGGCACGAGCACGAGCACGGCCGCACCCACCAGCCAGCGGGGTGCGCCGTTGCGGAGCAGGTCGGCCGCCAGGATCAGGTACAGCACCGCTGCCAACAGCACACCCGCCGCCACGTAGCGGAACCACGGGAAGGTGGAGCCCTGCAGGCTGAACAGCGCCTGGAGCACGAGCGGCGCCCCGAGCACAGCGACCGCGGCTGCGCCCCGCCACGCGGTGCGCCCCGAGCGCCATGCCACCAGCGCGGCGAGCGGGAGCGCGACCGCCGCGGCCACGCTGACCTGACGCACGAAGAACCACCCTCGGCCGACCGCCGACGTGTCGCCGACGATGCCGGCGATCGACTCGCCGGCGGCCTCGACGATCGCCGCGTTGCCGTACTCCGAGGTCAGCTGCGGGAAGGGCTCGCCGACGATCGCCCAGCACACGAGGGACCACGTGAGCACTGCCGACAACGCCGGGAACGCGACGATCGTGGCATCGAGCAGCGCTGCTCGCAGCAACGGGCGACGCACCAGCACCGCCGCCGAGCGCTCGGCGCTCAGGCGATGCTCGGGAGGGACCAGCGCCGACTCGCTCGACCAGCGGAACGAGACCGCGGCCACCAGCACCGCCACCGCGGCGATCGACGCGAGCGACTCGTAGCGGGCCAGGTAGGCCATCCCCAGCGCGAGACCTGCGATGGCCAGGCTGACCACATCGTCGGTGTCCATCCACCGGGTCAGGCGTCGCCCCGCGACGATGAGGAACAGGAACCACACGGCTTCGCTCATGCCGTTGACCCCGGAGGTCCACACCAGCGGATGCGCGAGCATCAGCGCCACGACGAGCGTGCAGAGCCAGCGCGGGCAGCCGACGTCGCGGCCCCACCCGAACATCTGGACCGAGGCGGTCGACAGCGCGAGTGCCGACACCGCGACAGCGGCCACACCCGCGGATGCCAGCGGTGCCCACCACCGGGCGAGCCACACGAAGGGCGCTTCGAACAGCGTGGGGAACGGACCCCAGACGAAACCGATCGCTTCCGGGTGCGGGTCGCGTCCGGCCACCATGGCCCGCGCCGACTGCACGCGGGACAGGGCATCACCCGGGAGCGCACCGTGGCGGACCGCGACGACCGTGCCGATCGCCAGGAGGACCACGGTGAGCAGGCCCCAGGCCACGACCACCCCGGCCCACTCCCGGCGGCTGCGCCGACGTGCCCGGCGTCGTGCCAGCTCGTCCGCGCGGACCCGCACGACGTGGCGCCCCTCGACGACCGCCGGGTGACGCCACCAGCGGTCGCGGTGGTCGTCGCGGTGGCGGTCATCGCGCAGGTGGTCATCGTGGTCGTCGCGCGGCAGCGCACCGAGCGCCGGATCGGGCGTCTCGGTGCGATCGAGCTGAGGGACGGTGGTCGGAGCGGTCATCGGCGGTCGGGCACAGCGCCTGGCGGCGGTGCTGTCCGGGCCAGAGGTGGCCCGGACAGCACCGGTTCAGGACCGATCGTGCGATCGGATCAGCCGGCCACCTTGCGGCACACGCCGTTGGTGCGCTCGAGCGACGGCACCCGGATGAAGCCCGTCTGGGCGTAGACCGAGGTGAGCTCGTCGTAGTTCGACAGGCCGGTGAAGTCGTTCGGGTTGTGGCTGCCCGACGACGAGCACAGGAACCGGGTGAGCTCGCGCACACCACCCTGCGCCCCACCGACGGCGCCGGTGAAGGTCTCGGTGCCCGCGGCGGCCTCGACCGTGGTCTTCTTGGCCACGTGGTAGATGAACCGCGTGATCGGCCACGTGTTGTTCGAGATCGTCGCGTTCGTCAGCGACTTGCCGTCGACCTGCCAGAACTGGGCGCTCTGACGCTTGTAGGGGTACGACTTCCACTCGGCGAAGCTCATCCACCAGATGGCGTTCGCGTGGTTGATGCCCGCGTCGGCCAGCACCGGCTTCAGGTCGTTCTCGAAGGGGAACTGCCCGTTCGAGAGCTTCTTGACGCAGGTGCCCGCGTTCGGGTCGAAGCCCAGGTAGCTCTGGAAGGTCGCCTTCGTGCCGCTCGACGGGTTCAGGCCGATGGGCTGGATCACCTTGCCGGCATCGGCGCCGTTGCCGGTGATCTGGTCCCAGGTCGTGATCGAGCAGTTGTAGATGCCCTGCAGCTGGGCCTTGGTGATGTTGCCGGGCGCACGCCCCGCCATGGTCACCACCGCGATGCCGTCCTTGCCGACGCCCCAGAAGTTCAGGTCGGTCTCACCGGTTGCGTTCGGGCCGCGCGACGAGCGGGCGTAGTCGGCGGAGCCGCCGACGCCCTGGAGCTGACGCACGCCGGCGGTGGAGCCCGTCGGGTACCGCGACACGAAGTAGTCGTGGTCCCAGTTGCCCTGCTTGGCCGCAGCGGTCGTCGGGTCGGGCGAGTTCGGCGTCAGGCACTTGCCGAGGTTCGCCGATCCCGTCGTGTTGTCGGTGTCGCATCCCTGCGCCTGGTTGAACAGGAGCTCCACCTTCTGCATATACGCGTAGGTGGTGTCGGATCCGGCACCCTCGACGCGGTCGGGGTTGTCGTCCCAGCCGCTGCCGGGAGGGGCGGCGAGCGCAGTGCCTGCGCCGCCCAGGGTGATGGTCGCTGCGAGCAGGCCCGCAGCCAGGGTCTTGAGCTTCATCTCGTTACCTCGTTCGTGTCGTGTCGGTCGGATCAGACGGCGCGGCCGGCGGCCTGGCGCTGACGCAGGAACAGGAAGCCACCAGCGGCCACGACGGCGGCGCTGACGGGCAGCAGGACGCCGATGGGCGCCTCGGGGATCTCGCCGCCGGAGGCGCTGAACTGCAGCTGGGCCTCGGCCGCGTCGGTCACGTTGCCCGACGTGTTGTTCGTCAGGTACACCCAGCAGCCGCGGTTCGCGATGCCGTTCGGGACCTGGTCGCCGGGAGCGAAGCAACCCCAGTTGTAGTCACCGCTGGGCTCGACGCCACGGAAGACGTCGAACTGGTACGAGCCGGTGCCGTTGGCCGACCCGGGGGCCGCGACCTCGGACAGGATCGAGCAGTCGATGTTGCCGTTGAAGTTCGGATCGGTGATCGAACGGGAGCAGATCTTGATGAAGATCGGCACGTTCGGCTTCTGGCCGGTCCAGTCGACCGTGACGGTCGCCTGGGTCTGCTCCGAGGTCATCGGCGTCGGCGTCGGCGACACCGTGACGCTGCCGAGCGCGCCGGACGGCGGCGCCGAGCAGGCGATCAGCGCCACGAGGAATCCCGCAGCGACCGCGATCTTGCGGGTCGCCCGGTGCACGGACAGGGGGTGGGTACGCATGGGTTGCACAGCCTTTCGTGGGCCTTCGTTCGGCCGGCCCTCCGCCGGCTCGAGGCGGATCGTGGGGTCAACGACGAGGCGGGGGCAATGGGTCCGAGCCGATGTTCCGGAGGTGTTCCGCCGTCGTTCACCGACCGGGTGCGAGGTGTTCGCCGGGCTCACCGTCACGCCTCAGAACGTGGTCGGCAGGAACGCGTCGAGGTGGAACAGCACCAGCACCAGACCGAGTGCGACGGTCGGCCCCGCGACCAGCGCGATCGCCGGCGCGGAGCGCCGGCCGCGGAACGAGAGCCCGCCCCACACACCCAGGGCCACCACCACGAACCCGGTCAGCAGCAGCACGGTGTCGCCCGCGGCGCGGTCGTCGTAGGGCCCGGGATCGCCGCGCAGCACCTCCGCCTCGTAGTCCTGGGGCACCTCGGGTGGCGACCCGACCGAGCGCGCCACCAGGACGGTCCGATCGCTGTCGAACGGTCCGCCGGCGCTGGTCACCAACGTCAGCCGCATCGGCCCGGACTGGCGCAGCGGCACCTCGTCGTCGTTCGCGACGGTGCGCACACGATCGACCTTGTAGCGGTACACGCGGCCGTCGATCGTTCGGACGGACACGATCGAGCCCGCCGGCACCTCGTCGAGGCGACCGAAGGGCGCTCCCCACAACGTCGAGTGACCCAGCACGACGGTGTTGCCCTGCCCGGGCGACGCAGAGCCGTCGCGCCACCCCGGTCCCCCGCGCAGCTCCGACGGTCCCGCGCCTGCCACCGCCACCAGGTTCATCCCGATCGCCGGCACCTGCACCACGAACGCCGGTGCACCCGGCTCGAAGGTCGGCGACGGCTCGGCGTACTCGTCGCCACGTTGGGACTGGCGCTGGTCGGCCGCGAGCGGGAGCAGGAACACGACCGCGACGACGAGCACGAGCGCGACCACGACGGACGCGACCACCACGGTGCGGGCGGCAGTCCGTCCTGACGGAGCAGCCCGTCCGGGCTCGGGCGGCAACTCGACGGGACCCGGCACCGCCCGGGCAGGATCTGACGGAGCAGGGCCGGTCAGCGAAGGATCCGGCTGTGCGGGGTCCGGCGGCGCGGTCGGCGTGCGCAGGTCCGTCACACGAGCGCCCGTCGTCGCAGCCACGCCCGTCGCCCGAGCAGGAACGCGCCGGCACCGAGCGCCAGCGTCATGGCTCGATCCAGGGGCGACAAGGAGGCGCCGGGGAGCGGGAGCGGCATGGACGACCTCACCGCGACCCGCGCCGCACCGCCGGCACCCGCGGCGCCGCTGGCGCCGTCGAGCGAGCCCCCGACCTCGACCGCTCCCAACGCCTCCGAACCGACGGCGACGTCGTCGAAGTAGGCCACGCCCTCGTCGTAGGCGACGTCGTCGTACACGAACTCGTCACCGAAGCCGGCGAGCACGTCGTCGCCGATCCCCGCGGCGGCGGCTGCCTCCTCCTCCGACGGCGCGTCCGCACGGCAGATGGTGACCTGCTCGATCCCGCCGTTCGTCGTCGACGGGGCGTAGGGCCCGAGTCCCTGCGCCCGCACCACGGTGCCCTTGGCCGCGGCGCAGTTGGAGCTGACGATGCGGTCAGCCGCGTCCAGCGCTTCACGCACCTGGGGGGCGGGCAGCCGACCGTCGCCGAGCAGCAGCGCCGGATCGCCCTGTCCTGCGGTGACCTGCACCCGGATCATCGTGGCGACCACGTTCGCCTCGTCCGCGGTGAGACCCGTCGCTGGTGCGTACAGTCGGTTCACCCAGGTGATCGGGTACGCGCCCGGAACCGGATCGACCGAGCCACCCATCGGCGAACCCCCCGCAGCCGCGACCGCCGCGCTGATGGACTCCGTGCTCGGCGCCACCCATTCGCCGGCGGCGTTGCGCAGCTGCACCCGGAACAATCCGGTGCGCTCCGCCTCCGGCCGCAGCTCGTTGAGCTCGAACGCCGAGCGCACCGCCGACACGCTCGCCGCGCCGACCGATCCGCCCTCGGACTTGGAGCTCGCGCCCGGGTCCAGGCCTTCGGAGATCTGCGCGACCAGGTTGTCCTGACCCTGTCGCGACGGCGTGACGGGGTTGGGCCACGTCTCGGTCGGCGCTGCGGCGGGATCGGCACCGGGGATGCCCGACAGCACCGCCTGGCGGGTCTCGGCGGCGGTCGACGCGAGGTAGCGGTCCAGGTACAGGTTGGAGGCGTCGGCGTCGTTGCGCACCAAGGGCCGCGGACCGTTGATCGGGGCCAGGAAGAAGCTGCCGTCCGCTGGCAGCTCCAACGACGAGGACAGCTCGGGCAGCGTCCAGATGTTGGACCGCTCGTAGAACAGGTCGGCCACCACCGAGGGGGTGAGGCGCACCGCACCCCCGTAGCGGGTCGCGTCGAAGAACGTGCACCCGGGGTCCTCGACCAGATCGGTCGGCGCGCACCGGCCCGGGAACACCGGCAAGGCGGGGGCGAAACCGAACAGCGCCAGGCCGACGGCCTGCACCGGCGCACCGATGACCTCGCGTCCGGCGTCCCGCAGCTCGGCGACCTCGGCGGTGCTGAACGGCACGCCGGTCACGACGAAGTCCAGATCGCCGTCGATGAACTCGCGACGGACCTGCCCGCTGCCCTCGGCGCGATCGTCGATGACCGCGGCGCGTTCACCGCCCGTCATGAGCTGGGCCAGCGCGGCCACCATCAGCTGGGACTCGGCGGTCTCGAGCCCCGCCACCGTCGTGGCCGCCGAGGTGTCGGCGACCTGTGCCGGTGCGGTCGCCGGCAACAGCACCCAGCCGAGACCGACGGCGGCGAGTGCGAGCCACGACGCCGCCCGACGTGGCGATCCGAAGGACCTCACGAGCCGCCCCCGATGCGTCGGGTCGGTCCGCCGCTGCGTCGGGCCGACCCCAGTCCGACGGCGGCGGCCGCGATGGCGGCGCCGAGCAGCAGCGTGAAGAGCACGTCGCTGTTCTGCGGCCCTGCGGGCCCGCCGGCAGCGGCCAACTGGGCGCCCGACGCCGCGGTCACCGGGTTCCCCTCGGCGTCGACGGCGATGCCCTCCACCTCGGCGCCGCCGGCCAGCTCCTCGGTCGTCTGGGCACTGCTGTCGCCGACGACCGCGCCGTCTGCTGCCGAGGCATCCGCGGGTCCCGACGCCCCCGCTCCCGGTGCCCCGCCCGCACCTGCGGTCGCCGCCGCAGCCGCTGCGGCGGACCCCGCTGCCGGCGCGTCGTTGTTGAGCTTCGGTGGTGGCGGCGCGCCGAACAGGTCGGTGGGTCGAGGTGGCGCTCCGGGGATCTTCTGGATCGCATCGAGCGCGATGTTGACGAGCTCGGTCGACAGCCGCGAGTAGCTCAACGGCTCGGCCCTGCGCTGCCCGGCGGTCACCGCGTAGTTCAGGTACGCCGCCAGCACCCGGCCCTTGCCGGGGTCGAATCCCGTCGTCTGCGCGATCGTGTACGAGTAGGTGGACGGGAAGTAGGCACGAGCGTCGGGCCCGTCGTAGCGGAGCTTGAACGTGCCGTCGCCGTTGCCGGTCGCGTAGCCCAGCGCAACGGTCGAGTTGGGCGGATCCGGCGGGGTGAACGCTCCGGCGGGGTTCTGCACCAGCGCCACCGGCAGACGCTTCTGCTTGGGGTAGGCGGTCTCGATGTAGGTGATCGTGTCGGGGTTGGCGAGGACGGAGTTGATGATGCCGTCCGAGGAGAACGCCTGCTGCACCGAGCCGTAGCCGGTCGGCCACTGCGAGATCGGCCGACCCTGCTGGAGGTACTGGTCCTGGCCGTACTGACCCTTGCCGATGAAGCTGCGGAACGCGTTCCAGACCTCCGGGGCCCGGGAGATGCAGTACTCGCTGAGCACGTAGCTGGTGCCCGAGCGGTCCTGTCGCACCACGGGCCGGACCGGTCGGGCTGGCAGCGCGACGCCCGGGTTGAGCGCGGCGATCGCCGGGTCGTTCCACTGGATGCCGGGCTCGGTGAACAGTCGGCACACCTCACGTGGGGTCAGCTTGATGTTGCCGATCCGGCTCCCGGTGGTGCCGGCCGCGACGTTGTAGGTGAAGGCCAGGGCACCTGCGGCGACCGGCACGTACACGAAGGCGGCTCGGGGAGAGCTCCGCACCCGCGCGAGCTCCTCCTCCAGGAACGGGATGTCGCTCTGGCCGAAGTCGAGTGCACCCGAGAGGTACTTGTCGCGGCCGAAGCCGGACCCGGCTGCCGAGTAGTTGACGTTCAGGTTGTACGGCGGCTTGGCGACGTCGGAGCGCCACTGGGAGATCATCACGCTGGGGAACGAGGCGCCGCCGCCGGTGACCGTCGGGCCGTCGGCACCCGCCGGTGTCGCGGGCACGATCGCTCCCAGCAGCGCGACGGCGCTGGTGACCAGGACCAGCGCCGCCGCGCGGCGCCGACCGATCGCTGCGTGCGTGCTCATCCGAACCTCCCGCTGACGTAGTCCAACGTGCGTGGGTCGACCGGGTCGCCGAACATGCGCTCGGTCGGACCGGACTCGACGATCCGTCCCGGCTGCCCGAGCTCCTCGACCAGGAAGAAGGCGCAGTCGTCGCTCACCCGCTGTGCCTGCTGCATGTTGTGCGTGACGATCACGATCGTGATGTCGTCGCACAGCTCGCGGATGGTGCGTTCGATCACCCTCGTCGAGATCGGGTCGAGCGCGGAGCACGGCTCGTCCATGAGCAGCACGTCGGGGTGCACGGCCAGCGACCGTGCGATGCACAGCCGCTGCTGCTGACCACCCGAGAGCGACATGCCGCCCTCGTGCAGACGGTCCTTCACCTCGTCCCACAGCCCGGCTCTGCGGAGGCAGCCCTCGACGAGACCGACGGGGTCGTCGGTCGACGTTCCCGACAGGCTCAGCCCGGCCAGCACGTTGTCGGCGATGGACATCGCCGGGAACGGGTTCGGCTTCTGGAAGACCATCCCGATGCGCAGGCGGACCTCGGTCGGGCTCACGTCCTCGGAGTAGATGTCGTCGCCGTCCAGCAGCACCCGACCTGCGAGCGCCGCACCGGGCACCAGCTCGTGCATGCGGTTCAGCGCACGCAGGAACGTCGACTTGCCGCAGCCCGACGGTCCGATCAGCGCGGTGACCCGTCCAGGCTCCATCGCCAGCGAACACCGCTCGAGCACCTTGCGCTCGCCGAACCACTGGCTCAGGCCGACCGCCTCGAGGCGCGCGCCCGGGGCGGTGGTCCCGTCGGGTACGTCGCGGAGGTCCACGACATCGGGGCCGACGGCGACGGCCGGCAGGTCCACCCGAGTCGGGGTCTCCGTCGGGTGCGCCGGGATGGCGAACGGGTCGGCCGAGGGCCGGTACGGCGGCGGCAGCTGCGGGGTGGGTTCCATCGGAGGGGACTGCATCGGAGGGGACTGCATCGGGGTGGGCTGGAACGTGCTCATCGGGCTCCTCGTCGGCGTGCGCCCCGTTCGCCCACGACACGGGCGATGACGAACAGGATCAGGACGAGCAGCATCAGCACCAGGGCTCCGCCCCAGGCGCGCTCGTTCGAGAGGTCGTCCGGGGTCCGGATGTTCTGCCAGATGTAGAGCGGCAGGTTCGACTGCGGCCCGTCGAAGGGGTTGAGGTTCGTCACGGAGTTGCCGAACGCGGTCAGCAACACCGGCGCGGTCTCACCGATCGCCCGTGCCACGCCCAGGATCGAGGCGGTGATGAGGCCGGCCCGAGCGGTCGGCAGCACGACCTGGAGCACGGAGCGCCACTGCGGTGCACCGAGCGCCAGCGCCGACTCGCGCAGGCCGTCGTCGATCGTGCGCAGGATCTCCTCGGCGGTGCGGGTGATGATCGGGATCATCATGATCGCGAGTGCGACGCCCGCCGAGGCGCCCGAGAATCCGTGGCCCTCGTTCACCCAGATCGTGAACACGATCAGCCCGGCGACGATCGACGGCAGTCCGCTCATGGCATCGACGACGAAGCGGGTCGGCACGGCGAGGCGACCCTTGACCTCGTGCAGGTAGACGGCGGTCAGGATCGCGATGGGCACGGAGATCACGGTGGCGATCGCGATCTGCTCGAGCGTGCCGATGAGGGCGTGGCGGATGCCGCCGCCGGCATCGAGCGGGCCGACCTCGGACATGTCCTCGACGAAGAACTCGGCGCTGAGCATGCCGATGCCCTTGATCACGACGTACGTGACCATCCACAACAGGACCCCGACCGTGACCAGCCCCGACAGCCAGATCAAGGTGGTCACCAACCGGTCCTGGGCCACCACCGAGCTGGTGCGGTCCCGGCCCAGCACGTACGACGTGGCGAGGAACCACAGCAGCGCCCAGATGGCGAACGTCAGTGGGTGGGTCCAGTCCATCACCAGGCACAGCGTCCAGGACGCCATCGCGCCCGAGACCGCCGACACCGCGAGCTCGATGCGGTCCTGGGTCGACAGCTGTCGTGGTCGCCGGGGCCGTTCGTCGATCGGCGGCCACGGCGTCGGCGCGAGCTCCTCGACCTGCTCGACCTCGACGTCGGGAGCCGCGGTCCCTCCGTGCGGGAGGGCGCCCTGCTCGATCGGCGCCGGCGAGTCGAGGCGAAGCTGCTCGGTGCTCATGCCATCGCCTGCGAGCGTCGCACGATGGCACGGGCGAACAGGTTCACCACGAGGGTGAGCACGAAGAGCGCGAGGCCGGCGGCGATCAGGCCGTTGATCTCCAGGCCCTGAGCCTCGTTGAACTTGGTGGCGATCAGCGCGGACACCGAACCGCTGCCCTGCTCGAGGATGTTCAGGTTCGCATCGATCACCAGCGAGATGACCAGCACCACTGCGATGGTCTCCCCGAGTGCGCGGCCGAACCCCAGCAGGACCGATCCGACGATGCCGCTGCGCCCGAACGGCAGCAGCACGTCGCGGATCATCCCCCACCGGCTGCCGCCGAGCGCCAGCGCGCCCTCGCACTGCACCCGTGGGCACTGGGCCATGACGTCTCGGGAGACCGAGGTGATGATCGGGATGATCATGAACGCCACCACGAAGCCGGCGACGAAGGTCGACTGGTTCAACGACACCCCTGGCTCGCTCAGCCGGAACATCGGGAGGGCGTTGAGGTGGTCCGCCAGCCAGGCGGCGACGCCGACCAGCGGCGCCTGGAGCGCGAAGAACCCCCACATGCCGAAGATCAGGCTGGGGATGGCCGCGAGCAGGTCGACCGCGCTGGTCAGCACCCGCCGAACCCGCGCCGGCGCGTACTCGTTGATGAACAAGGCCAGCCCGAGCGCCATCGGGACCGCCACGACGAGCGCGACCACCGAGATGAGCACGGTGTTCACCAGGAGGCCCCAGACGCCGAACTCCTCCTGGTCGGGTTGCCACACCGAGGAGCTGACGAAGTCCCACAGGCCCGACACCTGCACCGCAGGTGCGGCCTTGACCGTCAGGAAGACTGCGGTGGCGACCATGATCGACAGGCACAGCGTGGCCGCTGCCGCGGCGATGCCACGGAACACGCGATCGCCGGTGGTGTGCGCGACCGGCAGCGTGCGCGGCAGCTCGTCGAGGTCCTCAGGGGCTGTGATCGCCACGGCGCCGAGTGTCACGGATCAAGGTGACCTCGATCTGTTCACCGCCTGAACGCTCGGGGAGAGGCCGGTGAATTTCGGCGGCTCAGTTGCCGTTCGTCGACCAGTGCCAGGGCTCCGACGGCAGGTTGTACAGGCCGAACGCGCTGGCGTGCTGGGCCAACCAGCGGTGACACGCCGTGCTCCGACGGGCGCAGTGCGCGAAGTCGACCGCCAGTCCGCGTTCGTGCATCGAGCGGCCGGGACGCGCTGTCGGTGGCGCGCATGACGCCGACGGCGCCAGGAACACGGCGTCGAACGTCGACCCGCAGTGCGCACGGCGCAGCTCCACCTGACGAAGGGCGTCACGGTGGCCCCAGCCGTCGAGCGCGACGCCGTCCGCAGCTGCCGCGGCCACCAGCGCGGCGACCCGATCGGCGATGAGCTGGTGCACCCGGATCGTCGTGCCCGGCACTCGCACGATCTCCGCGGGCGTCGGGAACCCGTGGGCGGTCACGGACCAGCCGCCGTCCGCGTGGCGGTCGACGACGACCGCGCCGGACGCGGTGACCGCATCCACGGACAGGCGCTGCGACAGGGCGTCGCTCGCGACGAACCCGAGCACCCGGGTGTGCGCTCGTTCCAGCAGCGCCCGGACCTCGGCGACGACCCGAGTGCGTTCGACCACCAGGGCGTCGACGGCCTGCTGCTGGCGCTCCGCCTCGGCCAGGCCCGCCTCGGCCCGGGCCGTGGCCTGGTCCGCCTCGAGCGCAGCGGCCCGGGCCGCGTCGCGGGCTCGATCGAAGCGACGGCTCGCGGCCGAGAGGCGATCGGCGCGAGCAGCGAGCACAGCGCTCGCGGTCGACCGCTCAGCCACCTCGCCGCGCAGCGCGGCCACCTCCACGTCCTGCGGCGGGTCGAGGTAGGCCGCGACGGCCAGCTCCCGGAGCTCCTCGCGAGCGGCGACCGCATCCCGCTCGGCCTGTTCGGCACCCGCGTTCGCCTCGGCGGCGAGCGTCGCGGCGTGGTCGCGCTCGACGAACGCCGCCGCGACTCGAGCCCGCGCCGCGACGAGCGATGCGTCCGCCTCGTCCAGCCGCGCCTGCGCGTCGGCCTCCACGAGGCGCGCTGCGGCGACTGCGTCCACATCCGACCCCAGCAGCCTGGCGAGCCGCTCCTCGGCGACCACCGACGACGCGCCCGTCACGGGCGCCGACGCCCCCGTCGCCACCTCCTCAGGCAGCTCTGCGGTCTCGTTCGGCGGCGGCGCGGTGACGAGCGGCTCGGCGAGGTCCGGGACTGCGCTCGGATCGTCCGCCGGCGGCTCGGGGCCCGGCGCTGGCCCCGCCAGCATCGTCGTCGTCGACGACTCCGGTGGCGCGGTCGGCGGCGCAGGCTCCTGTGCCGCCACGGAGCCGGCGACGGTGACCAGCACCAGGAGCGGCGTCAGGAGCACCACCCGTCGCAGCAGCCGAGCCGGGCCGTGCCCGCCCGGATGCACGCCGCGGCGCCCTCGATCCATGGTGCGACTCCCGGTCCGGCCCTGCCACGCCCGAGCGCGTGCTCGGTGGTGGTCCGCGACCACCGCTGCGGGAGGGTAGGGAGCGCAGCTGAACCCGACGCGTCGTCAGGAGGAACATCGGGTGACGACTCGGCGGACGAGACCCCGCGGTGCTCGCCGATCAGGTGCCGCACTCGTCGAACGGCGAGGCCGGCACCCCCTCGGGGTGCGCGAGCGCCTGGTCCCGGTACGCCTGGAACTCCGGGCGCTGCGCGAAGAAGTCGAGCCGGGGCTGCACGGCCGCAGGGACGTCGAGTCCGAACACGTAGGCGCTGAAGGCCTCGGCCAGGTCCTCCTCGGGGCTGCTGGCTGCGTACACCCCGAGGAAGCCGGGATCAGCGACGCAGCGCGACTCGGCGCCGGGCTCATCGCCCTGGGTCGGGTCCGGGATGGACGCGAGCTGCTCAGGTGACCAGAAGCGGTCGATCCACTCCATCAGCAGTGCGCCGTCGACGAAGCAGCCGTTGCCGTTGTGGAACGTCGGGCAGTCCTCGGGCTGGACGTCGAGGTCGAGCTGGTCGGGGGTCTGGGTGAACACGTGCGACATCTCGTGCGCCAGCGTCAGGCGCATCTGCTCGGGGTCGTCCACGGCCAGCGGCAGGTTCACGACGATGCCGAATCGGTCGTTGCCGGTGCCCAGCGGGGTGGCGAAGGCCAGGACGTCGGAGTCCGGCTCGTCGTAGCCGGCGAACACGCCGAGGTCGGCGAGGTCGGCGGCCGGCACGATGGAGGTCAGCTCCTGCCAGGCGACATCGAGCCGTTCGTCGGGCTCACCCGCGCAGAGGCCCTCGATGACGCCGTCGGACACGGCGTACGCCGCGACCACGGGACCCTCGTCGGGCCCGATGGTCTCGGGGTCGCAGTCGGGGTCCGACACACGCTCGGTGGTCGCCGGATCGACGGTTCCGACGGTCTCGGCGGTGACGTCGCCGTCGGAGCAGGCGAGCGCACCGAGCAGCAGCACGATCAGCAGTGGCAGCAGGCGGATCGACATCTGCTCGAGGCTACGGCCGACCCCAGTAGTCCACACCGCTGAGCTCCTGGTAGCGCTCCTGGAAGACGTCGCCCTCGAGCGCCCAGACCTCCATGAGCGCAGCATCGTCATGGCGACGACGCATGCCGTCGAGCACGTCGGCGTCACCCACCAGACGACGCAGCGGCGGTTCCGGCGCCGCCACCGCCTCGGCGATCGCCTCCGCCACCACCTCGGGGGCGACGGCGCTGGTCGTGAGGCTGTGGGTCAGGATCTGCAGCAGCGCGGCGCGAGCCGCCGGGTACGCGGTGTCCTCGGGCGGCGGATCGGCCTTGCCCCAGATCGGGGTGAGGATGGTGCCGGCCTGCACGACGATCACCCGGATCCCGAACGGGGCGACCTCGGCCTGGAGCGACTCGCTCAGCGACTCGACCGCGACCTTCGTCGACGCGTACGGGCCCATCAGCGGCGGCGACAGGATCGCCGACGACGACGAGATGTTGACGATGCGCCCCGCCCCTGCGTCGCGCATCGATGCCAGGACCTGCTGGGTGCAGCGCACCACGCCGAGCACGTTGGTGTCGAACATCGCCTGGTACGTCGACACCGGCGTCTCCTCGACGCTGCCCGATCCGGTGATCCCGGCGTTGTTGACCAGCACGTCGACCGGGCCGTCGGCCAGCACCCGGGCGAACGCCGCCTCGACCGACGCGTCGTCGGTCACGTCGAGCAGCACCGGCACCACCTCGGCGGCGCCGTCCTGGGCGGCGGCCTCGGAGATCGCTGCCAGGCCCTCGTCACGGCGAGCGCCGGCGAACACCCGGTACCCGTCGGCGGCCAGCCGCATGGTCGTGGCCAGGCCGATGCCCGAGTTCGCCCCCGTCACCACTGCCGTCGCTGTCACCATGGTCCCCTTCGGTCGTCCGCGTGCGTGGCGGGCAGGGTACAGGTGACAACCCGAGGCGGCTGTGCTCGGATGGGGCGATGGGAATCCTGATCTTCGGCATCGCCGGCATCGTGCTGATCGTGGCGTTCGTCGCGATCCTCAGCAACCGGCGGGAGTACACCGCCGACGAAGCACCCGAGGATCGCCTGAGCGACGAGGACTTCCGCCGCATCGAGTTCGGCGACGAGGACATCTGAGCGTCCTCGCCCCGGGGGTCACTCCTTGACCTGCACCACCTCGCCCGGCACCTCCTGTGCCAGGAACGCCTCGTAGTCGGACTCACCCGCCACGTAGGCCAGCAGGAAGGCCACCGAGTTGCGGTTGATCAGCTCATGGGCCGTGTCGATCGCCATGAGCTCGGCGGTGCAGCCCTCCTCGGCGTAGTCGGCGACCGCGTCGATGAGCAGCTGCGGCGCGTTCAGCGTGGGCAGCAGCTCCTGGTAGTCGCACACGTCGGTGAACGACTGGTGACCGGCGTCGACCAGGTCGACGCGCCACAGGGGCCGGCCCGCCACCAGCTCCCAGGCCTTCTCGGTGTCGGGGTCGATGGGCGTGGTCACGTCGCGGGTGCCCGACACGAGCAGCGTCGGCACGTCGACGGCCTCGAGCTCGTCGGCCGAGTTGAGCTCGCTGGCCGGCGCCATAGCGACGACGGCGTCGACGCGGTCGTCACCCGGCAGCGTGCCCAGGTCGTTCGTGTAGCCACCGACGGTCGCCAACGCGGTGAAGCCGCCGAAGGAGTGACCGGTCACGCCGATGCGCTCCGCGTCGATCGACCCGGCGAAGGGGCTGTCGGTGCTCGACGACGCCGCCAGCATCTCGGTGATGAGCAGGTCGACGTCCGCGACGCGGTCGTAGGCGATCTGGTCACGATCGAACTCGCCGCCGGCGACCAGCTCGATGGCCGTGTTGCCGACGTGGTCGACCGAGGCGACGACGAAGCCGTGGCTGGCCAGCAGCTCGGTGAAGAACGACGCGACGTAGCGCAGCCCACCGCTGCCGTGGGAGTAGACCACCAGCGGGAACGGTCCGTCGGTGCTCACCGCCACATCGGCCAGCGCACTCGACGACGCGAACTCGATGCCGGGGATGAACTGGTACACGCTGGGCGACCCGGTGGTGCCGGCCGCCGCCGGGTACCAGACGTCGGCGACAAGGTCGCGGCTTCGAGACGCGTCGCTGAGCTGCAGGGTTCGACGGCCCACTGCGAAGGGGCCCGGCTCCGACGGCGACGGGAGCGACGGATCCGGCTCGGCGGCGGTGGTGGTGGTGGTCTCCGACGTCGAGGGCTCGTCGCCCGACGCGTCGTCGCTGCTCGAGCACCCCGCGACCAGCGCCATGGCCGCCAGTGCGGCGATGACCACCGATCCGAACCGTGAAGCTCCCGCTGCGCGCACGACCACGACCCCCTTGTCGCACCGCCGGGTGCGGTGCGGCGTCACTCTACGGCGCAGGCGACACGGTTCCCGAGGCGCCCCCAGCCCCCTCGAACGTGGCGGCGAGGTGCTCGGCGAGCACCACGGCGGTGCAGGAGGGGCCGCGACCGGGTGCGTCCGGCAGGATCGATAGGTCGACCACCGCCAGTCCGTCGACGCCGCGCACCCTGCCCAGCTGGTCGACCACGGCGTCGGGGTCGTCGTCGGGGCCCATGGGTGCCGTGGCACACAGGTGGTGCGAGGTGCCAAGGTATGCCGCGACCCACGCGTCCAGGTCCCGGTCGACTGCGACGATCTCGGGGGACGGGCCGTGCCAGTGCTCCACGAGCGACCCGAAGTCCTCGCTCCGCACGAGGTCGACCGCGGCGCGCACCGCGGCGCGCCAGTCGGCACGGTCGCCGGCGTCTCGCAGGTAGCCGGCGTCGATCCAGGGTCGGTCGCCGTCGTGGTGCAGCACCGCTGGCGTGTGGGTGGCCATGACCGAGACCCGCAACGAGAGTCGGCGGTCGTGCGGAGCCATGCGATTCGCGCGGCCGTAGGGCGTGCACATGGCCAGGACCTCCACCGGTGCACCCGATGGGGTGCGCAGGTGGAGCGCTCCCTGGAACAAGGGTGCGCCCGCGTCGAGCAGGTCGGCCCGCGTGTCGTACAACAGGTCGAGTGCAGCATGGTTGCGCGCTCGCGTGCCGAGTCCGGGTGCGTCGACCACCACGTCGATGTCGTGCGCACGCAGGCTCGCTGCGGGGCCGATCCCGGATCGCCGCAGCAGCTCGGCCGAGCCCAGCGCGCCGGCGCTGAGCACGACCGTCACGGCATGCACCGTCGCCGACCGGCCGTCGGCGTCGACCAGCTCGACCCCGACGGCGCGGCCCCGGTCGAACAGGACCCGCACCACGTGGCAGCCGGTCCGCAGCGTCGGCCGGCCGACCTCGGCGGCACCGAGGTAGGCACGGGCGCTGCTGAGCCGACCGAGGTCGTCGACGTTGCGGGGTACGGTCCCCCACCCGTCGCCACCGCCGCCGTTCAGGTCGGGCTGTTCGGCGTGGCCCAGCGAGGCCGCCGCGGCGAACAGCGCCTCGGTCACGGCGTGTGGCGGGTGCGCTGCGCGGGTGACCCGCATCGGACCCTCGCCGCCGTGGCGCTCGGTGGCACCCAGCTCGACGTCGGTCTCGAGGCGTCGCATGGCCCCCAGCACCGACCCGAGCGACCAGGCGTCGTTGCCCGCGGCGGCCCAACGGGCCAGGTCGGCGTCGGTCGGACGCACGAAGTACGCGCCGTTGACCGCACCCGAGCCACCCAGGACGGCACCGGCGATCAATGGGCTCACCCGGTCGCCGGCGCCGGTGCGCAGCGCGCTCGACACGACCGTCGGGTCGCCGTCGCCGGGCAGGCGGTCGGGGTCGAGCGTCGTCGGTCGGGGGCCGCCGCGCTCGACCAGCAGCACCGAGCGCGCAGGGTCCTGCGCGAGGCGGGCGGCGAGTGCGGCACCGGCCGAGCCGGCACCCACCACCACCACGTCGTACTGCTCGGTGCCGGTCATGGCTGCACAGCATGACGCGACGGAGGCCGGCGCGTCGCGCCGGCCTCCGTCGGGATCACGTGGACTGCGATCAGGATGCGGCGCCGTGCAGCGCTTCCTGGATCTCGGCCTCGTCCTCGGCGGACAGCGACGTCTTGATGACCTCGCCACCGAACTTGGACAGCCCGGTGAGCGCCTTGTCGGTGGTCATCTGCTCCACGATCATGAACAGCGCCGAGGTGCCCGGCTGCATGGCTTCCTTGACCTGGTCCTGGAAGCCCTTGTCGATCGAGGACTTGGCGAGCTTGCCGCCGAGTGCGCCGAACGCAGCGCCGAGCGCCATGCCCAGGACGGGCACGAAGAACAGGATGCCGAAGAGCATCCCCCAGAACAGCCCCCAGGTGGCACCTGCGCCGACCTCGTGCTGGTTGGTGACCGTGCGGAACTTGCCGTCGTCGGAGCGGATGATCGCGGCGACGGCGTCGGGCTGGATCACCAGGTCCTCGGCCAGGTGGTGCACCTCGTCCATGGCGGACAGCGCGGTGGTGGTGTCGGGGTAGGCGATCGCGATCAGGTCGGGCATCTTCAGTCTCCTCGGAAGCAACGGCCGCCGCTCCGGCGGCCGTGCATGACGGTACCGCCACGAACGACGAATCGGACGCCGTCGGTGGCACTGCGGTCACGCGCCGCGTGCGCGACCGCTCAGATCTCGACCTGGGACCCGACCTCGACCACCCGGTCCGCCGGCAGCCGGAAGAAGCGCGCCGCGCTCGCCGCGCTGCGCAACTGGAAGGCGAACAGCCGCTCCCGCCAGTTGGCCATGCCGGGGATCGTGGAGGCGATCACGGTCTCGCGCCCGAGGAAGAACGTCAGCGATTCGGCCGTGAGCGGCAGTCGGTCGTCGGACAGCTTCAGCAGGGCCACCTCGACGTCGGGCTCCTCCATGAAGCCGTAGTGCAGCGTCACCTGGAACACGCCGTTGCCGTACTCCTGGATCTCCGAGCGCCGCAGCTCGTCGACGGTCGGCACGTCGTCGGTGAGGATCGACAACAGGATGACCCGTTCGTGCAGCACGTGGTTGTGCCGGGTGTTGGTGATGAGCGCAGGCGGTGCCGCACCGGAGCCCTTGAACAGGAACACCGCCGTGCCGGGCACCCGTGACATGCCCGACGTCGCCACGTCCTCGAGGAAGCGCTCGATCGGCGTCTCGCCCCGGCGGATGCGCTCGGCCAGGATGCGACGACCGGTGCGCCACGTCGTCATCGCCACGATGATCACCATCGCGACCACGATCGGGAACCAGCCGCCGTTGGGGATCTTCGCCACGTTGGCACCGAAGAACGCCAGGTCGATCACCAGCAGCGGGACCGTCACGGCCATGACCTTCGGCAGCGACCACTTCCAGGTGTCGTGGGCGAACGACGCCATCAGCACCGTGGTGACGCCCATCGTGCCGGTCACCGCGATGCCGTAGGCGGCCGCCAGGTTGGACGAGGTCTGGAAGCCCAGCACGAGCGAGATCGAGCCCAGCATGAGCAGCCAGTTCACGATCGGCACGTAGACCTGACCCATGTGCGACGCCGAGGTGTGCGAGATGGCCAGGCGGGGCAGGTAGTCGAGCTGGACCGCCTGCACCGTCATGGAGAACGCACCCGAGATGAGCGCCTGCGAGGCGATGATCGTGGCGCAGGTGGCCAACGCCACCAGGAAGGGCCGCGCCCACTCGGGCCCCATCAGGAAGAACGGGTTCTCGATGGCCTCGGGGTTGTTGATGAGCAGCGCGCTCTGTCCGAAGTAGTTGAGCAGCAGGCAGGGCAGCGCCACGGTGAACCAGCCCGCCCGGATCGGGCTACGCCCGAAGTGGCCCATGTCCGCGTAGAGCGCCTCGCCGCCGGTGACCACCAGGAAGATGCTGCCCAGCGACAGGAAGCCGGCCCAGCCGTTGCTGAACAGGTAGTCGAGGCCTCGCAGCGGGTTGATCGCGGCGAGCACGCTGAGGTCGTCGATCAGGTTGGTGACGCCCAGGACCCCGAGCACGGAGAACCAGACCAGCATGATGGGCCCGAAGACCTTGCCGACCGCACCGGTGCCGCGCTTCTGCACGGCGAAGAGCGCGACCAGGATGCCCACCGCGATGGGGATGACATAGCTCTCCAGGCTGGGCTCGACGACCTTGAGGCCCTCGACGGCGCTCAGCACCGAGATGGCCGGGGTGATCACGCCGTCGCCGTAGAGCAGCGCCGTGCCGAACAGGCCGAGCAGCACCAGCCACTTGAGCCGTCCGATGACCACCGCGCCGTGGCGCGGGGCCACCAGCGACGTCAGCGCGAGGATGCCGCCCTCGCCCTTGTTGTCCGCCCGCAGCACGTACAGCAGGTACTTGACCGACACGATGATGATGAGCGCCCAGAAGACCAGCGAGAGCGCACCGATGACGTTGGCGTCGTCGACGGCGAGGCGGTCGTTGTGGAAGGTCTCCCGGAAGGCGTACAGCGGGCTGGTGCCGATGTCGCCGTAGACGACGCCCAGGGCGCCGAGGGTGAGGGCCGCGAGGCCAGCTCTGTGGTTGTCCGCTCGGTCGCTCAACGCCACTCGGGTTTCTCGGCGGGTCCAGCCCCGCACTGCTGCTCCGCTCGGGCTGTCGGAGCTTCGAGATGCTAGACGTCGCCGCGGTGGAATCCCACCCCCACGTGGGCCACCGCCACCAATCGGCCACCGACGGTGCCCACGTCGTCGGCACCCAGGTCGCGCAGCTCGACCCGCAGCACCGAACGGTGCTCGTCGCCCAGCACGACGCCTGCGGCGGTGCCGACGGGTCCGATCCTGCATTGACCCAGGTGGTACACCGACACCTCGTCGACCGCATCGGGCGAGGTGCCCGCCACCGTGGTCGCCGCGCCCGCGGCGATCGCCGCCGCGACCCCGCCGTTGAGCGCACCGAAGGAGTTGCGCACGTACGGCGCCAGCGGTGTCTCGGTGTGGCCGCCCGCGACGTCGAGGACACGCTGACCCAGCTCGGCGTCGAAGCGGCGGCTGCCCACGGCCGCCCCCTCGGCGCCGAAGCGCACCCGGGCGCCCGGCTCGGTCGAGCGACCCGACAGGTCGAGGTTGTCGTCGCGGCGTGGCAGCCGTGCGAACGCCAGCATGGCGACGCCGATCGGCGCACCTCCGCCAGCCGCGTGGATCTGCACCTCGATCGTCACCGTGTTGCGGCCGGCTCGCAGCACCTCGGCGTGCATCACGAGCGGCCCCGGAGGTGGGACGTGGAGCCGCAGGGCGAGGCTCGAGGTGGCCATCCAGTCGGGTGCGACCACTGCTGCGCACAGGGACCCGCCCAGCACGTCAGCCACGGTGGCCAGCGCACCCACCGACCACGGACCCGGGTCGAGGTGCGCCCGATGCGCGGTGGCGGACACCACCTCGACCTCGAAGGGCAGGTCGCGCAGCGCGTGGTGCGTCGGCGGGTACGGCTCGGCGTTCACCCCGGCTCGGCGAGTCGTTCGAACAGCTCCGCCACGTCGCCGCCCTCGGCGTTGCCGAGCGCGACCTGCAGCGCCAGACGGGCCTTGCCGGCGGTGAGCCCGTGCGAGGACCGCGCGCCGGCTGCGTGCAGGGTGGCGAACCCGCCGTCGCCGCCGTAGATCGGGGTGGGCTCGCCACGACGGCAGCGGCTCGCCACCACCACGGGCACCCCCCGCTCGAGCGCACCCATCAGCCCGGCGGCCAGGTTGCGGTTGACGTTGCCGGCGCCGGACGCCTCGACGACCAGACCGTCCGCGCCGCGTGACAGGTGCCAGTCGACCAGGTCGGCATCCGCGTCCCACTGCGAGCTCAGGATGGGCACCACCCCGGCGGGCGCCAGCTCGCTGCGTGGCGTCGCGGCGGGTGACGCCGCGAGGAACCGCACCGACGCCTCACCCACCTCGCCCACCGGTCCGCGCCCGGGTGAGTCGAACGTGGCGAGCGCCGTCGCGTGGGTCTTGGTGACCCAGCGAGCGTGGTGCAGCTCGCCGTTGACGCACACCAGCGCGCCCCGACCCCGAGCGGCAGGATCCGCGGCCACGCGCAGCGCATCGAGCAGGTTGCGCGGTCCGTCGCCCGCGAACTCCGACGCGTGCCGCATCGAGGCCGTCAGCACGACCGGCGCGTCGACCATCGGACGGACCAGCAGCTCGGCCAGCCAGGCCGTCTCCTCGAGCACGTCGGTGCCGTGGGTCACCACGACGCCCTCCGCGCCGGACTCGATCGCCCGGCGGGCCTGGCCGACCACCTCGGCAGCCTGTGCCGACGTCAGGTTCCAACTGCCTGCGACGCGCAGGTCGACCACCTCGACGTCGGCGTCGACGGGCACGCCGGCGAGCAGCTCCGAGCCGACGAGCGTCGCGGTCACCCGGCCGTCCGCGCCCCGGGTCGACGCGATCGTCCCACCGGTTGCGATCAGGGTGACGGCCATCGGCGGATGGTAGGGCTCCTGAGAGGAGTGCGGGGTCCCGACGCCGGCGTCGGCCGCGACGTCGACCTGCTGGATAGCCTGCGCACCCGTGACTCGCACACGTTGGACGCCCCTCGCCGTGCTGCTCGTGGTCGTGGTCGTCGGCGCCTGCAGCGGCACCGGCACCGCGACGGCCTCGAAGCAGTCCGAGCCCCGCGACGTCGATGCCACGTCCACGCCCGCCGAGCCGGGCACGCTCGAGTGGTCGACCTGTCGCGACACCCTGGCGCGCACGGCCGGCCTCGAGTGCGCCAGCCTGAGCGTCCCGCTCGACCCTGCGGAGCCCGAGGGCGAGACCATCTCGCTCGCGGTCGCCCGCGCACCGTCGACGGGGAGCGAGCAGGAGCGCCTCGGGTCGCTGGTGCTGAACCCCGGCGGTCCCGGCGGCTCGGGCATCGAGTTCCTCACCGGCGCCGCGACGGCGTTCCCGACCGAGCTGACCGACCGCTTCGACCTGGTGTCGTTCGACCCCAGGGGCGTGGGCGAGAGCACCCCGGTCCGCTGCGTCGACGACGCCACCAAGGAGGAGCAGCTCAGCGGCGACCTCTCCCCCGACACCGACGAGGAGCTCGACGCCGCGGTGGACGACCAGCAGGAGTTCCTCGACGGCTGCGAGGAGAACGCCGGCGAGCTGATCGAGCACATGAGCACCGCCGACGTGGCAGCCGACATGGACCTGCTGCGCGCGGCGCTCGGCGAGGACCAGCTGAACTACCTCGGCTACTCCTACGGCACCTCCATCGGCGCGGTGTACGCCACGTTGTTCCCCGAGAACGTCCGGGCGATGGTGCTCGACGGCTCCGTCAGCCCACAGGCCTCGGAGGAGGACCAGCTGCTGGCCCAGGCCCTCGGCTTCGAGCGGACCCTGGCGAACTTCGTGGCCGCCTGCAACGCGTCCAGCGACTGCGCGCTCGCCCCGGACGCGAAGGGGGCGATCGATGCGACCCGCCAGCAGCTCGAGGCCGCGCCGGTCGAGGTCGAGACCGAGTCGGGGTCGAGGACCCTGGGGCCCGACCTGTTCGACCTGGCGGTGGCCACCGCGCTGTACGACACCACGTTGTGGGGATCCCTCGCGCTGTCGGTGGACCAGGTCGACCGCGGCGGCGCCGCCACCCTGCTCTCGCTGGTCGACCGCCAGACCGGGCGCCAGCCCGACGGGACCTACGACAACTCCTCGGACGCCCAGACCATGGTGTCGTGCAGCGACAGCGACGAGCGACCGACGGTCGACGATGCGACGGCCACCGCCCGGCGCATCCTGGAGCAGGCGCCGACGTTCGGCGACATCACGGCATGGGGCGCGCTGGGCTGCGTCGACTGGCCGACGGCGGCCAACCCGCTGCCGGAGCTGACCGGCGCGGGCGCTCCCACGGTGCTCGTCGTCGGCACCGTCGGTGACCCGGCGACCCCGTACGAGTGGTCGGAGCAGATGGCCCAGGCGCTCGAGTCCGCTGTGCTGTTGACCTATGAGGGCGACGGACACACCGCGTTCCTGCGGGGCGGACCCTGCATCGACGACGCCGTGGTGGCCTACCTCGTCGAGCTGACGGTGCCGGCCGAGGGCACCCGTTGCCCCGCACAGGGCACCGAGGCGACCTTCACGAGCATCCGCGACGAGGTGCTGGCCCAGTTGGAGCAGAGCATCCCGAGCGAGGTCGCCACGTGCGTCATCGACGGGATCATCGCCGACATCGGCGAGGCGGAGTTCACCCAGCTGGTCCTGAGCGGCGACCAGGAGCGACTGACCCGACTCGTGACCGCGCAGGCCATGCAGTGCGCCTCGGGCGGGCTCTCGGGCGATTGACCCGCGCCGGCACCACGTCCGCGGTGACCGGCGTCAGCTGAGCAGGCTGGCGAGTCCCCAGACGGCGGCGACGGCGCCGATCACGATCATGGCGACGGTGCGCCCGAGCGGTGGGCGCTCCGGCGTGGCCTCGCCGTCCTCGGTCGGCGTCGGCGGTCGGACCAGCGCGAGCAGCGGACCGATCACCATGGCGGCGCCGAACGCCAGCACCATCCACGGCAGGAAGTCCTCGCCCAGGAAGAGCTGGGCGTCGCCGTCGGCCTGCGCCAGCAGTGCCCAGTCGGTCGCCGCGAGCACTCCGTTCACGCTGCGAGCGCTCCCGCCGAGTCGGTCCGGAGGCCGCCGACGGCACCCCGGAGAAGAATTCCCACGAACGGCTCAAGTTCTGCCGTCAGCCTCCGATACTACTACTACCGGTGGTTTCGCCCCCACCGGCAACACAGCCGGGGCACATGGAGCGGGGGATCACATCTCCCTCCATACGCATCGCCTCCAGCGCTTCCCAGGTGCTGGCTGCCTTCGTGGCCTCCGCTCCGCCCCGCGGCTGTGACCCATCCGAACACCACCGGCCGAACCCCACGGGTTCGGCCGTCGTGCGTCACCGGAGCGATACGGTGATCGCATGCGCTGCGCGACCGACTCCGGAGCGAAACGTTTCACCTCGCCTCGTCACCAGCCGATGGGACTCTCGTGGTGAACCCCCGTGCTGTCGCTCTGACCATCGGGCTGCTCGGCGCCTGCGCCGGCATCCTCGCGCTGGTCCTCTCCGAACCTCTGCTCGGCCTGGCCGCCGGCGTGCTCGCCGTCGGTGCCGGCGCGCTCGCCTTCGCCGTGCGGACCGACACGAGCGAGCTCGAGCAGCGCCTCGCATTGCACCGAGCGGCCGAGGACGACCTGGGGGCACAGGTCGCCGAGCGGGACCGGGAGCTGGCACAGGCACGCGCACAGCTCGAGCGCCTCGAGACCGACCTGGCCGAGGCGGCGGTGCGCAACTCGTCGGTCGCCGCCCCGTCCGCGGTGCCCACCGACGATCCTGCGTCGCTGACCGACCAGGACTCCCAGCTGTTCTCCGAGGCGTACTTCAAGGTCGCGCTCGACGCCCGGATCGCCTCGGCGCGTCGGCACCTGCGTCCGGTCGCCATCGCGCTCATCGACGTCGACGAAGGGGTCGCCGGCTCGGGCTCCGGACCCGCCAACCCCGCTCGTGCCGCCGAGTCGATCCGTGAGACGGTCCGCGACGCCGACACCGCATGTCGGCTGGGCGACGGCACGTTCGCGATCATCCTCGAGGACACCCCCGAGAACGGTGCGGTGTGGACCGTCGAGCGCGTGCGCCGCAACCTGGTCAGCCGCTTCGGCAGCCACACCATGTGGGCCGGCGTCGCCTGCTACCCGGCGCACGCCTTCTCCGCCGACGAGCTGCTCGACCAGGCTCGCCTGGCGCTCGGCTCGGCACGGGAGTGGAAGCAGGACCGCATCGAGGTGGCGATCGCCGAGTAGGCGACGGGCTCGGGGACGGTCCGGCTCAGGACTCCTCGGAAAGCTCGGCACGCACGTCGGCGCCGTCGGCGTCGCGCCGCCGGCCGGCCCAGCGCACCCGACCCGGGGTCGCCGAGAGCCGTGCGACCACCTCCGGCATCGGAACGCCGTCCACGGTCGTGACCGACCCACGCTCGCGGTAGTGCGGGTCCGCGAAGATGTCGGCCATGTCGTAGACGGGTGCCACCGCGGCGTGGACCCGCTCGAACTCGGCCAGCACCTCGTCGCGGGTGCGCTCGCCGATCCACGCGCCGAGCCGCTCGTCGATGAGCTCGCGGTGCGCCACCCGCGCCTCGAAGCCGGCGAAGCGCTCGTCGTCGCCCAGACCGATCAGCTCGAGCACCCGTTGCGCGACCGACTCGGCGCTGGACGACACGGCCACCCACGCGCCGTCGGCGCAGCGGTAGGTGTTGCGAGGCACGGTGTAGGGGATGCCGGCACCGAGGCGCTGCTGGGTCTGGCCGAACATCCCGTAGAGCGGGACGAGAGGTCCCATCAGCTGCAGCATCGACTCGATCAGGTTCACGTCGACGACCTGGCCGACGCCGGAGTGCACCGCGACCATCGTGGCGAACGCGCCGACCAGCGCGGCGACCTCGTCGGTCAGCGCGATCGGCGGCAGCAACGGCGGGCCGTCGGGATCGCCGTTGATCGCCGCGAAGCCCGACAGCGCCTCGGCCTGCGTGGCGAAGGCGGTGCGGTCCCGGTACGGCCCGGTCTGACCGAAGCCGGTGACCCGGGTGATGACCAGGTCCGGGTTGGTCCGGTGCAGCACCTCGGGACCCAGACCGAGGCGTTCCAGCGTGCCGGGGCGGAAGTTCTCGACCAGCACGTCCGCGGTGTCGCACAGCGCCCGCATGACCTCCAGGTCGGCCGCGTCCTTCAGGTCGAGCTCGATCACCCGCTTGTTGCGTCCGACGATCTTCCACCAGACCGAGGTGTCGTCCGACGGGTCCTTCCACCCCAGGTCGCGCACGGTGTCGCCGCCGGGTCGCTCGACCTTGATGACGTCGGCGCCGAAGTCGGCCAGGTAGCGGGCGCACCCCGGCCCGGCCACGACCGTCGCCACGTCGATGACGCGCAGGTCCGCCAGCGGACCGGCCCCCCGCTGGTCGGCGTCGGGCGTGTGGCTCACGAGCCGACCGCCGAGGTGTCGATCGCGAAGCAGCGCTCGGCGAGCCGACCCCTGGCATAGCTCGGGTAGGTGCCGCCGAACATGCCGCGGGTGCGCTCGGTCCAGGCGAGCGCCGAGGGTGTGGAGATGCGCCGGTGCACCTGCAGCACGAGCCCGTCGAACACCCGGTACTCCGCCCAGCTGCCCGGGTAGTCCTTGACGCAGGCCACCTCGACGAACGGCACACCCGGCGCGTCGGGCAGCGCCACGACCCGGTTCCGGTGCGTGTGACCGGCGAAGTAGCCGACCAGCGCCGGTCGGCGCGCCATGACGGCGGCGAGCGCCTCGGTGTCGTCGGGCACGATGCCGAACGTGTCGTCGTGCCGGGGCTCCTCGGCCGGGTTCCACACCGGGTGGTGGCCGAACACCAGCACCGGCTGGTCCGAGCGGGCCCCCAGCTCGTCGAGCCACTCGAGCTGCTCGACGTCGAGGCGGCCGTTGACCGTCCGGTCCCGCGAGGTGTCGAGCACCGCGAGCGTGACCCCCGCGAGGCGACGCTCCTGGGTGGGCCAGGCCGCTGCCGGCAGCTCGTGGTAGCTCTCGTGGTTGCCACGCACGTGCACCAGGCGGTCGCCGAACGCGCCGCCGTACACCTCCACGAAGCGCTGGTACTCCTCCATGGTGCCGTTCGAGGTCAGGTCGCCCTTGGCGACCACCGCGTCGACCCCCGCCGCGGCGATGTCGGCGACCGCGCCGGCGTTCATCGTCTCCGGGTAGGGCGGCTCGCCGGGCTCGACCGAGAAGGTGGCCCACTCGTCGACGCCGTCGACCTTGCCGGCCACGGTCTCCCCGAAGTGCACGTCGTTCACCGTGGCGACGCGGCTCAGCAGCTCACCGTGCCGCGGCAGCGTGCGCACCACGTGACCGTCCAGGTCCACCTCGGTGTCCGGTGCCAGGTCGTCGTAGACCGTCGCCTCGGCGCCCCGGAACACGACGGCCTCGTCGTCGGCCAGGGTCATCAGCTCGGGTCGCGCTCCGGGGTCCACGGCCCGAGGATACGTAGCCCGGACCTCCTCGGTGACCCGCTGCTACGGTGCGCGTCGTGCCGTTGGCCGACTGTGGCGGAACGCCCCTGTGGTTCGAGCGTCGAGGGTCGGGGGCCCCGCTGGTGTACTGCAACGGCTCGGGAGCGACGCTGGCGTCGGCCCGGCCGATCCTGGATCGTCTCGCGACCCGGTTCGACGTGGTCGGCTACGACCACCGAGGCATGGGTCGCAGCCCCCTGTCGGACGAGCCCTACGACATGAGCGACCTGGCTGCCGACCTGGCCGGGCTCATGGACCACCTGGGATGGGAGCGCTGCTCGCTGGCGGGCCTGAGCTTCGGCGGGATGGTGGCCCAGGAGCTGGCGGTCACGAGCCCGGATCGGATCGAGCGACTGGCACTGCTGTCCACCTCCCCCGGCGGGGCCTTCCCGTCGTTCCCGCTCGAGACGTTGGCAGCGCTCCCCAACCGGGAGCGGGCGGAGCGCTCGCTGCTGCTGGCCGATCGGCGCTGGACCCCCGAGTGGCTCGCCGAGCATCCCGACGAGCTACGGGTCGTGCTGACGCTGGCGGAGGGCCACGACGCGGACGAGACCGACGAGCAACGCGCCGGACGCATGGCCCAGCTCGAGGCTCGCCGAGGCCACGACGTGGTCGATCGGCTCGACCGGATCACCGCGCCGACCTACGTGGCCTGCGGCGTCCAGGACGACCTCGCGCCGGTGCTCAACAGCGAGGCCATCGTCGCCCGCGTGCCCGATGCACGACTGGACGTGCGTGAGGGCGGTCACCTGTTCCTCTACCAGGACCCTGGCGCGTGGCCCGAGCTGCTGTCGTTCCTGGGATCGCCGGGCGACCCGAGCCGGTGATGCACGGCTGCGGTAGCGTCGCAGCGAGGGTGCTCGGAGGGGGACGGACGATGCGGCGATTCGTGGCGATGGCAGTGATCGGCGCAGGGGTGCTGCTGGCGGCAGCGTGCCAGCCGCCACCGCCGTCGGGGTGGGTGGCACCGGTCGTCTCGGCGGTCATCAGCCCCGATCCCGTGGTGGCGGGCCAGCCCTTCACGATCGAGGTGACCGCCACGGCGAACACCCCGGTGCTCGTCACCGCCGTCCAGCTGTACCGCCCCATCGGGACGCCCGGGGCCGCCTCGCCGTACCCCGATGCGGGCTGCATCGCCGGGGACCTCGCGCCCGGGCTGTCGGTCACCCAGACCTTCACCTGCACCCTGCCGACGACCGCACCCAACGGCCAGTGGCGTGTCAGCGCCACCGCGACCAACGAGGGCTCCGGCGGCTACCGCGGCGGGGGCGACTTCTCCTTCGACGTCACCGGCGGCAGCGACGACCTGGCCCCGCCCGCACTCGAGTCGGTCGAGATCTCACCGCAGCCGGTCGTGATCGGCCAGCCGTTCTCGGTGACGCTGCGGTCCTTCGACGACCACCACGCTGCGCCGGCGCCGACGACGCTCGGCGCCAACATCGTGCTGCCCGCGCCACCCGGGGGCACGGTGAACTGGTCCTGCTCGGCGGTCACGCCGAGCGCCATCAGCGACACGGTGCTCGAGTGGCGCTTCACCGACTGCCTCATCCCCGAGGGCTCGTCGCCGTGGACCTACGCGGGCGGCATCCAGGTGGTCGACCAGCTCGGCTACAGCGCCCGGCTGTCGTTCTCGTTCGCCGCGGTCGCCGGCTGAGCAGGGACCCGCTCGGTCAGGGGCGCACGCGCCGGCTCGGCACCGGCCGCGACCACCAGCGACCCGAGAAGCGCCACCGGGACACGGGATCGCGCAGCGGGCCCGGATCGCCGCCACCCGACATGAGGGTGTGCATGGCCGCCACGATCGCGGCGGCCTCCTCGTCGGTCGGCTCCGGGGAGATGCCACCGACCGGGGTGCTCACAGCGGCATGTTCCCGTGCTTGCGGTTCGGGAGCTCTTCGCGCTTGGAGCGCAGCACCTCGAGCCCGGCGATCAGCTTGATGCGGGTCTCGGCCGGGTCGATCACGTCGTCGACGTAGCCGCGGTCGGTCGCCTCCCACGGGTTGAGGAAGTTCTCCTCGTACGTCTCGATGAGCTCCGCTCGCTTGGCGACCGGATCGTCGGCATCGGCGATGTCGCGACGGTTGACGATCTCGACCGCACCCTGGGCGCCCATGACGGCGAGCTCGGCCGACGGCCAGGCGAAGCACAGGTCCGACCCGATGGACTTGGAGTCCATGACCACGTAGGCGCCGCCGTAGGCCTTGCGGGTGATGACCGAGATGCGCGGCACCGTCGCCTCGCAGTAGGCGTAGAGCAGCTTCGCACCGTGGCGGATGATGCCGTTGTGCTCCTGGTCCACGCCGGGCAGGAAGCCGGGCACGTCGACGAAGGTGACCAACGGGATGTTGAACGCGTCGCAGGTGCGCACGAAGCGAGCGGCCTTCGACGAGGACTCGATGTCGAGCACGCCGGCGTACATGGCCGGCTGGTTGCCGACGATGCCCACCGGGTTGCCGCCGAGTCGGGCGAAGCCGCACACGATCGAGCCGGCCCAGGTGGCGGCGTACTCGAAGAAGTCGCCGTCGTCGCAGACAGCGCGCACGACGTCGCGCATGTCGTAGGGCTGGTTGGCCGAGTCCGGGATGAGGTCGTACAGCTCCTCGCAGCGACGGTCCGCCGGATCGTCGGTCGGCTCGAAGGGGGCCTCGTCGAGGTTGTTCGACGGCAGGAAGCCGAGCAGGTAGCGCACGTCGTCGAGCGCCGCCTTGTCGTCGGCCGAGATGAACTGCGCCACACCCGAGGTGCCGGTGTGCACGCGGGCGCCGCCGAGGTCCTGCTGGGAGACCTCCTCACCGGTGACCTGCTTCACGACGTCGGGTCCGGTGATGAACATGTACGAGGTCTCGTCGACCATGAACACGAAGTCGGTCATGACCGGGCTGTAGACGGCGCCGCCGGCGCACGGGCCCATGATCACCGAGATCTGCGGCGTGACGCCCGAGGCCTTGACGTTGCGGTAGAAGATGCCGCCGTAGCTGGCGAGCGAGACGACGCCCTCCTGGATGCGGGCACCGGCGCCGTCGTTCAGGCCGATCACCGGCGCGCCGACCTTGAGCGCCAGATCCATCAGCTTGTGGATCTTCTCGGCGAACACCCCGCCGAGCGCACCGCCGAAGACCGTGAAGTCCTGGCTGAACACGAAGACCTTGCGGCCATCGACCGTGCCCCACCCGGTGATGACGCCGTCGCCGTAGGGGCGCTCGGCCAGCGCGTCGCCGGCACGGTGGCGGGCCAGCATGTCGAGCTCGTGGAACGACCCCTCGTCGAGCAGGTACTCGATGCGCTCGCGGGCGAGCATCTTGCCGCGTTCGTGCTGACGGGCGATCGAACGCTCGGAGCCGGGCGTGAGGGCCTGTTCGCGGCGGCGGTGCAGGTCCTCGACCCGCTCGCGGATGGGGTGTTCCATGGGTGCGAACGGTACCCGTGCCGGGCGACGGCCCCCAAAACACGGGGCTCGTGGCACGCACCCGGCTCAACGCGGCGCACGCCGGGCCGATGGGGACCCATGGACTCCTCCGACGAGCTGGCGCCCCGAGAGCGCCCTGTCGCACCCGCCAGCACGCTGGCCGTGGCGGCGCTCGTGCTCGGGGCGACCTCGGTCGTGCTGGGCGTCACCCTCATCTGGTTCTTCCTCGCCCTGCCGATGGGCCTGTGCGCAGTGGCCGTGGCGGTCGTGGAACGCCGACGCACCCGCCAGCGCACCGGACGGGCTGCGGGCGGCGTCGTGACCGCCGGGCTGGTGCTCGGCTGCATCGCCGTCCCGCTCAGCCTGGGCGGTCTGATCGTCATCCCGCACATGCGCGGCGCCGTCCAGGAGACGATCGGGTTGACCCAGGACGACGTGAGCAAGGACCTGACCTCGGTGGAGCGGTCCTTCAACAAGAGCGTCGACGACCTGGACCGCACCCTGTCGGACAACGTCGATGAGTCCACGGCCTCGTTGCAGTCCGACTTCGAGGGGCTGGAGAAGAGCTCGCGCGAGGAGCTGCGCCAGGTCGAGGATCGGGTCGCGGCCATCATCGCCGAGGTCGAGCGGACCACCGGCCAGGACCTCTCGCAGCTGGAGGCGACCACGGCGGCCGAGCTCGACGCGCTCGAGGCCGCCCTGCGCGACGACCTGGCCGTCGCCGATGACCGGATCGCCGAGGTCGAGTCCAGACTCGCCGCCGAACAGGCGCGTCTGGCCGAGCGGGTCGCCGCCATGGAGCGCGACGTGTCGTCGGCTGGCACCCCCTGAGGGGCACGTGCGCGTCCGGCGCTACCGTCCACACGGTGAGCACTCCTGAGCGACCGAGGGTGGCGGTGTACTGCGCCTCGCGCCTCGGCGATGATCCCGCCTACGCGGCGACGGCCACCCGGCTCGGCGAGCTGCTCGGCCGTCGGGGGGCCGACATGGTCTACGGCGGCGCCGGCATCGGGCTGATGGGCCTGGTCGCGGACGCGGCGCTCGACGCGGGCAGCCACGTCCTGGGCGTCCTGCCCGACCACATGGCCGAGCGGGAGATCGCCCACGACCGCCTCTCGGAGCTGCGCCTGGTGGCGGACATGACCGTGCGCAAGCGCGTCATGTTCGACGAGGCCGACGCCGTGGTGGCCCTGCCGGGCGGGGTCGGCACCCTCGAGGAGCTGTTCGAGGTCCTGTCCTGGGCGTCGCTGGGACTGCACCCCAAGCCGATCGGGCTGCTCAACGTCGCGGGCTACTACGACCACCTGCTCGCGTTCGTCGACGAGTCCGTGCAACGAGGCCTGACCAAGGAACGGGTGCGGCACCTCCTGCTCGACGACGACGACCCCGAGCGTCTTCTGGACCGCGTGCTGCCCCCCGGGGTGTAGAACGTCGCGGTGCGGCTTCCCGTGGCACCGCCGGTGCACCCCATGTTGGCCAAGGCGGTCCGCGAGCTGCCCGAGGGCGACCTGCTCTACGAGCCGAAGTGGGACGGGTTCCGCTGCCTGGTGTTCCGCGACGGCGACGAGATCGAGCTCGCGAGCCGCAACCAGCGCCCGCTCACGCGCTACTTCCCCGAGCTGCTCGAGCCGCTGCGGTCCCAGCTCCCCGAGCGTTGCGTGATCGACGGGGAGCTGGTCGTGCCGACCTCGCACGGGCTGGACTTCGACCTGCTCGGCCAGCGCATCCACCCGGCCGAGTCGCGCGTGGAACGGCTGTCGGTCGAGACCCCGGCGAGCTTCGTGGCCTTCGACATCCTGGCCCTCGACGACCTGGATCTACGGCCCCTGCCGCTCTCGGCGCGGCGCGACACGCTCGCGGAGCTGCTGGGATCCGCTCAGGCGCCGATCCACCTGACGCCCTGCTCGACGGACCCGGCGACCGCCAAGGACTGGTTCGCACGCTTCGAGGGCTCCGGCTTCGACGGCGTGATGGCCAAGCCCCTCGACGGCCCGTACGTCGAGGACAAGCGCGTGCAGTTCAAGGTGAAGCACCATCGAACCGCCGACTGCGTCGTGGCGGGCTACCGCCTGCACAAAGAGGGAGGGGTCGGCTCGCTGTTGCTGGGCCTGTTCGACGAGGGCGGGCCCGACGGCGCTGCGCCGCAGCTGCACCACCTCGGTGTGTGCAGCGCGTTCGCCGCGTCGCGGCGGCGCACGCTGCTCGGCGAGCTCGCGCCCTTCGAACCGGGCGCGCTCGAGGGGCACCCGTGGCTGACGCGGATCGCGGCGCTCGAGGCCGGCGACGCCGACGCCGCGGCCCCCGTGCGACTGCCCGGTGGGGTCAGCCGCTGGTCGAGCGGCAAGGACGCGGACTGGATCCCGGTGCGCTGCGAGCTCGTGGCCGAGGTGACCTACGAGAACGTCACGTCGGGGCGGTTCCGTCACCCGGCGCGCTTCGTGCGGTGGCGGCCCGACAAGTCACCGTCGTCGTGCACCTACGACCAGATCGACCAGCCGCCCCCGCTCGAGTTCGGCGAGATCTTCGTCGAGGTCGACCAGCGCCCGAGCTGATCCGCGCCGGTCGATCAGCTCGCGTTCGACCACCGGCGCCAGCGGTCGGGGTCGACCAGGCGAGCCACCCACAGGTCTTCGGCGGGCCAGGACCGCGCCCACTCGTCGGTGACGATGTCGTAGTAGTCCGGCGTGGACGAGTCCTCGTCGGCGTGCAGCTCGTGCAGCGCCTCGACCACGAACCCGGCGCGGCGCAGCTCACGGATCCAGTCGCCGTGGCCCGGATGGTGCTCGACCCCCGCGCCGGGCCATTCGATGCGGCGCAGCGAGCGCTGCGGCCGCAGCAGCTCGACGCCGGCCACACCCCCCTCGGCGGGCACGCACATGCCGGCGAGCGGGCTGTTGGTGAGGAACACCAGCCGACCGCCGGGACGCAGCACGCGCGCCGCCTCGGCCAGCCAGCGCTCGGGCCGACACCACGGCGCCGCGCCGTACTCGCTGACGGCCAGGTCGAACGAGGCGCTGGCCAGCGGGAGCCGTTCACCGTCCGCCTCGACGAGCGGGAAGGACGGTCCGCGGTCGCGCTGGCAGCGTCGCGCCGTGCGCAGCTGGTCGTGGCTCAGGTCCACCCCCACCACTCGCCCACCCGCTCTCGCGAGGTGCGCCGACACGAACGCCGTGCCGCATCCGATCTCGACCACGTCCCGTCCGGCGACGTCGCCGATGGCACCCAGGCGCCGCTCGGGGATGCGGAACAGCCCCCACTCGAGCCGGCCGGCGTCCCAGCGCTCGTCGGCGTCGGCGTCGGTGTGCGCGGCGCTGACCTGCGCCCACAGGTCGCGGTGGCGCCGCAGCACCGCGTCGGAGGGTTCAGCCGACGGCGGAGGCATCGGACTCCTGGTACTCGGCGAGCAGGCGCTGCTCGTCGTCGCGGCTGGGGAACATGAACCACACCAGCACCGCACCCAGCACGACGGCCACGATCCCCGCGGCGTAGGCCCAGTCCTGCCCGTCGACGAAGGACTGCTTGGCCGCGGCGACGATCTGGTCGGCGTACTGCGGATACTGCTGGGCGATCGATTCGGCGCCCGAGAACGACTTGGTCAGCTGGCTCTGCACGTCGGCGCTGACCTGGTCCGATTCGGGTGACCCGGCGATCGCGGCGGCGGCCGCAGTGGCGTAGCCGGCGGTGAGCAGCGCGCCCATGATCGACTGCATGATGGCCCCGCCCAGGTCGCGCTGCAGGTCGGCCGTGCCCGACGCCATGCCGACGCGGGTGACCGGGACCGAGCCCGTCAGCGAGTGCGAGGCCGGGGTGCCGGCGAAGCCGACCCCGGCACCGACGAGCGCGTAGCCGAGCCCCACCGGCCAGTAGGAGGCACCGTCGCGCCACAGCACGAGCATGGTGACGAAGCCCGCCAGGATGCACGCGTAGCCCACGAGCAGCGTGACGCGCGCGCCCTTGGCCTCGACGAGCTTGGCCGACCGAGGGGCGATCACGACCATGAGCACGGCGGCGGGCAGGATGGCCAGGCCCGCGTCGATCGTCGAGTAGCCGAGCACGTTCTGGAGGAACTGCTGGCCGATGAACATGGCGCCCATCAGCGAGCCGAACACGATGATGCCGGCGCACGCCGCCACCCAGAACACGCGCCGACCGGCGATGGCCAGGTCGTAGAGCGGCTCGCGGGCGCGCCGCTCGCGCAGCACGAACCCGACCAGCGCGGCGAGCGCGATCGCGGCCAGGCCCAGCACCAGGGTGCCCTTGTCGGGCACCGCCGCGAAGTTGATGCCCATGATCAGCGCACCGACGAGCAGCGCCGACAGGATGCCGCCGAGGTGGTCGACCGGCTCCGTGCCCTCGTTGACGTGGCTGGGCAGCAGGAAGAACGCCATCGGCAGCGCGATCACGAGCAGCGGCAGCGTCACCAGGAACACCGACCCCCACCAGAACTGCTCGAGCAGCACACCGGCGATCAGCGGGCCGAGGGCCGAGAGGGCGCCGCCGACCGCGGACCAGAGGGCGATCGAGCGGGTGCGCCCGGGACCCGACCAGAGCGCGGTGATCAACGACAGCGTGGTCGGGTAGGCCATGCCGGCCGCGAGGCCGCCGAGCAGCCGAGCGGCGATCAGCACCTCGATGCTGGGGGCCCAGGCGGCGAGCAGCGAGGCCGGCAGGGAGAGCACCACGCCGACGAGCAGCATCTGCTTGCGGCCGTAGCGGTCACCGATCGCACCGAACCACAGGACCGAGACCGCCAGGCCCAGCGAGTAGCAGACCGCGACCAGGTTGAGCTGGGTCTGCGACGCGTCGAACGCCAACCCGATGCTCGGCAGCGCGACGTTGGCCACTGCGAGGGGGAGGTTCGCCACGGCGGCCACCAGGATGAGCGCACCCAGGACCAGGCCCTGGCGCGCCGGCGCGGCGCCGGGACGGGCATCGGAGTCTGCTGGAGATGTCACCGTGGTCCCTCCCGACGGCGTCCGGATCGTGCCGTCGTCACGGTAGGCCCCGCGACGCCGGTGATCGGTTGATTCGCCGGTCCGCCCCGGGCGTGTCGTCAGTCGCGGCCCATGTCGTCGATCGCGACCACGATCGACAGGATCAGCGCCACGTCCGCGCCGGGCTCGATCTCGACGCCGTAGGTGTCGCGCACCCGGAACCACTTCTTGGACACCTCGGCGACCTTGTCGCCACCCTGTTCGATCTCGTACTCGTGGTCGACGACGTTGCCGTGGGCCTTCAGGTCCTCGCCGCCGTCGAGCTCGACGTGGAAGCGCGGCCGCAACCCGACGATCGCCTTCTTCACCGTGGCGCTGCGACCTCCGAGGTCGATCGTCATGGTGTCGCGCACGCTCAGCGCACGCTCCTTGATCTTGGCGACCTCGTTGCCCGAGCGGTCCTCGAGCACGAACGTGTCGCGCACACGAGCCGCCTTGCCGTTGACCTTGAACACCCGGTCGCCGGACTCGTCCTCGATCCAGGAGTCGTCCCCGATCGCGAGCAGCTTCTCGCGCATCTGGTACCGGCTGGCGTCGCTGCGTCGGTCGTGGATCCGATCGCGGATTCCCATGTCGCTCCTCTGTGGTGTGGTGTCGGGTCGTCGGTCGGCAGGCTCAGTCGATGCCGAACCAGGCGGCGACCTTCTGCTCGTGGTTGGCGTAGCCCTCGCCGGAGACGTCGACCACGACCTTGTCGATCGTGCCACCGGTGAACGGGAACGGCGCGTCGTACTCGGGCGTGACCGCCGAGGAGCTGTCCCTGCCCACGCAGATGCCGTCGCCGGTCAGGCAGAAGTAGCCGGGCTGGGTGATGATCGTGGACTGCGCGACCTGCTGGTCGTCGACGTACAGGGTCAGCGTGCCCTCGGTGCCCGGCATGTCTGGGTTCGTGCTGGGCCCGGTCGCCGCGAACTCGGCCACGCAGAGGTGCGTGCCGGGGGTGAGCGGGGTCGAGGAGACCACGTCCTGGAGGTGGGTGCCGATCCAGTTGAACGTGTAGCGCAGCGTGTGGTCCTTGACGTAGAGCGCGTGCCCGCCAGGCACACCGCCGGCGGCCCACAGGACCCCCTCGACGTCGGCCGAGGTGACCTCGACGCCGGCGGCGATGGTGAACGAGCGCCCCGGCAGCTGCGGTCCCGCCGACTCGGGCACGTCGCTCGCACCGGGGTAGAAGACGTACTGGTCGCGGTCCGGTGCGCCGTGCGGCCGCTCGGCCAGCACCTGCTCCAGCGCGTTGCGGTCGTCGACGGGCAGGCCGTTGTAGATGCCCGCGTAGTAGAACCACAGGCCCTTCAGCTCGTCGAGCTTGTCGGGGTGGTCGGCGGCGACGTCCGTGCTCTGCGAGCGGTCGGTCTCGAGGTGGTAGAGCTCCCACTCGTCCTTGCCGAAGTTGCCCCAGCTCGACAGCGGAGGGTGCACGGTGCTGGCCAGCCAGCCGTCGTGGTAGAGCGAGCGCTGCCCGAGCATCGTGTAGAACTGCGTGCGCTTGCCCGGCACCGACGCATCGGTCAGCGCTGCGGCGAAGCTCTCGCCCTCGATCGGGCTCTGGACGAAGCCCTTGATCACCTCGGGCGGCTCGATGCCCAGCAGGTCGTAGACCGTCGGCACGATGTCCACGGCGTGCACGTACTGGTGACGGATCTCGTCCGAGGCAGGGATCCGGTCCGGCCAGGCGACGAGGCACATGTCGGCGGTCCCGCCCTCGGCACCGGCCCAGCGCTTCCAGTACGGGAACGGCGTGTCCAGGGCCCAGGCCCAGCCGGTGTTGTAGTGGTTGTTCGACGCCGGCGTGCCGAGCTCGTCGAGGTGGGGGAAGGTCGTGTCGAAGGTGTCGGGCACCCCGTTGAAGAAGCGCCACTCGTTGAAGCTGCCGTTGGGACCGCCCTCGCCGCTGGCACCGTTGTCGGAGGTCACCACGATCAGGGTGTTGCCGAGCTCGCCGGACTCCTCGAGGAAGTCGAGCACCTTGCCGAGGCGGTCGTCGTAGTAGGAGATGTAGCCGGCGAAGACCTCGGCCATGCGGGTGAAGAGCCGCTGCTCGTCTGCGCTCAACGTGTCCCAGGGGCGAACCGTGTCGAGCTGGGGCCACGGCTGGCCGTCGGGACCGGTGCGGCCGGGCTCGCCGTGCGGGTTGATGGGCGACAGCACGGTGTCGGCCGGCAGGAGCCCGAGGGAGATCTGGCGCTCGAGGATCCCTTCGCGGATCTCCTCGTAGCCCTGGTCGAACACACCCTTGTACCTGTCTGCCCACTCGAGCGGCACCAGGTGAGGGGCGTGGCCGGCCTGAGGGGCGAGGTACATGAAGAAGGGCTTGCCGGGATCGATGACCTTCGCGTCCTGGATGAAGCTGATCGCCTTCTCGGCGAGGTCGTCGGCCAGGTGGTAGCCGTCCTCGGGTCGCGCCGGCGGCTCGATCGGGTGGTTGTCGTGCACCAGGTCGGGGAAGTACGAGTTGGTCTCGCCGCCGAGCCAGCCGTAGAAGCGCTCGAACCCTCGGCCCAGCGGCCACCGGCCCTTGTAGGCCGCCAGGTTGCACTCCTCACCCGGGGTCAGGTGCCACTTGCCGACGCAGTAGGTGTTGTACCCCTGCTCGGCCAGCACCTCGGAGATCATGCCGTTCTCGAACGGGATGCGGGTGGAGATGCCCGGGAAGCCGGACGCGAACTCGGCGATGGTCGCCATGCCGTTGGAGGTCGCGTTGCGGCCGGTCAACAGCGAGGCCCTGGTCGGCGAGCACAGGGCCGTGGTGTGGAAGTTGGAGAACGTGACGCCCATCTCCTGGATGCGTCGCATGTTCGGGCACTCCACCGGACCGCCGAAGATGTCCATGGTGGCGTAGCCGAGGTCGTCCCAGGTCAGGAAGAGCACGTTGGGCGCGCCGTCGGGCGCCTTGGGGGCGAGGTAGGGCGTCCAGTCGGGCTCGGCATCGCGGATGTCGAGCTCGATGCGTCCGTTGAAGTGCTGCGGCATGGTTCCTCGTGGTTCAGCGATGGTCGGGGCGTTCGGTGGGGCGACCGGAGTCGTCCGAGCCGCGGCGGTCCGCGTCGGCGGCCAGCTCGGCGACGCGCTCCTGGCGGCGTTCGACCCCGCGCTCGATGAGCGCCGCCGAACCTGCCGGTGCGGCGCTGCGTGCGACGGGGCACTCGATCACTCCCGGGCGACGGAGCCTGCTGGTGCGCAACGACATCGTCAGGCCTCCTCGTCGGCCGAGCGGATCGCGTCGACGAGCGCCTGGGGGGCGATGCGGCCGGAGGCGACGAGCTCGCCGCCGGAGTGGCGTGCGGCGAGCGCCAGCGGCGCCGCCCACACGTTCTCCCAGACCAGGACGCCCGCCGCGCTCCCCGGTGTCATGACCTCGGCGAGTCGATCGACGTCGTCGGAGGCGAGCACTTCGGCAAGGGTCGACTCGATGGCACGGAGCTCCTGGCGGTCCCCCAGCTCCTCGACCTCGTAGGCCTCGACGTGACCGGCCTCGTCCTTCTCCAGGATCAGCACGTCCAGGATCCGGATCATCTCGGCGTCGACGAGCGACGCCAGCTCGCGTGCGAGCTCGCTGCTGAAGTCGCGGGTCCCCGCCGGGAACTCCACGAGCACGTAGTCGATGGGACCCACCTCATCGCACTCGACCAACTGAGCCTCCTCGCACGGACCACGAGCGGCCGGATACCGACCGCTGCAGACTCGCGGCCTGCGGGGTCGGGGTCGTCACCCCGAAGGGGTGAACGGCGCCGGATCAGTCGCAGAGCCCGAGCTCGCGGGCCCGATCGACTGCCTCGCTGCGGCTGGAGACACCGAACTTCCGGTAGATCGACAGCGTGTGGGTCTTGACGGTGTTGCGCGACACGTAGAGGTGCTGGCCGATCTCGACCAACGAGCGATGGGTGCGCAGCTGTTCGAGCACGCGACGCTCGGCGGCGGTGAGCTCGACGGTGTCGCCCGAGCCGCGGAGTCGGTCGATCCGCTCGGCCAGCTCGTCCGCCCACGCGGCCAACACGACCGCCTCGGGCTCGTCGGGCAGGTACCTCACGATCGAGGCGAGCTCCTTGGCGGCGGCTGCGGGATCCCGGTTGAGGATCGCGGCCTCGCAGAGCAAGAGACCGGTGTTGATCTGCCCCCTCGGGATCACGTGCACCATCGAGGCTCTGATCGCAGCACCCTTGTCGGCCGCCTCGCGGGACCGGACCACGTCGCCCTGGAGCGCTGCGGCGTAGCTGTGCGCACAGTGCACGATCGCAGTGAGCGTGTACGACTCCAGCCGGTGCTCGACCATCTCGTCGACCGCGCGCAGGATCTGGGTGATCCCTCGGTGCTGGTCGCCGCTGCGCACCAGCGCCACACCCAGCTGCGATGTCGCCACCGCATGGACCGCCGGCAGCCCGCGGGTCTCCAGCTCGGCGACCTCGAGCGAGGGGACCAGGTCGGATCGGCCCGCGTAGCCGGATGCGAGCGCCTCGAGGTAGGTCGCCATGCCGGCCCACGGGCTGCCCGCGGGGCCGGCGGCGCGCACGATCGCCGCGTGCTCGGCAACCTCCTTGACGCCGCCCAGCGCGGCCGTCATCTCGAGCGCTGCCAGCCCGACCGCATAGCTCACCGTGCCGTCGGGCAGTAGCCCGTCGTAGGTGACGGCCCGGGCATCGCGCACGTGCAGCTCGAGCGCGCCCCGCTGACCGAGCGCCAGCGCGAGCCACCCGGCACAGAGGGCGACCAGCCCGTCGCAGCGCACCTGATCGGGCGGGAACCCGTCCAACCAGCGCTGCAGCGTGGCCATCTCGCCCCGGATCGTCACGGAGAAGAGCTGTCGGTACAGCATCGCCGAGGCGAGGGTTCGGTCGCCCGACGCCAGGGCCTGACGGACCGCCGCGTCGCTCTCGCCGTGCTCGTCGTGCCACCTCGCCGCCCGGCTCCGCAGCGGGGCCTCGGCGGAGGGATCCGTCCGACGGAGCTCCGCCAGGAGCAGCTCGGCGAACAGGTCGTGCAGGCGGTACGTGTCGCGGCCCTCGAGCGAGAGCACGAACAGGTTGCCCGACGCTGCGAGCGCTTCGAGCAGCTGGGCGCTGTCGTCGCGGTCGAGCACCTCGTCGCAGAGCGGCGCCGACAGCCGGTCGAGGACCGACGAGCGCAGCAGGAACGTCCGCCACTCGTCCGGCAGCTGGTCGAGCACCTCCTCGTGCAGGTACTCGGCCACGCGTCGGTCCGACGCCAGCAGCCCACGCAGCACCAACGGCGGGTCGGGATGCTCGGCGAGTGCCATCACACCCAGGGCCAGGCCGGCGGGCCACCCGTCGGTGCACCTCACGAGCTCGCGCACCACGTCCGGGGGCAGCTGATCGAGGGTCCGGGTGACCACGGACGCCTCCTCGGGGGTGTAGGCGAGGTCGCCCTGGTCGAGCTGCTCGACCCCGCCACTGAGGCCTCGTCGAGCGAGCCGGAGCGGCGGCAACGCCCGGCCGACCAGGGCCACGGTCGCGCCCTCGGGCACCAGGTCGAGCACGTGGTCGAGCGCCGCCACCGCATCGCGGCGCTCCAGGAGGTGGACGTCGTCGAGCACCAACAGGAACGGGCCTTCGGACTCGAGCGCCGCCGCCAACGCCGGCAGCACCGCCCGGGAGACCTGCGGCTCGACGTGGTGCAGCAGGTCCTCCACGTGGGCGACGTCCAGGCCGCAGTTCGCCAGGCCGCGCACCAGGTGGCGCAGCAGCACCACCGGGTCGTTGTCGGCCACGTCGACGCTCAGCCAGCCGACGGGTCGCCGATCGGCATCGACCCACTGGGTCATCAGCGTGGTCTTGCCGTAGCCGGCGCCGCCGCGCACGGTGACGACGGCAGCCTCGGCCACGAGCAGTCGATCGAGCAGCGCCGTCCGGCGCACCAGCTCGGCGCGCGCACGTGGCGGGCGCAGCCGCTGCGGCACCACACCCCAGGGGTCGACGCTCTCGGTCTCGGTCGCGCTGATGGTCATGTCGGCTCCGCGCCCGCTGTGGTCGCCGGGAAGTGTAGGCGCCGACCCGTGATCCTGACAGCGGCGTCAGCAGCCACGACGGGCGAGCCGGGGGCTGCACCTCGCCGTACGGTCACCCGTTCCGGGTGAGGATTCCGCACGGGGTGGCGCCGTAGCGTCGTCGCACCACCCACTCCGAGGAGCACGAATGCCCGATCTGATCGCCATCGGTTACCCCGACACCACCACCGCCGTGAAGGCCATGGACGAGGTGGGCCACCTCGCCCAGGAGCTCGTGATCCAGCCCGATGCCGTGGCTGCGGTGATCCGCAACGACGACGGGAAGTTCCGGACCATCACCAACCAGCACGAGGTCGGCGCCGGCGCGACCTGGGGCATGTTCTGGGGAATGCTGTTCGGCCTGCTGTTCTTCGTCCCGATCTTCGGCATGGCGTTCGGCGCGGCCTTCGGCGCACTCGGCGGCAAGCTCGCCAAGTCGTCGATCAGCAAGGAGTTCCAGGAGCAGGTCCGGGACCAGATGCAGCCCGGGACGTCGGCGCTGTTCATGATCGTGGAGCAGATGACCACCGACAAGGCGCTCGCCGGGCTGTCGCAGTTCGGCGGCACCGTGCTCAAGACGTCCCTGAGCGACGAGGACCAGGCCGAGATCCAGGAAGCCCTGCACGGCCAGGGCGCCTGAAGCGATGAGCAGCGACACGGCCGCCACCAGCACCCCGAGCGGGCACGGTGGCGGCCGTCGTCGCGTCCCGGTCCTCGAGGGTGTGCTGCCGCTCGACCGCAGCCGGGTCCCCACCGACCTCCTGGCCGGCACCACGCTGGCCGCGCTGGGCATCCCCGAGGTGATGGGCTACGCCAAGATCGCAGGGATGCCCGTGGTCACGGGCTTGTACACGATCCTCATCCCGATCGCGATCTTCGCGATCCTCGGGTCGTCCCGACACCTCGTGGTCGGCGCCGACTCCGCGACCGCAGCGATCCTCGCTGCCGGTCTGGCGCCGCTGGCCGCTGCAGGCTCCTCCGAGTACGTGGCCCTCGCGTCCGGCGTGGCGATCATCACCGGCGTGGTCCTGGTCGTCGCTCGAGTCGTGCGGCTCGGGTTCCTCGCCGACTTCCTGTCGCGCAGCGTCCTCATCGGGTTCCTCACCGGCGTCGGCATCCAGGTCGCGATGGGCCAGGTGAGCGGCATGCTCGGCGTGTCCGACGGATCCGGGGGCACGCTCGAGAAGTTCGCGACGACCCTGTCCAACATCGGCGACACGAACACCGCCACCCTGGCGGTCTCGCTCGGCGTGCTGGTCGTCATCCTCGGCTGCCGCAAGATCGACAAGCGCATCCCCGGCGCGCTGCTCGCGGTCGTCGGGGCCATCGTCATCAGCTGGAAGTGGGACCTCCTGGCCGACGGGGTGACGACGCTGGGGCCCGTGCCCGGCGGTCTGCCGTCCGTCGGCCTGCCCGACGTCGGCACCGGTGACCTTCCGAGCCTGCTGGCGACCGTCGGAGCGATCGTGCTCGTGATCCTGGCCCAGAGCGCCGCCACCTCCAGGGCCTACGCGGCCAAGTACCAGGAGCAGTTCTCGGAGAACACCGATCTGGTCGGCCTCGGCGCCGCGAACGCCGCCGCAGGGCTCACCGGCACCTTCGTCGTGAACGGCAGCCCGACCAAGACCCAGATGGTCGACACCGCGGGCGGCCGCTCGCAGCTCGCGCAGCTCACCACCGCGGCGGTCGTGCTGGTCGTGCTGCTGTTCCTGACCGAGCCGCTGCAGTACATGCCCAACGCCGTGCTGGCCGCAGTGGTGTTCCTCATCGGCGTCGAGCTGGTCGACGTCGCGGGCATGAAGGGCATCTGGGCGGTCCGCAAGGACGAGTTCGCGATCGCGACGATCACGGCGCTGCTGGTGGTGGTCGTCGGCGTCGAGCAGGGCGTCGTGCTCGCGATCGTGCTGTCGATCCTCGACTACGTGCGCCGTGGCTACCGGCCCTCACGGAACCTCGTGGTCCAGGGTCCCGGCGGCCACTTCCACGGCAGGCCGCTCGACAGCGACGCGACGGCCCGGCCCGGCCTCGTCGTCTACCGCTTCGGCGCCGACCTGTTCTACGCCAACGCCAACGGCTTCTCCGAGGACGTCCTCGCGCTCGCGGCCCGGTCGGGGGTCCGTTGGGTCTGCATCGACGCCGCGGCGATCAGCGACGTCGACTACTCGGGCTGGAAGTCGCTCGCGGAGCTGCGCGACGAGTTGGACGAGCGTGGCGTGCGACTGGTGCTCGCCGACCTCTCCTCGGAGGTGCGCAGCGAGTTGGACCGCTACGGTGTGCTCGCCCAGCTCGGCACCGATGCGGTGTTCCCCTCGGTCGGCGATGCGGTCGACGCCTTCGATGCGCTGCCGACCGGCGATCGTTCACCCGCATCGGGTGACGACGTCGGCTGATCACCACGGCCAAGATGGGCCAGCCACCGAAAGGGAGACTGAGCAACGATGTCTGAGGTCTACGGTCCGATCGACTACGTCCTGTTGGAGTTCACCGGCGGTCAGCCGCTCGACGAGACCGCAGCAGAGCTGCTGGCGCTGGTCGACCAGGGTGTCGTCGCGCTGTACGACCTCGTGGCCATCCGCAAGGAAGCGGACGGCACGTTCTCCGGCATCGCGCTGGACGAGCTCGGCGGGCAGTTCGCCGCCTTCGCTGGTGCACGTTCGGGGTTGCTGGGCGACGACGACCTGGCCGAGGCCGCCGAGGCGCTCGAGCCCGGCACCGTCGCCGCGCTGATCGTCTACGAGAACACCTGGGCCATCCCGTTCGTCGACGCGGCGCGGCGCGCCGGCGGTCAGATGGTCGCCACCGCCCGCATCCCCGCCCAGGACGTCATCGAGGCGCTCGACGCGCTCGAGTCGGCCTGAGCACACTGTCCATCCAACCAGTCACAGCACAGGAGAGCACCATGCCAGGACTCCTCAGGGGAGTGGCCCGCACCGCCGTCGTCGCCGGCACCGCCACCGCGGTGAGCGGCCGCGTCCAGCGTCGCCAGGCCGAGAAGTTCGCCGGCCGCGACGCCAACATCGCCGCCCAGCGCGAGCAGGCCTACGAGCAGCAGGTCCAGCCGGCGCCGGTCGCCGCTGCTCCGGCCGCTGCCGCAGCAGCACCGAGCATGCTCGACCAGCTCCAGCAGCTCGGCGAGCTCAAGGCCCAGGGTGTCCTCACCGACGCCGAGTTCGAGGCCCAGAAGGCCAAGATCCTCGCGTCGTGAACGTCGGCCGACGGTCCGGCGGCGCCACGCGCTGCCGGACCGTGCCGCGCCCGGAGGCCGGTTGACGAGTGAGCGCTCCCGCCGATGACCTCGCACCCGGCCGATCGACCCGCCACATCCTGACCGTCGGCCTGCTGCGGGCCGTCGCCACGACGGTGGTGGTCGTGACGGCGTACTTCCTGCTGCCGCTCGACGGCCTGGCAGAGCTCCCCGGGTTCATCACCCTGCCGTTGGCCCTGGCCGGGTTCGGCGCCCTGATGGTGATCCAGACGCGGGCGATCATCGCCTCCCCCCACCCGGGTCTACGGGCGGTCGAGGCGCTAGCGATCTCGCTGCCGCTGTTCCTCGTGATCTTCTCGGCGAGCTACTACGTGATGGGGGTCGCGGATCCGGCGTGGTTCACCGAGTCGATGTCGAAGCTCGACGCGCTGTACTTCACCGTTACGGTCTTCGCGACCGTCGGGTTCGGTGACATCGCGGCGACCTCGCCACCGGCGCGCGCCGCGGTGACGGTGCAGATGATCGCGGACCTGATCGTGCTCGGTGTGGGGGTGCGGGTGCTGACCGGAGCGGTGCGAGAGGCGCGAGCCCGGGCCGGTCTCCCACTGCCTGGCGGCTGAGGGGACAACCACCCCATCGGGGTGACGGACGCCTGCTCCCGCTCGGTCACTGTGCAGGCAGTCTCCCGGAGGTGCCGCGTGTCCGAGTCCGTCCCATCACCCGTCCGCGTCGCGCGCCGACGCACCACGGCCCCGCTCGTCGGCCTGGTGACCGTGCTCGCACTGGTCGCCGGAGCCTGCAGCTCGGACGACGACGAAGGGACCGCGGCGCAGGACGCCGCCACGACCACGGCCACGTCGGCGGTGACCGGCGGCGAGTGCCCCTACGTCGTGGACACCTCGAAGGCCGACTTCTACCCGATCCAGCCCAGCTTCTCCGCCGGCTACACCCTCTCCGCGCAGAAGCTCACCAGCGACACCGCCGACTGGGCCTACGAGGTCACCGCCGACTTCCCGTACTCGAACTGGACCGCGTGGTACCTCTACGACCTGAACGGCGTGCCGCTCTACAAGTTCTCCGACGCGTCGATCGTGCCCGACCCCGGCTCGACCAACCCGTTCGTCCAGGGCAACCCGATCCTGGCCGCCGACCGCAGCTTCACGCTGTACTTCATGCCGTCCACGACGCCGCCGTCGGTGGTCAGCGAGATGCAGGGCGACGGCAAGAACGTCGCGCTGCTGCCGGCGGTGGGCAGCACCGACGGCGTCTCGATCGTGTCGCGCAGCTACTGGTCCTTCGCGAACGAGGACCTGGGCGACTACGACCGGTTCGGCTACGGGGGCCCGACCGACACGCCGTACCCGACCATCCGCGCCATCACCACCGACCCGACCACGGGCGAGTTGACCGACACCGAGGTCGACGACTGCGGCGCGCAGAGCGAGCTGCCCCCGCAGCTCTGGTACGACACCGACAGCGGCAAGCCCGTCGTCACGTTCGAGGACGCGCCCGTGCCCACCGAGCAGGAGCTGGGAGGGGACCTGCCGAAGCTCCTGCTGCAGACCGGCTCGGCGTCGGGATCGCTCGGCAAGGAGTTCCCGCCGGCCCCGGAGCCCGATCAGGTGCAGTTCTACCGCAACGACGCCTCGACCTCGCCGTACGCGGATGTGTCGTCCGCTCCCCCGGCCGGCAATCCGCCCGACGCCTGCGGTGGCTACGTGATGGCCAACCTGCCCAACGACGTGGTGTCGCTGGTGCACATCCCGCAGGTGCCCAGCTTCCCGAGCTACAAGGGCGCCACCGAGGACACCACGAACGACCGGGACGCCTACGACGTGCAGTTCTACAGCGTCGTGATCTACGGCGCGACGAAGCAGAAGGACGCCTACGGCACCAACGAGAACTCCCAGCTCGGCAACACCCAGCTGCTCCAGAACGACGACGGCAGTGCCACGGTCGTGCTGTACCCGCAGTCGGCCACGAGTGAGCAGGTGGATCAGATCGCGGCGGTGGTGAAGGCCAACGGCTGGAACCTGCTGCGCAGCGGCGTGCAGACCGCCGTCGCCCCGAACCTGTTGACCATCCGCGAGAAGGGCCAGAACCCGAACTGGCCCAACGCCCTGAGCGCCAACAAGGTGACCCAGGGCGCACCGTGCCCGCAGTCCACGAACCCTGACCTGCTGCTGCCCCAGGACCCACCGTCGGCGGCCGTCACCCAGCAGAACGGCATGGGGCTGACGGCTCCGGCGGGGCAGAACTGCACGATCGAGGAGTTCCTGGACGGCACCTGCCTGAAGGACCTGTCCGACCGGCTCCAGCAGACCGGACAGGTCTGGTCGGCGACGAAGGCGACCGCCCCCGCCCAGGCCGGTGGCTGATCCGGTCGTGACCGACTCGTCGGCGATCATCGACCAGCACCGGTCGGCCGGACGCTCGTTCGTCGCCGGCGGGGTGCGCAGCTTCGTGCGCAGCGCCGGCAGCGGTGACGCTGTCCTGCTGGTCCACGGCCTGCCGGCGTCGTCGTTCCTGTACCGCAAGGTGATCCCCGAGCTCGCCGATCGGGGCCTCCGACCCGTGGCGGTCGACCTGCCGGGCCTCGGTCTCGCCGACACCCCGGCCGACTTCGACTACCGCATCGCAGGGCTGGGCATGTGGCTGGAACGGGCGGTCGACGCGCTCGAGCTGGAGCGGTTCCACCTGGTCGTGCACGACGCCGGCGGCCCGGTCGGCTTCGAGCTCGCCCGCCGAGTGCCCGGGCGGGTCCGCAGCCTGACGATCCTGGACACGGTGGTCGCCCTGCCCACCACGCCGTTCCCGGGCGAGCTCTACTCGCGACGCGCCCGGCGCGTGGGCAAGCTGATGGGATCACCCGGCCTCTGGCGGCTGATGATGCGACGGGTGGGCGTCGCCGATCCCCGGGCGCTCAGCGACGCCGAGATCGACGCCTACCGACTCCTGGCCCTGGGCGAGCACGCCGGAGCCGGGTACCTGAACATCATGCGCCGCCTGCGCGAGCGCGAGGCCGTGGGGACCTACCACGACGTCGTCGACCACACCCGGGTCGCCTATCCGGTGCAGGTCCTGTGGGGCGGCACCGACCCGATCCTCTCGCTGCGCACCCGGGGCATGGAGATGCTCGCCGCGACCCGGCTGGACTCCATGACGGTGGTCGAGGGTCGCCACTACCTCCAGGAGGAAGCGGCTCCCCAGATCGCGCACGCCGTGCAGCGGCTGGCCGGCCGCCGCTGAGCCGGCGCGCCGAGCGGAGCGATCAGCCCGGCTCGGCCTCGGCGCACTCCAGTCGGCCCTCGGCGATGGCCTGCTCGAAGCGGTGGTAGTCCTCGAGGTTCTGGGCGGCGTAGGACTCGGCGAACGCGACGATCGCGGCGTCGAGCGTCGGGCCCTTGCCGGCGTAGGAACGGATCGCCACCGCGTCGCCCGACCGTGCGTGGCCCCGGGCGAGGGTCATGCCGCACAGCCCGGCGTAGAAGCCGAGCTGCTCGGGGGTGACCCCGTCGGCCTCGACCTCGACCGAGCCCTTCCAGTCGCGCAGCTGGCGCACGTAGTAGTTGATGCCGGCGAGCTCACCGGTGGTCCACCCCAGGAAGATGTCGCTGGTGGCCTGCACCAGTCGCTGGCCCTCCACCACGCGCCGGCCCTGGTGCTCGTACCTGCTCGGTGCCAGGTGCTCGGCCAGGACCGAGACGTCGGCCTCCTTGATCTGCAGGAACAGCGGGTCGTTGTCGTCACGGCCGCGCAGCAGGGCGACCAGGCACCGGGTGCCCACGCTGCCGACGCCCACGACCTTCACACCGACGTCCACCAGCTCATAGCGGTTGAGCAGCGCAGCCCGACTGTCGTCGAGCGTCTCCTTGTAGGTCTCGAGGCTGTGGTCCACCGCGGCACGCACCAGGTCCTCGTCCTCGTTGCCCGGCAGGTGTCCGAGCGGGAACAGCACCGGCGGCTGGTGACGGATGCGCCACCGCCCGTCGACGACCTCGGCCAGCTTCTCCAGCGCCTGCTGGCTGGTCTTGCGGGTGGCCTTCTTGCGGAAGCGATCGAGCCGCTTGTTGAGCTCCTTGGCCGAGAGCCCGCTGTTGGTGCCGATGTCGTCGACGTCGACGTAGTCGTACCAGAGCGACAGGTAGCCCTGGTCACCGAACGCACCGATCGAGCTGCGGTACGAGCGGACCACCTCGGCCGCGACCGCCCGGGTCGCCTCGGGCGGGTGGCGGTGGAACTGACACGCGACCACGAAGCTGGTCGCGAGCCGCAACAGGTCCCACTCCCAGGGCCCGGGAAGCGTCTCGTCGAAGTCGTTCTGGTCGAACACCAGCCGGCGCTCGGGTGAGGCGTAGGCGCCGAAGTTGGACAGGTGGGCGTCGCCGCCCAGCTGCACGTCCAGTCCCGACGTCGGGGTGCCGGCGAGGTCGGCGGCCATGATCCGCGCCGCGCCACGGAAGAAGGTGAACGGCGAGACCGACATCCGGGCGTGACGGATCGGGATGAGCCACGGCACCCGCGTCGCGTTCTGCTCCTCCAGCAGCGTCACCGGGTCCCGACGGTCCGGGCTCGGGGCCCAGTCGCCGTGTGAGGACCGGGGCGTCGCTCGCCGCGCCGAGCGGCCCAGCTCGATGCGTTCCTCGACGGTCGGGTACGACATGTTCACGGCTCCTGGTGCTCGACGGTCGCTCGGACCGTCCCTGAGCCTGCCATGGTCGCCGCGCCATCGCCCGCTGTCGTCACCCGCATCGGGTGACGGCCGGGCGATCGGACGATGCCGGTGATCAGGCGGCCGGCGGCGGGGCTGTGGCTCCGCCCGCATCGCTGGCGGCGCTCGACGACGGCGGTTCGAGTCGCACGGAGGCGACGTAAGCCACCACCACGGCGACGATCACCAGCGGCATGAGGGTCACGCCGTCGGACTGCAGGAACAGCACGGTGAGCAGCACCGACGTGAGCGGCAGCCGCAGCATGGTCACCGCCATGGCGCCGATGCCCATGGCGACGCCGGCCACCATCGGGAGCCCGGGCAGCTGCGACAGCGCCACGCCGACCGCCGCGCCGATGAACATGGCGGGGAACGTCGGGCCGCCTCGGAAGCTGCTCAGCGACATGGCGTAGGCGAGCGACTTGGTGACCACCAGCAGGACGAGCGCGCCGACGGTCCACGAGTCGGCGTTCTGGATCAGCGGCGCGAGCGCGTTCTCCCCCGAGAAGAGGACCTGATCGACGCCGCGGTCGGTGACGACGTGGAAGACGATGGCGCAGAGCGCGACCCCGGCGCCGAGCAGCGGCGTCATGAGGAGTCGCCGACGGTCGACGATCGGTTGCAGCAGCCGCGCGCCCCTTCGGATGAGCGAACCGAGCGCTGCGCCGATCAAGCCGATCGCGATGGCCCAGAGGAACTGGGAGGCCTGGATCGTCTCGAACGGCGGCAGCTCGGGCACGCCCAGCGAGAAGGTGCCCCAGCCGGTGAGGTTGTTGAGCCCGAGGAACACGAGCGACCCGATGCCGGCCGCCAGCAGCCCGGGGGCCAGGACCACGCCGATGAGCGGTCCGGCGAGCCCCGCGACCTCCATGAGCAGGAACGCCCCGACGATCGGCGATCCGAGCAGCGTGCTGATCGCGGCGAAGCTGCCGGCCGCGCCGATGACCACGGTGGCCTGCGCCGGCGCGTCCCGCTTCACCAGGTGCACCGCGAGTGCAGCCAGTCCGCCGCCGATCGCGATGAGCGGGGCCTCGGGGCCGAGCACCGCACCGAACGACAGCGTGATGAACGCCGCCAGGGCGATCCCCGGCAGCTCGACGCCGCTCGGCGTGCCCGTGGCCGACAGGCCGGCCGAGGGCTCGTGGCCGCCTCGGCCGGGCAGGCGCTCGACGGCCAGGGCAACGACCAGACCGGCGACCACGAGCAGCGGGAGGGGCCACCAGACCGGCGCGGCGTCGAAGCCCAGCTGCGACGGCAGGTCCTGGAACAGCCACGCCTGTGCCTCGTCGACCAGCTTCAGGAACCCGTAGGCCACCGCGGCGACGGGTGCCCCGATCAGCGCGCCGAAGGCCAGCAGCACCACGTAGCTGCGGGTGCGCAGCAGGTCGAGCGGATCGGCGGGCGGAGTGATCGGCGCGGTCATGACCCAGGATCAGCGCTGCGCGCTGACGCCCGGCGGGCGCTCGAGCAACCCCTCGAGCAGCAACTCGAGCAACGTCGGCGGTGGCGCCGCCTTCGAGTCCAGCCAGAGGTCGAACCCGCTGCGGGCCGTGGTGACCCCGCGGTACGCCTTGGTGGTGGCGCTGCGCAACGGATGACGGCGGAGGACCGGGGTCGCGGCGACGACCAGCAGCGCAGCCGCGCCGTAGCCCGCAGCGGTCGCGAGCCCCTTGCCCTTCGATCGTCCTCCGGCAGCCATGCTCATCCCGTTTCAGCGACGCCCGGGCGGTGTGCCCGGATCGAGGTGCCCACAGACTGCCAGACCACCACGGTGGACCGGATCACCCGGTCGGGGTGATGCCACCGGTGCTGGTCGTCAGCCCCGCACCGACGTGAGCGGGTCCGGCTTGCGGGCGTAGAGCTCGGCGTCGGCCTGTCGCAGCGCGTCGTCGAGCGAGCCGGCCACCTCGAGGCGAGCCCAGCCGAGCGTCAGCGAGTACTGCATGCCGTCGTGGTCGAAGCGAGCGCTCGTCGGACGATCGGTACCGGTGCCGGCGGGTCGGGCCAGTGCGAACTCGTCGCCACCCATCCGGGCGACCAGTCCGTCGGGTCCGCCCAGCTCGCACAGCCACCGGGCCACCTGCTGCAGCGCAAGGTCGCCGCCGGAGTGCCCGTGGCGGTCGTTGATCGCCTTGAAGGCGTCCAGGTCGACGATGGCGATGTCGAGCGGGCGATCGGCCAATGCGCTGCGATGCTCCACGGCGTCGAAGAACGCTCGACGGTTGGCGACCTCGGTCAGCGGATCGGTGTGGGCCGCCTGCCACAGCAGGCGCGACGCTCGGTCGAGCGCCGCCGCGAGGCGCACGCTGAAGACCAGCACGGGCGGGGCGACCAGGACGGGCACCAGGATGGCCATGAACACGCCGGGCCAGAAGGTCGGGTCGTCGGGTCCGTAGAGCACCAGCATCATCGCGGCCACGAGCACGGCGGACGCGGCGGTGGCGAGCAGCGTCATCTGGCTCACGAAGCCGGCGACCCCCCGGGCGCGGACCCGGTCCAGGACCCACCGCTCCGGTCCCCCCAGCTCGAGCACGGCCGAGGTGTCGGACGCGGCAGGAGTGAGCGGGGGCCCAGGTCGTGTCGCAGCGCGTGTATGTGGGCCGGGAGATGCCACACCGTTGCATCGGCGCGTGCGCGTCGACCTTGACCGTTGCCCGGGTGCGCTGCAGGTGCCCCTCACTACAGTCGGGTCGGCATGGACACCCACACGATCGACGCCCGCCCGCCGACCGCTCACCGGCGCCGCTCGGGCCGACTGCTCGCCGCGGTGCTCACCCTGGGGGTGCTGGTCGCGGGCTGCAGCAGCGACGAGGCGACCGAGCCCACCAGCACCTCGACGACCACGAGCCCGGCGCCGGCCGGGGTCCCGCAGGTCGACGCCGGTCCCGACGACGCCGCCTTCCGTGATCCGGGCCCCTACGAGGTGGGGGTGACCACGCTGCAGCTGACGGATCGGTCCGTCGAGGTCTGGTACCCGGCGCAGGACGGTGCCACCGAGGGACTCGAGCCGGCGACCTACAGCCAGCTCGACGCCCTCCCGCCCGAGCTGGCCGCCGCGGCGCCGGCGCTGCTGCCGACGGACGTGCCTGCATCCGTGCTCGAGGTGGAGATGACCGACACCTACCGCGACGTGGCCAGCTCTGCCGACGGGCCGTTCCCGCTCGTGCTGTTCTCCCACGGCTTCGGCTCGTACCGGCTCGACGCCTCGGCGCTGGCACGTGGCATCGCATCGTGGGGCTTCGTCGTCGCGGCACCGGACCACATCGAACGCAACCGGGGTGCGCTGCTGACCGGCCAGGTCGTGCGCGACCCCGCCAAGGACGTCTCGGTGCTCATGGACACCATCACGCTGGTCGGCGACGCCGGCGGCGAGCTCGACGGGCTGACCGACACCGAGCTGGTCGCTGCCGTCGGCCACTCCGCAGGTGGCCGCGCGGCGCTGACCGCGCTGTCCGAGCCGCAGGTCGACGTCGCGGTGGGCTGGGCCGCGGCCGGTCGGGCCGACGTCCCGGCGCCGGACAAGCCCTCGATGAACATCGCTGCGCTGGTCGACGTGCTGGTGCCGATCGAGGAGATCGAGCAGACGTACGACGGCATGGCACCGCCGAAGCGCCTCGTCGTGATCGAAGGTGCCGGACACAACTCGTTCACCGACATCTGCCTGTCGGTCAAGGGCGGCACCGACCTGATCGGACTGGCGCAGCGCATCGGCTTCGCCATCCCCGACAACCTCGCCGCCGGAGGACGTGACGGCTGCGAGGAGGGCTCGATCGACACCCTCGCCGGGTGGGAGATCACCCAGCACTTCACCGTCGCGGAGCTCCGCGACGCCTTCGGCTTCGACGACGGCACCGGCCTCGGCCAGGACGTGACCGAGCAGTTCGACACCCCGATCGACTACCGCCAGGACCTGGACTGAAGCCTCGTCCAAGAGTTAGTTGTCACTTACGTAAGTAATAGCTAACCTACGGGGGTGGACGCAGCCCTCAAGGCCCTCGCCGAGCCCCGTCGACGGGCGATCCTCAAGCTGGTGTGGTCCCAGGAGATGCCCGCGACCGCCATCGCCGCGGAGTTCCCCGACGTGTCCCGCCCTGCGGTGTCGCAGCACCTGCGCGTGCTCAAGGACGCTGATCTGCTGGTCGAGCGCCGCGACGGCACCCGCCGGCTCTACCTGGCGAACACCCGCACCGTGGCCGAGCTGCGCACCTTCTTGGACGACTACTGGACCTCGGGCCTCGAACGGCTGCGCGAGGTGGCCGAAGCGGCAGAGATCGCCCAGCGCACCGAACCGCGATCCGCACCCACGCACGACACGAAAGGCAGACCCGAATGGCCGAGTTGCGACGAGAGATCCTGATCGACGCCTCACCGGAGACCATCTGGCCGTTCCTCGTGGAGCCCGAGCGGCACATCGAGTGGCTCGGCACCGTCGTCGACATCGACCCGCGGCCGGGCGGTCGCTACCGCGTGCTCGTGGGCGGCCAGCACCAGTCGGTCGGCGAGTACGTCGAGGTGACACCCTACGAGCGCGTCGTGTTCACCTTCGGCTGGGAGCAGGAGGGCAACCCGATCACCCCGGGGTCGAGCACCGTGGAGATCTCGCTGCACCCCGAGGGCGCCACGACCCGGGTGCGACTCACCCACCGCGGTCTGCCGGACGACGCCGTCGACGACCACACCGGAGGCTGGGACCACTACCTCGACCGCCTCGCCACACGGGTCGCCGGCGGCGATCCCGGCCCGGACCGGATCGACCCGTCATGATCGACCTGCGCCCCGCCTCCGACCGCGTCACCCGGGTCGTGCACCACGTCGCGGACGACCAGCTCGCACTGCCGACGCCGTGCGGCTCCGCCACCGTCGGCGACGTCCTCGACCACCTCGGGATGTTCGCCGCGAACTTCCCGAGGGTCGCCCGCAAGGAGCTCGACGAGGTGACGTCGACGCCGCCCGCGGCGTTCGACGCCGGCAACCTGGAGCCCGGGTGGCGGGACCGACTCGCCGCCAACCTCGGACTCATGACCGACGCGTGGTCGAGTCCCGAGGCATGGCGCGGCGACACCTGGGTCGGCGGCATGCACATGCCGGCCGCGGTCGTCGGCGTCGTGGCGCTCGACGAGCTGCTGATCCACGGCTGGGACCTGGCGGTCGCCACCGACCAGGCCTACGTCCCGCCCGCCGAGGAGGTCCAGGTCGCCTACGAGTTCGTCGCGTCGTTCGACGCCCCACGCGACGGGCAGCTGTTCGGTCCCGTCGTGGAGGTGGCGCCGGAGGCCGACCTCTTCGATCGCCTCGTCGGTCTGACCGGCCGGGATCCCGGGTGGCGCCCCACCCGCTGATCCGGGACGGGCGCCGTTCGAATCGCCATGAGAGGCTTGCACGCATGCAGGTCCACCTGGTCGACGGCACATACGAGCTGTTCGTTGGTGCAGCGTCGTTGCAGGGGATCCCCGGATTGGCGCCCGTCAGCGCTCGCCACTGATCGTCAAGACCCGCCGAAACTCGCCCAGATACGGGGGTTTGTGCCCCGAGGTTTGTGCCCGCGGCCGTCCCGCGGCGGCTCGGCGTTTGCGGTCAAGTCTCCTGGACGGAGGCGGAGGTCGCTAACCCTCCAGCACCTGAACCTTGCAGCCGATGCTCCTATCCCATTCGTCGTCCACCCAACCCGGGCCTGTCCACAGCTCGCCCTCAAGGTCGTAAGCGCCGGGTGGAGTTGTGGCAGGGACCAGGAACAGCCGAGTGATCGTCGACGAGCCCGGTGAGATTGCATGATCCAGAAGATCGTGCTTCTCGTCCCAGATCTGCTCGTCTGCAGGACCCCACAGGGTTGCGCCGATCCACCGGCGCGTTGCTCCCTGAGCATCCAAGGACAGCTTCATGGTGACCGTGCCACCCGCAGTGACCAACTCCGGCACACACTCGATGTCCGTGATCAGAACCTCGACCCGTGCTGGCGGCGTCCCAAGGGGAACGGACGATTGCGCTGGTCCCGGACTCGGACTGGTGCTCGAGGTCGAAGGCGGTGGCGCTGGGGATTGCGGCGCGGTGGGCAGCGGAGCGCCGGATGTCGGGGCCCCTGGAATCGGGAGTGTCGTAGCGGCCTTGTCGCCAGGAGGTGGGCGGTCGAGCGTGGTCGCAGCGACGGTGACGGGAGAGGTTGCTGGCGATGCGCCGCTGTCGGTCGCTGCGGTTCCTGTGTCCTCGGCCGGGCCTGCTGGCGAAGGTCTGGACGGAATCGGACGGGTTCTTGTGGTGCGGGTCGCGTTGATGTCGTCGCTGTCGTGTTCAGGTAGAAGCTGGATCACCGCGACGGCGATCACTGCCAGAGCGAGCCCAGCGAGCGAGATCGGCAACCACCGCCGTCTGGAGCCGCTGCTCCTTGCCGGAGTCTCTAGGGCCATGTCAGCTGCTTCGGCGGACTCGCTCGGGTCGTTGTCAGGGTCCGGTGCACCGTCGGACCGGGAGCTGTTGGCGTTGGTCACGGCGAGCCTCCGCCGGTCTCGATGGTCAGCACACATGAGTCGTCAGCGTCAGCGCCGCCCTCTTCGCCCGGCTTGCCCTTCCAAAGTGCTCCCGACAGCTCAGCCTCGCCGGGAGGTGCAGTCTGCGGCACGACGAAGGTTCGGCGAAGCGTGGTCTTGCCGGCGACGATCGGCACTCCGTGCTTATCGTTGTCTGAGTCGTACAGCGGCGTCTCACGCTTCGGTCCCACGAAGAGGGTGGCGCCGATTCCTCTGCGAGCGTCATCACTTGCCTGCACGTCCAGCAGCATCGTTACCGATTCACCAGGGACGGCCATCTGCGGCTCGCACCGCACCGCGAGCAACTGCACGGAGGGTTCTTCGCACGCCTTCAGCGCAAACGCCATGACGGAAGCGCCAATCAGAGCGAGTAGCCCAGCCAGAGCAGTCTCGATGACGCGATGCCAGCGCAGCTTCTTAGTCATCTCATCCCTCCCAGAGCGCAGCGTACTGGGCAACCTGTGCCCAGATCCCAGGTATTAGGCAGGCGCTAGAGCCTGGTTGCATCTGACGGCGTTGCAGCTGGGCGGCAAACTTGGTACCCGTGGCCCGGCAGGAACTTCCCGACCTCGACGCCGAGCAGGTGGTCGCGTTGCAGGATGCGCTCCTGGCCAACGCCGACACGCTGGTCCGGGCTGCGATGAGCGCGCTTGACCTCGGTAGCGTCGACCTAGGGCGCTCGCTAGTGATCCTCGCAATGGAGGAGTCCGCCAAGGCGATCGCGCTGCACGAGCGGCGCGTCGCCATCGCGTATGCGGAAGAGGGCGAGCCGTTTGTTGATGATCGACTGCGAGCCCTGTGGCGGAGCGATCCGGCGAAACTGCGGCTGGTCCACCGGTTTCTCGTTGCGCAAGCCGCCATCGCGCAGAGGCGAGCTGAGCCGCAACGAGGCTCTCCCATGACGAAGGACATGGCGCGAAGCTGTCAGCGTTCTGCCAGCGAGAGCACCCACCGGGCTTGGACGGTCGACCCCTCGATGGCCGACGCATCTTGGCGTCAACCTCCGGCGGTCGGTCCTGATATCGCTCGGACCCATGGCACTGGCACCTCGGTTCCCATCCAGCCGCTGTAGTTGAACTGCGACCGGTAATGCCCCTCGTAACCGACCGCGGCGAGGACCAGCAGGGCTAGGTACTCGACCCCGAGAAGCCACCCCTCGGTCATCACGTCAGAGGGGGGCCATCCCTTCTGCTGCTTCGGAGGGTGGACGAGACGATTCCTCACCTCGGTGAACGCGGACGGGCCGTCGGCGAGCTCCGCGCCGGCGACGTACGCCCGGAGCGCCGTGCACTCGTCGGGCAACGCGGCTGGGATGCCGGCCGTGCGCAGAGAGAGTCGGAGCCGGCTGGCGAACGAGAGACGATCGAACTCGCCGGTCGACAGGATCCGGTCGCGCTGGTGGATCAACTCCCACACCATGAGTTCGACGCCGATCCCGGCGATGGGAACGGCGGTGTCGAGGGGCTCGGGTGCGAGAGCAGTGGCATACGAACCAGCAGCACGGCGGAGCAGCATCTGGGTTCGGTCGTTGGCCGCAGCTGCTGCCCAGCATGTGCATAGTGCTGCGAGGTCTGCGCTACCGAGGGATCGCTGGTCCCACCATGGCCGCCGTGTCTTCCAGGCGTCCGCCTTGGTGCAGCTTGCCTGGAGGAACACCGGGGTGCCGTTGGCGTATCCCTGAGCGAGCGCGAAGCCCACGAGTCGGCCGGTCGCGAACGTCAGCGCGTCGAACAACCACCCTTGCGCGGCATGTGTGTCATCGACGCAGAACGTGGACCCATCGACGCGGACCAGGTCGAGCACGTGGGTGATGGCGAACCCGCTCGGAGTGGGCGTCGCCCCGGTCGGAGTGATTCGTACGGTCCAACCATCGACGTTGAACCTCCGCGGCGCACGCTCCGCTTCGTCGCCGAAGTTGACCAGGTGAAACCTCAGCAGGTTCAGGGCTGAACCGTCCCCGCCGACGAGGTTCCTGGCCGCACCCTCCATGCGGAACCCATGCGGCCCATCGTTGGAACTCCACCCGCTGGACTTCTCCCCTTCCTGGCCTGTGACGAGCCCGACACACACGCCACCCGGCAGATCCAGTTCCGACTCGTCGTCCGGGTCGATGAAGTTGTGGAGGGAATCTCGAGAGTCCGACGTGAAGACGTAGCGGACTGCTGGAACGTGCTGAACGGTGAACCAGACCACCGCTCTACCGTCCATGGCCGCGCCATCCCGGTGGGCGGTTGCCTCCCCTTTGTGGAGCAGCCACGGGAGTGGCGGCGGCATGTCGGGCCAGTGAGGTTCCGCTTTCACGCTATGCATGATCGCATCCACGGTCTGACAGTTGCTTCCGGTCCGTCGGTCGCCTCAGCGTGCGTCATGGTCGAGCACTCCGTGGTTCGAGAGCACCGCCTGGGCTACACCGACCTCGTCGTCGACCTGTTCGACCCAGACCGGCCCGGCGCCACGCCTGGTCCGCCGTGGCGCACAGCTCATCGTGAGGGTTGTCGCAGAGCCTCGGCGACGCCCAGGAGCACCCGTTCGGCTCCGGCGTCAGAGCGCCTGTCGTACTGTCGCTGCAAGGCGTGACCACGATCGCAGTTGCGCTCATCCTGGGTCAGCGCGGCGCCAGCGAGCGGCAGGCCGCGTGGACCGGCTGGCGCCTTCCGCTCTACGAACAGGTCTGGCGCGAGCACACCGCAACTCTCTTGGGATTCCTCGGCCTCCGGCATGGTCGACGAGGCGGAGGACCCCGTCCAGGTTCGCTTGGTCGACCTGCTCTGCACCTCAGGAGCTGACTGACCGGCCGCGGACGTCCGTGCGACGCTGCGGTGCTCACGGCAGTGGCTCGCCCGGGTCGCTGGGTCCCTGAAGGGAGACGACTACAGCGGCGATCAGGATCCCCGCTCCCGAGTAACTGGGCTCGCCGACAAACGCGAATACAGCAATGGCGAACGCCGCTACGAGGAACGCTGCGACGATGATCGTGCGGGGCGGGCCGGGTACCTTGGAGTTCAACATGATGCGGTCCTTTCGAGGATTGCTCTTGGCGGCCCCCGGGACTCCACTCCCGGGGGCCGTTGCCGTCTCGTACAGCCAACCACCCGGGTGTTTCACGGCTCGCTGGTAGCGACGATCCGAGGATGGACCCGGCTGTGTCACGCCCACCAGATCCCTTGTCCCCCAAGGGATCTGACGCCGCCAGCTGCCCCGCGCCGGCCCGAGCCGCGTGTCCTGGTCGACCGGGACCTCGAGGTAGTGATACTCAACCATGAACACGGTCTCGCCGCCCGCAGCCAACGTCCCCATGCCGCCGGGGTGGCGACGCTGTCGCCTGTCGCCACCGGCTCGGCCGCAGTTGGCCAGTGACACCCATGGTGTAGGTGCGCCGAGCAGCCGCGGCGTCGACGCCCGCGCTGATCGGAGCCGCGCGGAATCCGAGCGCGGCGCCTAGCGCCGCTGCGTTGCACGCCGACTCCACGTAGCCCGAGCACCCCAGTGGTCAGCTTGGTCGGGGCCAGAACCGCCACCGGCTTCCAAGACCGGGCTGGTTTGTGCCCTGGGTTTGTGCCCATTTCTCGGCGGAGGCGCCGAATCCCGCTCTGTGGCAGGGTGCAGCCATGCAGGTCCACCTGGTCGACGGCACCTATGAGCTGTTCCGCTACTTCTACTCGCCCGGCGGTGGCCACACGAACGACGCCGGTGAGCAGGTCGGCGCCGTGCGGGGCGTGCTGCGCTCGATGGTCGCCATGCTCGACGACGGCGCCACGCACCTGGGCGTCGCCACCGACCACGTGATCGAGTCGTTCCGCAACGAGCTGTGGGCCGACTACAAGGACGGGTCCGGCATCGACCCCGAGCTCCGCGCCCAGTTCCCCTGGCTCGAGGACGCGCTGCGAGCGCTGGGCGTCACCGTGTGGGCCATGGTCGAGGTCGAGGCCGACGACGCGCTGGGCGCAGCGGCGGTCGTGGGCGCCGCCGACCCCGAGGTCGACCAGGTCGTCATCTGCACCCCCGACAAGGACCTGGCGCAGTGCGTCGGCGGCAAGGTCGTGCAGTTCGACCGCCGGGCCGGGCAGTTCCGTGACGAGGACGCGGTGCTCGAGAAGTACGGCGTGTCGCCCGCCTCGATCCCCGACTGGCTGGCACTGGTCGGCGACAGCGCGGACGGTTTCCCCGGGCTGCCCGGCTGGGGCGCCAAGACCGCAGCGGCGGTGCTGCGCGCCTACGGGCACCTGGAGCAGATCCCCCACGCGCCGGGACAGTGGGAGGTCACCGGCGTGCGCGGCGTGCCGAAGCTGGCCGCCACGCTCGCCGAGCAGTACGACCTGGCGCTGCTGTTCAAGCGCCTCGCCACACTCGACACCTCGGTCGACGTCGGTCGTCCCGAGCAGTGGCGCTGGACCGGCCCGACCGACGAGCTGGCCCGGTGGTGCGAGCGGCTGGACGCACCCGACGTGCTCGCCAAGGCGCGACGCCTCTCCACCGCGCTCGGCAGCACCTGAGCCGTCGCACGAAGTCGGGAACGTCAGAAAGGCTTCGTACTTTCTCGCCGACCTGCATCCGTTTCGCGCACACCGGCCGAAACAACCTCCGTCACCCCACGAGCGCAGCGTGCCCGACCGGTCGCCGCCTCACCCCAACGGAGGAAACATGCGAAAGCTCATGGTTGCCACGCTGTCGATGGCAGCGATCGTGCTCGGAGGCGCCGCCTTCAGCCCGGTCGCTGGCGCACAGGAGGCGGAGTGCCAGACGATCGTCGAGATCGCGGCATCGAACCCCGACTTCTCCACCCTGGTCACCGCGGTGACCGAGGCCGGCCTGGTCGAGACCCTCAACGGCGACGGTCCCTTCACCGTCTTCGCCCCCACCAACGCTGCGTTCGCTGCGCTGCCCGCGGGCACGCTGGACTCGCTGCTGGCCGACCCCAGCGGCGCCCTGACCGACGTGCTGAAGCTGCACGTCATCGCCGGTGAGGTCGACTCCGCTGCGGCGACCGCTGCCGCGGGCACCAACGTCGAGACGCTGGGCGGCCCCGTCGCCGTGGCGCTCGAGGGTGAGAGCCTGACCGTCGGTGGCGCCACCGTCGTCACCGCCGACATCGAGGCCTGCAACGGCATCATCCACGTGATCGACGCCGTGATCACCGCTCCGGCCTCGACCGACGCTGCCGCTCCGACCGCCCCCGCCCCCGCTGCACAGGGCGAGGCCATGCCCATGCCCACCCGCGTCGACACCGGCGACTCCGGCCTGGCCGCCTCGGCCGGCGTGAACGGTGCGCTCGTCGCGCTGCTCGGTGGCCTGGCCATGATCGGCCTCGGCACCTCCTCGGTCGCACTGGCCCGGGCTCGCCGCCAGGACTGATCGAACGGCTCATGCCACGCTGACGGGGGAGGGCTCAGCCCTCCCCCGTCGTCGCGTCGCCGCCCACTCCCCGTCCACCCCTCGACCCAGGAGCACCCGTGTCCCGCCGCAACGCACTGATCGTGATGGCCGCCTCGGTGACGCTGCTGGTCGTCGCCCTGGCGGTGTGGGCCGTGCAGGGGTCCGGCGACCCGAGCGCCGATCTGGTCGGTGCACCCCAGACGACCGTCACCCCCACGAGCACCACCACCACGACCGTGGCGGCGCCGCCGAGCACGACCACCACGGTGCCCCCACCCGCAGAGCCGGTCGGACTGTCCATCCCGTCGATCGGCGTCGACTCGCTGGTGGTGCCGGTGGGGCTCGAGCCGAACGGCGAGATGGAGGTGCCGCCCGCGGACCAGGCGGGCTGGTACTTCTACGGCCCCCGCCCGGGCGAGGCCGACGGCACCTCGGTCATCGCGGCACACGTCGACTTCGGAGGTCAGCGCGGGGTGTTCTTCGATCTCCGCGAGCTGCAGGTCGGTGCCGAGGTCTCGGTGACCGACGCCGCGGGCGCGACGCACCGCTTCGTGGTGACCGAGCGGTTCCAGGTCGACAAGGACCAGCTGCCGATCGAGGACATCTTCGTCGCCGGCGGTCCGCCGGGACTGACGCTGATCACGTGCGGTGGCTCCTTCGACCGCTCCGCCCGCAGCTACCAGGACAACATCGTGGTGCGCACGGTGCCGGCCTGACGCCGACCGTCAGGCCTCGCCGACCTCGACGTCGCTCTCCGCCTCGACCTCGCGGCGGCGCGTCGCGCTGTTGCGCAGCAGCAGGGTGGAGATCGCCAGCAGCAGGACCACCCCGGACAGCACGGCGATCTCGACCATCGCCCGTGTGAAGAGCTCGTCGTCGGTCGCGATGATGCGCTCGGTGCCGCCGATCAGCACGATCTCCTTGATGGCGGCGATGATGCCGACCAGCAGGAACGGCTCGGCGATCAGGCGGCGCTCCCGCACCGTGGAGCGCACCGCGCCGAGCAGCTCCACGAAGACGAACACCAGCAGCAGCACGCTGAGCATCTGGGTCGCCGCCCAGAGCACACCTTCGTCGAGATCCTCGAAGAAGGACTTCACCGACTCGAGCAACAACGCGACGGCGCCCAACACCAGCACCACGCAGACGACGGCGTAGATGGCCATCTCCACGTACATGATCACCGTGTCCGCCGCGTTGGCGAGCGTACGGCTCCGTTGCTCCTCGTCCATCACCTGAGCATCCTCCGACACGTCCCGGTCGGAGCCGCAGCGTACCGGTCGTCGCCGGCGCGTCGAGCGGTGAGGTCAGGGCGAGCTCGGCGGCGGCGTGGTCGGCATGCCCTCGCCCTTGCGGTCCGCGATCACGGCGAACACGAACATGATCACCATGGCCCCGATCGCACCGAGCGCCAGGTGACCCTCGCCGCGCACCATCAACAGGACGGCACCGGCGAGGAAGCCGAACGCGGCGAGCGTGAAGAGGAATCGGGACATGGTGAGGACCTCCGTCGTCCCCACCACATCGGATCCCGCTCCCAGCTGCTTGAACCTGTGCGAGCTCGACCGACGTCGAGCTCGGCTGGCTCGTGGGCTCAGGACTCCGTGGAGCTGGTGCCGTAGGGGTCGGTCGCCGGCATCGCGCCCGAGCCGCCCATGAGCTTCTTGGCCACCACGATGGTCACACCGACGACGGTCGCGATGAGCAGGAGCTTGACCAGCTTGGAGCCGCGACGCTTCGCCTTCGCAGCCGCCTGATCCACCTTCTCGACGGACTTCAGGGCCTTCTGGGTCTTCTCCAGGGCGGTCTCCAGGTCCGAGATCCCCACCTGGGCCTGCACTGCCTTCTCACCCACTGCGCTCATGTCAGCCTCTTCCTCGGTGCACGACCGTCGTCCGGTCGTGTGCGTGTCGGTCGACGGTCGGCGTCGACGACCCGACGATATCGGCTCGCAGCACCACGGTGGACCCGCGAAAGTTGCACGTCTGCTGCAGGAATATGCGATGATCCGTCGATGGCGAGCATCCGACGTGAGCTGCGCATCCAGCGCCCGGCGGCCGACGTGTGGCCCCTCATCGGCGACCCCGGCCGGATCCACGAGTGGTTCCCCGGCATCGTGTCCTGCACCGTCGAGACCGACCACGGCGTCGTGCGTCGCACCGTCACCCTGGGCACGGGCATCCCGTTGGTCGAGGAGGTCGTCACCAACGACCCCATCGCCCACCGGTTCCAGTACCGGATCACCGGCGGCGTGTTCAAGGAGCACCTGGGCACGGTCGACGTCATCGACCTGGGCGACGGCAGCTGCCTCGGGGTGTACAGCACCGACGCGGTGCCCGACGTGATGGCGCTGGTCATCGGCGGTGCCACCGGCGATGCGCTGGTCAACATCGCGTCGCTCGCCGAGACCGGCGCGCTGCCCGCGACCGAGCACGCACCGACCGAGGAGACCAGCAGCTGATGGGGCGCAAGATCCTGTTCGTCACGACCGACCAGCAGCGCTACGACACGCTGGGCTGCAACGGCGGCACGCTGGCGCGCACCCCCGTGATCGACGGGCTCGCCGCCGACGGCATCCGCTACGAGCGGGCGGTCCCCCAGTCGGTGGTCTGCATGCCGTCGCGCTCGACCATGCTGACCGGCCAGCACCAGGCCACCCACGGCGTCTGGATGAACGGGGTGCCGCTGCCCGTCGACGCCCCGTCGGTGGCGACGGTGCTGCACCGCGCCGGCTACCGCACGGCGCTGATCGGCAAGGCGCACTTCGAGCCGTTCCTGGACCCGCTCGGCCGCTTCGGCGAGAACCGCATGGCCGGCCTCGGCGTCGACACGCTGACCGGCCCTCAGTTCGACGGGCTGCCCGGCCCGCACCGAGGGTTCGAGCACCTGCGCTTCGCCACCCACGGCGCCACGGGCTGGCTCCACTACGCGCAGTGGCTCGGCGCCAACCACCCCGAGCACGTGCGGGACTACTACCAGGTGCTCGACGGCGACCTGGAGGTCAACGCCGAGGGCTTCGGCGACACGAGCGCACCCCAGGTCAAGCACAACCCGATCCCCACCGAGTGGTACCACACCGACTGGGTCGCCCAACGCACGATCGACTGGCTCGACGGGCTCGACGCGGACGACGACTGGTTCTGCTGGATGAGCTTCCCCGACCCCCACCACCCGTGGGATCCGCCCCAGTCCGAGCTCGGCCGCATCGACTGGCGCGACGTGCCGCTGCCCGCCGGCTACCCGGAGACCGCGTCCGAACGGGAGCGGCTGCTCGACGCCAAGCCCCGCCAGTGGCGGCTCTGGTACGACGGCGAGCTGGTGTCGAACTACGAGGCCCCGACGCACTGGGTGCCCGCGACGCTCACCCCGGACCAGGTGCGAGAGGTCAACGCGCTCAACGCGATCGAGTGCGAGCTGATCGACGAGGCGCTCGGCCGGGTCCTCGCGGCGATCGAGGCCAAGGGCTGGACCGACGACGTCGACGTGGTGTTCACCACCGACCACGGCGAGCTGCAGGGCGACTTCGGACTGCTGTTCAAGGGCCCCTACCACACCGACTCGCTCATGCGACTGCCGCTGATCTGGCGGCCGGCGCCCAGCGCCACGGTCGACCCGGCGGTCGTGAGTGCGCCCGTCGGCCTGGTCGACCTGGCACCCACCTTCTGCGACATCGCAGGGCTCGACGCGCCGGAGTGGATGCAGGGCTCGCGACTGCCGACCGACGACCCCGACGCCGCCGCACGCGGCATCGAGCACCAGCTGACCGCCTGGGACAGCGAGCTGTTCGGCGTGGGCATGTACCTGCGAACGATCACACGGGACGACTGGGTGTGCACCGCGTACCTGCCCGGTGCGGTGCACGACGGGACCGAGGGCGAGCTGTACTCGCTCGCGGACGACCCGCTGCAGCAGGTCAACCGCTGGGACGACCCGTCGGTGCGTGCGCTGCGCGACGACCTGCTCGCGCTGCTGCGCGACGAGCAGCCCACGCCGCGCGACCCCCGTCTGGAGCTGCAGGCCCCCGTCTGAGCGGCGCGGGACGGCGGCGGCCAGCCGGCCCGCCGCCGTTCAGGCGCCGGGTGCGACCTGCACGGTGGCCAGGCCCGTCGCGTCCACCGTCGAGGGCAGCGCGTCCAGGGCCGCCGGTGCGCCCTTGAGCTGCGCGTCGAGGAACGCCACCACCGACGCCGTCAGCACCTCGACCTCGGGCGGGTCGAACATCGAGCTGTGCTGGCCCTCGGGGATGGTCACGAACCAGCGAGGTCCCGGCAGCTGAGCGAACGCGCCCTCGGACTGTGCGTAGGGCACCACGGCGTCGCGCACGCCGTGCACGATCAGCGTGGGCAGCGGCTCGGCGTCGGCGAACGACGCGCCGGGAGTGATGTTCACCGCCACCCCGGCGATGTCGATGACGGCCCGGGGGTCCGTCGCACCGCAGCACGGGTCGAACGCCGCGGCCAGCGTGGTGGCCCCGCCGAGCGAGTGGCCGGCCAGCGCCAGGCAGTCACCGAGCACCCGGCCGTACAGCGGGTGCGTCGGGTTCTGCACCTCCGAGCGGAACGTCTCGGTGACGAACTCCACGTCGGCCGGCTGATTGGGCAGGTCCGTGACCTCGATCGAGGGACGCGAGCTGAGCGGGAAGGTCGGCGCCACCACGACGTAGCCGGCCGCGACCCACCGGGACAGCGCCTCGTGGCGCTCGAGCCCCGAGGAGAAGACGCCGTGGGAGTAGACGACGACCGGGAACTGCCCGCTCGCCGCCGCAGCGCCGTCGGTGATCGGGGTCGCGACGTCACCTGCCGCCGGGTACAGCACGACGACGGGCAGCACCCGCCCCGGCGTGGCCGGTCGGCCCGACGCCGCCGACGGCTCGGTGGGCCGCGACGGATCGACGTAGTTGGCCTGCAGCCGACCGACGGCGTACGGCCCGGGGTCGCGGGGCGCGCCGTCGACCGGGTCGGGGCAGCCCAGGTCGGGCACCGCGGTCGTGGGTGCGGCGGTGGTCGGCGCTGCGGTGGTGGGGGCTGCGGTGGTCGACGTCGAATCCACGCTGTCGGTGTCCGCCCGGGCGTCGTCGTCGGTGGAGCACCCTGCCGCGACGAGCAGGGCGAGCACCACCAGCAGCGCCCGGGCGTTCACCCCGCAGCCTCTCGTGCCGGTCGGGCGATCAGAGCTCGCCGCGGGCGTGGCGCTGGTACAGCGTGATCTTGTCCTCGCCGATCGCCTCGCGCTTGGCCGGGTCGGTGACGCCCTGGCCCGCCTCGGGGGCCAGGCACAGCACGCCGATCTTGCCCTCGGCCTCGTTGTGGTGGACCTTCAGCGCGGCCTCGCCGACCTGGTCGAGCGCGAACACCTCGGACATCACCGGCTGGATCGCACCCTTGTCGATCAGCCGGTTCATCTCCCAGGCCTCCTGGTAGTTCGCGAAGTGCGAGCTGATGATGCTCTTGAGCTTCATCCACAGGTGGCGGTTGTCGTACTCGATCATGTAGCCGGAGGTGGCGGCGCAGGTGACGATCTTGCCGCCCTTCTTGGTGATGAACACCGAGGCGCCCATGGTGGAGCGACCGGGGTGCTCGAAGACGATGTCGGGATCCTCGCCGACCAGCGAGCGGACCTTCTTGCCCAGTCGACGCCACTCCGACTCGTCCTGGGTGACCTCGTCGGACCAGAACTGGTAGTTCTCGGCCTTGCGGTCGATCACCGCGTCGCAGCCCATGGCGTTGAGCAGCTTCACACGGGACTCCGAGGAGACGACGCCGATGGGCGTGCCGCCGCCGTTGATGACCAGCTGGGTGGCGTAGGCGCCGATGCCGCCCGTCGCACCCCAGATGAAGACGTTGTCACCCTGCTTCATGCGCCCGGCGTGATCGCCGACGAGCATGCGGTAGCTGGTCGAGGCGCACAGCCCGTTGACCGCCGACTCCTCCCAGGTCAGGTGCGCCGGCTTCGGCATGAGCTGGTTGGCCTTCACGATCGACAGGTCGGCCAGGCCGCCGTAGTTGGTCTCGAAGCCCCAGATGCGCTGGTTGGCCGCGAGCATCGAGTCGTTGTGGGCCGAGGGGTCCTGGTCGTCGACGTGGTTGCAGTGCGCCACGATGCGATCGCCCGGCTTCCAGTTGCGCACGGCGGATCCGGTGCGCAGCACCACTCCCGACGCGTCGGAGCCGACGATGTGGAAGTCCTGCGCGTGTCGGGCGCCCCACACCGACTCCTTGCCCAGTCGGTCGAGGAAGCCGAACGTCGGCAGGGGCTCGAAGATCGAGGTCCACACGGTGTTGAAGTTGATCGAGCTCGCCATCACGGCGATCACGACCTCGTCGGGTGCCAGCTCGGGCAGCGGCAGCTCACCGACGTGGAGGCTCTTGCGGGGGTCCTTGTCCCAGGACTCCACGCCTTCCCACATGTCGGCCTCGGAGCGCAGCACGTGCGCGGCGCGGGTCGACTCCGGGACGGAGAGGTTGGCGATGTCGTCACCGGTTGCACCGGACTGGATGGCGTCGAGGATCTCCTGCATGGACGCGGACGCTACCCGTCGGTCGCTTTCGGCTGCCAAACAAACTGATTCACGAATCTGTCTGCCGCCGTTGGGCGCGGCCCCGGCGTGTGATCAGCAGACGAACGAGAGCGACGACGGCGCCGCATCGGTCCGCGCGAGCACCTCGAGACGCAGCTCGACGAAGGTGGCGCCTCCGGATGCCGCCGTGCCCTCGAGCACCAGCGCGTGCACACCCGGCGCGGCATCCGCCGGCACGACGAAGCCGCTCTGGAACGAACCTTGCGCGCTCGTGACGACGGAGCCCAGCAGCAATGGGTCGGAGTGCATCGTGACCGTCACCGTGCTGGCGGGCTGCCATCCGGCGCTCTGCAGGTCCACCACCTCGCCAGCGACGACTTGCAGTGCCGAGGTGCCGTCCAGGTAGGTCGCCACCGGGCCGTCCGGCGTGGCCGGGTCGGCGACGGGGTCCCCGCCGGTGGCGGGGTCGGGCTCGGTCGTGGTCGTGGGCGGCACCTCCCAGCTGATCACCACGAGGCCGTCGCCGGCCCGGGTGCCGTTCTCGTAGGTCACGTCGGTCGCATCGTCCGAGACGTACGCCGCACCGCCGCCACCCGCGGCCCCCTCGCTGAACGGATCTCCGACTCCGCCTCCGCCGCCGCCGCCGAACCAACCGCCGCCACCGCCACCACCGGCGGCACCCAGCGACGTCGCGCCCTTGCCGCCAGCTCCTGCGGTTCCCGAGTCGCCCGCCAGGCCTGCGGCGCCGGCCGTGCCGCCCGCGCCTCCGGCGTCGGCACCGCCGGGCTGGCCACCGCCGGCCCCGTCGCTGGGCTCGCCGGCGGTCGGCACGTCGCCACCACCGGCCCCGCCCACGGCCGAGTCGCAGGGCCCACCGCCAGCAGCACCGCCACCACCACCGGCGACCACGACGCGGTTCTCGAGGTCGGTCCCGCCGCGACGGACGTCGGAGGCACCGCCGCCGGCACCGGCGCCGAACGAACCGGCGTCACCACCGCCGTTGAAACCACCCAGGGCAGCAGCGTCGTCGTCGTAGCTGTCGCCTTCGCCGCCCACGTTGACCTGCAACGTCTCGCCCGGCGTGACCGAGATGGTCGCACGGGTCCGACCGCCCTGCCCGCCGGGCACGGGGGATGACGGATAGAGCACACCGCCGCCCGCGGCGCCGAACGCGTCGACGGTCACCGAGGTGACGCCGTCGGGCACCACCCACTCGAACGTACCCGGCGTCGAGAACGACTCGCTCTCCGGTGCGGCCCCGACGCCACCGGGGTAGGTGGCGATCAGACCGGCCAGACCGATCAGGCTCAGGGCAAGCACGGCGTAGTGACGCAAGCGGGACATGGGATCCTCCTGGGTCCGCGTCGGTGCGCGGGCGTTCAGGAACGAGGATCGGCACCTCGGCCGGTGTTCGTGAGCTTTCCGGCGGCGGCTCAGGAGGCGGCGGGAACCGACCGGGCGCTGCGGTCCAACCAGCGCGGCAACCGGTCGACGCGCACCAGGGCCGATCCGAGCACGGCCATGGCCAGCACGTACGCAGCCGCCAGCGGGCCCAGCTGATCCTCGATCCCGGCGGCGACGCCCAGGCCCGCGATGACGATCGAGAACTCGCCACGGGCGATCAAGGTCGTGCCCGCGCGCCAGCGGCCGTGCTTGCCGATGCCCGCTCGTCCCGCCGCCCACCAACCGACCCCGACCTTCGTGAGCGCGGTGACGACCGCCAGGACGACCGCGGGGAGCAGCACCGGTCCCAGGCTGGCCGGCTCGATGCCGAGCGCGAACACGAAGAAGAACAGCGCCGCGAACAGGTCGCGCAGCGGCACGATCAGCGCGCCGGCGCGGTGCTGGGCGGGGCCCGAGATGGCCAGGCCGACCAGGAACGCACCGACCGCGGCGGACACGTCGGCCTCCTGCGCGAGCCCGCCGACGAACAGGACGAGCCCGACCACCGACAACAGCAGCACCTCGTCGGACTCGGAGTGGATGGCCCGGGACATGTGCGGGCCGAACCTGGCCGCCACCATGACGATGAGCGTCACGACGCCGAGCGCGACACCGATCGAGAACAGGCCGGTGAGGACCGCGGTGCCGGCCAGCAGCACGCCGACGATCGGCAGGTAGGCCGCCATGACCAGGTCCTCGAGCACCAGGATCGACAGGACCGTCGACGTCTCGCGGTTGCCCAGGCGGTCGAGGTCGGTGAGCAGCTTGGAGATGACCCCCGAGGACGAGATGTAGGTGACGCCGCCGAGCAGGATCGCGGCGACCGGGTCCCACCCCAGCAGCAGGCCGATCGCGAGCCCCGGCAGGAAGTTGGCGAGCAGGTCGACCACACCACCGGCCGAGTTGCGCCGCAGCTCCTTCGACAGCTCCTTGGGGGTGTACTCCAGACCCAGGACGAAGAGGAGGAGCAGCACCCCGATCTCGGCGGCCATCTCGACGAACTCGTCGGTGATCCGCGCCGGGATCACCCCGCCGGCGCCCACGGCGAGGCCGGCCAGCAGGTAGAGCGGGATCGGGCTGAACCCCACACGCACCGCCATCCGGGCGAGCAACGACAGGCCCAGCAGGATCGCGCCGAGCTCGACGAACGCCGTCCCGACCTCGCCCGAGCTGGCCGCGAGCATCAGCCGGTGCGCAACAGCTCGGAGAGCGCCTCGACGGCCTCGGGGGTTCCGACCGCGACCACGACGTCGCCGGAGACGAGCTCGTCGTCGGGTCCGGGTGCGGCGTTGGTGTCGTCGCCACGCACGATCGCCACGACGCTGGCACCCGTGCGCTTGCGGATGCGGTGATCGGCGATGGTCCCGCCGGCCGCCGGCGACGAGGCCGGCACCGTCAACCAGTCGATGGCCAGCCCTTCGAGGCGCTGGATGCCCACGGCGGGGTCGCTGACCCGGGAGCTGCCCAGCAGCCCAGCGAGCACGGCGCTGTCCTCGGCCTCGAGGTGCACCGTCGCGCGGCACGAGTCCGGATCCTCGCGGTCGTAGAGCAGCAGCTCCTTGCGCCCGGTGCGAGTGGTCAGCACGCCGAGTCGGGCGCCGGTGGAGGTGTCGAACTCCTGACGCACCCCGATGCCCGGCAGCTCGGTCTCGTGGATCTCGGTCACGGCGCCTCCTCACACGGGTGCGGAGCCACAGCGTAGGTGGTCAGTCCCGCGCCGCTCGCCACGCCGACGACTGCGCACCGACCAGTTCGACCACGTCGCCCATGACCAGGTTCACGTCCTGCAGGTGCAGGCCCCACTCAGGGGTCAGGTCGCCGCCGATGTCGTCCACCCGGGGATCCGTGGGGTCGCCGTTCACGGTGACCTCCAGGTAGTCGAAGCCGCCCTTGCTGACGCACTGCGCGGTGATCAGCCCCGGCGTCGTCACGAACGGAGTGGTGACCTGCGTCCCCTCGACCCACGGCGTGGCGTCCTCGGCGCTCACGCCGAGCGAGGACAGGATCGACGCGTTCGGGTCCGACGGGAAGTACGAGTGCACCTCGGCAGTGCCGCCGGCGAGCGCAGCGGGGCTGTTGCACGCCGACACCCCGTCGCCGGTGCGAGGTCGTCCGAACAGCGCGTTGGCGGTCGGCGGCGCGTCGTCACGGAACGAGGCCCAGCTGACCACGCAGCCGGTCTGGTCCTCGGCACGGCACAGCGGGATCTCGGCGAAGTCGCCGCCGACGTCGGCGCCCGCGGGCACCCGCACCGACGAGCCCGCCAGGTAGGCCGACACGAGCTGGTCGCGCACGTCGGGGTTCGGATCGATCTCCTCGCGCAGCAGCTGGTTGAGCACGCTCGCGCCCTGCGAGTGGCCGATCAGCACCACACCGCGTCCGTCGTTCTCGGTGGCCATGTAGGTGCGGAACGCGTCGAGCACGTCGGCGTAGCCGGGGCTCGGCTCGGGTGTCTGGCCCGCCACCGTGGTCGTCGTGGCGCCGCTCAACGCCGAGGTCAGCCCGGCCAAGGTGCGCTGCCGGTAGACGGGAGCGAATACGCGACAGGTCTCGCCCAGGCGTGCGGCCTGGTTCAGGGTGACGAATCGCTCCTCGTCGCCCGCGACGCGGTCCGAGATCTCCGTCGTGTCCAACGAGATGGTCGGGTACACGTAGAAGCAGTCGATCGGCGCGTCCGGATCTGCGGTCCACGGCTGCTCGGTCACGGTGCCGTCGGCCTCGACGACGGTGGCGTCCAGGCCGCCGTCGCAGACGTCCTCGGCGTCGGGGTGGCAGACCCAGTTGGCCGGATCGGCGTAGACCTCGGGGGTGTAGTCGGCGTAGCGCTCGAGCGGTCCTGTGGCGACGGTGGTCGTGACGGCCTCGGTCGTCGTGGGCTCAGCCGACTCGTCATCGCCGCTGCCGCTGCACCCGGCCACGGCCAGCAGGGCGACCACGGCCACGGCCGACACGACGAGGACGTTCCGTGCACGCATGGCGGCGACGCTACCGGGCGGCACGGATCAGATGCCCCGGTCGTGCGCCCGCATCGGCTCGGTCGGCGACGTACCGTCTCGACACATGGCCACCCCGCCCGCCGATCCCGATGCAGCAGTGCCCGAGCTGCGCACCGAGCGTCTGGTGCTGCGCGCCTGGCGCGAGTCCGATCGTGCGCCGTTCGCCGAGATGAACGCCGACCCGGTCGTGATGGAGCACTTCCCGTCCACCCTCACCCGAGCCCAGTCCGACGCGATGGTCGACCTGATCCAGCAGCGGTGGGCAGACGGCCGGCCGTCGCTGTGGGCCGTCGAGGTGCCGGGCGATGCCTCGTTCATCGGGTTCGTCGGCCTGCTCGAGCCGTCGTTCACCGCGCCGTTCACTCCGTGCGTCGAGATCGGCTGGCGGTTCGCTGCGCCGTTCTGGGGGCGTGGCTACGCACCCGAAGGCGCCGCGGCGGCGCTCGAGCACGGCTTCGACGCCCTCGGCGCGGACGAGATCGTGTCGTTCACGGTGCCGGCGAACGACCGCTCGCAACGGGTCATGCAGAAGCTCGGCCTGCACCACGACCCGGCCGACGACTTCGACCACCCGAACCTGCCCGACGGGGACCCGCTGCGCCGCCACGTGCTCTACCGGCTGACCGCAGCGGAATGGCGGGCCACTCGCCCGGGTTGAGCGCCTTCGACGGCGGGAGTTACCCGGCAGTAACCTCGTCGGATTCCGAAGTTCCGGGCCGTTCGGTCCGCTAGGGGAGGTCGACCATGGCTGGTTCCGTCATTCTGTCCGGTGCACGTACGCCGATCGGCAAGCTGTCCGGCTCGCTCGCCGGGTTCAGCGGCACCGACCTGGGCGCCCTGGCGATCAAGGCCGCGCTGTCGCGTGCCGGCGTGTCGCCCGAGGACGTCGACTACGTCTTCATGGGCCAGGTGCTCACCGCCGGCGCCGGTCAGATGACCGCCCGCCAGGCCGCCAAGGACGCCGGCATCCCGCTGAGCGTGCCCGCCACCACCATCGGCAAGGTCTGCCTGTCCGGCATCAACTCGATCATGATGGCCGACCTGCTGATCCAGTCCGGCCAGGCCGACATCGTCGTCGCCGGCGGCATGGAGTCCATGACCAACGCCCCGTACCTGCTGCCCGGCGCCCGCGCCGGCATGCGCCTCGGTGACGGCAAGGTCATCGACTCGATGATGTTCGACGGCCTGTTCTGCGCCATCGACCAGATCGCCATGGGCGGCGGCACCGAGAAGTACGCCGCGTCGGCCGGCATCAGCCGTGACGCCCAGGACGACCTGGCCTACAAGTCCCACGAGCGTGCCGCACGTGCCCAGAAGGACGGCCTGTTCGACAACGAGATCGTCAACGTCGAGATCCCCCAGCGCAAGGGCGACCCGGTGCTGTTCTCCATCGACGAGGGCGTGCGCGGCGAGACCACCGTCGAGTCGCTGTCCAAGCTCCGCCCCGCGTTCGACAAGGCCGGCAACATCACCGCCGGCAACGCCTCGCAGATCTCCGACGGCGGCGCCGCCGTGGTCGTCGCGTCGAAGGCCGCGGCCGAGCGCATCGGCGGCACGCCGCTGGGCGAGATCGTCGCCAACGGCCAGGTGGCCGGTCCCGACCCGTCGCTGCTGAACCAGCCGTCGCGGGCCATCAAGGCTGCGCTGGCGCAGTCGGGCCTGTCGGTCGGCGACATCGACCTGTTCGAGCTGAACGAGGCCTTCGCCGCCGTGGGCGTCGCCTCGATGGAGGACCTGGGCATCACCGACGAGATCACCAACGTCAACGGCGGCGCCATCTCCCTGGGTCACCCGATCGGCATGTCGGGCACCCGCATCGTGATCACCCTGCTGAACGAGCTGGCCCGTCGTGGTGGCGGCACCGGCGCCGCTGCGTTGTGCGGCGGTGGCGGCCAGGGCGACGCCCTGATCGTTCGCACCATCTGACCTCGCTGGTTCCTCCAACTTTCGGTGCGATCCTCCCCACCTGGTGTCGAGGATCGCACCGAAAGTTGCCCACTGCTTCCCCCCGCATCTCGACAGGGAGGGAAGCAGTGTCCGTTTTCCGCGCCGTCAGTTCGCTCGCCCAGCGTCAGCACGGCACCGTCAACCGATCCCAACTCCGCGGCGCAGGCATCAGCGACCGCACCATCAGCCGCTTGGTGGCCGACGGTGTCCTGGAGCGTGTCGTTCCCGGGGTCTTCGTTGTCGGCGGCAGTCCTGACACGTGGCACCGCCAACTCGCCGTCGAGCTGCACCGCAGCGGGCCGCTGGCGCTCGTCAGCCACCGCGCTGCGGCGGCTCTGTTCCGTCTGGACAGGTTCCGCCCCGGACACCTCGACGTTGCATCGCCGGTGCAGGTTGCGCGCACGGGCACGAACGTTCGGCTCCACCGCTCGAGCGACCTGCCGTCCCGCGATCGGACGGTCGCGGACGGTCTGGCGGTGACTACGCCGACCCGGACCCTCATCGACATGGGTCGGTACGTCAACCCGACCCGCCTCGGTTCGATGATCGATGACGCTGTCCGTCGCGACCTGACGACCTACGAGGACCTGCACACGCGCCACGCCGAACTCGCACGTCCGGGGCGAGACGGGATCCGAACCGTCGCACTGGCCTTGGCTGATCGACCGATCGGCTCGCCGGTGCCGGGCAGCCCTTTCGAGACCCTGGTGCGACGCCTGCTCACCGGCGCTGGCCTGCCCGAGCCAGCGATGCAGCATCCGGTCCCCTGTGACGACATCACCTTCCTGCTCGATCTGGCGTGGGCGAAAGAGCTGGTCGCGGTCGAATGCGACGGCTTCCGCTTCCATCGAACGCCCGACCAGCTCGAGTGGGACGATCGACGCCGCACCGAGCTGGGGCGACGGGGCTGGTTGGTGCATCACGTCACCTGGCGCCAGTACCGCCGGGACCCTGACGAGCTCGTGTCGCAAGTCGCTGCGTCGCTGCGCGCCCGGCACCGCTGAACTGCCCAGGTCTTTGCGTGCGATCGTCACCGCCAGTCGCGCAAGATCGCCCGCAAAGCGTGGACGGCGGGGTCAGCGGTGGCGGTCGCGGGCGTCGTCGGTGGGCAGCACCGCTTCGACCTCGAGCTCGATCTTCCAGCGCGGGTCGAGCAGGCCCGCCACGACGACCGTGGTGTTGACCGGGAGCGCTTCGGACATGACCTCGCCGTGCACGGCGCCGATGGCCTCGAAGTCGTCCGCGTCGACCAGGTACATGCGGGTGCGCACCACGTCGCGCAACGACGACCCGACCCGCGACAGCGCATCGTCGATGATCTCGAAGCACTTGCGGGCCTGGGCAGCAGGGTCGGGGTCGACCGAGCCGTCGGCCCACTTGGGTGCGGTGCCGGCGACGAACACCCGGTCGCCGACCCGCAGGGCTCGGCTGTAGCCGACGGTCAGCTCCCAGGGGGAGCCGGAGGAGACTCGGTGGCGATCGTCCATCGGCGGCACGGTAGTGCGCGACGCCGACCGGACGGTCGATTCAACCGTTCTCGACGACGCGGCGCCCCTCGAGCGCACGACCCAGCGTGAGCTCGTCGGCATACTCCAGGTCGCCGCCCACCGGTAGCCCGCTGGCGATCCTCGAGACGGTCAGGCCAGGCACCTCGAGGATGCGGGTGAGGTAGAGCGCGGTGGCCTCACCCTCGAGGTTGGGGTTGGTGCACAAGATCACCTCGGTGATGCCCTCGGTGCCCACCCGCTGGACCAGCTCGCGGATGCGCAGCTGATCGGGGCCGACGCCCTGCAGGTGGTCGATCGCTCCCTGCAGCACGTGATAGCGGCCGCGGAACTCCCGCGTGCGTTCGATGGCCACGACGTCACGCGGCTCCTCGACGACGCACAGCACGTGCTCGTCGCGCTTGGGGTCCGCGCAGATGGTGCACAGCTCGCCCTCGGCGATGTTGAAGCAGACCGAGCAGAACGAGACCTTCTCCTTCACCTCGACGATGGCCCGGGCGAGGCGGTTGGCCTCTTCCTTGTCGACCTTCAGCAGGTGGAACGCGACGCGCTGCGCCGACTTGGGGCCGATGCCGGGAAGACGACCGAGGCAGTCGATGAGCTCTTGGACCGCGGCGGCGTAGGGAGCCGCCACTCAGGCACCGCCGAACAGGTCGCCGAGTCCCCCTGCACCGCCGAGGCCGCCGAGCGGGTCGGCAGCGGCCTGCAGCCGGGCGACCTGGTCGTGCGCGTCCTGCCAGGCAGCGCGGATCAGGTCCTCGAGCATGGAGAGGTCGTCCGGGTCGACCGCGTCCGCGGCGATGGACACACCGACCAGGTGGAGGTGCCCGTTGAGCGTCACGGTGACCAGGCCGCCGCCGGCGGTGCCCTCGACGCGTTCGTCGCCCAGCCGCTCCTGCGCATCGGCCATCTGCTGCTGCATGTTGGCGGCCATCTCCATCATGGAGCCCAGGTCGAGGCCACCACCCGGACCGCCCAGCAGGCCGGCGAGCGGATCACCGGCGTCGGCGGGCACCACCTCGCCCTGGATCGGCTCGTCGTCGTTCGTGCTCATGTGGTCACCTCGTCGGCGTCCAGCACGACCGCGCCGGGAAACGCCTTGGTCAGTCGGTCGATGCCGGTCTCGGCGACGTCGTTGGCGTCCTCGAGCTCGGCGATGTCGATGGTGAGCCCCTCGGCGACCTCGGCCTCGACCAGGTCGACCGCGCCACCGGAGATGCGGGGCGCGGTGGCGGCCTCGTCGGCCTCGCCGGAGGGCACCATCTGCAGCACCAGCGCGTCGCCGAGGCGCTGGCGCAGGGCGGATTCGATGTCGGGGCGGAACCGCTCGGCGTGTCGCAGCGGCACACCCAGGCCCAGTTCGTACACGGCAGTGTGGCGGTCGACCCGCACGAAGCGGCCATCCAGGCAGGCGGCCTTGGCCGGTGCCCGCAGCTCGGGCAGCACCGCGTCGAGCGCTGCGGTGACACCGTCGACATCGAGCGATGCCGCCGCGACGGGCGCTGCTGCCGCATCGGAGGTGGCCGACACGGGCTCGGCAGTGGACGGAGGACCCTCGGCGACGACCGGGCTCGGCGAGGGAGCCGCCGGTGCTGCGGTCTCGGCGGGTGCCTCGTCAACGACGGGGGCGTCGGAGGAGACGGCGGGCTCGGACGGCGGCGTGGGCGGGGCGGGTGGCGCAGGAGCCGTGGCCGCGGACCGAGCCGGCGCGCCGGGCACCGGCGGTGGGGCGGGGCGAGCAGGCCGAGGCCGGTCTCCAGGTTCGGGGGCGCTGCCGTTGCCGTCGCGAGCGGCACGCAGCCGCGCCAGCTCGGCGCGAGCCTGCGCAGGACCACCGCCACCATTGCCGCCGCCACCGCCATTGCCTCCACCGCCGGCGGACTCACGGGCCGCCGGGACGTCGGATGCAGGCTCGGCCTGGGAGGCCCTGACATCGGGCCCGGCCGACGACGGTGGCGCGGCTCGGGGGGCGGGCGCGGCTGTTGGCGCAGGCGCCGATGCCGTAGCGCTGGTTGTGTCCGAGGCGGGGGCTGCTGCCGGGGCGGCGGGCGCCACTGCGGCACCCGACGCGAGTGCCTGCTCGAGCCGTTCGATGCGATCGACCAGGCCGGCGAGCGACGTGTCCTGCGCCGAGGTCAGCCGCACCAGCGCGACCTCGAGCGGCACCCGTGGATCGGCAGCCTGGCGCATGTCGACCAGCGCGGCGCCGACCGCCTCCATGGCCCGGGTGAGCGCCGGCGTGCCGAGCTCGGCTGCCCAACGGCCATAGAGCTGCAGGTCGTGCTCCATGAGGTGCGGCACCTCGACGCCCAGCGACACCAGGAAGGCGTCGCGCAGCGAGTCGAGGAAGGCCGCGCCGAGCACGCGAGGGTCGTGGCCCTGGGCCAGCGCATCGGCGACCGCCAGGACGGCCTGGCCGGTGTCTCGTGCGACGAGTGCCTCGTAGAGACGTTCGACCGGCTCGGCACGCACCACCACACCGCCGGCGGCGACCACCTGGTCGAGCGCCGAGAGCGTGTCGCGCGAGGAGCCGCGGCCCTTCTGCACGACCCAGGCGATGGCCTCGTCGTCGACGTCGAGGTCGGCATCCGCGACGATCCAGCGGACCTGACGCTCGAGCTCCTGTGCCGACAGCAGCTGGAACTCGAAGTGCTGGGTGCGGCTGCGGATGGTGGGCAGCACCTTCTGCGGATCGGTCGTGGCGAGCACGAAGCGCACGTGGTCCGGCGGTTCCTCGAGCGTCTTCAGCAGCGCGTTGGACGCGCCCGGCGAGAGCATGTGGACCTCGTCGAGGATGTACACCTTGGTCCGCCCGGGTGACCCGACCGCCGTGCGCTCGATGAGGTCTCGCACCGCATCGACGCCGTTGTTGGAGGCGGCGTCGAGCTCGAACAGGTCGAAGCTGCGGCCGGCTTCCATGTCCACGCACGGGGTGCACTCGCAGCACGGCTCGCCGTCCTGGAGGTTCTCGCAGTTGAGCGCCTTGGCCAGGATGCGCGCCGTGGAGGTCTTGCCGGTGCCACGAGGCCCCGAGAACAGGTAGGCGTGGCCCTCGGACTCGTTGCGCACGGCGTTGCGCAGCGCCGCGATGACGTGGTCCTGCCCACGGACCTCGTCGAAGCGACGAGGTCGGTACCGCCGGTACAGGGACTGATGGGCCACGGCCCGAGCCTAGTGGTCCCCACCGACAGGCTTCCCCGGCCCAACGGGCCCCGGGGCGACCCCGGCGGCCGGTGCACTCACGTCGTCAGGAGGCGGCCAGGCGATCTGCGGCACACCGGAGGTTCCGCTGAGAGCTGCTGCCTTCCGGCCCTGACCCGGTTCACGGGCTCCGATTGCACAGGACCCGGCCGCCACCTGACGGCGCAAGTGCGGAGTCAGGCTATCGTCTCCGCCCGGAGACGTGCGAGAGCGGCCGAATCGGCACGCTTGGAAAGCGTGTGTGGGGAAACTCACCGTGGGTTCGAATCCCACCGTCTCCGCCACCGACGCACCCGCCCCTCCGGGCGGGTGTGCCGCGTCCGGCGGACCAACGGGCCTCGGCGGGCCGGTACCGTCGTCGTGTGCCACCGGTCCTGCCCCCTCACCCCGACCACGAGTCCTGGATGCGCGCTGCGCTCGAGCAGGCCGAGGTGGCAGCAGCGCAGGGCGAGGTGCCGATCGGCGCCGTCGTCGTGCACCACGGCGACGGCGCCGCCGCGGTGATCGCCGCCCGCCACAACGAGCGCGAGCGCACCGGCGACCCGACCGCGCACGCCGAGGTGCTCGCACTGCGCGACGCCGCAGCCCACCTGGGCCGCTGGCGCCTCGACGACTGCACGATGGTGGTCACGCTCGAGCCGTGCCCGATGTGCGCGGGTGCGTTGTGGGCAGCCCGCATCGGCGCGGTCGTGTTCGGCGCCGAGAACACCGACGCGGGGTCGCTGGGCACGCTGTACCACCTGGGCCAGGACCCCCGGCTGAACCACGAGTTCCCGGTGCGTGCCCGTGTGCTGGGCGACGACGCCGCGCGGCGCCTGCAGGAGTTCTTCGCCGCCCGCCGAGGCGGTGCCGACCAGCTACCGATGTGAAGGCCGGGAGTCGCCACGGCTAACGTCGGAACCGGAGAGTTGCCAGAGCGGACGAATGGGACGGTCTCGAAAACCGTTGAGGTTGCAAGGCCTCCGAGGGTTCGAATCCCTCACTCTCCGCTCCAGGGTCAGAGCGAACTCGGCTCCGACCCAGCACGGAAGTGGTCGGGCCCCTTCGGGGGCCCGACCCGCGTCCGGCGGGAGCGCCCGAGGGTCACGTTCTGTACCACCGGTACCCGTCGGGGCACTTGCCCGGCGTCGTGGTGGGGGAGCTCCAGTCGCAGCTGGTGTACTGCTGCCAGTCCTGCTGCACCATGCTGATCTGCCCTGTGGCGGCGATGTCGGAGATGTAGGCGTCGGGGCACTCCCCCGGGCTGTTGCCGGGGGCGTTGAAGTCGCAGCGCGGCCACGCGCATTCGAGATCCCCGAACACGCTGCCGTCGGAGCGGCAGGTTGTCTGGCCTGGTGCCGCTGTCGTGGTCGTGGTCGTGGTCCCCGCTTGACAGCTTCTCGGGTTGCTGCAGAGCACGATGCTGTCGATGAACGCCGACACGTCGGTGAGCTCGGCGTCGACGAGCGCATCGCGGTCGTCTCCGATCCCGGTGACGGTCATCGTGACGCCGCCTCCGGCGACCTCGAAGCTGGTGATCTCCACGGCCTCGTCGAACGTCACGCCATCGCGCTCTGCGGTGATCCCCGCGTTCGGCAGGCTGTCGGCGAACAGCTCGTCCCACTTCGCAGCGATCTCTGCCGCGGTGGTCCGCCAGGCTTTGCGCACCGGACGGTCGCTGAACACGAGCACGTCGTTCACGGTGTCCAGCTCAAGCACATGGCTGCCGGTCGTGTCGCCCCTCGTGATCCGCCCGGTCGGTGACACGACGACCAACAGGTCGTCCTCCTGCGTCGTGCCGGGCGGCTCTCCCATCGGGTCACGGTTGGGACTGCACGAGACACCGACCAGCCCCAGGGCGACGACGAACAGGATGATCGCCCGTAGAGCATCGCGTCGGCGCCCCGGCCGTTCCGATGGGATGGTCACAGCGTGCGCCTCGGGCTTCCAGATCGTGAGCACTCAGCATACGAGGAGGTTGGTGGGATCCACGCGTGGTGGCGCCGGGTCCGCGCGCTGTGTCGGCGACCGGTCGGCTCGGTCCGACATGATGTCGATCGTGAGCGAAGCACCTGCGCCGACCATCCATCCCGAGCTGCGCACCCTGGCGCGCGTGCTGCCGCGGGGCCTGTCGACCCGGTCGATGCGCGTCGTGCGCCGACTGGAGGCGCTGCAGGCCCGCGCCGAGCAGCGCTCCGGTCGAGCCGCCCGACGCCACGACGTGCAGGTGGTCGACCTGGGCGGCGCGGGGCTGCGGGTCCATCGGCCGCGCCTCTCGGTGCCGGGTCCGCTGCCCGCGCTGCTGTGGATCCACGGCGGCGGCTACGTCATCGGCACCGCCGCCCAGGAGGACGCGTTCTGCCGGCGCTTCGCGGACGAGCTCGGCGCGGTCGTGGCCGCCGTCGAGTACCGCCTGGCGCCCGAACACCCCTACCCCACCCCGCTCGAGGACTGCCACGACGCGCTGGAGTGGCTCGCCGCGCAGACCGAGGTCGATCCCACCCGCGTGGCGATCGGCGGTGCGAGCGCCGGCGGTGGTCTGGCCGCCGCGCTGGCCCTGCTCGCACGCGATCGGGGTCGGGTGCGTCCCGTGTTCCAGCTGCTCACCTATCCGATGCTCGACGACCGCACGGTGCGCCGGACCGATCTGGACGAGCGTGGCTACCGGCTCTGGAACAACCGCTCGAACGTGCTCGGCTGGCAGTCCTACCTGGGCGCGGAGCCGGGCAGCGACGCCGTGCCCGACCAGGCCGTGCCCGCTCGACGCGACGACCTCGCCGGGCTGGCACCCGCGTGGGTCGGAGTGGGCACGCTCGACCTGTTCCTCGACGAGGACGTCACGTACGCGCAGCGGCTGCGCGACGCCGGTGTGCCCTGCACGCTCGACGTCGTCGACGGCGCGTTCCACGCGTTCGACTACCTGGCGCCGGGCTCGGAGCCGTCACGTCGCTTCCGCGACGCGCAGCTGGACGCGCTGGCCGGCGCCTTCTCGGCGGTCAGCTCACCGAGTCGTCCATCGTGACGAGCACCTTGCCGCAGTCCTTTGAGCCCTGGAGCAACCCGAGGGCGTCGTCGAACTGCTCGAGCGGGAAGCGGTGGGTGACCAGTGAGGACAGGTCGCGGCGCGCCAGCAGATCGATCGCGTCGGCGAAGCGGACCGGGTACTCCATCGACCCGCGGACGGTGAACTCCTTCATCAGCACCATCAGGAAGCTGGTGGGGATCGGCTCGTAGTGCAGCGCCACGACCGAGAGCCGGCCGCCGACGCGTCCGCGGCCGAGGATGTCGGAGATCACCCGCGCTGAGCCCGACGCCTCGATGAAGGCAGCGGTCGCCGGGGTCGGGCCGAACATGAACGGCGCGGTGCCGTGCAGGCGGGACAGCTCCTCCCAGACGTCGACCTCGGTGGGGTTGAGGGCGGCCTGCGCACCGAGTCCCTCGGCGAGCGCGAGACGGGCCGGGCTCAGGTCGATGCCGACGACCCGCTCGTGGCCCCGGTCCAACAGCGTGGCGATCGCGGCAAGACCGATGGGCCCACAACCGAACACCGCCACACCGTCACCGGGCTGGACGTCGGCCTGCTCGACCGCGTGCATGCCGACCGCCAGCGGCTCGGCGAACGCAGCGACGTCCAACGGCACGTGGTCGGGCACCGGATGCAACAGACCGGCGTCCGCATGCCGGACGAGCAGCTCGGGGGTCAGCCCTCCTTCGGGGCCGCCGCCACCGATGCGGCCGAGCTCCTCGTTGCCCGGCTGCACGACGACGCGGTCACCGACGCGGACACGCTGCACGTCGGCGCCGACCCAGTCGACGACACCGGCCATCTCGTGGCCCAGGCAGAGCGGCTCGGGACCGGGGCCAGCCATGCCCCCCAGCCGGATGTAGGACAGATCGCTGCCGCAGATCCCGCACGCAGCGATCCGCACCACGGCGTCGTTCGGGCCGGCATTGGGCGAGGCGACGTCGTCGACGCGCACGTCGTTGGGGCCGTGGACCCGGACTTGGAGCATCTGGACCTCTTAGGGGAGCAGGTAGCCGCCGTCGACGGCGAGGGTGTGGCCGGTGACGAAGCGCGCCGCTGCGCTGGACAAGAACAGGGCCGCGCCGGCGACCTCGTCGGGGGTGCCCATGCGTGCCATCGGCGTGTGGGCCAGCTCGGCGTCGAGCATCTCCGGGAACGCCTTCATCGGCGCGGTCATCGGCGTGTCGATCAGGCCCGGGGCGAGCGCGTTGACCCGGATGCCGTCACCGACCCAGCGCCGCGCCAGGTTCATCGTCAGGTTGACCGTGGCGGCCTTGGACGCGCCGTACCCGGGCACCATCGGCACCGAGCGGTAGGCCGACATGGATGCCAGGTTGATGACGCTGGCACCCCCGTCGAGCTCGCTCGCTCGCAGCAGCGGATGCACGCCGGTCGTCAGCCGCATCGGGCCGGCCAGGTTGAGCGTCAGCGACGCCGCGAAGGCGTCGGGCTCCCACTCGTCGCGGCCGTCGGGGAAGGTGGCGCCGGCGTTGTTGACCAGCACGTCGATCGCCGTGTGCGCCGCGTGCAGCGCAGCCACGAGCGCGTCGATCGACCCCGGGTCGGACATCTGCAGCGGGTGGTAGTCGAAGGCGCCCAGCTCGGTGTCATACTCCGACGCCACAGCGCGGGTGCCGGTCACCGACACCGACGCGCCGGCGGCCGCGTACGCCGTGGCGATGGCGTGGCCGATGCCGCTGGTCCCGCCGGTGACGAGGACCCGGGCACCGGAGTAGTCGAAGGTGACACGGTTGCTCACGGTCAGCGCACCTCCGTGCGGATCTGAGGGAAGGCCTCGAAGTAGAACGCGTAGCGCTCGTACAGGTCGGCGGGATCGATGCCGAAGTCGGCGCGGAGGTCGTACACGATCCGGCCGTCGCGTCCGCGAGGGTTGCCGTCGACGTAGCGCACGAGCCCGTCGTGGCACTCGGCGGTGATCTCGAGGCCGGACGTGGCGATGATGCGCTCGGCCATGGCGACGTCGTCGGACATGAACTCGCGGAACTCGACGTCGACGCGTCGGTCCTCGGGGATGAGGTGGGCGTCGCGCACGCCGGCGCGCAGGAGGCGCTCGATGCGATCCACCCAGTAGGCCGCCAGCTCGTCGGGCTCGACCTCGACGCGCCGGTTGCGGTCGCCGTACGCCAGCATCGTGATGGCCGACTGGAGCACCGCGACGGGGTCGCGCAGGGTGAAGGCGATGGTCGCGTCGGGGAAGGTGACCATCAGGGGGCCCAGCTGCTCCAGGTGCTGAGGGCACTTGAGCACCCAGCGGTTGGGCCCGCGCAGGTAGCTGAGCACCTGGAGCTCGCGCCGCAGGAAGGCGTAGTGGGCGTGCTGGTCGAGGCCGAGGTAGTGGTCCCTCCACGACGGCACCCGGGCCAGCCACTCCAGCGGGTAGGCGCAGAGGTCCAGGTCCATCAGCTCGCACTCCTCCTCGATCGAGGACGGCGGGCGGTCGTGCATGAGCGCGGTGAGCGGCGACACCTGCTGGGTCGCCTCGTGCTCGGCGAGGGAGCGCAGGAACCGGGGGTCGATGCCGTCGCGACCAGGACCGTCGCCGATCACCGGGATCGGCTCGGCCACCTCCCACCAGGGCATCGACCGGAACCGGGGGTCGGTCGCGAGCAGGTTCACCAGGTGCGTGGTGCCGGACCGAGGAAGGCCGACCACGATCACCGGCGGCTCGAGCTCGACCTCGAGCGCCTCGGGGTGACGGCGCACGAAGTCCTCGAAGCGCAGGCGGGCGGCGAGCAGGCCGACCAGCCGCCGTCGGATCAGGAAGCGGCCCAGTCCCGACAGACCGGTGTCGGCCTCGACCGCCGCCACCTGCGCGTCGAGGCGGTCGAGCAGCGTCGCGTCGCCGAGGTCCGACAGACCCGTGCGGCGTTCGGCGGCGGCTACCAGCGCGTCGGGCGCCAGGTCGACCTCCATGGCGAGCGCCATCTCGTAGATGCCCTGCTCGGCGTCGCTGCGACGGGGATCGCGCAGGTCGTCGATGCGGATCTCGTCCGTGCGGTCCGCGCCGGTCGGTTCCATCGCGTCGACCTCAGATCCCGACCTGGTGCAGCTCGACGAGGTTGCCGTCGGGGTCACGCACGAAGGTCTGCAGGTCGGCACCCACCTGCGCCGCGTCGTCGACCTCGAGCCCCCGACCTCGCAGCTCGGCCACCGCCGACCGCAGGTCCTCGACGAGCACCGCGAGGTGCTGGCCGGCGTCGGTCGGCAGCGGCAGCTCGATCAGGTGCAGCTGCTGGGCGCCGAGATCGATCCAGGCGCCGGGAATGCCGAAGTCGGGGCGATCGTCACGGAGCCGACCCCCGAGCACCTCGGTGTAGAACTCGATCGAACGCGCCGCGTCGCTGACGTTGATCGCCACGTGATGGATGCCCAGCGGCTGCACCATGCCCCCCGTCCTCCGTCGACCCGACCGACGCTCGGCCCTGCCCCACAGAGCACCGACACGGTACCCTCGCCCACCATGGCGGGACGTCGGGGGATGTGGGTCGTGGGTGCGGTCGCGGCGGTGGTGCTGCTCGCCTCGTGCGTGCCGGGCACGCCGCCACCGGTGAGCGACCCGGGGCCGGACGAGCAGCTGTCATGGCTGACTGCGGTGCGGGGACCCGACGCCGGCATCTACGACGACGCCGGACGCCGGGTGCTGCTGCGAGGGGTCAACTTCAACCACCTCGGCGACTACTTCTCGTCGCACCCCGACCTGCCCACCGTCGCCACGCTCGACGAGGCGGACTGGGACGATGCGGCCGCGCAGGGCATGAACGTGATCCGGCTCGTCACGAACTGGTCCGCATGGGAGCCGCAGCGGGACCAGTACGACGAGGCCTACCTGGCCCGCGTCCGTGACGCGGTCGAGCGGGCGAACGAGCACGGCATGTACGTCGTGATCGACATGCACCAAGACGCGTGGTCAAAGTACATCTTCACGCCCGCGGACGAGGAGTGCGCCGCTGGGACAACGCCCCAGATCGGCTGGGACGGTGCACCCGAGTGGGCCACGTTCACCGACGGCGTCGCCACCTGCACCCCCGACCGCCGCGAGGACAGCCCCGCGGTCAAGCGTGCGTGGGGTGCGTTCTACGCCAACCGCGACGGCATCCGCGACGAGCTCGCGGAGCTGTGGGGGCACATCGCTGCGGAGTTCGCCGACGACCCGGGGGTCGCTGGCTTCGACCTGCTCAACGAGCCCGGCTACTCCTTCGACCAGCCGTCGACCCTGACCGGGCTGGCCGCCTTCTACCGCTCGGCGATCCGCGAGATCCGCGCCGCGGAGCGCGCGGCGGGTGCCCGCGGCCACGTCGTGTTCTTCGAGCCGACCGTCAACGGCCCCTTCGTCGCGCCGGACTTCAGCGCGGATCCGAACCTGGTGTTCGCGCCGCACAACTACGCCGAGTCCATCGGTCCGAGCGCGCCGGGGCTGCTGGAGCTGCTCACCGACGCGCTCGGCCTGCTCGCCGACGTGTACGGCACCACCACCTGGATCGGCGAGTACGGCAACTTCTCGTCGGACCCGGTGGCACGCACCGAGTACATGGCTCGGTTCAACCGCCTGGCCGATCGTGACCCGGGCGCGGGCGGCACCTGGTGGCAGTGGGAGCAGCAGTGCGGCGATCCCCACGACGTCGGCGGCGCCTACCCCCCGAGCGACGAGTGGATCGCGGCGAAGCTGCCCGACTGCGCCGACTCCGCCCGCATGGACACCCCGTGCACGGCGCGGTCCTACCCGCGTGCGTTGCCGGGGCGGCTGGGCACGTTGGTCGCCGAGCCCTGCGGTGGCGCCATCACGGTCACCGGCATCACGCCCACGCCGAGCACGGCCGAGCTCTGGTACCAGGGCGAACGGCCGAGCCCTCCGACCGTCACCGGTGAGGGGCTCGGCGCCGCCACCGTCGACGCGCGGCCCGGCGGCTACCGGGTCACGGTCCAGGTCGCCGGCGCCTATCGCATCCAGCTCGACTGAACGCCCGCGCCGGTCAGGCGTTGATGACGCCCGCCAGCAGCAGCGACGCGGTGATGGACGCCGCCACGATCCGGTACCAGCCGAAGATCGACAGCGAGTGCTGCTGCAGGTAGCCGACCATCCACTTGATCGCGAGCACGGCCGACACGAACGCGAACAGCAGTCCGACCAGCGGGTCGACGATGCCGAACTGATCGATCAGCTCTCCACCGTCGGAGGCCAGCGAATAGAAGCTGGCCGCGCTGAGGGTGACGAAGCCGAGCAGGAAGCTGAACTCGACGGCGGCCGCCATGCCGACGCCGACCAGCAGCGCGCCCAGGATCGCCATGAGCGAGCGCGACGTGCCGGGCCACATCGCGACGGTCTGCACCATGCCGATGATGAACGCCTGGCGGTAGGTGATCGCGAGCAGCGGGTCCTCGCCCTCGGCCGGTGCTTCGCCGCGACGAGGGATCAGTCCGAAGCGCTCGAGGGCCAGGATGCCGATGCCGCCGATGAACCACGCGGCGACGATCGGCCACGGAGCGAAGAGCCACTCCTCGATCAGGTCGTCGAACAGGAAGCCCAGCACGGCGGCCGGTGCGAACGCGATGACCAGCACGATCAGGAGGTGCCGCCCCGACTCGGATCGTCCGACCAGGCCGAGCAGCATGTCGCGGAACCGCTTCCAGAACAGCCCGGCGACGGCCAGGATCGCGCCGAACTGGATGGCGATCGCATACGTGTTGGCCGCAGCGATGTCGGCCTCCGAGGTGCCGAGGCCCAGCAGGTCCGACGCGACCAGCAGGTGACCGGTCGACGAGATCGGCAGGTACTCGGTGACGCCTTCGACGACGCCGAGCACCGCCGCCTTCCAGACCGTCATCGCGGTCTCGGTGGTCGAGCCCGCCTGCGCGACCACGGCACCCGCCACATCGGGGCGCAGCGCCACCAGTGCGACGATCCAGGCGATGGCGGCGGCGAGCGTCCAGCGCAACGCCGTCGGGTCCGCCGAGCCCACACCGGTGCCGGGCACCCGCCACGGGGTGCGCGTCGATCGGGTCGGCGTCGGTCGGCTCAGCATCCGACCAGCGTGGTGCGCCGCGGGGTCCCGGGGCCAGCCGTCACCCGCGTCGAGGTGTTCAGACTCGACCGAGCAGTGCGTCGAACGGCCCGGTGACCTCGTAGGTGATGCCGAGCGGCAGACCGGCGGCGCCCACCGGCGCGCGCTGCGAGCTGAAGTACAGGCGCTGGCCGTCGGGGCTGAAGCACGGCCCCGTGATCTCGGAGCCGTCCTGGCCGGGCAGCCGCACGATCGGTTCCACCGTGTTGTCGTGGCGGAGCACCACGACCTCCATGTTCCCGCCGTCCTCCGCGACGAGCAGGCCGCCCGACGCGTGGTCGAGCCACAGGTTGTCGACGCCCGAGAGCTCGCTCGCGCCGCCGCCCTGGTAGCGCAGCGACACCTGCGAGCTGGCGGTGTCGTACTCCCACACGCGGTCGTCGCCCTTGGTGGTGAACCAGACCAGCGTCCCGTCGGTCGCCACGCCTTCACCGCCGTCGAACTCGATCGTGCCGGGCACCTGACGGCGGCACGCAGGCTGGAGCAGCGCGGGACGGGGGTTCGGCACCCGCACCCAGGTGATCGCACCGGGGGCCGAGCCGGTGGCGATCTCGAGCACGCCGGCGGACAGGTCGCCCGGCGCGACCGGGGTGAACCGGTAGAAGCCCCCGTCGGGGCGGTCCTCGGTGAGGTAGCAGCGACCGTCGGCAGCGACGGCCGCGGCCTCGTGTGCGAAGGCGCCCATGGCGCTGTGGCGGCGAGCTGCCTGCACACCCGTGGGGTCGCACTCCCACACGTAGCCGCCGTCCCACTCCTCACAGGTCAACCAGGTGCCCCACGGCGTCGGGCCGCCTGCGCAGTTCAGCGAGGTGTAGGAGCACACCGACTGCGCGTCGCGCACCGTGCCATCGGGTGAGAAGCGGATCGACGTCACGCCGCCACCGCCGCCGGGGACCTCGTGGTTCACCGTCAGGTACCAGCCGCCCGCGGTCTCGGTGTCGACGAAGGTGGCTGCGCCGTCGGGGAAGACGCGGTAGGTCGTCGAGGTGCCCGCCACGACCTCGCCGCCGCGGGCGATGATGCGGCTCGAGAAGCCCGGCCGGAGCCAGACCCCGTTGGCGTCGACACCCGGCCCCCCGGTCGACGGCGTGGAGCAGGCCTGGGTGACCGACGCGGCCACGGCCAGGATCCCGGCGCTGCCGGACCAGCGCAGGACCGTGCGCCGCGACACCTCCCGGCGTGCACCGACACCCGACCCGCGATGAACGTGATCCCCCAACATGAGATGGACGGTACCTGAACAACAGGTGAACGCACAGGCTGGTCGCTCGCTGCGCCCGACCGGCACCGGGTCGCGGCACCCGGGGATCCATCTGCTCCAGCGCCGGGCCGGCGCCGTTCGGCGGATAGGTTGGGCGCCGTGGCCGACCCGGTCACGCACGACACCGGGCACAGCCCGGACCACACGGAGGCACGACATGCACGCGCTGATCGCCACCGACGGTTCCGACGTCTCGGTCGATGCCGCACGCAAGGCCGTGGCGTTGCTGCGTCCCACGCACGTCACCCTGCTGAGCGTTGCCGACACCAGCATCGCGGAGGACTCGGGCGCCGGCGGCTTCGAGGGCAACCTGCTCTCCCCCGCCGAGTCGGAGCAGGCGCGCAAGGCGATCCTCTCCGAGGGCGACCTCGAGGTCGACTCGACCCTCGACGCGCTGGGGCTCGACCCGTCGACCGTCGAGCACCGGGTGGTCGAAGGCTCGGCCGGGCCGATGATCTGCCAGGTGGCGGACGACGTCGCACCCGACGTGGTCGTCGTGGGCTCGCACGGACGCGGGCTGCTCAAGCGGGTCGTGCTCGGCTCGGTCAGCGAGCACGTGGTCCGCCACTGCCGCATCCCGGTGCTGGTGATCCGCCACGACGACGGCGCCGTCTTCTGACGGAGGTGACCGACCCGGCGGCCGAGGCCGCCCCCACCTGGACCGTCGCCGAGCTGCACGACGCGATCAGCGGGCTGCTGACCCACGTCTTTGGCGACGAGGTGTGGGTCGAGGGCGAGATCCGCAACCTGAACCGCTCGGCGAAGGGCCACGTCTACTTCGACCTGGTCGACCCGGACCGCGACGGCGACCCGCTGCGCCCGATGCTGTCGGTCACCCTGTTCGACCAGCACCGCCAGGCGGTGAACCGGCACCTGACCAACCAGGGCGGCGCAGTGCGCATGGGCGACGGCATCCGGGTGCGCATCCGTGGCCGGCTCAACGTCTACGGGCCGCGCAGCACGCTGCAGGTGCTGATGAGCTGGATCGACCCGGCCTACACGCTGGGGGTCATGGGACAGGAGCGCGACCGGGTCCTGGCGCTCATGGCTGCCGACGGCCTGCTGGGCGCCAACCGCGCGACGGAGCTGGCTCCCGTGCCGCTGCACGTGGCGCTGCTGACCAGCGTTGGCAGCGCCGCGCACGCGGATGCCCTCGACGAGCTGGCGCGCTCCGGCGTCGGGTTCCGGGTGGTCGTGGTGGACGCACGCACCCAGGGCGGCGACGCCGAGCGATCGATCGTGAACGGCCTGCGGGTGGCGGCCGAGCGAGAGGTCGACGTGATCCTGCTCGTGCGCGGCGGCGGGGCTCGCACGGACCTGGCGGCGTTCGACACCGAGCAGGTCGCTCGGGCCATCGCGGCGTGCCCCGTACCGGTGGTGACCGGCATCGGTCACGAGATCGACCGGACCGTCGCCGACGAGATCGCACACAGCGCCCACAAGACCCCGACCGCAGCGGCCGCCGCCGTCGCCGAGCGCGGTCGGCGCGCCGCTCTCGACCTGGACGTCGCCGCGGCCCAGCTGCCGGCGGCGACCCGCGGACGCCTGGTGCGTGCCAGCCAGTCGCTCGACCGGGCGGCACATCGGGCTGGTCGATCCGCGGCGCACCGACTGAGCGCCACCGAGCGAGAGGTCGATCACCTGGCGCGCAGGTCGTCCGTCGCGGCGCCGAGGCGCCTGCGTGCCTCGCAGACCGCGCTGGACGCGCTGGCGGCCCGGGTGGCGCCGGCGGCTCGGCGGGCGCTGGCCGACGCCGACCGACACCTGGTCGCCGCCGCGGGGCGCGCCCGGGCCCACGATCCGATCGTGGCCCTCGAGCGCGGCTGGTCCATCACCCGGGACGAGCACGGCCGGGCCATCCGCTCGGTGCAGCAGGTGCACCCCGGGCAGCTGCTCATCACCACGGTCGCCGACGGCACCACCCGCTCGACCGTGCTCGACCACGAGGCGCCCACCGGCGCGCCACCACAGGAGCCCACGTGAGCCCGACCGCCGAGGACCAACCGACCTTCGCCGCCGCCCTGCAGGAGCTGCACACCCTGGTGGAGCAGCTCGAGTCCGACGACCTCGACATCGACGAGCTCACCGCTCGGGTCGAGCGCGCCGCGGACCTGGTGCAGTGGTGCCGCGAGCGCATCGACGGCGCGCGGTTCTCGGTCGAAGAGGTGCTGGTCCGACTCGAGCCCGACGACACCGACCAGAGCTGAGCAACCGCCGCGGCGGTCAGGCAGACTCCGCCTGCGCGGCGTAGTAGGCGAGCGCCCCCGAGAGGTCCTCCTCGCCGACACCCGGCTCGGCCGCGACCGCAGCCAGCCAGGCGGGCCGCACGACGGCCGAGACGATGATCGGGCGCTCCAGCTCGCTGCGCTCCGTCACGAAGCGCACGTAGGTCTGCGCGTAGTCCGGCGGACGCACGTCGCGTGCCAGCTCGAGCAGCGCGAACGGGTCGGGCACCGGCGCCGAGCCGGGCGCGGGGTACGGCACCGACGGTGAACCCGGATGCACGCCTCCGCCCACCAGGCCCGGGCCGTCGCCCAGCACTGCGCCGACCACCTGAGCCGGGCGCGCCGCCGCGATGAGCAGGGCGATGTAGGCACCGAGGCCGCGACCGAGGATGGTCACCTGACCCAGCCGCTCCAGGACGGCGTCGACGTCGCCGACGAGGATCTCGGAGGTGTAGCCACCGCCGACGGGCACGGTGGAGCGTCCGTGGCCGGTGAAGTCGAGCCCGACGATCGGCCCCGGCCAGTCGACACCGGGCGGTGCGACCTCGGGGGTCCGCTCACCCAGGCCGTGCAGCAGCAGCAACGGGCGGAACGACGGGTCGGTGCCGTCGCTCAGGCGGTGCAACGCCAGGTCGACGCGGTGGTGGCGCAGCCAGGAGATCTCGCCTCGGCTGCTCACGACACGAACTCCAGCACCAGATCCGCGACCAGTCGGGGCTGCTCGATGTGCACGAAGTGCCCGACGCCCTCCAGCGCCTCGAAGCGCGCCCCGGGTGGCAGGTACGGCAGCACGTGCTCGGGACGCGTGCCCCACCCCATGACCTCGAGCTCCAGGCCCAGCACGCCCATGACGGGCACGCCGATGCCCGGCAGGCGCAGCATGGACCACTCCGGACGCCACGGACCGAAGCCGCCCATGCGCATGGTCGGGTCCAGCTTCCAGCGCCAGCCGTCGTGGTCGCGGTTGGCGCCCACCGTCACCAGGTAGCGCAGCCACTCCCGTTCGAGGCGCGGGTTCATGCGACCACGACGTTCGGCGAGCTCGTCCAGCGTGCCGGGACGCCGCTGCTTGTCGACCAGCGTCCGACGGTGCGCGAGCCAGGCGTCCATCTCGTCGCGGAGACGGCGTGTGCGCTCGTGCTCGCTGACGTCGGTCATCGTGCCGTCCGAAGGCAGACCGTCGAGGTTGACCAGCGACGACACCCGGTGGGGGGAGATGTTGGCCAGGTGCATCATGAGGCTTCCACCCTTGGAGTGGCCGATGAACGGCATCGGCTCGGGTGGCAGGCTGGCGATCACCGCGGAGGCGTCCCTCAGGTCGGCCTCCCAGCTGTACAGGTGCGCCCAGGCCGAGTCGCCATGGCCCCGCTGGTCCCAGCTCACGACACGCCAGCCGGCGTCGGCCAACAGGGGCGCGAACACGTCCAGGGTCTCGGCGAAGTCGAAGCCACCGTGAGCGATCGCCATGGCGGGCGCGTCGGGATCACCCCACTCGACGACCGAGATGGCCACGCCGGCCGCGTCCACCGTGCGGCGACGATCGGGGCGTCGGGCGCCGGGGTACTCCGCGGCCGCGAGCTCGTCGGGGCGGAGCGGCACCTCGGGGTCGGTCATCGGCGGAGATGATACGGGTCGCGGCACCACCACCGAGAGCGACCGTGCGCGGACCGCGCGTCGGTAGGGTGGTTGCACGGACCCGATCACCTCCTCCCACGACTCGCGATCGAGCGCGGCGGGTGGGGCGGACAGCGTCCGGGTCGACGACACGGTCGCGGCGTTGCGGGCCCTCCGCTACGGCGCCACCGACGAGGCGACCCGGAGCATCGCCCTGCCGCCCTCGGTGCGCGCCTCGGTGTCGCCCACCATCTCGGCGCTGCGCTGGGGTGCGGTCGGCTACGGGCTCGTGCTCAGCGCTCCCGAGGCGTTCGAGGGGTCCTACGCCGCGGTCGCCACCCTGGCCGTGTGCTTGTTCATCACCACATGGCGAACGATCATCCCGATCCGCCTCGGCTCGGAGCACCCCAGCGAGCGCCTCGCGGCCTACGGCGACGTCGCGGTCCTGGCCTTCGCCACCGGCTTCAGCGGTGGCGTCGAGAGCCCCTTCATCGTCAGCGTGATGATCGCGCTGATCGTGGTGGCGTTCGGCTGGGGCTACTGGGACGGCGCGATCGCACTGGTGCTCGGCACGGGCTCCATGCTCGGCGGCGTCCTGCTCGGTTCATCGATGGTCGCCGAACAGCTCAACGACCAACGCGACCTGACCACCTGCCTCACGGTGCTGCTCGCCGTGCTCACCGCGGCAGCGGTCCGGAACCGCCTGCTCGAGTCCGAGCGTCGTCGCGTGGCGCTGCTCGGCGAGGTCGAGTCGCTCAACGAGGCCAACGGACTGCTCACCCTGGTCAACAGCGTCGCCCGAACGCTGCCGACCTCGCTGACCCTGCGGGAGGCGTTGCACACCGCACAGCGCCAGATCTCCGACACCTTCGACGCGCGGGTCGTCTGCCTGCTCACCCTCGACGAGAACACCGACGAGTGGGTGCCCAAGTTGGCCGAGGGCTGCGTCATGCGCCCGGCGTACACCGAAGCGTCGCTGCCCGAGCCGCTTGCCACCGCGCTGCGATCCCGCGAGCCGGTGCTGCGCGGCGACCTGGAGGAGCACGACGAGTCGCACCGGCTGACGGCCAACAGCGCGAGCGGCATCTACGTGCGACTCGAGACCCGCAACACGACCATCGGCCTGCTCGGCCTGGAGCACCCGGAGCTGGGCCACTTCGACGAGCGTGACATCCGGGTGCTGGTCGGACTGGCCGAGGTGCTCGCCCTGACCATCGACAACGCACGCTGGTTCGGCCGGCTCCGCTCGCTCGGCGCAGAGGAGGAGCGCATCCGCCTCGCGCGCGACCTGCACGACCGCCTGGGCCAGTGGCTGACCTACATCGGCTTCGAGCTCGAGCGGATCATGGCGACCGACGTCGCACGGGTCGAGGACCTCGACCGGCTGCACCGCGACGTGCAGGCCGCGCTCGACGAGCTGCGAGAGACGTTGCGCCAGCTGCGCTCCGGCGTCACCGAGGAGCAGCCGTTCTCGGAGGTGGCACGCGACGTGGTGAACCGCTTCGGCGAGCGCGCCGACCTGGACGCGCAGCTGGTCGTGGTGCACCCCGGCAACCGCTTGGCGGTGCCCGTCGAGAACGAGCTGCTGCGCATCCTGCAGGAGGCGCTCAACAACGTGGGCAAGCACGCGAAGGCCGACTCGGTGAAGGTGACCTGGAACGTCGACGGCGGCAGCTTCGAGCTCACCATCGCGGACGACGGGCGGGGCTTCGAGACCGCGCGTGGTGTGCGTGACTCGGCCTACGGGTTGGTCGGGATGCGCGAGCGGGCCGACGTGATCGGCGCGCACCTGTCGATCGACAGCACGCCGGGCGATGGCACCACGGTGCGCGTCGCCGCAGGAATCTCACCGTCCAGGTCAACATCGCGTCCGTCGCTGCCGATGGGGCGGTCATGAGCGCAGCCGCGCACACCCGAGCAACCACTGGAGAGCTGTGATGCGAGTGCTCCTTGCCGACGACCACCAGATCCTGCGCGACGGCATCCGCCGCGGGCTCGAGAGCGCCGGAGAGACCGTCGTCGGCGAGGCCGACAACGGCGAGGAGGCGCTCGAGCTGGTGCGCGCCGAGCTGCCCGACATCGTGCTCATGGACCTGTCGATGCCGGTGCTCGACGGCGTCAGCGCGACGCGACGGATCACCGAGGAGTTCCCCGACGTGCGCGTCGTGGTGCTCACCATGCACGACGATCCCCAGCGCACCCGGGCCGCGCTCGAGGCGGGCGCCATCGGCTACCTGACCAAGGGCACCTCGTTCGCCGACGTGCTCGACACCCTGCGCCGGGCCATGGCGGGCGAAGAGGTCCTGAGCCCCCAGCTGGCGGCGTCCATGCTGAGCGCGGCCGGGAGCGCCCCCGAACAGGACGAGCTGCTCTCGGAGCGCCAGACCGAGATCCTCCAGATGATCGCGGACGGGCTCAGCACCAAGCAGGTCGCCAGGGAGCTCGGCATCACCCAGAAGACCGTGCACAACCACCTGAACGCGATCTACCGCCGCCTCGACACCCAGAGCCTCACCCACGCCGTGCTGTCGGCGGTGCGCCTCGGGATCATCGACCTCAGAGACGGGTCGGACGAGGACGCAGCGTGAGATCGCGACGCGGCAACTGCCCATGTCGGGCACCGGGCCGCTCCGGGATACTTCGAAGCTGACACCAGAAGGGCGAACGATGGCGTTGGGCAGGGCGAGGGTCACTCGCCGCGAGGGCGAACGAGGTGCAGCGTCGCAGCGTCTGCTGCTCGCGCTCGCTGCGTCCGCGCTGCTGACCGCTGCGGTCTCGCTGCCGATGGCCTACCAGGCGCACGAGGCTCGGACCACCGCAGCGAACCGTGGCGGCGACGGCTCGACGGGCGTCGAGGTGCTGGGCACCACGACGGTGCGGCCCCCCGAGGCGATCACCGACGCGATCGTGTGGCAACTGGTGGACACCGAACCGCAGCTGCTGCACCTGGCAGAGGTGCCCGGGGCTCCACGGATCTTCCTCGACGACGTCGATGCGGTCCGCGCCGACTTCCGCCTCGACGACGGCCCGGTGCAGAGCGACACCACCGAGCCGTTCGAGCTCGACGACGGCGCGCCGGTGGCGTTGGATCCGGGGGCGCACTCGGTGACGGTCACCGTGACCTTCGACGATGGCCGCAGCTCGCTGCACCAGGCGTTCTTCACGTCGCTGGGCTGACCGCTCCGGGGCGTCGGCCTACGATGCCCGCCGACGGCGACGCCACGCCGAGCGCCGTCGGACCAGGGGGATGGTGTGACCGAGATCAGAGGTTCCGTCGAGCCGGGCTTCGAACGGGTGCACGACGCGTTCGCCGCCAACTTCGCCGAGCACGGCGACGTCGGCGCAGGTGTCTGCGTCTACGTCGACGGACAGCAGGTCGTGGAGCTCACCGGGGGCGAGCGGACCGACGGCACTCCCTACGACGAGCGCACCTTGCAGCTGGTGTTCTCCAGCACCAAGGGCGCCACTGCGGCCTGTGCGCACCTGCTGGCCCAGCGCGGCGAGCTCGACCTGCACGCACCGGCCGCGACGTACTGGCCCGAGTTCGCGGCCAAGGGCAAGGGCGATGTGCCCGTGTCGTGGCTCCTGTGCCACAAGGCCGGCCTGGTCGACACCGAGACCTCGCTCACCTACGACCAGATGCTCGACTGGGACGCGGTCACCACGGCGCTCGCCGACTCGACGCCGCTGTGGGAGCCGGGCACCCAGCACGGCTACCACGCCGTGACCTACGGCTGGCTGGTCGGCGAGATCGTGCGCAGGGTCAGCGGTCGCAGCATCGGGGAGTTCTTCGCCGACGAGATCGCGGGTCCGCTCGGGCTCGACTTCTGGATCGGCCTGCCGGATGCCGAGGTGCCGAGGGTGTCGAGCCTCATCCCCATGGCGGCACCCGCGGGTCTGCCCATGCTGGCCGCCGAGGAGGGCACCGGTGGCGGCGACGGCGCAGCACCCGCCGGGCTGATCGAGATGCTCGACATGCTGCTCGGCCCCGGCAACCTGGCAGCCCGGGCACTCGCCGCGCCGGGCGGCGCGGCGAGGAACCAGGACGTCTGGAACGACCCGCGCACCTGGACCGCGCAGATCCCCGCGGCCGGTGGGGTGACCAACGCTCCAGGCCTGGCGCGCATGTACGCGTCGCTCGTGGGTGAGGTCGACGGCGTGCGCCTGCTGGACGAGCACACCCTGAACGCAGCGATCGAGCCCCAGGTGGAGGGCCCCGACGCGGTGCTGATGTTCCCGATCCCGTTCGCGCTCGGGTTCATGCGCCACTCCGACGTGTCGCCCATGCTCGGCGGACGGTCCTTCGGCCACTACGGCGCCGGCGGCTCGGTGGGCCTCGCCGACCCCGATCGGCGGATCGCGGTCGGCTACGTCATGAACCAGATGCACTTCGGCCTGGCCGGCGACCCCCGGACCGCCGGACTGCTCGCCGCCGTGGACGCCTGCGTCAGCTGAACGGCCCCCGTTCGCCGGATCCTCGCGCCGCTGCGCACGCCCCGTTTGGCGCCGGCGTGGCGCAACCTGTTTCCTGAACGGGTGAGCAGCACCGCCGACCCGGTCACCGAGGCGTCCCGACGCAGGACGTTCGCGATCATCTCGCACCCGGACGCGGGCAAGACGACGCTCACCGAGAAGCTGCTGCTGTACGGCGGCGCGCTCGGACGCGAGGCCGGCTCGGTAAAGGCGAAGGGCGACCGCCGCTCGGCCACCTCGGACTGGATGGAGCTGGAGCAGCAGCGCGGCATCTCGATCACCTCGACGGTGCTGCAGTTCCCGTACCGCGACTGCGTGGTCAACCTGCTCGACACCCCCGGTCACCGCGACTTCTCCGAGGACACCTATCGGGTGCTCACCGCATGCGACGCCGCGGTGATGGTGCTCGACGCAGCCAAGGGCATCGAGGCGCAGACCCTCAAGCTGTTCGAGGTGTGCCGCAGCCGCGGGCTGCCGATCCTCACCTACGTCAACAAGTGGGACCGGCCGGGGCTCAGCCCCCTCGAGGTCATCGACGACATCGAGGCCAAGCTGGGGCTGCTGTGCACGCCCGTGACGTGGCCGGTGGGCATCTCCGGCGACTTCCGCGGTGTCGTCGACCGTCGCAGCGGCGACTTCATCCGCTTCACCCGCACCGCCCACGGCTCCACCGAGGCCCCCGAAGAGGTCGTGCCGCCGGAGCGGGCGGCGACCGAGGAGGGCGACGCCTGGTCCGATGCGCTCGACGAGCTGGAGCTGCTGTCGGGTGCGGTGCACGACCACGAGCTGTTCGTCGAGGGCGAGTCGACACCGATGTTCTTCGGCTCCGCGCTGACCAACTTCGGGGTGCGCCTGCTGCTCGACGCCGTCATCGACGAGGTGCCGAGTCCGGGACCGCGCCAGGACGTCGACGGCGAGCCGCGGGCGCTCGACGCGCCGTTCTCGGGCTTCGTGTTCAAGGTGCAGGCCAACACCGACCGGTCCCACCGCGACCGCAGCGCGTTCCTGCGGGTCTGCTCGGGTCGCTTCGAACGCGGCATGGTCGTCACCCACGATCGGACCGGCAAGCCGTTCGCCACCAAGTACGCCCACTCGGTGTTCGGTCAGGACCGCGAGACGCTCGACGACGCGTTCCCCGGCGACATCGTCGGGTTCGTCAACGCCAACGACGTGCGCGTCGGCGACACCCTCTGGGCCGAGCAGCCCGTCACGTTCCCGACGATCCCGAGCTTCTCCCCCGAGCACTTCGCGATCGCCCGCACGACCGACGTCAGCCGGTCCAAGCAGTTCCGCAGCGGCATCACCCAGCTCGACGAGGAGGGTGTGGTGCAGGTGCTGCGCGATCCGGACTTCGGTGAGCAGTCGCCGGTGCTGGCCGCGGTGGGCGCGCTGCAGTTCGAGGTGGCCAAGCACCGCCTCGAGTCGGAGTTCGGCGCGCCCGTCGAGCTCGCGATGACCAAGTACAAGCTGGCCCGACGCACCGACGACGGGTCTCGCGCCGAGCTGCGCGCCATGCAGGGCGTCGACGTGCTCACCCGCAGCGACGGCACCCTGCTCGCGCTGTTCGAGTCGCCGTACTGGTTGGAGCGACTGGAGAAGGAGCACCCGGAGCTCACCCTGGAACGCCTCGTCGCCGAAGGGGAGCTCCGCCAGTAGTCCGTCCCCCGTGGGCGACGCGGCGTGCGGGATGATGGTCGGGTCATGAGCGACGGCTTCGATCCCGACCGCCACCGCGTGCAGCGCCCGGCACGACTGGCGCCGCCGAGCCGAGAGGTGGCGCGGCGCCGTCAGTTGGCGGCGCTGAGCGTGGCCGTGGTCCTGCTGGTCGGACTCGTGGCGGTGGTCGCCTCGTTGTTCGACGGCGGCGGCGACGAGCCGGCCGCTGGCGACGACGCCACGCCGAGCGACGAGGTCGCAGCCACCGAGGACGGCACGACGCCGCCCGCACCGAAGGACGACCTGCAGGTCCCGGTGCCCCCCGAGGAGGGTCAGCTCGTGAACCCCGCCAGCTCGGGGCACATGTGGTCCGAGGAGGTCGAGGGCCTGCTCACCTTCCGCGGCAACCCGACCCGCACCTACTACGGCCGCGGCCCGGTGCCGAGCGCGCCGAAGGTCGAGTGGTTCTACCCGTCGAACGGCGGCATGTGCTCCAGCTCGTCGGCCAAGGGCGTCACCAAGACCTGGTGCGGCATGGGGTGGACCGGTCAGCCCGCGGTGTTCGAGCGCGACGGGCGCACGTGGGTCGTCTTCGGCGCCTACGACGGTGCGGTGCACTTCATGGACGCCGAGACCGGCGAGGACATCCTCCCGCCGTTCGAGACCGGCGACATCATCAAGGGCTCGGTCACCGTCGACCCCGACGGCTACCCGATCGTCTACTCCGGCAGCCGCGACAACTACTTCCGCGCGCTCGCCATCGACCGGCCCGGCCAGGCCGTCGAGCTGTGGAAGCTGTCCGCCGACGCGGTGTCGCCCACCCTCTGGAACAACGACTGGGACGGCTCGGCGCTGGTGCTCGACGACTACCTGCTCGAAGGCGGCGAGAACAGCCAGTTCCACATGGTGAAGCTCAATCGGGCCTACGGCGCCGACGGACTGGTCACCGTCGACCCGGACCTGGTCTTCAACACGCCCAGCTGGGACCAGCAGGTGATCACCGACCTGGCCGGCAACCGGGCCAAGGAGATGTCGGTCGAGGGCTCGGTGGCGGTGAGCGGCAACACCGTCTACTTCGCGAACTCCGGTGGGCTGGTGTCGGGGTGGGACCTGGCACCCCTGATCGAGGGCACCGGCGACCCGGTGCGCACGCTGCGCTTCTGGACCGGCGACGACACCGACGCCACGATCGTGATCGACGCCGAGGGCTTCCTGTACGTCTCGGTCGAGTACGAGCGCGGCAACGCCCGAGCCGCCGAGGTGGGCCAGCTGATGAAGCTCGACCCTCGCAAGCCCGACGATCCGTTGGTGTGGTCCTACGCCGACCGCGTCGCGGCGACCGCAGGGTTCTGGGGCACCGCTGCGCTGTACCGCGACGTCGTGATCAACGCGACCAACGGCGGCAAGCTGCTCGCGCTCGATGCGGCGACCGGACAGGAGCGCTGGAGCATCGACCTGCCGGGTCCGACGTGGCAGTCGCCGGTGATCGTCGAGGACACGTTGGTCTACGGCGACTGCAACGGCACGCTGCGGGGCTACGACGTGTCCGACACCAGCGTGGCACCGCCGGAGCTGTGGGAGGTGCAGCTCGGGGGCTGCATCGAGGCCACCCCCGCGGTGTGGGGTGGTCGCATCTTCGTCGGCACACGCGCCGGCAAGTTCTTCGCCCTGAGCGACGACGGCACGCTCGACTCCCCCACCGCGAACGTGTCGGCGGGCGCAGGCGAGTAGCCCGCCGCGCTGCTCACGGCTCAGCGGCTCGAGGTCAGCGACTCAGGGCGTCAGGTGATGGGTCACCTCTCGGCCCCACCGGTGCACGCGGTGCAGCCACGTGGCGTCGTCCATGAACATCATCGGACAGGCGCCGTCGACCACCTCGATGCCGTGCTCGCGACACAGCGCCACGGCCTCGTCGGTCACCGACGACGGACCTGCGCCCTGGTGCAGCCAGACGCGGGGGATGCCGCGGTCGATGCATGCCTGCACCACCCCGGCGCTCGCTGCGGCGGGGACCATCACGATCGCGCCATCGATGCCGTCGGGCAGCTCGTTCACCGACGCCACGCACGGGTCGCCGTCGACGGTGTCCGCGTGCGGGTTGACCGGGTGCAGCTCGTAGCCGTGGGCCTTGAGCTCGCGGTAGACGGTTGCCGAGAACTCCTTCGGTTCGTGCGACACCCCCACGAACGCCAGGTGCTGCTGGGCGAGGAAGTCGTCGACGATCGCCGTGCTGACCATGTTCACACCCCCGGTGTCGCGTGCCGCGCCCATCGTCGCGGCCATCGGGACCGCACGGCAGGGCCGAACGTCACGCGATCGGAATCGGAATCGGCAGCGGCGCCGACGGGCGGTAGTCTCGTCGGCCTCGGGGCTGTAGCTCAGTTGGCTAGAGCACCTGCTTTGCAAGCAGGGGGTCACGGGTTCGATTCCCGTCAGCTCCACTCCCCGCCCACCCGGTCCCCCGCCGTCACACGAAGTGAGCGGGGCCCGAGAGCATGAACTGCACCTGGGTGACCGCCAGCGCGGCGACACCGGCGATCACGCACCAGCGGACGGTGAACCACATGGGCCGGTTGCGGCCGAGTCGCCGGCTCATGAAGCCGGCGATCGGCAACGCGATCACGACCGCCAGGGCGCTGCGACGGAGGCGGAGCCGCCACTCCGCACCCGACTTCGATGCGGGATAGTTCTCGGCGATCCCGAGCAGGGGCGCCAGCTCCTCGGTCGGCACGCCCCAGCCACCGCCGAAGGTCGCGACCGCAGCGACCCCGCCACGCGCCGGGTCGAACACCGGGCTCCCGGAGCTTCCCGGGCGGATGGCAGCGGTGAACTCGATGACGCGGGCTCCACGGATCTCGCTCGACCGCCCGGTGAAGACGCCGGTGGTCACGACCGGACCCTCGCCGCCTGGATAGCCGACCACCACCGCAGCACTCGATGCCGGGGGCGGGCCGACCAGGGACAGCTGCTCGCGTCCCCCTGTGGGGCACTTGAGCACCGCCAGGTCCATGTCGCGGTCCGCCACCGCGGTGTAGCACTCGACCCGCTCGCCGTCCGAGTAGTCGATGTAGATGTCACCGGTCCGAGTCCGAGCGACGTGCTCGTTGGTGACGACGGTGTCCCGACCCGCGACCCAACCGGTGCCGTTGCCGCCCGCGCTGCGCACCAGCCCCACCGATGCGCTGAGTCGGGCGCCCGCCTCGGGAGCGACCGCGGGCACCTCGTCCTGGCGCGACCGCAGATCGACTGGTGGCGCCGTCGCCGTCGCACCCGAGTCCGACGCGTGGACCGCCGACGCGAAGAACGCCAGCACCACCGCAGCCACCCACCACACGCCGAGCGCGCCATCGGCTCGCCGCCCTGGAGTGCCCTCGGTGGCCGCTCGGCGTCGCACCCGTGGGACGGTAGCCCGCGGGAGCGATGGTGGGTCGCTGCGGCCCGACGGAACCGCTCAGACCGCCATGGCGGCACGGACCTCGTCGAGTGCCCCTTCGCCGCCGTCGCCGGTGCCCGTGATCCGTCCCGACTCGAGCACGTAGTACGTGCCGGCCGAGCGCAGCGCGAAGCCCACGTGCTGCTCGACCAGGAGCACGGTCAGGTCTCCTCGGTGGGTCAGGTCCACGATGACCTGCTCGATCTCGGCGACGACGTTGGGCTGGATGCCCTCGGTCGGCTCGTCGAGGATCAGCAGGCGGGGCTGGGTGAGCAACGTGCGGGCGATCGCCAACTGCTGGCGCTGGCCGCCCGAGAGCAGGCCGGCCTGACGACCGAGCAGGTCGGTCAGCGCGGGGAAGGTGTCGAGCACCTCGTCGATCTCGGAGCGCACCTTGGAGACCAGCTGCAGGTTCTCGAGCGTCGTCATCTGCGGGAAGCAGAGCTGGCCCTGGGGCACGTAACCGAGGCCTCGCTTGACCCGCTGGTTCGGGCGCAGCTTGGTGACGTCCTCGCCGTCGAGCAGGACCTGGCCGGAGCGCACCGGGATGAGCCCCACCGCTGCGCGCAGCAGCGTCGTCTTGCCGGCGCCGTTGTGCCCCATGACGGCGGCACCGGTGCCGACGGGGATCGTCACGTCGACGTCGAAGAGCACCATGGTGCGGCCGTAGCCCGCAGTGACGCCCTTGAGCTCGAGCATCGGTTCAGCCATCGATGGCCACCTCCGTCACGGTCCCCAGGTAGACCTCCTGCACACGAGGGTCGGCCTGGATCTCGGTCACCGACCCCTCGGCCAGCACCTTGCCGGCATGCATCACCGTCACGAAGTCGGCGTAGGAGCGCATGAACTCCATGTCGTGCTCGATCACCACGATCGTGCGGTCGCCGACGATCCGCTGCAGCAGCTCGCCGGTCTCCTCACGCTCCTCGGCGCTCATGCCGGCGACCGTCTCGTCGAGGAACATCACCTTGGCGTCCTGCACCAGGAGCATGCCGACCTCGAGCCACTGCTTCTGGCCGTGGGCCAGGATGCCCGCCGGTCGATCGGCCAGCGCGGTCAGGCCGATGGTCTCCAAGGCCTGCTCGACGATCTCGGGCACCTTTCGGCGCGGCAGCAGCAGGCCGAGCGCCTTTCGGTGCAGGCCGGCCGCGATGTCCAGGTTCTGCAGCACGGTCAGCTGCTCGAACACCGTCGCGGTCTGGAAGGTGCGCCCGACGCCGAGCCGCACGATCTTGTGCGACTTCATGGTGAGCAGGTCGTGGTTGCGGAAGGTCGCGGCGCCGGTGCCCTGCACCAGCCCCGTCAGCGCGTCCACCAGCGTCGTCTTGCCGGCGCCGTTGGGTCCGATCAGGAAGTGCAGACGGCCTTCGAGCAGGGTGACGTCGACACCGTCGATCGCCTTGAACCCGTCGAAGTCGACGGTCAGGCCGCGGACCTCCACGTACTCCTCGCCCAGGAACGAGACCGTCATGCCACCGCCTCCTGCTGCTCGACGATCACCGCGTCGCCGCGGGACCGGGAGGTGAACAGGCCCTTCAGCTTCGGCCACAGCGAGGCGACGCCACCGGGCAGGAACAGGATGACCACGATGAACAACGCACCTTGGAAATAGGTCCACTGGGTCGGGAACTGCTCCGACAACGACGACTGCCCGAAGCCGACCGCGAGCGCTCCGAGCGCCGGACCGAGCAGCGACGCCCGACCGCCCAGGGCGACGCCGGCGAGCAGCATGATCGAGGCGGTCGCGTCGACGTTGGACGGCGAGATGATGCCGGCGATCGGGGCGAACAGCGCGCCGCCCACGCTGGCCATGATCGCGGCGACGACGAACGCCACGAGCTTGATGTTGGCCGGGTCGTAGCCCAGGAAGCGGATGCGCTCCTCGGCGTCGCGGGTGGCCACGAGCAGCTCGCCGTAGCGACTCCGGTAGAGCTGCCAGACGATCACCAGGCACACGATGAGCGTGCCTGCGGCGATCAGGTACAGGTTGGTCTTGACCGCAGGGTCGTACAGGTTCTGTCCGAAGAACGTGGTGAAGGTGTTGAGCCCGTTGAACCCACCGGTCTGCTTGATCGTGGCGATCAGCAACGTCGAGAACGCCACGGCGAGCGCCTGGGTGAGGATGGCGAAGTAGGCGCCCTTCACCCGTCGTTTGAGGATGGCGTAGCCGAGCACGAACGACACGACGGCCGGGATCGCGAAGATCGCGAAGATCGTGAACGCGCCGCTGCGGAACGGCTCCCACCATCCCGGCATCGTCGCGTCGCCGTAGAGGACCATGAAGTCGGGCACCTCGCCGGGACCAGCCGCCTCGAGCTTCATGTGCATGGCCATGGCGTAGCCGCCGAGCCCGAAGAACACGCCCTGGCCCATGACGAGCATGCCGCCACGACCCCAGGCGAGGCCGATGCCGACCGCCGCCACGGCCCAGCAGGCGTACTTGCCCAGGTTGCCGAGACGGAAGGCGCTGAGGGCGCCGGGCGCCCAGACCATCATGATCAGCGCGAGCACGCCGATGGCGACCAGCGGACCGTAGGTGTGCAGGAACTTGGCGGGCGCCAGCTTGCTGGGCGTGGACGTCGCCACCTCTGCAGCGTCGGGGGTGTCGGGCACCTCGGAGGCCTCTGCGGCGGTGGTGGTCATGCGAGCGACCTGGTTCGCACGGTGAACAGGCCCTGCGGGCGGACCTGCAGGAAGACCACGACCAGGGCGAAGGTGATGACCTGCGCCATGCTGCCGCTGGTCCAGTTGGTCAGGTAGGCCGTCGCCACCCCGACCACCCATGCGGCGATGACGGTGCCCTTGAGCTGGCCCACACCACCGGCCACGACGACCAGGAAGGCCGGGATGATGTAGGTCGTGCCGAGCGTCGGGTTCGTGCCCGAGATGAGGGCGATGGCGACGCCGCCGACACCGGCGAGCCCGGAGCCGAGGAAGAAGGTGATGCGGTCGACGTTGCGGGTCGACACACCCATCGTCTCGGCGAGCTCACGGTTCTGCACGGTGGCCCGGATCTGGCGACCGAACGAGCTGTACTTGAGCACGGCGCTGAGTGCCGCCAGCGAGGCGACGGCCAGCACGATCGTGAAGGCCTGGCGGTGCGGCCAGTCGTAGCCGAACACCGTGATGCTCCCGCCCAACCAGCTCGGCGGGCTCACGGGGTCGCCCTGGGCACCGAAGATGTCCTTGGCGAGCTGCTGGAGCACCAGGGCCACACCGACGGTCACCAGCAGGGTGTCGAGCGGCCGTTTGTACATCCACTGGATGATCGAGACCTCGAGCAGCAGCCCCAGCAGACCGGCGACCAGGAACGCCAAGGGGATGGCGACCAGGATCGACAGGCCCGTGCTGGCGATGACCTGTTGGGTCACGTACGCCGCATAGGCGCCGGCCATGAGGAACTCGCCGTTCGCCATGTTGATCACGCCCATCTGGCCGAAGGTGAGCGTCAGGCCGAGCGCCGCCAACAGGAGGATGGCGCCGATGGCGGTGCCGGTGAGGAAGGGGGTGGTGAATGCGTCCATGCCCACGCTTTCGAGGTCGGTCGTCCCGGGTGGGCGGTGCCCTCCCGGGCCGGGGGTGCCGTGCGTCGAGCACGGCACCCCCGGGTCACGGGTGTTGCAGGGATGCCGGCGGCTGCCGGCCGGACGTCACTCCTGGTTCGGATCCCACCAGTCGTAACCCTCGAGGAACGGATCGGGCTCGATCGGCTCCTCGGAGCTCCACACGATGTCGAACTGGTTGTCGGCGTTGATCTGACCGATCAGACCGGTCTTGGCGATGTGGTGGTTCTCACCGTCCACCGTGACCAGACCCTCGGGCGCTGCGAAGGTCACGCCGTCGGATGCCTCGTTGACCGCGTCGACGCAGAAGGACTCGGCCTTCTCGACCATGTTCTTGTAGAGGTAGAGCGAGGTGTACGCCGCTTCCATCGGGTCCGACGTGGGTCGGTCGGCGCCGTACTTGTCCTGGAAGGCCTCGATGAACGTGGCGTTCTCGGGCGTGTCGACGCTCTGGAAGTAGTTCCAGGCGGCGTACTGGCCGGTCAGGTCCGCACCCATGGCGGGCGCCTCCTCCTCGGCGATGGACACCGAGATGATCGGCGAGTTGTCCGCACCGAGTCCGGCCTCGTCGTAGGCCTTGATGAAGCCGACGTTGGACGAGCCGTTGATCGTGTTGAACACGAAGTCGGGCTTGGCCGCCGCGATCTTGGCGACCTGGGTGGTCCAGTCGTCGCTGTCGAGCGGCACGTACTCCTCACCGACGATCTCGATGCCGAGCTCGGAGGCGTACTGCTTGATGATCTTGTTCGCAGTACGGGGGAACACGTAGTCGGAACCGGCCAGGAAGAGCGTCTCGACACCCTGCTCCGCCAGGAAGTCCATCGCGGGGATGATCTGCTGGTTGGTCGTCGCGCCGGTGTAGTAGATGTTCTCCGACGCCTCGAGGCCCTCGTACTGCACGGGGTAGAAGAGCAGCCCGTTGGCGCCCTCGACCACCGGCAGCATCGCCTTGCGGGATGCCGAGGTCCATCCGCCGAAGACCGCCGCGACCTCGTCCTGGGTCAGCAGCTTGTTGATCTTCTCCGCGAACACCGTCGGCTCGCTCTGGCCGTCTTCCTCGATGTACTCGATCTGCTTGCCCATGATCCCGCCGTCGGCGTTGATCTCCTCCGCAGCCAGGATGAGCGAGTCGCGCACGGTCTGCTCGCTGATCGCCATCGGGCCGGAGGTCGAGTTCAGGAAGCCGAGCTTGACGGTGTCGCCCTCGACGCAGGTGCCTGAGGCCTCCTCGCCGCTGCCGCTGCTCTCACCGCTGCTGCCTTCTTCTTCTTCGCTGCTGGCGCAGCCCAACAACGCGAGCGACAGCAGCGCGATCAGCGCCAACAGCCACGGGGACTTACGTCGATTCATGGAGAAACCTCTCAGATCGGGGGACCACTTGGGGCGGCAAGCTAGGAAGGCCAGGTCACCGCGCAATTGCCGGTTCGTTTCGGGCGCGTGACCCTGTCCGCACAGCTGGGCCGCATCGAGCACCCCGACGGGCTGCTGCTGTGCACCCGTGGGGCCTCGGCCGAGCCGGTGTCGCATCGGTCCGGCACGTCACCGCCCGACCCAGGTAGACACTTCTCGTCCAAGGGTCGGCAGCTGCCGTCGACCCGGTCCTGAGGAGCACGCCACACCCATGTCCGATGCACCCCATGCACCCAGCCCCCTGCCCGATGCCGAGTACCTGGAGACGCTGAGCGTCGCCGAGCGAGAGGCGCGCGGCCGCGCCCGCCGGGCGGAGATCTCGCTCGAGTCGCTCGCGGCGTGGGAGACGACCGAGGCACGTGAGGATCCGGTCGCCATCCTCCAGCGCCAGGCGGCGCATCGCGCACCCGAGCTGGTGCCGATCCGCTACGGACGCATGCTCGTGTCGCCCTTCGCGTTCTACCGGGGTGGCGCCGGCATCATGGCAGCAGACCTGTCGACGACGCCGACCGGCGGGCTGCGCGCCCAGCTCTGCGGTGACGCGCACCTCCTGAACTTCGGCATCTTCGACACACCAGAGCGTGCGCTGGTGTTCGGCCTGAACGACTTCGACGAGACGCTGCCCGGTCCGATCGAGTGGGACCTCAAGCGTCTCGCTGCCTCGATGGAGGTGGCGGGCCGCGACCTGGGCTTCGACCAGATCCAGCGTGAGCACATCGTCGTCGCGACCGTGCAGGCCTACCGCGAGGCCATGCTCGAGTTCGCCCAGATGTGCAACCTCGACGTCTGGTACGCCCGCATGTCGGCCCAGGACCTGCAGCAGCGCCTGGCGACGCTCGCCGATCGTGAGAGCGCCAAGGAGGCGAAGAAGCGCCTCGAGAAGGCGCTGCGCCGCGACCACCTGCACGCCTTCGAGCGGCACCTGCACGTCGTCGACGGCCAACCCAAGTTCGTCTCCAACCCACCCGTGCTGGTGCCGGCCGAGGAGATGCTCGTCGGTGAGGCGCGCGAGCGCTACGTCGAGGTCATCCAGACGTTCCTGCACAAGTACCGCGCCAGCCTGTCGCCCGAGCGGCGGGTGCTCATGGAGGGCTACCGGTTCGTGGCGCTCGCTCGAAAGGTCGTCGGCGTCGGCAGCGTGGGAACACGCGCCTGGGTGGTGCTCATGCAGGGCCGCGACGCGTCGGACCCGCTGCTGCTGCAGCTCAAGGAGGCGCAGCCGTCCGTGCTCGCCCCGTACGCCGGCGCGACGCAGTACGAGTGCGAGGGCCACCGCGTGGTCGAGGGCCAGCGGCTGATGCAGGCCGCGAGCGATCACCTGCTCGGCTGGTACGACCTGCGGGCGCTCGACGGCGAGCACCGCGACTTCTACGTGCGTCAGCTCTGGGACGGCAAGGCCTCGATCGAGGTCGAGCACCTGACCGACAAGGGCCTCGCCGTCTACGGACAGGCCTGCGGCTGGACGCTGGCTCGCGGCCACGCCCGCTCCGGGGACCGCGTCGCGTTGGCGGCCTACCTGGGCGACGACCCGGGCTTCGACCAGGCGATCGCGGCGTTCGCCGCCGCGTACGCCGACACCAACGAGGCCGACTTCGCGCGGCTCGCCTCCGCCGAGGCTGCCGGCGAGGTCGAGGTCACCCACGGCGTCTGAGCGCCTACCCTCACCGCACGATCGCAGCACAGGGGGCATCGACATGAGCCAGTCCGAGCGCGGCACGCCGGCGCTGTCCATCGAGGAGATGGAGGAGCATCCTCCGCATCCGGACAAGCTGGGCAACGGGCACTACGAGTCGCAGCTCCTGGCGCTGCAGGTCGAGATGCTCAAGCTGCAGCGCCACGTGATGGAGCAGGGGCTCAAGGTCGTGATCCTCTTCGAAGGACGCGACGCCGCCGGCAAGGGCGGCGCCATCCGGCGCTTCACCGAGCACCTCAACCCGCGCTCGGCACGCACCGTCGCGCTGCCGAAGCCGACCGACGTCGAGCGTGGGCAGTGGTACTTCCAGCGCTACACCCAGCACCTGCCGACCGCCGGCGAGATCGTGCTGTTCGACCGTTCCTGGTACAACCGCGCCGGCGTCGAGCGGGTCATGGGCTTCTGCACCCCGCAGCAGTACGGCGAGTTCTACCGCCAGGTCCCCGGCTTCGAGCAGGCCCTGGTGGAGTCGGGCATCTCGCTGTTCAAGCTCTGGTTCACCGTGTCGCGGGACAACCAGTCCAAGCGCTTCGCCGCGCGCCAGGAGGATCCGCTGAAGCAGTGGAAGTACTCGCCGATGGACGCCGAGGCCCAGCGCCGCTGGGACCAGTACTCCGAAGCCCGCGACGAGATGCTGGTGCACTCCAACTCGCCGGTGTCGCCGTGGACGGTGGTGAACTCGAACGAGAAGAAGCGCGCCCGGCTCGAGTCGATCCGGGCGGTGCTGCACCGCCTCGACTACGACCGCAAGGACCACGACGTCGCGCACGAACCCGACCCCTTCGTGGTGCGCCAGGCCTCCGAGGTGACCGTCGGCGAGGGACCGAGATGAGCTCGTTCGCCACGACCACGTTCGAGCAGTGGGCCGCCAGCGCTCGCATGGTGCCCACCGGCGGGCTCGAGGCGGCGACCTACTCGGTCGGCGAGGGTCCGGCGACGGTCACGTACCTGCACGGCTACCCGTCGTGCTCGCTCGACATCGGCCCCGTCGTGGACCGCGCCGGTGACGTCGCGACCTTCTTGGCGCTCGACTTCCCCGGCTTCGGCGCGTCCGACAAGCCGGTCGGGCACGCCTGGTCGGTCATGGCGTGTGCCGATGCGGTCGAAGCGATGTGGGCCGACCGCGGCGTGACCTCGACGGTGCTCGAGTGCCACGACTACGGGGTGTCGCCCGCACAGGAGCTGCTCGCCCGGCGTGCCGAGGGGCGGCTCTCGGTCGACATCACCGCCACGATCTGGCACAACGGCGGGCTCTACCCCGACCTGCACCGCCCCACGCTGGGCCAGCAGCTGCTCGTCGATCCCGACAAGGGCCCCGAGCTTGCGGCGCAGATGACCGAGGAGCTGTTCACCGGCGGCGTCGCGGTCACCTGGGGTGAGCGGGTGCCGCTCGACGAGCTCGCCGTGCACCAGATGTGGCAGTCCATGCAGGCCCGCGGCGGCGCAGGCCGAGCCCACGAGCTGCTGCACTACATGGCCGAGCGGCGCGAGCACGCAGACCGCTGGTCGGCCGGCCTGGAGCAGGACCCTGCGCCGATGTGGTTCGTCTGGGGTGACCTGGACCCGGTGTCGGGCGCCCACATGGTCGAACGGGTCCAGTCCAACCTCCCGCACGCCACGGTGCTCCGCCTGGCCGACGTCGGTCACTGGCCGACGTTGGAGGCGCCCGACGAGTGCGCCGATGCCGTGCGCGCCGCCGTCGCGCGCTGAGGGTCAGTCGCCGGCGGCGGCCTGATCGCGCAGGATGCGGCGCAGGATCTTGCCGGAGGCGGACTTCGGGATCTCGTCCACCACGTGCAGCACCCGCACCTGCTTGTAGTGGGCCACCTGCTCCGCGACGAACGCCTGGATGTCCTCGGTCGACGCGTCCGCGCCGGGGCGCAGCACCACGTAGCCGACGGGGATCTCCCCCGCCTCCTCGTCGGGCAGGCCGATGACCGCGGCGTCGGCCACCGCAGGGTGGGTCAACAGCAGCGCTTCGAGCTCGGCCGGCGGCACCTGGAAGCCCTTGTACTTGATGAGCTCCTTGAGCCGATCGACGATGAACAGGTGCCCGTCCGCATCGACGTGGCCGATGTCGCCGGTGTGCAGCCACCCGTCGCCGTCCAACGTCTCGGCGGTGGCCGACGGGTTGTTCAGGTAGCCCTTCATCACCTGCGGGCCGCGCACCCAGACCTCGCCGTCGAGGTCGACGCCCAGCGACTCGCCGGTCGCGGGGTCGACGATGCGGGTCTCGGTGTTCGGCGCGGTGACACCGACCGAGCCGGCCTTGAACCCCCCGACGGTGGTCAGGTGCGAGACGGGTGACATCTCGGTCATGCCGTAGCCCTGGACGACCTCACAGCCCAGGCGACCCGACGCCTCGGCGGCCAGCTCGGCCGACAGCGGCGCGGCGCCCGAGAAGAACTGCTGCACGTGCGACAGGTCGTACTGGTCGACCACCGGGTGCTTGGCGAGCGCGACCACGATGGGCGGCGCCACGAACGACCGGGTGACCCCGTACTCCTGGTGCAGCCGCAGGAACTCCTCCAGGTCGAAGCGCGGCATGGTGACGATGGTGGCGCCGGCGCGCAGGCCGGTGTTCATCAGCACCTGCATGCCGTAGATGTGGAAGAACGGCAGGACGGCCATGACCACGTCGGTGTCCCCCATCGCCGCTGCCCCGTGAACCTGGGCGATGTTGGCGATCAGGTTGTGGTGGGTGAGCATGACGCCCTTGGAGAGACCGGTCGTTCCCGACGAGTAGGGCAGCACCACGACGTCGCTGCGGGGGTCGACCTCGACGGGCTCGGCCAGGGGCGCACCGAACAGCTCCGTGGCCGACGCCGCGCCGTCGGTGGCCTCCCCCAGCACGAAGATCTGCTCGACCCCGGTGCCCTGGGCCCCCTCGGTCGCCACCGGCAGGAACATCGGGATGGTCACCAGCAGCGACGCCCCGGCATCGGTCAGCTGATGGTGCACCTCGTGGGAGGTGTAGGTGGGGTTGATCGTGGTGACCGTGCCGCCCGCCATGGCCACGCCGTGGAACAGCACGGCGTACTCCGGCAGGTTGGGCAGCATGACGCCCAGCACGTCGCCGGGACCGAACCCACGGGCCACCAGCCCTCCGGCGAGGCTCGCGACCTGGTCGGCCAGCTGGGCGTAGGTGAGCACTCGGCCGGTCGGGCCGTCGATCAGCGCGGGCTTGTCGCCCAGCTCCCTGGCCCGCTCCAACACGTAGGCCGACAGGGACTGCTCGGGGATCTCGACGTCAGGCAGCGGGCTGGTGTGGATCATGGCGGAACGCTGGCACCCGGGACGAGGTGAGTCAAGCGTCACACCACTCGATCCGGCGAGGCCCTCCCCGACCGCAGATCGTTCAGGGAACCCGGGCGACCCCGACGAGTGCAGTCATCTCGATGCCGTCGCCGCCGGGCAGTCCGCCCTGCTCGGCGACGTGCTCGCCGAACGCTGCGGCCGCAGCGGCGATGCGGTCGGCGGGCAGCAGATCGAACAGCGGCTTGACCGGCGTGGACCACGACGGCATCGATGCGAAGAAGCCCGCCGGATCGACGAAGTGCCAGGCTCGCACGACGCGTTCGACCGAGACGTCGACCAGTCCCGCCCGGTCCATCAGCTCGTGCAGTCCCTCCGTCGTGCCCAGCGGCGCCCACGTGGGTGTCGGTCGCGGGCTGTCGCCGATGCCCGGCGCGGCGACCTCGAGCGCTGCGCCGATCAGGCGGTGCATGCCGAACCCCTCGAGGTCCCAGGTGCCCAGCGCAACGCCGCCGCCGGATCGCACGACCCGGCGCATCTCGGCGACGCCGCGCCCGGGGTCCGGAAAGAACATCAGGCCGAACATCGACACCGCCGCGTCGACCGAGTCGTCCTCGAGCTCGAGCGCCTGGCCATCCATCAGCGCCGTCGTCGCGTCGGCGTGGCCCCGCTGCGCGAGCCGCCGCGCCGCGACGGCCACCATGCCCGGCGCGAAGTCGGTGCAGATCACGGTCGCGCCGCGGGAGGCGGCCTCCAGCGACGTGGCGCCGGTGCCTCCGGCCACGTCGAGCAGCGTGGTGCCCGCACCGACACCCAAGCGGTCGAGCGCGTCGTCGGCGTAGAGGCCGGTGAAGCCGGCGAACTGCGCGTCGTAGCCCTCGGCGCCGTCGCTCCAGCCCTCGGGCAGTTGATCGGCACTGGGACCCATGCGCACGCTCCTCGTCGTCGGCCCTCCACCGGACGGACCGCTGCACACGACCCTAGGTCCCGCACCACCGGCCGGCCCGAGCCATCTAGGTTCGGGCGGGTGAGCGAGCCGCCGCCGGAGATCCCTTCGTGGAGCCCCCTGGAGGAGCGGGCGCGCAAGCTGGGTGACGAGCTCGCTGCGGGCGGGACGGACACCGACACCCGGGTCGTGCCGCAGCTGGAGGCGGCGGCCGATCACGCCGCACCGACGCGTCCGCGGACCCGCCGCTGGTGGTGGTCGGCCGCCGTGCTGGTGGTGGGCGCGCTCGGGGTGTTGCTGGTCGCGACCGTCACGAGCGGTGACGACGGCCGACCGCCCGCGACGACGATGGTGCGGGCGCCGCAACCATCGACCTCCGACGCCGACCCCGCGCCGACCGGCACCCGCGTCGCGCTCGGCAACGGCTGGATCGTCGCGGTGCGAGGCGCGGTCGAGGTGGCGACCGACGAGGTGCTCGCCGCATCACCCGACACCTCGGTCCCCGAGGGCCAGGAGCTCGTCCTGGTCGACCTGGAGATGAGCTACATCGACGGTGCGGCCGAGCGCGAGTCGCCCTTCGAGGGCGTGGACCTGTCGGTGGTGGGCACCGATGGCCGCGTCGTCACACCGTCGGACGTCGCGTGCACCCCGCCGGCCCCCGCACTCGATCTGCTCATGGCGCTGGAGCGTGGCGCCGTCGCCGAGGGTCGCGTGTGCTTCGCGGTGCCGGCGGAGCAGACGGTCGGGCTGCGCCTCGTGGCCGAGCCGTCCATGACCTACGGTTCGCAGCCGAGCTGGTTCGCGCTCGATCCGTAGCGTTGAGGCCCGGGGGGACCGAGTGAGCACCACCGACGACGTCGTCGCGATCGAACGCCTGCAGTCCGCCTATGCGGACGTGGTCAACCGCCGGGCGTGGTCCGAGCTCCGCGAGCTGTTCGTGCCCGATGCCCTGATCCGCATCGACACGGTCACGCGGCCGGTCATCGAGGTGGTCGGCCCCGCGCAGCTCGGCGAGTTCATCGGCGGCGCGGTCGAGCGGTTCGCCTTCTTCGAGTTCGTCCGACTCAACTCGCACCTCGAGCTCGACGACGACCCACCCGGCACGGCCCGAGGTCGGCTGTTCATGTGCGAGGTCCGCCGCGACGTCGGCACGCTCGACTGGTCGGTCGCCTACGGCGTGTACCGGGACCGCTACGTGCGTGACGGCGTCCGCTGGCGCTTCGGTCGCCGCGACTACCAGTCGCTCACCCGCACCGACGGCGAGGTGTTCCCCTTCCCCCACGAATGAGCCGGACGGCCCAGGTGGAATCACCCATCCGCCTCGATACCGTCCTCCAGGACCGCCCACCAGGAGGACGACCACATGAGCCGCTACGCCGAGGACCAGCTGATCCAGGAGGCCACCCAGATCCTGGGTGACGAGACCGTGCTCGCTGCGGGCTACTTCGCGCTGCAGGACATGATCGCCGCGCAGATCGCCGGCGGCACCGCCGGGGCCGTCGGAGGTTCGTTCCTCGACGAGACCGCCGGCGGTGCGCTCGGTGCGGCGTTCGGCAGCCTGGCAGCGAAGAAGGCGGCCGCCGAGGCCGAGGGCGTGACCATCCAGCTGATCGTGGCCGTCACCGCCGAGCACATCCATGTGCTCAACCGCGACACCGATGGTCGACTCGCCGCCCAGGTCGCCCGCTTCGACCGCAGCACCTGCGAGGTGTCGATCTCCAAGTTCGGGCTCTCCCGCCACGTCACGCTGGCCGACCCCGCTTCGGGTGCCCGCTTGGAGCTGGTCGGCGGCGTGAGCCCGATCGCGCCCACCGCCAAGGGCGACAAGGCCGTGTTGGGCCTGCTCGCCGCCTGAGGACCCGCTCACCCGATTGCCGCGCGCCGTGGTCGCGCGCCGACAATGTCCGGATGCGTCCACCCCGACGAGCTGGTCTCCGGGCCTCCTGCATGCTGGCGTTGCTCGCCGTCGGCGCCCTGCTGGGTGCGTCGTGCGGCGATGCCGGAGGTGACGAGCCGGCCTCGATCGGCGAGGGCGGCAAGGTCACCGTCGCCGGCGACTCGATCTCGGTCGGCATCGGCACGCAGGTGCGCAGCGCGGTCGGCGACACGCGGGAGGTCAAGGTGATCGGCGAGCCCGGAACCGGCCTCGCCCGACCGGACTCGTTCGACTGGCCGACCCGACTCGAGGAGCTGGCGCGCGACTTCCCGCCCCAGGTGCTGGTGTTCTCGCTGGGCTCCAACGACGCACAGGACCTGCTGGCGCCCGACGGGACCGTCGTGGCGCGGCTGTCCGACGACGAGGCCTGGGACGAGGAGTACTCGGCCCGACTGGCGCGCAGCTTCGACGCGTTCGAGGGCACCGGCACGACGGTGCTCTGGCTGGGCCACGTCCGCACCGAGGAGGACCGCGTCGGGCTGCGCAACCGTCACGTGCACGAGCTGGCGGCGCAGGTTGCGGCGGACCGGGACTGGGTGGTCGTGGGCGACCTGGCCGAGATCCTCGGGTCGGGCGAGGACGTGGCCACCGACTGCCTGCAGGACGACGGGCTGCACCTCACCGTCGAGTGCCTCGACCGCGTCGCCGCGTCGATCACCTCCGAGTCGCCGATCGGCTGAGCAGGTCCAGCAGGGTCAGGCGCTCGTCCGGGTGCGGCGCCGCGACGCCCGCCATGCACCGGCGAGGCCGATGCTCACCCCCACCACCGCGCCGCCGATGCCACGCATGACCTGCGACTCGGTCATGCGATCGTGGTTCGACAGCCCGCCCAGCAGGTCGGCCGCGTCGGCGCCGGCGGACGCCAGGAACCAGCCGGCGGTCGGCGTGCCGCGCAGACCCGCGGCCAGCAGCAACCCGCCGATCAACGCATCCCGGTAGCCCATCGAGCGCAGCAGCAGGCTGCCCGTGGGCCCGGGGTCCGACTCGTCCCCCCACGCCCGGTTCGCCACCTCGGGCACCAACAGGAACGACACACCCGAGGCACAGCGCAACCCGCCGACCACCACGGCCATCCCGTCACGTCCTGTGGTCGTCGCCGTGCTCCCCATCGACCCCCCGATGTTCGTCCCCGTCGCACCGTAGCGGCCACTCGGAGCCGACGCGCCGGCGAGCGGACGTCACCGGTCAGCGGCGTCGACGTCGGTGTGTGCGCCACCGCCCGTCACATCGGGGACCCATCGCAGCGCCAACGACGGCTCGACGTAGCCGTGACGGTGCTGGCGCTCGGGCAGCTCGACCGCGGCGGCCTCGGACCGCTCGTAGGGAAGCTGGTCGAGCAGATGGCTGATGATGTTGAGCCGCGCCCGCTTCTTGTCGTTCGAGTCGGCGACGAACCACGGCGCCCAGGCCGTGTCCGTCGCGGCGAACATCGCGTCGCGGGCGCGGGAGTAGTCGTACCAACGCGAGTTGGACTCCAGGTCCATCGGCGAGAGCTTCCACGTCTTGCGACCGTCGTCGATGCGGGCCTGGAGGCGACGCGTCTGCTCGTCCTGGCTCACCTCGAGCCAGTACTTCAGCAGGTGGATGCCGGAGTCGACCATGGCGCGTTCGACCGCGGGGGTCAGCTGGAGGAAGCGGGTGGCCTGCTCGTCGCTGCAGAAGCCCATGACCCGTTCGACGCCGGCCCGGTTGTACCAGCTGCTTTCGAAGATCACGACCTCGCCCGCGGCGGGGAAGTGCGCCATGTAGCGCTGCACGTACATCTGGGACTTCTCACGGTCGGTCGGCGCGGGCAGGGCGACCGTGCGGAACACCCGAGGGCTGACGCGCTCGGTGATGCGCTTGATGACGCCGCCCTTGCCCGCGGTGTCGCGACCCTCGAACACGACGCACACCTTGGCGCCGGAGGCGACGACCCACTGCTGCAGGTGGACCAGCTCCACCTGCAGCAGCGCGAGCTCGCGTTCGTAGACCTTGCGCTTCATCCGAGGCGTCGACCCGCTCACCTCGCTGGTGGTCAGCTGTCGGAGATGGTCGCGATGTCCCGACCATGCATCGTCAGCGCCCAGATGACCGCGATGTCCAGGGCGATGATGATGATCGCCCACACGGGGTACCACGGCAGCCACAGGAAGGCGGCCGCACCGCTGATCGCAGCGACGAGCACGCCGACCGAACGGGCCGCGACGTTGCCGCTGAAGATCCCGAAGCCCGACAGCAGCACGATGACGCCCAGGATCAGATGGATCCATCCCCACGTCGTGACGTCGAACTGGAAGACGTACTCCTTGCCGACGACGTAGAACTCGTCGCCGAGGATCGCCACCAGGCCCGCGACGGCCTGGAAGAAGCCGATCATCACCAGCACCACGCCGGCGAACGCTGCGTAGCCCGCAGCCCATGCACTCGGTCGTTCACTCATCGTCTGCACTCCGTTCTGGCCCACGGCCGTGTCAACACTGCGACAAGCGTCACACGGCACGTGCCCCCTCGGCCTCACCCTCGATGGATGATTCGCACCGCAAACCTTCCTGGGCAGGTTCGGCCACGGCAGTCAGCTCGGGGCGAGCTCGACGGGGGTCTCGCGGAAGCGGAAGTCAGCGCCGGTGCTGAACCGCACCAGTCCGACCAGGCGCGACTCTCGAGCGGGCTCCTCGCGCCGCACCACCTGCCACGCCGCCACCTCGTCACCGACGGGCTCGGCCCGCTCGACGTCCCAGTGCAGGTCCACGCCCTGCACCAGGGTGCGCACCCCGTCGTCGTGGCCGTCGGCGAGCAGCTGGTGCCAGTTGAGCAGCGACTCGTCGAGCGCGTCGCAGCGCGACAGCGACAGCCGGAGGGTGTCGGCGGACTCGTCGAGCTGCACCGACGCCGCCACGTAGTCGCGGGGCTGCCAGAGCGGGTGCAGCTCGGCCACCTGGGCGACCGCCGCGAGCGAGCGGTCCAGCCCCAACGCGTCGCGCAGCCGCTCCGAGGTCAACCCGGCGATGCCGGCCAGCTGCTGGTCGCCGATCGAGACGGCGTCCTCGCGTCCGTGACGACGCTCGACCGCGAACAGGAACGAGGTCACCAGCAGGTGCGTCTGGACCGCGATCTCGTGGAGCAACCCGACGAGCGCGGGGGCCGAGAACCACTCCAGTCGCAGGTCCGGGTCCATCGGCGCGGTGTAGTCGTGCCAGCCCTCACCGACCGGCTCGATCACCGGCACGGCCAGTGCCGCCAGCCGCGTCGTGGCCAGGTGGGTGGCGGGCTCGGGCTCGGGCAGGGGCTCGACGCTGGGGTCGATCGTCGCGGTCCAATGGCAGTGGGGATGCCGATCCTTCGGTGTGCGCGGCGGCCGGTGGATCGGACGGATGCGGGCGTACGGGCTGGTCGCCATGGCCGTCGCGTCGAACGTCGGGTCCTCGATGGTGTGGCACATGGTGCGCACGTAGTCGTCGCCCATCGGCTCGACGTCCATCAGCGCGCCGCAGTGGTCCAACCAGAACTCGCCGTGGTGGTCGTCGATGACCTCCAGCCGGAAGTCCATGAACTCCGGCGGTGCGCCGACGTCGAGCTGCAGCCCCTTGAACAGGGTGTCGATCGTGTCGCCGGCGAAGCCCAGCAGCTGCTGGGTGCGCCGGGTGTAGATGGGGCTCGCGCCCATCCACTCGTCGATCGCGATCTCGCCCATGACCTCGCGCCCGTAGCTCGAGATCAGGTGGGGCATGCCGGAGCGGTCGATCAGCTGCCCGGCCAGCAGCAGCTCACGCGCCAGCACCGCCAGCTCGTCGCGCTCGAGCTGCTCGGCGGTGCGCACGGGACCGACGGACGCGCTCACGGCGCACCCGGGATCTCGTCCAGGCCGAGCGCCGCACGCAGCCACTGCTCGGCCAACGCCGCGAACGGTGCATCGATGCCGTGCTCGGCAGCGAGCTCGACCGCGAGGTGCAGGTCCTTGCCCCCCAGCGTCGCGGTGTGCTCGAAGATCGGGCGCAGCCCGTCGTCGTCGGCCATTCGTCCGGCGTCGGTGCGCAGCATGACCGCCCCCGCGCCGCCCGTCACCCGGTCCGAGTGGCGCACCACATCGCCCAGCTTGGCCAGGTCGAGCCCGCTCGCCTGTGCCAGGCGCTGCGCCTCGCCCACCACTGCGAAGCTGGCGAAGGTGATCAGGTTGCGGGTGATCTTGGCGTTCGTGCCCGCACCGACCGGCCCGAAGTGGCTGACGAGCGTGCCCATGCGCTCGAGCACCGGACGAGCCCGCTCGACGGCATCGTCGGTACCGCCGACCATGATCGCCAACGTGCCCTCGTGGGCACCCATGGCCCCACCCGACACCGGGGCGTCGATCAGGTCGACCCCCCGCTCGGCCGCGGTGGCCGCCAGCGCGCGGGCCCCCGGAGCGGAGATGGTGGAGTGCACGGCCACGACCGTGCCGGCCGCCGCGGTCGACAGGATGCCGTCGGGCCCTTCGAGCACGTCGTGCACCTGGTCCTCGTTCTGGACCATCACGCTGATCACCGTGGCCGCCGCGGCCACCTCGGCCGGCGTCGCCGCGGCGGTCGCACCCTTGGCCACATAGGGCTCGCAGGCCTCGGCGCGCACGTCGAACACGACCAGGCCCTCGGGCCGGTCGAGCAGCCGACGCGCCATCGGCGCGCCGATGTTGCCCAGACCGATGAAGCCCACCGTTGCGTCGGAACCGCTCATGCCCGCACCACCTGTTCCTCGGTCGACCGCACCTGCACCGCCCTGCACCTGCCGCTCATGCCGCTCATGCCCGCACCACCTGTCCGCCGTCGACGTCGATGATCTGGCCCGTGATCCAGCTCGCCTCATCGGAGAGCAGGAACAGGCACATGGACGCGAGGTCCTCGGGAGTGCCCTGGCGCTTGAGCGCGAGCCCCTTCACGATGTCGTCCATGATCGACCCGGGCACGACGCTGCGCGCGGCCTCGGTGTCGGTCGGACCGGGAGCGATCGCATTGATGCGGATGTTCGATCCGCCGAGCTCGTGGGCCAGCTGGATGGTCAGCCCGTTGATGCCGGTCTTCGCGAGCCCGTAGTAGTTGGCGTACATCCACGCCGCCGTGGAGGACTGGTTCACGATCGAGCCGCCGCCGCGGGCCGCCATGTGCTCCCAGCAGGCCCGGATGCACAGCAGCGCACCGTCCATGTTCACGCTCATGAAGCGGCGGTAGTAGTCCCAGTCGACGGTGAGCAGCAGGTCGATCTGCATGCCGCCGAAGATCGCCGCGTTGTTCACCAGGTGGTCGATGCCGCCGAACGCGTCGACGGCGGCCGCCGCCATCGCCGCGGTGGAGCCAGGGTCCGAGACGTCCACCCGGACGCCGATCGCCGACCCCCCGCCGGCGACGATGTCCTCGGCGACCTTCGTCGCGCGCTCGTCGTCGATGTCGGCCACGACGACCGACGCCCCCTCGGCGGCCAGCGCACGGGCGTAGCCCTCGCCGATGCCCCCTGCGGCGCCGGTGACGATCGCGACCTTGCCGTCGAAGCGTCGGTTGCGGTCCATCCGATCCCCCCTCATCGCGCGATCGCGATCGCCTTGGTCTCCAGGTACTCCTCGAAGCCCGCCACACCCATCTCTCGACCGATGCCCGACTGCTTGTAGCCACCGAAGGGCACGTCGGCGGCGTACCAGACACCACCGTTGATGCCCATGGTCCCGGTGCGGATGCGGGCGGCGACCGCCAGCGCACGCTCCTCGTCGGCGGAGAAGATCGCCCCCGACAGGCCGAACGGTGAGTCGTTCGCGATCTGCACCGCCTGGTCGTCGCCGTCGTAGGCGATGACCGTCAGCACCGGGCCGAAGATCTCCTCGCGAGCGACCGTCGCGGTGTTGTCCAGGCCGACCACCAGGGTCGGGTCGATGAAGTAGCCGCGGTCGAAGTCGGGCGAGCGACCGCCACCCGCGGCGAAGGTGCCGCCTTCGGCCACCGCCGTGGCCAGGTAGCCCTCGATGCGCTCGCGCTGGCGTGCAGAGATGACCGGCCCGCAGACGGTGCCGGGCTCGCTCGGATCGCCCGCGGCGAGCGACGACATGGTTGCGGCCGCCACCTCGACCACCTGGTCGTGCAACGACGTGGGCACGAGCAGTCGGGTCGTGATCGCGCAGCCCTGGCCCGCGTGCGTGCTGGCCATGAACGCCGCCATCGACGCCGCGCCCGTCGGATCGGCGTCGTCGAGGATGACGAAGGCCGACTTGCCCCCGAGCTCGAGGAACACGCGGGTGATGTTGTCCGCGGCGCTGCGCATCACCGCGCGACCCGTGGTGGTCGAGCCCGTGAACGACACGACGTCGACCCGCGGGTCGCCCGAGAGCTGTGCACCGAGCGAGTGGTCCGAGCTGGTCACCACGTTGAGCACGCCAGGGGGAAGGTCGGTGTGCTCGGCCGCGACGCGCGCCACGGCCGACGCGCACCACGGCGTGTCCGGCGCCGGCTTCAACACCACGGTGCAGCCGGCGGCGAGCGCCGGGCCCAGCTTGGCGAAGTTGATCTGGTGCGGGAAGTTCCACGGAGTGATCGCCCCCACCACACCGGCGGCCTCGCGCCAGACCTGGCGGTGCGTCGGGATGCCGACCGAGACCCTGTCGCCCAGGTCGACCTTCCAGCCGTCGTAGGACTCCGCCAGGTCCGCGTAGAAGCCCAGGTCCTCGACGGGGATGTCGAACTGGGGTCCCGAGGTCAGGAACGCCGGCGCCCCCACCTCGGCGGTGGTCAGCGCTCGCAGCGACTCGCTCTGCGCCTGCAGCGCGTCGCGCAGCTGGCGCAGGCACCGGGCGCGGAACGCGGGGTCGGTCGACCAGTCGGTCTCGTCGAAGGCACGACGCGCCGCACCGATGGCCGCATCCATGTCGGCACCGGTGCCATCGGCGGCGACGCCGAGCACCTCCTCGGTCGCCGGGTTCAGCGTCTCGAAGGTGCCCCCGCCGCTCGCAGCGCGCAGCGCGCCGTCGACCAGCAGCAGGTCGAGCCCCGACGGGAGCTCCGCAGCCATCAGCGGTCCCAGAGCTTCACCGGCGAGGTGCCCGCCGGGTAGTACCCGGGCAGCGGCCCACGCATGGAGCGGTGCATGCGCTCGGTCATCCCGTCGGAGAGCTTTCCGGCGCTCATCATCTCCAGGAACAGCGCACCGGCGTTGCCGAAGTCGAACCAGTCGCGCTGCCAGTTCCACTGGAAGTTGCCCGCGTAGCGGAACCAGCTGCCGCCGATGCCGTGCACCTCGTACGTCGTGCCGTCCTCGCGGGTCGCGTCGGCGACCTGGCGCCAGAACCCGACGACCCAGCCCTGCTGGTCGTCGATGATGATCTCCTCGTAGGGGTACTCCCAGCCGTCCAGGCCGCCCATCTCGGCCCCCAGCGCCAGCTCGCGGATCTCCTCGCGGCCGATGGCCATGAAGTCGGTGTCGGGGCCGTAGTTCCAGCCGTACGTGGCGTCCTCGGTGTACAGGTCGGCCATCGGCTTCCAGTCACCGGCCGCCTCGGCGTCGCGGTTGGCCTGGAGCCAGCGCTCGACCATCTCCTCGAGCTCGGCGCGTGGGAATGCGGGCATGTCGTGGTCCCTTCTCTGTCGTTCTGTGTTGCGAGACCGCGCTCTGCGCCGCGACGTCGCAACACAGAACGGGGCGTTGGGTCGTTGGGTGGGTCGGTTGGTTCGTTCGTCAGTCGTCGACGATGGACAGGGCGTGGGTCGGGCAGTACTTCACCGCCAGCTCGGCGGCGCGGCGCTGGTCGTCACCGGGGTGCTCGTCGAGCAGGTCGACCTTGCGGTCGCGGTTCACCTCGAACAGCTCGGGCGCCTCGGACTCGCACACGCCGTGGCCCTGGCACAGGTCGAGGTCGATCTGGATGCGGAAGCCCATCAGCCGACCGCCCGCTCGCGGCGTCGGTAGCGGACCCGGCACGGCTGCTCGAGCTGCACGACCATCTTCGAGTGGTCGTTGCGGTAGCTCTCGGGCGGTTGGGCCATCTCGAAGGTCCAGTCCTGCAGCAGCACCGAGAAGATGGCCTTGAGCTGCATCATGGCGAAGTTGGCGCCGACGCAGCGGTGCCGCCCGGCGCCGAAGGGGATCCAGTTCCACGGGTTCTGGATGTCCTCGTTGCGGGGATCGAGGTAGCGGGTGGGATCGAAGGTGTCGGGATCGGGGAACGCCTCGGGCAGCCGGTTCGACAACGACAGCGACGCACCCACCAGCGTGCCCGGCTCGACGGTGTAGCCCTCGACCTCGAAGGGCACCGTGGCCTCTCGCAGCAGCAGGATGAGCGGCGGGTGCAGCCGCAGCGCCTCCTTGATGGCGGACTCCAGGTACGGGATCTCTCGCAGCGCCTGGTAGCTGACGTCGCTGCCGTCGGCGTAGAGCTCGTCCAGCTCGTCGACGACCGCGGCCAGGTGCTCGGGATGGCGCAGCAGCTCGATCAGGGTCCAGGCCGCCGTGCCCGAGGTCGTGTGGTGCCCGGCGAACATCATCGAGATGAACATGCCGGTGATGATGTCGGCGCTGAACTGCGCCTCACCGTGCTCGTCCTTGATCGACAGCAGCACGTCGACCAGGTCCATGTCCTCCTTGGCCGGCGGGGGCGCGGCGAGGCGCTGGTCGGTGATGCCCGAGATCATGCGGACCAGCTCGGCCCGTGACGCGTCGCGCACCCGGAAGCTCTCGATGTCCATGTACGGGTCGACGAACGCCAGCGCGTCGGTGCCCTGCTCGAGGCCGTGGAAGACCTGCGAGTAGCGCACGTCGAGCTCCTCGCGGAACTTCGGCCCGATCAGGCACGACGACGAGGTGTAGATGGTGAGCTCGGCGAAGAAGTCGAGCAGGTCGAACTCGCCGGACTCGTCCAGCTGGGTGACCATCCGGTCGACCTCGCGTTGGATCGTCTCGGCGTGGCCACGCATGAACTTGTCGCGCAGCGACTGGTTGTGCAGCGCCCGCCGCCGCTCCTCGGGCGAGGCGTCGAACACGACACCCTCACCGAACACCGGTGTCATGAAGGGGTAGGCCGCCGCCTGATCGAGCTCCTCGTCCGGTGCGCGGAAGAAGACCTCGTTGGCATCCGCGCCGCTCAGCAGCACGACGCGCTTGTCGGCCAGGCGGAACTCACCCACGTCGCCGCACTCGTCGCGCACCCGCTGCATCAACCCGATGGGATCGACCCGCAGCTCCTCGAGGTGCCCGGTGTCGCCGTCGTCGCCGGAGACCTTGGGGATGTCGGTCGTGGTCGTCATGGTCATGCGTCCTTCGTGACGGGAGCTTCGGGCTGCACCTCGAGCACCGCGTAGCGAGTGCCCCTGGGGGCGGACACCACCGCCAGGACCGCCTGGGCCATCTCGGTGGGGCGCAGCGCGCCGTCGTGGCGCAGCAGGCCCCAGGCGTACCAGGAGGCGACGACCTCGTTGATGGTGTCCTCGTCCCAGGTGGTGCCCTGCTCGGTCGACGAGGGGCCCGGGCGCACGATCCCGACGCGCACGCCGGTGCCCTCGCACTCCATGGCCATGGCCTTGGCGAAGCCCTCGAGTCCCGCCTTCGACGCGACGTAGGCAGCCATGTGGGTCCGTGGGGTCAGCGCGACCTCGGAGGTCACGAACACGACGTCGCCGCGACGGCGAGTGAACATGTGGGGCACGACCTCGTGCACCAGCGCCTGGGCACCCAGCAGGTTGACCTGCAGCTGACGGGTGAACTCGGCGGGCGCCGCGCCGACGGTGGTGATCGGCTGCACGTCGCCGGCGTTCGACACCAGGATCTCGATCGGTCCCAGCTCGTCCTCGGCGCGGCGGGCGAAGGTGGCGATGGAGTCGGTGTCGGTCAGGTCGAGCGGCAGGGCCAGCGCCTGGCCGCCGTCGGCGCGGATCTTGGCGGCGAGGTCCTCGAGGCGGTCGACGCGGCGAGCGCCCAGCACGACCGGGTGTCCGGCGGCGGCGAGTGCGGCGGCGGTGGCGGCGCCGATGCCCGACGAGGCCCCGGTGACGATGGCGGCCCGTCGGTCGGGATGGGGGTCGAAGCGCGGCATCAGTCGTCTCCCTCGGGAACGGTGTAGCCCGCTCGGACCACCGGGGTGGTCGGCACCGCGGCGAAGCCGCGCACGTTCACCGAGTGCACCCGTTCGATGCCCGAGGGGTCGATGTCGTAGGTGGCGAACGCCCGCACCAGCTCCTCGAGTGCGACGCGCGCCTCGAGGCGTGCCAGGGACGCCCCCATGCAGAAGTGCCGGCCGAACCCGAAGCTCGCCAGCTGCGGCAGCGGCTCGGGCCGGTCCAGGTCGTAGCGGTCGGGATCGGTGAACACACGGGGGTCGCGGTTGGCCGAGCCTGCCAGCAGCACCACCCGGTCCCCCGCGGGGATGACCTGGTCGTAGAGCTCGACGTCGGTGGTGGTCACCCGCGCGAGCATCTGCGACGAGGTGTCGTAGCGCAGCGTCTCCTCCACCCACATGGAGATGTAGGACGGGTCGTCGAACGGCTTGGCGCGTTCGTCGGGGTTGCGCCAGGCCCAGTACCAGGCGTTCGCCAGCAGCTTGGTCGTGGTCTCGTTGCCGGCGACGACCATCAGGAACAGGAAGCCCGTGATCTCGTCGTCGGTCAACCGGTCGCCGTCGATCTCGGCCGCGAGCAGCGCCGAGGTCAGGTCGTCGGTCGGACGAGCCTTGCGCTGGGCGAGCATGTCGGCGTAGTAGACGACCAACTCGAGCGCAGCCGCCATGCCCTCGGGCGGCACGTCGTGCACCCCGGGCTCGCGGTGCACCAGCAGGTCGCTCAGGCGGCGCAGCTCCTCGCGATCGGCGACCGGCACGCCCATCATCTCGGAGATGACGTCCATCGGCAGTCGCCCGGCGAAGTCGGCGATGAAGTCGACGCCGCCGCCACGCTCGATGATGGCGGCGATGTAGTCACGGGCGATGCGGCGGATGCGGGGCTCCAGCTCGGCGACGCGCCGAGGGGTGAAGCCGCGCGACACCAGTCCCCGCATGCGACCGTGCATGGGCGGGTCCATCGCCAGGAACGACATGGTCTTGTGGGCGTGCGGTCCCGACGCCGCCGGGTCGAGCGACACGCCGTGGGCGTTGGAGAAGCGCTCGAAGTCGCGGAAGCCCTCGAGCACGTCCGCGTGACGTGACAGCGCCCAGAAGCCCATGTCCTCGTTGCGGTACAGGGGCGCCTCTTCGCGCAAGCGCTCGTAGGTGGGGTACGGGTCCTCGTGGATCTCGTACGCGTACGGGTTGTAGACGACCGCGTCGCTGGTCGTGCTCATGGCGTGGTCCTCATCTCGATCGCCCCCCGGCTCATGGTCCCGCTCAGTCCAGCACCAGATCGACCGCTCGTGTCAGGTGACCGGGCAGCTCGCGGTACGTCATGTGGCCCATGCCCGCCTGCAGCAGCGCGCCCGAGATGACGAACTCCAACGTGGCCAGCACCGCGGGATCGGCGTCCTCGCCCAGCGCAGCGACCAGGCGACGGTGCCACTCGGCGCCGATGCGGTCGCGCAGCAGCTTCACGTCAGGGTCGGCGGCGAGCATGGCGACGGTGCAGGCCGCCGCCAGCTCGGGCTCGTCGGCGACGAGCAGCGCGAAGTCCGACATCGTCGCCCCCACCCGTGCCGCCGCGGTGCGACGTCGGTCGACGCGCGTCTCGGGCATGGCCTGCAGCCGCCGCCAGAACACCTCGGTGACCAGGTGCTCGCGCGACGTGAAGTAGGTGTACGCGGTGGCCGGAGCGACGCCGGCCGCCCGGGCCACGTTGCGCACGGTCAGTCCCTCGTAGCCGTGCTCGCGCAGCTGCTCGACGGCGGCCACGGTGAGCTTCTGGACGGTGGCGGCCTGACGCGCCGACAGCGTGCGGCGCGTCGACTCGGTCGACGCCGGCACCGGAGAAGCGGTCGCGGTGAGCACGGAACTGGACATGTGTCCAGATCGTCGTCCGAACGTGTGCCCGTGTCAAGCGCTACGTTGTCGCGCATCCGACGGCGGGGGCCGTCGGCGAGCACCGCAGCACTGCCGTCGCGACATCACGAGGGGGACCGGCATGGCCGACGCCACGCAACAGCTGACCGAGCTGGGCTTCTACACACTCGCCGGCCACTCGGCGACGCCACGCGACCTGCTCACCGAGGTGGAGGACGCGGAGCGACTGGGCCTCGGCGCGGCGTTCGTGTCGGAGCGCTTCAACACCAAGGACGCGTCGACGCTCTGCGGCGCCGTCGCGGCGGCGAGCGAGCGCCTCGGCATCGCGACCGCCGCGACCAACCACAACACGCGTCACCCGATCGTGACGGCCACCTTCGCCATGACGATGCACGCGATGACCGGCGGGCGCTTCTCGCTCGGGCTGGGTCGGGGCTTCGACATGCTCTTCGGCATCATGGGGCTGCCGCCGATCACGATGGCGCAGATGACCGATGCCATCGACCTGCAGCGGCGGCTCTGGCACGGCGAGCTGATCCTCGGCCACGACGGCCCGGCCGGCAGCTACCCGATGCTGTGCCTCGACCCGTCGTTCGATGCCGACATCCCGGTGACCGTCACCGCGATCGGCGAGCGCACGCTGGAGTGGGCCGGCGGCGTGGCCGACGCCGTCGTGCTGCACACGTTCTTCACCGACGAGACGCTGGCCCGGAGCGTCGCGGCCGTGCGCCGCGGCGCCGAGCGGGCCGGACGCGACCCCGCCGCGGTGCGCGTCTGGTCGGTGCTGGCCACCGTCGGCGACCACCTCGACGAGGAGCTCCGGCTCAAGAAGCTGGTGGGCCGGCTCGCGACCTACCTGCAGGGCTACGGCGACCTGATGGTGCGCGTCAACGAGTGGGACCCCGACGCCCTGGCCCGGTTCAGGGCGGACGAGTTCGTGTCGGGCTTCGGCGCGGCGTTCGACGCCAAGGGCACGACCGAGGACCTGCAACGCGTCGCCGAGCTGCTGCCTGACGAGTGGCTCTCGGCGGCCGCCACCGGCTCGGCCGAGCAGTGCGCCGAGCGGGTGCTCGGCCAGTTCGACCTGGGTGCCGACGGCGTGATCCTGCACGGCGCCACACCGGCCGAGCTGGCACCGGTCGTGGCGGCCTACCGTGAGCGACGTCCCGCGGGCCGCTTCGACGATCTGCCCGCCAACCCCGGAGCGTGCCGGCCATGAGCGTCCCGAGTGTCGACCCCACCCGACCGCCGATCGCGGACGAGCCGGAGCTGCTGAGCCCCGAGTGGCTGACCGCCGCACTGCGCCACGCCGGCCACGACGTGACCGTCACCGACGTGACGCGCACGCAGGTCGGCACCGGTCAGATGGGCACCAGCATCCGCGTGCAGATGACCTTCGACGGCGACCCCGGCGAGCTGCCTCCGACCCTGGTCGCCAAGCTCCCCGCTCCCGATCACCAGCAGCGGGCCATGGTCGCCGGCATCTACCGCACCGAGGTCGAGTTCTACCGCCAGCTCGCGCCGACCGTGTCGGTGCGCACCCCGCGCTGCTACTACGCCGACCTGTCCCCCACCTGGACCGAGTTCGTCCTGCTGCTCGAGGATCTGGCCCCCAAGGAGCAGGGCGACCAGATCCGCGGCTGCTCGATCGACGAGGCCCGCGTCGGCGTGGTGAACCTGGCGGGCCTGCACGGTCCCCGTTGGGGTGACCCCACCCTCACGGACCACGAGTGGATGCAGCTGATCGCCGGCGACGGCGCCACCATGATCGGACTGGTCATGCGCGACGCCACCGACCGGTTCCTCGAGCGCTACGGCGACCGCCTCGGCGACGAGGACAAGGAGCTCCTCGACCGCATCCCCGCGGTCCTGCCGGAGTGGATCCTGTCCCGCCCCGAGCGCGTGGCCCCCATCCACGGCGACTACCGGCTCGACAACCTGCTGTTCGGACAGGGCCCGGACCCGGTCGCCACCGTCGACTGGCAGACGATCACCCTGGGGCTGCCCGCTCGGGACCTCGCCTACTTCCTGTCGACGGGACTGCGCACCGTCGAGCGACGCGCCCACGAGGACGAGCTGATCGAGCAGTACCACTCGGCACTGCTGACCCACGGGGTGCAGGGCCACTCGCTGGAGGAGTGCCGCGACGACTACCGCTTCGCCATGTTGCAGGGCCCGCTCATCACCATCGTCGGTGCTGCCTACGGCGCACCGACGGAGCGGGGCGACGAGATGTTCCTGGCCATGGCGACCCGCTCGGCGCAAGCCATCCGCGACCACGGCACGCTCGACCTCTTCGGGTAGCGGCAGCGTGGCTCAGGTGAACGAGCCGAAGGCCTCGGCGGCGGCCTCCTGGGCACCCAGCAGCTGGGTGCGACTCAGGTCCGCGTACAGCCCACCGGCGGCGAGCAGCTCGTCGTGCGTGCCGCGCTCGACGATGCGGCCCGAGTCGACCACCAGGATCTGATCCGCGTCGCGCACCGTCGCCAGCCGGTGCGCGATCACCAGCGACGTGCGTCCGACCAGCGCGTTGGCCAGCGCGGCCTGCACCGCAGCCTCGGACTCGGAGTCCAGGTGAGCGGTCGCCTCGTCGAGCACCATGACCGACGGGTCCTTGAGCAGGAGTCGGGCGATGGCCAGGCGCTGCTTCTCGCCGCCGGACAGCCGATGCCCGCGGTCACCCACCATCGTGTCGAGCCCGTCGGGCAGCGCCTCGACCAGGTCCCACACCTGCGCTGCTCGCAGCGCCTCGACCAACTGCTCCTCGGTCGCGTCGGGGCGGGCGTAGAGCAGGTTGGCGCGCAGCGTGTCGTGGAACAGGTGGGCGTCCTGGGACACCACCCCGACCCGCTCGCGCACCGACTGCAGGGTGGCGTCGCGCACGTCGGTGCCGGCCAGCAGCACCCTGCCGCCGGTGGCGTCGTAGAGCCGCGACACGAGGCTGGCGATCGTGGTCTTGCCGGCGCCCGACGGCCCGACGAGCGCCACCATCTGGCCCGGCTCGATGCGGAACGAGACGTCGTGCAGCAGCATCTCGCCCTGCTCGGTGCTGAGCCGGTCCGCGTCGATCGACTCCAGCGACGCCAGCGACACCTCCGCGGCCGACGGGTACCGGAAGGACACCTGGTCGAACTCGACCGCGGTCGGCCCTTCGGGCAGCGGGGTCGCCCCGGGCGCCTCGCTGATCATCGGTTCCAGGTCGAGCACCTCGAAGACCCGCTCGAAGCTGACGAGCGTGGTCATCACGTCGACCTGCACGTTGGACAACGCGGTGATGGGCCCGTACAGCCGGTTCAGGTAGGCGGTCAGGGCCACGAGCGTGCCGATGGCGAGCGTGCCGTTGACCACGAACACGCCGCCCAGGCCGTACACGAGCGCGGTCGCCAGCGCGGCGACCAGCGTCAGCGCCACCATGACCACCGTCGAGTACATGGTCGAGGTGACCCCGATGTCACGCACCCGCCCGGCGCGGCGGGCGAAGGTCGACGACTCCTCCTGCGGGCGGCCGAACAGCTTGACCAGCAGCGCGCCAGCCACGTTGAAGCGCTCGGTCATCGTCTGGGCCATCGCGGCGTCGACCTGGTAGCGCTCGCGGGTGATCGCCGAGAGCTTCGGGGCCAGCCAGCGCGCCGGCAGCAGGAACAGCGGGAACAGCACCAGGGCCAGCAGGGTGATCTGCCACGACAGGAACAGCATGGCGATGAGCGTCGCGGTCAAGGTCGCGGCGCTGCCGACGACGTTGGACAGCGTCGAGGTGAACGCCTGCTGGGCCCCGATCACGTCGGAGTTGAGCCGCGACACGAGCGAGCCGGTCTGGGTCCGGGTGAAGAACGCCACGGGCTGGCGCTGCACGTGGTCGAACACCTGGGTGCGCAGGTCGTAGATCAGGCCTTCGCCGATGCGGGCCGAGAACCAGCGTTGGGTGAGCGAGATGGCCGCGCCCACCAGGGCCAGCACCACCAGCACCGCAGCCCAGGCGAGCACCACCGAGGTGTTCTTGTCGGCGATGCCGACGTCGATGATCTGGCGGTAGACCAGCGGCACCGACGCGCCCAGCGCCGCCTCGACCAGGATCAGCGTGATGAACGCGAACAGGCGTCCTCGGTAGGGCCGGGCGAAGCTGCCGACCCGAGCGATCGTGCCCGGCGCGAGCCGCTGGCGGGTCACGGACTTGTCCCGCGACAGCGAGCGCACGGCGCCGAACCCCGGTCCTGCGTGTCCCGGCATCATCTCGTGGTCACCTCGCCGTGCTCATGGGGCCGGTGGGGCTCATGGAGCCCGCGGGGGTCGTGGTCGTCGTCAGGGTCATGGGTCATGGGCAGGTCGGGAACACGCACGGCACCGTGGCCAGTCCCTCAGGCGCTCGGCAGCAGCCGGCTGCGGTCGAGTCCCGCATCGGCAGCGGGTCCGTCGATGCCGTCGCGTCGGGCGACCACCACACCCCACGCACCGGCGCCCAGGCACGCCAGCGCGCCGACCGCCAGGGCGTAGCGAGCACCCAGGTGCTCGGCGATCCACCCCACGACGGGTCCGCCGATGGGCGTGCTGCCGAGGAAGACCATGGCCTGCAGCGCCAGGACCCGCCCTCGCATCTCGGGGGCGGCCTCGGTCTGCACCAGCGCCGTCGACGAGGTCATGAACGCAATGCTCGCCACGCCGATGAGCGGGCCCACCAGGAACGCGATCCCCTGGTTGGGCGCGACCGCCAGCAGCGCCATCGAGGCGCCGAAGGCCATCGCGGTGAGACCGACCCGGCGCACGGTGGTCTCGGTGCGGCGGGCGACGACGAGCGCCCCGACCAGCGAGCCCAGGCTGAGCACCGAGAACAGCAGCGTGAAGGTCTGATCGCTGCCGCCCAGGTCCTGGGTGACGAAGAGCGGCACGACGACCTGGAAGTTGAACGCCAGGGTCCCGATGACCGCCATCATCACCAGCGGCATCCACAGCTGGGGCACGCTGCGGGCGTAGCGCAGCCCGGCGCGGACCTGGCCCTTGGCCCGCTCGAGCGCCGGCGACGGGTGCAGCTCCGACGGGCGCATCATGGCCAGCCCGACCAGCACGGCGATGTACGACAACCCGTCGACCACGAAGGTCCAGCCGAAGCCCACCGTCATCACCAGCACGCCGGCGAGCGCCGGGCCGACCACGCGCGAACCGGTCATGAGCGCGCTGTTGAGGCTCACTGCGTTGTTGATGTCGTGGCGCTGCACCATCTCGACGACGAAGGACCGTCGGGTCGGGTTGTCGAACGCCGTCAGCACACCCCCGGCCATGGCGACGCCGTAGATGGCCAGCAACGGCGGCTCGCCCATGAACGCGAGCGCGCCCATGGCGAAGCTCTGCACCATGGCCAGGCTCTGCACGATCAGCAGGAGTCGGCGCTTGTCGGAGCGGTCGGCCACCACGCCGGCCCAGGCGCCGAGCAGCAGCACGGGACCGAACTGCGCGGCGGTCAGCAGACCGAGCGCGACGCCGCTGTCGGTCAGGTGCAGCACCAGCAGGGTCTGGGCGACCATGCCCAGCCAGGTGCCGGTCTGGCTCACGATCTGGCCGACGAAGAAGAGGCGGAAGTTGCGGACCCGCAGCGAAGCGAAGGTCTCGCCGGTGACCAGCTTGAGGCGGGTCACCGGGTGCCCTCGTCGGGTGAAGCGCTGCGGTCGGCCGCCAGCAGGACCTCGATGATCTGCGAGGCCCGCTGCAGCACCACCAGGTCGTCGGCCGGCAGGTCGTCGAGGCGGCCGGCCAGCCATGCGGTCTTGCGAGCCCTGGACCGGGCGAGCAGCTGCTCGCCGTCGTCGGTGGTGGCGACGCGGCAGACACGGCGATCGGACGGATCGGTGATGCGCTCGACCAGGCCCCGGTCCTGCAGCTTGGCGACGATCTTGGTGACCGTCGGCGGGGCGATGCCTTCGATCTGGGCGACCGCGCCCAACGTCAGCGGGCCGTGCACGTGCACCACCGCGAGCGCCGAGAGCAGGCTCGGCGTCAGGCCCATGTCGGCCTCGGCACGCAGCCGTCGTGCCAGGCGAGTGGTGCTCAGGCGCAGTCCCGCGGCGACCTCGTCCACCGGCAGGTCGGTCTCGGTAGGGGGGTTCGCGGCGGGCACCGAAGTACTTTACCAAACTAATTAGCTTGGCGAAAGACCTTCGGGAGCCTGCCGCTCGGTCGGGGTCAGCGGGAGCGCCACCAGTCGATCGTGGCGGCGGCACCGGCCTCGAGCGAGGTCGGCTCGTCGCCGAAGGTCGCCGTGGTGGCCGACGAGTCGAGCACGAACGGGCCATCGAGCTGGTGGCGCGTCTCGGCGAGCTCCCGCATGAACGGCAACACGAGGCCGGCCAGGCGGACCGCCGTCCACGGCAGACGTCGGACCGGCACCGGGTCGACGCCGGCGGCCTCGCGCAGCAGCTCGACCATGCGGCGCTGGCTGACCGCCGGTGCGGTCGGCACCGGCCAGGCCCGACCCCAGGCCCGCTCATCGCCGCCGAGCCGCAGCAGGGCCCGGGCGACGTCGGGCACGAAGGTGAAGCTGTGCGCTGCATCCAGTTCGCCGAGCAGCTGCACACCCTTGCCCGCGAGCAGCCGCGGCACCACGCGTTCGCCCAGGTGCCCGCCGTCGGTGATGCGAGGGCCGTAGAAGTCGGCCGCGCGCACCTCGACGACGCGCACCCGGCCCTGACGGTGGCGCTCCAGCGCCTCGTCCCACATCTGGACCCTCACCTGCCCCTTGGGACCGTTGGCCGACAGCGGCGTGTCGGCGGTGATGGGGCGGTCGACGGGCCCGTAGCCGTAGAGGTTGCCGACGGTGGCGAGCACGGCGTCATTGGCCTCGGCGGCGTCGAGCAGGGCATGGGCCATCGGCGGCCACAGCTCTGCCCAGCGGTGGTAGTCGACCGGGTTGGCGCAGTTGTAGATCACGTCCGCGCCGCGGGCGGCCTCGGCGAGGGCGGCGGCATCCGATGCGTCGACCGCGACGTGGCGGACGCCGGGTCGGCTGGCTGCAGCGTCGGACGGGGCACCGGAACGGCTGAGCACCCGGACCTCGGCACCGGACGCCACGAGCAGGTCGGTGAGCGCCGAGCCGACCGGTCCCTTGCCGAGCACCACGTGGCGGCGGGAGTCGGTGTTGCCGACGGTGGGCTGGTCGGACGGAGCGGGAGTGGTGTGGGTGGTCATGCTGCCTCCTGACGAAGTGAGAGCAGTGCTCTCGTTTCAGATCAGTGTGCACCCACACCCACCGGAAAGCAAGAGCAGTGCTCACATTTCTGTGCAGTGCTCTCTCGATCTGCGCGAGACTGGCGCCCATGGACGACCAGGCGACGACGTCGGCACCCGCGACCGCCCGGGCCCGGGCGCGGGCGCAGCTGACCCGCGAGATCAAGGACGCGGCACGCCGACAGCTCGAGCGCGACGGCGTCGGCGAGCTCTCGCTGCGCGCCGTCGCTCGCGAGCTCGGCATGGCCTCCTCGGCGGTGTACCGCTACTTCCCCAGCCGTGACGAGCTGCTGACCGCGCTGATCGTCGATGCCTACGACGCCATCGCAGCGGCCGCCGCGGCGGCCGACACGGCGTCGGTCGCACGCGGCGACGACCACGGCACCCGCTGGGTGACGGTGTGCCGGGCGGTGCGCGCCTGGGCCGTGGCGCACCCCCGCGAGTGGGCGCTCGTGTACGGCACCCCCGTCGCCGGCTACGCCGCGCCCCCCGACACGATCGAGCCCGCGACGAAGATCGCCCGCGTGTTGTCGGGCATCGCCGCGGACGCCCGGGCCGACGGCGCCGCCTCACTCCCGCCGGGCGAGGTCCGACCCAGCCTGGTCACCGAGCCCGTCGCCGCGCTGCTGGGCGATCCACGCGCCGACGACGACTTCGCCGACCGCGCGCTCACGATGTGGGTGCTGATGGTCGGGGCGATCAACTTCGACCTGTTCGGCCACCTGCACAACGTGGTCGCCGACCACGACGGCTACTTCGATGCCGCCATGGCGCTGGCCGCGGAGTGGATCGGGATCGACGTGGTCCAGCCCGGCTGAGCCACCCCCGCTCGTGCGGCGGTGCGTGCGCCGCCCCGTGGGATGACGCACGCACCACGCGACGGTGCAGTCGGGACGCTCAGCGAGCGGCCGAGGAGCGACGGGACGACCCGCCACCGGACGACGTGCGTCGAGCGCCACCGCCGGACCGTGCGCCCGGCTTGCCGCCACCCTGCTTGGCCCCACCCGGGGCCGTACCGCCACCCGTGCCCTTGCGGCGGTTCCGGTTGCGGTTGCGGCTCTTGTTGCCCCCGCCGCCGGGTGCGCCGGCGTTGGTGCGCTGGGGCCGGGGCGGCGGCGCCACGAACGGCTCCGCCTCGGGCAGCGCCGCCGGGTCGGGCGACTCGATGCGGATGTCGCGGCCCAGGCTGCGCTGCTGGCGAGACAGGTCACGTCGCTGCTCGCTCGACACCAGGCTGATCACCGTGCCCGCAGCGCCGGCGCGGCCGGTGCGACCGGAGCGGTGCACGTAGTCCTTCGGGTCCTCGGACGGGTCGAAGTGCACGACGCAGCTCACCCCGTCGACGTGGATGCCACGAGCAGCGACGTCGGTGGCGATGATCGCCCGGGCCCGGCCCGAGCGGAAGTCCTCCAGCGCACGCTCCCGCTGGCTCTGGCTGCGATCGCCGTGGATCGCCACCGCAGCGACGCCTCGGGCGCCCAGCTGCTTGGCCACCCGATCGGCGCCGCGCTTGGTGCGACAGAACACCACCGTCGGCCCGGTGCGCGACACGATGCGCGCCACCAGGTCGATGCGGTCGGCTCGCTCCACCGCCCAGTAGAGGTGCTCCGCGGTGTCGCCATCGGCGTCCGCGCCCGCTTCCTCGTGACGGACCGGGTCGTGCATGTAGCGGCGGATGATCACGTCGACGTCGCCGTCGAGCGTGGCCGAGAACAGCAGCGTCTGGCGCTTCGGCGCGCACGCGTCGAGCAGCCGCTTGACCTCGGGCAGGAAGCCCATGTCGGCCATGCGGTCGGCCTCGTCCAGCACCACCAGGTCGACCTCGCCGAGGCGGACGTGGCCCTGCTGGATCAGATCGGCCAGTCGGCCGGGGCAGGCGACCGCGACGTCGACGCCCTGGCGCAGCGCACGCAGCTGGTTGCCGAACCCGACACCGCCGTAGAACGCCTCGACGGTCTGGTCGGGATCGGCGAGCTGGCGCAGCTCGTCGCAGATCTGCGAGGCCAGCTCGCGGGTCGGTGCCAGCACCAGCGCCCTGGGGTGGTGCGGGCGGGCTCGGCGCACGTTGAGCATCAGCGGGATGCCGAACGCGAGCGTCTTGCCCGAGCCGGTCGGCGCACGGCCGCACACGTCGCGACCGGCGAGGGCCGCGGGCAACGTCGCTGCCTGGATCGGGAACGGCGCGGCGATGCCACGGGCGGCGAGGGAACGGGCCAGCTCGGCGGGCACGCCGAGCGACTCGAAGGTGGGGACGGTGGGGGTGGCGACGGCGTCGGTCGACGCGGGCGCGGAAGGTGTGGACACAAGGACTCCAGTTGCGTGCTTCGATGCCCCGGATCGGGGCAGCGCCCGATGGTCGGGCGCGAGGTGTGATCGTTCCGACGGGAAGAGGCAACACCGTCAGGGGGAGGACTGGCCGGGCGCCGGCACCGGACGCTCCGTCACGCTCGAGCCGGCGGCGCCCCGGGGCACCTGTCGCTCTGAGCGCTGGACCGTGTCAACGCTGCCTCTCAGCGCATCTCCGACCAGTGAACGGGTCCACGGTAGCCGCTCGCACCGCCCTGCCCTGCACCAGGTGACCGACGACACCGCGACGCGCTCGCACCTGCGCGCCGCCGGCGCGGTGTCCATGCGCGCCGCCGGCGCGGTGTCCATGCGCGCCGCCGGCGCGGTGTCCATGCGCGCCGCCGGCGCGGTGTCCATGCGCGCCGCCGGCGCGGTGCACTCCTAGCCTTCCGGCGGTGAACGAACCCCACCTGCCCCGACCCGGAGGCGGCCTGGTCGGACTGCGCCGCGGCGAGCCGCCCTCGGCGGCGCTCGAGCTGTTCTACGACCTGGTCTTCGTCGCGGCGGTCGTCGTGCTGTCGGACTCCTTCTCGCACAACCCCGGACTCGAGGACCTCGCCTGGCTCTCGGTCGTGTTCGCCATGGTGTGGATCGTGTGGCTGCAGACCGCGCTGCTGTTCAACCTGTGCTCGCGCCGACCTGACATCTCCACCCACGACCTGACCCGGGTCCTGGTGCTCGCCCAGATGCTGCTGCTCATCCTCGCGGCGGTGTCCGCCGCCGACGGCGTCGAGCTGCACTCGGAGTACGTCGGGCCGCTGTTCGCCGCACTGCTGGTGGTGCTCGGCGCGATGCATGCGTTCCTGGCGCACAAGGAGCCGAGCCTCGCCGGCTACGCCCGACGCCGCATCATCGGGTGCGGCATCGGCGCCGTGCTCTTCGCGCTCACCCCGCTCTACCCCGACCCCGGCTACCTCGTGCCGTGGGTCATCGGCGCGATGGTCGTCGTCGTGCCGTCGCTGCGGCCCGATCCGTTCGCCGGGCGGGCCGCCGACACCGAGCACCTGGTCGAGCGGTTCGGCGCGTTCACGATCATCATGCTCGGCGAGACGTTCGTGAAGGCCGGGCTCACCGCGTCGGAGGGTGAGATGGAGGGCCTCGACGTGCTGGTGCTCGTCGGCACCTTCGTGATCGTGTTCTCGATCTGGTGGCTCTACTTCGCCGACGTGCCCCGGTCGGGCCCACCTGCGAGCCATCGCGGGCATCTGAGCTGGATGTTCGTGCACCTTCCCCTGCACCTGGCGACCGTCGGCGTGGCGGTGGGGGTCGCGAAGGTGATCACCGGCGAGGCCACGACGATCACCCCGGAGGTCATCCCCTACCTCACGGTGCCGCTCGTGATCGTGCTGGTGTGCCTTGCGGTGCTCGAGGGCCTCTCCGGCGACCGTGGCCCGGACCCGGTCGTGGTCGTCATCCTGGTCGCCGCAGCGCTCGTCGCCGTGGTGGGGCTGGTCGGCCGGTTCACCGACCCCGCGGGCCTCGAGCTGACCAGCCTGGCGCTCGCCGCCATCATGGTCTTCGCTGCGCTGATCGGGCGACGAGTGCGCCCCGCGGCCTGAGCGCCGCTACGGTCCGCGGGATGGCCCGAGCCACCCGCCTGCGACGCACCACCCTGGTCGCCGCCCCGTGCTTCGTGCTGGGCGTGATGGCGTGCACGGTGGCACTCGCGTCGTTGCTGTGGGCGGTGTGGCATCCCGACGACCTCGGCGCCGGCTACACCGCGGTCCAGGCCGGGTCGCTCCTGGTCGGCGTCGGCGCGTTCGTCGCAGCACGAGGGTGCTTCGTCGACGTGGACGAGGAGCACGACTCGCTGCGCGACGTGGTCGCATGGGTCACCGTGCGTCGGATCGCCCGATCCCGCATCGTCAGCGCCCGGGTCCGTGCCGGGGCCTGGCGGTGGTTCGAGCTCGAGCTCGACGACGGCAGTGCGCTCGTGCTGGCCGGCATCGCCCCGGTGCAGTTCCCCGCACGGCTGCTGCCCGACGCACGCGAGCGCGACCTCGCCGACCTGGACCTGCTCATGGGACCCGACGGCGGTGCTGGACGCCTCGGCTCCCGGGAATGAGCACCGAGTCGGCGCTGCGCGGATGTGCACCACCTGAGCCTGCGCGCTTCACTGGACCGGAGATGACGCCATGGTCACATCCGAGGGCGAGCCACCGGTGAGCGAACCGACGCCGTCCTCGCCGTCGCCTCGGCCCCGCCGCCCGAGGCCAGAGGTGCCGACGCTGGTGCAGCTGGGCCTGCGCCCCCGCACGATGATGCTGCGAGGGCTGTTCGCCCGCTGCCCGGTGTGCGGTGGCGGGCACATCTTCCGGCGCTGGTTCACGATGGCCGATCGATGCCCGACCTGCTCGCTGCACTACGAACGGGTCGAGGGCCACTGGATCGGCGCGATCGGCGTCAACACGGTGTGCGTCATGGGCCTCATGCTGATCGTGCTCGCCGGGGTCACCTTCAGCCTCTTCCCCGACCCGCCGCCGACCTGGCCGCTGATGAGCGCCGAGGTCACGATCGCGCTCCTCGGACCTGTGGTGTTCTTCCCGTCGTCGCGCACGCTGTGGACCGCGATGGACCTGATGATGCGCCCGCTCGCCCCCGGTGAGGTCGACCCTCGCTTCGTCGTCGTGGACCCGCTGCGTGACCGCAAGCGGCCGCCCGGGGCACCCCGCCGACGCTGATCGGGAACATCTCCTCCCCCACCCGCCCTTGTGCCGCTCCGGACGCCTCCGTACCGTGGGTGTGGCGTCCGTGCGGGACGGGACGCCGGGGACGGACCCGAGCGGACCTGCGGACGGTCCGGGTCAGGAGCAACGTGCAGCGTCGACGACTGAGTGCCCTCGCCGCAGCCACCGCGCTCGCCGTGCTGGCAGGAGCATGCTCCACCTCCGCGGACACGACCGCGGTCGACGTCGAGTCGGTCGACAGCGACCTCGCCGCGCCGACCAGCACGATCGTGCGCACCGAACCCTCGACCACGGTGACCACCACGACCGTGGTGCGCGCCGCCACCGCCGCGACCGCCACCGATCCGACCGCGGTGCTCACCTCGCTGCTGGCCCAGGTGGCCGCCGACCCCGCGCTGCTCGCGCAGCTCGGCCAGCTCGACGCCGTCGGCATCGCGAACCTGACCGGGATCGACCTGGGGGCGCTCCAGCAGCTCGGGCTCACCCCCGACCAGCTCACCTCGCTCGCCCAAGGTGTGGTCGCCTCGGCCCCCGACGTCCAGGCCGACCTGGCGAGCGGTGTGCCGGACCCGGCGGTGCTGCTGGGCCTCCTGGCGGGCTCGCTCGACGCGGCATCGCTCGCGGACGGCACCATCGCCACCATCGTGCAGGCACTCATCGCAGCGATCAGCGGCACCCGCATCGTGGTGTCGCCCGAGGTCAGCTTCGACCTCGGCGAGCTGCTCGGGGACCTCGATCCCGAGCAGCTGGGCCCGATCGTCGCCAACCCGTCGAACGCCTCGTTGCTCGCGCTGCTGACCAGCGTGTGGCTGGGCTCGAACCCGTTGTTCACCCAGCAGCTGCTCGCCAACCCGGCGCTCGACCCGTCGCTGCGCGAGCTGCTGACGGAGCTGCAGAAGGTGAGCGACTCGATCGGTGAGACCGCTCGCACGGCGCTGCTCGAGGCGCTCTACGCGCTCATCCCCGCCCTCGACCCGACGCCCTGAGGCCCGGGGCACGTCCCCGGACCCGAGCGCGATCGGCGGCGGGACGGATCAGGAGTAGATCGCCTCGATCTCGATCTCGTAGCGGGCGTGGATGCCGCGCCGCTTGAGCTTGGAGGTCGGGGTGAGCACGTCGGAGTCCGGCAGCCACTCCTCGCCCAGGATGTGCACCTTCTTGACCCGCTCGGCGTTGTTGAAGTCCGCCATGACCTTGTCGAGGTCGTTGTGGATCGTGTCGATGATCTCCTGCTTGGTGGCCAGATCCGCCAGGTCGTCGAACTCGATGCCCTGGTTCGTCGCCCACACCGGGGCGACCTCGGGATCGAGCGCGACGAGTGCGGACACGAAGGGCCGGTTGTCGCCGATGGCCGCAGCCTGGGCGACCAGCGGGATCATCTTCAGCGCGGCCTCCAGGTTGGCGGGGCTGATGTTCTTGCCGCCGGCGGTGATGATCAGCTCCTTCTTGCGGTCGACGATGCGCAGGTAGCCGTCCTCGTCGATCTCGCCGATGTCGCCGGAGTGCAGCCAGCCGTCCTCGTCGATGGCCTCGGCGGTCTTCTCCGGGTCGTTCAGGTAGCCCTGGAACACGTGGCCGCCGCGGCAGCACACCTCACCGTCGGGGAAGATCACGACCTCGGTGCCGGGGATCGCCTTGCCGACCGTGCCGGGCTTGACCTTGTAGCGCTCGAAGGTCATCGGCCCGGTGTTCTCGCTCATGCCGTAGACCTCGGCCAGCGGCAGCCCGATCGCCCGGAACCAGCTGATCAGCTGTGCCGGGATGGGCGCCGCGCCCGTGACGGCCATCTCCACCTCGTCGAGGCCCAGCAGTGCCCGGACCAGCGCGAAGTGCTCGGCGTCGATGTCCTCGAGGCGGGCGGCCTCCTCGGCCGTCGCGGTGCCGAAGGTGACCTTCTCGCGCAGCGGGATGGCCTCCTCGATGGCGGCGTTGAACTTCTTCGCGTTCTCCGGGTCGGCGGAGATCATGGCGTTGAGACCGCCGTAGACCTTCTCCCACACGCGGGGCACACCGAAGACGATGTTCGGCTTGACCGGCCCCAGGTAGCTGGTGAGCAGCGACGGGTCGGGGCAGCAGGCCACCTCGATGGCGGCACCTGCGAACGAGTAGTGCGACACCACCCGTTCGGCGATGTGGGCCATCGGCAGGTAGGACACGACGCGCTTGCCGACCATGTCCTCGCGGGTCCACTCGTAGGACTCGAGCGCGGCTTCCATCACCCAACAGATGTTGTAGTTGGAGATCATCACGCCCTTGGGGTTGCCGGTGGTGCCCGACGTGTAGATGATCGTGGCCAGGTCGTCGGGCTCGCCCACCTCGGCGGCAGCGGCCAGGTCGACCGGCGCGGCGGACTCGAGCGCCGAGGTGTCCTGCACTCCTTCGGGCAGGTCGCTCGAGGGCTCCAGCACCAGGATCCGCTCCAGCGTGGGCAGGTCGTCGCGCACGGCGAGGAACTTGTCGAGGAAGTGCTGGTTCTCGACGATGGCCACCTTCGCGCCGCAGTGCGAGGCCAGGTAGTGCACCTGGTCCGCCGCGGAGGAGTTGTAGATCGACACCGGCGTGGCACCGCAGAACAGCACGGCAAGGTCGAGCCAGTGGAACGCGGGGATGTTGCGCATCATCAGCACGACGCGGTCGCCCTTGCCGACGCCCATCTCCGACAGCGCCGCCGCTGCCCTCGCGACCTTGTCGGCCACCTCGCCGTAGGTCAGCGACTTCCACTCGTCACCCACCAGCCAGCGCAGCGCGGTCCGATCGCTGTGCTGGTCGATCGTGACCAGGAACTCCTTGGCCACGGTGCGGCCGGCCACGCGTGCGTCGATCTCTTCGCGGGTGGTCATGTCGATCCCCTTGTCCGTGTGCGGAGCCCGGTCACTGCGCAGCAGCGACGAGCGGTGGTGCGACGGAGGATACCGGTGTGAACGCCGTCACTGCACTGCGCCCGCGTTGACCCGGCACCCGGCTCGGCACCAGACTCTTGACCGATCGGTCAAGTTGACCGATCCGGGGGAACACCTTTCGATCAGGAGACATCCACCATGCCCGAGGCAGTGATCATCGACGTCGTGCGGACCGCCGGCGGCAAGCGCAACGGCGCCCTCTCCGGTTGGCACCCCGTCGACCTGGCCGCCGAGACCCTCAAGGCGCTCGCCGAGCGCAACGACCTCGACCCCGAGCTGGTCGACGACGTGATCATGGGCTGCGTCATGCAGGCGGGCGCCCAGGCGCTCAACGTCGGCCGCAACGCCGTGCTCGCCGCCGGCTGGCCCGAGACCGTGCCCTCCACCACCATCGATCGCCAGTGCGGGTCCTCCCAGCAGGCGTACCACTTCGCCGCCCAGGGCGTCATGGCCGGTGCCTACGACGTGGCGATCGCCGCCGGCGTCGAGGTCATGAGCCTGGTGCCCATGGGCGCCTCGATCTCGCGCAACGTGGGCTTCCCCTTCGGTGCCGCCGCCGACCGCTACGCGGACGTCGAGCTGCTCGAGGGCCATCCGGGCCTGATCGGCCAGGGGATGTCGGCCGAGGTCATCGCCAACGAGTGGGGTCTGAGCCGAGAGGACCTGGACGCCTTCGGTGCCCGCTCGCAGGCGCTCGCCGAGCGCGCCGCCGACGAGGGCCGCTTCGACAACGAGATCATCCCGGTCGTGTCGAAGATCCGCGACAAGGAGACCGGCGAGGTCAAGGTGCTCGACACCCTGCACACCCGTGACGAGGGCATCCGCCCCGGCACCACCGCCGAGGGCCTCGCCAACCTCAAGCCGGCGTTCCTGCCCGAGGGCAAGGTCACCGCGGGCAACAGCTCCCAGATCTGCGACGGCGCCTCGGCCGCGCTCATCATGAGCGCCGAGAAGGCCGCCGAGCTGGGCCTCACCCCGCGGGCCAAGTTCCGCAGCTTCGCCCTCGCCGGCGTCGACCCGGTCCGCATGCTCACCGGCCCGATCCCGGCCACCACCAAGGCCCTCGACAAGGCGGGTCTGACCATCGGCGACCTCGACCACATCGAGATCAACGAGGCCTTCGCCTCGGTCGTGCTGGCCTGGGAGAAGGAGCACTCCCCCGACATGGACAAGGTGAACCCCAACGGCGGCGCCATCGCCCTGGGTCACCCGCTGGGCGGGTCCGGCACGAAGCTGCTCGCCACCATGCTCAACGAGCTGGAGCGCTCGGGCGGCCGCATCGGGCTACAGACGATGTGCGAGGGCGGCGGCCTGGCCAACGCCACCATCATCGAGCGCCTGGGCTGAGCCCTCTCCGACCCGCTCCCGTTCCGTGGTGCGAGGCGCACACCCTGCGCTGTGCACTACGGAACGGGAGCGTGGGACGGGGGTAGCGTGATGGCGATGAGCGACGTCGCCGACGAACGGGTGCAGGGACGCCACGCGGTGCCCGTGTGGCGCCGCTGGTGGTTCGTGGTCGCGCTCGTGGTCGTCGCCGGCCTGGTGCTGTCCAGCTTCGTCGACACCGGGCCCGTCGCCACGGTGTTCGCACTGCTCATGGGCCTGGTCATCTTCCGGGCCGGTTGGTTCTTCCTCCAGCAGTTCGCCACACCACCTCCCCCGCCGCCCGACCCGGGCACGTTGCGCAAGGTGAAGCTGGTCTACCGGTGCCCCACGTGCGGCACCGAGGTGCGGATGACCTCTGCCGTGGCCCAGGAACCCGAGCCTCCGCGCCACTGCATGGACGACATGGAGCTGGTCTCCGGTCTGGAGTGACCGAGTCCAGGCCGACGCCCGGACCCTGCGGGTGATCCACCGCCGCCGGCGTTGCCAGCGTTGAGATCGCGGGACTTGTCCACAGCATTCCCACAACCCGGGTCGGTGATCCACAGGTTGTGGACAGGCTGGGAGTTGTCACCCAGCCAACACCGGGTCGTCACGGGACGGTCACGTCCCGCGCTGGCCGGGCTCGGCCGACCCGGGGCTCGACCGCTGCCGGTCGAGCGCCGAACAGGCTCAGCGGTACTGGGTGGCGACCATGATCCCCGAGAGGATCGACACCAGTCCGGCGACCAGGTACCAGCCGTTGCCGCCGTCGGACGCGCCGGGCAGCACGCCCATGTAGTTGAGCACGATCAGCAGCAGCCCGAGGCCCCACAGGGCGAACATCAGCACCGGCACCCAGCGCGGGCTGGGCCCAGCGCGCTTGCCCGCCGGCTTGGGCGGCGTGTGACGAGCAGGCGTCGCCTGCGGCGAGGCCTTCGCCCGGGCCTTGGCCTTGGGCGGCACGACCTTGGCGGGCTTCGCCGCCGCCGACCCCGTGGCTGCCTTCGGGGCTCCGCCGGCCGCCTTCGCGGTCCCGCCGGCCACGGCGCCGTCCGAGCCGGCCGCAGCGGCACCACCGGTGCTGTCGGAGTCCTCGGTGCCGTCGGTGCCGTCGGACGAGGTGTCGGTGACCTTGCGCTTCGCCGGGTTCGCCATGGCCGACAGGATAGGTCGGTGCACCCGGAGCGAACCCGTTCGGTCGGCGAGGGGCGCTGCATCTAGCGTGGCGGCCCGTGGGACCCCGGATCCTGGTCATCGACAACTACGACTCGTTCGTCTACAACCTGGTCCAGTACCTGGGTGAGCTGGGCGCGGAGCCGGTGGTGCACCGCGACGATGCGCTCACCCTCGCCGACGTGGAGCAGATCGACCCCGACGGCATCCTGATCAGCCCCGGTCCGGGCTCGCCGGCCGATGCGGGCCTGTCGAACGAGATCATCGCCACCTGGGGCCGACGCCGTCCCGTGTTCGGGGTGTGCCTGGGCCTGCAGTGCATCGGCGAGGTGTTCGGCGGTCGAGTCGTGCGCGCACCCCAGGTGGTGCACGGCAAGACGTCGCAGATCCACCACGGCGGGCTGGGGGTGTTCCGCGGTCTGCCCGAACCGCTCGAGGCGACCCGCTACCACTCGCTCATCGTCGAGCGCGCCACCCTGCCCGAGGTGCTCGAGATCACCGCCGAGACCGAGGACGGGCTGATCATGGGGCTGCGCCACCGCGAGCTCATGGTCGAGGGCGTGCAGTTCCACCCCGAGTCGGTGCTGACCCACGGCGGGCACGACCTGGTCGGCAACTTCCTGGAGACCTGCGCCACCACCCGCTGATCCGGCCAACCTCGACGGGCGGAGTCCTCGTCACGCTCGACACACCGGTCCGTACCGCTCGATCAGTCGTCGGGCACCGTCGTGGTGGCCGCGTCGGCTGGCGTCGTGGTCGTGGTCGTGGGCGGCGGCACCGCCCCGATGGTCACCGTCACGGTGCCGCCGGCGCCGATCGGCGTGTTGGGCACCGGTGACTGGGAGATGACCCGTCCGACTCTGCGGTCGTCCGCGGTCACGGCCTGGGTGCGCACCGAGATCTCCAGTCCCTGCTCCGATGCGATGCGCGACGCCGAGTTCTGCGTGAAGCCGACCAGGTCCGGCGTCGGGCTCGACCCGGGCGCAGCCGCGACCACGACCGCGACCGGAAAGCCGCGGGGCGCCTGGGTGCCCGGCGCCGGATCCGTCGACAGCACCGTGCCCGGCTCGGCGTCCGAGGTGGCGCGGCGTGTCACGTCGCCCACCTCGAGCTCGCTGCGGCCGAGCGCCACGAACGCCTGGCTCGACGGCAGACCCACGAGGTCGGGCACGGTGCGCGGCTCGGGCCCCTTCGACACCTGCACCCGGATCTGCTCACCCGGCACCGCACGGGCGCCCTCGGCGGGCACGGTGCCCACGATCTCGCCCTGCGGGACCTGCTCGTCGTAGACCTCCTCGACGGTCGGCACCAGACCGAGCGCACCCAGCAGGCGCACGGCCTCGGCAGCGGTCACGTCGCCGAGCACCGGGACGCGCACACCGGCGGGACCGTCGCTCACGACGACCACGACCTGCTCGCCGACCTCGACGCGAGCGCCGGCGATCGGCTCCTGGTCGACGACGACGTCGATCGGTGCGACCTCGTTCGGCTCGTAGCGCACGTCGACGATGAGCCCGAGCTGCTCGAGCTGGGCCTGGGCCTGCGGCAGCGTCCGACCCGCCACGCGGGGCAGCACGATCTCGGCCACCTGCCGGCCCTGGTCCTCCTCCCCGGTCATCAGCCCGGCCAGTCCGAGCAGGCCGATCACCACCACGAGCAGCAGCGCGCCGACGCCGACGACGGTGGCCAGCGGATGGCGCTCACGGTCCACCCGCTCGGGAGGGCCGATCTCGGTGATGCGCCCGTCGTCGGCGGTCTCGGAGAGCGCACCGGGCTCCCGCGTCGTCGGATCGTCCAGCTCGGCCGGCCCGCGCACGTCGGTCATCGTCGTACCTGCGTGGTCGTCGGGGCCGTGGTCGCCCCCGGGACGGTGGTCGACGTCGTCGTGGTGGTGAGCGGCGGTGCGGGCGCCGGCGGCTCCCGACCGACCACGATCGTGACGTTCTGCCCGGGACGCAGCGTGGTCCCGGCAGCCGGGTACTGGCCGAACACCCCGCCGACCCCTCCCTCGCCGTCCGCCACCAGCTGCGACGCCAGGCTGACCACGAAGCCCAGGGCCTCGAGCGCGCTGCGCGCGCTGGTCTCGCTGTCGCCGACCACGTCGGGCACCGCGACGGGTGTGGGCCCCGCAGAGACGACCAGATCGACCGCGGTCTCGATGGGCACCTCGGTGCCGGGCGGCGGGTCTGCCGAGATGACCGCTCCCGACGGCACCGCGGGGTCGTCCACCACGGTCGTCTCGCCCAGCGTGAGCCCGGCCCGGCCCAGCTCGAACGCGGCACCGTCGGCGCTGCGGCCGACGACCTCCGGCACCGGACGGTCCGCGGGACCCGCCGACACCACGAACGACACCGCGTCCAGGCCAGTGACCGTGATCCCCGGGCCGGGCGACTGCTCCAGCACCACCCCGGCCGGCACCCGCTCGGAGGCCACCCGCTCGACCTGCAGCGGGATGTCGGCGACCTCGAACGGCTCGGACACCACGTCGAAGGGCTGGCCGACGGCATCGGGCATCACCACCCGGTTGGCGCCCCGCGACACGACGATGGTGACCGTGGTGCCCTCACGCACCCGCTCGCCGCCGTCGGGGTCCTGACGGATGATCGTGCCGCGGGGAGCGGTGAGGCTGAACGACTCCTCCTCCTCGACGCGCAGGCCGACGTCCTCGATCCCTGCCGCCGCGCGTGGACGGGGTTCACCGACCACGTCGGGCACCGCCACCATCGCACCCCGCAGCAGCAGGGCGTCGACGGGGTTCAGGGTGCTGGAGAAGCCGAGCAGGCCGATCGCCAGGAGCGCGAGGACGAGTGCGACCGCCATCGGCGCTGCGCCGCGGACGCGGGTCACCTCAGCTCCTCGTGGCGCCCGCCACGCGTGCCATCACGGAGCCGAGGTGGTCGTCGTGGACGTGGAGGTGGTCGTCGTGGGGCTGGAGGCGACGCCGACCACGATCCCGACCGAGGAGCCGCGGTCGACCGATCGACCACCGGCCGGGGACTGCGAGATGACCTTGCCGGCGTTCGGGTCGCCCGCCGGGACCGACTGCTGGGTGACCGTGGCGGTCAGCCCTCGGCTCTGGATCGAGGCGCGGGCGTCGGCCTCGGACTGGCCGACGACGTTGGGCACCTCGACCTGCTCGGCGCCGCTCGACACCACGATCTGGATGATCCGGTTGCGCTCGACCGACGAGCCGCCCGCGGGGTCGGTGCTGATCACGCTGCCGGCGGGCACGGAGTCGCTCGCCTGCTCGGTGGGCTGGCCGAAGCGCAGGCCGGCCTCCTGGATCTGAGCTTGCGCCTGGGCCAGCGGTCGTCCGACCACGTCGGGCACCAGCACCGTGCCTGCGGTCACCGACACGAAGATCTCGACCTCCTGCCCGGGCGACGCCTCGGAGCCCGCGCCCGGGTTCTGCTCGACCACGTAGCCGGGCTCGGCGCCGACGACCTCGCGCGGCGTGACCTTCACCGTCAGGCCGAGCTCGTCGAGCACCCGGGTCGCCTCGGTCTGGGTCTTCAGCACCACGTTGGGCACCTCGATCACCTCGGGCCCCGACGAGACGACGAGCTTCACCGTCGAGCCTTCCTCGACCTCTTCGTCCTTGGTCGGATCCTGGGAGATGACCAGTCCGGCGCGCAGCTGCTCACTCGGCTGGCGGCTCACGTCGACCTCCAGGCCGACGTCGGTGAGCGCCCGTGTGGCCTCCTCGAGCTCGAGGCCGACCACCGGCGGCACGGTGACCAGGTCACCCTCGTCGAGGCTGCGCGTGAACCAGAACAGCACGCCGGCCAGCAGCGCCAGCAGCACGACCAGCATGGCGATGAAGAGCCAGGTCTTGCGCGGCTTGTCCTCGGGCTCGGCGGGCAGGGGCTCGTCCGGCGGCACCGCCGCACCCACGGTCGTGGCGGCCTGGATGGTCGTGGCCGGCTCGGCCACGGCGGCCGCGGCGCCCACCGCGGCACCGGCGGCGACGAGCTCGCGCTCGGCGACGGTCGGCTCTCCTGCCAGGAAGCGGTTGAGGTCGGCGCGGAGGTCCTCGGCCGACGGGTAGCGGTCGTCGGGACGCTTGGCGAGCAGCTTCATGATGATCGCCTCGAGCGCCTCGGGCAGGCCCGTCATGAGCGTCGACGGCGGCGCCGGCTGATCCTGGACGTGCTTGTAGGCGATGGCGAGCGGCGTGTCACCGGTGAAGGGCGGGCGACCGGTGACCAGCTCGTAGAGCACGACGCCCAGCGAGTAGAGGTCGGAGCGCGGGTCGACGGCCAGGCCCTGGGCCTGCTCGGGCGAGAAGTAGGTGGCGGTGCCCATGACCGAGCCGGCCTGGGTCAGGTCCTCGTCGGACGAGCTGAGCGCCCGGGCGATGCCGAAGTCGGTCACCTTGGACTGGCCGGACCGTGTCAGCAGCACGTTGCCGGGCTTCACGTCGCGGTGCACCACGCCACGGGAGTGCGCGAAGCCCAGCCCGGCGGCCACCTCGGCGGCGATCTCCGCTGCGCGGCGAGGGTGGAACGGGCCGTCGGAGCGCAGCACGCGCGACAGGCTCGGCCCGTCGACGTACTCCATCACGATGAAGTAGGTGCCGTCCTGCGCACCCCAGTCGTAGACCCCGACGATGTTGGGGTGCGACAGGTTCGCGGCGGCCTGCGCCTCGCGGCGGAAGCGTTCGACGAACGACGGGTCGGTGGCGAACTCGGGCACCAGCTCCTTGACCGCGACCGGCCGGTCCAAGGAGCGGTCGCGGGCCAGGTACACCTGCGCCATCCCGCCCCGGGCGAGGCGACGATGGATCTCGTACCGGTCGTTCAGGACGCGCAGATCTTGGTCAGCCATGCGGGAGCCAGCGTAGATGCGCCACCCCACGCGGACGTGGCATCCGGACGACGTCCACGACGTCGCTCAGGCGATGCCGAGCGCGGATTCGAGCACCGCCTTGGCGATGGGGCCGGCGACACGACCGCCGGTCAGGCCGTCGTCGCCCTGGACACCCTGGACCATGACGGCCACGGCGACGGTCGGCTCGGCGCCCTCGGGCCCGGCGAACGCGATCATCCAGGCGTGCGAACGCGGCGGCACGGTGCCCAGCTGGGCGGTGCCGGTCTTGGCGCCCACCTCGTAGCCCTGCAGCCGCAGGGTCGATGCGGTGCCGTTCTGCACCACGCTGACCATGGCGCGGCGCATGGTCGCGGCCACCTCCGGATCCATGGAGTCGCGCCAGGGCCGCTCGTCGAAGCGCGCGACCGTGTCGCCGTCGCGGGCCTGCACCTCGGACATCACGTGGGGGACCATGATGCGCCCCGCGTTGGCGACACCGGCTGCGACCAGCGCCATCTGCAACGGCGTGGCGGCCACGTCGTTCTGGCCGATCGCGGTCTGGGCCAGCGCGGGCGTGTCCTCGTAGATCGGCGCCGCACCCTCGGGTTCGCGGACGATCTCGCCGAAGTCGGTCGGGTAGACCGACGACGCGGGGCGGGTCAGGTCGATCGGTGGCGTGTCGTTGAACCCCGCCGCCTCGGCGGCCTCGATCATCGGATCCGCGCCGAGCTGCTCCGCGGCCATCTGGGCGAACGAGGAGTTGCAGGACTGCTCGAGGATCTGGAACAGGTTGCCGCCGCAGGCCGAGCGGTCGAAGTTGAAGATCGGCCGGTTGGTCAACGGCGGCGTGTAGGAGGTCACCACCGGGTACACCGGCTCGGTCTCGGTCACCTTGGTGCTGGTCAGCCCTGCGGTCGCAGTCACCACCTTGAACGTCGAGCCGGGGAAGAAGCGCTCCTGGTACGAACGGGCGAGCAGCGGCTTGTCCGGTGAGGCGTCGAGCACGGTCTTGACGTCCGAGGCGAACTCGCCGTCGTTGGTCGAGATCAGGTTCGGGTCGTACGTGGGGTTGGAGTACATGGCGAGGATCGCCCCGCTGCGGGGGTCGAGCGCCACGACCGAACCGGTGAGCGTGCCCAGCTGGTCCTTGGCGGTGCGCTGCACGTCGCTGCGCACGCTCAGGATGACGTCGCCCTCGCTGGAGGGGTCCGAGAAGAAGCCCGAGAGCTCGCGCAGCTGCAACGACGAGGTGCGTCCGGTGAGCTCGGCGTTGTAGGTGCGCTCCACGCCCGTGGAGCCGAGGCGGAACGAGTAGTAGCCGGTGATGTGGGCGAACAGGTCGCCCTCGGGGTACACACGCTGGTAGCGCAGCTCGGCGCGGCGCTCCTCGGAGGTGGCCAGCACGACGCCGTCCGCACTGACGATGTCGCCCCGGGGTCGGTTGAAGTCGCGCAGCTGCGCGCGGGTGTTCTCCGGCCGGTCGTTGTACTCCGACGCGTTGAGCACCTGCAGCTGGTTGAGCTTCGCGAACGCGGCGACGTAGCAGATCATGATGACCGCGCCGAGCACCTTGATCTGGCGGCTCACGTCGGCACCTCGGCGCTCACTGCGCGACCACCGGCGCCGGGACGCGACGATCGGCTTGGTCCGAGCTGCGCACGAGCAGGGCCAGCAGCACGTAGTTGGCCACCAGCGACGAGCCGCCGTAGGACACGAACGGCAACGTCACGCCGGTCAGCGGGAGCAGCCGGATGACCCCGGCGATGATGATGAACGCCTGGAAGGCGATGAGCGCCGTGAGCCCGACCGACAGCAGCGAGCTGAACGGGTCACCGGCGCGGCGGGCGACGCGCAGGCCCGATCCGGCCAGCAGCAGGAAGGCGCAGAGCACCGCGGTGGCGCCCAACAGGCCGAGCTCCTCGCCGATGATGGCGAAGATGAAGTCGGACTCGTCCGCCGGGATGCGTCCCGCGATGCCCAGGCCGGGACCCGTGCCCGTGGTGCCACCCCAGGCCAGCGCGTACGCGGCCTGGATGATCTGGAACCCCGAGCCCTGCGGGTCCTGCCACGGGTCCAACCAGATCGTGACGCGGTCCTGCACGTGGGAGAACTGCGTCCACGCCAGCCAGGCCGACGCCGAGAAGAGCGCGAAGCCCGCCACCACGTAGCTGCCCCGGCCGGTGGCGACGTAGAGCATCACCATGAACAGCACGAAAAACAGCAACGCGGAGCCCAGGTCCCGCTCGAACACCACGACGATCAGCGACACGCCGACCGCCAGCAGGATCGGCGCGAAGTGCTTCGGGTCCGGCGTGTTGATGCGCCCCACACGGAACGTCGCGACGCCCAGCAGCTCACGTCGCTCGGTCAGGTAGCCGGCGAAGAACACCGCCAGGCAGATCTTGGCGAACTCCCCGGGCTGGAAGTTCACCGGGCCGATCGACACCCAGATGCGCGACCCGTTGATCTCCTGTCCGATGCCCGGCACCAGCGGGAGCACCAGCAGCATCAGACCCAGCAGGCCGAACGTGTAGCGGTAGCGCTCGAGCACCTTGAGGTCCCGGATGACGGCCAGGGTGAGCACGTAGCCGAGGATGCCGACGGCGGTCCATGAGGCCTGGAGCCCTGCCAGGTCGTCGTTGATGCGGGCGATGAACACGTAGCCGATGCCGTTGAGCAGGGCTGCGAGCGGCAGGAAGAGCGGGTCGGCCAGCGGCGCGAGCTTGCGGGTCGCGATGTGCGCGCCCACGAGCAGGGCGACGAGCACGCCGAGGAACGGCACGATGTCGGCCGGCAACGAGGCGCTGCGACCGAGGCTGGCGAGCGCGTAGGTGCCACAGATGATGAGCACCGCCAGGATCAGCAGGCCCAGCTCGGTCCGGCGACGTCGCCGCCCGAGCGCTGCAGCAGGATTGGTGCGCGGCTCGGTGTCGGTCGCGGTCACAGCGGCGGTGCGACCGGCGTCGTGTCCGGGGGCACGGTGTCCACCGGGGCCGGGGGCACCGTCTCGACCGGCACGGCGGTCGTGGTCGTGGTGGTCGTGGTGGTCGTCGTCGTGGTGGTGGTCCTGGACTCCAGGTTGGCCAGGTACCGCTCGGCCGCGGTGCGGCTGGGGAAGGTGCGCTGGCCCTCGACGTCGGAGCGGTCCTTGGGCGACAGCTCCGACAGCTGGACGTCGGAGGACTGCTCGACCTGCGGGTGGATCCACAGGAACCCGTCGGGTTGGCCTCGGTAGATGGCCACCACCTCGTCGTCGGGGCCGACGAACCAGCCCTGGCCGGCGGTGAACACCACGATGCCGAAGGCCACGGCGACGATGAGCAGCACGCTGAGCACGAACACAGGCGTTCGCCACGAGCCCCGCCGACGGCCGTCGCCTGCTGCGTCGCCGTCCCCGATCTCGGCGTCGTCGTCGAGCGGATCGCCGGATGCTCGCCAGTCGGCGTCCTCGCCGTCGGCGTCGACGGGGTCGAGCGCGGGCTCGTCGAGCGCGGCGGCCAGCGCCACGGGGTCCACCTCGTCGACTGGCGCGTCCTGGTCGGCCGTGCCGGCGTCGGCGGCAGAGCGCTGGACGGTGTCGTGGAGGTCCTCGTCGGCGCCCTCGTGGTCGTCGAGGTCGGCCTCGTCGTCCTGCTCGACGACGGATGGTGCGGCCGAGATGGGCACGAGCGGCACCGTGGCGGTGTCGTTGGCCGGGTCGTGGAACACGTCGTCGAGGTCGACGGTCGGGGTGGCGATGCGGCGGAAGCGGCCGTCCAGGGTGGCGGCGGGCTCGACGGCGTCGACGACGTCGACCACCACTGCGGTGATGTTGTCGCGGCCGCCGGCCGCGTCGGCCTCGGCCGCGAGTCGGCGGGCCGCCACCTCGGGCTCGTCACCCTCGGCGAGCACCTCGGCGATGCGGTCCTCGGTCAGCTCGTTGAACAAGCCGTCGCTGCACAGCAGCAGCCGGTCGCCCTGGCGGGGTGCCAACAGCCAGGCGTCGACGACCACGAGCGCCTCGACGCCCAACGCCCTGGTCAGCACGTTGCGCTGCGGGTGCACCTCGGCCTCTTCGGCGGTGATCCGGCCCTCTCGGACCAGGGTCTCGACGAGCGAGTGGTCCTCGGTGAGCCGTCGCAGCTCGCCGTCGGCGAAGAGGTAGACCCTGCTGTCGCCCACGTTGAGCACCGCGACGTGCTCGCCGTCCTCGTCGACCATGCCGACCACGCAGACGGTGGTGCCCATCCCTCGCAGCGAGTCGTCCTCTGCCGCACGTTCGGTGATGTTGCGGTTGGCCATGTGCACCGCCAGCACCAGCTCGGCCAACGAGCGGCGACCGGCCATCCCGGCCAGCACCTCGACGGTGAGCGCGGAGGCCACCTCGCCCGCCCGGTGCCCGCCCATGCCGTCGGCCACGACCGCCAGGTCGTCGTCGACCAGGAACGCGTCCTCGTTGGCCGCACGCACCTGGCCCACGAGCGTGGCGGCGCCCGAGCGCAGGTGGATCACCGGACCTCCATGACCACGTTGCCGATCTGGATCCGGTCACCCAGTCGCGCGGGCATCTGGCCCACGGCGCGCGAGCCGTTGACCCAGGTGCCGTTGGTCGAGCCCAGGTCCTCGGCGAACACCGAGCCGTCGCGGATGAAGATGCGGCAGTGCACCTGCGAGACGTACTGCTCGTCGAGCACGATGGAGCAACCCCCGGCGCGCCCGACGGTGATCTCGGGGCCGAGCGCGAACTCGGCCCCGGCTCGTTGCGCCGGCTCGACGATGACCAGACGGGTCGGCACCGACGTCCCTCGCCGGGCCTTGGTGGACTTCGCCTTGGGCGCCTTGGTCTTGGGCGCCTTGGCCCGACGGCCACCGGCGGGTGCGTCGACGGTCGCGACCTTCGGAGGGGTCACCTCGGACCAGACGGCTCGCAGCACGCGCAGGAAGAACAGGTACAGGAGCGCCAGCAGGCACAGCTTCAGGACGGTGAGCAGCTGCTCGGACACTGAGGGCGAGCCTAGGACGCCTGGAAGTGCATCACGGTGTTGCCGAAGCGGACCTCGTCGCCCTCTCGCAACTGGTGCTCCGCCACCCGGGCGTCGTTGACCTTGGTGCCGTTGGTGGAGCCCAGGTCGACGACCACGAAGCCGTCCCCCGACGGGCGGACCTCGGCGTGGCGACGGCTGACGTTGGGATCGGCCAGCACGATCGTGCAGTCGTTGGCGCGCCCGATGGACACGACGTACTCGCCCAACGGCACCCGATCGCCGGTGGGCAGCAGCAGCGAACCAGGTGGCAGGCCACCGTCGCCCTCGGCGAAGCGCGCGTCGACGGCGAGCACGCCGCCGCGCAGCGACTCGTCGACGTCGATCTGCACGTCGACCGGGCCGACGAAGCCGTAGCGCTCGTCGCGGGCGTGCTCGCGAGCGGCGTCGGCCAGCTCCCGGCGCAGCGTGCCGAGCAGATCGGCGAGCTGCTCCTCGTCCGACGCGGCGATGTGGAACTGGAACGAGTTGGGCACGATGGTGCGCCCGTCGACGCCGACCGTGCGGTTGGCGTCCATGGCACGGACCAGCTTGCGGCCGAACTCGACCGGGCTGAGGCCGCTGCGGAACAGGCGCGAGAAGGTTCCCTCCACCGCTCGTTCCAGTCGGCCTTCGAAGCCCTTGATTCCCATCCGCCCCAGAGTAGTGACCGCAACTGACATGTCTGGGATCGCACTTGGGATCTCGCGGCGAGCGGGGCTACGATGCGGCCTCCACTCGCGCGAGTGGCGGAATTGGCAGACGCGCAGGATTCAGGTTCCTGTGTCCGAAAGGACGTGGGGGTTCAAGTCCCCCCTCGCGCACCATCGTGATGTCGCGGGACATCCCGGACGCCCGGACCCTCAGGGTCCGGGTTTCTTGGTTGTCGGGCCTGACGTGCGGCCACATCGCAGGGCTCATCGGGGTGCACGGTGGGGTACACCCTGATGAGCCGTCAGCGCTCGGAAGGCTTCGCCGCGGGGTGCCATGCGTTCGCGCCTGCATTGCCCGACACTGGGTGCATGGGCCACCGTGTACCTCCATGGAGCAGGAAGGCCACCAGATCGGGTCGCCCGACCCTGTTCCAGGGTGGTCGATCGCGGAGCTCTACGACGCCCACGCTGCCCAACTGCTGCGCTGGTTCCAGTCCCGCACGTACTCCAGCGAGGTCGCAGCCGATCTGTGCGCCGAGACGTTCGCCACGGCGATCGAGTCGCAGCACTCCTTCGACCCCGAGCGTGGCGCCGCGGGAGCCTGGCTGTGGGGCATCGGTCGCAACCTGCTGCGCCAGTACCTGCGCAGCGCCGAGGTGGACCGCCGCGCGCGGCTCCGACTGGGCATCACCACACCGCACGTCACCGATGACGACCTCGACCGGGTGGACGATCGGCTCGACGCGCAGCCCCTCGCCGCAGCGCTCGCCGCTCGGCTGGACGACCTGCCCCCCGGCCAGGCCGCTGCCGTGCGTGCCAGGGTGCTCGACGGGCTGCCCTACGTCGAGGTCGCACAGCGCTGCGGGTGCTCCGTCGGCGCGGCTCGGGTCCGGGTCAGCCGCGGCCTGGTCGAGCTGCTGGGCCTGTTCGAGGACCACGACTTGGACCCGGAGGTGACACCGTGAACACCGACGAGTTCCTCGCGCAGCTGCGCGACGAGGTCGTGTCCGCCGACGAGCGTCACCGGGCGGTCGCTGAGGCACCCACGACGCCGACACCGATCGGCTCACCGGCTCGTCGGAGCCGCCTGCGCTGGTTGGGCGCCGCCGCGGTCCTGGTGCTGGTCGCCGGCGCGGGCGTGGTGCTGCGACCCGCTCCGGTCGCTGCGGGCGTCGAGGTGCTCGCGGACGCCGACGGCCTGACCATCCGACTCACGGACCTGCAGACCCGCCCCGACGAGGTCGAGACGGCGGCGAGCGACGCCGGGCTGGACGTGACCGTCACCGAGGTCCCGGTCGGCCCGTCGCAGGTCGGCCGATTCGTCGGGCTCTCGGCCACGGGCGGGTCCGACCAGATCCAGATCACCGAGGGCACCTCCGAGACCGGCTTCACCGCGTTCCGGCTGCCACGCGGGTTCGACCACTCGATCGACCTGCGCATCGGTCGCGCCGCCGAGCCCGGCGAGGAGCTGGCGGTCACCTCCGACGCGACGGCCGAGGGCGAGATCCTCGAGTGCCGCGAGCTCATCGGCCTGCCGCTCTCCGACGCCCTGGAGATCGCGAAGGACGCCGGGGCGTCGCCGGTGCGGGTCAACGTGTTGGACGAGGGCCGGTGGCTGTCACCGCGCGAGTTCGACGACTACGGCGACCTCATCGTGGAGTGGGCATCCGCTGCGGCCGGGAACGAGGTCCAGCTCTTCACCACCTTCACTCCGCAGACCCCTGCAGCCACGAACCCTCCGCCGGAGAACTGCTGACGTGCTGCGACGCCACGTGTACCGGCGACGAACCGACCCGCACGGCGACATCGCCGCGCTGATCTCGACCACCGCTGCCTGGTCACCGCGCTCGGCCGCCGATGCCATCGCCGACATCGAGTCGGGTCAGATCTGCTACCTGGTCGACTGGGGTTCGGGTCCGTCACCCGTCGTGGTGGTGCGCGACGACCGCGGGCCACGGCTCGACGTGGCGGGACCCGACGGGTCCGCCGGCGGGCTCGCCGCGCTGCCGAGCGGCTGAGCGCCGGCCAGGGTGAGCGAACGCGCCGCCCAGCGCTGCGCGTCGGGCTCGTCGAGCGCCGCGAGCTGCGTCGTGTCGATGGTGGTGCCGAGCACCTGCTCCAACGCGTCGGCCACCTCGACCAGGCCGAGCGAGTCCAGCGGCCACAGCGACTCGACCAGGTCCACGTAGTCGGCGGCGTCCATGGTGTCGGCGTCGTGCAGGGTCGCGTGACGACGTCGCAGCAGTGCGCCGAAGTGGGTCCCGAACGACTCGGGGGTGAGCACCAGGATGAAGTAGTCCCAGTACCGCCCCTGCCAGATCTCGTGGTTGCGCAGGCGTCCCTCGACCACCGCGGCCTCTCCCAGCGAGGCGAACTGGCCCAGGTTGAACTCGGGTGTCTCGAGGTAGATCCGCTGGAAGCCCTGGTGGGCGAACCCCCACTCGCACAGCAGTCCGAAGCCCTCGGTGACCTGGGTCGAACGTTCGGGATCGGCGAGGGCGAACGCGTAGGCCCGGCCGGCGTCGACGGCGACGTTGTAGAAGCCCACCAGGCCCGAGCGGGTGCCGGTGGCCCGGTCCACGACCACGAACTGCGCGTAGACACCCCGCCACAGGTCGACGGCGACCTGCTCGTGGCTGGGCGTGCGCCCTCGATAGCGCCACCGCTCCCCTGCGGGCCCGCACGCGAGGAGGTAGCACCACTCAGCGTCGGACGGCAGGAGCGGCCGCAGCAGCACCGAGCGCGACGTGAGCAGGCTCGACGTGCTCGTGTCGCTCATACGGGCTGGTTCACCGACGACCGCTCACGCGTACCCGACGCTGTTGGCTGCGTTGTTGAGCGTGCTGAGCGACTTGTTCCCGAGACCCGAGGTGAACTCGCTCGACCCCGTCTTGTCGTAGCCGTCGTAGTAGTTGACGTTCGGACAGGAGTTGATGGCAGAGCTGATGCGGTCCACCCACGTCGACGACAGGTTCACGTACCCGCCGTCACAGGCGACGCCGTTGACGGTGATCGAGGAGCCGGTCTGGTTCGCACCGTCGAAGTGACGGGCGAGGACCGTCGACGACATGGCCTCGAAGATCGGGGCACCCAGCAGCGCCGCGCGCTGCGCGACGCGGCCCGGCGAGCCGCCACCGATGGCGGCCAACACCTCGGCGAAGGTCGGATAGCAGGTGGGCTCGTCGGTCACGTAGCGCCCATCGGCCTCCTGGCCGAGCACGTTCACCAAGCAGTGCTCCTCCGGCTGGGCCTCGCGTGCACCGGACGGCTGCGCGGCCGCCGGCGAAGCGGTCGCCAAGGCTCCTGTGGCGAGTGCCGCAGCGGCGAGCGCTCGGCTGGTGGGGGCAGGGTTCATCGGAGGCTCCTCTCACCGGGTCGTCCGAGGACGACACGTGCACCCTGCAACGACCTAGGGCTCAACGGAAGGGCTCGCGCGGCTCATCTCCTGAGCCCTGCGACGGTGCCGCCGCGACGGAGGGCGTCCGTCAGCGCAGCGCGGGTCGCGCGGGCACACCCAGGAGGCCGCCAGCCGCAGCGAGCGCAGCACGGGTCTGGGCGCCGAGGGCGGTGTAGAGCGCGGACATCTCCCGCTTCACGCTCGCCGGCGACAGGTTCTGGCCCCGCCCGATCTCGGCGTTGGTCTGCCCTGCGACGACCGCCGACAGCACCGCCGACTGGCGCTCGGTGAGCTGAGGCATGCCGGCGGCCAGCTCCAGCACGCGGGTGGGCACGGACGCCCGGCCGACCCGCACACCGTCGAGCGCCGAGACCAGATCGGCCGGCGCGTCCGCGCAGACGACCGCCACGACCAACAGCTCGGACACGGCGTCCAGCGCGGCACGCGCCGCGAAGGCGGTCGGCTCGCAGACGAGCACGGTCAGGTTGCCCGCCGGTGCGCCGTCGGGGCGCGCCACGGGGCGATCGACCACCCGCACGGCGCCCGGTGACCACGAGCGCTGGTGCAGCCAGCCGTGGCGCTGCGCCGCCGCGATGAGCGCCTCGCCGAGCATCTCGTTGCCGACCTGGACGTGCAACCTCGCTTCGTCGGGGACGAGGCCCCGATGATGGCGCTGCACTGCTCCCATGTCCGCACCTCGGGGGATCGATGTTCGGTGACCGAAGTGGTCGGCACGTCGACGCAGTGGGGCGCTGCTGTCGACGTGCCGACCACGTGCGGGCACCCTCCTGCCCACCCTGCACCTCTCTCGAAGATCCTTTGGCACAACCCCCTGGTGGCGTTACATGCGCTGTCGTGCGGCCGCCACGGTCGTGCCGACCAGGCTGGTGCCGTCCAGCCCGGGCAGCGAGGCCAGCGTGGCGTCGAGCGAGCGGACCAGGCCGGGGCTGTCGCCGAGCAGCGACAGCACCAGCCGGTCCGCGTCTTCGGCCGATCGCAGGCCGACGCCGACCGGGCTCCACAGGTGCGTCATCGCCCAGCGCACCCGACGCCGACCACGGGGTCGGTTCGCCAGCAGCGATGCCGCTGCGTCCCGGTAGAACGCGTAGTGGAGCGCTTCCTGCGCCATGACGTCACGGAGCAGGTCGCGCAGGAGCGACGACTGGGTCCGCCGGCGCAGCACGCCGTAGAAGCGCAGCGTGGTCAGCTCGTTCACCGCGCCCCATGTCATGTGCAGCGCAGCGAAGTCCCGGCCCCAGATCCGCCGAGCGATCCGGTTGAGTCGCCGGCCACGAGCGGCGGCGCGCCGCTGCTGCGGCGTGCGGTGCGCCGCAGCCACGGCGTGACCGTTCAGCTCCAGGAACCGCACCAGCAGCTCGGCGTGCACGACCTCCTGCGCGAGCCAGGTCTCGAGGAACCGGTCGACGAGCGGGTCGCCAGCGCCGGCGAGGCTCTCGAAGGTGCCCTCGGTCCCCCACTCGACCTGTGCCGCATAGGTGAGGGCGAACACCTCGTCCTCGTCCAGCGTGGCCAGTTCCGCTCCGGTCCAGTCGTAGTCCGCGGGATCGAGCGGGTCGCCCATGCGCGACAACAGGCGCTCCAGCCCGGGCTGTGCACGATCGGACGCATCGACAGCGGAGGGGTGGCCGACGGATCGGGTCGCCATGGTGGAGGTCATGTCGACGGTTCGGAGCCGGGTCGGGCCCGGATGGCCGTCCGCGCCCCGAGCGCAGCGGCGCGCTGAACTGTGTCGATGGTGTCGACGACCGCGGCCGCGACGAGTCCCCCGTGCCGGTTCTGAGCGCCGGGCTGCTGCTGTTCCGGCGCGGCGACGCGGAGGACGATCTGCAGGTGCTGCTCGCCCATCCGGGTGGTCCGTTCTGGGCCCGCAAGGACGACGGTGCCTGGTCGGTGCCCAAGGGCGAGTACGGACCCGACGAGGACGCGCGTGCTGCGGCGCACCGCGAGTTCCTGGAGGAGGTCGGCCTCGCGCCGCCGGCAGGGCCCGAGCTCGCGCTCGGCGAACGACGCCAGCCGAGCGGCAAGCGTCTCACGGTGTGGGCGGTCGAGGGCGCGCTGGACCTGACGGGATCCCACTCCAACGAGGTGACCATGGAGTGGCCACGGGGCTCGGGTCGCACGATCACCTTCCCCGAGGTCGACCGGGTCGAGTGGTTCGATCTGGCCACGGCGCGCACCAAGCTGCTGCGAGGACAGGTCCCCTTCCTGGACGACCTCGTGGCGCGGCTCGACGGCAACGGTGGTAGCCAAGGGCCGTGAGCGACCCGTCCCGTCCCCTCGACCGGTGGCTGCCCGGGCTCGCCACAGCGCGCACCTATCAGCGGACCTGGCTGCGCACCGACCTGGTCGCCGGCGTCGTGCTGACCGCGCTGCTGATCCCCGCAGGCATGGGCTACGCCGAGGCCGCAGGCCTGCCACCGGTGACCGGCCTGTACGCCACGGTCGTGCCGCTGCTCGCCTACGCGCTCTTCGGCCCCTCCAAGATCCTGGTGCTGGGTCCGGACTCGTCGCTCGCGCCGATCATCGCCGCGTCGATCCTCCCTCTCGCCGGCTCGGATCCCGACCGGGCGATCGCGCTCGCCGGACTGCTCGCGATCCTCATGGGGGCGATCCTGATCCTGGGCGGCTTCCTGCGCCTCGGGTTCGTCACCGACCTGCTCTCCAAGCCGATCCGCATCGGCTACCTGAACGGCATCGCGCTGGTCGTGCTCGTCGGCCAGCTGCCCAAGCTGCTCGGCTTCTCGGTCGACGCGGACAGCCTGATCGGCGAGGTGACCGGCACGGTGCAGGGCGTGCTCGACGGCGAGGTGAACACCACCGCGCTCGTCGTCGGCCTGGCATCGATCGCGGCGATCGTGGTGCCGCGGGCGCTGCACAGCAAGGTGCCCGGCGTGCTGGTCGCCGTGGTGGGCGCCATCGTGGCCACTGCGTGGCTCGGTCTGGACGACGAGTTGAGCGTGGTCGGCGCGCTGCCCCAGGGCCTGCCGACGCCGGCGCTCGGCGGGCTCGAGTGGGGCGATGTCGCGTCGCTGATCGGCCCGGCGGCGGGCATCGCGCTGATCGCGTTCGCCGACACCGGCGTGCTCTCACGCACCTTCGCCGTGCGGCGGGGTGAGTCGGTGTCGGGCGACGACGAGATGCGCGGCATCGGCGCGGCCAACGTGGCCACCGGTCTGCTCAGCGGGTTCCCGATCTCCGCCAGCTCGTCACGCACCCCGGTGGCGGACCAGGCCGGGGCGAAGAGCCAGCTCGTGGGGGTGGTCGGTGCAGGGCTGATCCTGGCGTTCATGTTCCTGGCGCCGGGGGTGACCGCGTACCTGCCCTCGGCCACCCTGGCCGCGGTCGTGATCGTGGCGGCGACCTCGCTGGTCGACCTGCGAGGGCTGCTGCGCCTGGCGCGCATGAGCCGGACCGAGACCGCGCTGTCGATCGCGGCCTTCCTCGGTGTGGCGCTGGTCGGCGTGCTGCAGGGCATCGTCATCGCGGTGGCGTTGTCGTTCATCGCCTTCGTGAACCAGGCGTGGCGCCCCTACCGGACAGAGCTGGTGCGCGTCGACGGGCTCAAGGGCTACCACGACGTGGAACGCCACCCCGAAGGCGAGCGCATCCCGGGGCTGGTGATCGCCCGCTTCGACGCGCCCCTCTTCTTCGCCAACGGCGCGATCTTCGACGACTACGTGCGCGGCTTGGTCGACGCCACCACCGGCCCGGTGCACATGGTGGTCGTGGCGGCCGAGCCGATCACCGGCGTGGACACGACCGCGATGGACGAGCTGATCGAGCTCGACGACCACCTGGAGCGACACGGCATCGCCCTGCGGTTCGCGGAGATGAAGGGCCCGGTCAAGGATCGGCTGATCCGCCTCGGTCTGGGTGAGCGCTTCCCACCGGACCACTTCTTCCCCACCATCGGCACCGCAGTGCGCAGCTACGTCACCGAGTGGAACGTCGACTGGGTGGATTGGGACGACCTGCCGACGGACCCCGACCTGCCGGAGCGCCCGCCGGAGCCGACGTGACGTCCGACCGCTTGCGCAGCTGACTCTACGGTCCTACGTTTTCCGATGTGCCTTCGGAAAACGTGGAGACGTCGGACGAGCCGGATCGCAGGACCCGCAAACGAGCGGCCCGCCGCGACGCGCTCCTGGAGCTGGCAGCCGACCTGGTCGCCCGCGACGGCGTGGACGCCCTCACCATGTCAGCCCTCGCCGAGGCCGCCGACTACGCACCCGCGTCGCTGTACACCTACTTCCCGTCGCGCAGCGAGCTGGTCGCCGCACTGCAGCGCCGGGCCCTCGAGCGGCTGGGTCGCGTGGCCGTCGACCACGTCGAGGCGTGGGACGCCGCGCTCGACGCCGGCGCCGCATCGGCGCCGCAGCGGGCACTGGCGCGACTCTGGGCCTTCTCCGAGCTGTTCCTCCGGGCCCCCGATCGCCACCCTCGCGACTTCCGGCTGCAGCAGCAGCTGCTGGTCACCCCCGATGCCGAGGACACCCAGGACGCCGCGTCGGTCGTGCCGGCTGCCATGTCGGTGCTCGACGTGCCGCGCCGGCTGCTCGACGACGCCGTCGCCGCCGGCGCACTCGATCCCGGCCCGCCCGTCACCGACCCGGTCGGCCAGCCGCTCGATCCGGCGCTGGTGCGCACGTTCGCGTGGGTCGTGGCCATGAACGGCGCGCTGCTGGTCGACTCGTTGAGCACCGGGCTGCCCTCGACCGGCCGAGCGCTCGGCCAGGAGCTGACCGCCTCGCTGCTGCGCGGCTGGGGTGCCTCGCCGAGCGCGCTCGACGCCGCACGGGCGCTCGCCCACGACCTCCCGCAGCTCGACCGCGACCCGACAGGAGACGAGCGATGATCCCCGACCTGCTGACCGCACTGCTCGCGTTCGGCGCCGGATGGGCGCTGTGGACCCTCGGCGAGTACGTGCTGCACCGCTTCGCCATGCACCACCTGCACGGCAAGGGCATCATGAGCCGCGAGCACCTGGAGCACCACGTCCACTCGTCGTGGGGCTTCTCGGTCACCCACCTCATGAGCTGGGCCGGGATGCTGCTGGTCGGCTTCGGCGCCTGGATGCCGTTGACCTGGTGGCTCGCCGGCCCGGTCGCCGGCGTGTCGGTCGCGATCGGGTGGGCCGTCGGCTACTTCTTCTACGAGTACCAGCACGCCATGGCGCACCTGCGCCCGCCGGCTGGCCGCTACGGCACCTGGCTGCGCCGCCACCACTTCCACCACCACTTCGGGCACCCCATGGCCAACCACGGCGTCACCACCGCGGTGTGGGACCGGGCGTTCGGCACGCTGCAGGTGCCCGAGCGGGTGCGGGTCCCACGGCGACTCGCACTGCCGTGGCTGGTCGACGCGGACGGCGAGCTGCACGAGCGCTTCGCGCAGGACTACCAGCTGGTCGGCAGCGCGACCAGCGACGAGCGCATCGCCCAGCTCGATCGGGCCCGCGCGTTCGCGTCGATCGCGCCCGTCGACTGACCTGCGCAGCGAGCAGCTGCGTGCGGCCTCAGCGCGCCCGCGTCGAGGGCTCGAGCGCGCTGCGTGCCAGGTTCGAGATCATCGACGAGAACACCACGCCGTGGAACGGCGAGACCGACCACCAGTAGAGGTCGCCCAGCAGGCCGTGGGGGATGAACAGCGCCCGCTGGTGCAGCACGGGTCCCGACGGCTCGTCGCGGATCTCCCATTCGAGCCACGCCTCCCCCGGTAGCTTCATCTCGGCCCGCAGCCGCAGCAGCCGTCCTGGCTCGATGGCCTCGACCCGCCAGAAGTCGACCGCGTCCCCGACGACCAGGTGATCCGGATCGCGCCGGCCGCGACGCAACCCGACGCCACCGGCGAGGCGGTCCAGCAACCCGCGCACCGCCCAGGCCAACGGGAACGAGTACCAACCGCGCTCCCCGCCGATCCCCTCGACCGCGGCCCAGACGCTCTCCACCGAGGTGTGCACCGGCCGCTCCCGGTCGTCGCGGTACACGGTGCCGCCCGACCACTCCGGGTCGGTCGGCATCGGATCGCTCGGCGCACCCGGCCACGACGCACCCGACCAGCGCGTCACCACGTCGGCCTCGCGGATCCGGGCCAGGGCCAGGCGCACCGCCTCGTCGAAGGGGCAGAGCTCGAACGGGATGAGCTGCTCGATGTCGTGCTCGCGCGCCACCACGCTGTTGCGCAGCGACTCGATCAGCGGCTGGGCGATGGCCTTCGGCACGGGGGTCACCACGTTGACCCAGTGGCTCGACAGCCACGGCGTGAGCACCGGCACGGGCACGATCACCCGACGGGTCAGCCCGGCGACGGCCGCGTAGCGCTGCATCATCTCGCGGTACGTCAGGACGTCGGGACCCGCGATGTCGAAGCGGCGGTTGGTCGACGGGTCCAGCTCGAGCACACCGGTCAGGTAGCTCAACACGTCGCGGACCGCGATCGGCTGCACGCGGGAGCGGACCCACTTCGGCGTGACCATGACCGGCAGTCGCTCGGTCAGGTAGCGCAGCATCTCGAAGCTCGCCGACCCGCTGCCGATGATCACCCCGGCCTGCAGCACGATCGCGGGGACCGGCCCGTCCAGCAGGATCTGGCCGACCTCGGCTCGCGACGCCAGGTGTGCCGAGGCCACCTCGCCGCTCGGCACCAGACCTCCCAGGTACACGATGCGTCCCACCCCGGCACGAGCTGCCGCCGCGGCGGTGTTGGCCGCAGCGGTGCGGTCCGAGTCCGAGAACGACCCGCTCGAGCCGATCGAGTGCACCAGGTAGTAGACGACGTCCACGCCCTGCATCGCGTCGTCCAACGTGGCGGGCTGCAGCGCATCGCCCTGCACCACCTCGACGTGGACCGCCCAGTCGACCCCGGCCAGCTTCTCGGGCCGACGGGCCAGGCAGCGCACCCGGTGACCACCCGCGGCGAGTCGCGGGACCAGCCGGCCGCCGATGTAGCCGGTGGCACCCATGACCAGGATCGTCGATGCGCTCACCGGTGCAACCTAACGACCCCGGCGCGCGGGCGCGGGTGCAGGCACCCTCAGAGCGGCTCGCCCGAGATCGCGTCGTAGACGCCGCCGGTGCCCTCGGGGTCACCCGGCAGGATCAGTCGCAGGCCGCCGCCCTCGTCACGCAGCATGGGCAGCACCGCCGGCACGTCGGCCTGGGCCGCCGCGTGCTCGAGCACCGCCCCGGCCGAGTCGAACCGGTCCAACGCCACCATGGTGCGCACCGTCGGGAAGATCATGGTCATGCGGCCGGCCTCGTGGTCGGCCAGGGCCTGGCGCGGGGTGAGCCAGCGGGTGCCGATGACCTCGCGGTCGTCGTGCAACGCCACCTGCTCCTCGGGTGCCGCGGCCACGAAGAACCGGGTGTCGTAGCGGCGGGGAGCGCCCAGCGGCGTCACCCATCGCGAGAAGTAGTGCATGTCGCCGACGGTGAGCCGCAGCTCCTCCACGCGGCAGACCTCGGCGATGCTGCGCCGGCCCGCGTCGACCTCGGCCCGGTGCAGCTCGAAGCGGGCCGCCACCTCGGGATCGGCGAAGGAGACCACGGTGCCGTCCTCCCGAGCAGCCAGGAGCACGCCGGCCTCCTCGAAGGACTCCCGCACCGCGGCGACCCAGAACGACAGGCCCCCGCGCTCGACGCCGACCAGGCGCGACGCTGCGTCGTCGGTGCGACCCTCGCACACCGCCTGCGCCTCCTCACCTGCGTCGTCGGGGTCCACCCCGCCGCCGGGGAACACGTACGCACCGCCGACAAAGTCGGAGTTGAGGTTGCGCTGCAGCATGCAGACCTCGAGGCCGTCGTCGCCGTCGCGCAGCAGCATCACCGTCGCGGCGTCACGCACCGGGACGGACTCGGGGTCGGGATGGCCCATGTTCACGACCGTGGTCACGGCCGCAACCTAGTGGGGCGCCGACGCTCAGGCCGGGGGGTTGCCCCGGTCCCCGGCACCGCGGTCGGACGGGTCCACGACGTGGCCGTCGATGACGTGCGAGTGAGGGCCGGCGACGGGCAGGCCGGAGGGCTCGTCGCCGGCGTCCCACCCTTCGGAGTCGATGACGTCACCCATGGTGCGGGTCGTGCTGCGCACCCGACCGTCGGCATCGACGACCGTGTTGACCATGACGCCCTGGAAGCGCCCGCTGCGCGCGAGGCGGGCTGCTCGACGGGTCATCCAGGCGAGCAGCAGCGGACGCACGACCGCACGCACCGGCGGCAGGAGCAGCAGCGCACCGAACACGCCGGTGATGAAGCCGGGCACGATGAGGCACACGCCGCCGATCAGCACCAGCGCGCCGTCGAGCAGCTCACGGGTCGGCGCACGACCGGCCGCGACCTGCTCGTTCACGCGACGCCAGACGCTCGTGCCCTCGCCCCGCAGCAGGTAGAAGCCCGACACGCTCATGGCGGCGAGGAGCAGCAGCGTCAGCGGCGCACCGATCCACCCTGCGACCTGGATCGCGACCCACAGCTCGAGGAAGGGGAGGACCAGCAGGAAGGCCAGCAGCACGCCGAACATGCGCCCACGCTAGGTCGCAGGGGCCGACGCGTCAGCGGGACGGCGCACCGCCATGAGCCAGCTCTCAGCGCAGCGGTCCCCCGCTGCGCCGCGATCAGGCCGAGACCTCGGTCAGGGCGCGCCGCTCGTGCTCGTTGAGCCCGCCCCAGATGCCGTGCGGCTCCTTGATCTCGACCGAGTAGTCGAGGCACTCGCTGCGGACCACGCAGTCGGCGCAGATGGCCTTGGCGCGACGCTCACGCTCGAGCCGGTCGGCCTTGCGTTCGAACTGCGGCGGCGGGAAGAACACCGCTGCCTGCGGACCACGGCAAGCGGCCTTTGCCTGCCAAGCATCTGGTGATGTCTGTGCGCTCACCGTACGACCCCCCGTGTCGGTGTGGGGCGCACCCTATGCACGCCACCTCGACCTCGACAAGGGATGAATTTGTGCGCGGTCTGCGTACTGCAGTTAGCGCCCCGCGGGAGCGTCCGGCGGTGCCGTATCCCCCTCGGGCTCGGCCGCCGCGTCGTCCTCGGTGCCGTCGCCCGGTGCAGCAGCCCCGCGGCGGTTGCGCATCTCGCGGTAGTCCATGGCGCCGCCCTCCTCGGGCTCGACCTCGAGCACGAGACCGTCGATCGCCACGACCCGGATCGACTCGCCGGCGCGGATCGGCGTCGCCCGGTTGGTCAGCGCCCGCCACAGGGCGCCGCGGATGACCACCCGGCCCTCGGGGTCGACGTCGGTGTCCGCCGTGCCCAGCTCGTCGATCATCCACTCACGCCCGATCGTCGGGGTGGCGAAGCGGGTCCGGATCATGGCGGGCATGCCCGAGAACACGGTGGCACCCATGCCGACCACCCCCACGAGCAGCGCGATCCACGTCGGCCGGAACGTCGTGAACAGGAACACCGAGCCGACCGTGTACGCGGCCATGCCGATGATGGTCCACAGCCGTGGGATGCCGGTCTGCATGTCGATGGCGAACGCGACGAACGAGGCCAGCAGCAGACCCAACGCCCAGCCGTTGAACGGCAGCTCCGCCACGCCGAACGCGCCCAGCACCAGGAACCCTGCGCCGACCACACCCGCCACGCCGACACCGGCGGTGAAGAACTCGAACAGCAGCAGACCCAGGCCGAGCACCAGCAGCAGGTAGGCCACCGACGGGCTCGCCGCGGTGTGCATGAGCTGTGTCTGCAGCGGCAGCTTGGAGAAGCGCACCCGCTGCACCGGCTCGCGGCTCACCTCACCGTCGTCGCCCTCGACCTCGACCACCTCGACCTGGTCGAGCTCGCCGACGTGCTCGACCAGTGTGGGCGAGAAGCGGTCGACCAGACCGGCCTCAACCGCGGCCTCGCCGCTGTAGGTGCGGGTCAGGGCCTCGGCCTTGTCGCTCGGGAACAGCCGGCCGAACTCGCTCGGGTCGAGGCGCTGCTCGCCGACGTCGCCGATGTCGGAGCCGGGGGTGATGCCCGAGGAGTCGACCACCTGCACCAGCTCGGCGGCGCCGCCCAACGCGGACGACCCGGCTGCACCGATCCAGATCGACACCGGCACCCGCGAGTTCGCGAGGACCGACGCCACCTCGTTCAGGCGCAGGTCGTCCACCGCGACACCGGGGCTGTCCATCTGCAGCACGACGGCGACCACGTCGTCGCTGCGGTTCGCCGCCCCTACGCTGCTGATGATGAAGTCCGCCTCGATCTCGTCGATGATGCCGTCGACGGCCACGACGTCGACGCAACCGTCGGGGCAGCTCTGCTGGGCGCCGGCGGGGCTCGCGACGAGGCCCCACAGCGACAGCACGATCGCCGAGACGACCAGGGCGATGGCCGTCCGTCGCGACCGGCTGGGTAGTGTTCGCACCGCAGGGCCTCCGAAGGGACAGCGTGGATCCTGAGCAGTTTTTCACTGCATCCGGAGTGATCATCGTCGCCGGGAAAGGCGGAGTCGGCAAAACCGCCGTCACCGCTGCGCTGGCCGTCGCCGCGTCCCGCGTCGGGTTGCGCACCCTGGTCGTCGAGGTCGAGGGCAAGGGCGGCATCTCGTCGATGTTCGACACCGACGTGCTGCACTTCGACGAGACCGAGCTGGTCGCGCCCATCGAGGGCCGTGGCGGGGTGATCGCCCGCACGATCACCCCCGACGAGGCGCTGCTCGACTACCTGCGCACCCACGGCCTTCAGCGCATCTCCAACCGCCTCGTGTCGAGCGGCGCACTCGAGCTGATCTCCACCGCCGTGCCCGGCATCCGCGACATCCTCGTGCTCGGCGCGGTGAAGTCGCTCGAACGATCCGGCGACTTCGACCTGATCGTGCTGGACGCACCCGCCGCCGGCCACGCCATCACGTTCCTGCGCTCGGCGACGGGCCTGGCCGACGCAGTCAAGGTGGGGCCCATCAACGCCCAGGCGCAGGACGTGCTGGGCCTGCTCGGGGACCCGGCCCGCTGCCGGGTGATGCTCGTGACCGTGCCCGAGGAGACGCCCGTCAACGAGCTGATCGAGACCGCCTACAGCCTGGAGGACGAGGTCGGCGTCGCCCTGGGGCCGGTCGTCGTCAACGGCGTGGTCAGCGACCTCGCGGGCCTGGACACGGACCCGACCCAGGCGGCCGAGGACGCGGGCGTGACGTTGCTGCCGGGCGAGGACGACCTGCTGCGCGCCGCCGCGACGTTCCGTCGCGCACGCATGGCGCTGCAGCAGACCCAGCTCGAGCGCATGGCCCAGGACCTGCCGCTGCCGCAGCTGCAGCTCCCCTACGTGGTCACCTCGCAGCTCGACCGCGGCCACCTGGGACTGCTCGCCGACCACCTGCTCGAGCGCATCGAGCAGCTGCCCGCGACGGAGGCCCCATGAGCTCGCTCGAACAGGTCGTGCAGGAGAGCTCCGTGGTGATCTGCTGCGGCTCCGGCGGCGTCGGCAAGACCACCACCGCGGCGGTGATCGCGCTGCACGCGGCGCGACGGGGGCGCCGATCCGTGGTGGTGACGATCGACCCCGCACGGCGGCTGGCCGACGCGCTGGGGCTGGAAGGGCTGACCAACACCCCGTCGCGGATCGAGGGCATCGACTCGCCCGACGGCCGCGGCGAGATGTGGGCGATGATGCTCGACACCAAGGCCACCTTCGACGGCCTCGTCCAGCGCTACTCCGCCGACGAGGCCCAGGCCGAGCGGATCCTCACCAACGCCTTCTACCAGAACATCTCGGGCTCGCTGTCGGGCACCCAGGAGTACATGGCGTCCGAGAAGCTCTACGAGCTGGCCGTCGAGGGCGACTACGACCTGGTCGTGGTCGACACCCCGCCGACGCGCAACGCCCTGGACTTCATCGACGCCCCGCAGCGCCTGGCGACGTTCCTGTCGCACCCGCTGTACCGGGTCTTCATGGCCCCCACACGCGGCCTGGTCAAGGCGGTCAACCTCGCGGCGCAGACGCTGACCCGCTCGATCGCCAAGGTGGTGGGCGCCGAGGTGATCGGTGACGCCATCGCGTTCTTCGCGGCGTTCGAGGGCATGGAGCAGGGCTTCGCCGAGCGCGCCAACCGCGTCGAGCAGCTGCTGGGCGAGCCGTCGACGGCGTTCGTGCTGGTGGCCTCACCCAAGGCCGACACCGTCGACGAGGCGAGCTACTTCGCCCGCCGGCTGGGCGAGCACCGCATCGACGTCCGCGGCCTGGTGGTCAACCGCATGCAGCCCTCGTTCGCCGGCGCGGCGGGTGGCGTGGAAGGTCGAGCGAGCGGGCCCGAGGCCGTGCGTGCGAGGGCCACCTCGCTCGCCGGCACGGAGCTGGGCGACCTGTACACGTGCCTGGCGGACGCCCGCGAGCTGGCCCGGGACGAAGAGGACCACCTCGCCGGGCTGGCGGCCCAGATCGGTGACGCGCCGCTCGTGCGGGTGCCGGTGCAGCCCTTCGAGGTCACCGACCTGCGCTCGCTCGACGCGCTGGGCGACGTCATGTTCGCCACCGACGACTGAGACGTCGGCGCGGCGTCGCCGGCGCACCCGACCAGGACGGCACCCGGGCTGTGGACCCGATGGGGCCTCGCGGTATCGTCTCGCCGTGAGCCCGCGCACCATCCTGATCGCCACCGACGCCGACGAGGTGCTCGACGAGGTCGACGCCGCCCTCGCCGACGACTCGACCACCGTGGTGAGGGTGCGCGCCGGACGCGACGTGCTCCCCGCCGTGCTCGAGGTGTCGCCGGACCTGGTCGTGCTCGACCTGCAGATCGGCAACATGGGCGGCGTGGCGACCGCGCTCGCGCTGCGCAACGAGGCGAGCGCCGGGCGCATCGGGCACCAGACGGTGCTGATGCTGCTGGACCGGACCGCCGACGTCTTCCTGGCGAAGCGTGCAGAGGCCGACGGATGGCTGGTCAAGCCGCTCGACGCGCTCCGGGTCCGCCGGGCCGCGGAGCAGGTCCTGGGCGGCGGCACCTACACCGAGGGCCTCGCGAGCTGACGAGGCCGGACGGCCGCATCGCATTTCCCGGCCGGTACGACCGCCCGGTACGATGCCCAGCGATACGGGTGGTGGCGCAGCTTGGTAGCGCGCCTCGTTCGGGACGAGGAGGCCGGGAGTTCAAATCTCCCCCACCCGACCACCATGCGACGGCCGGTCCTTCGGGACCGGCCGTGGCGCGTCGGGCCCACCCCTTCGACCGCTGGGGAATCGTGCCCAAAGGGTCAAGTACGTCGCCGTGGCGATCGATACCGAATGCATGGCTGGGACCATCGGAACCTCGATCATCGACGCGGGCGGTGCCTCCGCACTGCCGCAGCGGGCGCCCCGCCGGGCTCGGCGAGCGCTCACGCTGTTCGCCTCGCTCGCCGCGGTGCTGGCGCTGTCGGGGGTGCTCACCTCGTGCGAGACCACCGACGCCGACCGCACCGAGGTGGTGTCGCTGATCAACGCGAGCCGCGCCGAGAACGGCCTCCCGCCGCTGACCGAGAACGTCGAGCTGAACGTGAAGGCCGACGACTGGGCCCGTCGTCTGCGCGACGACTGCCAGATCTACCACTCCCGCCTGGCCGACGGCGCACCGTCGAACTGGCAGAAGCTCGGTGAGAACGTCGGGCGGGGCGGCACGATCTACCAGGTGCACGGCGCCTACCTGAACTCGCCCGGCCACCGCCGCAACATCCTGGACGGCTCGTTCAACCAGGTCGGCGCCGGCGCCGTGTGGGGCACCTGCAACGGCTACCGCACCGTGTTCACCGTCCAGGTGTTCATGCGGGGCTGACGTCCTGCCCTCGATCGGGACGCACGGCGACGGACCTATCGTCGGGCGATGCAGATCGACGAGTTCCAGCAGCTGATGGACCGCCTGTACGGCGAGGCCGACCGCGAGCGTGGCATGCCCTCGACGGTCGCCTGGCTGTGCGAGGAGGTCGGCGAGCTGGCCCAAGCGGTCCGCAAGGGCACCCGCGACCAGCAGCTGCACGAGCTGGGTGACGTGCTGGCATGGCTCGCGTCGCTCGCCAACCAGCTGGGCCTGTCGTTGGACGAGGCCGCCCGGCGCTACGTGGTCGATCCCCCGACCTGAGCCCGTGCGGTCCTAGCGTCGGGACGTGACGTACGACGAAGTGGTCGAGCGGATCGTCCAGGTCATCGAAGCCGTCGGGATCGCGGTGCTGATCCTGGGTGGGCTGGCCGCGGCGATCAGCTGGGCGCAGGACATGGCGGCACAGGACCGCCGCCAAGGTGCCTATCCCCGGCTGCGCCGCAAGCTCGCCCGAGTCATCCTGATCGGCCTCGAGATCCTCCTGCTCGCCGACATCATCCGAACGATCGTCGTCAGCGCGACCGTCGAGAGCGTCGTCATCCTGGGCCTGATCGTCGTGATCCGGATCCTGCTCAGCTTCTCGCTCGAGGTCGAGATCGACGGCGCGTGGCCCTGGAACCGCTGGCGAACCGAAGACGCCGGTCGGCCATCGGATCCGCTCTGAGCGGACGAGCCACCGCGTTCAGCCGCGAGCGAGCAGCTCTTCGGCGATCTGGATGGTGTTGAGCGCCGCGCCCTTGCGCAGGTTGTCGTTGGACACGAACAGCACCAGGCCGTTCTCGGTCGACTGGTCGCGACGGATGCGCCCCACGTAGGAGGGATCCGCGCCGGCCGCCTGCAGCGGGTTGGGGATGTCGGACAGCTCCACCCCCGGAGCCGCGGCGAGGATCTCACGAGCACGCTCGGGCGAGAGCGGGCGGTCGAACTCGGCGTTGATCGACAAGGAGTGTCCGGTGAAGACCGGCACCCGCACGCAGGTGCCGGCGACGCGCAGGTCGGGCAGCTCCAGGATCTTGCGGCTCTCGTGGCGCAGCTTCTGCTCCTCGTCGGTCTCCTCGGAGCCGTCGTCCACGAGCGAGCCGGCGAGCGGCACCACGTTGAAGCCGATGGTGCGGGCGAACTTGTCGCCGGCGGGGAAGTCGATCGCGGAGCCGTCGTAGGTCAGCTCGGCCGAGCGGTCGCCCGCCGCGGCCACCTGGCCGGCCAACTCGTCGACCCCGGCCAGCCCGGCGCCCGACACCGCCTGGTAGGTGCTCACGACGAGTCGGACCAGGCCGGCCTCGACCGCCAGCGGCTTGAGCACCGGCATGGCCGCCATGGTCGTGCAGTTCGGGTTGGCGACGATGCCCTTCGGGCGGTCGTCGAGGGCGTGCGGGTTGACCTCGGCCACCACCAGGGGCACGTCGGGATCACGACGCCACGCCGAGGAGTTGTCGATGACCACGGCGCCCGCCGCGGCCACCTTCGGCGCGTACTCCCTAGAGCTGGTGGCGCCCGCGGAGAACAGGGCGATGTCGATGCCGGCGACGTCCGCGGTCGCCGTGTCCTCGACCACGACCTCGCCGTCCTTCCACGGAAGGCTCGTGCCGGCGGAACGGGCCGAGGCGAAGAAGCGCACGTCGCCCACGGGGAAGTCCCGCTCGGCGAGCAGGGCGCGCATCACGCCGCCCACCTGTCCGGTGGCACCGAAGACACCGACGGTCGGATTCGAGGGGAGGGTCATGGCCCCAGAGGATACCGATCGGTCCCCTCCCTCCCCCAAGGCGATATCCCTGCCGCCCGGTGCCAGACTGCGCCCGTGCCCCCGCCCCGCACTCCCCCGTCGCACGACTCCGGGCAGCACGACGCGGTCGACTGGGGCCTGTACGTGCACGTGCCGTTCTGCGAGCGGCGCTGCGGCTACTGCGCGTTCGCCACGGTGGCGGTCGGCGAGCAGCTCGACGAGACGGTGGCCGACCGCTACCTGGCGGGCATCGAGGCCGAGCTCGCCACGCGGGGCACGGCGATCCCGGCCGAGCGTGGGCCGGCATCCACCGTGTACCTGGGTGGCGGCACGCCCACCATGCTCGACGAGGACCGGATGGCGCGGCTGCTGGGTTCGGTCGGGGATCGAGTTCCGCTCGCCGACGACGTCGAGATCACCGTGGAGTCGAACCCCGACGGCCTGGCCCCCGACCAGCTGGAGTCGCTGCGGCGCGCCGGGGTGAACCGGATCTCGTTCGGGCTGCAGAGCGTGCAACCCCGGGTGCTCGCCCTGCTGGACCGGACCCACGACCCGGCGCTGGCGCTGGACGCCGTGCGACAGGCGCGTGCCGTCGGCTTCGAGCACGTGGGCCTGGACCTGATCCTGGGCACCCCCGGTGAGACCGCGTCCGACGTGGAGCGCAGCGTGCTCGCGGCGATCGACAGCGGTGTGGATCACGTGAGCGCCTACGCGCTGTCGGTCGAGCCGGGCACCAAGCTGGCGGCCCGGGTGCGTGCCGGTGAGCTGCCCGCGCCGTCCGACGACGACGCCGCGGCGCGCTACCTGCGTGCCGACGAGCTGCTCGGCGCTGCCGGCTTCGAGTGGTACGAGCTGTCCAACTGGGCACGCAGCCCCTCGGCGCGCTCACGCCACAACCTCCTCTACTGGCGCAACCACGACTGGTGGGGCCTGGGCCCGTCGGCGCACTCCCACGTCGCCGGTCGCAGGTGGTGGAACCACGCCGGTCTGGAACCGTGGGCCGAGGCGCTGGAACAGGGTCGCTCGCCGGTCGCCGGCAGCGAGCAGCCCGACGCCGACGGACGGCGTCTCGAGCGGGTCATGCTCGGCATCCGCCTGGCCGAGGGCCTGGCGTTGAGCGACGTGGCCGACGCCGAGGGCCTGCAACAGGTCCTCGACGACGGGCTGGCGACGATCGAGCACGACCGGCTCGTGCTCACCCTCCGGGGCCGGCTCCTCGCCGACCACGTCGTGCGCACGCTCGTGTGACCGCGCTGCTGCCCGGCATGCGAACCGCCGACCGACACGTGCACGGCATCAGCGCTCGGCGCGGCGGCGAGTGGCTCCGGACGCGACGGCCAGCATCATCCCCGTCGTGAGCAGGGCCAGACCCAGCACCGCGATGCGGGGATCGGTGCCGGTGAACGCGAGGGTCCGGTCGGTCGGCGGGCCGGCGGGAACGCCGGTCCCGGTGCCGCTGCCGTCGGTGCCACTGCCGCTGCCGCTGCCACCACCGTCGGTGCTGCCGCCGGTGTCACCCGGTGCGGTCGTCGGCGTCGTGGGCGTGGTCGGCCCGGCGGTCGGCAGCGTCGGGCAACCGGTGTTCGTGATCGTGTTGTTGATCATGGTCACGGCGCCGGTGCGAGCCAGCACGCGCCCTTCGACCACTGCGGATGAGTCCAGCGAGATCGACTCCTGGGCCAGGACCGTGCCGACGAAGCTGGACCCGGACCCGAGCGTGGCCGAGCTGCCGACCTTCCAGAAGATGTTGCAGGCGGTCGTCGCACCGCCGTTGATGATCGTCACGGTGGATGCCGAGCCGGTGATCAGCGTCGACGCCGCCTGGAACACGAACACGGCGTCCGGATCGCCCTGCGCGTCGAGCGTGAGCGCGCCGCTCAGCTCGATCGTGCCGCTGCTGTAGACCCCGGGGGTGAGGACCTGACCGGCCAGGTCGACCGGTACCGCCGCGGTCACCGGGCCTCGGGACGCCGCATCGTCGAACGCGGTGACCAGGTCGATCTTGGCCTGCTCGGTGACGGCGTCGCCGGCGTGGTTCACACCGGTCTGCACGATGGTGCCGAACCCGGTCTGCGACGTCGTGGGGAAGGTGCCGATGTCGCCGGCGATGGTGGTGGCGCCGGTGTTCGTGACGCCCGCGCCGGCGAGCACGGCGAAGCTGGTGGCGGTGCCGAGCCCGACAGGAGCCGGTGCAGCGCCGACCGTGGCAGCGCCGAGCAGTGCGAGCACGCAGGCGACCGCGACGACGAGCGGGGCGCTGCGCAGCGCCCCGGAACGTCGTCGGGGCGCGTGTGAACTGGAGTGGCGGGCGGGGAGATGGGTCATGACGTTCCTCTTCGCAGTGTGGAGAGGTCGCGTCGAGCCTCGTCGACCGGATGCCGGATCGGCATCATGTGTTCAAACCGTGGCGTGCCCTCTCGGGGCTCCCCCGGGTATCGGCACGGTGGGCCGGGACTTGAGCCTTCCGCGCACGTCCTCCGCGCGGCGAGCGCGCTGCGGCGACCTCAGAAGTCGGTGTCGGCCAGCTCGTAGACGTCGTGCAGCACCTGCACGGCGCGATCGGCATCGGCCTCGGCGACCACGCACGAGATGCGGATGGCCGAGGTGGAGATCATCTCGATGTTGATGCCGTGCTCGGCCAACGTCTCGAACATGGTGGCGGCCACACCCGGGTTGGACTTCATGCCCGCCCCGACGACGCTGACCTTGGCGATGCGCGGATCGGCGGTGACGCTCGTCGCGCCGATCTCGGCGCGCTTCGCCTCGCAGATCTCCAGCGCGGTGTCGAGCTCGGAGTGCGGCACCGTGAACGAGATGTCGGTGATGCCCCCCTCGGAGGCGTTCTGCACGATCATGTCGACGTTGATGTCGGCATCGGCCAGCCGGCGGAACAGGTTGGCGGCGATGCCCGGACGGTCCGGCACGCCGCCCACGGTGACCTTGGCCTCGGACAGGTCCGGCACGACGGCCCGGATGACGGCGTGTTCCATGTCGGGATCCTCCTCGGTCACCCAGGTGCCGACCTCCCACGTGAACGCGGAGCGCACGTGCAGGGGCACCCGTTGACGGTGTGCGTACTCGACCGAGCGCATGGCCGGCTTGGGGCAGCCCGCGGCGGTCATCTCCAGCATCTCGTCGAACGAGATGCGGTGCATCTTGCGGGCGCTCTCGACCACCCGCGGGTCGGTGGTGAACACCCCCGACACGTCGGTGTAGAGCTCGCACGCGTCCGCGGCGAGCTCGTGGGCCAGTGCCACGGCAGTGGTGTCGGATCCACCACGGCCGAGGAAGGTGACGTCGCGATCGGTCGAGACGCCCTGGGAGCCGGCGACGACCGGCACCCTGCCCGCGTCGACGGCCTCTCGGATGCGATCGGCGCGCACCTGCAGGATCTTGGCGTTGGTGTGGTTGGTGTCGGTCAGGAAGCCGGCCTGCGAGCCGGTGTAGCTCTCGGACTCGACGCCGATGGCCGCGAGGGCCATGGACACCAGGGCGATCGCCTTGCGCTCCCCGGCGGTGATGAGCATGTCCATCTCCCGCCCGGGGCGGATGTGGGACACCTCGCCCGCCAGGCGCAGCAGCTCGTCGGTCTCCTTGCCCATCGCGGACACCACCAGCACGACGTCGTCGCCGCGGCGCCGACAGCGCGCGACGTGGTCCGCCACCTCGCGGATGCGCTCGGGATCCGCCACCGACGTCCCGCCGAACTTCTGGACCAGGAGTGCCACGGCGGGCAACGGTACCAGCGGCACTGAGTCACCCCTCAACCGGGATCCGGCGGGTCGCTCGCCCGTGCCGGCGGTTCGCTACGCTCCGCCGCCGTGGGGACCAACGCAGAGAAGCACGCACGTCAGAAGGAACGCCGCAGCCGCGTCGACGAGGCCCGGCGCCAGGTCGAGCTGAAGTCGCGTCGGCGGCGCACGATGACCATCGTCGGCTCGGTGATCGCAGTGCTCGTCGTGATCGGTGCGATCGTGGCGCTCACGGGCCGTGACGACGGCGACGACGAGTCCGCCGACACCTCGTCGACCACCACGACCGTTGCCAGCACCACCACCGAGGCGAGCACCGGCGCGCCCCTGCCGGCTCCGCCCGAGGGCATCACGCTGACCGAGGCCACCGAGTGCCCGCCGGCGGACGGCTCGCCGGAGCGCGTGGTGAAGTTCGCCGGCCCGCCGCCGGAGTGCATCGACCCCGAGGCCAGCTACACCGCCACGTTCTCCACCACCCAGGGCGACTTCACCGCGACCCTCGACAGCGAGGCGGCACCCGAGACGGTGAACAACTTCGTGGTGCTCGCCCGCTACGGCTACTACAACGGCGTGCCGTTCCACCGGGTCGTGCCCGGCTTCGTGATCCAGGCCGGCGACGGCGACGGCGATCCGTGGGGCAACAACGACCTCGGCTACACCATCGCCGATGAGCTGCCTGCGGACGCGTCGCAGTACGTCGACTACTCGCTCGCCATGGCCAACTCGGGGCCCGACACCAACGGCAGCCAGTTCTTCGTGGTGCTGCCCGGCGGCGGGGCGCAGCTCCAGGCGCTCTACTCGCTGTTCGGCCAGGTCACCGAGGGCACCGAGGTGGTCGACGCGATCGGCGCGCTGGGCACTCCCGCTGCGGCGGAGCCGAGCGAGGTCGTCCTGATCAACTCGGTCACCATCGGCGAGACTCCCGCCAGCTGAGGCCCCGCCGCTGAACCCCGGCCGGCGGCGGGCCGATCCCGGACCTGGCCAGCGGTCGAGTCGGTCAGCCCTCGACGAGCAGCGGGTTCAGCTGCGACGACAGCGCCGACAGGTCGGAGCGGGTGCCGTCGACGAACACGTGCACGTGCCCGACGCCCTCGGCGCGCCACTCGCCCTCCGCCGAGCGGATCAGCGCAGTGGCCTCGTCGATGCCCACGACCGGCAACCCGGCGTGGGCCAGCTCGACGGTGCGGTGGAACTTCTCCGGGGACCACTGGTTGTGCCGCGGCACGACGGTCATGGTCGTGATCAGGTCGAGCCCCACGGTGAACGCACCACCCCGGCTGTCGACCATGTGGCTGCACAGCACCGACGCCGCCTCGCCGGCCGCAGCGATGTTGGCGCCCGCCCGCCACGCACCGATCAGCGACTCCAGCAGCGGCGTGTCCTTGAGCACCGACCGCAGGTGCATGGGCGAACCACCGGTCAGGTAGACCATGCGCGCGCCGGCGGCCAGCTCGGCGACCGACGGGTCCATCGCGTCGGCGCGGCGATACACCTCGAGCACGCGCACGGTGAGGCCCATCGGCGTGAACCAGTCCGTCGCCCGTTCGATCGCGGCGCGCGGGTTCTCGTAGGCCAGCGCTGACGGCAGCAGCAGCACCTCGGATGCGCCCTCGACGAGCGAGGCGTCGAAGCTGCAGCCCTCGGTGAACTCCCGTCCCCCGACCAGCGCCAACGTTCCGTTCATCCCTGCGTCCCTCCGGCTCGGTGCTCGCCCCGCTGCCCGTGCACGGGTCCGACGCGTCGCAGACACCCAAGCTACGCACTCGCGTGCACCGCCCACGACTTGCCCCTGCGTCGAGGTCACTGAGTAGCCTCGGCGCCCATGACGATCCAACGAGTGGGGATTCTGGGTTCGGGCATCATGGGTTCGGGCATCGCCGAGGTTGCGGCGAAGTCCGGGTTCGAGGTGGTGCTGCGCTCCCGCAAGCAGGAGACGGCCGACGCGATGGTGGCGTCGCTCGAGAAGTCCCTGGCCAAGCAGGTCGAGCGCGGCAAGCTCGAGCAGGCCGAGGCCGACGCCGTGCGCGGACGTGTGAGCGCGACCGACCACCTGGGCGCCCTGGTCGACTGCGACCTGGTGATCGAGTCCGTCGTGGAGGACCTCGAGGTCAAGCGGGCCCTGTTCGCCGAGCTGGACTCGATCGTGAAGGACGGCGCCATCCTGGCCACCAACACCTCGACGCTGCCCGTCGTCGAGATGGCCGTGGCCACCCAGCGCCCCGACCGCGTGGTCGGTGTGCACTTCTTCAATCCGGCACCCGCCATGTCGCTGGTCGAGATCATCGCCCCGCTGACCGCGTCGGCCGAGACCGTGGCCGAGGCCAAGGCCTTCGCCGAGGCATGCGGCAAGAACGCGGTCGAGGTCAAGGACCGTGCGGGCTTCATCGTCAACGCGTTGCTGTTCCCCTACCTGAACAACGCCGTGCGCATGCTCGAGGCCGGCACCGCGTCGGCCGAGGACATCGACACCGCCATGAAGGGCGGCTGCAACTTCCCGATGGGGCCGCTCGCCCTGCTCGACCTGGTCGGCCTGGACACCTCGGTCGCCATCCTCGACGCCCTGTACGAGGAGTTCAAGGACCCGAACTACGCAGCCGTGCCGGTGCTGCGCCGCATGGTCTCGGCCGGTCAGCTGGGCCGGAAGTCGGGCCGCGGGTTCTACGACTACGCCAAGAAGTAGCCACCGGCGCACGCCGGTCGGATCGACGGAGGGGCGGCCCACGGGTCGCCCCTCCGTCGCGTCCGGGATGCGGTCCGACCGTCACGCCTACGATCGATCGGCGTGCCGATCGAACCGCCGCCGACCTCGTGGATCTTCCCGTCGCTGCACGACGCGGACCCCGAGGGCCCGGTCGCGATCGGCGGCGACCTGGAGCCCGCCACGCTGCTCGCGGCCTACCGGACGGGGCTGTTCCCCATGCCGGTCGGCCGGCGGGGACGGCTGGGATGGTGGTCGCCGGACCCGCGGGGCATCCTGCCCGTCGACGGCTTCCACCACTCGCGCTCGCTCGCCCGCTCGATGCGCCACTTCGAGGTGCGGGTCGACACCGCGTTCGAGTCGGTGGTGCGCGCCTGCGGCGACCCCCGCCGGCCCCACGGCTGGATCACCCCGGCGATCGTCGCGGCCTACACCCGGCTGCACGACCTGGGTTGGGCCCACAGCGTGGAGACCTGGCGTGACGGCGAGCTGGTCGGAGGCCTGTACGGCGTCGGCATCGGCGCGTTCTTCGCCGGCGAGTCGATGTTCCACCACGTGACCGACGCGTCCAAGGCGGCGGTCGCCGGCACCGTCGAGCTGCTGCGCGACGCACCGGCGGCGCTGTTCGACGTGCAGTGGTCGACCCCGCATCTGGCGAGCCTGGGTGTGATCGAGATCCGGCGCGCCGACTACCTCGAGCGACTGCGCATCGCGGTGAGCTCGACCGCGTCGCCGTGGGAGCCCAGGGGGCAGATCCACCCAATTCGTTGACCAGGGCGGCGCGCTCCGTTCTACTGATCCCCACGGGGCGCTCGGTGGGTCGAGCGCACGACGGGACAACCTGGGAAGCAGTCGACGGAGGGGGCCTCGGCCTCCTCCTGTCGCGTCCGGACCGGTCCCGTCAGGTCGGGGCCGACGCGCCCGCTGCGGCGGCTGCAGCGGCGTCGCGGCCGGCGGTCACCGGCACCCCGCGGTACTTGATGCGCCAGATGATCAGCGTGACCACGCCGAGCAGCACCTGGGGGATCCAGCTGGCCGCCCGCCACAGCAACGTCGCGGCCAAGGCGTCGGTCTTGGTGGCGCCGAAGGCCACCAGCAGGCTGGTCATGGCGGCGTCCACGGTGCCCAGGCCACCCGGGGTGATCGGGATGAACGACGCCAGGCGCGCGAGCGCGAACGCCGCGAAGCAGGCCGCAACGGGCACCTGGACCGCCTTGCCGTCCTCGGTGATGCGCAACGCCACCATCAGCACGCCCCACTGGGCGATCTGCTGCAGGAAGTTCGACGCGGTCAGCGCTGCCCACCGTCGGCGGATCACGTCGACGGTGGAGTGCCGGAAGTCGAGGATCTGGTCGGTGATCCCGGTGGGCGGATCCTTCTTCACGAGCCCGAACAGCTTGGCGACCACTCGCTCGCACAGATCGCCGATGCGTCGTGCGGTGTCCTCGCTGCGCAGGATCAGCGCGAACACCCCGACCATGACGCCCACGGCGACCAGACCGCCGACGGCGCCGAGCACCTCCGACGACGACGGCGTCTCGACGAACAGCATCGCCAGCACACCGAGCACGGGCAGCGCCAGAGTCACCAGCAGGTTGAACACGCTGGTGATGCCGATGGCCGCGGTGGACGGCGGGCCTGCGAACCCGGCCTGACCCAACATGCCGTACTGCACGCCCAGTCCGATCGCGCCGCCCGCAGGGACCGCGTTGGAGATCGTGAACGAGGTCTGACGGATCATGAACGCCGTCGGGTAGTGCAGGCCGGGCAGCGCCAGCTGGAAGGGGAAGACGTACACGACGATCGAGAACACGACCGAGGCCGACAGGATCGCCAGCTGCTCGACCGACATGTTCTTGATCTGGTCCCAGGCGTCCGCGTAGTTGCCGAACTTCGGAAGGATGCCGGCGAAGACGATCACCAGCACCACCAGCGTCACGATGGTGGCGATGACCTGCTTCTTGCGACTGGTGGGCGGGGTGGCCGGGAGGCCGGCGTCGGCAGCGCTCGCGTCGGAGTCGGCGGTCGCGTCGGTGTCGGGGGACGAGCTCACGGGTCCACGGTATCGACCAAGTCGCTCGACCCGGTCGATGGAGCGAGGCTCGGAACCGTCGTCAGTCGACCGCGGCACGCAGCGAATCGAGCGCTGCAGCACGCTGGTCGCCGCGACCGAGCGCGGCGTCGGGCACGATCACCTCGTCGATGCCGACCGAGTGCCACTGCTCGCACAGCTCGGCGAACTGCTCGGGCGTCCCGGCGAAGGCTGCCCGGGGAGCGACCGCGTCGACGAACTCCTGGGCACGGCGCGGATCGTCGGTCAGTCGCACCAGCGCCTGGGTGCAGCGGTGGATGGTCGAGGGGTCGCGGCCGATCGCCTCGCAGCGCCGTGCCAGCACCTCGCTGCGTTCGGCGAGCGTCGAGGGCAGGCCCCACATGTTCCACTGGTCGGCGTGACGGGCGACGACGCCGAGCATGCGGTCGCCCTTGCCGCCGATCAGCAACGGCAGGCGGTCCTGCACCGGCGGCGGCGAGCACAATGCGTCGCGCACCTGGTAGTGGCGGCCCTCGACGGTTGCGGGCGGGTCGTGCAGCATGGCGCGCAGCACCGCGCACGCCTCGTCGAAGCGCTCCAGGCGCTCCCCCGGTGGCGGCAGCTCGATGCCGTACTGCTGGTGCTCGTTGAGCTGCCACCCCGCGCCGACGCCGAGGATCGCCCGGCCGTGTGCGACCTGGTCGAAGCTCGCGGCCCAGTTCGCCACGACCGCAGGGTGCCGGTAGGTGTTGCCCAGCACCAGCGGTCCGAGTCGGACTCGTTCGGTCAGCGCGGCCAGCGCCGAGAGCGCCGCAGTGCACTCCAGGTTCGGCGTGTCGGGGGCGCCGAAGCCGCCGCCGTCGCCCATGAAGTGGTCGGCCAGGTAGACGGCGTGCCAGCCCGTCGCTTCGGCGTGGCGAACCTCGGCGACCAGGTCGTCCCAGGGCTGCTGGGCGGTCGGCCAGAGCGACAGGAGCATGCGACGGGTCTAGCAGCCCGCTACGACGCCGCCCGGAATCGGCGGAGGCGGAGGCTGTTGGTGACCACGAACACGCTCGACAGCGCCATGGCAGCTCCAGCGATCATCGGGTTGAGCAGGCCGGCGGCGGCCAGGGGGATGGCGGCGACGTTGTAGGCGAAGGCCCAGAAGAGGTTGCTGCGGATGATGGACAGCGTGCGTAGGGACAGCCGCACCGCGTCGGCCGCGCCGCGCAGGTCGCCACGCACGAGCGTCAGGTCGCTGGCCTCGATGGCCACGTCGGTTCCCGTGCCCATGGAGATGCCCAGGTCGGCCGCCGCGAGCGCCGCGGCGTCGTTGACGCCGTCGCCCACCATGGCGACCACACGACCCTCCGCCTGCAGCTCGCTCACGACCCGGACCTTGTCGGCCGGCAGGACCTCGGCGATGACGCGCTCGATGCCGACCTGATCGGCGACCGCACGCGCCGCACGTTCGTTGTCGCCGGTGAGCAGCACCGGCTCCAACCCCAGGTCTCGCAGGCGCCGGACGGCCTCGGCACTCGTCGGCTTCGGGGTGTCGGACACGACCAGGACCCCTCGCCCTGCGCCGTCCCAGCCGACCACCACGGCGGTGCGCCCCTCGCCCTCCGCGGTGTCGACCGCGGCGACCAGCTCGTCGGGCACGTGCCAGCCCTCGGCCGCCAGCAGACGGGGTCGGCCGGCGAGCACGCGCTCGCCGTCGACGGTGCCGCTCACCCCCTGGCCGGCGTGGTTGGTGAACGCCTCGACCGCGGCCGGCGACTCGCCCAACCGCTCGCTCGCCCCGCTGACGATGGCGCTGGCGACCGGGTGCTCCGACGCGTGCTCCACGGCGCCGGCGCGCCGCAGCACCTGCTCGACCGTCACCCCGGACGCCGCGACCACCTCGACGAGCTCCATCCGTCCGGTCGTGACCGTGCCGGTCTTGTCGAGCACGACGGTGTCGATCCTCCGGGTGGACTCCAGGACCTGAGGGCCCTTGATCAGGATGCCCAGCTGCGCGCCGCGGCCGGTGCCCACGAGCAGGGCCGTCGGGGTGGCCAGCCCGAGCGCGCAGGGGCAGGCGATGATGAGCACCGCCACCGCTGCGGTGAACGCCGTGGCCGATCCGGCCCCGGCGCCCAGCCAGAAGCCGAGCGTCGCCGCGGCCAGGGCGAGCACCACCGGCACGAACACCGCCGACACGCGATCGGCCAGGCGCTGCACGGGGGCCTTGCCCGACTGCGCCTCGGTGACCAGACGGGCGATCTGCGCCAGGGCCGTGTCGGCGCCGATGCGGGTGGCCCGCACCACCAGGCGCCCGCCGGCGTTGACCGTGGCACCGACGATCGCGTCGCCCGGGCCGACCTCGACCGGCACGGACTCACCGGTGAGCAGCGAGGCGTCGACCGCCGACGTGCCCTCGACCACGGTGCCGTCGGTGGCGACCTTCTCGCCCGGACGCACCACGAAGCGGTCCCCCACCACGAGCTGCTCGACGGGGATGCGCGACTCGGCGTCTGCACCGCTCGTCGGGTCGGTCCGCAGCACCGACACCTCCTTCGCGCCCAGCTCCATCAGGGCGCGCAGCGCGGCGCCGGAGCGCTGCTTGGCGCGGGCCTCGGCGTAGCGGCCGGCCAGGATGAACACGGTGACGGCGCTGGCGACCTCGAGGTAGATCTCGTCCTGACCGCTGCCCCGGCTGACGGCGAACGAGAAGGGCATCGTCATGCCCGCCGCTCCGGCGCCGCCCCAGAACAGGGCGTACACCGACCAGCCGAAGGCGGCCAGGGTGCCCATGGAGATCAGGGTGTCCATGGTCGCTGCGCCGTGACGGAGGTTGCGCCACGCCGCGACGTGGAACGGCGCCGCGCCCCAGACCACGACCGGCGCGGCCAGGGTCAGGCTCAGCCATTGCCAGTTGGTGAACTGCAATGCCGGCACCATGGCCATGAGCACCACCGGCAGCGCCAGCGCCGTGGAGATCAGGACCCGGTTGCGCAGCTCGCGCAGCCCGGCCTCGTCGCTCGGCCCGTGGTCGTGCTCAGCGTGGGCGTCGTCGTGGGCGTGCGCGGTCGATGGATCGGCAGCGGACCGCGGCGGTGCCTGCACCTGCGCGCGGTAGCCGGTGGCCTCGACGACGGCCACCAGGTCCGCCGGCTCCACCGCCGGGTCGCACTCGACGTGGGCGCGCTCGGTGGCGTAGTTCACCGATGCCTCCACGCCGGGCATGCGGTTGAGCTTCTTCTCGATGCGCATGGCGCACGAGCTGCACGTCATGCCCGAGATGTCCAGGTCGACCGAACGTGTCGCGGGACCGGTCGGGACCGAGGTCGGCGGCGCGCTCATCCCCCGTGCTCCCCGTCGTGACCGCCACCGAGCGGTGCTGCGGTGGTCGGGGCTGCGGTGGTCGGGGCGGTGGTGGTGGTCGGGGTGTGCCCGCCGTCCGAGGGGGTGTCCTCGATGGGGCCGACCGCGGCACCCACCGCGTACGCGGCACCGAAGCTCAACACCAGCACCACCGCGAACGCGGCGAGCTTGGCGGGGACGCTCATGACGAGGCCTCGGCGAGGCGATAGCCCGCTTCGTCGACGGCGCCGGCCAGCACCTCCGTGCTCAGCGCTGCGGTGCTGTCGAGCACCACGGCACCCGACGCCAGGTCGATCTGCACCGACGTGACGCCCGGCAGCTGCTCGAGCTCGTCGCGCACGGCGGCGACGCAGTGCCCGCAGGTCATGCCCTCGACGGTGAAGCGGTGGGTCGTGTCGGTCACGGTGGGTCCTCCTGGTGGGCGGCTCCCCGTCACTATATACCCCCTAGGGGTATCAGGGCAATGGGTGGGGCGGTTCCGCCGCGGCAGACCCCGACGAGCCGCGGCGCAGCACGGGACCGCCCGCCAGCCACAGCCCGGGCAGCTTGGGCCCACCGGACCGCTGCGCCCCGTAGATGCCCCGGTGCGACGAGAACACGAACGCGAGCACGCACGCGATGGCGAGGTACCCGACGGCGCCGGAACCGAACAGCTCGACACCCATGATCGTGCAGGCCAATGGCGTGTTCGCCGCCCCGGCGAACACCGCGACGAAGCCCAGGGCTGCGAGCAGCGGCACCGGCACGTCCAGCACCCCGGCCAACGAGGCACCGAGCGTCGCACCGATGACGAACAGGGGCGTGACCTCGCCGCCGACGAACCCCGACCCCAGGGTGACGGCGGTGAAGACCAGCTTCGCCAGGAACGCCCAGGACGGCACCGGACCACCGAACAGCGAGGACTCGGCGAGCCCCAGCGAGAGCCCGTTGTAGAGCCGGTTGCCGACCGCCAGGGTCATGAGCACCACGACGACACCGCCGACGAGGGGCCGCGCGGGCGCCCACGGGAGGCGGGCGAAGAGCCGCTTCACCTGGTGCACGACCGTGGTGAAGGCCAGCGCCGTCAGCCCGAACGCCACGCCGGCGACCGCCACCTTGGCGATCAACACCGGGCTCAGCTCGACGCGCACCAGCTGCGGCGTGAGCAGGTGCTCGACACCGAGTCGCAGCACCACCACGTCACCCACGACCGAGGCGACCAACGCCGGCACCAGCGCCTCGTAGCGCAGCCTCCCCACCGCCTGGACCTCGAGGCCGAACACGGCCCCGGCCAGCGGCACCCCGAACACCGCGCCGAAGCCGCCCGAGATCGCCGCGACGAGCATGACCCGGCGCGTCGAGGGATCCAGGCGCAGCAGGCGGGAGGCGGCGTCGGTCAGGCTGCCGCTCATCTGGATCGCCGTGCCCTCCCGGCCGGCAGAGCCGCCGAAGAGGTGCGTCACCACGGTGCCGACGAAGACCATCGGCGCCATGCGGCGCGGCACCCACGCCGTGGGCTCGTGGATCTCGTCGATGATCAGGTTGTTGCCCTCGACGGAGCGGCCGCCGCCGTAGTGGTAGACGAGCCCGATCGCGAGACCCGCCAACGGCAGCCCGTAGAGCAAGGCCGGGTGCTCGTCGAAGGTGGCGGTCGCCCAGTCGAGCGTGACCAGGAACAGCGCCGAGCTCAGCCCGGCCAGCAGCCCCACGAGCGAGCCGAGCAGGATCCAGCGCAACAGGTGCACGACCAGCCGTCCGTACCCCAGCGCCGTCGACCTGAGCCGACCGGCCGCGGTGCTCGGGCTCGGCGGGTCGACCATGGCGTTCGAAGGTACCCGTGCCCCGCGACAGGTGACAGACTCGTTCGCCGACGAACCACGTCCGAGCGAGAGGGGCCCCGTTGAAGAAGTGGCTGCCACTGGTTGCGCTCGCGGGGGCGCAGTTCATCATGGTGCTGGACCAGTCCGTGATGAACGTGTCGATCAGCCAGCTGGTCGAGGACTTCGACACCACCGTCACGACGATCCAGAGCGTGATCACGCTCTACTGCCTGGTGATGGCGATGTTCATGCTGACGGGCGGCAAGATCGGCGACATCATCGGCCGACGGCGTGCGTTCGTGATCGGCCTGGTGGTCTACGGCTGCGGCTCGGCGCTCACCGCCGCGGCGCCCACCGTGGCGGTGCTGACGTTGGGCTGGTCGGTGCTGGAAGGTCTCGGGGCGGCACTCGTGATGCCGGCCATGGTCGCTCTGATCGCCGGCAACTTCACCGGCCCTGATCGCAAGGTGGCCTACGCCGTGCTCGGCGGCGTCGCGGGTGCGGGCATCGCCGTCGGACCGATCCTCGGCGGGTGGGCGACCACCGAGCTGAGCTGGAGGGTGGTGTTCATCGGCGAGGTCGTGATCGTCGCGGGCATCCTCGTGATGACGCCGAAGGTCCGCGACGCGGTGCGCCCCGGACCTGCGCCCAAGCTGGACGTGCTGGGCAGCGTGCTCGCCGCGGTCAGCCTGGGCACGATCGTGCTCGGCACGCTGCAGTCCAGCACCTGGGGGATGATCGAACCCAAGGACTCGCCGATCGAGCCGCTCGGCTTCGCGCTGACCCCGTTCGTGATCGCCGGCGGGGTGCTGCTGCTGTGGGCGTTCGTGGCCTGGCAGCGCCACCGGGAGGCGTCCGGCCTCGATCCGCTCGTCCACCTGGATCTGGTCAAGATCCCGAGCCTGCGAGCCGGCCTGGGCGGCCTGCTCGCCCAGAACCTCATCCTCATGGGCGTCTTCTTCGCCATCCCGTTGTACCTGCAGCTCGTGCTGGGACTCGACGCACTCGAGACCGGCATCAAGATGCTGCCGGTCTCCATCACCATGTTCCTCGCCTCGGCCATCGGCTCGCGGCTCTCGGGCCGGTTCGCGGTGCGCACGATCGTGCGGGCCGGCTTGTGCACCATCGTGGTGGCGATCGTCGGTCTGCTCGCCACGATCGAGCCGACGCTGGCCGAGCGCACCTTCGCGCTCGCCATGGCGGTGCTCGGCGTCGGCATGGGCCTGGTGGCCTCGCAGCTTGGCAACGTCGTGCAGTCCTCGGTCGACGAGTCCGGGCGCGGTGAGGCCGGCGGATTGCAGTTCACCGGCCAGCAGCTGGGCTCGTCGCTCGGCGTGGCGCTCGTCGGTGCCATCGTCCTGTCGGGGCTGACCAACGGCTTCATCACGCTCGTCGAGGACGACCCTGCGATCGCGGATGACGTGGCCGCGCAGGTCGGGGTGGCCGCGGGCAACGGGATCGACTTCGTCGCCGCCGACCAGATCGGAGCTGCGGCCAGCGACGCCGGACTGGACGAGGCCACCAGCGCCGCGATCGTCGCCGACTACGAGGCGGCGCAGCTCCGAGCGCTCAAGGCGGGGCTGCTCGCGACCATGTTCCTGGCGATCGCCGCCCTGGCGACCACCCGGCGTCTGCCCCACGAGCAGCCCGAGCACTCGCCCGACGACGAGGTCGCCGACCAACCCGTGTCGTAGCGCGGGCGGCGCCGGACGACGGCAGCCCCGGCGGTCCGACGAGTCCGGCCGAGCTACCTGGCGAGGGCCTCGAGCAGCGGGCGATAGCCGTCCAGGTCACCGACGTCGAGGCCGTCGACCTTGCCGCCGTCGTCCCAGTGGCGCAGACGCACTGCGGCGTCGAAGCCCGGGTTGGCCTCGAACGAGGCCACCTCGTCGGCGTCCGCCGGTCCACCCTGCAGCGCCAGGCTGCGCGCCGAGCCCGCGGACAGGCCGTCGAGATATGCCGGGTCGACGGCGCACAGGTAGCGCTTGGCGCGCACGTGCAGCGAGATCGGCGCGGTGACCTGCGGCCCGAACAGCCGAGCCAGGTAGCGCGCCCCCACGGCTTCGTGGCCCTGGTCGACCGACGGCAACGCGCCGTCGCCATCACGTGCCGCCAGCTCGAGCAGGTGCCCGACGTCGTGCAGCAGCGCCGCGACGACCAGTGCGTCCTCGGCGCCTTCGGCACGGGCCAGCGCCGCGCACTGCAGCGCGTGCTCGGTCTGCGACAGCTCCTCGTCGTAGTGCTCGGCGCCCCACCGTCGGTAGAGCTCGACGACCTCGTCGATCGAGTCCGCCGAGGTCACGGTCACGCTCACGAGACCGGTCGGCCCTGGAAGTCGCCGATGAGCGAGACCCCGGTGTGCTCGCCGCCGGCGCTGCGACGAGCGAACGCGGCGAGCTTCTCGCGGTAGTAGTCCTCGCGGAGGTCGCCCTCGGAGCGAGCGTTGTAGGTGGGATAGAGCGCCCGCCGCGCGACCGGGGAGTGGTTCGGGCCGCTGCGGTGCGGCGTGCGGGAGTGGAACCACAGCGTCTGCCCCGCGGCCACCTCGACCGCTGCCCACTCCATCTGCTCCACGACATCCGCGCGGATGCACCCGACGTCGTCCATCTCCAGCAGCTCCTGGTGCATGCCGGAGACGACCTCGAGGCAGCCGTTGTCGAGCGTGGCGTCGTCGATGGCGACCATGCACGACACGTGTGCATCGACGAAGAGGTACGCCGGCGCGTCCTGATGGGGTGCGTACCCCGCGCCGCCGGGCAGCTTGTAGTTGATCTTCTCCTTGTAGAGCACCGCTGGCTCACCGAGCAGGGCGGACGCGACCTCGACCAGCGCTCCTTCGGTCAGCAGGCGCCGGAAGCCCTCGTGGAAGGGCACCAGGTTCTCGCTGCGGCACAGCTTCGGCCCGTCGTCGGTCATCTCTCGGTGGTGCAGCCATCCGTCGCCGTCGTCGGGCCACCCGGACACCTCGTCGACCCAGCGTCGCAGGTCGGCGACACCGTCGTCGTCGAGGGTGCGGGTCAGCAGCCACCCGGTCCGGGCGAAGTCGGCCACGGCCTCGTCGGTGGGTCGGTCGTACACGGTGGGGCGCAGTACCGCAGTCACGGTCCTCGATCCTACGACGAAGGGTGAACCAGGTTCACCCGGCGGGTGGGTGACCCTCGGCACCACGCCGGGTGCGCACGGGTCGATCAACGGGGATCATGGTCGCATGACGCTGCACGTGCGCGCCGCCGAGGCGGTGCTGGATGACGAGCCGATCGACCCCGACAGCGTGGTCGAGGGCACGCCCACCACATGTTGGACCGAGCTGTGGTCGACACCCGGCGGAGACTCGCGCGGGATCTGGGAGATCACACCGGGCGTCGTGACCGACGTCGAGGCCGACGAGATGTTCGTGGTGCTCTCGGGTCGGGCGACGATCGAGATCGACGGCGGCGACACCCTCGAGGTCGGCCCAGGGGACCTGGTCCTGCTCGACGCAGGCGCACGCACCACGTGGCGGGTCCACGAGACGCTCCGGAAGGTCTTCCACATCCACGCCGGGTGAGCGGCACGAGCTCGCGGGGAGTCCCGCGAGCGGCAGCTCAGCGGCCCGAGCCGCGCACGGACCCGGTGATCAGCTCTCCCTCGTAGTCCGACGCGAGGCACGCCACCTCGCGGTCCCCCTCGTCCCAGCTCTGAGAAGTCGGCATGTAGTAGCTGTACGCCAGCGTCGATGCTTCGTAGGCCGTGCCGACGTACTGCTCGAAACGTCCGAAGCACACCTCGTCGGCCTGCCGGCTGATGGAGTCCTCGCCGGGGAAGGCCGCCGAGTCGCCTCCTGGCAGGTCCACGACCGCATAGACCTCGGCCTCGTGCGGCTCGTCGCACGGGACGGACTCGACCGCCTCCACCTCGACCAGGTTGTCCGACTCCGGTTCGAGCGGGTCGTCGACGCAGTCGCCCACCGAGAGGTCGAAGACGTCGGTGTCGCCCCCGGACACCTGGGACCGCAACGACGACACCGCCCAGACGCCTGCACCCGCCAGCAGGCCGAGCACGATCAGCACGGCGACGACGATGAGCAGGGGCCGTGGGCCACGTCGGGGCGCCCCGACGCCGATGGCCCCCGGCGCAGCCCCGTACGGTGCCGGCTGACCGAACTGGGGCGGCGGACCGAACGGTGGTGTCTGGCCGGGCTGGCCGTACGGCGCCGGAGGGGCGTGGCCGTACGGCGCCGGAGGGGTCTGGCCGTACGGCGCCGGAGGGGTCTGGCCGTACGGCGGCGGCGCGCCCGGCGCGGGCGGCCGCTGATCTGCGGCCTGGGTCGGACCGTCGAGCGGCGTCCAGACCGGCGCAGAGCCCACCTGCGGTCCCACCGGCGGACCGGGTGTGGTCGGCTGCTGCGAGGCCGCCGACACGGCGTCGGGGTGCTGCTCCGGCGGATACCAGCGGCCGTCGGACGCAATCCACCACCCGGGCCCCTGCGATGACATGCTCACGACGGCTCCTCTCGAAGCGAGCATGGTAGCGGCGGTCGCTCCGTCGCGGACCCGGCCAGTTGGTCAAGAATCGGACGCGATCGGGGAGTGCTGCCATGAGCGACGAACAGGACTGGGTGCGCGGGGCGCCGAGCGACGTGCTCCACGCCGTCGTGGCCATGGTGGCACTGGCGGCGGCGCTCGTGGTCGGCCGGCTGTTCGACCAGACGATCGTCACCGCGGCGGCCCAGGTGCTCGACGGCTTCCGGACCCTTCCGGTGTGGCTGCTCGACGTGATCGAGCTGTCCGGAGCGGTGCTGCTGGTGGGCCTGCTCGGCGCAGGTCTGGTCGTGGCGATCACGGGTCGGCACTGGCGACTGCTGGCCAGCTCCACCTTGGCGGCGGCGGTCGCCGCCGCCGTGGCTGCGGTGGCGAACCCCGTGATCGACGCCAGCGCCGTCGTGGTGCCCGAGAGCGACTTCTCGGCGATCGACGGGCGGGTGCCCTCGGCGGCGCTGCTCGCTGCGACGACGGCGACCGTCGTGGTCACCACCACGTCCCTGCCGCGGTGGTGGCGTCGACTCGCGTGGGCCCTGGTGGTCGTGCTGCTGCTCCTGCGGATCCTCGGCGCACCGCTGTCGCTCGATGCGTTCGTCGCTGTGCTGAGCGGGTGGGCGGTCGGGTCGCTGGTCGTCGTGCTCCTGGGGGCACCCTCGCGTCGGCCGTCGATGCGCTCGGTGCGAGAGGGGCTGAGCGCCGTCGGCGTCGCGCTGGACACCCTGGAACCCGCGTCGGTCGACGCCCGGGGGTCCACCCCCTACTTCGGCACGACCGCCGACGGGCGACGCTTCTTCGTCAAGGTCCTCGGCAACGACGAGCGCAGCGCGGACCTCATGTTCCGCGTCTGGCGGTTCCTCCAGCCACGCAACCTGGGCGACCAGCGGCCGTTCTCGTCGCTGCGCCGTGGCGTGGAGCACGAGGCGCTCGTCGCGTCGATGGCCGCCAGGTTCGGCATCCGAACACCCGCGGTCGCCGGCTTCGCGAGCGCACACCCGAACGGCTTCGTGCTCGTCTACGAGGCGATCCGCGGCCGGTCGTTGGACGAGCTCGAGCCGGCGGAGATGACCGACGACGTGCTCGATCAGGCCTGGCAGCAACTCGCCGAGCTACGCCGTCACCGCATCGCGCATCGCGACCTGCGCCTGGCCAACGTGTTCCTGGGCGATGACGGCGAGCTGTTCCTGATCGACTTCGGCTTCAGCGAGCTGGCGGCGGAGGACCTGCTGTTGCAGACCGACATCGCGGAGCTGCTGGCCTCGAGCGCTGCCGTCGTCGGCGTCGAACGCTCGCTCGCCACGGCGGTGCGCGCAGTGGGACCCGCCCACGTGTCGGACGCGGCGGTTCGCCTGGTGCCGTCGCGACTGAGCGGCGCCACCCGCACGGCGATGAAGGCCCAGCCAGGCCTGCTCGACGAGCTGCGTTCCGCCGCCGAGCAGGCGAGCTGACCGCGCTGACACCGCCGGTCGGTCAGCTGCGTTCGAGCACCACGACCGGGATGACCCGGTCGGTCGCGTCCTCGTACCCCTGGAACTGCGGGTAGGCGGCCTTCTGACGGGTCCACAGGTCGTCGCGCTCGGCGCCTTCCGCGACGCGCGCACGCACCTGCAGGGTCTCGGTGCCCACCTCGGCGACCGCGTCGGGGTTGGCGCGCAGGTTGTGGAACCAGTCCGGGTTGTCGGGTGCGCCGGCCTTCGACGCGAAGATCACGATGTCCTCGCCGTCGGGCAGGTACATGAGCGGCGTCGTGCGCTCGGTGCCGGTCTTGGCGCCCTTGTGGGTGACCAGCACCATCGGGGCACCCTCGAACGGGCCACCGACCTTGCCGCCGTTCTCGCGGAACTCGGCGATGATCTGCTGGTTCCAATCGTTCATGTCGTCGCTCACGGTCGCCTCCTGGGTCACGGCACCGGTCGCCGCGTCGGTCGCCATCATGGCGCGACGTGGGGCGCTCGTCGTCGCGTTGCGCCATCAGCGGCTTGCCGACCGTCACCCTCCCGGCGCCTCCTCGATCGGATGATGGGGGTCGCACAGGTCCGGTCGGGGGCAGTCCACGTGTCGCCGCACCGGCGGCTGCGCCGCGACAGGGCGGCCGTCCGGCACGCCGTCGAGCACGCAGCCCGACACTGCTCGCAGGAGATGCCGACTCGCCGGGTCGATCTCCGATGCCCGAACCATCCACGGGGTCAGCGCAGTGACCAACCGGACCCAATCGCCGTCCTTCCACGATCCGGCGTCGCCGAGGCAGAAGGTCGCACCGCCCGCGGTCAGCCACAGCTGGCGCGGTGGAACTCGGATGCGGCCTCCCGACCGCAGGTACTCGACCTTGGCGAGCTGGCTCAGCTCCATGACCTCCGACCCACCGAGGGACTCTCGGCGGAGCTCTCCTCCGGCGAGGACCCAGCGCTCGTCCCGGCTGCGCCACCAGTCGACCACCAGCGCCACCGCCAACAGGGGAACGAGCAGCACCGCGAACCATCGTCGCATCGGATCGTCGACGGCGGTCCACCCGAAGAGCGCCACGAGCCCGGTGACGACGAGCACGAGCAGCCGTGCGGGCCAACTCAGACGCGTGCGCTGGAACACCTGTGGGGTCATCTGGCGCGTGTCCCCCGCAGCCGGAGCGACACCGTGCTCGGGCCACGGTGCGCGGCCAGCGGTCCAGGAGCTGCCCGGTGCACTCCTCCTCCGACGATCAGTCGCCGCGGGCCATGTTGGCGAACAGGGTGCAGTAGTCGAGGAAGACCAACCGGCAGACCCCGGTGGGTCCGGCACGGTGCTTGGCGACGATGACCTCGGCGGTGTCCTTGTCCTGGCTGTCAGCGTTGTAGACCTCGTCGCGGTACAGGAACATGACGACGTCCGCGTCCTGCTCGATCGAGTTGTGCACGACGATGCCGTCGGCGACGAAGTTGTGCGTGCCCAGCACCGTGGCGTCGTACACGTCGCGCTCGCCGACTGGCACGACCTCGACGACCTCGTCCCAGAACACGTCGGAGTGGGCGAGCGCTGCGAGCGCCTTGGAGTCGGTGGCATCCGCGATGCGGGCCAGGCGCTGACGGCTGGAGGCCCGGGGGCGGGACTCGGTGCCGAGCAGGTAGCCGCCGCAGTACTGCTCCCCGAGCGCCTCGGCGAGACCGCGCTGGGTCATGCCGAGCCGGGCGAGCTCGTCGACCACGAGGTCGCGCACCTCGGCAGGGATGGTGTCGACGTTCGGGTTGGCCGTGACGTCAGCGACCGCCGCCATGGCCGCCTCGGCGCAACTGCCGCGCTCGCCCGCCACGCCGATGCGCTCGAGGAAGGTCCGCTGGTGATCCGCGCCGTGGATCCAGAGGCGCCACCGGGGCGAGTTGGGCCCCACGTCGGTGATGCGCGACAACACCCCGAAACGCAGCAGCAGGAGCTGCACGTCGTCGATGAGGCGCCGCCGGGTGGACGTGGCGGTGAGTCGGACGTGGGGTCGGCCACGCAGGGTGCCGACGCCCAGCGAGCCGATCCGGGCGAACAGATGGGCGAGCACGAGCGCGAGCTGCTCGTCGGGCAGCGACCACACCGCCGGCGTCACGCTCCCACCTGCGACCGACTCGGTCGCCAACTGCTCGGGGTCGAAGCCGTCGGGCACCACCAGGTGCTCGGGCGCAGCGATGCGACGCGGCGTGGCGACCCGGCTGCCGACCGACAGCTCATCGAGCCGGCGCCAGCCGTGCACGGTGCGGAAGGGGTGGTTGGCGGTCGCGGTGACCTCTCGGCCCGACGCCAGGCGCAGGCGGAACGCCGGCTTGCGACCGCTCGGGAAGGCGTGCGTCATGGTGGCCGGCACCATCGTCCAGTCGTCGGCGAGGCTCCACACGGGCACGTCGCGCTCGCCGGAGGCGAGCAGCTCGCCCAGCGTCACCTCGGCGCCGGTGTCGGCGCGCAGCACCTTGGTCTCGGCGATCAGGCAGCCGGACTCACGCAGGTCGGCGAGCATCGGACGCTTGTCGGCGCGCAGCTCGAGCTGTCGGGACAGCTGCGACAGCGCCATGACCGGCGTCTCGAGCTCGCGGGCCAGGACCTTGAGGCCACGGCTGATCTCGGCGACCTCGACCTGGCGGCTCTCGGCCGAGCCCCGCCCCGACATGAGCTGCAGGTAGTCGACCACGATCAGCCCGAGCGGCTGGTCCAGCCGGTCCTGGAGCCGCCGGGCCTTGGAACGGATCTCGGTCACGGTCAACGCCGGGTTGTCGTCGATCCACAGCTGCCCCTCGCCGAGGCGGCCCATGGCCTTGGTGATCTTGGTCCAGTCGGCATCGGTCAACCGACCGGTGCGCAGCTTGGTGGCGTCGATGCGCGCCTCGGCGGCGACGAGGCGCTGGGTGAGCTCGAGGTGGCCCATCTCCAACGAGAAGAACAGCACCGGTCGCTGCTCACGAACCGCCGCGTGCGACGCGATCCCGAGAGAAAATGCCGTCTTGCCCATAGCCGGCCTGGCACCCACGACGATGAGCGCGCCGGGCTGCAGGCCCGCCAGCTGCGTGTCCAGGTCGGTGTAGCCGGTGGGCGTGCCGGTGATGGCATCGCCGCGCTCGTAGAGCATCTCCAGGTTCTCGAGGCTGCGGTCGAGCAGCGGCGCCAACGGCGCCATCGAGTCGGCGTTGCGGCGCTGCGCGACCGCGAACATCATCGACTCGGCCGAGTCGATGGTCTTCTCGATGTCGTCCAGCGGCGAGTAGCCCAGCTCGGCGACGTCGTTGGCCGTCGTGATGAGCTTCCGGAGGAGCGACTTCTCCTCGACGATCTTGGCGTAGTGCAGCGCGTTGGTGATGGCCGGCGTGCGGGCCTGCAGCGTCACCAGCGTGGCCGGTCCCCCGACCGACTCGAGCACACCTGCCTGGTCCAGCTCGTCGGCGACGGTGACCGGGTCGACGCCCTGGCCCGAGCCGTAGAGCGCCTGGACGGCGTCGAAGATGTGGCGGTGGGCGGGGCGGTAGAAGTCCTCGGCGGTGACCACGCCGGTGACGGCCGAGATGGCCTGCTCGCTCAGGAGCATCGCCCCGAGCAGCGACTCCTCGGCGTCGATGCTGTGCGGGGGCACGCGCAGGCGCGGCGGTTCACCGTTGCGGGACGAGTGATCGGACATCGGCAGTCATCCTCCACTGCACGGGCTGTGCATCGATAGGGGAACAACCATGGGGATCTTCCTGGGGAAGGCTGTGGAGAACGGGGGATGAGCTGGGCACAACTGTGGACGACGGGTGTGACAGCGACGCCGACGGCAGCACCACCCGGGCCCGGACGCGCCGACGCCGCCGCCGAGCAGTGCTCGACGGCGGCGTCGGTCAACGCAGCGGTGCGTCGACGGATCAGTCCGCGACGACCTCGATGGTGATCGGGAACTGCACGTCCGCGTGGAGGCGGGCGGTCACCATGTGGGTGCCCAGCTCCTTGATGTGCTCCTCGAGCTGCAGGTCCTTGCGGTCCAGCTCGATGCCCGTCTGCTCCTGCACGGCGGCGACGATCTCGGTCTCGGAGACCGAGCCGAAGAGCCGGCCGGCGTCGGACGCGCGCACCGCGATGGTGATGGTCTTGGGGACCAGCACCGTGGCGATCTGCTCACCCGACTCGCGGTCGCGAGCGTCCTTGATGTCGCGGGAGCGACGCATGGCCTCGGCCTGCTGCTGGGCGCCTTCGGTGGCCGCCATGGCCAAGCCACGGGGCTCGAGGAAGTTGCGCACGTAGCCCTTGGAGACCTCGACGATGTCGCCGCGCTTGCCCAGCCCGGACACGTCGTCGCGGAGGATGACCTTGACCGCGCTCACTGCTCACCTCCGGTGCTCTCGGCGCCGACCGTCTCCACCGTGCCCTCGTCGAGGCCGGTGAACTCCGCAGCTGCCTCGGCGGGTGCCTCGGCGGCGTCGTCACGCTCGGGGCGGTCACGACGGTCGCGACGATCGTCGCCGTCGCGGTCGCCACGGCGACCGCCGCGCTGGGTGGTGACGCGGTTGGCGTAGGGGATCAGCGCCATCTCGCGAGCGTTCTTGATCGCCCGAGCGATCTCACGCTGCTGCTGCACGTCGTTGCCGGTCACCCGGCGGGCACGCACCTTGGCCCGGTCGGACACGAACCTGCGCAGCAGGTTGACGTCCTTCCAGTCGACGTACTCGACGTTCTCGCTGTTGAGGATGGAGATCTTCTTCTTGAACTTCCGACCTGCATCCTTGCCCTTGCCCTTCGGGCCTCGCTTCATCTGGGGCTTCGCCATCAGAACGGCTCCTCATCGTCGTTGTACCCGGCGGCGGGGGGCTCGACCGGGGGCGGGGCGGAGTCGAACCCGCCACCACTGCCGCCATCGCGGCGCTCGTTGCGGGTGACCTGGGCGGTCGCCCATCGCAGGCTGGGGCCGATCTCGTCGGCGACGACCTCGACCTTGGACCGCTTCTCTCCGTTGTCGGTCTCCCAGGACCGCTGGTCGAGTCGACCCGACACCATCACGCGGCTGCCCTTGGTGAGCGACTCGGCGACGTTCTCGGCCAGCTCTCGCCAGCACACGATGTCGAAGAAGGAGACCTGCTCCTCCCACTCGTTGGTCTGCTGGTTGCGCCAGCGTCGGTTGACCGCGAGGCCGAAGTTCGCCACGGCTGCACCCGACGGGGTGAAGCGCAGCTCGGGGTCGCGGGTGATGTTGCCGATCAGTTCGACGGTGTTGCCGTTGGCCATGGTGGTCCTCCTGGCGTCAGCCGGCCGGGCTCAGCAGGCCACGGCGGGTGGCCTCGGAGTCCGGCAGGCGGATGATCTTGTGGCGGACGACCTCGTCCGCGAGCCGGAGGTACCGGTCGACCTCGTCGAGGTTGGCGGCCTGGGTCACGATCTCGAGGACCGTGTAGACGCCTTCGCTCTTGTGGTTGATCTGGTAGGCGAAGCGACGCCGTCCCCAGTTGTCGACCGTCGGCACGGTGCCGCCGTCGGCCTCGACCATCTCGACCACCTTGGCCGCGACGGCCTTGTTGGTGGCGTCATCGACGTCCATGTCGACGATGATCATCAGTTCGTACACGCGAGTGACCACGTGGTGTACCTCCCTCTGGACCTCGGCGTGAGCCGTCAGGGTCCTGCGACCTGCAGGACAGGGTGTTGGATTCGGCCACCCCCGGGAGGGCGACCGGTCGAGTGTAGTCGGAGGGTGGGGCTCACCCGCCAGACGGCACCGTCAGGGTCCACCGCCCATCCTGGTCGGACGGTGTGACAACGAGGACCTCAGCCGGCGTCCGCGCCGTAGAGCGACAGGGCCTCGGACTGCTCGGCGCTCAGGTGGTAGCTCTCCGCTGCGCTGGGGAACGCCCCGGTGCGCACGTCGTCGGCGAAGGCCGTCATGGCCGCCACTGCGTCGTCCTTGAGCGAGGCGTAGCGCCGAACGAACTTGGGCGAGACGCGGTCTTCGATGCCCAGCAGGTCGTGGAAGACCAGCACCTGGCCGTCGCAGCGACTCCCGGCGCCGATGCCGATGGTCGGCACGTCGAGCGCGTCGGTCACCATGCCGGCGACCTCGTCGGGCACGCCCTCGAGCACGATCGCGAAGCACCCCGCGTGCTGCAGGGCCTTGGCATCGGCAACCAGCTGCAGCGCCGCCTCGGACTCCCGGGCCTGGACCTTGAAGCCGCCCATGGCGTGCATCGACTGGGGGGTGAGGCCCAGGTGGCCCATCACGGGGATCTCGGCGTCGACGAGCGCTTCGATCATCGGCACGCGCTTGCGGCCGCCCTCGAGCTTCACGCACTGCGCACCGGCGCGGATCAGGGTCGCGGCGTTGCGCACGGTCTCGGCGACCGAGACGTGGTAGCTGAGCCACGGCAGGTCGCCGACGATCAGCGACGCCGGCTTGGCCCTGGCCACTGCTGCGGTGTGGTGCGCCAGGTCCTCGACGGTCACCTGCAGCGTGTCGTCGTAGCCGAGCACCACCATGGCCACCGAGTCGCCCACCAGGATCATGTCGACCCCGGCCTCGTCCGCGATGCGAGCGCCGGGCGCGTCGTACGCGGTGACCATGACGAGGGGATCCTCGCCGTCACGGACCTTGCGTCGAGTCACGGTCGGGACCGTCATCCGGGTACGTGCAGCCATGGCTGGCCTCCTTGTCGGGTCCAGCGCCCTGTGGCTGCCGGCCGTCTCCGCGAACTGTACGACAGCGCGGGGCGGATGCCAAGCGATCGGTGGTGCTGCGCCGGAAGTCGCTGGTCGCCGCCCGGACCGTGGCCGTACGGTCGCCGACATGGCGACGCGGGTCATGACGGTCACGTTCCGTCGTCGAGGTCGTGGCTGCTCGTGGAGCGCCGTCCGTCCGCCGCGCTCGATCGTGCCCGGTCCGACGATGGCGGCCGGAGCCGATCTGCCCCACGACCTGTACACGTTCGTGATCGAGGACGCGCTCGGTCTGGAGCACGGCTTCTGGGGGTGCATCGCAGCGGGTGCCACCTTCAGGACGCTCGGTCGCAAGCAGACCCCTCGGGGCAAGGCGGTCATCGCCCGTCACCTCCACGAGCTCGACGACGCCGAGGAGAAGGTCAACGACATCTACTTCGCGTGGCGCGACGGCGCCCCGACACCGCTCGACGAGGTGCTCGACGCAGCGCTGGCCCGCTGGCGCGAGGTGCCCGACGGCGGGGAGCTCGTCGTCGAGTGGCCGTTGGAGCGACGAGCCCCTCGACGCGCCACCCGAGGTCCCCGCTAGGCCCCCGGCACCGCCGGCGCCGCCGTGGTGGGCGGTGCAGCGGTGGTCGGCGGCGCAGCCGTCGTGGGTGGCGCGGTGGTGGCGGGCGCCTGGCTGGTCGTCGTCGATCGCGGCGTCGTGGTCGTCGAGCCGTCGGTCGCCGTGGTGGAGGTGGTCGAGCGCTGCTGGCCCGGCGAGGTCGTCGTGGTGCGCTGGCCCGACAGCGACTGGTTCACCAGCCGCTCGCCCGCGTCGGTGGGAGGGAACTCGCACTCCTCGTCCTCGGCGGTCGCCTCGGACATGAAGTCGGCCCAGATCTGCGCGGGCCAGGTGCCGCCGGAGACCTCTTCGCCCCGGTACTCCTCCATCGCCTGCGGCTGCTCGTAGCCCATCCACACCGCAGCGGTGAGCTCGCAGGTGTACCCGGCGAACCAGGCGTCCTTGGAGTCGGTGGTGGTGCCCGTCTTGCCGGCGGCGGTCACCCCGATGTTGGCCCCCTGGCCGGTGCCCTTGATCAACACGCCCGACAGCACCGAGTTGACCGTGTCGGCCACCTCGGGGGCGATCACCTGCTTGCCTTCGACATCGGTCCCGGCGTCGAAGAGCACCTCTCCGTCGGAGCTCTCGACGCGACGGATCACGTAGGGGTCGATGTGCACACCGCGGTCCGCGAACGTCGAGTACGCCGAGGCCATGTCGAGCACCGAGACCTCACCGGTGCCGAGCACCAGGGAGTAGTCGTCGCGCAGCTCGGCACTCACCCCGAGCCGGTTGGCCATCTCGGCGAGCTTCTGGGGCGTCACCAGGTTCACGATCCCTGCGTAGACCGTGTTGGACGACTTCCAGGTCGCCTCCTCGACGGTGAGCACACCCTGGTCGGCCTTGTTGAAGTTGCGCGGTGACCAGAGCTTGCCGGGCTCGGTGAACACGCCCGGGAACTGCGTCGTGGGCGGCGAGCGGAACAGCGAGTCGGTCGAGTAGCCCTCTTCGATGAACGCAGCGAGGGCGAACGGCTTGAACGTCGACCCGGGCTGACGACCGGAGCCGCCGCCGTCCTTGCCCAGCGCCAGGTTGACCTTGTTGTTGGCGAAGTCGGTGCCGCCGACCATGGCGCGCACCTGCCCCTCGGCGTCGATCGCCACGAGCGACCCCACGGGCCCGTCGGGTCGGTTCAGGTTGCTGGTGACCGCGTCGTAGGCCTGGGCCTGCATCTCGGGGTCGTAGGTCGTGTACACCCGCAGGCCCTGGGTCTCGGCCCCGGCGCCGAAGCGCTCACGGAGCTGTCGGCGCACCAGGTCGATCCAGTACTCGGCGCCGTCCTCGGCGTGGCGCACCTCACCCAGGTCGCTGGTGTCGGTCGCCCGGGGCAGGATCGTCATGGTCTGCGGCGCGCCGCTGGGCGACACGGGCTCCCAGACCCACGGCACCTCGGACGCGGCGTCGGCCTGCTCCTGGGTGATGTAGCCCTCGGACACCATGCCGGCGAGCACCGTGTCGCGGCGGCGCGAGGCCTCCTCGGGGTCACGGGTCGCGTCGGCACGCTCGGGGGCCCGGATGACCCCCGCCAGGTACGCCGCCTGGTGCAGCTGCAGGTTCTCGACCCCGATGCCGAAGTACTCGCGGCTCGCCGCCTCGACGCCGTACGCACCGCGTCCGAAGTAGATCTCGTTCAGGTACCGGGTGAGGATGTCGCGCTTGTCGAGCTCGCCCTCGAGCTTGACCGCAAGGACCGCTTCCTTGAGCTTGCGCTCGAGCGATCGCTCCGAGGTCAGGTACGTGAGCTTCACGTACTGCTGGGTGATGGTGGAGCCGCCCTGCTGGGACTGGCTGTCGCCCAGGACCGATTGGTAGAAGGCGCGGCCGATGCCGATCGGGTCGATGCCGCTGTGGTCGAAGAACTTGCGGTCCTCGGCGGAGAGCACCGCCTGGACCAGCACCGGGGGCAGGTCCTCGTAGTCGACGTTGACCCGCTCCTCGGACGCCGACAGCCGGGCCATCGAGGTGTTGAAGTCGCACTCGCCGTCGGGCACGTCGATGTCGCACACGAAGGTGGTCTCGATCGAGCGCTTGGCGGGCGGCAGGTCGATCGTGTTGAGCGCCATCCAGACGCCACCGATCGCGACCACACCCAGCACCAGCAGCACGTAGGCGACGCGACGGAGCCGCCAGAGGAAGCTGCGTCGTCGTTCGGCCATCGAAACAGTCTGTCCCGGTTCGACCCGCGACGTCACAGCGAGCTGAGCGCCCGGTCAGCCGACCGCGCCGCGGCTCAGGCCCCGCGGGTGCGGCCCACGAGCGGCGCGACCTGCAGCAGGTGGTTCCAGCGACAGGACGTGCAGACCTCGACGGTGTAGCAGCGCCGATCGCCACGATCGGTGGCGAGCTTGGCCAGCTCGGCCCTGCTGGCCACGGGCCGACCGCCCGGTGGGAGCCGCGGTCCGAAGACGAAGCGCACGATGCGCAGCGTGGGCTCCGAGCACACGGGGCACGGCACGGTCGAGCCGGACGAGCAGTTGAGCGCGATGCGCATCAGCTCGCTCTGCGCGTCGCAGACGTCCTCGATCGACAGCTCGCCGGCCCGGTAGCGGTGCAGCAGCTGTCGCCGCGCGAAGCGGTAGTCGATGCTCCCCGGGGAGGCACCGGGGCGGCCGGCGGACTCGGGCTGCAGGAACGGCACGGTCGCTCACGATACCGGCGGGGCCCCGTCGAACGTGGCCGCCACCGGGGTCCACGATCCGTCGGCGCGCGTCGGTCAGACTTCGCTCGATGTCCGAGCACGTCTCCCCCCTCCGTGGTCCTCGACGCCATCCCTCCGCCGGCAACCTGTCGCTGCGGCCCGCACTGGTGCGCGACGGCATGGCCCCGATCCAGCTGCCGCCGGCGAGCTACCCGCACGGCGCCGAGCCGCCGCACGACGTCGTGCAGTTCGGCCCGGACCTCGACGACCAGCAGCTGCAGAAGCTCATCGCCGCGGTCGGCCCGATGGAGGGCCGCCGGGTCCTGGACCTCGGGTGCGGCGCGGGGGCGGCCTCGGTGTGCATCGCCCGCCGCGGTGCTCGAGTGATCGCCGTGGAGTCGTCGACCGCCCGGCTGACCCAGGCTCGACGCGCCGCGGACGTGGCCGGGGTGAAGGTCGAGTTCCACCACAGCGACCTGGCCGACCTGGCGTTCCTGCGAGCCGACTCGATCGAGCTGGTGGTGGCGGTCTACTCGTTGGCGGGTGTGCAGGACCTCGGCCGGGTGTTCCGCCAGCTGCACCGCATCATGCGACCGGACGCAGCCCTGGTCATGTCGCTGCCGCACCCGATGGCGATGATGCTCGAGGCCGATCCGGACGACCAGCAGACCCCCTACCTGACGCGGACCGCCTGGAGCGACCAGGCGATCACCTGGCGCTCCGGCGGCGACGAGGGCGTCACGCACGTGCACCAGATCGGCGACGTGGTGACCACCCTGCTGCGCGCCAACTTCCGCGTGGACGCCATCCTCGAGCCGCCGGCGGTCGAGGGTCGCGCGAGCCTGCACAGCTCACCGCTGCGCGAGTGGGTGCCCTCGACGCTGGTGCTGCGGGCCCGCAAGGAAGGCACCTGACCCGAGGGGCAGGAGGCACCTGAACTGAGGGCGGGAGGCGCCGGAGCGACAGCTCGGGCGCCTCAGGCCTCGGCGGAGCGCACCACCACGACGGGGCAGACGGCGTGGTTCACCACGTAGGTGGTGACCGAGCCCATGAGCAGGCCCAGGAAGCCACCGTGCCCGCGGGCGCCCACGACCAGCAGGTCGGCATCGGCGGAGAGCCGGATCAGCTGCTCGCCGGCGTGGCCCTCGAGCGCCTCGGTCACCACGTCGACACCATCGAGCACGCCGTCCTCGCGGATCGTGTCGATGGCGGCGCCCAGCATGGTGTTGGACGCTGCGGCCAGGTCCGACGGATCCGGCGCGGCGACCTCGTAGCCGGTGCTCATGATCGGGGTGGCGAACGACGCCACCACCTTCAAGGTGGCGTTGCGCAGGCGCGCCTCCTCGGCCGCCCAGCGCAACGCGTCGACCGAGTGCTCCGAACCGTCCACTCCCACCACGATCTGTGCCATCGCTGTCCTCCTGTTGTCGTTCCGTGCCTGTTGAAGTTGCGGGCTCTTCGACGCTGCGTGCCCGTGACGACCGGCGTCGTGCTGCGGATCTCAGTCTCCCGCGGCGGCATCGTGCACCGCAGCGGACTCGGGCTGCTGCGCCCACCAGCGGTCGAGCGCGTCGAGGGCGTCGTCGTGCGACATCGGCCCCTCGTCCAGACGGACCTCGAGCAGGTGCGCGAGCGCCCGGCCCACGATCGGACCCGGCGGGACCCCCAGGTGCGCCATCACCGCGGCGCCGTCCAGGTCCGGCCGGATCGAGGCCAGCTCCTCGGCCTCCTGCAGCTGCGCGATGCGCACCTCGAGGTCGTCGATGCGCCGCTCCAGCGCTTCGGCCTTGCGCTTGTTGCGCGTCGTGCAGTCCGAGCGGGTCAACGCGAGCAGGTCGGTGAGCAACGGGCCGGCGTCGCGCACGAACCGCCGCACGGCCGAGTCGCTCCAGCCCATCTCGTAGGTGTGGAACCGCAGGTGCAGGTACACCAGCCGGCTGACGTCGGCGACCATCTCGTTGCTGAACCGCAGCGCGCGCATGCGGTCCTTGGTCATGCGCGCGCCGACCACCTCGTGGTGGTGGAACGACACCCCGTGGGACCCGATCGAGCGCGTCTTGGGCTTGGCGACGTCGTGGAAGAGCGCGGACAGCCGCACCACCAGCCGCGGCGGTGACTGGCGGACGACGGCGATCGTGTGGGCCAGCACGTCCTTGTGACGGTGGATCGGATCCTGCTCCAGGCGCATGGCGGGCAGCTCGGGCAGGAACACGTCGGCCAGCCCGGTGTCGTGCAGGAACCACAGCCCGGCGCTCGGATCCGGCACGACGATCAGCTTGCACAGCTCCTCGCGGATGCGCTCGGCGGAGACGATCTCCAGACGTTCCGACATGGCCCGCACCGATGCGAGCAGCTCCGGGGTGGGTGTCAGGTCGAACGACGCGATGAAGCGAGCGGCGCGCATCATCCGCAGCGGGTCGTCGGAGAACGACACCTCGGGGTCGACCGGGGTGCGCAGCACCTTCGCCATCAGGTCGGCCAGGCCACCGAAGGGATCGATCAGGGTCGGCTGTGCTGCGGTGACCTCGAGCGCCATGGCGTTCACGGTGAAGTCGCGGCGCGACAGGTCCGCGTCGATCTCGGTGGCGAAGCGCACCGTCGGCTTGCGGCTGTCCGGCTCGTAGACCTCGGCGCGGTGGGTGGTGATCTCGTAGTCCTGGCCGTCGATGGTCGCGCCGATGGTGCCGAAGCGCTCCCCCTGGGTCCACAGCGCGGAGGCCAGGGGCCGGACGATCGCCTTGATCTGCTCCGGGGTGGCGTCGGTGGTCAGGTCCAGGTCGTTGCGCTCCCCCACCGGACGGTCCGCGAGCAGGTCCCGCACGATGCCGCCGACCAGGAACAGACGATGCCCCGCGTCGGCGAACCGGTCGGCCACTGGGGCCACCGGCTCGAGCACGCCGCGAGCACGATCGGGGATCACGGATCGAGGTTACCGGTCGAACTGACGGCGCAGTTCCGCCACGCGGTCCACGACGACCGAGCCGGGCCCACCGGCGCTGGGCGGCTCGGGGTGGACCCGCTCGCCGAGCAGCGCGCCCACCGTCGCCGCGGTCGAATCCGCGATGGCCTGCAGGTCGTAGCCGCCCTCGAGGAACACGAGCCGCCGTCCCGGCTCGACCAGCTGCAGCAGGTCGGCGGTGATGTCGGAGAAGTCGCCCGACGTGAGCGCCAGGTCGGTGAGCGGGTCGCGGCGGTGGCCGTCGAAGCCTGCGGAGAGCACCAGCCAGGTCGCCCCGAAGCGCTCCGCGAACGGGGCGATGATCTCCTCGATCGACCGGCGGTAGTGCTCCCCGGTCGCGTCGGGCGGCATCGGCAGGTTGAGCGTGCTGCCCTCGCCCTCGCCGCTGCCCGTCTCGTCCGCGCGACCGGTCCCGGGGTACAGCGGATGCTGGTGCCAGGACACGTAGGCCACGTCGCCACGCTCGTAGAAGATGTCCTGGGTGCCGTTGCCATGGTGCGCGTCGACGTCGACGACCAGCACCCGCTCGCCCTGCGCCGCCAGGGCCGCGGCGGCGACCGCGGCGTTGTTGAACACGCAGAACCCCATGGCCCGCGTCGCGGTCGCGTGGTGACCGGGTGGGCGCACCGCCAGGAACGCCGCGTCGGCCTCGCCCGCGGCCAGCCTCGCCGCGGCGTCCACGCCCGAACCGGCCGCGAGGCGTGCCACCGACGCCGACTCGGCCGAGAGCACCGTGTCCGCGTCGAGGTGTCCGCCACCTGCCTCGCAGAACCGGTCGATGCTCGAGACGTACACCTGCGGGTGCACCAGTTGCAGCTCGTCGTCGGTCGCCGGACGGGGGTCGATCCGGGTGAGGCCCTCGAGCAGGTCGTGGCTGGCCAGGCCGGACACCACCGCCGGCAGGCGGGCCGCGCGCTCGGGGTGGTGCGGTCCGGTGTCGTGGTGCTCGAAACGCTCGTCCGCGTACAACAGGACCGCCATGGACGCAGCGTAGGGCGCTCGGACCGCGGCACCGCAGCGTGCCCTATCCTCACGTGGTGGTCGGGGTCGTCGGGCCGAGCACGACCGTCGCGCAGCGCCGCTCCCGACCCGCTGGTGCAGGAGACCCGGACGACGGAATGAAGACGCGTCAGACCCTGATCCTCGGCAACGAGCGCTTCCGCGTCGGTCCGTGGCACGCGGACCCGCACATCGCCTACCTGTCGTTGACCCCCGACGTGCCCCGCCCGACCCCGGCCGGGCTGCAGCGCTGCCTGCAACGCCTCGGCCACGAGGGCTACTCCTCGATCATCACCGCCGCGCTGCACCCCGAGGAGGCCATGGCCTTCCTCCACGTGGGCTTCGCCGAGTACGACCGGCTGCGCGTGCTCAGCCACTCCCTGCAGGACCTCGACCCGCCCCGGCGCCGGCCCGACCCCGCCGTGCGGCTGCGCAGAGCACGCGCCGGTGACCACGGCGCCGCGCTGGCCGTCGACGCCCGAGCGTTCCCGCCGTTCTGGCGTCTCGACGCCGACGGGCTCCACGAGGCGATCCACGCGACGCCCAAGGCTCGGTTCCGCGTCGCGGTGCGCGACGGCCGGCTGGTCGGCTACGCCGTCACGGGACGCGCGGGCACCCAGGGCTTCCTCCAACGCCTGGCCACCGACCCCGACCACGCCGGCGCCGGCATCGGTTCGCAGCTGGTGCTCGACGCGCTCGAGTGGTCACGGCGCCGACGGGTACGGCGAGTGCTGGTGAACACCCAGGAGGGCAACGAGCGCGCGCTCGCGCTCTACCGACGCCTGGGCTTCGTGCCGACCCCCACCGACCTGGTCGTGCTGACACGGCCGATCCCGTGATCCGAGCCGCGCTCCGGCGCGTGGCGTGGGCCCTCGCCGCGCTCGCCGTGCTGGGCTCCGCGACGGCCTCACCCGTGTCGTCCGCGGCTGCGGGCTCGGCCCGGGATCCGGATCCGGTGCTGACGATCGCGTCGGTCAGCCCGTGGGTCGAGGCCGACGGCGAGTTCCAGGTGCGCTTCGACCCGAGCACCACGGTGCCTCCCGATGCGCAGCTGACGATCACCATCCACCAGCCGCTCGACGATGACGAGGAGCTGCGCAGCGCGGTGCAGGACGTCATCGACGGCGGCTCGTCGGGCCGCGTGCTGCAGACGCCGGTCACTGTGGCGCTCTCGACGCTGGGCGACCCGGCGACGGGCGCGTCGCTCAGCATCCCGATCCGATCCGGTCGCGGCGAGCGCGACCGCGTGCTGCTGCCCAACCCCGGTGTGCATCCCGTCGATCTGGTCCTGACCAGCCCCGATGGACCCGAGCTGTGGAGCCAGACGGTGTTCCTCAACCGCCTGCCCGAGGGCGTGACCCTCGATGGTCAGGACGCCGAGGACGAGGACGCTCCCGATCCGGTGCGCGTCACGATGGTCCTGCCGGTCGAGTCACCACCGGCGGTCGGCATCGACGGCGAGGCGACCTTCGCCCTCGAGGACCGCTCCCGTCTGGTCTCGGTCGCCTCGCTGCTCGGGGCCGTACCCGATGCGCCCCTGACGCTGTCGGTGCGCCCCAACACCCTCGACGGCCTGGCGCGCTCGACCGAGCCCTGGGCCGCGGACCTGCTCGAGGAGCTGAGCGCCGACACCGGCGACGACGTGGTCGTGCAGCGACCGTACGCGTCGGTCGACACCGGGGCGCTCGTGGCATCGGGGGTGCCGGGCGAGCTGGAGCGCCAGATCGTCATCGGCGCGGGCACGGTCGCCGGGCGTCTCGGCCGCTCGGCGTCGTCGACGACCTGGACCGGCGACGACACCGTGACCGACGAGGTGCTCGGACTGCTGGCCGGCACGGGGGTCCGCTCGCTGCTCGTACCCGTCGAACAGCTGCAACTGCCCGACGGCGTCAGCGAGAGCCAGGCGATGACGGCTCCCGTCGCGCTCCCCGGAGGCGACGGGATGCAGGCCCTGGCCTACGACTCGGTCATCTCCCAGCGCCTCGCCGACGGCTCCACGGACCCCGCCGTGCGGGCCCACCAGAGCGTGTCGCTGATGATGGCCGCATGGTTCGACGCCGCAGCGTCGTCGTCGCCCGAGCAGCTGGCCACCGCCATCCTGCTGGCGCCGAGCACCGAGGCGTCCGTGCTGGCCTCGCTCAGCGCCACGCTGCTCAGCGGCGGACCCCTCGTGGCCGACCCGGCAGCCGGACCCCTGCCCGACGCCGCCGCGCCCGCCGACCAGCCGGCGGCACGGCTGGTGCCGCGCACCACGCCCGATCTGCGCGTCGCGGTCGCGGCGACCAACGAGACCCGTCGCCAGATCTCCGCCTACCGCTCGATGACGGGCAACGCGGATCCCGACACCGTGCTGTGGGACGAGCTGACCAACGAGAGCATGGCCTCCACGCTGGATGCAGGCGAGCGGGCGAGCCTGCACGCAGCGGTCCGCAGCGCGATCGCCGAGCGTGTCGGCAGGATCGAACCTCCGCCGTCGCGTCGTGTGCTGCTCACCAGCGACGACACCGACATCCCGTTGCGGTTCCGCAACGACCTGCCCTACGAGGTGCGCCTGCTCATGCGAGCACGTTCCCCGCGCCTGCAGATCGACCAGCCGGCGACGGAGATCGTGCTGCAGCCGGGCCCGAACGTCATCGACCTCCCGGTGACCGTGCAGGCGCCCGGCGAGTCGCTGCTGCGCATCGAGCTGAGCTCTCCCGACGGTGGGATCTCCCTGCCCGGACCGGACGTCCCGGTGCGTTCGACGGCCATCTCCGGGGTCGGTGCCGCGCTGTCGATCGTGTCGATCCTGTTCCTGGTGGGTTGGTGGTTCCGCACCCGGCGACGGCACCGGCGCGAGCGGGCCCGCGACACGGGCTCGCACCCTGCGGTCGACGCCCCGGGTGAGCCCGTCGCGGCCGATAGGTTGGTCGAAGGTGGCTGACCCACGACCCGGATCCCCTTCGACGAGCGCCGACGACGCCGAGGTGACGCGGCTCGACGTCGCTCCCGTCAGCGGGCTGGCCGATTCGACGTTGTGCGACCGCTACCACCTGGAGCGCCTGATCGGCTCGGGTGGCATGGCGCAGGTGTGGGAGGCGACGGACCTGGTGCTCGGTCGTCGGGTCGCGGTCAAGGTGCTGCATCCGCACCTGGCCGTCGACGACGCCCTGGTGGCCCGCTTCCGCCAGGAGGCGGTGGCGGCGGCACGTCTGAGCCATCCCGGGATCGTCGGTGTCTACGACACCTGCTCCGACGGCGCGAACGAAGCGATCGTGATGGAGCTGCTCGACGCCTCGACCCTGCGTCAGCACCTGGACGAGCACGGACCGCTCGACGCGGAGACCACGGTCCGCATCGCCCTTCGCCTGCTCGACGCGCTGGAGGCTGCGCACCGGGCCGGGCTCGTGCACCGCGACGTCAAGCCGTCCAACATCCTGCTGTGCCGTGACGGCCGGGTGAAGATCGCCGACTTCGGGATCGCCAAGGCCGACGACCAGACCGAGCTCACCCAGGAGGGCACGCTGGTCGGCACTGCCACCTACCTGGCCCCCGAGCAGCTGCTGGGCGGCGAGGTGGACGGTCGCACCGACCTCTACTCGCTGGGCATCGTGCTCTACGAGTGCCTCACCGGTCGCGTGCCGTTCCGGGGCGAGACCGGCGCCGCAGTGGCGTTGGCCCGCCTGCACACGGACCCGGTCGACCCGCGACGCGTGCGCGCCGACGTGCCCGTGCGCCTGTCGGTGCCGATCATGCGCGTGCTCGCCCGCGACCCCGACGACCGCTACGACGACGCGGCGGACCTCCGCGCGGCACTGCTCGACACGGGCATGCCGCCCGTCGCCGCCCCCGCGCAGCCTGCGCCCGTGCTCGACGAGGAGCTCGACGAGCACGGCGAGTCCTTCGCCCGCTCCGAGCGCGGATGGCTGGTGCCGGCGTTGTTCATCCTGCTGATCGCGACGGCCATCACCGTGGCGGGGTTGCTGCTGCGCGAGACCGGGATCGGCGCCGACGACCCGCCCGCGACCACCTCGAGCACCGTCGCACCTGCGGCGGCGGCGGTGCCCCTGCGCGAGGCGATCCCCTTCGACCCCCAGGGTCGGGGCGAGCCGGGCGAGAACGACCAGCTCGCCCCGAACGCCATCGACGACGACCCTGCGTCGGCCTGGCGGACCGAGTCGTACGACACGGCCGACTTCTTCGGCTCCAAGACCGGCGTCGGCCTGGGCCTGGTGGTCGCGCAGCCGACGCGGGCGCAGACGCTCACGATCGACGGCTCCACCAACGGTTGGGGCGGACGGCTCTTCGTGCTGGGTGCCGACCAGGTCGGCGACGGTCTGGACGAGGTCGATCCCGAGGCGCTCGAGCCGGACGCGGTGCTCGAGGACGTCCGTGGACCGGTCACGGTCGAGCTCGGCGGTCGAGAGCTGGCCGAGGGCGACGTGCTGTTGATCTGGATCACCAACCTGGGCGAGCCCCAGGACGGCGGCCGACACCGGGTCGAGATCACGCAGGCGACCCTGCAGGGGCGCTCGACGGGCGGATGACTCCTCCCCCACGTTGGTCGGCGGCGACCGAGGACCACGAGCTGGTCGACGCCGCGCAGCGCGGTGATCGAGCGGCGCTCGAGGTCCTGCTGCGTCGCCACCACGACCGGATCCTGGTGCTGTGCCGTCGGATGTGCCGCGACCGCGGCGACGCCGACGACGCGGCACAGGACGCGCTCGTTGCGATCGTGCGAGGCCTGCCGCGCTTCGACGGCACTGCGTCGTTCAGCACGTGGTCGTACCGGGTCGCCACGAACGCCTGCCTCGATCAGCTGCGTCGGCGTGGCCGCCGGCCGGTGCCCGCCGAGGAAGTGGATGCCATCGGTGGCGCTGCGGTCCTCGACCGACGGCCCGCCACGCCGGACCCCGCCGACGCCGCCGTGTCGGCGGAGCAACGAGGGACGCTGCAGCGTGCGCTCGACCAGCTGCCCGACGAGTTCCGGCTGCCCGTGGTGCTGCGCGACGTCGCCGACCTCGACTACGCCGAGATCGGCGAGCGCCTCGGCCTGGCTCCCGGCACGGTGCGCTCCCGCATCGCGCGGGGACGGGCCAAGCTCGCCGCGATGCTCGAGCTCGAGCACCCCGGCCACGACGACGACCCGTCGATCGGGAACCCAACGCCGCCGACGGACGTCTCAGCACAGGACGCACCATGACCGACCCGACGAACCCCCTCCACGACCAGGGACCCGACGACCGGGAGGACCCGGCCGACACCGAGCTGTCCGCCGACGCCGAGGCCCGCCTGCGCGCACGACTGCGTGACGAGCCGGTCGACGACGACGACCTGGCACGCGAGCGTCGCATACGCGCGGCGCTCGAAGCCTTCGCGCCGGAGGCCTCCTCGACGCAGGGGCCGGTTCCCACACCGCGGCGACGCTCGGGGCGGGTGGTGCTCGTCGCTGCAGCGGTCCTGGCGGTCGTCGGCATCGGCGGGCTGTTCGTCGTGAGCGTCACGCGCTCCGGCGGCGAGGACAGCGCATCGATGGAGTCGGCCGACAGCGCCGTCACCACCGACGCCGCCGAGGATCGCTCGCCCGCGATGGAGGCTCCGGAGTCCTCTCCGTCGAACACGTCGGCCGACGAGTTCGGCGACGGGTCCGGCGATGCCGCGGGGTCGGCGGCGCCGACCAGCACTGCGCCGCTCGATCGCTCCTTGGCCTCGACCGACTCGGTCCCGGACCTGGGACAGCACGACGACGTGCAGGACCTGCTGGACGCGCTGCGCAACGGCGCCGACGTCGGGGTCGACACCGCCCGCAGCAACGATCCGGCGGTGCTGCCGTGCGTGGCCCAGCAGCGGGCTGCGGGTGTCGTCGTGCGAGGGGTCGCCATGATGGGCACGGAGCTCGTCGTCGTCATCGACGCCCCGTCGGGACCGCAGCTGCTCGATCCGCGGACCTGCGCACCACGCTGAGGCGCGCCCAGCACGATCGAGCTGCACGACGTCGCGCCGTGGGCGTCCCGCACTGCATCGCGATGGTCGCCGTGCGGCGGGTCGGCGACCTAGGCTCAGCGCTCATGACCGACAGCAGCGGCGGCGCCGACGCAGCGACTCCGGACCCAGTGCTGTCCCCCGGGCCGACACCGGCCGCCCGGGTCGAGCCAGGATCGAGCCAGGACTGGACCGACCAGGTCACGGGGCTGATCGTCGACAACGTCGACAAGGTCCGCACCAAGACCACGGGTCCCATCCTCGAGGTCTCACGCGGCTCGGTGCACGCGGTGGTGGCGATCTCGCTGCTGCTGCCCGTCGCCGTGCTGTTCCTGGTGCTGACGGTGCGAGTGCTGACCTACTTCGTGTTCCGAGAGGTCTGGATCACCTACACCGTGCTCGGGATGCTCTTCACGCTCGTCGGTGTTGTCCTGTGGTCACGTCGCCATTCCGGCAGCACGATCACCTGACCCCCCAATTCCTGAACCTAGTTCAGAGTTCTTTGGCCGTCCCGAGCGGCTCACCTGCGAGGAGACCATGTCCGACCCAGCGAACCACGCCCCTGCCGTGCGCAACGTGGTGATCATCGGTTCCGGTCCTGCCGGACTGACCGCAGCCATCTACACCGCCCGAGCGAACCTCGAGCCGCTGATGATCGAGGGTGAGCCCTCCTCCACCAGCGACCAGCCAGGCGGACAGCTGATGCTCACCACCGAGGTCGAGAACTTCCCCGGCTTCCCCGACGGCGTCATGGGCCCCGAGCTCATGGCCAACTTCCGGACCCAGGCGGAGCGGTTCGGCACCGAGATCCACACCGCCAAGGTGTCCAAGGTCGACTTCTCCGAGCGACCCTTCAAGATCTGGGTCGGCGACACCGACGCGCCTCCCACCCATCTGGCGCGTTCGGTGATCGTCTCGACCGGTGCCCGTTCGCTCATGCTCGGACTCGAGGCCGAGCGACGTCTGCTCGGTCACGGCCTGTCGACGTGTGCCACCTGCGACGGCTTCTTCTTCCGCGACCAGGACATCGCCGTGATCGGCGGGGGTGACTCCGCGCTCGAGGAGGCCATCTTCCTGGCGCGGTTCGGCAGGACGGTCACGATCATCCACCGCCGCGACACGCTGCGCGCCTCCAAGATCATGCAGGACCGAGCGATGGAGCACGACAAGATCTCCTTCCTGTGGAACACGGTGGTCGAGGACATCGTCGGTGAGCAGTCGGTCGAGGCGCTGCAGCTGCGCAACGTCGACACGGGCGAGGTCACGACACGACCATTCAGCGGGGTGTTCGTGGCCATCGGGCACAAGCCCAACACCGACCTGTTCGCCGGGCAGCTCGACCTCAAGGAGAACGGCTACCTGCTGACCCAGGACGGCACCTCCCGCACCAACGTCGAGGGAGTGTTCGCCGCTGGCGACGTCCAGGACGACTGGTACCGCCAGGCCATCACGGCAGCCGGCAGCGGCTGCATGGCCGCGATCGACGCCGAGCGTTGGCTCGAGGAGCAGGGCCACTGAGCCACGACGCCGCCGCGGGTGGCGACGGAATGGCGGGTGTGGCGAGCGGGTTCCCGCTGCGTCCGCACCCCGGACACCGCAAGGAAAGGACGGTCCCATGTCGGGTTCCATCAGCCAGCTGAGCGAGGCGACGTTCGCCGAAGAGGTCAACAGCGCCGCCGAGCCCGTGCTCGTCGACTTCTGGGCCGAGTGGTGCGGGCCGTGCAAGACCATCGCCCCCGTGCTCGAGGAGCTGGCCGGCGAGCAGGCGGGCAAGCTGCGCATCGCCAAGGTCGACGTCGACGAGAACCAGGGCCTCGCACGCCAGTACGGGGTCCAGAGCATCCCGACGATGATCGTGTTCAAGGACGGGGTGGAAGTGCACCGCCTCGTCGGTGCCCGCGGCAAGGCCCAGCTGCTCGAGGACCTCAGCACCTACCTGTGAGCTGACCTCCGCCCGGGCGCCGCGCCCGGGCGGAGCATCATCTGGCACGTCCCGCCCCGCCCGTGCCACGGTGGGAGCGTCCGAAACGCTCGCCGACCAGGAGACCGTCATCGCACTCGCGTCGCTGCCGCTTCGATCCGGTTCCTCAGGGGACGACGTCGCCGACCTCCAGCGGAGGTTGCGCGCGGCCGGCTACCCCGTCGAGCGGATCGACGGCGAATTCGACGCCGCCACCCGCGACGCGCTGGCAGCCTTCCAGGCCGCCGTCGGGCTCGACGCCGACGGCGAGTGCGATGCCCACACCTGGTCGGCGCTGGTCGAGGCCGGCTTCACCCTCGGCACCCGCTTGCTGTGCCTCCGCTCCCCCATGATGCGTGGCGACGACGTCTCCGAGCTGCAGCTCCGCCTCGGCGCGCTCGGCTTCGACGCCGGCAGGGTCGACGGGATCTTCGGGCCCATGACGCAGTCCGCGGTCGGTGACTTCCAGCGCAACGCCGGCCTCGTGAGCGACGAGGTCTGCGGCCCCGAGACGATCGCCTGCCTCCGTCGGCTCGAGGGTCGCGGCGGCACGGCGCCCGTCACCGGTGTGCGCGAACGTGAGCGTCTCCGCCGTCGCGCCGGCACCGGCACCCGGCTGCGGGTCGCCATCGGCTCGGTCGGCGAGCCACACCCGGTGACCAACTCCCTCGCTGCGGAGCTCCAGTCCGCCGGTCAGTCCACGTTGCTGCTGGTCGCCGACTGGTCGGACCAGGCGGTCTCGACCAATGCGTTCGAGGCCGACGTCTACCTCGGCCTGGTCGTCGCCGACGATCCGCTCGTCGAGACCGCGTACTTCTCGGTGCCTGGCTACGAGTCGAGTGGCGGACGTCACTTGGCCCAGCTCATCCTGCGGGAGCTGCCTGCGGCGCCCGGGTGGGCGATCGGAGTCGCGGCCGGCAAGCGCCTGCCGATCCTGCGCGAGACGCGGCCTCCGGCCGTCGTGGTGAAGCTCGGCGACGAGGCCATGTTGAGCACCAACCAGGACCTGGTCGTGGCCTCGCTGATCCGGGCACTGGACGCCTGGGCCGCCGAGCCCTGCGGCGACTGAGTCGACGCATCACCGGCTCGGACCGCGGGCTGGTTCGACCTCGAGTGCTGCTGGAGCCTTCACCTGAGGTGTGGGTTAACCACAGAGTTGCACACAGCCTGTGGATAAGCCCTCCGATGACACCATGGGTGCCGGCGAGCGATGTCCCGGGTGGTGCTCAGCTCACTCGATGATGAGCCGGTAGATCCGCTCCAGGTCCTCGAGGTTGGCGAAGTCGATCGTCACCTTGCCGCGCTTGGCGGTCATGGCGATCGACACGCGGGTGTCGAGGCGGCTGGCGAGCAGCTCCTCCAGCTCGAGCAGTCCCGGGGGACGGAGCTTGCGCTCCGGGTCGGGGGGGCTCTGCTCGGCAGCGGGCTCGTCGTCGATCGTTCCGGGCTCCGGCGCTGCGCCGAGCCCGGCCTCCAGGTCCAGTCGCTCCTTGACCAGTCGTTCCAGGTCTCGGACGCTGAGCGCATCCGCCACCGCCTTGCGGGCGAGCATCTCCTGGTACGAGCGATCGGGGTGCGCGAGCAACGCCTTGGCGTGGCCCGCCGAGATCAACCCTTCGCCGACCAACTTCTGCACCGCGGGTGGGAGCTGGAAGAGCCGCAGCTGGTTGGCGACCGCGGAACGGCTCTTGCCCACGCGCTTGGCCACCTGGTCCTGGGTCAGACCGAAGTCCTCGATGAGCTGCTGGTAGGCAGCGGCCTCCTCGAGCGCGTTGAGGTCCTGGCGGTGCAGGTTCTCCACCAGCGCCTGCTCGAGCGAGGAGACGTCGTCGGTGGGGCGCACGACTGCGGGGATCGTCGCCAGTCCCGCCCGTTTGGCTGCTCGCCAACGCCGTTCGCCGGCGATCAGCTCGTACGATCCGTCGTCCTTGGCCCTGACCAGGACCGGCTGCAGCACGCCGAGCTCACGCACGGAGTCGGTCAGCCCCTCCAACGTCTCCTCGTCGAACATCCGACGAGGCTGGAGCGGGTTCGGCTGCACCGTCCCGATCGGCAACTCCTGGAGACCTCCTCCCGACACCTCGTCGCCGGTCTCTGCTGCGGGGATCAGCGCCGTCAGGCCCCGACCGAGTCCACCCTTACGAGCCACCGCTCACCTCCCGTGCCAGTTCCCGGTACGCCACGGCGCCCCGGGAGCTCGGATCGAACGTCGTGATCGGCTTGCCGAACGACGGGGCCTCCGACAATCGGATGTTGCGAGGGATCACGTTGCGACAGACGGTGGTGCCGAAGTGCGCACGGACCTCGGTCGCCACCTGCTCGCCGAGTCGAGTACGAGCGTCGTACATCACCAGGACGATCGCGGAGATCTCCAGCTGGGCGTTCAGGTTGCGCTGGACCAGATCGACGTTCCGGGTCAGCTGCCCGAGCCCCTCGAGCGCGTAGTACTCGCACTGGATCGGCACGAGGACCTCGCTCGCCGCGACGAGGGCGTTCACCGTGAGCAGGCCCAGCGAGGGTGGGCAGTCGATGAGGACGTAGTCGTAGTCGTCGATGACCTCGTCGAGCGCCCGCTTGAGCTTGCTCTCCCGGCTGAAAGCAGGGACGAGCTCGATCTCCGCGCCCGCCAGATCCAGGCTCGCCGGAGCGACGAACAGCCCCTTCACCTCGGTCGGCTCGATGCACTCGTCCAACGACACGTCGTTGAGGAGCACGTCGTACATGGTGTACTCGAGCGTGCGGGGGTTGATGCCGAGGCCCGTGGTGGCGTTGCCCTGCGGATCCAGGTCGACGACCAGCACCCGGTAGTCCAACTCCGCCAACGAAGCGCCGAGGTTGACCGTCGTCGTGGTCTTGCCGACGCCGCCCTTCTGGTTCGCGATCGCGATGATGCGGGGGAGCGGCCGCACCACGTCCGACGGCGGGACCGAGGGATCGGGGCTGGACGCGGGCGGATCCTCGATCGACGGGATGGTCCCGACGGGGTCGTCGGCCGGCGAGTCGGCCGGTGCGCTGGGAGGCAGCTCGTCGTCCTGGCCCATCGAGGTCGTCGGCGGAGCCGGGGGTGCCGCCGGCGAGCTCGGCGAGGGCGGCGAGGGCGGCGACAGGGCAGCGTCCGGCGATCCCGACGCCTCGGGCTCCACGCTGGCGCCCTCATCGTCACTGCTGCTCGGCGCGGCAGCTGAGGGCGAGAGCGCGTCGGAGCCCAGGGGAGAGGGCGTCGATTCAGTCGGGGTCGACGAGAGGTGGTCCGCTCCGGATGCCGGCGTGCTCATGCCGACGCCGGCCGACGGTGATCCGAGGTCCGCAGCGCCGGACGACGCATCGGTGACGGGATCTTGCCCTGACTCGCCGGAAGGTTGGACGTCAGTCATCCATGCTCCCAGGAACGTGCACACGCCGAGGTGGCGTCGGCCAATCCTTCCCTGCGCGGCCCCCGGGGTCAAGCATTGTCCGCGGCACCATCTCGACCATCCGTGTTCCACGTGGAACATCCCCGTACGTCCAGCATGCCGACGCCGGTGCGGAACCGCTCGCTGTCAAGCGGATCGACCGTGGCGCCGCCGCCACTCGCCAAGCAGCCCGCGGGCTGATCAGCTCGCCCGGGCACGTCTCGGGCGGGCGTGCGTCAGGGCATCATCGATCGGCAGGCATCGCTCCAGTCGCACCGACACCGGTGGGCCCGGGCCAACCTTCACGGCAGTCGTCGGTTCGGTCCAGTCAGAACAGCGGGCGCTTGTCCGGGACGCCGGTGCGACGCGGGTAGCGCTCGGCGAGCGCCTCGGTGGAGTGCAGCGTCTGGATCGTGGTGGTGCCGTCCTGCATCCGTTCCCCCGCGGTCAGACCCAACCTCGCCAGTCCTTCGGCGGGCCAGCGCTGGCGGTCCAGCTCCGGCGGCTCGCTGACCAGAAGCTGTCCGCCGGGGGACCGCAAGAAGCCCGCTGCACACTCGGCCGTCACTGCCGGTGGGCCGAAGCTCCGTGTCACCACGACCGGGAACGCGCCTCGCAGATCGGCTCGCCGCGCCAACTCTTCGGCTCGACCGCACTCCACGGTGACCCGCTCCTCGAGACCCAGCGTCGCCACCGCCCACTCGAGGAACTGGCATCGGCGGGCCATGGCATCCAACAGGACTGCCTCGCGCTCGGGCAGCAGCAGCGCCAGCACCAGCCCGGGCACGCCGCCGCCGGAGCCCAGATCCAGGAACCGGTCCGAGGTCACGCCCTCCATCGCCGTGAGGAAGCCCCGAGCATGTTCCACGTGGAACATGACCTCGCCTGGCCCGAGGAAGCCGCGTCGCTGGCTCTCGAGGAGCACGCGCTCGAGCGCGGCGGTGGCGTCGGGTGCGTGGGCGCCGTCAGCCAGAGCTCCGTCAGAGGAGCGGCGAGCACCGTGGCGAGGAACAGCACTGTCGGGAACAGCACTGTCGGGAGCAGCCGAACCGTCGGAAGAGAGGGCACCGTCGGAACGGTCAGCGCTGTCGGACACACCGTGAGTCTCCCACGGTCAAGCCTCGGACGCGACACGGGCACCCCGGAGGGTGCCCGTGTCATCGTCTGGAGGTTCTGCCGGTCTTGCCGGCGAGCCGCTCAGGCCTTGCGCAGCACCACCCGGCGACGGGGATCCTCGCCCTCAGAGGCTGACGCGACACCGTCGATCTCGGCGGCGACGTCGTGGACCTGCTTGCGATCCACCGAGGACATCACTTCGAACACCACTTCGACGTCCTCGTCCAGGACCTGGCGACCGGCCTCGTTCACGAACGTGGTGAGCGAGTCACGGCGGCGGCGGCGGATGTGCTCCACATCGACGACGACCTTGGCGTACTCCCGGCCGGCGGCCTGGCGCTGCAGGGCGTTGCGGGCGATCTCCTGCACGGCGTCCAGCGTCGCCAGGCGAGGACCCACCAGCAGACCGAGCTGCTCACCCGACAGGTTCACCGTCAGCTCGTTGTCCTCCAACGTGGACGATGCCGTCGCGGAGAGGCCGAACGAGGCGGCGAGTTCGGTGAGGAAGTCCTCCAACACCTTGATCTGCTCATCGGCGTCCATGATCTCCCTCGGTGTGTCCGACGCGGCACGGGAAGTTCCCGCACCACCCTGTCGACGGCGGCCGCCGTTGGACGGAGGTGCCGGGCTGGCGGCCGCCGTGTCGGCGTCGCTGGTTGCCGACGCCGCCGGTGCGGACGCTGCCGCCTTGCCGCTGCTCGAACGGTCGCTGCCGCCGTTCGCCGGACCGTCAGATCCGTCGGTCTTCTTGCCGCGCCGACGACGCTCCGTCTTCGGCGGCGGCGTCAGCGGCACGACGCGCGCCCGCACTCGAGCCGTTCCACGAGTCCGCCCGAAGAGACCGCTCTTCGGCTCCTCGACCAGCTCGAACTCTGCTTCCTTCGCGTCGACGCCGAGCTGGTCCAACGCCAGCTCCTTGGCCTCTTCGACGGTCTTCCCGGTTGTCTCCACCCATTCCACGGCGTTCTCACTTGTCCTTCGATGTCTGGGGACCACGACGCTTCTCGCCAGAGCGGCGGGCGTTCACGGGAGCCGTCTTGGCTGAGCTCGGCGCGGTCCCTGCCGCCGTGCTCTGTCCCGAGGTCTTCTTGTGCGCAGCCTGGCTCTTGGCGCTCTTGCCGGGCGTCGAGGGCTTCACGGCCTTGGCGGTCGCCCCGTTGCTGGAGCCGTTCTTGGAGCCGTTCTTGGAGCCGTTCTTCGACGACGATCCGGTGCCGACGCTCTTCGCCTTCTTCGACGCCGCCTTCTCGGTGGCCGAGGCTTCGATCGCCTCGTCCTCCTGGTGCTCCTTCCGGTACACGCTGCGAGTGATGTAGGCGTTGGTACCGATGCGACAGAAGTTCTGCGTGCACCAGTAAAGCGCGAGGCCAGCAGGGAACCCGTAGGAGAAGATCGGCAGGAAGAACGGCATGAACTTCATGATCATCTGCTGCTGCGGATTGACGTTGCCCGAGGTGTTGCGGGCCTGCAGCTGACGGTTCTGGTACAAGCCGGTGGCCAGCATGATGCCGAGGAGCGCCAGGTAGGGGAGTGCGATCAGGAACCCCTTGGCCATGGCCTGGGCTGCCGACAGCGACAGGTCCATGCCCAAGAAGTTCATGTCGTTCGTGCTGCTGAGCGCCTTGTACAGGTCGGTGCCCGGGTTCAGGTGGGCCGGCGTGAACAGCTGGTTCGTGAAGATCCACGGCGTCGTCGCCTCACCGAGCTGCGTCTGTGCGACGATCTGGCCCGCACCCGACCCGAGTCCGCCCGGTCGGACCGTGAGGCCGCGTAGGAGCTGGTACATGATGATGAACACCGGCATCTGGGCGAGCAGTGGCAGGCAGCCGCCCAGCGGGTTGATCTGGTTCTCGCGGTAGAACGCCATCAGCTCCTGGTTGAGCTTCTCGCGGTCGTCCTTGTACTTCTCCTGGAGGCGCTTCATCTCGGGCTGCAGCCGCTGCATCTGCAACATGGAGCGCGTGCTCTTCACCGTCAGTGGCGTGATCAGCGCCATGACCAGCACGGTCAGCATCATGATCGACAGACCAAAGCCGAGCGTGGGCCGAAGCCCTTCCGGAATGATCGTGTAGAAGAAGTTCAGCACCGATGCGAGCGCATCGAAGAACTGTTCGAACATCAGGGAACCTTCTGGTCGGGACGGGGGTCCGTCGCTGGGGGAGCAGCGTCATGGGTGTTCCACGTGGAACGGGGCGGGACAGGGTCGTAGCCCTCGCCGCCCCAGGGGTGGCAGCGGCTCAACCGGCGGACGCTGAGCCAGCTCCCGCGCACTGCGCCGTGCTCTTGGAGCGCCTCACTCGCGTACGTCGAGCAGCTCGGGACGAACCGACACGGCGACGGCCGACCCTCACGGGCCAGCTGGTACCACCGCACGAGCGCCAGGAGCGGCCGAGCGGCGCCTCTGGCGGACCCGCGCCCAGCGTCCGGGGCCTCCGGGTGCTCGTGGGCGCAGGGTGGCTGCATGTCAGGCTCCGCTCGTGCGACGCGCGTCGAGCCGCTCGAGGGCGGTCACCAGATGACCACTCAGAGTGGCGCTGGTGCTGCCGGCGGCCTCCGGGGCGACGATCACCAGATACGACCCTGGAAGGAGCAGGCCCCGCTCGGCTGCGGTGTTCGACAGGACCCGGAGCTGCCGACGAAGGCGGTTCCGAACGACTGCGCCGCCCACTCTGCGTGAGATCGCGTACGCGACAGCGGGGCGGTCGACGCCGTCCCGAGGGAGACGGACCACCTGGAGCGGGCCGCTGCGAGCTCGCTCCCGAGCACCGCGGAAGCTGCGGAAGGTCGCACGCTCACCGATCCGATCGATCGATCGAGTCAGCGCGATCAGGCCGACAGACGCTGGCGGCCCTTGCGGCGGCGGGCCTTGATGATGGCCTGGCCGGCGCGGTCCGACATGCGGTGCCGAAAACCGTGCTTGCGGGAACGGCGGCGGGCCTTGGGCTGGTAGGTGCGCTTCACGAAGGACTCCGTGCGGTCGGGGTGCGAGGTGACGGGACGCTCGTCCCGCCCGGATCCTCGGTCACCGAGGGGGATCACCTGGGGCAGGCGCCAGTGGTGCACCGGACGCCTCGGTGGCGTGCCCGCCAGGCGGACGAACGCGGAGACATGCCCCGGGAGGACCCGGACCTGACGAGGTTAGAGCCTGCGACGCCGCAGCGCCAAGCGCGCCAAGCGCGCTGGCCATGATCGTCCTTCACCCGGCCCCGGCTGATGAGACGCCCGTCACACTGCCATTTGCGCCAGCACGGCCCGCTGACTACGTTGCGGCTCTCGCCAGACAGCGACCTCGGGTTGTCCACAGATGTGGACGCACCTGTGGACATGTGGTCGTAGGAGGACGGCGCCCGTGGCAGCCGACGGAGCACAGGTCTGGAGCGACACCGCAGAGGTCCTGGCCCAACAGGTCAGCGACACCGTGTGGAGCTCGACCTTCCAGGACGTCCGCGGCACCGACCTCTCCGACTCCGTCCTGACCTTGTCGGTCCCCAGCCAACTGGTGCGCCAACGCATCGAGCAGCGCTATCTGGGACTGATGGAAGCGGCGCTCACCGACGCCGGCCACGGGGACCTCTCCCTCGTCGTCGAGGTCGAGATCGACGACCTGCGCCCGGAGCCCGAGGTCGGCAACATCGAGCCCAGCGCTGCACCGGGGCGCACTGCCGTCGGCCTCGACACGCCACCCGTGGGCCGCGACGACTCGCCACCCGGCACGCGTCGCTACAGCTTCGAGTCGTTCGTCATCGGCCCCTCCAACCGCTTCGCGCACGCGGCGGCGCTCTCGGTCGCCGAGACACCGGCCCGGAGCTACAACCCGCTGTTCGTCTACGGCGGCGCCGGGCTCGGCAAGACGCACCTGCTGCAGGCGATCTCGCACTACGTGCGCGAGAACTACCCCACCTACCGGGTGCGCTACATCTCCACCGAGACGCTGCTGAACGAGTTCGTCGACGCCATCCGCAAGAACGCCCAACCCGAGTTCAAGCGGCGCTACCGCGAGATCGACGTGCTGCTCGTCGACGACATCCAGTTCATGGAGGGCAAGGAGCAGCTCCAGGAGGAGTTCTTCTACACCTTCAACTCGCTGCACGAGGCGCAGCGACAGATCGTGCTGTCGTCGGACCGCCCACCTGACGCGATCGCCACGCTCGAGGATCGGCTCCGCAGCCGATTCAAGATGGGCCTGATCACCGACATCCAGCCGCCCGACTTCGAGACCCGCCTCGCGATCCTGCGCAAGAAGGGCGAGCACTCCGGCACCCGGGTGCCACCCGACGTGCTGGAGTTCATCGCGGCCAACATCACCTACAACATCCGCGAGCTCGAGGGAGCGCTCATCCGCGTCAGCGCCTACGCAGCGCTCAACAACACGGACCTGACCGTCGACCTCGCCGGCGAGATCCTCGCCGACTCGATCAGCTCGACGAAGCCCCGTCAGATCACCGCAGGGTTCATCATCGAGCGGACCGCGGAGATGTTCCACCTCGACGTGGAGCAGCTGAAGGGCAAGAGCCGCACCCGCGACCTGGTCCACGCTCGACAGGTCGGCATGTACGTGTGCCGCGAGCTGACCGATCTGTCGTACCCCCAGATCGGCAAGGAGTTCGGCGGCCGGGACCACACCACGGTCATCCACGCCTACGACAAGATCTCCAACCTCATGCAGGAACGTCGCAAGACCTACGAGGACGTCACGTCCTTGATCCAGCAGATCCTCTCCGGAGGATGACGCCCCGTGGTGCGAGCACATGTGGACGAACACCCTCCGGACGGGGGATGAGAGGTGGGTCGCGACCGCGATGGGAGCGGGATCGCGCTGTGGGCGCGCACCTCTCGCGCGACCCGTCGTGCACAGACACGCGTGGAATTCCAGCCGTGTGCAGTGGACGACGCTCGAGCGGTGTGGACGACCCGGCGGCGCCAGTGCTGGGCTGCGCTAGGTTTCCCACAATCCACAGGCCCAACTACTACTGCTGCTGTGTGATCAACCCGACCGGCTCCAGTCGTGGGGAAAGCGAGATCTCGTGAAGTTCCGTTGTGAGCGTGACGTCCTGGTGGACGCCCTGGCGACCGCGCAACGCGCCACGTCCACTCGCGCCACCCTGCCGGTGCTGTCCGGTCTGCGGCTCTCGTTGTCGGGCAACCAGCTGCGCCTCACCGGCAGCGACCTCGACCTGACGATCACCACCGAGATCCTCGTCAACGGCGACACCGACGGCGTCGCCGTCCTGCCCGCCAAGTTCGCGGTCGACATCGTGCGTTCGCTCGAGGGCGGCGCCATCGAGATCGAGACCGACGGCGAGGACGCCCGCATCAGCGGCGGCCGCTCGAACTTCCGTCTGCACACGATCCCCGCGGACGAGTTCCCCAACCTGATCGATCCTGCCGGCGAGCAGGTCGTGCTGCAGTCCGCCGATCTGGCCGAGGGGCTCAAGCAGGTCGTGCGTGCCGCGTCGACCGATGAGTCCCGACCGATCCTCACCGGCGTGCTGCTGGCGGCCGAGGGCCAAGGCCTGCGCATGGTGTCGACCGACTCGTACCGCCTGGCGGTGCGCGACCTGCCCGGCACGACCGCGCTGGCCGAGGGCCAGACGGTGCTGGTGCCCTCACGGGCACTGAACGAGCTGGCCCGAGCGCTGCACGACGACACCGACGTGACCCTCGTGCTCGGCGAGCGCGACGCCTCGTTCGCGGTGGGTGAGCTGCACCTGACCACACGCCTGATCGAGGGCGAGTTCCCGAACTACCGCGGCCTCATCCCCTCGTCGCAGCCGAACCGACTGCACGTCGACCGCCAGGCACTGCTCGACGCGGTGCGCCGAGTGCGCCTCATGGCCCGAGAGAACAGCCCGGTCCGCCTGACCATGAGCCAGGGGCTGCTCGAGCTGCGAGCCGTCACCCTCGACGTCGGCGAGGCGTCGGAGCAGCTCGACGCCGAGTACGACGGCGACGAGCTGACGGTCGCGTTCAACCCCGAGTACCTGGTCGACGGCCTCGAAGTCACCCCGGGGGAGCAGGTCTCGCTCGAGACCGTCGATTCGCTGAAGCCCGCGCTGATCCGCCCGATCGGCAGCGAGGACTTCCTCTACCTGTTGATGCCCGTCCGGGTCTCCTGAGCACGGGCCGCCGGCCCTGCGGGTGACGCGTGCACGTCGAGCACCTCTGGCTGAAGGACTTCCGCTCCTACCCGTCGGTCGACCTCGAGCTGACCTCGGGTGTGTGCGCGGTGCTCGGTCCGAACGGCGTGGGCAAGAGCAACCTGCTCGAGGCGATCGGGTACCTGGCGCTGCTGGAGTCGTTCCGCGGTGCGCCCACCGAGGCGCTGGTGCGCGCCGGGACACCGTCCGCGGTCGTGCGTGGAGCGGTGCGCAGCGACGAGCGTGAGCAGCTCATCGAAGCGGAGTTGGTGCCCTCGGGGCGCAACCGGATCCTGGTGAACCGCCAGCGCCTGACCCGATCGCGAGACCTGCTCGGCGCGGTGCGGGTCACCGTGTTCTCGCCCGACGACCTGTCATTGCTCAAGGGCGGTCCCGGACTGCGCCGCACCTACCTGGACCAGCTGCTGGTGTCGCTCGATCCGCGCAACGATGCGCTGCGCTCGGAGCTCGAGCGAGCGCTGCGTCAGCGCAACGCCCTGCTCAAGCAGACCAGGGGTCGCCTCGACGAGGCTGCCGAGCTGACCCTCGAGGTGTGGGACGCGAAGGTCGTCGCTGCGGGCGAGGAGCTGGCACAGCGTCGTGCCGACCTGGTCGCGCGCATCGAGCCGGTGGTGGCGGGTGCCTACGGCGAGGTCGCCGGCGCACCAGAGCCGATCACGCTGCGCTACGAGGCGCCGTGGCGAGAGGTGGGTCTGGCGGCCGCGTTGCGCGCAGCTCGTCCCGACGAGCTGCGTCGTGGAGTCACCCTGGTCGGGCCGCACCGCGACGACCTCGTGGTGGCCCTCAACGGGATGCCGGCGCGGACCCACGCCTCCCAGGGCGAGCAGCGCTCGCTGGCGCTCGCCCTGCGGCTCGCGTCGCATCGTCTGGTCCACGAGGTGGTCGGCACGCCGCCGGTGCTGCTGCTCGACGACGTGTTCTCCGAGCTCGATCCCGAGCGGTCCGCCGCCCTGCTGGGCTCGCTGCCGCCCGGACAGACGTTCCTGTCGACCGCGGCCGGCCTTCCCGATGACGTCGACGTCGACCAGGTCGTCACCGTCGCCCCGGGCGAGTTGCACTCGAGCTGAGCCGGTGGCCCCGGGGCCGCTGTCGGGACCGCCCGGTAGTGTCGGCCCGTGACCTGGGAGCCGCTGCCCGACCGCGAAGGACCGCTGCGCGACCTCGGCAGCGTGCTGGGCCGGCTGCACACCACCATGGGCCTGGCCAGGCCCGACACCGTGCAGGTGCTGCAGCGCCACTGGACGTCGCTGCTCGGCGCCGAGCTCGCGCCGCGGGTCCGTCTCGACGCCGTGCGCGGGAGCGAGCTCATGGTGTCGGTGGACGATCCGGCGGTCGCCGAGCACCTGCGGTGGAGCGCTCGTGACCTGTGCGCCGCGGTCAACGCTGTGTGCGACGGCGAGGTGGTCGACGAGCTCACGGTCAAGGTGCGCCGTCGAGGGGTCTGAGCGCCGACGGGTCCGGGGCGTCGCGCCCGGTGCAGCGGCTCAGGAGGGGGGTGTGCAGGTGGTACGATCGTGCGCCGACGTGGCCCCGGGGGAGCCCCGTGATCCACAGGTTGTCCACATCCGCTGGGGATGCCTGGAGATCCAGCTGTTCGAGGGCGCGTCGGCCCGTGAATCCGTGTCCGGAGGCATCGCTTGACCGCTGAACCCACCACGTACGACGCCGATGCCATCCAGGTGCTCGAAGGCCTCGAGGCCGTGCGCAAGCGCCCTGGCATGTACATCGGCTCGACGGGCCCCGCGGGTCTTCACCACATGGTCTACGAGGTGGTCGACAACTCCGTCGACGAGGCCATGGCGGGCCACGCCACCACGATCGAGGTCGCGCTCCTGGCCGACGGGGGCTGCGAGGTCCGCGACGACGGTCGTGGCATCCCGGTCGGCACCTCCACCCAGTACCCCGACCTGACCGCGGCCGAGGTCGTGCTCACGGTGCTGCACGCGGGCGGGAAGTTCGGCGGCAGCGGCTACAAGGTCTCGGGTGGCCTTCACGGCGTGGGCATCTCGGTGGTGAACGCCCTGTCCTCGCGCGTCGAGGTCGAGATCGACCGCGACGGCGAGCGCCACGCCATGGCCTTCCGCGACGGCGGCGAGCTGATCGAGCGGCTCCACGTCATCGGCGACTCGCCGCTCGGGCCCGATGGCGAGCCCCGGACCGGCACGACGGTGCGCTTCTGGCCGGACCCGACCATCTTCGACGAGATCTCGTTCCGCGCCGCCACGCTCACCGAGCGCTTCCAGATGATGGCGTTCCTCAACGCCGGGTTGCAGATCTCCTTCGTCGACCAGCGCTCCGAGTCCGCCGAGGAGATCGTCTACCGCTACGACGGCGGCATCCGCGACTTCGTGCGTCACGTCAACGCCGCCAAGGAGGCGCTGTTCAGCGACGTCGGGTACTTCCGCCAGAGCGAGGAGAGCGAGGACTCCTCGATGGAGGTCGAGGTCGCGTTCCAGTGGAACACCGGCTACAACGCCGACGGCCTGCACAGCTTCGCCAACGGCATCTCCACCATCGAAGGCGGCATGCACGAAGAGGGCTTCAAGAAGTCCCTCACCAACACGGTCAACCGCTACGCACGTGAGCACCAGTTCCTCAAGGAGAAGGACGGGAACCTCCAGGGCGAGGACATCCGAGAAGGCCTCACGGCGATCATCTCGGTGAAGCTCACCGACCCGCAGTTCGAGGGTCAGACCAAGGCGAAGCTGGGCAACGTGCCGATGCGCTCGCTGGTCGAGCGCGCCACGAACGAGAAGCTGGCCGAGTGGCTCGAGGAGCACCCCTCCGAGGCCAAGCGCATCCTGCAGAAGTCGGTCCAGGCGGCGCGTGCTCGCGAAGCCGCTCGCAACGCCCGCGACGCCACCCGCCGCAAGTCCGCGCTGGACGGAGCGGGGCTGCCCGGCAAGCTCGCCGACTGCTCCTCCAAGGATCCGCGCGAGTCCGAGCTGTACATCGTGGAGGGCAACTCGGCCGGCGGCTCGGCCAAGGACGCTCGCAACCCGGCCACGATGGCGATCCTGCCCATCCGCGGCAAGATCCTCAACGTCGAGCGCGCCCGCCTCGACAAGATGCTCAAGAACACCGAGGTGCAGGCGCTGATCTCGGCGGTCGGCGCCGGTGTCGGCGACGAGTACGACATCGAGAAGATCCGGTACCACAAGGTGATCCTGATGTGCGATGCCGACGTCGACGGCAGCCACATCCGCACCTTGCTGCTGACGTTCTTCTTCCGCCAGATGCGTCCGCTGATCGAGGGCGGGCACGTCTTCATCGCCCAGCCGCCGCTGTACTCGACCGAGGTCGGCCGCAACAAGATCTACCTCAAGGACGACGCCGCGAAGGCGGCGTTCCTGGCGGAGCACCCCAACCACAAGAACGAGTTCCAGCGACTGAAGGGCCTGGGTGAGATGGACGCCGAGGAGCTGTGGGCCACCACCATGGACCCGTCGCAGCGCACCCTCCTGCAGATCTCCGTCGAAGAAGCCGTCATCGCGGACGAGGTGTTCTCGATCCTGATGGGCGACGACGTCGAGAGCCGCAAGCACTTCATCCAGACCAACGCCTCAGACGTCCGGTTCCTCGACATCTGAGCTGCGACCCGAGCCGTAGAGAGCCACCCACATGAGTGACGACCACACCCCCCCGGCACCCGACGAGGGACCCGCCGAGGACGGGGCCGAGCTGTCCACCATCTTCGGCTCGATCGAGCCCATCGAGATCCAACAGGAGATGGAGCAGTCCTTCCTGGACTACGCCATGTCCGTCATCGTCGCCCGTGCGCTGCCCGACGCTCGCGACGGCCTCAAGCCGGTGCACCGACGCATCCTCTGGGCCATGCACGAGGCGGGCCTCCGCCCCGACCGCAACCACAAGAAGTGCGCCACGGTCGTCGGCGACGTGTTGGGCAAGTACCACCCCCACGGCGACCAGTCCGTCTACGACGCGCTGGTGCGCATGGGTCAGGACTTCTCCCTGCGCCATCCCCTCATCGACCCGCACGGCAACTTCGGCTCGCCGTCGGACCCACCCGCCGCCTACCGCTACACCGAGTGCCGCCTGACCGCGCTGGCCATGCACATGTTGGCGGGCATCGACGAGAACACCGTCGACTTCAACGCGAACTTCGATGGCTCCACCGAGGAGCCCGTCGTGCTGCCGGGCCGCTTCCCGAACCTGCTGGTCAACGGCAGCCAGGGCATCGCCGTGGGCATGGCGACCAACATCCCGCCGCACAACCTGGGTGAGGTCATCGACGCGACGATGCACCTGATCGACCACCCTGACGCGACACCCGACGACCTGATGGAGTTCGTCAAGGGTCCCGACTTCCCGACGGGTGCCCAGATCATGGGCCGCGCGGGGCTCATCCAGGCGTTCCGGACCGGGCGTGGTTCGATCAAGCTGCGCGCCAAGGCCGAGATCGAGGAGACCGCGAAGGGCGGCGAGCGCATCGTCGTGACCGAGATCCCGTACCAGACCTCGGTCGAGCAGATCGAGGAGAAGATCGCCGAGCTGGCCAACGCCCGGGTGATCGAGGGCGTGCGCGAGATCCGCAACGAGCGGTCCCGCGGCGAGACCCGCCTGGTCATCGAGCTGAAGAAGGACACCGCCGCCAACGTCCTGTTGAACAACCTCTACAAGCACACACCGCTGCAGGGCTCGTTCGCGGTCAACTTCGTGGCGTTGGTCGACGGTGTGCCCCGCACGCTGAACCTGGCCGAGGCGCTCACCCACTACGTCGCGCACCAGGTCGAGGTCATCACGCGGCGCTCGCAGTTCCGCCTGGACAAGGCCCGGCGCCGAGCCCACATCGTCGAGGGCTTCCTGAAGGCCCTGGACCTGATCGACGAGATCATCGCGGCCATCCGAGGCTCTGCGGATCGCGCTGCGGCGATCCTGGCACTGCAGGAGGAGCGCTTCGCCTTCTCCGAGCTCCAGGCCACCGAGATCGTCGACATGCGCCTGTCGACCCTGACGCGCCTCGGTCGTGAGCGCCTCGAGGAGGAGATGGCGCAGCTGCGGGCCACCATCGAGGAGCTCGAGGCGATCCTGGCCGACGACGCGAAGCTGCGTGGCGTCATCAAGGAGGAGATGTCGGCGATCCGCGAGGAGTTCGCCACGCCGCGACGCACCTCGCTCGAGCACGACGACGGCGACCTGGAGATCGAGGACCTGATCGACGACGAAGAGGTCGTCGTGGTCATGACCGCGCGTGGCTACATCAAGACCGTGCCGGTCGACGCCTTCCGTGCCCAGGGTCGCGGCGGTCGCGGCGTGGCGGGCGCGAAGCTGAAGGACGAGGACTACATCACCGACCTCATCCACACCTCGGCGCACGCGTTCCTGCTGTTCTTCTCCAACCGCGGCAAGGTGTACCGCCTCAAGGCGCACCGCATCCCCCAGCGGGACCGCACCGCCCAGGGCCTGGCGATCGTCAACCTGCTGCGGCTCCAGCCGGACGAGAAGATCCAGACGATCATCGACACGCGCGACTACGAGACGCACCGCTACCTGTTCTTCGTGACCCGCAACGGCGTGGTGAAGAAGACGATGTTCAACGCCTACGACAGCTCCCGCCAGGACGGGCTGATCGCCGTCAGCCTGCGCGACGGCGACGAGCTGGTTCGGGTGATCCCGACCTCCGGGGACGACGACATCCTCCTGGTGTCCGAGGCGGGGCAGGGGATCCGCTTCTCCGAGGACGACGTGCGGCCCATGGGCCGCACCGCGGCCGGCGTGCGCGGCATGAAGCTGCGCGACGGTGACCGCGTGGTCGGCGCCGACGTGGTCGCTGGTGACCTGCACCTGCTCACCGTCACCGACGCGGGCTACGGCAAGCGGACCGACGTCGACGAGTTCACCCGTCAGGGTCGCGGCGGCCAGGGCATCCGCGCCCACCGCCTGCACGCGGATCGCGGGCGGGTCGTCACGGGCTTCCTCGCCGCCGAGACCGACGACGTGCTGTTGATCAACGACGGTGGCGTGATCATCCGCACCGGGGTGGGCAGCATCTCGATCCAGGGTCGATCCGCGACCGGTGTCCGGGTGATGAACCTGGACGGCGAGTCCAAGGTGGCCGCGGTGGCCCGCGTGCTCTCGAGCGAGGACGGCTCCGACGAGGACGGGTCCGAGCCCGTCGACCCGGACGGAGCCGACGATGCATCGACCGCCGAGGGCGCAGGTCCCGACGACGTCGCCGACGAGGACCCCGCAGCGCCGCCATCGTGACCAGCACGGCTCGATGAGCCTGTGGTCGATGGCGATCCTGGCGCTCGCGGTCGTGTCGGCCGTGGCGCTCTCGCGTGCGGGAGCCGTGGCCATCACCTCCGGCCGTGCGCAAGCGGTGGCGGACGTCGCCGCACTTGGTGCGGTGGTGCACGGCGAGTCGGCCGCGGCGCAGATCGCCGCGGCCAACGGGGCGACGGTGCGGTCGCTGGACACGGGCCCCGAGGGGGTGCTCCGGGTCGAGGTGGAGCTGCGCGGGTCGCGGGCGAGCGCTGCGGCGAGCACCCGTCCGCGGTGAGGGGAGCGCCACCGCGAGGTGGGACCGGAAGTAGGATCACGAAGTGACCACGTCCACCCCAGCGGAGCAGAGCGCGGCCGACGTGCCGACCACCGCCACCGCGGTCACCCGTCGCGCGGCGGAGCCGGCGCCGACCGAGGCGCCGACCTCCGGTCGACTCCTGGGCCAGCGTCGTCAGCGGTTCGAGGCTCGCAAGGTGCGCCGTCTCGTGCGCCACGTCGACCCGTGGTCGATGCTCAAGCTGGCGCTGCTGCTGTCGCTGTGCATGTGGCTCATCGTCATGATCGCCTCGGTGATCATGTGGACCGTGGCACGCAACGCCGGCACGATCTCGAGCATCGAGAACTTCGTGAACTCGTCGTTGTCGTTGCAGGACTGGACGCTGGACGGCGACTTCATCTTCCGGCAGTTCGGACTGATCACCCTGCTGCTGGCACTGGGCTTCACCGCGGCCACGGTCGTCGCCTCGCTGGTGTTCAACCTGGTCAGCGACATCATCGGCGGGGTCTGGGTGTCGGTGATCGAGGAGGAGACCGCACGTCCGGTTGCCGAATCGAAACCACCTGGTCGGGTCGGGTAACGTGTCCGACCGCTGCTCGGGGCACCCGCCTCGGGCGATGTAGCGGGGCTATAGCTCAGTTGGTTAGAGCGCACCCCTGATAAGGGTGAGGTCGCTGGTTCGACTCCAGCTAGCCCCACGGATTCCGCTGGCCGGCGCTCGTGCGCCGGCCGCTGCACGTCCGACCGAGATCGACCGACTCCGACCGAAGCCGAGGAGTTCGCCATGCGAGGACTGCGACGGGCGGTGATGGCGGTCCTGCTGGGCGCCCTGGTCGGCGCCGTGCTGCGGGTGCTGGGTGCGGACGTCACCCCGCCGGACCGTGGGGGCTGGCGGGAGCTGTCAGGCCCGGACCTGCGATGAGCGCCTCGGGTCGCATCGCCGTGATCGGCGCCGGCATCGTCGGAGCACGCGTCGCCCGTGAGCTGCTGACGCCGCTCGAGGACGGCAACCGGCCGGGGCTGGGCATGACCGTGCTGACCCGACGGGGGGAGCGTCGCGACCAGCTGGCGCGCTCGTTCGGCTCGGAGGCGTCGGTGCGCCTGGCCGACGACGCCAGGCTGCCCGATCAGGTCGAGGTCGTCGTGGTGGCCACCGCGGCAGGTGAGCAGCTCGACCTCGTGCGCCGCCACGTCGAAGCAGGACGCCATGTGGTGTCCACCTCGGACGATCCCGACGAGGTGACGGCGCTGCTCGAGCTGGACGGCACGGCACGCGCTCACGGGGTGTCGGTGCTGGCCGGTGCCACGATGTCGCCGGGCCTCTCGTGCCTGCTGGTGGCCCACGGCGCAACGCTGCTCGACCGCGTCGACGAGGTGCACGTGGCGCGACACGGTGTCGCCGGGCCGGCGTGCGCACGGCAGCGGTTGCGCGCCCTGCGGGGCACCGCGCTCGACTGGCGTGACGGCGAGTGGGTGCGACGCCCGGGGTTCTCCGGCCGCGAGCTCAACTGGTTCCCCGATCCCATCGGCGGTCGGGACTGCTACCGGGCCGAGCTCGCCGAGCCGCTGCTGCTGCATCCGGCGATGCCCGAGGTGCAGCGCGTGACCGCCCGGCTGGCGGCGAGCCGCCGGGACCGTGCGCTGGCGCCGTTCCCCGTCCTGCTCCCGCCCCCCGTCGAAGGCGGCCTGGGGGCGATCCGCGTCGAGTTGCGAGGTGAGCGGGACGGGGCCAGGACGACCGTGGTCTACGGCGCACTGGATCGACCGGCCATCGCCGCAGGGGCCGTGGCGGCCGTGGCAGCCGTGGAGCTGGCCGCAGGCCACGGACGTCCTGGGGTGTCGGGACTGGCCAGCACGCAGCGGCACCTGGAGCTGCTGGTCGAGTTGGCACGCCGTGGTGTGCGCGCGGCGGTCTTCGAAGGGGCCGCGGGCACGACCGTCCAGCAGGCTGCGGAAAGTGCTCAAGTTCCGCCCGATTCGGCCGAAGATTCTCACGCAGAGTGATATTCGAGACGTCGGTGCCCGCGGAGCGCACCGATGTCCCTTGGCGGGGAGATTTTTCGAAGAAATCGCTCAAGTTCGTCGCGCCCGCGCGCCGATGCCTGTCTGGCCGATGTGCGGCCAGGAGGAGATTCGGTCATGGGTGAGCGCGAGGACACGATGCAGTCGACATCACAGGACACGGTGCAGGACGCCGCGCCGCTGACGCCGGCGGAGATCACGGCGTTGATCGAGGAGCACCTGCCCCTCGTCAACCACGTGGTGTTCCAGGTGGCGGTGCACTTCCCCCGCCACGTCGACCGCGACGAGCTGGCCCGTGCCGGGGCGCTGGGCCTGGTCGAGGCCGCCAAGCGCTACGACGAGGCCCGAGGTGTGCCGTTCAACCGCTTCGCCGCCCAGCGCATCCGTGGGGCGATCATCGACGGCGTGCGGGCTGCGGACTGGGCGCCGCGGTCGGTGCGGGCGCTCGCTCGCCGCCTGGACCAGGTCGAGCAGTCGCTCGCGAACCAGCTCGGCCGTGTGCCGTCGCTCGGCGAGACCGCAGCGGCCCTGGACATCTCCCGCGAGGAGCTGGACCGCCTGCGCGATCGGCTGTTCCGCTCCGTCGTGCTGGCGTTCGACTCCCTGGTGGGGGACTCCGACGACGAGGAGCTCACGCTGGTCGACGTGCTGACCGACGGCAGCGCGGTCGAGCCCTCCGAGGAGCTCGAGAGCCGCGAGCTGCACGCCTACCTGCGTGACGCCGTGTCGCTGCTGCCCGAGCGGCACCGCCTGGTCGTGGTCGGCTACTTCATCGAGGAGCGCACCTCGCAGGACCTGGCGCGCTTCCTCGGTGTGACCGAGTCGCGGGTGTCGCAGATGCGCACCGAGGCCCTCGCCATGCTGCGCCAGGGGATCGAAGCGCAGTACGTGAGCGACGACGAGCGCGTCGAGCCCGAGGGCCTCGTGGCCCGTCGACGGGCCCGCTACGCCGAGGCCATCTCGTCGGCGTCCGGCTGGGACGACCGCATCTCGATGACCCGCACCCAGGAGGGGCCCGCTGCGCTCGACCTGGACCTGCTCGTCGACGCCTGAGCGTCGCGACGGCGGCATCGGGCCGCCCGCCGAGGCTGTGCGAGACTGATTCTCATGGTGCAGCCTCTCGCTCGGGACGAGCGTCTCGTGCGGACGTGGGCCGCAGGGGTCCGATGACGACCGCCGTCGCCGCGATCGATGCCCGCGACGTCGTGCTCGCACACGGGGACCACGTGGCGGTCGCGTCCTCGTCGCTGCGCATCCCGCCCGGGTGCATCGTCGCCTGCATCGGTCCGAACGGCAGCGGCAAGTCGACCCTGCTCGACGCCGTGACGGGGCTGATGAAGGTGCGCTCGGGCACGCTGCGGGTGTTCGGCGAACCGCCCGGTGCGGGCGACGTCGCCTACGTGTTCCAGACCACCGACACCCCCGCGCACCTCCCGCTGACCGTGCGGGAGGTGGTGACGATGGGTCGCTATCGCACCGCAGGCCTGATCGGACGACTGGGCGCCGACGGTCGGGCGGCGGTCGACTCGGCCATGGCACGCACGGGGGTGGCTGACCTGGCCGGTCGTCAGCTGCTCGAGCTGTCGGGCGGACAACGCCAGCGGGTCCTGGTGGCACAGGGCCTGGCGTCGGGGGCGCGGCTGTTGGTGCTCGACGAGCCGATGACCGGCCTCGACGTGGTGTCGCGCCAGCGCATCCTCGAGGTGATGGCCGAGGAGCGCGACGCCGGGCGGACCGTGGTGTTCAGCACCCACGACCTGGCCGAGGCGTCGACCGCGGACCAGATCGTGCTGCTCGCAGGCCGGGTGGTCGCGGCGGGCACGCCCTCGCAGGTGCTGACCGAGGAGCACCTGGTCGAGGCCTATCGCGGCCGGTTGGTGGACGTGGCGGGTGTGCGGCTCATCGACGACCCCCACCACCACGGCTCCCGACAGGACCGCCACGACGGCCACGAGCACTGAACGCGGCCGCGTTCAGGGGGTGCGGTTCAGGGGTGCAGGGTCCTGACCAGCTCCTCGTGGAAGCGGCCGTTGGACGCGATCGCCGAGTAGTGGCCCGACTCGTTGGGGATGTGCTCCGGCTCGCCGTCCCAGGTCGTGATGGTCCCGCCGGCCTCGGGGATGATCACCGTCAGCGCCGCCAGATCCCACCACGCCAGGACGGGATCGGTCATCGCCTCGATGCGTCCCGACGCCACCAGCGCGTAGCCGTAGGCGTCGCCCCAGGTGCGCAGCTCCATGCCGGCATCGCGCACCGCGGCGAAGTGCGCAGGGGTCCACAGCTCGAACGCCGTGCTGGACAGGTAGGCGCCCTTGAGGGTCCCGTGGTCCGACACACGGCACGGCGCGTCGTCGAAGAAGCAGCCGAGGCCACGTCCCGCAGCGACCGTCTCGCCCAGTGCGGGCAGGTTGATCACGCCGACGGCGCCGCCGTGCTCGTCCTCGAGGTAGAGCAGGTTCGAGTAGGTGGCGACGCCGTGCGAGAAGGCCTTGGTGCCGTCGATCGGGTCGATCACCCATCGCCGGCCGGAGGTGCCGGGCTTGTCCGCCTCCTCCTCGCCGACGATGGCGTCGTCGGGGTGCTCCGCTTCGATCAGCTCGCGCAGCAGGCGCTCGGCGGCCCGATCGGCCTGGGTGACGGGGCTGCCGTCGCCCTTGGCGTCGATGGTCAGCTCGGTGTGGTTGAACCAGCCCAGGGTCAGCTCACCCGCGGCGCGGGTCCATGCCACGGCTTGGTCCAGGAGGGTGGGGTCGACTGCGCTCATGGCTGCGAGTCTCCCACGGGGCGGCGACCTGGCCTCACCCGCGACCGGCCGGCCCGGCCACGTCGGCGCCGGTGCTGGCATGATGCGGGGCACGACGATCGACCTGGAGCACCCCGTTGGACCTTGGCACCATCCTGGACCTCGCCGACCACGGCCCCGACGTGTACGTCGGGATCGGACCGCAGTACCCGTGGGGCGGCCTGTACGGCGGCCAGATCGTGGCCCAGGCGCTGCGAGCCGCGGCACGCACCGTCGAGGACCCCGGCCTGCACGTGCACTCGATCCGGGCGTACTTCATCCGCCGCGGCGACCACAACGAGCCCGTGCGCTACGAGGTGGATCGCATCCGCAACGGTCGATCGTTCTGCACCCGACGCGTGGTCGCCCGCCAGGCCGTGGGCGCGATCCTGAACCTCGAGGCGAGCTTCCAGCGCCCCGAGCGCTCCGAGGACGTCGAGACCGTCTCGCTGCCGCCGGACCTGCCGCGACCCGACGAGCTGACCCAGGACTCGTGGAGCCCCGTGTTCGACCGCGCGTTCGTGCCGACCGACCGTCTGGCGCCGGCAGGTCGTGACGGCTCGGGTCGTGCCGCGGCGTGGCTGCGGGTGGCACAGGACCTGCCCGAGGACTTCATCGTGCACGCAGGTGGGCTGGCGTACCTCTCCGACGACCTGCCCACCGACGCGGTCGTGCGGGCGCATCCGGTGCGACGCGAGCCCGAAGAGGTGCTGCACAAGGTGCTGTTCACCGCGAGCCTCGACCACACGATCTGGTTCCACCGCCCGTTCCGCGCCGACACCTGGCAGCTGCACGACTTCACCTGCCACACCTTCGTCGGCGGACGTGGTCTGGCAGTGGGGCACGTGTTCGACATCACCGGCGCCCACCTGGCGACGATCGCGCAGGAGGTGCTCCTGCGCGACACCCGCGAGCGGGAGTGATGGCCCGCTTCGAGCTTCGCTACGACCTGCGCAACCCCTCGGTGGCCGACACACCCGTCGCCGAGCGCTATCGCGCGGCACTCGAGCAGATCGAGTGGGGTGAGCAGCACGGCTTCCGGGCGGTCACGCTGTCGGAGCACCACGGCACCGAGGACAGCTACCTGCCCTCGCCACTCGTCCTCGCCGCCGCGGTGGCCGCGCGCACCGAACGGATCGCCATCCGGGTCGCGGCGCTCATCGCGGCGTTCCACGACCCCTTGCGGGTCGCCGAGGACGCAGCCGTGGTCGACCAGCTCAGCCAGGGCCGCCTCCAGCTGGTGATCGCCAACGGCTACGTGGCGGACGAGTTCCACATGTTCGGCGTCGAGCTGTCCCGACGGGTGCCGGCGGTGGTCGAGCTGCTCGAGACGCTGCGCGAGGCGTGGACCGGCGAGCCGTTCGAGTTCCGGGGCCGCACCGTGCGCGTGACCCCCCGACCGTTCGGCGAGCCGGGTCGACGACCCGCGTTGTTCCTGGGCGGTGCCTCGGCCGGTGCGGCCCGTCGGGCGGCCCACGTCGCCGATGCGTTCTTCCCGACCGACGACACCTACTGGGACGTCTACCGCCAGGAGCTGATCGACCGCGGCGGACCGGACCTGGGCCCGATGCCCGCCGTGGGTCCCCGGTTCCTGCACGTGGCCCACGACGTCGACGCCGCCCGGGAGGTGCTGGCGCCGTTCGTCGCCCACGATCGCGAGTCCTACGGCCGCTGGGCCCAGGACGCCGAGCTCGACACGGGCCACCGCCGGGTCGGCGACGACGGCCTGTGGTCCGACCCCGAGTACCTGGTGCTCACCCCGGACGAGTGCGTCGAGCTGGTGCGCGGCCTCGGCACCGATGCGACGATGCCGATCCATCCGATGATGGGTGGGATCCCGCCGGAGCTCGCCTGGCAGAGCCTGCGCCTGATCGTCGAGGAGGTGATGCCGCATGTCGACTGAGCCGCGTGGCCCACGACGTCGACGGGCGGTGTCGGTGGCGCTGGTCGCCGTGGTGGCGGTGCTCGTCGCCGCATGTGCACCGGCGCCGGGCGCGTCGCCACCCGAGGACCGCGCCGCCGTCGCAGCGCTGCGCCCCGTGGTGCTGGTGCCGGGCTGGGAGCTGGGCTGTCGGGCCAAGGCCGACGACTGGGACCGCTGGCGCGAGGCGTTCGTCGCCCGCGGCCTGCCCGCCGAGCAGTTCGTGGTGCTGCACTACGACAGCTGCCAGCCGAACCTGCGCACCGCGGAGATGATCGGCCGGGCGGTGAGCGACCTCCGTGCCCGCACGGGCGCGGACCGGGTGCATCTGATCGCCCACTCCATGGGCGCCATCCCCACCCGCTGGTGCATGGCACGTGGAGCGTGCGCCGGTCACGTCGATCAGCTGGTCACGCTGTCGGGCGCCAACCACGGCACCATCTGGGCCGGCGCCTGCTTCCTGCAGTTCTGGGGGCGGGCCTGTGCCGACATGCAGCCGGGCTCGACGATGCTCACCGAGATCAACCGCGACGAGTCGCCGCCGGGTGTCGGTGTGGAGACGTGGGTGTCCGCCTGCGAGCTCGTGATCCTGCCGCGGGAGTCGACCTTCCTCGCCGGCGCGGTCAACCACGACCTGACCGGCGACTGCGTCGACCACTCGGGGTGGAAGTGGCACGCCCCGACCATCGCCTCGGTGGCGGTCCGGTTGACGGGTCCGGCCGGCGTGGCGGAAAACCGGTCGGAGGATGTCACAGCGGGTCTCTAGTGTTGTCCGCCTATGCCTGCAGTCGTCGCGGAGGGACTCCGCAAGAGCTTCGGTGACACCCACGCCCTGCGTGGGGTCGACTTCGAGATCGAACGAGCCACCGTGTTGGGGGTGCTGGGGCCCAACGGCGCCGGCAAGACCACCTCGGTGCGCATCCTGACCACGTTGCTGCGTCCCGATGCCGGGCGTGCGCTCATCGACGGCATCGACGTCGTCGCCGAGCCCCGCAAGGCCCGCGCTCGCATCGGGCTCACCGGTCAGTACGCCGCGGTCGACGAACGCCTCACCGGCTTCGAGAACCTGCAGCTGGTCGGTCGGCTGTTCCACATGAGCACCTCGGAGGCGCGCCGTCGCTCCCAGGCGCTGCTCGAGCGGTTCAGCCTGGCGGACGCGGGCAGCCGGGTGGTCAAGGGCTACTCGGGTGGCATGCGCCGCCGGCTCGACATCGCGATGAGCCTCATCGCGGAGCCGTCGGTGCTCTTCCTGGACGAGCCCACCACCGGCCTCGACCCTCGCAGCCGCCTGGAGATGTGGGACGTCATCGACGGGCTGGTCGCGGACGGCACCACGCTGCTGCTCACCACCCAGTACCTCGACGAGGCCGAGCGCCTCGCCGACGACATCGTCGTGATCGATCACGGCACGGTCATCGCCCGGGGCACGGCGACCGAGCTGAAGAGCCAGAGCGGGGGGGACCGGGTCGAGGTCACCGTCGGTCCCGCCGCCGACCTGGAGCGGGTGCCCGCGCTGCTGGAGCCCTTCGCCCAGGCGGGCGTCGCCGAGACGGTCGACCTCGAGGCGCGCACCGTCACCGTGCCCGTCACCAGCACCGAGCACATCGTGCCCGCCGTGGTGCGCTGCCTCGACGACGCCGGCGTCGAGGTGCTCGACGTCGTCGTGCGCCGGCCCACCCTGGACGACGTGTTCCTCCAGCTGACCGGCCGCCGAGCCGAGGACGCCGATCCCGATCCCACCGAGGGCGAGCCCGACGCCGCCCGTGAGTCGAGCGGAGCAGCCCGATGAGCGCCGTCACCGTCGAGTCCCCTCACCAACCCTCCCAGGGCCACGTCGTGCCGACCGGCCCGATCTGGCTGCTGCGCGACACCTGGACCGAGGCGAACCGCCACCTGATCGCCACGTGGCGCAACCCGGACCTGCTGGTCTTCGCGTCGATCCAGCCGATCATGTTCGTGGTGCTGTTCGTCTACGTCTTCGGCGGGGCGATCGAGATCCCCGGCTACGACAGCTACGAGCAGTTCGTGGTGCCGGGCATCTTCGCCCAGACCATCGTGTTCGGCTCTGCGTTCACCGGCATCGGCATCGCAGAGGACATGCAGAAGGGCTTCATCGACCGGCTCCGGTCGTTGCCGATGTACCCCTCCGCGGTCCTCATCGGACGCACGTTCTCCGACCTGCTGCGCAACACCTTCACGTTCCTGATCATGCTGGCCGTCGGGCTGCTCGTCGGCTTCCGGCTCCTCGGCGGGCTCGTCGACTCGGTGCTCGCCACCCTGCTGCTGTTGGCGTTCGCCTTCGCGTTCAGCTGGATCCAAGCGCTCATCGGTCTGTCGGTGAAGTCGGTCGAGGCGGCCAACTCGGCGGGGTTCCTGTGGATGTTCCCGCTCACGTTCATCTCCTCGGCGTTCGTGGATCCCTCGTCCATGCCGGGATGGCTGCAGCCGATCGCCGAGCACAACCCGTTCACGATCGTCACCAACGCCACCCGGGCGCTCTACAACGGCAACGATCCGGGCTCCGACCTGTGGCTGTCGATCGTGTGGGCCGTTGGCATCACCGTGGTGTTCTCGGCGCTGTCGTTCCGCAAGTTCGGCTCGGCGTCGCGCTGAGCGCGGCCCACGGCGCTCCGGTCCGCCCCGCTCAGGGCCAGATCTGCACGGGAGTGCCCGCCGGCACCATCGCCGCCACCCGCAGCACGTCGTCGTTGTACAGGCGCGGGCAGCCGTTCGACTGCGCCTGTCCGACCGACGACGGCTGGTTGGTGCCGTGCACGGCCAGCACGGGCACGGTCGCGTCGGGCGCGTCCACGCCGGACTCGCCGGCGAAGCTGTCCATGACCTCGGAGTAGCCGTCGAGCGCGAGCGCCACCGGCCCGTAGCCGCCCGCCGGGTTGGCCGACGGCACGATGTCGGTCACGGTGAACGAGCCCGTCGGGGTGGGCGTGGCGGGACGGCCGATGCCCGCCGGCACGTCCATCAGCACCGCTCCGGCGTCGATCACACGGAGGCGTCGCTCCGACAGCGAGACCTGGACCGACATGGTGGTGCTGGTCAGCGTCACCCTCGACGAGCGGATCCACCCGGTCGTGCCGTTGGGTCGCACCGGCAGCTGCACCTCGAGCCAGTCGCCCTGGCGCTGCACGACGCCGAACACGAGCGGCTGCGGGGGCTGGTACGAGGTGGGGTTGGCGAAGACCCAGCCCTTGGGGGTGACCGCTCGGCCGACGATCGACTGCTGCTCGTTGGGCAGCGCCACACGGTCGCGGTCCAGCGCGCTGCGCGGCGGTTCCGGACCGCTGGGTGTCACGACCGGCGTCAGGCGTCGGTCCCAGCCGGCGGGAGGCGTTCGGCGCACGACGACCTCACCGAGCTCGGGTCGCACGGTGGCCACCTCTCGCACGCCCGCCGGCAGCACGACCTGTTCGACCACCACGCTGGTCGTGGTGGTCGACGAGCTCGACGTCGTCACCGCGGGCGACACCGTCGAGGCGGTCGCGGCGAGCGCGGTGCCCGGCGTGCCCGAGCCGTCTCGCAGCGCGGACACGACGAATGCCACCAGCACCGCCGCACCGAGCGCCGCGACCGCGACGATCAGCGCGGCGCGCGGACCGCTCGTGGTTCGGGGGCGTCGCACCCCGACGATCGTAGGACCGCCCGGTGCGCGGCGATCAGCGGTAGCGGATGACGCCGCGGATGTTGCGGCCCGACATCATGTCGTCGAACCCCTGGTTGATCTCGGACAGCTCGTACTCGCGGGTCACCATGCCCGCCAGGTCGAGCTGGCCGTCGCGGTAGAGGTGCAACAGGCGGGGGATGTCGGACTGCGGGTTGGCCGAGCCGAAGATCGTGCCGACCAGCTGCTTCTCCATGAGGGTGAGGTCGACCAGCGACAGGCTCACCTGGGTCTCGGTGACGGGGTGGATGTTGGTCACCACGACGCGACCGCGCTTGGCGGTCAGCATCATGATCGGCGCGATCTGCTCGCCGTCGCCGACCCCGACGCAGCAGATGACCTTGTCGCACATGCGACCCCAGGTGACCTGCTGGATCAGCTCGAAGGCCTCGCCGATGGAGTTGGCGGTGTGCGTGGCGCCGAAGGTGAGCGCCTGCTCCCGCTTGTACTCCACGGGGTCGATGGCGAAGATGTTGCGCGCACCAGCCAGACGGGCGCCCTGCACCGCGGCGGCGCCGATGCCGCCCACGCCGATCACCGCGACGTTGTCACCCGCACGCACCTCGGCGGCGTAGACCGAGGAACCCCAACCGGTGGTGACCCCGCAGCCGACCAGGCAGGCGAGCTCCAGCGGGATGTCGTCCTCGACCTTCACGCAGGACATCTCGTTGACCACGGTGTGGCGACCGAAGGTGCCGAGGCACACCATCGTGTAGACGTCCTGGCCACGGGCGTGGTGGCGGCTGGTGCCGTCGAGCTGCACGCCCACCAGCAGCGCGGCGCCGTTGTCGCACAGGTTCGAGTGGCCGTCGGCGCAGGGCTGGCAGTGTCCGCAGGCCGGCACGAAGCTGAACACGACGTGGTCGCCGGGCTTGACCCGGGTGACACCCTCGCCGACCTCCATCACGATGCCCGATCCCTCGTGTCCGCCGATCAGTGGCGTGACCGCCGGCAGGTCGCCGGTGCGGGCGTGGTCATCGGAGTGGCACAGGCCCGACGCGACCATCTCGACGAGGACCTCGCCGGCCTTCGGCGGGTCGAGCTCGATCTCCTCGACGCTCCAGGTGCCGCCGGTCTCCCACAGGATCGCTGCTTCGGTCTTCATGGTCCATCCCCCTGTCATCGGGCCGCCCGCCCGGGGTCCGAGCTCGGCGTCGCCAGACTAGGTGAGGCGAGAACGTGTTCTAGAAAGGGCGGCGGGGCGCCGCGGCCCGTCGCGGCGCTCAGGCCCCGGCGCCCACGGCCACGATGCCCAGGTCGTGGTAGGTGAACACCGGCAGGTAGGCCACGCCGTGCTGCTCGAAGTAGGCCGCGGCGATGTGGCTGCGGTCGACCAGGGTCACCGCCGCCACGACCGAGGCTCCCGTCTCGACCACCCGCTCGTGGGCCTGCTGGATCGAGCCGCCGGTGGTGACGATGTCGTCGACCAGCAGCACCCGGGTGCCGGCGTTGAGCGCGGCGCCCTCGACGACGCGGTTCGTGCCGCGGCCCTTGGGCTGCTTGCGCACCACGAACCACTCGTGGTCATCCGCGAGGTGGGCGACGATGCCGTGGGCGAACTGGTCCGCGCCGAGCGTCAGCCCGCCGACGGCGTCCCACTCGATGCCGCGCTGCGCGACCGAGTCGGCGATGACCGAGCAGGCGAGGCGCAGGTCCGCGCCGCGCGACAGCCCCGCCTTCGCGTCGATGAAGTCTCGGCTGAGCTCGCCGGACGACAGCTCTCGGGGCTCGTCGAACTGGATGAGCGCCCGGGTGCGCACCACCTCGAGCAGGCGGGCGCGGTCGGACGAGCGGTCGGCATCGGCAGGCATGGCACCGATCGTACCCACCGCGCCCGAGCGTCTCAGAGGGCTGGGGTCACGCCGCGCTGCGCGACGAAGGGCACCAGGGTGCGCAGCTCGACGTCGGGATCCAGGCGGTGCACGTCGTCCACGAAGCCGGCCACGTCGATGTTCAGCGACAGCCCCATCGGGGCGTCCACGGGGCGGAAGAAGTCGTCGAGGTGGTGCGGGACCACGGTGGTCGGTCGGAAGGTGCGCAGCGCCCGTCGCTCGAAGTCCGGGGTGACCGAACGACCGGCGATGCAGCACAGCAGCAGGTCCACGGGGCCGTCGCGGTACTCGTCGTCGACCAGGTCGGCGCTGCCGAGGTGGTGGATGGTGGTGCCGGCCACCTCGATGTGGATGCCGTGGACCTGGCCGCAGCGGTACCCGCTGCTGCCCAGCTCGTCGAGCGAGTCGCACGTCAGCTCGCCACCGGACGGCACGGCGAGGCCGGCGAGCAGCTTCGAGTGGCGGCTGCGCACGAACCGCACGCTGAAGGGGCCGATCTGATAGCGCTGCCGTGGGTCGACCACCACCGCGCGCTCCTCCAGCCCGTGGGCGCCCAGCAGTCGCCGGGCCGACGAGGACCCGTAGACGGTGGCGCCGCGCCGGGCGAGCTCGGGCACGTCGACGGCGTGGTCGAAGTGGCAGTGCCCGAGCAGCACCGCGTCCGCCCGGGGCAGCACCCGGTGGACCAGCTCGACGTCCGCGTGCAGGGCCCGTGCCCGAAGGGTGTCGCTCAGGCTGCGCCGCGACACGAAGGGATCGATGAGCACGACCGTGCCGTCCATCTCCAGGCGGAAGCCCGCCGTGCCGAGCCACTCCAGCTGGAGGCCGGCCGGCAGTCGCAGCCCTCGGTGCGTGGCGTCCAGGTCGGCGAGCACGGACCGGTCGATCGCCGCGCTGCGACCGCTCGAGCGCACCTCGAGCAGGTGCTCCAGCGCCCCGAGCACGCCTCGGCCCACCGGGTTGCCGGCGGGCACGACCGTGGTGGGCGGTGCGGGAGCGGGCGCGGCCGTCACCGGTCAGGCACGTGCGCGTCGACGCCGGTGCGGGACCGAGGTCGTCGGTGTGGCCGTGGTCTCCGCCGCGTTGGCCAGGTCGAACACGAAGCGCACGCCCTCGCGGCGCAGACGGGCGATCGGGCAGCCCGGGATGGCCCGGTCCGTGACGACCACGACCGACACCCCCTGGGCCCGGCCCCGACGCACGGCCTCGCCGATGAACCCCACGTGGCCGCCTCGCGAGCCTGCGGGTGCCAGGACGATGCGCTGGTGGTTGATCTCCTCGTCGAGCAGCCGCTGGTCGGCATCGGACAACGCCCACTTCAAGGCGGGGTCGCCGACGATCGCGACGGTCGACCCGGGGGCCTGGGCCCGCAGGTCGGCGACGGCGGCGTGCAGCTGCTCGAAGGAGGGGGTGACCCGCCGCCACCCGGCGACGGTGTCGGCATCGACGATCACCACGTCCGGAGCAGCCATCCGGCCACGCTAGGTCAGCCGGACCGCCCCGGCGCTCCCGGCGCCGCTCGACGGTGCACCGACACGGCGTAGTCCGAGTCCTCGGCGAACGGCGCACGATCCCACGTCGACCAGCGCTGCTCGAGGGTCAGTCCGGCCTCGGCGCAGTGCAGGTCGAGCTCGTCGAGCTCGTAGCCGCGGCCGAGCGAGAAGCCCGTCACCAGCAGTCCGTCGTCGGCCAGGTGACGTGCGCAGCCCGCGACGAGCGCGCCCTGCGTGCCCGGCGGGGTGAACAGCGGCACGTTGCCGGCCATCACCACCAGCTCGAACTGCTCGTCGAGCGCCAGATCGACGAGGGAGCACTCGATCCAGCGCAGCTCCGGTGCGCGGGAGCGGGCGGTCGCGATCATCGAGGGGTCGGCGTCGACGCCGACCACCGACACGCCCCGACGCGCCAGCTCGATGGCCACCCTGCCCGTGCCGCAGCCGGCGTCGAGCACCGTCGCCGGTGCGTACCGGGCGACCAGGTCGGCCTCGCCGTGCACGTCCTGGCCCGTCGCCGCCAACCGGTCGAAGCGTCGTTGGTACTCGTCGCCGTCCCACGTCGTCATGGGTGCCAGCTTGCCCGCCACATCGGCGGGGCACCTCCTCGGCGGAGATGGGCAGGGCGACTCAGGTCGGCAGCTCGGGCTGGTGCGGCGCCGGCTGCACCGAGCTGGAGGGGAAGTCCTCGAGTGCCCCCACGGGCTCTGCGTCCCATTCGGAGAAGGTCAGCGGGGCCCTCGCATAGGCGAGCATCAATCGGCACAGCGCCACGATGCCGTCCAGGTGGCAGCGCTCGTGGCCGTGGGTCGCGTCGACGCCCACACCCACCAACGCCGCTCGCGTCGCGGCGCCCGCCTCGAGTGCGGCTGCGGCGTCGGAGCGGTAGTGGTCGAACACGTCGCGCTCGTGGGGGATCGAGTGGCGGCGGCACAGCGAGAGCAGTCGGCGGGTGAGGTGGTAGTCGAAGGGCCCGCTCGAATCCTGCATGGCCACGGTCACCGCGTCCTCGCGTGAGGACTGCCCGGGCGCGACCACGGCGGTGTCGACCGAGACCAGCTCCGCGACGTCGCCGTGCAGTCCGTGCGACGCGCCGATGCCGACCTCCTCGGCGACGGTGATCAGCACGTGGAGCGGCACCTCGAGCTGCGAGCCCTGCTCGCCGAGCACGGTCATCATCTCGAGCAGCGCGGCGATCGCGGCCTTGTCGTCGAGGTGGCGCGACACCACGAACCCGCTCGGGGTGATCGACGGCTGTGCGTGGAACGCGACGTGGTCGCCGACCTGCACACCGAGCGCCTCCAGATCAGCGATCGATCCCACCCGCTCGTCCAGCCGGAGCTCGACGTGATCCCAGCCGACGCCCTGGGTGTCGACCTCGTCGGCATAGCGGTGGCCACTCGCCTTCAGCGGGAGGATCGTGCCGGTGTAGGTCGCCGACGGCTCGTCGGTGAACACGGTGACCCGACAGCCCTCGGCGAAGCGCGCGCTGTGGGTGCCGATCTGGGCCAGCTGCAGCCGCCCGCCGGGCTTGAGCCGCCGCACGATGGCCCCGATGGTGTCGGCGTGGGCGACCAGCGCCCGCGCCGGCCAGCTGGCGCTGCCCGGCGGCGCGACGGCGATCGCGCCGCGGCGGGTCAGCTCTGGAGTCAGCCCCATGTCGACCAGGCGCTCGCCCAGCACCTGCACGACCTCGTCGGTGCGACCCGACGGGCTCGGGATTCCGACCAGCTCGAGCAACGTGGCGGACAGGCGGTCCACATCGATGCCGTCGTCGGTGCGCCCGGTGGCACCCGGGGCGCTCACCAGGTCCTCCGCAGCCCGGGGAAGAGCAGGTCGAGGAACGCCTCGGCGGTCGGTCGGGGCTCGTGATTGGCCAGCCCGGGGCGCTCGTTGGCCTCGATGATCACGTGGTCGGGCCCCGCCAGGTCCGGCACGAGCAGGTCGATGCCGGTCACGGGGATCTCGAGCGCCTCGGCGGCGAGCAGGGCGGAGTGCGCCAGCGCCGGGTGCAGCTCGTCGGTCACGTCGTGGATCGTGCCGCCGGTGTGCAGGTTCGCCGTGGCGCACACCTCGACGCGGTGTCCGGGATCGGGCACGTCGCGCAGCGTCCAGCCCGACGACGCCAGCAGCGCCACCGTGGTGTCGTCGACCGGGATGCGCGACTCACCACCCGTGGCGGCGGACCGCCGGCGGCTCTGGGTCACGATCAGCTCGTCGATGCGGTGCCGTCCGTCGCCCACCACGGCGGCGGGCCGCCGCACGGCGGCGGCCACCACGCGTTGGTCGATCACCACCACGCGCACGTCCTCGCCCTCGCAGCGCTGTTCGAGCAGCACGTCGGGGCAGACGCCGCGGGCGCGCTGCACCGCGGCGCGCAGCTCGGCGGGGTCGGTCACGCCCACCGTGATGCCGGCGCCCTGCTCGCCGCGGGCGGGCTTCACCACGACCTCGCCCAGCTCCTCGAGCACCTGCAGGTCGGCATCGGTGCCGGTGGCGATCGCGCCGTCGGGGATGGGCAGACCCGCGTCGTTCAGGACCCGTCGGGTCACGCGCTTGTCATCGCAGCGGGACATGGCCACCGCGGAGGTGAGCTCGGACAGCGACTCCCGCGTGACGATGCTGCGGCCGCCGTAGCTCAGTCGGAGCTCGCCCCACGCCGCATCGACCACCTGCACCTCGACCCCGCGCCGCAGCGCCTCGTCCGCGACGATGCGGGCGTAGGGGTTGAGGTCGTCGAGTCCGGCGACGGCGTCGGTCACGAAGAGCGGCTCGTTGATGGGGTTCTTGCGCTTGATGACGAACACCGGCACACGTCGGAACCCCAGCTTCTCGTAGAGCCGGAGCGCGGGCAGGTTGTCGTGCAGCACCGAGAGGTCCATCCAGCGGCGACCCGCCGCGGCGAAGCGCTCGATCAACGCCCGGGTGAGGGCTTCGCCCACACCCGGGCGCGAGGTGCGAGGGTCCACGGCCAGGCACCACAGGCTGCACCCCTGCTCCGGGTCGTCGAACGCCGCCACGTGGTCCACGCCCATGGTCGTGCCGATGACCGCGCCGGTCGCCGTGTCGCACGCGACCAGGAACGTCCGCGACGCGTCGCTGCTGGTCGACCAGATGTGGCCCTCGGGTGCGGTGACCATGCCGTTGCGGCGGTACAGCAGGTCGATCGCCTCGGCTTCCTCGGGGGTGGCCAGCTCGTGCACCTCGACACCCAGGATCCGGCGCGGGTCGGGCGGGTCGCGGTGCAGGTCGATGCGGTAGGTGTGGCTGGGGTCGATGAACAGCTCGTTGGGGCGGTGTCGCACGACGACCTGCGGCTCGGGTGCGTACAGGCAGATGTCGCGGGCGCCGGGCCGCTCGTCGCACAGGGTCGCAGCCAGCTCGTCGGGCGCGCCGAAGGTCTGCCCGAACACCAGGCGGCCCCATCCGCAGTCCAGCACCGCGTCGTCGCGCCGCGCCTCGGCCAGCGGCGCGGGCACCTCGCCCCACGCGGTGCGCGCCAAGCGCTCCAGCGGGTCGTCCTGCAGCAGCTGTTCGTCGTGCAGCTCGTGGCGTGGCGCACTCACAGCCCGTGCTCCTGGAGCCACAGCTCGAGCAGCGCGACCTGCCACAGCGAATTGCCCTGCAACGGTGTGATCGCGCCATTGGGAGCGGCGATCAGCGCGTCGATGGCTGCGGGGCGGAACAGCCCCCGCTCCTTGGCCGCAGGCGAGCGCAGCACCTCGGTCACCATCTCGAGCACGGGGCCCTCGAGGTGGCTCAGCGCCGGCACCGGGAAGTACCCCTTCTGCCGGTCGATCACCTCGGGCGGCAGCAGCGCCCGAGCGGCGTCCTTGAGCACGCCCTTGCCGCCCTGGTCGAGCTTCAGCTCCGCCGGGCAGACGGCCGCCAGCTCGACCAGCTCGTGGTCGAGGAAGGGAACGCGCGCCTCGAGGCCGTGCGCCATCGTCATGTTGTCGACCCGCTTGACGGGATCGTCGGCCAGCATCACCTGCGTGTCGAGGCGCAGGGCACGATCGATCGCCGTGGCCGCTCCGGGCCGTGCGAAGTGCTCGTGCACGAAGCTGCGGCTGGCGTCAGCGTCGACCAGGTGCTCGGGCTCGACGAGGGCGGACACGCCCGCGTGGTCCCGGTCGAAGAAGGCTTGCGCGTACCGGTCGACCTGCTCGTCCAGGGTGGCCCGGCGCGGGACCTCGGCGAGCGGCGGGTACCAGCGGTAGCCGGCGAACACCTCATCCGCGCCCTGTCCGGACTGCACGACCTTGACGTGGCGGGCGACCTCCTGGCTGAGCAGGTGGAACGCGACCACGTCGTGGCTGACCATCGGCTCGCTCATGGCGCCGATGGCGGCGAGCAGCGCGTCGGGCAGGTCGAACGACGGGATGCGCAGCTGGTGGTGGTCGGTGCCGAAGGTCTCCGCCACGACGTCGGAGTACCGGAACTCGTCACCCTCGATGCCGCCGTGCGCCTCGAAGCCGATGCTGAAGGTCTGCAGGCCGCGCTGACCGCTCTCGGCGAGCAGCGCAGTGATCAGGCTCGAGTCGAGCCCGCCCGAGAGCAGCACGCCGACCGGCACGTCCGCGACCTGGCGGCGTTCGACCGCTCGGCGGAGCGCCGACAGGATCTCGTCACGCCAGTCGTGGACGTCCATGTCGGGCCGAGGCGCCGGAGCGTCGAAGTCCAGGTCCCAGTAGCGCCGCTCGGTGCGGGTGCCGTCCCGGGCGATGCGCAGCACGGTCGCCGGCTCCAGGCGCCGCACGCCGGCCAGGATCGTGCGCGGTGCCGGCACCACCGAGTGGAACGTGAGGTAGTGGTGCAGCGCCACGGGGTCGACGGTGGGGTCGACGTCGCCCGCAGCCAGCAGCGCCGGCAGGGTCGACGCGAACCGCACCCGCCCCGGGCGCTCGTGCAGGTACAGCGGCTTGATGCCCAGGCGATCACGCGCCAGCACGACCTCGCCGTTGCGATGGTCGTGCAGGGCGAAGGCGAACATGCCCTGCAGGCGGTCGAGCATCTGCTCGCCCCATTCGCGCCAGCCCTTCAGCAAGACCTCGGTGTCACCCGAGGACTCGAAGCGGTGCCCCGACGCCGTCAACTGTTCGCGCAGCTCCTGGTAGTTGTAGATGCAGCCGTTGAACACGACCCTCAGATCGAGCTCGTCGTCGACCATCGGCTGCGCCGCCCGGTCGGACAGGTCGATGACCTTGAGCCGCCGGTGCCCGAGTCCCACGTGGCCGTGCACGTGGACACCCGACCCGTCGGGTCCTCGGGCGGCGAGCGCGTCGGTCATGCGCTCGATGGCGGTCCGGTCGGGCTGGTGTCGGCTGTCGCAGATCTCTCCGGCGAGTCCGCACATGTCGGATCACATCCTCAGTTCGCTGCGAGCCACCTACCCCTACGATGCGCTCGTGCAGAAGCTGTTGAGCCGGACGGCACAGGTGGGCGGCGAGCAGGTGCGTCGGGCCCTGCCCCAACGTGAGCGTCGCACCGTCGGGGCGTGGTGCTTCGTGGACCACTTCGGACCCTCCGATCCCGGCGCCGAGGACGGGCTCGAGGTCGGTCCGCACCCGCACTGCGGGCTGTCGACGGTCACGTGGCTGGTCGAGGGCATGGCCGTGCACCGGGACAGCCTCGGCTCGGAGCAACCGATCCGGCCGGGCCAGCTCAACCTGATGACCGCCGGCCACGGCATCGCGCACGCGGAGCAGACCCCGGTCGAGCGACGCGGCGCCCTGCACGGCGTGCAGTTCTGGGTGGCCCAGCCCGAGGCGACCCGCCACGGCGCGCCGGCGTTCGAGCACCACGCCGAGCTGCCCCGTCTGGGGGTGGGACCGTGGGCTGCGACGGTGCTGCTCGGTGAGCTCCAGGGCGAGCGCTCGCCGGCGCGCACCGACACACCGCTGGTCGGCGTGGAGCTGCTCGCCACCGGCGCAGGTGCTGCGGAGGTGCCGCTCGACCGGTCCTTCGAGCACGCCCTGGTCGTGGTCGAGGGTCGCATCGCGGTGGGCGGTGAGCCGCTCGGTGTCGGCGAGGTCGGCATCCTCGAGCCGGGCGAGGAGTCCGTGGGCATCCGCACCGACGGGCCGGCGCGCTGGCTGCTGATCGGCGGGGAGCCCTTCGAGGCGCGTGTGCAGATGTGGTGGAACTTCGTCGGGCGCACCCGCGAGGAGATGACCGCCGCGGTGGCCGACTGGAACGGGGGCGACGAGCGCTTCGGGCAGGTGCACAGCACGCTGGACCGCATCCCCGCGCCGGTCACACCCTGGGGCGCCTGACGACGGCCGGCCTTCGCGGACCCTGTCGACCGGACTGCGCTCCGGTGGGCACGTGGAGTGCGCTGTCGCTGCAGCAGTCCCCGGCTCAGCGGGTGACGTGCACGGCGCGGGCCCGGAAGCGCAGCGGCGGCTCGGCCAGCTCCTCGAGGTAGTGGGCGATCCAGCCGGTGCACCGCGAGACCGCGAAGACCGTCGAGAGCCAGGCCGGATCCATGTCGGTGCACCAGCCCAGCACCCCCAGCGCCACGTCGATGTTGGGCGCCGGCAGCTCGGCCTCGGCGGCCAGGCCGAGCAGGTCGTCGACCACCTGGCGCTGCCGCTCGTCGGCCAGGGCGACGACTCGGGGCAGCAGCGCGGCGCAGCGGGGGTCGCCCTCGGGGTAGGCACCGTGGCCGAAGCCCGGCACGGCTGCCTCCCAGCGCAGCAGGTCGGCCACCGCCGGTGCCGCACCCTCGGCCCGGGCGCGACGCAGCAGGTCGACCACGCGGGTGCTGGCGGAGCCGTGCAACGAGCCCGCCAGCGTGCCGAGCCCGGCGAGCACGGCGTCGTAGGGATCGGCCCAGGTGGACGCGGCCACCCGCACCGCCAGCGTCGACGTGGCCAGCTCGTGGTCGGCGAGCAGCACCATGGTCGCCCGCAGCGCGTCGACGCGTGCGGGATCGGGGTCACGGCCCCAGCAGGCGCTCGCCAGCCGCAGTGCGAGCGGCGCGTCGTCGGGCAACTCCGCGGCCTCGGTCGTGGCGCCCGTCGCCAGGGTGGCGACGAGTCGCCGCCCCGCCCGCACGACCGCGACGGGGCGCAGGTCGTCGCGCAGCGCGTCCTGGGACGCGGCCATGACCACCGCCCACGGAAGGCGGTCCCGGGGAGTCGGGGGCGCGGCGTCGGGCAGCGCAACGGGCAGCCAGTCGCCCGGTGCGGTGTCCCAGAGCAGGTCGGCGACCTGCTCCGGCGTGGCCTCGTCCGACAGCTCGATCGCCGAGCGGCCCCGGTAGGTGTGCCCCTCGTCGCGCAGCTCGGTGAGCGCCGTGGTGACCACCGCCATGCGGGACTCGACCGACCGACCGCCCCGTGACCGCTTGGCCAGACGCTCGACGTCCTCGGTGCGGAACAGGCTGCGACGACCGTCGGGGGCGCGCTGGGACTCGAGCAGGCCACGGCTGACGTACACGTACAGCGTCGACACCTTGATCCCGAGGCGGGCGGCTGCTTCGGCGCTGGTCATGAGCCCGTCCATCCCGGGACCCTAGCTTTACTTGATCAACATTTACAACCGCTTGGTCGCTGTCTACGTTCGATGTCGACGAACAGGACGACGTGGGGCAGCGAGCCCCGGAGAGAGGTGCACGATGACGACGATGGTGAGCCCGGGACTCGACGGTGTGGTGGTCGCCGACACCGAGATCGGTGACGTACGGGGCGCCGAGGGCTTCTTCCACTACCGGCAGCACTCGGCGGTCGAGCTGGCGGAGCGCCGCACCTTCGAGGACGTGTGGTTCCTGATGGTGCACGGTGAGCTGCCCGACGCCGTTGCGGGCGCCGCCTTCGCCGCCGAGGTGAGCGCCCTGCGGGCGATGCCCGAGCCGATCGCGGCCGCGCTGCCGGCGATCCTCGCCGGGACGCCGCTCGAGACCTTGCGCTCCACGGTTTCGCTCCTGGGCGCGGTGCAGCGGTGGGCGCCGAGCCTGGACCTGACGCCGGACGCGCTCCGGGCACAGACCCTGCAGCTGGGCGCGGTCGTGCCGACCATCGTCGCAGCGGCGCACCGCCTGGCCGCCGGCGCATGCCCGATCCCGCCCCGGGCCGACCTGGGACACGCGGCGAACCTGCTGTGGATGGTGACCGGTGCCGAGCCCACGCCTGCGCAGGTGCGGGCGCTGGAGCAGTACCTGATCCTCACGATCGACCACGGCTTCAACGCCTCGACCTTCACCGCCCGGATCATCACCTCGACCGGTGCCGATCTGGCGAGCGCGGTCTGCGGGGCGATCGGCGCGCTGTCCGGGCCGCTGCACGGGGGCGCCCCCAGCCGGGCGCTCGACATGCTCGACGTGGTCCACAGTCCCGACGAGGCCCGTGAGTGGGTGCGCCGCACCGTCGCCTCCGGCGATCGCGTCATGGGCTTCGGGCACCGCGTCTACTCGACCGACGACCCACGCTCGGTGCTGCTGCGCCGGGTCGCCGCCGAGCTGGGCGGCGAGCGGGTGCAGCACGCGCTCGCGGTCGAGTCCGCCGTGGTCGACACGCTCGCCGAGCTCAAGCCCGGCCGCTCGTTGTTCACCAACGTCGAGTTCTACGCCGGTGTGGTCATGGAGGCCTGCGGCCTGCCACGCGAGCTGTTCACGCCCACCTTCGCCGTCAGCCGCACCATCGGCTGGTGCGCCCACGTGCTCGAGCAGGCGGGCGCCAACCGCCTGATCCGCCCGGCGGCGCGCTACGTCGGACCGCCGGCGCCCCAGCCCGTGCCGGTCGGCTGACCGTCGGCCCTCCGGGGGCCGGCACCGGCGACGCCGCCCGGTCCCGCCGGCGCGTCCCGTCGCTGTCGGTGGCTCGGGGGAGAATGGCGCAAGCCTCGACGACCTCACCTCGACGACCTCACCGGGAGACACCATGGCGTTCGGACAAGCACAGGGACCACCGGCCGGCCAGCGTCAGCTGGACCGCCTGTCCGAGCTGTTCGAGCGAGCGGGCTACTCGTCGTTCCGCGAGGCCCGCCACCCGTTCGGGCTCAGCCAGCGCCAGGCCGGCGGCAAGTTCACCGTCGACGAGGCCGACGCGCTCATCGAGCGCCTCGAGGCCGCCGAAGCCGTGGCCGAGGGCGTGGCGCCGCCGCCCACACCCGCCGCGCCGCGACGCGCTCCGGTGTCACCCTCGCCGGCCTCGCAACCCTCGGCACGGCGCGCGGCCAGCGCCGAGCGCCGGGCAGCGGTGCTGGCAGCGTTCGACGACCGGCTCCTGGTCGACGAGCTCGAGCGCCGCGGGTGGTGCTGCATCCCGCCGATCGACTCGCTCGGCGAGGAGTCCGGCTGATCGGACCCGACGCTCGAGCACGGCTGCGTGCGCCGACCGGGACTCAGCCGTGCTGCCAGAACCGGTTGGCCAGGGTGCGGGTGCCCTCGAGCGCCACGCGGTCGATCGCGGCGACGTCGTCCGAGTCGAGCTGCCAGCCCAGCGCCCCGGCGTTCTGACGGGCCTGCTCCGCGTTCTTGGCCCCGGGGATGGGCACTGCGCCCTTCTCGATGATCCAGCGCAGCGCCACCTGCGCCGGCGTCCGCTCACCGTGGGCGGCGCCGATGCGACGGAGCTCGGCCACGATCGGATCGATGCGCTCCATCGGGTGGGCCGAGAAGTTGCGGCGGCCCGGGGGCGGCGACGCGGCCGAGTACTTCCCGGTCAATCGACCCTGGCCGATCGGCGAGTAGGCCAGCGGCACCACGCCCAGCTGCGCACAGGCCGACAGCAGCCCGCTCGACTCCGGGCGCCGTCGCAGCGGCGAGTACTCGATCTGGTTGGCGGCGAGCGCCACCCCGCGCTCGGCCAACGCAGCGTGGATCGAGCGCATCTCGCGCACCGAGTAGTTCGACACCCCGACCGCCCGCACCAGCCCCTCGTCGTGCACGGCGGTCAGCGCGTCCGCCAGCGCGCCATGACCTCGCAGGCTGACCGGACCGTGGATCTGGTACAGGTCGATCTGGTCGATGCCGAGTCGCTCGAGCGAGGCCCGCGCGGCATCGCGCATGGCACCGACCACGTCGAGCTTCCAGGGCGACGGCATGAACTTCGTGGCGATCACCAGGCGGGAGCGCACCCCGGGGTCGGCCGCGAGCCGTCGACCGATGATGCGCTCGCTCTCGCCGCCGCCGTACACCTCGGCGGTGTCGAACAACGTCACCCCGGCGTCGATCGACGCATCCCACGCCGCGGCGATCGTCGACTCGTCGAGCGTCGCGTCGTAGCCGCCCATGCCCCAGGTGGTGCGGTCACCCCAGGCCCAGGTGCCGACGCCGAGCGGGGCGGTCGCGGTGACGCACCCCGGGAAGGTGACGGTGGCCGTCACCTCAGCCGGCGTCGGGTCGAGCGAAGTTGCGGTCCGGGTCCTTCGGTGGAGCGATGAAGCCCGGACCGGGACGCCAACCGCTCGCCGCCAGGTCCTCGAGCACGTGGGCCATGTTGAGCAGGTCCTCCTCGTAGGAGAACTTGCCGTCGCCGGCGTACACGAGCGTCGACACCCCCGACTGCTCGTAGCGGCTCCCGTCGCTGCGCCGGCCGGGCAGCTGCTGGGTCCACTTCACCACGACCGTGTCGCCGTCGATGGCGGTGAACTCGACCGGGAACTCCCAGTCCTCGAGCCCTCGCATCGACTCGTCGAAGAAGGTGCGCAGCTCGTCGATGCCCTGGATGCGCCCCCACGCGGGGTCGATGTAGACCGCGTCGTCGGTGAACATCGTGGCCAGATCGGTCCAGTGGGCCTCGCCCGCTTCGATGCGCTCACGCAGCGCCACGTACGCGTCGACGGTTGCACGGACCTCGTCAGGTGGATGGCTCATGGACCGATCATGCCCCACGGGTGCGGGTCGGGGCGGGCGGTCCCGCCGCCACCGTCCGGCCAGGTCGTGCTCGTCGGACGGACCCGCGCCCGGCGGCCCGTGCGATCCTGTGCGGATGGGCAACTTCGTCGTCACCGGATCCGCGTCGGGCATCGGCGCGGCCGTCGCACAGCAGCTGGTCGGGTCGGGGCACCGCGTGGTCGGGGTGGACCTCGACGACGCAGACGTCGTGGCCGACCTGGGAACGGTCGCTGGCCGAGCTCGCGCCCTGGAGGAGCTGGCCGCGGCATCGCCGTCGGGGTGGGACGGCGCCGTCGTCGCCGCGGGCATCGGACCCCACGAGCGTCCGCTGTCGCGCATCGCCGCGGTCAACCTGTTCGGTGCGCTGGCCTGCGTCGATGGCCTGCGCGACGGGGTCGCCGCGCAGGGCGGCGCCGCGGTGCTGGTGTGCTCCAACTCCGCCGGCATCACGCCGGCAGAGGAGCAGCCGTTCTTCGAGGCGTTCGTCGCCGAGGACGAGGCCGCGGCGCTCGCCGGGCTCGACGAACTGCAGGGCGAGCTGCTCGGCGCGCTCGTGTACGGCGCGACCAAGCTGGCGCTGGGTCGAGCGATGCGGTCACGGGTGGCGGACTGGGGTGCGCTCGGCGCCCGGCTCAACGCGGTGGCGCCAGGACCGGTCAGGACGCCGTTGCTGCAGGGCTCCTACGACGACCCGGAGCTGGGACCGCTGGTCGACGCGCTGCCGGTGCCGTGGGGCACCCCGCCGTTCGAGCCGGAGGCGATCGCCGGCGTCATCGGCTTCCTGCTGTCGCCCGAGAGCGCCCCGGTGCACGGCTCGGTGCTGTTCGTCGACGGTGGGACCGACGCGCTGCTGCGTCCCGACCACGTCTGAGCGGGTGTCCGGGTCGCGTCCGCCGTCGGCTCAGGTGGCGTCGAAGAAGTCGAGCACCCGCTCGTTGGCCGAGATCGACTGGTTCGTCGGGCCGGTGACGATCTCGAGCAGCGGAGCGGTGGTCCCGGCCCAGGTGTGGCCGGCACCGAGCATGCGCCAGTACTCCACCCGGACGCCGTCGCAGCCCTGGTAGCGGTCGACGACCACGTCGCTGAAGAGCTGCTCCACGGCGGGGATCGGCGAGCACCCCGCACGAGCGGCGTTGGTGGCGACCACGTCGTCGATCGCCAGGCCGTTGGGCGTGGCGAAGGGCACCTGGCTGCCGGTGGTGGGAGCGATCGGGTCGGCCGAACCGTGCAGGACCATGACGTCGGTCGCCGGCGACGCCGGGCACCGGTCGGTCAGGTTGGCGCCGCCCGACGCGGCCACCGCGGCCATGCGCCACGGCAACGTGCACGACAGCGCCTGCGACATCGCGGCCCCGGCCGAGAACCCCGCGGCGAACTCACGGTTGCGGTCGATGCACGCGCCGTCCTCGGCCGCATCGAGCAGCTTCGAGACGTAGCCGATGTCGTCGACGCCGTTCTCGAGCCCGCCGGGCACGTTCCAACGTGGTCCGGGCTGGCTGCCGTTGGGCGAGATCACCACGTAGCCGCGGGCGACGGCGTCGCGGGCGAGCTGCGAGTACGACTCCCATCCGGCCGCGTCGACCGAGAACGGGTGCAGCGACAGCAGCACGGGCGCAGGCTCGGTGCCCGTCGCCGATGCGGGCACCTCGATGCGTGCACTGCGCTGTCCGCTGCCGACCGGGATCGTGATCGTCGATCGGCCGGCGCTCAGCCCACCCTCGCTGCTGCACCCCGCTGACGGGGCGACGTCCACGCTCGGCACCTTGCCTCGGTCGGTCGGGCGGGGCCGCACGGTCGGGCCGGGAGCGGTCGGCGGCACGCACGCCGCGACGACGAGCACGGCGGCGCCCACCAGCGCGACGACGGCGCTGCGCCGACGGCGTGCCGCGTGGGTACGACCGGTGAGTTGACGCGCCATTGCAGTGTCCGTTCCCTCGTCCGCGGTCGGGCCTCCGGGCCCGCCGCACCGCTCCTGGAGGGTAACAACAACGCTCGTGCGCGCAAGAGGCCGCTGCGGAGCGCCTCCTCAGGCGACGGGCGTGCCCGACAGCGACGGCTCGGCCACCGGTGCGTCCGCGGGCGGCTGCATCGGCGGGGGCACCGGCGGTGGCGCGGGCGGCGTCGCCGCCGCCGCCGAGGCGGACCCGGATCGATCGGTCGCACCCGACGGGGTGCCAGGGCCGAGGTCCATGCGCGTGTAGTAGAGGTCGAGCACCCGGTCGACGAGCTCCGGGGTGAGCTGGCGCGCCATGTTCTCGTACGACACGACGGCGTCCGCGAGCTGGCAGATCACCCCGGGCAGGTACGCGCGCAGCTCGCCGTCACCGCGGGACTTGGCTTCGGCGCGCAGCTTCGCAGCCGCCGTGGCGTCGACCTCGATGCGCTTGCGCTCCGCCACCCGCACCAGGATCCAGTCGAACTGATCGTCGGTGCACGCGCCGATGTACACCTTGTTGTGGATGCGCCGGAAGAACGCCTCGTCGCCCAGCTCGGACGGGTCGAGGTTGGTCGACAGCACAGCCTTGACCTCGAAGGGCACCTCGATCTTGCGGCCGTGCAGCGTGAGGTAGTCGACGCCACGGTCGAGCGGCACGATCCAGCGGTTCAGCAGCGCATCGGGGGTCATCGCCTGGCGACCGAAGTCGTCGATCACCAGCACGCCGTTGTTCGCCTTGAGCTGCAGCGGGGCCATGTAGACGCCGGTGTCGCGGTCCAGCTGCAGGTCGAGCATCGCGGCGTGCAGCTCACCGCCGGCGACGACGGCCGGACGCTTGCAGACCACCCAGCGGCGGTCGATCCCGGGTGGGCGCTCGTCGACGGCGTCGTGCAGCGTGGGGTCGTAGACCGACACGATCTGGCCGTCGACCTCGATGCAGTAGGGCACCAGGACCGTGTCGTCGTAGGCGCGCACGACCCGCTCGGCGACGCTGGACTTGCCGGTGCCGGGCGGTCCGTACAGGAAGATGGCGCCGTTGCCGTGGATCGCCGGGCCCAGCTGGTCGAGCAGGCTGGGCGAGATGACCAGGTCCGAGAACGAGCGGGCCAACAGGTCGCGGTCCAGGTGCAACGTGGGTCGCTGGGCGCGCACGACCCGCTGGTACAGCTCGAGCGGCACGGGCATCGGCCCGCTGTAGCGGCACTCCCGCGACCGTTGCGACGCCAGCGTCCGGCCTGCCTCGGTCACCGAGATCAGGTAGGCGCGGCCTTCCATGCCGTCGTACTCGATGAGCTTTCGGTGTCGCAGCTCGTTCAGCAGCGACTCGACGACGTTGATCGACACGTGCAGCCGCTCGGCCAGCGTCGTCATGGGCGTGCGTCCCTCGAGCACGGCGCGGCGCAGCAGCAGGTCCTCCATCAGCGACTGGCTCAGGCCGAGCGCCTCCATGCGCTGGGGCGTCGTCAGGTCGAGGGGCTCGTCGGGGGTGGCGTCGTGGTCGTGCACCCGCAGTTGATCGGCATGCGGCGCCACGGTCTGAAACCTGGATCCACCGTCACACCCCGTGCTCCCGACGGACGGCACCCGGCTACGGTGGGCGCGCCCGCACGGCGTCCAGGGGGAGCGAGTGCACAGGGATCGTCCATGACGTCGAGTGCCTCGTCCTCGGCCGAGCAGCTGGTGGCCCCGCTCGAGGCGGCGCTGTCGCCGTTGTTGGGCCCGGTGCGGGTGCACACGCCGAGGCGACTGACCGGCGGTGCCTCACGCGAGACGTGGGCCGTCGACGCGGAGGACGACCGGGGCGTGCGCCACGAGCTGGTGCTGCGGCGCGACCCGCCGGGTCGCCCCGGGCCCCGTGGCGCCATGGCGCTCGAGGCGCGAGCGATCGCCCTGGCGCACGCGGCCGGTGTGGCGGTGCCCGAGGTGCTGATCGACAGCGACTCCCCCGAGACGTGGGGCGCGGCGGGCATGGTGATGCGCCGTGTCGCCGGCGAGGCGCTGGGTCGACGGATCCTGCGCGACGAGCAGCTGCAGGACGCCCGGAACGGGCTGGTCGAGCAGTGTGCCGCCGCGCTGGCCGGTCTGCACGCCGTCGACGCCGACCTGCTCGTCGACGCGCCGGAGTTCGATCCGCTGGTGGCCATGCGGGCGCTGCTCGACGACCTGGGTCACCCGGTGCCCACCTTCGAGTACGCGCTGCGCTGGCTGGAGCGCCACCGGCCCCCGGCCACCGGCCGCGCGGTGGTGCACGGCGACTTCCGGTTGGGCAACCTGCTCGTCGACCGCACGGGGCTCACCGCGGTGCTCGACTGGGAGCTGGTGCACGTCGGTGATCCCATCGAGGACCTGGGCTGGTTCTGCGTCCGGGCGTGGCGCTTCGGCGCCGAGCTGCCCGTCGCCGGCCTCGGCACCCGCGAGGAGCTGCTCGACGCCTACGTTGCCGCCGGGGGCACCCGGGTGGCCCCGGAGGTGCTGCGCTGGTGGGAGGCCTACGGCACGCTGCGCTGGGGTGTGATCTGTCTGACCCAGACCGCGGTGCACCTGCGCGGCGACCTGCGCTCGGTCGAGCTGGCCGCGATCGGCCGTCGGGTCTGCGAGACCGAGTGGGACCTGTTGCTGCTGCTCGCACCCGAGGCGGCGGCGGCCGCCCTGACCCGTCACGAGTCGGACCGGTCCGAGGACGCACCGGACCGCGGCCATGGCCTGCACGGCCGACCCGACGCCGTGGATCTGGTCGACGCGGTCCGTGAGTTCCTGTCCGACCAGGTCGTCGGCGGCTCCGAGGGCTCGCTGTCGTACCACGCCCGCGTGGCGGCCAACGTGCTGGGCATGGTGTCGCGCGAGCTCGCCGCCGGGGAGCGACCGCTGCAACGCCGGGCGTTGGCCCTGGCGGGGCTCGGGGTGCTCGACGAGGAGGGCCTGTGCGCCGCGCTGCGCGCCGGCGTGCTCGAGGACCGCGACGACCAGGTCGTCGAGGTGCTCGCGGAGGGCGTGGTGGAACGGGTCGCGGTCGCGAACCCCCGCTACCTGCAGTGACCTCGTCGCCGGCTCGCTAGCGTCACCCTGTGCCCTCCGACCCCATCGCTCCGCTCGAGGGCGCCCCCGACTGGTTCGTCCGGGCGCTGTCGGTGCCGTTCGAGGACGAGCTCGTCACGGTCGGGGACCGCAGGATCCACTACCTGGCCTGGGGCGACGCGGGCCGTCGCGGCCTGGTCTTCGTGCACGGCGGAGGAGCCAACGCCCACTGGTGGACCCACGTGGCCGCCAGCTTCGCGGACGACTTCCGGGTGCTGGCCATCGACCTGTCCGGACACGGCGACAGCGACCACCGCGACGCGTACTCGCTCGAGGAGTGGACCGACGAGGTGATGGCGGTGGTCGAGCACGGCGGCGCCGTGGGGCGCCCGGTGCTGGTCGGGCACTCCATGGGCGGCTTCGTCACGATCGCGACCGCGGCGCTGCACCCCGAGGCGCTCGCCGGGGTGATCGTGTGCGACTCACCCGTGACCGAGCCCGACCCCGAGGTCGGCGCGTACCACGTGCGCGACGCGTTCGGTCGCGAGCGCACCTACGCCACCGAGACCGAGGCGCTGGCCCGGTTCCGCACCGTACCCGCGCAGGCCAACTACCTGCCCTACGTGATGGATCACGTGGCACGCCGGTCGTTGCGCAGCGTCGAGCAGGGCTATCGCTGGAAGTTCGATCGGCAGATCTTCGCCCAGTTCGCAACCGGCGTGCGAGGCATCGCCCTCCCGTACCTCTCTGCGGTCACGTGTCGGTTGGCGCTGCTGCGCTCCGAGCACGGTCTGGTGACCCGTGACATCGGCGAGGCCATGTTCGAGCGACTCGGCCGGGTGGCGCCGGTGTTCGAACTGCCCGAGGCGGGGCACCACCCGATGCTCGACGAGCCGCTGATCCTGTTGACCGCGGTGCGGGCGTTGCTCGCCGACTGGGAGCACTCCGACCCCCACCCCCGCTGAGCCCGGTGTGGCTCAGCGCCGCTGGCTCGCCCCGGTCGCGAGCCACCGCGTCGCGGCGGACGCCTCGAGCGGACGCGACCACCAGTAGCCCTGCGCCAGACGGCATCCGAGCTCCTCCAGCACGGCCAGCTGGGCCTCGGTCTCGACGCCCTCGGCCAGCACCTCGAGCCCGAGCTCGTCCGACAACGCGGAGATGGCCCGCACGATCGACGTGTCGTGCGGGTCGGTGCCGAGGCCGTCGGTGAAGGAACGGTCGATCTTGAGGGTCTGCACCGGCAGCCGCTTCAGGTAGGACAGCGACGAGTACCCGGTGCCGAAGTCGTCGACGCTCAGGTGCACGCCCAGCGCGCGCAGCGCGTTGAGCTTGTCGAGCGAGCCGTCGATGCGCTCCATGAGCACGCTCTCGGTGATCTCCAGGTGCAACGACGCAGGGCGCACACCTGCCCGCGAGATCGCGTCGGCGACGGTCACGTCGATGTCGACGCGGTGCAGCTGGTTGCACGACAGGTTGACCGCCACCCAGAGCTCTTCGTGTCCGGGGAGCTCCTGCCATTGGCGCAGCTGTGCGAGCGAGCGCTCCAGCACCCATTCGCCCAGGGGCACGATCAGCCCGGTCTCCTCGGCGATCGGGATGAAGTCGTCGGGACTGATCATGCCCAGTCGTGTGTGGTCCCAGCGCAGCAGCCCCTCGAAGCCGACGCACGCGCCGTCGGCGATGCGCACGACCGGCTGGTAGTGCACCGAGAGCTCGCCGTGCTCGATCGCCTGGCGCAGGTCGTTCTCGACCTGGTGGTCGCGCCGGGCCTGGGCTCGCAGCTCGTGGTCGAAGTAGCTCACGCGGCGACCAGGCTGCTTCTTGGCCTCGTACATCGCGGTGTCGGTCGCCTGCAGGAGCCGGGTCGAGTCGTCGCCGCGGTCGCTGATCGCCACGCCGACGCTGGCGGTGATGAAGAAGCGACGGTGGTCGACCTGGATGGGCTCCTCGAGCGAGTCGACGATGGCGCGCATGCGGTCGACCGCTGCGGCGGGGGAGCTGCGACCGGGGAGCAGCACGACGAACTCGTCGCCGCCGAATCGTCCGACCAGGCCGTCCTCGCCGACTGCGGCGCGGAGACGGTGCGCAACCTCGAGCAGCACCAGGTCGCCCGTCGCGTGGCCGAGGCCGTCGTTGATGACCTTGAAGCGGTCCAGGTCGAGGAAGGCGATCGTCACCGGTGGCCCTCCGTCGGCCTGGTCCGCGAGCAGTGCGTCGAGACATCGGGTGATCTCGGGCCGGTTGGGCAGCCCGGTGAGCGAGTCGTGGCGCATCTCGTGGTCGATGAGCTCCTCGACGCGATGGCGCTCGGTGATGTCGAGCACCGTCCCGCACAGCCTCGTCGGCGCGTTCGGCGGCGTGGAGTTCCGAGCCTCGACCCAGCGCAGCTCACCGTCGGGCCGCACGATGCGGTGCACCAGCAAGGTCGAGCGGTCGCCCGCGAGCGCGGCCGCGGAGGACGCCTCGATCGCCGGCAGGTCGTCGGGGTGGACCCGTCGGCGGTACGTCAGGTGATCGACCGTCGACCCGACCGGGAGACCGAGGATGCGATAGAGCTCGTCGGAGAAGCTGACCTCGCCGGTGACCAGATCGACGTCGAAGCTGCCCAGGTGCGCGCTGCGCTGCGCAGCTTCCAACCGCACGCGGTCCTCCTCGGCCGCGAGCACCAGGCGCATCTGCTCGGTCAGATCGGTGGTCACCCCGATCAGCCCGGCCGGCTCGCCGTCGGCGTCGAACAACGGCGTGTTGGTGACCCGACCCAGGAACTCGCTGCCGTCGCGGCGACGGAGCCACAGATCGCCGGACCAGGCCTGCCCGCTGCGGATCTGGCGCAGCAGCATCTCGGCGCCGTCGCCCGATCGGGACGACACGCTGATCTCGCCGCCGTCACGCCCGTAGGCCTCCGCAAGGGTCCAGCCGTAGAGCTCCTCGGCGGCGGCGTTCAGGTAGGTGATGCGGCCGTCGACGTCGGTCGCCGCGACCGCATCGCCGATGGCGGCCAGCAGATCGGCCTGGAACTGCAGCGACTGCTGCGCCGTGCGTCGGGACGAGACGTCGCGCATCGTGACGAACCCCGCTCCGGCGGGCGAGCCGGCAGGCAGCGCGGTGGCGGTCTCCTCGAGCCAGCGGATCCGACCGTCGGGGTCGAAGCCCCGGAACTCGATGTCGACGCTGCGGCCGGGCGCCGTGAGCTCGGCCAGTCGCGAGTGCATCGTGTCGCGGTCGTCGGGGTGGACCAGGTCGAAGCCGATCCGGTCCAACAGCGCCGACGCGGGGTAGCCGAGCAGCCGCTCGCAGTTGGGACTCACCCACAGGATGCGACCGTCCTCGGCGAAGAACATGGCGACCTCGCTGGCGTGGTCGAACATGGCCGCCATGCGCGCCCGCTCCGCGAGGTCGGGCGCCGAGGCGTTCGCCGCGACGTCGGCGGGCATGCGCGACGTCACACGGGCGCGGGCGCGGTCCAGCGCGACGATCAGCACGTCGTGATCCAGCCCGTCGAGCGCCAGGTGCTCGTGCGCGCCGGCACCCAACGAGGCGAGCTCGTCGTCGGCGCGGTGTCCACCGATCGCCACCAGCGCCACACCTGGCACGGCTCGTGCGATCGACGCGACGGCGCCCGGGCCGTCGGCCACGACCACCGCGTCGTGAGGGGAGACCACCGCGTGGAGGACGTCGCCAGCAGCGGCGTGCAGCACCCTCACCGCACCGTCGACCCGCAGCGCCCGCTCGATCAGGTGCAGGGTCGGTCGGTGCGACGCCACCACGACCACGCGCGCCGGGGACACGACGGCCGTCGTGGCCCGTGGTGCGCTGGCGGTGTCGTGGATCATGCGGCCCTTCCCTGCTCGCGACGCTCGTCGTTCGTGGATCGGCTCGCGATGCCCTCGACCTGAGAATCCGCGGCCCGGACGGCCGGCGTGGCTCAGCTGGGGATGTCGTCGTCGACCGGCTCGACGTCGGCCAGCAGGCGGGCGATGTGGGACAGGTCGACCGGACCGTCGATGCGGTCGATGCCCGTCGCCGCCAGTCCTGGCCAGAGCAGGTCGTCGAGGTACTCCACGAAGTCGGCACGCGACATGGTCTGGTGCTGGGCCCACCACTCCGCGGCCGAGAACACCCCGCCGAGCAGCGCCCGTGCCACCACCTCGGCACCGCCCGAGTCGACCCCGGCCTGGCGCATCAGGCCCCCGAGCAGCGCAGCGACCGGCGCCGCCGACTCGTCGAGCATGGTGCGGCTGCCGTTCTCGGCCAACACGAAGTGGTACAGCGCCAGCTCGCGTTCGATGACCGCGACGAACACCTCGATGCCGCCACGCATCACGTCGTGGGGGGTCTGGACCCGGTCGAGCCCACCGGCGATCGTCGACAGCACACGCGCGCCGTAGCGCTCGAGCAGCGCGTCGGTCAGACCGTGCTTGCCGTCGAAGTTGTCGTAGAGGGTGGCCTTGGCGACCCCTGCTTCGTCGGCGATCTGCTCCATCGACACGCCGGGCCCATGGCGCCGGATGGCCCGCTCGGCGGCGGCCAGCAGGTCCGAGCGTCGCTCGGCTGGGTCCCGGGTGGCGCCCTTGGGCCGCCCCGGCTTGCGGCGCTGCTGCTTGCTCATGACCGCACCAGTATGGGCCGCCGACGCAGGAGCGGGAGGGTCGACCCGGTCGGCGCGGGTCCCCACGCGACGGTCAGTTGGGTGCCAGGTCGGCGGTGGTCACCTCGATCGAGGGCCAGCTCCGACGCATGGCCCGCACCGTGTCGACGGCCTTGACGCTGAGCTGACCGGTGAGCATCGGCGTCAGCCCCTCGGCCTGGAGGTGGATGCGCAGCAGGTCGCCGCGCGGCTCGAGTCGCACCGAGCAGTCCTGCGCGCTCATCCCGTTCGCCTCGAGGAAGGGCACCAGGGCAGCGGCGACCTCGGCCTCGAGCGGTTCCATCGCCTCCACCACCGCGCGTCGACAGGCGTCGGCCACCGACTCGTCGTTGCGGACCCGAGTCGTCAGGAACTCGTCGTAGGGGTCGAGCAGGTCGGTCCCGTCCTCGACCACCGGGATCCCCGCACGCAGCGCACACGGCACGCCGTCCTCGAGCGGGGTCGGGCTCGGTCCGACACCGCGGCGCACCAGGAGTGCCACGTCGAGCGGTTGGTCGACGGGACAGCCGTGTGCGCCGCTGACGCCCGCACAGGGGAAGGCGTGACGGGCGTCCTCGTGGCACCGGTGCACGGTGTGCCCCTCGGCCTCGAGCTCGGCGGCGGCTCGGTCCGCAGCGCCCGCGTGGCTCTCGACGATCAGCAGGTTCAGTGAGGTGCCCATCGGCTGATCGTCGAACCGTTCGATGGTGGGCGACAGGGTCTTTGGTCCCGCCGGATCGGGGACCAACGCCTCTTGGTGCGAATGCACCTGCTCCGTACCTTGAGTCGTGGAGGGGCCGCAGGACACGGCGCAAGGGGGCGACGATGGACGAGGGAACGCAGCGACTGGAGATGCCGGGGGCCGATGAGGCATCACCCGGGACCGAGGTGATCGAGTTCCGCACCTTCATGCGGGAGCGTCCGGTCGCCTGTCGGTGGTCGCAGGGCAGGTTGACCGGCGATCCCGAGCTGCTGGCACGGATCGGACACATGGTGCGTGGCGGTGACTGGGCACAGCAGCCGTCGTCGGTGGCCCGTGTCATCTGCGACGCCGTGGCGCACCCGGTCACGATCCGCCTCCTCAGCGAGGGTCCGGCCGCCGAGGAGCTGTCGGAGTCCGAGGTCCCGCCGTGTGCGGACGGGGCGCTCGGCGACTATTGGCTGGGTTGACCGTGGCACGGGGCATCCGGGACCTTCGACCCTGCTCGGCGATGCCCGTCGCGTCGCAGGATGTCTCGATGTACTCGGACCACGCCGGTCTCGAACTGCTCTCCGCCGAGGAGTGCATCGGCCTGCTGCGCACGCGCAGCGTGGGCCGCATCGGCCTGAGCGCCAGTTCGCTGCCGTTCGTGGTGCCGGTGCGCTACGTCGTCGACGAGGACCGGATCCTGATGCGCACGGGCCGTGACACTCGCATGGCAGCGGCGACCAGCGATGCGGTCGTGGCCTTCGAGGTCGACGAGTTCGACCACGACATGGACGGCGGCTGGAGCGTCATGGTGCAGGGCCTGGCGCGGGAGGTCACCGGCACGCCGACCGTGGATCCCGCCGCCGAAGCCGTCCTCAGCAGCTGGGTCGGCCCGGCGCCGGCGCGGTGCTTCAGCATCCCGATCGAGATCGTGTCGGGCGCTCGTCTGCACCCCCTCTCGCCGCACCCGCCCGCGCCCCGCCACGGCGCGGCGGGCATCGATGGGTGAGACTGTCCCGATGACCATCCGGGTGTTCCTGCTGGACGACCACGAGATCGTGCGCCGTGGGGTGCGAGAGCTGCTGGAGTCCTCCGAGGGGATCGAGGTCGTGGGCGAGGCGGGCACCGCCGAGCAGGCGCTCGACCGCATCCCGCTGACCTCGCCGGACGTCGCGGTCCTGGACGTGCAGCTGCCCGACGGCTCGGGTGTCGAGGTGTGTCGCGAGCTGGTCTCGGCCGACCCGGAGATGGCCTGTCTGATGTTGACGTCGTTCACCGACGACGAGGCGCTGCTCGATGCGGTGATCGCCGGTGCCCGGGGCTACATCCTCAAGGACGTGCGCGGGACCGACATCGTGGAGTCGGTCCGACGTGTCGCTCGGGGCGACACGTTGCTCGACCCGGCGCTGGTGGCGCGAGCGCGCGAACGGATCCGTCGCGGCGCCGAGGAGGACGAGCGGCTCAAGGGTCTGACCCCCCAGGAGCACCGCATCCTGGGCCTGCTCGCCGAGGGTCGCACCAACCGCCAGATCGCCGAGGAGATGTACCTCGCCGAGAAGACGGTGAAGAACTACGTGTCCAACCTCTTGTCGAAGATGGGCATGAGCCGCCGGACCGAGGCGGCGGTCTACGCAGCCCGGCTGTCCGAGCGCACTCGTCGCGAGCGCTGAGGCGCCGCGGCCTGCCCGGACCGCACCGGACCGGCGAGCACCGGACCGGACCGGCGAGCACCGTCGGGCCCGGGGGCTCGCGGGGACCTACGACCCTGTCGAGCACCGCGCCGGTGGCGCGAACATCGGCCCATGGATACGAGCGCCAACGTCGACTGGTCCGGCTTGGAGGTCTTGAGCCCGGACGACTGCAGGTCCCATCTGCGCTTGGGCGCCGTCGGGAGGATCGGGTTCGTCGAGGAGGGCGGCCCGGTGATCCTGCCGGTGAACTACACGATGGACGGCGCGGCGATCGTGTTCCGCACGGCCGCGGGCTCGAAGCTGTCGATCGGCATGATGCAGCGCCCGGTCTGCTTCGAGGTCGACGACTGGGACACCATGTCGCACAGCGGCTGGAGTGTGCTGGCCAAGGGCGTCGCCGACGAGGTGTTGGATCCGGTCGAGATCGAGCGCCTCGAGCAGCTGCCGGTCCGCCCCTGGTCCCGGCCGGACCTGCGCGACCACTGGATCCGGATCATGGTCGAGGAGCTCACCGGCCGACGCATCCAGCAGCACGACTGAACTGCGGCACCCTGGCCGCTGGCTAGCGTGCCGCCATGACTGCTGCACCCCTGGCCCGGCCGATCGACATGGCGGCGCGCCACGGTGAGGGCGTGCAGGTCGGGCTGTCGCTCGGCGGGGGCGGCGTGTGGTTCGTGGCGTGGCAGGTCTCGTACCTGTTCGAGCTGGCCCGCCAGGGCATCGACCTGGCGGGAGCGGACCGGGTGGTGGGGACCTCCGCGGGTTCGGTGGTGGCCTCGGTGCTCGAGGCCGGCAACCTGGGCCGCCTGCACACCGAGCTGCGGGTGCTGGCCAAGCTGCCGAAGCTGGTCGGTGTGCTGGCCCCCGCCAGCCGGCTGACGCCGAGCCAGGAGCGTGCCCGCGACCTGTTCGGGTCGGCGCCCGACGCTGACGCCGAGCGGATCCGCCACATCGGCCACGCCGCGCTGGCCGCCACGGCGCCGGCACCGTCGGTGATGGCTCGCAACGTGTCGGTCATCCTGGCCAGCCGGTCGTGGCCGTCCGACGCGTTGCACATCACCTGCGTGGACGCCTTCAGCGGTGAGCGTTGCGTGGTGACGGGGTCCGCGAAGGTGCCGATCGCCCGGGCGGTGGCGGCCAGCAGCGCCGTGCCCGGGTTGTTCTCGCCGCAGCCGATCGCGGATCGGCGCTGCATGGACGGCGGCGTGAGCGGCAGCGGGACCCACTTGGATCTGCTCGCGGGGGCCCGGCGTGCGGTGGTGCTCGGGCTGACCGACGGCAGCGACGTCGACGAGGGACGCATGACCGTCGCACCAGGTTCGATCCAGCGGGAGCTCGACGAGCTGCGCGCGACCGGCACCGAGGTGGTGTTCCGCTGCCCGGAGACGGTCGACATCGACCTGTTGATGGAGCCGACGGCGGTGCCCGGCGCGATCGAGATGGGCCGCCGTCAGGCGGCCGCCGACGTGGCGGAGCTGCGGGACCTCGTCGGGTGAGTCGTCCGGGTGGCGCGCCCCCGGGGCTGCGCGACCCGGGAGCAGGTGGGACCTTCGTTCTCGCTCCGCGCCAGACCGTCCCGTTTTTCGCGACGGTCTGGCAGGGAGCGTGGGACGAGGTGGTGTGCTCGGCCTAGGCCGCCACGTACTCGAGCACCGTGCCGTCCACCGCGGTCAGCACCATGGTGTCGCCGGTGATCATGTAGGTGGGATCCGACTCGAGCACCTTCAGCACGGTCGTCTCGAGACCGGCGGCGGGCTCGGCACCTGCCATCCGGGTGGTGCGGATCGGGCCGAACGTGAGGACGTCGCCCTGCTCGGTCGTGGTGGTGCCGGCCGCGGCACCGCCGCGGTTGCAGCCCAGGAACAGCTCGGCCATGCCGTCCTCGCCGATGCGGATGGTCGGCGGCTCCACCCCGGTGGGGATCGACGACGCGGTGTCGCCGTCGAGCACCGACGTCAGCGTCCACGTCGTGCCCACGAGGGGTGACGCGGTGCGTCCACCGTCGCTCAGCGTCATCGAGGTGTCGCCGTCGGCGCTGGTCAGCGTCAGGTCGTCGCCGCGCAGCGCGAGCTGGGGACCGTCGGCCAGGAAGCCGTTGAGCCACTGGTCCTGCGCCTCGAGCTCCGGTGGGCAGCCGATCAGCGTCGACATGCCAGGCCCTTCGACGACGAGGCGGGCGGCGTCGAGGCGGTAGCCCGCCGAGGTGGTGTTGCAGCCGGCGCCGGCCGACAGCCGGTCGCCGTCGAACCCGAGCGTGACGGACGTGCCCGCCACCAGCTCGTGACCGGTCACGTCGTCGCCGGTGAAGCTGCGCCTGTCGAGCGCAGCGAACGTCACCTCCGAGTCGGATCCCTCGGGACCCGACTCGGAGAAGACGTCGACGTCGTCGGTGCAGCCGCTCATCGCCACGATGATGCACGCCACGACGGCGGCCAGGGTGGCGGGACGTCGAGCGTGCAGCGATGGGGCGGTCAGCACGTGCGTGGTGCCGCTCAGCCGAGCAGCTTGGCCTTCTGCGCCTCGAACTCGGCGTCGGTGATCACACCCTGCGAGCGCAGGCCGGCGAGCTTCTCCAGCTGGGAGGCCACGTCGGTGCTCCCGGCGGTCTGCTTGACGTAGTCGTCGAAGGCCTTCTGCTGGGCCGAGGCGTCGGCGACCTGGCGCTCGTGCATCTTGCCGCCACGGGCGATCAGGTACACGAAGACACCCAGGTAGGGGATGACGATCACGAACAGGAACCAGAAGGCCTTGCCCCAACCGCCGAGGTCGTGGCTGCGGAAGATGTCGACGACGACCATGATCGCGATCCAGATCCAGATCACGAACAGGAAGAAGTAGAGCATCGACAGGAAGACCTGCAGCAGTGGGTAGTTCGTTTCGGCAGCGAGCATCTCGCCCTCCAGGGGTTCGGCAGCGGGGAGCGATCGTACCGCGGCGAAGGGTCGCGACCAGGGTCCTATGGCATCAGCGGTGCCAGTTCCTCTGGTGCCAGTTCCTCCGGTGGTCGGGCCGTCGGGATCGCCGCGGGGTCAGCTGAGCAGCGCAGCGACGCCCTCGGCGAGCAGCTTCACGCCGAAGATCAACAGGATCACCATCATGATCACCGCGTTGTGCCGTGACATGAACGACTTGATCGAGGCGAGCGGCCCCTGGGTCGCACGGGGCGCCACCAGCGTGGCGGCCACGGCGCCGGCCACGGTGATCGAGCCGACGGCGACGAACACGGCGACGGCCAGCACCGTGTCGGTCCCGTCGAGCCCGGCCTGCGCGATCGACGCGGCCGCGGCAGCAGTGAGCGCCAGGTTCTTCGGGTTCAATCCGGACAACCCCAGGCCCAGCGCCAACGCCCGCAGGGGCTGGAGGTGCTCCACGGTGTCCATCCAAGCGGGCATCTCGGGCTCGGCGTCGCCGCGGGGTCGTGAACGCCACTTGCGAGCGGCCAGGACCAGCAGCAGGAGGCCCAACACCGCTTGCACCAGGCTCGCCGCGGTCGCGGGTCCGCTGTCCGCTCGGTCGGCGCCTCCCAGGAGGCCCACGACGAGCGCGCTGACTGCGGTCAGCCCGATGATCCAACCGAGCGCGAAGACCACGCCGTTGACCCGTCCCCGACGGGTGCCCAGCACCACCACGATGGCCACGATCGGGATCGGGCTCAGTGCCACCGCCACCGCGGCGGGCAGCAGGCTGGCGATCGTCGGTCCGAGCATGGCCGCTCAGCGTACGCCCGGTCGGGACACGCCCGGCGACCCGGGAACCCGGTGGTGGGGCTCCGCGGTCGCGCGTAGCGTCGGACGCCGGAGACCGGCGTCGATCGCCGGAGTCGTTGGAGGGGACATGCACGACCTGTCGAGCACCGCGGTGGCATTCGTCGAGATGGCGCACCGCATCGTCTGGTGCGTCGTCGCCACCACCGATCCGTCGGGTCGGCCCGCGACGCGGGTCCTGCACCCGATCTGGGAGTGGGACGGGGAGTCGTTGACCGGATGGATCGCCACGTCGCCGCTGTCACCGAAGGCAGCACACCTGGCCGGGCAACCGAGCGTGTCGCTCACCTACTGGCACCCGTCGCAGGACACCTGCACCGCCGACTGCCAGGTGCGCTGGGACGACAGCCCAGAGCTGCGTCGCGCCGGTTGGGAGCGCTTCGCCGACGGCCCGGACCCCGTCGGCTACGACCCGTCGATCGTCCCCGGTTGGGACGCACCGGAGTCGCCCGGGTTCGGCGTGCTCCGCCTCGAGCCCGTCCGCCTGCGGGTGATGCCCGGCAGCGTGCTGCTGCAGGGCCAGGGCGAGGTGCTCACCTGGCGCAGCACCTGACGGCCAGCCCGCGTGACGCCCAGCCCTCCTGACACCCGCCCTCCTGACACCCGGCCCTCCTGACACCCGGAGCGACGGAGCCCTGCTCCGGTAGCGTGTCGAGTTGGTGGCGCACCGGGGGGCGCGCCGCTGCGGGGACGTCCGACCCCGGGGACGACAGAACGGAGTGCGCCATGCACGACCTGGTGATCCGCAACGGCCGGGTGATCGACGGCTCGGGTTCGCCGGCACGGCACGCCGACGTCGCGATCGAGGGGGACCGCATCGTCGCGGTCGGCGAGGTGCTCGGCACCGCACGCCGCGAGCTCGATGCGGACGGCGCGGCCGTGACCCCGGGCTGGGTCGACGTGCACACCCACTACGACGGCCAGGCGACGTGGGACCCCGAGGTCTCGCCGTCGGGCTGGCACGGCGTCACCACGGTCGTCATGGGCAACTGCGGCGTCGGCTTCGCCCCCGCTCGGCCCGACGAGCACGACTTCCTGATCCAGCTGATGGAGGGCGTCGAGGACATCCCGGGCGCGGCGCTCGACGAGGGCATGAGCTGGAACTGGGAGTCGTTCCCCGAGTACCTCGACGAGCTGGAGCGCCTGCCGCGGGTGCTCGACGTCGCGGCGCTCCTGCCGCACGGATCGCTGCGGGCCTACGTGCTCGGTGCCGGGCGGCCGAACGACGTGGCGACCCCCGAGGAGATCGAGCGGATGGCGTCGTTGGCCCGCGAGGCGGCCGTCGCCGGCGCGATGGGGGTCTCGACGACGCGCACGATGCTGCACCATGCGAAGGACGGCGAGCTGGCCGCGGGCACCACCGCTGCAGCCGAGGAGCTGATCGGCATCGGCGCCGCGCTCGGCGGCACGGGCCACCGCGTCTTCTCGGTCGCCAGCGACATGCTCGACCCCGGCGCCGAGATCGCCTGGATGAGCGAGATCTCGCGGCGCGCCGGCATCCCGGTCACCTTCCAGGTGCTCGCGGCGGACTTCGCCCCGCACTGGTGGCGCGACTGGATCGATCGAGCGATGACCGCGAACCGCCAGGGTGCCTGGCTCGTGCCCCAGGTCGCGGGCAAGCCCGCTTCGGTGCTGGTCGGCTTCGAGTCCTCGTTCCATCCGTTCGTGCGCAACCCCGTGTACCAGCGCTACGCCGAACTGCCCTTCGACGAGCGCATCGCCCGACTCGCCGACCCGGAGGTGCGCGCCGCGGTGCTGGCCGCGCCGCGCGACGACCAGGCACGCGGCTTCGACGCGCTGATGGCGGCGAGCCTCGACAAGCTGTTCCCCCTGGGCGATCCACCCGAGTACGAGCCCGACCCGTCGACGAGCATCGCGGCGGTCGCCGCCCGCGAGGGGCGCGACCCGCTCGAGGTCACCTACGACCTGATGCTGCGACGCGGCGGTCACGAGCTGCTGTACCTGCCGCTGCTCGGCTACGTGAACGGCGGGCTGGACGACATCGCCGAGATGCTGGTGCATCCCGGCACGGTCCTCGGCCTCGGCGACGGTGGCGCGCACTGCGGCGTGCTCTGCGACGCGAGCCTGCCCACGTTCATGCTGACCCATTGGGCCCGTGACCGGGCGCGAGGCGACACGCTGCCGGTGGAGCTGGTCGTGCACCACCAGACCCGTCGCACCGCCATGCTCTACGGCTTCGAGGACCGCGGCGTGCTGGCGCCCGGTCACCTGGCCGACGTCAACATCGTCGACCTGGACGGGCTCACGCTCGAACCACCCGAGATGGCCTATGACCTGCCGGCCGGGGGCAAGCGGCTCATCCAGCGGGCCCGCGGCTACGTCGCCACCGTGAAGTCCGGCGTCGTCGTGCGCGACCACGACGAGGCCACGGGCGATCGTCCCGGTGCGGTGATCCGAGGGGCTCGTCCGTCGCCAGCTTGAGGCGGGGCGAGGCGAAGCGAGGCGAACGAAAGGACCTTCGTCCCGGTCGACTCCGGACCAAAGTCCCTGTGAGCGCAACGTCACCGGGAGGAGGCTTCGGACATGTTCTCCGCCGCGCCGTGGACCGCAGTGCTCGCTCTCGTGCTCATCGAGGTGGTGATCGTCGTCGCCGTCCGGGTCGGGCTCGCTGCCGGGCACCTGCTCGCCGGTCATCACCGGACGGGCCGCGACCTCGAGCTGACACTCCCGCCGCCGCACTGAGCGGTCCCGCCGCCGAGCCGAGCTGACCGGTTCAGACCCGCTCGAAGCGCGCCCAGACCCACTTGCCGTCGTCGACCTCGGTCGTGCCCCAGTCGCTGGCCAGCGAGTCGACGATGTCCAGGCCCCTGCCCGACGCCGCCCACGGCGCGGCGTGGGCGCGCTGCGGCGACCCGTCGCCGTGGTCGTGCACCGCGAGCCGGACCGACCCGTCGTCCCGCTCGATCTTGACCGTCACCGGTCCTCGACCGTGCAGCACGGCGTTGGTGACCAGCTCCGACACCACCAGGACCATGCCGTCGTCGACCTGCGGCACCGCGCTGGCGAGGAACGCCCTGGCTTCGCCCGCGGCGCTTCGCCCTGCAGGGAACACCTGCTCGTGCACGTCGGCGTCGGCCGTCAGCAGGTCGAGCACCACCAGCGCCACGTCGTCCTGTTGCACGGTGCCGGCGAGACAGCGCTCGAGCAGCAGGTCCGCCTGCTGCTCGGCATCGACGGGCCACGGGTCGCACTCGCCGATCAGCGAAGCCAATCCGTCGATCGACTCGTCGATGGTCCGGTCGCGTCGTTCGATCAGGCCGTCGGAGCAGACGACCATCGCGGAGCCGGGGGCGAAGCGTGTGACCGCCGGCGCCGATGGGCGTCCCGGCACGCCGAGCATCGGCTGACGACCACCTCGGAGGATCTCGACCGACCCGTCCGGGGTGCGCACCAGCGCGGGGATGTGCCCGGCGCTCACGTGGTGCAGCGTCTCCTGCTGCAGGTCCACCACGCTGATGCAGGCCGTCGCGAGCGACGTGGTTCCCTCGAGCCAGGCCGCGGACACCAGTGGGAAGACGTGTTCGATCGGGACGCCGTTGAGCAGCAGCGAGCGGATCGAGGCACGCAGCTCGATCATGTCCGCGACCGCCGGGATGCCGTGGCCGGTCACGTCGCCGACCACCACGGCGTAGCGGTGCGCGTCGAGCGTCAGCGTGTCGTACCAGTCGCCGCCCATGCCGATCTCCTCGGTCGCGGGCAGGTAGCGGGTGGCGACCGCGACACGGTCGAGCGAGGCGGTCCTGGCAGCGACACGCTGCTGCAGGGTGCCCACCAGGCGGTGCTCGGCGTCGGCGAGACGGGCCCGCTCCAGGGTCTGGGTGCAGAGCTCTGCGATGGTGCGCAGTCGCGCCAGCTTGGCCGGCAGGAACGGCTGCAGGTAGGTCCAGCCGAAGCCGATGCACCCGATCGCCTCGCCCTCGGCGGTGAGCAGCGGGAAGAAGGCGCAGGATCGGATCCCGTGTGCTGCCATCGTCGGCGCGAGCGGCCCGGGGAACCGCTGCTCGGCCTCGTCGACGGTGTGGAGCAGGACCGGCTCGCGTGATCGGACGGCCTCGACACCGGGTAGGGCGTCGGTCATGCGTCGGTCGGCGAACTCCAGGTGGACCTCCCCGGGGAAGAAGCCGTTGGGTGTCACGAGGAGTCGATCGCCGGACTCGTCGACGAGGCCGACGTTGGCCACGGCCGCCCCCACGGTGCCGCCACCCTCCTCGATGACCGCTTGCACCAGCTGCACCACGTCGCTCACGTTGGCGAGTCGCCGAGCGAAGGTGGCCAGACGCTCGTTGCGGTCCGCGTCCGCCCGGAGCTGGTCGGTCAGCAGGCACCGGGCGACCGCCTGCGAGGTCATGCTGATGAGCGTGTCGACCACGTCGCGCAGCTCGTCGTCGATCGGCGTCGGGTCCTCCCACCCGAGCCACATCCCACCGAGCGCACGACCCTCCCGATCCCGCAGCGCGATCACGAGCGAGCTGCCGAGCCCGGCGGCGGTGACGAGGGCGCCGGCCGGGTCCTCGTCGGGGAGGTCGGCCCCCTCGACCAGCTCCGCCGCGACCGCTCCGGGGTGCTCGGGCCCCGTGCCGGTCAGGAACTCGCGCAACTCCGGGTGGGAGTCGAGGCTGGCGGACGCCGTGCGGTCCCAGCCCTGCGCCTGGTCGACCACCAGGACCGCGGCGCCGGCGCCCGAGACGCGCACCGCTCGGTCGACGACGAAGCGAGCGAGCGAGGGCCCGTCGCTCTGCACCGCGAGCTGCTGCGCCGCGACCGCGAGCTGGCCGGAGCGGTCCGCGTCGTCACGGTGGCGCGCAACCAGACGGACACGATGCACGGCCTGCGCCGTGAGCTCCGCGATGGTCGACAGACTGAACATGGTGGCGTCGTCGAACGACCGGTCCTCGGCCCAGGCGATGGCGATGGCGCCGATGAGCTCTCCGTCCACGGCGAGGGGCAGGGCGGCTCGGGCGCCTGCGCCCATCAGTCGGTTGGACGCGTCGGTGCTCGGGTAGCGGCGCTCGTACTCGTCGAAGGTGGGGATGAGCACGGGCTGTCCGGTGCGCGCCGCTTCGGTGAAGGCGAGGTCCTCGTCGAGCGACGGCGCGGCGTAGCGCTGGGTGATCTCCTCGACGACGGTCTCGCCGTGGTTGACGCGCAGGACCCTTTCGTCGCGGTCGATCAGGCCCATGCTGATGGCTGCGGCTTGCACCGGCCGCCACCCGGACCGCAGGACCGCCTCGGCGACCTCGGCCACGCTGTCGCAGCGGGCGAGCTCCTCCGCCAGCGACGCCAGGGCGCCGGCCTGGCGGGTGGTGCGGTCGGTCGCGCTTGCTCTGGTCAGCGCCTGCTGGCACACCTCGCCGATGGTCTCGAGCGTGGTCACGGTCATCGGATCGATCTCTGGTCGGGCGAAGCCGACGGCCAGCACGGCGTCGATGGTGGAGTCACTCGCCGAGATCGGCACCAGCGCCATGGCCTCGACCCGGCTGCCCCGCGCTCCGGTGCCGAACGCGCCGGCGACGGCGTCGCGTTGCTCGCCGCCGCGCCACGGCTGCATCACCGTGCGACCCTCGGCCAATGCCCGCGCAGTCTCGGGGTCGAGCGCCCAGCGCAGCGGCGCGGGGTCGTCCAGCTCGGTGCCCGCGTCGCGGTGTCGTTCCAGCGCACCGCTCGCAGCGTCGAGCACGAGCACCAGGGCCCGTGTCGCCGGAAGGATCGGCGGGACCTCGTGCTCGATGACCTCCACCACCTCGGGCACGCCGGGGGCTGCCGAGAGCGCCCGCGCGAGCGTCGCAGTGCCGCGCACGGAGGCGTCCACCCGCAGCAGTCGCTGCTGGCGTCGTCGGTCGCGTGCGAGCGTGAGGCCGAGGATCAACAGCAGCGCGACCGTCACCGCTGCGATCAGCAGCCCGAAGGAGTGATCGACCGGGCGGCCGTCCTCGACCTCCAACCGCCATGGGCGACCCAGCACCTCGAGCTCCCGGGACACCCCGCCGGCGGTGTCGCCGGTGTCGATCAGGACCGTGTCGCCGTCGCTGACCCGGAGGTTCACGCCGTCCGGCAGAGTGCCGGCCAGCGAGTCCTCGAGCTGGGTGCTGCTGACCACGCTCACGAGGAAGCCGGCGAGGTCGGCCGACCCCGCGGATCGGTAGATCGGCTTGAACACGAACAGCAGGGTCAGCGGCGAGCTGCCCGCGCCGAGCTCCTGCGCCTGCTCCGCGGGGACCACCAACGCCTCGCTGATCGTGGCGGCACCACCCGCGGCGGCCGCCTCCGCGGTCCGGCTCGCGAGCGGGAACGACGACACGTCGAAGCCGACCAGCAACGAGGTCACGTCGTCGCGGGGCACCACCTGGGTGACCACCCAGTACTGGTCGCGCGCGTCGGCTGCTGCGACGCCGTCGGGGGCGATGCGGAACACGCTGCGTCCCAGACGTTGCTCCAGCTCGCCGCGACGCTCCCCGGGTACGACCTCGACCAGCCCGATCGCCTGGAGCGTGGACACCGACGCGACGTCCTGGGCGAAGGCCGCCAGGCGGTCGCCCTGGACGGCGCCCTGCGGGTCGACCAGCACCGCGCCGCCGCCGAGCGCGGCTGCGGCCGTTCCCGCTGCCTCCTCGACCGCCGCCGCTGCGGTGTCGAGGCTGACCCGCTCGGCGTCGCGTGCGCTGCGGTTCGCCTGCACCCATGCCACACCTGTCGCGACCGTGCCGATCACGACCACGACCGCGAGCACGACCCAGGACGCGGTGGTGCCGGGACGCCGTCGCTCCGACGATGCTGCCCGCCCCTCGCTCCGCTGCACCTCGCTCCTCCCGGCGGTCGTCACAGGTTGCCGGCCGCGTCCGACCGGCTGTTCCTCGACAACAGTCGATCACACCTATCCACCGACGTGACCAGCTATGCAGGGCTGACCGTCAGACCGGCTCGGTGGGGGTGGGATGACCTGTTGAGGCGTGTGAGGCCCTGACGTACCCTGCCGCGGTGCTGTTGGGGCGAGAACGTGAGCTCGCTGCGGTGCGACGTGCACTGGCCTGCTGCCGCGCCGTGCTGGTCGCGGGACCGGCGGGGATCGGCAAGTCGGCACTCGTCGAGGAGGCGCTCGACGGTGTCGCCGCCCGGGTCGCCGTGGCGCTCCCGTCGCGCAGCGACGTCGCCTACTGGCCGTTGATGGCCGCGTTCGGATGGGGCACCTGTCTCGGCGAGCCCCCGGAGGTGGCGCGAGCCGCCCGCGCCGAGATGTCGACGGACGAGGTGCTGGTCGTCGAGGACGTGCACTGGGCCGACCCGGCGACGGTCGCGGTGCTGCGCTCGCTCGCCGCCGACGTCGGCCTGCTGTGCACCTCGCAAGGGACCGACGCTGCCGTCGGGTCGCTGCGTTCCACGATCCGGGAGGTCGGCGGCGACGTGATCGAGCTCGGTCCGCTCGATGCCGGCGAGCTGGCGGCGATGCTGCGCGAGTCCTCTCCCGAGCTCCTGTCGGGCGAGTGCCACCGCCTGGCCGTCGCCGCCGGTGGGCACCCCCTGCTGGCACAGCTCCTCGCGGCGTCGCCGGATCGACGGCGCGACCTCGCGGAGGGGGGTGCCCACACGGCGTCGGTGTCGGCGATCCTGATGCGGCACTCGGTGGCGGCGCGACAGAGCCTGCTGATGCTGGGTGCTGCCCCGGCCGCGCTCGAGCGCGACCAGCTCGTCGACCTCGATGCGCTCCTCGACAGCGGGCTCGTCAGGTCGAGCGACGGCGACATGTACGAGGCGGCGCACCGGCTGTTCACGGAACCATCGCTGCTGCGCCTGGACGACGGCCAACAGCAGGAGGTCTTCGCCAGGCTGGCCGCCATGGACGGTCTGTCGGACCAGCTGCGAGCGGAGTACCTGCTGGCCGCCGGCGACCCGGCCGCTGCGCTCGAGTGCGCCGTGCGCGCGGCGGAAGGCCCGCTGCCGCGTGCCGGACAGGCGGCCGCGTTGAGCATCGCCGCCCGTGCGTCGGGCGCGTTGCGCGCCAGCGGCGGCGAGCTGGACGACGACCACCGGCGCCGTCACGAGCGGCTGGTCATCGACGCCGCCAGAGCGCTCAACGACGGCACCGACTTCGAGCAGGCTGCCGCGGTCCTGGGTGACGTCGGATCGTTGTCCGACACGCATCGGGCAGCCGGGGTGGTCGAGGCGCTACGAGCAGCGCTGGGTCGAGGAGATCGACGCCACGCAGCCGCGACGTGCGCAGCCGCGAGCAGCTGGCTCGACGGGCTCGTCGGGCCCGACGCGGCGCTGGCGGGGCTGATCCTCGGGTCCCTGGAACGCTGGCACGGCGTCGAGGGCATCGGCGTCGCCGAGTGGGACGAGTTGCTCTCCGCCGCGCAAGGGGCGAGCTGCACCCCGGCCGAGCTGCTGGCGCGCATGGCGGCGCCGAGGAGTGGGGTCGCCGACATCGAGCGGTGGAGCGAGGCGGCGCGCGTCGCGGCGGCGAGCCGGGGTGACCTGGCCTCCGAGCTCGACGCGGCACGCAACCTGGTCATGTTGTGGATCTCCGTCGGCCGTCAGCAGGAGGGCCGAGAGCTCGCCCGGGCCTCGGCGCAGCGAGCGGAGGCAGCCGGGGAGCGGGCCTGGGCGATCGAGCTGCGGACCCTGGACCACATCAGCCGCTTCTACGACGGGGACGACCACGACGAGGTCCTGTCGTGGCTGTCCTTCGTGCGCACCGCGCCGGTCCGCCTCGAGACCAGGGCGATGGCGACCAGCATCCTTGCGACCTTGCTGGCCGATCGCGGCGCGGTGCGTCGCAGCGGCGAGGTGCTGCGGCCGTGGCTCGAACCCGAGGTGATCGAGGCCATGGCACCGCTCGCGCAGGCGCTGCTCGCGTGGGGCGCGGCGCAACGCGCCTGGTCGACGGGCGATCTGGCGGAGGCGATCCGGGTTGCCACCTGGGTGACCGCCACGGTGCCCCAGGGGTACCCGTCGCTGGCCGGCACCCAGGTCGTGTGGAGGTGGTCCGAGTACGAGCTCGGTCGCCCGCTCAGCGCGCCCGATCCGACCGGCGGGCTGCTGGACGCAGCCGCGCTCGAGGCCGCCGCGCTGGAGCTGCTGGCGGCCGGGGACCACTCCGCGGCTGCGGGCCGGTTCATGGCCGCGGCCGACTCGTGGCGGCCGATCCTGTGGCGCTGCAACCTCCGTGCGCGCTGGGGGGCCGGCCATGCGCTCGCCCTCGCCGGCGAGCGGGAGCGCGCAGCGCAGGTGCTGCGCGATGTCGACGCAGAGCTGGACCGCTCCGGGTTTCCCGCGCTGCGCCCGCGGGTGGCCGCGTCGTTGCGGTCGATCGGCCTCGGACTGTCCGGAGGCGTTGCACGTCCGGCCTCGGGAGGCCGGCTGACCCACCAGGAGCGTCAGGTGATGTCGCTCGTGGTCGACGGCCTGACGACCGACGCGATCGCCCGCCGCCTCGGGGTATCGGCGCCCACGGTGAACTCGCACGTGAACGCCGCCAAGCGGAAGCTCGGCGCCCGGACGCGCACCGAGGCGGCGGCCATGGTGGGGCTGGAGCAGGGCTGAGTCCCCGACCACGCGGACGTGACGGTCACGGTGGGCGGCCCGCCTGACCGGTGTGCGTGGGCGCTACTCGGGGGGCTGGAGCTGGTCGACCCGTCGGCCGACGATCGTCACGGCCTCCGCGGTCGACCGGGTCCCGAGCGTCGAACGAGCCGCGGTGAGGCGTCGGGCCGCGGTCCTCGGGCTGAGGTTCGTGGACCGTGCGGCTGCGTCGATGGTGCAGCCGGACCGCAGCGCGAGCAGCAAGGCGATCTGGTCCTGGTCCAGCCCGAGGCAGGTCGGTCGGTGGTGGGCGTCGAACCACTCGGCGACCACGATCCGTCGCCCTTGGTCGTAGAGCTGCACCGCAACCACCTCGTCGGCAGCGGTGGCCAACACGGTGGCGCCGTGCACCAGAGCGTCGAGCGCGTGGCCGATCGCGTCAGCCGGCATGTGGTCGACGACGCACACCTCTTGCGTTCGAGCAGTGCACTCACCGGCGACGCGCGAGGGGTTCACGAGCGTTGCCGGCCAGCCGGCGGCTGCGAACTCGAGTCGCACGGCGCTCAGCGCCGCCTCGTCGTCGCACACGCACAGGCGAGGGGCGCACGGCGGACCTGCGACGCTTCGGGGGGCTGCGGACACGGCGGGTGTGGTGCTCCTGGTCGGTGCGCTCGCAAGAATGGCGGGAACTGTGGAGGTTATCGACCGGTTGGTCGTTTATGACTACTCCTCGGGTTCGAGTCAGGCCCGCTGTTCGCGAGGGTGGCGTCGCTGGGGAGCGTGTGCCGTCGCCGTGGTCGGTCTGGCGTGAGTCCCCCGGCGGGAGATGGGTCAGCCGCCCCGCGGCCCATCTTCCCGCTGGATGCTCGTGTCGACCCGGTTGTGGCGCTGCGCCCACATCGCGGCCCAACCGAGCACCAGCACCGTGACGAGCAGCGGCTCGGTGGGCGTGCGCAGGCGCGGCGTGCCGGTCTCGGTCAGGACCGACACCACCATCACCGCGCCGGCCACGGCGAGGCAGTACGACCACGTGGCCCAGGGTGCGCCGCGCCACCGCCGGGCCAGGGCCAGGCCCGGCATCACGCACAGCTGCACCACGAACGCGACGAGCAGGCCCAGATGGACCAGCGCCGAGGCCCAGGCGAACCCGGTGGGCAACTGTGAGACCCCGGGCTGGCTGTCCAGGTCGGTGTAGCGCACCACGGACTGGGTCACCGCTGCCTGGTACTCGAACGGGTGTCGGGTGATCAGGTACAGGTTCAGCTCGAGCATGTGGTCGTCGAGCTCGGCGCGATCCATGTGGAGGGCCTGCGCCAGCTCGTCGCGCACCGCGAACGAGTAGTTGGGGGCGTCGAGCTCACCGTCGAGCAGCAGCTGACGGTCGCGCTCGGCGATCAGGATGCGGCGCGCCGGCTCGTAGCGCTCCGGCAGACGCTCCACGTAGCCGCTGGTGCGTGAACCCAGGTACCAACCGGTGAGCGGCGTGAGGCCCGCGTGGTCGAAGCGCACCGCGTGGATGCCGACGAGCAGGCCGATGCCCAGCGCCGCGGGCAGCAGCAACGCGCCCAGCCGCCGGAACCGGACCGCCAGCGGCTCGGGTCGTGCCACGAACCACACGACGACCCCCGCAGCGACGACGACCGGTGCGTACGACGGGCGCACCCACGTGAGCAGCGCGAACAGGACGCCGATGGCGACCAGCTCCGCGGATCCCCTGGTGCGGTACCAGCGCACGAACAGTCCGAGCGTGGCGGTGACCAGGAGCTGCACGGTCGCCTCGGTGCCCGCGGCCACGACCGCGAGCATGCTGGCCGGGGCGAACAGCGCCAGCGCCGCGACGCTGCGTCCGCGCCAGCCGACGGCGAGGCCGCGCAGCACCCCGAGCACGATCAGGACCGAAGCGGCGTGCATCAGCAACTGCACGACGAACAGCGCGACGGTCTCGCGGTCGAGCGAGCCGGTCGCCCAGAGCACGAGCGGGTAGCCCGGAGTGCGGTCGGTGAGCTGCTCCCAGCCCGAGGTGATCACCCGCCCGGCGAGCCGGTAGTCGGCCGAGTCGCCCATCGGCCGGGTGCGCCATCCCCACGCTGCGCCGTAGGCGATGCTCGCCACGACGACGATCCAGCGGTCGAGCTGCTCGAGCGAGCACCATCGCTGCCACCGCGAGCGCATCGGCGCCGATGCAGCATCGGTGGCGCGGGTGGTGTCGGGCACCAGACCACGATACGGGCGGGCGTCGTTGGGCCGGCGCCGAGCGCGAGGTGACGTTGCGTGGCGCGCCGCTCGCGAACGGTGGATTCGGAGCGGCCGGGCGCCCCGAATGGCAGGAAGTGTGGAGGAGATCCCGGGGCCGGGCGCCTATCACTGATCCCCAGCGGTCCATCGCGGTCGCCGACGGGGGAGAGACATGGCTGGGAAGCGCGTGCGTGTGGTGGTGGCGTCGTTGGCGTCGGCGTTGCTGATGGTCGGCATCGTGGCTGGCGTGCCTGCGTCGGCAGCGGACGGTCCGACGGTGTCGCTGGGCGATCAGTCCGGGCTCGAGCGAGACGCGGTCACCGGGTCGGTGTTCGTACCGGTGTACCTGTCGGAGCCGGCTGCGGCGCCGGTGGTGGTGTCGTTCCACACGGTGGACGGCACCGCGGTCGCGGGTCAGGACTACACACGTTGGGGCACTCCCTCGAGTCCTCGGACCGTGACGGTGCCGGCGGGAGCGTTGCAGACGACGATCAACGTGCCGGTGCTGCCCGACGCGGACGTGGAGGGTGACGAGTCGTTCTCGGTCCAGGTCTCCTCGGTCGCTGGTGGGGATGCGGTCGTGGATGACGACTCGGGCAGCGCAACGATCGTGGACACGGATCCGACGTCGACGACGAACCCGGCGATCACGGTGTCGAGCTCGACGGTGGTCGAGGGCGACAGCGGTCAGCGCCGGGCGCAGTTCCTGATCCACCTCTCGCGTGCGCCGGAGACGCCGGTCACGGTCACCTACGCCACGACCGATGGCACCGCGGTGGCGGGCGACGACTACGTCGCGAAGCTGCCCGGCACGGTGGTGTTCGCCCCGGGGCAGGTGTCCAAGACCGTCGACGTGCTGGTGAACTCCGACGACGTCGGGGGTGCTGCGCGCAGCTTCTCGCTGGACGTCACCGTCACCGGTGGTTCGCCGGTCGAGGAGATCACGATGTCGGGCACGGCGACGATCGTCGATGACGACGGCGCTCCGCCGGCGTTGTGCGCGCCGGGCACGTTCTCCGAGGCGGGCACCGAGCCGTGCACGCCGGCACCCGCTGGGTTCTTCGTCGACACGGCGGGCGCCATCACGGCGACGGCGTGTGCGCTCGGCACGTTCCAGCCGGCTGCGGGTTCGACGTCGTGTCAGCTCGCGCCGATCGGCAGCTACGTCGACGTCGTCGCGGCGGTCGCGCCGATTCCGTGCCCCGACGGCACCACCACGAACGCGACCGGCGCGACCAGTTCCGACGACTGCGTGCCCGTACAGGTGGGCGCCATCGACATCGCCGCCGGCCTGAGCTTCTCCTGTGCGCTCACCGTCGACGGCACCATCGAGTGCTGGGGCGCCAACGGCCCGAGCCTCGGTGACGGGTCGACCACCAGCTCGCCGACGCCCGTGCAGGTCGCCGGCATCGACGACGCCATCGCCATCGATGCCGGCATCAGCCACGCCTGTGCGATTCGTTCAGGCGGCGGCGTCTGGTGCTGGGGCGAGAACAGTGCCGGGCAGCTCGGCAACGGCACGACCGCGAACTCCGGCGTGCCCGTGCCGGTCACCGGTCTCACCAACGCAGTGGCTGTCGCCGGGGACACGTTCCACTCGTGCGCGGTCCTCACCGACGGCGGCGTCCGCTGCTGGGGCTGGAACAACAACGGCCAGCTCGGCGACGGCACCAACAGCAACTCCAGCCTTCCGGTGACCGTCACCGGCCTCACCGATGCCGTTCGCATCGCCTCCGCCGCCAATCACACGTGCGTCACGCTGAGCGGTGGCGGCGTCCGCTGCTGGGGCTACAACAACGGCGGGCAGCTCGGGAACGGCACGTTCGGCACGAACTCGTCGGTGCCCGTCGCGGTCTCCGGCCTCACGGACGCCGTCGACGTCAGCGCGGGCGCAGGGCACTCGTGCGCGGTGATCGGCGATGGCACCGCCCGCTGCTGGGGCATCAACAGCGTCGGTCAGCTCGGCAACGGCACGACGAGCTTCTCGACCGTGCCCGTGAGCGTGAGCGGCCTGGCCGGTGCCGTCAGGATCACCGCCGGCCACTCCCACAGCTGCGCATTGCTCTCGGGCGGAGCCGTCCGCTGCTGGGGGAACAACCAGCGAGGCCAGGTGGGGGACGGGACCAACACCAATCGCACGGCGCCCGTGTCGGTCCCGGGGATCTCGCAAGGCGTCTCGCTGGTCGGCGGCTACGACCACACCTGTGTGGTCGTCAGCGCCGGGACGGCTCAGTGCTGGGGCTCGAACCTCAGTGGTCAGCTCGGTGACGGCACCACCACCAACTCCAACGTGCCGGTCGCGGTGCTCGGCATCCCCTGATGGGCGGCCGGCAGAGGTGTGGTCAGCAGGGTCCGTCGAGCGTGTAGGCGGAGCCCGTCGACGTGTACTCCCAGGGCTGGGTGACGGTGCCGGGCTCCACGTAGGGACCGATAAGCTCATCCAGCGTTGCGGGGTAGCTCATCCCTGGCTCCGAGAGGAGGTAGGCCTCGAGTGCGACCTCGATGGTCTTTCGCTCGAGCTCGCACGCGACCAGATCCGGATCGGGCTCCGTCGGTGGCATGGGTCCACATCCGACCAGCGCTCCGCCGGCGACCAGCGCCACCGCGACCAGCAGTCGTCGCATCGTTGCCTCTCCCGGCCCGAGCTTCGGGCCTCCCCTCGGCGACGACGCTAGCGAACCGGGATCTTCCGAGGGGCGCAACATCGACGGGACCTCTCGAGCAGCTGCGGTCAGACCGGTGGTGGGGCGGAAGGGGTGGCCCGGCGATGTCGACGACGTCGGACCAGGGCGAGCGCCAGGAACACCACTGCCAGGATCGGCAGGAACGGCACGAGGAACCCGGCGGTCGCAGCGCCGGCCGCGAGCAGCGCTCCGGCGGCCCCGCGGCCGGTGTCGAGCCCGCCGAGGAAGGTCGGTCGGTCGTCGGTCGCCCCGTCGAGCGGCTCGAACGAGACCGAGATCGTGGACAGCGCCACCTGTTCGGCCAACGCACGGCGCTGGCCCTCGGTGGACTCGAGCTCTGCCTCACGGCGGGTGAGCTCGGTCTCGATCGTCGCGATCTGGCCGACGTCGGTCGCCTCGGCCAGGAAGCCCTGCAGCCGTTCGACGCTCGTGCGCAGCGCAGCAACACGGCTCTCGAGATCTGCGTACTGCGCGGTGACGTCGCTGGTCCGGACGTCCTTCGTGCGCACCTCCCCGAGCGCACCGAGCGCGTCGAGCGCTGCGTCGAACTGGTCCGCCGGCACCCGGTAGGTCGCCGATGCCCGTCGGTCACCCTCCAGGTCGACCTCGGCGGTCGCAGTGAAGCCGCCGACCGCGGACACCGCCTCGGCGGCTTGCTCGACAGCCAGGTCGACCTCGTCGACGCCGAGCGACAGGTTGGCGGTGAACGTCCGCTGGCGGCCCTCAGCCGCATCCTGCTCGATGGCGCCAGCCGAGGCCGCGGATGCCGCAACTGCGCCGTCCGAGCCGGCCGCGTCCGTAGCCGTACCGGCCTCCTCCGCAGCCTGATCGGACGAGCCGGCGTCACCGGAGGACGACGCATCGTCCGAGCCGCTGCAACCGACCGCCACGAGGGCGACCCCCAGCACCATGAACGCTGCGATGGCGATGCCACGTCCTGCCTGCCGGCGCTCACGCGCGTTCGAGATCGTCACGATCCCACCCCCCCCAGTTCCGCAACGAGTGCGCTCCCGTCGGAGACCATACCGACGAACGCACTGCTGCATGGCTCGCCCTTCGCCGGGCGCCCAGATGTTCCCTCAGCGGGTGCCAGTGCTCGCCACGCGTCGTAGAGCACCGGTGCCGAGGCGACCCAGCGGTGTGCTCCGAGCCTGACGCGTTCACGCGGCGGCCGGCAGCACGTCCGGTCAGCTCGTCACCGCTTGCCGGCGACCGCGTCATGGAGCCAATGGAGCGGCGGAGCGGCCCTCCGTGGCGGCGTTCGCGGCGTGCTAGTTCTCGCAGCCGACGCCGTCACCGTCGCGGTCGAGGTGGGAGCCGTACCCGGGGTCGCCTCGGTACACGGGCGCGGCACCTGCAGCTCGCGCCGCCGAGCAGTTGGCGTAGTACACGGAGCCGGAGCCACTACCGACTCGGGACGGGGCCTTGGTCGTTGGCGGAACCGTGGAGGTCGCCGCAGACTTTCGGCGGGCATCCTCGGCGATCGCCTCCAGGACACCCTTGTCGTGGCCGGCGACGCGTTCGGGGCACTTCCACGCGTAGCCCGCCCGGGCGACGTCCGGGTAGTGCTCAACGCCGATCTTGCCCACGAACATCAACTCTGCTGCGTCGCTGCAGATCCGCACTGCGACTACCGACGACGGGACGCCGTCGAAGTTGCGTTGCATCTCGGCAGGCATCTTGGCGTACTCGGTCTCGAAGGCGGACTGCTCCGCAGGGATGGTCGTCGTCGTGGTGGCCGTTGTGGACGTTGTGGTTGTCGACGTCGTTGTGGTCGACGTCGTCCGGCCCAGCTCTCCTGACGTGGTGGGTTTGGCCTGTTCCGCCTCGTCAGCGACCTCAGATTCGCTGCCACAACCAGCCAGCACCACGCACACAAGGGCAACACAACCAGCGACCTTCCTCATAGCCGCGGACCATAGGGGTGATGGTGCAGCCTCGTCCACGGATCGAGCAGTCGGTGGGGTTGGGCGTCGCGCCGACGAGCGGGCGGTGGCGCGCTTCGGGTGCGGGCCTCATCAGCGCCGAAACGGCCGCCGATCCGCTCCATTCAACCGGGATGCAGACCGCTCCACTCTGAGGTGAAGGGGGGTGGGGCGTGGCGGCGGAATAGTTGTGCGGTCGGTCGGACGGCGGGGTCGGGGTCGCTCAGGCGTCGGAGGCTGGCAATCGAATGAGTCCAGCGATCGTGAAAGCGAAGATGCACCAGTAGAGAGTCCGAGCCCATGTGAGGGTGCCAGTGATCCAGTCCATAGGACGCTCGAACGCGATGAAGTAGAAGACGAGGTAGTAGATCGCCGAGCCGATGACGACCGTGTAGACGAGCGCGTTGGCGCTCTTCAGCGGGGCCTTCCAAGAAGCCACCACGATCATGGCCACGATCATCACCCCCGCTTGGACTCGCCCCTCGGCTGTGCCTTCCCACACCTCCCCGTCGACGAGAGTGCGCACGGTGCTGTTGCCGGCATAGACACCTGCCGCCCCAAGCCAGACGGCGGTCCAGCTCACGACACGGGCGAGCCGGTCTGCCGAATCGTCGAACACGCGGGTCAACATCGCTCCGAGTGAGGCGAACACGGTCACAGTTCCAACAACCATCAGGAGGAGCGCCACGCTCGTCTCCGCGGCAGCTTGATCGCACTCGCTATCGCCCTGGATCTCGGAGAACATCAGAGTCGCCAGGAGCAGCGGGACAAGAGAAGCCCAGATCCCGAGCACTCCGCTCGAGCGCTGCAGGCGCAGCTCCTTCGACCCGGAGCTGATCCATAGCAGTCCGCTCAGGGAGAATCCGGCCAAGAGCGCTGAGAGCGTCGCGTAGCTCGACGCTGAACTCCTCGGATCCCACAGAATCTCGCCCCAGCCCGGCAACAGCTCACAGGTATTGACCCCAACGCTCACGGCACCCTCTTCCCTCGCGCAGACGGAATCTTGGTGCGCTGAACGGAGCCCTGAGAAGCGACTTCTCGCGCTGTGGCTATATCAATGGCTACATTCCGGCCCGCCGCCGGCCCCAGTCCCATGCGAAAACGACGAGAGTCCCCCAGAATTCCGGGGGACTCTCTTCTGTGCGCTCGGAGGGACTCGAACCCCCAACCTTCTGATCCGTAGTCAGATGCTCTATCCAATTGAGCTACGAACGCTTGCGGCGACCACACTACAGGCCCGCGTCACCGCGGCTCCACCCGACTCCGCTCGCTGCTCGATCGGGGCGACCGTCGCTCAGGCCTCCCAGAACATCGACCAGGTGGGGAACGACTCGGGCACCGTGCCCCGCCCGTGGGAGCGTTCGGGCCAGTTGGCGGGCTCCTGCTCGAGCGGGTGCTGGGGTGCGGCCACGCCGTGGAACAGCTCGTGGATCCGTCGCACGAAGTACCACCGCTCGTCGCGACGCTCGTAGGTGTCGCGGTACAGGATCGACTGGTGGATCCAGCGGTCGCCGTCCTGAACCTGGCCGGAGCAGTACACCAGGCCGCGTGCGTGATCCGCGTCGTCCACGTCGATCACGTGGGTGCCGACCTGCAGGATGGTCACCCCGACCGCCGACAGCGACGCGCGGAACGACGCGTGCAGCGCCTCGCGCCCGGTCGCGGAGCGGCCCACCTGGACGTCGTCGACGAACAACCCCACCAGGGTGTCCAGGTCCCGGGAGTCGACGGCGACCGCGTAGCGCGACACCAGGTCACGCAGCTGGTCCCGTGCGACGGCGAGCTCGAGGGGTGAGAGCGTGGCCACGGGCTACTCCGGCAGATCCGGTGCCCACGGCACCCCGTTGATGTGGCCGCCGCCGTCGGCGAAGAGCGTGTTGCCCGTCAGGTAGCGGCTGTCGTCGCCGGCGAGGAACGACGCGACGCCGGCGATGTCGCGGTCGGGATCCCCCATGTAGCCCATGGGGACCTGGGTCAGGATCTGCTCGGTCAGTTCCGGCATCGACGCGGCCACCGCGTTGTAGGACGCCGTCGCGGCGCCGGGGCACAGCGCGTTCGCACGGATGCCGTGGCGGGCCCACTCACGCGCAGCGGTGCGGGTGAGCGAGCGCAGCGCCTCCTTGCCGACGTTGTAGCCGGCGGTGAACGGGTGGGCGTTGACCCCGTTGAGCGAGCACAGGTTGATGATCGAGCCGCCGCCGGCGTCGCGCATGGTGGGGAACGAGCGCAGCATCGACCAGTAGGCCGCCCAGAAGGCCATGGTGAGCCCGTGGGCCATCTGCTCGTCGCTGGTGTGCTCCAGGCGCACCATCGCGCCGCCACCCCACGCGTTGTTGACCAGGACGTGCAGCCCGTCGAAGTGCTCGACGGCCCTGTCGACCATGGCGTGCACCTGCTGCTCGTCGGTCACGTCCGCGTGCAGGTAGTGCGCGGTCCCGCCGTTGCCGACGATGGCATCGGCCACGGCGCCGCCTCGGTCGTCATCGACGTCGGCCAGCACGACCGCGGCCCCGTCGGCGGCCAACCGGCGCGCGATCGCGGCACCGATCCCGTCCGCCGCGCCGGTCACCAGCGCCACCCTGCCCGACAGCATCGACATGCGCTCACCCCCGTGCGCCCGACCCTAGGACAGCGGGGCCGGCCGAGGATCAGCCCAGCAGCAGCACGGCACCGACGGCCAGCACGAACCCGGTCTCGGTCGGGACCGCCACCTTCGTGTAGGGGTGGTCCCACCCGCCGTCGACGGCCGTGGCGACGACGCGGGTCACCAGCACCGCGACCGCCAGGAACAGCACGCCGGGAGCGCTTCGGAGGCCAGGTCCTGGGTGACCAGGTAGACGAGGAACGCGGCGAGGGCCAGCGACACTGCGCCGTAGTAGCAGCGCACCTCGGTGCGTCCGGCGGCGTCGGTCCAGCGGAGTGCGAACCGGCCGACCAGCTCCGGTCGGACGAGGAAGCCCAGCCCGAACACGGCGAAGTAGCCGGCGGCGGCCAGGGCGGCGAGCTCGATGATCGACATGGCTGGCGACGCTACCGAACGGGGCGGATGACCCTGCGCCCTCCGGATGACCCTGCGCCCTCCGGATGACCTTGTGCCCTGCCGGGGGTCGCCGTCCGGGCGCGACGCTGGAGCACGGGTTCGAACAAGGAGCAACGGCATGACCGATCAGGACCGCATCGGGGGTCTCGAATCGCAGATCGAGGACCTGAAGGCACAGCTGGCCGACGTGCGCCGTCGGCTCATCGACGCCGAGTTCGACCAGTGGCGCGGTCGCATCGACGACCTGGAGCTGCAGGCGAAGCTGGGGTCGATGGGTGTGCAGGACCGGGTGATGCCGGTGGTCGAGCAGCTGCGGGATCTGTGGCTCGACGCACGTGAGCGCACCGGTGACGGCGCCGAGACCGCGACCGAGGTCGCCGGGCGGCTCCGCGAGGGCGTCGAGAGCGCCTACCGCGAGCTGCGCAGCGCAGTGAGCGACGCCGCGTCGGCCGCTCGGGGCTGACGCGCACGAGCCCCGGCCGCAGGGCTGGGGCTCGTGTCATCACACTGGCGGAGAGGGTGGGATTCGAACCCACGGTGAGGTTGACCCCCACACCTCCTTAGCAGGGAGGCCCGTTCGACCTGGCTCCGGCACCTCTCCAGGGACTGATCACACTACCGCCAGCGGGCCGCGACCCGACAAGATCGATCGCAACACCGTGGGGCGTGGGCCGCTACCGTCCGGCCTCGACGCGTCGGCGTCGACCGAGCGTCGGCGGGAGAGGTGGGCATGGATCGACGGCACGTGCTGCGCCTCTCGGGAGCCGGGTCGCTGTGGGCGCTGACCTCGGCCTGCAGCAGGTCCGAGGAGGACGACGACGATCGCGGCGCCGATCGCGGGCCGCGCCCGTCGATCCAGGTGCCGGCGCCGGCCGCGATGCTGCGCACCCGTTGGGCTCTGGACCCATGGGCCCTGGGTGCGTACAGCTACCTGCCGGTGGGGGCCGACCCGTCGCTGCGCACCGTGCTGCAGCAGCCCGTCGACGGGGTGCTGCACCTGGCTGGCGAGGCCACCTCGTCGAGTGCGCCCTCGACCGTGCACGGCGCGATCGAGTCGGGGGAGCGTGCCGCGGCGTCGGTCCTGTCGACGACGCGGATCGGCGGCCGCGTCGTGGTGGTCGGCGCCGGCGCGGCAGGGATCGCCGGCGCTACTCGCCTGGTCGAGGGCGGCCGGTCGGTCGTCGTGGTCGAAGGACAGGACCGCGTCGGAGGGCGTCTGCACACCGTGGAGCCGGAGGGCTGGCCCATCCCGGTCGAGCTCGGCGCCTCGTGGGTCCATGACGTGGAGGCCAGCGACCTGGCCGACCTGCTCGCGGCGGCCGGCGTGTCGACCGCGCCGTTCGACTACGAGGGCATCGCGGTCAGCGCCCCCGGTGTGCCCGAGGGCGAAGCGGTGGACCGCGACGACCTGTTCGCGCCTGCGGCTGCGGCGGTGGACGCGGCGATCGAGTGGGCCGACGCGCAGGACGCCGACCTGTCGCTCGCGGCAGCCATCGAGCGCAGCGGCGCCTCGGCCGACCTCGGCGTCGACCCCGAGGTGCTGCGATCGTTCCTGGCCAGCGAGGTCACCACCGAGTACGGCGCATCGGCCGAGGAGCTGTCCGCCTGGTGGGGCACCGCCGAGGGCACCGAGGGCGACGATCTCCTGGTCACGGGCGGCTACGACGTGCTCGCACGCCGCGCTGCGCAGGGCCTGGCGGCACAGGGTTTGGAGCTGCGGCTGTCGTCGCCGGTGCAGCGCATCGATCGCAGCCGCACGGGCTGTCAGGTGCTGCTGACGAGCGGCGAGGTGCTGGTCGCCGACGCCGTGGTGGTCACGGTGCCGCTCGGGGTGCTGCAGGCAGGCTCGATCGGCTTCTCGCCGCCGCTGCCGGAGCCGCTCAGCGATGCGATCGGTCGCCTGGGCATGGGGCTGCTCGACAAGTACTGGTTCCGCTTCGACGAGCCGTTCTGGTCCGACGACTCGCTCATGTGGACCCGAGTGCGTCCCGCCGATGCGCCGTTCGCCGAGTGGTTCAACCTGTTGCCCTCCACCGGCGAGCCCGTGCTGCTGGCGCTGCTCGGTGGACCGACGGCCCGCGAGTGGGAGCGCCGATCCGACGACGAGGTGCTGGCCGCCGCCGTTGCGGCGCTCGACGACCTCGCGACGGTCGTCGGGACCTGAACCCTCAGCCCAGGTCGGGGTCGAGCTCGCGCTCGAGCATGCGGCGCAGCATCGTCGACGACGTGCGCTGGGTGTAGGGCAGGTAGGCGACCTCGACGCCGACCTCGGCGAAGTCGGCCTCGAGCTTGTCGCCCTTGTCGGTGCCCTTCCAGTCGTCGCCCTTGATGATCACGTCGAAGCGCAGCCGCTCCCACATCTCGAGCTTGTGGGGCAGGTCCTCGACGACCGCCTCGTCGACGAATCGGATCGCCTGGACGATCTCGAGGCGTTCCTCGAGCGGCACGACCGGACGCAGACCCTTCACGCGCTGGGCGAGGTCGTCGCTGACCACACCCGCGATCAGGTGGTCGCAGAACTGGCGCGAGTTGCGCAGCACGTTGAGGTGACCGATGTGGAAGAGGTCGTAGACACCGGGTGCGTACCCGACCTTGCGTCCCTGCATGTTGATCGTGCTCCTCGGCCCACTCGTGTCCCCGAAAGGCTATCGGCGGCACCACCCGGATCGGCACGGCCACGTGGTCGCGTCGAAGGATCGAAGAATCCTGCGACGACCCAAACCTCTCACGTCGTTGCGTCGTGTCCTCCGATTGAATGGCCGTGGTGGACTGGTCCGCGGGGACGCGAGAGGTGACGGTGTCGAACGTCGACGCAGACTTCGACGCGCTGTTCGTGGCGGGGTACCCACGGCTGGTCCGCACCGTCGGCTTCGTCTGCGGTGATGCCGACGTGGCGGCCGACTGCGTCGCCGACGCGTTCGAGCGTGCCTACGTGCGCTGGCGCAGGGTCGGCCGCCTGGACGACCCACTCGGTTGGGTCCGGCGGGTGGCGATCAACCGTGCGACCGACGTGCATCGCCGACGTGTGCGGGGCCGCATGGCGCTGTTGCGCCTGGCGGGGCGCGCCGAGCTGCGACCCACCGCAGAGCTGGCGATGTCGGACTCGGCGTCCTTCCACGACGGGGAGCTGGCCGCAGCGGTCGCCGACCTGAGCCCGCAGCAGCGAGCGGTGGTGGCGTTGCACTACCTGGACGACCTGTCGGTCGCCGACGTCGCGCTGGCGATGGACCTGAGCGAGGGTGCGGTCAAGTACCACCTGCACCAGGCACGGGGCCGGCTGCGCCTGCTGCTCGGCGTCGACGCGACCGCGGCCCACGACCCCTCCGACCCCGGAACGAACCAGGCGGATCCGACATGAACGGCCCCCTCGACCACGACCTGCCCGACGATCCGATCGACGACCTGTTGCGGGCGCGACTGCAGGCCGCTGCGCCCGCTGAGCCGAGCTCCAGCGAGGCTCGGGCCGAGCTTGCCGAGCTGGCTCCGCGGTTCCGCCACGCGCGTCAGCGGCGACAGGCGGCGGTCGCCGCGCTGTCGGCGGCTGCCGTGGTGGTGCTGGTCGTGGTCGGGGTCGCCGCGCTCGGCGGCGAGGACGCGCAGCGGATCGACAGCGCCGGTGACGACACCTCGACCCGCATCACCTCGTCGACCACCAGCACCACGACCTCGACGACGATCGCCCCGACCAGCACCGTTCCGTCGACGAGCACCTCTGTGGCACCGACATCGGCACCGCTGACGACGACGCCCGCAGCCGGCGACCGGCCGGGCACCACCACCGTGCCCGCCGCGCCGACGGTGCCGCCGACCACGGCCGGGGTGTCACCGGCACCGGTCGGTGGCACCGAGACGCTCGCGGCCACCGGCGGCACCGCGACGGTGCGATGGACCGCGACGAGCGCCACGGTGCTGGGGGCCACTCCTGCGCCGGGATGGAGCGTCGAGCGCACCGAGCAGAAGAGCGCGACGCGCGTCGAGGTGCGCTTCCGTCGTGACGACGGCGGCTCGGGCTCGAGCAGTTCGACCATCGACGCCCGGGTGCTCGACGGCCGTCTCGCGGTCGACGTGACCTGACCGCAGCCCGAGGATTCCTCGCCTCGGCCAAACCTCGCCGTCCCCCGCGTCGTGTGGAGAGCGTCACCGGGCACGGCCCGGAGGACCTCACCAGGTCGGCCACCGATGGGGCGTGGCGGGCCGAGACCACGAGGAACTGCCATGAGCACACTGAAGGAACGGATCTCGGGATCGATGCAGCAGGTCGGCGTCGGGGGCGTCGCCGCACTCGCGGCGGGCGCCGTGCTGATCGCCGGCGTCACGGCGGTCGGCGCAGCGAACGGTGCGGACGACCGCCCGAGCGCCACCCCCGTCACCGTGTCGATGCCCGGTGACGACGACGGCACGCCCGACCAGGGCTCCGGCGACGCGCCGGGCACACCTGGCGCACCCTCGACGACGGTCGGCACCATCCCGACCACGGTGCCGGCACCCTCCAGCACCGTCCCGGCGCCGTCGACGCTGCGGACCGTGCCCGTGCCCGGCGTGGGCGAGGTCGTGGTGGACGACGCGACCCTGGCCCTGGTGTCCGCGACGCCGGCGCCCGGCTTCACGGTGCGCAGCGAGTCGAGCGCTCGTGAGCTGCACGTGCGCTTCTTCGCCCCCGACGGCGGGCGCATCGACGTGCAGGTCGAGTACGAGGACGGCGGCGTGCGGGTCCGGGTGCGTGACCGTCGCCTCGAGGGCGACGGCTCGGGCCGCGGGCGAGGTGGCGAGTCGCCGTCGACGACCACGATGCCGGCGGCGACCCCGGCGCCGGGCCCGGCGGTGGACGACCACGGCGGCGACCACGACCGAGACGACCGCGTCGAGGTGGGCGACGACCGTGCCGACCGCTCCGGCAGCGGGTCGGGCAGCGACGACGATCACGATGACGATCATGACGACGACCGCTCAGGTCATGGGGGCGACGACGACTGATCGGCCAGGCGGAACCGGTTGCACGACCCCCGGGAGCTCCCGGGGGTCGTCCGCGTCGTCAGCGCAGGTGCCTCAGAGCTCGGGGTCGCCCGGTCGGCCGGTGATCGAGGGGTCGAGCGGCCGGCGCAGCGGCACCCGCATCATCGAGAAGTCGGCAACGGCCACCAGGTGCTCGTCGCCGTCGACGACCTTGCAGTCGATGACGATCAGTTGAGAGCCGAGCCGGACGATCTCGGCGCGACCCGTCACCCGGTCGGTGGTCGGCCGGCCCAGGTAGCGCACGTGCATGTCGGCGGTGACCAGCGATTCCTTCTCGGGGTCGAAGCCGGTGGCCCGGGCCGCGGCCAGCGCGCACGACAGGTCGACCAGCGTGGCGATCGCGCCGCCGTGGAGGTTCGACGTGAAGCCGAACGCCTCGGGCCGCACCGGCATGTGCACCTCGGCGGTCATCGAGCCCGGCGCGGGCGCCTCGAACTCGAAGCCCAACAGGTCGTGCAGCGGAATGGTGCGGTTCACGGCTGCACTCGATCGACGGTGCGTCGCGGGCGGGTCACGGTGCCTCCTCGGCGGGTGTGGGGCGGCTGCCCTCGTAGAACTGCTCGTACCAGCGACGGAACTCGGTGATCGGGCCGTCGCCCTTGACCAGCAGCGGTCGCTCCAGGAACACCTTGTCGCGCCAGATCGGCTCGTCGGCGCCCAGGCCGTGCTCGCCGACCACGCCGTCGATGATGTCGTCGGCCAGCGCCTCAAGCCCCGGCGGGAAGTAGAAGTGCCACAGCAGTCGGACGTGGCGTCGGTCGATCGGTGTGGTCGTGGTCAGCACGGTGGCCAGGTTGGGGATGCGGATCAGCGCGATGCCCGGGCCGTAGGTGTAGCGGGTGAAGGTCAGGTCCTGTTCCTCGAAGCGCTCGACGACGGTCGAGAACGGTCCGTCGGTGCGGAACTGCGAGGTGGACTCGTCGAGCGCGTCGCGTCGGTGCACGAAGTAGAAGTGCGTGTAGTCGACGTTGTTCTCCGCCATGTCCTGCAGCGACGCGACCAGCTCGCCGTGGTACTCGTGCGGCTCGGACCAGGCCGGGTCGTGGGCCTCGTCGAAGGTGGGCACCTGGTACGCGGGTGCTGCGCCGGCCGCGTGGAACCAGAACAGCACCAGCCCGTCCTGCTCGGCGACCGGGTAGCTGCGCACGCACGCGCGTGATGGGATGCGGCTGTCGCTGTAGGGGATCTCGACCACCGTGCCGTCGCCCGCGTAGCGCCAGCCGTGGTACGGGCACTGCAACGTGTCGCCGTGCACGCTGCCGCCGCCCAGGTGGGCACCCATGTGGGGGCAGTGCGCGTCCAGGACGTGTGCGGCACCCTCGGCGTCGCGGAACACCACCAGGTGGCGCTCGACCGCGACGAACGACTGGACCTGACCGACCTGCAGCGCTGCGCTCGAGGTGGCTGCGTACCAGCCGTTGGGCACCGGCGGTGGCTCGGGCCGGAGGAGCAGCTGGTAGCGCAGCTCCTCGGGTGCGGAGGGCCCGGCGGCGTGGGGCGTCGCGCGGTCGGGTGAGCTCGACCGGCGGGGCAGCACCATGTCCCACGCAGGCGACGTGGTCGGCGCGGGTGGACGGGTGGTGTCGCTCATCGCACTCCTCCGGACATGGCGGTGGTGGGGACCGGTGCCGCAGGTGGTCGGCGCGGTGCGCCGCGGTCGCCGGGCCAGCGGGAGCCGCCGATCGTGTCGGCGAACGGCCAGAACGCGTCGGGGTCCAGTGTGCCGGCGACACCGATGGAGCGGCCCGTGTGTCGGGTCGTGACCAGCTCGGCGGTGGCGGGCCCGCGCATCGGCAGCAGGGTCGTGTACGGATCCCAGTCGCTGTCGCGCAGCACCAGCTCGCCGTCGAGCACCTCGGTGTGGATGCGCACGCCGGACGTGGTGACCTGCACGACGGTGGGCGCCAGGTCGTAGCCCGGTGCGCCGCCGACCGCTCGGCTGACCTTGATCCACCACTCGTGCTCGGTCACCTCGATGCCGTCCGGCTCGACGGTGCCGGTGGGTGTGCCGGCGTAGCTCATGAAGGTGGTGCCCTGATGGGTGGCCGAGGCGTGCACGGCCTCGCCCAGGCGGAAGTACTGCACCTCGCAGGGGAACTTGGGCTGGCCGTTGGTCTCCTGGCTGACGAAGATCGCCGACTCCTGGTCGATGCCGATGCCGAGGCAGTAGCTGCCCTCGACGCCGTCGAAGCGCGCGGGCACCTTCGTGCTGATGCCGTGCTCGGGCTCGCCGTGCACGGGCACGCAGTAGACGTTCAGCTGCACGACCGGCTCACCGCACGGCTCCAGCCCGGGCGGCAGCAGCGCGGCGATGGCCGCGGGGTCGGTGGGGTAGCGCAGCACCAGCTTGGGCCAGCCGATCGCATCGCCCGGTCGACCCATCGGGGTGCTGGCGCCGCTCGGCGCGGTGTCGGTCATGGTCGGGTCCTCCTCCTGCGCCCCCCGGCGCGTGCAGGTGCCGGGATGGACCCGGCGAGCAGGCCGTCGACGATCGTGGCGATCGTCGCATCGAACAGGGCGTCCAGGTCTCCGGCACTCGACATCGCCGCGGCGGTCTCCGGCGCCAGTCGACCCGGCTCGACCGAGGCCCACAGCGCGGCGGGGCGCAGTTGCTCGGGCACCGTGTCGTCACGACGCCACGCCATGATCAGGAACCCGGCGACGCAGGCCAGGACCGCGTTGAGCCCGTCGCGGGCGGCGTCGCCGCGCACCCCTGCGTCCTCCAGCTCGGCCACGAGCGCGAGCTCGAGCGGCAGCTCCAGCAGCGTGGTGGCACCGGCCTGGCTGGCCAGCGCGGTCACGTTGCGGTGGGCGAGCGCGTTGTCCCAGATGTTGCGCGCGGCGCTGGCGATGCGCGCGGCCGGGGTGTCGCCGATCACCTCGGTGGCGGCCTGCCGCTCGGCCTGACGGGCCACGACCGCGAGCACCAGCTCCTCGCGGTTGCCGACGTGCCAGTAGATGGTGGTCGTGGCCACGCCCAGCTCGGCGGCGAGCTTGCGCATGGACAGCGCCTGACCGCCGCCCGACTCGACCAGCGCCAGGGCCGCGTCGATCACGTCGTCGCGCTCGAGCCCTGCGTGGCGGGTGGAGCCGGCGCCGGGTCGCTTGCGGGTCTGGCCGTGGTCTGTCACAGTGTCCAAGACTCTTGCACACCGTCACAGTGGTTGCCAGCGTGCGCTCGGCTCGCCGGAGGAGCACCGCGACGGTCCATCCGGCACCGGGGGGAACCATGGCCAACCCGCTCGAGGGCGTCGACACCAGCGACGCCCCCTACGTGATCGTCTCGTCCGACACCCACGCGGGGCTCCAGGTCGAGGAGTACCGCGAGTACCTCGACACTCGCTTCCACCCCCAGTTCGACGACTGGGTGCGCCAGCGTCACCACCACCGTCGCCTGGTCGAAGAGGTCAACGGTGAGTACGTCGCCCAGTGGGAGGGCGACAACGCCGAGGGGCTCAAGGGCGCCTACGACCCCGAGGTGCGCGACAAGGAGCTCGACGCGGACGGCATCGCAGGTGAGGTCATCTTCGCCGACGGTGACTCGGTCACCGGCCAGGAGTCGCCGCCGTTCGGCGCGGGCCTGTCCGCCGGCATGATCACCGACCCGGAGCTCGCCTTCGCCGGTGCGCAGGCGCACAACCGCTGGCTGGTCGAGTTCTGCGCGACCAACCCGGCGCGACGCGCGGGCGTCGCGCTCGTGCCGATCGTCCATGGCGTCGAGCGCTCGGTCGCCGAGATCGAGTCGCTCGCCGGGACGCCCGGCATCAAGGGGATCATGATCCCGACGATGTGGCACGAGCACCCGTCGTACGGGAGCCCGGTGTACGAACCGATCTGGGCGGCGTGCGCCGAGGCGGGCCTGGTCGTGCACACCCACTCCGGTGAGGGCGACTGGCCCGCGTACAACGACAACCTCGCCCAGTTCGTCCTCGAGGTGGCGTTCTGGACCCATCGGCCGTTGTGGCAGCTGCTGCTGTCGGGCGCCTTCGACCGGCACCCGAACCTGCGCTACGTGGTGGTCGAGGCCGGCTCGTGGTGGCTGGGCGACCTGCTGTGGAAGGCCGACACCACCTTCGGTGCCAACCCCAAGGTGAAGAAGCTCAACAGCCGCACCAAGGGACTGATCCAGCGCCTCCCCTCGGAGTACGTCGGCTCCAACGTGTTCATCGGCGCCTCGACCATGAGCCGCGAAGAGATCCGTCGCCGCCACCGCAACGGGATCGACGCGCTCATGTGGGGCACCGACTACCCCCACCCCGAGGGGTCCTGGCCCCACACCGCCGAACGGCTCGGCACCGACTTCCGCGACGTGTCGATCGAGGACACACGCCTGCTGCTCGGGCTCAACGCGGTGCGCTGCTACGACCTGGACCTGGACGTGCTGACCGAGCTGGCCGACGGCATCGCCCCGCGTCCGAGCGACCTGCACCAGGACCCCGAGCTGCGCACCGGACCCGACGACATCCGCACCGCACGCTGGTGGTTCGACGACTACGGCATGGAGTGGAAGGGATGAGCGACCCGACCGACGGCGCCGACGTGGCGACGCTGGACGCGGCCGGCGCCGTCGCGGCGGTGACGGGCGGCGCCAGCGGCATCGGGCGGGCGATCGCGGTGGCGCTGCTGCAGCGGGGCGCGCAGGTGGTGCTGGCCGACATCGAGGCACCCGTGCTCGACGCCACGGTCGCCGAGCTGTCGTCGCTCGGCACGGTCGACGGCGTGCGCACCGACGTGAGCGACGAGGTCTCGGTCGCCGAGCTGGCCGACGCCGTGTGGGACCGTCACGGCCGCTGCGACCTGCTGTTCCTCAACGCCGGCGTCACCTCGGGCGGTGGCGGCCTGCCCTGGCAGCAGGAGCCGAACGACTGGCGTTGGTGCTTCGGGGTGAACGTGTTCGGCGTGGGCATCGGCGTCAGCGAGTTCGTGCCCCGCATGCTCGCCGACGGCCACCCCGGACAGGTCGTGGTCACCTCGTCGGGCGACGGCGGCTTCGCCCCGGTCGCCACCGCATCGGTGTACGCCGCGTCCAAGGCGGCGGTCAGCTGCTTCACCGAGGCGCTGCAGCTCAACCTGATCGCACAGGACAGCGCGCTGCGGGCGTCGGTGTTCTACCCGTCGGGTGGGCTCATGGACACCGGGCTCTACACCGCGGCACGCAACCGGCCCGAGCACCTGCAGCGCGTCGGTGAGGGCACCGGGCGCAGCGGGTTCACCTTCGACGAGCTGGTCGCCAGGGTGAGCGCCGCCACCGGTCGGGACGCGCCCGTGGCCGACGTGGCATCGCTGGGCGAGTTCGCCGTCGAGGGTGCGCTCGCCCGCCGGTACGTCATCGCCCACGGCCTCGGTGACACCGCCGAGCTGCTGCAGCGACGCGCCGAGGCCATCGGTCGCGGCGAGCTGCCCCCGGCGCACCGCCTGGGCGTCTGAGCGGCCAGCGTCGAGCCGTCCGTCGGCGCCGCTCGGGGGCTGTGCGAACATGGCGCCCGTGTCGACCGAGGACCGGACCCGAGCTCGCCTGGTGGCCGCCGCGGCGGACTGCTTCGCGTCGCACGGGTTCTCCCGCGTGTCGTTGGAGGAGATCGCGACGTCAGCCGGCGTGCACCGCACGACGCTGCACCGCCACTTCCCCGGTGGTCGCGACGAGTTGGTCGTCGCGGTGCTCGACCGTGAGGCGGAGCTGATGGCGGCCGGCATGACCGAGCGCATCGCACGCGCCGCCTCCGCCTTCGACGCGCTGGTCGACGCGGCCACGTTCGCGGTGATGGAGGGCCGGCGCTCGCGCGTCGTCGCCACCCTGCTGGGTGAGCCCGCAGCGCGTCTGGTGCTGCTCGAGGCCGACCCGACCCAGCTGCGCTCGACGGCCACCGGGGTCTGGTCGCTCATCCTGGAGCGCCCCGGAGCCCGTCAGCGGGCCGCTCGCCCACCGAGCGCCACCCGCGTGGTCGACCACCTGTTCCGGGTGATCCTCAGCCTGGTCGAGCAGCCGTTGCAGGTGGACACCGAGGCCCGCGTGCGCGCCTACTTCGCCGAGTTCGTGGCTCCGGCGCTGCTGCTGACCGGGGACTGACGAGCCCGCTGCGACCGCGGACGTCGAGCTGCGCGGTCAGTCGAGCGGATGCTCGGCGTCGAGCTGGTCCCGCAGCATCTGCTCGGCGCCGTCCGCGTCCACCGGTGCGGAGAACAGGAAGCCCTGCGCCAGCCGGCACCCCGCGTCGGTCAGCCAGCTGCGCTGCGCGTCGGTCTCGACCCCTTCGGCCACGGCGTCGACGTCGAACGCGGTCGCCAGGTGCAACACGGCCCGCACGATCACCTCGTCGTCGCGGTCGGTGCCGAGCCCGGCGATGAAGCGCCGGTCGATGTTCAACACGTCCAGAGGCAGCTGACGCAGGCACGACAGCGACGAGCTGCCCGTACCGAAGTTGTCGATCGCGAGCCGCACACCCAGCTGGTGCAGGCGGTGCAGCAGCGTCTCGGGGTCGGGACTGCGCGGGTCCATCAGCGTCGCTTCGGACACCTCGAGCTGGAACGTCGACGGCCGCACCCCGGAGGTCTCGACCGCGTGTCGCACCGTCGAGATGACCGACTGGTCCCGGAACTGCTGCGACGACAGGTTCACCGACATCACCAGGTCGGTCAGCGACGGGTGCATCGCCTGCCACGCGGCGGCCCGTCGCCCGGTCTCACCCAGCACGAACGCGTCGATCGCCCACACCTGGCCGACGTCCTCGGCGAGCGGCACGAAGCGCTGCGCGGGCAGCACACCCATCGTCGGGTGCAGCCAGCGCACGAACGCCTCGAAGCCGACGATGCGCCCGTCGCCCACCCGAACGGTCGGCTGGTAGTGCACCGTGAGCTGGCCGTCCTGCAGCGCGTGGGTCAGGTCCCGCTCGAGCTGCGAGCGCTGCGTGAGCTCCTGCTCCATCTCCTCGTCGAAGTGGACCACCGCGGCGCGGCCCGAGCGCTTGGCGCGGTACATCGCGGCGTCCGCCCGATCGAGCAACTCGGTCGCGACGTGCTCGCGGTGCGCGATCGCCACGCCCAGACTGACCGTCAGCGGCAGCGTGCGGTGCCCGACGTCCACGGTCGGGCCGACGGCATCGCTGATCGATGCCGCGACCCGGGCCACCCGGTCCGCGGTGGCGTCGTGCACGACGACGACGAACTCGTCGCCGCCGAGACGGCCGACCTCGTCGTCGTCGCCGAGCGCGCTGCGGATGCGTTCGGCGACCTCCCGCAGCACCCGGTCGCCCACCTCGTGGCCGTACAGGTCGTTGATCACCTTGAACCGGTCGACGTCGATGAACATGACGGCGACACCACCACCGCCGGCGGCCTGGTCGACCGCGTCGGCGAGGCGCTCGGTGATCGTGCGCCGGTTCGGCAGGCCGGTCAGCGCGTCGTGCGACGCCAACCGGATGGTGGCGTCCAGCTCCTCGCGGATGGACTGCAGCTCGGCGGTGAGTCGGACCAGCGACAGCCCGGTGTCCTCGGTGGTCCCGAGGTCGTGGGTCAGGGGGGTGTTCGAGTTCACCCTGTCCCATCGGCGGGAGCCGGCGGTGGTTGAGCGGTCCGGTCCTCGAACCTGAACGTTGCTCAGGTGATGCCGTGGTCGACGGCCCAACGGATCAGCTCGTGGCGTCGTGACAGGTGGAGCTTGGCCATCGTGTTGCGCACGTGGTTCTCGACCGTCTTGGGCGAGATGAACAGCGCCTCGCCGACGGCTCGGTACGACTCGCCGCGTGCGATGTGGGCCAGCACCTCTCGCTCGCGCTCGGTGAGGGGCAAGGTGGAGCCGGGTGTGCCGGTCGTGGCGAGGCGCCGGTACTCGCCGATCAGCAACGCGGCGAGCTGCGGCGAGAAGACCGGCTCGCCGGCCACCGATCGGTGCAGCGCCTCGCGCAGCTCCTCGGGCCGCGCCGACTTCACCAGGTAGCCGACCGCGCCTGCCGCGACGGCGTCGAGCACGTCACGCTCGGATTCCGATACGGTCAGGATGACCACCGGGCACTGCGCGCCCACCGCCTCGGCGACGGCGATGCCGCCACCGCCGGGCATGTGCAGGTCGCAGAGCACCACGTCGGGTGTGAGCGCCCGCACCACCTCGATCGTGGCGGGCGCGTCCTCGGCTTCGCCGACCACGTCGAAGCCGTCGCCCAGATCGGCACGGATGCCGGATCGCCAGATGTGGTGGTCGTCCGCGACCACCACCGACACGGTCGGGCTCATCGACGCCTCACGGGACCCACAGTGTCACGTCGCACCCGGCACCCGGTGCGCTGCGCAGCTCGACCCCGCCGCCGACGACCGCCAGGCGTTGGCGCACCGAGCGGGTCAACCCGTCGCCCTCGGGGGTGACCAAGGGGTCGAACCCGACGCCCTCGTCGTGCACGACCACCTGGGTGCCGCCGCTCGGACCGACGTCGACCGAGACCCACACCACCTCGGCCCCCGAGTGGCGCGCCGCGTTGGTCACCGCCTCGCCGACGGCGGCGGCCAGCGCCTCGGCGCCACGGCCCCGAGCGTTCCCGGGGTCGATCACCACCAGCTGCACGTCGATGTCGTGGCGCGCCCGCAGCCGGCTCAGCACCGGCGCCAACGCCGTGGTCACCTCGACGCTCGGGTCGGGGTCGGTGACGCCGGGCCGTGGCCCGGAGGTGTCGACCGCTGCGGCGGCCGTGCCCGCGAGGTTGCCGCGCAGGAACAGCCGCAGCTCGCGGTCCTGGTCTCGGGCCAGCGCCACCAGCTCCGGGTCGTCGGAACGACGCTGCACCACCGCAAGGGTCTGCAGCACCCCGTCGTGCAGCGTCCGCGCGACCTCGTCGCGCGCTTCGGCCGCCGCCGCCACTGCTGCGGTGCGTCGGAGCTGCGCTGCGACCCACCCGGCGACCCACCCGGCGCCGCTGTAGAGCACCGTCGAGCCGCACAGCGCCAACCACCGGCCGCTCGACGCGCCGCTGGCGAGCGCCGCGCCCACGCCGGCTGCCCCGAGTGCGGCGCCGCCCGCCATCCCCCACCAGGGTCCCACCGCGACCCCCGTCGCGAGCACGGCGACGAGTGGCCACGCCGAGCCGAGCGACTGGGAGCGTTCGGGCCCGCCGAGCCATTCGTCGACCCAGATGACCGCGGCGGCGAGCGCGAGGTCGATCGCGATGCCCGGGCCGGCGGTCCAGGCGGCGTCGCGCTCCACCGCGGCGGTCCAGGTCGCCGACCACAGCGCCAGCGCGGCGAGCAGCACCGCGGCGGGGGCCGCGGGGGAGAGCACCCCGGAGCGGGCGTCGATCACCACGACGACGATCGACCAGGCGAGCGTCAGGCCCCGCAGCGCACCCAACCCCAACAGCATCCGGCGTTGCACCGCGGCGGCGGTCGGGGTGCGGGGCGGTGCAGGCACGTCCGCCATGGTGCCGCACCCGGGCGCGGCGACGGTGGCGATCACCCTCGGGCGCGAGGATCGCTGGCCCGATCGCTGGCCCGATCGCTGGCCGACTCCTGCTCGCGCAGCCCCGACAGGACCACGTTCGACCGCCGCCACTCGCTCGCCGACCACCAGAACAGCGGCACCGCGACCGCGAGCGACACCAGCACCTGCGCCAGGTCGGTGCCGTACAGCGGCTCCGGCGTCGCGGCGACCATCGTCGCGATCACGGCGTACACGTAGGTGATCAGGCGGATGATGCCGACGACGGCCGTGCACACCGCGAGGGTGCCGAACCACACCCGCCGGGCCGGTGACCAGACGACGAAGTCCGAGCGCTGCTCCGAGCGTCGTGCGAGCACGGCGCAGACCGCGGCGATCGGCGCCATCACCACTGCGAGGGTCAACGCCGCGGCGGCCAGACCACGGTCGGGGACGTCGGTGAGCAGCTGGTGCACACCCGTGGTGAAGCCGACCGCCGCCAGCCCGGCGGCCCAGCACAACGAGAACCAGAGCACCGATTGGCGGTCGCTCGAGCGCAGCGACTCGAGCGCTCGACGAGCAGCCAGGTCGGCGGGCCACCCGTGGGCGACCAGCTCGTCGGCGATCTCGGCCGGGGTCGCGCCCTGGTTGCGGCGGGCGGTCAGCCAGGCATCGGTCTCCGGTCCGCTGAACGGGCCGACGGTCGTACGGGCCGTCGGTCGGGCGGCGTCGTCCGGGTGCGCTGCGGTGGCGGTGGCGGGGGACATGTGGACTCCTCTCGTCGACGCCGCTCGGCGTCGTCCGCTCCACCATCCCGGTCCACGGCATCGGGCGGAATCCGGTGTCGCCCCCATCTCGGCCTGGGGGACCCCCAGATCCGAGGCACCGCGGCGCTGGCGTCGGGCGCCAGGGCCACCGCGTCACTTGGCGACGGTCGAACGTTCATCGGAACGTCCGCTGACCGCTGCCTCGGGTTCGATCGGGGTTCCTAGGTTCGCCATCGGGCCGATCGGCCACGCAGATCCCGCTGGAGGAACCACCGATGAACCGCCGAGCACGACGCTCGTTGTCCGTGGCGCTCGCCACCACCGCCCTGGCCGGCGCGGTGGCGTGCGTCCCGATGGGACCGTCCGAGCCACCCGAACCGGTGCAGCCCGAGCTGGTCGGCCGCTACAGCACCGGGCTGGGCAACCTGTCCGGTGAGACGGTCGCTCACGGCGACGGCAAGCTCTTCGTCACCAACACCGCCGGTGGCGGCTCGGTCGACGTCGTGGACCTGTCCGATCCCGCCTCGCCGAGCCTCGAGACCCGCATCTCCACCGCTCCGGCGCTGCCCAACAGCGTGGCGGTCAGCAACGGCCTGGTGGCCGTGGCGGTCGAGGCTCCGGTGAAGACCGATCCCGGCAAGGTGCTGTTCTTCGACACCGACGGCAACCCGCTCGGCGACGCGACCGTCGGCTCCCTGCCCGACATGGTGACCTTCACCTCGGACGGCGAGCGCGTGCTGGTGGCCAACGAGGGTGAGCCGAACAGCTACGGCCAGGTCGACTCGGTGGATCCCGAGGGCTCGGTCAGCGTGGTCGACGTCAGCGCCGTGCGCTCGGGTGGCGTCGCCACCGTCACCAGCATCGGCTTCGCGGACTTCAACGTCGGTGGTCCCCGTGCCGCCGAGCTGCCCGCCGGCGTGCGCGTCGTCGGACCCGGCGCGACCGTCTCGCAGGACCTGGAGCCCGAGTACATCGCCGTGCACCCCGATGGCACCCGGGCGTGGGTGACCCTCCAGGAGGCCAACGCCATCGCCGAGTTGGACCTGGTGAGCTCGCGGGTGCGGCGGATCTCCGATCTGGGTCGCAGGGACGAGTCGCAGCCGGGCAACGGCATCGACGCCAGCGACCGCGACGGTGCCGGCACCGCGCCGCTCGCGGGCAACATCCAGAACTGGCCGGTCGCCTCGATGTACCAGCCCGACGCCCTGTCGCTGTTCATCGTCGATGGCATGCCATACCTGATCAGCGCCAACGAGGGCGACGCCCGGGACTACACCGGGTTCGCCGAGGAGTCCCGCGTCGGCGCGGGTGGGTACGTGCTCGACCCGACCGCCTTCCCCGATCCCACCCTGAAGTCCAGCGACGACCAGCTCAGCCGCCTGACCGTCTCGACGGCGACCGGGGACACCGACGACGACGGTGACATCGACCGCATCGACGTGTTCGGCAGCCGATCCTTCTCCATCTGGAAGGGCAGTGACCTGAGCCAGGTCTACGACTCGGGCCGTGAGCTCGAGGAGCGGACCTTCGCCGCCTTCCCCTCGAACTTCAACGCGAGCAACGACGGCAACGCCGTGGACAACCGCTCCGACAACAAGGGCCCCGAGCCCGAGGGCGCCACGGTGGTCCGCGTCGACGGCCGGCCGGTGGCCTTCATCGGCCTCGAGCGCATCGGCGGGGTGATGGCCTACGACGTGTCCGATCCAGAGGCGCCGGTGTACAACAGCTACGTGAACGACCGGGACTTCTCGCAGCCCGCGGCGCCCGACGCGGGTCCCGAGGTGTTGTCCTCGGTGCCGGCGTGGGAGAACCCGACGGGCCGACCGCTGCTGCTGGTCGCCCACGAGGTGACCGGCACCGTTGCGATCTACCGCCTCTGATCGCAACGGCGCGGAGTCGCCGGGAGGGGTGGTGCAACGGGGCGCCACCTCTCCTGCCGCGTCCGCCCGCACACCTGCCCCGTCATGGGCCGACGTGGTCGAACGCTTCGACGACGCGGCCGCCGCGCTCGCGCTGCGGTCCCGCCAGGTGCGGCCGCTCGACCGCACGATGTACGCCCTGTCCCGATGGGGCGACGACGGGCGCTTGTGGATCGCCGCGTCGGCTGTGGAGGCCGCCCGGGTGCGCTCACCCCGACGCTTCGTCGCCCTCGTCGCCTGGCTGGGCGCCGAGTCGGCGCTGGTCAACCTCGGGATCAAGCGCATCGCACGCCGGCCACGACCCGACGCGGTCACCGACCACGAGTTCTGGCTGCGCATCCCCACCGACACCAGCTTCCCCAGCGGCCACGCGGCGTCGAGCGCACTCATGGCGGTGCTGCTGAGCGAGCGCAGCCCGTTCGCACCGTTGTGGATCGCCGCCGCGGCCGGGGTCGGCGCCAGCCGGGTGCACGTGGGTGTCCACCACGGCAGCGACGTCGCCGCGGGTTGGTTGGTCGGCGCCGGTCTGGGATTGCTGGCTCGACGGCTGGGACGTCACGCGATGTTCGACCTGGGGATGCCGGGCGTTCAGGTTGGGTCCGTACCGTCTCCGACCACGGCCGCGCCGTCCAGCGCACCTCGCGCCGGGCGCGGCTGAAGTTCGGGCGGCACACGACACGACGAGGACGGGATCGATGGATCGACGCCGACTGCTCAGCACGGGCGCGGCCATGGGGGCGGTGATGGGCGCCGCGGCCCTCACCGGATGCGTGCCTCGACCCACCCCGGCCTACCCGCCGCAGTCCGGTGAACCGTTCGAGGGCGAGGGCACGTTCCCGTCCGGTGTCGGCAGCTCGGATCCCACACCGGCTGCGGTGCTGGTGTGGACCCGGGTCCATCCCGCGCTCGACACCGGTGGCGGTGTGAGCGTGGTGGCCGAGCTGGCCACCACGCCTGGGTTTGGCGACACGACCGTGTGGCGTCGCACGGTGACGGCGACCGGCGCCACCGATCACTGCCTGACGCTCGACGTGACCGGCCTGTTGCCGGGCACCACCTACTGGTACCGCTTCACCACGTCGGGAGGCACCAGCGCAGTCGGCCGCACCCGCACGGCGCCGATCGGCGGCGTCGAGCGCATGCGCCTCGCGGCGTTCAGCTGCCAGCGACTCACCCACGGACACTTCACCGCGCACGCCGACCTGGCGGGACTGTCGGCATCGCCCTCGACCGACGTCGACCTGGTGCTCTGCCTGGGCGACTACGTCTACGACACCGGCTACGCCGACAAGGTCTACGTGCCCGGCCGCGACGACCCGATCCAGGACGCTCGCACGCTCGCGGACTTCCGCTCGAAGTACCGGCTCTACCGCGCGGACCCGAAGCTGCAGGCCATGCACGCGGCGTACCCGGTGGTGCACGTGTTCGACAACCACGACGGCATGGACGCACCCGGTGATCCGCAGGCGCCCGCAGCGCTGCAGGCCTTCTTCGAGCACGTGCCGGTGCGCCAGCCACGAACCGGTCGCATCGACCGCTCGCTGCGCTGGGGTGAGCTGGCCGAGGTGTTCATGTGCGACCAGCGTTCGTTCCGCGACCCGACGCTGCCCGAGGACGGGCCCCTGGGCACGTCGACCGCCAGCGAGCCGCGCATCCTCGACCCCGGCCGCACGATGCTGGGCGCCGAGCAGCGCGACTGGCTGATCGGCGGTCTGGTCGGCTCGGACGCCGCGTGGAAGGTGATCGGCAGCCAGCTGATGTTCTGGCCATGGCGCACGGTGCCGAAGCTGTTGGGCCAGCCACGAGGCTCGGGCACCTACCTGAACCTGACGCAGTGGGACGGCTACGTCGCCGAGCGCCACGCGATCCTGGATGCCCTCGCGGCGAACGACGTGCGCAACACGTTGCTGCTGTCGGGCGACAGCCACGTCTTCTCCGCCGCACAGGTGGCCCCCGATGTGGACGACCCGCGCTCGGTGCCGCGCGTCGTCGAGTTCGGCACCGGTTCGATCACGTCGAACAACGCGGACGAGAACGCCTACCCGACCGACGACGTGACCGGTCCGTTCCTGCGCTCAGTGAACCCGCACCTGCGGTGGTTCGAGTCCGAGCGGCACGGCTACGTGGTGGTCGACCTCACCGCCGACGGGGCGGTGGCGGAGTTCCGCTCACCGCGCACGATCCGTCAGCCGACCTCGTCCGTGGACGTGTTGCGGCGTCTTCGGGTCACCTCGGGGACCCAGCGCCTCTCCACTCTGTGAGCACCTCGCTCAACAGATATTGACTCATTCATCCCTGAGTGGCATCGTGCGTTCGTGCGACACCCCACGACCGAGCGACGAGCGGCAGTGCATGCAGCGCTGGGCGATCCGGTCCGGCTGGCGCTGGTGGACGAGTTGGCGGTGTCCGATCGCTCGCCGATCGAGCTGCGACGCATGGTCGGCATCGAGTCGAACCTGTTGGCCCATCATCTCGAGGTCCTCGAGGGCGTCGGCCTGATCGAGCGGTCGCGGTCCAGTGGCGACGGCCGGCGCCGATACGTGCACCTCCTGCGAGATGCGCTCGACGGCGTGGTGCCGGGTCGCCCGGTCGAGCTCGGACCGGCGCTGTTCGTCTGCTCCGCGAACTCCGCCCGCAGCCAGCTCGCGGCAGCGCTCTGGGGTCAGATGACCGGCGCGCCGGCCGACTCGGCGGGCACCCATCCCGCCGATCGGGTCCATCCCGGCGCGGTCGCCGCGGCGGAGCGGGCCGGGCTCGACCTCTCCTCCGCCGAGCCGCACCAGCTGGCGCCCGACGCGCTGCTCCCGCTGGTGGTGACGGTGTGCGACCGGGCCCACGAGGAGCTGCCGGGCGACGCCTCGTGGTTGCACTGGTCGATCCCCGATCCCGTACCGCTCGGGACGAAGGCAGCGTTCGACGCAGTGCTGCGCGACCTGCGCGAACGGATCGCCGCCGTGCTCGGGACCAGGCAGCTGGCATCGTGATCGACGATCCGCTCCACCCCACCGACGCCGAGCTGTCGCTCGAGGTCGAGACCGGCACCGGCGCACTCCGCCTGGATCTCACCCGCCGGCTCGTCGCCGAAGCGCTCGGCACGGCGCTGCTGATCGTGGCGGTGATCGGTTCGGGGATCATGGCGTCGCAGCTGTCGCCCTCGGACGTGGGTCTCCAGCTCCTGGAGAACGCCGCCGCCACCGCCGGAGCGTTGGTCGGGCTGATCCTGATGTTCGGCGCCGTGTCGGGCGCCCACTTCAACCCCGTGGTGACGCTCATCGACCGGCTGCTCGGCACGACGACCTCTCGCGACGCCGTGCTCTACGTCGTCGCGCAGGTCGTGGGCGGCTGTCTCGGTGCAGTCGTCGCGAACGTGATGTTCGAGCTCCCTGCGATCGAGTGGTCCACGAAGGACCGGTCCTCCCCGGCGCTGTGGCTCTCCGAGGTCGTCGCCACCGTCGGGCTGCTGTTGGTCATCCAGGGGTGTGTGCGCACCGGCCGTGCTGCTGCGGTGCCGTTCGCGGTGGGTGCCTGGATCGGCGGCGCGTACTTCTTCACCTCGTCCACCAGCTTCGCCAACCCCGCCGTCACCGTCGCCCGCACCTTGTCGGACACCTTCGCCGGGATCGCTCCCGGCTCGGCACCGATGTTCATCGTCATGCAACTCGTCGGAGCCGTCGCAGCGTTCGGCCTGATCCGACTGCTCTACCCCCATCCACACGAGGAGGACTCCGATGACTGACCGCCGGCCCGAGGTGCTCTTCGTGTGCGTCCACAACGCGGGCCGCTCCCAGATGGCCGCCGCCCTGCTCGCGCAACATGCGGGCGACCGGGTGGTCGTGCGCTCCGCCGGAACCGCGCCGGCCGAGTCGATCAACCCGGCCGTGGTCGAGGCGATGGCCGAGGTCGGCATCGACCTGCACGCCGCGGGTGCCCGTCCGAAGCGTCTCGAGGACGCCGCCGTCCAGGCGTCGGATGTCGTGATCACGATGGGCTGCGGCGACGAGTGCCCCTTCTACCCCGGCACTCGCTACCTCGACTGGCAGCTCGATGATCCCGCAGGCCAGGGCGTCGACGCGGTCCGCCCCATCCGCGACGAGATCGACCGACGGGTGCGCGAGCTGCTCGCCGAGCTCGTGCCCACCAGCGCCTGAGATCCACCGTCCGGTCGAGCAGCTCCTGGTGCACCCATCGCGTCAGCGCTCAGGGAGCGAGCGCAGCGCGCAACATCTCGAGTCGTTCGGGCACGATCCGGTACCACGCCCAACGCCCGCGCTTCTCCCTGGTCAGGAAGCCGGCGTCGACCAGCATCGAGAGGTGGTGCGACACCGTCGGCTGGGAACGACCCAGCGGCTCCACCAGGTCGCACGCGCACGCCTCGCCCGACTCGGCGCTCGCGACGAGCGACAGCAGCCGCAACCGTGCCGGATCGGCGAGCACCTTGAGCGCGTCGGCGAGGTCGACGGCGTCGGGCTCCGAGAGCACATCAGAGGTCAGCGGGCTGCAGCACCCCTCGTAGGGCGTCACCTTCGTCGACATGGGACTCCGATCCGGCCGAAGGAGATCCGGCACTACACATTGACATCGGTCGATATGAGGGTAAGGTACATCACATCGACCAACATCAATCTAGCCGGTCGTCCCTGGAGGTTCCCATGTCCCGTGTGCAGCTCGCCCTCAACGTCAGCGACGTCGATGCAGCCGTCGACTTCTACTCCAAGCTGTTCGCCACCCCGGTGAGCAAGCGCAAGCCGGGCTACGCCAACTTCGAGATCGCCGAGCCGCCGCTCAAGCTGGTGCTCATCGAGGCACCCGCGGGTGGCACGCTCAACCACCTGGGCGTCGAGACCCTGGTTGCATCCGAGGTCGCAGAGGCCGAAGCCCGCCTCTCCTCCGACGGGATCGAGACGACCGGTGTCGACGACACGACCTGTTGCTACGCCACCAAGACCGAGACCTGGGTGACCGACCCCGACGGGGCGAAGTGGGAGTGGTACGTCAAGACCGGCGATGCCGAGCAGATGGCGAACCAGGTGATGGGCGACGGCGAGGGCGCAGCGTGCTGTGCCCCGGCGACTGCGGCAGAACCCGTCACCGTCGGGCGTGCCGCCTCGGGCGAGGGCGGCTGCTGCTGACTCGACGAACCGACGTCAACGCTCGGCGAGCAGGTCCTTGACGTCCTCGGTCGAGGGGACTCGACCCGAGAGCACGACCTCGTCGTCGACGACGAGGGCGGGCGTCGCCATGACGCCCCAGGATGCGACTTCGGCCGGATCGGTGACGTGGTCGAACTCGGCCTGTACGCCGAGCTCGTCGATGGCGGCCCGTGCGGCGGCCTCGAGCTTCCCGCACTTGGCGCAGCCGCTGCCGAGGATCTTGATGTCCATGGTCGTTGCTCCCGTGGTGGGTCAGATGACGGCGTTGAAGAGGTAGCCGGTGGCGATGATGCCGGTGGCCACCACCCCGATGAAGGTGGCGATGAGCCTCGGCTGCAGCACACGGCGCAACAGGATCATCTCCGGCAGCGACAGCGCGACGACGCTCATCATGAACGCCAGCACGGTGCCCATGGGCATGCCCTTGTCGTGCAGCGCCTCGACCAGTGGCATGACCCCGGCGGCGTTGGAGTACAGCGGCACACCGAGCCCGACCGCGATCGGCACGCCCAGCGGGCCGACCGCGTGGTCGGCGAACCACTGCTCTGGCACCCAGCCGTGGATGATCGCCCCCACCCCGATGCCGACCAGGAGATAGGGCCAGATCTTGCGGAGGATCGTGACGACCTCCTCGCGTCCCATGGCCAAGCGGTCATCCCACGACAGGTCCATGGACGGGTCGATCACCTTGCCCCGGAGCTTCGTCTCGAACACGAACGGCTCGACCCACCGCTCCATGCGCAGTCGTCCGATGACCCATCCGGCGAGCGTCGCGAGCACGAGACCGGTGGCGATGTAGAGCGCAGTGACCTTCCAACCGAACAGCCCGAAGAGCATGACGATGGCGACCTCGTTCACCATCGGCGACGCGATCAGGAAGCTCATCGTCACCCCGAGCGGCACCCCGGCCGCGACGAAGCCGATGAAGGCCGGCACCGCAGAGCAGGAGCAGAACGGCGTCACGACGCCCAGCCCTGCTGCGGCCGCGTTGCCGGCGCCCTCTCGCCGACCGCCGAGCAGGGCCCGGGTCCGCTCCACCGACATGAAGCTGCGCAGCACGGTGACCACGAAGATGATGCCCGTCAGCAGCAGCGTGATCTTGGTGACGTCGTAGAAGAAGAAGTGCACGGACTCGCCCACCCGGCTGTCGGGGTCGAGGCCGACGACGTCGAACAGCAACCAGTCCCAGAAGGGTCGGTTCAGGCTGTAGAGCAGCCACCAGAGCGCGGCCGAGAGTGCGACGGGCACCCACCGACGGACCGCAGGCGGCACCGAGGGGTGCGTCTCGGTCGCGATCGGACCGCTCACGAGGATCCTGAGGAGCCGGTGTCCACCCATCGACCTTGGTCGATGAGACGTGGGTCCGCCAGGGCCCTAGGTCATCGGGTGCTCGCCGACGCTCAGGCTCAGCCGGCCGGTGCGCTCACCTTCACCAGGGGTGCCTGGCCGGTCTTGCGGCCACGCTTCTCCTGGTACATCGCCATGTCGGCCCGGTGCAGCAGCTCGATCGCGGTGTCCCCTGCGACGGATCGGGCGAGTCCGAGCGAGATGTCGACCCGTTCGTTCGCATCGATCGCGCCGCGCAGCGCCTCGCGGCACGCGTCGAGCAGCTCGGTGCCGTCGTCGCCCTCGGCGCGGCGGGCCACGACGAACTCGTCGCCGCCGACGCGGCCGAGCACGGTGCGGTCGTGACCGAAGCGGGTGCTCAACGCGTCGGCGACCCGGCGCAGCAGCTCGTCGCCACGACGGTGCCCGAAGCGGTCGTTGAGCGCCTTGAACCCGTCCAGGTCGCCGAACACGACGTCGAGCGGCCGGCCCGTCCCGTCGCGCAGCCACTGGTCCAGGTCGTCCTTGGTCGCGGTGCTGTTCAGCAGACCGGTGAGCTGATCGGAGCGGGAGCGCTCGAACAGCTGGCGTTCGATCTCGCAGCGCTCGTGCGCGGCGAGCACCAGGCCGCCGACGATGCCGACCAGGTCGGCGTTCATGTCGTCCCACTGCTGCACCGACGCCAGACGCAACGTCATCACACCGCCGCCGCGCTGCCCGCCGAGCAGCCCGACCTCGACCTCAGCCGCATCCGGTCCGGCGGGCGTGGGGCGGAACACGTAGCCGTCGCGGCGCAGCTCGTCGACGGGTGTGCTCGGCTCGAGTGGCTGGGATCCGGCCCGGCTCCAGCAGGCGGCGAGTGCGCCGTGCTCGGCATACACGCCGATCGACCGGGCGTCGGTGAGCGCCGCGAGTGTGGCCAGCATCGACTCGAGCCGCGACTGCTCGCCCGAGCGAACCTCGGAGCACGCCAACGCCGTCTCGTGCGCCATGTTCTGCAGCCGTGCTCGGCGAGTGGTGAGCGCTGCGTCGTTCTCGACCGGGCGGATGGACAACGCCCACCACATGGCCCCGTCGTGGTCGAAGGTTGTGGTGGTCACCCGGGTGGCCACGTAGGCGCCGGCCTCGTTGCGCAGGCGGACCTCGATCGCCTGGTGCACGCCGATGCCACGCTTGGACTCCTCGACGGCGTTCATCACCGGGCCGAGCTCGTCGAGCGCCACGATGTCGGCGATCCCGAAGCCGATCAGGTCCTCGGGGAGGTAGCCGAGCGCCGGCTGCACGCTGGGCGACACCCAACGGGCTCGGAACTCAGGGTCCAGCACCACCAGGACGTCCGGTGAGTGCGCTGCAGCCGCGGTTGCCCACCGGTCGGCGTCGTCGTCCATGCCCGAAGTGTCGGCGTCGCCGGCGAGGGCCTTGAACGCATTGGTACATGCGGCCCTCTGCGCAGCCCCCGGCTCGTCCCGGGCCGCCGACGCGTCAGTCGCTCAGCTCGCGGAAGAAGTAGAAGGCTCGCTCGCCGGTGTCGGGCTCGGTGGCGCTGAAGCCGTGGCGCACGTAGAAGCGCTGCGCGTCGACGTCGCCCTCGTCGACGTTGATCTCGACCAGCTCGACGGCCCGAGCCGTGCACTGCTCGATCACCTCGGCCAGCAGCGCAGTGCCCAGGCCCCCGTTGCGCCGCTCCGGGGTGACGTAGAGCTCGTCGAGCAGTGCCACCGGGCCGTCGTACCAGACGTTGGGGCGCACGGTCACCAGCGCCAGCCCCACGGCCGGCGCACCGGCGAGCACGGCGAAGGTCGCGCTGGCACCCAACAGCTCGGCCAACCGCGGCGCCAGCACGGCCGGGCCGGGCGACGGGGTGTCGAACTCGGTGTTGAAGTCGTGCAGCAGCTGTGCGAGCACGACCGCATCATCCGGTGTGGCGAGTCGAACGGGTGCGTGGTCGTCGGTCATGAAGCGAGTACCCCGGGGTGTGGCGGAAGGAGGGGGATTCGAACCCCCGGGACCCGTGAAGGCCCAACGGTTTTCAAGAGCCTCAGACTCCCACGGCTGGGACCGGGCACGCCGGAACGTGGCGGTTCTCGGCTTGATGGGGGGCGCCTAGATCCGGCGCCCACCTGCACCACCCGACGCCGTGTGGAGGGATGACTGGAGGGATGCCTGAGTCGTTGCTGTTCGGGCAGGTGCTGCTAGTGGACGGTGATGCCGTACACGTTGGAGACGGTCTGCATTTCCGACATCAGCGGTTCGATGGGCCGGGTCTCCTGTACTTCGAGCTCGACGTCGTGGAAGACCGCCCAGCACTCCCACTTGCTGTCAAGCCGCGACGAGTACCGAATGCCGGCGTACGGTCGGCCGCTGGTCGACGGGTTCCGGTAGGCCCAACCAGACACGAGTCGCGTTACGCGCCTGTCGGGTCCTCGGACGGTGGATACGTCGAGGTCGGTGATGCTCAGCTCTGACAGTCCGAGAGCCAGCCGGGGCCTGAGGTACTCGAGCGTTTCGACGTGGTCGAGGTCTAGGAACGGAAGGCTGCTCGAGCTGCCATCAACCGTCACGCGGACCGCTACTCGCCGGTGACGCCACTCCGCCGGGACAGCTCCGACGTCCATGAAGCCGAGCTCCTCCCACTCTTCGCGCAGAGGGATCTTGGACAGAAGTGTGAGGTCGGGGCGGAATCGAGCCAGCACCTCACCGAAGCAGGCTTCCAGGTTGGAGCCGAAGTAGAGAACCCCGAAGTCCTCAGAGTCGAACCGGTTGCCGGCGTGCGGGAGGTTGAGCGTGTCAGGCTCGATGGGCTGGCAGAAGAGCGGCTTGTCGCCTCGGGCGATCCGCCAGATCCCCTCGCTGGGCGCGAAGGCCTCGACCGGTGCGTCGCTCACTTGATCCCCTCCTCCTCGACATGAAGTCAGTGAGAAGGGTAGGTCAACTCAGCCCCCGGCTGCGTATGCCTTCGCTGCCACGAGAACATCGGCGAGCCGGCCTTCGTGAAGCGCTTCCGACGGGGACACATCTCCAAGCTGAGGGTTCAGCCCAATGAACCAGGCTCGAACTGTGTGGGGGCTCTCCTCGCCCTGGAGCAGCTGGAAGACCTGGAAGGTGGTCCTGAGACGCTGCTCGTGTTCGTGACGGGGATTGCGGCTGCCGTTCACCCAGCGCGAGACAGTCCCGGTGTCGGTGACCCCAGTGATGTAGGCGACGAGGGACGCGCCCAGCATCTCGCGGAGGAAGCCGGCGATGTGACTCAGATCGAACTCGACCGAACGTTCATGGGCTGCGCTGATCCGAGCGTCGCGAGCGCTCGCCTTCGGGTTTGCCATTGCTGTTCGCCTCCGTTGACTGAACCCGGATCGGGGGTCCGGGTACTCCACTTTGGGGGTGTGCGCTCTCCTCGCACACCCACGCCTGTCTGAGCGCACTCTTACTCTGGCACACCTTCGGGCCTGGACGATGCCTGGGTTTGGGCATCGGTCTGTCCCGATGATGGCCGGGGTGTGGCCGGATGGCCACCTGTGCAATGTACCCGTTGGAACCCTAGCCACAACCCCTCCCTTCCGGGGACACCTGACCTGATCATCAGCGAGGGGCTCATGCCGGCCGCCTGGAAGGCGCGGCTCGCCGGCCCCGCCACGAGGTCCTTGAAGTTCAGGATGATGTCGATGACGTACCCATCGCGGCTGTCGCCAACTGGTTCTTGCGTTGATGGACCATCTCCATCTTCTCTCCTGCGTCGGATCACCCTGCACTTCTCACAGATCTTCTTGACGCTCGGTCGAACCTTCATCGGTCGGCTCTTCCGATCGGCACCGGCGAGGATGCGGATGTAGTGCATGCCCCTCTTCCCAAAGCTGTGCGCCAGCACCTTGTGCCCGTACTCGAGCTCGTCACGTTGGGGAGCGGTTCGACGACGGGCCCCTCGCGGTTGCGGACCTTCTTCTTGCCGGCGACGGTCTTCTTCGGACCCTCGATGGTCCGGACGTTGATATGGCTGCGCCGACCTCGGACCAGCAGACCGCGACCGGCCGCTGGCCTGTTCGCAGACGATCTCCATCTTGCGCCTGAGGCTCTTGTCGATCGCGACGGAGAACCTCGAACGATCGCGGCAGGGCGCGCATGCCGCGCCACCACTACGCACACGGATGGCCTCTAGCGACCATCCTTGGCGACCCGCGCCGGCGAGGGCTGCAGGGGGTGGGAGGGGCCCCTGACCTGAGCGGACTCTCGGCGGGCTGTTGACCTGTCCCACTGGGTCCGTACCTTCGACCTCGTGGACGAGCGCGAGAAAGAGCCCCGCCCGGAGGAGCCGAGGCGGGGTGAGTGGTTCATCTGGAGGATGCCGCGGCGGGTGCGCCTGCTGAGCGCCGCTGTGCACCGTGACCTCGGATGCGCCCGCTGATGTCGGTGACGGCGCCGAACGAGGGAGCCGAGGTGGTTTGCGCCCTCATCGGCATGGACACCGACGTCGAGGCGATGGTGGCGCACGTCGACGGCGTGGTGCGCATCGAGTACTCGAGGCCGTCTGCGTCGCAGCGCCGAAGCACCTACCTCATCGAGCAATACCCGGCCGGCGACCCGGCGCTGGTGCTCGTGCTGTCGAGGTTGCGGCTCCGGAACGCCGAGTAGCCTCCCCACCCGAGGGCGAGGAGGCGTTGTGCGCAGATTGTCGATGGTGACGATGGTCGGCCTGGTCGTCTTCGTGATCGGCGGCCTCGGCGCAGCCGTGGCGTGGGAGCGTCAGGAAGACGCCCGCTCCGCCAACTTCAATCGTCGTGAGCAGATCGACCGGGCCTACCGGTTCGAGGGCTTCGAAGCGGGAACCCAGTACGCCACCTCGTTCAGCCAAGCGGATCCCGACGCGTGGCGTGCGGCGGCGCTGGTTCTCGGCTGTGCAGCAGCCTGCGGTGGCGCGACAGCGGTAGCTGGTCACTCTCGGAGGCGACCTACGGAGTGAGCGCAACCTTGGCAAGGTTGCGACAACCCTCCGTCGCCCTCCATCTGCCTCCACTACATGGTGCCCAACATGAGGTGGAGGATCGTGGAGGCCCCCGGAGAGCCGAAAGGATGGCGGACCACTTCGACGTCGACCACGCCACCGCCCGGGCAGCGTGTTGGCTGTCCGCTGTACGCCTCGCCGAGGTGGCGTAGGGCGGTCAGCCGTAGAGCCGCGCCATGAAATCGAAGACCCCCTGCACCCGTTCGGTGGTGAGCGCTGTTCCTGGCGGTTCGAACCCAGCTGGGAGGCGTGCGTTGGTGAGGTCGGCGTCCGAAAGCTCGGTGTCGGACAGGTTGGTCCGCGTGAGGTCGGTGAAGGCGAGGTTGGCGCTCTTCAGCCGTGCGCCGGTGAGGTTGGCGCCGGCGAGAAATGCCCCACCCAGATTCGCATTATGGGCCCGGGCGTTGGTGAGGTCGGCGTCCGAAAGCTCAGCGCTGGCGAGGTCAGACTTGCTCAAGTTCGCCCCGGTCAGTCTTGCTTTGATGAGCACGGCAAAGACGAGTTCGGCGAAAGCGAGATTGGCGCCGACCAGATTTGCGCCCGATAGCTCGCTCCTGCTGAGTCGAGATCCGACAAGGTCGGCGCCGGTGAGTTTGGCGTGGGCGAGGTTGGCGTGGGTGATCTTGGCGCCGGTGATCTTGGCGCCGGAGAGGTCGGCGCCGGAGAGGTCGGCGCCGGTGAGGTCCGCCCTGGTGAGGTCGGCGCCGGTGAGGTTGGCACCAGAGAGGTTGGTGCGGGAGAGGTCGGCGTGGGTGAGTCTGGCGCAGTACTGCCCACGCAAAGAGAAGTCGACACCTGCGAGGTCCATCTGTTGTGACGGATCGGGAGCCCGTCGGCCGAGAATCGATAGAGCTGCCTGCACATCTTCGGGAAGTCGGGCAGGCCGAAAATCGTTCTCGACAGCTGGCCATGGCACCTGCGGCGGTGATGATGACCGGACGAATGCAGCGATCGTCTCGACCACGGTGGGCTCGAGGAGTTCGCTCTCCCGTGCGACCTGTCCAGCGAGTAGAGGGCGGCTAGCCGCGTAGCCAGCTTGTCCGAGCCGAGGAGCGTTCCGGCCTGGGCGAACTGATCGGCGAAGCGCACCTTTTCGGCACGAGCGTCCTCGCGAGCGCGGACGTCCTGCTAGTCGCGGGAAAGCTCGAATCGGCGCACGGCGAGCCAGCCGGCGGTTGCCGCAGCGACAGCGGTTGCGACTCGGAGCCCGGAGTCGCGCACGCGGCTGGACTGCGTGGCGAGCGCGGTCGGGGGGAGGTCGTCGCTGAGCATGAAGCCCCAGTGGGGCCACACGAACATGGCGAGCAGGCCGATGCCGGCTGTCCAGACAGCGCCGATGATGAAGACACGCCAATCGGTGCGGCCGCCTGGTGGAAGTTGGTCCTCGTCGGCATCGTCGCCCGACTGGCGCGGCCACCCCTGGCCGCCGAGCTTCGGCGCGCACCACGCCAAAGCCGATGCCAACAGGCACGCGCCGAAGACGACCGCCTGCGCTCCCCACACCTCCCGGCTCTCCCACACGTGGACGGACCGTAGCCGGGAGCTGCGCAGCGGTCACTGGCACCTACCGGCCGGACGCACGATCAGCGGAGTCTGCTTTGAGGATCACCCAGAACAACCACGACAGCCGGACAGCCTTGGTGGCGCCGAGGGTGAACACCAGGATGGCCACCACTATTCATCTGCTCCGACCAGGAGAAGGCGCGTCGGCCAGCCCAGCCACGAGGAGCACGCACGAACCACTTCGACGTCGACTACGCCACCCCCCGGGCGGCATGCCGGCTGCAGTACCTTGCCGGCTGGCACGGGGACGAGGAGAGGGCACATGAGTACGTACGGTGACGACGATGATCTTGGCGCAGCGACGGCATCGGGCGCGGCCACCGCTCACGACCCAGGGGCTGCGGGATTCGAGTACGCCGACGAACCTGACGATGATCGCAGCCGACGTGCAGCTTCTTCGGGGGATGAGCCGCCCGGTGGTGTTGAGCCGGCACCGTGGTTCGCTGATCGGGACGTGAACGCCCTCATTTTCCGGGTCAACCGTCGACCTGCGGCTCAACTCTCCTTGTTCGCGTCCAACCAACCGGCCTTCATCGATCACCTAGCAGAGGTGGTGGAGCTGAGCTCGACGTACGTAACCACAGGGCGCGGGGTCGATCGGACTTGGCGCATCGGCAATCGTCAGATCCCTCGAGACACGAGCTACCTCTCTGCTCGCATTGGGTATGAGACACCGAGTCAAGCGGTCCAGATTACGTACGACGAAGAAGAGCGCAGTTGGGTGTCGAGCCTTCAGGAGACCGAACGTGTGGCCACTGCCCCGTTTGCCGTCGACGCGGAGTCCCAGATACTTGTGGTCATCAAGCACCCGACGTTCTCCGAGTCTGTGCTTCCGAACGTCCTCACCACGCTCCTCAACGACGGGGAGCGGCAACGGGAGGACCGCGATACCGAGTGGGCCGTCGAGCCACTGCTCGACGATGCCGCATTCGGTGAGTGGCTCGACGGCATCGCAGTGCTCGAGCAACTTCGGTTCGACGTCAAACTACCGAACCCGGATTCTGCAGACGCCTTCGATGAGCTGGTTGCACACATGAACTCGCAGGGTGCCGGTGAGATGGTTCACGTGCTGAAGCCCCGGGATCCGGCACAGGGTCTGACCAAGGACATCGAGGGCGACACCTTGGGTGCGGGGTTGATGGAAATGGCAAGGCGATCCTTCGCCTCTGTCCGTGCCTTGGGCCGCAACAAGCGAGGCAAGCGTACTGAGTACAATCAGAAGACCAAGGGTCTACGGGAGCGGCTCACGATGCCGGACACCTACGAGCAAGCGCAGCGGCGGCTCGCCGACCTAGCCAGGGAAGTCAGGCTCGGGTCCGATGACTGAGCTCCGCCGAGAGGTTGGTTTTCTGCGTGCTCTCGGCCAGACGAAGCTGAGCCAGTTGGTCTGGCCTGAGGGCGTAGCCGCAGCCCTCGTGGGCCTGGGTGGCGGTGTGCTACTGCTGAACAGCACGACGAGTGTGGAGCGGGTTGCGATAGTCGGCGACTGTTTGGCGATCCTCGGTGTGCTGCTTGGTGTCGTGTTTGCTGCCTTTGCTTTGATGATCGCGTTCTTCAGCGACGAGTACCTGCGAACCCTCGACCGGGGAGTGCAGGGCGGGGCAATCGCGTTCATCCGTCCCTTCCTGATTGCAGTCGGGCTGCAGGTGACCGCTGTGTTTCTGACGATCGGTTACCGGGCAGCGGCCACAGATCTCGACAGCAGGGTCGAGGTCGGCTGGTTCCTAGTTTGGGCGTTCCTCTTCGCCTTCGTTCTCGTCGATGTCGTGGCGCTGGCTAGGGCGATAGCGATGCATGCTCTGACGCGAGCCCGAATGCTGCATCCAGCTGCGGATGAGGATCGCCCTGTTTCCCCGATGCGTGGGCGGCGCTGAGCCCGACCTGACCTCCCGTTTACCCGTCAAGCAGCCCGCCAAGCAGCTTCGCGGCGGCGCGGTCGGCGTTGAGGTCGCGGTAGGCGTACACGTCGAGGGTCATGGCGGGTGAGGCGTGGCGGAGGCGGCCGGCGACCATGTGGGTGGCGGCTGCGTGGCGCAGGTCGTGGAGGCGGACGCCGTCGAGGCCTGCGGCTTGCGCGGTGCGCTTCCACCGGTGGGTGACCTTGTCGGGGACAGGGGAGCGGCGGGGTCGGCGGCTTCGAACCAGATCCAGTCGGTGGCGCTTAGCCGGCTGCGGCCGAGCTGCACCCACTGCTCCTGGCGGCGTCGGCGCAGGGCGCGGAGCGTGTCGACGGTGCCGGTGTCGATCGCGAGCATTGCGGCTGCGCCGGTCTTCGTGGCCTTCTCCTGCCAGGTCTGTCCGGGGAGCTTCACGATCGAGCTGTACGTGCAGCGTGCCGCCGTCGAGGTCGACGTCACCCCAGCGGAGCGCGACAAGCTCGCCGCGGCGGGCGCGGGTGGCGATCGCCGTGCGGATGAGCGTGGCCATGTCGGGGTCGGCCAGGTCGATCGCTCGGCGGATCTCGGCGAGCGACGGGACCCGGGCGTCGTGTTTCGTCACCTTCGGCCGGCGCGCCTTCGTCGACGGGTTGCCGCCGATGAGTTCGAGCCCGACGGCGTCCTCGAGGCGCCGTCGGCCCGGTGGTCGCCGAACGCCGCGGCGCGCAGCTCGTCGACCTCGGTGACGAGCTGGGCGAGGGCCTTGCCGGCGGCGCGCTCGCCGCCGCGGAACGTGCGCGAGGCGTCGGTGCGCTTGCCGGTGACCGGGTGGCGGCCGAGGTAGACGCGCAGCTCCCACACGCCCGGGGTCCGCTCCCGCATCTGGCCTGCCATGGGCTCGATCGTACGAGCCGTCTGGGACTGTGGAGGGGTGAGCGGAGGGATGGCCGCCGAGCGAGGGTGCCCGGCCGTGCTCCATGTACGGCCGACACCCTTGCTATTCCGGCGGAAGGAGGGGGATTCGAACCCCCGGGACCCGTGAAGGCCCAACGGTTTTCAAGACCGTCGCATTCGTCCGCTCTGCCATCCTTCCAAGAGCCGAGAACCTAGCGCTGACAGCTCGCGCCGGGCGTCTGCCGGTTCGGGCGGGGTCGCCGAAGCAGCAGCGCGGAGACCCGTGGCTCATCGGATGAGCCCTCGCGGCTACTTCTCATGAGCCAACCCTCCAATTGTCACGGAAGCGGGTGTGGCTCGGCTACGGTCCCGCCGCCGTCGTCGTAGCGGTGACGGTTGGGACGCATCGCCGGTTGGTGATGTGTGTGGGAGAGGTCGAGTTGATGAGTGGTGTGTGGCGTCGTCGAGCGGTGCTCGTGTTGGCGGTCGTGTTGGCGTGGGCGGTCGTGGCGGAGGATTCGTCAGCGATGACGCTCCAGCCCGAGGAGCCGTCGGTGCAGCAGGCAGCGCCGGCGCGGGAGGACCCGTCGGCAGAGGTTGATGTTGCGCCGTTGCCGATGTCGGAGCCGCGGGACTTGGCGGGTGAGCTGGCGGTGGATGGTGTGATGCCGTCGGCGGGTGGTGGCCGTGCTGGTGAGGCGGTGGCGCAGCCTGATGAGGGTGAGCGTGTGCGCGAGTTGGTGGAGTCGCGCAGTGAGGGGTCTGAGACGTTTCTGTTGGAGTCAGGCCAGCGCGAGACGGAGTTCTTCTTGGCGCCGAAGTGGTTCAGGGGTGCTGACGGCGCCTGGTCGGAGGTCGACCCTCGGGTGGAGCGCGCAGCGGACGTGAAGGACGGCGGTCTGATCGCGGCGGGTGTCGGGTTCTCGGCCCGGTTCGGGGTGTCGGGTGAGGGTGTGTCGTTGGGGTTCGAGGGTCGTGATCTTCGGTTCCGTCCGCAGGGCCGCGCTGATGTGGTCCCGGAGCTGGACGGTAAGGATCCGGCAGTGGTCTGGTACCGCGACGTGTGGCCGGAGGTCGACGTCCGTTACACGGTGACGGCGACGGGGTTGAAGGAGGACTTCGTGGTCGGCTCGGCGGCCGGGTTCGACACGCCGGGGGTGTTCGTGGTGGATGTCGAGTCCGAGGGTGCGATCGTGCCTGACCCGGCTCGTCCGCAGTCGTTGGTGTGGGACTGGAACGGGGACGGCAAGTCGTCGTGGGACGGCGACAAGGACGGCCCGAAGGTGCGTGTGCCGGAGCCGTCGGTGGTCGACGCGAAGGGTTCGGTGCTGTCGGAGTTGAAGCCGGTGTTGCTTGCGGATGTCGGCGCCGAGCGAGCTCAGGCAGCGCAGCGTCGAGTCCGCCCGTTGGCCGTCGCGGTGGATGCCGGTGCGGCGGACCGGCTGGTCGAGGCGCAGTTCCCGGTGGTGGTGGATCCGACGGTGGAGATCATTCCTGCGTCGATGGGTGGTTCGTGGGCGTCGTACAACCAGGCGGGCAACATCTCGACCGGTTCGAACCAGTGGGGTCTGTTGGGGGACTGGCGGTGGTTCGGGCTAACGGACTACTGGCGGTTCAACATTTCGATGGGTTACCAGTACTTGTGGACGAACTTGGCGCCGAACCCTCGGGTGGTCGCGGCGAACATCAAGTTGCAGACAACGTCGCAGCCGACGTGGGCTGCTCCGATCTTCGATGTACATGCGGCTGGATTCCCGACGTCGTCGGACGACGTGTTGGTGCGGGCGTGTCACGCATCCGCGTGGAGCTACGCGGGTGCGTACCCGGGCTGGGACGCGTCGAAGTGCCGTGACTCGTACTACTACGGGTTCGGCCTGGTCCCGTCGGTGCTCGGCCCGCACGACTCCTACACGTACGTGAACGTCTCGGAGATGCTGCGCCCGTGGGTGGAGACCAAGAGCCCGTATGGCGTGTTCGGTCTGTCGGTTGCGGATGACATCCCGGCGTACAACTTCAAGGCGACTGCGCCGTCGTTGGTGGTGACGTGGGATCAGGTGACACCGGTGACGGCGCCGGTCACGCCGGCGGATGGGTCGACGATCACGTCGTTGACGCCGACGTTGCAGGTGAACCCGGTGACGGACCCCGACGCGGGCCAGAACCCGCCGCTGTACCGGACGATGGTGTGGGCCTCGAAGCCCTCCCCTGCGTTGTGGGGCGACCCGGCTGCGCAGTGCGGCGCCGATTCGGCGTTGTGGTCCTCGGAGTGGACCTCTGGCACGACCTCGAGGGCTGTGCCGTCGGGAGTGTTGGCGGACGGCACGACCTACTACTGGTCGTTCGCGACGATGGGCAACACGTTCCCTGACGGCTATCCGACGTGTTCGGGGCCGTGGTCGTTCAAGGTGGACCGACGTCTCGGTGCGTCGGGTCCGTTCCCGACCCAGCAGCTGGGACCGGTGACGGTGAACTTGGCGACGGGCAACGTGGTCACCTCGGCGAGCACCCATGCGGTGTCGACGGTGGGTGGTTCGATCTCGACGGACTTGGTGTACAACTCGCAGGCGTCGACGAAGCACGGGCTGCGGGCCTCGTACTACGGCGGAACGCACCCGTTGCTGGGTCTGTCGCCGTCGATCAACGCACAGTTCGACAAGGTGCCGTTCTCACAACGGGTGGATCAGAAGATCGACTTCGCGTGGGGTGGCAACGGTCCGAACCCGGGTGGTGATCAGCTCGACAACTTCGTCGCCCGCTGGACCGGGTTCGTGACCGTGCCGACGGCCGGGTCGTACTGCTTCGGTACCGCAGCCGACGACGGCTCGCGCGTATGGATCAACAACACATTGGTGATGGACAACTGGGTCGACCAGCCGCTTACCGACAAGCCGTGCACTGCTGCGCCGGTCACGTTCGCGGCGGGTGAGACGAAGAGCATCAAGGTCGAGTATTACGACCGCGTCAGCGCGGCAACGATCGCGTTGAAGGTGTACGACGGCCCGACGGGCACCCAGGTCGTGCCGACCGGGTGGCTGTCGACAGAGCCGAACCTGGTGGGCCCGGGCTGGTCGTTCAGCAGCGGCGACGTCTCGGTCGCTGGTGCCCGCGCGACTGGTGCGGGTGTCACGTTGACGATGGCCGACGGGTCGACGGTCGAGTACAAGAAGTCGGCGTCAGGTGCGTATGTGGGCCCGAACCAGGACGCAGCCTCGGTCGCGGTCGACACGGTCAGTGGGCAGATCTCGGTGACCGACGACGCCGGCACGTCCTACACCTTCGACAAGGACGGCCTGTTGGTGTCCGCCGTGTCGGCAGCGGATGACCGGTCGCCGGCGGCGACAATCCTCGAGTGGACCGGCACGCCGTCGAAGCTGACGACGATGCGCGACCCGGTGTCGAACCAAGCAGTGAGCCTCTCCTACGGAGGTGACGCGTCGTGCTCGACACCACCGTCAGGGTTCGCGATCGCCCCGGGCCAGTTGTGCAAGGTCACCTCGTGGGACACCAGGACGACCGATCTCTTCTATGACAGCTCGCGGCGTCTGTCTCGGGTGGTGAACCCGGGTGGGGCGACGACGAACTACACCTACGACGGAGCGAACCAGCTGACCTCGGTCACCGACGCAGCCGCGAACGACGCCGTTGCCGACGGGGTCCGCACAGCGGACGCGTCCGTGACCTGGCAGATCGCCTACACGGGCGACAAGGCGACGTCGGTGACCGCGCCGGCGCCGATCGCCGGGGCGACCCGTCAGGTCGCAACGATCGACTACGACTCCCAGCCCGCAGGCGCCGGGCTCGGCGACACCCGGGTCACCCTGTCGGGGCTCGCGGCACCGCTTGGGTTCACCGAGAAGGCCCGCTGGGACACCAGCTACCGCGAACGCGAGACGATCGACGCATCCGGGTCGATCACCCGGATCACCTACGACGGCGTCACTGACCGCGTGTCCTTCACCGACACCGACGCCGACACCGCGCACGCGTTGCGCACGTCGACGATCTACGACACGTCGGTGGTGTTCAACCAGCTGTCGCGACCGATCCGCCAACACGGCCCAGCGCCGGTCACCTCGTTCACCGGAGCGACCCCGAACGTCGGCGCTCAGGTGCCGACGACGCAGACGAACTACGACGAGAACATCAACGGGCTCGCCGCCGCCTGGTGGAACGACGCCCCCGGCGGGAGCGAGGTCTACTCGTATCCGAACCGACCCTCGTTCCGTGGTGCCCCGAAGCTGCACACGCTGCTCACCGGCAACGCGGATTGGAGCTGGTCCACGACCTCGCCCGACCCGGCACTCTTGGGCAGCGACAACTACTCCGCTCGTCTCACCGGTCTCGTCTACCTGCCGACCTCAGGCAACTGGCAGTTCGCCGGCCAGGCCGACGACGGCGTGCGCGTCACCATCGACGACCACCTGGCCGTCGACGCGTGGCTGAACCCGACGGTGAAGACGACGTCGCCGGCCATCAACCTGGTCGCCGGCTGGCACCGGATCTCGGTCGACTTTCGCGAGGACGCCGGCTGGTCGACGCTGCGCATCTGGTACACGCCGCCCGGAGGGTCCGAGTCGATCATCCCCGCGGCGGCGCTCAAGCCCGACCTCGGGTTGGTGACCTCGAGCGTGCAGGAGGACGGCAAGACGACCTCGACCACCTACGCGAACCCGATCCTCGGGCTCGCCACCGCGTCGAACCTGGACCCGACCGGGGTGAACCTGTCGACCACCACCACCTACGAAGCCCCCGGCACGGGCTCCTACCTGCGGCGCACGTCGCGGGCGTTGCCCGCCGCTGCGGCATCCAGCCTGGAGCCGTTGACCTACACCCACTACGGCGCCACCGAGACCGCACCGTCGGTCGCGTGTGCCGGCACCGGTGTGTCGGTGTCGTCGGTGTCCCAGCGTGGGTTGCCGAAGACGTCGCGCATGGCGGACCCGAACACCCATGGCGGTACCGGCGGCATCGTGCGCCAACAGGTCCACAACTCGACGGGGACGGTGGTCGCGACTCGGGTGTCGACCGACAGCGAGTGGTCCTGCACGCAGCTCGACACGCGCGGCCGCGCCACGAAGCAGACGTTCGCTGCGTTCGGCTCGTCGCCGGAACGCACCGTCACCACCAACTACAAGGTCGCCGGCGACTCGATGCACTCGTCGGTGACCGATGATTCGTTGGCATCCGGTGCCGATACGATCCGCACCCGTGTCGATCTGCTGGGCAGGGTGACCGACACGGTCGATGTGTGGGGCACCTACACCCACATCGACTACGACGTCGCGAACCGGGTGAAACAGCGCACCGTGTTCCGCATGAACGGCTCCAACGGGATCGTCGCCGAAGCAGTCATGTCCGACTACGCCACCACTGGCGCCGGGGTGAACCAGCTCTCCGCGACCCGGTGGACGTCGACGCTCGCGGCCGTGACGGGGTATGACACGACGAACCTGAAGGCCACCACCGCAATGCCCACCACTGCGGGGACGACGTTGGCGACGATCAGCTACGACGCAGCCGGCCGGGTGGGGTACATCGACTATGCGAACGGGGTGCGGTCCACCAACGCCTATGACACGTTCGGCCGCGACGCCGGCGTGACGCATGCGAAGGGTGCGACGGTGCTCACCTCGGAGGCGGTGACGCGTGATCTGCCCGGTCGGGTGATCGACCGGACCGTCGACGGCATCGACGCCAACCCGTCGGGTGCGAACTACGCGTATGACGGCGCGGGTCGTCTGGTCGACTGGTACGAGACGGACCCGTCGACCTCCACCCAGTACCGCGGCACCTACACGTTCGGCGCGACGCCGACCGAATGCTCGGGCGGGTCGTGGGGCAACGCCACGAACGCCGGGAGGAACTCGAACCGGGCGACGTCGACGTTGCAGGTCAACGGTGGGGCGGTGGCGACGACGAAGTACTGCTACGACTTCGCGGATCGCATCCAGAAGGTGATCACCCCTGCTGGCACCCCGAACCGGTACTCGAGCGGGTTCGTGTACGACGCACACGGCAACACCACCAGCCTCGGCAACCAGGCCCACACCTACGACTCGGCCGATCGGCACATGTCGACGGGTCCGTCGGGGGCGATGAACGCGGTGCTGATCGTCGGGTCACCGACCGGTATGGGCACTCGTGACAACTGGGCAAAGACCCGCTTGGAGGCAGCCGGGTGGACCGTCGCGGTCGTCGACGACGACACAGTCACCGCCGCGACGGCGTCGGGCAAGGGCATGATCGTGATCTCGGCGACGTCGACCGCGTCGGCGCAGATCGCTACGTTGGCGGGTGTGTCCACGCCGGTGTTGACGACGAACCCGGGGTTCCTCGACGAGTTGGGCATGTCCGGCACGGGCAGTTCGAACCAGGGTGCTGCGACCAACCAGAGCGATGTGGTGATCACCGCTGCGGGTCAGTCCCACACGATGGGTGCCGGGTTCGCAGCCGGCAACGTCGCCATTGCCAACTCCGCGACGATGAGCCATGGGTGGGGCAAACCCAACTCGAACGCGATCGTCGCCGCGACGGTGGTCGGTGACACGACGAAGGCGACGCTGTTCGGCTACGACACCGGCGCCACCATGGTGTCCGGCACCGCAGCAGCGCGGCGGGTGAACTACCCGCTGACCCTCGGGTTGGCGACGGCGATCAACGACAACGGGGTGCAGTTGTTCGACGCGGCGGTGGCGTGGGCGTCGGGCAAGTCCCCGAAGATCGCCTACAAGCGCGACGCCACCGACCGCATCACCGAACGCAGCGTCAACGCACGTGTCGTGGCCCGCTACAGCTACACCGCATCCGGTGACACGAGCGACCTGACGTTGGACGGATCGAACAACGTGATCGAAGCCACCCTCGCCCTGCCCGGCGGGGCCCTGTACACGTGGCGGGCGGCGACCCCGGTGTGGTCGTATGCGAACACGCACGGCGACATCGTTGTCACCGCGAACACTGCTGGTGTGAAGCAAGGCCCCACCAGGGCCTATGACCCGTACGGTCAGCCGCTCACCGCCACCGCCGAGCTCGACAACAGTGCCGGTGAGTTCGACTACGGCTGGCTCGGTGAACACCAACGCCCGCTCGAACACCAGAGCGGTGCGATCCCGGTGATCGAGATGGGCGCACGACAGTACGACCCGTACCTCGGACGCTTCATCGAAGTCGACCCCGTCGAAGGCGGATCAGCCAACGACTACGACTACACCAACGCCGACCCGATCAACGCCACCGACCTCGACGGCCTCTGGCCCTCCTGGAACAGCGTCAAGAAGTTCGCGAGGAAGGCATCAAACTTCGCGAAGCGCGCTGCGCCGTATGTGGCTGCTGCCGGCTTGGCCGTTTGCATCGTGGCATCGGCGGGAGCGTGCGCTGTCGCTGCAGCCGTCGGCGTGGCCGTGAGCGCGACTCAGCACTTTGGCGGTTGCGTCGCTAGGAGCTGCAGCGGCCGTCAATGGGCCTCAGCAGCGCTGAACGTTGGTGTCGATGTAGCGTTCTCGAGAATCAGGGGAGGACGCGGGGCGCTGACGGCTGCGCGCAATGGCGCCGCCTTCGACGCACTTAGCCGATTCTCCCGTGCGGGCATTCGTGGGTCGCGCTACATGGTTCGGGCCGGTTCAGCCATGAATCGAGCCTCTAGCCGAGCTACCAGCGCGTTCTTCGGTCGATGGGCAGTCTCGGCTGGTCGATCAGCACACTGCTCTCGGGGAGGGCGCTATGCCGCCTGTAGCTGACGCGAGCAGCGACATTCCGACCTCCGATGCAAAGGGCTTCGGCTACGGGTCAGCAGTTTCGTCGTGGGTGCTGCTGCTCGGGTTCCTGTGGAGCGAAGCCCCGTCGCTCGAGGTGGCCGCAGCGGGTGCTGGGGTCTGCCTTCTCGCAACGAGCTTCGGCGGTACCTACCTCAGGCGTCCACGCTTTGAGTCGGGCCAAGGAGTCCGGATCTGGACGACCTTCGGGTTCCGTCGTTACCGAATCGTGCCCGTGTCCCCTTTCGAGGTAGTCCCCCACTCGTTCCTCCGCTTCTCCGGCGAGGTTACGGCGGTAACCGTCCAAGGGTGGACAGGGGTCGAGAGACGCCGCAAGCTGCGGGCCACAGTCTCGTCGAGTCCGCGGTCGGCCGCCCAAGCGCGACTAGCGGTAGAACGAGCTTTCAACGCGTCTCAGGAGTGAGTTCAAGTAGGTGCGCCACGGCCGGTCCAACCAGTTGGTGGTGACGGTGCGTTCCGGCGCCGACCCGAACGCCGCGAACGTCTGATTCGTCGCGCGCCCGCGGGTGTCGAGCCGGGTGCAGGACCACTCGCTGTCGGTCGACACCCGCGTCGTAACGACGGTCCCGGTATCACCGGTCACGAACTTCAGGATGTAGGGCACACCCGGGACGTCGCGTCTTCAGCACCGATCTCGTAGATAGATTCCGCCGTTATGACGGTAATGCTGAATGCGGCCACCCATCCGTCGAGCGGCTTTTCAAAGCGGATGGTCGGCAACTGGCCTTGGTTGGCTATCTCACGGGTGAGGCGCCAGCCGTCCTGCGTGAGCCGAGTCCGGTAGTAGCTCAACACCTCGTCCGGAGTCCCCTCGAACTGGAGTTCGCGCCAGCTTGCCGGCTCGCGGCGCTCGAACTCTGGCTCGTGGCACTCGTATCGGCGGTCCTCTCCGACGGGCGTCGCAAACGCTGGGGTCTCGCGAAAGACGTCCAGCTTCTCGACCTCATCCAACCGGCTGCTCACGACGCGCTGCTCCGCAAGTTCGGCAGCCGAAGGTTCGGCGTTGCCGCAGCCTCCCGCCATCATCTGAGCGGCGGCAGCAAGGATGACGACCAGTCCCAGCCTTAGATTCTCGGTCGTGATCACAGCGTTCTGTGCAAGCCAGTGGAGCTGATGTACATCGCAACCTCGTGAATGCGTCTCTGTGTGCGTCTTCTGTCGCCGTTGCGCAAGCGCTCTCGGCTCCGAAGTATCGAGCCGAACCAGAGACCGAGGTCCCTTCTGCGTGCTGATCCACGTCCTCGCATCTGATGGTTCGCTCGTGGTCACGGATTGGTCACGAACGCGACGAAACGGCTTGGTTCTTGGTGTCACCTGCTGGACGGCCCGTCGCCGAGATCCCTGCAATCACTAGACTCTGGGGCACTCGCCGGCACTGGACGGGTCTCGGATCGCTGTTTTCAAGACCGTCGCATTCGTCCGCTCTGCCATCCTTCCGCCGGCCAGCGTAGACGGCGTCAGCCGGGGGCCGGCCCAGAGCTGGGGTCCGCCCGAGTAGCCCACTGCCCTAGCGTTCTCGACGCGACGCTGACTCCCCCGAGCCTGATGGGCGTTGCTCGGCGGTGCTGACGACATGGTGACGATCTCTGTAGTGGGTTGGTGGCCACGCCTACGACTGGGCGCGAGGCTAGCTGGCGCTGTCGACATCGAGGTCGACGGCCTCCGTGTCGGGACTGTTCAGGGATACCGTAAGGGGACATGGCAAGGGACGGTCGGTCCGTCGTGGCGCATCATCGAGATCCGTGATCACTCCGGCAGCGGTTCTGTGGTCCTGAGGGTTGCTCGACACGAGATCGGAGACGCGACGGTCAACATTGTCTTCCGTTCCTCGTATCGACCCTGGCTCGTCGGCCGCCGGCGGAGAGCGGAATGCTGGCGCAGCCACCGAAGGCCGCGAAGCACGTGGTTCGCGCCACGACCGAGCCAGTGACCTGGACTGAGTGGCAGGTTCCGCTGCCACGGTTCGGCCACCGGTTCGGGATCGCCGTGATGGCTGCCATCGCGTTGATCGTCGCCGCTGGTTGTGGCGACAGCCCGCAGGCGAGCTCACCGTCGGTGCAGAGGGTCGCGAGCGAGCGACTGGACGAACTCGAGGTGCTGGACGTCGTTCGAGAGCGTCCTGCGTTCGCGACGCCGATCGGAGGTGGCCGACGGGACGAGTGCCACGAGCCGTACTTCGAGCGGCGAGAGCCGGCCACTTGGCGCGAGTTCCAGTTCGAGGGGACTCCTGACGAGGTGCTGAGCTACTACCGGGCTCGGCTCACGCAGGACGGCTGGAGCGTCACTCGCGAGATGGCCAACCAAGGTGAGCTGCCATCGGTCCGGTTCGAGAAGCCGCTCGACGGATGGGTGGCCGCGATCCGTGTCACTGTCATCGCTGCGGAGTCGACGTACGACGTCGTTGCGGAGGACGCGACGTCCCGGGTGTGCCCAGCATCCTGAGCCGCTTGAGCGACGTGCGATGCGTGCCGACCCCGCGGCGCCCAAGCGCGTCAGTCGGTCCATGTGCGACGTCGAGCAGCTCGCATCACCGAGGCTGGTGCATCTCGGTGAGGAGCAGCAGCGAGATCAGGGCCACCAGGATCACGACGTAGACCCAGACCAGGCCGCGCAGGTCGCGCTCGGCGTCCGGTATCAGTGAGCGGGTGACGAAGCCGTGGTCATCCAGCGCCGTGCTCGAGATCGCCGCGCAGGACGTTGGCTGCGGGACCGCACCCCGGTGGCATCGGCCGATTCGGACGACCATCCTGTTGATCTGCGAGAGGGCGCTGGCCCGGCGCAGGAGTCGCCTGGGTGCTGCGATGAAGGTCGGGGCGACAGGTGCTTGAGGTCGTGGCCGCGTTCGTGATGGCCCTGGCCGTGTCCGCAGTCGTGGTCTGTCAGAACGTCAACATCGTGCTGGGGCAAGGGTCGCGCACCAGTGAACAGCTGGTGGGTGCGGCACTCGCTGTGGTCGAACGAGCACCGACCTACCAGCTCGCCGGTCTCCCGGCGCTCGTCGCGCTGCCGCTGATGTCGTGGAGCCTGGTGGTGGCGTTCGGATGCGCTGTCGCCGCGGTGTTCCTGGTGGCGATCGCGAGATACGTGCCCCGCGGCCGCCGGCGCCCGTTCATCGTGCAGGGCGCCGTGATCGGTCCGGCGGACCGGCGTCGCTTCCGCTGGCTGCTCGCCTTCGAACTGGCCATCGGTGCGTCGTCCGCCGGGAGCGCTCTCGTCGTCTTCGCCGCCGCTGCGCCGTAGTCCCTGGCCGACCTCGACCAGTTCGATTCATGCGGCAGGGGGTCGACTTGATGCGATCCCGCAGCCGGACGGTTCAGGCAGGCACGACTGGCTTCGACTTGAGGTACAAGGCCGCAGGCGAGAGGTCGGCGCCGTTGGGGAACTCGAGCGTTCCCGACTCGGGGTTCACCGCAATCGCACGGAAGACCTCGTAGTCCGCGCGAACGGGAGCAAACGCCGGCCCCTGCAGCCAATCCTCCAGGTCGATGACCTTGATCGAGCCGTCGTCGAAGGTGAGTTCGACGACGTAGCGGGCCAGAACCCGGACCCCGGTGACATCCACCATGGGGTAGTCATCGTTCATCGTCCACCTCCTCGGCACCGGGGTCGCTCTGCGCTCGTTCGAGCATCTCTTCGAGCGTACCTGGGAACTCGAACGCGACTGTCGTCGCAAACGCCTCGGCCGCCAAGTCCCGATGTGACGCGAGGAGTGCTCGGACCTCACGCAACACTCTTGGTGGAAGGTCCTCGGCAAGCACCTCACCGTCCGAGATCCGGATCGACGCTCGTGAGCTCCCGCTGCGCACGGCGACGTGCGGAACCTGGTGAGGCTCCGAGAAGTAGAAGTGCAGGCTCCATCCACCTCGTCGTGCCCAGGCGGGGCTCACATCTCCTCCTCGGTCGCCGGCCACCATGATCGCTGCGAGGGGTGACAGCGACGCGTGCGGACCGACGGCTCGATCCTGCGGCACGGCCTCAGCCGAGCTGGACGAACATCTTCTCGATCTCGCTGAGCGGGTAGCCCTCGGCCTCCGCACGGTCGGGATCGGTCAGGCAGTAGGCCATGCCGGCGCTGACGAGCTTGAAGCCGGCGTGCTCCAGCGCCTTGGTGGCGGCCGAGAGCTGCGTGACGATCGCCTTGCAGTCCTGTCCCTCGTCGAGCATGCGTTCGACGGCGGCAACCTGCCCGGCGGCCCGGCGGAGCCGGGTGCGCACGTCGGCGACGGTCTCGTCGGGAAGCTCCATGTCGGACCTCCTTGTCCGACCACCACCGTACACATACCCCAGGGGGTTTGACAAGGTACCCCCAGGGGTATACTGTCATCCTCGTTCCACGGAGCAAGGAGACGTGACGTGAAGTTCGAGCAGTACTACCTGGAGTGCCTGTCCCAGGCGAGCTACCTGATCGCCGACACCGACAGCGGCATCGCTGCCGTCGTCGACCCCCGTCGCGACATCCAGACCTACCTGGACGACGCCGCGGCTGACGGCCTGGAGATCCGCTACGTCATCGAGACGCACTTCCACGCCGACTTCCTCTCGGGCCACCTGGAGCTGGCCGAGGCGACCGGTGCGGAGATCGTCTACGGCGCGGCTGCACAGGCCGAGTACCCGATCCGCCGGGTCACCACCGGCGAGCGCATCGCCCTGGGCGACCCCGACACCGGCGTGGTGCTCGAGTTCCGCGAGACCCCGGGCCACACGCCCGAGTCGATCAGCATCGTGGTCTGGGAGCACGGCGCCGACGAGCAGCCCTTCGGCGTGCTCACCGGCGACACGCTCTTCATCGGCGACGTCGGCCGACCTGACCTGCTCGCCTCGGTCGGCGTCACCGCCGACGAGCTCGCCCGCCAGCTCTACACCTCGCTGCGCGAGCAGCTCATGACGTTGCCCGACGACACCAAGGTCTTCCCGGCCCACGGCGCCGGCTCGGCCTGCGGCAAGAACCTCTCGACCGAGACAGTGTCGACCATCGGCGAGCAGCGCAAGGTGAACTACGCGGTGCAGCCCATGGGCGTCGACGACTTCGTCATCCAGGTCACCGAGGGCCAGCCCAGCTCGCCGGGGTACTTCGGCTTCAACGCCGGGCTCAACAAGGCCGCCCGCGAGCTCATCGACACGACGCCGCCCACGCCCATGACCATGGACGAGGTGCTCGCCGCACAGGCCAACGGCGCGGCCGTGGTCGACACCCGCGACTCAGCCGACTTCGCGGCCGGTCACCTGGTCGGCTCCATCAACGTCGGCGCCGACGGCCGCTACGCCGAGTACGTCGGCACGGTGGTGCCGCCCCGCACGCCGATCGTGCTCGTCGCCGAACCCGGCACCGAGGACGAGGCCAAGATCCGCCTGGCCCGCATCGGCTTCGACGAGGTCATCGGCTTCCTCGACGGCGGCGTCGCGGTCCTGGCCGACCGACCCGAGCTGGCCCGCCAGGCCTCCCGTCTGAGCGTGCCGATCTTCGACGCCGCCACCACGTCCGACAACCTGCAGGTCGTCGACGTGCGCAACCCCGGCGAGACCGCGCTGGGCACCATCCCCGGCGCCACCACCATCCCGCTCGCCCGCCTGCGTGAGGAGGCGTCCTCGCTCGACCTCGACCGGCCGATCGTCGTGTTCTGCGCCGGCGGCTACCGCTCGTCGGTCGGCGCCAGCCTGCTCCGCTCGCTCGGCGCACGCGACGTCTCGGACCTGCTCGGCGGCTACGGCGCCTGGGCCCAGGCCCACGCGCTGGGCGTCTGAACCTCCCCCCCCCCAACCCCACCCCTCACAGGAGCCCCACGATGACCATCACCGAGACCGAACGCGCCCCCGGTGCCGCCGACTCCGCACCCTCCGGTACCCGCGTCGACGCCGCCGAGCTGCAGCGCTGGCTGCGCGAGGGCGCGGACGTGCGGCTGCTCGACGTGCGCTCGCCCGCCGAGTTCGAATCCGTGCACATCCCCGGCGCCTACAACGTGCCGCTCGACACCCTGGGCGAGCACGCCGACGACATCCAGCGCCACGTCGAGGAGCTCGTCGTGCTGGTGTGCCGCTCCGGCATGCGGGCCTCGCAGGCCGAGCAGCGCCTGGCCGCCGCGGGCATGGGCAACGTGCGCGTGCTCGAGGGCGGGATGATGGCCTGGGAGCGCGTCGGCGGTCAGGTGAACCGCGGCCAGGCCCGCTGGGACATCGAGCGCCAGGTCCGACTGGTGGCCGGCTCGATCGTCGCCAGCTCTGTCCTGACCAGCCTCAAGTACCCCAAGGCTCGCTTCGTGGCCGGCGCAGTCGGTGCCGGGTTGACCTTCGCGGCGGTGTCCAACACCTGCGCCATGGGGGCGATGCTCGCGAAGTTGCCCTACAACCGCTCGAACAGCTGCGACGTCAACGCCGTGGTGGACCAGCTCACCGGCCGTGGCTGAGCTCATGTCGCCATCCGATCGGACCGAGTCGTTGGCGGCGGAGCCCCCGGCCCCGGTCACCGGCGCACCCCCGCGGGGTGCCCGGGTGACCGGGCCGACCGGCGTGGCCCGCTACGTCCCGATCCTGCACTGGTCGCGGCACTACCCGAAGCCCATGCTGCGCGGCGACCTGGTCGCCGGCCTGACCGTCGCGGTGATGCTGATCCCCCAGGGCATGGCGTACGCCAACCTGGCGGGCATGCCGCCCGTGACGGGTCTGTACGCGGCGATCGTCGGCATCGTCGCGTACGCGGTGCTGGGCACCAGCGGCTCGCTCGCCGTCGGCCCGGTCGCCATCACGTCGCTGCTGACCCTGTCGGGACTGCAGGCGATCGTCGCCCCCGAGGACCCCACCTATCCGGCGGTCGCGGCGCTGCTGGCCCTCTCGGTCGGCGCGGTGCTGCTCCTGTCGGGCGTGCTGCGGCTGGGGTTCCTGGTCAACTTCCTGTCGCACCCGGTGATCTCCGGCTTCACCTCGGCGGCCGCGATCACGATCGGGCTGTCGCAGGTCAAGGACCTGCTCGGACTCGACATCGGCCGACCCGAAGGCGTGGTGGACACGGTGCGCGCCCTGCTCGACGAGCTCGCTGCCACCAGCGCCTGGACCCTGGCCATCGGCGTCGCGGCCATCGTGGCGCTGTTCGTCGGCAAGAAGCTCGCCCCGAAGGCCCCGATCGCCCTGGTCGTCATGGCGGTCGCGACCCTGGTCACCTGGGCCGCCTCGTTGACCGACAAGGGCGTCGCCATCCTCGGCGACGTGCCCACCGGCTTCCCGTCGCCGCAGCTGCCCGAGATGAGCGGCTCGTTGCTCGGTGAGCTGCTGCCCGTTGCGCTCACGATCGGCATCGTCGCCTACGCCGAGGGAGTGAGCGTCGCCAAGGCGATCGCACGCCGCACCCGTGAGAAGGTCGACGCCAACCAGGAGCTCGTCGCCACCGGCGCCGCCAACGTGGCGTCCGGCATGTTCGGTGGCTTCCCGATCGCAGGTGGCTTCTCACGCACCGCCGTCAACCACTCCGCAGGTGCCCGAACGCCGCTGGCCAGCCTGGTGACCGCCGCCATGCTCACGGTCGCGGTGCTGTGGCTCACCCCGGCGCTGTACTACCTGCCCAAGGCGGTGCTGGCCGCGGTGGTGATCGTCGCGGTGATCGGCCTGGTCGACGTGCCCGACGCGGTCGAGACCTTCCGCACCCGACGGGTCGACTTCGCGGCACTGCTGGTGACGTTCCTCGCCACCTTGTTGATCGGCGTCGAGCCGGGTCTGGCCATCGGCCTGGGCTTCAGCCTGCTGATGTTCCTGTACCGCTCGTCGAACCCCCACACGACCGAGCTGGGACGGGTCGAGGGCACCGACGAGTTCCGCAACGTCGACCGCTGGCCCACCCGCACCAGCGAGCGAGTCGCCCTGCTGCGCGTCGACGGACCGCTGTTCTTCGCCAACACCAAGGCGCTCGAGGACCGCGTCGCGGCCCTGGTCGCGGAGCGACCCGAGGTCGACACCGTGGTGATCGACGCGAGCGGCATCGGCGACCTGGACGCGAGCGGGGCGCACCTGCTGCACGAGCTCGACGACGACCTGACCGCGTCAGGGGTCACCCTGCGGCTGGCCACCGTGCGCGGCCCCGTGCGCGACGTCATGCACCGCGCCGGTATCTGGGACCACATGTCGGGACGGATCCACCCGTCGGTGCAGGCGGCGGTCGCTGCCGTCGAACCGGCATCCGACCTGCTGGTCGCCCGGCCCGACGAGCCGCCCACCGCGGTCGTCTGAGCTGGGGTCGTGTGATGGGCATGAGCGTGCCGCCGCCACCGCTGTTCGCCGCTGCGGTCTCCTGCATCGACGGTCGCACCCACGAGCCGCTCATCCGCTGGGTGCGCGAGCAGCTCGGGGTGGACCACGTCGACCTGATCACGCGCCCCGGTGTGGATGCCACGCTGTCGGACTGCTCGAGCGGCCTGTGCGACGGCATCCGTGAGCACCTGGCCGTCTCCGCGACGGCGCACGCCTCGCGAGCCGTGGCCATCGCCGGCCACGACGACTGCGCCGGCAACCCGGTGCCCGCCGAGGAGCACCGCCGCCAGATCGCCGAGGCGGTCGAGCAGGTGCGCAGCTGGGGTCTGGGCCTCGAGGTGATCGGCGTCTGGATCGAGGTCGACGGCACCGTCACCCCGATCGCCGGCACCGACTCGCAGGAGTCGGTGGTCGAGACGCTGCGCTGACGGGAGTGTCGTGCGCGGCTCAGCCGAGCTGGCGCCGCAGGCCCTCGATCCACTCCTCGGCCTCGCTGAACGCGGCGTCGACCTGGGCGCGCGCCGCGGGTGCGTGCTCGCCGGCGGCGGGGTAGGAGCCGAGGAACTTCACGTTGCTCTGCGTGGCGCGGATCGTGCGCAGGCAGTCCGCCACGACGGGGTCGGCCACGTGGCCGTCCAGGTCCAGAACGAAGCAGTAGTCGCCGAGCGATGTCTTCGTGGGCCGCGACAGCAGCAGCGACAGGTTGATCGAGCGGGCGGCGAACTCCTGGAGGATCGCCAGCAGCGAGCCCGGGCGGTCCGCCTGCTGGAACACCACGATCGAGGTCTTGTCGTGGCCGGTCGGAGCAGGGATACCCGAGCGTGCGACCAGCACGAAGCGCGTCTGGTTCTCGGGATGGTCCTCGATGTCGGCGCCCGCGACCGCCAGCCCGTACACCTGTGCGGCCCGCTCGTTCGCGATCGCTGCGATGGTCGGATCGGCCGCCTTGGCCACCGTCTCGGCGGCCTCGGCGGTGGAGTTGGCGGCGACGTACTCGACCTGGGGCAGGTGGTCGCGCAGCCAGGTGCGGCACTGCGCGGACGCCACGGGGATCGACACCACCTGGCGGATCTGGTCCAGCGTGGCGCCGGGCACGGTGAGCAGGTGCAGGGCGACCGGCTCGAGCAGCTCGCGCTGGATCAGCACGTCGACGTCGAAGGCCATCGTGTCGACCGTGGCGTTCACGGTGCCCTCGATGGCGTTCTCGACCGGCACCACGCCCAGGTCGACCTGGCCCTCGGCGACGGCGAAGAGCACGTCGGTCATGAGCGGGTACGGCACCGCCTCCAGCTCGGCCAGATCGGGCTCGCGCAGCATGGCCTGCTCGGTGAAGGTGCCCACCGGTCCCAGGAAGCCGACCCGGCGGGGGGCCGGGGAGCGGTCGGGTCCGGTGGGGGAGGTCATGGGCCGAGGCTACCGAGCGCCCACCGCCACCCGTAGCATCGGTTCCGCTGCACGGTCAGCCCGCGCCCGCACCATCGCCGGCACGCGTCGAACCAACGATGAGAGGTCCCCATGTCGCACCTGGCCCCGGTGTGGTTCCAAGTCACCGATCTGCAGGTCGAGTCGGGATCGGGCAGTCGCATCACCACCACCGACGGCGACGTCTACCTGGACTTCACCGCCGGCATCGCCGTGGTCTCCACCGGTCACTGCCATCCCAAGGTCGTCGCCGCGATCCAGGAGCAGGCCGGACGCTTCATCCACGCCCAGGTCAACTGCTACCGCCACGACCTGCTCGAGCCGCTCGCCGCACGTCTCGCCGAGATCACCCCCGAGGGCATCGACACGTTCTTCTACGCGAACTCCGGTGCCGAGGCGACCGAGGGCGCGGTGAAGCTGGCCAAGCAGGCCACCGGACGCCCCAACGTCATCGTGTTCCAGGGCAGCTTCCACGGCCGCACCCATCTGGCCATGGCGATGACCACGTCGAAGACCGGCTACCGCGCGGGGCACACGCCGCTGCCGGCGGGGGTGTTCCCTGCGCCGTTCCCGACCTGGGTCGGCACCGATCGCTCCGAGGACCAGGCGATCGACGAAGCGCTCGACGGTCTGCGCCTGGTGCTCGCGGGCCACACCGCGCCGTCGGAGACCGCGGCCATGATCATCGAGCCGGTGCTGGGCGAGGGCGGTTACCTGCCCGCACCGCACCGGTTCCTGCAGGGCATCTCCGAGCTCTGCCACGAGCACGGCATCCTGTTCATCGCGGACGAGGTCCAGGCCGGCTTCGGGCGCACCGGCAAGATGTTCACCGTCGAGCACGCCGGCCTGTCGCCCGACATCCTGGTGATGGCCAAGGGCATCGCGTCCGGGTTCCCGTTCGCCGCGATCGGTGCGTCGTCCGAGCTCATGTCGCGTTGGCCGACCGGCTCGCACGGCGGCACCTACGGCGGCAACCCCATGGGCTGCGCCGCAGCGCTGGCCACGATCGACGTGCTGAGCGAGCCGGGCTTCATGGATCACGTCAACGCCCGCGGCGACCAGTTGCGCGCCGGGCTGCGCGAGCTCGCCGTCACCCACCCGTCGATCGTCGACGTGCGCGGGCCCGGGCTGATGGTGGCTGCGGAGTTCCGCGATCCCGAGACGCTCGCACCCGACGCGGCGCGCACCGCGGCGGTGATCGCCCACTGCCGCGAGCACGGCAAGCTGCTGTTGATGAACGCCGGCACCTGGGGCAACGTCATCCGCTTCATGCCGCCGCTGGTGGTCACCGAGGCCGAGATGGACGAGGCGCTCGCCGCCCTGCGCGCCGCCCTCGACGCCACCGCCTGACCGCCGTCCCGGCCCCACCGCCCCGATCTGTCCTGCAGAACTGACGCCATGGCGTCAGTTCTGCAGGACAGAACGGTGGGAGGGTGGGTCAGTCGGCAGACGGGCGGGACGAGCCGTGGCGCCACAGCGCCCGGTAGCTCGGCCACTCGAGCGCCGGGGTCACGTACCCGGCGCGCTCCAGCTCGCGGTGCAGCTGCGGCAGCTTCGAGAACGGCACGCCGATGTCGACGTGGTGGGCCAGGTGCCAGCCCGTGTTGAACGGCACCATCCAGAACCGGGCACTGAGCGACTGGCGCACGTGGTGGGTCGTGAGCCGGCGGTCGGGTGAGGCGACCATGCCGCCGTGCTCGGCCACGGCGCGCAGGCGGTTGAGCACCCGCCACACCGTCATCCACGGCAGCAGCCAGAACACCGGGTAGATCCACCAGTGGCCCAGGGCCAGCCACAGCCCGGCGAACAGCACGACCTGCCAGGCGACGATGCGCAGGGCGATGGGCCGTGCACCCGACGAGGTCAGCGCCAGGAGCAGGCCCTTGAGGTTCTTCCAGCCGGAGTTGCCGTCCGCGTCCCGGCGCAGCTTGCGGTGCCAGGACGCCTTGGTGATCGGATAGCCCGAGTACAGGCCCAGGTCGGGCTCGTTCGGGCCGAACTCCTCTTTGTGGTGCGCCATGTGGCTGCGGCGGTAGGCGTCGAGCGGCACGAACGCGGGGTAGGCGATCAGCCACTTGCCGACCCCGTCGTTGACCCGCTTGTTCGAGAACAGGAGCCGGTGTGCGGCTTCGTGGCCGAGGATGGAGAAGCGGGCGAACGCCCGTCCCATCAGCGGGAACGCCAGCACCCAGCCGACCGGGTGCCCCCACCAGGCGGCCAGGGCCAACACACCGACGGACTGCAGCCACACGCCGACGACGTGGAACGCGTTGGCGGTGTTCGGGATGCGGTAGAGGTCGTCGCGCAGCGCGCCGATCGGTCGGCCGGTGGGCCCGAGTCGGTCCGTCGGCAGCACCTCGGTGAGCGTCGCCGGGTCGGGCAGCATCGTGTCCGCGGGACGGGGCATCGTCTGCATGCCGTTATCTTACGGAACCGCGACAGCTGTGCCAAGTCTGTAAGGCTGCTCGGAGGGAGCCGGTAGAGTCGTGCGGTGGCCAGCGACGCACAGAGCGCCAGGGACCCAGCGCAGGGTCGCCGACCGCTGACCGCCCGGTCGGTCGTCGCCTCGACGCTGCTCGGCACCGACCCGCCGAGCCTGCCGGTGGCGTTCCTGGTGCGCACCGGCGCACTGTTCGGCCTGGCCGAGGGCACGGTGCGCACGGCGCTGTCGCGCATGGTCGCCGCGGGCGAGGTGAGCGCCGACGGCGACGGCTGGTACACGCTCGAGGGCGAGCTGGTCGCCCGACAGGCACGCCAGCGGCGCAGTCGTCGCGCCGCGACCGTCGAGTGGAACGGTCGCTGGCGCATGGCGGTCGTGGTCGGCGGGGCACGTTCGGCCGCCGAGCGGGCCGAGCTGCGTCGGGCGATGGCGCGCCTGCGCCTGGCCGAGCTGCGCGACGGCGTCTGGCTCCGCCCCGACAACCTCGACCCTGCCGAGGCGACCTGGCGCTCCGACACGGTCGACCGCCAGTGCCAGTGGTTCCTGGTCGAACCGCAGCTCGACCTGCGCCGCGGCGACGCCGAGCTGGCCGCCGAGCTCTGGCCGCTCGACGAGTGGGCCCGCCACGCGACCCAGCTGCGACGCGAGATGCACGAGCTCGTCGAGCGCCTCGAGCGCGGTGACACCGACGCCCTGGCCCCCGGATTCGTGCTGTCGGCCGCGGTGCTGCGCCACTTCGTCGCCGATCCGCTGCTGCCGCGCGAGCTGCTGCCGCGACGTTGGCCGGGCGACGCGCTGCGGCGTGACTACGACCGCTACGACTCGGCGTACCGAGCGGTGCTGTCGCAGTGGTACGAGGTCGGCCGCACGCCGGCCGACGCGGGTGGACCCGACGCTACGGTGGACCTCCGTGAACGCTCCTGAGGACTCCGCACCCGCCCCCTCCGACGCGACGCCGGCCGAGGGAGCGGACCGCTTCTACTTCCGCCAGCTGCTCGCGGGCCGCGACTTCGCCACCCAGGACCCGGTGGCGCGCCAGATGGTGAACTTCGTGTACCTGATCGGCGATCGGGCGACCGGCGAGTGCGTCGTGGTCGACCCTGCCTACGGGGTCGGCGACCTGGCGTCGATCGTCGCCGAGGACGGCATGCGCCTGACCGGCGCGCTCGTCACCCACTACCACCCCGATCACTGCGGCGGCTCCATGATGGGCATGCAGATCGAGGGCGTCACCGAGCTGCTCGAGCTGGCGCAGGTCCCCATCCACGTGCAGGCCGACGAGGCCGAGTGGGTCACCAAGGTCACCGACCTGACCGTCGCGGACCTCACCACCCACGACTCGGGCGACTCGGTGATGGTCGGCGAGGTCGAGATCCGGCTGCTGCACACGCCCGGTCACACCCCTGGTAGCCAGTGCTTCTACGTGAACGGCTGCCTGGTCTCTGGCGACACGCTGTTCCTGGACGGCTGCGGCCGTACCGACCTGCCCGGCGGCGACCCGGAGGCGCTGTACTACAGCCTCACCCAGACCCTGGCGCAGGTCCCCGACGACGCCGTGCTGTTCCCCGGGCACATGTACTCGCACCTGCCCGCGCAGCGCCTGGGCGACACCCGCTCCCAGAACGTGGTGTTCCGCCCGGGCTCGGTCGAGCAGTGGATGATGATGTTCGGCTGAGCGCCGCCCCGGTCGTGCCGTCGCGACCTGTCGTTGCCGTCCGCGCCCCGTGAGGTCGTGCGTGGGAGGCTGACGCCGTGACTGACACCGCCGCCTCGGGGGCGGACGCGTCCGACGATCCGCTCGACGAGGCACCGATGACCATCGGTGCGCTGATGGGTGAGAAGCAGCTGCCGTCGTGGTTCTGGCGCGCCGTCATCGCGATCGGCTTCTCGGTGCTGGTCTTCATCGGGCTGCGCAGCACGATCGAGAAGCTCACCAGCCTGCTCGGCATCCTGTTCATCTCGCTGTTCCTGTCGTTCGCGATCGAGCCGGCGGTCAACCACCTGGCCGATCGCGGCTGGCGTCGGGGACGGGCGACCATCGCCTGCTTCGTGCTGCTCTTCGGCGTGGGCGGCGTCTTCCTCACCGTCATGGTCAGCCTCGTGGTGACCCAGGTCGCCGACCTGGTCGAGCAGGCCCCGACCTACATCACCGACGCCACCGAGTGGGCCAACGACACGTTCGGCACCGAGATCACGTCGACTGAGCTGAACACCGCCGTGCGGGACTACCAGGACGACATCACCGCCGTCGCCACCGACGTGGGCGGCCGGGTCGTGTCGCTCACCGGCTCGCTGCTCGGCCTGGTCTTCCAGGGGTTCACGATCGCCCTGTTCAGCTACTACATGATCGCCCAGGGCCCCCAGATGCGCCGCGGCGTCTGCTCGCTGCTCCCGCCCCGGCGCCAGCAGATGGTGCTGCGCCTGTGGGAGCTGGCCATCGAGAAGACCGGCGGCTGGGTGTACTCGCGACTGCTGCTGGCCACCATCGCCGCAGCGACGTCGTGGCTGGTCTTCAGCATCCTGGGCCTGCCCTCACCGCTCGCTCTGGCGCTGTGGCTCGGCCTGGTCAGCCAGTTCATCCCGGTGGTCGGCACCTACCTGGGCGGTGCGCTGCCGGCGTTCGTCGCGCTGCTCAACGACCCGGTCGACGCGATCTGGGTGCTGGCATGGATCCTCGCCTACCAGCAGATCGAGAACTACCTGCTGTCGCCGCGCATCACCGGCCAGACCATGAACCTGCACCCCGCGGTGGCCTTCGGCTCGGCGCTCGCAGGTGCCGCGATCTTCGGGCCCATGGGCGCGGTCCTGGCGCTGCCCGCGGCGGCGGTGATCCAAGCGTTCATCACCACCTACCTGGACCGCCACGACGTCATCGACTCCGACCTCACCAAGCTGGACCGCATCCAGGAGCAGCGTGGGGACTCGGCGCTGCGCAAGGCGTTGCGACGCATCGGTCGCGACGAGCCGATCGACGACCTGGTCGGCGGCGACGCACCGATCGCCGCCGCGCCGGCCGCACCGCCGACGGACACGGACCGTTCCGACTGACGGGACCGTGCCGACTGACGGGACCGTGCCGACTGATCCTCACCGGCCCGAACGACTGCGATCAGCCCGGGCAGCGGCCCAGCAGGAAGCGCCCGAGCAGTCGCAGCAGGCGCCCGCGTTCGTCGTCCCACGCCAGGTGCGGCTCGGACCAGTAGAGCAGCAGTGCGCCGACCGGCCGCTGGCGCTCCAGGATCGGCAGGTGCAGGCACGAGGCCACGCCGCGGTCACCCAAGGTGGGGAGCCCGTCGGGGTTCGTCGGCAACGCCGCGGCGTCGGCCACGAGCACGAAGCGGCGGGGGTTGACTGGCGCCAGACCCCACGGGAACCACGTGAGCGGCACCGGTGGCTCGGCCTGGTCCGCGGTCGGTGACGGCCGAGCGGCGACCTGCACGGCGTGGTCGTCGCGGATGGCGAACAGATGGCACTCGTCGGCCCACGACGCATCCCTGGCCAGATCCAGGCCCTCGCACATGACCCGTTCGGGGCCCCATTCGTCCGCGTGGGACGACAGGCGCTCGAACGCGGCGGACAGCCCTCCGGGCGCCGTCGCCGACCGCCCGCTCACCGATGCCCGTCGATCATCCGCCTGCACACCCGAGACCCGCCTCGTCCTCGACCCGTCGTGCAGCGCTACGTCGCGTCGCGCTGCTGCTCCGTTCGTCGGCCGATCGGGGCCGCAACTGGAGAAGAGCCGCGAGAAGATGTGCCCGTGACCGACCTGTACCCCGAGCTCGACCACCGGCAGACTCGCACCCTCGAGGTGTCCGGTGGCCACACCCTGACCATCCACGAGGCCGGCAACCCCGAGGGCAAACCCGCCGTGGTCCTGCACGGCGGGCCCGGCGGCGGCTCGTCGCCGCGCCACTACCGGTTCTTCGACCCCGACCGGTACCGGATCGTGCTCTTCGACCAGCGGGGCTGCGGCCAGAGCACCCCGTACGCGTCGGTCGAGCACAACACCACCTGGGACCTGGTGGCCGACATCGAGGCGATCCGCGAGCTGCTCGAGATCGAACGGTGGCTCGTGTTCGGCGGCTCGTGGGGATCGGCGCTGGCACTGGCGTACGCCCAGACCCACCCCGAGCGGGTCACCGAGCTCGTGCTGCGGGGCATCTTCATGCTGCGCCCGTCCGAGCTGGCTTTCTTCTACCAGGACGGCGCGTCGCACCTGTTCCCCGACGCGTGGGAGGGGTTCGTGGCGCCGATCCCACCCGAGGAGCGCGACGACCTGATCGCTGCCTACCACCGCCGCCTGTTCGGCGACGACCGCGACGAGCTGCTGCGCTGCGCGGCGGCGTGGTCCGAGTGGGAGCACTCGACGTGCATGCTCGACCCGCAGGAGGTCGGCGCCGAGCCGCCCGAGCAGCACGAGGCCTTCGCCCGGATCGAGAACCACTACTTCGTCAACGGCGGCTTCTTCGACTCGCCCACGCAGCTGCTCGACGGGGTGGACCGCATCCGGCACCTCCCCGCGGTCATCGTGCAGGGTCGCTACGACGTGGTGTGCCCGATGCGCTCCGCATGGGACCTGCACCGCGCCTGGCCCGAGGCCGAGCTGATCGTCAACACGCGTGCGGGCCACTCGATGTTCGACCCCGAGAACGCTGCGGCGCTCGTCGAGGTCTGCGACCGCTTCGCCGACCGATGACGCGCACCGACGTGGTGACACCGACCGGTTCGAGGGTCGCGGTGGTGACCGGCGCCGGCAGCGAGCACGGCATCGGGTACGCGGCGGCGGCCGCGTTGCTGTCGCAGGGCTGCTCGGTGGTGGTGTCGGCCACCGGCGCGCACGTGGCGGATCGGGTCGCCACGCTTCGAGCGCTCATCGGCGACGAGGCCCGGGTCCTTGGCCATGTCGCGGACCTGACCCACCCGAGCGCCGCACAGGGCCTGGTGGACGCCGCCCTGGAGCGGTTCGGGTCGGTCGACGTCGTGGTCAACAACGCGGGCATGGCGATGCAGGGCGACCTGGACGCCGACGTGTCGGTCGGCGCCATGACCGACGCCCAGTGGTCGGCGGTGCTGCGGCGGAACCTGGACACCTGCTTCCACGTGACCCGGGCCTCGCTGCCTGCGCTCTCGCGATCCGACGCCGCCCGGGTCGTGAACGTCGCGTCGACGACCGGTCCGATCTCGGCCATGCCCGACCAGTCCGCCTACGCAGCGTCCAAGGCCGGCATGGTGGGTTTCACCAGGGCGCTGGCGTTGGAGATGGCCCCGTTCGGTGGCACGGCGAACGCCGTCGCTCCCGGCTGGATCTCGACGGCCTCCGCCACCGATGCCGAGCGGCGCGCGGGCGCGGCCAGCCCGCTGGGGCGATCCGGCACCGCCGACGAGGTGGGCGCGGTGATCGCGTTCCTCGCCAGCCCGGTGGCGAGCTACGTCACGGGCCAGTGCGTCGTGGTCGACGGCGGCAACTCCGTGATCGAGGCCCGCGTCGACTGACTCGGCGTCGCAGCGCTCTCAGTCCGGGCGTTGGGGCCAGACGACCTCGACCACCAGGCCGATGTGGTCGCTCGCCATCACCCCGGTGATCGACTCGTGGAAGGCCAGCTCGGCCGACAGCACCCGGCCCGCCGAGTCGACACGATGGAACGGGTCGCCGACGAGCACGTAGTCGATGCGCTTGCGCGGCACGTTGAGGGTGGCGGCGATGGGGTGGGTGCGCCACTGCTGGGTCCAACCTGGCGACCCGTCGCCGGCGACGCGCCACGCGTCCTGGAAGTAGGTGCGGCGACCCTCCAGGTCGCACAACGAGGTCAGGAACCGGATCTCGTCGCTGTCGGGCTCGGCGTTGAAGTCGCCGCACAGGATGGCCGGCACCGCGTCGCGGGGGCGGCGGGTGGCGAGTGCACCGTCGAGCTCGCCGCGCACCGCTCGGATGTGCTCGTCGATCGCCAGGACCTGCGCCCGGCGGTGGTGTCCGTGCAACGGCGCCGAGGCCAGGTGGCAGCTGAAGACGTCCAGCCCGGCGGTACGGGCATGGGCCAGCTCCCAGGGGACCAGCGCCGGGAAGCGGTCCTGGTCGTCGGGAGCGGTCGGCAGCAGCAGGTCGTGGTGCTCCTCGATCGGCCAGCGCGACAGGATCGCCGAGCCGAACAGCAGGGCCACGCCGGGCCACAGCTCCTGGGAGAACTCGCCGCCGAAGAAGTGCAGGTGCCAGCCGTGCTGGGGGAGCTGCTCCACGATCCAACGTGCGGTGTTGGTGTCGGGCTCACCGATGCGCTGCCAGATCTCCTGCAGGCACACGATGTCGGGATCGAGCCGCTCGAGCCATGCGACGATCTCGTGGCGGCGGTCCTCCCATCCGTGCTCGAGCAGCGTGCCGGCGTTGAGGGTCACCACGCGGACCGTCGGCGTCGTCATCTCGGCGACGCTACCGCCGGCCGATCACGACGCCCGTCGCGTGCCGAGCTCGATCGGCCAAGATGCGGGCCATGGGGGAGCGCTCGGAGTCGGAGGTGCCGCTGCAGGGCGGGGTGGCCAACGCGGGTGCGGTGGTGCGGATCGGCGAGCACGTGCTGCGCCCCTCGAACCCGCACACCCCGGCGGTGCACCGCTTCCTGCGAGCGCTGCGCACCACCGGCTTCACCGGTGCCAGCGAACCGGTCGGTGTCGACGGCGACGACCGCGAGCGGCTCGGGTTCATCGAGGGCGACGTGGCCGTGCCGCCGTACCCGGCGTGGGTGCAGACCGATGAGGCGCTGGTGTCGATCACCGAGCTGCTCGCTGCGTTCCATCGCGCGTCCGCGCGGGTGGGGGTGCAGGCCGACGACGGGCCGTGGAGTGACGAGATGGCGGATCCGCAGGGCGGCTCTGTCGTGTGCCACAACGACGTGTGCCTGGAGAACGTGGTGTTCCGTGACGGCCGAGCGATCGCGTTGCTGGACTTCGACTTCTGCGCTCCAGGCCGGCCGGTGTACGACCTGGCCGCGTTCGCACGGATGTGCGTGCCCATCGATGACGACGTGAACGCCGAGCGGCTCGGTTGGCGCGCACCCGACCGTCCCCGGCGGTTGCGGTTGGTGGCCGACGCCTCTGGGCTGGATGCTCGGGGCCGTGTCGAGCTGCTCGTCGTGCTCGACGACGCGATGGAGCGTGCGGGCGAGTTCGTACGTCGCCGGGTCGCGCTCGGCGATCCGAACTTCGTGGCCATGTGGCAGCAGATGGGTGGCCAGGAGCGCTTCGACCGCCGCCGCCGTTGGTGGCTGGCTGAGCGCCCCGCGTTCGCCGAGGCCCTCGGGGTTCCGCGGCGCGCCGGCGACGCCTGACGTCACCCGTGTGCCCGACCTCCGCCGCCCGGCACGAAGGACGGGGGCGGGAGGTCGGCTCAGAGCGGGATGAGCTCGAACGTGGTGGCCAGCTCGACGCCCAGCTCCGGGCCGGCCGCCTCGGCCATGCCACGCAGGAACGGCTCGACGTCCTTGCCGAGCGTGCCGTTCGGCAGGGCGTCCAGGTAGGCCCGGTGCTGCTCGAGCGACGCCACGCCACGACCGATGGTGTCGGTCACGTCCACGCCGTGGGTGGCCTGTGGTGAGCCGCCCAGCAGGGCGAATCGGACACCGGACCAGGGCTCCAGGCCCTCGTCGAACTGCTCGGTGAACAGCCAGCGGTTGGCCGCGTCGCGTGCCGCGTCGAGGGTCGCGATGCCGACCGCCCGATGGTCGGCGTGGTTCCAGCCGGGGCCGCCGAAGTGCTCGCGGTGGTTCATCGAGATGAGCACGTCGGGGCGGTGGCGCCGGATCATGCGGGCGATGTCACCGCGGAGCCGCAGGTCGGCCTGCACCAGCCCGTCGGGGTGACCGAGGAACTCGACGACCTCGACGCCGACCTCGGCGCCGGAGCGGAGCTCCTCGTCGCGGCGCAGCGGGCCGGCCTGCTCGGGCGCCATGCCGTCGATGCCGGCCTCGCCGTCGGTGACCATGACGTACACGACGTGCTTGCCCTGGTCGGTCCAGCGAGCGATCGCGGAGGCCGCCCCGTACTCCAGGTCGTCGGGGTGCGCGACCACGGCCAGGGCGCGCGACCAGTCCTCGGGCACCGGCTCCAGGCCGGCCACGTCAGGACTCCTTCGCCGGGGGGCGGTAGCAGCAGACCAGCGTGAGCACGCCGGCACCGATGCCGAGCCCGGCGGCGATCGCCGCGCCGACGAAGCCGTCGTTGATCGTCTCCATCAGGCCGAGTGCGTCGTCGAGGGAGTACTCCCCGGGGCCGAGCGCGCCGATCGCCCAGAACAGCACGCCCATGACCATGACGATCTCCCAGCCCTCCTTCACGATGAAGAAGGCGTGGCGGTGCACGGTCCAACCCGCCACGACCATGGTGCCGATCACGCCGGCGGCCGCGAAGGGCGTCAGCAGACCCAGGACCATGAGCGCCCCGCAGCCCATCTCGGTGCAGGCGGCGAGATAGGCGTGCACCTTGCCGTTGGGCTTCATGCCCATCGAGTCGAACCAGCCGGCGGTGCCGGGGATCTTCCCGCCACGGAACATCTTGTTGTAGCCGTGGGCGAAGATCGTGGCGCCGGCGATCAGGCGCAGGATCAGCATGATCGTGGAGAACTGGGCGGCGGTGAGCGTCACGGCGGCGATCGTAGGCGACGGGCCGGGTGCGGCTCCGCCCCGGTCCCGACGGTGCCTGCCGAGGAGCCTCACCCAACGTTTACCGAGCCCTCGGCTGGCTCACGGACGTGCTCCGTACCGTTCGCTCCATGGATGAGCACGACCACCCTCAACCCTCGGCGAGCCGTCCCGACGTGACGCCGCCCACCGTCCGGCGACCACGTCGTCGTCGCCGTCACCCCGCAGCCCGCGCTCGGCGCGTCGCCACCGGCCTGGCGATCGTCTCGACCGTGGGTCTGACGGGCGTGCTCGGGGTCCAAACAGGCCTGAGCACGCCCGGCTCCAACGCGTCCGAGTCCGCGTCCGTGGGCAGCACCGTCGCGGCGAGCACGTCCGACGGCGCGCCGGCGGCGATCGTCGAGAGCACCACCTCCACCGCGGCGCCCACCACCACGATCGACACGAGCTCCCGCTCGTCGTTGGTCACCGGTGCAGCAGGCTCCACGACCCCGACGACCACGTCCTCGTCGAGCTGAACGTGGACCGGTTCACCTCGAACCCACCGCACGCGGTCCGCGGGTCAGACGAGGCCGGCACGCTCGCGGGGCACGCGCACCGTCACGACCAGACCGGTGCCCTCGGCGGGCTCGTCGAGTCGCACCGAACCACCCGAGACCCTCGCCAGCTGGTCGACGATGGCCAAGCCCAACCCGGTGCCGCCCGGCGCAGCGTCGGGTGCCCGCCAGAACCGGTCCGTCGCCCGGGCGCGGTCCCGGGGCGACAGGCCCGGACCGTGGTCGCGCACCGACAGCTCGACCTCCCGGTCGTGCTCGAGCACCGAGACGTCGATCGTCGAGCCATGCGGTGCGACGCCCAGCGCGTTGTCCAGGAGGTTGTCCAGGATCTGGTCGAGCGAGCCCGGCACCGCGCGCGCCATCGCGGTGTCCGGCGTGTCCAGTCGGAGCCCGACCCCGTGCTCGTCGGCCAGCGGTCGCCATCGTGCGACCGCGTCGTCGGCCACCTTGGTGGCATCCAGCGCCTCGGTGGGCGCGGTGCCCGACTCGCTGCGCGCCAGCGCCAGCAGGCCCTCGACCAGCTCGCCGAGCCGCTGGAGCTCGGCGTCGATCGCCTCGAGGTCGGCTCGGGCGACCTCCGGGTCGGCTCGACCGTCGTCGAGGCCGTCCTCGAGCGACTCGATGCGCAATCGCAGCGCGGTCAGGGGTGTGCGCAGCTGGTGCGAGGCGTCCGCGACGAACGCCCGTTGGGAGTGCACGAGGACCTCGAGCCGCGCCGCCATGTCGTTGAACGTGGCTGCCAGGTGCTGCAGCTCGGGTGGGCCTCGGTCGACGTCGGCCCGACCCGTCAGGTCGCCGCTGGCCAGTCTGGCTGCGCCGGCCTCGAGCTGCTCCACGGGGCCGGTGGCCCAGCGCGCCACCAACCATCCGAGCGAGGCCGCGCCCGCCAGGACCAGGACCGACAGCATCGCCAGGCGCACCCAGTTCTCGCGCACCTGCTCGCGCACCTCGTCGGTGGGGAAGCTCACCCGGACCACGCCGTTCAGCACGCCGTCGGACGAGATCGGCACGGCGACGTAGGCGAGCTCCTCGTCGAGGGTGTCGGAGCGGCGGATCCCCGTCGCCTGCCTGCCCGATCGTGCGACCTCGATCTCGGGCCGGGTGGAGAAGTCCCGCGGGCCGCCATCGGGCCGGTCGGTGTCGACCACGCTGATGCCGTCGGGGTCGGTCACCACGACACGTCCGTCGGACTGCGCCGAGTACTGCTCGGCGATCATCGCGACCGCCGCGTCGTCGCCGGACTCGACGCGCTCCTCGACCAGGCCGGCCAGCACCCGCGCGTCACGTTCGACGTCGGCGAGCAGTCGTTCCTGCGCCCGCGCTGCGTAGGTCAACCCGAGCGGCAGCTCGACGACGAGCAACACGAACGCCGCCAGCAGGACGTACGACAGCACCAGGCGGCGCGTCACGCCGGGTCGACCACCAGCTTGAACCCCACGCCTCGCACCGCCTGGATCCACTCCGGATGATCGAGCTTGCGACGCAACGACGCGACGTGCACGTCGAGCGTCTTGGACGACCCGTACCAGTTCGCGTCCCAGACCTCTTCGAGGATGTCGCGGCGGGTGTGTGCCGCCCCAGGGTCCGATGCCAGGTACGTCAACAGGTCGAACTCCTTGGGGGTGAGCTCGACCAGTCGGCCCTCCGCGTGCACTTCGTGGGTGCGGCGGTCGATCACCAGCGGTCCCACCTCGAGCCGCTGGGCGACCGGCTCCGCGCCGCCGCTGCGGCGGCTCACTGCACGGATGCGGGCCACCAGCTCGCGCAGCCCGAAGGGCTTCACCACGTAGTCGTCGGCGCCCATCTCGAGCAGGAGCACACGGTCGACCTCGTCGGAGCGGGCGCTCACCACGATGATCGGCACCGACGATCGGTCTCGCAGGCGACGGCACACCTCGGCGCCGTCCAGGTCGGGCAGGCCCAGGTCCAACAGCACCAGCTCCGCCCCACCGACCTGCGCCAGCGCGTCGGTGCCGTTGGTGACGTGGGTCGGGTCGAAGCCATGACGCCGCAGTCCCGTCACCAGCGGCGCTGCGATCGCTGCGTCGTCCTCGACCACCAGGATCCTCACGCCCTTCAGGGTTCCACAGCGGTGTGCGCCAGGCGTGCAAGCTTCACCAAACCCTTACCGAGCGAGGACATCGCTGCTGGAACACCCCTCCGTACGGTGGGACCCATGAGCGAGACCTCCCCCCAGACCCGCAAGCTGCTCGCCGGCGTCGCCGCCGTCGTGCTGACCCTCAGCGCCGCCGGCGCGGCGGTCGCCGTGAACCTCGGCACCGGTGCCGCGGTCGAGACACCTGCCGGCCAGCTGTCGGCCACCGAGCCGATCGGCACGCCCGAGGCGACCACCCAGGTCACGCCGTCGACGATCTACGTCGACGTCACCGTGCCGGTGCCGTCGACGGCTGCGTCCGGCGTGCCGGCGTCCGGTGCACCCGCACCGACGGACCCCGCCGCGGCGCAGGCTCCGTCATCGTCCTCCTCCTCCGATGACGACAGCTACGAGCGAGACGACGACAGCTACGAGCGCGGCACCGACAGCGACGAGCGCCATGACGACAGCGACGACCACGAGGAGTCCGAACACGAGGAAGGCGCCGACGATGACGACTGAGATCGATCCGGTCACCGAGGAGGTTCCGATCGCGGCGAAGGCCCCGCGGGCACCGCACAAGAAGCGCACCAAGCGCCACCCTGCTGCGGCGTCGCGGATCCTGGCGGCCGGATTGGCCACCGCATCGACCTTCGGCCTGGTCGCCGTGGTCGGCAACCGGGCCCAGGCCGCCGACGCTCAGGCCGCCGACGCCGCGGCGTCCGCGGTCGAGGCCTCCCTGGCGGCGCCGACCAGCACCGCAGCGCCGACCACCGCGCCGCCGCCGGTCGTCGTCATCCGCCGCACCTACGTGCAGGTCGACGGCGTCACGCAGCCGTCGAGCGGTTCGAGCAGCTCTGCGACCTCGTCCCCTTCGGCGAGCGCTCAGCGCAGCGCCCCGGTCACCGCGGCGCCTCGCCGCACCGCACCCGCCACCAGGTCCAGCTCGAGCTGAACGCCGCCCGAGACGAGCATCGACCCGCCATGACCCTGCACACCTCCCCGACCGATCTCTCCGGTGACCCGGATCTCCCCGACAACGGGGAGCGCAGGGTGAGCCTCGAGGTGCCCGTCATGGGAACCGTGGGTCACGTGGTGCTGGTGGGCGACGCAGCGCCTCCGGTCGACGAGGTCGTCGGTCGCCTCGAGGCGCTCGAGGCCGCATGGTCCCGCTTCCGACCCGGCGCCGAGCTCACGTTGCTCGGCGCCGGCAACGGTCGGCCCACCCTGGTGTCGCACCCGACCGCGATGCTGCTCCAGCGCTCCGTGTGGGCGTGGCAGCGCACCGGTGGTCGCTTCGATCCGACGGTGCTGCCCGCCGTGCGCGCCGCCGGCTACGACCGCAGCTTCGACGACCTGCCCGAGATCGCGACGCTCGATGCCGCCGTGCTCCCTCCCGGCTGCGGCGGCATCGAGGTCGACCCCTCGGTCGACCTGGTGCGGCTGCCGGCAGGGGTCGCGATCGATCCCGGTGGCATCGGCAAGGGACTGGCAGCCGACCTGGTGGCCACCGCGGCGGTCGACCTGGGGGCCGACGCGGCGATGGTCTCGCTCGGCGGCGACCTCCGCGTCGCCGGTTCGCCACCGGCGCACGGTTGGGAGATCGAGCTCGACCACCACGTCGCACCACCGGCGCGGATCAACCTGCTCGGCGGCGCCGTCGCCACCTCGTCGACCCTTCGCCGTCGCTGGGCGACCGACAGCGGCCCGGCGCACCACGTGATCGATCCCCGCACCGGCCGCCCGAGCACCGGCGCGGTGGTCGCGTGCAGTGTGGTGGCCGCGGAGGCCTGGTGGGCCGAGGCGATGGCCACCGCGCTCCTGGTCAGCTGGGGCGAGCCCGGGTCCGAGCACGACCTGCTGGACCTGCTCGCCGACGCCGGCGCGCTCCTGACCTTCGCCGACGGGCGCCAGCAGACCGTGGGCCCGTTCGCCGACTCGTTCTCTCCTGGAAGGTACGACTGATGTCCGAGCAGTTCTGGTGGTACGTCGCACGGGCGAGCGGCATGGTCGCCGCCGTGGTGTTGATCCTGACCCTGATCTGGGGGTTGCTGATCACCACCAAGCTCATCGATCGTCGCGGCCTGCCGGCGTGGTTGACCGACCTGCACCGCTACCTGGGGGGCCTCAGCGTCGTGTTCATCGCCGTGCACATGGTCGCGCTCGTGTTCGACAACTACCTGGTGTTCTCGTGGTCCGACCTGTTCGTGCCGTTCGCCAGCTCGTGGAAGGCCGGCCCCGTCGCCTGGGGGATCGGCGCGTTCTGGGGGCTGGTGATCGTCGAGGGGTCCTCACTGCTCCAGCGGCGCATGAAGCGCAGCGTCTGGCGAGGTCTTCACTTCCTGTCCTACCCGGTGGCGCTGATGACGGCGCTGCACGCCGTGCAGGCAGGCACCGATGCGGCCAACGTCGTGTTCCGGGCCGTGTCGATCGGACTGATCGGCGTGTTGAGTGCGCTCACCGTCTTCCGGATCCTCTACACGCCGCAGAAGCGCTCCGTCGTGCCCGGGGGCTCCGCTGGCGGTACGAGCGCGGCGCGGGCCGCGGCGCTGCGAGCAGCGGCAGCGGCAGCCCGGGACGACGACCGGGCCGGCGCCGGCAGCTGACCCGACGCTCGCCGCGGATCGAGCAGGTCCTCGTCGCTCGACCACGCGCAGCCGCCGTCGAGCGCGTGACACCGGCCACGGTCACGACGCTTGCGTTGTCGACACACCGTCGATATGTTCGCGACAGGCCGTCGACATGATGTCGACGGCGTGTCGCGGAGGCGTCGGATGTTCCTGGCATGGAGAGACCTGCGGGTCGCACGAGGACGATTCGTCCTGGTCGGGCTCGTGATCAGCCTGGTGGCGTTGCTCACCACGTTGCTGTCGGGCCTGGCCACCGGCTTGGTCGACGACGGCATCTCGGGGCTGCGAGACCTTCCGATGACCCATCTGGCGCTCCAGCCGGGCGCCGAGCACAGCTTCAGCCGATCCAGCCTGGACGAGCAGGCGCTCACGGCCTGGGCCGGCGCCGATGGTGTGCAGGTCTCGCCGCTGGGGGTGTCCTTCTTCAACGCCACCGACGACGCCGGGGAGACCGTCGACCTGGCGCTGTTCGGCGTGCCGGCCGACAGCTTCCTGGTGCCCCGCGAGGACGGCCGGGAGGCGCTGGCCGAACCGGGTGGCGTGGTCCTGAGCGACGAGTTCAGCGACCAGGGGATCGAGGTCGGTGACACGCTGACCGTGGTGGGCCCCGACCAACAGGTCACCGTGCTCGGCTTCACCTACGCCGGCTCCTACGGCCACGTGCCGATCGCCTTCACCTCGCTGTCCACCTGGCAGGGGCTGGTGTACGGCGACAACGCTCGGGGACGCTTCTCGGCGATCGCCGTCGCGGCGGACGACGGCACCGAGCTCGATCCGGCGGGGCTGGCCGCGGTCGACCGGGCCGCCGGGACCGAGCTCGAGACCAAGGAGCAGGCCTTCCAGGGGTCGCCGGGGTTCGCCGCCGAGACCACCACGATGAGCCTGATCCGCGGCTTCCTGCTGCTCATCTCGTCGCTGATCGTCGGTGCGTTCTTCACCGTCTGGACGGTCCAGCGCACACGTCAGATCGGGTTGATGAAGGCACTCGGTGCCTCCAACGGGTACGTGCTGCGCGACGCGCTCGGCCAGCTGGCCGTCGTGCTGGTCGCAGCGACGACGGTCGGTGTCGCTGCGGCGATGGGACTTGGCTCCCTCGTCGGCGCGGACGTGCCCTTCAGCCTGCAGGCAGCGCCGGTGGTGGGCTCGGCGATCGTGCTGGTCGTGCTGGGCATGGCCGGCAGCCTCGTCGCCATCCGCCGGGTCACCTCGGTCGACCCGATCATCGCACTGGGAGCCGAGTCATGAGCCTCGAACTGGACGATCTGCACGTCGCCGTGCCCGACGGTCCCGAACTGCTGCAGATCCTGGCCGGCGTCTCGCTGCGCGTCGACCCCGGCGAGGTCGTGGCCGTCACGGGCGCGTCGGGGTCGGGCAAGTCGACCTTGCTCGCGGTGGCCGGGCTGCTGCGGCGGCCGGATGAGGGCACCGTGCGCATCGACGACGTGGACGTCACCGGAGCCTCACGACGTGAACGCACCCGGGTCCGTCGCGACTCGATCGGTCTGGTGTTCCAGAGCTCCAGCCTCTTTCCCTCGCTGACGGCGCTCGAACAGGTCGAGCTGGTCGCCCACATGGCGGGCCGACTCGATCGCGCCGCCAGGGCCCGGGCCGCCGAGCTGCTCGGCGAGGTCGGGCTGGGTGACCGACTCGGGCACCGTCCCGCGCAGCTCTCCGGCGGCGAACGCCAGCGGGTCGGCATCGCGCGAGCACTGATGAACGCCCCATCGGTCCTGCTGGCCGACGAGCCGACCGCAGCGCTCGACGACGAGCGTGGCCGCTCGGTCATGGAGCTGCTCGCCGCCGAGGCGCGACGTCGCGAGGTCGCCACGGTCGTGGTGACCCACGCACCAGCCCAGCTGGTCGACGTCGACCGTCGCCTGCACCTGGCAGCGGGGCAGCTGTCGGAGCCGGCGCCCGGGGCTACCGTCTGAGCGATGCCCCGGATCGCTGCGGACACCGTCGCCGAGCACGTCGCCCAACAGGAGGCGGCGGTGGTGGCCGCCGCTGCACGGCTGTTCGGCGAACGTGGCGTGGCGCGGGTGTCCATGGCCGACATCGCCGCCGAGGTCGGCCTGAAGCGGAACTCGCTCTACCGGTACTTCCCCGACAAGGGCCACCTGCTGGCGGCCTGGTTCCGCGTGGAGCTCGCGCCGTTGCAGGAGCAGAGCGAGGCGATCGTTGCCGCGGACGAGCCGGCCGAGCAACGGCTGCAACGCTGGATCGAGCTGCAGCTCGACTACCTGACCGCACCCGAGCACCAGGCGATGACCGACGCGTTCGCCGAGTCCGCAGGGCTTGCCGACGAGGTGCGCGACGACATCGGCCGCGGGCACCGGGAGCTCTACGCGACCCTCGGCGCCATCCTGTCCGACGTCCGCGGCTCGCAGGACACGACGGCGGTCGACACCCTGCTCGTGGCCGGAGCCCTGCGCTCGGCGGCCGAGCTGGTCATCGCCGGTACCGACCGGTCGCTGGTCCTTGGGCGCCTCTGTCGGCTGGCGATCGCGCTGACAGGACCGTGAGCCCGACCGCGGCTTCGAACCCCGGGGGAGTGCTCCGGTAGCCTCCCGGTCTCCGGGCGCTCCACCCGGCCGGGCACCGGTCCGGCGGAGCGGTCAAGGACCCGACCCGTGGAGGTAGTCAGTGACCACCGAGGCCGAACCGACGTTCGCCGGCGAGTTCCCTCCGGCGACCGAGGAGCAGTGGCTCGCCCTGGTGGACAAGGTGCTCAAGGGCGCCCCGCTGTCGAAGCTGCGCTCGGTCACGCCGGGCGGCATCGTCGTCGAGCCGCTGTACACCCGTGACGCCTCGCCGGGCGCCCACGACGAGGCGGGCCTGCCCGGCCACGCTCCGTTCGTGCGGGGCAGCTCGGCGACCGCCCCCGAGGACGGCGGCTGGGGCATCCGGGCCCTGCTGACCAACCCGGACCCCCGCGACGCCAACCGCACCGCGCTGCGTGAGCTGGAGCGCGGGGCCACCGAGCTGACCGTGCGCTTCGACCGGGCGTTCCGCGCCGGGCTGGGTGTGGACCAGCCGGAGTTCGCCACCGAGTCGGGGGTCGACGGCGTCCTGATCACCAGCACCGACGACCTCGCGACGGTGCTCGACGGTGTGCTGCTCGACGTGGCGCCGGTGCACCTGGAGCCGGGTGCCCAGTTCGGCCGCGCCGCCGACCTGCTGCTGGGGGTCATCGGCCGCTCCGACGTCGATGCCGGCCAGGTCGCCGGAGGGCTCGGTGCGGATCCGATCGGCCACCTGGCCGCTGCCGGCCGCCTGCCACAGGGCCTCGACGGCGCACTGGCGGAGCTGGGTGCGCTGGCCGCACGGGTGCAGCGCGACCACCCCCTCCTGCGTACGGTGCGCGTCGACACCACGCCCTACGTCGAAGCCGGCGCGAGCGAGACCCAGGAGCTGGCGGCGATGCTCGCCACGGGCGCCGCCTACCTGCGTGCGCTCGCCGCCGCCGGGCTCGACGTCGACGCCGCCTGCGCGCAGATCGAGATCACCCTGTCGGCCGACGCCGACGTGTTCACCACGATCGCCAAGCTGCGTGCGGCGCGTCGGGTGTGGGCGGCCATGGCCCAGGCCTGCGGTGCGAGCGAGCCGGCGCAGGCCGCCGAGCTGCACGTGCGCACCGCGGACCGCATGATGACCCGCCGCGACCCCTGGGTGAACCTGCTGCGAGTGACTGCGGCAGCGTTCGCCGCCGGCGTGGGCGGCGCCGCGTCGGTCACCACCGCGGCGTTCGACGCCGAGCTGGGCGAGCCCGACGAGCTCGGTCGACGGATGGCGCGCAACACCCAGCTGCTGCTGCAGGAGGAGTCCAACGTGGGGCGCGTGGCCGATCCGGCCGGCGGCTCCTGGTACGTCGAGACCCTGAGCGAGCGCATCGCCCAGGTGGCCTGGGAGCAGTTCGGTCGGCTCGAGGCGACCGGCGGCGTGGCCGCAGCGCTGCTCGACGGCTCGCTCGCGGCCGACATCGCCGAGGTGCGCGACGCGCGTCTCGCCCGCGTCGCCTCGCGCAAGGAGCCGATCACCGGCGTCAGCGAGTTCGCCGACGTCGCCGAGACCCCGTTGGCGCGCACCGAGCCCGACCTGCGCACCCTTCGCTCGCGGGCCCACGAGGCCTCGGTCGCGGCGTCGCTGACCGGCACGGCCACCGAGTGCGAGCCGCTCCGACGGGTCCGCTGGGCGGAGCAGTTCGAGGCGCTGCGTGACGCCTCGGACTCCTATCTCGCCGCGACCGGTGCTCGTCCGAAGGTGTTCCTGGTCAACCTGGGTCCCGTCGCGGTGCACACCGCCCGTGCGACGTTCGCCAAGAACTTCTTCGAGGCGGGCGGCATCGAGGCGGTCACCGGCGAGGCCGGGGCCAGCACCGGCTACGACGACCCGGCCGTCGCCGTCGCCGACGTCCTGGCACAGGGCGCGCACCTGGTGTGCCTGTGCTCGTCGGACGCGGTCTACGCCGAGCGCTCCGTCGAGTTCGCCCGGGCGCTGTCCGACGCGGGGCTGCACCCGCTGTACCTGGCCGGCAACCCCGGCGACCGTCGCGACGCCGAGGTCGCCGCCGGGGTCACCGAGTTCATCCACCTGGGCGTCGACGTGCTCGACGTCCTCCGCCGAGCGCACGAGGTGATCGGCACCCCCACCGGCGCCACCACGACCCAGAGGATCGTCCGATGAGCTTCGAGGTTCCCGACTTCTCCGAGCTGCAGCTCCCGCCCACCGCACCCGCCGCCGACGCTGCCGCCCCCGGTTTCGACGATGCGCCGGTGTGGGACACACCCGAGGGCATCGGCGTCCGACCGCTCTACCGCGCCGCCGACCTGGAGGGCCTCGACTTCCTCGACACGTACCCGGGTGTCGCGCCGTTCCTGCGCGGGCCGTACCCGACCATGTACGTCAACCAGCCATGGACGGTGCGCCAGTACGCCGGCTTCTCGACCGCCGAGGACTCCAACGCGTTCTACCGACGCAACCTGGCCGCCGGCCAGAAGGGCCTGTCGGTCGCGTTCGACCTGGCCACGCACCGGGGCTACGACTCGGACAACCCCCGCGTGTCGGGCGACGTGGGCATGGCCGGCGTGGCGATCGACTCGATCTACGACATGCGGGTGCTCTTCGACGGCATCCCGCTGGACCAGATGTCGGTGTCGATGACCATGAACGGCGCGGTGCTGCCGGTCCTGGCGCTGTTCATCGTGGCGGGCGAGGAGCAGGGGGTCGAGCACGCCCAGCTGGCGGGGACCATCCAGAACGACATCCTCAAGGAGTTCATGGTCCGCAACACCTACATCTACCCGCCGACGCCCTCCATGCGGATCATCTCGGACATCTTCGCCTACACCTCGGCCGAGATGCCCCGGTTCAACTCGATCTCCATCTCCGGCTACCACATGCAGGAAGCGGGGGCGTCGCTCGACCTGGAGCTCGCCTACACGATCGCGGACGGCATCGAGTACGTGCGCGCCGGGCGTGAGGCGGGCCTCGACGTCGACGCGTTCGCGCCGCGCCTCAGCTTCTTCTGGGCGATCGGCATGAACTTCTTCATGGAGATCGCCAAGATGCGCGCCGCCCGACTGCTGTGGGCGAAGCTCATGAAGGAGCACTTCGACCCGTCGAACTCGAAGTCGCTGTCCTTGCGCACCCACAGCCAGACGTCGGGCTGGTCGCTCACCGCGCAGGACGTCTACAACAACGTGATCCGGACCTGCATCGAGGCGATGGCCTCGACCCAGGGCCACACCCAGTCGCTGCACACCAACGCGCTCGACGAGGCGCTCGCGCTGCCGACCGACTTCTCGGCGCGCATCGCACGCAACACCCAGCTGTTCCTGCAGCAGGAGTCGAACACGACCAAGGTCATCGACCCGTGGGGCGGCAGCTACTACGTCGAGCGCCTGACCGCCGACATCGCGCAGCGAGCGCTCGCCCACATCGCAGAGGTCGAGCAGCTCGGCGGCATGGCCAAGGCGATCGAGGCCGGCATCCCGAAGCTGCGCATCGAAGAAGCGGCCGCGCGGACCCAGGCACGCATCGACTCGGGCCAGCAGCCCGTCATCGGGGTGAACAAGTTCCGCCTCGACCTGAACGAGCAGGTCGACGTGCTCAAGATCGACAACTCGGCGGTGCGCGCCGGGCAGATCGCGAAGCTCGAGCGTCTGCGCGCCGAGCGGGACCAGGCCGCGTGCGACTCGGCGCTGGACGCGCTCACCAACGCCGCCGGCTCCGGCGAGGGCAACCTGTTGGACCTGGCCGTGCAGGCGGCCCGCGCCAAGGCGAGCGTGGGGGAGATCAGCGACGCGCTGGAGAAGGTCTACGGTCGCCACCGTGCCGAGATCCGCTCGATCTCGGGGGTGTACCGCGGCGAGCTGGGCGATCGGGGAGGTGTCGTGGACGAGGTGCGCGCCAAGGTCGAAGCGTTCGAAGCGGCCGACGGTCGCCGGCCGCGGATCCTGCTGGCGAAGATGGGCCAGGACGGCCACGACCGAGGCCAGAAGGTGATCGCCTCGGCGTTCGCCGATCTGGGCTGGGACGTCGACATCGGCCCGCTGTTCCAGACGCCCGCCGAGGCTGCTCGTCAGGCCGTCGAGGCCGACGTCCACGTGATCGGCGCCAGCTCGCTGGCAGCGGGTCACCTGACACTCGTGCCCGAGCTGCGCGAGGAGCTGGCCGCGATGGGCCGCGACGACATCATGATCGTGGTCGGCGGTGTGATCCCGCCGCAGGACTACGACGAGCTGCTGGCGGCAGGGGCCGTCGCGGTGTTCCCTCCCGGCACGGTGATCCACGAGGCGGCGAGCGACCTGCTCGACCGACTGGCCGAGCGGTTGGGCTACGACCTGGACGGCTGACGGCCGGCCCGACCCGAGCGTCGCGTCAGCGGTCGGCCGCGGCGTCGGGGTCCGGCTCGCTGAAGTGCAGCACGATCGACTCCAGGCCGTGGGCGTACATGCCCATGCCCTCGGGTCCGATCGGGTGCTCGATCAGGTCGGGTGAGGTCCGGTAGCGCAGGCAGAGCCCCTGGAACAGCGCATTGATCGAGATGAGCATCAGCTGGGTCGTGAACGGCGGGCGAACCCGTCGCCCGAGCAGCGTGAGGTACAGGTCGAGCACCGGGCTGAACTGCTCGACCACCGCGTCGTCGCCGCGGGCCAGCAGCTCGGACACCTCGGGGTTGGCGGCGTACACGTAGAAGCTGAACCGGGCGAAGAAGGCCGGGTCGTCCTTGAGCGCCTCGAAGACGTAGTCGGCGTAGCGCCGCATGATGGCCCGCGGCTCCTGTCGGGCCAGGTCAGGGTCGGCGAGCAGCTCGTCGAGCTCGCGCACGCCCTTCGAGTTGGAGTGCTCGAGCAGCCGCTGCAGCAGGTCCTTGCGGTAGTCCTCCTGCGACGGCCACACGTGGTACACCGCGCCCTTGGTGACCCCCGCCCGGTCCGCCACCTCGGCCACCTTCACGTTGGCCAGCGCATCCACGGTGGCCGTGCGCGACTCGGCCTCGGTGTAGTTGGTGACGATCCCGGCGCCGATCGCGAGGTAGTCGCGGCGACGGTCCTCGGCGGTGGGACGCGGCATCAGGACACCTCCGCCGCAGCGGGCTCGAGGATCTCGGTGTAGCCCGCCAGCAGGGCGTCGGCCGCGGCGGCGAACAACGTCCAGCGCGCACCGTCGGCCAACGGCAGCTCCGGGGTCCGGTCCGGGGAGATGCGGTACTGCAGGCACAGCCCGTCGAGCAGCGCGGCGATCGACACAGCGAGGTCCCAGGTGGTCGCGCCGTCGATCAGCCGTCGGCCCATGGCGGCGATCGAACCGTCGAGCGCCGGCAGGACCCGTTCGACCGAGTCGCGGAACGACCGGTCCAGCTCGCCGCGCACGAACTGGTCGTCGAGGTAGGAGAACAGGCTGATGCGGGCGAAGAACGACGCGTCGGTGCTCAACGAGTCGAACAGGGCGTTGCCGTAGTCGCGCAACGTCGGTGTGGCACCGATCGCGTCGGCCAGGTCCTGGCCGACGGCGGCCAGCTGGTCGGCGCCGAAGAGCTGGTTGCTCTCCATGAGGTGGACCAGCAGGTCATGCCAGAACGCTTCCTGGGACGGCCAGATGTGGTACAACGCGCCCTTGGTCACCCCCGCGCGCTCGGCGACGTCGGCGAGCCTGACGTGGGCGAGCGCCAGGCCAGGCTCGGAGTCGCCGGCCAACGCGGACTCCGCCACCAGGTCGGCGCCGATGTCGAGGTAGTCGGTGCGGCGCTGCTCCTTGGACCGTCGGGTCATCGACTCGGCCGCCGATCCGGGCGCGCGCCCGCCGCGGGTCCGCCGGTCCGTGTCATCGGCAGGGACCGGCGCCGGTGCGGCAGCGGCGTTCGGGCATGGCCGAAGCCTATGGCAGCGTGTCGCAACGACGGTGCTCCGAATCTGCACGCGCTCCGCGTCCGGCACGCCCACCGCCACCGGAGGAGGCCCGGGGGAGTGCCGCTAGTCTGCCGCCGATGGCTGGTCCCCTCTCGGTCGACGAGTACGTGGCGGGCGTGGTCGCCGGTGATCCTGCGACGCTCGCACGTGCGATCACCCTGGTGGAGTCCTCCAACCACCGACACCGTGAGCTGGCCCAGCAGCTGGTGCTCGAGCTCCTGCCCCGCTCGGGCGGCGCGCACCGCGTGGGCATCACCGGCGTGCCCGGCGTGGGCAAGTCCACCTTCATCGACCAGCTGGGGGTGAACCTGACCGCGCAGGGGCACCGCGTGGCGGTCCTTGCGGTGGACCCGACCAGCTCCCGCACCGGCGGATCGATCCTGGGCGACAAGACCCGCATGTCGCGCCTGGCCGTCGACCCGCACGCGTTCATCCGTCCGTCGCCCGCCGGGTCGACCCTGGGCGGCGTGACCCGAGCCACCCGCGAGACGATCCTGGTCTGCGAGGCGGCCGGCTACGACGTCGTGCTGGTCGAGACGGTCGGGGTCGGGCAGTCCGAGACCGTCGTGGCCGACATGGTCGACTTCTTCCTGGTGCTGATGATCGCCGGTGCCGGCGACGACCTGCAGGGCATCAAGAAGGGCGTGCTCGAGCTGGCCGACATGGTGGCGATCAACAAGGCCGACGGCGACAACCGCACCCGGGCCGAGCTGGCGGCCGCGGACTACCGCGGGGCGCTGCACCTGATGCGACCCGCATCGCCCACGTGGACCCCTCCCGTCGTGGTGTGCTCGGGCCTGGCCGATCTGGGTCTCGACGAGCTCTGGGCGCAGATCGAGACGCACCGCTCGAAGATGGGCGCGACGGGGGAGCTGGACGAGCGCCGACGCGCGCAGCAGGTGCGCTGGATGTGGTCGATGCTCGACGACCGCCTGCGCGACGACCTGCGCGCCCGCGACGAGGTGACCGAGCGCATCTCTGCGCTCGAAGCGCGGGTTCGGCGGGGCGAGCTGACCGCGACCATGGCGGTCGACGAGGTGTGGGACCTGTACGTGCAGCTCCGGGCGTGAGCTGAGCACTACTGCCCCTTGTGGCACCCCTCGAGCGGTGGTCCCATCGTCGGGATGGGCAGGCGATCGATGCTCGAGGCGGGGCTGGCGGTCCTGGTCGGCGTGGTGTTGGGCATCGGCGCGCACGTGTGGCTCGGCCCGGCGGGTGGGGCCAGCCCGGCGCCTGCCGAGGTGGCGGGCGCCTCGGTCGAACGCGTCGGCGCGGTGCCCGACGAGGTCCAGGCCGTGGCGAGCACGGCGGTGCTCGAGGTGCACGCGGCCGGCTGCGGCGCTCGCCGGCAGGCCAGCGCCACCTACGTCACCGACGCGGACGGCAGCGTCCGGCTGCTGACGAACGCGCACGTCGTGCGAGGCTCGTCCAGCGTGCGAGTGGTGCTGCCCGATGGCGGGTCGGTGGAGCTGGACGTGCTCGGCGCGCTGGTCGACCGCGACGCGGCGCTGCTCGACGCCGAGCCCCTGCGGGACAGGTCCGCCGCGGCGGCGCCGACGCTCACGGCGGGTGACGTCGCGGGCGCCCCGGTCGTCGTCGCCGGCCACCCGGCCGGCGCGTTCCGGCTCGACGCCACCACGGTGGCCGACGTGCAGCGGCGCGCGGGCTACGGCGGGGTCACCGACGTGCTGCTGGCGGACACGACGGCGGAGGGTGGGCACTCGGGGGGTGCAGTGCTCGACCCGTCGGGTGCGGTCATCGGCCTGGTGGCCGCCCGGGATCCGTCGACCGGTCGGGTGGTCGCCTACGCGATCGAGGACCTCGGGTCTGCGCTGGGCCCGGTACCCAGCTGCTGACGTCTGCGCGTCACCCGGGTCGAGCGTCGGCGGCCAGGTCCGCCGCGGCGAGCGCCGCGTCGACGGCGCCGAGCAGTCGAGCGGAGCAGCCCGCGAGGTCGGCCGGCGGCACCACCTCGTCGATCATCACCCGCGCGATCGATCGGAACGCCTCGGCCGCCGGGCCGTCACCCAGTGAGATCGGATGGCCGTGGTCGCCGCCGTCGGCGACCGCGGCCTCGATCGGGATGCGGCCCAGCAGCGGGATGCCGGCCTCCTCGGCCAGCCGGTCGCCGCCGCCGGAGCCGAACAGGTGGTGCTCGCGTCCCCCGTCGTCGACGTACACCGACATGTTCTCGATCACCCCGGCGATGCGCAGGAAGTTCTTGCGCCCCATGTCCACCACGCGGACTGCGACCTTCTGCGCGGTCAGCGACGGTGTGGTCACCACGATCATCTCGGCGCGGGGCAGCAGTCGGGCCAGTCCCATCTGCACGTCGCCGGTCCCGGGCGGCATGTCGATCAGCAGGTAGTCGAGGTCGGCCCCCCAGTCGACGTCCTCGAGGAAGTGCTGCACCGCGCGGTTGAGCATCAGCCCTCGCCACATGAGCGCCGAGCTCTCCTCGTCGACCAGGAAGCCCATGGACACGACTCGGAGCTCGCCCCGGCCCACCTCGAGGCGGTGGGGAGCGATCTTGTTGCCCTCGACACCCGTCGCCGCCTCGAGGCGACCGTCCAGGCCGAGCATGCGCGGCACGGAGAAGCCCCAGATGTCCGCGTCCATCACGCCGACGGAGAAGCCCTCGGCGGCCAGCGCGCACGCCAGGTTGACCGTGACCGACGACTTGCCGACGCCACCCTTGCCCGAGGAGACCATGACCACCTTGGTCGTCGGCGACAGCGCGGTCTGGTCGGGTCGCTCCGCGATGTGACGCCGGGCGCGCTCCATCGCACGTGCCTTCTCGTCCTGGTTCAGCTCGGACCAGTCGATGCGCACCTTGGTCACGCCGGGAAGCCCACCCACGCGTGCACGGACGTCCTTCTGGATCTGGGCACGCAGCGGGCAACCGCTGGTGGTCAGGGCCACCCGGACGTGCACCACGCCGTCGGGATCGATCCGTGCGCCCTTCGCCATGCCGAGCTCGACGATGTCCAGACCGAGCTCGGGGTCGATCACGCCGCGCAGCAGCCCCATGACGACGTCAGGGGTCGGGAGCTCGGGGGTGTGGGTGGACATGCCCCCATTTTACCGGGTTCGGCCGTGTTATTTCTGCCGGGGCGATAGCATGGTGGCGTGTCGAACCCCGAGCGCCGCCTGGATCTGCTCAAGACGCTGGGCGACAACACCCGCTACGCGATCTACCTGGAGCTGGCTCGCTCGCCGCGGCCGGTGTCCACGTCGGACGTCGCGGAGTCGTTGGGCCTGCACGCGAACACGGTGCGCCCCCACCTGGAGCGCATGCGCGACGTCGGCCTGCTCGAGTCGCGACCCGACACGAGCGGTGCGGTCGGTCGCCCGCAGAAGCTCTACAGCCTTGCGCCCGAGGCACCTTCCCTCGGCCTGGAACCGCCGGTGTTCCCGATGCTCGCCCGGATGCTGCTGTCGATGGCGGCCACCGCGGGCATCGACGGCGACACCGCCGCGGATGCGGGCCGCGACGAGGGCCGCCGCTTGGCGCACCGATCGCCGTCGGTGGCGCCGTGCGTGGACGCCGCGGTGGCGATGCTCGACGAGCTCGGCTTCGACCCGGCCCGCGTGGACGACGAGGGCACGGCGAACGTGGCGTTCACCCACTGCCCGTTCGCCGAGCTGGCCGAGGCCCAACCCGACCTGGTCTGCTCCTTGCACCGCGGGATGCTCGAGGGGTTCGTGGACGAGGTCGGCGGCGCGCAGGTGGTGTCGTTCCACGACCTGTCGCACCGTGTGCCGTGCACCTCGCAGATCAGCGCCAGCTGAGCGCTGCTCGCTCGCGCTCTTGTTCTCACGGCCAACGCCGGTACAATTCGGAACGACCGTGCGTGACAGCGTGGAGGAACCGCCATGATCACACTGACCGATAGCGCCGCCGACAAGGTGAAGCAGCTGATCACCGCCGAGGGCGACGACGAGCTGGCACTGCGTGTCGCGGTGCGTCCCGGCGGCTGCTCCGGCTTCGCGTACGAGATGTTCTTCGACAGCGACGTGGCCACCGACGACGTGACCGTCGAGCACGGTGGCGTCCGGGTGATCGTCGACCCGTCGTCCGCGCAGCTGCTGACCGGCGCCACGCTGGACTACAAGGACGGCCTCGACCAGTCGGGCTTCGCCATCACGAACCCCAACGCGCAGCGCACCTGCGGCTGCGGCCAGTCCTTCAGCTGATCCCGCCTTCAGCTGAACCCGCCCGTCAGCTGATCCCGCGCCGCTGGGCGACCAGCGGGTCCGCACCGAACTCCACGACGCCGTGCCAGGAGTGGCACGGCGTCGTCGCGTCCGGGGCCCGGCTCAGACGGCCAGCGCGAGCATCTCGGCCATCTCGCCACGGTCCACGACGATGTCGCCGCGCGCCACGATCGTGTTGGTCGAGTCGGTCACGAACAGGCTCGGCTCCCAGAGCATGTCGTAGGCGGCCGGCAGGGGCGCCAGGGTGGCCTCCGCCAGATCCGCGACGTCCTTGGGGTTCTTGTAGACCTCGGAGTGGATCACGATCAGCTCGGGGCGTGACGCCGCCTCCTCGATGAGCAGGTCCAGGATCGGTCCGCACGCCGTGGTCTGGCAGTACGCGGGGGTGGCGAGCAGCACCACGACCGGCCGCCCGGTGCCCAGCACGGTGGTCAGGTCGACCTGGTGGAACGGGCACTCCGGTGACCGGGTGCAGATGGGGTCCACGTCGAAGGTCTGGCCGCGGGTGGCGGTGCTGGCAGGCGGTAGCACCGTGCCGACCAGGGGCTGGGCGACGTCGGCGGCCAGGTGGACCTGCACCTGCGAGCTCAGCTCGGCCCCGTCGTGCTGTGCGGTGATGTCGTACAGACCGGGACGGGGGAAGGTCGTGTAGAGCGGCAGGTACGGTCGGGGCACGCCGTCGCTGTGGGGGGCCACCTCGACCGGATCGCCGACCTGCTCGCCGTCGAAGGCGATCGTGAAGGTGACGGGGCCGTCGATCGACGAGAACGGCACACCCTCGGCGTCCACCAGCGTGTAGGGCAGCCGGGACGGCGACTCCGCTGCCAGGTACGCCACGTCGCGCGGGAACAGCGCCTGCAGCGCCTGGTCCGGACCCGGGTCCACACCCTCGGCGACGGTGTCGCCCTCGCTGCTGCACGCCGCGCCGACGCCGGCGAGTGCGGCCAGGCCCAGGCCCGCCGCGCCGCCCTTGAGCAGGGTGCGCCGTCCGAGCGGGGCGCCAGAGGTGTGCTGCAACGGGTGGGAACGACGGTGAGCCACGGCTCCGGACGCTAGTTCGCCGCCCCCGCACTGCCACATCGAGCACTTGTACGCTCTCAGCTCCACGCGGGCGTCGCCGTCACGGGCGGTCCGCACCCCGATGCACCCCCAGGAGTCCAGATGTCCGCTCTGCCGTACTCGCCGCTGTACCGGGCAGGTCAGTGGGCCTGCATCTCGGGCCAGATCGGGCTCGACGCCGACGGGCTGGTCGACGGCTTCGAGGCGCAGCTGCGCCAGATCTTCGCCAACCTGGCGAGACTGCTCGACGAGCACGGCGTGGGCGTCGACCAGATCGCGAAGACCACCGTGTTCCTGGTCGACATGGCCGACTACGCCCAGCTGAACGAGATCTACCTGGAGTTCTTCGGCGACCACCGCCCCGCGCGGTCCGCCATCGCGGTCGCCGAGCTGCCCTTCGCCGCCCGGGTCGAGCTCGAGGCCTGGGCGTACCTGGGCGACTGATCGCCGTGGACCGAGGTGGCGCGGAAGATGGCCGTCGTCCACCGGGTGCGGCAGACTGTGCGCATGCCCGGACCGATCCTCATCGTCGTGGCCCTGCTGGTCGTGCTGCCCATCTCCTTCTTCGTCATCGGCACGGTGTTGTCGGTCCTGTTGGGCCACACGCTGCGCAAGGAAGGCGAGTACATGAACGAGGGCAGCGAGCTGATCGAGCTCAACACCTGAGCCGAGCAGTCGCGGCCGGAGTCCTCCGATGACGCGCGTGCTCGTCGTCGACGACGAGCCGCAGATCCGCAAGGCCCTCAAGGTGAACCTCGAGGCGCGCGACTACGACGTCGTGCTGGCCGCCGACGGCGAGGAAGCACTGGTGCTCGCCGCGGACGAGCACCCCGACGTGGTGCTGCTCGACCTCGGCCTTCCGGGCATCGACGGCATGGGGGTCATCGCCGGTCTCCGCGGCTGGACCGACGTGCCGATCATCGTGCTGTCGGTGCGGGGCGAGGAGTCCGACAAGGTGGCGGCGCTGGATGCCGGCGCCGACGACTACGTCAGCAAGCCCTTCGGCATGGGCGAGCTGCTCGCTCGCATGCGCGCCGCGCTGCGTCGCTCGGCACCCGAGGTCCCCGAGCCGATCGTGTCCACCCCGGACTTCCGCATCGATCTGGCGGCGACCCGGGTGACACGCGATGCCGACGGCGACGAGATCCACCTGACTCCCATCGAGTGGGGACTGGTGGAGCAGCTGGTGCGCAACGCCGGTCGTCTGGTCTCCCAGCGCCACCTGCTGCACGAGGTGTGGGGCCCGCAGTACGACCACGAGACCAACTACCTGCGGGTGCACATGGCGAACCTGCGACGGAAGCTCGAGCCGGACCCGTCGTCGCCCCGGTACTTCGTGACCGAGCCCGGCATGGGCTACCGCTTCGTGGCGGCCGCGGCGCACGAGTGAGCCGTCGGACGGCTCGCCATCGTTCCGGCTGACGTCCCGGGCGCCGATGTGGCCCTGCCGCAGAGGTGACGTCAAGAAGCTCCGACGCCGCGTCAAGACCACGAAAAGACCCTTCCAGGTGTCCGGAGCGGTGCCGTAGAACCGGTCCATGACCTCTTTCGACACGCCGATCGCCGCCGTCGCCGGCTCGTCGTCGAACGGCCTGGTCGGCCTGGTGACGGTGATCGGCACGCTGGTGTTCGTGGCCATCTGCTTCGGGCTGGTCGAGTGGGTGGACCGCCGTACGGGCGCCGACGCCCAGGGCCGATCCACGGCCTTCGCCCCCACCTCCCCGGCCCCCGACACCTTCGGCGGCAGCTGGCCCCGCCCGGTCCGCTCCGAGCACGACCGGGCGACCCGGCGTCAGACGCTGCTGGCCACCGCTGCGGGCGTGCTGGGCTCCGTGCTCGTCGCAGCGCTGCTGATCCCGGTGCGTGGCTCGATCGGCCCGGCGTCGGTGGCGCTCGCACTGGTCCTGGTGATCGTGGGTGCCGCGGCGTACGGCGGCCGGGTCGCTGCAGCGCTCGCCTCGGCTGCTGCGGCGCTGTCGTTCAACTTCCTGCACGCAGCCCCGCTCTACTCGTTCCACCTCCGCAACACCGAGGACGTGGTGACGAGCGTTCTGATGGTCCTGGTCGGGATCGCCGTCGGCGAGGTCGCCGTGCGTCGCTTCCGGACTGCCTGGCAGGGGAGCTCGGCTCCCCAGAGGAGGAAATGATGAAGGACGTCGTCGTGATCCTGATGACACTCGGGTTCTTCGCCGTGTGCGTCGCCTACGTCGCGCTGTGCGACCGGATCGTCGGCCCCGACGACCCGGCGGCCGCCGAGACGGCGCCCGGGTCCGCTCCGGAGGCGACGGCCACGCCCACGGAGGTCGTCGGATGATGCTCGCCGTGCAGTGGCAGGACGCCGTGGGCCTGGTGCTCGCCGTGCTCGCCGTCGTCTATCTGGTCCTCGTCCTGATCTTCCCGGAGCACTTCTGATGAGGAACGAAGCAGAACGGAGGCTCAGCTGATGAGGAACGAAGCAGAACGGAGGCTCAGCTGATGAGTGCTCAAGGTCTCGTCCAACTCCTGCTGCTGTTCGCGGCGCTCGCGGTGACCGTGCCGCCGCTCGGTCGCTACATGGCGAAGGTCTACGGTCGGTCCGACGACGGCGAGGTGACCCCGGCCCCGGGTGACCGGGTCTTCCTCCCCATCGAGCGCGTCATCTTCCGGATCCTCGGCGTGGACGCACGCAAGGAGCAGCGCTGGAACGTCTACGCGGTCTCGCTGCTCGCGTTCTCGCTGCTGAGCATCCTGGTCACCTACCTGATCCTCCGGCTCCAGGGAGCGTTGCCCGTCAACCCGACCGACATGCCGGCGGTCACCGAGTACGGCGCGTTCAACGCTGCGGTGAGCTTCACCACCAACACGAACTGGCAGTGGTTCTCCAGCGAGCTGACCATCAGCCACCTCAGCCAGATGCTCGCCTTCACCGTGCAGAACTTCGTGTCCGCCGCGGCGGGCATGGCGGTGGCGGTGGCGATCATCCGCGGCATCATGCGCCGTCGCGGCCGGACGCTGGGCAACTTCTGGGTCGACCTGGTGCGCGGCACGCTGCGCATCCTCCTGCCCATCGCGTTGGTCGCGGCCGTCGTGTTCGTCGGTCTCGGTGCGGTGCAGAACCTGAAGGGCAGCACCACCGCTGCCACGGTCGACACGAGCGTGACCGCCACGGTCACGAACGACGACGGCTCCGAGACCACCTCGGAGGTCACGGAGCAGGCCATCCCCGGCGGCCCGGTGGCGTCGCAGGAGGCGATCAAGCAGCTGGGGACGAACGGCGGCGGCTTCTACAACACCAACGGCGCGCACCCGTTCGAGAACCCCAACGGATGGACCAACCTCCTCTCGGTCTACCTGCTCCTGTTGATCCCGTTCGCCTTCCCGGTCATGTTCGGCAGGATGCTGGGCCAGCCTCGTCAGGGCTGGGTCCTGCTCGGTGTGATGGCGCTGCTGCTCGTCTCGTCGATGTTCCTGATGTCGTTCTTCGAGACCGGTGGCAACTCCGACGTCACGGCGTTCGGGGTGGACCAGGGACAGTCGAGCGCGCAGGCGGGCGGCAACATGGAGGGCAAGGAGATCCGCTCCGGGCCGGCCACCTGCGCGATGTACGGCGCGGCGTCGACGGGCACCTCCACCGGCTCGGTCAACTGCATGCACGACTCGCTCACCCCGGGCGGCGGTGCGGTGCCGATGGTCCTGATCAAGCTGGGTGAGATCGCGCCGGGCGGCGTCGGGGTGGGCCTCATGGGCATCCTGATCAACGCCCTGCTCGCGGTGTTCATCGCCGGGCTCATGGTCGGTCGAACCCCGGAGTACCTCGGCAAGAAGATCCAGGCATCCGAGATGAAGCTCGTCGTGCTCTACATCGTGGCGATGCCGGTCGGGGTCCTGATCTTCGCCGCCATCAGCGTGGTGCTCCCCACCGCGCTGACGTCGATCTACAACCCGGGGCCGCACGGGCTGTCCGAGGTGTTGTACGCCTTCGCCTCGGCCGGCAACAACAACGGGTCGGCCTTCGCGGGGATTTCGACCGGCACGGACTGGTACACGATCACGATGGGCTTCTCCATGTTGATCGGGCGGTTCCTCCTGATCATCCCGGCCCTCGCCCTGGGCGGATCCCTGGTGCGCAAGAAGGTCACCCCGGCCACCTCGGGCACCTTCCCGACGGACTCCCCGCTGTTCTTCGGGCTGCTGACCGGCGTGATCCTGATCGTCGCCGGCCTGACCTTCTTCCCGGCGCTCGCGCTCGGCCCGATCGTCGAGCAGCTCTCGATGGCGGGCGGCTGATGTCGCCGACCGCCCCCACCCCATCCGACGCCGCCGACTCCACTCGTTCCCTTCGAGCACTGAAGGACCGCTCATGACCGTCACCGACGACCTCCAACCCGGCGAGACCGACCTCGACGCCGGCCTGCAGCGCGAGCGGGGTCGCAAGAGCCGCTCGTTGTTCGATCCGTCGATCGTCGGGCCCGCGCTCGGCGATGCGCTGAAGAAGCTCGACCCTCGTTCCATGGCCCGCAACCCGGTCATGTTCATCGTCGAGGTCGGTGCGCTGCTCACGACCGTGCTCGCCGTCACCGACTGGGGCTCGAACACCGGCCAGCAGAACGTGTTCGCCGTCTCCGTGGCGGTCTGGCTCTGGGCGACGGTCCTGTTCGCCAACTTCGCCGAGGCGATGGCCGAGGGTCGTGGCAAGGCCCAGGCCGACACGCTGCGCAAGACCATCGCCGAGTCGGTGGCGAAGGTCCGGACCCCCGACGGCTCCATCGTCGAGAAGCCGTCGACCCAGCTCGAGCTCGGCGACCTGTGTGTGGTGGTCGCCGGCGAGGTCATCCCCGGCGACGGTGACATCGTCGAGGGCATCGCGACGGTCGACGAGTCCGCCATCACGGGGGAGTCGGCTCCGGTCATCCGTGAGTCGGGCGGTGATCGCTCCGCGGTCACCGGTGGCACCCGGGTCCTCTCGGACCAGATCGTGGTGCAGATCACCGCCAGGCCGGGGGAGACGTTCCTGGACCGGATGATCGCCCTCGTGGAGGGCGCCGACCGCCAGAAGACCCCGAACGAGATCGCGCTGTCGATCCTGCTGGCCGGCCTCACGATCATCTTCCTGCTGGCCGTGGTGTCGCTGCAGCCGTTCGCGATCTACTCCGGTGCGAAGCAGTCCATGATCGTGCTGATCGCACTGCTGGTCTGCCTGATCCCCACCACCATCGGCGGGCTGCTCTCGGCGATCGGCATCGCCGGCATGGACCGCCTGGTGCAGCGCAACGTGCTCGCGATGTCCGGGCGTGCGGTCGAGGCCGCGGGCGACGTGTCGACGCTGCTGCTCGACAAGACCGGCACGATCACCTTCGGCTCACGTCAGGCGGCGGAGTTCATCCCGGTCCACGACGTGCAGGTGCACGAGGTCGCGAAGGCGGCACTCGACTCCTCGGTCGCCGACGAGACGCCCGAGGGTCGCTCGATCGTGGAGCTGGCCACGACCGCCTTCGGACTCACCGCACCGGACGCGGTCGGTGCGGTGATGGTGCCGTTCACCGCGCAGACCCGGATGTCCGGGATGGACTTCCCCGCGACGGGCGACCAACCCGCCTACATGGTGCGCAAGGGCGCCGGTGACTCGGTGCGCAAGGTCGTCACCGAGGAGGGTGGAACCGTGCCGCTCGAGCTCGGTCCGATCGTCGAGCAGGTCTCCTCCGACGGTGCCACGCCGCTCGTGGTGTTCGACCGGCGCGAGGGCGAGCCGCCCCGTGTGCTCGGCGTGATCCGCCTGAAGGACACGGTCAAGCCCGGCATGCGGGAGCGCTTCGACCAACTGCGGGCGATGGGCATCCGCACCGTGATGATCACCGGTGACAACCCGCTCACGGCGGCGGCGATCGCCGAGGAGGCGGGCGTCGACGGGTTCCTCGCCGAAGCCACACCCGAGGACAAGATGGCGCTCATCAAGGCCGAGCAGGCCGGCGGCAACCTGGTCGCCATGACCGGAGACGGCACCAACGACGCCCCTGCGCTCGCCCAGGCCGACGTGGGCGTCGCCATGAACACCGGGACCCAGGCCGCCAAGGAGGCCGGGAACATGGTGGACCTCGACTCCGATCCGACGAAGCTGATCGAGATCGTCGAGATCGGCAAGCAGCTCCTGATCACGCGAGGTGCGCTGACGACCTTCTCCATCGCGAACGACGTGGCGAAGTACTTCGCGATCATCCCGGCGATGTTCGTGGGCGTGTTCCCCGCGCTGGAGCAGATCAACGTCATGAAGCTGGGATCGCCGAGCTCGGCGATCCTCTCGGCCGTGATCTTCAACGCCCTCATCATCGTGGCCCTCGTGCCGCTGGCCCTTCGTGGAGTGAAGTTCCGCGCCGAGGCCGCCTCCGAGGTGCTCAAGCGGAACCTGCTCATCTACGGCGCGGGAGGGCTGCTCGCGCCGTTCGTCGGCATCAAGTTGATCGACATCGTCGTCACGGCCCTGGGAGTCAAGTGATGAAGACGTTCCTGCGCCAACTGCGTCCGGCCCTGCTGTCGCTCGCGGTCTTCACCGTCGTCACCGGCGTGGCCTACCCGCTCGTCGTGCTGGGCGTCGGCCAGCTCGCCTTCAACGACAACGCCAACGGCTCGCTGATCGAGGTCGACGGCACGGTCGTCGGCTCGTCCTTGATCGGTCAGGGGTTCGTCGCTCCGGAGTACTTCCACTCCCGTCCGTCCGCGGCCGGTGCCGGCTACGACGGCGCCGCATCGAGCGGCTCGAACCTCGGTCCGACCAACCCCGAGTACCTCGCCCTGGTCGAGGAACGGGTGGTGGCCTATCGCGAGACGAACGGCCTCTCCGACGAGGTGCCGGTGCCGGCGGACGCCGTCACCGCCTCGGGCTCGGGACTGGATCCTCTGATCTCGATCGCGAATGCGCAGCTGCAGGCCCCTCGCGTGGCGGAGACTCGGGGGATGTCCCTCGATGCGGTGATGGAACTGATCGACCAGCACACCGTCGGGCGCCCGCTCGGCATCCTCGGTGACCCGGGTGTCAACGTGCTGCAGCTCAACCTGGCGCTCGACGAGGTCACCGGGTGACGACCGCAGGGCCGGGCGGCTCGTGAGCCGCGGCCGGCTGCGCATCTACCTCGGCGCGGCGCCCGGCGTGGGCAAGACCTTCGCCATGCTCGACGAGGGGCACCGGCGTCGGTCCCGCGGCGCCGACGTGGTGGTGGGCATCGTCGAGACGCACGGGCGGACCAACACCGCCGCGCGCCTGGGCGACCTCGAGGTGCTGCCCCGGCGCCGTGTCGAGTACCGCGGCGCGGAGCTCGAAGAGCTGGACATCGACGCGCTGCTGGCCCGCCATCCCGACGTCGCACTGGTCGACGAGCTCGCCCACACCAACGTCGAGGGCTCGCGCAACGCCAAGCGCTGGGCCGACATCGAGGAGCTGCTCGACGCGGGCATCGACGTCATCTCGACGGTGAACGTCCAGCACCTGGAGTCGGTCAACGACGTCGTCGAGCGCATCACCGGGGTGCGCCAGCGCGAGACCGTGCCCGATGAGTGGGTGCGTCGCGCCGAGCAGGTCGAGCTGGTCGACATGACCCCCGAGGCGCTGCGCCGGCGGCTGGCGCACGGCAACGTGTACCCCGCCGAGCGCATCGACGCGGCGATGTCGAACTACTTCCGGCCGGGCAACCTCGCCGCGCTGCGCGAGCTGGCGCTGCTGTGGGTGGCGGACAGGGTCGAGGACCAGCTCCAGGAGTACCTGCGCGATCACGACATCGCCAGCACGTGGGAGACCCGTGAGCGGGTGCTGGTCGCACTGACGGGCGCGCCCGGCAACGACGCGGTCATCCGGCGGGCGGCGCGCATCGCCGGGCGGATCGGCGGCGACCTGGTCGGCGTGCACGTCGTGTCCAGCGACGGCCTGGTCGGGCCGGTCGGCGGTGCGCTCGCCGAGCACCGACGTCTGCTCGAGGAGCTCGGTGGCACCTACCGCGACGTCGTCGGTGACGACGTCGCCGAGACCCTGGTCGCCGCAGCGCGCACCGACCGCGCCACCCAGCTCGTGATCGGCGCCAGCCGCCGGTCGCGCTGGGACGAGGTCCGCGGCGGATCGGTGGTGAACCGCCTGCTCCGGCTCGCACGTGATCTCGACATCCACGTGATCTCGAACGAGTCGGTGGAGCATGCGCCCGACGAGCCGGTTCGGCGGGGTCCCGCGACCGGGTCACCGCGACCGGTCGTGCCGCCCTCGAGGAGGGTGGTGGCCGCCTGGGCCCTGCTCGCGGTCGGGCTGCCGTCGCTCATCGCGCTGATGGACTCGTTCGGCGCGGAGATCGGGCTGGCGACCGAGGTCCTTCTGGCGCTCGTGCTCGTGCTGTCGGTCGCCGCGCTCGGCGGCCTGGTGCCCGGCATCGTCGGGGCCGTGGTGGCGGTGCTCGCGATCAACTACTTCCTCGTCGACCCGGTCGGGACCTTCGAGATCGCGGATCTGGAGAACCTGGTCGCGCTGGTGGTGTTCGTGGCGGTCGCAGCCGTGGTCGCGACGCTGATGGAACGCGTGCGGCGGAGGTCGCTCGAGGCGAGCAGGGCCGCCGCCGAGGCGGCTGCGCTCGCGCGTTCGTCCGCGGTCCTCGCCACGGTGCCGGATCCGCTGCCCGACCTGCTCGAGCTGCTCCGGACCCTGGCCGAGGTCGACGGCGTCGCGGTGCTCCGCAGCGACGACGCCGGGGGGTGGATCGTCGAGGCGTGCGCCGGCGAGGACTCGCCGAACCGACCGTCGGACGGCACGGCGTACGACCTGGATCCGGACGGGCGCACCGTCGTGGTGTTCCGGCCGGCGCCGGCGGGTGGCGGGACCAGCATCGTGATGGACGCGTTCATCGATGCGCTGTCGGTCGCGCTCGAGGCGAGGCGGCTGCAGGCCGAGGCAGCCGACGCTGCGGTCGTGGCCGAGGCCGATGCACTGCGCACCGGCATCCTCCAGGCGGTGTCGCACGACCTGCGGACCCCGCTCGCCGGCATCAAGGCGTCGGTGACGAGCCTCATGTCGACCGACGTGATCTTCGACGCCGAGGTGACGTCGGAGTTCCTCCGAACCATCGACGCAGAGGTCGACCGGCTGGATCGTGTGATCGGGAACCTCCTCGACATGGGTCGGCTCCAGGCCGGAGCGCTCAGCGTGCTGCGCCGGCCGACCGCACTCGAGGAGGTCGTCTCGGCCGCGTTGGGCCACCTGGATCTGCTCCCCGAGCAGGTCGAGGTGTCGGTGCCCGAGACCCTGCCGCTGGTGGACGTGGACGGCGCCCTGCTGGAGCGAGCCGTGGCGAACGTCGTGGCGAACGCGGTGGCGGTGCAGCCCGAGGGGATGCCCGTTCGCATCCAGGCGTCCGCGATCCACCGCGGTGAGGACGATCGTGTGGCGCTGCAGGTGCTGGACCACGGTCCGGGTCTGCCCGCGGATGACCGCGACAAGGTCTTCGAGCCGTTCCAGCGACTCGGCGACCGCTCCACCCAGGCGGGCGTCGGGCTCGGGCTCGCGATCGCCAAGGGGTTCACCCGGGCGATCGGCGGCGAGCTCACCCTGGATGACACCCCGGGAGGCGGGCTCACGGTCACCTTCGAGCTCGTGGCGGCGTCCGGATGACGACCCGGGTGCTGGTGGTCGACGACGAGCCGCAGATCCAGCGAGCGCTCGAGGTCAACCTGGTGGCCCGCGGCTACCAGGTGGACGTCGCCGCCTCGGGCGAGGAGGCGTTGGCGCTCGCCGCGTCCCGACGTCCCGACGTGGTCCTGCTGGACCTGGGCCTGCCCGGGCTCGACGGCCTCGGGGTGATCGGCGGCCTCCGCGCGTGGTCGCAGATGCCGATCCTGGTGCTGTCCGCTCGCGGCGAGGAGTCCGACAAGGTCACGGCGCTCGATGCCGGTGCCGACGACTACGTCGCGAAGCCCTTCGGCATGGGCGAGCTGCTGGCACGCATGCGGGCGGTGCTGCGACGCCGTCAGCCCGACGTGAGCGACCCGGTCGTGCGGACCGCGGACTTCCGCCTGGACCTGTCGACCAAGCAGGCCGTGCGCACGACCTCGGACGTGGAGCCGCACGACGAGGTCCGGCTGACACCGATCGAGTGGAGCCTGGTCGAGGTGCTCGTGCGCTCGCCGGGGCGGCTGGTCCCGCGTGCCGAGCTGTTGCGGGAGGTGTGGGGGCCCGAGCACGAGCACGACACGAACTACCTGCGCGTCCACATCGCCAACGTGCGTCGCAAGCTCGAGCCCGAGCCGTCCCGGCCCCGCTACTTCCTGAACGAGCCCGGCATGGGGTACCGGTTCCGCGCCGAGCCGGACTGACCGTCCTCGTCGGGCTCGACCCGGGCGGTCAAGGAACCGTCAAGGCGCCGCCTCACCCATCGGCGAGCCGCCGGGTGAGGGCCTGGCGCGCCAAGGAACGATCAAGTTCGACCTCGGGCGCGTCAAGAACGCGTCAAGGCCCTTTCGGTGGGGGTCCTCGCGGTTGGAGCGTGGCGGCCGAGGGGCTCGGAGCCCCTCAGACCCAGGACGGCTCCCCGAATGGCATCCACCCTCAAGCGGTACCTCATCGGACGACCTCTGGCCACCGACGAGGCCGACCACCAGCGCATCCCCAAGACGATCGGACTGGCCGTCTTCTCCTCGGATGCCATCTCGTCCACCGCGTACGCCACCCAGGAGATCCTGCTGGTGCTGGTGCCCGTCGGCGGCATGGCCCTGATCGCGAACTCGAACTACACGTTCGGCTACCTGACCCCGATCGCCATCCTGGTCGCGGTGCTGCTGGCCATCGTGTCCAACAGCTACCGCCAGACGATCCACTCGTACCCCGACGGCGGCGGTGCCTACGTGGTGTCGCGCGAGAACCTGGGCGAGGTGCCCTCGCTGGTGGCCGGCGGCTCGCTGCTCGTGGACTACGTGCTCACCGTGTCGGTCTCCATCGCAGCGGGCACCCAGGCGATCTACTCGGCGGTCCCGGAGCTGGCCCCGTACAAGGTCGAGCTCTGCCTCTTCTTCGTCGCCCTGCTGACCGTCGCCAACCTCCGTGGTGTCAAGGAGTCGGGCCGCCTCTTCGCCATCCCCACCTACGTCTACATCGTCATCCTCGGCGTGCTGATCAGCTGGGGCTTGTTCAAGCTCTGGCAGGGCACCCTGCCCCAGCTGCCGCCGGACCTGGAGGCGCTGGAGGAGCTCTCCAAGGACACCGGCACGATCCCCCTCGGCATCGGCGGGATCACCCTGTTCCTGTTCGCCAGGGCGTTCAGCTCGGGCGCCGTGGCGCTGTCGGGCGTCGAGGCCATCTCGAACGGCATCCCTGCGTTCAAGAAGCCCACGTCGAAGAACGCGGCGATCACCCTCGTGTGGATGGCCGCCATCCTCGGTGTGTCCTTCATCGGCCTGACCGTGCTCGCCGAGCACATCCGTCCCACGCCGACCGAGACGGGCGAGTCGGTCAACTCGATCATCGGGCGGACCGTGTTCGGCGGCACCGGCGGGCTGTACTGGGTGCTGCAGGCGGCCACCGCCGGCATCCTCATCCTGGCGGCGAACACCGCCTATGCCGACTTCCCCCGCCTCGCAGCTCTCGTGGGCAAGGACGGCTACCTGCCCCGGCAGTTCGCCAACCGGGGTGACCGGCTGGTGTTCTCCAACGGCATCCTGTTCCTGGCCGGTGCCGCGTCGCTGCTGCTCGTGGTGTTCGGTGGCAACGTCAGCGCACTGATCCCGCTGTACGCGGTCGGCGTGTTCACCTCGTTCACGCTGTCGCAGTCGGGCATGGTGCGCCACCACCTGTCCTTGCGCGAACGCGGGTGGCGGGTGTCGCTGGTGTTCTCGGCGATCGGCGCGGTCGCCACGCTGATCGTCGCACTCGTCGTCATCGTGTCGAAGTTCACCATCGGCGCGTGGATCCCCGTGGTGCTGATCCCGATCATCGTGGTCGCCTTCAAGGCGGTGAAGCGCCACTACGCGCACGTCGCCGAGCAGCTCCGGGTGCCGGGGGAGTTCGTCGAGGAGCAGGCGGTGCCACGTCACGGCGTGGTGGTGCTGGTCGGCGGGGTGAACCAGTCGTCGCTGGCGGCGATCCGCTACGCGCGCTCGGTCGGTGCCGCCGACGCAGTGGCCGTGACGGTCGCCATCGACGAGGACCACGCAGAGCGCTTCCGCGAGCAGTGGGAGCGCCACCGCATCGACTACCCGCTCGAGATCATCGAGTCGCCGTACCGTGACCTGACGGGCACGGTGCAGGACTACCTGGACGAGCTCGACCAGCGTTGGGGCCACGACTACGTGACCGTCGTCATCCCCGAGTTCGTCCTGCCCCACTGGTACCAGGGCGTGTTCCACAACCAGTCGGCGCTGGCGCTCAAGCTGGCGCTCAAGGTCCGACCCGACACGGTCGTGGTGAACGTGCCGTACCACCTGGGCGGCGCCAGCGGGGCCGAGGCCGAGCACGCAGCGCTCGGACTGCCAGATCGGTCGTCGGACGAACCGCTCCAGGAGCTCCGCGTCCCTGCCGCAGCGGACGCAGCGACGGAGCCGTGACCGTGGTGCGGGGTCGCGAGGCCCTGCGGCCCCGCACCACGACCAGGGCTCAGGTCGACCAGCGGGACTCGCCGAACTTGTAGCCGACCGAGCGCACGGTCTGGATGAGCCCGGCGTGCTCCTCGCCCAGCTTCGCCCGGAGACGTCGGATGTGGACGTCCACCGTGCGCGCGCCGCCGTAGTACTCGTAGCCCCACACCCTGCTCAGCAACGTCTCACGGGTGAAGACCCTGCCCGGGTTCGAGGAGAGGAACTTCAGCAGTTCGTACTCCATGTAGGTCAGGTCCAGCGGGCGGCCGTCGATGGACGCCTGGTAGGTCTCGAGGTTGAGCACCAGCGCCTCGTACTCGACGATCTCGGGGCCGGCCTCCATGCCAGGTTCGGCGGCGAGCAGGTGGCGGATGCGGGCCTCGAGCTCGGCCGGGTGGAACGGCGTCACGCAGAAGTCGTCGAAGGTGTCGTGGCGGCCGTCGAGGTCCGCCAGCTGGTTGCCCCGCACGAGCAGCAGCAGGGGGGCGACGCCGAGTTCGCCGCGCCGCAGGGCGCGTGCCATGGCGAAGCCGCCGTCGGGCTGCTCGTCGGCGGCCACGATCGCGCCCGACCAGACGCCCTCGCGCGCGCCGGCCTCGTCGGCGATCGCGGTCCACGGGAGGCCGGCCAGGTCCAGGATGCGGACCAGGTCGGGGGGCGGCGGCGCGGGCCAGAGCAGCAGCGGTTGCACGGTCGTCCTACCAGGCCTTCAGGTACCGCTGGAGCTCGTAGCTGCTGACGTGGGTCCGGTAGCCGGCCCACTCCGCACGCTTGTTGCGCAGGAACCACTCGAAGATGTGCTCGCCGAGGGCTTCTCGGACCAGCTCGGAGCGCTCCATCTCGTCGAGGGCGGTGGACAGGTTGGTGGGCAGCATGCCGGCGTCGCTCGTGCGACGCTCCGCCTCGGAGCTGTCGAACAGGTTCACCGCCGCCTCGGGCGGCAGCTCGTAGCCGGCCTCGATGCCCTTGAGCCCTGCAGCGAGCAGGACCGAGAACGCCAGGTACGGGTTGGCCGCCGGGTCGAGCGCCCGGTACTCCAGCCGGGTGCCGGCGGCCTCCTTGTTGCGCTTCGGGATCGGGATGCGCACCAGCGCCGAGCGGTTGTTGCGGGCCCATGAGATGTGCACCGGCGCCTCGTAGCCGGCGACCAGGCGCTTGTAGGAGTTGATCAGCTGGTTGGTGACCGCGGTCAGCTCCGACGCGTGGGTCAGCAGGCCGGCGATGAACCCCTTGGCCGTGGCCGACAGGCCGTACTCGTCCTCGGCGTCGTAGAAGGCGTTGTCGTCGCCGCGCCACAGCGACAGGTGGGTGTGCATGCCCGAGCCCTGCACGCCTTCCATCGGCTTGGGCATGAACGTGGCGTGCACCCCGGCGGCCATGGCCACCTCTCGCACGATCATGCGCAGCGCCATGATGTTGTCCGCCATGCCGAGCCCGTCGGTGTAGCGCAGGTCGATCTCGTGCTGGGACGGGGCGTCCTCGTGGAACGAGTACTCGACGGGGATGCCGGTGGCCTCGAGGCGCTGGATGGTGCGCCGCCGGATGTCGGAGCACTCGTCGTAGGTGGTGAGGTCGAAGTAGCTCGCGTTGTCGAGCGGCTGGGGCGCCACGGTGGGGTCGTCGTTGCGCAGGTAGAAGAACTCCACCTCGGGCGCCGCCATGAACTGGAAGCCGCGCTCCGCGGCCGTGGCCAGGTTGCGCTTGAGCACCTGTCGGGGGTCGCCCTCGAACGGGGTGCCGTCCAGGTTGGCGATGTCGCAGAAGATCCGAGCGGTGAGCTCCTCGCCGTCGGTGCCCGGCATGAGCTGGAACGAGTTCGGGTCGGGGAAGGCGAGCACGTCGCTCTCCTGGACCCGGCTGAACCCGTCGATCGCGGAGCCGTCGAACTGCACGCCCTCCTCGAACGCGGCGTCCAGCTCGACCGGCGAGATGGCCACCGACTTGATCTGGCCGAGCACGTCGGTGAACCAGAGTCGGACGAGGCGCACGCGTCGTTCCTCGACGGTGCGCAGTACGTAGTCCTGCTGGTGGTCCATGAGGTCTCCATGTTGACACCGGAGCCGCCTCGGCCGTCGACCGCAGCGATCCCCGGTGGAGGGATGCAAGGTTGGTATCAGGACTCGCGGAGCACGAGGAAGTCCGTGAAGCCGAGTTCACACGCCGTTCACAATGGGGCAACGGGTCGGAAATTGCCGAGGGGCAACCTCGGTTCCGATCCGGGCCCGAGGTGATCGTCGATGATCGCCCCCTGCCCGGTCGTGCGAGGTCCCGGGCCGGGCTCTACGGTGCGGGACGACCACCGACAGGACCCCGCCTCTGGGGCGAGGACGACTCTCGAAGGGTGAACGAAGTGGCGTATCGGGCTGAATACATCTGGATCGACGGCACCGAACCGGTGCCGATGATGCGGTCGAAGACCAAGATCATCGAGGACGGCAAGGAGCCCGGGATCTGGGGCTTCGACGGCTCCTCGACCAACCAGGCGGAGGGCTCCTCCTCGGACTGCGTGCTCAAGCCGGTGTACACGTGCATGGACCCGACCCGCGGTGCGGGCGACATCCTCGTGCTCTGCGAGGTGTTGCTGCCCGAGACGTTCGAGCCGCACTCGTCCAACAAGCGTGCGCTGCTCACGCCGGTGGCGGAGCAGTTCGCCGCCCACGAGTCCCTGTTCGGCATCGAGCAGGAGTACACCTTCTTCAAGGAAGGCCGTCCGCTCGGATGGCCGAACGAGGGCTACTACTACCCGGCTCCGCAGGGCCCCTACTACTGCGGCGTCGGCGCGGTGGAGATCGCCGGTCGCGAGATCGTCGAGGCCCACACCGAGGCATGCATGCGTGCCGGCCTGGGCATCTGCGGCACCAACGCCGAGGTCATGCTCGGCCAGTGGGAGTTCCAGGTCGGTCCCCTCGGCCCGGTCGAGGTCTCGGACCAGCTCTGGATGGCGCGCTACCTGCTGTACCGCGTCGCCGAGGACTACGGCGTCAACGCCTCCATCTCGGCCAAGCCGATCCAGGGCGACTGGAACGGTGCGGGCTGCCACACCAACTTCTCCACCAACCGCATGCGCGAGGAGTACGACGCGATCATCGCGGCGTGCGAGGCCATCGGCGCACCCGGCAAGGTCGAGGAGCACCTCGAGGGCTACGGCCACGGCTTCGAGGAGCGCCTGACCGGTCTCCACGAGACCGCCCACTACTCCGAGTTCCGCTACGGCGTGTCCGACCGCGGTGCGTCCATCCGCATCCCGTGGCAGGTCGCGCAGGACGGCAAGGGCTACATCGAGGACAGGCGTCCCAACGCCAACATCGACCCCTACGTCGTGACGCGGCTGATGGTCAACACGGTCTGCTCCGCCATCGAGCCGCTCTGAGCGCCTCGTCGGGCGACCGATGAACTGCACCGGGTGCGTCCCGGGGTCTGCGAGGCCCCGAGGCGCACCCGGTCCGCGTCCGGGCCCGGCCCGGCGTCGTGGGGCACCCCGGTACGATCGCAGCCGATGACCTCCACCACCCCCGCCGGCGAACCGACACGTCTGCGCGTCGTCGCCTGCCAGCTCGACCCGGTGGTCGGCGACCTCGACGGCAACGTCGACGCCATGGCCGACGCGTACGCCCGGGCAGACGCCGACGGCGCCGACCTGGTGGTCTTCCCCGAGCTCGCGGTGTGCGGCTACCCGCCCGAGGACCTGCTGCTCAAGGCCGGTTTCGTGGAGCACGCGCAGCAGGCGGTCCGGACCCTCGCGCAGCGGTGCACCGGCCACGCAGCGATCGTCGTCGGATGGGTGGAGGGTCACCGGGTGTCGGGCGCGGACCCGCACGACGCCGAGGACGGACCGTGGAACGCAGCCGCCGTGCTGCACGGCGGCCACGTCGTCGGGAGCTACCGCAAGCAGGCCCTGCCGAACTACGGGGTGTTCGACGAGAAGCGCTACTTCGATCCCGGCACGACCGACCAGGCGCTCTACCGGATCGCCGGCGTGGACGTCGCGCTGACGGTCTGCGAGGACGCCTGGGTCGCCGATGGACCCTTCGCCGCGGCCGCCGCGGCGGGAGCGCAGATCGTCGTCAACGTCAACGCCTCGCCGTTCCACCGCGGCAAGCAGCGCGAGCGTGCGCGCATGCTCGCGGCCCGGGTGGGCGAGACCGGGTTGCCCGTCGTCTACCTGAACCTGGTCGGCGGCCAGGACGAGCTGGTGTTCGACGGCGGATCGGTGGTGCTCGGCGGCGACGGGACCGTGCTGGCCGACGCCCCGCGCTTCGACACCTGCGAGCTGGCCGTCGACGTGCCCGTGGAGGAGCGCGACGCCACCGGCACGGCCCGGGTGATCGAGGTGTCCGAGGCCCCCAGCGCCCCGCGTGCGTCGCGTCCGGTTCGCGACCTGTCGCAGGCCGGCGGGTCCGCGGCCGCCCCACCGCCCGCACCTCCGACACCCGAGGGCCCCGCCGAGGTGTGGGCGGCGCTGGTGCTCGGCGTGCGCGACTACGTCGCCAAGAACGGCTTCGGCGACGTGGTCGTCGGGCTCTCCGGCGGGGTCGACTCCTCGATCGTCGCAGCGATCGCCGCCGATGCACTCGGCGCCGATCGGGTGCATGGCGTGCTCATGCCGTCGCGCTACTCGAGCGACCACTCGGTGTCCGACGCCGTGGTGCTCAGCGAGCTGCTCGGCATCGACCACCGCACGATCCCCATCGAGGCGGCCCATGCGGCGCTGCTCGACCTGCTCGCGCCGTCCTTCGGCGACCGACCGGCGGACCTGACCGAGGAGAACCTGCAGTCGCGCATCCGCGGCGTGCTGCTCATGGCGCTGTCGAACAAGTTCGGCTGGCTGGTGCTGACCACCGGCAACAAGAGCGAGACGGCGGTCGGCTACTCGACGCTCTACGGCGACACCGCCGGCGGGCTCGCGGTCATCAAGGACGTGCCCAAGCTGCTGGTGTACGAGCTGTGCCGCTGGCGCAACGACCAGCCCGGTGGACCGGTGGTGCCCGAGTCGGTGCTGACCAAGGCGCCGTCGGCCGAGCTGCGCCCCGACCAGCGCGACGACCAGAGCCTCCCGCCCTACGAGGAGCTCGACCCGCTGATCGAGGCCTACGTCGACGGCGACCTGACCGACGCCGAGCTGGTCGCAGCCGGCCACGACGCCACCACCGTCGATCGCATCACCACCCTGATCGACCGCGCCGAGTACAAGCGCCGCCAGTCCCCGCCGGGCATCCGGATCTCCAGCAAGTCCTTCGGCCGAGACCGCCGGCTGCCGATCACCAACCGGTACTGAGCCGGTCGATCGCTCAGGCGGTGGCCCGCGCCGGCGACTCGTCGCCCGCGACCAGCGCGAGGCGCCGCATCATGTCGCCGAGGGGCTCGACGTGGTCCGGCTCGAGCAGGTCGAAGAAGTACTGCCGTTCGCCCCGGTCGTGCACCGGGCGTGCGGCGTCGAGCTCAGCCAGTCCCTGCTCGGTCAGGCGGGCCAGCACCCCGCGACGGTCGTCGTCGCAGCGTTCGCGTGCCACCCAGCCCCGTCGCACCAGGGCGTCGAAGCGTCGCGTGAGCCCCGACGGCGACAGCCGCGCGAGCTCGGCGAGCTCGTTCATCCGGAGCCGATGGTCCTTCGCGTCGGCCAGGTGCGCCAGCACCTCGTACTCCGCCAGGGTCATCCCGCACTCCTGGACGAGGTCGGCGTCGAGCCGGGCGAGGACCCGGCGATTGGCCAGGAGGAAGTGCTGCCACACGTCCTGCTCGGCAGCCGTGAACGATCGATTGTGCCCCATAACGCTCTCCATCCTACGTGCGCACCGCCGAGGCGCTGGTCGCGCAGCCGACGACCGGAGGACCGCCGCGACGCACCTGCCCGTACACTCCTACCCGATGTCCGAGCCCACCGAGAACGAGCCCGATCCGACCGAGCTGCTCGCCCGGGCCCGAACGATCGGGCACTGGGCGTGGACCGAGCGACGGGTGTTCGAGTGCTTCGGCGCGTGGGCGGGCTCCACCCCCGAACCCGCGGCCGCGGTCTGCTTCGGGGAGATGTCCCGACGTCACGGCTGGCATGCCGAGCTGTGGGTCGACCGGCTGCCCGAGCTGGCCTCGATCGACGCCGAGTCGTTGGTGGTGCCGTCCGGCGCCGCCACCGAGGCCCTGCTCGACGCGTTGGCTGACGACGGCGATCCCTCGGCGCTGCGTCGGCTGAGCGCCGCCTACCGCGTGCTGCTGCCCCTGCTGGTCACGCAGTACCGCACCGCGCTCGCCACGGTCTCCACGGCATCGGAGCCGTCGCTCGGCCGCTGGCTCGACATCGTGCTGCGCGACGACCTCGAGGAGTGGAGCCGCGGCCAGTCGCTGCTGGTCGCGATCGTCGTCGACGAGGCCGCCGTGCACGCTGCGGCGGCGCGTCAGCTCGAGCTCGACCTGCTCGCGGCGCGCACCGACCTGCTCTCGCGCTGAGCATCCGCGGCGCCCCTCGGCGGGCCGAGCCGTGTGCGCCAGACGCCGCTCAGGTCGAGCGCCCGGTTCTGCCGATGCTTGCTGCGGGTACGGGGATCCAGGTCGTCACCACCAGCCGGTCGGTGGCCCCGGGGCGTCCTTGACTCGCCTCGTACAGTGGAACTCGTCGGACAAGTGGGTGTGCCGTGGCCAAGGAACGGGTCGATCGGGACGAGCAGGACCTCGTCAGGCTCTATCTCAGCGACATCGGCCGCTACGAGCTGCTGACCAAGGACGACGAGGTGCGACTGGCCCGGGCGATCGAGGACGGCGCCGACGCTCGGCGCCAGCTCGACGGCGCCGCCTCGCTCAGCCCGGCGGAGCGCCGGGAGCTGCGCGCGGTCGCCCGTCGCGGCGAGGAGGCCGAGCGGATCTTCGTGCAGTCCAACCTGCGACTGGTCGTGTCGATCGCGAAGAAGTACCAGGCGTCGGGACTGCCGCTGCTCGACCTGGTCCAGGAGGGCAACCTCGGTCTGATGCACGCCGTCGAGAAGTTCGACTGGCGCAAGGGGTTCAAGTTCTCGACCTACGCCACGTGGTGGATCCGCCAGGCCATCACCCGCGGCATCGCCAACACCGGCCGCACGATCCGCCTGCCCGTCCACGCGGGCGACACGTTGTCGCGCCTGCAGAAGGCGCGAGCGATCCTGGAGGTCTCGCTGGGGCGGGCGCCGACCGTGGCGGAGCTCGCCGTCGAGATCGACATCGCCGAGGAGAAGGTCATCGAGGCGTTGCTGGTGGCCGCGGAACCGCTGTCGTTGTCGGAGCCGCTGCGTGAGGACGGCGACGCCGAGCTGGGGGACCTGGTCGAGGACCGCGGGGCCGTGTCGCCCTTCGACGTCGCGGCGATCGCCATGCTGCCCCAGGAGGTCGACCGGTTGCTCGAGCCGCTCGATCCCCGCGAGCGGGAGATCCTGACGCTGCGCTTCGGTCTCGATCGCGGCCTGCCGCGCACGCTCGAGGAGGTGGGCGCGCACTTCCACCTCACCCGTGAGCGCATCCGCCAGATCGAGGCGAGGGCCATGTCGAAGCTGCGCCACCCCTCGTCGAACATCGGCGCACGCGACCTGCTGGCGGTCTGAGCCCGGCGGGGCCAATCCGAGCGAATTGGCCCTGTCGTCGCCGTCGTCGGGCGCCCGACGATGGCGACATGGCCCTGCACCACACCGAGATCCCCGACCTGCCGTGCGCGGCGACCGGCGCCGAACGGCTCTCGACCCGCTCACGCCGGGTGCGCTCCTCTGCGATCCGCGACCTGCTCGAGGTCGCACGACGACCCGACACGATCTCGCTGGCCGGTGGGCTGCCCGACCCCGAGCTGCTCCCGACCGACGAGGTGCTCGCCGCGTTGGCCACGGTCGCCACCCGCACCGACGCGCTGCAGTACGGACCCACCCAGGGTGAGCCGTCGTTGCGCCGATGGATCGCGCAGCACGAGCTGGGTGGCGTCGACCCCGACTCGGTCGTGGTCACCCAGGGAGCCCAGCAGGCGCTGTCGCTGGTGGTGGACGCGCTGGTGGATCCGGGCGACGAGGTGGTCGTCGAGCGGTCCAGCTACGTCGGCATGCTCCAGCCGCTGCGGCGTGTCGGCGCGACGATGCACGCCGTGTCGTCGGACCGCGACGGACTCTGCACGCTCGAGCTGTCGCGGGCGCTCAACCGCGGCCTGCGTCCACGTCTCGTGTACGTGGTGCCCACGCATCAGAACCCCACCGGGTCGGTGCTGTCCGAGTCGCGCCGTCGTCACCTGGGACGTCTGGCGGCCGCCCACGGCGTGATGGTGCTCGACGACGATCCGTACCGACGCCTGGGTCCCGACCCGGGACCTCGCCTGGGTCGCCACGTGCCGGCCGAGCTGTCGGTGCAGGTCGGGTCCTTCTCCAAGACCGTCGCGCCCGGCCTGCGGGTGGGGTGGGTGCACGGCCCGGACTGGCTGATCGATGCCGTGGTGCGACTGAAGCAGAGCATCGACCTGCACTCGTCGTCGCTCTCGCAGCTGGCCCTCGTCGAGCTGCTCGGCCGCGACGGCTGGCTGGAGCAGCACTGCGAGCGCCTGCGCCGCACGTACCGGCACCGCAGCGAGGTGCTCGTCGATGCGTTGGACGCATGTTCGGGTGGGCTGCTGTCGGTGGAGGTGCCGAAGGGCGGCATGTTCTGCTGGGCCGAGCTCGACCGGAGCGTCGGTGGCAGCGATCGCCTCGCCGCGGAGGCGCTGCGCGAGGGCGTCGCCATCGTGGCGAGCTCGGCGTTCGACCCCCACGGCACGCCCGGCCATGCCGCACGGCTCGGCTTCGCCACCAGCAACCCCGACCAGCTCGCCGAGGCGGCGCGTCGCCTGGCGCGGGCCGCCCGACGCTGCGTCGACACCCCCGTGGCAACATCGGGGTCGATCGCGGGCACCGGTGCTGCCGGACCGGGGTGAGGGAGCTGCGCATGTCGAGTGAGGTCAGGATCGCTGCGCCGACGTTGCTGGCCGTGCTGGTCGATGGCGCCGAGGTGACCGGCCAGGGCTTCCGCGGCCTGGCGGCCGGCATCGCCACCGCGATCCGCACCGGCCAGGTGCCCGGCGGCTCACGCCTGCCGACCGAGCGAGCGCTGTCGGCCGCCGCGGGCATGTCGAGGGGTGCCGTGGTGGCGGCCTACGACGTGCTGCGCGAGGACGGACTGGTGCTGCGCCGTCAGGGCGCCGGCACGTGGGTCCGTCCCGGCATGGTGTCGGAGCCGGCGCCGTCGACCGAGCTCGCTGCGGCGCTGCGGGCGCGCCGACTGTCCGGACGGCTGCTGCGCGACGACGACCCCGACCTGATCGACCTGGGGCTGTCGACGCTGCACCAGCCGTGGGGGCTCGATCCGGCGTGGTTCGACCTGGACATGGCGAGCCTGGTCGGTGCCGGCCGCCACGGCTATCTGCCCGACGGCCTGCCCGAGCTGCGCGCGGCACTGGCCGATCGCGGCGCGTCCCGTGGACTGCCCGCCGACCCGGCCACCGTCGGGATCACGCACGGCGGGCTGCACGCGATCTCGCTCACCGCACGTCTGCTGGTCCATCCCGGCGACGTCGTGGTGGTGGAGTCGCCGACGTTCCCCGGGGCCATCGACGCGTTCGCCCGAGCGGGCGCCAGCTTCGTCGCGGTGGCCAGCGACTCGGGTGGCGCCGTGCCCGAGGACCTCGAGCGGGTGCTGCGCAGCGGACGCGTGAGGGCGGTGTACCTGATGCCCGGCGGCCACAGCGCCACGGGCTCGGTCATGGGATCAGCTCGCCGGGAGCGCATCGCCGAGCTGGTCGAGCGCAGCGGCGCCTGGTTGATCGAGGACGAGACGCTGGCACCGCTGCGCTTCGCCGGACCTCCCGACCCACCCATCGGGGCCCGGCTCCCCTCTGGTCGCCACGTCGTGATCGGCTCGCTGTCGAAGCAGGTGTGGGCCGGCCTGCACGTCGGCTGGCTGCACGCGCCGGCCGAGCTGGTCGGGCGCCTGGCTCGCCTGCGTGCGGCCGACGACCTCGGAGGTCCCGTGGCGGCCCAGCTCGTCGGGCTCGCCGCACTCGACGGGTTGGACCGTCGCACCGCAGCCCTGCGCGTCGACATCGCCGCTCGCTGCACGCTGATGCGCACGTCGCTCGCCGAGCTGCTCGGGGACTGGCAGGTCGAGGTGCCCGATGCCGGGCTCTCGCTGTGGTGCCGGTTGCCGGCGCCGTCGGCCGATCGGCTCGCCGCGGTCGCCCCCGGCTACGGCGTCGGCGTCCTGTCGGGCACCTCCGCGTCGGTCGACGGCACCGGGACCGGCCACGTGCGTGTGTCCTTCGCCGGGCCGGAGCTGACGCTGCACGAAGGCGTCCGGCGGCTGCAGCAGGCGTGGATCGCGACCCTGGACCTGGGGGAGGTCGCCGGATGAGCGACGCTGCGCTCGACGCTGGCGAGCTGGCCCGACGGCTCTGGCTCAGGGTCGAGCAGGTGCACGCGGTGGTGTACTTCGACGACCGGGTCGCTGCTGCGGTGGCCGACACCGGCCTGGACGGCTGGTGGGCCGGCTACGTGGCGGGACGGGCCGCGCCGCTCGGCCGGGTCCCTGCTGCGGTTGTGCAGGCGCTCTTCTTCGGATTCGCCCCTGGCCGCATCGCGCGCGGCATCCCGGGCGCCTGGTCGGTGGTCGAACCCGAGGTCCTTCTACAGGTCCGCCTCGACGCGGTCGCGGCGGCGTTGCGTGAGGCGCTCGACGACCGGGTCGAGGGACTGGAACGCATGGATGAGCTGCTCGGCGAGGCGGTCGCCGGTTGCGACGTCGCTGGTCGCGGGCTCTTCGCCGCCCATCTCGCGCTGAGCGAGCCGGATGAGCCGATCCAACGGTGGTGGCACCGGTGCACGTTGCTGCGCGAGCACCGTGGCGATGGACACGTCGCGGCGTGCGTGGGTGCCGGCCTCGACGGCGTGACCGCGAACCAGCTGGCGGTCGTGCGCGGTGTGGTGCCCGGCGACGACACCCAGCGGCGTGGACGCGGGTGGAGCGAATCGGAGTGGGCAGCGGGTTGGGATCGACTGGAGCGCTCCTCGCTGGTGCACGGCGGGCGCCTCACGCCGACGGGAAGCGCCACGGTGGACCGGCTCGAGGCGTGCACCGACCTGGCGGCCTCCGGCCCGGTGCTCGCGCTCGGTCCGCGGCGGACCGAGGAGCTGATCGAGCTGCTCGACGCCAACGTCGTGCGCCTGCGCCGTCGCAGCGTGATGCCGTTCCCCAACCCGATCGGCGTGCCTGCAGAGGACGACTCGGCGCTGGGCTGAGGGTCCGGCTCAGCCCGCCAGCGCCTGCAGCAGGTCCAGCCGCCCCCAGCCGTACGCCACGTCGACGCCTGGCACCCCCGCATCGGTGGCGGTGGAGCGCAGGCGTGCTCGGAGCTGCGCGGGCGTGAGCTGGGGCTCGGCCGCGACGAGCAGCGCCGCGGCTCCCGCTGCGTGAGGGGTCGCCATGGACGTGCCGCTCATCGAGGCCCAGCGGCCGTCCGGGTAGGTCGACACGATCCCGGAGCCCGGCGCCGAGAGGTCGACGTAGTTGCCCTGGGTCGAGAACGACGAGATGCCGCCGCCCTGGTCGTGCGACGCCACCGCGAGCACGTCGTCGAGTGCTGCGGGGTAGTTGCGCGCTCCGCTCGGGCCCGCGTTGCCGGCCGCGGCGACGACCACCACGCCCTGTTGTTCGGCGTAGTCGACGGCCAGATCGACCGCGGAGGAGTAGCCGCCACCGAGCGACACGTTCACGACCTCGGCGCCGTGGTCGACGGCCCAGGTGATCCCACGCGCCACGTCGGCGCTGGAACCGGTGCCCGATGCGTCGAGCACGCGGACCGGGATGATGCGAGCGGAGGGAGCGACGCCTGCGGTCCCGGTGCGGTCACCGGTCCCGGCCGCCGCGATGCCCGCGACGTGCGTGCCGTGGCCGTTGCTGTCCGTGGCACCCTGGCCGACCCGGGTCACGCCATCGGAGCCGAGGAAGGCCACGCCGCCGCAGACCCGAGGGGCAAGGTCGGGATGGTCACCGGACACGCCGGAGTCCACCACGGCGATGTCGACACCGGCGCCCGTCCCGGAGGCCCACGCCGTCTCGATCTGCAGCTCGTCGAGCGCCCACTGCTGGGGGCGCAGCGGATCGCCGCCGGTGGTGGCGATCGACACCGGTCGGTCCGGCTCGATCGCCACGACGTCCAGGCCGGGCTCGGCCTCGAGCGCGGCGGCGGTCGCGGCGCTGTCGCCCGCCTCGGTGGTCACGATCTCGGGTCGACCGTCATCGTCCAGGGCCACCACGACCACTCCGGGCGCGCCTTCGGGACCGCTGGACTGCGGTGCCGTGTCGACGCCGGTCGCGAGCGCCGAGGGCGCGGCGCAGTCGGCGGGAGCGACCACCGGTGCCGGCGGCGGAACCGTCAGCGGGGTGGGCGTGGAGGTCCCGGGGGCGGGCGCGCACGCTGCGACGATCGCCGCCAGGACCAGCACCGCGGCGGGTGCCGACGCTCGTAGGACTCTTTTCACCGCTGTGCACCTCCGCCGGATCCCGAACCGGTTCCTGAGAGCCTTCGGCGGAGCGCAGGGTGGTCTTGATCTTGTCGGTCCGAACGACCCAGGTCGTCCGGGCCGCGCGACCCGCTGACCGCCGCCGCGACGCGCCCTACGCTGCGCCCGTCGCCGTCCACGGTGGCCCTTCCCCCTCGAGCGGGCCCGAACCGGGCCGTGACGAGGGACGTGCGCGTGCAGACCATCTGGTCGGTCAAAGGGGGCAGTGGCACCACGGTCGTGGCGGCCGCGCTGGCGGTGGGCGCCGCCCGTCGGGACGGGCCCACGACGCTGGTCGACCTGTGCGGCGACGCACCCGCGGTGCTGGGCCTGGCGGAGCCGGACGGCCCGGGTGTGCGCGACTGGCTCGCGGCGCCCCGCAGCGATGCCGACGCGCTGGCGCGCTTGCTGGTGCCGGTTGCGAACGACCTCACGCTGCTGCCCTGCGGCTCACCGCGGGTCGAGCCCTGGTCGCCGGCGCGCAGCGCGGCCCTGGCCGACGCACTGGGCACGTTGCGCCGTCGGGTGGTGGTGGACGCCGGTCGCTGCGGCGGGCCCACCGAGGGGTCGAGCCATCAGGAGCTCACCTCGGTGCTGGCACGCCGAGGCACCTCCCTGCTCGTCACCCGGGCGTGCTACCTGGCGCTGCGTCGCGCCGTGCGCAGCGAGCTGCGCCCCGACGCTGCAGTCCTGGTGGCCGAGCCAGGGCGCAGCCTGGGTCCGGCCGACGTCGCGGACGTGCTCGGCGTGCCGGTCACCGCCCGGATCGAGGTGGACGACGCCGTGGCCAGAGCGGTCGACGCGGGGCTCATGCTGCGTCGACCCTCCCGCCGCCTCGACCGCGCACTCGCCGCGCTGTGGTGATCGCCGAGGAGGTCGAGCGGCGAGTGCGTCACCGCTTCCTGGTGGAGCCGGCCGACCTGCCGCCCCGGGAGCGTCTGGCCGAGCTGCTGGTGCAGGAGGATCCGCTGCTCGGCCCCGACGTCGCAGCCGACTGCGCTCGACGCCTCGAGGGCGAGCTCGTCGGTCTGGGCCCGCTGCAGCAGCTCCTCGTCGACCCCGAGGTGACCGACGTGCTGGCCAACGGTGCAGGCCCGGTGTGGGTGGAGCGTCGCGGTCGACTGGAGCGCACCTCGGTGGTGGTCGACGACGAGCAGATCACGCGGGCGATCGAGCGCCTCGTGGCGCCGTTGGGGCTGCGCGCCGACCGCGCCCATCCCATCATCGACGCCCGCCTCGACGACGGCAGTCGAGTGTCCGCGGTGCTGCCGCCACTGGCGGTCGACGGCCCGGTGTTCGCGCTCCGCCAGCACCTGCGTCGACCGTTGCCGCTCGAGCAGTTCGCCGACCCGCCCGTCGTGCAGCTGCTGCAGTCGTTGGTCGCCCGCCGCTGCAACATGGTGGTCCACGGTCCGACGGGCGCGGGCAAGACGTCGTTGGTCAACGCGCTCGCCGCGGGTCTGGCACCGGCGGAGCGCATCGTGACGATCGAGGACGTCGCCGAGCTGCAGCTGCCCGGCGAGCACGTCGTGCGCCTCGAGGCGCGACCGGGCACCGCCGAAGGTGTGGGCCGCGTCGGCATGCGCGACCTGGTCCGCGCCGCGCTCCGACTGCGACCCGACCGCATCATCGTCGGCGAGGTCCGGGGCGCCGAAGCCGCAGAGATGATCTGGGCGCTGTCCACGGGGCACCGCGGCGGCTTCTCGACCTGTCACGCGGGCAGCGCCCGGGACGCGCTCGCCCGGCTCGAGACCATGTGCCTGCTCGCGCACGGCAACGTCACGTCGGAGGCGGTGCGGGCACAGGTCCGCTCGGCCGTCGACGTGCTGGTCGGCGTCGCCCGTGCCGAGGGCGGCCGGCGACGCGTCGTCTCGGTGCACCCCGTCGGCGCGGAGGGCGTCGGCGCCGAGCTGAGCGGCGCGCTCGCATGAGGCCCTCACGCGCCCAACGGTCGTTCGCTCGTCGCCTCGACGCGCAGCTGCCGCTGGTGGCCTCGACGCTGGCGCGGTCGGCGCACTCGGGGGCGACGTTGCTGCAGGCCCTCGACGAAGCCGGCGACGCCCTGCCCGAACCGGCGTCGTCGGCCCTGGCCGAGGTGGTCGCGGCGACACGTCGTGGGGTGCCGGTCGATCGGGCCCTCGCCGACTGGGCCCTGCGCCACCGCAGCGACGAGGTGTCCGTCCTCGTCACCGCGGCGCGCGTCGGTCACCGAGAGGGCGGGGACCTGGCCGTCGCGCTGGACGCTGCCGCGGTCACGCTGCTCGATCGTGCCGAGGTGCGTGACGAGGCGAGGGCGTTGTCGGCTCAGGCGCGCACCTCCGCTGCGGTGTTGGTGGCGCTCCCACCGTTCGGTGCCGCGTGCTTCTGCCTGCTCGATCCCGCCGTGGCCACCACCTTGTTCGCCACGCCCCTTGGCTGGGCCTGCCTGCTCGTCGGAGCCCTGCTCGACGGGGCGGGGGCATGGGTGATGCGCCGCATGGTCGACGGAGCGCTGCGGTGATGCCCTGGGCGTTGGGCCTGGCCGCAGCCGCTGCGCTGTGGTCCCTGTCGGGAGGGCGTCGACCCTGGCCGTGGCGTGTCGTGGAGCTGCGTGCGTCCCGACCCGCGGCGCACTCCGCAGGGTCGGCACGAGGCCGGGGACGAGGCCGCGACCGGAGTACTCCGAGCCGCGTCCTGCTCGGACGCCGCACCGGCCGGAGCCGTCTGCTGGCAGGCCGCAAGGGCCGTCGAGCCGACGACCTGGTCACCGTGATCGACCAGCTCCACGTCACGGTCAGCGCCGGGCACCCGTTGCACGCGGCGATCGCGTCGGTCGCCTCCACCGACGACGGCCCCGTCGCGGCAGCGCTCGCTGCGGCCGACGCCGCGTTCGCCCGGGGCCGGACGATGGTCGACGCGCTCGACGAGCTCGGTCGGGCGGGTGCCGAGTCCGACTCGCTGCACGCGACGCTGGTCGCTGCGCTGCACTCGGGCGCCGCACCCGGGCCGGCGCTGCAGCGTCTCGGCGACCAGCTGCGGCGCCGGCGTCGTCGACGTGCCGAGTCCAGGGTCCGGCGGCTGCCGGTGCTGCTGCTCGCCCCGCTCGTCGGCCTGGTGCTGCCCGCCTTCGTCGTGGTCACGATCGTGCCGGTCGCGCTGACGACCGCTCGAGCCGGCCTGCTGCCGGCCTCGGCCTGAGCGCCCCCCGCCCTGATCAGAGGAGCCCGCAATGTCGCAAACCTGCCCACCCGCCGTCCCACCCGCTGTCCAACCCGCCGTCCCGGGCCGACGCCGCGACCAACGCGGGCAGAGCACCGTCGAGTACGCGCTGATCCTGCTGGGGGCCGCAGCCGTCGCGCTCGTGGTGGTCGCGTGGGTCACCCGCACCGACCTGATCGGACGGCTGTTCGACACCGTCGTCGGCAGCATCCTGCGACAGGTCACGTGATCCGCACGCGGTCGCAGCGCGGGCAGGCGACCGTCGAGCTGGCGCTGCTGCTGCCGGTCGTGGTGGTCATGTCGCTGCTGGTCCTGCAGGTCGCCATGGCGCTGCGCGACCGCATGGTCGTGCAGCACGGCGTCCGCAGCGCCGCACGAGCGGTGATCGTCGACCCCGACGAGGCCGCGGCTCGCCGAGCGCTGGCCGACGCCGGCCTCGGCGTCCGGGCGGACGTCTCGCTGCGGGGCGACCCTCGACCGGGCGCCCTGGTCACGGTGACCGTGTCGATGCGCCCGACGGTCGTGCCCCTGCTCGGGCGACTCGTGGCCGGGGACCAGGTGCGTAGCTCGCTGACGGTGATGGTCGAGTGAGCACACCGTCGCCGGGGACCGGCAACCCGGTCACTCCAGGGTGGCGCGCAGCAGCCGGACGGCGGCGGCCTTGTCGAGCGGCTCGTTGTTGTTGCCGCACTTGGGTGACTGCACGCAGCTGGGGCAGCCGTCGGCGCAACCGCACTCCTCGATGACCGACACGGTGGCGGCCAGGTGTCGGTCGGCGGCGTCGAAGGCCAACTCGGCGATGCCGGCACCGCCTGGATGCGCGTCGTGGATCACGACCGTCGCCGCGTTGGTCTCGGGCAGCCACGCGGTCGACACGCCGCCGACGTCCCAGCGGTCGCAGATGGTGAACAGCGGCAGGATGCCGATCGCCGCGTGCTCCGCTGCGTGCAGGGCACCCGGCAGGTCGGGCGGTGCGACGTCGGCGGCGTCGATCACCTGGTCGTCGAAGCTGTACCAGACCGCTCGCGTCGACAGGTGCGTCGGAGGGAGCTCGAGCGACTCGGTCGCGACCAGCTCGTGACCGGCCGTGGTGCGGACCCGGTAGCCGACCACCTGGGTGGTGACCTCGACGGAGCCCAACCGCAGGCTGGAACGACCCACCGACCGGGTGCGGTCGACGCCCAGCAGGCGGATCGTGGTCTCGGAGCGGGGCTGGGTGTAGTGGTCGCCCGACGCCGGCTCGACCGTGGCGACGTGGCGGTCCCGGTCCAGCTCGACGACCTGCCAGGCACGGCCCTGGTGCAGGTAGACCGCGCCGGGGTGTGCTGCGGAGAACGCCCGTGATTCGTCGACGGTGCCGATCGTGCGCTGGTCGGTGTCCTGGATGCGGTACTCGCCCCGGGAGGCCGAGCGCAGGCCGATCGTGGGTGCGGGCAGGCCCCGGCCGGTCCACACGGCGACGGGCCGGCCCCTGCGGGTGCGCACCGAGGCGCGGTCCTCGACCACCAGCTGGCGGATGCCCTCGTCGAGCTGATCGGGCCAGTAGGTGGCGTCCTCGTGGCGCAGCGCCAGCTCGTGGGCCGCACACCCCAGGTGGGGCACGAAGACGTGCGGGTTGTCCAGGTTGATCACCGCGGGCTCCGGCGGTCGGGAGAACAGCTCGTCGGGGTGGCGCATCATCCATTGGTCCAGCTGGTCCTCGCCGGCGACCAGCAGCGCCAGGCTGGCCTCGCCGGAGCGCCCACCTCGACCGACCTGCTGCCAGAAGGAGGCGATCGTGCCCGGGAAGCCGCACAGCACCACGGCGTCGAGCCCACCGATGTCGACGCCCAGCTCCAACGCGTTGGTGGCGACGATGCCCCGCAGCCGTCCGCCGAAGAGGTCGGCCTCGATCTCCCGCCGCTCGGCGGGCAGGTAGCCCGCTCGGTAGGCGCGCACCGCGCCGGCCAGCTCGGGACGCACGCTGCGGCGCAGATCCTCGGCCACCAGCTCGGTGCCGCGCCGCGATCGGCAGAACACCAACGTGCGCAATCCGGCGTCGATCAACGTCGAGGCGAGCAGACCAGCCTCGGCGTGCACCGACCAGCGCCCGCCGGTATCGCCGTCCTCGGTCGTGCCGGGGTGCCACAGCCCGACGGTGCGGGTGCCGGCGGGGGAGCCGTCGCCGTCCACCGCCACCACGGGCAGCCCGCAGACCTCGCTCGCCAGGCGTTCGGGCGTCCCGATGGTGGCCGAGGTGAACACGAAGGTCGGCTCGACCCCGCCGTAGTGACGCACGAGTCGGCGGAGGCGGCGCAGCACCTGGGCCAGGTGGGTGCCGAACACGCCTCGGAGCGTGTGCAGCTCGTCGACCACCACGATGCGCAGCGCATGCAGGAACCGAGCCCAGCGCTGGTGGTTGGCCAGGATGCCCTGGTGCAGCATCTCGGGGTTGGTGAGCAGCACGTTGGCGTGCTCGCGCACCCAGGTGCGTTCCTCGGGGGTGCAGTCCCCGTCGTAGGTGGCGGCGACCATGTCGGGCAGGTCCCAGGCGCCGAACGAGAGCAGCTGGTCCTGGGCGAGCGCCTTGGTCGGGTAGATCAGCAGCGACGTGGCGCCCTGCAGCGCCGCCTCGGCGATGGGCACCTGGTAGGCGAGCGACTTGCCGGACGCGGTGCCCGTGGCGAGCGCCACCGAGGCACCGTCGCGCACCAGGTCGATGGCGGCGGCCTGATGGCTCCAGAGCTGCTCGTGGGGCAGGCGGGCGGCGACCTGTTCGGGCAGCGGACGAGTCAGCTGCTGCGTGTGTGCACGCCGGGCCGCCAGCTCCCGCACGTGGACCAGCCGGGGGTCGTCGCGGAGCTGGTCCAGCACCTCGGCGATGATCGGCGCGGGGTCGTGCACCACGGGCGCGCGAGCGGCTCGGCGAGGCGTGGCGTTGCTCGACAGCTCCGGGAGGGACGCCAGGTCGGTCATGTCGTGGCCCACGCTACGGGACGGTGCTGACAGTCCCGGGTCGCCACGAGCGCCCGCCTAACCTCGCACCGATGCTGTTCGACGTGCGCACCGTGAGCCAGGGCGACTGGGACGTCGTCCGGGTCGTCGGCGACGTCGACCTGGCGACGCTGCCGACGCTGCGCAGCGCGCTCGACCGGGCCGAGTCGTCGAAGGTGGCGTTGGACCTCTCGTCGGTCGACCTGTTCGATCCGCTGGGCTTCGGCGTGGTGCTGGCCGGTGCGCTGCGCGCCAGCCGCCGCGGCGCAGTGCTGGTCGTCGTGGCGCCACCCGGACGTCCACGCGAGCTGTTCGCCGAGGCCCGCGTCGATCAGATCGTCACCGTGGTCGACAACGTCGACGCGTTGGACCACCTCCCTTGACGCGTTCTGTCCCGCAGTTCTGATGCCAAGGCGTCAGAACTGCGGGACAGAACAGGTCGGTGGCGGTGGTTCGGTTCGAACGAGTCGCTCAGTCCTTGTAGCGGGCCAGTTCGGTGCGGGCGATCTGGCGGCGGTGCACCTCGTCGGGCCCGTCGGCGAAGCGCAGCGTGCGCAGCCCGGCCCACATGCGCGCGAGCGGGAAGTCGTCGGACACCCCGCCGCCACCGTGGGCCTGGATCGCCCGGTCCACCACCCGAAGGGCGGTGTTGGGCGCCACGACCTTGATCGCCGAGATCTCGATCGCTGCTCCCTTGGCACCGACGGTGTCCATCAGGTGCGCGGCCTTCAGCGTGAGCAGCCGGGCCTGTTCGATCTCGATGCGGGAATCCGCGATCCACTCGCGCACCACACCCTGGTTGGCGATGGGGCCGCCGAACGCGACCCGCTCGGTGACCCGACGGCACATGAGCTCGAGCGCACGCTCGGCGACACCGATGCAGCGCATGCAGTGGTGGATGCGACCGGGGCCGAGCCGTGCCTGGGCGATGGCGAATCCCGAGCCCTCCTGGCCGATCAGGTTGGTGACGGGCACCCGCACGTCGGTGAAGTCCACCTCGGAATGGCCCTCGCGGTCCTGGTAGCCGAACACCGGCAGGTCGCGGACCTTGGTGACGCCCGGCGTGTCGAAGGGCACCAGGATCATGGACTGCTGCAGGTGGCGAGCGGCCGACGGATCGGTCTTGCCCATCACGATCATGACCTTGCAGCGGTCCGAGGCGGCACCCGAGGTCCACCACTTGCGGCCGTTGAGCACGTACTCGTCGCCGTCGCGGTCGATCGACAGCTGGATGTTGGTGGCGTCGGAGGAGGCCACGTCCGGCTCGGTCATGGCGAACGCCGAGCGGATCTCGCCCTCGAGCAGCGGCACCAGCCACTGCTCCTGCTGCTCGGGCGAGCCGAACAGCGTCAGCACCTCCATGTTGCCGGTGTCGGGCGCCGCGCAGTTGAGCGCCTCGGGCGCGAGGTGCATGGATCGCCCGGTGATCTCGGCCAGGTGGGCGTAGTCCAGGTTGCTGACCGGGTCGGGCGTCCACTCGGTCACATGCGGCATGAACAGGTTCCACAAGCCACGGGAGCGGGCCTCGGCCTTGAGGTCCTCGACGATCCGGGGGTGCGCGTGCGGATCGCCGAGCGCCGCCATCTGCTCCTCGTAGACCGCTTCGGCGGGGTACACGGAGCTGGACATGAAGTCGAGCAACTCGTCGCGCAGCTGGGCTCCACGGGGGCTGGGTTCGTAGCTCATGGGGGTGAACCTACCGCCACCTCCTGGACGGGAACCGGGTCGGACGGCCCGTGCGGTCAGGGCGCGGATGTTTGACATCCTCCGGGGCGACTCCTTAGCTGGTCACCCAATGGGCAGCCCTCTCGTCATCGTCGAGTCACCCGCCAAGGCGCGCACCATCGCGCGCTACCTCGGCGATGACTACCAGGTCGAATCCTCCATCGGGCACATCCGTGACCTGCCGCGCAACGCCGCCGACGTGCCCAAGGAGTACAAGGGAGAGAAGTGGGCGCGCCTCGGTGTGGACACCGACAACCACTTCAAGCCGCTCTACATCGTCAGTCCGGACAAGAAGGACCACGTCCGCCATCTGAAGGCGATGTTGAAGGACGCCGACGAGCTCTACCTCGCGACGGATGAGGATCGTGAGGGCGAAGCCATCGCGTGGCACCTGCTGGAGGTGCTGAACCCCAAGGTGCCCGTGAAGCGCATGGTCTTCCACGAGATCACGCCCGAGGCGATCCGCCACGCCATCGAGCACCCCCGTGACCTGGACCGCCGACTGGTCGATGCCCAGGAGTGCCGCCGCATCCTGGACCGGCTCTACGGCTACGAGGTCAGTCCGGTCCTGTGGAAGAAGGTCATGCCCCGGCTGTCGGCCGGTCGTGTGCAATCGGTGGCCACCCGGGTGGTCGTCCAGCGTGAGCGCGAGCGCATGGCGTTCCGTGCGGGCAGCTGGTGGGACCTGCAGGCGACCTTCCGCCACGACGCGGCCGACCAGGACCCGACGCCGTTCCCGGCGACCCTGGTCGAGCTGGCCGGCCAGCGACTGGCCACCGGCAAGGACTTCGGCTCCGACGGCCGCCTCGAGGCCAAGGCCGCCGACGCGGTGCTCCTGGACGAGGCGACCGCTCGATCGGTGCGGTCCGCCCTCGAGCAGCGACCGGTGGCGGTGCGCTCCGTCGAGCGCAAGCCGTACACGCGCCGTCCCGCAGCGCCGTTCATGACCTCGACGCTGCAGCAGGAGGCGGGCCGCAAGCTGCGCATGTCCTCGGCGCAGACCATGTCGACCGCGCAGCGCCTGTACGAGAACGGCTTCATCACCTACATGAGGACCGACTCGACGACGCTGTCGGACACCGCCCTCAACGCGGCCCGCACGCAGATCCTCGAGAAGTACGGCAAGGAGTACCTGCCCGATGCGCCCCGGCGCTACCAGAACAAGGTCAAGAACGCCCAGGAGGCCCACGAGGCCATCCGTCCCGCAGGTGACTCGTTCCGCACGCCCGACGAGGTCGCCGGCCAGCTGAACGCGTCCGAGCTGCGCCTGTACGAGCTGATCTGGCAGCGCACCGTGGCATCGCAGATGACCGACGCCCGTGGCGAGTCGGTGCAGGTGCGCCTGGGGGCCACCACCTCCGACGAGCGCGATGCGGTGTTCGCCGCGTCGGGTCGCACCATCCAGTTCCCCGGGTTCCTGCGGGCCTACGTCGAGGGCTCCGACGACCCGGACGAGGCGCTCGAGGACCAGGAGCGCGTGCTGCCGGTCATGAGCGAGGGCGACGCCATGCGCACCGACGCACTCGAGGCGGTCGGCCACGAGACCCAGCCCCCGGCGCGCTTCACCGAGGCGTCGCTGGTCAAGCGCCTCGAGGAGCTCGGCGTCGGCCGTCCGTCGACCTACGCGTCGATCATCTCGACGATCCAGGACCGCGGCTACGTGTGGAGGAAGGGCTCGGCGCTGGTGCCGAGCTTCACGGCGTTCGCCGTGATCACGCTGCTCGAGCAGCACTTCCCGGACCTGGTCGACTACGCGTTCACCGCCCGGATGGAGGAGGAGCTCGACGACATCGCCTCCGGCTCGGCCGACATGGAGCCGTGGCTGGCGCGCTTCTACTTCGGTGTCGCCGACTCGAACGGCGAGGTCGACGGGCTCGGCCTGAAGCGCCTGGTCGAGGGCAACCTCGGTGAGATCGACGCCCGTGAGGTCAACTCCATCCCGCTGGGCCGCCAGGAGGGCGACGACCGCGAGATCGTGGCCCGCGTCGGCCGCTACGGGCCGTACCTGGAGCGCGGCGAGGGCGACGACCAGCAGCGGGCGTCCATCCCCGACGACATCCCTCCCGACGAGCTGACCGTCGAGCGCGCCGTCGAGCTGCTCGAGGCCCCCTCGGGCGATCGCTCGCTCGGCACCCACCCCGAGACCGGACTGGACGTGCAGCTCAAGGCGGGTCGCTTCGGCCCCTACGTGCAGGAGGGTGAGCACGACGACGAGACCGGCTTCAAGCCGCGCACGGCCAGCCTGTTCAAGGACATGGATCCGGCGACGGTCACCCTCGACGACGTGCTGCCGCTGCTGGCGCTGCCGCGAGAGGTCGGACAGGACCCCGCCGACGGCGAGATGATCCTGGCGCTCAACGGCAAGTTCGGGCCGTACCTCAAGAAGGGCACCGACAGCCGCTCGCTCGAGTCCGAGCAGCAGATCCTGACCGTCGACCTGGAGCAGGCGCTGAAGATCTTCGCCGAGCCCAAGCGTCGGCGGGGCCAGGCCGCACCCAAGCCGCCGCTGCGTGAGATGGGCGTCGATCCCGACTCCGAGAAGCCGATCGTGGTCAAGGACGGGCGCTTCGGTCCGTACGTGACCGACGGCGAGACCAACGCGAGCCTGCGCAAGGGCGACTCCGTCGAGGAGCTGACGATGGAGCGGGCGCTCGAGCTGCTGGCGGACCGCCGTGCCCGCGGGCCGGCCAAGAAGAAGGCACCGGCGAAGAAGAAGGCTGCGGCGAAGAAGAAGGCGCCCGCCAAGAAGAAGGCACCGGCGAAGAAGAAGGCGGCAGCCAAGAAGAAGGCACCTGCGGCGAAGGCCGCAGCGGCGACGGTGGCCGCCGCCGAGGAGAAGGCGCCGACCGAGCAGGCTCCGTGAGCCGAGGTCGGTTCATCGTCGTCGAGGGCGGTGAGGGCAGCGGCAAGTCGACCCAGGCCGAGCTGCTCGCCGCGGAGCGGGGCGCGCTGCTGACCCGCCAGCCGGGCGGCACGGCGCTGGGAGCGAAGATCCGAGAGCTGCTGCTCTCGTCGGCCGACGACGAGCTCGGCGCGCGCCTCGACGACCGCGCCGAGGCGCTGTTGATGGCGGCGGATCGTGCCCAGCACGTGACGGAGGTGATCGAGCCGGCGCTCGTCGCCGGGCGCGACGTGGTCTGCGATCGCTACATCGGCTCCACGATCGCCTACCAGGGCTACGGCCGCGGCCTGGACGTCGACATCGTGCGTGCGGTCTCCGGCTGGGCCGCCGGTGGGCTGTGGCCCGACCTGGTCGTGCTGCTCGTCGTGCCCGACGAGGTCGCCGCGAGCCGGATCGGCAGCGCGCGGGACCGCATCGAGGCCGCCGGGGAGCAGTTCCACCGACGTGTCGCGGAGGGGTTCGCCGCGCAGGCCGACGACGACCCGGACACCTGGGTGGTCGTCGACGGGACGGGCTCGGTCGACGAGGTCCACGAGCGCGTGCTCGACGCCGTCGACGACGTGTTCGGACCGCAGCGATGAGCGAGGTCCTCGCCGACGACCTGTGGGCCGAGGTGGTCGGCCAGCCGCTCGCGGTCGAGCAGCTGCGATCCGCCGTGGCCGCGCCGGTGCACGCCTACCTGATCGTGGGGCCCGAGGGCTCGGGCAAGCGAGCGGCGGCGGTGGCCTTCGCCGCCGAGCTGTTGAGCTCGGGCCTCGACGAGGCCGGCGCTCGGCGGGCCCGTCGGCTGGTCGCTGCCGAGGCGCACCCGGCGCTCACGGTGGTGGAGCGTGAGGGTGCCTCGATCACCATCGAGCAGGCCGACGAGGTCGTGCGGCAGTCGTCGATGGCGCCGCCCGAGGGCGCCCGCCAGGTCATCGTGCTGGTCGACTTCCACCTGGTCGGGAACCGTGCGCCGAAGCTGCTGAAGAGCATCGAGGAGCCACCTCCGACGACGATCTTCGTGGTGCTGGCCGAGGAGGTCACCCCCGACCTGGTCACGATCGCGTCGCGCTGCGTGCAGGTCGACCTGGCCGCGGTGCCCGAGCAGCTGCTCGTCGAGCGTCTCGTGTCCGACGGTGTGGCGCCGGCGACCGCTCAGGTCGCCGCCGCGGCGGCCGGCGGCAGCTTGTCGCGTGCTCGGCTGCTCGCTCGCGACCCCGAGGTCGCCGGGCGCCGCGAGGCCTGGTACCGAGCGCCCGAGCGCCTGGACGGCACCGGGTCGAGCGCGGCCTCACTGGCCGACGAGCTGCTGGCGGGCATCGACGGGGTGATGGCACCGCTGGCGGAGCAGCACGCCGAGCAGATGGCGCGCTTCGTCGCCGGCTTCGAGGCGGCGGGCATCGAGCCCCGCAAGGGTGACGTGAAGCGGCTGGAGGACCGTCACAAGCGTGAGCAGCGGCGGGTGCGCGTCGACGAGCTGCGCTCCGGTCTGGCGACCCTGGTGTCGCGCTACCGCGACGAGCTGGCCGGCGGTGGTTCGCACGAGGACTTCCTGGCCGCTGCGGGTGCCGTGCAGGACCTGTGCGACGGACTGGCGTTCAATCCGAACGAGGGTCTGCAGCTGCGGGCGCTGCTGGCACGGCTGCCTCGGGTGGGGGGCTGAGCCCAACGAGTTCCGCGTGTGGCCGGCGTTCGAGGCTCACACGGCCGGGCCTCGGCTGGGGTCCGGCGCACCGACCGGCTGGTCGTCGCCCACCCGACCGACGAGGTCGGCGATCTCCGGCGCGCCGGTCCGTGCGACGAGCTCGAACCGAGCGCCCTGCCGACGCCAGATCCCGGCGCGTGGCGGCGTGTCGAGGATCCGGGGGTTGTCGACGATCATCAGGTGGCCGCCCTCCGGGAGGCTCGCGTGCACGGATCGCAGCGCCCGCAGCAGGTCGTCGTCGTCGAAGTAGAGACGACGCAGCAGGTTCGCCACCTTGATGAGGTCGGGGGGGTCGCCGTCCCAGACCTCGAAGACGTCGTGGACCCGGCAGGTGACGCGCTCGTCCTCGGCGATCAGGCGGCGGGTCACGGGGTTGAGCAGCGGCACCGTCCGGCCCTGGGAGGGCAGCAGCGTTCGGGCGCGTGCGATCAGCCGCGAGTACCCCGAGGCGACCGCGGCCGACAGCGTCGGCCACGCAGCGAACCGCGGGCCGACGACCAGCACGCAGTTGCCGTGGAGATCGAACAACACCGAGCGGCGTCCGACCTGGACCACCTCGAGGTTGAGGTACAGGTCGGCGATGACGTAGCTGCGGAACCCGTTCAGCTTCGAGATCAGCTCGACCGAGGTGGTGCCGTCCGATGCACCGATGTCGACGATGCGGGCGTCGGAGAGGTCCAACGTCGACAGGAGCAGCTCGTCGGTCCCCGGGTGCCGGTTGGCCCCGGTGATCTTGATCGTGTCGCCGACGTAGATCGACGACATCGCTGCTCGGAAGTCCTCCGGCGTCGCGTCGTCGTCGAGGATGGTGAGCGGGTCGAGACGGAAGAACCGGCTGGTCCGTCCGAGATCGGTCAACCAGCTCGGCCAGCGTCCTCGGAGGGGACGGATCGGGCAGCGCATCGGTCCGAGGGTACCGCCGCAACGGCGAGACCGGTTTCGCTGCGCCGTGTCGGCGACATCGCTGCGTCGTGCTCAGAGGCCGTGACGACGGAGTGCGACCGCCACGCGGAACGCCTCCTCGTGACGTCGGCCGAGCTCGTCCCAGTCTCGTCGCGAGAGGTCGGGGCGATCACGAGGTGGGTGCTGTCGCACCCGTTCCAAAGCGTCAGTCAGCGTGGAGGCGGTCAGCTCGCCGTCGTAGGTCAACACCCACCCGTCGCCGACCTCCGCCGCCAACGCGAGCACGACATCGCTGCGCGGCACCAGGACCGGTCGGTCGAGCGACAGCGCCAGCAGCAACGACCCCGAGTTCGTGGTGGTGCGGAACGGGAGCACCACCAGCTCCGCCTCGGTGAGCTCGCGCACCAGCTCGTCGTCGGCGACGTAGCTGTCCAGGAACGTGAGCCGGTGGTCGGCGTCCGCTGCGTCGGCGAGCACCCGGCCGGTGTCGATGTCGTCGACGCGCCCGACGATGTGCAGCTCGAGGTCGGGATCGGTCGTCTCGGCGAAGGCCCGGGCGAGGGAATCCACTCCCTTGTACCGACGGATCAGCCCGACGAACGCCAATCGGCCCGGCACGGTCGCCGATCGCTCCCGGCGTGCGAACCACTGCCGGTAGTGGCCGTGCGGGATGATCACGGTCGGCGCGTCGCCGGGCGGGTGGACATGGTCCGACAAGGTGATCCACACGCTGCTCCAGCGGTCGCACAGCCGCAGCAGTGGGGCCCGCCACCAGCTGACCGCCTCGTGGGGCGTCACGTTGTGCAGGGTGCGCACCACCGCTCGGCCGGTGAGGCGGATCCGCAGCAGCATCGCCAGGAACAAGCAGGCGCGCAGCATCGTGCGAGCTGGGTCGCGCCCGTAGAGGAACGCGTCGGGCCAATGCACGTGCAGCACGTCGTAGCGCCCCAGCAGCGCCGTGCGCCACGAGAAGAAGCGTGGCTGGACATCGGCGGGCAGCGAGTCGATCAGCTGGGTGATGTACGGGTTGGTCATCGAGTGCGGCGGATCGACGGACTCGAGCACCACGAGCTCGGCGTCGGAGGCGCCCGAGGCAGGCGACGCCGACCGACCGGGGATGCGCGAGAGCAGCATGTCGAGCGCCCCCGCCGAGCTTCCCCTGGCAGCGGCGAAGCTCAAGGACGGCTGGCGCAGCGCCGCTCGACGACCACTGCGCAGCACCACGTCGGCGGCGTAGGAGGGCGCACCGGCCAGCCAGCGCAGCTGCCGACGCGGTGCGAGGTGATCGCTCGCGAACCGCAGGCGGTTGCGGCACATGTAGTAGCAGTACGTCGGGCTCTTGCCGCTGGTGCCCTGCGTGCCGCCGACGTCGTGCACTGCGACGACCTCGGGCACGACGTCGAGGCCGATGCCCGCTTCGACGCAACGTCGCGACAGGTCCACGTCCTCCCAGTAGAGGAAGTACCGCTCGTCGAACCCGCCGACGCGCCGCCAGCTCCGGCGGTCGATGAGGAGGCAGGCGCCGGTGAGCCACGCGACCCGCTCGCCGGCCTCTTCCCCCGGACGGACGACCCCGGTGTCCAGGTCGATCGTGGCACCGCCGAACCAGGTCGAGCCGTCCGGTCGCAGCAGTGTCGGGCAGACGACCACCCCAGGTCGATCGACGCCGACCTGCCACAACCGGCGCACGGCGGCCTCGTCGATGCGCACGTCGGGGTTGAGGATCAGCACGTGGCTGCAGCCGCTCGACAGGGCGGCAGCGACGCCCAGGTTCATCCCGGCCCCGAACCCGAGGTTCGCGGCCGTCGTCACGCACGTCCACCCGTGCTCGGTGGCCACGGCTTGGACCGCGTCGCGTTCCTCCCGGCCGCTCCAGTTGTCCACGATGATCACCTCGGCGTCGAGCGCCCCGGTGTCGAGCGCTGCGAGGTTCTCCTCGAGCAGTCGGTGCGACCCGTAGTTCACCACGACGATGCCGAGTCGAAGGTCGTCGGTCACGAGGGCGGTCGCCGGTACTCGACGTACACGTAGCCCCACGCGCCCCCCAGCATGCCGGCGCCCCGGGCGAGCGTTCTCACCCCGCGGGCCTCGTGTCGGGTGGACCTGGTGACCAGGCCGAGCAGCGCCCGGGCAGCGCCCCCGAGGATCCGGGCGAGGCCCATCACCGACAACGAGATCCGGCGAGGGACCTGATGACCTCCATCGGGGTGCAGCGCGAGCGCGGTGAGGCTCCAGGAGTTGCCCATCCGCAGAGCGCGCCGCACCACCCAGCTCCGCGTCGAGCGGTTGGCCGGCACGACGTCGACGACCACCGCCTCGTCGCACCACACGATCCGACCGCCGCGGTCGACCAGCTGGCGGGTGAACAGCGTGTCCGATCCGCCGCTCGTGCCGAACCTCAGGTCGAACTTGAGGTCGAGGGTTCGCACCGTCGCCATGTCGAGCAGCAGGTTGTTCGTCGCCGCCATCGCCATGTGGGTGCCGGTGGGGTTGCGGCGTCGGTCGAAGTAGCCGCCCTGCTCGATCCATGCCTCGGGCGGCTGCTCGAACGTCGAGACGACCCTTCCGGCCACCGCGGCGCTGCCGGTGCTGCGCCAGGTCTCGATCATGGACGAGAGCCATCCTGGCTGCGGTCGCTCGTCGTCGTCGATGAAGATCAGCACGTCCGCATCGCCCGACTCGGCGAGCGCCCGGTTCCGTGCAGCGGCGATGCCCGGCGTCGGTTCGTGCACGAACCGCACGAGCTCCGCGTCGTGGTCGCGTGCGAGGGGCATGGCGCTGGCATCGGGGTCGTTGTCCACGATGAGGATCCGGACGTGCTCCTCGACCGACCGTGCGTGTCGCTCGATCGCTGGGAGCGCATCGGCCAGGTCGTCGGGCCGCCGGAAGGTCAGCATGGCGATGACCACCGTCAGCGGCTCCGCCGGCTCGTCCATGTCGGTGGTCTCCTCCGCATCGGCGTCCGACCCGAGCTGCGATCGTACCGTGAGCGGTCGGCGGATCGGTCAGTGCCCCCGACGATGGGCCGTTCGAACCCCCGCCAGCTCTCAGCCAAGGCACCTTTGCCCATTCACGGCGCCCCTCGTAGCCCGTTCACTGGCCACATGCCCCCGACCGTCCGTGGACCCGAGCGACCTTCGGCGACGACCGCGCCCTGGCATGCGCTCGCGTCCATCGCTACCCTGTTCCGCAGGGAGCGCCCCTCGGGCGATGGCGAGGTCGAGATGCTGGGTACACGTGAGCTTGCTCGCTCTGGAGCACGTCGTCGACGTGCTCTCGCGGCTCGCGCCGGTCTCGTCGTCGTGTGCCTCGCGGGCACTGCTGCCTGTTCGAGCACGTCCGAGCCCGCCCGAGCCGAGACGTCGACGACCGTCGCCGAGGAGCCCGCCGAGCCGCCGACCTCGGTCGACAGCTCCGACCTCGCCGCACCGCCGGCGGAGACCGCTGCACCGCTGAAGGACGATGCAGCGCAGGGACAGGTCGCCGGCTACCCGGGGGCCGTCTCGCCGATGGTTGCACTCGACGAGTCCGCCACCTTCGAAGGGACCCGCGTCGTCGCCGAGATCGCCGGCATCGAGGATCGCACCGTCGAAGCTCGCCTGGCGGGCGAGAGCAACGGCCCTGGTGTCGCCCTGACCGTCTCGTTGCGCAACGACGGCACCGAGGTCGCCGAGCTGGGGACCGTCATCGTCGATCTGATCGATTCGACGGGCCAGAGCAGCACCCTCGTCGGCTCCGCTCAGGACGGCGAGCTCGGCGGAGCCTTGGAGCCTGGCGGCTCCCAGACGGGCACCTACGTCTTCTCCATCCCCGACGACGCACGCACCGACGTGCGTGTCCTCGTCCACTACTCGTACTCGACCGCTGCGGTCGGATTTGCTGGGAGCTTGCCATGATGTCCTCGTTCCGGACGACCGAGAGGTCCAGGCTGCACACGGCGGCGCGCGTCGCGGTGGCGATGGCCGCAGCCGCGACCGCTGCGGCCGCGTTCGGCCTCGTCGCGCCTGCGGCGTCGGCGGAGGTGCCGCCGATCCAGGACTCGACCGCCGAGACCATCACGAGCGAGCCGCTGCCGACCGCGCAGATCAACGGCATCGTCTGGGACCAGACGATCGTCGGCAACACGGTGTACGCCGTGGGCGACTTCACCAGCGCTCGGCCCCCGGGCTCCCCGGCCGGCACCAACGAGATCCCTCGATCCAACATGGTCGCGTACGACCTGACGACGGGGCAGATCAAGACCGGGTTCAACGCCTCGTTGAACCGCTTCGCGAAGACGGTCACCAGCTCCCCCGACGGGAGCCGGATCTACATCGGCGGAGAGTTCACCCAGGTGAACGGGATCACCCGGTACCGCCTCGCCGCGCTCGATCCGCAGACCGGCGCCGTCATCACGGCGTTCAACCCGATCCTCGACTACCGCGTGTCGACCATCCTCGCGACCAACAACGCCGTCTACGTCGGCGGCAAGTTCGGCAGCGCCGGTGGCCAGCCCCGTCAGAACATGGCGGCCTTCTCGCCGACCAACGGCGCAGTGCTGGCCTGGGCGCCGACGGCCGACAACGAGGTGCTCACGATGGTGTTCACCCCCGACGCCAGCAAGATCGCACTCGGCGGCCGGTTCCAGCAGGTCAACGGCACCGACCAGTACGGGATGGCAGCGGTCTCGCCGAGCTCCGGTGCGACGATGCCCTGGCCGGTGAACCAGGTGGTGCGCAACGCCGGCGCCGACGCCGCGATCACCAACCTGAAGTCCGACGGCGTGTCGATCATGGGATCGGGCTACCACTTCGGGCCCGGCGGCAACCTCGAGTCGGTCTTCTCGGTCAACCCGCAGACGGACTCGATCAACTGGGTGCAGTCCTGCAACGGCGACACCCACGACCTGCAGCCGCAGAACAACCACGTCTACACGGTGAGCCACGTGCACTACTGCGCGCCGGTCGGCGGCATGCCGCAGAGCTCGCCCTGGTCGGTGAACGGCCGCCACGCGCTGGCGTTCACCAAGGACGCCCGTGGCACCAACCGTCGTGACCCGTGGGGCTACTTCAACTGGGAGGGCACCCCGGCGGCCGCCAACGTCGCGTGGTACCCGACCTTCCAGGTCGGCGCCGTCGCCGGCCAGGCCGGCTGGACCATCGAGGGCAACGACAACTACATCGTGGTCGGCGGCGAGTTCCTCAACGTGAACGGCGTGCCCCAGCAGGGCCTGGTCCGCTTCGCGGTCCGCTCGCAGGCGCCCCGCCGCAACGGCCCGGTGCTCGGCGGCAACCAGAACCCGATCCAGGTGCGCTCGAACGCACCGGGCGAGGTCCGGGTCTCGTTCGCGGCCAACCACGACCGGGACAACTACAACCTCAACTACCGGATCTTCCGCAACGGCGTCCTCGTCCACGAGACGAACCGGGGCTCCACCTACTTCGACCGACCGATCATCGGCTTCACCGACAAGGGCCTCGCGCCCGGGTCGACGCAGACGTACACGATCCGCACCGCGGACTCCGACGGCAACGTCGCCTGGTCGTCGAACTTCCCGGTCACGGTCTCCGGCTCCGGTGACACGAGCCCGTACGCCGATGCGGTCATGGCCGACGGCGCTCGGATCCACTGGCGCCTGGGTGGCGCAGCCGGATCGACCACTGCGGTCGACGAGCTCAGCACCTGGAACGGCACCGTCTCGGGCAGCGTCACGCACGGCGTCGCCGGTGCGCTGCTCAACGAGACCGACACCGCGGCGCGCTTCGGTGCCAACAGCACCAACGGCGTGATCTCCAGCGCGATGGCGGACCAGCAGGACCGCTTCTCGGTCGAGGCGTGGTTCCGCACCAGCTCGAACGGCTACATCGTCGGCTACGGCAACTCCCAGAGCGGCAACTCGTCGCAGGTGGACCGCCACCTCTACGTCAACAGCTCGGGCCGCCTGACCTTCGGCGTCAACCACGGTGGCAACAAGTCGGTGGAGTCGCCCACGGCGCTCGACGACAACCAGTGGCACCACGCAGTCGGCACCGTGGGCGCCGACGGCATGCACCTCTACGTCGACGGCGTGCGGGTCGCATCCCGCGGTGACGCCCGCGGTGGCCGTGGCAACAACGGCTACTGGCGAGTCGGCTACGACAACCTCAGCGGCTGGCCGAACCGGCCGTCCAACGATCGTTTCGTCGGTCAGATCGACGAGGTGGCCATCTACCACTCCGTGCTGACGCCCGCCCAGGTTGCTGCGCACTACCGGGCCGCCGGCCGCACGCCGTCGGTGCCGACCGCACCGTCCGACGAGTACGGGGCAGCGACCTACGGTCTCGACCCCTACCTCTACTACCGCCTCGACGAGGCGTCGGGCTCGACGGCGAACGACCGAGGGATCCGTCGCAACAACGGCGACTACGTCGGCACCGTCGGTCGCGGCGCTGCCGGACTGGTGTCCGCTCAGACGTCGGCGACGTTCAACGGGACCGGCTTCGTGGCCAGTCGCAACTCGGTCTACAACCCGAACCTCTACTCGGTGGAGGCCTGGTTCAACTCGACCACCGCCGCCGGCGGAACGATCGCAGGCTTCGGCAGCTCGACGTCGGGCGACTCCTCCACCGCCGACCGACAGGTCGTGATGCGCGACGACGGCAAGCTCTCGTACCGCCTGCTGAACCCGACGGGTGGGTCCAGCACGGTCATCACCACGCAGCAGAGCTACAACGACGGCCAGTGGCACCAGGTGGTGGCCACGCTCGGCCCCGATGGCCAGCGCCTCTACGTGGACGGCGTGCTCGCCGCCTCCGGTCCCAGCACGCTCGGTGGCGCCTACACGGGCTACTGGCGAGTCGGACGGGACGCGAACGGCGGGCTGTCGAGCTCGACCGGGTTCGCCGGTCGGATCGACGACGTCGCGGTCTTCGAGCAGGTGCTCACCGCCGAGCAGGTCGCAGCTCGCTACCAGCTCGGCAGCGGCAACGCTCCGGCCGAGCCGCCCACTGCAGCGTTCACGTCCAGCGCCGACAAGCTCGCCGCATCGTTCGATGGCTCCGGTTCGAGCGATCCCGACGGCAGCATCGTGTCGTGGGACTGGAACTTCGGCGACGGCAACGTCGGTGCGGGCGCCAGCGTGTCGCACACCTACACCCAGGCGGGCACCTTCCAGGTCTCGCTGACCGTCACCGATGACCAGGGCCTGACGGCCACCACGACCCAGAGCATCGCCGTCGTGGCGAACGTGGCGCCGAGCGCGTCGTTCGACGCGACCAAGGCCGGGCTCGACCTCGCCGTGGTGTCGACCGGCAACGACCCTGACGGCCAGATCGTGAACCGCACCTGGGACTTCGGCGACGGCTCGACCGCCACGGGCACCTCGGCGACCCACACCTACGCCGAGGCCGGGACCTACACGGTGACCCTGACCGTCGTCGACGACGACGGTGCCACGGTCACTGCATCCCAGGCGGTCACGGTGAGCGAGGTGGTCGGTCCGATCACCTACGCCGCCGACACCTTCACCCGGACGCTCGCCACCGGCCTCGGCAGCGCCGAGACGGGTGGTGCATGGTCCGTGGTGGGCCCTGCCAGCCGCTACGGCGTCGCGGCCGGGACCGGCCGCCACATCCTCGACGTCCCCGGTCGGACCACCGAGTCCCGCCTCAACGAGGTCAGCGCGCTCGACGTCACCACGGCGCTCGACATCGCCTTCGACAAGGCCCCGACCGGCGCCGGCGTCTACTCGGTGCTCGGGGTGCGCAGCACCGGCAACAACCAGTACCGAGTGCGACTCCGCACGCAGCCCAGCTCCACGAGCCTCTCGTTGCTGCGCACGGTCAACGGCGCCGACACGGTGCTCACGACGGTGAACGTGCCGATGGTGTACGCCCCCGGCCAGGTCTGGCGCCTGGAGCTCTCGGCGACCGGGACGTCGCCGACCACCCTGGCTGCCCGGGTGTGGAACCTGAGCGGCGCACGGCCTGCGGATCCGACGTCCACGACGACCGACTCGACCGCTGCGCTGCAGGTCGCGGGTGGCACCGGCTTCCTCAACTACCTCGCCGGGTCAGCGACCAACGCGCCCGTGACGGTCCAGATGGACAACCTGATGACCTCCAACGGCGTCAGCGGCAACGCTGCCCCGGTCGCTGCGTTCGAGCTGGCCGCCGACGAGCTGCAGCTGTCGGTCGACGGCAGCTCCTCGGCGGACCTGGACGGTTCGATCCAGTCGTGGGCCTGGCAGTTCGGCGACGGCGCGACGGGCACCGGCACGACGGCGACGCACACCTACGGCGCGCCGGGCACCTACCAGGTCACCCTGACCGTCACCGACGACGACGGTGCCACGGCGAGCGTCGTTCGCACGGTCACCGTCACGCAGGCCGGCGCGCCGGTCGTGCTGCTGGCGGACAGCTTCGAGCGGACCGTGGCCAACGGCTGGGGCGTGGCCGACCTGGGCGGGATCTGGTCCGTGGTCGGAGCCGGCAGCCGCTACGCCGTGCAGGCCGGAAGTGCCCAGCAGGTGCTCGACGTGCCAGGGCGCACGACCGAGTCGCACCTGACCACCACCCCGGTGACCAACGCGCGGGTGACCTACGACCACAGCTTCGACAAGGCCATGACCGGCGGCGGTGCCTTCAGCCACGTCGCGCTGCGTGTCAACGGCACGACCGACTACCGGCTGCGTCTGCGGTGGTCGACGACCTCGACGCAGGTGGCCCTGATCCGCCAGGTCAACGGTGCCGGCACGGTGCTGTCGACGTTCGACCTCCCGTACGTGTACACGCCAGGTGATGTGATCCGGGTCCAGTTCGAGGTCTCGGGCACGTCACCGACCACCCTGCGCGGCAAGGTGTGGCGTGTCGGTGACGCGGAGCCGGCCGCACCGCAGGTCGTCGCGACCGACGCCACCCCTGCGTTGCAGGTGGCCGGCGGGCTGGTGTTCAGCAACTACCTGTCGGGCTCGGCGACCAACGCCCCCGTGCGCGCCTTCCACGACAACCTGCTGGCGATCGAGCCGTAGGTCCCATCCGGTCGGCTCGGCCGACCGGTGACGCGACCGGCGCTGCTCGGGGGTGCATCTACGGATGCGCCCCCGAGTCGCGTCGGTGGCCGCCCAGCAGTCGACGCACGTACCAGCCGTTGGGGATCGCCTCGAACAGGAGCACCCCGGCGAAGGAGCCGAGCACCGGGCCGACCGCCCCGAATCGGCGGGCCAGCGCGATCGAGACCACGACGTTGAACGGCATCATCAGGATGACCATCAGCGCTTGGAAGCGAAGACCTCGGGCATCGGTGAGGAAGATGCCGAAGGGGTACTTCACCGCCTGGACGATCATCAGCAGGCTGAACGCGACGGCCAGCCCCAGCGGCACGGCGATCTCTCCGTCCGAGGCGAACGCGGCGAGCCAAGGACGCACCACCGTGATCCCCAGGCACAGCACCGTGGCCGCGACGCCGAACAGGAGCGCCAGCCGGGCCGGCGACTCCCGACCGCGCTCACCGCGAGCTCGGTCCTTGGCGAAGATCGGCCAGAGCGCCACACCGGCGGCGCTCGTCACCTGCCAGATCGGCAGGTACATCTGCGCGGCGAGGTTGTACTGGGCGAGCTCGGACGGGTCCACGTGGCTCAGCACGATCCGGTCGGTCTGCATCGCGAGCGGGACTGCGATCATCTGCACGAGCATCGGCCAGGCGACGTCGGCGACCCGCTCGCCCTTCTCCCGGCGCACCCGCGGCACCTGGAGGATGGCCGTGCGCATGTTCGGGCGCAGCAGGCGCGCTGCGAGGACGGTCGTGCCGGCCGACAGGAGGAACGCGACGCTGTAGGGGATGACCGGGAGGAGCCCGCCCGAGCTCGCGCCGAGCGCGACGATCACGAGCAGCGACACGAGCACGATCGGGGTCTGGAGGTTGCCGATCGCGATCGCGACGTGGTTCTTGCCCAACCCGACGAGCACCCGCTGGCCGATCGCGACCGGCAGGGTGATCGCGATCAGCGCGAGGCACAGGGTGGCCGCAGTCGGGCCGGAGTCCGGCATCAGGCCCTCGCCGAGCAGGGTCGGCCAGAGTCGTAGGGCGCTGATCACGACGTTCACGCTGAGCAGGACCCACACCGACATCAACAGCGCCCGCACGCTGGTCAGGATCACCCGTCGCACGTGGTCGTCGTTCGCAGGGTCGCTCGACGCTCCGACCGCGTTCATGATCGCTGCCGACACCCCGAGATCTGCGAAGGGCAGCAGCGACCCGAGCGCCACGAGGAGCCCGTACTGGGCGAACGCCTCGCTGCCGAAGTTCTCGACGATGATCCGGGTGTTGAGGATCCCGAGCACCGCCGAGATCGGCAGGAGGAAGGCACGGGTTCCTGCGCTGCGCCAGATGGCCGACAACGTCGATGGCGGCGCTGACGTGCTCGCTGCGGATTCGGGGGCGCTCAATCCTCGGAACCGATCGGTCGCTTGGCCAGCACCACGAGCCCGATCGCCGCGCAGACCACACCCCAGTTGGTGTAGATCGGCCCGAACAGGAGGTACCACAGGGCGAGCGACCCCGCGAAGATCACCGACGCCGGCGCCCGCCGTGTGGCGATGAGCACGATCACGCTCCAGCCGACGGCGGCCACGGCGGTGAGGCCCAGGGCCAAGCCCACCCAGCCGAACGAGGCCCAGAGGTCCGCGACGATCGAGTGGAGCCGGAAGCCCTGGGCGAACATGTAGTTGCTGGCGTAGCCGCCCGGCTCGAGCCGGATGGAGGCGAAGCCCTCGCGGGCGGTCATGAGGTCGTCCCAGTTCGACAGCACGCCGAGCCCGTAGCCCTGTGGGCGCTCCTGCATCAGCTTCAGCGTCGCCGCCCACTCGGGGCGCCCGCCGATCAGGAGGCTGCCGCTGGTGTCGATCTGGTTCTGCGAGCGTGTCTGCAGCTCGGTGCCGAACACGCCGCGCAGCAGCAGGTTGGTCGTGACGCTGTAGAGCACCACGCCGACCGCTGCGGTGAGCAGTGCGATCCGCCCGACCCTGGGTGCGGTCGACGTCGGCTCGCTCGACGAGCCCAGCACCTGCCACAGCGACAGCAGCGCAGCGATCACGCAGAACCCGAAGAGGCTCCGGCCTTCGGACAGCGCGCTGTAGACGCCGATCGCCAGAAGTGCCGCCGCGGGCAGCAGTCGCCGTCCTTCGCGCTCGAGCAGGCCGAGCGCGCAGAACGCCACCGGGATGGCCAGGTCGAACTTCCAGCTGGTGTCGCCGTTGGCCAGCGCTCCGACGAGTGCGCCGAGTCCGTACAGGCCGACCACCACGTGGTGTTCGAGGTGTGTGCGCGCCCACACCACCAGGACGAGCACTGCGATGCCCGAGCCGACCAGCGCGACCATCGACACCGCTCCGCTGGCCGAGAACCGTCGATCGGTGACCGTGAGGCCCAGGAACGCACCCCAGGCGACGGACAGGACCGTCAACAACAGGATGGGCCGGACGAACCGGAACGCTCCCATGTCCCTGAACCACAGGGGCCAGAGCACCGCGGCTGCGACCAGCCCGGGCGTGACCCCGGGACCGAACCGGATGCCGAGCCCCGCGACCGCGACCGCGACCGCAGCGATGTGGGCCGACATCTGCGGACCCAGCGGATCGATCCGCCTGGCGTGGTCACCCCATCGGCGATGGTCGGGGGCCGCCTCCAGCATGGCGACATCGTACTCGCCCGATCCGGAGGTTCCTCGAGGCGGTCGCTGCGTCGCTCGGACGACCGGACGCTGCGGCGCAGCGGCCCGGTCGTGAATCTCCAGGGTGCTGCCTACACTGGCAGCACGATGGACCTCCGCGAGTACCTCACTGCGATCCGACAGTTCTGGTGGGTCATCTTCCTCGCCGTCGTGGTCCTGCTGGGAACCGGCGTGTACTCCATCGTCACCGCCGAGGTGACCTACCGGTCCTCGGTCACGTTCTTCGTCAAGACGACCGGCGAGGGCAACGTCGGCGCCGCCGCGCAGGCCGACCAGTTCGCGCAGCGACGTGTGAACTCCTACGGTGGCCTGCTCGGCAGCGAGCGGTTCGCCAACCTCGTGATCGCGGAGGGTGAGCTCGACCTGACCGCCCGGGAGGTGTCCAGGATGCTGACCGCGGTCGGGGGCATCGACTCGGTGCTGCTGACCGCCACAGTCGAGGGTGCCGACAAGGAGGAGGTCGAGAAGATCGGCCAAGCGGTCGCGCTCGCGTTCCCTCGGTTCGTCGCCGAGGTCGAAGGCCAGGGCGTCGGCGACACCGGCATCGTGCTCGAGCTGGTCTCCGGGCCGATCCTGATCGAAGTCACTCCCGGGAAGACGTCGATCCTCGGCGTCCGGCTGGCCATCGGCCTCTTCCTCGGTGTCACGGCCGCGGTCGTGCTCCGGCTGCGCTACACGGCGATCGGCGGGCGCGCCGACGCCGAGCGCCTGGGCCTGGTGCCGGTGTTGGCGGAGATCCCTGCGACCCGCCAGATGAACGAGTCGCTCATCGGGGCCGGAGGCGAGGTGGGCTCGCAGCGTGCCGAGGCGTTCCGACACCTGCGGACGAACCTCAACTTCCTCGATGCCGAGAACCCGCTGTGCACGGTGGTCGTGACGTCACCCGTCGCTGGCGAGGGCAAGTCCGCCTGTACTGCGAACCTCGCCATCTCGCTCGCGGCTACCGGCGCACGTGTGCTCGCCATCGAAGCCGATCTGCGTCGACCGGGCCTCGCGAAGCGGTTCGACTTCGATCCGGGCGCCGGACTCACCGACGTGCTGATCGGCCGCGCCGCATGCGAGGACGTGCTGCAGCAGTGGGGAGAGTCGTCGCTGTGGGTGCTGCCGAGCGGGACCCTGCCGCCGAACCCCTCCGAGCTGCTGGGGGGCAAATCCATGAAGGAGCTGCTGGAGAAGCTGCGCGGCGACTTCGACCTGATCCTGATCGACACGCCGCCCGTGCTGCCCGTCGCCGATGCGCTCGCGCTGGCTGCCGACGCCGACGGCACCATCGTGGTCGTGCGCGCCAACAAGACCAAGCGCCAGGAGATCGAGCGGGCCCACGCAGCCATCCACAACGTGGGTGGGCGGTTCCTCGGGGTGGTGCTCAACTTCGTCGCTCCGAAGCGGGCCTACGGCTACACCACCTACGGACCGGCGCCGAGCTCGTCCGGTGCGGACTCAGGCGGAGGACGACGTTCCAAGCGGCGGGAGACCCGCCGAGACCGTGTGCAATAGCATCGGCACGTCGATCAGGTCGAGCACTCGGACGAGCGCCGATTCGATCTGATCCGCGGTGGCGACGAATGCCGCCAGCGTGGGCTTCGCGGGGTCGAGCAGATCGTCGCCAGGGCCGGGGCTCGACGCCGATCGGCCGTTGCGGGCTGAGCGCAGCAGCGACTGCAGATCGACCAGGGGTTCCGCGTGGACGGAACGTTGACCGGCCTCGACGAGTCGTGCGAACTGCAGGAGCGTGAAGGTGTACCCCGTCGCCCCCGGGACCTCGGCGACGACCACGCCGCGCTGACGCCGGGTCGCGGTCAGGATCAGGTTTGCCGAGCGGATCGCGTCGGGCGAGAGCTGAACCGGCGGTGCCCGGTGCGCTGCGATGCCTTTGGCGGCCAGGGCCTCGACGGTGAGGTCGAGCATCGGGCGCGACGGCGAGGTCAGCGTCCCGGCCGACCGCACGTCGATCGATCGGGCCAACCTCGGCCCGAGTCGACCGACGAGGAGACGTTGCAGCAGCATCGCCGCCATCGGTGATCTGCACACGTTCTCGCGGCAGACCATGAGCACGCGAGGTCGTCGGCAGGGCTCGGCGCTCATCGCGGTGCTGCTCCGAGCTCGGCCGGACCCGCGGCGCGTCGGGCCCCGCTCACTTCGCCCCTGCGGCTGAACCCCTGTGCCAGTCGGTGGGCGAGCCGCTCGTAGTCATCGGTCACCAGCTCCCAGTCGTACTCGCTGCGAGCGCGCTCGAGCAGCTGCGCGCCCAGCCCCGAGGTGGGCGCGCGGTCGACCGCCTCGGCGAGCACGGCGCCCAGCTCGCCAGCGGAGCCGAAGTACCACCCCATGTCGCCCATGACCTCGCGGTTGAACACGACGTCCCACGCCGCCACGGGCGTGCCCGCTCCCATCGCACGCAGCAGCGACGGGTTCGTGCCGCCCACGGAGTGCCCGTGGAGGTACAGCCGCGCCCCCGCGTACAGGGCATCGAGGGCCTCTTGGTCCCAGACGCCGCCGACGAGGCGGATGCGGTCGTCGGTCGAGCCGATCGCCTCGATCCTCGCCGTGTAGTCGGTGCTGTACGGGGCGCTGCCGACGACGACCAGCGGCAGCTCGACCTCGCTCCCGGCGAACCCTCGAACGATCTCCTCGACGTGGTTCTCCGGCTCGAAGCGGGCGACGACCAGGAGGTAGCCGCCCGGCTCGACGTCGAAGTCCGCCAGGCACGAGTGGTTCGGCTCGGCGACGATCGGCGCGCCGTAGCTGATGAGCTCGGTGCTGGCGCCGAACTCGTCGCGGTAGTAGTCGGCGATCCCACGAGCGTCGGCGATCAGCGCGTCTGCCCAGCGCACGGCGAGCCGCTCGGCGACGCGGTAGTACGACCGCCCGCGGCCCGACCACTTGGTCCGCTGCCACTCCAGGCCGTCGGTGTGCACCGCAACCGGCGTGCCGCGGCGGCGGATCGTCGGCAGCAGCAGGGCGTTGGCCGCGTTGAACAGGACGACCGCGTCGGGCCTCGGACGTGTGAGCGCCGCAGCTGCCGACAACGCCGTGTGCGACAGCGTCTCGAGGGACTTGGCCCGTACCGCTGGCAGCTCGATGCGCCGCATCCCACGGAACGACCGTGGCTCGGGCTCACCCGTGGGCCGGCAGTACACCGTCACACGGTGGCCGCGCTCGACCAAGCGGTAGCCGATCTCTTCGACGGCGGTCTCGAACCCGCCGTATCTGGCCGGCACCCCTCTGGTCCCCATCATGGAGATGTCGAGGCGCCGGTCGACCCCGGAGGCTGGCATCGCCGTAGTGTATCCGGGGCCTGTCCTTCCCCGATCTTCCGCCCGAGCTGCCCGGGCTGACGCGGTGCCGGACGCCGTCGGTGCCCCAGCGTGCCGCTAAAGGCCGGCGCTGCTGGCGCCGATGCTCCAGCAGCGTTCCGTCGTCGTCCGACACGATGCTCCCGAGCGAGGTCCCCGTGCGCAGCCCCAGCTTCCAACGACTCCAGCTCGTCGCGGCGATCGCGACCGGCGTCGCGCTCGTCGGGGGCTGTGCTGCAGCCCCCGAGTCGCAGGATCGGGTCGGGAGCAGCGCACCAGCCCCGGCTCGCGTCGTCGCCCAGCAGCCGCTGCCGGTCGATCCCGGAGACCTCGATGCGACGCCGCGTGCCGGCACCCCGGCCGCGCCGCGACCGACGACGACCCTGCCGGGCGCGGTGCCGTCGCCCACCGTGCCCGTCGCCACCATCCCCCCGGTCGCCCCGGCGCCGGGCACCCGCTTCGTGCACCCGGGGATCCTCGTCGATGGCGCCCGTCTCTCGGCCGCGAGGAGCGCGGCCTCGCAGGGTCTCGAGCCGGCGGCATCCGCTCTCGCCAAGCTGCGAGCGAGCGGGTATGCCCGGCTCTCGTGGACGCCGGCGCCGGTCCCGTCGGTGCAGGCGGCGGGTGCATCCGGCATCGCCTGGATGGAGGCGAACCCGCAGTACGGCTACGGCCTCGCCGGCGAGGTGTCGCACCTCGACGACGCTGTCGCGGCGTACACCCATGCGTTGCTCTGGGCCTACACGGGCGACACCCGGCATGCCGACAAGGCCATCGAGATCATGAACGCCTGGTCGTCGGTGCTCACCGAGATCAAGTTCGACCAGCCACGCAGGCCCGACACCAACGCGCAGATCTACAGCAACGGCAAGCTGCACGCCGCATGGGCGGGCACGTTGAACGCCCGAGCGGCGGAGATCATCCGTCACACCTCGAACCGTTGGTCGGCCGGTGACGTGGATCGCTACGAGCGCATGCTCGAGCAGGTGTACCTGCCCCTCACCATCACCAGCTGGACCGGCGGTGCGAACTGGCTGATGTCGCTCGTCGACGCCACGATGTCGATCGCGGTGTTCCTCGACGACCGCCAGGCGTTCGACACGGCGGTCGCCCAGTGGCGGTCCCTGTTCCCGACGACCGTGTACATGGCCTCCGACGGAGCAGTCCCGAGGTCGCCGTCGAGGCTCTTCACCACACAGGCACAGGTGGTGTCGTACTGGCACAGCCCGATCCGGTTCGAGGACGGCCTCCAGGGCGAAGCGCTGCGGGACATCTCCCACATGATGATGGGCATGGGCGCTGCTGCACATGCGGCGCAGACCGCAGGTCTCCAGGGGGTCGACCTCTTCGGGGAGCAGCAGGGCCGAATGGTCGCGGCGTTCGAGCGGGCTGCACGCTCGGTCAACGAGTACCTCGACGAGAAGGCCCGTCTGGGTGGGGAGCCGGCGTCGACCTGGGTGCCGAGCAACTGGCTCGGCGCGCCTGGCACCTTCCGGGTCGGCGGTACCGGCTACCGCTCCGGGTGGGAGGTCGTCTACCGGAACCTGGCGGTCGACCGGGGTGTGCCCATGCCGCAGACGCAGCGGGTCGTGGAGCGGGTCAGGCCCGCCAACGTGGCGCTGCACATGTCCTGGGAGACCATGACCAGCGCGTGACGCGATGCGCCCTCCGCAGGGTCGTCAGCCCGTCCTGATCCGACGAAGCCTCGCCGCGAGGCGGGCCGGCAGCTGACGCCGTCGGGCTCGACGGTCCTCGATGCGGATCCGTCGCGCTGCTCGGTCCAGGAACGCCTCGGCCTCGGAGCGCTCGGCGAACAGGGACCGGTCGACCCAGAAGTCGCTCAGCACCGCTCGCGCGTCGGCATCCATGGCGATCACGGCGCGCCGGTGGACCGCGAAGATCGGTGAACGCCGCAGCGCCGCCAGCCGGACCGCAGCGCGCACGCCGTCCGCGTCGGCGGCCTTCGGCCAGACCACCGGACAGGGCTCCTCGTGGAGCTCGAAGGCCTGCTCGAGGCTCCCGTACCGCGCCCACGACCACGCCCCGTACAGGAAGAACTCGGCGAGCCCACGGTCGATGAACTCGCGCTCGAAGCCGGCGTCGGAGCTGGCGCCGATCTCGTCCACCATCTCCAGCACGTCGCTCGTGTCGAGCACGAACGGCGTGATCGTCGACGTGAAGCGCTCGGGGAACGGCTCCACCGGAAGGTCGACGTAGCGGAGGACCTTCTCCAGCGTCGGGCGGAAGTGGTGGTCCTCGAACGAGTACCACGACGCCCGGGGACGACCGTCCTGCGATTCGAAGAACCGCAGCGACGGCGTGTCGATGAAGTGGTTCTTCGCGTCGAGCACCACGTAGCGCTCGGTCTCGATCCGGCGGGCCACGCACAGCTTGAGCACCTGCTGTCCGTGCCAGCCGGAAGCCGGGGGCAGCTGTGCGATCGTCGACGGGGTCAGGACCTCGAGCGCGGAGCCGTGCTGGCCCAGATCACGTCGGAGCGCGTCGAGCTCCGATGCCGGCATCCCGCTGCGCGAGTTGTCGATGACGACGACCTTCGCGGCGAGTGCTGCCGGCACGTGCCGGCTCATGGACCTGGCCTGCAGGCGGAGCAGGTCGTACTCGGCCTCGAAGACCACGCTGACGAACGTCAGGGATCCCGGAGCTGCTGGCATCGTCCCATCTCCGAGCGTCGACGGATTCGCGTTGGAGTAGGGTGCCGTGCTTGTCCACCGCTCCACAAGCCGAGCCTGCCGACCCGGCACCTCGCAGCGAGCTCGGCGCCGCGACCAACTGGCTGGCGTGGGCGCTCGGAGGGCTCTCGGGGATCGTCATCGTGCTGGTCGCCGGGCGCAGCATGGCGGTGAGCCCTGACTCGGTCACCTACATCGCCGCGGCGGAGTCCGTGGCCGCTGGTGATGGACTGGGGACCTGGCTGGAGCCGACGCTGCTGGTCTTCCCGCCGGCGTGGCCGCTGGCGATCGCAGTGCTCGTCCGGCTCGGCCTGGACGGCTCGACCGCGGCGCTGGTGCTGGTGGTGGCGTCGATGGTGTGCATCCCGCCGACGGCACTGGGTGTGATGCGAGCGATCACGGCAGACGCACGTGCGCAGGTCGTGGGGGTCGCGCTGACCGCGCTCGCTCCGACGATCCTGGCGTGGGGCTTCATGGGGCTGAGCGAGGCGTCGTTCGTGCTGGTGGTGCTGTTGTGCGTTCGATCGCTGCTGGCATCCCGGAACGGATCACCTCGCCTGCTCGCGCTCGCGGTGCTGCTCGCCGGCCTGGCGCCCTTGATCCGCTACGCAGGCGTCGGGGTGCCGCTCGCCCTCGGCGCCGCGCTGCTGCTCGACAGCGAACGACCACGCCGCGTGCTGCTCGCTGCGGGTGCCACGGTGGCGGGGCTCCTGCCGATCGGGGCGCTCGCGCTGAGGAACCTGATCGCGTACGGCGAGCCGTTCGGTGAGCGGCGCCCGTCGGCGGTCGGCCCGATCGGCGTCGTCGTGCAGGGGCTCGAGGGGCTCGGCCGCTCGGCGCTGTGGGGCATCGACGCGGCGCCTCGCGTGATCGAGGCGGCGCTCGGCGCCCTGGTGGTGCTCGCCGTGCTCGCCATCGCCCTCGTCGCGGGCCGCTCGGAGCCGGTCGGCGGACGCGTCGCCCGCCTCACCGTCGCGGTCTTCGCGCTGGTGCAGTGGGTGGTCATGGTCGCCGGCCGCTCACGAGCGGAGATCGACGACCTCGGACCGAGACTGCTGGCGCCGACCGCTGCGCTGGTCGTGCTGCTGGGTGCCGCTGCGTTCGGCGACGCCCTCGCTGCTGCTCGCCGACCGGTTCGGATCCTGGTCGCGATCGGCGTCGGTTGCTGGTGTCTGGTCGCGCTCGGGGCGACCGCGCGCTTCGCGCTCCGGGACGATGTGAACGGCTACGACCAGCCGCTGCTGGTCGAAGCCCGGGCGCTCGGCGCGCTCGACGACCTGCCCGACGGGTGCAGGGGCGAGCAGCCCGCCGCGTCGGAAGGAGCGGACTGCGTCGTGGTGGCCAACGATCCGTTCCTGTGGTTCGACTCCCCGCTGCGTCCGGGTGTGACGCCCCAGGTCGTCGACTCGGGCGGATCGGCGACGGTCCCCGAGCTGCGCGACGCCGCCGCGGCCGGCACCGAGGTCTACGTCCTGTGGACGCCGTTCGACCGCAAGAACCTGGTGCCGCTCGCCGAGCTGGAGGACCAGCTCGGTCTGGAGCTCGTCGACGAGAACCGGGGCGTTCAGCTGTATCGGGTCGGCTGATCGCCTTCGGCCCGACTCAGTGGGTCTGCATCTCCCGGAACCACTTGATCAGTGCCAGGACCAGGAACGCCGCGTTCGCCAGGAAGAGCGCGCCGTAGACCCACGTGAACCCGACGGTCCAGAACTGCAGCAGGAACACGGCGCACAGCAGCCCGTAGTCGGTCGGCACCACCGCCAGCGAGTACAGGGTGGACGACGTGCCCTCCCCCTGCAGGAGCATCTCCGCGGAACCACGGTGGGCCCTGCGGAGCTGGTCGTTCAGGATGATCGTGAAGAACATCACCGATGCGACCGCGGAGAAGCCCAGGGGGATGAGCAGCTCGACGTCGGGGCGGTCCGAGAACCGGAACCACTGGATCAGCACCGCGAGGTGCAACGTGGCGATCTTGATGCAGTCGACCACGTGGTCGAGCCACTCACCCGCGACGGAGCCGCCGCCCCGCAGTCGTGCGAGCTGGCCGTCCGCGGCGTCGAGGGCGTACCCGATGACCAGGCACGCCGCCGAGGCCACCGACGTCAGGATCGTCGGCCGCGCGAGCGCGATGGTCAGGATGCCCGAGAAGGTGAACGCGGCGCTCAGCGCCGTGACCTGGTTGGGCGTGCGTCCGAGCGTGTAGGCGAGCGCTGCGAGAACCCTTCCGAGACGCCGGTTCACGTACCGGGAGTACGCGGGTGCGCCCTTGGTCGTCTTCTGGCGTTCGCGCAGGGTGCTGAGCGCGTCGCGGAACCCGCGCACCTCGCCGGCGGCGCCGTCGGTCGACACCATCACGGCCGCCGGTTCTTCAGCGTGCCGCTCCCGAGGAAGCGGTTCTTGGTGAGTACGAGCCGGTTCCAGTTGCTGGCGAGCAGGCGCTTGCCCGCGCCCGCTCCCTTCGGCGTCCAGTTGGTGGTGCGGCGTTCGACCTCACCGGGTGCCACCAGGGAGTAGGCGTAGGCGGCGATCGATCGGCGCTCTGCTCCGTCGGGGAACGAGATGCGGTCGTAGCCGTGGAACGACGAGTCGGTCGACTCCATGATCACGAGGCGGTTGAACAGCGGCGGCACACGGATGCCCGCCACCGTGGGGTCGGACGTGAGCTGCAGCTCGCCGCCCCACGACGCCTCCCAGCCCGGGTTGAGGTACAGCAGGATGTTCAGCTCTCTCCGCCAGTCGGGGTGCGCCGGATGGATGTTGAAGTCGGTGTGCAGGTCGAGGAAGCTGCCGGCGGCGCCGGCGTGGAAGCCGCCGCCGATGTACTCGGGGTCGACGAAGACCGGCCGACCGATCAAGGCGCTCAGCAGCTCCGCGAACTCCGGCCCGTCGAACACCCGGTGCAGCTCGGCGGTCACCGCCGAGTGGGTGTCGAGCGTCGAGAGCTCCCGCTTGTCGCTGAAGACGTAGTCCCTGGACTTCGGCATCTGGTCCACGACCGGTAGGTCGTCGAAAAGACGCTGAGCGAAGCGCTCGTCCAGGAAGCCGTCGAGCACGACGTGTCGCACGGGGGTCGCGGCACGGAAGCGCTCCGTCAGGTCGTGGATGCTGTCGGACCGGGGAGCGGCGGGAGCGGGGAGCACGGTGCACCTCTTCGAGGTCGGGGAAGTCGCCCGTCGACCAGCGTATCGGGCCTCGACCGCCGAGCGATCCTCCGGGCCGCGCTAGACATGGGCGCCGATGAGCCCGACGGTGCTGGCGACCAACCCCAACTCGGACCTGTACGGCGCCTCCCGGATGCTGCTGGAGAGCGTCGAGGGGTTCCGCGACGAGGGCTGGCGCGTCGTCGTGTCGCTGCCGGGCGAGGGACCGCTGGTCGACGACCTGGTGGCGCTCGGGGCGGAGTTCCGGCAGTGCCCGTCACCGGTGCTGCGCAAGGCCCATCTCAGCCCGTTGGGGCTGTGCCGTCTGCTGGTGCACACGCTGCGGTCGATCCCCCCGAGCGTTCGGCTGATCCGTTCGGTGCGTCCTGACGTCATCTACGTGAACACGATCATCGAGCCCCTGTGGATGGTGCTGGCCTGGATCCTCCGGGTGCCCGCCCTCTGCCACGTCCACGAGGGCGAGGAGAGCGCGCCCAAGCTGCTGCGGCGAGGGCTCGCGCTGCCGCTGCACCTGGTCCCCTCGCTGATGGTCAACAGCAGGTTCAGCCTGCGGGTCCTCTGTGAGTCGGCGCCGGCGCTCGAGCGGCGGTGTCGCGTGGTCTACAACGGGGTGGCGGGCCCCCCGGAGCCCCGCGAGGCCCGGGTCGAGCTCGACGCGCCGATCCGCCTCCTGTTCGTCGGCCGTCTGTCGGAGCGCAAAGGGGTCTTCGATGCCGTCGCCGCGCTCGCCGAACTGCGTCGCCGAGGCGTGCCGGCCGAGCTCGACATGGTCGGGTCGGTGTTCCCCGGCTACGAGTGGGTCACGGAGCGGATCCTCTCGGACGCCCGACAGGCCGGCGTCGAGGACCACCTCCGCCTGCACGGGTTCGATCCCGACGTCTGGCCGCACCTGGCGGCCTGCGACGTGCTCCTGGTCCCGTCGACGGTCGACGAGCCGTTCGGGAACACCGCGGTCGAGGGAGCGCTCGCGGCGCGACCGATCGTGGCGACGCGCACCAGCGGGCTGCTCGAGGCCACCGATGGGCTGCAGGCGGTGCGCCTGGTCCCGCCCGGCACACCGGCGGCGATCGCCGATGCCGTCGAGGACCTCACCGCCGACTGGGAGCGATCGCGCGAGGCGGCGTCGGCGGATCGAGCGACTGCGTCGCAGCGATTCGCGCCCTCGGTCTACCGCGGCGAGGCACGGGCCATGGTCGAGGCGCTCGTCCGGCCTCGCTGAGCGACGCGGTCGAGCTGCGGGTCCTCTGCTCAGTCGATCGGTCGCCCGTCGACGCGGCGCAACCGGAACACTCGCAGGTTGCGGCCGCTGCGCTCGACGTACTGGTCGAACAGCGGCCACCGTTCGATCAGTCGAGGCCAGGTCGCGTCCCGCTCCTCGTCGGACAGCAGCTGAGCGTCGACGGTGAACCGCTCACCCCGGTACGACACCTCGGCGGTGGGGTCGGCCAGCAGGTTCCACGACCAGGCTGGATGGTGCGGACGCCCGAAGTTGGAGCCGACCACGTAGAGGGCGTCGTCGAGCGGGACGGTCGCGAGGGGGCTCTCCCTCGGCAGACCGCTCTTGCGACCGGTGGTGGTGACGACCGCGCACGGCAGCATCATCGAGCTCATCAGCACCCGACCCCCGAAGATGCGGTTCAGCAGCCGGTCGATGTGGGGGACCACCGGCGGTCCGACCTTCGCGAACCACCGACTGCCGGCCATCGCCTGCACCGAGCGCCCGAGCCGGCTGTTGGGGTCCAAGGGCATCGCTGCATCGTAGCGATCCGGCTCGCCTCCACCAGCCGGGCGCCCTGTATGCTCGACGCTCCACGCCCATGCAGGCGAGGAGTGCCCGGGTAGCTCAGTCGGTAGAGCAGCTCACTCGTAATGAGCAGGTCAGGAGTTCGATTCTCCTCTCGGGCTCGGACCAGGACCCCCGCCGCGGCGGGGGTCCTGCGCGTCCGGACGCCGGCGAGGCCGCCACCAGCCTGCCGACCCCGGACCGGGCCGCGGCGTCTACGGTGCGTCGGGGCGCCTCGAGGACGGGCGCGACCCGCACCTCGTCGACGGATGGAGTCGCCACCATGAAGAAGCTGGACTACAAGCTGCTCACGGACTCCGAGAAGGAGCTGGTCCTGGCCGCGCGGCCCAAGCAGCTGCGCAAGCTCGACGAGGACGAGCTCATCGACCTGCACAAGCGCATCCGCCGGGCGCGCAACAAGTACGCCAAGCTCCACCGCCGCCGTGCCGCCGAGCAGGTCAAGGGCGACCGTGCCCGCGGCAAGGCTGCCAAGCGCCATGCCCGGGTCGCCGCGAAGGCGGAGATCTTCGAGGACAAGCTGTCGAAGGTCAGCCGGCGGCTGGCCGTGGTGTCTCGTGAGCAGGCCGATGCGCTGCGCGACGAGCGACTCTCGGCGGCGCGTGGCACCGGGTCGCCCGGGACGGGCTCGTCGCGGCAGCGCCGCTCCCCGCGCAACAGCCGCAAGGACGACTCGAACCGCCGGGCACGCGACAAGCGGTCGATCGAGCGTCGCGGCGTCGCCTCGTCCCGCGCGACCAAGGCCCGCAAGAACGCCAAGGCCGGCCGTCGCTGAGCACCCTCGCACAGTGGCGGCCAACGGACTGATCCTCGGCTGCGGGCGCAGCGGCACCTCGATCTTCGGCGAGCTGTTCGCGACGTTCCCTGGCGTTCGCTACGTGTCGGAGCCTCACCTGTCGGACCTGGACGGTGACGTCGGCGGCTCGTCGATCGTGCTCAAGGTGCCCAGGACGCCGGACGGCACCACGGCGCCGTCCGGGTGCTCGGTCGAGCTCGACGACGTGCGGGCCACGGTGGGCGACCCGCTCGTGGTCTGGTGGCAGGTTCGCCATCCGCTCGACGCGGTGTGCTCGCTGCGGGTGGGCATCGACCAGGGCTGGGCACACCATCCCCGGCCGCTCGACTGGCAGGACTGGCTGGGGCGTCCGCTGCTCGAGCGCTGCGCGCACCACTGGGCGGTGATCAACGGCGACGGGTTCGACCGCGTGAGCGACGTGGCGCTCGTCAACCGGTTCGAGGAGATGATCCGCGACCCACGGGCCTGCGGGATCGTGGCCGCGGCGTCGCTCGGCGTGGCCCCGCACGAGCTGGGCGACGAGTTCGACGGATGGGTCGATCGGGTGCAGGACACGAACAACGAGCGCTTCGTGGAGGCCGAGACCTCGCGCCGGCACTCGCGCCCGGATCACTCGAGGCGCGTCGGGCGCTGGCGCGAGAACCTCACCGCCGCCGAGGTCGACGTCGTCTGGCCCATCGTCGCCGACGCCGCTGCTCGGTTCGGGTACGACCGACCATAGGGACGCTCCATGCCGCGCCGCCGCGCACGCACGGCGTGGTCGTCTGGCGGGGACGGCCGGCGGGTAGGTCATCGACATGATCACGTGGATGGTGGTGTTCTGGATCAGCGTGGTGGCGGGTGTCGTCGGCGCGATCGCGATGCTCGAGGCCGCGCATCAGCGTCGCCACCCGGAGCAGCACTCGAGGCGGCCGCGCAGTGAGCCGGCGGGTCGCCGTGTGCTGCCCCGATCGGGACGGAGGCGCTCGTCATGACCTGTCCCGGGGACGGCACCGTCCGCACGGAGGGATCGCGGTCGGGATCCGACGAGTCTGGCGCCGGTCCGTTCGGGTAGGGGCTCGCTCGTGACCACACATCGAGACACCTTCGCCCGTTCGCTGCACGACCTCGGCCTCGCCGCATGGTTCGGCGGTTCGCTGATGGGAGCCGTGGGCGTGAACGGCTCCGCTGCCGCCGCGGCGCGCACCAAGGACTCGACCTCTGTGGCCGGGGCAGGCTGGTCGGCGTGGACGCCCGTCAACCTGGTCGCCATCGGGGCGCACCTGGTGGGAGGCGCCGATCTGATGCTCGCCAACAAGGGACGTGTGGTGGGACAGCGCGGCGTGGGGGGTGCCTCGTTGGCCAAGCTGGCGCTGACCGCGGTCGCACTGGGCGCCACCGGCTACTCGCGCGCCATCGGTCAGAAGGTCATCGAGGCCGACACCCCTGCTGAGGACGGTACGACGCCGCTGGAGGGCACCGACCCGAGCATCGCCTCCGCGCAGCGTCAGCTGGCGGTGCTGCAGTGGATCATCCCTGCCTCCACGGGCGCGCTCATCGTGTTGAGCGCCGTGATGGGCGAGCAGCAGCGGTCCACCGAGGTGGCGCGTGGTGTTTCCGGTCGGATCGTCGGTCACCTCCCCTCGGGCCCGGAGCGCCACTCGCCGGGGCAGGCGGCGAAGGACGCACTCGCACCGCTGCTCGACGCGTTGCCGGTGCCCGGTCACTGAGGACCGACGATGCACGAGCAGGCGATCGCCAGGTCGGGGCCGGCTCTCCTCCGGAAGCGGTCCGCTACCGTGGAGGCCGACGTGGCCCGTCCAACGGCCACAGCGGAGGTGAGCGTGGGGCGACCTGCGATCGTGGGCATGGGTGCCGTCGCGCTGACCGCCGTGGTCTACCCGTTGGTCGCGTCGCAGGCCGGCAATCCCCTCGCGGCGTTCGTGCTCGCACCCCTCGGCGTGGCGGTCGTCGGGAGCCCGCGTGACACACAGGTGGTCGGCGCGGCGGCAGTCGCAGTGGCGGCGATCGAAGGATTCCTCACCCCCGAGCTCACGGCGCCCATGCTGGCCGTGCGTCTCGGCATCGTGGTGATCGGTTCGGTGCTGGCATCGATCGGCGCAGCCACACGTGCCGGTCGCGAACGCGCCCTTCGTGACAGCGAGGTGGGCGCGGCGATGATGGCGGCGTTCCAGGACGGCCTGGTCTCGGTGCCATCACCTCCGCCCGGCATCCTGGCCACCAGCAGGTATCGGCCGGCCGAGGTGCCCCTCCGCATCGGTGGCGACTTCGTGGACGTCGTGGCGCTGCCCGACGGCACCGCCGGCTTCATCATCGGGGACGTGTGCGGACACGGCCCACGCGCCGCTGCGCTCGGTGCGCGCATCCGCGCCGCCTGGCGGGGCATCGCACGCACCGTTCCCCAGAGCCCACCCCGCTGGCTCGAGGAGATCGACGGTGCCTTCTTCGAGGGTCCCTTCGATGGCTTCGTCACTGCGCTCACGGGCCGCGTCTCGTTGACGGGCGAGGTGCAGGCAGTCAGCGCCGGTCACCCTCCGCCCGTCGTGTTGTCCCCCGGTGGGGCGATGGCAGCAGCGGTCCATCCCGGCGTCCCGCTCGGCATCCCCTCCACCCGCCTCCGGCCATCGACACAGCTGCAGCTGGCCTCCGACTCCTCGTTGCTGCTGTACACCGACGGGCTGATCGAGAACGGTCGTGGCGGGGCGGCCGGCCGCCCCGGCGAGGAGGGCCTGCTCGCGGCGCTCGCGGATGCCACGGCGGCGACGCTGCTGGACGACCTGCTGGAACGTTTCGGACCCGACGGCTTCGACGACGACGTGGCGCTGCTGCACCTGCGGGTGTGCTGCGACTCCGATGGTTCGAGGAGCACCCCATCATGACCTGCGCTCGCAGGCCGCTGGCGACGGGTCCGAAGTGGTGACCATGTCGGCCGAGGTGACCCTCAGCTGCGGCATCGACGCGCCGGCGCTGGCGCGCCAGTTCGCCCGCGACGCGCTGCGCGACGTGGACCTCTCGGGCGTCGACGACCTGGCGGAGGAGGTCGTGCTGCTCGTCTCCGAGCTGGTCACCAACGCGGTGCTGCACACGCAGTCCGACTGGATCCGCGTCGAGCTGAGCGTGGATCCGTCAGGTGTGCGGTGCGTGGTCGTCGATGCCGACGCGACGAGTGCCCCGGTGCGGCGTCAGGTCGCGGTCGGCGGTCTGGGCCTGCTGATCGTCGAGTCGCTGGCGTCGAGGTCGGGTTGCGATCCGATGCCGGACGGCAAGGCGGTCTGGTTCGAGCTCGACCTTCCCGACGCCGCTCGTTCCTGATCTCTGGAGGTGGGTTCCCCGAGCGCGTCAGCCCGGCTCGATCGTGACCGTTTCGACGAGTCCCGACAGCTCGAGCACCCGCCGGACGGCCACGCTCGGCTGACGCAGCGCGACCGAGAAGCCGTCGACCGTCGGGCGCAGCAGCTCCTTGATGCCGGTGGAATCGATGAAGGTCACGTCGCGCAGGTCGACCACGACGGTCCGGCCCCGATCGACGTCCAGCGCTGCGTCGATCGCGGTGCGCAAGTCGTCGGCGGCGGCGAGGTCGATCTCGCCACGTCCGGTCACCACACCGGATTCGCAGTCCACCTCGATCTGCGCGTCCACCCCGATCGGCCCCTGTCTGTGACGTGGGACGACCGTAGTTCGACACCGAGCGCATGTCACCCGCCGCGCCGGCGGGGATCGGGTTCAGGCGGCTTGCTGGTTCCACCAGCTGAAGAACCGCTGGTTCACCACATGGCGCCACACGGCCCCGTCGACCATCCGCCGTGCCCACGACGGATCCTCGGACAGCGGCTCGACCACCCGGTCGAGCCAGTCCTTGCCGTGCGCCGGGTCGACCTCGGCGTGCTCCCGATAGAAGTCGAGCGCGTCCTCGCCCGCTCCGAGGCGCTCGAGACCGCCGACCACTGCTCGACATCGGGGGCCGGCCTGCAGCTCGAGCACGCCCAACGCGCCGATCAGCTCCGGCTGCAGCCAGCGGTTGGTGGCGAGCACACCGTTGAGCGCAGCCCGGTCCAGCGCGGGCGCGCCGAGCGCTCGACGCGCCAGGCGCGGCATGTCCACGGCGTCGACGAGCCGTTGGTGCAGCTCGGTGTGGACCCGTTCGGATCGGCCACGTCCCATCTCGTCCCAGTAGTTCTGCGCGAGTGCCACCTTGGGCACGCCGCGGATGCCGATCTGGGCGACTGCGACCAGGTCGTCGAATCCGGCATCCGGGCCGCCCTCGACGGCGAGGAACCGGACCATCTGGTCCCAGTCGGCGTCGTCACGCAGCCATCGGTAGACCGCCGGGACACGATCGAGCGCCGCGGCACGGCGCACCCCGGCCACCCCATCGGGCAGATCGGGCCTGATGGGCGCGCTGCGGCCGTGGAGTCTCGCGAGGTACGCGCCCTGCAGTCGATGCTGGAGATCGGCGACCGACGGATGACCGTGGAACGTCGCTCGTGAGCCCAAGGTGTGCAACGGGGCCAGCGCCAGGTCCTGCAACGCCAGCAGCGTCATGAGCGCGTCGCTCTCGTCGGCCGGCGGCACCGCCCGACAGGCCACCAACCTGCTCGGATCGCCGGAGACCATCGCGTCGTCCACCAGCTGGTGCAGCGGGGTCGGTTCGGGCACCGCGACCGCGAACACCTCGGGTTCCGCCCCTTGGGACTGCAGCGCGTCCGCTCGGAGCGCGGGTCGATCCATCGTGAAGGGATCGAGCGGTCGACGGCGACGGCGGGTCGCAGCGGTGGTGAACATGACGTGCCCCTACCCAGCGGTTCCGGCGGTGATGACGTCACGCTCTGCTCCGTCGGCGCGGAGCAGCAGGACTGCTCGCCGATCGTCGACCCGGCGAAGTGCGCGCGGCCGCAGTCCCAGCTCGGCCAGCTGGTCTCGCCGTGCGGACACGATCTGCTCCGCCTGATGGGGGCCGCGCACCTGGAGCAGACAGACGCCGCCGTCGACCACGTGGTGCGACGCCGTGCCCAGCATGGGTTCGATCCAACGGAGGCCGTCCCTGCCGCCGTCGACGGCGTGCCGGGGGTCGTTGCCGCCAGCCTCGTCCATCTGCTCGGTCGTCAGGTACGGCGGGTCGATCAGCACCACGGGGTGGCTGCGTGGAGCGCAACCGGGGAGCGGCTCGCCGTCGACGTGGTGGCGCAGCACCGACACCGCGTCGCCGAGCCCAGCCGTGACAGCAGCGCGACGAGCGTGCTCGCAGGCGGCGGCGCTCGCGTCGACCAGCACTGCGTCCCGTCCGGTGTCGCGCGCCGTCAGCAGACCGATGTGCCCGACCCCGCAGCAGAGCTCCAGGATGGGACCAGGCGGCAGGTTCGGGTGCAGCTCGACGGCCCACCGGGACTGCGCACGGGTCCATGCTCGGGGTCGCAGCACCCGCTCGTCCCAGGACACCTCCAGCCCGTCGATCGTGCAGTGACGGGAGGCACGCGCACCCTCGTCGGGTCGGGGCACGGACTCGATCGGCTGGGCGGGCGACGTGACGGTCATGTGCGGGGCCCTACCCGCTGCGACGTTCGTCGAGCACACCTCTATCCAGGCGCGTCGGCTCGACGACCACCACCATCGTCTGCCTCGCTCAGCGCACGCGACAGCGACGTCAGCGCCGAGCGCACGGCGCGCAGGGCCAGCTCCTTGTCGGTTCCGGGCAGCGTCAGCGTGGTCGCGCCGAACTGGCCGTCGACGACCCAGCCGACCACGACCGTGCCGGGCGACGCGGCGCCGACGGGGTGTGCGCCGTGCACGCCGGTGACCGCCACGGCGGCTGCCGATCCGAACAGCTGGAGCGCACCCAGTGCCATCTGCACCGCACAGCCCTCCGAGACCTCGTCCGGTGCGCGCACTCCCAGGACCCGTCGGCGCCGGGCGGCATCGGGCACCACGACGCCGCCCGCGAACCACTCGCCGGCATCGTCGACGGCGCCCATGGCTCGACTGAGCAGGCCGGCGGTGAACGTCTCGGCACACGCGACCCACCGTCCGTTGCGCCGCCTCGACATCAGCTCGGCGAGCGCCACGACCGTGCTGTCCAGGTCGCCCGGGTCGGGCCCTGTGCGCCCGTCCCCGGAGGCATCCATCCTGTGAGCCCATTCCCCTGCGAACGAGGGTGCAGAACCCGGAGCCGACGCCACGGGATGCAGATCGCCGGCAGGGGGTAGGTGGGGGCGGTGATCGAGACCCCCACCCCCACCTGGCCCGGACGCGGCCGCCCCCTGGGCGCCACACATGACGGCCGAGGCACCAACTTCTCGGTGTTCAGCACCAGCGCCGAACGCGTCTCGCTGTGCCTGTTCGACGAGCGGGGCGACGAAGCGCGCGTCGCGCTGACCGAGGTCGACGCCCACTGCTGGCACGCCTACCTGCCCGAGGTCGGCGTGGGCACCCGTTACGGCTACCGGGCGCACGGTCGCCGGGCCCCCGACGAGGGGCTGTGGCACCACGAGTCGAAGCTGCTGCTCGATCCGTACGCCCGCCACATCGACGGCACCGTCGACTGGAACCCGGCGTGCTTCGCCTACCGCTGGGACGCCCCCGACGAGGCCGAGACGACCGACAGCGCACCCTTCGTGCCGCGTTCGGTGGTCAGCAACCCCTGGTTCGACTGGGGTCATGACCGACCGCCGGCGGTGCCCATGCACGAGTCGTTCATCTACGAGCTGCACGTCAAGGGCTTCACGGCGCTGCACCCCGAGCTCGAGCCGCACCTGCGAGGCACCTATGCGGGACTGGCCCACCCCGCCGTGATCGAGCACCTGCAGCGGCTGGGGGTGACCGCCGTCGAGCTGCAGCCGGTGCACGCGTTCGTGCACGACAAGCACCTGGTCGATCAAGGCCTGCGGAACTACTGGGGCTACAACAGCATCGGGTTCTTCGCTCCCCACGCCGAGTACGCCGCTGGCGCAGATCCGGTGGCGGAGTTCAAGCACATGGTGCGGTGCCTGCACGAGGCCGGCATCGAGGTGATCCTCGACGTCGTCTACAACCACACCGCCGAGGGCAACCACCTTGGGCCCACGCTGTGCATGCGGGGGCTCGACAACGCCGAGTACTACCGACTCGAGCAGGAGCGCCGCTACTACCGGGACTACACCGGGACCGGCAACACGCTCGACATGCGTCGTCCGCACACGCTGCAGCTGGTCATGGACAGCCTGCGGTACTGGGTCGAGGAGATGCACGTGGACGGGTTCCGCTTCGACCTCGCCTCGGCGCTCGCCCGCGGGCTGCACGAGGTGGACCGGCTCGGCCCCTTCTTCGACCTGATCCAGCAGGACCCGGTGGTGAGCAGCATCAAGTTGATCGCCGAGCCCTGGGACATCGGCGAGGGCGGCTACCAGGTCGGCAACTTCCCGCCGCAGTGGTCCGAGTGGAACGGCCGCTACCGCGACACGGTGCGCGACTACTGGCGAGGGGAACCGGCGACGATCGCCGAGTTCGCGTACCGGTTCACCGGCAGCTCGGACCTCTACGCCGGCGACTCCAGCCCCGGGTCGTCGGTGAACTTCGTGACCGCGCACGACGGGTTCACCCTTGCGGACCTCGTGAGCTTCAACGAGAAGCACAACGAGGCCAACCTGGAGGGCGGCCGCGACGGCGAGCAGCACAACCGCTCCTGGAACTGCGGTGCCGAGGGCGACGTCGACGATCCGGCGGTCAACGAGCTGCGTCGGCGGCAGACCCGCAACCTGCTCACCACGCTGCTGCTCTCCCAGGGCGTGCCCATGCTGTTGGCCGGCGACGAGATGGGTCGCAGCCAGCAGGGCAACAACAACGCCTACTGCCAGGACAACGAGCTGAGCTGGCTGGACTGGTCGCTGGTCGAGCGCAACGCCGACCTGGTCGACTTCGTGTCGGGTCTCGCACGCCTGCGTCGGGAGCACCCCGTGTTCCGTCGACGGCGCTGGTTCACCGGCCGCAGCGTTCGCGGCGACGAGGTCGGCGACATCGCGTGGTACCGCCCGGACGGCTCCGCGATGCAGGACGCCGACTGGGACGCTGGGTTCGCGAAGGCGCTGGGCGTGCTGCTGCACGGACGATCCCTGCCCGACCCCGACCCACGAGGGCATCCCGTGCGCGACGGCACCTTCCTGGTGCTGTTCAACGCGCACCACGGCACCACTCGCTGGGTGCTCCCCGAACTGCCCGGCGCCACGGGGTTCGATCGGCTGCTCGACACGCGCACCCCGGTGGTCGGAGCGCCGCGTCCGGTGCGGTCGCAGCGCATGGTCGTCGCACCCCGATCGGTGGTGCTGCTGGAGGTCCGTTGGTGAGGACGCCGACCACCACCTACCGCCTGCAGCTCCGCGACGGGCTGACCCTGGACGGTGTGATCGAGGACGGCTGGCTCGACCACGCTCGGGATCTCGGCGTGTCGCACCTGTACCTCTCTCCGGTGCTCGAGGCCGCGCCCGGGTCGAGCCATGGCTACGACGTCGTCGACACCCGCCACGTGGACCCCGCCTTGGGTGGGGACGACGCGTTCGGTCGACTCGCAGCGGCGGCTGCTGAGCGCGGCATGGGCCTCGTCGTGGACATCGTGCCCAACCACATGGCGGCGGATCCGGCGTCGAACCCGTGGTGGTGGGACGTGCTGCGCCACGGACCGACGAGTGAGCACGCCGAGGTGTTCGACGTGGACCTGCAGCACCCCGAGGCGCGGTTGCGTGGACGCATCGTCCTGCCGATCCTCGACGACCGCTACGGGCGGGTGCTCGAGGCGGGACGGTTGCGTCTCGCTCGTCGCGAACACCAGCTCGTCGTCATGATCGACCGGGAGCGGCCGTTGCCCCTGTCGCCGGAGTCCCTCGACGGCCTGCTCGCGGAGCTGGCGGAGCGGACCGACGACGACGAGCTGCGGGTGCTGGCAGTCGCTGCAGCCGGCCTCGACCGCCTCGACGCCGGACAACGGGTCGCTCACCGCCGCGCGTGGGACGCGACGCTCGCCGCAGCGCTGCAGGACGAGGGGCGAGCGGGGCGGCTCGACGAGCACCTGGACAGCTGGAGCGACGACCCGGACCGCCTGCACGAGCTGCTCGAGCAGCAGCACCATCGCTTGGCCTACTGGCGCTCGGCCAGGGACCTCGGTTACCGCCGCTTCTTCGACGTGAACGAGCTGGTCGCGGTGCGGGTCGAGCAGGACGCGGTGTTCGACGCGACCCACACCGCGGTGCGGCAGTGGGTCGAGTCCGGGGTCGTCGACGGCCTGCGGGTGGATCATCCCGACGGTCTGCTCGACCCGGCCGCCTACTTCCGCCGACTTCGCCGAGTGATGCCCGAGGGCTGGATCGTGGCCGAGAAGATCCTGGAGCACGGCGAGCGCCTCCCGGCCGAGTGGGAGGTGGACGGCACCACCGGCTACGACGTGGCGGCGGCGATCGGTTCGTGGTTCGTCGACCCCGACGGGCTCCGACGTCTGGGATCGCTGCGCGACGAGTTGACCGGACCCGGTCCCGGCGGGGCGCGCCTGGTCGCCGACGGCAAGCGGTTGGTGCTGTCGGAGATGCTCTCGGCGGACCTGAACCGCGCCACCGACGCCTTCCTGGAGCTGTGCGAGTCGCTGCGTCGATTCCGTGACGTCACGCGCCACGAGCTGCACGAGATCCTGCGTGAGGTGGTCGTGGCGTACCCGGTGTACCGGACCTACGTCCCTCCCGGCACGCAGGCGGGTGACCGCGACCAGGGACTGGTGACCTCGGTCGTGGCCGCGGTCGGCGCGAGCCACCCCGAGCTCGATGCCGAGGTGCTGGACCTGCTGGCGTCGGTGCTCACGGGTCGCCTCGACGCCGAGGTGCCCGCCGCCGGGGTCGTGCGAGCGCGCGTCGAGCAGCTCACCGGCCCGGCCATGGCGAAGGGCAAGGAGGACACCGCCTTCTACCGCGACGTCCGGCTCGTCTCACGCTGCGAGGTGGGCGACGACCCGTTCGCGACGGGGATGGACACGTCGGTGCTGCACGCGACGCTCGGACAGCTGGCGGAGCGCTCGCCTCGCACCATGACCACCCTGTCGACCCATGACACGAAGCGCAGCGAGGACGTCCGTGCCCGGCTCTCCGTGCTGAGCGAACTGCCGGAGGAGTGGGCGACGTTCGCCCGGGCATGGATGGCACGCACCGCGGAGCTCGACGTCGAGCACGTCGTCGACGCCGCCACCCGGTACCGGCTGCTGCAGAACTTGGTGGGTGCGCACCCGGTCGACCGCGCGCGTCTCGAGGCGTTCGCGCTCAAGGCGTCACGTGAGGCCAAGGACCGCACGTCGTGGACCCGCCCGGACCCGAGCTACGAGACGGCGCTCGTGGACCTGGTGCGAGCCGCGTGCGAGGACAGCGAGCTGTCCGATGCGGTGTCGCAGTGGGTCGGCTCCTTCGCGGAACTGCCCGGTCGACGCTCCGAGGTCGCACAGAAGGTGCTGCAGCTCACGGTGCCGGGCGTGGCCGATCTGTTCTGGGGCAGCGAGGACCGCCTGCATCGCCTGGTCGATCCGGACAATCGCGTGCCCCCGGACCTGGCAGCCCTGCGCGATCGCCTTGCGGCCGTGCGGGCTGGCACCCAAGGCGGTTCGCCCGCGCTCGACGCTGACGGACCCCTGGCGAAGCTGTCCGCAGTCGCGACGGTGCTGGAGCTGCGTCGGCGCCACGCCGACTGCTGCGTCGGAGGTGGCTACGAGCCCCTGGAGGTGGTCGGCATCGACTCGGAGCGGGTCGTGGCGTTCCGTCGAGGCGAGCATCTGGCCGTGGTGGTGACGCGGTGGCCCGTGCGCGGTCGTGTCGCGACGGCCACGACGGTGGAGCTCCCGGCCGGCTCGTGGCGTGCCCGCCTCGGCGCTCCCGAGGATCCGTCGAAGCCCCGTTCCTTCGGCGGTGTCGAACCGGTCGCGGAGCTGCTCGGCGGCTGGAGCGCCGCCGTGCTGGAGCGCTGCCCATGACCGGTCCCGTGGTCGACGTCCCCGGCGACGATGGACGCCGAGACGAGGAGGACGACCTCGGGCCGGTCCGAGGATTCCACCCGCCGGCCGACCGTCCCTGGCTCTGGGCGCCGGAGGCTCGGGCGGTGCAGCTGCAGTTGGGCGAGCCGCCCGCCCGGCACCTCGCCTGTCGCCGCGAGGGCCAGCACTGGATCGCAGCGGAACCGGTCCCGACCGGGCAGCGCTACCGCTTCGTCGTCGACGGCACCGCGGTGCCCGACCCGCGGTCGCGAGCACAGCCGGACGGGGTGCACGGCGCGAGCGAGTGGGTGGGACGAGTCGACAGGACCGACACCGGTTCCTCCGCTGGCACGGCGCCGCTGGCGCGCAGCGTCACCTACGAGCTGCACGTCGGCACCTTCAGCGAGTCGGGCACCTTCTCGGGCGCCGTGGAGCACCTCGACCACCTGGTCCAGCTCGGGGTCACCCACGTGGAGCTGATGCCGGTCGCGGCGTTCGACGGCGGGCACGGGTGGGGCTACGACGGAGTGGACCTGTTCGCGCCGCATCCCGCCTACGGCACCGAGGCGGAGCTGCGCATGCTGGTCGACCAGTGCCACCTGCGGGGGCTGTCGGTGCTGATGGACGTCGTGCTCAACCACCTGGGGCCGGCGGGGAACCACCTGGGTGTGTCGGGTCCCTACTTCACCGACCGCTACCGCACGCCGTGGGGCGACGCCCTCAACCTGGACGGTCCCGGCGCCGACGGCGTGCGGAGGTTCCTGCTCGACGCTGCCACCCACTGGCTCGAGGACGTCGACGTCGACGGGCTGCGGCTCGACGCCGTGCACGAGCTGTTCGACACGTCGGCGGTGCACCTGCTCGAGCAGCTCGCCGTCGAGGTCGCCCGGATCGCTCGGCGAACCGGTCGGCCGCGGGTGCTGATCGCCGAGTCCGACCGGAGCGACCCGCGCATCGTGTCCCCCGCTCCGTCCGGCCCAGGTCTGGACGCGATGTGGAGCGATGATCTGCACCATTGCCTGCACGTGGCGCTGACCGGAGAGCGCGACGGCTACTACGAGGACGTGCGCGACGGTGACCTGGCCGTGGCGCTGACGGTCGCCCAGCTCCACCAGGGCAGGTGGTCACCGCACCGCCGCCGCAGCGTGGGTCGATCTTCGGACGGCATCTCCTCGGAGCGGTTCGTCGTGGCGCTCCAGAACCACGACCAGGTCGGCAACCGCGCTCGTGGCGAACGCCTGCACCACCTGGTCGGGGTCGATCGCACCGCAGCAGCGGCGGCGTTGACGACGCTCTCGCCGTTCTCGCTGCTGATGTTCCAGGGCGAGGAGTGGGCGGCCAGCGCGCCGTTCCCGTACTTCAGCGATCACGGGGGTGAGCTCGGCGAGGCGGTGCGGCGTGGTCGGCGAGCAGAGTTCGCCGCGTTCGGGTGGCCCGAGGAGCAGGTGCTCGATCCGCAGGACCCGGCGACGTTCGCCACGGCGGCGCTGCGGTGGGACGAGCTGGACACCGAGCCGCACCGACAGGTGCTCGACTGGTACCGGGCCTTGCTGCACCTTCGTGCGACGCACCCGTGCCTCGCGCCGGTGCCGCTGCCCGGACCGCATCTCGTGGAGCACCGGAAAGGCGTGGTCGCCGCACATCGCGGCACGCTCACGATCCTCGCGAACCTCTCGGCGGATCCGACGCGCTGGGAGGGCTCACCGTCGGGAGCCGTGGTGCTCGAACGCCACGGGTCACAGCTCGACGGGGGCGGCGTCGAGCTCGAGCCCGGGGCGGTGGTGGTGCTCGACCGCTCGTGAAGGCCGGGTGACGAGCGGCCTACCCGACCGCCGGTGGGGCAGTCGGCTCAGGATCCCGGACCGCCTGCCAGCAGTTCCCGGCGGTGCGCACCAACCCGTAGTGGCGAGCCACTGCGCTCGCCGCGTGTTCGGCGGTCGTGGCCGGCGCCCGCAGCTCGCGAACGTGCATGCCACGCCGACCGATCGAGCGCACCAGCAGGACCGCCGACCCGTCGACGACGTGCACCCGGACCTCCACGACGCGGCGTGCGCGGGACGATCGCTCGGGCCCGCTCGAAGGATCACCCCAGGGGTCGTTGTCGTCCGCTGTTGCGCCCATGGTCGCCTCCTGGACGCTGCCTACCCGGGGTTGGCGTCGGGGAGAACCTGGTTCAGAACGATCCGGAGCAGTCGTCCACTGCGGGGTCCCGGGGTGAGGGGTGTGGACGGCTTCCTGCGGTGCTGGAGCGACGAGCTGCGGCCGGAGCTCCGCGCCGTCGAGTCGTAGACCGCGGCGGGTCGGGTAGGGGCCCGGCCATGAGCAGCACCGAACCCACCCGACCAGCAGATCTCGAGCGCGTCGTCGGGGATGAGCCCGGCGAGGAGCTGGAGCACGCCGGTGAGGCGTCCGCGACCCTGCCGTCGGTCGAGGAGGCCGACGGTCGCAACGGAGAGCCCTCGGCCACGCAGGATCTGCCAGCTCCCAAGACTGCGGCACCTGGCACCGACACGGCCACCGGCACCGACCCCGAGGCCACCTACGACCAGCCGGGGTACGAGGACAAGTCGTTCGGTCAGGCGGTCCAGCAGGACCGTGCGCTGGTCGACGAGCTGATGGACGCCGCCGACGGCGATGAGGCAGCGGCGGCGGCTCGGTTCGAGGACGAGTCCGCCGGGCGCACCACGCTGCGGCGCCAGCACGCGCAGGACGCGGCACGAGGCGACGACTGATCACCGAGCCGGCGGGCCGTGCACCGAGCCGCCCCCGCACGTTCGTCGGTGCCCTACCGGCCGATGCCCCCACCCAGCAGCTCGGCTGCGACGTCGACGACCTTGCGTCGCTCGTCGCGTGCAACCCTCCGCAGTCGGTCGAACGCAGCGACGGCGTCCAGCGAGTCGCGGGCCATCACGAAGCCGATGGCCCGCTCGATGATCTTGCGGTGGTCCAGCGCGTGCTGGAGCTGCTCGGCCAGGGCTTCCTGGGAGCGCGCCAGCAGCGCGGATCCCACCAGGTCTTCGACCACCCCGGCGAACGAGCGGATCGCGACCACCTCGCTGTCGTCCCACGGCCCCACTGCGCTGCGGTACACGTTCAGCGAGCCCACGGCGCCTCCGCCGATGCGGATCGGCACGCCGAGCACGGCACGGACACCGCTGCCCTGCAGCAGCGGACCCAGCGTCGGCCAACGCGAGTCGTCCTGCACGTCGGTCGTCTCGACGATGTGGTCCAGGACCAGGCAGTCGACGCAGGGGCCCTGGCCGGTCTCGCGCTGGGCCGACTCGAGGCGACGGGCATCTTCGTCGTCGGATTGCACATAGGTGAGCGCGTCGTCGTCGTCGACGAGCATGATGCCGGCGCCGTCGGCGGCGAAGAGGTGTCGGGTCGTCGAGGTCACCCTGGCCAACGCCGCAGCCAACCCGTCGAGCGGGGCCGACCGCGGCAGGCCCTCGAGCGCCGAGCTGACCGAGGAGTCCTGCATCTTCATGCGGATGAGTTTGGCCGCTCGCTCCGGTCCAGGGGGACCTCCCCCAGCAGCTCGTCCAGGCCCAGCTGGAGCAGCAGTCGACGCTGGAAGGGCCGAGCGTCGACGATCTGCAGGCGACCGCCTCGGCGGCGGCTCAGCTCGGCTGCACCGACGAGGGCGCGCACGCCGGCTGCGTCGAGGAACTCGGCGCCCGAGAGGTCGATCACCACGTCCGGACGCCCGGTGTCTGCCGCGTCGGTCAACAGCGTCTGCGACAGCAGATCCAGTTCCCCGCGGACCGACAGCACGGTCCGGTCGCCGTCGAGCACCGCCCTGATCTCGCAGTGGGGGCCCACGAATCGCTCGGGGCTGGAAGGGACATCGGGCACGCGGGCTCCCTGAGGTTCGCTCGTAGGACGAACCGCGGGGTCACGGCGGCACGCCCAGTGTAGTCCGCCCCCGATGCGCCACCGCCCCGCCCCGCCCCGCCCGTCGTCGGTCGGGTCAGCGTGCGGTTTCGCATCGTCGTGGCCGACAACGGGAAGGAGCCGTCCGTGCAGGAGATCACGTCAGCGCCGGACGAGACGACCCGACGGGATGTCGTCGACGCGGGCCTCCGCTACGTCAGCGACGAGCAGCCGGGCATCCGGCGCCGCCGCTGCGGCAGGGGCTTCTCCTACGTCGCGCCGGACGGCGCCGTGGTGGACGCGCGTGGGCGCGATCGGATCGCCTCGTTGGCGGTCCCGCCGGCGTGGACCGACGTGTGGATCTGCGTCGATGCCCGCGGCCACCTGCAGGCGACGGGGCGCGACGCCCGTGGACGGAAGCAGTACCGCTACCACCCCAAGTGGCGGGAGGTCCGTGACGGAGTGAAGTTCGACAAGCTCGGCGAGTTCGGCGAGGCGTTGCCGGAGCTTCGCCGCACGGTCGAGTCCGACCTGGCCACGGCCGAGCTGTCGCACCGCAAGGTCGCAGCCCTCGTGATCGCCCTGCTGGACCGGACGTTGATCCGTGTCGGCAACGAGGAGTACCGGCGTCAGAACGGCAGCTTCGGTCTGACGACCTTGCGACACGACCACGTCGAGGTCGTGGGCTCGACGATCGGGTTCTCGTTCGTCGGCAAGGGCGGCCGCGAGCACGAGACGAGTGTCCGTGACCGACGCCTGGCTCGAGCGGTGCGTGCCTGTCATGAGCTGGGGGGCCGTGAGCTGTTCACGTACCTCGGCGTCGACGGCGAGCCGGTGCGCGTCGACTCTGCGGACTGCAACGAGTACTTGGCCGCGGTGATGGGCACGGGCACCACGGTGAAGTACTTCAGGACGTGGGGCGCCAGTGTGACGGCGCTCGAAACGCTGGTCGAGGCCGGCGATCCCCTCGACGACGCCGCCCTGCTGTGCGCCGTCGATTCCGCCGCAGCGCGGCTCGGCAACACCCGTGCGGTCTGTCGGCGCGCGTACGTGCACCCGTTGCTGACCGACGACCTCGACCCACCGCTGCTGCGCGAGGCATGGCGAGTTGCCCGGAGCTCCACGTCCATGTCGCGAGCCGAGCGTGCGCTGCTGCGACTGCTGCAGGTCTAGGAGCCCTCACGCTCAGGTCGTCGGTGCGACGCGGTCAGCAGCGGCAAGGCCACCCACGACGCCAGCAGCAACGCACCCAACACCGCTGCGATCCACGCAGCGGTGCCCGGGCCGCGAACGAACCGGCTCACACACCACACCGAGGACATGAGGGCCACGGCGAGCAGCACGAAGCCGACGCGGGTCAGACGTATCGCCCAGCTCAGCCGTGCCGAGCGGGACGTCCTACCTCCGGCTCGGTGGTACACGGTCGGGGCGACGCAGCAGATCGTCGCAGCAGTGGAGGACATCAGCGCGAGCAGGTAGAGCGAGACGCCCAGGTCGTCGAGGTCGTCGAAGCGCGACGAGAACGGCGCCGTCAGGAGGAAGGCCATGAGCACCTGCACGCCGGGCAGGACCACCCTGAGCTCCTGCAGCAGGCCGTAGTAGCGGCTCCTGAGCTCGTCGCGATCTCGGCGATCGTCGAGCTCCTCTGCCGGGAGGTCGGCCGCGGTGTGCGATCTCGACGGATGGGCACGGGTCGTGGAGGGCACGACGGCGCTCGGGGCTCTCGGGTCGGGGAGCGGGTTGCGGACCGCTGACGCGCCGGGCAGCGCGCCAGCGGCCTGCGCTCACTCGGCCTGGTCGGCGTCGGCGTCCGCCTCGGGGGCCTCCGAGGTGCTCACGCCGCCGGGGTCGATGCTCACGTCGGGGGACTCGACGTCGACGTCAGGTGCGTTCACGTCGACATCGGCCTCGGGCAGCGTCACGTCGACGTCGCCGTTGTCCACGTCGACATCGGCGTCGCCGCCCAGCAGGAAGAAGCCGGCGATCACCAGCGCTGCGATGATCAGCACCACGACCAGGACGGCGACCAGGCCGCCGCGTCGCCGTTCGGGCTGTCGTTGGGGGGTCATCTCGGTGTCGGTTCGCATGGTGTCTCCTCGAGGTCGGTCCGACGGTCGCTCGGCGATCTACCCACTGCGGGCGGCGTCAGACCTCGGCACCTCGTCAGCGCTGCGAGCCTGGTCGGCGGGGATGGCCCGAGCGCCGGTGCCCTCCATCTGGTCGCGCAGCTGCGCCAGGGAGCTGCGCAGGATCCGCGAGACGTAGGACTGCGAGATGCCGAGCGCCTCGGCGATCTCCGGCTGCGACATCTCGTCGATGAAGCGCATGTGCAGCACGTGGCGGTCCCGCTCTCCCAGCCCGGAGATCGCCCCGAGCAGGTCCATGTGGGACTCCGACGCCTCGAACGAGGGATCGGCGGCGCCGAGCACGTGCCCGCCGATGCCCGACGCGTCGTCGGCGCGGGGACCGGGATCGATGTGCTCCGCGACCCGCGCATGTCCTGCCTCGAGGCCTTCGAGCACCGCTTCCTGGGTCACACCGAGGTGCGCGGCGATCTCCGACACGCGGGGCGCGCGGTGGAGCCGGTGCGACAGCTCCTCGCTGGCCCGGCTGACGTGGAGGTGCATCTCCTGTCGCCCACGAGGCGGTCGCACCGCCCAGCTGCGGTCGCGCAGGTAGCGCTTGAGCTCACCTTCGATCGTCCGGGAGGCGAACGTTCGGAACGACGCTCCGTGACCCGGCTCGTAGCGGTTGGCGGCGTGCACCACCGCCATCAGCGCGGTCTGACGAAGGTCGTCGGCAGGTGCGGCGCCACCTCGCGCATACCGACGGACCTGGAAGCCCACGATCTCCAGATGCGCCTCGATCACTCGGTTGCGCGCGGTCCGGTCACCGGTCCGGTGGTACTCGGCGAGCAACGCCTCGATCTGTTCGGCCGTGAGCGATCGGTCGCGTCCGGTGAGGGCCATCACCCCTCCGTACCCGCTCGACGACCCGCCCAGACCTGGTGGGGGGTCCACCGCGAAGGGCGACTAGGCGCGGTCCGGTCGGGTAGGTGCGGCTCCACACGACAGGAGGAACTGCGATGTCGATGATCGAGGAGCAGATCGAGGTGGAGGTGCCCCTGCGCGCCGTCTACGACCAGTGGACCCAGTTCGAGGAGTTCCCTGCGTTCATGCAGGGAGTGGACGAGGTGCGCCAGGTGGATGACACGCACCTGCACTGGATCGCCACGATCGCCGGGGTGCGTCGTGAATGGGACGCGCGCATCACGGAGCAGATCCCGGACCAGATGGTCGCCTGGACCTCCACCGGGGGAACCCGCAACGACGGCCTCGTCACGTTCGACGCGCTCGGGGCGAACCGGACCAAGGTCACGTTGCGGCTCGACCTCGAGCCTGACGGAGCGCTGGAGGCCATCGGAGCGGCACTCGGACTGGTGGGGACCCGCACCCGAAGTGATCTTCAGCGGTTCAAGGAGTTCCTGGAGGACCGCCGGCTCCCGACGGGTGCCTGGCGCGGCGAAGTCGCCGAGAGCACGGTCGTCGACCACGATCCGCCGTCGGTCGGCGAGATCCGAGCCAGCACCGGCGGAGTCGTCGACCTGGATCGCCTGCTGGGACGGATCCCGATCGTGCTGGTCTTCGTCGAGCCGCTCGCCTCACCGTCCGGTCGCACCGTGCTGGCCTCGCTCGGCGAGCACCTGGTCGAGTTCGGTCGGGAGCGGGTGCAGCTGCTCATGGTGGCTCGCGTCGAGCAGGCCGAGGCGATGGCTGCCACCGAGCAGGTCGAGGGCAACGTGCGCGTGCTCGCCGACCCCGGTGGTCGTCTCGCCGAGCGGTTCGGGGTGCAGTACCGGCTGGATCGACCCGTCACCGTGCTCATCGACGCGGACGGGCGCCACGAGGCGACCTGGGTCGATCGCCCCGGCGCTCAGCTGGCGGACCGCCTCGGTCGCCGTCTCGACGACCACGTCCTCCAGGATCGTCATGTCTCGTGAGGTCGGCAGCTTCGAGCTGACCGTGCCGGTGCAGGTGCTGTTCGCCTCCGACACCGCTGACGGCGTGGTGCTGGACTGCACGGTCGCAGAAGACGTCATGACGAGCGACTCGGTCCGCATCCCGTCCGGTTCGCCGTTCAGCTTGATGATCGACCACGAGGGTCGGCGTGACGGCGGGGATCCGAGCAGCCATGCGGCGATGGTCCTGTTGGAGCGGTGGTGCTCGGACGGGGTGATCGTCCAGGCCACGACCTCGTCGGACAGCCGTTGCCTGGTGCTGCGCCACCAACAGGATCGCCTCGTGCTGGAGGTGGTCTGACGGCGGGCGCCACGGCAAGGACGTGGGTTGGTTCTAGCGTCGGGCGTCCGCGGGTACAGAGGCCCGGGACCGACGCCGGATGAGCGCGTCCTAGGGAACGAGGAGACGACGTGGACGGAGCAGAGCACCTGACGGTCACTCGATCGGGTGACGGAAGTGGTGGAGAGGTGCGCGTCTCGGGTGAGCTCGATGCCTACTCCGCCCCCGTGCTCGAGGCCGAGCTGGACAGCCACGGGTCCGACACCGATCTGCGACTGCACATGGCCGGCGTGACCTTCATCGACTCCACCGGCCTGCGCGTGGTGGTGGCTGCGGACAACCGCATGCGCGACGGCGACCACCGCCTGGTGGTGGTGGATCCCTCGCCGTCGGTGCTTCGGTTGCTGCAGCTGACCTCGCTCGACGAGCGCTTCCACATCGAGGGCGACCAGTGAGCAGCTCGTCTCCCCGACCCGACGACGTGTGCATCGACGTTCCCGCTCGTCCCCGCTCGCTGCGCCTGCTGCGCATGGCAGCCGCCGACTCGGCCACCGAGCTCGACCTCGACATCGATGCGGTCGAATCGGCGCGCATCGCCATCGACGAGCTGGCAGCGCTGCTGCTCGCCACGGGTAACTGGCGTCGCCTCTCGGTGACCCTGCGCACCGATGCCGATCGCCTCGAGGTGCACGGGAAGGTCTGCGACCTCGAAGGTGACGCAGCCGACGTGCACGTGGACCGTGTGGTCGAGGAGCTGCTGGGCATGTGCGTGGACGAGTTCGAGCTGCTCGACGGACCGGCCTTCCGGTTCTCGATCGCCTCGAAGTCAGCCGGCCGGTCCGCGGGGTGAGCCCGGTGGGACCGCGCCCCGGGACGGGGACGGCCCCGGTGGACGAGTGGTTCGCGGAGTACCGCGAGCGCCCGTCGCGGGAGCTGCGAAACCGCTTGGTGGAGGCGCATCTGCATCTGGTGGACCACCACGTGGCGCGCTTCTCGCGCTCCTCCGGTGTCTCGCGCGACGATCTGCGCCAGACGGCGTTCATGTCGCTCATGAACGCGGTGGAGCGCTTCGATCCCGAGCGGGGGTTCGCGTTCGCCACCTTCGCATCTCGAACGATCGATGGCGGGCTGAAGCGTCACCTGCGCGACCGCACCTGGGCGGTTCGTCCGCCCCGCCGGACCCAGGAGCTCTCCTTGCGGCTGCGCAGCACGGGCGAGGAGCTCACGCACCGGCTCGGGCGTGCACCGACGGTGGCCGAGCTGGCCGCCGAGGTGGACTGCGACACCGAGGACGTGCTCGAAGCGCTCGAGGCGGGTCGGGCACGAGCTGCGGTCGGGCTGGAGGCGCCGGCGAGCACAGGGGCGAGCAGCCCCGCACCGGTCGACCTGCTGGCCGCGGTCGATCCGGGATTCGCGTCGGTGGACGCTGCCGACGAGCTGGCGGCCGCGCTCGCAGGTCTCGGGTCGCGAGCCCAGCTCGTGCTGCGCCTGCGCTACGTCGACGACCTCAGCCAGCCGGAGATCGCCGACCAGATCGGGGTGTCGCAGTCCTACGTGTCGCGCATGCTGCGCTCGTCGCTCGACCGGCTGCGTGAGGCCATGGCGTCGCAATGACGCCGCTGCCGGGTCCCGGTCGGCGGCCCGTGGGTCGAGCGACGAGCCCCGACGACCCCGTCCCTCCCGACCACCTGCTCGTCTGGCTGAACGGCTCGGGCGAGGGAGCCGACCCGCCGGTCGGCGTCGACGAGGAGCTCGAGCGATCCGACTTCTCGCTTCCCGAGTGGGTGGCGCGTGTGTTCGACGGCTACCCCGACGCGCTCCTGTGCGCCGTGCACGAACGGGGACACCCGGACTGGCGCCAGCTGCTCGACGAGGCCGTCTCGGCGCTGCATGGCCGGCACTCGCGCTTCACCGGCGACACCCTGCCCACCGATCTGGCCCGCCTGCGTCGCTGGGTCCGAGCGACGCTGGACGGACACCTGGACGCCGCGGAGCAGTCCGAGCCGACCTGGGTCGATGATGTCGTGCTCCTGGCCGACGAGCTCGTGGTCAACGCGTCGACGCACGCCGACTCATGGGTGACCGTGGACCTGGTGCTGCGCCCCGACGGAGTGCTGGTGGCGGTCGGTGACCCTCGTTCCCTCGACCCCGTCGAGCTGCGCGCCGCTGCGCCCACGGCGTTGTCCGGCCGGGGGCTCCGTGTGGTCTCCGAGCTCTCGTCGACGTGGGGGGTCCTGGCGAGCCGGTCCGTGAAGACCGTGTGGGCCTGGGTCGACGCACGGCCCGGTTGAGTCCTGCGCCGACGGGTGTCAACCGTGGCCTGTCATCCGTGGGCGGTCATCCCTGGGCGTCGCGGTGAGGGGTGCGGCCGGCCCGGGCCGCACCCCTGCAGGTGCCCTACCCGTTGCGTCGCCTCGCCATGCGGACCTGATCGGTGCGACGTCGCCGGTTCCTGTGCTGATCCTCGGGCGTGCAGCACCGGACTGAGTCGACGCCGCCTCGGCCGGGTAGGGGGTCATCGTCGCCCGACCGGGTGACTGGACCGAAGGAGCGTCACCACATGGCGAGCAAGGACAGTGGGCCCGAGGCCGGCGTCAAGGGCGTCGTCGAGGACTTGAAGGGCAAGGTCAAGGAGGCGGCCGGTGCAGTGACCGGCAACGACGAGCTGCAGCGCGAGGGCGAGAGCCAGCAGCGCAAGGCCGAGGCTCAGCGCGACGTGGCCCGCAAGGAGGCCGAGGCAGAAGGTGCCCGCGCCGAGGCCGAGGCACACGAAGCAGCGCAGCGCTCCGCCCAGCACTGATCCCGCGCTGGATCGCAACGACCGATCGATCGGCAGGCCGGGTGACCGGTCTGCCGATCCGTCGTTCGGGGTACGTGTCGTTCACGGGGCACTCCGCCCCGCAGAAAGGACGGTGGTCCACATGACCGTCGGAGCAGCACTCATCGTCATCCTGGCCGGGGTGCTCATCGCGGCCTTCCTCAACTCGACGATCGGCATCATCGTCGCCGTCATCGGTGTCGTCGGCCTGATCCTGGCCGTCGTGTCCGGCAGCCGGGGCCGAGCCCGGCTCTGACACCCTCGGGTCGATGACGTGCGGGGCCGCTCGGCCCCGCACGTCACAGCTCGCCGCGGTCCAGCAGCTCGAGCACCCTCGTCGCTCGCTCCCGCACCGCGGGGAGGTCCACCAGACGCTCCGACGCACGCACCTGCCGCGCGACCCGCGGATTGCGCAGCAGTCGGTCGTGGTGGCGGTCCAGGAAGTCCCAGTACAGGGTGGTGAACGGGCACGCATCGTCACCCACCCGGGCGCGACGGTCGTAGTGGCAGCCGCCGCAGTAGTCGCTCATGCGGTCGATGTACGCGCCGCCCGACGCGTAGGGCTTGGTGGCCATGCGGCCCCCGTCGGCGTGCAGCGCCATGCCGACGACGTTCGGCAGCATGACCCACTCCGCCCCGTCCACGAAGGCTGACCACATCCACTCGGTCAGCTCCCAGGGGTCGACCCCTGCGGTGAGCGAGAGGTTGCCCAGCACCATCAGGCGCTGGATGTGGTGCGCCCAGCCGTGCTCGCGCACGGTGGTCATCACGTGCTGCACGCAGTTCATGCGCGTCGGAGCGCCGAGCAGCACCGGCGGCAGCGGGCGGGTCGCCCCCAGCTCGTTGGCGGCGCGGTACTCCGGCATCCACTGCCAGTACCGACCCCAGACGTACTCGCGCCATCCGATGACCTGGCGCACGAACCCCTCGGCCGAGGCCAACGGGATGTGTCCCGCCCGGTGTGCCGCATCGACCCGGTCGCACACCTCCCCGGGCAGCAGCAGACCCAGGTTCAGGTACGGGCTCAACAAGGTGTGCGCCATCTGCCAGCTGGTCGAGAGCATCGCGTCCTCGTGGGGACCGAAGCGCGGCAGGACGTGCTCGACCGCGTGGTCGAGACGTCGCAGCGCTCCCTCGCGCGACGTCGCCCAGGTGCCGTCGGGCTCGTCCCCCCAACAGGTCGCCGGCAGCTCACCGATCACGGCCCGGTCCAGGTCGTCGAGCTCGTCGCGCAGCACCTCCGGCCACCCCCGGCCGTCCCGGGGCGGTGGCTCGCGGTTGTCGTGGTCGAAGTTCCAGCGGCCGCCGAGCGGCTCGTCGCCGTCCATCAGGTAGCCGGTGCGCCGACGCTGCCAGCGGTAGAAGTCCTCCATCTTCACCTTGCGCTCGCCCGCCCACGCAGCGAAGTCGTCGTGGTGGCAGAGGAACTGCTCCGATCGCACGGTGGTCACGTCGAGCGCCGCCAGCAGCTCGGTCGCCGCCCACGAGTTCGGCTCGGTCGCCACGACCCGGTCGGGCGCGCTGGCCCTGCGGTGCGCCGCGAGCCCTTCGGCGAAGCTCGGTGCCGTGCGGTGGTCGACCTCGAAGCCCTCGCTGCGCAGCTCGTCGACGAACCGACGCAGCGCGCTCAGCACCAGGTGGGCGCGCTGGCGGTGCCACGGGCGGGCTGCCAGCTTCGCCCGGCTCTCGATCACGAGCACCCGGTCGACGCCAGGTCGAGCCGCGCCGAGCGCACCCAGGGAGCGGTGCAGCTGGTCGCCCAGCACCCACACGGTCGTGCTCATGGTCGTGATGGACCCGTCATGGCGCCATCCTGCTGCGTCGGGCGGCGTTGTCACAGGCGCTCCGGCGCAGGATGGGACACTCCTGTGTGGTGCCGCCCACGGGACGAAGTACCATCTGCGCAGGCCGGACAGGCGATCCGGGGCGAGGGAGCACACGCAGATGGGTACTTCAGTGGTTCGTGCCGGCGCAGGCCGTGTGGCGGTGGCGGTCGCGTTGATGCTCGGAGGCGTCGCCACGATGCTGGCGCCTGCGGGAGCCGAGGAGGCGCCCGGCGCCGCCGAGGCCTCGAAGATCACCATCACCCAGACGCCGGCCGGCACCTCCGGCCCGTGCGTGCCGCCGCCGCTGGGGCTCACCTACACGTCGTCCAACACCGACGACGCGTTCACGCTGCGGGTGGTCGCCTCGAGCGCCCCGTGCACGCCGATCGAGGCCAAGGCCGTCATCTACGCCATGCCCAGCAAGGGCTCGATGTGGCCCCAGACGCTGTCCGAGGTGGTGCCCTTCACCATCTCCGTCGCCGGGGTGACCGAGATCGTGTTCTCGAAGGACTGCTCGCCGGTGCAGTTCGACGTGCTCACCGGCCAGACGCCCCAGGTGATCTCGCCGCTGGGTGCCTGGCACGGCCCGCTGCTGTTCCCCTTCGACACCTCGACCTCGCTGCAGTACTTCGGCAACAAGACCGGGTGCACGCCGACGACGTCCACCACGTCCACCACCGCTCCTCCGTCGGGCCCCACCAGCTCGACGGTGCCCGAGGTGGGCGGCTCGACCACCGTGCCCGGCTCGTCGACCACGCAGCCCGAGGTCGCCGGTGTGACGACGGTCCCCCCGACGGTCGGTGGCGTCAGCACTCCGCAGCAGCCCGCCGCCCTGGCCCTCACCGGCAGCAGCTCGGCCTGGGTCGCGCTGCTCGGTGCCGGCATGGTCGGCGCCGGAGCGCTCATGCTGCTCGCCGCACGACGCCGTGACGCCGCCGGCTTGGGTGCCTGAGCGACCCACTCACTGAGCACGACCTACACCGCCGGCCTTCGGGCCGGCGGTGTCGCGTCCGGCCGACCTCGCCGTGAGTGGCCCTCCGTGCGCCGGCCTCGTCGTCGGCCGGCACCCTCCGCCCGGCGGCCCCGGCGTGCGCCGCGACTCAGGCGTTGCGCGCGGCGATGCGCCGCAGCGGTGGGTCGACCTTCGGCGGCTGGCGGCGTTCGGGGAGCTCGGCCAGCAGCTGCTCGGTCACGTCGGCGATCTGCTGCACGGCGGCGTCGACCACCTCGCGGTTCGCCTCGCTGACCGAGGACAGCGAACCGACCTTGCGCACGTACTGCAGCGCGGCGGCCTCGATCTCGTCACGGGTGGCGGGTGGGGCGAGTCCCCTCAGCGGGGTGATGTTGCGGCACATGGCCCCAACGTAACCGGCGGCCCGTTCGACGGGCCGCCGGTTCCAAGGGGGATGGGGGTGGGGAGGGGAAGGGTCGCTCAGAGCTGCGGCGTCGGCGTCAGGTTCGCCGTGTTCACGCCCTTGGCGGCGGCACGCTGCACCAGCTCGGCGTAGAGCTCGGGGCTGACGGAGCGGGTGCGGCTCAGGATGAAGCCGCTGGTGCCGGTGGGGTCGCTCACGATCGCCCACTGGTACTCGGCGTCCAGGTCGACGATCCAGTAGTTGCCCAGCCCGGAGCTCGAGTTGGAGCCGGTGAACGACACGTTCAGCCGAGCGTTCGAGGCGTCCACCGGGAACGCCGAACCGACGATGCGCGACTCCGGCCCGTTGGCAGCGAAGTAGTTGCCGGAGTTCTCCACGCGGATGTTGCCGTCGGAGCGCAGCGAGTACTGGGCCTTGGTGTTCACCAGGCCGACCGAGAAGAACTGCTTCACGCTGCCCAGCTCGTACCAGGTGCCCAGGTAGCGCTCGACGTCGACCGACTCGACCGTCGTGGTGCGGGTGGGCGCCATCGGCGCACAGGCCATCGTGAACAGGAGTGCCGCGGTGGACGCGGCGAGCAGCAGGGGGCGAAGGACTCGTCTCATGCCTCCTGTTCGCTCCGCGCGGCGCTGGTGGATGCAGTCCGGGCTCGTGTCGGGCGCGTTGCCTTTGCCGTTCGGAGTCGCTTCACTGGAGGGGTCGGTCCGCACGCCGGGTCGATGTCACGTCGAAAGGAACGGCCATGAGCAGCACAACGGGGTGCCGCCACTGCCGGGGTCTGTGCGCAGGCGCTGCCAGCAGGTGTCACCACTGCGGGAACTGGATCCGCAAGCAGGACTACTACTCGACACCGGGGGAGGCTCCTCGCAGCGAGCAGCGCCGGGCGTCCTGAGACGCTTGCGAGCGGAGCGTTGGGGGCGGGCCCCGGCTGTCATGGGCCGGACCGTCGGATCTACACTGTGGCCATGTTGTTCGCTGAAAAGGTCTGGCACTTCTGGCTCGCCGTCCCGATCGCCGCGGGCGCCGTCCTGGCCGTCGTGGCCGTGCTCGGTCTCTACGCAGCCCGGGTCACCAAGACGCGCTACCCCAACAACGACAGCTGAGCCGGGGATCGACCGCCGATGAGTGACGCGGTCGACTGGGCGCTCGCCGAGCAGGTCGCGGCGCGCCTGTCCGGCAACGACCCGTTCGCGGAGTCGTACCACTCCGCCGGCATGGTCCGTGACTTCGCCGAGATGACCGAGCGGGCGCAGGACTACGTCGAGGCCGAGACGGGCTTCACGTCGGCCGCCGGTCGCGCCCGGGCACGCGTCGTGGACCGCAACGACTGGGTGCGGGCCAACCTGGCGTCGTACCAGCGCCTGCTGCGGCCGGTGCTCGGGCGTCTGCACGAGGCCGCCGGCCCGGCGAGCGCGCTCTCGGGCAAGGTCGCCGCGGTCGAGCTCGGAGGGCTGCTCGGCTGGATGTCGACGCGGGTCCTCGGCCAGTACGACCTGCTGGTGCTCGAGGACGAGAACCCCGAGGACCAGGACCTCGTCTACTACGTGGGTCCCAACATCCTGGGTCTCGAGAAGCGCCACGGCTTTCCCCCGGCCGAGTTCCGGCTCTGGGTCGCCCTGCACGAGGTGACCCACCGGACCCAGTTCACGGGCGTGCCGTGGCTGCGGCCGTACTTCCTCGGACTGGTGGAGGAGCTGCTCGGTGCGGCGGAGCCCGACCCGACCCGCATCTTCACCGCGGTCGGCCGGCTCGCTGACGCGGCTCGTACCCGCACGAACCCCATGGCCGACGGCGGGGTGGTCGCGCTGTTCGCAACCCCCGAGCAGCGCGACGCGATGGACCGCGTCGGTGGGCTCATGAGCCTGCTCGAGGGCCACGGCGACGTGACCATGGATCGCGCCGCGATCGACCAGGTGCCCAGCGCCGACCGCTTCGCCCGCGTGCTGCGGACCCGCCGCAAGGAGATGAACATGGCGGCGAAGCTGCTGCAGCGCCTGATCGGGCTGGAGGCGAAGCTCGCCCAGTACGAGCAGGGTGAGCAGTTCATCGCCGCGGTCGAGGACGTCGGCGGACCCGCGCTGCTGAACCGGGCGTTCGAGTCGCCCCAGCACCTCCCGACCCTGGTCGAGATCCGGGATCCGTCGATCTGGTTGCGCCGCGTCGGCGACGGCGTCGACGCCGCGTGAGCCCCGGGTCGCCCCGGACCCCCCGTTCCGACGACCCGTTCGTCGCCGAGCTGCTCGCCCGCTGCAGGTTCCCGGCGGGATCCGCGGAGCTGACCTGCGCGGTGTCGGGCGGTGCCGACTCGTCCGCCCTGCTGGCACTCGCCGTGGCCACCGGTCGGCCGGTGACCGCGATCCACGTCGACCACGGCCTGCGAGCGAACTCCGTTGAGGATGCGCTGCACGTCGAGCGCCTGGCCGCTGCGTGGGGAGCGGGCTTCCGTGGCGAGCGCGTGCAGCTCGGTGACGGGCCCGACCTGGAGCAGCGGGCGCGTGACGCCCGTCGGGCCGTGCTGCCTGCGGACGCGCTCCACGGCCACACCGCGGACGACCAGGCCGAGACGGTCCTGCTGCGCCTGCTGCGCGGCACCGGCCCGTCGGGCCTGGCCGCCATGCGGGTGGCGACCCATCCGCTGCTGTCGCTGCGGCGCGCCGACACCCGGGCGTTGTGCGCCCACCTGGGTGTCGAGCCGTGTGAGGACCCCGCCAACCTCGACCCGCGCTTCACCCGCAACCGGGTGCGCCACGAGGTGCTGCCCCTGCTCGACCGGGTGGCCGAGCGTGACGTCGTGCCGCTGCTGGCGCGCCTGGCGTCGCTCGCTGCGGCGGACACCGAGGTGATCGAGCAGCTGGCCCGCGAGCTCGACCCCACCGACGCCGCCGCGTTGGCCGCCGCACCGCCGTCGGTCGCGGCGGCCGCGTGGCGACGATGGTGGAGTGCCGCCACCGCCTCGCCACATCCGACCGACCTGGCCGCCACCGAGCGTGTGCTGGAGGTGGCGGCGGGTCGCGCCCGGTCCTGCGACGTGGTCGACGGCTGGCGGGTCTGCCGAACGGCCGGTCGGCTGCGTCTGGAGCGCGTCGCCGCGACGTGAAGCGACTCGTCGCCCGATCCATGGTGGCGTTCGGGGGAGGGACCGCTAACGTCGGCCATCGATGAGCGACGAGCAGGCGAGTGCACCGGAGCCCAACCTGACCGCGGACGACGCCGTCGGTCGGATCCTCCTGACCGAGGAGCAGCTCACCACCCGCATCCGCGAGATCGGGGCGCAGATCACCGAGGACTACGCCGGCAAGCGACCGCTGCTGGTGTGCGTGCTGCGCGGTGCGTACGCGTTCCTCACCGACCTGGCGTTCGCGATCGACCTGCCGGTCGAGATCGACTTCATCGCGGTGTCCTCGTACGGCTCGTCCACCCGGACCTCCGGTGTGGTGCGCCTGGTCAAGGACCTCGACGTGGACCTGAACGGTCGTGACGTCGTGCTCGTCGAGGACATCGTCGACACCGGTCTGACGCTGCGCTACCTGCGCCGCAGCCTCGAGGCGCGCGGCCCGGCCTCGCTCGAGGTGTGCACGCTGCTCGCCCGTGAATCGGCCGACCTCGATGGCCTCGGGGTGCGCTACGTCGGCTTCACGATCCCGGGCGACTTCGTCGTGGGCTACGGCCTGGACGCCGCCGAGAAGTACCGCAACCTGCGCTACCTGGCGATCTACGAGCCCGAGGACGAGTAGCGCCGCACCGGGACGGGGGCGGGCCGGTTTCGTCGGGGTCGGTGGATACCCTGACCATCCGCGATGTCCTCCAAGCTCGACTCCCTCCTCGACCGTGCGCGTCGCCGCTGGCCCGTGCTGGTGGTGCTCGCCGTGGTGGCGGTCGCCCTCGCGGTCGTCGTGCCCCGGCTGGGTGCGCAACCGGAGGAGCTGCGCCTCGACCAGTTCGACCGGCTGCTGGCCGACGGCGAGGTCGCCTCGGCGACCATCTCCAACGCGACCAGCACCGTCAGCGGTGAGCTGACCGACGGCTCCGAGTACGTGGTGGTGATCCCCGAGGGCTATGGGGAGCAGCTCACCACGGACCTGCTCGACGCCGGCATCGACGCCGAGGCGCAGAACGACGACGGGACCACGCTGGTCGACCTGGCCATGAGCCTGGTGCCGACGCTGATCATCGTCGGCGTCTTCATCTGGTTCGTCTCCCAGATGGGCGGCGGCGGTCGTGCCATGAAGTTCGGTCGGGCCAAGGCCCGGCTGGCCTCGGACGCCGAGACGCCCGTGCGCTTCGCCGATGTGGCGGGGGCGGACGAGGCCGTCGAGGAGCTGCGTGAGGTGGTCGAGTTCCTGCGCGACCCGGAGCGGTTCCAGCGACTCGGCGCCCGCATCCCACGAGGGGTGCTGCTGTGCGGGCCGCCCGGCACCGGCAAGACGCTGCTCGCCCGGGCGGTCGCCGGCGAGGCGGACGTGCCGTTCCTGACCATCTCCGGCTCCGACTTCGTCGAGATGTTCGTGGGCGTCGGCGCGAGCCGCGTGCGCGACCTGTTCAAGCAGGCCACCTCGCAGGCCCCGGCCATCGTGTTCGTCGACGAGATCGACGCCGTGGGCCGCCACCGCGGCACCGGGGTCGGTGGCGGCCACGACGAGCGCGAGCAGACGCTGAACCAGCTGCTGGTGGAGATGGACGGCTTCGACCCGTCGGTCGGGGTGATCCTGATGGCGGCCACCAACCGCCCCGACGTGCTCGACCCCGCACTGCTGCGCCCCGGTCGGTTCGACCGCCAGGTGGTCGTCGACCTGCCCGACGTGCGGGGTCGCGCCGCGATCCTCGCCGTGCACACCCGTGGCAAGCCGATCGACCCCGACGTCGACCTGCAGGTGCTGGCCCGCCGCACGCCCGGCTTCACCGGCGCCGACCTGTCCAACGTCGTCAACGAGGCGGCGCTGCTGGCGGCGCGCCGCGGCGCCGAGGTGATCGGGGGCGACGACCTGGCACGAGCGGTCGACCGGGTGCTCGCCGGCCCCGAGCGGCTCGGCCGCATCCTCGACGAACGTGAGCGCCACACGGTCGCGGTGCACGAGGCCGGCCACGCGCTCGTCGGTCACGTGCTGCCCCACACCGACGAGGTGCACAAGATCTCGATCGTCGCCCGCGGCGGCGCGCTCGGCTACACGGTCATGCTGCCGGTCGAGGACCGCCACCTGCACACCCGTTCGCAGCTGGCCGACGTGCTGGCCATGACCCTCGGCGGGCGCAGCGCGGAAGAGGTCGTCTTCGGCGAGATCACCACGGGTGCCACCGACGACATCCAGCGCGCCACGCGCATCGCCCGGTCGATGGTGGTCGAGTACGGCATGAGCGAGAAGCTCGGCCCGCAGCGCTTCGCCCGAGCGGACGGCGAGCCGTTCCTCGGCCGGGAGCACACCCGTTCCGACGACCTCTCCGATGACCTCGCCGCGCGCATCGACGAGGAGATCGCCCGACTGCTCGACGAGGCACATTCCCGGGCTCGTCGTATTCTCGAGGAACACCGTGTGGTGCTCGACCGACTCGCCGCTGCCCTGCTCGAGCGTGAGACGCTCGCGGAGGACGATCTGGAGGAGCTGCTCGCCGACGTCGGCACGTCGGGGAGCGAGGACGGTTCCGCCGGGTTCCCCACCCACTGACGCCGGCACACCAGGACGACTCGCCCCATGACCCAGATCCACGACGCCTCCGATCTCGAGATGGACGGCGACGGCCGCTCGACGAGCGACCTGAACGTGCCCGACGCGCTGCCGCTGCCGTCGCACCTCTCACCGGAGGTCGACCAGCCCCGCATCGAGCGAGCGGTCCGGGAGATCCTCGCGGCGATCGGTGAGGATCCCGATCGCGACGGTCTGCTCGACACGCCCGCCCGGGTCGCACGCATGTACGCGGAGACGTGCGCCGGGCTGCACGACGATGCGTCGCGCCACCTGAAGGTCACCTTCGACGCCGGCCACGACGAGATGATCATGGTGCGCGACATCTCCATGTTCTCCATGTGCGAGCACCACCTGGTGCCGTTCTACGGGCGGGCGCACGTGGCGTACATCCCCAACACCGACGGGCGCGTGACGGGGTTGTCCAAGTTGGCCCGCCTGGTCGACGGCTTCGCCCGGCGACCGCAGGTCCAGGAGCGCCTCACGACCCAGATCGCCGATGCGATCGAGACCAGCCTCGACCCCCGCGGGGTGCTGGTGGTCATCGAGGCCGAGCACATGTGCATGGCCATGCGCGGGATCCGCAAGACCGGCGCCTCCACCGTGACCTCGGCGGTGCGGGGCATCTTCCGCACCGACTCCGCTGCACGCGCCGAGGCCATGCGCTTCGTCGAGACCTCCCGCTAGGCGCGAGGTGGGGGAGATCGCGGTGATGGGCGTGCTGAACGTCACGCCCGACTCGTTCTCCGACGGCGGCCGCTTCGTCGAGCCGGACGCTGCGCTGCGCCGCGCCACCGAGATGCTCGACGACGGCGCCGTCGTCATCGACGTGGGCGGCGAGTCGACGCGACCCGGTGCCGACACGATCGATCCGGCCGAGGAGTGCCGGCGCGTGCTGCCCGTGCTCGAGGCGATCGCGCCCCTGGTGGCCGAGCGCGGCGCTCGGGTGTCCATCGACACCCGCAACGAGGGCACCGCCCGCGCCGCGGTCCTGGCCGGCGCGACGCTGCTCAACGACGTCAGCGCGTCGCTGTGGCCGGTCGCCGCCGAGCTGGGCGTCGGCTGGGTCGCCATGCACATGGCCGGCGATCCCCGCACCATGCAGGCCGACCCTCGCTACGACGACGTCGTGGACGAGGTGCGTCGCTTCCTGGTGGAGCGGGCGCAGCGGGCGACCGACGCCGGAGTGGGCGAGGTGTGGGTCGATCCCGGCCTGGGCTTCGGCAAGACCACGGCGCACAACCTCGACCTGCTCGCCCACCTGGACATGCTCGTCGCCGAGGGCTTCCCGGTGTTGATCGGCACGAGTCGCAAGCGGCTCACCGGCGAGCTGCTGGCCCGGTCCGACGCCCCGGGGCGAGGTCTGTGGAGCGACGAGGCGGACGCCGCAGCGCCCGTTGCGCTCGACGACCGGGTCGACGCGTCGCTGGCGACGGCCACCTGGGCGATGGCCCGGGGCGCCGCGATGGTGCGTGCCCACGACGTCGCAGTGACCGTGCAGGCGGCCACGATCGTGGCCGGCGGCTTCCCGGTCACCTGAGATCCTCTACGATCTGCCGCCGGCCCGCGTGAGCGAGCCGGTCCGACGAGCGCCCGAGGGGGCACTCGACCCACCCAGCGCCTGCGGGCGCTCCCGACCACAGGAGGTGACGACATGGCCGCCAAGGGCAAATGGGCGCAGGGCATCCAGCCCCGTCACTTCCACTGGATCATCAAGGACCAGCTCGCCATCTGCGAACGACCTGGCGGCTTCGGCCAGAACCACCGCAAGGTGCGTCGCCAGGAGGAGATCATCTGGATCCGGGAGCAGGGCTTCGACCTGGTCATCTCGGTCTCCTCGGCGCCGAACAACCTGCACAGCTACGACGAGCTGGGTGTGCACTGGCGGCACTGGCCCTTCCCGGCCACCGAGGACCTGCCCCGCTACCTCGAGCAGTCCTACACCGAGCTGCGCCGTCTGCTCACCGAGCGTCAGCGGCTGATCCTGCACCAGGACGAGCTCTCCGAGCGGCTCATCGGCTTCCTCGCCGGCTACCTGGTGTGGAACGCCATGGTGCCCGAGCCGCCCAAGGCGATCGCCCTCATCGAGCACATCACCGGCCGTCAGATCGGCGCCGACGGCCGCCAGCTGGTGGGCGAAGCCGCCCGTCTCGCCGCCGCGGACTGAGCCCCGCCGTGAGCACGGTCGACGACCGCATCGAGCTGCGCGGCCTGCGCCTGGTGGGCATCGTCGGCGTGCTGGCCGAGGAGCGCACACGCGCCCAGCCGCTCGAGATCGACCTGGACCTCACGGTCGACCTGTCCGAGGCCGGGGCGAGCGACGCCCTCGGCGACACGGTCGACTACGGCGCGGTGTGCGATGCGCTCGCGGAGGTCGTGGACCAGGCTCGACCCGAGCTGCTCGAACGCCTCGCTGTGCTGCTGGCCGAAGCGGTGCTGGCGCTGGACGCACGCATCGCGGCCGTGGAGCTGTCGGTGCGCAAGCTGCGGCCGCCGGTCCCGCACGCGCTCGCCAGCTCAGGGGTGCGGGTCACCCGGAGCCGGGTGCCGTGAGCGTCCGGGCGTTCCTGTCGCTGGGCTCCAACCTGGGTGACCGGCGCGCGCTGCTGCACGACGCGGTCGACTCGCTGCCCGACGTGGTCGCGGTGTCGCCGGTCTACGAGACCGCGCCGGTGGGCGGGCCCGAGCAGGACAACTTCCTGAACCTGGTCGTCCAGCTCGACACCGACCTCACCCCGGTGCAGCTGCTGGGGGTGTGCCATCGCATCGAGTCCTCCGCGGAGCGCGTGCGTGACGTGCGCTGGGGCCCGCGCACCCTCGACATCGACATCATCTGGATGGACGGCGTCGAGATGGACGACGCCCGCCTGACCATCCCGCACCCCCGCTGGAAGGAGCGCCGCTTCGTGCTGGCGCCGCTGCGGGACCTGGCGCCGGACCTGGTCTCCGAGCGTGAGCTGCAGCTGGCGGACGGCACCGTCACGCAGGTCGCACCGCTGTGACGCTGCGCCCGACCCGGGTCCGCATCGTCGGCGCCGGGCGGGCGGGTGGCTCCTTCGCCGGGGCGCTGTCCGACGCCGGGTGGTCGGTCGACCTGGTGCACCACGACCATCCCGACCCGGCACACCAGGTCGACCTGGTGCTCGTCTGCGTGCCCGACGCCGCCGTCGCAGCGCTCGTCGCGGGCTGGCCCGCACATCCCGAGGTCGTGGTCGCGCACTGCGCCGGGTCGCTGGGACTCGACGCGTTGGCGCCGCACCCGCGGGTGGGCGCAGTGCACCCGCTGGTGTCCCTGCCCGATCCCGCCACGGGCGCCGCTCGGCTCCGCGGTGCGTGGTACGGCGTGGCCGGTGACCCCGTGGTCGGTGCCGTCGTCGACGCGCTCGGCGGCACCGCGGTGGCGGTCGACGACTCGGAGCGGGCCACCTACCACGCGGCAGCGGTGGTGGCGTCCAACCACCTGGTGGCCCTGATGGGCCAGGTCGAGCGGTTGGCGGACGACGCCGGTGTGCCACGAGCGGCCTACCTGGAGCTCGCCCGGGGCAGCCTGGCGAACGTGGGCGCCACCGGTGCCGCGGCGGCGCTCACCGGACCCGTCGCCCGTGGCGACTGGGACACCGTGCGCCGCCACCTCGCCGCACTGCCCGACGCCGAGCGTCCTGCCTACGTGGCCATGGCGGAGCTGGCGGCACGCCTGGTCGGCCGACAGGTGCCCGGTGACGTCGTCGACGGGGATCGCCGAGCGGACGGTGCGCCGTAGCATGCCGGCGATGGAGCAGATCCCGACGATCGCCGCGCTGCGTGCGCGGCTCGACGCCGCACGGTCCGCCGGCGCCACGGTCGGGCTGGTGCCGACGATGGGCTACCTGCACGACGGTCACCTGTCGCTCGCCCGAGCCGCGGCCGAGCAGTGCGACGTCGTCGTCTTGACCATCTTCGTCAACCCGCTGCAGTTCGCTCCCGACGAGGATCTGGCCACCTACCCGCGCGACCCCGAGGGTGACGCGGCCAAGGCCGAGGGCGCAGGCGTCGACGTGCTGTTCGTGCCGGAGCTGTCCGAGATGTACCCCCAGGGCCGCGACGCGGTGCTGACCGGCGTGGCGGTGCCAGAGCTGTCCTCGGTGATGGAGGGCGTGTCGCGACGCACGCACTTCGGCGGGGTCTGCACGGTGGTCGCGAAGCTGTTCAACATCGTCGGGCCGTGCACCGCTTACTTCGGCGAGAAGGACTACCAGCAGCTCGCGATCGTGCGTCGCATGGCGTCGGACCTCTCGTTCCCGGTGCGCGTCGTCGGCTGCCCGATCGTGCGCGAGCCCGATGGCCTGGCGATGTCGTCGCGCAACGTCTACCTGAGCGACGAGGAGCGCGCGGTGGCGCCCGTGCTGCAGCGGGCCCTGCGTCTGGGGGCCGCGGCCATCCGCACCGGCAGCACCGACGCCGACGAGGTGCGCACGCTCATGCGCGCCGAGATCCAGGCCGCCCCGCTCGGCGAGCTCGACTACGTCGAGGTCGCCGATCCCGAGACCTTGGCGCCGCTGTCGATCGCCCGGGAGGACGCCCGCCTGTTCGCCGCGGTGCGCTTCGGGCGCGCCCGGCTCATCGACAACGTCGGGGTCGCCGACGTGGCGCCGTCGGGTCCGATCCCGCTGCTCGACCCATGAGCCCGCACGACGAGCTGGACCTGCTGGTCCTCGGCTCCGGTGTGGCCGGGCTGTCGGCCGCGGTCCAGGCGGCGGGCTCGCACGGCCTGCGCACCGGGGTGATCACCAAGGGCGGGCTCGATCTGGCCACGACGCGCTGGGCCCAGGGCGGGGTCGCTGCTGCGCTCTCGGGCGATCCCGAGGAGATTGACCTGCACCTGGCCGACACGCTGACCGCCGGCGCCGGGCTCTGCGACGTCGACGCGGTGCGGGTGCTGGTCGACGAAGGGCCGCGCCGGGTCGAGGACCTGATCGCGCTCGGCGCCGAGTTCGACCGGGACGAGCGGGGCAACCTGGAGCTGGCACGAGAGGGCGGCCACTCGGTCGCCAGGGTCGTGCACGCAGGTGGCGCTGCGACGGGCGCCGAGATCGAACGAGCCCTGGTCGCAGCCGTGCGTCGCACGGCTGCTGCGCTGTTCGAGCACACCTTCGCACTCGACCTGATCGTCGATGACGGCCGCTGCTGCGGTGTGCGGGCGCTCGGCGCCGACGGCGCGCTGCACCTGGTGCGCGCTCGCCACGTGCTGCTCGCCACCGGTGGGGCGGGCCAGCTGTTCGCAGTGACCACCAACCCGCCGGTCGCCACCGGCGACGGCGTGGCCATGGCGCTGCGCGCAGGGGTGGCGGTGGCCGACCTCGAGTTCTTCCAGTTCCACCCGACGGCGCTGCACCACGCCGGCATGCCCCGCCCGCTGCTCAGCGAGGCGCTGCGTGGCCACGGCGCGCTGCTGCGCGACGCGAGCGGGGAGCGCTTCGTCGACGAGCTGCTGCCCCGCGACGTCGTGTCCCGAGCGATCCTGGCGGCGATGGTCGAGCACGGCTCCGACCACGTCTGGCTGGACGCCACCGGGCTCGAGCACTTCGACCAGCGCTTCCCGACGATCTGGGCCGACCTGGCCGCCGCCGGGCTCGACCCGCGCACGGACTGGCTGCCGGTGGCACCGGCGGCGCACCACCAGTGCGGTGGCATCGTGACCGACCTGTCGGGCGCCTCGTCCCTGCCCGGGCTGTGGGCGGCAGGGGAGACCAGCTGCACCGGCGTGCACGGGGCCAACCGCCTGGCGTCGAACTCCCTGCTCGAAGGTATGGTCTTCGGCCCGCGTGCGGTCGAGGCGATCGCTGCGGGCGTCGACGCGCCGGAGCCATCGGGCGCCATGCGCGCCGTGGTCACCGCAGCGGCACGCGACGCTGCCGACGTGCGGGTCCCTCCGCAGGTCGAGGACGCCCTGCACATCGGCGGCGTCCGGCTCGTGCTCGACGACCACGAACAGGTGGAGCCGGCGCGTGGCGACGCTGCGCCGATCACCGACTCTGCGCCGTCGACGGACACCGCGGTGCTGCGCGCACGCCTGCAGGCGACGATGTCGGCCGACGCGGGCGTGCTGCGAGACGCCGAGCGCCTCGCCCACGCCGCCGGCGTCGTCGCGGACACCTCTGCGGCGATCCGCGGGGTCGAGGGCATCGAGGCGGCCGAGGTGCGCAACCTGGCGCAGATCGCACGCGTGCTCGTCGCCGCGGCGACGGCTCGCACCGAGAGCCGCGGCACCCACGCTCGCACCGACCACCCCGACACCGACCCCGCGCAGGCGCATCGCCTCGTCGTGCAACACTTTCCCGGGTGAGCCCGACCCCTGACCACAGCTGGGTGCACCCACCCGCGGCCGCAGTGCGCGACGCGGTGGCCCGTGCCCTGGCCGAGGACCTGACGCCGCTCGGCGACCTGACCGCCACGCTGGTGCCCGACGCGCTGGGCGAGGCGCGTCTGGCGGCCCGTCATGCCGGCCGACTCGCCGGCACGGCGTGTGCGGTCGAGACCTGGGCGCAGCTGGATCCACGTGTCGAGGTCTCGTGGTCGGTGCACGAGGGTGCGCAGCTCGCTCCCGGCGAGGTGTTCGGCATCGTGCGCGGCCCGTTCCGGGCGATCCTCACCGGTGAACGCACGGCGCTCAACTTCCTGGGGCACCTGTCGGGCATCGCCACCCTGACGTCCCGCTTCGTCGAGGCCGCAGCAGCGGGCGGAACGGCTCGCGTGTGGGACACCCGCAAGACGGTGCCGGGCCTGCGCAGCCTGGCGAAGGCCGCAGTGCGGGCGGGCGGCGGCCGCAACCACCGCGGCAACCTGTCGGACTGGCTGCTCATCAAGGACAACCACCTGGGTGGCGTGTCGATCGCCGAGGCCGTCGCGACAGCCCGCGACCGCTGGCCGGCGCGGACCGTGCACGTCGAGTGCGACACGTTCGAGCAGTGCCTCGAGGCGCTCGACGTCGGCGCGGACGCCGTGCTGCTCGACAACATGGACCCCGACACGGTCCGTCGCTGCGTGGACGCGGCGGCGCAGCGTCAGGGCGGCCTGCCGCGGCGCACGCTGCTCGAGGTGTCGGGCGGGGTGACGCTCGAGACGATCGGGGCGTACTCGGCCACGGGGGTCGACATGATCTCGGTGGGAGCGATCACCAACTCGGCGCCGGTGCTGGACCTGGGCCTGGACCTGGCCTGATCCCGCAGAACCAGCGGGGTGGCCGGATGGACGTGCGCGTCGGCACCCGCTGCGTCCATCATGGAGGCCTCGTCCGACGAGAGCTCCACCGACCCGGGGGGCCACCTCCAGGACCCGCCCCGAGGAGGCCACCGTGCTGCTGGTCATCGATGTCGGCAACACACAGACCGTCGTGGGCCTCTACGACTCGGGCGACCGCAGCCACCAGCTGCTCGACCACTGGCGCATGGCCACCCGCGCCGAGCGCACCAGCGACGAGCTGGCGCTGTTCATCCGCCACCTGCTCGCCACCCGCGAGCTGGACCTGGCGACCGACATCCGTGGCGTCGCGGTGTCGTCGGGGGTGCCCAGCATCACCTTCGAGCTGCGTCGCATGTGCGAGCGCTACCTGGAGCTCGAACCGGTCATCCTCGGCACCGGGGTCAAGACCGGCATGCCGGTGCTCTACGACAACCCTCGCGAGGTCGGTGCGGATCGCATCGCCAACGCCGTCGGCGCCTACGACCTGTACGGCGGACCGACGATCGTCGTCGACTTCGGCACCGCCACCACCTTCGACGTGATCTCCGAGAAGGGCGAGTACCTGGGCGGCGCGATCTTCCCCGGCATCGAGATCTCGATGGACGCCCTGTTCGGTCGCGCCGCTGCGCTGCGCCGGGTCGAGCTGAGCGAGCCCCGCAGCGTCATCGGCAAGACCACGATGGAGTCGGTGCAGTCGGGTGCGGTCTACGGCTACTCCGCCATGGTGGACGGCATGTGCGACCGGATCGAGGAGGTCGTCGGCGAGGCGACCATCATCGCCACCGGCGGGCTCGCCTCGCTGATCGCGCCGGTCGCCGAGTCCATCGAGCACGAGGAGCCGTGGCTGACCCTGCACGGCCTGCGTCTGATCTGGGAGAAGAACCAGCCGTGAGCGACGACCAGGGCTCGCCGGAGCCGCAGATCTCGCCCGACGAGGCGCGCGAGCGTGGCTTCGACCAGCCCTACACCTACGAGGTGACCGACTCCGCCCAGGCGCTGGCCGACCGGTTCGGCATGCTCGAGCCCGGGGTCGAGACGGACCACACCGCGGCGATCGCCGGTCGGCTGATGCTGCGACGGGTGCAGGGCAAGCTCGCCTTCGGGACGCTCGCCGACTCGACGGGTCGCATCCAGCTGTTCGCACCCTCGGCCTCCACACCGGACTTCGAGCACTTCTGCGAGCTGAACCTGGGCGACTGGATCGGCGTGCACGGCACGGTCATGACCACCCGCCGCGGCGAGCTGTCGGTGCGCGTCGACTCGTGGTCGCTGCTCGCGCCGACGCGACGCTCGTTCCCCGACAAGTGGCACGGCATCACCGACCCCGACACGCGCTACCGCCAGCGCTACGTCGACCTGTGGGTGACCGACGAAGCCCGCCTGGCCTTCCAGCAGCGGTCGCGCATCCTGTCGCTGACCCGCCGGTTCATGGAGGACCGCGGCTACCTCGAGGTCGAGACGCCGGTGCTGCACCCGATCCCCGGGGGTGCGCTGGCCCGTCCGTTCACGACCCACCACAACGCGCTCGACCAGCAGATGTACCTGCGCATCGCGCCCGAGCTCTACCTGAAGCGGCTGGTCGTGGGGGGCTTCGAGAAGGTCTTCGAGATCGCCCGCGTGTTCCGCAACGAGGGCACGTCCAACCGCCACAACCCCGAGTTCACGATGCTCGAGGCGTACGAGGCCTACGGCGACTACCACGTGCACATGGAGCTGACCGAGCAGCTGGTGGCGCACCTCGCCACCGAGCTGTGCGGATCGACCACCGTCACCTTCGACGGCCGCGACGTCGACCTGTCCGCCCCGTGGCGTCGGGCCACCATGGCCGAGCTGACCTCGGCCTCGGTCGGCGAGGACGTGAGCATCGACACGCCCGTGGAGCGCCTGCGCGAGTTGTGCGACGCCCACGACGTGCCGTGGAAGGACAGCTACGGGCCCGGCAAGCTGCTGCTCGAGCTGTACGAGAAGACCACCGAGCACACCCTCTGGGATCCCACCTTCGTGATCGACTACCCGACCGAGGTCTCGCCGCTGTCACGTGAGCACCGCAGCATGCCCGGGCTGACCGAGCGCTTCGAGGCGATCGTCGTCGGGCGGGAGCTGTGCAACGGGTTCACCGAGTTGACCGACCCGACCGAGCAGCGCAGCCGCTTCCTCGACCAGGCCGCCCAGAAGGAGGCCGGCGACGACGAGGCGATGGCGGTCGACCACGACTACCTCCGCTCGCTCGACTACGGACTGCCTCCGACGGTGGGCCTGGGCATCGGCATGGACCGCCTGGCGCAGCTGCTCACCGACACCCACACCATCCGCGACATCGTGCTGTTCCCGACGCTGCGCCCCGAGCAGGACCTCGCGGAGCTGCCCGTCGAGGGGGACCGACCGGCGAACGACGCTGCCGAGGGCGACGGTGCCTGAGGCCGCCGAGGCCCTCGACCCGTCGGAGGGGCCCGACGGCGCGTCCGAGGGCCGCGTCGAGGCTGCCGGTGTCGACGTCGCTGGCGTCACCAAGACCTTCGACGGCGTCACCCAGGTCCTGCGGGGCGTCGACGTGTCGGTCGCAGCGGGCGCGACGCTGGCGCTGCTGGGGCCCAGCGGGTGCGGAAAGACGACGCTGCTGCGCATCATCGCCGGGCTCGAGCGGCCCGACGACGGCACCGTGGTGGTCGGCGACCGGGTGCTCACCTCGCCGGAGTCCATGGTGGCGCCCGAGCGCCGGCGGGTCGGCATGGTGTTCCAGGACTGGGCGCTCTTCCCGCACCTGTCGGTGGCACGCAACGTCGGCTTCGGGCTGCCGCGGCCGGAGCGCAAGGTCTCGCCGCGCATCGACGAGGCGCTGGAGCTGGTCGGGCTCAGCGGCCTCGGCGACCGGATGCCCTCGACGCTCTCGGGCGGTCAGCAGCAGCGCGTCGCCCTGGCTCGGGCGATCGCCCCGCGGCCATCGGTGCTGCTGCTCGACGAGCCGTTCTCCAACCTGGACGCGTCGCTGCGCTCGCAGGTGCGCACCGAGATCCACCAGCTGCTGGTCGGACTGGGCATCACCACGGTGTTCGTGACCCACGACCAGGACGAAGCGTTCGTGCTGGGCGACCGGGTGGCGGTGCTCGCCGAGGGCGAGGTCGTGCAGGTCGGGCCGCCCGCAGAGCTCTACCGACGCCCGGCGACGCGGTGGCTGGCGAGCTTCGTCGGCGACGCCAACCTGGTGCCTGCCACCGCCGAGGGTCGACGCGCCGACTCGCCGCTCGGGCCGATCGAGCTGCGCGACGCGACACAGGGTGCGGTCGACGTGCTGATCCGTCCCGAGGAGCTGTCGATCGAGCCCTGGACCGCGACCGACGCTTCGACCGCGGGTCTGGAGGCCCAGGTGGAGCTGGTCGAGTTCGTCGGGCACGACACGACGTACCTGGTGCGAGCCGGCGAGCTGTCGTTGCAGGTGCGCCGGTCGTCGATGCCGGTGTTCAGCCGTGGGGACCGGGTGCGGGTGCGCTGCACGAGCACGGATGCCGCATGGTTCCCGACGGACGGCCCGACCGCGCCTCGCTGACGCGATCGCTCAGCGGCCGGGAGCGTCGCCGGGGAGGGGCGGCGTGGGTCGCAGCGACGGCCACACGATGCCGGCCAACCCGCGGAGCGTCGCCTTCGTGAGGTCGAGGAAGTCGAACGAGTCCCGCCACAGGGTGATGCGGCCGTCGTGCACGTCGAACCGACCCCAGACCCAGAACTGCGCCCGCACGGGACCGACGACGATGACGTCGGTCCGCTCGGTCAGGACCACCGACCCGTCGGCCGACACGGCGTGCAGGTACACCTCGAACGAGGAGCTCGGGCCCTCGAGGCCACCCAGCACCCGTGCCACCCGATCTCGGCCGTGGATCGTCGGGAGGCCGACGTTCGAGTAGACGACGTCGTCGGCCAAGAGCGACATGGCTCGGTCCAGGTCGGGCGCCGCGAGCGCCGCCAGGAACGCCTCGACGACCTCCTGGGGATCGCTGGTGGGTCGCTCGGCGGGGGTGGGGAGGAGTCCGGTCGGCATCGACCGGATGCTAGGTGCGGACCGACCCGTCAGTCGTCGTCGCGGTAGAGCTGCTGTGCCAGGTAGTTCTGGATGCCGATGTCGGCGATGGCGCTGAGCTGGGTCTCGATCCAGTCGAGGTGGTGCTCCTCGTCCACCAGACGGCTCTCGAGCAGCTCGCGCGTGCCGTGGTCGCCCTTGGCGACGGCCAGGGCCACACCGCGGTTGTAGCGCTCGACCGCGGCCACCTCGGTCTGGCGGTCCAGCTCGAGCTGCTCGGGCACCGTCTCGCCGACGGCGACGGTGTTGTAGCGCTGCAGGTTGGGCACGCCGTCCAGGTAGAGGATGCGGTCGATCAGCTTCTCCGCGTCCTTCATCTCGTCGATGGACTCCTCGTAGAACTTGTGGGCGAGTCGCGAGTAGCCCCAGTTCTCGTTCATCTTGGCGTGGATGAAGTACTGGTTGATCGCCGTCAGCTCGGACGTGAGCGCCTCGTTGAGGAACTCGATGATCTCCGGGTCACCCTGCATGTGTCCTGCTCCTGTTCGGGTGTCCGCAGGCTAGGGCGTCCCCGTGACACCCGGCGCCGCGTCCAGTGGGTGGATGATCCGCGCGGGCGCCCGATCAGGAGGCGAGCTGGACGGCGGTGCCGTCGCGCAGGGGCACCTCGAGCAGCAGGTCCTCGATCAGCGGCATGCAGCCCCCGCAGTCGCTGCCGGCGCCGCAGCGCGAGGCGAGCTCGTCGGGACAGGAGGCTCCCCGTCGCGCTTCCCGCCGGATCCGGCGGTCGCTCACCCCGTGGCAGTGACAGACGATCACGAGGGCAATGTTAAGCAGACCGAACGGCAGGAGTCCAGGGGTACGACGAAGGTTCGCAGCCGAGCCTCAGCACGATCGGCCCGCGCTACCCTGCGGCCCATGTTGATCGTCTCCGGCATCATCTCCGTCGCCCCCGACCACCACGACCAGATGGTCGGGCTCATCGGCCCGCTGGTCGAGGCCACCCTGGCGGAGGAGGGCAACGTCACCTACGGGTTCTGGGCCTCGCCCAGCGAGCCCGGCGTGTTCCGGGTCTACGAGGAGTGGGCGTCGCCCGACGCGATGGGGCTGCACATGGCGTCGGAGCACATGGCGACCTTCCTGGTGGGCATGGGCGGCCTGGACGTCACCGGCACCGAGCTCTACCAGCACGAGGTGAGCGAGAGCACCCGCCTGATGTGACGGCGCGGCCGCCGCTGACCCGTCAGATGGCGGCGGCGGCCTCGACGTTGGACAACAGGTAGTCCGCAGCGGCCGACAGCCCGGTGACCCCGGGGCTGTCGGGCAGCATGGCGAGCGCCGCTCGGCCGTCGGCGGCGAAGTCGTTGGCCCGGTCGATGGCCGCGGCGATCCCGTCGCCGTCGCGCACGATGGCTGCGGCACGGTCGCGCTCGTCGGCGTCGACCTGGCGGCCGAGCAGCGAGCGCAGCTCGTCGCCGTGGGGCCCGGCCAGCGTGAGCAGCACCGGGAGGGTGTAGACGCCCTCCTCGATGTCGTGCCCGGTCGGCTTGCCCATCTCGGCCTCGGACGCGACGAGGTCGAGCACGTCGTCCACGATCTGGAACGCCATGCCGTAGCTGTGCCCGAAGGCGGTGAGCGCGTCGACCTGGTCGCGGGGCAGGCCGGCGACCAGCCCGCCGATGCGACAGCTCGACGCCAGCAGCGACGCGGTCTTGCCGTCGATCGAGCGCAGGTACAGCTCCTCGGTGCGGTGCACGTCGAACGCGTGCTGCAGCTCGAGCAGCTGACCTGCGCAGAGCCGCCCGATGGTGTTGGCCAGGAGCCCTGCCACCTCGACGCCCAGGGAGGCTGCCAGCTCGGAGGCCTTGGCGAGCAGGAAGTCGCCGGCGAGGATGGCCCGGAGGTTGCCCCATCGGGCGTTGACGCTGTCGACGGTGCGTCGCACCTCGGCCTCGTCCATGACGTCGTCGTGGTAGAGCGAGCCCAGGTGGACCAGCTCCACCGCCACCCCGCCGGTGACCGACTCCTCCGAGGCCGGGGCGTCGACGGCCAGCGCCGTGGCGGCGGCGGCGATCGTGAACCCCGGTCGCACGCGCTTGCCGCCGGCGGCGATCAGGTGCGTGGCGATCTCGGTCAACGTCGGGTCGTCGGTGGTCGCCGCCTCGGTCAGACGCGTCTCGATGCGCGCCAGGTCGTCGGCCATCGAGGGCATCACGGTCAGGGGGTTGACTCCAGCCACGGCGTCGAAGATACCCGTCCGGTCGCCGTGGACCCCATGCGGGTGACGCAGTGCACCTCCCCGCGCGCGTCCCGCAGCATCCCGTCGAACGATTTCGCACGGAAACCTGTGGGTCGTCCGCGTTCGTCCGATGGGTGTCGGACGCCCCGGGAAGTCGATGTCATCCCCCGGCGTTACACTGGGCCAACCCCTTTTCTTGGAGGCAGCATCGTGTTCGAACGCTTCACCGACCGGGCCCGTAGGGTGGTCGTGCTGGCTCAGGAGGAGGCTCGCCTCCTCAACCACAACTACATCGGCACCGAGCACATCCTGCTCGGGCTCATCCACGAGGGCGAGGGCGTCGCCGCCAAGGCGCTGGAGTCCCTGGGCATCTCGCTCGAGGCCGTGCGTCAGCAGGTCGAGGAGATCATCGGCCAGGGCGGTTCGTCGCCGTCGGGCCACATCCCCTTCACCCCCCGCGCCAAGAAGGTGCTCGAGCTGTCGCTGCGCGAGGCGCTGCAGCTGGGCCACAACTACATCGGGACCGAGCACATCCTGCTGGGCCTCATCCGCGAGGGCGAGGGGGTCGCCGCGCAGGTGCTGGTCAAGCTGGGCGCCGATCTGTCCCGCGTCCGCCAGCAGGTCATCCAGCTGCTCTCCGGCTACCCCGGCTCGACCGGCCAGCCGCCCCAGTCCGGCGAGAAGGCCGGCGCCAGCACCGGCTCCAGCGGCGACACGCCGTCGGGCTCGCTCGTGCTCGACCAGTTCGGCCGCAACTTCACCCAGCTCGCGCGCGACAAGAAGCTCGACCCGGTGATCGGCCGCGACCGTGAGACCGAGCGCATGATGCAGGTGCTCAGCCGCCGCACCAAGAACAACCCGGTGCTCGTGGGTGAGCCCGGCGTCGGCAAGACCGCCATCGTCGAGGGGCTCGCCCAGGCCATCGCCGCGGACCAGGTGCCCGAGACGCTCCAGGGCAAGCAGCTCTACACCCTCGACCTGGGCGCGCTCGTCGCAGGCTCCCGCTACCGCGGCGACTTCGAGGAGCGCCTCAAGAAGGTGCTCAAGGAGATCAAGACCCGCGGCGACATCATCCTGTTCATCGACGAGATCCACACCCTCGTCGGTGCCGGCGCCGCAGAGGGCGCCATCGATGCGGCGTCCATCCTGAAGCCGATGCTCGCCCGTGGCGAGCTGCAGACCATCGGCGCCACCACCCTCGACGAGTACCGCAAGCACCTCGAGAAGGACGCGGCCCTCGAGCGCCGCTTCCAGAAGGTCGTCGTCGACGAGCCGTCGGTCGCCCACACGATCGAGATCCTCAAGGGCCTGCGCGAGCGCTACGAGACGCACCACCGGGTCACCATCACCGACCAGGCGCTCGTGGCCGCAGCCAACCTGGCCGACCGCTACATCTCCGACCGCTTCCTGCCCGACAAGGCCATCGACCTCATCGACGAGGCCGGCTCGCGCCTGCGCATCCGTCGCATGCAGACCCCGCCCGACTACCGCGAGATCGAGAACGAGCTCGCCGAGGTCGTGCGCCTCAAGAAGGACGCCGTCGAGAGCCAGGACTTCGAGGAGGCGGGCCGCCTGCGCGACCGCGAGAAGGAGCTGCTCGCCCGCAAGGAGGCCAAGGACGTCGAGATGAAGGCCGCCGGCGTGGACCTCTTCGACGAGGTCGACGAGGAGGCCATCGCCGAGGTCCTGTCGCTGTGGACCGGTATCCCGGTGTACAAGCTCACCGAGGAGGAGACCTCCAAGCTGCTGCGCATGGAGGACGAGCTGCACCGTCGGGTCATCGGCCAGGAGCAGGCCATCAAGGCCGTCTCCCAGGCCATCCGCCGCACCCGTGCGGGCCTCAAGGACCCGAAGCGCCCGTCGGGCTCGTTCATCTTCCTGGGCCCCTCGGGCGTGGGCAAGACCGAGCTGGCCAAGACCCTCGCCGAGTTCCTCTTCGGCGACGAGGCCGCCATGATCAGCCTCGACATGTCCGAGTACATGGAGAAGCACACGGTCAGCCGGCTCGTGGGCTCGCCCCCGGGCTACGTCGGCTACGAGGAGGGCGGCCAGCTCACCGAGGCCGTGCGCCGCAAGCCGTTCTCGGTGGTGCTCTTCGACGAGATCGAGAAGGCCCACCCGGACGTGTTCAACACGCTGCTGCAGATCCTCGAAGAGGGTCGCCTGACCGACTCGCAGGGTCGTTCGGTCGACTTCCGCAACACCGTGCTGATCATGACCTCGAACCTGGGCACCGCCGATCTGCGCAAGGCGAACGTCGGCTTCTCCAAGCGTGACGAGGCCATCACCTACGAGAAGATGAAGGAGAAGGTCAACGAGGCGCTGAAGGCCCACTTCCGCCCCGAGTTCCTGAACCGCATCGACGACGTCATCGTCTTCCACGAGCTGTCCAAGGCCGAGGTCACCACGATCGTCGACCTGATGATCAAGCGGGTCAACGAGCAGCTCGTCGGCCTGGGCATGGGCCTCGAGGTCACCGAGCCGGCCAAGCTCCTGCTGGCCGACCGCGGCTACGACCCCACGCTGGGCGCTCGTCCGTTGCGTCGGGCCATCCAGCGCCTGGTCGAGGACCCGGTGTCCGAGCGCCTGCTCTACAAGGAGTTCCACGCCGGGCAGAACATCATCGTCGACGTGGCGCCCGATCCGGAGAACGAGAACGAGCAGATCTTCACCTTCACCGGCGTCGAGGGCTTCACCCCGCCACCGATCGAGGAGCTGGTGGTCACCACCACCGACTGATCCACTCGTCCCAGATCCCGACACGACGGCCGGTCCCCGAGGGGCCGGCCGTCGTCGCGTCCGGCCTCGCTCCCGGCCGGTAGCCTCGGCGGCCGTGTCACGTCGTCGCACCCTGCTGCTGGTCCTGGTCGCCGTCGCCGCAGCGGTCCTGGCCGGTGCCTGCGAGGTGCGCTCCGAGGTCGCCATCCGCGTGGAGCCCGACGGCTCCGGTGTGGTGGCCGTGACGGTCCGGCTCGACGGCGAGGCGGCGCGCCGGCTGGGTGACCCTGCGGCGGTGCTGAGCACCGACGACCTGGTGGCAGCCGGATGGAGCGTCGAGGAGCCCGACCGGGCGGATGACGCCGTGACGTTGCGGGCGCGACGGAGTTTCGCCTCGCCCGAGGACCTGCCGGCGGTGCTCGCCGAGGTCGGCGGTGCCGACGGCGTGTTCCGTGACGTGCAGCTGTCGGTGCGCGACGGGCTCGCCCGCACCGAGTACGACTTCTCCGCGACGGTGGAGCTGACCGGCAGCCCCGAGCAGTTCGGCGACGACCAGCTGACCGCGGTGCTCGACGGCCTCCCGCTGGCCCGCACGCCCGAGGAGCTCGCGCTCGAGGGTGCGGCGGACCCCGAGGCGATCACCCTCGAGGTGGCGGTGGTGCTGCCGGGCGGCACCCCGACGACCAACGGCGAGGTGCGCGACGGCGCAGCGGTCTGGTCGTTCCCGGTCTCGGGCGGCGAGCCGACCTCGGCCACCCTGACCTCGACCAGCGCCACCACGGCCGGCACCACCCGTCTGCTGGCGCTGGTCGGCGTGGTCGCGCTGCTGGCTGCAGCGGTGCTCGCGGCGGTCGGCGTGTGGCGCCGCCGGGCCTGAGCACCGTCGCTGTCGGTGCGCACCCGTAGGGTGCGTCCATGGCCAGGACCAGGACCGTCTTCAGGTGCATGAGCTGCGGTGCCGACGCGCCCAAGTGGGCGGGGCAGTGCACGGGCTGCGGCGAGTGGAACACCCTGGCCGAAGAGCTCGACGTCGCGTCGCCCGCCAGCGCGCTCGCACCGCCCGCCACCCCTCCGGTGCCCATCACCGAGGTGCGGTCCTCGGACGGACGGCCGGTGCCCACGGGCCTTCCCGAGGTCGACCGTGTGCTCGGCGGTGGGCTCGTGCCCGGCAGCGTCACGCTCGTCGGCGGCGAGCCGGGGGTGGGCAAGTCCACGCTGGTGCTGCAGCTCATGGGAGCTCGTGCGCGTGCCGGGGCAACCGTGTTGTACGTCACGGGCGAGGAGTCGGCCGAGCAGGTGCGTCTGCGCGCCGACCGCCTCGGTGCGCTGTCCGAGCACCTGCTGCTCGCCGCCGAGACGTCGCTGCCGCACGTCATCGCGCACCTGCACCACCTTCGGCCGGAGATCTGCGTCGTCGACTCCATCCAGACCCTGCAGGACCCGCAGTACAGCTCGGCGCCGGGTTCGGTCACCCAGGTGCGCGAGTGCGCGCACCAGCTGGTCCAGGCGGCCAAGTCCACCGGCACCACCGTGCTGCTGGTCGGCCACGTCACCAAGGAGGGGCAGCTCGCCGGACCCCGGGTGCTCGAGCACGTGGTCGACACCGTGCTGTCCTTCGACGGGGATCGGCACCACGCGCTGCGCCTGCTGCGCGCCCAGAAGCACCGCTTCGGCTCCACCGAGGAGCTCGGCCTGTTCGCCATGGCCGGCGGCGGGCTGGAAGCCGTGCCCGACCCGTCGGGCATGTTCCTGGGTGACCGCCGCCCCGGCATCCCGGGCACGGTCGTCACCCCGGCGGTGGAGGGGCACCGACCGCTGCTGGTCGAGGTGCAGACGCTGGTGGCGCCGTCCACGCTGTCACAACCCCGGCGCTCGGCCCAGGGCCTGGACTCGGGTCGCCTGGCGCTGCTGCTGGCCGTGCTCGACCGTCGCGCTGACCTGCCGATCGGCGCGCTCGACGTGTACGCCATGGCGGTCGGCGGCGTGCGGGTCGTCGAGCCGGGTGCCGATCTCGCCATCTGCGTGGCGTTGGCGTCGTCGTTCGTGGGGCGTCCGGTGTCCGAGACCACCGTCGTGTGCGGCGAGGTCGGCCTCGGTGGCGAGCTGCGACAGGTGGGCCGCATCGAACGGCGCCTGGCCGAAGCGTCGCGCATGGGGTTCACCACCGCCGTGGTGCCGCGCTCCGCCCCCGAGGTCGACGCGCCGATCCAGCTGCTGCGGGTGCCGACGCTCGCCGCGGCGCTCGACCTGCTCGACCTCCGGCGGACCTGAGCCCGCGGACCCTAGACTGTGCCGATGTACCGCCGATCCACGACCGACTGCCGCGTCCGGGCCGCGCAGCGAGCCGATCTGGGAGCCGTGGGATGACCGAGCGTCAGACCGAGCGCCACTCCAAGGAGCTGCTGAGCGCACTCGCTGCAGTCGCCCCCGGACGTCCCCTGCGCGAGGGCCTCGACCGCATCCTCAAGGCCGGCATGGGAGCGCTCATCGTCATCGGCGACGGGCCCGAGGTGCTCAACATCTCCTCGGGTGGCTTCCTGGTCAACGCGTCGTTCTCGCCGCAGCGGCTCTCGGAGCTCGCCAAGACCGACGGTGCGATCGTGCTCACCCCGGACGCGGGCTACATCGCCCGGGCCAACGTGCACCTCGTGCCCAACCCGAACGTTCCGACCGAGGAGACCGGCACGCGTCACCGCACCGCCGAGCGGGTCGCTCGCTCGATCGGGGTGCCGGTCATCTCGGTGTCCGAGGACATGGCGGTCGTGACCGTCTACACCAAGAACGAGCGCTACCAGCTCGAGTCCATCCCGGCCATCCTCGGTCGCTGCAACCAGGCGCTGCAGACCCTCGAGCGCTACAAGACCCGCCTCGACGAGGTGTCGGCCAACCTCACCTCCCTCGAGGTGGAGGACATTGTCACGCTGCGCGACGTGGTCAACCTGCTGCAGCGCGCCGAGCTGGTGGCCCGCATCTCCGAGGAGATCGAGCAGTACCTGACCGAGCTGGGCACCGATGGGCGCCTCGTGCGCCTGCAGCTGCGAGAGCTCATGGCCGGGGTCGAGGACGAGCGCCGGCTGGTGGTGCGCGACTACTTCCAACAGGACGCGTCCTGGAACCTGGAGCAGGCCATCGAGACGCTGTCGGACCTGTCGATCGACGAGCTGCTCGACGCCGAGGAGGTCGTGCACAGCCTGCACCTCTCCGGCCAGACCGACGACCTGGACTCCTCCATCGAGCCTCGGGGCTACCGCATGCTGGCACGCATCCCGCGCATGCCCGAGGAGCTGGCCGAGCGCCTCGTCGAGACGTTCGGTGCGCTCGACAAGCTCACCCGTGCCTCCGTCGCAGAGCTGGCGGCGGTCGACGGCGTGGGCGAGCACTGGGCGGAGACCATCAAGGACGCGCTGGCGCGCATCGCCGAGTCGAGCATCCTCGACCGCTACTCCTGAGGCTCGGCGTGGCGAACCACCCGGCCGAGCACAAGGGACGTCGGGTCGTCGTGGCGCACACCGTGCAGGAGTGGCGCGAGTGGTTGCGACGGGAGGGGCCCACGTCGGGCACCGTCTGGCTGACCGTGTGGAAGAAGGCGGCCGGCCCCGACAAGCTCACCTACGACGACGTGGTTGACGAGGCCCTGTGCCACGGCTGGATCGACTCGACCATCAATGGCTTCGACGAGACCAGCACGCTGCTGATGGTGGCGCCGCGCAAGAAGGGCAGCGTCTGGTCCGCGGTCAACAAGGCTCGCATCGAACGCCTCGTGGCCGAGGGTCGCATGCAGCCCGCGGGCCAGGCCGTGATCGACGCCGCGATCGCGGACGGCTCCTGGACGATCCTCGATCCGGTCGAGGCGATGGAGGAGCCCGACGACCTGGTCGCCGCGATCGACGGCGCCGGCGTCCGTGACGTCTGGGAGTCATGGACGCCCGGCCGTCGCAAGCAGGTGCTCTACCAGCTGGTGCTCGCCAAGACACCCGCCACCCGAGCCAAGCGCATCGCTGCGGCGATCGCCGAGTTGGCGCCTGGTTGACCTGACCGACCGCTGCTCCTAATCTACAACCAGATGGTTGTAGATGAGCTGTCGCAGGAGGAGGCCGACCGGGTGTTCCACGCACTCGCGGATGCCACCCGGCGCGACATCGTCGTGCGGGTCCTGCAGGGCGAGCACTCCGTGTCCGACCTGGCCCGTCACTACCCGATGAGCTTCGCTGCGGTGCAGAAGCACGTCGTGGTGCTCGAGCGCGCCGGACTGGTGTCCAAGCACCGCCGGGGGAGGGAGCAGCTCGTGCGTGGCGACGTCGACACGTTGCGCCGGGCGGGTCGCCTGCTCGACCAGCTGGAGCTGCTCTGGCGAGCCCGCATGGACCGCTTCGCCGACCTGCTCGACGCCGAGACCCCAGACGTTGTCGAGGGCACAGTCGCTGCCGACACCACCGCACCCACCGAACCAGGAGGACCCACATGACCGTGACCGAAGTGCGCAAGGACCCCGAGGCCCTGACGATGACGGTCCACGCCGAGTTCGACCATCCGCCGGCGCGCGTCTGGCAGCTGTGGTCGGACCCCCGTCAGCTGGAGCGCTGGTGGGGCCCGCCGGAGTACCCCGCGACCTTCGAGCGCCACGAGATGGAGGCGGGCGGCACCGTCACCTACTTCATGTCCGGCCCCGAGGGCGAGCGGTACCACGGCTGGTGGCAGGTCGTCGCGGTCGAGCCGGCACGCCGCCTCGAGGTGCGCGACGGCTTCGCCGACGACCACGGCGTGCCGAACGAGGAGATGCCCGTCACCCACATGGTGGTCGAGCTGAGCGACCGCGACGGCGGCGGCACCGCGGTGCTGATCACGTCGACCTTCCCCTCGGCCGAGGCGATGCAGCAGCTGATCGCGATGGGCATGGACGAGGGACTCGCGTCGGCGATGGCGCAGATGGACGACATCGTGGCCGAGGCGCCCGCGGTCTGAGCCGGGTGCCGTTGGGTACAGTCGCCCCGATGGAGCTGACCCTGCCCAGCGGCACCCCGGCCATGGCCCACCTGCTCGACGACGCCCCCCGGGGCCTGGTCGTCGTGCCCGACATCTGGGGTCTGCGGGACCTCTACGCCCGCATGGTCGACGACCTCGCCGCGCGCACGGGTTGGTCGGTGGTGGCGATCGAGCCGTTCCCCGGCCAGGACCTGCCGGGCGCCGCGGACCCGGACGGCTTCGACGCCCGCTCCGCCGCGTTGCGCGCCATCGACGACGAGCGCCTGCTCGCAGACGCGGTCGCCGCGGCCGAGCTCACGGGCTGCGAGCAGGTGGGCCTCATCGGGTTCTGCATGGGCGGCATGTACGCGCTGAAGTCGTCCGCCGTCGGGCGCTTCGATCGCGTCGCCGGCTTCTACGGCATGATCCGCGTGCCCGAGGCGTGGTCCGGCCCGGGCCAGGGACAGCCGCTCGACGCCGTGGCGGCGCGAGGCGACACCGACGTGATGGCCATCGTCGGCACGATCGACCAGTGGACCCCGCCTGCGGACGTCGACGCGCTCGAGGCGCTCGGCGTCACCGTCGTGCGCTACGAGGGCGCCGACCACGGCTTCGTGCACGACCCGGAACGACCCGTGCACCGTCCCGACGACGCGGCCGACGCCTGGAGCCGCGCGCTGGCGTTCCTCGCCGGCTGAGCGGGCCGCTACTGCGAGCGGATCTCGAGCTCGCGCCGCTTGAGGATCCGGTACGAGCGGTCGTTCTGCTCGATCCAGCCCAGCCGCAGGAAGCTGGCGATCGCCTTGTTGACGCGCTCGCGTGAGGCGCCGACCAGGCCGGCCAGCTCCTCCTGGGTGATGGGGATCTCGAACTCGTCGGCGTCGCCGGCCAGCTCGAGCAGGTGCTTGGCGGTGCGACCGGTGACGTCCAGGAAGAAGGCGTCGGCCAGGGCCTCGTCGGTCGAGCGGATGCGCTGGCTGAGCAGGCGCACCACCGACCAGAGCAGCTCGGGTTTGGTCTCCCACACGCTGCGCAGCACGTCGTAGGGGATGCGGATGACCGACGACTGCTCGAGCGAGCGCGCCTCGGCGGAACGGCCGAGCCCGTCGAACAGGCCCATCTCGCCGAACAGGTCGCCCCGCTCCATGATCGCCACCATCGACTCGCGCCCATCGAAGGACTTGTTCGAGATGGCGACGCGCCCTTCCGCGACGATGTAGCAGGCGTCGGCCTCGGCCCCCTCGGCGAACACGACGTCGGCTCGGATCAGCTCGACGGTCTCCGCCGCGTCGGCCAGTTGCCGGAAGTCGTCCTCGTCGAACTGGTCGAAGAGTTCGATCGCCTGCAGCAGCTCCATGTCGCTCACGGGAGCATCGTACCGACAATGGAGGTGACGCCTGTCTCGCAATCGTCATGGCGGTAGCGTCACCGGCGTGTCGAGCGGCTCCGGTGACCCTGCAGCAGCGGTGTGGTGCATCGTCGTGGCCGGCGGCACCGGGCGACGTTGGGGCGGTGCGAAGCAGTTCGAGGAGCTGCAGGGCGTGCGGGTGATCGACCGATCCGTTGCCGCGGCGCGCGTCGCGTGCGACGGCGTGGTGGCCGTGGTGCCCGCCGATGCGGCGGGATCGCCGGTGACCGACGTGGCGGGAGCGGACGTGGTCGTGGTCGGTGGCGCGAGCCGCTCGGCATCGGTGCGCGCCGGGCTCGCCGAGGTGCCCGCGGGGGCCGCGATCGTCCTGGTGCACGACGCCGCACGGCCGCTCGCGTCCCCGGCGCTGTTCGCCCGGGTGGTGGAGGCCGTCCGCGCCGGGGCCGTCGCCGCGGTGCCGGCGGTGCCGGTCGTCGACACGATCCGCGAGCTCGACGGCGGCGTGGTCGACCGGGACCGACTGCGGGCGGTCCAGACGCCCCAGGGCTTCGACGCCGCGACGCTGCGCCGGGTGCACGCCGGCGAGCCGGACGCCAGCGACGACGCCGGCCTGGTCGAGGCATCCGGGGGCTCGGTGCAGTTGGTCGAGGGGGAGCGGGCGAACCTGAAGCTCACCGACCCGATCGACCGCATCGTGGCCGAGGCGTTGCTGGGCGCACCTGCGCAGCTCGCCGGGAGCGGTGCCGACGCAGCAGACTCGACGCCGTGAGCATCCGCATCGGCAACGGCTTCGACGTGCACCGCTTCTCCCTGGACGCCTCGCGCCCGTTGGTGCTGGGTGGTGTCGTGATCGAGGGCGAGGTCGGCCTCGAGGGTCACTCCGACGCCGACGTCGTGGCCCATGCCGTGGCCGAGTCGCTGCTGGGCGCCGCGGGCCTCGACGACATCGGGACCCTGTTCCCGGACACCGACGAGCGCTGGCGTGGCGCCGACAGCATGGCGTTGCTGGCCGAGTGCGTGCGTCGCGTCCACGAGGCGGGATGGGACCCGGTCAACGTCGACTGCTCGGTGATCGCCGAGCGGCCGAAGCTGGCGCCGCACAAAGCCGAGATGCAGCGGCGCCTGAGCGACGTCGTCGGTGCGCCGGTGACGCTGAAGGGACGCCGCGCCGAGCAGCTCGGCGCGTTGGGTCGAGCCGAGGGCATCGCCTGTCTGGCCTCGGCCCTGGTCGAGTCGAACGGAGCAGCGTGATGAGCGGGCGTGGTGGTCGCAGCGGCAAGGGCCAGGGCAGCCGGGCCGGACGAGGCGCCCCCAAGGGTGCGCCGGCGCGCGCGCCGAAGGGGGCTCCGGCCAAGGCGGGGCGGGGGAGACCCGCGCCCGTACGCGGCGCTGCACGCCCGACGGGTGCGGGCCCCCGTCAGGGAGCGAACAAGGAGCGGGGCCTGGGCGGCTCCCAGGTCGAGGGCCGCCAGGCGGTGCGCGAGCTGCTGCTGGCGGGCCGTCGCAAGGTCCACGAGATCGTGCTGTCCGCCGAGGTCGAGCGCGCCGACATCGTCGGCGACATCGTGGAGCTGGCCGCGGAGCTGCGGGTGCCCGTCACCGAGGTCAGCCGCGCCAAGCTCGACGCCGCCAGCCACACCGATGCACCGCAGGGTGTGATCGCCCGCGCCGCCGAGCTGCCCGAAGCCTCCCTCGAGGACCTGTGCGCGGCGGGCGAGCAGGGCCCGCCGTTCCTGCTCGCCGTCGACGGCGTCACCGATCCGGGCAACCTCGGGGCGTTGCTGCGCATCGCCGAGTGCGCGGGTGTCACCGGCGTGGTGCTGCCCAAGCACCGCGCGGTGCACGTCACCCCGACGGTCACCAAGTCGGCCGCCGGTGCAGTGGAGTACCTGCCGATGGCGCTGGTCGGGGGCCTGCCGACGGCGATCGAGTCGATGAAGGTGGCGGGTATCTGGGTCGTGGGCCTGGACGCCGCGGGCGACACGGCGGTGCACGACCTGACCGTCGCCGGCGACGGGGTGTGCCTGGTGCTCGGCGCCGAGGGCAAGGGTCTGTCCCGTCTGGTCCGCCAGCGCTGCGACCTGATCGCCTCGATCCCGCTGCACGGACGTCTGGCCTCGCTCAACGTGGCGTCCGCAGGTGCGGTGGCCTGCTACGAGGTCGCTCGTCGACGCCAGGCTCCGGCCTAGCGCACGTTCACCCGGAAGGTGTGCCAGCCGCTCGCGCCGTCGGGGGCGACCGGCGTGCGATCGGCGGTCTGGGTCTCGCCGGTGCCGTCGGTGGCCCGGACCCGCAGCTGGTGGTAGCGGGCCTCGGTGGGCACCCAGTCCAGCGTCCACTGTCGCCAGGTGGTGTCGGCGTACTGCTCGCCCAGCCGGGCCTCCTTCCAGGGACCGTCGTCGACCTGCACCTCCACCTTCTCGATCCCCCTGGTCGGTGCCCAGGCCACACCGGCGATCGCCACCGGTTCGCCGACCGCCAGGATCCGGCCCTGCAGTGGCGTGTCGATGCGCGCCTGGGTCTTGATGGGGCCCTCGACCGCCCAGCCGCGGGGGATCCAGTAGCCCTCGAACTCGTCGAAGCGGGTCAGCTCGATCTCGCTCAGCCACTTGGTGGCGGAGACGTAGCCGTACACGCCGGGCACCACGAGCCGCGCCGGGAAGCCGTGGCGGATCGGCAGCGGTTCGCCGTTCATGCCGACCGCCACCAGCGCGTCGCGACCGTCGAGCAGCGCGGTGGGGAACCCTGCGGTGAAGCCGTCGACGGAACGGCCGACGATCTGGTCGGCGGAGGGGTCGATGCCCGCTTCGTCGAGCAGCTCGTCGAGCCGGCACCCCAACCAGCGGGCGTTGCCGACCAAGGACCCGCCGACCTCGTTCGACACGCACGACAGCGTGATGTCGGCCTCGACGAGGGGCCGGTCGAGCAGCTCATCGTAGGTCAGGGTCAGCTCACGCTCCACCCGACCGGTCACCCGCAGCGTCCACGAGCGGGGGTCGACCTGTGGCGGCGTGAGCGCCGTGTCGATCCGGTAGAAGTCGCCGTTGGGGGTGATGAACGGCGAGGCGCCCTCGACCCCCAGGTCCGCGCCGGCGGGCACCGCGGGCAGGGGCGTCGCGGGACGGGGCAGCACGGTCTTGAGCCGCTCGGTGGCGGCCACGCCGCGGGCCCGGAGCCAGCGCCCGCTGCCGGCCGCGATCGCTGCGGCCCCGGTCAGCGCAGCAGCGGTGCCGAGGAACCGTCGCCGCGAGGTCTCCGTCGACGTCCGGGCCGACACGACCTCGTGGTCCGACGACGGCGGGGGTGCCGGCCAGAGGTGCACGAGCCAGACGAGCACCGCCGCAGCGACGACGCCGGCGACGAGGCTGGGCAGGACGCCCACGAGTCCCGCCTCGCCGCGACCGGCAGCGGCCGCCACGCCGAGCGCGCTGAACAGGCCGACGCCGACCAGACCTGCGGTGAGGCTGCGCCGCAGCGCGACGACGCCGACCCCGGCGGCGAAGCCCGCCAGCAGGACCAGCACACCGCCCACCAGCACGGCCTTGTCGGCCGTGCCGAACGTGTCGATCGCCCAGTCCTTGACGGCTCGTGGGACGTTGTCGACCACCCGGTCGCCGACGCTCAGCACCGGCGAGCTCAGCGTCGTCCACCGTCCGGCGACGAGCTCTGCTGCACCCAACCCGCAGGCGGCGGCCACGAGGCCGACGATGGCGCCGGCCCAGACCGGCGCAGCCGCCGAGGGGTTGCTCGGCGCCGCCTCCGGCGGGGCTTCGAGGGTCGCCATCGCTCCAGTATGCAGGTGCGGATCCCACGCCGGTGGTCGCCCGGGTTGCCCCGGAGGCCGCATCCGCGCCACCGTGATCGACCGAAACTCGGTGCGCGAGCACCGGACGGGGCATGCTGGACCCCGATCTCGTACCGGACGAAGGAGCTCCCCCGATGCGTACGACCCGATCCCGCCTGGCGTTGGTGGCCATGGTGCTGACCCTGGCCCTGGCCGGCGCCGCGTGCAGCAGCGACGACGAGTCCGCCGAGCCGAGCGACGCCGCGAGCGAGTCGCCCAGCGGGCCGGCCTGCGGCGCGGTCCCCGGCACCGGGCCCGGCAGCTTCGACGGCCTCGCCTCGGAGCCGGCCGCCACCGCCGCCGGCAACAGCCGGCTGCTGACCACGCTCGCCACCGCCGTCAACGAGGCCGGCCTGGCCGAGACGCTGAACGGCGAGGGTCCCTTCACGGTGTTCGCCCCTGCCAACAGCGCCTTCGGCAAGCTCCCCGCCGAAGACCTCGACGCCCTGCTGGCCGACAAGGAGGCGCTCGCCGAGGTGCTCACCTACCACGTGGTCGCGGGTGACTACACGCCCGATGAGCTGGTCGAGGCCGGATCGGTCGAGACCGTCCAGGGCGAGTCGTTGACCATCGCCGAGTCGGGTGACAGCTTCACCGTGGACGGCGCCTCCGTGCTGTGCGGCAACATCCCGGTGGCCAACGGCGTCGTGTACGTGATCGACGACGTCCTGCTGCCCGAGACCGTCGCGACGCCGGTGTCGGGCCCCGTGGGCCCGCTGTGCCAGGCCATCCCCGCCAACGCGGTCGCCCAGCTGGGCACCCTGCCGCTCGGGACGGCTGCGGGCAACGTCGCCCAGCTCGCCACGCTCAGCACGGCGGTCGAGGCCGCCGACCTGGGTGGAGCGCTGAACGGCGACGGGCCGCTGATCGTGTTCGCGCCGGTCGAGGACGCCTTCGCCGCGATCCCCGCCGAGACGCTGAACGGCCTGCTCGAGGATCCCGAGGCACTGGGCGAGATCCTCACCTACCACGTGGTGGCCGGTGCGCAGACGCCCCAGGAGCTGATCCAGGCCGGTACGGTCGAGACCCTGCAGACCGGTGACCTGGAGATCGCCAAGAACGGCCAGAGCCTGACCGTCAACGGCGCCGACGTGCTGTGCGGCCCGATCACGGTGGCCAACGGCCAGGTGTACCTGATCGACGAGGTCCTGCTGCCCACCGCCTGAGCGGAGCACGCACGATCTGAGGACGGGGAGGGCGTCGCCGCCCTCCCCGTCGTCGCGTCCGGGTGCACGCGTCGCCGGTCGACGAGCGATCTCCCGATCCCAGGTTCGGGAATCACGCTGCTATCATCGTCGGTTCGCACGCGAGGGGTCACCGGATGCTCGACAACATCGTGGAGTGGGTCACGACCGTCGTCGAGACGCTCGGCTACGTGGGTGTGGCGTTCCTGGTCGCCCTCGAGAACGTCTTCCCGCCCATCCCCTCCGAGGTCATCCTGCCGCTGGCGGGCTTCGTGGCAGGTGAGGGCAAGGCGTCGCTGCCGGGCATGGTGCTGGCGGCGACCATCGGCTCCGTCGTCGGCGCCTGGATCCTGTACGGCATCTCGGCGGCGATCGGTCCCGAGCGCCTGCACGCCTTCCTCGTGCGATACGGCCGCTGGTTCGGGGTCAAGGAGCGAGACCTCGTCCGGGCCGAGGACTGGTTCGACCGTCGCGCCGGCACTGCGGTGCTGATCGGTCGCTGCGTCCCGCTGATCCGCTCGGTCGTGTCGATCCCTGCCGGCTTCCGGCGCATGCCGCTGCTGCGCTTCACGATCTACACCGCGATCGGCAGCCTGCTGTGGAACACGACGCTGATCGGCGCCGGCGCCATCCTGGGCGACCGCTGGGAGCGGGTGGGTGACGTCGTCGGGCTGCTGCAGGGTGTGGTCATCGTGGCCATCGTGGGCGCCGTGCTGTTCTTCGTCTGGCGCAAGCTGGTCGTGCCCCGCTTGCCGTCGAGCCTCCGCCCCGGCGCGGACGACGTGGACAGCGCCTCCTCCGACGCCCCGAGGACCGAGGCCGACGGATTGCCCTGATGGGGCAGACTGCCGCCATGCAGCAGCGACTGTCAGGGACCGGCATCTGGAGCGCGGCGCTGCGCTACGGCGACGTGGGCGAGGCGGCCGACGCTGCCGCCGAGCTCGAGGGGCAGGGGTGGTCCGCGCTGTGGGTCCCCGACGTGGGCGGCGACGTGTTCGCGGCGGTCGACAACCTGCTCGGGGCCACCTCGACGCTCACGGTGGCCACGGGGATCCTCAACCTGTGGATGCACGAGCCCGCCGAGACCGCGGCGGCGCGCCACCGGTTCGTGCAGCAGCACGGCGACCGGTTCCTGCTCGGTGTGGGCGTCAGCCACGCACCCCTGATCGACATGGCCGAAGCAGGTCGGTACCGCCGGCCGCTGGCGCGCACCGCCGAGTACCTCGACGGCCTGGACGCGGCCGAGCACCCCGTCGCAGTGCAGGACCGGGTGCTCGCCGCGCTCGGGCCGAAGATGCTGGAGCTGGCCAGGACCCGCAGCGCGGGCTCGCACCCGTACCTGGTCACCCCGGAGCACACCGCCATCGTCCGCGACGCACTCGGTGCCGGGGGACTGGTGGCTCCCGAGCAGGCCGTCGTGCTGGAGACCGATCCCGAGACGGCCCGGCGCATCGCCCGTGAGCACCTCGCGGGCTACCTGGGCCTGCCCAACTACGCCAACAACTGGAAGCGGATCGGCTTCACCGACGACGACACGGCGCACGGCGGCAGCGACCGGCTGGTGGACGCGCTGGTGGCGTGGGGCGACGAGCAGGCCATCGTGGACCGGGTGCGTGCGCACCGCGACGCCGGTGCCGACCACGTCTGCGTGCAGGTCCTGGGCCCGCCCATGATGTCGCCCGCTCGCGACGAGTGGCGGCGCCTGGCGCCCGCGCTGCTCGACTGAGGACCCCGCACCACACCGCAGGGCCGCTCAGGACCCGAAGGCGGCCTGCACGCTCCCGGGCACCTCGATGCCGTCGCCCAGGTCGGCGGCGGGCAGCGGTGGGCCGAACGTCGTGTGCACCGCGACCGTGCCGGCCCAGTGCGGGCCGTCCAGGTCCTGGGGCTCGTCGACGGGGTCGCCGGAGCGGACCTTGGCCGAGGACTCGTCGAGCGGGAGTGCCAGCACGAGCGTGCGGCGCAGGTCCGAGGGCGAGGGCGGACGTCCGTGATCCCAGGTGGCGACGACGTGATCGGTGATGATCCGCAGCGCGCGCTCGTGCTCGTCGGGCTCCTCGACCCGTCGGCCACGGCCACGTACCACGACGCAGCGGTAGTTCATCGAGTTGTGGAACGGCGTGCGAGCCAACACCAGCCCGTCGAGCAAGGTGACGGTCGCGCACAGCTCGGCGTCGACCGCACCGCCCAGCAGCGCGTTGCCGAGCGCGCCGTGCAGGTACAGCGTGTCGCCGTCGTGCCCGTAGGCCATCGGCAGCACCACCGGCCCGTCGGGTGTGCTCACGCCGACGTGGGCGACGATGCCCTCGTCGAGCACCGAGCGGATCGTCGCCGGTTCGTAGTCGCCCCGTTCGGAGATCCGACGCACCCGCACCCGGTCGGACGCAGGTGGAGGGGCGGTGGTCGCTTCGGCGTGGTCGGCCATGGCCGGAGTCTGCTGTGCGGCGCAGCGTGCTGTCGCCTGAGTAGCGTCGGGCGGTGATGGTGACGACCCGGTGACGCGACGCAACGGTGGTTCGGCAGGCGTGTGGTTCGTGCGACTCCTCGTCGTAGGAGTCGTCGCGGCGGTGTGGTTCCTGCCGCCCATCGACACGAGCACCCGGCAGTCGGACTCGGCGAGCATCACGTCGTACGACGCGGCGATGCAGCTGTCGCGCGAGGGCGACCTGCGCACCGTCGAGACGATCGTGGTGCAGATGCCGCCGGGCAAACGGGGCATCTTCAAGATCTTCGACACCGACGACCCCCGCCGCCGTGACGTGGAGCACCCCGTCGAGGTGCGCACCGTGACCCGCGACGGCCAGCCCGAGAGCTACGTCCACGAGGGCGGACCGGCCGGCACCGACACCATCCGCATCGGACGTGCGTCGGTCTTCTTGGACCCCGGTGCGCACACCTACACGATCGACTCGTCGACGACCGACGTGTTCGAGCCGGGTGAGCCCGGCGAGACGCTGTGGTGGTGGGACGTCGTCGGCTCCGGCTGGCAGATGTCGATGGGCCGGGTCGTCGTGACCGCCGAGCTGCCGGCGGTGCCCCTCCGTGCCGAGTGCGTGCAGGGCGAGGACGACCCGTGCGACGCGGTGATCGACGGCACGACCATGACCGTGACCACCGGACCGCTGGCGCCCTACACGCCGGTGACGGTGCGCCTCGCGTTCGACGCCGAGGACGTCGCTGCACCCATCGGCTCGACGACGTCGTCGCTGTGGTGGTCGCTGGTTGCTGCGCTGGTGGCGGTCGCCGTCGCCGTGGGGCTCGCGTGGCCGACCCGGGAGCGGGCGCCCGGCTTCCCCGTGCTGTTCGAGCCGCCGTTCCTGGTGCCACCCGCGCTCGGGGTGCGCGTGCTGGACGAGGCCGACAGCGACGCCGACCTGCAGGCCACCCTGTTCGACCTGGCCGAACGCGGCGTGCTGCAACTGCGCGGCGGCGACGACGCCTGGTACGTCGAGGTGGTCCAGCCGCTCGAGCAGGAGCAGCTGCACCCGGCCGAAGCGGCGATGCTGCGCTCGCTGGGCCTGGACGCGGTGGGCGACGTCTTCGTGGTGGGCGAGACCGAGACCTCCGGCCGCGCGGTCGCCACGGCGCGGTCGTCGCTGCGGGCGAACGTGTCGGCAGGTGCCGCCGGCTACCTCCGCTCGTCGCCGAGCGGCGTCGCGCTGAAGGTGCTCGGCTGGCTCGCGCTGGCGCTCACGCTGTTCCTGGGCGGCCGCTACTTCTTCGGCCAGGGGAAGGTGACCTTGCCGCTGCTGGTCGGCGCCGCGGCGTTCACCGCAGCGGCTGCCGGCGTCATGCTGCGCCGCGGTGCCACCACCGTGCGCACCCCGGAGGGACGCGACCTGTGGTCCCGCACCGGCGGCTTCGCCCGCTTCCTGACCACCGACTCGAGCGAGTCGCGCTTCGATGCGGCGGCGCACCTGGACTGGTACCCCCGCTACCTGGCGTGGGCCGTCGCGCTCGGGTCCGCCGACGAGTGGGCCCGCAGGTACGAGGCGCAGGGCATCGAGGTGCCCGACGTGCCCTGGGTCGTCTGGACCGGGACGGGCACCCGGTTCCACACCGGCGCGATGAACCGCTCCTTCGACGGGGCGATCGCGTCGGCGACCTCGGCCTACGCCGCGGCAGAAGCGGCGCGTTCCTCCGCGAGCGGCGGCGGAGGCGGCTTCTCGGGCGGCTCCGGCGGCGGTGGCGGCGGCGGGGGATCGTGGTGAGCCATGCTCGTGGGCGACGGGGCGGCGCATCGCCACCCGGGAAGGACCTGAGATGTCGACGCTGATCGTGGTCGTCGTGATCGTCGTGCTCCTCGTCGGAGTGGCGTTGCTGGTGGTCACTGCGCTCAACCGGCTGCGCACGCAGCGGGTGTCGGTCGACGAGGCGATGGCCGGCATCGACGTGCAGCTGTCGCGCCGGGCCGATCTGATCCCGAACCTGGTCGAGACGGTCAAGGGCTACATGGGCCACGAGCGCGAGACGCTCGAGGCGGTCACCAAGGCCCGCCACGACGCCGAGTCGGCCTCGACGGTGGCGCAGAAGTCCGCAGCCGATGGCGAGATGCGCCAGGCGCTGGCCAACCTGTTCGCCGTCGCCGAGGCGTACCCCGACCTGAAGGCCTCGACGAACTTCGCGCAGCTGCAGTCGGAGCTGTCGCGCACCGAGGACCAGCTGGCGTTCGCCCGGCAGTACTACAACGACGCCTGCGCCACGTTGAACCGGACGATGGTGACCATCCCGTGGTCGTTCTTCGCCGGCATGTCCGGGGTGGCCAAGGGCGAGTTCTACGACGCGCCCGACGCCTCGAGCGCACCGCCGCAGGTGTCGTTCTAGGACCTGCGGCGTGCGGCCCCGGAGCGGGCCGAAACCTTCAGTGAGGGCGCAACCATGCCGATCCTCGCGGGGTGAAAGGCGTGCTGTTCAACGTGGCCGAGGACGTGGTCGACGAGACCGTCTCGGAGGTGGCGTGGGACCGCGCCCTGGGAGCGGCGCACCTGGACGGCGTCTACACCTCGCTGGGCGACTACCCCGACAGGGACCTGCTGCTCATCGTGGACCAGCTCGCCGCGCAGACGGGCTCGTCGCCCGACGAGGTGCTGGGTCACGTCGGGGTGCACGGCTACCGCCACCTGGTGCAGCACCAACCGGACCTGGTCGAGGGCATCCACGGCCTGGGCGAGCTGCTGCACCACCTCGAGCAGGTCATCCACCCCGAGGTCGCGAAGCTGCAGCCGAACGCCGAGCCGCCGTCGTTCACGGTGCGCGACGCCGGTCGAGACCGGTGGCTCGTCGAGTACCGATCCCGCCGACACCTCTGCGCCCTGGCCGAGGGCCTGATCCGGGGAGCCGCGGACGAGTTCGGGACGCCGTGCACCACGACGTCGCTCGGCTGCGTCGCCCAGGGCGACCCTGCGTGCACGATCCTGGTCGAGCTGGCGGAGCCCACTCGGTGAAGGGTTCCGGCGAACCCGCCCTTGCCGAGCCACCTGATGGCCCGACGGTCGACGCGGCGCCGTCCGACGCAGCACCGTCCGACGCAGAGCGCATCGAGGTGCTGCAGCGTCGGCTGCAGCGCGAGCGGGCCGCGCGTCGCGAGTCGGAGCGCATCTCGGAGGTCGGACTCCGACGGCTGTGGGAGGCCAAGCACGAGGTCGACCGACAGGTCGAGGAGCGCACCGCGCAGCTGCGTGCGGCCCAGCGTCAGGCGCAGCAGGCCTCGGACGCGAAGACCGAGTTCCTCGCCAACCTCAGCCACGAGGTCCGCACGCCCCTGCAGACGATCCTGGCCGCACTGGAGCTCGCCGACGAGGCCGGGGGTGCCGCCGGGAACCACCGTCGTCAGGCGATCGACGCCGCGGTGGCGTTGCGCACGCTGTTCGACGACCTGCTCGAGCTGGCCGAGTGCGAGGTCGGCACCATCGCGCTCCACCCCCGGCGGGTCGAGCTGCAGGCCGTGGCCGACACGTGGGTGCGGCGCTGGCGTGCGCCGCTCACCGAGCGCGGCCTCCTGCTGGTGCCCGAGACCTCCGGATCGGCGCAGGTCGACCCGGACCGGCTGGGACAGATCGCGGACGCGCTGCTCTCGAACGCCGCCAAGTTCGCGAGACCCGGCACGGTCGTGCTGGGGCTGCACCGCGTGGACGAGCGCGTCGAGCTGGTGGTGCGCGACGGCGGACCCGCGGTGCCGCGCGAGGAGCTGATGAGGATCTTCGAGCCGTTCGTGCAGCTGCACGGCGGCAACGACCGCGTCGTGGGTGGCGCCGGCATCGGGCTCGCGCTGGTTCGAGGTCTGGCGCGGCGCATGGACGGCGAGGCCGCGGCGTCGCTCACCGGGGGCGGCGGGCTCTCGGTGCAGGTGTGGATCCCGAGCGGAGACCGGACATGACCCACGTGCTCATCGTCGAGGACGCCCCTGATGCCGCAGAGTTCGCCACCGCGGTCATGCGCAGCGCCGGCTTCGACACCTCTGTGGCAGCGACGGCCGCGGCGGCCGAGCGGCTCGTGCTGGCGGTCCGCCCTGACGTGATCCTGCTGGACCTCGGTCTGCCGGACCGGGACGGCACCGACCTGTGTCGCGGGCTGCGGGAGTTCTCCGACGCCTACATCGTGATGATGACGTCGCGTGACGACGAGATCGACAAGGTGCTGGGGCTGAAGCTCGGTGCCGACGACTACGTCACCAAACCGTACTCCCCTCGTGAGGTCCTGGCCCGCGTCGAGGCCCTGCTGCGCCGGCCCCGCGTCGGCGTCGCGAGGACCGCGGACAGCACCCGCCGGCTGGGTGATCTGATCGTGCACCCCGAGGCGCACCGCGTCACGGTCGCCGGTGTCGAGGTCCAGCTGACCCGCATCGAGTTCGGCATCCTCGACGCGCTCACCGAGGACCCTCGGCGCACCGTCTCGCGTGCGGTGCTCTGCGAGCGCGTGTGGGGCGACGACTGGCTGCACGACGACCACGTGGTCGACGTGCACATCGCCAACCTGCGCAAGAAGATCGATCGCGACGGGGTGCGCCACATCCGCACGGTCCGTGGCGTGGGCTACTGCATGGCCGATCCGGCGGACGGCCCCGCAGGGCGCGAGCCGCTCGACGTGGCGGCGTCGTGAGCCTCGACGCCGCGTCGCCGGCGACGCGCGACGGCGTGGGCCTGCACGGCGTGTTCGAGTCCGCGCCGATCGCCATGGCGGTGCTCGACGCGCACGGTGTGGCGCTCGCCCACAACCGGCGGTTCCGGGCGATGTTCGACCTGACCGCCGCAGCGGCCACGGGAGAGGGCTGTTGGAGCGTGGTGGCGGCCGAGGACCGGTCGCGGACGCTCGCGGCGGTGGCCGACGTGGCGTCGCGGCGCCGAGACCTGGTCGAGCTCGACCAGCAGCACCGGCGGCGCGACGGCTCGCTGATGCATGCCCGGCTCACCCTCTCGCCGCTCGAGCAAGAGGGGCCGACCACCCCGGTGGTCGTCGCCGTCGTCGACGTCTCCCGCGAGCACGATCAGCAGCTCTCCCTGAACGCGGCGCACCGCCGGCTCGAGGCGATGCTCGCCAACATCAGCGACACCGTGACGCTGGTGGACGAGCGTGGCGTGGTCATCGAGACCACCGGTCTGCACACGTCGATCATGGGCTACGAGACCGACTACTGGAAGCGGCGCTCGGTCTTCGACCTGGTCGATCACGACGACCTGCCCCGCCTGCTCGAGGCGTACGAGCGGGTCATGGCGTCGCCCGGTGAGCAGGTCACCCTCGACATGCGCGTCCTGCAGGCCGACGAGCAGTGGGCCGACATCGAGCTCACGGCGGTGAACCTGCTCGACGACCCGTCGCTGGGCGGGATCGTCATCACGTCGCGCAACATCACCGACCGGAAGCGGATCGAGTCCGAGCTGGCCGACCACCGCGATGCCGCGCTCGAGCAGGCCAGGCTCCGCTCCGAGTTCGTCGCCCGCGTCAGCCACGAGCTGCGCAACCAGCTGCACGCGCTGCGCGGGCTCACCGAGCTGCTCGCGACCACCGAGGTGCCCCGCTCGGTGGCGCAGCTGGTCGGGACCGCGCACCGCCAGGCCGAGCGCTTCGGTCACCTGGTCGAGGACCTGCTCGAGTACTCGAGCTTCGAGGCGGGTCGCGCCGAGGTGCAGGCGACCCACTGCTGGCCGCGACAGCTGGGCGCGGACGCGCTCGCCGTCGCCCACGAGCTGGCGGCGGACGGGGTCGAGGTCGAGCTGCACGCGGGTGAGGACGTGCCCGACGTCGTGCTGGTCGACGAGCGTCGCCTGTTGCAGGTGCTCACGAACCTCGTGTCCAACGCGGCCAAGTTCACCCGCTCCGGCCGCATCGAGCTGCACGCGGAGTGGGTCGTCGACCAGGGGGTCACCTCGCTGCGCTGGAGGGTGCTCGACACGGGTCGAGGCATCCCCACCGAGGACCTCGAGCGCATCTTCGCCCCGTTCGACCAGGGCTCGGCAGCATCGACGACCTCGGGCTCGGGTCTGGGCCTCGCGATCACCGAGCGCATCGTGTCGGCGCTGGGCGGGCACCTGGAGGTGAGCTCCACCGTGGGGGTCGGCTCCGAGTTCCGCGTGACGGTGCCGGTGGACCCGTGCGAGGCAGCCCCCGGTGCGGACGAGCCCAGCGCGCCTCGGCTCCGCCCCCGGGCGCAGGTGCTCGTGGTGGAGGACAACGAGGTCAACCAGCTGCTGGTCGCCGAGCAGCTGGCTCGACTCGGTGTCCGCGCGACCGTGGTGGGCACGGGCGTCGCGGCGCTCGAGCACCTCGAGGGCGAGCACGGCTTCGACTGCGTCCTGATGGACTGGCAGCTCCCGGAGCTGGACGGCGTCGAAGCGACGCGGCGCCAGCGGGCCCGGGAGGCATCGTCGCGACGGGTGCCGATCGTGGGCATGAGCGCGAGCGGCCGGCCGGGCGATCGTGCCACGTGTCGCGACGCGGGCATGGACGAGCTGCTGGTGAAGCCCGTCTCGCTGGCGGACCTCGGTCGGGCGCTGCAGCCCTACCTCGGGGAGCGGCGTGCGGTGCCACGACGACCCGTCGACGCGGCCGCAGCGGACACCGACGCGCTCGACGCGCTGGTGCAGCAGCTGGGCTCGGTCGCGCCGGTGCGGTCGATCGTCGCCACCTTCCTGTCCGAGCTCGACCAGCGCGAGGCGGCGATCCTCGACAGCGTGGCTCGCGGCGACGCGGACCTGCTGCAGCGCACTGCGCACACCTTGCGATCGATGAGCGCCACCCTGGGGGCCAACGAGCTCGACGAGCTGGCGCGGACCCTGGAGCTCGGGTCCCAGCCACCGTCGGCGGCGACCGTCGAGGACTTCCGGCGGTCGGTCACCCGGACCCGGGCGGCGCTCCAGCAGTGGTCGGCTCGCCAGGAGCCTTCCGGTCGCTCGTCGAGCTGACGAGCGACGCGGTGAGCAGCCCTGCGAGCACGGCGGCGAGCACTGCGGGCTGGCGGAGCCACGCCAGCAGCTCGCCGACCCGGGGCACCAGGAGCACCTGGCGCCCGATGACGTCCTCGGGGCGGGGGGTCCACACGTCGGGTGCGGGGTTGTTGTCGCCCTGCATCACGAACCCGCTGCGGGCGTCGCCGCCGACGATGCGATGGATGACCAGGCCGCCCTCCCCGGGCTCGCCGGCCGGCACGCGGTAGGGGGCCACGTCGCCCACGTGGTACTCGTCGGCCGGCCAGGCCAGCACCAGGTCGCCGGTGTGGAACGTCGGATCCATGGAGTGTCCGGACACGATCACTAGTCGGGACGGCTCGCCGCGCAGCACCGGCAGTACCAGCGCCGCGGCGGCGAGGGCCGTGGCGAGCAGCACGACCCCGGTGAGCAGGTGCAGTGCCCGCCTCATCGGTAGATCACCGTGAGGGTGGGACGGTCCTGCTCGGTGCCCCACTCGCTGGAGTACCACCACGAGTCGTTGGCGTTGGGGCGCAGCTCCCAGCCGTTGGCGATGGTGGCGGTGCCTCGGGCCGCCACCATCGCCGTCACGTCGAGCGTCAGCACCTCGGTGCTGCCCGACGCGATCGAGGCGCCGGTCACCGCACCCGTGCTGCTGGTCGAGGGCCGGCTGTTGTAGGTCAGCGTCGACTCGTTCCAGGCGGAGATGACGCGCCGGGCGAGGACCGGCGTCGAGCTGATGCTGGTGGGCCCGCCGACCATGCGGATCGTGGCGGACTGGATCGTGGCACCGGTCGGCAGCGACGAGAGGTCGAACTTCACGTAGGTCCGGGCGTTGCGCACGGTGGTGCAGCTGACGTTCGCGATCACCAGGCAGGCTTGGGACCCATCGGCGATGGCGAGGCGTGGATCGCTGCCGTGCGTCGTGCTCGTGGCCCGGTCGTCGTTCCAGGTGTCCTCGGACGCGACCACCCGCAGGACGCGGGGCACGTCGGGGCGGGTGCTGATCTGCTGCACGGCCAGCTGTCGTGGGGCGACCGTGACGAGCGACGCCGAGGCGAAGCAGGACATGGCCGTGACCGTCGCCACCGCGATGGTGGCGACGGTCATGACCAGGGCGGCGGAGCGACGCATGGGGTGGCGCTCGTTCCGGGGCCGGCTCACGGCGCCGCGATCAGCACCGAGGCGCTGTCCACCGCGGCGGCGTCGAACGTGGGGCTGACCGTCAGCGACTGGGAGGTGCCGGTGACGGTCGTGCGGGCGGTCGACACCGACGAGGTGCCGGCGGCGTTGCGCAGGCCGACCTCGACCTGCTGGCCGGCGCACGCAGGGGCGATGCCGGTGACGGTGACGGCACTCACGCGGTAGGTGCCGGTGACGGCGTCGAAGGCGGTCGTGTAGCCCAGTGCGACGCCGTCGGTGTCGCACGAGGCCACGACCGAGGCGCCGGAGCCCAGAGCCCGGGAGGACACACCTCCCAGGCTCGAGGCTGAGGCGATGACGCCGCCGAAGACCGCCAGTCCGGCGATGAGGGCGAGCAGCGTCCGCTTCATGGCTCAGCTCCGATCAGTCGAGGTGACCGGCTCAGTTGCCGATCAGGACGGCGGCGTGGTCCACCGACTCGCCGGCGAAGCCGTCGACCGCGATGGTCTGGCTGGTGCCCTTGACCGCCTCGCGTCGGGTCGTCGCCGTGGCCTTGCCGTCGGCGTCCTTGAGCGAGACCTCGATCGGCTGGCCGGCGCAGCTGTCCGCGATGCCGTCGACCGTCACCGACGACACGAGGTAGGTGCCGGTGCTCACGTCGTAGGCGGTGGTGTAGTCGAGCTTGACGCCGTCGGTGTCGCAGGAGGCCACGACGGTGGCGCTCGAGCCGAGGTTGGTCGAGTCGACCCCGCCGAGGGAGGCGGCCGAGGCGAACACGCCGCCGGTGACGGCGAGTCCTGCGGTGAGGGCGATCAGGGTGCGCTTCATGATGTTGGTGTCCTTGGGTTCGTGTTCCGAGTGGTCGTCAGCGGTCGTGCTGACGGGGACCATGGAACGTGACGAACCTCAAGGCACCAGCGAGTGGACCTCAAGATCTCCTCAAGTCGAGGAGCTCGGTGATCAGCCCTTGGCGAGCAGTGCCGCCGGCCGTGCGGCCGGCGCGGGTGCGGCGCCCCGGCGGGCCAGCAGCACGACCGCAGCGACGAGCACGGCGCCCGCCGCGGCGAGCGGCCCCGCTGCCGCCGCGGCGGCGACGGTGGCGACGACCAGCTGCACCGCGATGACCGCCCAGCGCACCGCGGGGCCCGACTCGTCGAAGCGGCGGTGGAAGGTGCGCAGGCGCTGCGGATCGGTGAGCCGGACGCCGAGCAGGATCGCCAGGCCTCGTGTGAACCCGAACAGCACGGCGATGCCCATCGCCGTCGTCGGCGAGCCGGTGAGCGCCGCGAGCGTGACCGTCAGGTACACCGCCGCGGTCATGATGTAGGTCGCCAGTCCGGTGCCGATCTGCCAGCCGAAGCCCAGGCCGTACACCCAGGACCGGTACTGGTCGAGCCAGACCTCGTCGACCTGGCGGCGGTGGTGGGGCATCTGCGTGCCCACGCCCAGGTCCATGGATGCGGTCACCAGCGCAGCCGCGGCCGCGAGGCCGAGTGCCAGGCTCGTGCCGACACCGGTGGCGCCGATCAGCGCGGCGCCCGCGACGGCGAGCAGGCCGAGGGTCGCGCCGCCGAGCGTCGCACCCAGCACGAACCAGGCCGCGGTCAGCCCCCAGCGCCGACCGCGGCTGCGCTCGGCCATGGGTGTGATGGTGGACAGCATCGACAGGCCGCACGGCGACCAGGTCGGGCGGGCGGCGGCGGCGATCGCGGTGACGGCGGCGAGCACGGTGAGCGTCGTCATTCGGGGGCTCCCTGGAGGGTCGGCGGGCGGGTGATCGGACGGAGGGTCGGCGGGCGGGTGATCGGACGGAGGATCGTCGGGTGGGTCATCGCGGGGCGATCTGGATGGTCGACAGCAACTCGTTGGCCCGGGGCACGAGCGACGCCCGCTGCAGCCACGAGCCGAGCACGACGTACAGGCAGAACGCCCGGCCCCTCGTCGCGAAGAAGCGCTGCGAGCCGCACATGCCGGCGATGACGCGCTGCTGGGCATCGGGGTGGAAGTCGGCGGAGCGCAGCGGAGGGGTCATGCCCGAGTCGAACATGTCCTCGACGCCCTCGTAGGGGTCGAACTCGCCCAAGCACAGGAACACGTCGGTGCGGGTCATGCGCTCGACGTAGCCCGACCCGTAGTCGCCGCGCCGAGCGGGCAGCGGCGACGTGCCCGCCTGCAGGATCGGATAGGTGTAGCCACCCATCGGTTCGACCGAGCCGGGCACCGGTACGGTCGACTCGGCGCGCTGCTCGATGCGCACGTCCCAGCCGGGCAGCACCGAGCAGGACAAGCCGTGGGCGCTCAGTCGGGCCGTCACGACGCACCGTCCCCGGCGCGGTCCGACATGGGGTCGGTGTGCAGGCTGGGGTGACCCGGGCCGATGCCCGCCGCGCCGAGCGCCTCGTCCGCGCTCGGCCCGCCGCGCAGGCCACGCAGCACGTCACGTCGCGAGCGCGGGGCGGCGGCGCCGTAGCCGCCGTCGGCCATCGCCTTGGTCAGCAGCGAGGACAGCTGGTCGAACGACGCCGCGGCGCCCTCGCCGACGACGGTGCCCGCCGCCGAGTCGACGAGCACGAAGTACGGAGCGATCGGCACCGAGTAGTCGTCGAAGGCCTCGCTCGACATGAGCGTGACCAGCTCGGGGTGGGCGAGGTTCGCGACCGAGGCGGGGCTCTCGGCGTCGGGACCCTTGGTGAGCACCACCAGGTTGGCGCCCGGTCCGCCGACCGCACGACCGGCGGGCTCGCGGAACGCCTCCCAGAAGTCCAGGCAGGAGGCGCAGCCCGAGGTGAGGAACGCGAGCAGGGTCAGCCCGCTGCCGCCGCGCACCGAGATGGCGGCCGCGTCGCCCTGGGGCGTGACGCCCATCAGGTCGTGCGCGGTGCCGAGCGGCCCGTCCTCGGGCAGCGCCACGCCGGAGGGGCCGATCCGCTCGGCCGCCGGCGTGCCACGAGGCGCCACCCCGCGGTTGGCCGAGCTCAGCGCCTCGGCACGTGTGCGCAGGTCGAAGGTCTTCGTGCCGCCCTGGGGTGCGTCGTCCTCGAGGTTGACCCCCAGGTCGTGCAGCGCCCGCAGGATCTCGGCGTGCGAGCGCAGCAGGCCGACGACCAGCGCGGCCAGCAGGAGGAGCACGATGCCTTGCACCACCACCAGGACCGTCACGGCACCACCACCTCCTTCGCGTCCAGGAAGCTCTCGGCGCCGCTGGCCGGGTCGACGGCCCAGACGCACACCAGGTGCTTGCCGGGGGAGGCGTTCATCTCGATGCGGTAGCCGGAATCGGGGGTGGCGCCCGGATAGGTCGCCGCCACGTCCGGTCGAGGGATGTCGGTGCTGGGCACGTCGACGACGAAGGCGGTGTCGAGGAAGATCCGGATCCGGGGCTGCTGACGGCGCTGCGGTCCGCTCAGCGCCCACCCCCGGACCGTGATCACACCGGGGCCGACGTCGACGGCGTCGACCGCGCCGATCGGGCCGGTCACGACGACCTCTCGCATGCCGAGCAGCGCCTGGCGTCCGTTGCGTCGGTCGACGCCCCACAGGCACACCAGTCGCTTGCCGGGCGCTGCGTTCACCGTCACGTCGATGCCCGTGTCGGTGCCGAACGCCGGGTACGCCGCCTGCACGTCGGGCCTCGGCCGGTCGGCCACGCCGCGCTGGGCGAGCTGGTCGTCGACGAACACCCGGAACCCCGCGCGTTGGTAGTCCGAGTTGGCCACCGCCCAGCCGGTCACCCGGATGGTGCCGTCGCCGGCGGAGACCAGCTCCATGGACCCGAAGGGCTCGTTGAGGCAGGGCCGGTCGTGGTTGCGGGTGGCCTCGTCGGTGCGGGCCGTGGTGCTGCACGCCGGGTCGAACGACCACGGCGGCGCGCAGGTCACGACGCGGCACACGATCGGCCCGACGCAGCGCACGCCCTGGTTGCACTGCCCGTAGCGGAAGCGGGTGCAGCCGGCCTTGCGGTTGTTGCAGTTGCCCTGCGCGCAGCCGCAGCCGGTGCCCGAGCAAGCACCGCTGCAGACGCCGTTGGCGCCGCAGTCGCAGGTGCCGCACTGCGCGTTGCAGTCCAGGTAGTAGCGGGCGGCGCCGCCGCAGAACTGCGAGCCGTCGACCTTCCACCAGCCGGCGGTGATGGTGCCGGGCGGGCAGGCGTTGGCGCCGGTGAGCGTGCAGCAGAACTCGGTGTAGCCGTCGCAGCACAACGAGCCGCATGGGCAGCTGGACCCGTTGCACTGGCACACCGCGGCGTAGGCCGAGGTCGGCTTCAGCCCGAACTCGAGCGGCGCGGTGACCACCGCGGAGCCCACCACGGCGGCCTTGCCGAGGAACCCTCGTCGGTCCAGGCGGTCGGCCAGGAAGTTGGCGGTGCGATCGAGCACGCTCGGCATCTCAGTCCTGTCGGGTCGGGTTCGGTCGGGCGAGGGTGCGCGCCGGAGCGCCGGCACCCCGGGCGTTGTCACGGAAGGTGGGGCCCAGGCGGCGCACCGCCGCCATCTCGTCGAGGAGCTGCGCCCCGGTGGTGTCCGCCACGACGAGCAGCCAGGCACCGATGGCGATGAGCGCCAGGTACGGCACCCCGGCCAGGGGCTGGTCGGCCAGCACGTCGGTGAGACCGGGCACGCCGACGATCGCTGCTGCCAGCGCCACCGCGGCGGACGCTGCGTCGATCACGACGTGCAGCGTGCTCGGCGGCGCGGCGACCGAACCGAAGCAGCCGCAGGATTCGGCGCCACGTCGCCGGGCGAGCACGACCACGACCGTGAACACCGCGTAGAGCGCTGCGAGCGCCGCGGCCCAGGCGCGCCCACCGACGATCAGCGCGGCGGCACCCAGCCCGATCTCCACCAGGCCGGCGAGCCGCGCCAGCGGTGCTCCGCCGGGCACGCCCAGCGAGCGCAGGGTCTCGCTGAACGCGGCCGGCATCACGAGCTTCGCGGCGCCGCCCACGACCACGACCACGGCCAGGATCTGGAGGGCACCGGTCAGGAGATCCATGTGCTGCCCGATCGTAGCAACGAGCGCTGCTCGCGGTGGTCGGGGCTGGTGCTCAGCGGGCCTCGGCCGGGTCGAGCGCCGGGTCGAGTGCCTCGTCGGCGAGCGTGACGGCGTTGCCGCCGTCGGCCTTGGCCCGGTACATCGCCCGGTCGGCCCGCGCCAGCAGCTGCTCGACGGTGTCGCCCGGTCGGGCGGTCGCGACGCCGATCGAGACCGACAGCGACATCCTCGGGTCCAGCGCCGCGCCGCCGACCTCGATCGACCGCCGCACTCGCTCCGCGGTCGCAGCAGCAGCTCGCTGCGACTGGGCAGGGAGCAGCACGGCGAACTCCTCGCCACCCACCCGGGCCACCAGATCGGCGGCGCGCACCGCCGCACGGGTGGCGTCGGCCAGCGCGACCAGCGCCGCGTCGCCTGCGGCGTGGCCGAAGCGGTCGTTGATCGACTTGAAGCGGTCGGCGTCCATCAGCAGCAACGAGAGCTCCGGGGTCCGACGGTCTGCGAGCAGCTCCTCGGCGGAGCGCACGAGCTCGCGTCGGTTGGCCACCGAGGTGAGGGGGTCCTGTCGGGCGAGGGTCTGCAACTCGGCGCGGAGGTCGTCCGACGCAGCCAGCTCCTGTGCGAGGCGGTCGTTGATGCATCGCACGTCGCGCACCGCGGCCCAACGCCACCGGCCGTCTCGGTTCGCCGTGCGTCGGATCGTCGCCCCCCAGGCGACTGCGACCAGCAGGTTGGCGAGCAGCGGCGCCGTCGACAGGGGAGGCTCACCGGGACGCACGGCAGCGACGAGCGAGAAGCCGCCGACCATCGTCAGCGCCAGCACCACCTGCACCGTGAACCGGCCGGGCACCAGGACCAAGGCTCCCAGCACCAGCACCGCCACGCTGACGGCGTTGGTGGCGGCGTCCTGCGGGCGCAGCGCGCAGGCCATCAGCCCCACGGCGTAGAGCACCAGCTGGGTGCCGGCGATCAGCGCGAGGCCCCGGGTCGTCGCGAAGCGTGGTGGATCGGCGGCCAGACGAGTGCCGGTCCACCACACGAGCACTGCGCACGACAGCCGGGCGACCAGCAGCCAGAGGAACTCGGGACCGGGTCCGAGCGAGGCCAGGTCCAACACGGCGAACGCAGCGAAGCCGAGCGCGATCGCCCGAGCCACCTGGCGGTACAGCTGCAGGTGGTCGGCCAGCTGGTCGGTGCGGAACGAGGTCTCGACGGCGTCGTCGATGAACTCGCCGCTCAGGCGGTGGAGCGCGTGGTCGTTGCTCACCCGGTCGGATCCCACCTCCGAGGTATCGGCGCGTCGCCTTCGCCGCTCAAGATTGTGGCCCCGGCGCCGCGGTGCCAATCTGGTTGCATGACGCAACGTACGCCGGTCGGGGAGCGCTACCGGGCGAGCCGCGAACGCATCACCGAGCACCTGTCCGCCCTGGACGCCGATCGCTGGGACGTGCCGGTGCCGGCCTGTCCGGGCTGGGACGTGCACGCCGTCGTGGCCCATCTGGTCGGGATGGTGGAGGACGCCGCTGCCGGCGAGCTGGTCGGACCGCCCGAACCCGAGCAGACCGCTCGCGAGGTCGACCGGCACCGTCACGACGATCCGAAGGCGTTGCTGGGGCGTTGGGCCGAGCTGGCGCCACCGTTCGAGGAGGTGGTCTCGGCTGTCCCGATCTGGCCCGCCTTCTTCGACGTGTTGTCGCACGAGCACGACCTCTACTCGGCGTTGGGTGACGTGGGTGCCCGAGGCGCTGACGTCGACCTGGCGGCCAAGCTGCTCGTGCGGGGGGTGCAGCTCGACCGACCGCTGCACGTCGACACCGGCGACGAGGTGTTGGCGTCGACGGGCGGCACCGGCGAACCGCTGATCCTGCGCACGACGGCGTTCGAGGCGTTCCGACTCCGCATGGGCCGTCGTAGTCGGGCGCAGGCGCTCGCGATGGACTGGTCCGAGGACCCGACGCCCTGGGTCGACTCGCTGTTCATCTTCGGACCGGCTGCGCACGACCTGAGCGAGGTCGGTCGGTCGGCAGCCTGACGGTCCGCGCTCAGTCCCGATAGGTGTCGACGAGCTCCTGGCCCAGCGCACGGAGCGCATGACGCAGCTCGGCGGGCGACGTGACGCGCACCCAGCTGCCGAAGCCGGCCAGGTCCCAGGCCAGCGACTGCACGCTGTGGCCCCGCAGCACCATCCGGACCTCGCCCGCGTCGTCGGGCGGGTCGATCTGCGCGCGTGTGCCGAACGCGCCGCGCAGGTGCGCCACTGCGTCGGCGGACACGGTGGCCGTGGCGCTCACCGGGGTGCGCATCAGGTCGATCTGCTCCACGGTGCGTCGCCACTCGGTGGTGAGCTCGAACCCCTCGGGGCGCACGACCGGCCGGCCGGTTCGCCGCGCCGACCCGATGCGATCGATCCGGAAGGTCCGTCGACCGTCGTCGGTGTCGGCCACCAGGTACCAGGACCGGCCCTTGGTGGCGACACCCAGCGGGTGCACCGCGCGCTCGGAGCGTTCGCCGTCGCGTGCGACGTAGGTGATCTCCAGGCACTCGCCGTCGATCACGGCGCCCTGCACGTCGTCGAGCAGCGGTGGCCGCCACTGCGAGCCGGGGCGGTCCCAGCCCTCCGGGTCCACCACCACGGCTGCGGCGGCGGCCTCGGCGCTGGACTGCATGGCCTCGGGCAGCGCTCGCAGCAGCTTGCGGAGGGCGGAGCGCACCTCCGGTGTGGCGTTCGCGCTGGGTCCGGCCAGGAGGAAGAGCGCCCGGGCCTCGTCCGCATGCAGGCCGCTCAGGTCGATGCGTCCGCCGCCGGCCAGACGCCAGCCGCCTCCTCGGCCCTGGATCGAGTACACCGGCACGCCGGCCATGGCGAGCGCGTCCAGGTCGCGACGGGCGGTCCGCTCCGAGATCTCGAGCTCCTCGGCCACCTCGGCTGCGGTCACCTGCCCTCGCCGTTGCAGCATCAAGAGCACGGAGATCAGTCGGTCGGCTCGCATGGATCGAGCATCTCACGCAGAACCGGTCATCAGATGACCGGTTCTCTCGCGGACCATGCTCCCCATGACCACTTCACACGTGCCCGACACCTCCGAACCGTCCGCCGCCCAGCTCGCGCCGGACGATCCCCGCTCCTGCTTCGCCGGCTCCGTCCGCACCGCTCGCGCCGTGATGGGCGCCATCGACCCCGACCAGTGGTCGCTGCCGACCCCCTGCGACGCCATGACCGTGGGCGAGCTGTGCGAGCACCTGGTCATGGTCAACCGGCGGGTGGCGCTCGCGGGGCGCGGGGTGCCGGTTCCGCAGTGGCCGGTCGACGCCGCCGACGTGGCGCCGGGAGGCTGGCTCGACGCCTTCACCGAGGCGGCCCACGAGGTGCAGCAGACCTGGCCGACGTCGGCGCTCGACGAGCCGCGTGACCTGCCGTGGGGCACGTTCCCCGGCCGCGACGTGCTGGCGATCTACACCAACGAGCTGACCGTGCACACCTGGGACCTGGCTCGCGCCACCGGCCAGCAGCCGGACTGGGACGACACCGTGCTCGAGGTGTCCTGGGCCGCCATCAGAGCGCAGCTGCCCGATGCGGAGCGCGGACCCATGTGGGCCGCTGCCCGCCAGTTCGTGCCCGAGGACGTGGCGTGGGCGGACCCCTTCGCCGACGCGGTGGTGCTCGACGACGACGCACCGCTGATCGACCGCTTGGTCGGCTGGAACGGTCGCACCCCCTGAGCGGGGCGGTCGCGCCCGCTGGGGTGGGCCACGATGGTGCGGTGCACCTGCTCGCCGTCGTCGGCGCCCACCTCAGCGGTCAGCCGCTCAACCACCAGCTCACCGAGCGCGGCGCCACCCTGGTGCGCACCACGCGCACCGCTCCCGTGTACCGGCTGTTCGCGCTCGACACCTCACCACCGAAGCCGGGCTTGGTGCGCACCGCAGATGCGGCGGTCGGCGACCCGGGTGCGGGCTCGATCGAGGTGGAGCTGTGGCAGCTCGACGACGCAGGCCTCGGCTCGTTCCTGGCCGGGGTGCCGGCGCCGTTGTGCCTGGGCACCGTCGAGCTCGAGGACGGCAGCACCGTGATCGGCTTCCTGTGCGAGGAGCTGGCGACGCGGGGCCGGCCCGACATCACCGCGCTCGGCGGCTGGCGCGCTCACCTCCGGTCGATCGACTGAGACGGCGCCACCGCCCCTCCGACGCGTCGGCGGACTGCGGCGTCGAATCGTTCGGTGTGGGGTGAAAGGATCGCTGGTCGTCGGGGGTCTTCGTTGGGTGATGGGAGAGTCGAGAACGGTTGAGCCTGAGCCTCGGTTGCGTGACTTCGAGGAGTTCGTCGCCACCGATGGGGCTCGGTTGCGTCGGGTGTTGGTGGCTCGAGAGGGCGTCGACGTCGGCGCTGACCTGTGTGCTGAGGCGCTTGCGGTGGTGTGGGGGGACTGGGATCGGGTGGGGCGGATGTCGAACCCGGCCGGGTACGCCTATCGGGTGGCGCAGTCCGCGAACCGGCGGCATCGCCGGTGGCGTCGTGGTGTCGAGTTCCCTCGTGAGGAGCTCGAACCGGTGTGGGAGGACGTGTCGGGTGACGTGTTCTTGTCGCTCGGCGCGCTGAAGCCGCTGCAGCGCACCTGTGTGGTGATGGTCCACGCGCACGGGTGGAGCTATCGGGAGGTCGCAGAGATCGTCGGGATCTCGGTGGCGGCAGTGACCAATCACGTGCATCGGGGGATGCAGCGGCTGCGCCGCGAGCTCGGGGAGGACACATGAGACCCACGGTGGAGGAACGACTCGCTCGGGCAGGTCGGACGCTGGATGCGGCGACCGATGCCCGAGTGTCGATGGATCCGTCGCCCAGCGGCGTTCACGCTGCGGCTGGTGGCGCGTCGAGGAAGCGTCAGCTGAGCGGGGCGGCCGCGGCGGTGGTCGCCGTGGTGGTGATCGGCGTGGCAGTGCTCGCGGTCCGGTCGGGTTCGGACTCCGATCCCGCGACCGGTGCTGGGCGGGTGTCGGCTGCGGTGGACGCGACCCGGTCCGCGGCTGCGATGGCCGTCGACCTCTACGGCGAGTGGAGCTTCGCTCCTGACGGGGCGGAGGGGATCTGGAACTACGGCGCGCCGGACCGGTGGGAGCAGCTGGCCCAGTCGGACCAACCGAGGGTCGAACGGAACCCCCCGGGCGGCGCGTCGGTCCGCCTCTACGTCGGCGACAGAACCTGGACGGTGAGCGGCGAGGGAGGTTGGCAGGAGGAGTTGCCGTCAGCGGCAGCTCAGCCGGATCCGCTCCGGATGCTCGATCAGCTTGCCGGCACGGATTGCGCAGTCGACGTCGATGGCCAGCTGGTGGCATGGCGCTCTGCTGAAGGCGTGTGTCCCGGTCAGGACGCAGGGGTCCCGTCGGACCTCCCGATCGGCACGTGGGTGTGGGCACTGATCCTCGACGAGAACGGCCGGCTCCGCGAGGTACGAACCGGCGAGGTCGGCGACCTCGGCGACGACGTCCAGCTCGACAGCCAACGGGATCCACTCGCCCGTGTCGGAGCGCTCCGGGGCGGCTCCGCCCGCTTCTGGTACGACAACGTGTCCGAGGTCTCCGCTGAACCCAGCGAGTAGCGCGCACAGGGAGGATCCTGGCGGCATCATCGCCAGCATCCTCCCAGTCGGCCGTTCGGCTGCGGGCGTCCCCGACCGGCAGTGTGGATGGGTCGGGCTCAGCCGGCGGTCAGCTCGCCGGTCTGCACCCGCCAGAGCGCGGCGTACAGGCCGCCGAGCGCGACCAGCTCGTCGTGCGTGCCGGCCTCGACGATGCGCCCCGCCTCCATCACGTGGATGCGGTGCGCATGTCGGATGGTGGAGAGCCGGTGGGCGATGACGATCGTCGTGCGGTCCACCGAGACCCGCGCGAGCGACTCCTGGATGGCCGCCTCGGTCTCGTTGTCGATCGCCGAGGTCGCCTCGTCCAACAGCAGCACCGCGGGGTCGCGCAGCAGCGCCCGGGCGATCGTGATGCGCTGGCGCTGACCGCCCGAGAGCTTCTGGCCGCGCTCGCCGACCAGGCTGTCGTAGCCGTGCGGCATCGCCCGGATGAAGTCGTCGGCCTCGGCGAGCTCCGCGGCGTGGCGCACCTGGGCGTCGGTGGCGTCCGGTCGGCCGTAGGCGATGTTGTCGCGCACGCTGCCGTGGAACAGGAACACGTCCTGGGGCACGAAACCCGTCGCGCCGCGCAGCGACGCGAACGTCAGCTCGTCGATCGCCACGCCGTCCATCCGGATCGTGCCCGAGTCCGGCTCGTACAGCCGCAGCAGCAGCTTGAGCACGGTCGACTTGCCCGAGCCGGTCGAGCCGACGATGGCATGGGTCTCACCCGCGGGCACGGTGAGCGAGAAGTCGCGCAGCACCGCGAGGTCGCTGTCGGGCGCGGCGGCGGGTGCCTCGCCGTCGCCGTCCGGCTCCGGGGGCGGTCGGTGGTAGCTGAACGTGACGTCCTCGAAGCTGACCTCGCCACGCACCGGTGTGGGCAGCTCACGGGTGCCGGGCAGGATGCGTGGCTCCAGCTCCAGCAGGCCGAAGATGCGCCGGCACGACGCCATCGCCCGCTGGTACAGGTCCAGGATCTCGCCCAACTGCGTCAGCGGCCACAGCAGGCGCTGGGTCATGAAGACCAGCACCGAGTAGGCGCCGACGGCCAGCGTGCCGTTGAGCGCCGCCGCGCCGCCCACCACCAGGGTCATGGTGAACCCGACCAGGATCGCGATCCGGATCAGCGGGATGAAGGCGCTGGAGAGCGCGATCGCCTTGCCGTTGACCTCCCGGTAGTGGTTGCTGTCGGCGCCCAGGCGATCGACCTCGCGCTCCTCGCCGGTGTACGCCTTCACCGTGGCCACACCGCCCAGGCTGTTGCTGAGCGTGTCGCCGATGCGTGTCGCGGCCTCGCGCACGGCATCGTAGCGGGGCTGCAGCCGGCGTTGGTAGCGCAGCGAGCCGAGCACGATGACCGGGATCGGCAGGAACGCCAGCACCGCCAACGTCGGCGAGATCACGGCGAACACGATGCCGACGAACACGACGTTGGCCGCGGTCACGATCATCTCGTCGGCACCGACGTCGAGGAACCGCTCGAGCTGGTTCACGTCGTCGTTGAGCACCGTCATCATGCCGCCCGAGGTGGTGTCCTCGAAGTACGACATCTCGAGCGACTGCACGTGGCGGTACACCTCCATGCGCGTGTCGTGCTCGACGGTCTGGGCCAGGTTCCGCCAGGTGATGTGCGCCACGTACTGGGTGCCCGACTCGATCAGCCAGACCACGACGGTGACGGCGGCCAGGATCAGCAGCTGGTCGAAGCGGTCCTCGACGCCGGTGAGACGACCGACCATCGACTCGCCCTCGTTGACCACCACGTCGACGGCCACACCGATCAGCAGCTCCGGCATGATGTCGGCGGCCTTGTTGAGCACCGACATGATCGTGGCGAACACGACCTTGGGGCGCTGCCTGGAGGCGTGGCGCCACAGGTCCTTCAGCGGTGGTGTGCTCGACAGCGGGAACGCCGCCGGTCGCGTGGGGGGAGCCGGATCCGTCACCCCCACAGACAACCCGACCCGACCGTCGCCGGTCACCCCGGTTCGGCCCCGGACGGAGATCAGCGATCGAGCGCGGCGTCGAGCCGGGACGCGAGGTCGGCCAGCACGTCGCGGTCCGACGCCGGCCGGACCGGTGAACGCGGGTGGGTGGCGTCGCTGCCGAGCTGGCCGCGCAGGTGCAGGTAGGTCGCGGCATCGTGGCGGTAGGCCGGCACCGGCGCCCGGAACGAGAACTGGCCCAGGTACTGCAGCAGGTCGTTGAGCTCCCAGAAGCGCGCCTCGTCGCCGGCGGCCCACGCGGCGTCGCGTGCGGCGAAGGCCTCGGGGTCGAACGTCGACAGGCCCAGCAGGTAGTCCACGCCGTGGATGACCAGGTCGATCGCCAGGTCGTTGCCGGTCATGAGCGAGAACTCCGGCCGCAGGCGGTCCCGGGCACGGATGCGGGACCATTCGACGTCGCGACGCAGCGAGCTGTGCTTCGCTCCCACCACGGCGTCGATGCCCAGCACGGCCGCGAACACCTCGTCGCTGAACAGCCGGCCTGCCGGGTGGAACATCGGTCCGAGCTCGAACGCGAGGAACCGGTCGAGCTGCTCGCCGAGGCGTCGGTGCACGTCGACGAGCTCGTCGTCGCTCGCTGCGGCCAGGCCGAAGTTGGGGAACAGGATCGGTCGCGCCCCTGACTCGGCGACGTGCAGCGCGGCGGTGCTCATCGCCCCCAGGTCGAGGGGATCGCCCGGCGCGTCGTCCAGATGCACCCCGGCCACGAAGTCGTCGGTGTGCGCCGCGGTCTCGGCGAGCACGCGGTCACGCTCCGCTGCGGACAGGTACGGGCCGAAGCCGGTGTCCATGTTGACCGCCGGCACCAGCCCCGCGGCAAGGGTCCGCTCCAGGTGCGCGCGCCAGCCGTCCCAGTCGATCTCACCATCGGGTCGCATCGCCAGCAGCACCGCCGACACACCACGGATGCGACGTCGTGGCACGACCGGAGGCGCGGTGCCCGTCGTCATCGGCCGCGTGCGGCCTTCTTGATGCGGGCCAGCTCCACGCGCTCGGGCATGGCCTTGTAGTGCTCGTCGAGCGGCCAGCAGCCCGACACCAGGCCGTGGCGCGGTGCAGTGGTGCAGTCGCTGAAGGTGCGACACACGTGGCGCCGATCGAGGGGCTCGCCCCCGAGCACCTGCGCCGGCAGCTCCGGCAGGCTCAACACCATGCGCCCCAGCCCGATCGAGTGCATCCAGCCCTGCTCCACCAACGCCTGCGCGACGTGGGGGAGGTGGTCCTGGAGGTACGTCAACGCCGAGCCGACCACGACCAGCTCCGGGTGCGCGACGGTCAGGTCCCGGGTCACCTGCTGCAGCCGGGCGACGTCGGACAGCGGATCCCTCGGTGGCTGGTAGCCGTCGGACGGCGGGAAGAACGCGGGGCGCTGCACGTGGGGGCAGTAGTAGGGGCTACCGGCGGTCACGCACAGCAGTCGGATGCCCAGCTCGACCAGCAGGTCGCAGAAGGCGTGGGTCTCGCTCAGCGCCACTCCGAGCCCGGTGCCGTCGCCGCCGAACGCGTGGCGGTAGGGCCCGTCGGCCTGGGGCACGCCGGTCCCGTCGGGTCCGGCGACGTGGGGCACCACGTCGAACACCGACAGGCGTACGCCGATGTCCAGCCCCGCGGCGTCGCGGCGGACGCCCTCGACGACCCGGCGCAGGAAGGTCGTGCGGCCTTCGAACGTGCCGCCGTAGGGCCCTCGCCGGTCGTGCGCGCTCAGCAGTTCGTGCAGCAGGTAGCCGTGGCAGTGCTTCACGTCGACGAAGTCGAAGCCGGCCTGCTGGGCCACCACCGCTGCGGCCACGAACCGCTCCACCAGGTCGTCGAGCTCGGTGTCGCTCAGCACCGACCGATCGTCGGCGCCGACCCGTTCGTCCAGCAGGGGGTGGCGGTAGGCGGTGCGTGGCGCGGGGGACCCGTCGGGTCGCGACCAGCGGCCCGAGTGGGTCAGCTGCAGTCCGATCGTCGGCGCCGGGCCGCCGTCGGTGGCGGCGGCGTGCGCGTCGAGCACCGTGCGGCGCAGCTCGGCGAGGTCAGCGACGCTGTGGGCGTTGATCGTCAGCTGGTGGGGGTTGGCCCTCCCGGCCGGGTCGACCGCGACCGCCTCGCCGCCCCAGACGAGCGCGGCACCCGAGCTGCCGAAGCGCGACCAGCGTCGACGCACCAGATCGGTCGGACGGCCCTCGGTGGTGCCGTCCCAGCCCTCCATCGGCAGGATGCAGAAGCGGTTCGCCAGCTCCAGGCCGGGTCGTGACAGCGGCTGGGCGAGGGCGCCGTCGGGGTCGACCCGATCGGCCACGGGCAGCTCGGTGCCCAGCTCGGCCAGGCGCGCCCGCAGCGCTGCGACGTCCTCCAGGCGACGGACCTGGGGGTAGGACCCACCCATCGGCGCTCATGCTGGCACACCCCGCCCGGCGTCGCCCCACGGGTGGGGAGGGCATGATGTGACGATGTCGAACACGGGTGTGGTCGTGGGGGCCGGCGACCGGGGCTACGACGCCTACGCCACGCTGCTGCTGGAGGAGCCGGAGCTGGGCCGCATCGTCGCGGTCGCGGATCCCGACCAGGGACGGCGCGACCGCTTCGCACGGCGCTACTCGCTCGGCGAGCGGGACCTGTACCCCGGGTGGGAGGAGCTGTTCGCCCGACCGCGCCTGGCCGACTACGCGATCATCGCCACCGGCGACACCCACCACGTCGAGCCGACCCTGGCTGCGCTCGACGCCGGCTACCACGTGCTGCTCGAGAAGCCGATGGCGTTGGATGAGTCGGACGCGGTCGCCATCGTCGATGCAGCGACGCGCGCCGATCGGGTCGTGGCGGTGTGCCACGTGTACCGCTACTCGCACCTGTTCGCTGCGCTGCACCGGGTGATCGCTGCGGGCGAGCTGGGCGACGTCGTGTCCATCCAGCTGGCCGAGAACGTGGCGTTCTGGCACTACGCCCACTCCTACGTGCGTGGCCACACCCGCAACAGCCGGGTGCCGTGGCTCTTGCAGAAGTCCTGTCACGACCTGGACCTGCTGTCCTGGATGGCGGGTGCGCCCGCCGAGTCGGTGTCGTCGTTCCTCCGTCCCACCGAGCTGACCGAGGCGAACGTGCCCGAGGGTGCACCCGAGCACTGCATCGAGGGCTGCCCGCACGCCGAGACCTGCCCCTACGACGCCGTCGCCACCTACCGCGACCTGACCCCGATGCTGTCCGACCTGGCCATGGCGGAACGGCCCGTCGGACTCGGCCTGGCGGCGAAGGGGTTGCGGGCGGCCCGGCCGAGGCTGATGGGCTCGGAGCGGGTGCCCGACGCGGCGAAGCAGCGCCTCGAGTGGTGGCGCTGGCCGGTCGCGGCGGTCACCGACGACCACACCCCCGAAGGGCTCGACCACGCGCTGCGCACCACCCGCTGGGGCCGCTGCGCCTACCGGGTCGAGGACAACGACCAGCCGTCGGCGCAGACCGTGTCGATCCGCTTCGCCAACGGGGTGCTCGCCAGCTTCACGCTGCAGTCGGTGTCGCACCGCACCATGCGCACGGTGCGCGTCAACGGCACCCGGGGGTCGGCCTGGGGGGAGCTGCGCGCGCTGGACGGCTGGCTGAAGGTGGCGGACCACCGCAGCGGCACCGTGCGCAGCGAGAAGGTGCCGACCGCCTACGACGGCCACGGCGGCGGCGAGCGGCCGCTGTTCCGGGACTTCCTGTCCGCGATGGGCACCGGTGGTCAGCCCTCGGTGTCGGCCCGCGACAGCCTCGAGAGCCACCGCATCGCGTACGCCGCGATGCAGTCGGCGCACACGGGCGAGATCGTCCGGCTGGCGCCGCTGCACCTGCTGGGCGACTGACCCCTGATGGTCCCCGGTCGGCCTCGTCGGTACCATCCGGGGGGCGGGTCGTCGCCGAGGGGGTGACGACTGCGGGACGGGGGACATGGCGATGCGGTCCACACGACGGGAGTTCCTGATGGCGTCGGCCGTCGCAGCGGCTGCGGCGGCGGTGGCGGCGTCGTGCACGCCGCCGACGCCGACGTGGCCCGAGCCGACGTGCGCACCCCCGCCCACCGGGCCGGTCACGCCACCCGCGCCGCCCGGATCCGCGGGCCTCATCGACGAAGCAGCGTTCCAGACCCGTGCCCAGGACTACCTGCGCTACGCCACCGAGCAGCTGGCGCCGTCGAGCGAGACGAACATCGCCGCGCACCTGCTGCGCGCCCGACAGGACCCGAGCTTCACCTGGGACGCGTCGCAGGTGACCGTCGAGTCGCTCGCCGGCACGTGGCAGATGCTCGACGACTGGAAGGACACCGGCGACTTCCGCCTCATGTACCTGCACTGGGTGCTGGCACTCGGGCGCGGCACGATCGACCCGGCGGTGCTCGCCGCGATCGAGCAGCGCATGGTCGAGTTCCGCTACCGCTGGGACGACCCGCTGCCGGCGGACCGCATCGACCACAAGTGGTTCTGGTCCGAGAACCACCGCGTGATCCTGGCCGTGGACGAGTACCTGGCCGGCGTCGCGTTCGCCGACCGGGTGTTCACCGTCACCGGTCTGACGGGCGCGCAGCACGCGGCGCGTGCCCGGGTCGAGATCCTGTCGTGGATCGACGAGCGTGCCCGCTTCGGCTTCAGCGAGTGGCACTCGAACGTCTACATGCTGAAGAACATCACGCCGCTGCTGACGTTGATCGAGCTGTGCGACGACGAGGAGCTGATCCGCCGGGGGACCGGCGCGCTCGACCTGTGCCTGGCCGACCTGGCGCTGCACCTGCAGCGTGGTGCCTACGGCGCCACCCGCGGTCGCACCTACAAGAAGGACAAGATGTCCGCCCTGGACGAGGCGACGTTCGGCACCGCGAAGCTGCTGTTCGACGACACCGACCAGGGCTGGCGCTCCGCCAGCGACACCGGTGCCACCTACCTGTCCGGCGCGCTGCGCTACCGGGTGCCCGAGGTGATCCGACGCATCGCGGTCAGCGACGTCGTGGGCACCGTCAAGGAGCGCCACGGTGTGCCGATCGACCCGCACGAGCCGCTCAACCCCGACCCGCAGGGTGCCTACGGCTACGACTACGACGATCTCGCGAACCTCTCGTTCTGGTGGTCGCAGGGCGCGCTCACCTCGTGGCAGCTCGTGCCCAGCACCCTCAAGGCCGCACAGCGGTTCCGGCTCTGGGAGACCGACCTCTTCGCCGAGTACGGGGCGCTGCGCGAGCTGGTCCAGGTCGGCCCGGCGGCAGCCCAGATCGCTGCGCGAGAGCTGGCGCCGATGGCGGCGTTCGGCGTGCTGAGCGAGGCGCACACCTACACCTGGCGCAGCCCCGAGGTGATGCTCAGCTCGGTCGTCGACCACCGAGCTGGTGACGCTCGCGACCAGGTCCACGCCTGGCAGGCCACGATCGACCACGACGCGCTCGTGTTCACCACGCATCCGTCCAAGCCGACGCCGTCGTCGCTCGACTGGAGCGACGACTCCGGCTACTGGACCGGCTCCGCCTCGATGCCACGCTCGGTGCAGCACGAGAACGTCGCGTTCCACCTGTACGGCCCTGCCTACGCACCACCGACCGATCCGCTGCTGGGGCCGATCTTCGGCTACCTGCGCGAGACCCACGCCTACTTCCCCCAGGACCACTTCGACGAGGTCGTCCAGGCCGCGGGCTGGACGATCGGGCGCAAGGGCGACGGCTACATCGCGCTGTGGTCGCAGCGCCCGACCCAGTGGCGCAGCTACGACCCCGCAGTGGTCGCCACCCGCGGACTGGTGCAGCCCTTCGACCTGGTCGCTCCCGGAGGGGCCGACAACGTCTGGATCGTCGAGGTCGGCCGACGAGCCGACGCGGGTGACTTCGCCGCGTTCGTGGCCGCGGTCACCTCGGCGCCGGTCGAGGTCGTGCGTCCCGGTGGCGCCGACGGGAACGGCCGCCGCGTGCGGTACGTGTCGCCGTCGCAGGGCGAGGTCGTCTACTCGCTGCAGCAGGGGCTGACGGTCGGCGGCACCGCGATGCAGGTCAAGGGCCACCCCCGCCTCTCCTCGCCGTGGGGCGAGGTGTGCCACCTGGGCCGCTACCTGGAGCTGACCGAGGGCGACCGCCGCCTGGTCATCGACTTCGACAAGGGCGCCCGCGAGGTCAGCTGAGGCCTGGCCGCAGCCTCGAGCGGGCGCGGTCCGGGATCAGACGAAGCGGAGCTCGCCCTCGCTGACGACGGCCACCACACGGTGCGCCAGGGTGGTGCCGACGTAGGGGATGCGCCGCTCGTCCTGGCCGGCACCGGCGGTGATCCCTGCGGACCAGGTCGGGTCGACGATCACCCGGCCGTCCACCCGACGGCCCGCCGTGTCGAAGACCGTCTCCGGAGTGGACGTGACCTTCTCGAGCAGCGGCCCGAGCGGCCAACCCTGCTCGGCGGCGACCGTGAGCAGCGCGGGCAGGAAGAGGTCCGCGGCGTCGAGCCCCGGACCTTCGTTGCCCGCCACCGGCGCGTTGTGGTCGCTCGCGATCACGTCCACGTCGTCCATCACCCGTGCCAGCAGTGCGGTGCGCGCGGTCTCGTCGCCGACCGGGGGCAGCACGTGCAGCTGCTCGCGACGCTCCGCGAGCACCGGGGCGAGGAAGTGCGGCGACACCTGCACCGTGGCGCCGTCGAGGGCTGACATGGCCGAGATCAGCTCGGGGGTGACGGCGTGGCGGAAGTGCACCGGCACTCCGCGCTCGACGATGCGCTCGACGGCTTCGTCGTCGTAGGCGTAGATGATCGGACGCAGCCCCGCGTCGAGGACCGCGTCCAGGTGCTCGTCGAAGCGAGGGTCGTAGCTGTAGAGCTTGCAGACCGCCGGCCAGGTGGCCAGCAGCTCGGCCGAGCTCGCCGCGAGCCACGGAGCGAAACCCTCGCTGGTCTCGTCGGGGCTGACCGACAGGACCGGCACCACCTGGGGAAGTCGGGCAGGGCCGAGGGCCTCGGCCACCGCGGTGATGCCGACGCGGGCGACCAGGTCCCACGGACACGCGGTGTTCACCGTGACGGCGCCGCCCTTGAGCGCATGGAAGCGGTCGAGGGCTCGGATGCCGAAGTCGAACACGGGCCAGTGCACGTCGGCGTCGTAGACCGCGGGCAGCACCCACCACGCCGAGCCGTCGATCGTGGGTGATCCTGCGAGCCCGGCGCACCACCGCTCCAGGTCCGTCCGGTTCCCGGTGAGCGGATCGAGCAGTCCCTCGATCCGCACGATGCCGTCGCTGTCGCTCATCCGCTGCGCTCCCGTGTCGTGGTATCCCGCAACATATAGGACATGACGAGGGCGCGCCGCAGGCGACCCCGGCTCACGATCGCCCGGTGGATCGGTCGGACTCAGGCGTCGGGCGCGCTCATGAGCCGCGCCCGGGCCACCTCGACGGTGTCGCTGAGGTGTCGCAGGGCGATCTCGACCGCGGTCTCGGCGTCACCGTCCCGGTAGGCCGCCACCATGTCGCCGTGGTCCCGGTTGGCGCTCGTGCGCCGCGCCTTGGAGCCGCTGATCGACACACCGACGTACAGCGCCGACAGGTCGGCGAGGCGACCGAGGATCTCCTGGTACAGGGGGCGGTGGCTGGCACCGTCGAGCACGTGGTGGAACTGGCGGTTCAGGTCGAGCCACGCCGCGGGGTCGGTCTCGGAGCGCATGGCCTTGTGCAGCGCGTCGGCCGCGGCCAGCTCCTCGTCGGTGATGTGCTCGACGCCCGCCCGCACGGTGCCGGCCGTCAGCACGCTCCGCAGCTCGTAGATCTCCTCCAGCTCCTCGAGCGTGGGCAGGTGCACCGTCGCGCCGCGGAAGGCGTCGAAGTCGACCAGGCCCTCGCCGACGAGGTCGCGCAGGGCCTCCCGGACGGGGGTCACGCTCACTGCGAGCGAGCCCGCCAGCTCGGACTGCACCAGGCGGGTGCCACCGGGCAGCTCACCCGAGAGGATCGCGTCGCGCAGGCGGTCGGTGACGGTGGCGTGCGCGGTGCGCACCGCCTGGGGCCGCAACGTCGGCAGTCGTGTCGCGGGCGCCGTCACGTTCATCAGAGCCTCCCCTTGGGGGCGGGTGGACCTCCCCACGGCCGCAGCGTACCGCAGGGCGTCCGTCGCACCCGACCCGAGGACGGCCCGGCCGGGGAGTTCACACGACCGAAACCGGGGGCTGATCTGTCCGCAATGATCCTGCACCACATTTCATATACGATGTAACGAACACGACCGAACGTGGTCGCCAGGACTCAGGAGACAGCACACGTGAAGCTCGTCCGAGCACGAACCGTCGAGGGAACGATCACCGGGATGGTCGACGGAGCAGAGGTGGTGGAGCTGCGCTCGTCGCTGGACGAGCTGGTGCGAGGGGCCGTGCCGGAGCCGACGGGGCGTCGTCTGCCGCTCGACGAGCTGGAGCTGCTGGCGCCCGTGCCCGAGTCGTGCCGCGGCCTGCTGTGCACCGGCATCAACTACCTGGCCCACCAGGAGGAGTCGGCGGCGGAGTTCTCGGCCTCGGTGCCCGAGGCGCCGATCTTCTTCTTCAAAACCCGCTCCGCGATCACCTCGCCGTTCGCCGATCTGCTGCTCGAGCCCCGGGTCTCGGTCGAGTTCGACTGGGAGGTCGAGCTGGGCGTGGTCATCGGCCGGGGTGGCCGGGACATCCCCGTCGAGTCGGCCGCCGAGCACGTCTTCGGGTACACGGTCGTGAACGACATCACCGCTCGTGACCTGCAGCGCCTCCACCAGCAGTGGCTGCTGGGCAAGAACGTCGACGCAGCGACCCCGGTGGGTCCCTGGATCGTGACCGCCGACGAGCTCGGCGTGCCGCCGTCGGTCGGGATCCACCTGTCGGTGAACGGTGCCCAGAAGCAGGCGTCGGACACCACCCTGATGATCTTCGACATCGCTGCGCAGATCTCGACGATCTCGCGCTCGATGTCGCTCGAGCCCGGCGACATCATCAGCACCGGCACACCCGCCGGCGTCGGGTTCACCCGCACCCCTGCGGAGTTCCTGTCCGACGGCGACCTGGTCGAGGCGACCGTCGAGGGCGTCGGCACGCTGCGCAACCGCGTCCGGACCGCGCCCTCGTCGGCTGCCGGCGAGGTGGCCGCAGCACCGAGCGCCGAAGGGGTCGGCGCGCCGTGAGCGCAGCCCCCGCCGCCGAGTCGACGGCGCCCGTGCTCGGCGGCGTCGGCAACCGGACCGTGCACGCGTCGGCGGCGACCGCCTTGCGCGACGCGATCCTCGCCGGCGAGCTGCCGGCGGGAACCCGGTTGGTGCAGGCCGAGGTCGCCGCAGCGCTCGGGGTGAGCGTGACCCCGGTGCGCGAGGCGCTGCGCGAGCTCGCAGGACAGGGACTGGTCGACGTCGACGCCTTCCGCGGCGCCGTGGTGCACGAGCCCACGCTGTCCGAGATGGAGGAGATCTACGCGATGCGGACCGCGCTGGTGCCGCTCGCGGTGCGTCGTTCCGTGCGAACGATCGGCCCCGACCAGCTCGATCGCGCCACCCGGCTGTGCGACGAGATGACCGGGTGCGACGACGCCGCGACCTGGTCGCAGATGAACCGCGCGCTGCACCAGGTGCTCGAAGGTGGCGCCGGTCCGCACCTGACCCACGTGCTCGCCCGCCTCGCCGACATCTCCCTGGTCTACGTGAACCTGTCGGTGGCCCATCGCGCCGCGCCGCCGCGCCGGGCGGACGCCGACCGGGACCACCGAGAGCTGCTGGCGGCCTACGCGGCACGCGACGCGGTGCGTGCCTGCGAGGTCGCGGTCGCCCACCTCGCCCGCACGATGCAGACGGTGCGCCAGGCCTTCATCCCGCACACCCCCGACGGCGGCGCTGCCGCGCAGGAGGAGCAACCATGACCATCCGACCGGTGAGCGGCCTGGGCAGTCCCGTCGGGCTGTACTCCCACGCCGTGCCGTTGCCCGAGGGATCGACGCTGCTGGCCGTCTCGGGCCAACTGAGCGTCGACGCCGACGGCGCGTCCGTCGCCGTCGGCGACTTCGACGCCCAGATGGAGCAGGTCTTCGCCAACCTGGCGACGGTGCTCGCCGCTGCCGGCGTCACGCTGTCCGAGGTCGTGAAGATGACGACCTACCTGGTCGACCCCGACCACATCGCCGACTTCTACCGGGTGCGCGAGGGGCTCTTCGCCGGGATGTTCCCGGACGGCACCTACCCGGGCAACACCCTGCTCGTGGTCCAGCGCCTGGTGCGCCCCGAGTTCATGATCGAGATCGAGGCGCTCGCCGCGGTGCCCACGAGCGAGGTGTCGTCGTGACCCAGGCACGCGTGGAGCGGTTCCCGAGCGGCTCGATGGTCGTGCACGGCGGGCTGGTCGCGGACGACGCCGAGGATGCCGGCGGCGCGTCGGGCGGTCTGTCCCGGGGGAGCGCGGTGTCGGCCGGCGGCATGTGGATGGGCGTCAGCTCGCTGCCCCCGGGGCACTCGTCGGTGCTGCACCACCACGACGACCAGACCACGTTGGTCTGCGTCGTGCGCGGGTCGATGTGGTTCTTCGTGACCCCGCCCGACGGCGGGCCCGAGGAGGCCTTCTCGGCCGGGCCGGGCCAGATCGCCGTCATCCCCGGTGGCCTCGCGCACCGCGAGGAGAACCCGGGCGACGAGCCCTGCCTGTGCGTGGTGGTGCGCAACGCCGAGGTCCCCGTCGTGAGGAACCTGTGAGCCCGACGGTGCCAGCGGTCACCTCGGCGCCGTCGCTGCTGCGCGGCCGGCTGCTGCTGGCCGCGAGCGCCGTCATGTTCGGCTCGATGTTCGTGCCCGCCCAGCGGGCGCTCGAAGACCTGACCCCTGCCGGGGCCACCGCCCTGCGCTTCGCCGTGGCGACGCTCGCCGTGGCGCCGTTCTGCGCGGCGCAGCTGCCCGAGCTGCGCCGGCACCGCGGCGACTACCTGCGGGCGGGGCTGATCGCGGGCACCGCCAACACGGCCGGGTTCCTGCTCCAGTCGCTCGCGCTGGAGCGCACCACAGCGTCGTCCACGGCGTTCCTGTCGAGCCTCTTCGTGGTCTTCGTGCCGCTGTTCACCGCCGTGCTGGCACGCCGACTGCCGTCGCGCTGGGTCGTGGGCGGCATCGGTCTCGCCGTGTTCGGCAGCTTCCTGCTCACCGGCGCGTCGTTGCAGGTCGAGTCCGGCGACGCGCTGGCCGTCGGCGCCGCAGTGGCGGGCGCGGTGCACGTCATGACGATGGGCTGGTTCGCCCCCCGTCTGGCGGCGGCGCCGTTCAACGTGGCGCAGCTCGGCGCCGTCGCACTGCTGGCCGGCGCCATCGCGGTGGTGGTCGGCGTCGGCGAGCTCACGCTCGTGGCGGTGCTGTGCCTGCTGTACCTGGGCCTCGCCCAGGCCGGGGCGCTCGGGCTGCAGGTGATCGCCCAGCGATCGGTCGATCCGACCTCGAGCGCGCTGATCCTGCTCCTCGTGCCGGTCGTCGGTGCGGTCATGGCCGTCGTGCTGCTCGACGACCCCGTGTCGGTGCAGCGTGTGCTCGGTGCCGTGCTCGTCGTCGCAGCGGTGCTGCTGGTCGAGGCGCTCCCGTCAGCGCGGAGTTCGCGACCCGGAAACACCGCCGTCACATAGATCAAATATCTTATACGAAACCCTTCCCCCTCCCACCCACCACCGACGCCAGAGGTCAGACCAGTGAACGTGCTCACCCCCGACGTGCTCGAGATCCTGGGACTGCTCGACGAGTCCATCCTGGACCTGGAGCACGCCCGCACCATGCCAGCGGGCATCTACACCTCCGAGGAGTTCTTCCGCTTCGAGTACGAGTCCGTGTTCGCCCGCGAGTGGCTGTGCCTGGGGCACCAGAGCCAGATCCCGGAGCCGGGCGACTACTTCACCGTGCAGGTGACCGACGAGCCCTTGATCGTCGTGCGGGGCCACGATGGCGAGATCCGGGTGATGTCGGGCATCTGCCAGCACCGCGGCTTCCCGATCACGGCGGACGCACCCCAGGGCAACGCCAACTCGTTCCGCTGCCCCTACCACTGGTGGAACTTCGGCCTCGACGGATCGCTGCAGGCCGCACCGGAGATGCACAAGACCTGTGACCTGGCGGCGCTGAAGGCCGAGTCGGCGTTGCCGCCGCTCAAGGTCGAGCTCTGGCACGGGCTCATCTTCGCCAACATGGACCTGGACGCCGCCCCGCTCGCGCCGACCGTCACCAAGCTGGCGGCCGAGATGGAGGCCTACGACGTCGAGAACCTGGTCTCGATGCCGCCGCTGGACTACCCCAACCAGCCCTGGAACTGGAAGGGCATGCACGAGAACGCCCTCGAGCCGTACCACACGGCGTTCGTGCACAAGGGGTACCACGAGATGGCGCCGGCCGCGAACGCCCGCTTCGTCGAGTGGGACGACGACGACGGACAGGTCATGCACCCGACGTACTTCCGCCACATGGACGGTGCGGTCAACCCGACCCTGCGTGCGATGTTCCCGATCCTGCCGGGCCTCGACGAGGAGCGGCGCCAGCGGATCATGTTCGCCTCGATCCCCCCGACGGTGTTCTTCGCGCTGATGCCGGATCAGGTGTTCATCTTCCTGATCTTCCCGGAGTCCGCGGGCTCGATGCACCTGCGCATCCAGTGGCTGTTCCCGCCCTCGACGCTGCGCAGCCCGAACTTCGAGTGGATCTACAACTCCCAGACCGGCTCCAACGACATCCTCAACCAGCAGGACATGCACACCAACGCCACGATGCAGCGGGGGCAGCGGTCCCGCTACGCACCACGCGGCCGCTACGCCCACCAGGAGGCGACGCTGCCGCAGTTCAACCGGTGGCTGGTGAAGCGGTACCGCTCCTACCTGGCGGAGCTGGGCATGGACGCCGAGACGCCGGTCAGCGTCGGCGGACGGTGAGCGCGCCGAGCGCCACCGCCGAGCGGTCCGACTCGGCGATGCTGGCCGAGCTGGAGGCGCGCGCCGCGGTCCGTGCGGTCATGGCCAGCTACATCGACGCCTGCGACGTCGAGAAGGACCCCGAGCTGATCGCGGACCACTTCACCCCCGACGGCATCTGGCAGGGCGTCGGCAAGGGCGAGGAGTTCGGCCGCAACGAAGGTCGCGCGGCGATCGTCGAGATGTTCACCGTCAACCCGTCGCGTCAGCCGTGGACGGTGCACTACCTGACCGGTGAGCGCATCGAGGTCGACGGTGACCGGGCCAGGGGTCGCTGGCAGTGCCTCGAGTCGTCGGTGATCCGACACGGCGCGCTCGGCGTGTGGATGGGCGTCACCTACGACAACGACTTCGTGCGCACCGAGCAGGGATGGCGCCTCGCCCACATCCGCTGCGGCGAGGAGTTCATCACCCCCTACGACCAGGGGTGGCACCGCGAGGCGGATCTGCAGGTGATCGACGGGGCGGAGACCGGCCCGGGCATCCCCGACGAGCTCGTGCACCGGCCGATCGAGGTGCACGACCGCGTGCCCGGTCGGGTGCCCGACGGCACCGATGACGAACGCCTCGAGCGCCTGCTCGCCGCCCGTGCGCTGCGCACGCTGGTGGGGGACCACCTGGGCTCGATCGATCGCGGGGACTCGGCGTCCGCGCTGCCGTGGCAGTTCGTGCCCGACGCCAGCTGGGAAGGCGTCGGCGGCTACGGCGAGTGGGGCGCCGCGACCGGACATGAGGAGATCCGTGTCGTGCTGGGCCGTATCGCGGCCAGGTTCCCCACCCAGGAGCACCACCTGGCCAACGAGTGGATCGAGGTCGACGGCGACGTCGCGGTCGGCCGCTGGATCTGCCTGGTGCTCGCCGAGCACGCGGACGGCTCGCCCTGGTGGCTGGGCCAGCGCCTGCGCGTCGAGGCCCACCGGACCGCGGCGGGATGGCGCCTGTCGCAGCTGCGGTGCCGCGACATCGTGACCGCGCCCTACCGCGGCGGCTGGCGGGCGGCGGCGACATGACCGACTCGTCCGCCGCACCCCTCGGCGGCCGCGACGCGACGGGGACCGCGTCGCGGCCGACCTGGGCCGAGCCCGGCACGCCGCCGGTCCTGACGCTGCGCGGCATCACGAAGCGCTTCCCCGGCGTGGTCGCCGCCGACGGCATCGACCTGGACGTGCACGCGGGTGAGATCGTCGGCCTGCTCGGCGAGAACGGCGCCGGCAAGACGACGCTTATGAACATGGTCTTCGGCATGGTGCGCCCCGACGCCGGCGAGGTGATCGTCGACGGGCGCGCCGCGCAGATCGAGGGCCCACGCGACGCGCTGGAGCTGGGCATCGGGATGGTGCACCAGCACTTCAAGCTGGTGGCGCGCATGACGGTCGCCGAGAACCTGGCGCTGGGCCGCGGCGGCCCGACGGCGCTGCACCTGGGTCGGGTGCGCGAGCGCATCGAGCAGCTCTCGACCCGGTTCCGCCTCGGCGTCGGCCCCGACGACGCGGTCGCTGAGCTGTCCGTGGGCCAGCAGCAGCGAGTCGAGATCCTGAAGCTGCTGCTGCGCGACGTGCGGCTGCTCATCCTGGACGAGCCGACCGCGGTGCTGACCCCCCAGGAGTGGGAGCAGCTCGCCGAGATCCTGCGCGAGCTCGCAGCAGCAGGACGGGCGGTCGTGTTCATCACCCACAAGCTCGACGAGCTGCTCGACGTGACCGACCGCGTGGTCGTGCTGCGTGACGGCGCGAACGTCGGCCAGATCGCCACGGCCGACGCCGATCGCGAGACGCTCGCCCGCATGATGGTGGGGCGCGACGTGGTGCTGCGCGTCGAACGCGCCCGCGTCGAGCCCGGCCCGGTGGCGCTGGAGCTGCGCGACGTCACCGTCGGCGGCACGAGCCGCCCGGCGCTCGACGGCGTGTCGCTGCAGGTGCGTCGCGGTGAGGTGCTCGGCATCGCCGGCGTCGACGGCAACGGCCAGCGCGAGCTGGTCGAGCTGCTGTGCCGGCTGCGCCGTCCCGACGACGGCGCCGTGCTCGTCGACGGCCGCGACCTGCTGGACGACCCGTCGGCGGACGAGGCCGTGTCGGTCATCCCCGAGGACCGGCACCGGACCGCGACGGCGTTGCAGCTGCCGGTGCTCGAGAACCTGCTCATGCGCGACCTGGGTCGGGCGCCGTGGTTCCGTCGCGGGATGGTCCGGCGCCGAGCGGTGCAGCGCCACGCCCTGGAGCTGCTGGCCGAGTACGACGTGCGCGTTCCCGGCCCGGGGGTGGCCATGCGTCAGCTGTCGGGTGGCAACCAGCAGAAGGTGGTGCTGGCCCGGGAGCTGCAGCGACGGCCGCAGGTGATCGTGGCCTCCCAGCCCACCCGTGGCCTGGACGTCGGGGCGATGGAGTTCGTCTACCGGTGCCTCCAGGACCACAAGCGGCGCGGCGCCGCCATCCTGCTGGTGTCGAGCGAGCTCAACGAGGTGCTCTCGCTCAGCGACCGCATCGCGGTGCTGGCCGGCGGCCGGCTGAGCGAGCCCCAGGGCGCCGACGACGTCGACGTGCGGGGCCTGGGCCTGCTGATGGCGGCGTCATGAGCGCAGCGCAGGTCTCCTCGCGTCGTCCGCAGTGGTCCTCCACGGTGGCCAACTCGCTGCTGCTGCGCACGACGTCCTTCGCGGTCTCCACCGGTGCCATCGTCGTCGGCTTCGCCGTGGCCCTCGTCCTCATCGCCGCCACCGGGGCGTCGCCCGGCGAGTCGGTGCAGGCCCTGGTCGACGGTGCACTCGGCTCTCCGGCGTCGACCGCCAGCCTGGCCGCGAAGGCGGTGCCGCTCGGTCTGGTCGCACTCGGCTGGATCGTCGCCGCCCAGGCCCGGCGGGTGAACATCGGGCTCGAGGGCCAGATGATCGTGGGTGGAGTGGCCTCGGCCGCGGTCGCGCTGAGCGTCGAGGGCCTGCCCCTGTGGGTGCACCTGCCGCTGTCGGTGCTCGCCGGCGCCCTCGGCGGCGGCGCCTACGCCGGCATCGCCGCCGTGCTCTGGGAGCGCCGCGGCGTGAACGAGATCTTCTCGGCGCTGATGCTCAACATCATCGCGGTGCAGGTGGCCGCCTGGGTCATCCGCGGACCGCTCGCCGAGGGCGAGGCCTCCTTCGCCCGCACCGCCGAGCTGCCCGAGACCGCCCGGTGGGGTCGTGTGGTCGGCACCTACGTGCTGTCGTGGGACTGGGTCGTGCTCGTGCTCGCCGTGGTGTTCGTGGGCCTGGTGCTGCCACGCACGACCGCCGGCTTCCGCCTGCGGTTGGTCGGCGCGAACCCCGAGGCCGCCACCTTCGCCGGGGTGCGCACGGCCCGGGTCTCGGTCCTGGCGTTCGTCGCCTCGGGAGCGCTGGCCGGCCTCGCCGGCTCGTCGATGATCCTCGCAGGAGAGACCTACCGCATGACCGACGGGTTCGCGGCCGAGTACGGCTACGTGGGCATCGTGGTCGCACTCGTCGCCGGCAACGGAGCGCTCGCCGTCATCCCCGCGGCGCTGTTCTTCGCCTTCCTCCGCCAGGGCGGCGGGTTGCTCGAAGCACGAGTGGGGGTGCCGCTGTCGATCGTGACCATCACGACGGGCACCGTCATCATCCTGCTCGCCAGCGCCAGCCGACCGGTCGAGCGTCTCCGGGCTCGTCGGGCCGCCCAGGCAGCCGCAGCCTCGGGTTCGTCGGTCGACGCCGCACCGGCAGCCGACCCCGCGGTCGCGGCGCCTGCCGCGGACGGCGATGCCGTCGACGGGCGTGAGCCCGCGGAGCCCGGTGACGAGTCCGCTCGCACCGACGCCGCCCAGCACGAGGAGGTGCCGACGTGAGCCCGTTCGACGCAGCGTGGCTGGGTGCAGCGATCCGCCTGGCGGCGCCGCTGGTGCTCGCGGCCACCGGTGAGACCGTGGCCGAGCGGGCCGGCGTGATCAACATCGGCCTCGAGGGCATGATGCTGTCGGGCGCCTTCGCCGGCTACGCGATCGGTGCCGCGACCGGCGACCCCTGGCTCGGCATGCTCGGCGCGCTGGTGGTCGGCGTCCTCGTCGGGCTGGCGACCGCGCTGGTGACCGTGATCGGCAAGGCCGACCAGATCGTGGTCGGCGTCGGGCTCAACCTGCTCGCGCTCGGGGCCACCACCTTCTTGTTCCGCGACCTCTTCAGCGAGTCCGAGCCCAAGGTCGGTCCGATCGCCCGCTGGGAGGTGCCGTTGCTGTCGGACCTGCCGGTGGTGGGCGAGGCGCTGTTCCACCAGTCGCCGCTGGTGTACCTGGCGTTCGCCGCGGTGCCGATGACCGCGTGGGTGATCGCGCGGACCAACTTCGGGCTCTCGGTGCGCGCCGCCGGTGACAGCCCCTCCGCGTTGGACACCGCCGGGGTGCGCGTCGGTGCGGTCCGTCTGGTCGCCACCTGCATCGCCGGTGGCATGGCGGCGCTCGGCGGTGCCTTCCTGTCGGTCGGCCAGCTCGGCGCGTTCAACGAGGACATGACCGCCGGCCGGGGGTTCCTGGCGCTCGCCGCGGTCATCTTCGGCCGGTGGCGCTCGACCTGGGTGATGGTCGCCTGCGTCCTGTTCGGCATGGTCGACGCGCTGCAGCTGCGGCTGCAGTCGGTCGGGGAGGTCCCCCGTGGCGTGTGGGCGGCGCTGGTGCTCGGCGCGGTGGTCGCGGCGGTGCTGCTGCGACCGGGTCGGCGCGGCGCGACCGGCATGGTGGTCGCGGCGGTGGTCTGCGTGCTGTCCGGATGGGCCTGGTGGTCGCAGCCGGACTGGTCGGCACCGACCCAGCTCTGGCTGGCGCTGCCCTACGTCCTGACGCTGGTCGCGCTGGCCAGCCTGCAGAACCGCGACGACTCGCCGGTCGAGCTGGGGCTGCCGTACTCGCGCGACGGCGGTCGCTGAGCGCCGCACGAGCGCTGCGGCGCACGTGATGGTCACCTCGCCGAAACGTTCTCGTATCATATATCACATATGATCAACCTCGGATCCGCTGCCGGGCCGGAGCGTCCAACCCCTCCCGTCAGGGAACACAACGACCCCTCCCATCCCGGGAGCCCACCCAAGGAGACATCGTGAGATCACGAGTTCTGTTCCGACTCGGCGGTGCGCTCGCCGCCTGCCTGCTGGTCCTGGGGGCCTGCTCGTCCGAGGACGAGTCCTCCTCGGACTCCTCCAGCGACACCACCGAGGCGTCGTCCGACGCGGTCAAGGTGGGCATCGCCCTCTCGGCCGCCAAGAACGACAACGGCTTCTCGCAAGCGCACTACGACGGACTCGTGGCGGCGTGCGAGGAGCTCGGCTGCGAGGTGGCGGTGGCGGAGAACGCCGACGACCCCCAGAAGCAGATCGACGCCCTCAAGAACCTGGCCGCCGACAACGACGTCGTGATCGGCGTGGGTGCCGAGTTCGCGTCGGCGGGCACCTCGGTGGCACCGCAGTTCCCCGACACGCAGTTCTCCATCATCAACGGTGAGACCTCGGAGGCCGAGAACCTGCACGTCTACGTCATCAACCAGGGCTACGCCGCCTACGTGGCGGGCGCCGTCGCCGGCACGGTCACCCAGACCGACACGGTCGGCTACCTCGGCGGCCTGGACATCCCGCCGACCGCCGGGTCCGAGGTCGGCTTCGAGCTGGGTGCCCAGTCGACCAACCCGGACGTGACGTACCTCTCCGCGCTGGTCGGTGACTTCACCGACTCGGCCAAGGCCAAGGAGCTCGCCGCACAGCAGATCGCCGAGGGTGCGGACGTGATCTACGCCTACCTGGACAGCGCCACCGAGGGCGTGGTCGAGGCCATCGAGGAGTCCGGCAAGGACGTGAAGCTCATCACCCAGGCCGTGGCCGACTGCGACGTGCCCGGGGTGATCATCGCCGGCACCACGCTCAGCACCACCGCCTACGTGGCCACGATGGTCACGGACTTCACCGACGACACGCTGCCCACCGAGCCCAAGGTGTTCGCACTCGAGGATCCCGAGATCCAGCGGGTCGACCTGTGCTCGGACCAGCCGGCCGAGCTGCAGGCGGTCATCGACGAGGCCACCGCCGGTCTCAACGACGGCACGATCGAGCTGCCCGACACCGTCATCTGATCCCCAACCCCCCCCCGGGGCCGACCCGCCGGTTCGTCCGGCGGGTCGGCCCTGTGCGACGTACGGAGCCGACATGGACGAAGTCGAACCCAGCCCAGCGCAGCTCTGGCAGGAGCAGCAGGCGGTCGACGTGGTGCAGGCCTGGTGCGCCGCCCGCGAGCGCCGCGACCTGGACCTGCTCGGGGCGCTCTGCACCGATGACGTGGACCTGAGCATCGACGGCAGCGTGGTCGCCCGGGGCAGCGAGGAGCTGGTGGCACTGTTCGCCGACGACCTGGCGCGTCGACCCTTCGCCATGCTGTTCCCCGTCGCCGGCCGCGTCCGTGCCGTCGGCGCGCACGAGCTGGTGGTCGAGCTGTCGGTGCTGGCCACGCTGACCGAGCAGGAGCTCGAGGGGGGAGCGAGGGCTCGGTGGTGGAGCGACCGGCGCCGTGTGGTGCTGCGAGGCTCCGGTGACACGTGGCGGATCTGCTCGGTCGAGCTCGCCCCGGGTGTCGACGCGGACTACGACACGGGCTGGGGCGCGGCCGTGGGATCCACCGTCTGAGCCACGTCGACCACGGTGCGCCCGCTGGTGCGCCGGGTCGCATGCAGGGCGAGGGCGTGGCCGGCCTGCTCCATGGCCACCACCGCACCCACGTGGGGGTGGAGCCGCCCCGCGTCGACCGCCTGGCAGAGCGCCTCGTGGACCTGGTCGCCGTCGGCACGGGTGAAGGGGTTGAACCCGAACCGTCGCATGCCGGGATCGAGGTCGTCGACGAAGGCGCACATGACGCCGACGATCGAGAAGTTGCCGATGCTGGCCATGCGCACCGGCCGGCCGGTCATGCCGTTCTGGTCGTCGTCGGTGAAGCCGACCGCCAGGTAGCGGCCCTCACGAGCGGTGCAGCGCCACGACGGCGCGACCAGTGCGCCACCCACCAGGTCGCACACCACGTCGGCGCCGTGCTCGTCGGTCAGGTCGAGCACCGAGTCGGCCAGGTCGACCCCGTCGTCGAGCACCACGACGTCATCCGCGCCGAGCCGTCGGCACAGCTCGGCCTTGTCGGCGCTGCCGACGGCGGCGATCACCCGGGCGCCGGCGTCGTGGCCCAGCTGCACGGCCGCGGTGCCGATGCCGCTCGCCGCGGCCGTGACCAGCAGGGTCTCGTCCGAGCGCAGCACAGCCCGGCGCACCAGGGCCAGGTGCGCCGTGTGGAACGGCAGCAGGAACGCGGCCGCGTGCACGTCGTCGAGCGATGCGGGCGCGTCGAACACACCGACCGCCGGTGCGACCGCGTACTCGGCGATGCCGCCGAGCGCGTCCTTGGCGACCGCCACCACACGCCGACCGATCCACTGCTCGGCACCTTCGCCCGTGGCGACCACCACGCCGCACAGGTCCATGCCGAGGGTGAAGGGTGGCTCCTTGCTGACCGACACGAGCGTGCCCCGGCAGCGACCGAGGTCGTTGTGGTTCAACGCGGCTGCGGCCACCCGGATGGCGACCTCGCCGGGACCCGGCTCGGGTCGTGGCACCTCGCGAACCTCGAGGACCTGCTCCGGCTCGCCATGGCGTGTGACCTGCAGTGCTCGCATCCGTCCTCCCCTGTGCTCGGTTGCCCTCTGAAATGATACTCCGTATCATTCGAGCCGATGGCTCAGATCGACGCGACCCCGGGCGGACGCACGAGTGATGCGGGACTCGGTCGCTCCGAGGCGGTCGGTCTGCGGGCCCGCAAGCGCGACCTCACCCGCCGTCGCATCGCGGCTGCAGCGGTGGACCTGGTCAGCGAGCACGGGATCGGCGCCACCACGGTCGAGCAGATCGCTCGACGCGCCGAGGTCGGCCGCGCCACCTTCTTCCGCTACTTCGAATCGAAGGAGCTCGCCGTCGCCGTGGGCCTCAACGACGTGGCGGTCTACGTGTTCGCCTCGACGCTGCGCGAGCTGCCCGCGTCGCTCGGGCCGCTCGAGGCGGTGCGCGACGCGCACCGCGTGCTGGCCGCCGACTTCGACGAGCTGCGCGCCATGTACCTGGACCAGGCGCTGCTGTCGCGCTCGTCGGCGGCCATGACGGCGTGGACGCTGTACCTGTACGTGGACTGGGAGGTGGCGATCGCCGACGCGGTCCGACCCCGCTTCGGCGACCTGGCCGACGACGACCCACGGCCACGGCTGTTGGGGGCGATGACCATGGCGGCGACGCGGCTGGCGGTCGACGAGTGGGTGGCCGGCGGCGGGTCGGGGGACCTGCCGTCGATGCTGGCGCGCCACCTGGGGGGCTTCGAGCTGACGGGGTCCACCGTCGGCTCCTGACAGAGGGGGACCACGCATGGCGAGCGACGGGGTCGGCACCGCCGACCAGCTGATCGAGGCCGCGATCGACGCGACCGGCCTGGACGACTTCGGCGCGCCCACGTGGCGTGAGGGCATGGAGCTCTACGTCGAGGACCTGACCGCGTCGGCGCAGCTCAACGAGGTCGGCGTCGGGGTGGCCCGCGATGGCGTGGTCGGCGATCTGAGCACCCGGCTCCAGCTCGTGCGCTGGCGCAAGGACCATCCGGCCGTGGCCGAGCAGCAGGTCGTCGCACCGATCATCATCGTCGGGCTGCCGCGCACCGGGACCTCGATCCTGCACGACCTGATGGCCCAGGACCCCTCCATGCGCGCGCCGCTCAGCTGGGAGGTCGAGCGACCCGTGCCCGCCCCCCGCACGGCGACCTACGACACCGACCCGCGCATCGCCGAGGCGCAGGCAGGCTTCGACCTGGTCGACTCGATCATCCCGGGCTTCACCGCGTTCCACGAGCTGGGCGCGCGGCTCGCCCAGGAGGACGTGCGGATGTGGACCAGCGAGTTCCGCTCCATGCAGCTGTCGCTGCAGTTCGAGGTGCCGGAGTACAACCGCTGGCTGCTGCACGACGCCGACATGGCACCCGCATACCGCTGGCACCACCAGTTCCTGCAGCACCTCCAGTCCGAGCACATGGCGGACCGCTGGTTGCTCAAGTCGCCGGCGCACCTGTGGCAGCTCGACGTGCTGCTCGCCGAGTTCCCCGACGCGATCGTCATCCAGAACCACCGCGACCCGTTGAAGGTCATCGCCTCGATCAGCGCCCTGGGTGCGAGCCTGCGGGAGATGACCACCGACGCGTTCGAGGTCGAGCGCCTGGCCGCGCAGTACGGGCGTGACATCGTGCTGGGGCTGGACCGCGCCATGGCCGTGCGGCGCAGCGGTGCGTTCGCCCCGGGGCAGGTGATCGACGTGCGCTACCAGGACTTCCGCCAGGACCTGTTGGGCACCGTGGCGTCGATCTACGACCGCCTCGACCTGGAGCTGACCGACGAGGCCGCAACCCGCATGCGAGCGTTCCTCGACGCCCACCCCGGCGACGCCGCGAACAGCCTGAAGCGCTACTCGTTCGACCAGACGGGACTGGACGAGGGCGAGCTGCGCGAGCGGGTGCGGGACTACCAGGAGCACTTCGACATCGAGTCCGAGCCGCTGGGCTGACGCCGACGGGACCTCGCGCGGCCCGCCCGTTAGGGTCCGGGCCATGTCGATCCCCACCGCTCCCATCGTCGCCGGCTCGCTCATCGGCGGCTACCTGGTCGCCCGCGAGACGAAGATCCGTCCGCTGGGTGGCGCCGTGCTGGCCGCCGGGGGTGCGCTGTCGGCGCGCGAGTGGGTGCGCAACGCCGGTCCGGGCGGCGCCGTCGCGCTCGGCGCCGTCTACCTGGGCTCGTTCGGGGCCTCGCATCCGCTGGCCAAGAAGATCGGCGCCTGGCCCGCAGTTCTGTCCGCCGCGGGTGTCAGCGCGGCCGCTGCGTTCCTGATCTCCGACCGCCGGGGCTGATCGCTGGGCCACCACCGCGCGCGCCGCTACGGTGCAGCCCGGATGAGGGAACCAGCTCTGCGTTCGGTCGTGCGTGGCGTCGCGAGCCTGGTGGCGCTCGCTGCGTTGCTTGCGGGTTGCGGCGATGCCGACGACGGGGGGCTCGACGGTCCCGACCGACCGAGCACCACGACCCGCGAGCCCGTCGGCTCGACCCCGTCGACCACCGCCGCGCCGTCCACGACCGCAGCGCCGCCGTCCACGGTGGCAGTCCCCGCGGCGCCAGCGACCTCCGCGCCGCCGAGCACGCCGCCGGCAGCGCCCGGTCTGGTGGTGACCGAGGTGGTCGACGGCGACACGATCGTCGTGGTCGGTGGTCAGCGGGTGCGCATGATCGGCATCGACACCCCCGAACGAGGCCAGTGCGGGTACTACGAGGCGACCGCTGCGCTCACTGCGCTGGTGGGGCTCCGGCCGGTCGTGCTGGTCGGCGGCGCCCGCGACGACGTCGACCGCTACGGCCGACTGCTGCGCTACGTCGAGGTGGACGGCGTCGACGCCAACCTGGAGATGCTGCGCAGCGGCCACGCCCGCGCCCGCTACGACTCGCGCGACGGCTACGGCCGACACGCTCGAGAGGACGCCTACGTCGCGGCCGACGCAGCGGCACCGGACCGCTGTGCCCAGCCCGCTGCGCCGTCCACGACCTCGGCACCGCCGGCGACGGCCCCGATCCCGCCGGCCGGTGGCACCGACCCTCGATTCGGCACGTGTCGTGAGGCGATCGCGGCCGGCTTCGGCCCCTACGTGCGCGGGGTCGACCCCGAGTACGACTGGTACCGCGACGCCGACGGCGACGGGGTGGTCTGCGAGTAGTCCGTGGACCTCGCACGAGCGGGGACCGGGGTCACACGTGCGGCGGAGTGTCGTGGAGCGACGCGAGGGCACGAGCACGTTCGGCCACCGCGCTGCGCAGCTCGGCCGGTGACACCACCTCGACGTGCGGGGCCAGTGCCAGCACGTCCATCACGGCGTCCTCGGCAGCGTCGATCCGGAAGGACGCCGCCGAGCGCCCCGTGGCGTCCACACCGTCGGCGGTGCGCACCCGCAGCGAGGAGAGGCGTCCGGTCACCGCGGCGAGGCGGCGACCCTCAGGGGTGATGCGGACGCGGGCTCGCTGCGACCGACGCCCGGCGGACATGCCGACCGGCGGGGGCGCCAGACCGCTCACGTAGCTGTCGACCAGCTCGAAGCCGCCGTGGCGACCGCGCACCGGGTAGACGGGCACGCCCGCTCCCGAGAGCTCGTCGATGTCACGAAGGATCGTGCGCTCGCTGACCTCGAGCGTTCGCGCCAGCTCGCCGGCGGTCATGCGTCCACGCGCCTGCAGCAGCAGGAGCAGTTGGACCAGGCGACCGGCGCGCATCTGGAGATCATCGCTTCTTCGCCGAATCACGACAAGAGATGGCGTGTTTCGGTGCGTACGTTGCGTCGGGAACGCGAACAGGAGGTCGACGATGTCAGAGGTCGAGGGCACAGGCACACCGGAGGATCCGTGGATTCTCACCACACCACCGGGCAAGAGCGAGTTCGAGGCGTACCGCGATCCCGACGCCGAGCCGCCGGCGCTCGTCGTGCAGGTCGGGTCCACGCAGCTGCGCTACCACCTGCGCTGCATCGAGGACCTGCACGCCATGCTCGCCGAGCACGGCGACTGGGTGCCGTTGGGCAACGCGGACGAGCAGAAGGAGGCGGCACCGGGCACGGTCGAGGCCTGGGGTCGCTCGCCGGACAACCCCGTCGGCGGGTGGTACGGGCTCAAGAAGGGCCTGCGCGGCCGGTTCGGCAACTACGTGCCACCCGTGCTGGAAGCGCTCGGCCTGGCGGAGGTGGAGCACCAGGCTCGCAACAACCGGATGCGCGCCCGCTGACCCCGATCAACCCTCGCGCGCACCCCACCAGCGGTCGCGCAGCCCGACGATCACTGCGAGCGACACCACCAGGAGCACCAGGCTGAGTGCGACGGCCACGTCGGGGTCGGTGTCGAGCTGCTGGTAGACCGCGAGCGGCAGGGTCTGGGTGCGACCGACGATGTTGCCGGCGAACGTGATGGTGGCGCCGAATTCGCCCAGCGCACGCGCCCAGGCCAGCACCGCCCCGGCGGCGATGCTGGGCAGCACCAGCGGGAACGTGACCCGCCGGAACACCTCGAACGGGCCGGCGCCCAGCGTGGCGGCGGCGTCCTCGTAGCGGCGGTTCACCGAGCGCAGCCCTGCCTCGACGGTGATGACGAAGAACGGCAGGGCGACGAACGTCTCGGCCAGGATCGCGCCCGCGGTGGAGAAGGTCAGCTGCACACCGAACCAGTCGTACAACGGGCCGCCGACGAGACCGCGCCGGCTGAACGCGCTGAGCAGTGCGACACCTCCGACGACCGGCGGCAGCACGAGCGGCAACAGCACCAGGCCACGCACCAGGGCTCGACCGGGGAAGCGGACCCGAGCGAGCACCCATGCGAGCGGCAGGCCGAGCACCACCGACAGCGCGGTGGCACCGATCGAGCAGACCAGCGACAGGCGCAGCGCCGCGAGGGACTCCGGGGTCCCGAGGTCCTCGAGCAGCGTGGCCCACGTGGTGCGGCGCACCAGGCCGAGCAGCGGCACCGCGAAGAACGCCACGGCCAGCGCCGCAGCAGCGGTGACCGGCACCGGCGGGCGCAACCGTGTGGTGCTCATCGCGGCAGGAACCCGGCGTCGATCAGCGCTGCCTGACCGGCGTCGGACAGCACGTAGGCGACGAAGGCCTCGGCGAGGTCGAGGTCGCCGGACGCCGCGATGACGGCGATCGGGTAGTCGGCGGTCAGGTTCTGCGCGTCGGGGATCACCACGGTGTCGACCGCGTCCCCTGCGGCGGTCGCGTCGGACACGTAGACGATGCCGGCCTCGGCGTCGCCCTCGCTGACCGCGGTGAGCGTCGACTTCACGTCCGTGCCCCGGGTGACGTCGCTCGCAGGGAGGCTCACACCGGCGTCGGCCAGGATCCGGTCGGCGAACGTGCCGCACGGAGCGGTGTCGACGCAGAGCGACACCACGCCCACGTCGGCCAGATCCGCCAGGGACTCGATCCCGCTCGGGTTGCCCGGCTTGGTGACGATGATCAGCTGGTTCCTGGCGACGACCCGAGGGTCATCGGCGAGCAGCCCGGCGTCGGCGAGCTTCGTCATCGGTGCGGCGTCGGCGAACGCGGCGACGTCGGCGGGCGCGCCCTCCTGGATCTGGGTCGACAGCGCACCCGAGGAGCCGAAGTTGAAGGTGATCTCCGCGTCGGGGTGGTCCCGGACGAAGTCCTGTCGGATCGTCGTGAACGCCTCGGTCAGCGACGCCGCGGCCGACACCGTGATCTGGCCGGCGACACCGGCCTCGGCGGTGGTGCTCGTCGAGGTCGTCTCGTCCTCCGAGCTGCAGCCGGCGACCATCGATGCGAGCGCCGCCAGCGCGGTCACGGCCAGGACGAGGTGCTTGGGCATGGGGGTCTCCGTCGCTGGATCGCGTCAGGGGTGGGGGAGCTCGACCACGACGTTGGTGGACTTGACCGCGGCGGTCGCCAGATCGCCCGGTTGCAGGTCGAGCTCATCGGCGGCCTCGCGGGTCATCATCGACACGATCCGATGCGGCGGCGCGTGGATCTCGACGACCGCGACCAGGGTGTCCCGCTCGACGCGGGTGACGATGCCGGTGAAGCGGTTGCGGGCCGACTGCGGCATCAGCGACTCGGGCTCGTAGGCCGTCGAACGTTCGGCGAGGTGCGTGGCGAGATCCGCGCCGTCGATCACGCCGCGTCCGCCGTCGGCCGACCACCGCAGGCGTCCGTCGTCGCACCAGCGACGCACGGTGTCGGGGCTCACTCCCAGGAGCTCGGCGACCTGGGCTGTGCGGTACTGCGCCATCCGCCGATGCTAGCGAGCGGTGCGTGCATCTGCGCCTCAGGACCGGTCGGTGCACCGCAGATGCAGGATAGCGACCCCGACTCCGCCGGTTGTGCCGCTAGGCGTCGACTGCCGAGCCGTCCTGCGCGGCCCTGTCCGCGGGGTGCATCGCCCTCCCCGCGCTCGTCAGCAGCTCGGCTGCTTCCTGCGGCGGGAGGGAGCGAGCGAACAGGAAGCCCTGTCCCACGTCGCATCCGCTCGCCCGGAGCTGGTCCAGCTGGGCGGTCGACTCGATGCCCTCGGCCACCGTCCGCAGCTGCAGCGTGTGCGCCAGGTCCAGGATGCCCTGGACGATCTCGGGCAGCGCCATGCCGTCGCGCACCGCGCTGATGAACGAGCGGTCGATCTTGAGGATGTCGACGGGCAGCTCTCGCAGGTAGCTGAGCGACGAGTAGCCCGTGCCGAAGTCGTCGACGGCCACGTGCACGCCGTGCTCACGCAGCTGCGACAGGACCGAGCGGGCCTCGTCGGTGTCGCCGATCACCGCCGTCTCGGTGATCTCCAGCACGAGGTGCTGGGGTTCGAGCCCTGCACGGTCGAGCGCGTCGAGCACGACCTCGGTGAGCCCCGGGTCCGTGAGCTGACGCCCCGAGAGGTTCACCGCCATCGTCACGTCGACCGAGAGCTCGCGTCGCCAGCGCGCTGCCTGCTCGCAGGCGGTTCGCAGCACCCACTCGCCCAGGTCGACGATCGCGCCGCTGCGCTCGGCAGCAGGGATGAACATGTCAGGAGGCACCGCGCCGAGGCTGGGATGGGTCCAACGCAGCAGCGCTTCGAAACCCACCACGTCGCTGCTCTCCAGGTCCACCACCGGCTGGTACTCGAGCCGCAGCTCGCGGCGCTCGATCGCCGCCGGCAGGTCCGCTTCGACACGGACCCGCAGCTCGTCGCGCTCACGCATCTCGGCGCTGTAGACCACGGCGCGTGATCGCCCAGCGGCCTTGGCGTGGTACATCGCGGTGTCGGCATCTCGCAGCATCGACTCGACGCTCGAGGTCGGCGAGCCGGGGGCGATGCCGATGCTCGCCGTGACGTTCAGCGCGGTGCCCTCGATCTCGATCGGCGCCATCAGGCGTTCGAGCACCCGGTGCGCGACGTCCTGTGCATCGACCAACGTGTCGGGCGAGTGCTCGATCAGCACGGCGAACTCGTCGCCGCCGAGACGGGCGACGGTGTCGCCGGTGCGCACCGACGTGGACAGGCGGTCGGCGACGGCGCGCAGCAGGAGGTCGCCCGCAGCGTGGCCGAGTCGGTCGTTCACGGCCTTGAAGTGGTCGACGTCGAGGAAGAGCACCGACGGATCCATGCCGGTTCGGGCGCGTTGGGCGAAGGCGTGGACCAGGCGATCGGCGAACAACGCGCGGTTCGGCAGCCCGGTGAGCGGGTCGTGGAACGCCTGGTGCTCCAGCTCCGCCTCGACCGCCTTGCGATCGCTGATGTCGTGCACGTTGACGAGCACCGCGTGCACACCGGGCTCCTCCAGCAGGTTGACCACCCTCACCAGGAGCCAGATCTCGGTCTCGTCGCGCAGCCGCACGTGCACCTCGCGCTCGACGAGGTCACCGGGACGCGCCATGACGCGCCCGACCACGTCGTGGAACCACTCCTCGCCACCGGACGACAGCGCCGCCAGGTCCGAGGTGCTGGTGCCGGCGACACCCAGGGCCTCGTCGTGCAGGAGGATCCCCAGGCCAGGTGCGTCCTGGAGCAGTCGTCCGTCACCCGACACGATCAGCGTCGCGTCCGACGAGTGGATCGCCGCCGCGCGGTACAGCTCCTGGGTCTCTCGTTGCAGCTTCAGCAGGTGCAGCGTGCGCGCGCACAACAGCCCCCCGAGCGCCACGCTGGCGAGGAACAGCGGCGTCGGGTCGATGCTCCAGCCGCGGCCGTCGGCCCACAGGACGACGAGCCACGGCACCGCCAGCGGGAGGACCTCGAGCACCACCCGCCACGGTCGGACCGTGCGGCCCAGCTCCGCGCCGCGGCGCCGCGCCACGGACCGGGCATCGACCGGTCGCAGCGTCCACACCGCCGCGGCGATGAGCGCGCTGCCGAGCATCCAGCCCGCGTCCATGGCCGTCTCGGCCCACGACCAGTCGACCGCGAGGTAGCTGAGGTCGGCGACCAACCACGTCGACATGCCCGCGGCGAGCAGCACTGCGGCGGGTCCGCGCACCGTTCGATGCAGCAGCAGGCGCACCAGCAGGGCCAGCAGCGCGGCGTCCAGCACCGGGTAGACGGCCCAAACCGAGCGCACGAGCAACGGCGTGCTGGTGTCGGCCAGCATCGGCCACACCCACAGCATCCAGACCGCAAGCGTCACCAGGACCGCGACGACCGACATGTCCAGGAGCGCATCGGGGTCGCGTCGCAGCCGGTAGTCGCTGCGCCGCACCATCACGAGCAGGGCCCACCCGACCAGGACGTAGGACGCCAGCCATCCGACGTCGGCGACCGACACGTCGGGCGCGGTCCCGTCGACCGTGACGTACGCCTGCCAGATCAGGTCGCCGGCGGCCGATGCCGCCAGGCCCAGGGTGATCAGGAGCCCCACGACGCGCTCGGTCCGATGGAGCAGGACCGCGAGCGCCGCCACGATGGGGGCCCCGGTGGTGACCGTGTAGTAGGTGAGGTTGCCCGCGGTGCCGTCCGGGTGCAGCACGTAGAGCACGATGAGCGCGCCCACGGTCGCCGCCGCAGCGATCCACGCGATCCGCTGCGCCGCCGAGGTGCCGCGCTGCTCGAGGTGCGGCGGCGTCATGGGTGGGGCAGTCATCGCCTCTTGTATCGTCCGTTCAGGACGTCGAGCTGAGGAAACCCGAACGTGGCTCGGGGTCACTGCGGCCGGCGGCCGCCGGACTCACCGAGCGCCGTGCGCGGCCTCGTGCGCGGCGATCAGGTCGCCTGGTGTGATCCGAGCGACGGTGTCGCCGAGCACCTCCAGGGGCACCTGGTCCACGCGGGTGACGCGAACGCACGACTTGCCCATGTCGAGCTTCTGGCCGGTCGCACGCCACGCCTCGACGAACCGGTCCCGTTCGGTGTCGTCGCCGTACACACCCATCAGGTAGATGGCGACGTGGCGCTTCTGGTTGGCGACCGAGATCACCGTGAGCGGCTGGCCGTTGTACGTGTCGGGGAAGTCCTCGAGCGGCACGACATAGCTGAGCATGCCGTAGGTCATCGCCTCGGTGAAGCCGTCGGGCAGGTGCTCGAGGATCGTCGCTCGCACGGCCTCCACGACCTCACGCCGGTCGTCGGGCAGTCCGTCGAGGTACGCCTGCGCAGTGGTCGCGTCGGAGCTCGCCATGCGGGCGATGCTCTCACGTGTCGGCGCCGCGATGGGTCGATTCTCGCTGGCGCAGCGTGCGGTGAGGTGGTGCACTTCGGTGATGGCACGGCACGGCGTGCGCTCCGAGTGGCGTGACGCTCCCGAGGGGCTGAGGCGAGCAGTCGACGAGCTGCTGGGTGCACGAGTGGCGTCCACCGTCGCGCTGTCGGGCGGCTTCTCACCCGGACCCGCGATCCGGGCCGACCTCAGCGATGGGCGCCGCGTCTTCATCAAGGCCGTCGGCGCCGAGCTCAACGAGGACTCGGTGCACCTGCACCGTCGAGAGGCCGACGTGCTGGCAGCACTCGGACCGGACGTCCCCGCGCCGTCGCTGGAAGGCGTCGTCGACCGCGGTGACTGGATCGCGCTCGTGGTGCGCTGGGTGGAGGGTCGCCGTCCCGCCGCGGCCGACCCGCGCGACGTGCGTCGGCTGCTGGACGTGATGGCTCGTGTCGGGGACCACGAGCCGGGCTCGTCGGGCGCCGCGTGGCCGGCGCTCGCCGATCGGCACTCGGACCTGTTCGGTCACTGGCAGCTGCTCGCCGAGCGGCCGCTCCCGTCGCTCGACGACTGGTCGCGGCGACACCTCGACGCGCTCGCCATGGCGGAGGCCCCGGCGAGGGACGCGACCAGGGGTGCCCACCTGCAGCACGTCGACGTGCGCACCGACAACGCGGTGCTGGCCACCAGCGGCCCGGACGACGACGTGCTGGTCGACTGGCCGGGAGCGTCGCTCGGCGCGCCCTGGACCGACCTGGTCGCGATGGCGCCGTCGCTGCACCTCGACGGCGGACCGCCGCCGGAGCAGGCGCTGTCGCTCTCACCGCTGGGTCGTGTTGCGGATCCCGCTGCTGTCGACGCGTTCGCCGTCGCGATCGCCGGCTACTTCACCCGCCAGTCGCTGCTGCCGCCCCCGCCGGGGCTCCCCACGCTGCGCCGGTTCCAGGCGGCCCAGGGCGAGATCGCCCGTCGCTGGGTCGGCGAGCGCCTTCGGCTGCACTGAGGCGACGGCTGCTCAGCCCAGGTCGAGCAGGCCGACCGACGGCGGCACCAGGAACCGCACCTGCGGAGCCTGGCCCCGCTCCATCCCCACGCCGGTCGACACGTAGATGGTGTTGCCAGCGACGTGGTGCAGCCCGCCGGCGCCGACCGCTCGCGGCACCTTCGACAACGTCACCGGTGGGCCGAACCACGGCAGGGCGATCTGCCCGCCGTGGGTGTGGCCGGCGACGGTCAGGTCCACGCCGGCATCGGCCGGCAGGTGCAGCACCGTGTCGGGTCGGTGCGACACGAGCACCGTCAGCGCGCCGTCGTCCTCGGCGAGGTCGCGGCGAACCTGTTCCGCCGCCGGCGTGCGCACGTCGAGGCGCGTGCCACCGATGCGCAGACGTCGATCCCGGACCCGGACCTCGACCACACGGTCGTCCAACTGGGTGATGTTCGGCGGCAGGACCGCCGCCAGCCGCGCCGCCGAGTCCACGTCGCCCTCGACCGAGTACACGCCGCCGGGAGCGTCGAGCTGACCGAGCAGCTCTCGTACGGCCGGGCCCTCGGTGCTCAGCACGTCGTCGTCGGCCTGGAAGAGGTCCCCGGGGAGGAGGATGACGTCGGGCCGGGCGTCGAGGATCGCCTGGACCGCAGCGCGTTCGTGGTCGCCGATGCCGGTCGTCTGCAGGTCGGACAGCACGGCGATGCGCACGGATCCCGCGCCGTCGTCCGTCTCGTCGACCGGGACCTGGAGCCGGTCGATGCGCAGCCGGAACGGTGCGATGTGGCTGGCCCAGATGCCGACCGGGGCGGGAACCAGCAGCGCGAGGCTCACGACCAGCCCCATCGTCGACATCTGTCGCCGCCAGCCCAGCAGCAGCAGCCCGACGCCCAGCAGCGGCACGGCCAGCGTCGCCTGCAGGTAGAGCACATGGGCCACCCCGAACAGCTCCATGCCTCGGGCGCCGATGCCGAGCACCAGCACGGCGAAGGTGGCCAGCCCGACCGTCGCGAGGCCCGCCGCGACGGTCACCACCGTGACCTTGCGCGCACTCGTCATCGCAGCGCCGACCGCGATCGCCGAGAGGCCAGAGACGACGGCGGCGACCGTGGCGAACCAGGTCATCGGGCGTTCCGGTGGTGCTGCATCGCTGCACCGTAGGGAACCGCAGGTGCGGGGGTCCTGGGGGCGAGGTGAAGATCCGGTGCAGATCGCCGGTGCAGCGGGCAGCATGCAGCCATGTCCTCCTTCGGCTTCGACTCCACCACCGATGACGTGCTCGCCGGCGCAGCGCTGAGCGGACAGCGGGTGGTGATCACCGGCGTGTCGGCGGGCCTCGGTCTGGAGACCGCTCGGGCGCTCGCCGCGCACGGCGCCTCGGTCACCGGGTTCGTGCGCGACGTCGACCGTGCGAGGGCCGCCCTCGATGGGGTCGGCGCCACTGGTGTGGAGCTGTACCAGGCCGACCTGGCCTCGCTGGAGTCGGTGCGGGACGCCGCCGACGCGTTCCTGGCCGACGGACATGGGCGCATCGACGTGCTCATCGCCAACGCGGGGATCATGGCGTGCCCGCAGGGCGCCACGGCGGACGGCTTCGAGCTGCAGTTCGGCACCAACCACCTCGGCCACTTCGTGCTGGTGAACCGCCTGGTGCCACGGATGGTCGACGGCGCGCCCGCACGAGTGGTGGTGCTGTCCTCGGCGGGCCACCGCTTCAGCGACGTCAGCCTGGACGATCCGGGCTTCGAACGGTCGCCCTACGACGAGTGGGTGGCCTACGGCCGCGCCAAGACCGCCAACGCGCTGTTCGCCGTCGAGCTCGACCGGCGCCTGCGCGACCGCGGCGTGCGCGCGGTGTCGGTGCATCCCGGCGGGATCGTCACCGAGCTCGGCCGCCACCTCACCGAGGAGAGCATCGCCACGCTGCTCGAGGCACGCGGTGCCCGGGAGCTGCAGTGGAAGTCGGTGCCCCAGGGCGCAGCCACGTCGGTCTGGGCGGGGTTCGTGGCCGACGCGGACGAGGTGGGCGGCCGCTACTGCGAGGACTGCGCCGTCGCGCCCGTCATCGACGATCCCGACGAGTCGCCGGGTGTGATGCGCTACGCCACCTCACCCGAGACGGCCGCGACGTTGTGGACGTTGTCGGAGGAGATGGTCGGCGAGACGTTCCGCGTCTGAGCTCGTGTGCGGCAGCGCCGCTCAGCGCGGTGCTCGCAACGACTGCAGCCAGCGCCAGCCGCCGGTGGACCACAGCGCCCAGAGCACCAGCACCGGCTGGAAGAACAGCCGGATGAACCGCTTGGCATCGGTGTCCAGGCCGAAGGCGTCGTTGCCCTCGAGGAACTGCGCGATGTTGCCGGGGAAGATCACGATGAAGAACCCTGCGGCGACCACACCCACCGGGGCGGCGCGCCGACCGGCGAGGATGAGCGCGGCACCGAGCAGCAGCTCGACCACGCCCGAGACGACCACGACGGCGTCGGCATCGACGGGGAACCACGACGGCACCTGCGCCTGGAACTCGTCGCGCTGCACCGTGAGGTGACCGGTGCCGGCCAGCACCAGCGCGCCGCCCAACGCCCAGCGGGCGATCGTGCGGGCTCGGTCGGTTCCTGGTTCGTCGTTCACGGGTGCTCCTCGCGTCGGTCCGGAGAGTCTCGTCCACGTCGTGCGGTCCGGGAGGACAGGCGATGCCTGCCCAGGGCGCGCCAACATGTCGCCGTGGGTGACCCGGCCGACTTCTCCGACGTCGACGCTGCCGACGTCGCGCCGCTCGTGGAGATGATGGCGGCGACAGACGCATGGCCCGCGGTGCGCTCGGCTCGGTCCTGGACGCTCGCACAGCTGGGCGGCGCTCCGGCGGCGGGTCCGTTGCTCGACGTCGGCTGTGGGCCGGGCACCTTCGGCGCGGCGGCGCGCGCGACCGGGTGGACGACGGTCGAGCTGGACCGGTCCGCGGCCATGCTCGGCGCGCTGCGTGGTGAGCACGGACCGAGCCCGGTCGCCGTGGCGGACCTCCAACGGCTCCCGCTGCGCGACACGTCGGTCCGCGTGGCCCGCAGCGAGCGGGTGCTGCAGTGGACCGAGCACCCCGACCGGGGTCTTGCGGAGCTGTGGCGCGTGGTCGCCCCGGGTGGGTGGGTGGTGGTCACCGACACGGACTGGTCGACCTTCACCGTCGACGCACCCGAGCCGTGGATGTCCGACGCGCTCGCCGAGGCGGCGTTGGGATGGGTGCCGCATCCGACCCTCGCCGGCTCGTTGTCCGAGCGCCTCGGTCGGCTCGGCGCCGTCGAGCTGCGCGAGCGGTCCGACCTCGTCACGCTCGCCAGCTGGGACCCCGACGACCCTGGCCAGGGCGACGGTCCGCCGGGCCTGCCGCTGCACTCGATCGCCGCGGGCGCGCCGCCTGAGCGGCGCGGCGCCGCCGAACAGGCGGTCGCGGCCATCGCCAGCGCAGCGCGGCGCCGGAGCTTCTTCGCCTCGCTCACGATCGTCACGGTGCTCGCCCGTCGCTGAGGCAGCGTGCTGCTCAGGCGTCGGGCCCGACCAGCACCGAGAGCTCGTCCCTGGCACGGAGCAGCGCCTCGGCGATCCTGGGTCGGGCGCGGTCGAAGCGTTCGGTCGGCACGGGCACCGACAGCGCCACCCGTCGGCCGGACCCGTCCGCCACCGCCACACCCAGGGCGCAGATGCCGGAGGTGTGCTCACCGCGGTCCTCGGCCAACCCGCTCGAGCGGACCCGCGCGAGCTCGTCGACGAGCTCGATGCGGTCGCGGATGGTGTCGTCGGTGAACCGTTCGAGCTCGCCGAGCAGCGCCAGGACCTCGTCGTCACCGGCGGTGGCGAGCATCGCCTTGCCGTTCGCGCAGGTGTGCAACGGGAACGCCTCGCCGACCGCGGAGACGGCGCGGAGGCGGTGGCTCGACGCGACCTGGTCGATGAACACCGCGTTGCGACCGACCTGCACGGACAGGTCTGCGGTCTCGCCGGTGGATCGGGCCAGCTCCACGAGCAGCGGGCGGACCTGGTCCACCAGCTGGTCGCGTCCGGTGCCGGCCCACGCCTGCAGTCGAGGGCCCAACCAGATTCGGCCGTCGCCGTCGATGCGGAGCAGTCGCTCCTGTTCGAGCGCCGTCACGATGCGATGGGTGGTGGTCTTCGGCAGGGCGAGCAGCGGCCCGAGATCGGCCAGGCGGAGCTGTCCCGGCGCGGCGCTGACCTGGTCCAGCACAGCGCTCGCCCGTTGCAGTACCTGGAGGCCCTGGTCGGAGGCGCGGCGTTCGGGCGAGGTCACGGCGCTCAGTATAGAGTCCATCTAGCGGATCATGAGATCCGTTAGATGGATCACAAGGGGAGTGCAGGTGGAACGGCTCGAGGTGGACGGGGCGGCGTACTGGCGAGGGGATCCGGGGTACGAAGCTGCCCGCCGTGCGGTGTCGTGGAACGCTCGCGTTCCCGAGCGCTTCCCCGAGGTGATCGTGCAGGCGAGTCACGAGCGCGACGTCGTGGCTGCGGTGCGCCATGCCGCGACGCACGAGCTGCGGATCGGGATCCGCTCCGGCGGACACAGCTGGTCGGTCAACTCCGTGCGCGACGGCGGCATGCTGCTCGACGTCGGCCGACTCGACCAGGTGCAGGTGGATGCTGCGGGCTACCGCGCCGTCGCCGGCCCCGGCTGCAAGGGTTCGGCGCTGGCGGAGCAGCTCGGTGCGGTCGACCGCTTCTTCCCCTCGGGCCACTGCCGGGGCGTGGCCATCGGGGGCTACCTGCTCCAGGGCGGCTACGGCTGGAACTCACGGGTGTTGGGCCCTGCGTGCGAGAGCGTGCTCGGACTGGACGTGGTCACCGCCGACGGCGAGCTGGTGCACTGCGACGAGCACTCGAACCCGGAGCTGTACTGGGCCGCCCGTGGCGCGGGTCCTGGCTTCTTCGGCGTCGTCACCGCGTTCCACCTGCGCCTGCACGACAAGCCGAAGGTGTGCGGCTCCAGCCTCTACGTGTACCCGGTGGAGGTCGCCGACGAGGTGTTCAGCTGGGCACGGTCCATCTCGGCCGACATCGACCGGAAGGTCGAGCTGCAGATCGTCACCTCGCGAGCCATCCCCGCGCTCGGGTTGGACACGCCGTCGATCGTGATCGCCTCGCCGGTCTTCGCGGACTCCGAGGAGGACGCCCGCAAGGCGTTGGCGATACTGGGCAGCTGCCCGGTGCTCGACCGGGCGATCATCGCGGATCCGTTCTCACCGGCAGAGCTCGGCGCCTGGTACGACGTGGTCATGTCGAACTACCCCGACGACCATCGATGGGGCACCGACAACATGTGGACCTCGGCGTCGGCAGAGGAGCTGCTGCCCGGCCTGCACCGCATCATCGAGACGATGCCGCCGCACCCCTCGCACTTCCTCTGGTTGGGGTGGGGGCCGTCGCCCGAGCGTCAGGACATGGCGTACTCGCTCGAGGACGAGGTCTACCTGGCGTTGTACGGCTCGTGGCAGGACCCGGCCGACGACGAGCGCTTCGGCGACTGGGCTCGGTCCAACATGGAGGCCATGTCGAACCTGGCCTCAGGGGTGCAGCTGGCCGACGAGAACCTGGGGGAGCGGCCGGCGCCGTTCGCCACCGACGCCGCGATGCGGCGGCTGGACGAGGTGCGGGACCGCTGGGACCCGACCGGACGCTTCCATCCTTGGCAGGGGCGGGTGTGAGCGCAGCGGCCGTCGGGCGACCCGATCGCCGTCGCCGGACCTACCTGGGGTACCGGGGCGACGACCACGACACGCCGTGGGCGAGCTTCTTCGAGCCGCGCATGGCTCCCTTGCCCCGCCACGTCGAGGTGGCGTTGGCCCACGGCGCGCTCGCCCCGCCGGTGCTGTTGCGGCTCGAGGACGCGCCGGCGCTGCTCGACGACGGCGACCTGCCGACCGAGGACGGCTACGGGGTGCTGCCAGACGGGTCGATCCACGTCGCGGTCCGCACCGAGATGCCGGGTGTGACGCCAGCCATGTGGGACTGGTGGTTCGGCTGGCACGGCAGCGACAGCCGTCGCTACAAGCTCTGGCACCCGCGTGCGCACCTGTTCGCCCAGTGGGCCGACGGCGACGACGCGGGGCGTCGTGGCCGCGAGCGCTACGCGGGTCGCACGTCGTTCGTCGACGAGTACCTGGGTTCGACCAAGGTGCACGGCGCCATCTCGTTCGTGACGCCCGGCTCGTTGGGTCTCGACGAGGCTGCGCTCGCCGACCCCGAGCGTGCCACCGCGGTCTGCGCCCGTGTCGGATCCAGCGACCTGCCCGTCGAGGTCGGCCACCTGATCCACCACGTGAGGGCCACCCCCGTCGGCGCGGAGATGCGCTCCCGCTTCTGGATGGGTGGTCGCCACCTCGCGCTGCGAGAACGACCGGGTCCCTGGGACCGAGCCATGCGGCCGGTCGCGGCTCGGGTGCTGGGGGCCAGCGCACGCAGCGCGCAGGAGCTGCTGGTGCACTGCGCCCAGGAGATGAACCACCTCGCGGCACGGCTGCCCGCACTGCACGAGCGCTTCGGTGGCGACTGACTGCCCGCGCCGCCGGCGTCGCGACGGCGGCATCGGCCAGCTCACCGGCGGCCACGAGCGCGTCTCCCTCCCCCTCGGCCCACCCACAGGAGCACCCGCATGAAGATCGCTGTCATCGACGACCGGGCGGTGCTGGTCACCGGCACCACCGTGCTCGACGTGGCGTCCGCGTCCGACGGACGCTTCGGACCCGACCCGATGGACTGCTACGAGCAGTGGGACGCCTTCCACGCGTGGGCATCCGGCGTTGGGCCGGGAACGACCGAGCTGGACGAGTCGGCGCTCGGCTGCCCGGTGCCGCGCCCGCGTCAGGTCTTCGCCATCGGGCTCAACTACCGCAGCCACGCCGAGGAGTCGGGCATGGCGGTCCCGGAGGTGCCGGCGACGTTCACCAAGTTCCCCGCATCGCTGACCGGACCGTTCGACGACGTGGAGCTGGTCGTCGACACGGTCGACTGGGAGGTCGAGCTGGTCGTCGTCATCGGTCGACGCGCCGACAGGGTGTCGGCCGAGGCGGGTTGGGACCCCGTCGCCGGCGTGACTGTCGGCCAGGACCTGAGCGACCGCGCGCTGCAGTTCGCCGCCGGCATGCAGTTCTCGTTGGGCAAGAGCCGCCGAGGGTTCGGCCCGATGGGGCCGTGGGTGGTCACGCCCGACGAGCTGGCCGACCGCGACGACCTGGGCCTGGGGTGCTCGGTCGACGGGGAGGTGGTCCAGGACGGGCGGACCAGCGACCTGGTCGTCGACGTCGCCCACCTGGTCGCGGAGCTGTCCGCGGTGCTGCCGCTGCTCCCGGGCGACGTGATCTTCACCGGCACGCCATCGGGGGTCGGCATGGCGCGCCAGCCGCCGCGGGCGCTCGCCCCCGGTCAGGTGCTCGAGTCGTGGATCGAGGGCATCGGCACGATCCGCAACCGTTGTCGCTGAGTCCTCAGCGCGACGCCTGGTGGTCGAGCACCAAGGCGATCATGAGCTCGATGCCGACGGCGATCGACCGATCGTCGACGTCGAACGCCCCCGAGTGCAGGTCCAGACGCTCGTCGCTGGCCTCGGGGTCATGCACCCCGAGGCGGATGTAGCAGCCGGGAGTGCGCTCGAGGTACCACGCGAAGCTGTCGCCGCCCCGACTCCGTGGCGGCACCACGACCTGGTCCGGGCCGAAGCGACGTGCAGCGAGGTCGGCCACCCGTGCCGCGACCGCCGCGTCGTTGACGACGGGCGGCACGCCGCGCTGATAGCGACACGTCACCGCGAGGCGTGGGTCGTCGACGAGCGAGTCCAGAGCGGCGCGCACGACCTGTTCGGCCGACCGCCACCGCTCCACATCGGTGGTCCGCACCGATCCGCGCAGCAATGCCGTGGTGGGGATGACGTTGGCGGCATCGCCTGCCTGGAGCGCACCGAAGACCAGGTGCAGTCGTCGATCGAGGCCGTCGACGTCGGCATCAGAGGCGCTGCCCGCCACCAGCGCCGGGAGCGCATCTGCGAGGCGGGCGGTCTCGCGCACCAGATCGACGGTGAGCTCGGGGCGAGCCGTGTGCCCGCCGGGCCCGTGCAGCTCGATCTCGACGATGTCGGCTGCCGCAGTCAGCGGTCCGGGACGGACGCCCACGGTGCCCACGTCCAGCTTCGGGTCGGCGTGGAACCCGTAGATGACCCCTGCATCATCGAGTGCGCCGTCGGCGATCACGGTGACCGCGCCGCCGGGCACCGACTCCTCGGCAGGCTCGAACACCAGGCGCACGCCGCCGACACCGCGGTGCGCCAGCGCCAGGCCGGCACCCAGCACCACGGTGGTGTGCAGGTCGTGGCCACACCCGTGTGCCGCGCCGGCCACCGTCGACCGGTAGGGGACGGTCGTGGTGTCCTCCATGGCGAGCGCGTCGATGTCGGCGCGCAGCACGATGCGTGGACCGTCCGTCGGGCCGACGTCGCAGATCAGGCCGGTGCCGCTCGACAGCACGGTCGGCTCCAGGCCGGCGATGCGCAGGCGCTCGCCGATCAGCTCGGTGGTCAGCACCTCGGCGTGGCTCAGCTCGGGATGCGCGTGCAGGTGACGTCGGAACGCAACCAGCTCGTCGGCATGCGCTTCCAGGTAGTCGCGGACCCACGCCTCGGCATCGTCGTCGGCGCGTGGTGCCATCGGCTGGTCGCTCATGAGAGTCCGTGGCGGTGCTCGTGCACCAGGGCGGCGACGACGTCGGTCAGGTCTCCGCCCTCGTGCAGGATGCGGCGCTGGCGTCGGTAGCTCGGACCACGTGTGACGAGCGCCCGCACCGAGGCCAGTTCGTCGCGACAGCCCAGGCGCGCAGCGGTCGGGAGGAGGCGTTCGACCAGCTCGTCGATGAGGGTGACGGCGGGTCGGCGTCGGCCGGTGCCGTCGACGATGAACGCCGAGTCCAGGCCGTGGCGCGACGCCAGCCACTTGTTCTCCCGAACGACCCACTCCGGGGCGCCGGGCAGCGCCTCGCCGGCCGCGACCCGCTCGAGCAGCCAAGCGACGAGGCTCTGAGCCAGCGCAGCGAGCGCGGCGACCTCGTCCAAGTTCGTGATGCCGTCGCACATCCGCAGCTCGACGGTGCCGAAGTCGGGGTGCGGGCGGCAGTCCCACCAGATCTCCCGGATCGAGGTGATCACCCCGGCCGTCATCAGCCCGTCCATGAGCGACTCGAACTCGCCCCAGTCCGCGAGGCGAGGCGGCAACCCGGCAGTGGGCAGTCCCTCGAAGACCTTGGTGCGGCTCGAGGCCATGCCGGTGTCGTGACCCAGCCAGAACGGGCTCGATGCCGAGGCCGCCAGGAACAACGGCAGGTGGAAGGCGAGCGACTGCACCACCGCGATCGACTCGGCACCTCCGGGCACCCCGACATGGAAGTGCACCCCGTGGATGGCGAGCCGGCGGGCCGGCCACTGGATGGTCTCGATCAGGTCGGCGTAGCGCCGCCCCGGGCTGACCTCGAGGTCGCGCCAATCGTTGAAGGGGTGCGAACCGGAACCGATGAGCGCCAGTCCACGGGCATCGGTGATTCGCCGCAGCGTCGCGAGCGAGTCCTCCAGGTCGGCGCGTGCCTCGGTGACGGTGTCGCACACCCCGGTGATGACCTCGACGGTGCACTGGAAGAGCTCGTGCTTGACCTTCTCCTCGGCGGCGCTGCCCGACAGCTGCTCCAGCACGGACCCAGCGGCGCCGACGAGCGCGCCCGTCGAGGTGTCGACCAGGCCCAGCTCGAGCTCGACGCCGAGGGTGGGTGAAGGGGAGCCGTGGAACTCGATCGCCACCGACGTGAGCCTAAGGGGACGGCGTCGGCGCCGGCGGGCGCGATCAGAGGTTGATGACCTGCACGGGCACCGCGGCGAAGGCCGCAGGGTTGGCGGTGGCGCCCGCTCCGCCGTAGCCCCAGCAGTACACCGACCCGGCGCCGGTTCGAGCACAGGTCGTGTTGCCGGCGCTGCTCACCTGAACCGCTCCCGACACGCCGGTGGCGGTGACTGCCGCGGTGGACGAGGTGGTGGTGCCGTTGCCAAGACCGCCGTCGTAGTTGGCCCCCCAGCACCTGACCGCGCCCGAAGCGACGGCGCACGTGTGGTCCTGGCCGAGGTCGAGCGAGGTGACGGCGCCCACGACGGTCACGTTCAGCGGTGTGGTGGCTTCCCAGATGCCGCTGCCCGCGCCCAGCTGGCCGACGACGTTGTTGCCCCAGCATCGGGCGGCCCCGCCAGTCACCAGCGCGCACGAGTGCGAGTTGCCGCCCCCGATCGATGTCGCTCCGCTCAAGCTGCTCACCGTGACGGGGGTGAGCGAGTCGGTCGTCGTGCCGTTGCCGAGCCCGCCGTTGAGGTTGTAGCCCCAGCAAGCCGCGCCTCCGGTGCTGCGCACCGCGCAGGTGTGGAAGTCGCCGCCCTCGACCGACACGGCATTGGTGAGCCCGGTCACGGTCTGGGGTGTCGAGGCGTCGGCGGTGGTGCCGTTGCCGACCTGTCCGCTGGAGTTCGCCCCCCAGCACTTGACCGTGGCGTCGGTGAGCACCGCACAGGTGGTGGATCCGCCGGTGGAGATGTCGGTGGCGGTGATGCCGGGCACCACCACCGGGACCGGGGAGTCGGCACCGGTTCCCAGGGCGCCGCCGTTGTTGCTGCCCCAGCACGACACCGCGCCGCCCACCCGCAACGCACAGGTGTGCAGGTAGCCGGCGCTGACCGACACCGCGTCGGTCAGCCCCACGACGGTGGTCGGTGTGTAGCCGGCGGGACCCACCGTGCCGTTGCCGAGCTGGCCGTTGGCGTTCGAGCCCCAGCACGACACGGTGCCCCCGGCGATCACTGCGCAGCTGTGGCCGAGGCCGGTGGAGAGCTGGCTGGCCGAGGCGATCCCGTCGACCTGCAGCGGCGTGAGGGTCTGCGACGAGGTGCTGTTGCCGAGCTCGCCGCGCCAGTTCCTGCCCCAGCACACCGAGGTGGCATCGGCACGCAGCGCACAGATGCCCTCGCCGCCGCCGGTGAGCGCGGTGACCGAGCTGACCTGCGCAGCGACCGGCGTGAGCCGGTTGGTCCGGGTGCCGTCGGCCAGCTGGCCATCGCTGTTCAGGCCCCAGCAGCGCACGTCACCGCTGTTGAGCAGCGCACACGAGTGGCGGATGCCGACCGCCACCTGCACGGCGTCGGAGATGCCGGGCACGGTGACGGGCCCCGTGGGCGTGGTCGTGGTGCCGTCGCCGACCTGGCCGGCGTCGTTCGCACCCCAGCACTTCACCGAGCCGTTGCTCACCGCGCAGGCGTGGCTCGCGGCGCCGGCGAGCGAGGTGACGCCGCTCAGGCCTGGCACGCTCACCGGGACCGAGGACGACGAGCCGACGAAGCCCAGTGCGCGCGAGGCGTTGGAGCCCCAGCACTTCACGGTGGAGTCCGCCAGCACGGCGCATGCGGAGCTGCCCATTGCGGCGACGGACACGGCGTCGGAGATGCCCTGCACCTGGACCGGTGTCGTCGGAGTCGTGGTGGTGCCGTTGCCGAGCTGGCCGCTGGAGTTGGTGCCCCAGCACCGCACGGTCGAGTCGGCAAGGCGGGCACAGGTGGCGAAGTGGCTTCCGCTGATCTGGGTTGCCGTGGTGATGCCGCTCACCAGCGTGGGGGTCGAGGTGCTGGCGGTGGAGCCGTTGCCGAGCTGGCGCTGGCCGCCGGCGCCGAAGCAGCGCACGGTGCCGTTCTCGATGAGCGCGCAGGTGTGCCAGACGCCGCCGGTCACCTGGGTGACGTCGCTGACACCCGGCACCGCGGTGGGGGTCGGGCTGTCGTTGGAGACGAGGCTGCCGAGCGAGCCGGAGATCTCGCTGCCCCAGCACTTGAGCGAGCCGTTGCTGTTGACGGCGCACCGGTGGTCGGTGCCGGCGCCGATGGCCACCACGCCGTCGGCGGTGCTGGCCTGCGCGGCCAGCGCGGCGCTGCGGTTGCCCGCGGCGTCCAGCGCCACGACGGCGACGTCGACCGTGCTGCCGGGAGTGCGACCGCTGATCGGCAGCGTGGTGCTCGTGACCGTCGTCGGTGTGCCGCCGTCGACGGTCACCTCGTAGGCGACGACTCCGGTGTCGTCGATGGCCGCGGGCCAGGTGGCGGTCAGGCCGGTCGCGGTGATCGCGCCGAACGAGACCGCCGCACCCGATGCCCACGTCGGGGGTGCGAGGTCGACCGCGACGTCGTCGTCGACGATGGTGGCGATGCCGACCATCGCCAGCTCCTCGACGGGGGAGCCGCCGGCGACGGTCACCTGCAGCTGCAGGTCGCGGTTGCCGTTCGCAGTGGTGTCGGAGGCGACGAGCACGTCGACGGTCTTGGAGACCTGGCCGGGCGCGAACACCACGGTCCCGGGCAGCTTGGCGGTGTAGTCGGTTCCGGCCACGGCGGTGCCGTCGGCGGTCGTGTACGTGACCGTCGTCGGCGTGGCCGGCGGGCGCGAGAGGTGGATCAGGAACTGTGCGCGGCGGTCGCCCTGGTCACCCTCGACGACCGTGGGCGAGGTCACCGTGATGGCGGGATTCGACACCGAGAGCTCCTCGGCGTCGACGATCGTCGCCGTGCCCGTGTCGTCGCCGACCACCGCGTCCGCGCCGCTGACCGAGCCGATGACGACCTGGAACTGCTCCTCGGTCTCGCTCAGCGCATCGGCCAGCACCGGCACGTTGATCTGGGACTGCGTGGTGCCGGCCGGCAGGGTGACGGTGCGGGGAGCCGACGGCGTGCCCCAGCGGGTGTAGTCCGCGCCGGCCGCGGCAGTCCCGTCGACGGTCCAGTACGACACCGTGACTGCCTCGGCCGCGGGTGCCGACAGGTACACGGGTACGAACACCGAGCCCGCGATCGAGTCGCGCTCGAGCCCGGACTGGTCACCCAGCGACACCGTCGGACCGGTCGCCGCGGCGACCGAGCCTGCCGACACCACGCCGATGGCCAGCATCGAGCAGATCAGCGCCGCCACCGCGACGCGCACACCAGACCGATTCATCGTCTCCCCCAGCCGGCGCTCCCTCCGCGCCGTACGAACCAGTGAAGCACGTTCGAGTTCGGCTGACCACCGTGTCAGCGGGGGCCCGGCTCCCGCTCGAGACGAGCCAGTCGCGCCGCGATGTGCTCGCGCTCCGCGGAGGTGCCCGCGACCGCCAGCGCCCGGTGGTACGCCGCAGCTGCCGCCTCGTGGTCGCCGAGTCGTTCGTGGAGATCGGCGTGGACCAGGTGCCACTGGTGGCTCCGTGTCAGCGCGGCGTCGGCTTCGAGTCGCTGGAGCAGGTCGAGCGCTGCCGCCGGTCCGTCGGCCATCGAGGTGGCCACTGCGCGGTTGAGGCCCACCACGGGCGAGCCGGTCAGCTCGTGCAGCTGGTCGTAGGCGTCCGCGATCGAGTGCCAGTCCGTGCGCTCCCAGGTGGGCGCGGTCGCGTGCGCGGCGGCGATGCGGGCCTGCAGCACATAGGCCGCCGCGTGGCGGTGCAGGTCGTCGCGCTCGCGGAGCGGCTCGAGCAGCAGGAGTGCCTGGTCGATGTGGACCCGGTCCCAACGTGCGCGGTCCTGATCGGCCAGCAGCACCGCTCGACCGGCCTCGTCCACACGGGTCGCCGCACGGCTGTGCTGGAGCAGCTCGAGCGCCAGCAGGGCTCGCGGCTCGGGGTTGTCCGGGTCGAGCTCGACGACCAGGCGGGTCAGGCGGATGGCCTCGGCGCACAGGTCGTGACGCACCCACGACTCGCCGGCGGTGGCGGCGTAGCCCTCGGTGAAGACCAGGTAGAGGCAGTCGAGCACCGGGTGCACCCGCTCGGCCAGGCGCTCCGGCGGCGGCACCCGCAACAGGATGCGGGCGTCGCGGATCTTCCGCCGGCCGCGGCGGATCCGCTTGGTCACGGAGTCGGGCTCGACCAGCAGCAGCCGGGCGATCTCCTCGGTGCGCAGGCCGCAGACGAATCGCAGCGTCAGCGTCACCTGCGTGTCGGGGGTGAGTGACGGGTGGCAGGTGACGAACATCAGACGGAGCTGGTCGTCGACCATCGCCCCGGTGTGGAAGGCGTCGACGTCCGCCTCGGGTGCCGCGCTGCGAGCCTCGAGCTCGCCGCGCCGTCCTTCGCGGCGCAGCACGTCGATCGCTCGGCGTCGGGCCGCGGTGGTGAGCCACGCCGCAGGAACCTCGGGTGGGCCCGAGCGCGCCCAGGACGCGATCGCGGCACCGATCGTGTCCTGCAGCGCATCCTCGGCCAGGTCCAGGTCGCCGACCGAGCGGGCGACCGCGGCGAGGATCCTCGGGTACTCCTCGCGCACGACCCGGTCGAGTCGTTCCCGGGCCTCGGCGTGCGGTTCACCCATCGAGCCCACCGAGCTCGTGCTCCGCGCTCAGCCGCCGAACTCCATGACCGGGCGCACCTCGACCGCGCCGCCGACGTCGACCGGGATGCGGCCGGCCAGCTCCAGGATGCTGTCCTCGTCCGCAGCCAGCACGTACACACCGCCGACCACCGACGTCGTGCCCTCGGGTGGGCCGTCGCTGACCTGCAGCTCGCCGTCGCGCACCCGGATCGTGGTGGCGGTGGCCGTCGGCTGCACCGCGCCCGCAGCCAGCACCGCTGCACCCGCGTCGGCGCCGAAGCGGCCGTGGGCGTCGGCCCCCGCGGCCCACGCCGGATCCGCCGGGTCGTCGGCAGGGGACTCGTCGCCGTGCAGGGTGCACATCCATCGGGTCGTCCCGGTTCCGGACGCCTCGCCGGCGTCGTCGCGTGCCGACGCGTCGACCCACTGCACCAGCGGGCGGATCTCGATCGAGCCCGTTCGCACCGCCGGGATCTGCCGGGCCAGCTCGATGACGTCGTCGAGCGTGTCGGCCTCGAGCACGTAGAAGCCGCCGAGCACCTCGGTGGTCTCGGCGAACGGACCGGCGGTCACCCGGCTGGTGCCCTCGCCGTGGTGCACGGTGCGTGTCGTCGAGGCCGGCATCAACGCTTCGCCGCCCACGATCGCGGTGGCGGCGAGCTCGCCGAAGCGCTCGTAGCCGGCCATCTCCTCGGCGAACTCGGGGGTGCCGTACTCGTTGGCGTTGGCTTCTGCGTCGTACAGCAGGGTCAGGTACTGCATGGTGGGTCCTTCCGTCGTGTTGTCGACCGCACACCTCGTGCGGTCAGGTTGTCATGAGCACGACGAACGGGATCGCCCGGATCGGACAGCTCGTGCCAAGAATTCCTGCGAACCGGGTAGGGACCGGTGATGCAGCACTCGATCGACTCCGTGCCCGATCCCTTCCCGACGCCGCCGACGCCGGGTGAGCCGATCCAGCCGATGCCCGGACACCCCCCGACGCCGCCCGATCCGGTGGTACCCGAGCCCCTGGGTCCGGACCCCATGACGCCCCAGCCCGAGCCCACAGGGCCCGAGCCCACGGGACCCGAACCGGTGCCCGAGCCGGTGCCGTCGCTCGTCGCGGCATGAGGCTCGGCCGGCCGTGAGGTGCCGCGTCGTGTGAGGTGACCGACCACGTCGGCTCAGGCCGGGTCGTCGTCGGGTGGACGCTCACCCTCGCGCTCGTCGCGCACCGCCCAGTCGAGCAGCTCGTCGATGCGGAACACGGCGTCGTCGATGCCGGCGTGCAGGTCGCCGAGGCGCTCGAAGCGTGCGGGCACCGTGGCCATCGTCAGCTCGAGCGGCTCGACGTCGTCGATCTCGTCCCAGCGGATCGGTGTGGACACCGTCGCGGTCGGCACGCCGCGCACCGAGTAGGCCGCCGCCATGGTGTGGTCGCGGGCGTTCTGGTTGAAGTCGACGAACACCGCGGTCGGGTCGCGGTCCTTGCGCCACCAGGTGGTGGTCACGTCGTCGGGTGCGCGCCGCTCGACCTCGCGGGCGAAGGCCAGCGCGGCGCGTCGCAGGTCGCTGAACGAGTGCGTCGGCTCGATGCGCACGTAGATGTGCAGGCCGTGCCCACCCGAGGTCTTGGGCCAGCCGACCGCGCCCAGCTCGTCGAGCACCTCGTGGGCGACCGTGGCGACGCGACGCACCCGGTCGAACGGGCAGTCGGGCATGGGGTCCAGGTCGATGCGCCACTCGTCGGGCGATTCGGTGTCGGCGGCACGGGAGTTCCACGGGTGGAACTCGACGGTCGACATCTGCACCGCCCAGATGACCTGCGCCAGCTCGGTGACGCACAGCTCGTCGGCGTGCAGGCCGTAGCGGGGGAAGTGCAGCCGGACGGTCTCGATCCAGTCGGGTGCGCCGGCAGGCACCCGCTTCTGGTGGACCTTCTTGCCGTCGAGGCCCTTGGGGAAGCGGTGCAGCATGCACGGGCGCCGTCGCAGGGCGTTGACGATGCCGGGGCCGACCGAGCGGTAGTACTCGACCAGGTCGAGCTTCGTGGCGCCGGTGGCCGGGAAGTACACGCGGTCGGGGTTGGAGATGCGCACCGTGCGCTCGCCGACCTGCACCTCGACCGCGGGGCTGCTCGCCATGGATCGACCCTAACGGTCGCGACGGGTCGGGCCGGCCAGGCGGACGCCACACTGTGGGGGTGTTGGACCGACGGGCCCGCCTCGAGGAGGTCATGCGCCGCGACGGTCCCGTGTGCGTCTGGTGCGGCCGTCGCATCGACACGGATCTGGTGCGCGCCACGACCGAGCACGTGGTGCCGCGCTCCAAGGGTGGGCCGTCGTGGATCGAGAACGAGCTGGCCGCCTGCGCTCGCTGCAACCACGAGCGCGGGCACCGCAGCCTGGGTGAGTTCGCGGATGAGTGCGAGGCGCTCGGACGGGTGCCCGACCGTGGCGCGTTGACCGACGCGTTGGAGCGCCTCGACTCGGCGATCCGCGAGCGAGGCGGGCAGCGCCGAGCGCGTCGCTACCTGGACGCCCAGCTGCGACGGCTGCGCAACCAGCTGCGCTGACTCGACGACCGCCGGCCGGAGCGGCGCGGGGTCAGCGGGTCTGCTTCGCCGTCGGTGACGGGCGGTCGACCGGTTCGGCGCCGACCGGTCCGGTGCTGGCCCCGGCCATCAGCGACAACGCGAACTGCTCGCCGGGCACCGGTCGTCCGTACAGGAAGCCCTGCCCTCGATCGCAGCCCATCGCGGAGAGCAGGCGGGCCTGCGCGTCGGTCTCGACGCCCTCGGCCACCGTCGTCAGTCCCAGTGAGCGGGCCAGCGACACGACGTTCTCGGCGATGGCGCTCCCGTCGTCACCCAGCGCCGTGACGAACACCCGGTCGATCTTGATGACACCGACCGGCAGGCGCTGCACCTCGGCCAGGGTGGAGTGCCCGGTGCCGAAGTCGTCCAGGGCCAGGCACACCCCGAGGCGCCGCAGGGAGTGCAGGGACGCGGTGAACTGGTCGGGATGCTCCGCGAGCGCGGTCTCGGTGATCTCCAGCTGCAGCTGTGCCGGGTCCATCGCTGTCTCCCGCAGCACGCCGGCGACCCGCTCCGGGAAGTCCGCGGCGTCGAGCTGGCGGGGTGACACGTTCACGCTCAGGGTGAAGTCCGCGCCGACCAGGCCGTTGCGGCGCCAGGCCACGAGCTGCTGGCACGCTGACCGCAGCACGAACTCGCCGAGGGGTCGGATCATGCCGGTGCACTCTGCGGTGGGGATGAACTCGTCCGGCGCGACCACACCGAGCTCCGGGTCGTTCAGCCGGACGAGCGCCTCGGCGCCGGTCACGTGCCCGGCGTCGGTGAACGACACGATCGGTTGGAAGTACACCTCGAAGCGCGACTGGTCCATCGCCTGCGCGAGCGCCCTGCCGGCGTCCAGGTCGTCGAGCTCCTTGCGGCTGGCGTCGACCGCGATCGCGGCCATGGCGGTGAGGATCTGACCGATCACGATGAAGAACAACGTCCGGGAGCTCCACTCGCTGATCGGCTGCGCGGTGCGGGCTGCCACGTCGGCGTACATCAACGGACCGGCGAGGAGCCCGGCGGCGAGCGCGGTCAGGAACGAGCCGAGCGCGCCGAAGCGCAGCCCCGCGAACAGGATCGGGATGTAGAAGAGGTGTGGCGGCACGACCGCTGCGCCGCCGCTCAGCAGCTCGATGACCCAGCACAGCGCCAGACCGCCGACGATCACGGCGACGCCGTGCTTGCCCGAGACGTGCAGGACCATCGCCATGGCGCGACTGGACGCAGCGGTCCCCGCGGAAGGTCGGTCCTGCACCTCACCCATGGAGTAGGGATCGGCTCGTTGGCGGTGCAACTGAAGATCCTGGCCGGGTGCGGGGTAGGTGGCCGCTGCGTGCGCCGCAGGTAGCGTCGGACGCGGAGGAAGGGCACCCCCCGGGTGGCCCGCTCGGATCGGAAGGTCACGTCATGAGATGCACGCACTGCGGGTCGCTGATCGGTCCGACCGACCAGGCCTGCACCGCATGCGGGACCGCGGTGGTGCCCACCGCGCCGAGCGTCGCGCCGCCGAGCTTCGACAGCCCCGCACCCGTGGCACCACCGGCCCCACCTCGGCCCTACGGCGCTGCCCCGCCGGGCGGTGCACCGTCGCCGGACCCGTGGGCCGTGCCCCCGCCCGGTTCGACGTGGGGTGTGCCGGGGTACTCGAACCAGCCGGCGTGGCAGCCACCGGCGCAGCCGTACGCCGACGCCGGTCTGGCGCGCACGCGCGACGCCGGCAACGGCTACAGCATCGCCGGGATCATCTGCGGCGCCGTCGCGCTCGTGTTCTGCCCGATCGTGCTCGGCATCGTCGGCCTCGTGCTGTCGGCGAAGGCGAAGCAGCGGGGCGAGTCGCTCGCCGGGGTTGCCCGGGTGGTCAGCATCGTCGGTCTGGTGGGCGGGATGCTCCTGGGCGTGCTCGTGTACACCCAGCTCTGACGTCGTCGGCGGGTCGTGAGCACGCCGCGGCCTAGGCGGGGGTGCAGGGGCCTGGGCTGTTGCACAGCTGAATCGTCCCCTCCTTCTTGGTGCTCAGCGTCGGCACGTCCTGGGGGATGTACGGGCAGATCGGGAGCACGGCGGGGTCGAGCTCGGGCACGATCGTCACCGATCCCTTCGTCGACGGCACGAACTGGATCGTCGTCTGGCTGAACACGGTGAGGGTGTCCTTGTTGCGCACCGTGATCGGCATCGTGCAGCGGCCGCCGGTGCACACGTCGCTGCTCGCCAACTCGTCCGGCGACAAGGTCCAGGGGGTCGTGCTGTTGCAGACGGTCTGGTGGGCCGGATCGTCGACGTCGCCGAGCACGAGCTCGAACTCGTCCGGTGCGAGGTCCATGTCGGCGCACTCGAGCTGCACTGCGGAGCCGCCACCGGCGCCCGCCCCCGTCACCACGTTGAAGCTCTCGTTGAACTCCTCCATGTTGGCGAACTCGACGATCTCCTCGTCCTCCGGCGCGGGCGTGCACTCGGCGGGGAGGTCGTCGACGAACAGCGCGGCACGTCCCAGGGTGGCGGGCAGCTGCACCCCTTCCGGTTCGAGGATCGTGATGCCCATCGACAGCGCTCGTCCCGAGGTCCCGTCGAGCACCGACACGTCGCCGTCCACCTCGCAGACGACGCTGTGGGGCCGGGCGTCGGGACCAGTGCCGTCCCAGTAGGTCAGCACGGCGTTGGGCGGGTCGTCGGTGAACGAGTCGGGCCCGTCCACGTCCCACAGCGACGCGAACGACTCGAGAGAGGTGACCCGCGAGTCGCGGTGCGGGCGGTCGGTGAAGGCCAGCACCGAGCTGGCCGGCATGACCAGCGTGCCGTCCGCATAGGTCGACGTCGCGTCGGCCTGGACCGAGAACAACCACTCGCGGGGTTCGGCCTCCTGCTCCTGCGCGGTCGGCTCGCCGAGCGGCGCGGCGTCCTCAACAGCGTCCATGTCGGTGCACGCGGCTGCGGCGAGGGCGCACACCAGCACGCAGCAGCACATGAGTCGTCGGGTTCGCTGCGTCATGAGGCCGTCTCCGGAAGCTCGTCGGTTCCCGATCCATCGGCCGCTCGCCGCCACAACTGAGTCCGGCCCACGTACTCGGCAGTGCGCTGGAGCCGACGTGCCGAACGGTCGGACACTGGGATCAGCGGGCAGCGCGGCTCAGGACTCGGCCTGCAGGCCGCGGGCACGACCGGCCAGGGGCAGCGCCTGCAGCTCGGCGTCGACCACCTGGCTTGGAGGTCCGTGCGTGGTGTCCTGCCATGCGTCGATCTGCTCGAGGGCCCGGTCGGTCCAATCGAGGATGGTCATGTGGAGGTCGCGCACGAGGGTCATCCACAAGAGGTTGACGTGTAACCGCTCGGGGAAGGGGTTGTCGCCGCGCAGGTACGCCTCGACGAACTCCACGGAGTCGACGTAGGAGTCGACGACGTCCTGTCGGGTGGACTCCACGGCGTTGATCAGGTCGTCCTTGGTGCCTGACGTGGCAAACAAGCAGCGCAGCATCACCTCGGCGTGCAGGCGCGGCGCGGCGGGTTTCCGGGCGAGCCAGCCCCTTAGCTCTCGGCGGCCGGCCGGCGTGATCGCATAGGTCTGCCGGCGGCGGCTCGGGCCGGCGGCCGCCAGATCGATCGTGATCAGACCTTCCTCCGCGAGTCGCTTCGGTTCCGCGTAGAGCTGGCTCTCGGACACCGGCCAGGCGTGCGCCAGCGACCGACCGGCTTGTTGCGCCAGCTCGTAGGCGTTCCAGTCCCGCAGGTCCAGCAGCCCGAGGATCGCGTAGGAGGTCGTGGTGAGCTTCATGCCCTTGACACTACTCCGGTCCGGAGTAGTGTCTACTCCGGACCGGAGTAGTTGTGGTGTATCGGGAGGCCGGCAGATGGACGACGGCATGACGTTGGACGACGCCCACACCCTCGGCGCCGAGCTGGTGCGCAAGCACTCGGAGCGCTTCGTGGCGTACGTCGGTGCGCTCACCGCCGACGACCTCGGTAGGCAGGTGCCGAGCTCGGCGTGGACCGTGGGCGAGGTCATCGCCCATGTGCAGTCCGTGTACGAGCGCTACACCATCGACACTCGCCGATCGGCCTCACCCGCTCTGGTCGCCGAGCAGAACGCCGAGGACGTCGCTCGGCTGGGGGTCGATCGCGACGCCGCCATCGCGTCCATCCGTGCGCAGGCGGAACTGATGGCGCTGACACCCTCGATGATCGAGCCGACCCAGCAGCTCTCGTTCCACGGCGGCTCGACGATCACGCTCGCCGGTGCCTGGGGCAACTTGCTCGGCGAGCTGCTGGCCCACGGGGACGACATCAGCGCGGCGACAGGGGAGCAGTTCCGCATCCCGTCGGCCGACCTGGAGATCCTTCCCCGCTACACGGCGCCCGTCCTTGGCGGTTGGCTCTCGCCAGCCACGGCCGAGGTCGACGAATCGTGGGACCTCCGATACCCGTTCGGGACCATCCGGTTCACGATCACCGGCGGCACCTTCCACCACGGGACCGACGTCGAACCTCGGCCGATCCACCACACGATCGAGATCGACGACACGGCCGAGTGGCTGCTCACCACGCCCTACCGTCGGCGCGCACCCGCCGACGACCACGCCGCTCGCCTCGTCGAGATGTTCGTTGCGCTGTGATCGGCATGGGCTGGTGAGCGGCGGGCTCGAGAGACCACCCGTCCCGCTGGATCTGACGCCGCCACTGCGACGACCGACGAGTCACAGGCCAACTGCGACAGCACGTCCCGATGAGGTGTGAACAGACCCCGAGAGGAGAATCAAACCCCTGACCTGCTGTTTACAAGTCGCGGGTCGAGTGTCCACCGAGGTCCGTCGCGGCCCGCCCTGTCCGGGAATCTGCGCTGACGTCTCACGTGATTCAACCCCCGATCTCCGTGCTGGTCCAGAGATTCGTGAGACGAACCGTGAGATATCCGCTATCTGTCTCCGCCGGACATCGCTCACCTACTGGCGTCCGCCGGGCGTACGCGCCCCCGCCGTGTGCCCAGCCCCGCGAGAAGAAGTGGGTCTGAGGCTCGATCACACCCAACCAAGTCCGCGACGACAACCGATCCGACTATTGGCCTGGAGAACACTCTGACACTCATGTGGCGGCGCTGCGCTCATCGCGGTCGGGTTTCCCGGTTGAAGGGGCATCCCGGGACACCACTACGACACCAGGCCGAACCTCCGCCGTGGACCACCCCGAGATACGCTCAATCGCCAGCTTGAGCGACTTGCCGGCGAACTCGGCGTATATGTCCTCACCCATGGCCGCCTTCATTCGCGCCCCAATTCTCTGTAGCGTCGTCTCCATTCCTTCGGACTCAAGCTCGACTACAACCCTCGCCAGCTCGCGTGACCCGAGGTCCGTTGACGGGCCTGCGCTACGTCTGTCGGTCTCTGCAGACGGGACGGACCCCGGCTCCTGCACAACAACAACACCTGGGCGAATCGTGATTGTCGTCCACTCTCCAGTGTCGGCGATCATGCGCGAAAGGCTGCCCTTTCCTAGCATCCTGCGGTAGGCCGCCTCCCCGAGCTGAGCCCTAAGCCGATCACCAACGGTGCTCAACATGGCATCTCGACCGGCCTGACGCAGCTCGCCGACAACCGTCGTCAACATGGAGGAGAAACTCGCCGCGTCGACTGGTACCTCGACTAGTGCCTCTACCGCTGGCGCGTGCCGAGATCCGAATGCGCTGCCCGGCTTCAGTCGGAGCGTCTGCGCCCCCGGCGCACCCGACACTATGACCCAGGACTGCTGGCGATAGAAGCTTCGAAGGCCGTTCAAGCCGAGCCTCGGGCCAAGTGAGACGCCTCCCCTGAATGTGCGCTCCAAGTAGTCGTCGACTTCGGCGACCGGTAGCTCCGGACGATCCCCAGCGAGGGCGTCCTCCAGATATCGCCGGAGTTCACCTGCGACGAGCTCAGGCAGTCGCTCCTCATCTACCAGCCGGCCCGAGTACAGCGAGATGCGGTCCCCAAGGATCTCGACGCGAATCGCACGATCAGCGTGACGCTCGGTACTGCGGATGAATTCAACTACCGTGTGCCGCCTAAGGTCCGGGACAGCGGACGGGTTCACGACATCGTCGAAGTCGAATCTGACGTTTGCGCCAGTCGATGCAGCGATTGTCCCCCAGCGATCCAGTCGGTCGAAGTGCGCGATGTGCCCGTAGGCCATCTCTTGCTCGACAGACCGAGGCTCCTTCGCCTTGTCAGACGCGATGAGCACGCGCCCATTCTCACCGTCGTCGCCCTCGACGGTCACATTCGGAAGAGACTTGAGCGCCAAGCGGATCGCATTCTCTCTGATCGAAGCCAGACTTTCGAGACCAAGCGCCGAGCAGACACGTTCCTCCAGCCAGTTGACCGTAATCTCTGTGCCCCTCGCTGATGCGACCTCAACGAACGAGCGGCACAGTTCGCGAACCTCCGAGAACGGAAGATCCCTCGCTCGCTGTACCTGTAGCTCGTGGAAGCTCGACTGGCGGGGCCGACCGACGAAAGAAGGTTCCGTCGCAACGTCAGCCTTCCGCTCCCGACCATCTGCAGTGTGTCCGCGTTCGACGCCCCAAGCTCTGAGCCCAGAAGGGCTAAACCCTAGATAGAAGTTGACTGGCTTGTTCTCATCGGCGTCCGCCAGAAACCCTCCCTGGGCCGGAACAAAGAAGGCATGGACCCGGCGGTCCCCCATCGTGATTGAACCGGCGCTCGGGCCATGAATCACATCGATCACGCCGTTGACTCGCTGCAGAAGCTCTGTGTCGCTCCAAAACCGCAGACGACGGTCCCATTCGCCGAGATCTGAGTCCGCGATCAGTGGGCACCAGTGAGGGTCCCTGCAAAGCCACGAGTACGAGTGCTTGTCCCTCCCTGGAGCCAAGCGACCGCAATCGTCGAGTGCTTTGTCCATTGCCCGGACGTCGTCCGTTCGCTCCTCAAGCCAAAGCAAGAATCGAAGAACGTACTGGTAGAAGGCGGGCCTCCACGAAGGTAGCCGCGCAGACCAAAGCTCTAGGCGAGTCAACGCTTGGTCTGCATCGAACTCGGGCAGGAGCCGCGTGGATTCGAACCACAACAGGTAATCCTCGTCACGGGGCGATAGCGTCAATAGATTGGCCTCGGACAAAGATGCTACGCGACGAAGCTCCATCTCGGTAAGGCTGCGCCAGCTGCGTCCCGCTCGCACGTAGTATGCTTGGGCTAAAGCTCGGCGCGAGAAGGGCGTGGACTTTCCGGCAGCGTGCCCAATTTCCCACTGCCTCACAACAGAGTTGAGGTCGCCATAGAGTCGATAGATATCGGCTACACACTGCTGCAGGTAGTCATCCTGTCTGTCGAGAGAGCCATAGAGTTGCGATGCATCCTCGAGCAAAGTATTGGCGACGGTGATCTGCTCCACCACCCATTCGCCAGGTGTCGATGCGATATCAGCAATAGTGGCCGCTTTAGAAGCGGCACGTAGGGCTCGAGCCGCCTCGATGATCGACTGTACATGAGTTATGTATCCGTAGATGTCGTCAGCGCTGAGCGCCCGCGCATGTTCGAAGCACTCAACGGTGCGGATAAACCAGGCGTCGATGACCGCCTTCACCGCCTCTGCACCCTGTCCTTGAGCACTTCTCAGGCCTTGACGCATGCGTGCCCGTCGTGCCAATCCGAGGGCGTGATGGTGGATCGCGTCATTCGGGGACAACCTGGTGGCAGTCTCGAGATACCGCTCGGCCAAATCAAGATCTCGCTTGAGCCGATAGACCTGATGCCGACCCAGGTGATTCCAGAAGTGGGGCTCATCCGGCATGCTCTCGGCTAGGAACTTCAGCACCTGGTGACCGATGGACGGGTCGATCGAGTCAAGCTCGGCGATGATCGGAGCAAAGTCGCCGCGGTCCTCAGTGCCATCGACACCGCCTGATACGCGGTCGATGAACATCTGTCTGAACAGCAGGCCCACATCCTCACTCGACGGATCCCCGGCAGTGCAGATGTCTTCGATCAGATCCAGAGCCAAGTCGTTCAAATGAAGGCGCCAGTCCGGACCGACGAGGCGAGCGAGAGCTTCCTCGGCCAGTAGCTGATGAGCGAACCGATAACGGCCGCCGCGCTGCACGACGAGAGCCGCTGCCGGACCAAGAAGATCCTCGATAGTGAGATCCTGCGACGGTGAGCTGAGGCGGAATAGCCTCTGCAGCAGACCGAACTGTATGCCAGAGTTCGAGTATAGGGATACCAAACTGAGGTGGCATAGCACGTCGCGTGCACGTCCTGCCGTGTCTCGAAGGTGGTTGTGAACGTAGTCCTCAATCTTCTCGAAGTCACGCTGAAACGCAATGAGGCCAAAGAAGAATGGACTGCAGTAGCGTTCATAGGCGTCGGAGGTCAGGGCGCCGAGCTCGGCTAGCCGAGCAGGATCTGAGACTAGACCTCGATACTTCGCGAGGAAGAGCTTCGACTCGGCAGCATCAAGAGGATCGCTCACGGAGAGATGCTGCTCGGAAGTCGACAGCACCCGTCGAACACAGAGGGTGGTCACGCGTGTGTATCTGGCGGAAAGCTCGCGATGTAGGGACTCCCGATAGACATCCGGAAGGTCGGCCGCCTCTGCGACGAATAGAACTGAGGTGGAGCAAATGGCCGCCAACTGCTGTAGGCGGTCTGCGATGAGGCTCACTCGGTCCGCTGTCATGGGCCTTCCCGGTCGCAGAATAGCTACGGGATAGCTCCAATGAAGGTCCCAGGCGGCCCTCAAGGCCGCTGTCGTGCCGCCGGCGCCTGGTCGGTGCTCGACCACCACGGTTCGAGTGCGGTGACGCTCGAGTGACGTCGCCAGCGCAGACTTGAGTTCGCCGTTCACCGATCGTGGTACATCAACTTCAGCCGCAAGATCCGCCCACAGGATTTGGCCCCCTCTCCAAAACGCATCGTTCCTGTCCTCCTCTTCAATCGTCGTGAGGGCGGAACGGTCGTGCAGGACGTCAAAGTGCTCCTGAAGGACTTGAAGGGTGTCCTGCTGAACCACGACGTGCGAGCCATCCGCCGAGGGCAGCCGGTACTCGAGCCCGCCATCATCAGTCCCGAACGTGCTTGCCATTTGACCCAGGAAGACTGAAGGAGGCAAGGGATAGAACGTTGTTGGAACCAAGCTCCCGGGTTCCGCTTCCCCAACAACGTGTATTGAGCCGCGTCCTTGCCAAACCTCATCGAACGCCTCAAGAACGCGCACCAGGCGGTCCTGCCCCTGGCTCTGGTCAGATTCAGCGCGCTCGCCTAGAAGAGCGACTACTGCCACGTGCCCCTCTCCCACTGCACGGTGGAGCGAGTCGAATAGCGTGCGAACAGTACGGAGGCGGGTGCGGAACCACTGCATAAACTCGACGTGTTGCTCCCGGCGAAGCCGCCATCCGGCACTCATCAGCCAGAATGTTCCTCGTCGAGGATCTGCTGTTGGCAGTTCGTCGCTGAACACGTGGACGGCCCGCCCGCCAGCGAGTACTGGGCCAGCGTGGCTGTAGAGTCCATCGTGGTCCGAGTTCGGGTCAAGGTCGATGACCGCACTCCACGGGACGTGCCCGAGAGCTGCCAACTCGGCGTCTGAGGGTAGTCGTTCCGCTACTAGGACGTATGTCCACCCGACTCGACTGAGATGTGCGGTGTCCTTCCAGAATGCAGACCAGATCCCTTGCTCCGCTTGGGATGCGCGTTCTGGTCCGGGCCTCTCTTCGCTCGCATCGTTGTCATCCGAACCTATGGCGTCGCCGTAGAGGCGCTCATAGTGCATGCTGAACCAGCCTGCATACATCAGTGCGAGGTTGGACTTTCGCCCGCCCTTGAAACGGTTGGCCCAGCGAAGAGCTTCCGCTATTCGGGCTAGGACGAGCTGGCGTTCTACGTCGTCTCTGCGCCCATGGAGGCCGCCGGCGTAGTTGTCGACTGCTGCGCGGGTCGTGCGCATGAATTCAGCCAACCAGTGAAGTCCGTCGGGTAGCGGGTTGCGCCGAGCGGGATGTTCAACATGGTCGAGGCAGCGAGCGAGTGACGACGGAGTTATGTCGTCGTAGAAGTCCAGAATGATGCTGAGCTCAAGATAGGCGAGATCGAGACCCAAGAAGCCATCGGAGGCGCGTTCGAAGTCAATGACCCAAAAGTCCTCTTCGCCGTCGGCAATATCAACCGGCACAAGCAGGTTGCCGGAGTGAAAGTCACCGTGCTCGAAAGACTCGACCAGGGGTACCTCATTGGTGCGTTGCGAGAAGAGAGTGCATGGAGAGAGAAAGACGTGGCCATGTTCATGTCGCAATCCAGCGGTACCGTAGAAGTCCGACGCGAGATTTAGAGCGTCCTCGGCTCCCGCCGAGCCAGCGATGTGCTCCAGGAGGGCGATTGGCTTACGATTGGTGACATTCGCAGGCCGAGCCCAGGCGTCGAGTGTTGAAGCAGTAATGCGGGGTGCGAGCGCCAGTAGTGAGTTTGATCCCTTGCGGGCCGCTGACGCGTAGTGAAGCAGGCTCCCGCCTGCAATCTCATACAGCAGGGCATGACCCACCTGGCCTTCTGCGTACTCTCCAGACCAGCGGTGCGCAACGGCCGGAACGTGTTGACTGGCGAATCCCGGCGACGCCTCAATGGCACGCTCATCGCCTCCGGTATCGTTGATGCCTTCACTATCAGCTCGCACCAGCTTGAGGACATATACGCCCGCACCCTCTCCAGCCTCGGGTCCTCGTACGTCGACCCGAAGGACTGCAGCTCCTGAGCGCCCTCCGTGGAGCGGCGAGAGCTCGAACTCGGCACCCTCGAACCAGCGGAGCAGGACAAACTCGCCGAGTGCACCCAGCGATTGATCGAAGCCAAGTTCGTGAAACGCGTTCATGCCTCTCCCTCAGACGCGCGAACCGGAAGGGTAGATCGTTCGCGGACGTAGTGGAAGCAAGCAGTAGATCCGCACGGAGCGGCCTCTCGCGCCCCCGGCTGGGTCGACGGTAGGCGCGACATTTGCTGGGCATGACTACTCGTCTGCTCGACCGTTGCCTGTCGGTCGGAACACTGCATCATGCTGTGACTGGATCGGAATCGTGGATGTCCCCATGTGGGTGTCTCCGCTGATGTCGAGGAGAAGGTCGAGGTACTCGGTGTTCACTTCGTCGATCGTCGATTCGACCCGAGGGTCGTCGTGGCCTTCCTCGACGTCGAACAGGACGGTTCCGTTAGCGGTGAGCACGCGGCGTACTTGCAGGGTCCGGAGCCAGTCCTCGTTGAACTCGCCGTGAACCTCGACCACCGATGTGCCGGGCAGCAGGTCAAAGAGCGTCTCAATGGCGAGCCGCTCGCAGAGGTCGCCGAGCGTGCGGCCGAGCGCCTGCCACTCGTTCAGCACTCGACCGAACTCTGCTTCCAGCTCCGGATCGCCCATCTGCTCCTCCACTCCGATACCCGTCGACGGTAGGCACGGGCTGTGACACCCAGCCCCGACATCGCGTCGGGGCGGCACCAGGTGCCCGTAGCGTGGAGCCCGTGGAGGAGCTGCGGGAGGGGTTGTACGAGGTGCTCGTCACCGAGGGCCTCAAGGCGCGCCTACAGGCCCTCGCCGGCTCGGTCCCTGACGAGAGGGCGCTCCATGCGGCGGAGGCGCCCGACCGGATCGCGTGGCACCTGAGCCGCCAGATCGAGCGGGCGCTCAACGACGTCGGCGAAGCGGATCGAGCACGTGTCGGTATCGAGGTTGCTCGGGCGTTGCTCGATCGCCTCGGTGAAATGGTGGAGGTCGACCCGTCGGATGCGCCGACCAATCCGGCGACCGTGCTGCACGCCATCCTCGGTCGCCTCCCCGATGGCAGCACCGAGGCGATAGCCCAGCCGCTGATCCCGCTGCTCGACACGACGCTGCTGACTAACGCGCCGGGCGAGCCGAACCTGTGGAGCCAGCTGCGCTCCGAGATCGAGTCCGCCGACCAGATCGACATCGTCATGGCCTTCATCCGCCGCAGCGGAATTAGTCCGCTGATCGACGCGCTCCGCCGCCACTGCGAACACGGCCGACCGCTTCGGGTGTTGACCACGACCTACACCGGGTCGACCGAGCAGGCAGCCCTCGATCGGCTCGTCGACCTCGGCGCGGACGTCCGGGTGTCGTACGACCTCAGCACCACCCGGCTGCACGCCAAGGCTTGGGTATTCCACCGACGCTCCGGCTTCTCGACCGCGTACGTCGGCTCGTCCAACCTGACGCACTCGGCACAGGTGACCGGAGTCGAGTGGAACGTACGCGCCTCGGCTGCCCGGAACCCCGACGTGCTCGGCAAGTTCGCCGCAGTGTTCGATAGCTACTGGTCCAACGGCGACTTCGTCCCCTACGACCCGGATCAGTTCGTCGCCGAGCAGCAGCGGGCCGGACGGACCGACTCGGGCCCGCACGTGATCCTGAGCCCGATCGAAGTCCGCCCGCTGCCGTTCCAGTCCCGGCTGCTCGAACTCATCGAGGTATCGCGGCGGCGAGGACACCACCGCAACCTGCTCGTCTCCGCGACCGGCACCGGCAAGACCGTGATGGCAGCGCTCGACTACGCACGCCTGCGGCCACAGCTGGACCGGTCGAGGTTGCTGTTCGTCGCGCACCGCGAGGAGATCCTCGACCAGAGCATGGCAACGTTCCGTCACACGCTGCGCGACGCGTCGTTCGGCGAGAAGTGGGTCGGCGGCGCCCGCCCGACACGGTTCGATCACGTCTTCGCATCGGTCCAGAGCCTGCACGCCAACGGCCTGGCCGACCTGCAACCTGACCACTTCGACGTCGTGATCGTCGACGAGTTCCACCACGCCGCAGCCACCTCGTACCAGCGGCTCCTCGACCATGTGCGGCCGGTCGAGCTGCTCGGCCTCACCGCAACCCCCGAGCGCAGCGACGGCATGGAGATCCTGCATTGGTTCGACGACCGCATCGCCGCGGAGCTGCGGCTGTGGGACGCGATCGACCAGCAGTACCTCGCTCCCTTCCTGTACTTCGGGATCCACGACGGCATCGACCTCACCGACATCCCGTGGCGCCGCGGACGGGGATACGAGACCGAGGCGCTCACGAACCGCTACACCAGCTCAGACGCATGGGCCCGCCTGGTCGTGAAGCAGGTCGACGAGCACGTCGACGTCACCTCGATGCGCTGCCTCGGGTACTGCGTGAGCGTCGAGCACGCCGAGTTCATGGCCCGCCACTTCAGCCACCACGGCATCCCCGCCGTCGCCATCTCCGGCGAGAGTCCACGCGACGAACGAGCCGAGGCGCTGCGGGACCTGGCGGCCGGCGAGGTGAAGGTCGTGTTCTCTGTCGACCTGTTCAACGAGGGTGTCGACCTCCCGAACGTCGACACGGTGTTGATGCTTCGGCCCACCGAGAGTCCGGTGCTGTTCCTCCAGCAGCTCGGCCGCGGGCTGCGCCGAGCGGAGAACAAGCCGCACTGCACGGTGCTCGACTTCGTCGGCACCCATCGCAAGGAGTTCCGCTTCGACCGCCGCTACCGGGCCCTGCTCGGCGGCACCCGCCGCGACGTCGAACGAGCGGTGCAGATGCAGTTCCCGTTCCTGCCGTCGGGCTGCAACATGCAGCTCGACCAGAAGGCCTCCGAGATCGTCATCAGGAGCCTGCGCGAGGCCATCCCGTCACGGTGGCCGGCCAAGGTCGACGAGCTGCGATCGCTGCGCCGGGAGCGACCCGGCATTGGTCTGGCCGAGTACCTGGACGAGACCGGCCTGGACCTCGCCGACGTGTACGCAGGCTCGAAGAGCTGGTCCGACCTCCTCGACGCCGCAGGAGGCGACACGCTCCCGGCAGGACCGAACGAAGAAGCGCTGCGACGAGCGGTCGGTCGTCTCCTGCACCTCGACGATGCCGAACGCCTCGCGACCTACCGACGCCTGGTGGTCGGTCCAGCTCCCGACCTCGCAGCGGTGTCCGAGCGAGAGCGGCGCCTGGTGCAGATGCTCGTCGCTGCGCTCGCCGACCAGGCGGTCACCAAGGACGCATCGCTGCGCGAGGGCGTCGACCTGGTGTGGTCACATCCGCAGGTGCTCGCCGAACTGGCCGAGATGCTCGACGTGCTCGACGACCTGATCGACCACGTCCACCAACCGCTCCGCACCCACCCGGATGCGCCGCTGCAGATCCACGCCCGCTACAGCCGCATCGAGATCCTCGCCGCCATGGGACTCGCCGGCGACCGAGCCAAGATCGCTGCCTGGCAGAGCGGCGTCTACGAGGCCAAGCCCGCCAACGCCGAGATCTTCGCCTTCACCCTGGACAAGAGCAGCGGCGGCTTCTCACCCACCACCCGCTACCGCGACTACGCCATCAGCCGATCGCTCATCCACTGGGAGTCCCAGTCGAGCACCCGTGAGGACAGCGCGACCGGCCTCCGGTACCGGCACCACGAGCGAGATGGACGGACGATCCTGCTCTTCGCCCGCGAACGAGCCGACGACCGAGCCTTCTGGTTCCTTGGCCCCGCGACGTACCGAGGCCACGTCGGCGAGAAGCCCATGGCGATCACATGGGAGCTCGACGTCCCACTGCCGGGGGATCTGTACGCAGCGTTTGCTGCCGCGGTGGCCTAGGGCCCTCTCTCGTTGATCCTTTGCCGCGATGGGGGCCTAAGCGCTTTTCACAGTCGTTGCGTTGCGCCAGACCTAGCGAGCAAGCTGCGAATCGCGGGCGCTCGCCCAACGGGGGCACAGCAGCGTTTGCGAAGTCCGAGAGGCCAGTGAGCACGGGGAGCGCACAAGGGCGCTCTGGCTCGCGAGCCGGTCCTCGGCTGCTTACCTACAGTCCTGAGGCTGTGAGGCGGGGGCAATGATTAAGCCGTCGCCTCAACACGCACGAACCGTCGCTCTGGAGGGATTCGCAAGGGCAGGATCCTTGCCAGGCGCTGACGTCCGTAGCCGTCGTCACGGGAACCTATGCTGCAGAGTGGTACGGGGAGAGGAGACCGATGCCACACAGCATCACCGCAGGAACGATCGATGATCTCCAGCGACGCGCGCTTGAGCTGATTCTGGAGAAGGGCGCGACCGCGAACCCATCGAGGGGAAGCAATCGCGAGCTGGAGGCGGTCACTCTCGAGCTCACCAATCCCCAGGCTCGCCTCAGCCGAAGTCAGACCAGAGGCCGGGTGTTTAGCGCCATCGGAGAACTGGCTTGGTACTTGGCCGGCTCAGACTCGACCAATTTCATCAGCTACTACATCCCTGCGTATCGGGACGACGACGAGAACGGACGTATCAACGGAGCATACGGTCCCCGCCTATTCGGCTCGTCGCCCGAAACAGCCCAGGTCAAAGAGGCCATCGAGCGACTCCGACGCAACCCCGACTCGCGAAGAGCGGCGCTTCCTATACTCCGTCCAGACGACCTGTCGGTCGAGCATAAGGACGTGCCATGCACGTGCCACATGCAGTTCCTGTTGCGGAACGGCGCGCTTGATCTGATTGTTTGCATGCGATCAAACGATGCATTCCTAGGTCTCACCCATGACATCTTTGCTTTCACCATGATCCAGGAGTTGGCGGCTAGATCGTTGGACGTCGAAATTGGCGCGTATGTTCACTTCACAGGCAGCCTTCATCTATATGATAAGCATGCTGATCAGGTCTCCCGCTTCCTCGGGGAGGGATGGCAGTCGACTCAGCAGCAGATGCCGAACATGTGTGAGCGAGGCGACGACCCATGGCTGGGAGTCGAAGCATTTCTTCAGGCCGAACAAGCCATCCGAGAAGGAGGCGATGTCGATCTTGCCAAACTAGGTTTGAACTCGTTCTGGTTTGACTTGGCAAAGCTACTGGAACTCTATGCCCTAACCAAGGGAGGTCAGGAAGTGGAGCCGAGCCACGTCATATCCGAGCTAACCTCGAGTTGCTACGACCTGTATGTGAAGGACCGTGCCGAGAGGTGACTTTCGAAGCATTCTCGTCCATGATACGTCAGGTGGAGTGTCTTGATCGGCAGACCTCCCAGGCTTCTGGGAACTCCAGCCTCTTAAACTGGAGTAGTCCCGTTCCCTACTTCGGCCGGCTATCTGACTCCCGCGTCGCCACAGTCGGACTGAACCCAAGTGTGAGCGAGTTCCTTGATAGGCAAGGCAATGAGCTGGACGGCGAGGCTAGGCGCCTACCGACACTGCACTCGCTCGGTCTGAGCGATTGGGGTTCGGCGGACTACTCCCACATTTCTGAGATGCTTATCGCGTGCGAACACTATTTCGCGGTCAACCCCTACGGCCGTTGGTTCGATGTTCTCGACCGTGTACTTCAACCCTCAGGATACTCCTACTACTCCCTCGAGAGTCCAGCGGTGCATCTGGATCTGGTTCCGTTCGCAACCGATCCCAAATGGAACGCGCTCACCTCAGCTGAGCGCGCCGGCTTACTGGCATCCGGGAGCCGCTTCCTGGCGGACTCGATTGCAGCGAGCGCCGTCGACCTGGTGATCCTGAATGGTAGATCCGTAGTGATCCACTTTGAGTCGATGCTCGACTCTCATTCGTTAGTAGCTAACCCGATGTCCGCTTGGGATCTCCCCCGACCAGACGGGCGATCGGTTCCCGGAATTGCCTTCGAGGGAGTGATCGATCGACTTGGCGGAGTCGATATAGGCCGTCAAGTCCGTGTTCTAGGGTTCAACCACAATCTGCAGAGTAGCTTCGGCGTAAGCGCCAGGGTCGTTCGCGAAATTGGCAAGTGGATCTCTGCGTCAAGCCGGCGGGTTCTTTCGTGACTCGGTCCTCAGTCGCCGCCGTCCTGGCACCGCGACTAGCGAGGTATGAGCACTCTCATGGGATCCTTCCCGGATTAGATCGGCCGGGTGCTCGTCACTCGTTTCTGATGCAGCTCGCAGACAGTTGCAGGCGGGAGACCTACTTTGAACGCCTAAGTCGGCGTCCAATCTCGACCTTGCGGGTTGATCCCGATGACGCCCGCTTCGATCCGTTGCGCGGTGCGATTCTCATGGCGCGCTCTGGCAATATCGAGGAGGCCGGGTGGCTGCTCTTCCTCTATACTCACTTTGGACACCATGCTACGGGCGGCTATGAGTATGCGCGATCCGTGTACCGTGGGGACGGTTCAGGCAGGCACTGGTCCTGGATCGAAGTCTCGACGAACGTAGGTGACTTCCGGTCTTGGCTTGGCCAGGTGAGTTCATCCATAGCAACCGGACCGGGTGGGTTCGGAAACCATCGCAAGTACGAGTCCCTGGATGCATGGAGCAAAGCGGGAACCGGCGCGGTCATTGAATCGTACGTGCAAGTGTTCACTTCAGCGGGAGGCCATGCGGCTCTCTTTGATGAGGTCACCGATAGCGGAAGGCGCAGCCCTCCCGACTCGTTCGATCTCCTGTACAACGCGCTTGCTCCAGTGCGACGATTCGGCCGAACGGCAAGATTCGACTATGCCACAGCGGCCGGTCGCATTGGGCTATGTCGGGCAGTGGCCGGCCGAGCTTACTTGGCAGGAGCTACGGGCCCGAGAGCAGGCTCAGCTCTGCTATTCGATGAGGCCGATGAGGCGGAGCTTCTCGAGGGCCGTATCGCACTACTGCAATCCCAACTCGAGGTAGGATTCGCAGTCCTAGAAGATGCTGTGTGCAACTGGCAGAAGAGCCCGACTGAGTTCAAGCCCTTTCTAGGCTAATGCCGCTCCACCTGTAGCGTCGCTTCAGTTTGTTCAGGCTAGACCCGTAGCCAACCTTACGAGCATGCTGCAGCTGGCCCACCACGATGCCAGGCGCGACATCGACCTCCCGTGCCATGCTGACAATCTTGCGAGCGGTCAGTCGATGTTCCGCCAGAAGTGCCGTGATGGCACCTCCCGGAACCAGCTCGCTCGAGGCAAAGGCGTTGGCTTCGATCTCTCGAGCATCCGCTTCCTGATCTGCGGTTGGATCGAGATCGTCAACGAATGGCGTCGATAGATCATGTAGCAGTAGGTGCGCGATCTCGTGAAAGAGGGTGAACCATAGGTGGTCGTCCGTGAGAAAGCGGGCGCTCAGTCCAATCGTTGGACCCCTTCCACTCTGGAACGCTACGCCGCTTACGGCACAGCCCCGCGGCGGCCGAACCACCGCGACGCGAACTCCGGCACCGTTGAGTATCTCGGTCACTTCGGGCAGGAACCGACTCGGGGAAGCGAGGCGAGAGACCGGCCTGAGGTCCTGCACGGACTCCCGGAGAGACGTTGGCGAGAACGGCGCAGACACTGTCTGGTTCGCCACTTCGATTTCCACCATTCGAAGCCACGTCGCAATCATGGGCAATCCCATGTCCTGCTGGTGTAGGCGGAATCCGGCCGTCGCAGTAAGCGGACGGTACCGTTCGTACCACTCCGTCACACTGTCAACGCCGAAGAAGCGTAGACCTTCCTCGATCTGCTCAGTCCAATGCTGGGGGTGTCTGACAAGTCCAAGTTGCGCGAGCTGAACCAGTGGGACTTCCTGGGCCCACCGGTCCTCGTCGTGCCGGCGGCGGTCGTCCCAGTACTGAGCATCGCGTGCAAGCCAGAATTCAACCGATCCGCCAAGTTCCCGCCCGATCGCGCGCGCCTGAGCGATCGTGATCGCCGACTCACCTTCGAGGATCTGCGTGACATCAGGCCGAGGTATACCGGTCATGGACGCGACTTGATCCGGCGATAGGGCGCTCTCGTTCATCAGGTCTTTCAGCGTGTCTCCCGGAGGAGAAGCCCATCTGGGAGTGAACGTGTTACTGCTCATGATTCCTCGCTGATGTCTACGACCTGCAGTCTGCGTACCTTGGTCCAATCAAGGTCACCTTCTGAGGTTCTTGGCTGCACTGGGTGGTTCGAACAAAGCACAAGGCGTGCCGCGTCCCCGAGATCGATTGTCATCGAGGCCTCGTCGGGGACGCCGATGCGTGGTCTGCCAGCGATGACCTCCGCAACCGAGCTAGCCGCGCGCAGGTCGGAAAGGCGGGCGCGAAGATGACGACAGGTACTCTCCGAATAGCGCCTGGCCGCTCGATCAGCATCTTCGCAGATCGCTCTCAGCTGCACCGTCCGAAACGCCAGCTCCATCGCTCCTGGTCCAACTTCCCTCAAGCTGACACGAGATGTGCGCCTGCTGTCAGGGTAGCCCGGGCCAGCGCTGGCCCTGCCGACTCTAGGAACCAGCGTGTGCTCGAGCCGTCTCAGAGCGTTGTCGCCAAGAGGGGTGTAGGCGTCGTGGTCGATTCGATGCTCGCTGAAACTGCGTGGAGCCCTTGCGCCCGTGTCCAGCATGGCGTTGGGCAGGCAGAGCGAATCGGTCTGAGCATCACAGAGATGCACCCGGGGTGGCCCTGACCCTGACCAAGCGCTCGGCTGCGTCGCCGCAGGCCATCGGTTGACGCGCAGCTGGTGCCCGGCGCGTGCGCTTAGGGGGTTGTGAAACCAACGTCCGTCATCAGCTGGAACGTCGTCGTCGGGGGCCGCTCGTGTTGAGCGTGCACCGGTTGGGGGCCGGGTCGGAGGGCTACTACCTGGACCAGGTCGTGGCTGGGGTGGAGGACTACTACGCCGGTGCGGGCGAAGCGCCGGGGGAGTGGCTCGCGTCATCCGGGCTGCTCGTCCTAGAGGGCTTGGTCGCACCGGATGATCTGCGGGCGGTGCTGCTCGGTGTCGATCCTCGGTCGGGCGACGGGTTGCATCACGGGTCTGGTCGGTCGGTGCCGGGGTGGGATCTGACGTTCCGTGCGCCGAAGTCCGTCAGCGTCCTGTGGGGTCTCGCCGATCCGGAGGTGGCCGCCGTGGTGGTGGCGGCGCACGAAGCGGCGGTGCAGGTCGGGCTGCGCTACGTCGAGAAGTGGGCGGGTTTCACCCGCACCGGCCGCGGCGGTGCGATCCGGGTCCGGGCGGACGGGTTGATCGCGGCGGGGTTCCGGCATCGCACCTCGCGTGACGGCGATCCGCATCTGCACACCCATGTGCTGGTTGCGAACTCGGTGCGCGCAGCGGACGGACGGTGGCGGACCTTGGACGGCCGTGGCCTGTTGGTGCACATGAAGACCGCCGGCTACGCCTACGACGCGCAGCTCCGTCACGAGCTGACCGAACGCCTGGGTGTCGAGTGGGGTCCGGTCGTCAACGGGCTTGCCGACATCGAGGGGATCGACGCAGACGTGCGCGAGCTGTTCTCGAAGCGACGCAGCGCGATCGAGGACCGCATGGCCGAGTGGGGCCTCACCTCGGCGAAAGCCGCCGAGGTGTCCGCGCTCGACACCCGCCAGGCGAAGAGCGGCCGGGTCGAGCACACCGACGAGCTACGCGACCGGTGGCGTGCCGAGGCCGCCGAGGTCGGCTGGACCCAACACGGTCTGCTCGCACCGTGCCCGAGCGCGTCGATGGTCAGGGCTGACCACGGCACAGAACACACGCTGGTCATCCCTGACCACAGCGGAGAACGCGCAGTGATCAGGACTGACCATCTGTCGGACCAACTCGTCGACGCTGCGTTCGAGGTGATGTCCTCGGCGGCCGGGTTGACTGCGCACGCGTCGAGCTTCGACCGTCGCCACGTGATCCAGCATCTCGTCGACCACCTACCACCCGGGCCACCGGCCGACTGGTTCGAGGCAACGGCGGATCGTTACCTCGAACGGGCCGAGGTCGTCGCACTCGGTTCAGATCCGGTGAAGGGCGAGTGCTACTCGACCGTCGACCTGCTCGCGCTCGAGCAATGCCTTGCCGACCAGGTCGCGTCCCGGCGAGTGGGGGAGCGGTCACCGGAGGTGATGCCGTCGATCGTCTGGTCCGTGTTCGAGGAACGACCGTCGTTGTCGGGGGAGCAGCGGGACCTGATCAGCGGGGTGTGTCGCACCACCGATGCCGTGAGCGTGGTCGTCGCCGGTCCGGGGACCGGCAAGACCTTCTGTCTCGATGCGATCCGTGACGCGTTCCAGCGCAGCGGCTACGCAACGATCGGCTGCGCCCTGTCCGCGTCGGCTGCGCATCAGCTCGAGCAGGGCTCGGGGATCGAGTCGATGACTATCGCCCGACTCCGACTCCGACTCCAACTCGACCATGGCGAACGCCGGCTCGGGCGGCGCAGCGTGCTCGTCATCGACGAAGCCGGGATGGTCGGCACCCGGGCCCTTGCGCCGCTGCTCGATGAGGCAGCGATCGCGGGTGCGAAGGTGATCCTGGTCGGTGACCCGAAGCAGCTGCCCGAGATCGAGGCCGGCGGGTTCCTCCGCCACCTCGCCGAGCATCACGACGTGCACACGCTGAGCGAGAACCGGCGTCAGCGCGTCGGGTGGGAACGCGACACGATCAGCGACATCGCCCACGGACGCGTCGACGCCGCGCTCGAACGCATGACCGCCAACGACGGTGTCGTCCTTGGCCACAACGCCGACCTCGTCCGCCAACGCATGGCGGACGACTGGTTCGAGCATCGCAGCAGCGGGGCGTCGGCGGTGATGATGGCGAGCCGCAACAGCGACGTCGACGACCTCAACCGGCGAGCGCATCAGCTGATGGCCGAACACGGCCAACTCCGCGGCGAACCGCTGCACCTCGATGGTCGACCGTTCCAGATCGGTGATCGCGTGGTGTGCCTGCGCAACGACCGCCGCCTCGACGTGCGCAACGGCACCGTCGGCGACATCACCCACCTCGACCACCGGCACCGCACCTTCACCATCGACACCCCCGATGGGACACGGCTGCTACCGGCCGAATATCTCGATGACGGGCACGTTCGTCACGGCTACGCCGTCACCATCCACAAGGCCCAGGGCATCACGTGCGATCACGCCCTGCTGCTCGGTAGCGACGAGCTCTACCGAGAATCCGGCTACGTCGGACTTTCACGAGGCCGGCAGTCGAACCGGATCTACGCCGTCTCCACCGCACCCGACCCCGAAGCCCACATCCCGAAGCACCTCCGTAAGGACCGGGAGCCGCTCGACGTGCTCACCCACGCACTCGAGCAGGCACGAGCACAGCGCCTCGGCATCGACCACGACGCCGAACCCGATGTCGGGGCAGGTCTGTAGCGCTACCGACACCATCGTCGTGGGCGCCCCGCGCCCGTCGCTACCGCCAAAAGCCGCTGTCAGCCTTCTCTCGTAATGGCCTACGGTCGGTCGCCATGCCGATGACCTCTGCTGAGTGGCGGGACGAAGTGGCGACCACGCTTGAGCAGGGCGTCCTTGTTCGCCGCTCGATTACGAAGGCCGCTGTGTCAGAAGCGTCACCAGCCGCTCATGACCGCCGCCTCGCCGAAGCGGAGCGAGGTTCTGGGTCGTCGATGGACCGTGTGGTCCTGGTCGCCGACCTCTGGTCCCTGATCGCGGCCGACCAGCTGCACGGCGTCGCAGTGCTCCTCCGCTCCGGTGCCTCCGTCTTCTCGCTGTTTCCGCTGTGCCGGAGCATCATCGAACACTGCTGCACGCTCGTATGGGTGTTGGATCCCCAAGCATCACCTGAAGTTCGTGGGGCCCGAGCAGCCTTGGCGATCGATCGGAGCAACGAGGAGTTGTGCAAGGCAGCGGCCCATCTAGGTGGGAAGGGCTCATCGGCCCACAGCGACCGGCGTCGAGTGATGCGCGATCACCGGACGGAAGTAGCAGCAGCGTTCCCGATCGATACAGACCTTTCTTGTGGCAAGGTGGCCGGCGAGGTCCGGATTGGGCCGACGGATGTGCTGCGCCATTTTGGGAGTCGCTGGGGCGACGCTCGCGAATGGGAGGGCGTGTACGACTACCTCTGCGCCGCGGCGACGCATCCTTCCTTGGCGGGGTTCGAGTTCTTCGCAGCCGATGACGACGGAAACGTGATGCCGAGTGTCCCAGTCAGTTTCCTCGATCGTCTGCTCCGAGCGACATTCGTGCCATTTCTGAAGGCAATGGAGCACTTTCAGCTCTACTGCGGCTGGGAGGATGAGCCGCTCTCGGATCTCATCGATGCGGCCAACGCCGTCTTCCCTGAGCTGCTGACCGACTAGGCGACTACTCGACGTTGTGACTCTCGAGTCGTTTCTCCAGCGTGCCTTGGAAGGATTCGTTCGGCCCTCCGTGAAGATGCAAACCCGGGTCCGAGCTCCAAGGGAGAAGTCCGATGACTTCGGTAAGTGATCAAATTCGAAGCGCAGATGAGGTGATCTGCGGGAACATCGACTTGCTTCGCGACGAGCGGGCGCTGCTATCTCAGAATGTCTTGGCCCAGCTTCGAAACTTGGTCGAAGGAGTAGCGGTTCTGCTTCAGACCGGAAGATCTGACGCTGAGTTCAGCTACGCGGCCGTCGAGCCTGGACTGGCGCTCGTGAGGGGGAACGCCAAGTTCAACTTCCTCGGCAGATTTCACAAGCTCATACGCGCAAGCGCTTCGCACTACACCCTTGACGGGGACGCCTCCGAGCGATTGATGCTCAAGTACTACGAGTACTTGCATCGCCTTCGCAGGCTTGTTCAGGAGAGTTGCGGGATCGCCATTCTCGAGAACCTCGAATCGTTTCCGGTCGATCTCGATCCGTCCCTGCGTGAGTACCACGAGAAGATCGCAGCGAGGATCGACTCGGTTCGTTTGACACCACTCGGCGACGACGGGCGAGCCCGCTACTACATCCACAAGACGCGGCCGTTCTTCGTCGGTGGCGGGATCTACTACGAGGTCACGTTCCACCGAGCCATCAATAAGGCGAGCAAGTTCGATCGCATCATCGCCTTCACTAACATCGACATCACCGACAGGTACGCAGCGATGCTGACGTTGCAGGGCGACTCGATCGACGTCCTGGACCAGACCATGCCCATCACGATCATTCGCGACTGGGAGGTCTCAATCCGACCCTGTGAGTTCGACAACTTCGCACGGCTTCTCGGTCTGTCCACCAAGGTTCGCAGCAATGGATCGGAGTACCGCTACCTGAACCAAGCGCTGACCTCGGGTCGCAGCAACCTGCTCGATGTGATCGACCTGCCCGATGACGAATACGACGCGATCAGGGTCACCGGAGTCACCGGCGTCGGTAAGCCCCAGATCTTCCCAATACTCGACGAGGCCAGGCGCGTGGTACGTGACAGCGCTCCGGGTCACAACGTCATTCGTTACCTCATGCTGCGGATGAACAACCAGCTCCTGAAGCCGCAGTACAACTGGGAGGGCTGTGCCCGGCTGTCCGGGTTGAAGCTTCAGTACGGCTGCATCCCATTCGACACGATGCCCTTTTGCACGTCACTGGTAGGCCACAACCCGCGGTACTGGGACCTCGTCGAAAGCCTCGACGTGGCCGGTCGGGCTCACGAGCTGCTTGCCCGACGGGTGAAAAACAACGTCGAGCGGCACGGAATGCTCTACACCCCGACCGGTGAGTTGGTGGAGTTCGGGGACGTCGGATCCTCGGTCGCCACCTACAACAACAACCTCTACTACCGGCACACGGACCGGCAGCTCGTACTGGACAAGGGCCACGTCTTCACTCGTGGTTACGAGGACGACACCGTCGCCATCGTCGAGAAGCTCCAGCAGCACGCGTCGTCCGGCATTGCGGGGTACACCCAAGCCGTCGAGCGCTGGCTGGATGAGACACCTCGCGGCATCGACGACCCGGCCAAACAGGATGCGCTCAAGTTGCTTTTCAGCCAGTCGCGGGTCGCGCTGATCTACGGGGCTGCCGGCACCGGCAAGTCCACGATGGTCGATCACATCGCGAAGTACTTCAACGACAGGTCCAAGCTCTTCCTCGCACACACTCACCCAGCGATCGACAACCTCAGGCGCAAGGTCACCGCGCAGAACTCGGAGTTCCGGACGATCGCTAGCCAGATTCACCGCGGCGCTACCGGCACCGTGTACGACTTGCTCGTTATCGACGAGTGCAGCACCGTGAGCAACGCCAACTTGATCAAGGTGCTGGAGAAGACTTCCTTCAGGCTGATCGTGCTCGTTGGTGACGTCTACCAGATCGAGTCGATCCAGTTCGGCAACTGGTTCGGCATCGCACGCTCCTTCATTCCGAGCACCTCGGTATTCGAGCTGACCACCCCGTTCAGGACCACGAACGACGCTCTCCTCGGGTTCTGGAACAAGGTTCGCGGCCTCGAAGACGACATCGCCGAGGTCATCGCCCGCAACGGCTACTCCAGCGTGCTCGACAGGTCGCTGTTCGAGGCACAGGGCGACGACGAGATCATCCTCTGCTTGAACTACGACGGCCTCTACGGCATCAACAACGTCAATCGGTTCCTTCAGAGCAGCAACCCCGCAGCGGCTACCACATGGCGTGAAGCCACGTACAAGGTCGGCGATCCGATCCTCTTCAACGAGACCGAACGTTTCGGGCCGGTGATCTACAACAACCTCAAAGGCCGGATCGTCGGGATCACTCCCGCCCGCGGTCAGATCCAGTTCGACGTAGCGCTCGATCGCCCACTCAGCGAGTTCGACGTCGACGGCGCCGAGCTCGAATGGATCGAGGGTTCAACCGTGCGCTTCTCGGTGTACGACTACGAGACCAGTGACGAGGACGACGACTCAGTGAACACCACCGTGCCTTTTCAGGTGGCCTACGCGGTGTCGATCCACAAGGCGCAGGGCCTCGAGTACGACTCGGTGAAGATCGTCATCACCGACGCCAACGAGGACGACATCACCCACAGCATCTTCTACACGGCTGTCACTCGGGCCCGTGAGCACCTGCAGATCTTCTGGACGCCCGAAACCCAGCATGCCGTCCTAGCGAGCCTCCACCGGAGCACCAATCCGAAGGACGTCGCACTGCTGTCCAACCGTCGCGGGATCAAGCCCGTTGCCTGAGATCGACTCCCTTGCGAACCGGTGCGACGGAGGCGCGATCATTCGCATCACGCTGAGGCTGACACGACGCTGTGATCCACCCGAGATGTTCGGACGCCCATTCGAAGTTGCACTAGGCGCGACCGAATTCGGAGCCTTCGCCTCAGCGAACCATCGACTACTGCCAGATGCGACTCTCGACCACCGCAGCCGACTTGGCGTCCGACTCCTGGATCCAGTGGGCGTAGATGTTCGTCGTGGTGGACGGGTTCCGATGTCCGACTCGGCCCGAGACGCTGCGCAGCGGCACGCCAGCGTCGAGCAGCTGGGTCACTTGGAGGTGGCGCAGGCCGTGCAGGTGGATCCAGTTCGGTAGCTCCATGCGGTCGCGCAGCCGGCTGAATGCTCGCGTCGCGCTCGACGGGTGCAGCGGCTTGAGCCCGCCGGGTTCAGGTGCCAGCACGTACGCGTCACCGCTCAGCTCGATGCCGCACAATGCGCAGGCCTTGGCGTGGCGGTCACGATGGTCGAGCAGCCAGTCGAGCGCGAACGACGACAGCGTGATCGTGCGGTGCTGGTGGGTCTTGGTGTCCTTCTCGTAGACGACGTTCGTCTCGCCGATCGCCGCCTCGATCCGCAGCGTGCCCGCCTCCTCGGCGACGTGCCGCCACCGCAGCGCGCACAGCTCACCGCGGCGGGCCCCGGTGTCGGCGGCGAGCACGATCAACGTTGCGAGCGTCGGGTTCATCTTCGCCGCCTCGTCGATCATCGCCCTCGCCACGTCGATCGGCACCGGCTTCGGGTTCGACGTGTGCTGCCGAGGCGGACGCGCGTCCCGGGCGACGTTGACCGCGACCCAGCCCCAGCGGTTCGCCTGGTCGAGCACCCGGCACAACAGCACGTGACAGCCCCGCACCGGCGAGCGCGAGTAGCCGGCTTCGACCAGCGCGCCGTAGAAGCGGTCGAGGTGCTCGGCGCTCAGGTGCGACAGCCGACGTGAGCCGAGCGCCGGCAGGACGTGGCACTCTGCCGAGGTCCGGTAGTTGCGCAACGTCGTCGGCTCGAGGCCTTCGAGCTCGGCCTGGCGGAGCCCCGCCTCGATGGCGTGCGCGACAGCTCGCTGGCCGACCGAGACCTGACCGCGAGCGGACTTGGTGATCAGCTCGGCCAACGCGACGTCGGCTTGGCGGGAGGTCCCGTGGAAGGTCACCGACCTCTGTTGGCGCTTGCGCGTCAACGGGTCCTCGCCCGCGTCGACGCGCAGCTCCCAGGTCCCCGGTCGCCGTCCCTTGCGCTTGCTGCCCTGCATCCGTTGTCTCCGTTCTCGCACCGATTCGTGAGACGTCGGTGAGATTCCGTGAGACACGGTGACGGTCGGGTCTGAACACCAACCTGACCACGTGCCGAGAACCTTGCAAATCCAAGGGTTTCGGCGGGTCTGAACAGAGCCCGAGAGGAGAATCGAACTCCTGACCTGCTGTTTACAAGACAGCTGCTCTGCCAACTGAGCTACTCGGGCGAGCCGTGCGCGACGTGCAGTGCACGGATCTGCGGAGTGTAAACCGGTCCCGGCGGTACCCGACCGCCTCAGCTGGGTACGGCGTGCAGCAGCCCACCGCCGCGACGCAGCTCGTCGATCGCCTCGACCGTCGCTGCGTCGTGGGGCAGGTAGGCGATCAGCCGCTGCTCGGCGTGGGGCACCTCGAACGTCTCGACCGCCAGGCGCAGCTCGCCCACCACGGGGTGCACCAGGCGGATCACGCCCGCCGGGGCCGGGACCGAGGGGCTGGCGGCGGTGCGCTGCGCCAGCTCGCCGTCGTCGTGCTCGGCCACCTCTGCCAGCAGGGCGACCAGGTGGGCGTCGTCCGGGCGGTTGTCCGACAGGAGCGTGGCCGCGGCGTGGTCGGCGGCCCGCTCCCACGGCACGAACGCGGTGCGGGCGCGAGGGTCGGTGAACAGGTGGCGGATGACGTTGGGGTGGTCGTCGTCGGTCAGCCCGGTCGCCTCGAACACGGTGGTCCAGCCCGAGGTCGAGGCCAGCACGTCGCCGACCCGGTTCACCACCAGCGCTGCGGTCGGCTCCATCGCATCGAGCAGTGCGGCCAGACTCGGGCGCACGCTCCGGGCGGGCTCGGCGTTGGCCGGGCACAGCTCACCCGAGCCGGCCACGACGCCGAGGCGCATGAGCAGGGCGCGCTCATCGGTCGACAGCTGCATCGTGTCGGCCAGCGCGACGAGGACCGCGGCGGAGGGGTGCTGGTCGCGGCCCTGCTCGAGGCGGGTCAGGTAGTCGACGCTCACACCCGATAGCGTGGCCAGCTCGGCTCGGCGCAGCCCCGGCGTGCGGCGTCGCTCGCCGCGGGGAAGGCCCACCTGCTCGGGGGTGGTCGCCTCGCGCCGTTCGCGCAAGAAGGTGCCCAGGGCGTTGTCGGCCATGCGAGCGAGTCTCGCGCCGCCGCCCGGCTGCGTGGGTGGCCCTGCGAGGGCCAGGCTCAACGGGACTCGCCCGCCTCCGGCCTCCCTCGCCGAGCGCCACGGGCGCACGGTGGGACCATGAGCATCGACACCACCACCCCCCTTCCCCTTGCCCCCGGACGTTGGGAGCTCGACACCAACCACTCACGAGTGGGCTTCTCCATCCGCCACCTCGGCGTGTCCAGGGTGCGCGGCCTGTTCCGCACGGTCGCCGCCGACCTGGTCGTCGGTTCGGGCCCGAGCGACAGCAGCCTGAGCGTCGAGGTCGACGTCGCCTCGCTCGACACCGGCAACGCAGACCGCGACGCGCACGTGCTCAGCGACGAGTTGCTCGACGTGTCGCTGCGGCCCACGCTCACCTTCGTCGGCCACGACTTCGTGCCGGCGGGCGACGACTGGACGCTGCGCGGCGAGCTCACCATCGGTGACATCACCCGACCCCTGGAGCTCGACGTCGAGTTCGGCGGCATCGAGGCGTTCCCCCTCGACGGGCGGGGCCACGCCGGCTTCGAGGCCACCGGCGAGATCCGCCGCAAGGACTTCGGGTTGAACACCGGACTGCTGGCCGGCGCCCTGCTGGGCGAGGTCGTGAAGCTCGAGCTCGACGTGCAGTTCGTCGAGCCGGCCCCGACCGACGACGGCGGGGTGACGACCGGCTGACCGTGCTCGCCACGCGGAGCCCCGGCGAACGACCCTGAGCATCCCTCCGCGCCGGCCATCCCGGAATTCTGAAGGTTCTTCATCTCGTCCCCGTCGATCGGGTGTGCGGCGTCGGCTTCGGTGTACCGTGTCGCAGCGAATCCTTGGGGGGACAACGACATGATGACTTCACGCAACCGTGTGCGCGCCACGATGGTGCCGCTCTTCGTCGGACTGCTCGCCGTGCTCGGCGCAGCCTGTGCGCCGCCGCCGGCCGCCCCGAAGGGCATCGTCTTCAACCCGCCGACCATCGGCTACGTGGGCCAGACGTACGTGCCGAAGGCGTTCGCCCCCAACGCCCTGCCCGTCGAGTTCGCGCTCGACGCGACCAGCACCGGCTGCTCGCTCGCCGGCGGCGTGCTGTCCTTCGATGCGGTCGGCACCTGCGTGGTCATCGCCAGCCAGACCGGCACCGAGACGACGCCGGCGCTGCCGTCGGTCAAGCGCACCATCAAGGTCTACGAGTGCCCGACGCTGCGATCCGGTCGTTGGACCGGCCCGCAGGGCACCTACGCCGACGTGGTCGCCGGCGGCGCGACGTTCTCCGGCACCGCCAACCTGGCCGTGCTCGGCCTGGGGACGCAGCCCTTCGCCGGCACGAAGTCCTGCGACGTGCTGCAGATGACCTTCAACGGTGTCGCCCTGACCGGGCGCCTGGCGTTCGACGGCTCGCGGATCAATGCCAGCTACAGCGGCATCGCGGTCGTCCTGAACGCCCCGCCGGCCTGACGCCGGCCGGGGCTCGACCGCCTAGGACTCGACCCACGGCCCGACGCCACCGATGCGCTCCGCAGTGATGCGGATCACGTGGCCGGGCGGTGGGTCGTCCATCGGCGGGAACCTGACGCCGGGTCCGACGTAGATCTCGGCCAGGCGCTGCAGCAGCTCGGGGGCGCCGCCCTCGGTGAGCCGCGCGGTGCCGTGCACGATCAGGTAGTTGGCCATGCCCACCGGGTTGGCGCCGTCGGTCTCGACCGTCAGCGCCACCCGCGGGTCCCGCGCGATGTTGGCGACCTTGCGGCCGCCCATCAGGTGGCCGACGACGATGTCGTCGCCGTCGAGCCCGACCCACACGACGCTGACCTGCGGGCTTCCGTCGGGGTTGAGCGTCACCAGGTGACCGAGGTGACCCGACGTGAGGGCCGTGCGGACCTCCGGTCCGAGCGTCGCGTGGGCCATGACCGTCAGCGTCTGCGGCCGAGCGCCAGGTAGGCCACCGGTCCGACGGGCTGCACGAAGCAGCCGAGCGCCCACAGCGCCTTGCTGCCGCTTACCTGCGCCGCGGGCCGGCGGGCCAGGTCGACCAGCGCGGCCGTGGTCAGCACCAGCTCGACCGTGGCGCCGGCCACGATCGCGGCCCGCTGGCCGCCGGACATCTCACTCCACCGCTTCCGCTGCTGCATGACCCCACGGTATTCCTCCCGGCCGGCACGAGCAGCGACAGCGGCTCACGTCACGACGTGGCCGAGACCGTTCGCTTCGCCGAGTCGGCCGTCTTCTTCGTGGCGGCCTTGGCCGTGCGGCCGGTCGTGGTGCTGGCACGCTTGGCGGTCGTCGCCGTGGCGCGTGCTGACTTCCTGGCCGTGGTCGCGGTGCCCTTGGCGCCGGCCTTGGCCGCCTTGGCGGTGGAGGTCGCGCCGGAGCTGGCGTTGCGGGCCGTCTCGGTCACGCCGTCGCTCGCCGCTGACGCCGCGGAGCGCACGTCCGTCGCCAGCTTGCGCGCCGTCGAGGAACCGGTGGGGGAGACCTTCGGCCGATCCGAGCGGGTGACCCGGGCCACGAGGTCCTGCACGGCGGTCACGCCGCCCTGCAGGACGCCGCTGACGTTGTCGCCCACGCGGTCCACGACGCCGGCGATGGTGCCGGTGACGAGGTTGGCGGGCCCGCTGTCGGGCATGCGGGGATGCGGGCGGGTCGGAGCCGTCTTCTTGGCCTCCTCCATCGCCGCTCCGTACTCGGCCAGCTCGTTGCGGCCCAGCTGGTCGCGCACCTTGGGGAAGAAGTCCTGCTCCTCTTCCTCCACGTGGTGGCGCACGTTCTCGATCAGGACGGTCACCTTCGCGTCGAAGCGCTCGTGGGTCGGGTCCATGTCGACCAGCTCCGACAGCGACCACTTGACGATGTGGTGCTCCTCGAGGCTCTCCAGCGCGAGGTCCTCGTTGTCGGGCACCGCAGCACGCGCCGCCGGGTAGAACACCTGCTCCTCGATGGCGGCGTGCACCGACAGCTCCTCGATGATCCGGTCGACGAGGTGGCGCTTCTGCACGTAGGCACGGTCGCCCGCCTGCTCGAAGCGCTTGAAGAGGTCCTCGACGGTGCGGTGGTCGTTCTTGAGCAGTGTGATGGCGTCCATGTCCATCCACCTACCCCGCAACCGTTCGATCCGGAACGGCCGGGATGAGTGACATCGGGCGCGGCTCGGCGGATCGGCGACCGAACAGGTCGGTGTGCTAACAATCGCCGTCTGTGCCACGGCGCAGGTTCAAGGGTGAGGGGCGGGCGGCCCGTGTGTCGCATCTCTCCGGGCGATCAGGGGGAACGACGATGCGTCACAAGCTGACGGCGGCATTCGGTGTGGTCGGGGCGCTGGCCCTGGTGGCGGTGGCGTGCACCACGCCGCCCACACCACCGACACCGAACCTCGCACCGGTCTCGGTCATCTCGGCCGACCCGCAGGCGGGTGTGGCACCGCTGCAGGTGACCTTCTCGGGCTCGGAGAGCACCGACGTCGACGGCCAGGTCGTCAGCTACGTGTGGACCTTCGGTGACGGCGGCACGTCGACGCAGGCCGATCCGACGCACACCTACGTGGACCCGGGCTCCTACAACGCCCGCCTCATCGTCACCGACGACGACGGGGCGAGCTCGAGCCCGGTCACCGTTCGCATCGACGTCGGGTTCGACTTCGACCCGATCGTGCTCGTCGACGACGACGGCGCCGACAGCGACAGCTGCGGCACGCTGCAGGACCCCTGCGCCACCATCGGCCGCGGACTGTCGCAGGCCGTCGCGGGAGCGAAGGAGCAGGTGTGGGTGGCCGAGGGCACCTACCCCGCCTTCACCCTGGTCGAGGGCATCGACGTGCGCGGCGGGTACGCCGCCGACTTCTCCGGCCCCGGCGACGACTCGGTGGTCCAGGGTGCGTTCGACCCCGCCACCGGCGTGTCCGCCGCGATGGTCGCCGTCGACATCGACAACACCGTCGTCGACGGCTTCACCATGGTGGGCGCCGACGAGTCGGCGAACGCCAGGACCGCCCTCGCGGCCTACGTCCGCGGCACCGGCAGCGGGCTCGCGCTGCACGACCTGACGTTGACCGGCGGCACGCACGGCGCCGCGGCCACGGCACTGCTGATCGACGGCAACGCCGCGGTGTCGCTCGCGACGCCGACGATCTCGGCCGGCGACGCGGTGGGTGCGGGCAACAGCTCCTACGGGGTCCGTGCGATCCGCGGCGCGTCGGTCACCACCGACGGCGGGACGATCACCGCCGGCTTCGGCGCCGTCGGTGCGGCCGGGGGCGACGCTCCCGGTGCCCCCGGCACCGCCGGCAACGGCACGAACGGCTCCAACGGCAGCTTCGGCTCCCGCGGCTCGGGCGGCCAGGGTGCGCCGGGTGCGACGCCGCAGAACGGTGGACGTGGCGGCAACGGCGGCAGCTACAGCGGAGCGGGTGACGCGGGCAGCGCGGGCGGCGGCGGTGCCGCTGGTGGCTCGGGCGGTTGCGGCAGCCTCTTCGGCAACTGCAACCCGCACGCTCGCGGTGGCAACGGAGGCGCAGGTGGCCTCGGTGGCGCCGGTGGCGCCGGTGCGGGGACCCAGTTCCTCGCCGGCGAGACGTTCCTCGGCGCGACCGGCGGCGCAGGCGGCGCCGGTTCGGTCGGCGCCGGTGGCGGCGGCGGAGGCGGCGGCAAGACCGCCTCGACGTGGGGCGGCGGCGGTGGCGGCGGCGGTGCCGGCGGCAACGGCGGGCCCGGCGCGACCGCCGGTGGTGGCGGTGGCGGTGGCTCCTTCGGGGTCTACGCCGTCGACGCGACGGTCCAGCTCAACGGCACGATCGTCACCGCAGGTGTCGGTGGTCGTGGCGGCATCGGCCAGCGTGGTGGCACCGGTGGGACCGGTGGCAACGGTGGCAACGGCGGCAACAAGTCCTGCTGCGAAGGTGGCGGTGGCGCGGGCGGCGGCGGTGGTGGTGGCGGCGGCGCCGGTGGTGGTGCCGGCGGTGGCGCCGGCGGCCCGTCGATCGCGGTCCTCCACAGCGGTGCCGGCACCCTCACCGTGAACGCAGCGTCCCTGGGTGCGCCGGCGACGGCGGCCAGCGGTGGCACCGGTGGTGCCGGTGGCGTCGAAGGCGCTCCGGGTGTGGGTGGTCTGCCCGGCGACGCCGGCCTGCTGGCGCCGATCTTCGGCGGCACCGACGCGCCGACCGTGGGCAACGGCGGCGACGCAGGTGCGGCCGGCTCGACCGGCCAGGTCGGCTCCTCGGGTGTCATCTTCGGCAGCTGGGACAACGGCGTGACCACCGCACCCCAGTTCGAGGGCACCCCGCCGACCACGACGACCACGACGCCGCCTCCGCCGGTCCCGGTGTACACGCCGGTGGCGATGAGCTGCTTCACCTCGGCGGCCGGCCAGTCCAGCTACGACGCCAACAACACGGGGGCGACGGTGTTCGCTCCCCGCTCGGTGCCGAGTGGCGCCGACTTCGTGGTCGAGGTCACGCCCGACCCGGTGCAGGTCCCGTCCTCGGCCGGTGGCTACAACATCGGCAGCCTCAGCAACGTGCGGGTGTCGCTGGCGGTGCCGGCCGGTGCCACCTTCGTGAGCGCGTCGCTGTCGGGCGGGAGCAACCTGGGCGGCGGCACGCCCTCGGTCTCGCAGTCCGGTGGCAAGGTGACCCTGGTCGTGCCGGGCCCGCTGGCGCCCGGCTCCACGGCGGTCCTGCCCAAGATCACCATCACCTACGTGGCGACCGGCGGTCCGGGCACGTTGCTCGAGAGCAAGTTCGCCGGGACCTCGTACAGCAACCCGGGGCTCACGTTCACCGTGGCGGTGACGGGCACGCCGATCGGCACGATCACGGCGACGTCGAACTGCTACGCCTCGCCCAACCCGGTCCTGTCGACCACCGAGGTTCGCTGACCGGCGGCTCGGTCGGCGGTCAGCGCCGCCGACCGAGCCGACCGAGTCGACGTCCGGCCGAGTCCACGTCCGACCGCGCCGCGCTGACTGGCCCACGGCCTCCACGGGTAGGGAACCACTACGCCCGACCCCCCGGAGGACCCATGTCGACCGCAACCCACGAACCCGATCTCGCTCCCAACGACGGCACTGCGCCGTCGTCGGACCGCCTCGTCGAGCTGCTGCAGCGCCGCCTGGTGGCGCTGTTGGACCTGCACCTGACGCTCAAGCACGTGCACTGGAACGTGACGGGCGCCAACTTCATCGCCGTGCACGAGATGCTCGACCCGCAGGTCGACAAGGTCCGCGCCATGAGCGACGCGGTCGCCGAGCGCATCGCCACTTGTGGCGGCGTGCCCCGCGGCACCCCGGGTGCGATCGTCGAGATCCGCGACTGGAACGACTACGGCATCGATCGCGACTCGACCGAGGCGCACCTCAACGAGCTGGTCTCGGTCTACGCCGGTGTCATCGGTGACCATCGTGCGGCGGCCGAGGAGTTCGGCGACCTCGACCCGGTCTCCGAGGACCTGCTGATCGGCCAGCTGGCCGAGCTCGAGCTGTTCGCCTGGTTCGTCAGGTCCCACCTGGGCCGCTGACCCAACCCCCCCGGCCTCCGGGCCGTTCTGTCCCGCAGAACTGACGCCATGGCGTCAGTTCTGCGGGACAGAACCGGGTGGTGGTGACGGTCGTGAGGCTGCTGCTCGGGCGCGTGCCACGCGGGCCGCGGGCAGCTCGCCCAGCACGGCCTGCAACGCGGCCAACGGGTACTGCACCGCCTCGGCGCTCAGCTGCTCGACCACCCGGTTCGACTGGGGCGCCACCAGCTCGTGCCACTCGTCGGGCATGGTCGACAGCGTCGCCGCCATGAACGGCTGGGCGATCGAACGCACCCGGTCGCCGGCGCCCTCCAGTCCCACCGTCGCGTCCAGCAACCGGCGAGTCAGGCGCGAGACCGACAGCTCGTCGGTCCACGCGTCCATCAGCTGACGCAGCTGGCGCCAGGTCGTCGGCAGCTCGCCCTCGACGATCAGGGGCAGCTCCAACTCGCCGGCCTGCAGCGCGGCGCGCTGGTCGGGATCCGCGAACAGCGCGTCCAGGTCGACGCGCTGGTCGAGCAACGCCGCATGGGTGGACTGCTGTCGCACGAACTCGTCGGCCGCGGCGCCGCGCACCGGCCCACGCCCGAAGCGCTCGGCCATCACCAGGAACGACTCCGTCAACGTCATCGAGACCCACGCGGTCTGGTGCGGGTCGGTCGCGTCGAACTCGGTGCCGTCGTCGCCGACACCGCGCACCACGCGGTGCATGGCCCGCACCCGCCGAGCCGAGCGGTGGACCTCGTCCATCGAGCCCAGGTTCTGGGCCTGCACGAACGCGCCGGTGCGCCCGACGCGACCCAGGAAGTCGTCGTAGAACATGCCCGTCGAGTGCGTCGCCGTCGGGATCGGCACCGACAGCGTCTGCAGCAGCGCAGCGCGAAGACCGGCGAGTGCCTGGCTGACGTCGCCGACGATCGACCACGTGATCGAGTCGGGCCCGAACAGCCCCGGGTCACCCGGCGCGGCGTCGGGGTCGAGCGAGCTGCGGAACGCGCCGGTGCGGTGCAGGAACTCATGGCGCAGCGGTGCGATGCCGTGAGGCAGCATGCGTGCCACCACGGCGTTGGGTGTCGGCAGCGCCGACAGGATCGGGAGCCCGAACAGCCGGCTCATCGCGACCGCCGCACCGTGCTGGTCGGACGTGTCGGCGTCGCCTCGGCGCGCATCCGGGTCTTGGTCGCCGCCCACGAGCAGATCGGACACGTCGTCAGATCGTGGTGTCGCGCCGGGCAGTACTCGCGGCCGAAGTAGATGATCTGCAGGTGCCGACGGTTCCACGTGTCGGGCGGGAACACGGCGGTCAGGTCGCGTTCGGTGCGCTCGACCGTCGTCCCGTTGGACAGACCCCACCGGGCAGCGAGGCGGTGGATGTGGGTGACCAACCACCGAGCGCCGGCACCCCGAACGCCTGGGACATGACCACGCTGGCGGTCTTGTGGCCCACCCCGGCGAGCGATTCCAGGAACGCCATGTCGGGCACCACCTCACCGCCGGCGGCGACCAGCTGGTCCGCGGCGAGCCACAGGTTGCGGGCCTTGGTCGGCGCGAGCCCGACCTCCCGGATCAGCTCGAGGATGCGCTCCGGTCCGAGCGCCACCATCTGCTCCGGCGTGCTCGCCTCGGCGAACAGCGCCGGGGTGACCTGGTTGACCTTCTTGTCGGTCGTCTGCGCCGACAGCGCGACCGCGACGAGCAGCGTGTACGGGTCGGAGTGGTCGAGCGGGATCGGCGGCTCGGGGTAGAGCTCGTCGAGCAGCTCCCCGATCCTGTCCGCCTTCTCCTGACGCCGCACGCGGACGAACGTACCGGCCCGGACCTCGACGCGTCATCGGTCAGGATCGAAGAAGTCGCCCGTTGCCGTCGATCCGTACGCTGCGACCAGTCACACCCGAGGAGCGAGCCGATGAAGACGATGACCTGCGCCCAGCTGGGTGGGCCCTGCGACACTGCGCACCGCGGCGAGACCGCCGACGAGGTGATCACGCTGCAGGACCAACACCTCAAGGACGCCGTCGCGGCGTGTGACGCCTCGCACGAGGAGGCTGCGAAGGCGATGAAGGGCCGATGGCGTCGGCCGGTGTCCGGGCTCAAGTGGTACAACCAGGCCAAGCGCGACTTCGCCGCGCTGCCCGAGGACTGACCGGCACCGACGCTCGCAACGCCGCCCGGCGGTGCGACGAGCTCAGTGGAACGACTCGGTGCGCACCTCGACGCCGGGGGGATCGAGCAGCGAGCGCACCGAGGCGATCATGGCGGAGTTGCCCGTCGCGTAGACGCAGGTCGACGACGGGTCGAGCGTCGCCGCCACCGAGCGCACCTGCTCGTCGACACGACCTCGAGCTCCTGTCCATCCGGCGCTGCGCCCCTCGTCGGGTCTGCTGACGGTGGGCACGTACTCGACCTGGTCGTGGTCGGCGGCCAGGGCCTCCAGCTCGTGGCGGTAGGCCAATCGGTCGGCGTGGCTCGCGCCGTGCAGCACCAGGAACCTCCCGGGCAGACCTCGGTGCAGCGCGTCGCGCACCATGCTGCGCAGCGGCGCGATGCCCGTGGCGGTGCCGATCATGAGGTGGGTGCTCGCCGACGGGTCGAGCCGGAGCGAGCCCTTCGCCCGATCCGTCACCTCGAGGCGGTCGCCGGCACCGACCTGGAACAGCAGGGGGGTGAGTCGACCACCGGGCACCCGCTCGATGCACAGCTCCAGCTCCTCGTCGTGCGGCGCCGACGCGAGGCTGAAGCTGGCGCGGCGGTGCCCCGCCAGCCCGACCTTGAGGTACTGCCCGGCGGCGAACGTGAGCCCGGCGGGACGCACCACCGACAGGATCCGCACGTCGGGCCCCACCTCGGTGACGGCGAGCACCGTGCCGGGTGCCTGCTGACCGGACGGGCGTGCCGGAGGTGCGGACGTGGGGTCGAGGCCCTCGAGCGACTCGCGGGGCCCGAGCGGCTGACCGGCTCGGCGACTCCGGCGGTGCGCCACGACGGCGAGCACGTCGGCGAGCTCGCGGGACGCCGGTGCAGCCTCGTCTGCGTCGGCACCCAGCTCGTCCAGCCGCTGGGTGGCCGACCGGTGCAGTCGTCGTTGGAAGGCGCCGAGCTCGTCGATGCCGCCACCGTACGCGGCTCGTCGTGGTGCGGTGGTCGCGCTCGTGGGTGCCGGCTGGGCTCGCCCGTCGATCACGGGGTCACGGTCGCCGGCTCCGGTCAGCGGGCCGGCCGCTGGCGCTGCGCCGCCAGGAGCACGAGTCCTGCGACGACGCTCACCAGGCCACCCAGCAGCAGCACCCGCACCGAGCCGCCGGTGAGGGCCAGCCCCGCCACCGTCGGTGGGCCGTCGGCGCCGACCGACGTGTCGACCGCCGGCGGTGCCGTCGACGGCGGGGTCTGGGTCGATCCGAGCACCGAGGCCGGCTGGGGCGTCGTGGCCGATGGGCCGCCCGGGCTCGTGGTCGGGCCCGACGGCGGCGCGCTGGTGACCGTCGTGTTGCTCCCCGGTGCGGTCGTCGAGGTCGTCGACGTGCTGGCGGTCGTCGTCGTGCTCGTCGGCGCCGTGGTGGTCGGCGCGGTGGTCGTCGGTACGCCGCAGTTCGACGACGGTCGGTGCTGCAGCGCGGTGCGCACGTCGCCGGGGAAGAGCAGCGGGCCGTGCCACTGCGCCCACGGTGCGATGGTGGCGGGCGTGGCGCCGGTGACCACGTCGAACTGCAGCGGCACGCAGCCCTTGGCGAAGCGCACGTCGGTGGTGCCGGCGGCGTCGATCACGACGTCACGGCGCTCGGCCAGGGTCTGGGGCCACGCGGCGAACCCGTCGGGCATGCGGTAGGCCGCCGCGACGGCCGCCAGCGGCGTGCACGGCTCGGTGGCTGCGACGATGCGCAACGTGAAGGAGTCCTGCCGGTCGATCGTCTCGTAGGTCAGGCCCGTGATGCCCGGCCGACACGGTCCCAGGTCGATCGTCGACGGGCGGAGGGTGACCGAGATGATCGACGTGGGGGCCGGTGCGCCGACGGTCCCACCGTCCTGGGCGCCGACCTGTTCGACGGCTCCGGCCCCACCGACCACTCCGGCCGCCAAAGCGAGCGTGCCGGCGACGACGGCTCGTCGCCGCCGCCGATCGGTCCGCTCGCGCCTGTCCCCGGCCGTGCAGCCGGAGTGGTCGTCGTGGTGATCTCGCATCGTCCCGCCCCTTGTCCCAGTGATCTCGCCGACGGCGATCTACCCGGTGAGCGCGAGGGCAGAACCAGCACGATCAACTCGTGCGACGGTGCCTCAGTTGGGGGTGGAGCGGGTGCCGCCGCCCTGGCGTGATTGCACGGCACGCCACACCAGGAGTGCGATGACGGCGCCGACGATCGAACCGATCAGCCCGGACAGCTGCAGCGCGCCCGAGTCGGCGTCGTTGCGGAACAGCAGCCAGCCGATGAAGCCGCCGATCATCGAGCCGACGAGCCCGAGCACCAGCGTGCCGACGATGCCCATCGGATCGGGGCCTGGCACCAGCGCCCGGGCGACGAACCCGGCGACCAGTCCGACGATCAATGCCCACAGGATCCACATGGCGACCTCCACCGTTCGGCGCGGACGGGGTGTCCCGTCGAACGGCGAGCACCTACCCGGGCTGCGTCAGAGCGAGTCGAGGAAGGCGTCGAGCGCGGCGTTCACCTGCACGGGTGCCTCGCGGCCGACCCAGTGCCCGGCGCCCTCGACGATGGTGGCGCCGCGGAAGTCGCTGCAGCCGCTCCCCGGATCCTCGTACAGGTCGCCGCCCGGGATCATCGAACGGATCGGATCCGCGTCACCGCCGATGAAGCACGACGGCTGGTCCACGGTGGCGCCGATGAGGTCCGCGTCGTCGGCGGCGTCGAGGCGCGCGGCGCGGTAGCGGTTGAACGCGCCGGTCATGCCCGTGCGCTCGAACGTCGCGACGATCTCGTCCAACTCCTCGTCGTCGAGGAAGGGGAGTGGCCCCGCCGGCGGCTCGGGCAGCAGCTCCAGGAACGCCGCACCGCGGGGCGCGTCGGGCAGGAAGCTGTTGCGCGGCGCCAGCCCCGAGGTCGCGTAGTACGCGCGGCGCAGCGCGCCGCGCAGGTCGGCGCCGAACTCCGCCTCGGCGACGCCGGGCTCCTGGAAGTGCAGCATGTAGAAGAAGCGGTCCTGGTAGAGCAGCTCGAGCATGTCGACGATCGAGATGCCCGACGCCGGGATGTGCGGCACGCTCAGCCCGGCGACGGCGCGCACCCGCTCGGGGTGTCGGATCGCAGTGCTCCACACGATCGGTGCGCCCCAGTCGTGCCCGACGAGCACCACCGGCTCGTCGTCGAGCGCGCGGGCCACCGCGGCGACGTCGGCCGCGAGCTCGACGAGCCGGTAGCGCTCGACCTCGGGCGGCGCCGAGCTGCCGCCGTAGCCGCGCACGTCCATGGCCGCGACCCGATACCCGCGGCCCGACAGGTGCCCGACCTGGTGCCGCCACGACGAGGCGAGCTCGGGCCAGCCCGGCACGCACAGCACGGTGGGTCCCTCGCCGGTCACCTCCACCCGCAACGTGATGTCTCCGTGGGTGACCAGTAGCTCGTCCATGGGCTCATCATGGCTGCTCGGGGGATGAGCGGGCCGCGCTTGACACTCGATCCCGATGCAGTCACGATATATCGGAACCGATCGTCAACCGGTCGACGAGAACTGGTCGAGCGACCACCCGGTCGAACGACCCCGACACCTGAGGAACGACATGCACGCACCACGACACGACGAAGCCCTGACCGACGCCACCGGCCCCGACGGCTGGGCCGGCGCAGCCGAGCGAGGTGGCCGCCGGCTCCGCCGGGGCCGCGGCCCCGCCGGGCGCGGCGCAGGCCGAGGCCACGGCCGTGGCCCGGGATGGGGGCGCGGGGGACCGTTCCCCCGACGGGCCAACCGCGGCGACGTCCGCGCCGCCATCCTGGCGCTGCTCGTCGAGCAGCCGATGCACGGCTACCAGATGATCTCCGAGCTCGACCAGCGCACCGGCGGTGCGTGGTCGCCGAGCCCCGGTTCGGTGTACCCGACGCTGCAGCTCCTCCAGGACGAGGGGCTGGTCGAGCCCACTGCCGAGGGCGGCAAGAAGGTGTTCCACCTGACCGACGCCGGCCGCGAGGCCGCAGCCCAGGGCGACGCCGCCCCGTGGGAGGCCGCAGCCAACGACGTGAACCAGCGCGCCCTCGGCGAGTCGGTGCAGTCGCTCATGGCGGCGTTCCAGCAGGTCGCCCGCACCGGCACCGCCGACCAGGTCGAGCGGGCCGCCACCGTCATGAACGACGCCCGCAAGGCGCTCTACCTGATCCTCGCCGAGGACGCGCCCCGCGCCGACTGACCGGGGCCTGACCGGCGCCCACCTGGCCGGTGTCCGACCGGGAGCGGGCGCTCAGTCCTTCTTGGCCCGGCTCGGTGCGACCCTCGGCGGCTCGTTCGGCTGCTTCGGGTACACCGGGGGCCAGGGGGCGTCCATCAGCCCGGCGTCCAGGTCGCGTCGGAACCACTCGAGCGGCACCTCGATCGACTGGAGGCGCTCGTCCATGCCCGCCCAGGGATCGCCCGTGGCGGCCACTCGATCGGGCACGGTCGCGATGGTCAGCGCCTGCGGATCGATGTCGTCGAGCTCGTCCCAGGCGAGCGGCGTCGACACCTGCGCACCCACCCGCGGTCGTGCCGACCACGCGCCGAAGACCGTCTTGTGCGGCGCGTTCTGGTTGTAGTCGACGAACACCCGCTGGCCCCGCTCCTCCTTCCACCACTTCGCGGTCATGGTGTCGGGGTGGCGGCGCTCCAGCTCGCGAGCGAGCGCGACCGCCGCGGCGCGCACCTGGTACGCGTCCCAGCGAGCCTCGAGGCGTGCGTACACGTGCAGGCCCTTGCTGCCCGTCGTCTTGGGACGGGACTCGATGCCCAGCTCGTCGAGCAGCGCACGCACCCGGTGCGCCGCGGCGCGGATGTCGTCGAAGCCCAGGCCCGGCACCGGGTCCAGGTCGATGCGCAGCTCGTCGACGTGGTCGGGGTCATCTGCGTGGTACGGCCACACGTGGAACCCCAGGCAGCCCATGTTCACCGCCCAGATCACGTGCGCCATGTCGCACACGACCAGTGCGTTGGACGTGGTGCCGTTGGGGGTGGACACCTCGGTGGTCGTCAACCAGTCGGGAGCGCCCTTCGGCACGCGCTTCTGGAAGAAGGACTTGCCGCCTGCGCCGTCGGGGTAGCGCTCCAACAGCACGGGCCGTCCGCCCATCGCCCGCAGCAGCGGCTCGGACACCGACAGGTAGTAGTCGACCAGGTCGGCCTTGGTGTGGCCGGTCGCGGGGAAGAACACCTTGTCCGGGCTCGTGACGCGCACCTGGCGCCCGTCCACGTCCAAAGTGCGCTCGCTCACCAGGTCAGACCGGTGTCGAACATCTGGCCGATGCGGATGGCGTTGCCGAACGGGTCCCGGACGCCGAAGTCGATGCCGTAGGGGCGCTCGGTGGGTTCGTCGGTGAACTCGACGCCGCGCTCGCGCAGCGTGTCGAAGGTGCCCTGCGCGTCGTCGGTGGTCAGGAACAACGTGCCGGCGAGGGCGCCCTTGGTGAGCAGCTCGCGCACCTGCGCAGCCGTCGCCTCGTCCATCGACGGCGGACCGGGACGCTCGAGCAGGATCTCGCGCACGTCGTCGCCGGGCACGCGCACGGTGAGCCAGCGCATGAAGCCCAGGTCGACGTCGGCCGCGACCTCGAGGCCCAAGGTGCCGACGTAGAAGTCGAGGGCCTGGTCCTGGTCGAGCACGTACACGGTGGAGCGGGAGATGTTGTTGAACATGGCGGTCACGGTACGGGGGCGCCGATCGGGGTCGCTTCTCCGAAACTGCTCGGTCGCGTCCAGGTGCGCACGAAGCACGACGGCACCTGATCGAGCCGGCCGCGCTCGCGGAACGTCGAGGGCGACTCGCCGACGATGTCGCGGAAGGTGCGGCTGAAGCTGCCGAGGCTCGAGAACCCCGTGGACATGCAGATGTCGGTGACGCTGCGCTCGGTGGTGCGCAGCAGGTACATCGCTCGTTCGATCCGTCGCCGCTGCAGGTAGCGGTGGGGTGTCTCGCCGAAAGCGGCCTTGAACGACCGGATGAAGTTGGCCTCGGAGATGCAGGCGATCGCCGCCAACGACGGCACGTCCATGGGGTGCGCGAAGTCGCGGTCCATGGCGTCGCGTGCTCGCAGCAGGCGCCGGTTGCTCTCCTCGATCGCGGACACACGTCCAGCATGCACCAGCCCCGTAGCATGCGCCCATGGTCGAACCCCGCCAGCTCGCTGGGCGCGTGCGGCGCATGGCGCTCGAGCAGCCTCCGACGCTGGGTGACGGCGACTGCGAGGCGCTGCGCGACGGGTGGTGGGGGCAGCCGACCAACACCGTGACCTCGTTCGCGTACGTGGTCGCGGGCGGGTGGCTGGCCGGGCAGCTCCCTCGTCTGCGGGCGTCGCAGCGTCCCGTGGCCGGCGCGTACGCCGCGCTGAGCGCCGCGGCCGGCATGGGCAGCGTGGCGTACCACGGTCCCCAGTTCGACGGCGCCCAGTTCGCCCACGACGCGCCGATCGTCGCCCTGGTCGGCGTCGGCGCCGCGGTGCCGGTGTGGCGCGCCGCGACCGGGCGTGAGGCGTTGCCCGGCTGGAGCACGCGCACGGGCGTCGCGATGGCGGCAACCGCTGCGGTCGGTGTGGCGGCGTACGCGGGCGGTCGCACGACGAGCCCGTTGTGCCGGCCACGGTCGTGGTTCCAGCTCCACGGGGTGTGGCACGTCGCGACGGCGGCGCTCATGGCGACGTGGGGGTCGGTGCTGTGGGTCGCCGATGCGTGAGCGTCGCGATCCGACCGCTGACCCCGGGTCGTGGCTCCACCACCGGGTGCTGCGCCGGCTCGTCGACGCGATCGCGTTCCTGACCTGGCGGGAGGTCGCGATCGACGACCTGGCCGCCACCGCCGACGGCCCGGTGCTGTTGGTGTCGAACCACTTCGGCGGCGTGTCCGACGCACTGGTGCTCATGTCGGTGCTGCCCCGTCGGCCACGGATCCTGGCCGACGACGCCATCTGGAAGGTGCCGGTCGCGAAGCAGGTGATGGAGTGGATCGGCGCCATCCCCGTGCACCGCGGCCACTCCGGCACCACCGACAACTCCGACATGTTCGCCGCCGCGCACGACGCGCTGGCCGACGGCGAGGTCGTGCTGATCTTCCCGGAGGGCATCACCCGTGAAGAGCCGAGCATCGGCCAGGTGCGCTCGGGTGCGGCGCGCATCGCGATCGGCGCCCGCGCCCGCGGGGTCGACGGGGTGCGGATCGTGCCGGTCGGCCTGCACTACGACGACAAGGCCGCGTTCCGCAGCGTCGTCTACGTCCGTGAGGGCCAACCGATCGACCTCGACGCCGAGCTGGACGACGAGCCGGACGGCGCCGTGACCACCGATGCCGCCGACGGCGGGCACGAGCGCGAGGAGGTCGAGCGCCTCACCGGGCTGATCGCCCGGCGCCTGCGCGACACCGCGCCCGACTACGACGACTGGCGAGAGGCCCGGGCGCTGCAGATGGGCGCCGAGGCCTTCCTGCGCAGCCTGGATCCCGACGAGTCGGTGCCCGTCGGGCTGCGCGACCGACTGGGTGCCTGGCTGGCGCGCCGCGACGACGCGGACGAGCTGGTCGAGATGGCCGACCGGTACCGCCGCGCCCTGTCGCACGCCGGCGCCACCGACGCGTGGGCGGCGCACGGTCGGTCGTTGCTCAGCCGACGTCGGATCGTCACGCTCGTGACCTGGCTGCTGATGCTCCCGTACGCAGTCATGGGCCTGGTGGCCTGGGCGGTGCCGGCGGTGCTCACCTGGGCGGTGTCGCGGCTGCGGCTGGCGCCCGCGGTGATGGCCACGGTGCTCCCCCTGGTGGCCTTCGTGCTCTTCGGCGCCACGTCGCTGGGGTGGTTGTGGTGGGCCTGGGAACAGGGCCGCAGCACCGCCGTGGTGACGTTCGCGGTCCTGGGTCCGGTCACGTTCACCGCGCTCGTCCTGGTGGTCGAGCGGGGGCTGCTGTGGACCCGTTGGCTGCGGAACCGACTGAGCACCCTGGGGGGTCGGCGGCGGCACCTGGCGGACCTGCGCTCCGAGGTCGTGTCGGCGGTCGCGGACCGCGTGGCGGACGCGCTGGAGCAGCCGGAGCTGGCGTCGTGAGCACCTGGGAGCTCGAGGTGCGCGAGGTGCTCACCCTGCTGCTGGTGCTGCCCTTGCTGGTGGTCATCGGCTTCGCGCTCGTCGACATCGTGCGACGCCGCGACCTGGGTGCGGTGCGCAAGGCCGTGTACGCCGCGCTGGTCGTGCTCGTGCTGCCGGCGACGCTGCTCTACCTGTTGTCGCGGCCGACCTCGATCGTGCGCCACCGCGAGCGCCCGACCGACGACTGGCGCGACGAGCTGCTCGACCGACTGGAGCAGCGCCCCGGGGGCCCACCGGCGATCAGTCGTCGACAGGAGCAGCTGCTGGCGGCGCAGGTCGACGAGCTTCGCCGCCTCGCACCGCCGCGCTCGCCGGCGGCAGCACTCGGACCTGCAGACCCGCTGCCAGGTTCGACAGGCCGCGGTGGTCGCGGGTGAGCACCGCGGCCAGGACCACCGCCACGCCGTAGAGCACCAGCCCCACCGACGACCACGGCGAGTCCCAGGCGCCGAACAGCGCCACCAGCCCGGGTCCGACGGCCAGCTTGGCGAGCCGCGACGGCAGGATCCACACCGGACGGCGCGCGTCGGTGCGGAGCCGCACCACGACCTCGCCCACGGTGCAGCCGCGCGCCAGCACGAACGCTGCCTCCACGGCGAACGCGGCGCCCCACTGCAGCACCGCCTGGTCGACCGGATCGATCCGACCCGGGAGCACGTCCTGCAGGTCGATCAGCCACACCCGCCAGACGACGACCGCGACAGCGCCCGTGAGCACCATCGTGAACAGGTCGCTGACGATCGCGACCAGACGTCGACCGAGCGTCGGTGCGGTCGGCACCGGCTCGGCGTCGGGGTCGGGCAGCCGCTGCGCGAGCGGGATCGTGAGCAGCGAGCCCAGCACGGCACCCGAGGTGTTGAGCAGCAGGTCGTCGACGTCGAAGAAGCGGTAGGCGCAGTCGTACAGGCCCCAGATGCCGGTCAGCTGGGTCAGCTCGATCATCGACGAGATCGACAGGCCCGCGACGAACGCCCAGAGCACGCCGCGGCGGTAGCGCACGCGCAGCAGCGCTCCGAGCGGCACGAACAGCGCCACGTTCAGCGCGACCTGGAGGAAGACCGGGTCGCGCAGCAGGTCGAGCACCGACCCGTCCCACGCCGCCCTCAGGTCGCCGACCAGGTGCAACGGCTGCAGGATCGCCGCCCGGCAGACCAGCTCGTCGGGGTCCGGCAGCGGCAGCAGGGTGTAGGTCCACAGCGCCAGCCCGTAGACGGGCACGACCACCAGGGCCACCACGTCGGCGGTGCCGAACCGGCCGGCGCGCCGGTAGTGCACCCAGGCGGCCGGCACGAACGACAGCACGGCGATCACCAGTCCGCCGGCGATCGCCACCGCAGCGTTCAGGGCCTCGTTGCGCACCGCCCGACGGTAGGTGACCCGTCAGTGCCCGGACGACGCTCGACGGTCCCCGCTCGGCGGGTGCCGGCGACGAAGCCGCCGCGCACGTAGGTGAACGGCCCGTCGGGCAGCATCCAGGTGGCCCCGCCCGGCAACGGCATCGGCGTGTCACCCGGTGCGCCGGTCCAACCCGGCACGGGTGTGTGCCACTCTGCCTGCAGCAGGCCTGAGGGCAGGTCCACCCAGCGGTCCGTCGTCCAGTGATCGCTCGGCCGGCCGGTCGCGTCGAGCTGCACCGTGGCGCTCACCTCGTGTCCCCGATCGCGCAGGGTCACGCGGAACGAGTCGTCGTCGACGCCCGTCCAGTCGACGTCCGCGGCCAGCAGCATCGACGGTGCGAGCAGCACGGCGTCGTTCAGCCAGGTGCTGAGCTCGCCCAGGTCGAACTCCGGGCCGCTGCCGTCGGCCACGGTCACCAGCCCGGCGAGCTTGCCGTGCATGCGCCCCGCGCCGCCTAGGTAGGTGTCACCCCCGATCATCGGCAGGCACCCGGCGAACCAGATGACCATGGTGAACACGCGGGCGATCGGGTCGACCGTGTTGCGTTGCACCGCCTCGGCGCGCATCCACGGACCGTCCGGGCGCATCCGGAACCGACCCCGGAACGACACGTCGAACGACCCGACCGGAACTCGATCCACCACGCCCATGGCGCGCAGGTAGCGCTGCACCGGCGTCGGCAGCGGGGCCAGGTCGTGCTCGGTGACCGGAGACGCCGGGGTCCGCGGCGCCGCCAGCGCCGCCGCGGCCAGGTCCTTCGCGAACGCCCGTCGGAGCAGCACGCTCATCGGGACCGCACCGCTGCCGCCTGCTCGGCGCGCTCGGCGAGGGCCCGGAGCATCTCACGTCCCATGACGAAGCCGATCGGCTCGATCAGCGCGGTGCCGAAGAACAGCCGCTCGGTGAGCGACGAGCCGTGCACCGTGCAGCCGCGCTCGATCAGCCGGCTGCGTCCGGGCCCGTCCGCCAGCACGTGGAACCCCCACAGGTTGTCGGTCGTCGGTGCGGCGTCGTCCTTGGCGGCGCCGCGCAGCACCAGCGACCGGCCCGGCTCGACCACGGCGACGTGCAACGGCGGAGCCGTGGGGTGGAGGTGCACCACCTGGCCGACCGCGGGGTGCTGCCACTCGTCGACGATGCGATCCGCGTTGGTGATCCGACAGCCGAACAGGTTCTCGAGCCGCTCGAAGCTGGCGAACCCGCCTCGTTCCTGGCCCAGCTGCGCCACCCACGGCCACACGTCCTCGGGCGGCGCGTCGACCGAGATCGCATGCGTGTAGCCCCAGGTCGGCTCGGCGATGAGCTCGTCGCCGGGCAGCACGGCGGAGAGCTCATCGGGTCGGGCACCCCAGCTGCGCCGCCACCCCGACCGCCACGGGGACAGCACCTGCCCGGCGATCATCGCGACGGCGGCCAGGGTCCGGGTCCAGGAACGTTGCGCTGCTCGGTCATGACGCACGACCCCATGGTCACCCCGTCATGAGCCCGGCGTGAAGAGTCCTTCGTCCCGCTCAGTTCGAGAAGACGCGCAGGCCCGAGTCGGTCGGCACGACCACGTGCCCCAGACCGATCGAGATCGCCGCGGTCGGCTGCGACACGTTCTGCTCGTCGATCGCCGGCACGGGCTGTCCCGCGGTCGAGGTCCACACCCGTGCGCCCGTGGCGGTCGAGAAGCCGTACACCTTGCCCGATCGACCACCCACGATCACGACGTCGTTGACGATGTTCGGGGGCCCGACCAGCGTCTCGTTCGCATCGCCGGTCATGCTCCACACCTGGGCGCCCGTCTCGGGATCGATCTTGACCAGCACCCTGTTGGCCACCGTGAAGGCGGCGCTGTCGTCCACCGCGTACGGGGAGCCGGCGGGGATGGTGGGGCCGACCGCGCCGGTGCGGGTGTCCACGATCACGTTCGTGGTGATCGCCCCGACGCGAGCGTTGCGGAGGTACAACCGGTGCGTGGCCGGGTCGAGGGCGACCTGCTTTCCGCCGCCGCCGCTGCACGAGCTCGGCAGCTCCCACAGCAGCACGCCGAACAGCGAGTGGCCCTGGGTGTCGCACGAGTGCGACGAGTACACCCCGCTCGCGTCGACGGCGGGCGAGCTGATCGAGCCGTTGCCGATCGATCGGCTCCAGACGAACCCACCGGTCATGGCGTTCACCACGTCGAGGGTGCCGCCCGAGCCGGACCCGGTGGCGTAGATGTAGTTGTTGCGGACCGTGACCGGCGCCGAGTAGCTGCGCTGGTTCAGCTGCTGGGCCCAGAGCAGCTGACCGGTCGCTTCGTCGAACGCTCGCAGGAGCCCGTTGTAGTTGAGGGCGAACACCCGCCCGTCCTCGTACGCGACGCTGGACATCCAGTAGGTGCCGCCCAGGTCGGCGCTCCACAGGGTGGTGCCGTCGTCGAGGTCCATCGCGTGCAAGGTGGTGCCGTAGCCCGTCGCCGCGGTCTTGGCGGTGACGAACACCTTGCCCCGGGCGATCACGGCGTAGGACGGCTGGTCGAGGAACGACCTGGTCCACGACTCGGTCAGGGTCGCCACGTCGATGGCGGGATCATCGACCCAGCCGCGGTGGGTCGGGTCGTTCTGGTACGCGTTCGCGATCCCGGGCTCGGCCGGAACGCCGGGCAGCGACGTCGTCGTGGTCGACGTCGTGGTGGTGCTGGTCGTGGTGGTGCTGGTCGTGGTCGTCGTGGTCGACGAGGTCGGGCCAGGCACGGGTGTGCACGCAGCGACCGCAGCGCCGAGCACCGTGATCAGGAGCCCGGCGACGGTGGCACGTCCCCTCCACCGTCGGCGGTCTCCGCCGACGGTCGCGTGTGAACCCAGCTCCTCGCCCATGCACCCTCCCAGGTCTGGGTCGCGACGGTAGTCGGCGAGGAGGGCGCGTGCGCTCAGACGGTGCGACGCCGTGCCGTCGGCGCTCGGTACGGTGCTGCCATGTCCTCCGAGCACGGCACGACCGACGCCGACTTCCTGGGTCTGGTGGCCGATGACGAGCCGGGCCGGTACCGGTTCCGGGTCGCCAACCACCTGGCACGGCTGGACGCCCGCCTCTACGGCGGCACCGCCATCGCCGTGTCGCTCGCGACCTCCGAGATGGTGACCGGTCGATCCCCGCTGTGGATGACGACGCAGTTCGTCTCGACGGCGCCCGCCGAGAGCGAGATCCACGTGCACACCGAGGTGCTCGCCCCGGGTCGTCGCACGAACCAGGTCCGAGTCACCGCGACCGACGCCGACGGCGCGGTGATGTTCGCCTCGCTGGGCGCGACCGGCCACCACCGCCCGGACGGGCTGACCGGCTCCTTCGAGCACGCCCCGATCGTCACGCCACCCGAGCAGTCCGAGCCGCGGGGCGGCCCCTTCACCACCATGCTGCGCAACGCCGGCATCACCGACGTGCCACCGCTGCCCGAGGGCATCGGCTTCGCGTCGGTGGTGGAGTTCCGCGAGCCCGACGTGCTCCAGCACCCCGACCCGGGGCCCGGGCGCATGTGCATGTGGGTGCGTCGCCGCGATGCCGTGCCGCTCACGCCGGCGACCGCGGCGTTCATCGCCGACATGGTCCCGCTGTCGGTCGCCCACGGCGCCGGCCTGGTGGCCGGCGGCATCAGCCTCGACAACACGATCCGCGTCGGGTCCTTCGAGCCGACCGAGTGGGTGCTGGTCGACCTGCGCGCGCACTTCGCCGCCGGTGGCTACGGGCACGGCGCCGCGCAGCTGTGGAGCAGCTCCGGCGCGCTGCTCGCGACGGCCAGCCAGACCGCGTCGATGTTCGAGTTCGACCTGTCCAACGCCCCCTGGGCCGGCGGCGACTGAACGGCTCGGCCGTGGCACCGCTCCAGTTCCTGTCCGACTTCGATCCGCGGTACGGCCAGCTCGTGCAGGTCGCCCCCGGCGTGCAGCGCGTCGTCGCGAACAACCCGTCGAAGTTCACCGCGTGGGGCACGGGCACCCACCTGCTCGGCGAGGACCGGGTGATGATCGTCGACCCCGGCCCCGACGACCCCGACCACGTCGCCGCGGTCCTGGCCGCCGTCGGCGACCGCACCGTCACGCACCTGCTGATCACCCACACCCACGCCGACCACTCGCCGGCGGCGCGGGCGATCCAGGCCGCAACGGGCGCGCCCACCTACGGCATCGGGCCCCACCCGCCCGGCGCGGACGACGCGAGCGAGGAGCACGGCGACGTCGACTTCGTGCCCGACGTCGTGGTGTACGACGGCGACGTGCTCGAGTCCGACGGGCTGCGCGTCGAGGTGCTGCACACACCGGGACACCTCTCCAACCACGCCTGCTACGCGGAGCTGCACCGGCGCTGCCTCTTCCCCGGCGACCACGTGATGGGGTGGTCCACCACGGTCATCTCGCCGCCGGCGGGCGACATCGCCGACTACCTCGCCAACCTGCGTCGCCTGCTCGAGCGCGACGAGACGGTGTACCACCCGACGCACGGGCCGCCGATCACCGATCCGCAGCCGTACGTGCGTGCGCTCATCGAGCACCGCCTGGCGCGTGAGCGCCAGATCCTGGAGCAGCTGGCCAAGGGCCCGAGGACGATTCCCCAGATCGTCGCAGTGCTCTACGCGGACGTGCGCCCCGAGCTGCACGAGCCCGCCGGCCGATCGGTGCACGCGCACCTGCTGGCCCTGATCGACGACGGCCGGGTGGTCGCCGACGCCGAAGGCTGCTTCCGCCGGGCGAGCTGACCAGCGACTCCGCAGCGTCAGCCGGCGCCCAGCACGAGCACGGCGTCCAGCTGGGCCGAGGCCGACACCGGGTCGTCCGCCAGCGTGGTGGCGATCGCGCCGCCGCCCTCGGGGCGCAGCACCACCGTCGTGCGGTCGACCCGGGGCGCCGGCGTCGGTGCTGGTGGAGCAAGTGCGTCGAGTGGGTCCACGACCACCCGGGTGCCGACGACCTTGGCGCCTGCAGTGCCGCCCGGGCCCGCGAAGCCCGGCGTCGAGGTGTCGAACGAGGTGAGGCTGACCGTGGCCCCGTCGCGGCGCAGCTCGAGGCCGGCGCGGAACGCGCCGGGCACCTCGTCGCTGCGCCCCATGACGACCAGCTCGTCGAGCAGCACCGCGGCGCCGTCGGCAGCGTGCACGACCGTGTGCGAGCGGTGCCGCGCGCGGGCGGTCACGATCACCGGGTCGGGTTGCCAGCGCAGGGTGGCCCCGGGGGCGACGTCGACGGTCGTGCGCAGCCGTGTGCCAGCGCCGCGACCCGCGTAGATCACGCTGGCGGCGACGCTGCGCACCGTGGCCGCCGCACCCTCGCCGACCGTGACGTGCACCGAGATGTCGTCCTCGCCCACCGGCGTGGCCGCGGAGCCCACGAACCACAGGGTGGTGCCGTCCCAGCGGCACCAGAAGGGCGCCACCGCGAGCGCGCCGCGAGCCACGACCGCGCCGCCGCCGGCGCGCCGCAGCTCGATCTCCAGCTCGGCGCGCACGATCAGGCGGCCGCGTCGGCGCGCCAGCGCGCCAGCTGCTCCACGATCCACGTGGCGATCGGCTCGGCGCCGGGTTTGCCGACCAGCGACACGAAGCGCACCGGCAGCTCGCCACGCTGCGCTGCGGCGTCACGTGCCATGACGTCCAGGTCGGCGCCCACCAGGGGCGCCAGGTCGGTCTTGTTGATCACCAGCAGGTCCGAGCGCGTCACCCCGGGCCCGCCCTTGCGGGGGACCTTGTCGCCGCCGGCGACGTCCAGCACGAACAGCTGCACGTCCACCAGGCCCGACGAGAACGTGAGGGTCAGGTTGTCGCCGCCGCTCTCGACCAGCACGAGGTCGAGCGGGCCCTCACGCTGCTCCAGGTCCTCGATCGCATCCAGGTTGGCGGTGATGTCGTCGCGGATGGCGGTGTGCGGGCAGCAGCCGGTCTGCACCGCGGCGATGCGGCCCGCGTCGAGCACGCCCCGTCGCCGCAGCGTGTCGGCGTCCTCGGTGGTGTAGATGTCGTTGGTCACCACGCCGATGCGCAGCTCGTCGGCGAGCAGGCCGCACAACGCCGAGACGAGCGCGGTCTTGCCGGTGCCGACCGGACCGCCGATGCCGACGCGGAACGCGCCGCCGTGTCGGTGCGCGGGTCGGTGCGGGTCCTGCAGGTCGTGCGCGTGCGCCGTGCCGATGTCGTGCATGTCAGCTCCCGAAGAGTCGCGGTTCGATGGTTGCCTGCAGCTCGGGGTCGAGCTCGGCGAAGGGTGTGGAGGTGGCGGGCAGGTCTTCGGGGTCCTGGATCGAGGTGACCGACCCGGCCACCTCGGACACGGACCCCCGGAGGTCGACCAGCACGCCCGCCACGGCGAAGGGGTCGAGGCCGAGCAGTCGGAGCGCGGCGCTGGTCAGGGCCGCAGCCGCCGCGTGGGTGACGCACAACGCCGCCTCGTTGGGGCTGCAGCCGGCGTGCGTGGCGACCACGCCGAGCGCCACGGGCTGCAGCGGCGGGCGGCCGTCGGCCAGCCGGAGTGGGCCGCCCGGCCAGAGACGCTCGGCGGTGCGAGCGAGCGATCGGCCGAGGGACCGTGACGCAGCGCGCGCCGCGGCGCCGGGCATGCGCACGGTGAGCGCGGCGTCCACCGTGTCGAGCAGCAACGGCGAGCGTGCGGTGAGCGCCGCCGCGGCGGCGTCGGTGCGGGTGGTGCTCCACAGGCGCGCGTCGACGTAGTCGCGCAGCGAGGCTGGGTCGTGCACGCGGCCGACGGTCACCGCCGCCTCCATGCCGTAGCTGTGGGCGTGGCTGCCGTCGGGGAACCGCCCGTCGGCGAGCATCAGCAGCGCGGCGAGCGAGCCGTGCGTGGTCGCCTCCATCCGCCAGTCTCAGAACAGGAAGTAGCGCTGCGCCATCGGCAGCTCGGCGACGGGGGACTGCTCGATGACCTCGCCGTCGATCGACACCTCGAACGAGTCGGGATCGACGCGGATGTCGGGGCACGCGGTGTTGTTGACCATGTCGGCCTTGGCCACCGAGCGGCAGTCCTTGACCGCGACCAGCTCACGACGCAGGCCGAGGCGTTCGTCCAGGCCGTCCTCGAGCGCGGCGGGTGCGACCCAGGCCAGCGAGCTGTGACCCGCCGTGTCGCCCGAGGCGCCGAACATGGGACGGGCCATGACCGGCTGCGGCGTGGGGATCGAGGCGTTCGCGTCGCCCATCTGCGCCATGGCGATCATGCCGCCCTTGATCACCAGGTGCGGCCGCACCCCGAAGAAGCGGGGGTCGTAGAGCACCAGGTCGGCCAGCTTGCCCACCTCGACCGAGCCCACCTGGTCGTCCAGGCCGTGCGCGACGGCGGGGCAGATCGTGTACTTGGCGACGTAGCGCCGGACGCGGGTGTTGTCGGCGTCGGTGTCGCCCTCGAGCGGGCCACGTCGGCGCTTCATGGCGTGTGCCGTCTGCCAGGTGCGGATGACGACCTCGCCCACCCGGCCCATGGCCTGGGAGTCCGAGCCGATCATCGAGATGGCACCGAGGTCGTGCAGCACGTCCTCGGCGGCGATGGTCGACGGGCGGATGCGGCTCTCGGCGAAGGCCAGGTCCTCGGGCACCGACGGGTTCAGGTGGTGACAGACGATCAGCATGTCGAGGTGCTCGTCGACGGTGTTGACCGTGTGGGGTCGGGTGGGGTTGGTCGACGACGGCAGCACGTTGGGCTTGCTGGCCACGGTGATGATGTCGGGTGCGTGGCCGCCGCCTGCGCCCTCGGTGTGGTAGGCGTGGATCGATCTGCCGGCGATCGCGGCCAACGTGGTCTCGACGAATCCCGCCTCGTTGAGCGTGTCGGTGTGCAGCGCCGCTTGCACCCCGGCGGCGTCGCAGACGTCGAGGCACGCCGAGATGGCGGCCGGGGTGGAGCCCCAGTCCTCGTGCAGCTTGAAGCCGCTCGCTCCCGCGCGCAGCTGCTCCCACAGCGCGTCGGACGACACGGTGTTGCCCTTGCCCAGCAGCGCCACGTTGATGGGCCAGGCGTCGAGCGAGGTGAGCATGCGGTGCAGGTACCAGGGTGCCGCCGTGACCGTCGTGGCCTTGGTGCCCTCGGCGGGCCCGGTGCCGCCCCCGATGATCGTGGTGATGCCGGTGGCCAGGGCGGTGTCCATGACCTGCGGGCAGATCAGGTGCACGTGGGAGTCGATCGCGCCGGCGGTCAGGATCTTGCCGTTGCCGGCGATGACCTCGGTGCCGGGGCCGATGACCAGATCGGGGTGCACCCCGTCCATCGTGTCGGGGTTGCCGGCCTTGCCGAGCGCGACGATGCGGCCGTCGCGCACGCCGACGTCGGCCTTGACGATGCCCCAGTGGTCGAGCACGACCGCGCCGGTGATGACCAGGTCGGGCGAGCCGCCGGCCGAGGTGCGCCCCGACTGGCCCATCGACTCGCGGATGACCTTGCCGCCCCCGAAGACCGCCTCGTCGCCGGCCAGGCCGGGACCGCCGCTGAGGTCGGCCTCGATCCGGATCAGCAGGTCGGTATCGGCCAGACGGATGCGATCGCCCACCGTCGGTCCGTACAGCGCGGCGTAGCGGGCACGATCCATCGTCACGGGGTCGATGCTCACGAGTCGCCCCCCGGCGTCACCGGGCCGCCGAACAGCCCGCGGAAGCCGGCCGCGACCTGCTCGCCGGCCAGATCGACCAGCAGCACGGTCATGGGCACACCGGGCTCGAAGCGCACGCTCGTGCCCGCGGGCACCGCCAGACGTCGGCCGGTCGCCGCTTCGCGGTCGAAGCGCAGCGCCTCGTTCGCCTCGGCGAAGTGGAAGTGCGAACCGACCTGCACCGGACGGTCGCCGTCGTTGACGACCTCGAGCTCGGTGAGCTCGCGGCCTTCGAACAGCACCACCGGCTCGTCGCCCACCAGCACCTCGCCCGGCACGACGCCGACGGGCGCCGGACCGGCAGCACCCGGCTGGATCGGTCCGTGCAACGTGACCAGCTTGGTGCCGTCGGGGAACGTCGCTTCGACCTGCAGCTCCTCGATCAGGTGCGCCACGCCGTCGAGCACGTCGTCGGTGCTGAGCACCTCGCGGCCGGCCGACATGATGTCGGCGACGCTGCGACCGTCGCGGGCGGCCTCGAACACCCACGCAGTGAGCATTGCGGTGGCTTCGGGGTGGTTCAGGCGCAGGCCTCGCTGGCGGCGCTGCCGGGCCACGTCGGCGGCGACGTGCACCAGCAGGCGCTCCTGCTCATGGGGTGACAGCTGCACGGCGGGCTCGCTCGTCGGGACGGCTGATCAGCGCCAGCGCGGCGCAGAGCGCGCACGCGGCGGCCAGGCCGAGGGCGCCCGCCAGCGATGCCGACAGCGTGCCGTCGAGCCCGGAGACGGCGTAGTCGGCGAGCGGTGAGGCGGACAGCAGGGAACCTGGGCCGTCGACGGCGAGGTCGAGATCGCCCAGCACCCGCTCCAAGCCGTCGGGTGCGGACGAGGCGGCGAGCGAGAGTCCCACGGCGGTGACGCCGGCCAGGCCCCACACCGGTGCGGTGTCGTGCTCGTGGAGTCGCGCCGAGGCGACCGCGATCAGCCCTGCGACGGCGAGGGTGATCGCGGCCTCGGCGACCGCGATGGCCAGGTGCGTGCCGATCATGGCGCTCGCCACGCGGCCGGGCGCGGCGCCCGAGCCACCGAGGGCGAAGAGCCCCGCGAACGCCGCCGAGGTGACGACCGGGGCAGCAGCGGCACCGACGCCGACCGACACCCACCAGCGGCTGCCGTGCGCGGCCGTCACCCCGGCGAGGTGGCGCACCAGCGCGGCGACCGCGACGGGCAGGATGGCGAGCAGCCACAGGTTCACGCCCAGCGCTCCGGTGCCGCCGTCGGCGAACAGCAGCGCCTGGGCGACGACGACCGACGAGACCGCGAGCAGCGCCCGGCGGGGGCCCACCAGCGCGGTGGCGAGCGCACCGCCCAGCAAGTGCCCGCTGGTGCCGGGCAGGACCGGCACGTTCACCATCTGCAGGGCGAACACCAGCGCCGCGGTGGCGGCCTGGGGGGCGATGTGGGCGGGCGAGCGCAGCAGGGTCGGGCCGTCGTCGCTGCGACGGCGGCGGGTGTCGAGTGCGACCGCGGTGACGACCGCAGCGGCGGACACCCCGGCTGCCAGCTCGACCCCGTTGGAGATCAGATGGTCCGGAACGTGCATGGGTCGGGTTCTACCCGCGCCCGCGGCACCTCACAAGGGTGGACACAGGGTGTTCACACTCGCGGCCAGACTGCGGTGATGCGTTTCGTCGACGTCGTGGCGACCTCGGTCGCGGTGGCCGCGACGGCGTCGCGCACCGCCAAGCGTGACCTGCTCGCGCAGCTGCTGCGCCGCTGCGCACCCGACGAGGTCCGGGTCGTCGTCGGGTTCCTGACCGGCGAGCCCCGCCAGGGCCGCATCGGTGTGGGCTGGCGGACCCTGGTGTCGGTCGAGGTGGACCCCGCCGCGGTGGCCTCGCTGTCGATCGGCGAGCTGGACACCACGCTCGACGAGCTCGCCTCGCTGGCCGGGCCCGGCTCGGGTACCCGCCGCCACGAGCTGCTCGCAGCGCTGCTCTCGCGCGCCACGCCCGAGGAGCGCTCGTTCCTGGAGCGGCTGCTCGGTGGCGAGCTGCGCCAGGGCGCCTCGGCCGGGGTGATGGTCGATGCCTTGGCGGCCGCCTCGGAGGTGCCGATCTCGCTGGTGCGTCGCGCGGTGATGCTGGGCGGGCGTCTGGACGAGGTCGCTTCGGCCGCGCTGCTCGGCGGTGCGGGCAGCCTGGAGCAGATCGGCCTGGTCGTCGGCCGACCGTTGCAGCCGATGCTGGCGTCGACCGCCGGGTCGGTGCGCGACGCGGTCGAGGGCCTCGGGTCGTGCTCGGTCGAGTGGAAGCTCGACGGCATCCGCATCCAGGTGCACCGCCAGGGCGATGCGGTGCGGGTCTGGACCCGCAACCTCAACGAGATCACCGACCGACTGCCCGGTGTGGTCGCCGCCACGCTCGACCTGGAGGTCGACTCGGCGGTCCTCGACGGCGAGGCGATCGGGATCGGGCCCGACGGTCGGCCCCGACTGTTCCAGGACACGGTCAGCGTGGGCGAGGGAACCTCTGGCGACGGTGCGCTGCGGCCGTTCTTCTTCGACCTGGTGCACCTGGACGGCGACGACCTGGTCGACGCGGCGCTGGCCGAGCGGCGCGAGCTGCTGCGACGCGTCGCCGGCGACCACGTGGTGCCGTCGGAGCTGACCGCAGACCCTGCGGTCGGCGAGCAGGTCCTGGCCGAGGCGCTCGCGGCCGGCCACGAGGGCGTGGTGGTGAAAGGCGCGTCGTCGCCGTACGAGGCCGGTCGGCGAGGCAAGGCCTGGCGCAAGGTCAAGCCGGTGCACACGCTCGACCTGGTGGTGCTCGGCGCCGAGTGGGGCCACGGCCGCCGGGTGGGGTGGTTGTCGAACCTGCACCTCGGTGCGCGTGCCGACGACGGCAGCGGCTTCGTCATGGTGGGCAAGACCTTCAAGGGCCTCACCGACGAGCTGCTCGACTGGCAGACCGGGCGGCTGCTGGAGCTGGCGGGCCGGGAGCGGGGCACCGATCCGGCGCCCGTCGGCGAGGTGGCCGTGCCGCCGGTCCAGGTGGTCGAGATCGCGGTCGACGGGGTGCAGCGCTCGACACGGTACCCGGGCGGCGTCGCGCTGCGCTTCGCCCGGGTGGTGCGCTACCGCCACGACAAGGCTGCCGAGCACGCCGACACGGTCTCGACGGTCCGCGCGCTGCTGGCGGGCTGACCCGGCTGACCAGGTCACGGTCGGTCGGTCGAGTCAGCGGGCGCCGACCTGTCGGCCCGCCATCCAGAGGTAGAGCGGGTCGCCGGTGGCGTCGTGCTCCAGCCTGCACGCATACACGAGCTTCACGACGTGGGGATCCCGGTTGCGCACGGCCCGTCGTGCGATGTCGGCCCAGTCCGTCGGCGCGTCCGCTCGCCGAGCATCGAGCTCCGCGGGGTCGGCCAACCCGGGGCCACCGACGCCGAGCCAGGTTGCGGCGACTGCCTGCGCGCCGCGTCGAGCGAGCGACGTGCGGGTCGCTCCGTCGGTCAGCGCGGCCATCGCCCGGATCGCTCGCACGCCGGTGACCAGGTGCAGCGTGGCGAAGTTCGCCGCCCCGGCGTGCGCCGCTGCTGCCACTCGGGCCAGCTGCTCCAGCGTCGCGTCGACGTCGGGGTCCAGGTCGTCCACGATCGATCCGAACGCAGTCGATGCGGCCATTTCATGCTGATCGCTGGGGTCGAGGTCGCCGGCGTCGCGAGCGTCGGCCAGCTCCGCGAGGATCTCCTCCAGCATCCGGTCCCCCGAGGGCGAGGGCTCGTCGCCCAGAGGTCGTCGGTGCTCGGACCAGTTTCGGACCGCGTTGGCGACCTGTCCGGCGTGGTCCGCGTCGACGGCCAGCTCGAGGCGGATCACCGCGTGGAAGAACTGCGAGCCCGGCGCGTCGACCAGCCCCGGCAGCGCCGCGGCCGCGGCCGCCGCCGGGCCGACGCGAGCGACCTCGGCCGTGTCGGCGTCCCACCAGTCGGGTCGGGCTCGTCGCACCAGGAAGTCGCCGGAGGTCTGCTCGCGGAACATCGTCCGCAGGTCGTGGTCATCGGCACCCAGGCGTCGGGCTGCGACCAACGACATCGCCAGGTGGCTGATGAAGCCGTTGCGCGACGCGAGCGGATCGAACCCGAGCTCGTCGTCGAGCAGTTCGTCGAGCACGGCGTCCCTGTCGGCGAGGAGGGAGGTCGGTTCGGGGTGCAGCGGCAGCGGGTTCGTCGTCGAGGAGTGCATGCGGTCGACCGTACGACCTCAAGTCGACTTGAGGTCAAGGGGGTCCGTTCGATGAGGTTGGGTCGTCGGCGAGCACGTACCTGGGACCGGTCCCGTGAGCCGCAGCGACATCGCCCGGGTTCAGCAGCGCGCAGTGCGCCATCGAGAGGCATCCACATCCGATGCAGCCGTCGAGGCGGTCGCGGAGGCGTTCGATCATGGCGATCTGCGCATCGAGCCTCGGCCGCCACGATGCGGCGAGGCGTGACCAGTCGGCCGCGGACGGCGGGTCGTCGCTCGGCAGGGTCGAGAGCGCGTCGGCGATCTCCTCGAGCGACAGCCCGACCTGCTGCGCTGCTCGGATGAACGACACCCGTCGGATCACGTGGGTCGAGTAGCGGCGTTGACCTCCGGGGGTCCGCGTCGACCTGATCAGTCCCAGGTCCTCGTAGTAGCGCAGCGCCGAGTGCGCCACGCCGGTTCGTGCGCTGAGGGCGCCGATCGTGACCACGCTGTCCATGGCTGCACGATAGGCAGCGCCCGTGGTCCGTCCTCGTCGATGAGGTGCAGCGATCGAGTCGGTCCGGCCCCACCGTCCTGACGCCGAGCGTCGTACGATCGCCGGTGTGAGCACGACCGCCGAGCCGCTGGTCGACGTGGTGTCGCCCGAGTCCACCGTGGTGCTGCGCGGCTGCGTGCACCGCCAGGTCGGCTACCGCATGTCGGGCTTCGACGCGGGTGAGCACGTCGGCATGCCGGGCTCGTCGTACACCTGCATCCTGAGCTTCGACGCACCGCTCGAGCTGACCGCCATGCCCGACCCGTCGCAGTCGCCGGCCGCGTTGTGGACGCTGATCAGCGGCCTGCACGACGGCCCGGCGGTGATGGCCCACGACGGCGCCCAGCACGGGGTGCAGCTGGACCTGACCCCGATGGGCGTGCGTGCCCTGTTCGGGGTGCCGGCCGGGTCGCTCGGCTCGTCGGTGGTGGAGCTCGCCGAGCTGATGGGTCCGCTCGCCGAACAGCTGTGGGCGAGGTCGTGGGCCGAGCCGGACTGGGAACGTCGCTTCGCCGTCGTGCACGAGGTGCTGGGCACGATGCGCTCCCGTCACGAGGGCACGGTCGCGGGCTCGATCCGCCCGGAGCTGCGCTGGGCCTGGTCGCAGGTGGTGCGCAGCGGCGGCGCGGTGCGCGTCGACACGCTCGCCGAGGAGATCGGCTGGAGCCGGCGGCACTTCACCGACCGGTTCCGCGCCGAGTTCGGGGTGAGCCCCAGCACCGCACGACGCCTCGCCCGCTTCGAGGTCGCGACCGGTCTCCTGCGCGACGACCAGCCGCGAGGCCTCGTCGAGGTGGCCGCCCGTGCCGGCTACGCCGACCAGTCCCACCTCAGCCGCGAGTTCCGCCGCATGGCGGGCCGCAGCGTCACCGAGTGGTGGGCGGACGAGCAGTTCCCATTCGTTCACGACACCGGCACCGAGCCGGGGTGACCATGTGGACATGAACGACACCCTGGACATGAACGACACCGACACGACCGCCCCGCCCAAGAACGTGTGGCCCACGCTGAACTACCGCGATGCCCGGGCCGCGATCCGACAGCTCGTCGACGTGCTGGGCTTCATCGAGCGCGCAGCGCACGCCGATCCCTCCGACGATGCCGTGGTCGTGCACGCCGAGCTGCGCTGGCCCGAGGGCGGTGGCGTGATGTTGGGCACCGCGGATCGCCCCGACAACGTGTTCTCGCAGATGCCGACCGGGTGCGCCTCGGTCTACGTGGTCACCGACGATCCCCGTCCGATCCACGATCGCTGCGTGGCCGAGGGGCTGACGTTCGTGCGCGAGCTGCGCGAGGAGGACTACGGCTCGTTGGGATTCAGCGTGCGTGACCTCGAGGGCAACATCTGGAGCTTCGGCACCTACCGGGGGGAGTGAGCCGGGTCAGTCGCCGCCCTCGGTCATGCCGGGCGTCGCCCGGAGCCCGGCGATCAGCTCGGCCATCTCGGCGTCGGTCAGCTTCGCCTCGGGGTGCAGCCCGAACCGGGTGAAGTACGGCGGAGGCATCTCGCCCTCCTCGATGACCTCGATCGACTCGTCGGCCTCGCCGGGGTCGGTCGCGAAGTTGGAGAAGTTCACCGCTTCGCGGCCCTCGTCCACGTGACGCTGCACCATCCACGAGATCGGTGCCACCGACGCGTACGGCGGGTACTCGACCTCGTTCGAGTGACAACCGAAGCAGGCGTTGACCATCAGCTCCCGGGTCTGTGGGGTGGCCCACGCGGGTTCGCCCGTGCCCTGCGGGTTGCTGTGGTCACGCCCGTAGGGCACGAGCTGGATGAGCACGAAGGTCAGCACGCCGGCGAGCAGGACGGCCACCACACCCATGCGACCCGACAGCGACGCGTCGACCGGTCCCGACCGTGCACGACGCGTGCGCCACAGGTGGTGCAGCCCGAACGCGATGGCGGCGACCATCACCAGCAGCGGGATCGTGATGAACAGGTCCATCCCGATGTACAGGGACAGCCCGATCGCGACGAGGGCGCCGAGCGCGGCGAGGCCCCACAGCAGCCAGTGGGTGCGAACCGCGCGCCACGAACGCTGCAGGAGTCCGTCGGCGGGAGATGAGCTGGTGTCGTCCATGTGTCGAGCGTGCACCGGAGTGCAGGGCTCGCCGTGCCCACTTGGCCGAATCTTCACCGTTGCTTCGCCGATCCGTGTCCGCGGCCCACGGATCGGCGGTCAGTCCTGGTTCACACGGTCAGTCCCGGTTCAGCACCGCGGCCGTGCAGCCCGACTCGAGCCGTCCTTCGAACGCGCCGGTCATGAACCGGTCGAGCGGTGAACCGGTGAACGACAGGTCGCGGTCGTTGCGTCCCGAGCCCACCGCCGCGATCTGGCCGGGGATGGACAGGTGGCTGGCGGGGCTGCCGGCGCCGCGGGCGGCGAAGAGCGCGAGCTGGAGGTGTCCCGCCTCGGTGCCCGAGGGGCAGTACGCGTCGTCGCGCAGGGCGTCGTAGAGCGCGGTGGCCATGCAGTTCGCCGCGTCGGGCACCGCTCGCGGGTCCTCGCCGTCGGCCGGCTGGCAGTGGATGATCTCGTCGTCCATGCCCTGGGCGATCAGCACCGGGGCGGGCCGGCCGTCGCGCTGAGGGGTGGTGGGGAACGGGTGGTCGCCGAGCGGGCCCGGGATGTTCCATCGGATCCAGTCGCACCACGCAGCCATGTCGGCATCCGCGGTGGTCGCGCACGTGCGGTCGACGCCGCCGTGGAAGAACCGACTCGCGCGGTAGTCGTCGGGCAGGTTCCACAGATCAGGGGTCAGCATGCGGTGCTCGGCGGCGTCGCGGTACGGCGACACGAGCTCCTTGACCCGCGTCGAGTCCTTCGAGTCGAGGCAGAGCGCGCCGAGCTGGGCGATGGTCGTGCGGCCCTCGGCCGTGGCGACTGCGTCCAGCTGCAGGTCGGCGGCCTCGGCGGGGAACGCCGGGGTGCGTGCGTCCGCGCCCGGCGCGCCCCGCGCCGAGAACTGGGTCCACGAACCGAAGATGTACGAGAACAGCGCCGGTCCGATCTGCAGCTCGAGCGCGGCGATGGGCAGCCCGATCAGTTGGATCGACTTGTGCATCTCCCAGTCGGCCACGCCGTCACCGAACTGCACGCCGTCCTGGCGCTCCGGCTGGGCGATCAGGTTCGCGGCCGGCGCCTCGGCAGCGACGCCGGCCAGCGACAACGACGCCGCCGGGTTGGGAGCGGCCTGCTGGTAGGTGTCCATCAGCTGACCGGCCCACAGCGCCGCGTGACCGCCCTGGGAGTGGCCCCAGGTGACGACGTCGTAGCGCTCGGGAGCGCCGTCGCCGACCTCCCGGGCCACCAGCTGCGACGTGGCCCGTGCGGCGTCGATCACGTTCGCCGCCGCGATGCGGCCGATGAGATAGGTGTCGTTCGGCTGGTAGTCGGTGGCCGACACGACCCACCCACGGTCGAGCGCGGTCTGCAGCGCACCGTCCGCGGGGTCGCCGTTGCGGGCACGGAAGCCGTTGCCCCAGGCGACTGCGCCGATGCCGCTGCCCATGGCTGCCCAGAACGCCTCCTCGGGACGTGTCGAGGGCAGGCACGCCTGCTGGAGCCCGATCGTGCCGTGTGCCCAGGCCAGCTGGCGGCCGACGCCGTCCTTCGCCCACACCTCTTCCGTGGGTGCCGCGGCCAACCCGCACACGAGCTGCAGGTCGGTCTCGTCGACGCCGGTCGAGACGTACAGGATCCGCCAGACGCGGGCGTCGGTGGGAAAGCCCTTCGCGGCCTCGCCGGAGCCGGGCTGCAGCTCGTGTGCGCCGACCAGATCACCCGGCGCCGCTCCGGCGGGCACCGCGCCGCCCACCCCCGGCTCGCCGTCGCACGGCGTCAGGTCGCGGGCCAGCGGCACCGTGGTGGTGGAGCCGTCGGTCACGACCTCGGTCGGGAGCCCCGCGGCCGGGTCCTGACCGGAGCAGGCGCCTGCAACCGTCGCGATGGCGACGAGCGTGGCCAACACCACCGTGGCTCGTGTGCGCATCACTGATCTCCTTCCACCGGCGCCGGTCACCGTACCTGCACCAGAATCGGATAGTGCGCGACGACGACGGGGTGATCAGGGTCGATGCGGGCGGCTGGGGCACGACCCTGGCCGCGGACGCCGAGGGGGTGCTGCGCCAGATCGGGCTCGGCCCCGACGGGCACCGTGCGTCGCTCGACGTCGACGCCGTCTGGTACCCGCTGGCCTTCCCGACCCACGGCGCCGGTGATCCCTACCTGCCGTCGCCGCTGCGGGTGACCCACCACGACGGCACCCTCAGCACGCGCCTGGTGCTCGACGAGGTGGCGCAGCACCCGACGGACGGCGGGGTGCACCACGTGGTCGTGCTGCGCGACGAGCTGGTCGCGCTGCGTGTGGAACTGCACCTTCGCACCCACGTGGCGTCCGGGGTGCTCGAGCAGTGGGTGGAGCTGGAGCACGACCAGGCGGGACCGATCCGACTGCACGACTACGACTCGATGGCGCCCCTGGTGCTGGTCCAGGAGCAGGCCGAGCTGGTCCAGTTCGGCGGCAGCGGCTGGGCCGACGAGTGGCGCTGGACGACCCAGCGCCTCCACCCTGGCACGACCTCGCTGCAGAGCCTCGGTGGCGTGCAGCCGCACCTGCAGCGCAGCCCGGTGGCGTTGCTGTCGCCGGCGGGACCGGCCGACGAGGGCTCGGGCGAGGTGATCGCGCTGTCGGTGGCCTGGGGTGGCAACACCCGCATCGACCTGGACGTGCGCCCCGCCGCCGACCCGGCCGGACCCCGCCAGCTCCGACTGCGAGCGGGCGCCAACCCGTACGGCGCCGAGTACCTGCTCGACCCCGGACGTCGCTTCGTCACCCCGACCGTGGCCTGGACCTGGAGCGACACGGGCCGACGCGAGGTGACCCGCCGGTTCCACGACTGGACCCGGGCGCGGGTGCTGCGCGACCCGCAGCGTCGTCGGGCGATCGTGGCCAACAACTGGGAGGCCACCTTCTTCGACTTCGACCAGGAGCGCATCGTCGAGCTGATCCGTCGTGCCGCGGATCTGGGCGCCGAGCTGTTCCTGCTCGACGACGGCTGGTTCGGCGCGAGCCGTCCCCGCGACGACGACACCACCGCGCTCGGCGACTGGCAGGTCGATCCGGCGAAGCTGCCCGGCGGGCTGGCGCCGCTCGCACACGCCGCGCGGGACGCCGGCATCCGCTTCGGCATCTGGGTCGAGCCCGAGATGGTGAACCCGCAGAGCGACCTGTACGACCGCCACCCCGAGTGGGTCCTGCGGGACCGCCGAGCGCCGCGCGAGCACCGCAACCAGCTGGTGCTCGACGTGCTGCAGCCCGACGTGCGCGAGTTCGCCGCAGGTGTGGTGGACGGCGCGCTGGCCCACGACCCCGACATCAGCTACGTGAAGTGGGACGCCAACCGCCCGATCACCGACGCGGGCTCGTCGACGCTGGCGAGCGACCGTCAGGCGAACCTCTGGGTCGACCACGTGTGGGCGACCTGGGAGCTGATGGCCGAGGTGGTGCGACGTCACCCCGACACGGAGCTGATGTTGTGCGCGTCGGGCGGCGGTCGCACCGACCACGGCACCCTGCGCTGGTTCCACGAGTTCTGGACCTCGGACAACACCGACCCAGTGACCCGTGTCCGCATGCAGTGGGCGTGCAGCCACGTGTTCCCCGCGGCGGCGATGGCGGCGCACGTGACCCGCTGGGGAGGGCGGCCGATGGCGTTCGCCTGCGCCGTCGCGCTGTCCGGCCGCTTCGGCCTGGACCTGGACCTCACCTCGCTGAGCGAGGAGGAGACGGCGGTCTGCCGACGCGCGGTCGCCGTCGCGCACCGCACCCAGGACCTGGTCCAGCAGGGCGAGCTCGTGCGGCTGGTGTCGCCGGTCGAGGGCGACGACCGGTCCCGGGCCGCGCTGGCGCACCTGGCCGAGGATCGGGGTCGCGCGGTGCTCTTCGCCTACCAGCTCGAAGCCTCGGCCGCTGCGGCGCCGAGCCTGCGTGTGCCCGACCTGTCACCTGGCATTCGCTATCGGGTGCGCCGCACGGACCTGCACAGCGACGAGCCCGTCGAGCAGCTGGAGCTGACGGGAGAGGACCTCGCGACGACCGGCCTGGTCTGGCCTGGCGACGAGCCGCTCACCGCGAGCATCTGGGAGCTGGACGCGCTCGACGGCTGAGGCGGCGGACGCGCTGGTCGGAGCGCCCGTGCGCGACAGCGGGGCCCGGCCGTCGCGGCCGGGCCCCGCCGAGGCGTGGGAGGGTTCGGAGGGGTCAGTCCTGGGCGTCCTCCTGCGGCGCGTCGGCCGGGCGCTCACCGCGCTCGGGCATGCCGTTGTTCACCGAGTCGGTGATGCGCTCCGTGGCGTCGGCCAGCTTCTGGTCGGCCTCCTCCTGGGTGTGCTCGCCGGCGGCGACCTCCTCGTCGAGGTGCGCCTTCAGGTCGGCGACCATGGCGTCGATCACGGTCTGCACGTCGACGCCCTTGGACTCGGCGACCTGCGCGATGGTCTGGCCGCCCTGGAGCGCGGTGCGCAGCTCGTCGGCGGTGATGCCCAGCGCCTCGGCGGCGCTGTCGAGGCCGCGACCGCCGCGGCCGCCCATCTCACCCCTGCCACCGTGGCCGCCCTGGGGCGGACCGGCCTCCGCGAGCGCTGCGATCACGGCGTCGGCCTGGGCCTGGGTGATGGTGCCGGCCTCGACCAGCGGAGCCAGCACCTCGCTGAAGCGCTCCGACGGGTCGGGTCGGCCGGCGTCCGTCGTGGTCGAGTCGCCGGCCTGCTGTTCGACCGTGGTGGTCGTCTCCTGTGCCCCGGACACCCCGGTCCCACCGAGGATCAGCCCGGCGGCTCCACCGCCCAGCAGTCCGGCGGCCATCGCGGCCGCAGCGGCCTTCTTCTTCAGTTCCATCATCGAGCTCTCTCCTTGTTGGCTGTTCGAGCGTCCGAGTTGGTCGGACGAGGAGCAGTCTCGGAGCGCCGAGTTCAGTCGGCGTTCGGCAAGGGTGAGGGTTCGGTGTGAGCCGCCGGCGCGAGCTCGGTGGTCGGCAGCACGATCGTGACGACGGCCCCGCCGCCGCTGCGGTTGCCGGCAGCGACCGTGCCGCCGTGCTGGGCGACGATGTCGGCGACGATCGCCAGGCCGAGGCCCGAGCCCGGTCGGCTGCGCGCCGCCGTCGAGCGGTAGAAGCGGTCGAACACGTGCGGCAGGTCGGCCTCGTCGAAGCCAGGTCCGCGGTCGACCACCTCGACGCGGCCGCGGCTGCACGCCACCACGACCGGTCCGGTCTCGTCGAACTTCAGGGCGTTCTCCACCAGGTTGCCGACGGCTCGCTCCAGCGCCATCGGACGACCCAGCACCACCGAGTCGTCGGCCGCGACCTGCACCTGGCGCCCGGAGCGTTGTGCGGCCCTGGCCGCGACCCGCTCCACGAGCGCGCCGAGCTCCACCGGTTCCTCCGCCTCGTCGCCCCGGCGGTCGGTGGCCAGCTCGACGACCTCGTCGATCAGCCGGGTCAGCTCCTCGGTCTCGCTCTCCAGGTCGTCGAGCACCTGCCGCTGCTGCTCGTCATCCAGGCGGTCCGCCCGACGCAACGTGTAGACGTTGGTGCGCAGGCTCGTGAGCGGGGTGCGCAGCTCGTGCCCGGCATCCTGGACGAGTCGCTGCTGGTCCGCCTTCGAGCGCGACAGCGCGGTGAGCATCTGGTTGAACGCCACGCCGAGCCTGCCTGTCTCGTCGGTGCCGCTCACCGGCACCTCGACGTCGAGCTGACGGGTGGCGGTGACCTCCTCGGCCGCCGCGGTCAGGCGCACCAGCCGTCGGGTCACCTGGCGGGCGATCAGCCAGCCGAGCAGCGCTGCGACCACGATCACCACGAGCGCGGCGACCAGGATCGACGAGCGCAGCCCGGCCAGCACCCGTTCGGTCTCCTCCAGGCTGCGAGCGGTCTGCACCGCACCCAGGCCCCCTCCGTAGCCCACGGTCAGCACGCGGTAGCGGTCGTCGCCGACCTCGACGTCCCTGGCCGCGCGCAGCGTCTCGTCCGCTCCGGCCACGCGCAGGTCGACGTCGTCCACGGGCAGCTCCACGCCGCTCACCGCCAGGGTCTGGCCCTCGGCGTCGATCAGCTGCACCACCACGTCGCCCTCGCCGCGGAACCGCGGTCCCGGCACGGTGGTGTCGTCGCCGTCGCCGTCGGGGTCGGGTCGTTCGGGGCGAGCGGCGCGCTCGGGCAGCCGGCGCGTCGCGTCGGTGAGGGACCGGTCGACCTGCTCCTCGAGCTGGCGCTGCGCGGTGTCGTACGCGAGCAGACCGATCGTGAGGGTGGCGGCGCTCGACAGCGCGACCAGCGCGAGGACGAGCTTGAGGCGCAGCGACACGGCAGGTCAGTCCGCTCGCAGGGTGTAGCCGACACCGCGCACGGTGTGGATGAGCTTCACGTCGTGGTCGTCGTCGACCTTGCGGCGCAGATAGCTGATGTAGACGGCCAGGTTCTTCGACTCGGGTCCGAAGTCGTAGTCCCAGATCTCCTCGTAGATGCGCGAGCGACCCAGCACGATGCCCTGGTTGAACATCAACAGCTCGAGCAGGTCGAACTCGGTCTTCGACAGCTCCAGCTCGACCTCGCCGCGCCAGGCACGGCGCGCCGCCGGGTCGAGGCGCAGGTCGACGACCTGCAGCACGGGCGGCCCGCTGGCGGGCTCGGGTCGGGCACGCCGCAGCAGCGCACGGACGCGGGCCAACAGCTCGTCGGGGTCGAAGGGCTTGGGCAGGTAGTCGTCGGCCCCCGCATCGAGCCCGGCCACCCGGTCACCGACCTCGGTGCGTGCGGTGAGCATGAGGATCGGAGTCCGTTCGCCCTCGGCGCGCAGCACCCGGCACACCGTCAGCCCGTCGACCGCCGGCATCATCAGGTCCAACACGATCAGGTCCACCTGGTGGGCCCTGGCGTGCTCCAGTGCCTGGGCGCCGTCGGCGACTGTGTCGACCTGGTGGCCCTCGAGGGTGAGGACCCGCTGCAGGGAGTCGCGGATCGCCCGGTCGTCGTCGGCGACGAGCAATCGGGCGGGGGGAGCGGTCGAGCCGGCGTGGTCGGTGAACATGGTCGTGGGCCTCCTGTCCGCCACGGTACGGCGGGCCGACGTGGGGCGGAACGACCGGACCCGTCTTCCAACCGAATCCTCACCCGCGCCGAGGTCTCCCGCGGGGCTCGTCCGCGGCGGGCGTCAGAGGTGCTCGAGCTGGTCGGCGCCGGGCTCGTCGACGACGGTCGCGCAGGTGGGGCACCAGAGCCGCGCCTCGAGCGCCGTGCCGCAGGCGCGGTGCTCGGGACCGTGCTCGTGCGGTGCCCCCCGCGACGGTCCGCTGCGCTGACGACGCCCCCAGGTGGCCAGCAGCGCGAGGGCGCCGGCCAGCTCGCGTCCCGCGTCGGTCAGCTCGTACTCCACCCGCAACGGCCGCAAGGAGTAGGGGGTGGAGCGCACGACGCCGTCGGTCTCCATTTGGCGCAGACGAGCAGTGAGGACGTTTGGTGCGATGCCGGCGACGGACGAGGCCAGCTCGCCGAAGCGTCGCGGCCCGGCCAGCAGCTGGTCGATGAGCAGCAACGTCCAGCGATCCCCGACCCGCTCGACGGCATCCGCGAGGCCGTCGCTCATCGGTCCTGTGACACGGCGAGAGGACATCCCCGCAGTCTTGCGGAGCCACCGAACCTTGTCACTCCATAGTGACTTGCAAATCACAAGTAACGGCGCGAACGTGGCGCTCGTCCACCTCACCACTCATCCACCTCACCCCATCCACCTCGCCACAGGGAGACCCGAATGACGATGCTGCAGGAACTCTCCGACACCGCGGCGGCCGTCGCCGCCCGACTCGCACCCTCGACCGTCGCCATCGGCCGCTCGTCGCGTGGCTCCGGCGTGGTGGTCGCGCCGGGGCGGGTGCTCACCAACGCCCACAACCTGCGCGATCGCACCACCCAGGTGGCCTTCGCCGACGGCCGGGTGGAGCAGGGCCGGGTGCTGGCCGCCGACGTGGGCGCCGACCTGGCGGTGCTCGAGGTCGACACCGGCGAGGCAGAGCCGGTGACCTGGGCCGAGGAGGTGCCGAGCCTGGGCGCCGCCGTGTTCGCGCTCGCCCGCAGCACCGCGGGGGAGCGGCTGACCGTCGGGTTCGTGTCCGGCGTGCGCCGTGCGTTCCGCGGGCCTCGTGGGCGCCGCATCGAGGGAGGCCTGGAGCACACCGCGCCGATGGCGCGAGGCGCGTCGGGCGGACCGCTGGTCGACGCCCAGGGCCGGGTCGTCGGCATCAACACCCACCGCCTGGGGGAGGGCTTCTACCTGGCCCAGGCCGCCGAGGCCGAGCTGGTCGCCAAGGTCCGGGCACTCGCCGAGGGGCGCACGCCGGCCCGTGCCGAGCTGGGCATCGCCGTGGCACCCCCGGGGGTCGCGGCCAAGCTGCGTCGTTCCGTGGGCCTCGACGAGCGCGCCGGTGTGCTCGTGCGCGGCGTCGCCGACGACTCGCCCGCAGCGGGCGCGGACCTGCGAGAGGGCGACCTGATCGTGGCGGCGGGCGGACGGGCCATCGAGGGGGTCGACGACCTGCACTCGGCCCTGGGCGCCCACGACGTCGCGCAGCCGCTCGTGCTGGCGGTCGTGCGCGGTGCCGACGAGCTCGAGCTGACCGCCCGATTCAGCTGACCGTCCGCGTCAGCTGACCGGCGGGTCGCCGGCACGGGCGAGCTCGCGGCGGAACCGGCCGCCCGAGCGCGCCATGAGCACGGCGACGCCGACGATGAGCACACCGGACACCGAGATCAGCAGCGGGACACGGCCCTCGCCGGGGAAGTACCAGGCGATCGTCCACGGCACGTAGACCAGCAGGCCGACCGCGCCGCACGGCGAGAGCGCGATCCGTCCCGGGACCAGCGACGCCGCCAGCAGGCCCAACGCGGTGAGCAGCCCAGCGATCGTGGCGATGCCCGGCTCCTGCACCCCCATCACCGCCGCCCCCACCAGCAGACCGAGCGCACCGAGCACCTCGAGCACCACCGGCACCCTGGTGCGCCGGGTGATGCCGACCAGCAGCACACCCGCCGAGGCGAACCAGCACACGGCGCCCGTGGCCACCGCGGCGTGCTCGGCCATGGTGCCCACGAGCGCGGGGAGCCCCTGCAGGATCGTGAACGAGCCGACCACCGCGAGCACCACGATCGTCGCGGTGTCCTGCACCCAGCGCCGGTCCAGCACGACCGCCACGAGCACCACTCCGGTGGCGACCACGAAGAGCAGCCGGATGCCCGGGTCGTCGGCCACGGTGAGCACCGAGCCCACCGTCATGGCGAGGGAGCCCACGAGGACCTCGAGCACGGGCGCGACGCTGAGTCGCCGCAGCCCCGCGGCGACGAGCGCAGCGCCCACCACCCACACCGTCAGGCCCGCCGCCACCTGACCGAACCCGGCCATCGCCGCAGCGCCGACGGCGACGGTGAGCGCCACCAGGGCGATCAGGTGCTGCACGGGGCGGCGGCGCCCCGCCCACATCGCGGCGCTGGTCGCGGCGATCGCCGCCGCGGTCCACGCCACCAGCCAGCCGTCGTGCACCTCGCTGCCGAGCACCTCCCGGCCGGCGACCGCGGCGAACACGCCCACCGCCGCCGTGGCCAGCGTCCACAGCACGGCGCGCAACCGACGCATCGCCGCAGCGCGTGCCTCGGGCACCGCCGCACCGGCGCCGACGAGGGCGACGGCGGTCAGCCCGCTGAGCGCCAGGCGGCCCCCGGTCGCCAGCTCGTCCCAGGCGTTCGCGACCAGCAGCAGCACGCCCGTGCTCGCCAGGACCCCACCCAGGTAGCCCAACGCCTCGATCACCGGACCGGGTGAGCGCGCGTGCGTCGTCGCGGCTGCGGGCACCGGACCGCTCGTCGGCGCGCCCGCCGTCCCGGTCGCGTCTGCGCCCGCCGGTGCCGCCGAGGTCGTCGATGCGGCAGCCGCTGCCGCCGTCTCGTGGGCCTCGATCGCCGCCGCCTGGACGTCGTCGATCAGCCCGGCATCGACCCAGGACCGCACCCGGGTGTGCAGATCGGTGGGCCCGGGCGCGGGCTCACCGATCCGAGTCGGGGCGTCGTCGGACCGGCGTGTGACGACGACGAGCACGACGGCGACCACGACCAGCACCACCACGCCCAGAACGAGCATCTCGACCCCCTACGTCGCCGACAGCTTCGTGGTCGGGCCGGCCCGTCGACAGGGGCCAAGGTCACCGCGTCCAGCTCCCGTGTCGGCGTGTGCCATCCTCTGGCCAACACCCGTGCCGGACCAGGGGGACCACGTGGAGATCGATCTGCTCGACGGTGACTTCTACGTCGACGACCCGTGCCGCGCGTACGCGTGGATGCGTGACCATGCGCCCGCCTACTGGGACCCGGTCAACGAGCTGTGGGGCATCTCGCGCTACGACGACATCGTCGCGATCGAGAAGCGCAAGGACGTCTTCATCAACTCCGACCAGGACAAGGGCGGCTACCGGCCGAACATCCCGGCCGATCCGGCGATCATCGGGCTGGACGACCCGTTGCACCAGAAGCGCCGCAACCTGGTCGCCCGTCGGTTCACCCCGCGGGCGGTCGCCAGCTGGGAGGACCACATCCGCGACGTGGTGCGGGGGCTGCTCGACGAGGCCATGGCCCACGGCGGCCCGATCGAGATCATCGACGAGGTGGCCGCGCCGCTGCCCGCGGAGATGATCGGCCTGCTGCTCGGCTTCCCCGCCGAGATGCGCCCCAAGCTCCAGGAGTGGTCCGAGCGCACGATCGCGCTCGGCGGCGGTCCGCGCTACATGGACGAGGACGGCATCATCGCCGCGATGGAGTTCGCTGCGGCGTCCGCCGAGCTCTACGAGGAGAAGCGCCGCTGCCCCGCCGACGACGTCATGACCGTGTGGACCACCGCCGAGGTGCCCGGGCACTCCTTCGGCGTCGACGAGGTGATCTCGGACTCGCTGCTGCTGCTCGACGGCGGCGCAGAGACGACCCGCACGGTGATCGCCCGGACCATCATCGAGATGTCACGTCGTCCCGACCAGTGGCAGCTCCTGCGCGACGGCGCCGATCTGGGTGTGGCGGTCGAGGAGTTCATCCGGTTCGTCACGCCGATCCACAACATGTGCCGCGTCGCCACGCAGGACACCGAGATCGCCGGCTCGACCATCTCGGCGGGCGACCAGCTCGTGCTGATGTACTCGTCGGCCAACCGGGACCCGGCGCACTTCGAGGACCCCGAGGAGCTCGACGTCACCCGCAACCCGAACCACCACATCTCGTTCGGGTTCGGCACGCACTTCTGCCTGGGCGCGTCGCTGGCCCGACTCGAGATCCGGATCCTGTTCGAGGAGCTGCTCGAGCGCGCGAGCGGCTTCCGGCTCGTGCCCGACTCCATCGAGGAGATGCCGAACGCGTTCGTGTACGGCCTGCGCTCGGCTCAGGTCGAGTTCCTGCGCTGAGGCATCGCCGCACCCGGTGACGCCCAGAACGCGCGGGACGCGGCCCCGGGGTCGTGCTCCAGCTGGGGTTCGGTGTCGAGCACCATCACCGGTCGACCGGGCTCGTCCACGCAGGGCCACCGGGGTAGCGAGTCGGCGCTCGGCGCGCCGTCGCGTGCGAAGGCGACCCAGGCGTCGTGGGTGGCACGGGCCAGCGATCGGGGGGCGTCGGGGCCGACGAACACGTGGAGCCGCTGGTCCTCGACCAGGTCGAACACGAACGGCAGCTCGATCGCGTGGGCGGCGCCGACCATGCCGCCCCAGGCCGGGCTGCCCCACGTCCAGAGGTACTGCCACACCGGCGCGTGTGCGACCTGCGCGTCGGCCAGGCGCACCGCAGGGATGCGGAAGACCAGGTCGGTGAGCAACGCGCACTCCAGGTCGGCGAGCGACGCGTCGGGCCGGTCGCTGCGGTAGACGTCGAGCGCGCCGTCGGGGTCGGCGACGACGAGTGCCGCTCGCTTCGCCAGCGCCTCGGCATCGGCCGGCGGTGGGCTCATCAGCGCGAACAGCTTCCACTCCTCGCTGTTGGTGCCGACCAGCAGGGACACCCCGGCGGCGCTGCCGGCCGCGATCGCGCCGAGCGGGTCCTCGGGCAGCTCGCGGCCGTCGGCGACCGGACGGAACGACAGGAAGGCCAACGGGTTCCCGGTGCGCTCGATCACCGCCTCGGGGTCCGCCACGCGGGACGCCGCCATGGACGCGTGGGCGGCCAGCATCCGCGCCGGGTCCGCCTCGAGCAGCTCCTCCAGCGACCCGATCCCGGCGGTGGTCATGAACTCCTCGGTGTTCGACGCCGCCAGCTCCGGTGTGCGTGCTGCCGAGGCAGCACCCGACTGCACGATGGCGCGGCGGAACAGCCCTTGCGCGCGAGGCATGGCGAGCAGCAGGGAGATGCTCATGGCGCCCGCCGACTCCCCGAACACGGTGACGTTGGAGGGGTCGCCACCGAACTCGGCGATCTGGTCGCGCACCCACTCGAGCGCCGCGACCTGGTCCAGCAGCCCGACGTTGCCCGAGCCGGCACGCGACGGGTCGAGGTGGCCGAGCTCGAGGAAGCCGAACGCGCCGAGCCGGTAGTTGATCGTCACCAGCACGACCCCGTCGGCCGCGAACGACGTCCCGTCGTACAGCGGGGACGAGCCCGAGCCCATCTCGAAGCCGCCGCCGTGGATCCACACCATCACCGGCAGCGGCGAGTCCGGCGTCGGGTCCGGCGTCCACACGTTCAGGTAGAGGCAGTCCTCGTCCCAGGTCTCCGACTCGCCGCCGAAGAGCGCCTCCATGATCGAGGGGTTCTGCGGCGCCACCGGACCGAACGAGTCGGCCGGCCGCACGCCCTGCCACGGCTCGGGTGCGACCGGCGCTCGGAAGCGACGTTCGCCCACCGGGGCCGCGGCATAGGGGATGCCCGCGAAGCGGGCCACGCCGCGGTGCCAGATGCCGCGCAGCGTGCCGTTGGTGGTGTGGGCCTCGACGGGGGTGCCGTCGGCCGGACCGTGTCCCTGATGCGGAGTCATCGCAGAGGTGTAGCACCGCGGACGTGCCCAGGTTCACTCGACCGACCACTGGTCATGTCGGCCATTTAGCACTAAATTAACTGCATGGCACTCGCACGACCGCTCGAAGCTCCCCGTCAGCGCCGCCGCACCTCGACCGACCCGATCGGGCTCTACCTGGAGGAGATCGGTCGACACCCGCTGCTGACCCCTGCGGGTGAGCAGGTCCTCGCCCGATCCATCGCAGAGGGCCGGGCAGCCGCCGAGCGGCTGGAGCAGCTCGAGCGCGACGGTGCGGTGCCACCGTCGGAACGTCGACGACTCCAGCGGGCGGTGCGCGACGGGCGAGAGGCCGCCGAGCTGTTCGTCAACGCCAACCTGCGCCTGGTCGTGTCAGTGGCCAAGCGCTACCAGGGCACCGGGGTCCCGCTGCTGGACCTGATCCAGGAGGGCAACCTGGGCCTCATGCGGGCGGTCGAGAAGTTCGACCACGAGAAGGGCTTCCGCTTCTCCACCTACGCCATCTGGTGGATCCGCCAGTCCATCTCCCGCGGCACCGCCGGGACCCGGTCGTCGGTCCGACTCCCGACCCGCATCAACGAGGAGTCCGTGCGCCTGCGCGAGATGACCACGCAGATGGAGCAGCGCCTGGGCCGCCAGCCGCGCCTCGCCGAGCTGGCCGAGGCGGCCGACCTGACCGAGGCGCGCGTCGCGGAGCTGCTGCGCCTGGCCGCGGATCCGGTCTCGTTGTCCGGGTCGGTCGGCGCCGACGGCGACGCCGAGCTGGGCGACTTCATCGAGGACCCCTCGGCATCGGGCGCGGTCGAGGAGGTCACGTCGCGGCTGCTGAACAGCGAGGTGGAGGAGATGCTGTCCGTGCTCGACGAACGGGAGCGGCGCATCGTGTCGCTGCGGTTCGGCTTCGACGGCCAGGACCCCCTGTCGGTGGTCGACGTGGCGGCGCACATCGGGTTGTCGAGGGAGCGCATCCGCCAGCTCGAGCACCGGGCGCTCGCCAAGCTGATGCACCCGTCGTGGGCGGCGGTCGGACGCTTCCTGGTCGAGGACTGACCGCCGTGGCCGAGGGGGCGACGACGGTCGGCCTGCGTGAGGCCGCCGAGCAGCTGGGTGTGCACTACATGACGGCCTACCGCTACGTGCGCAGCGGGCGTCTGCCGGCGCGCAAGCAGGGCAGCGAGTGGCAGGTCGATCCGGCCGACCTGGCGCGTCTCGCGGCCTCGCCGCCCGCACGTGCCCCACGGCGTCCCACCCGAGCGGTGCACCGCGAGCGCCTCGAGGCCCGTCTGGTCGAGGGCGACGAGGGCGGCGCCTGGGGTGTCGTCGAGTCGGCGATGGTGTCAGGCGCCGAGCCGGCCGAGGTGCTGACCGAGCTCCTCGCGCCCAGCCTCCGTTCGATCGGCACCCGCTGGGCCGAGGGCGAGCTGAGCATCGCGGACGAGCACCGTGCCTCCGCCGTCGCCCAGCGCGTGATCGCACGCATGGGCCCCCGCTTCCAACGGCCCGGGCGTCGCCGGGGCAGCGTCGTGCTCGGCTCGGTGGCCGGGGACCGCCACTCGTTGCCCACCGCGATCATGAGCGACCTGCTGCGGGGGGCCGGCCTGGAGGTGGTCGATCTGGGCGCGGACTGTCCGGCCGAATCGTTCGTCGACGCGCTGCAGCGAGCCGACTCGCCCTGCGCCGTCGGGCTCTGCGTCACCGCGCCGGAGGCGCTCGGCGGCGTCGCCGAGCAGATCGCGGAGCTGCGCGAAGCAGGGGTCACCGTGCCGGTGGTGCTCGGCGGGGGTGCGGTGCACGACCGCGGGCAGGCACTGCGGATGGGCGCCGATCTGTGGGCCGGTCCGGTCGACGAGGTGGTGGCGTTGTTCGTCGAGCTCGCCGGTGCGCGTCGCTCCTCTGACGCGCCGGAGGTGTGGGAGTAGGGTCTTGGGCATGACCACGACGCAGCGTCCGCGTCCGCAACGCCCCAGCGCACCGGCCCCCAACCCCGCGTCCCGAGGGTTGATCCTGGTGGCCGTGGCCGTGGTGCTCGGCGCGATCCTGTTGATCAAGGGTGGCGGGATCGGCTTCGACCAGACCGGCGAGGAGCTGACGATCGACGCCGGTGGCGGCGAGGGCTCCGCGGCCGAGGTGACCACGACGACCACCACCGCCGCGCCCAGCACCAGCGTGGCGCCCGCGGAGCTGACGGTCGTGGCGCTGAACGGCGCCGGCATCAACGGCTACGCCGCCAGCGCGCAGCAGTTCTTGAGCGTGGCCGGCTACAGCTCCACCACCGCGGCCACCGCCGCCACCCAGACCCAGTCGACCATCATCTACTTCGCCCCGGGCTACGAGGCGGACGCCGCGGCCGTGGCCGGCCTGCTCGGGCTCGACGCCACGGCCGTGCAGCCGTTGCCCGAGGGCACCCAGCTCGCCCGCAACCCTGCGGACGTGCCGGCGGACACCGACGTGGTCGTGCTGCTCGGACCCGATGTGCAGAACGTGATCGGTGGCAGCACCGCCACGACCACCACCGTCGCCGGCTCGGGCACGACGACCACCGCGGGATCGGGCACCGGTTCCAGCGGCGCCACGACCACCACCGCCGGCTGATCCGGCCGGTCCGCACGCCGTGTCGCCGGTGGCCTCCCTGGCCGAGCTGCGCCGCGACCGGGCGCGTACGCTGGTCGCGTCGGACTTCGACGGCACGCTGTCGCCGATCGTCGACGACCCCGCCTCGGCACGCCTGATCGACGGTGCCGCCGAGGTGCTGGTCGAGCTCGACCGCTGCGTCGGGGAGCTGGCCATCATCTCGGGGCGTCCCTTGCAGCACCTGCAGCGCCACCTGCCCGACGGACCGACGCTCGTCGGTCTCTACGGGCTGGAGTCGTTGCGCCACGGGGTGCGCCAGGACCACCCCGAGTCCGCCACGTGGCGGCCCGTGGTCGCACGTGCGGTGCGCGACGCCGAGCGCGACGGCCCGGCCGGCGTGCACGTCGAGTCCAAGGACCTGTCGCTCACCCTGCACTACCGGCGCCACCCCGCGGCGGCCGATGACGTGGCGGCGTTGGCCGGCCGCCTCGCGGCCGAGACCGGCCTCCGGGTGCACCCCGCCAAGATGAGCATCGAGCTGCACCCGCCGATCGACGAGGACAAGGGCACCGCGCTCGCACGTCTGGCGAGGTCGCTCGACGGCCCGGTGGTGTTCTGCGGCGACGACGTCGGCGACCTGAGCGCTTTCGACGCGCTCGACCGCCTCGCGGCGCAGGGCCGACCCGTGCTGCGGGTGGTCGCCGAGAGCCCGGAGACCGACCCGTTCCTGCGGTCCCGCGCGGATCTGATCGTGGACGGGCCGGCCGGGGTCGTGGCGCTGCTGCGCTCGATCGCCCAGGACTGAGCTGCCCTGTCAGCCAGCCGCGGTGTCAGCCAGCCGCGGTGTCAGTCGGCTGCGGCCAGCTGGTCGGCGAGCCAGTCGGCGGGGGAGCGGCGCGAGGCGAGCCGGCGCAGCTCGTCGGCACGCACCCGACGCTCGTCGGGCGCACGATCCAACGCCTCGGCGAGCGCTGCAGCGGTGGCACGCAGGTCGAAGGGGTGGATCGGGTCGGCGGCTCCGTCGAGCTCGACGTGGGCGCCCGCCTCGGTCGACAGCACCAGCTGGCCGTGGTGCTGGTTGACCATCGGGCCCTCCTTGGCCACCAGGTTGAGCCCGTCGCGCACCGGGTTGACCAACAGGACGTCGTAGCGGCGCAGCGCCGCGACCGACCGCGGGTAGTCGTCGTCGGTCTCCAGGCGCACCGGCTGCCAGGCGTCGTCGCCGAAGCGCTCGTTCACCCGCGCCGCGGCCGCCTCGACCTCGGCCCGGTAGGCCGCATACGCCGGGACGCCTTCGCGCGACGGGTAGCAGCAGGCCAGGAAGACGACCCGACCGCGCAGGTCGACACGGTGCTCGAGCAGCTGGGCGAAGGCGTCGAAGCCCCGCACGATGTTCTTCGACAGCTCCATGCGGTCGACGCGCACGATCAGCTGGCGGTCGCCCACCATCTCCTCGAGCGCAGCGAGCGCGGCGTCGCACGCGGGCGTCGCGGCGGTCTCGGCGAGGGCCGCGGCATCGCTCGACAACGACGCCGCGAACACGTGGGCGTCGGCCGTCGCCGGCGGCCAGTGGGCCACGCCGTCGCGGAAGTTGGCGCACCACTGCTCGGTGTGGAACCCGCAGGCGTGGTGGGCGGTGAGCGACGCGAGCATCTCGTCGCGGGCGGCGGGCGGCAGCACCCGCAGGGTGTCGGGCCCGGCGAAAGGAGTGTGGTGGAAGTGCACCAGCGACAGGTCGGGACGGCGCCGTCGCACCTCGGGCGCCAGCAGCGTCAGGTGGTAGTCCTGCACCAGCACGGCGGCACCGTCCGGGGCGAGCTGCACCACCGCGTCGGCGAAGGCGTCGTTGACGCGGCGGTACGCCGACCAGGCGTCCCACCAGTCGTCGTCGTAGGCGGGTGAACGGGTCAGGTCGTAGAGCCCGTGGTGGACGAACCACAGGGTCTCGTTGCTGATCACGTCGTAGGCGAGGCGGTGGTCCTCGGGATCCAGGTCGAGGAGCTGCGCCGAGAGGCCGTCGGCGCGGGTGATGCCGGCGCGCACCGCGGCGCGGTCGGCGTCGGACAGCGCAGCCGCGATCCACGTGGCGCGGCCGTCCTCGACCAGCGGTGCGAGCCCCGACACCAGCCCGCCGCCGCCCCGGCGGCCCTGTGGCTCGCCGTCGACCATGCGGTAGCTCAGCGGGCCGCGGTTCGAGGCGATGACGACGGGACGGTCGGGATCGGTGGGCATCGGCGTCACGTTAGGTCGGCTCTGCAGCGCCCTACGCTGGGCCACCGTGCAGATCCTCGTGGCGCCCGACAAGTTCAAGGGGACCGCTACCGCCGCGCAGGCGGCCGAGGCGCTGGCGGCGGGTCTGCGACGAGCGGGTCACGAGGTGGTGTGCGTGCCGCTCGCCGACGGCGGTGAGGGCACCCTCGAGGCGCTCGGTGGGGCCAACCGCACCACGACGGTGACCGGCCCGCTCGGCGACCCCGTCGAGGCGGACTGGCGCCTGGCCGGTCGGCGCGCCGTGGTCGAGATGGCCCGGGCGAGCGGGCTCGCGTTGGTGGACGGCGCCGAGGGCAACGACGCCGTCGCCGCGTCGACCTTCGGCACCGGAGAGCTGATCGCGGCCGCGGTCGAGGCCGGTGCCAAGGAGGTCGTCATCGGCGTCGGCGGGTCGGCCACGACCGACGGCGGTCTGGGTGCGCTGCGAGCGATGCACCCGCTGCACCGCTACCGCGGCGTGCGCCTCGAGGTCGCCTGCGACGTGCGGCTGGGCTTCGTCGACGCCGCTCGGGTGTTCGCGCCGCAGAAGGGCGCGAGCCCCGCGCAGGTCGAGCTGCTGGAGCGGCGCCTGGATCGGCTGGTGCAGGTGTACCGCGACGAGTACGGCGTGGACGTCGGCTCGCTCGAAGGTGCCGGCGCCGCGGGCGGCCTCGCGGGCGGACTGGTGTGCGCCGGCGCGGAGCTGCGCCCCGGCTTCGAGCTCGTCGCCGACCACCTCGGGCTCGACGAGCTCGTCGAGGCGGCCGACCTGGTCGTCACCGGCGAGGGGTTCCTGGACGAGGAGTCCTTCGACGGCAAGGTGGTCGGCGGGGTCGCCGAGATGGGCGAGTCGTTCGGGGTGCCGGTCGTGGCGGTCGTCGGTGAGAGCTTCGACGGCGCAGCCACACGACTCGCGACGGTGTCGCTCGTCGAGCACCACGGCCGCGAGGCGGCGATGGGCGCGACCGAGGACTGCCTGGAGCGCTCGGCTCAGCTGGTGCTGGACGCGGCGCGCCGCGCCCGGTAGCCGGGCACCTCGAGCATGGGCGGTCGTTCGCTCACGTCCACGGTGACCGGCGGCTGACCAGGGCGCTGCAGGGAGGCGATCGAGGGCGCCAGGTCCGGGTCCACGCGGCACAGCACGGTCTGCATGATCGACATGGCCTGGGGCCCCAGGTCCTGCAGCGACCGGTTGCGATGGTGGCGCACGTCCAGGTCGACCTGGACCAGCCCGTCCACGCCGATCCTCCGCGACAGGTCGATCAACAGGCCGATGTCGACCCCGTAGCCCTGGAAGAACGGCAGCTGCTCGAGCACCTCCCGGCGTCCGCCGTACTCACCCGACAGCGGTTGGTGCAGGCCGGCCAGCTCGGGGAAGTGCAGTGACAGCAACGGCCGTGCGACGAGCTCGGTCACGCGCCCGCCGCCCTCGCGCTCGCGTTCGGGGCGCCGGTAGTGGCCCTTGGCCAGGTCCACCCCCGGCTCGCACAGCAGCGGCCCGAGCAGTCCGCTGACGAATCGGGCGCCGAACTGCGAGATGTCGCTGTCGCACCAGAGCACGACGTCGCCGTCGGTGACGTGCAGCGACTTCCACAGCACCTCGCCCTTGCCGTGGCCGCCACCGAACTCGGGCAGCACCTCGGCGGCGTCCGCGACCCGGGCACCGGCGGCGCGCGCGACGCGGGCGGTGTCGTCGCTCGAGTGGTCGTCGACCACGACGATCTCGTCGATCACGCCCGGTTCGAGCAGCTCGTCGCGCAGCGTCGACACGATCGAACCGACCGTCGTCGCCTCGTTGCGCGCCGGCAGGCACACCGACACCGAGGTGCCCTGCTTGGCCTCGAGCAGGCGCTCGAGGGTGAACTCGGAGTGGTGGAACGAGCGGATGCCCGACGACGACGTGTCGAGGCGCAGCGCCGTGGTGCTCATCTGCTGCCCTCCTCGCAGTGCCGTGGACCGGATCGGCACCAGAAACGTAGCGGCTGACCTCCGTCGGAGTTCAGGCGGGGCCCCGGCGCCCGCCGAGCGCACGCATCGGGAAGGGGTCGGGTGTCGGCGTGGTTGAGGGCACGGTACGATCGCCCGCCACTGCCGGGCACAGGAGGACGACCCCCATGAGCGTGACCATCCGCATCCCGACCACCCTGCGGACCCTGACCGGGGGCGCGTCCCAGGTCGAGGTCGAGGGCTCGACCGTGGGTGAGGTGCTCGGCGCGCTCGAGTCCGCCCACCCCGGCTTCGCCGAGCGGCTCTTCGACGACGACGGCAACCTGCGCCGCTTCGTGAACGTGTTCGTCGCCGACGACGACGTGCGGTATCTGGACGGGGTCGGCACACCGGTGCCCGACGGCGAGACGGTCTCGATCATCCCCGCCGTCGCCGGCGGCTGAGCGCCGCGCGCCGACCGACCTCCTCCGCAGCCTCGACCGCGCCGGCGCCGCCGAGGTCCGTAGGCTGAGCCCGTGGACCCCGACGAGCCGTTCGGCACCCTGCCCGACGAGCTGCCGCCGCAGCCCGAGGACGAGCTGCTCGACCCGCGTGTCGCGGGCACGGTCCTCCCGGTGCGTCCACCCGACTCGGCGCACCGCATCCCGAGCCGCTACCGGCGCTCCGCCGGCGCGTCGGTGCTGGCCGCAGGGCTGATCGGGCTGCGCGACGTGATCGACCCCGCGAAGGTCGACGACGGCACGGTCATCGAACAACCTGCGGACGACCTGGCCCCGTCGGGCCCGGTCGAGGTGTACCTCGACCCGGACGACCCTGCGGCGAGCATCGTGGTCATCCGGGATCCGTCGGACCTGAACTGACGATTAGCACTCCACCTTGTAGAGTGCCAGTGGTTCTGGCACTCTGCTGCTCCGAGTGCCAACGCACATCCAACGGAGGATCCCATGGCCAAGACGATCTCGTTCGACGACGACGCCCGCCGCAAGCTCGAGTCGGGCATGAACCAGCTCGCGGACGCCGTGCGCGTCACCCTCGGCCCGAAGGGCCGCAACGTGGTGCTCGACAAGAAGTGGGGCGCCCCGACGATCACCAACGACGGCGTCTCGATCGCCAAGGAGATCGAGCTCGAGGACCCCTACGAGAACATCGGTGCGGCCCTCGTCAAGGAGGTCGCCAAGAAGACCGACGACGTCGCAGGTGACGGCACCACGACCGCCACCGTGCTCGCCTGGTCGATGGTGCGCGAGGGCCTTCGCAACCTGGCGGCCGGCGCCAACCCGATGGGCATCAAGAAGGGCATCGAGGCCGCCGTCGAGGTCGCGACCAACCGCATCCACGAGGTCGCCATCGAGGTCGACTCCAAGGACCAGATCGCCCAGGTCGCCGGGGTGTCCTCGGCGGATCCCGAGATCGGCCGCCTGATCTCCGAGGCCATCGACAAGGTGGGCAAGGACGGCGTCATCACCGTCGAGGAGTCCAACACCTTCGGACTCGAGATGGATCTGGTCGAGGGCATGCGCTTCGACAAGGGCTACATCTCGCCGTACATGGCCACCGACACCGAGCGCATGGAAGCCGTGCTCGACAACCCCTACGTGCTCTTCGTCGCCCACAAGGTCGCCAACGTGCGTGACCTGGTGCCGGTGCTCGAGAAGGTCATGCAGACCAGCCGGCCGCTGGTGATCGTGGCCGAGGACGTCGAGGGCGAGGCCCTGGCCACCCTGGTGGTCAACAAGATCCGCGGCACCTTCGCGTCGGTCAGCGTGAAGGCGCCCGGCTTCGGTGAGCGCCGCAAGGCGATGCTGCAGGACATGGCGATCCTGACCGGTGGCCAGGTGATCTCCGAGGAGATCGGCCTCAAGCTCGAGGGCGTCGGCCTGGAGCTGCTCGGCCAGGCCGAGAAGGTCATCGTCACCAAGGACGAGACCACCATCATCAACGGCGCCGGCTCGTCCGACGATCTCGAGGGACGCATCGCCCAGATCAAGGCCGAGATCGACAACACCGACTCCGACTACGACCGCGAGAAGCTCCAGGAGCGTCTGGCCAAGCTGTCGGGCGGCGTCGCGGTGCTGAAGGTCGGCGCAGCCACCGAGGTGGAGCTGAAGGAGAAGAAGCACCGCATCGAGGACGCGGTGTCGACCACCAAGGCCGCCATCGAGGAGGGCGTCGTCGCCGGCGGTGGTGTCACGTTGCTGCGTGCCCAGGACGCGGTGCTGGAGCTGGCCGAGAAGCTCGAGGGCGACGAGGCCACCGGTGCCCGCATGATCGCCCGGGCGCTGCAGGGCCCGATCACCCAGATCGCGGAGAACGCCGGCCTGGAGGGTGGCGTGATCGTCGAGAACGTGCGACGTCTGACCAACCCGGCTGAGGGCCTCAACGCCGCCACCGGCGAGTACGAGGACCTGGTCGCGGCCGGCATCATCGACGCCGCCAAGGTCACCCGCTCGGCGCTGCAGAACGCCGCGTCGATCGCAGCGCTGTTCCTCACCACCGAGGCCGTCATCACCGACGCCCCGGAGAAGTCCGCTGCCCCGGCGGGCGGCGGCATGGGTGACATGGACTTCTGATCCACCCCACCTCCCCGGACGAAGGCGGCCCCTCGGGGCCGCCTTCGCCGCGTCCGGGTGCGGTGGACGACCGCGTCGTGGAGGACACTGTGGCCATGGATCCGATCACCGGCACCGACGTTGCCGTCATGGTCGCCACGCTGGCCGTCGGCTTCCTGGCGGGCGTGCTCTCGGCGCTGCTCGGCATCGGCGGCGCGGTGGTCACGACGCCCGCGGTGCGGGTGCTCGGCGCCACGCCGATCGAGGCGGTCGGGTCCACGGTGCCCGCGATCCTGCCGGGCGCGATCTCTGGGGCGTACCGGTACACGAAGGCGGGCCTGGTCGACTGGACGCTGGCGCTGAGCCTGGGCATCTCGGGTGCGGTGTTCGCGCTCGGTGGCGCCTGGATCTCGGACCTGGTGGACGGACGCCTGCTGATGGTGCTCACCGCGGTGCTGATGCTCTGGTCGGGCATCTCGGTCGTGCGCGGCGGCGAGCGTGCGCGTGCCCAGGCGGCCGCGGCCCAGGAGCGCGAGGGGCGCGGCGAGCCCGAGGACCAGGGCAGCCGGTCCCTCTGGCTGCTCGGCGCCGTCGGCGCAAGCTCGGGCTTCGTCGCCGGGCTGCTCGGCGTGGGCGGCGGCATCGTGATGGTGCCGGCCATGGCCGGCCCGCTGCGCATCCCCATGAAGCGGGCCGTCGCCTCCAGCCTGGTGGCGGTCGCCATCTTCTCGATCCCCGCGCTGGTCGCCCACATCGTGCTGGGCCACGTCGACTGGGCGTTCGCGCTGCCGTTGATGCTGGGGGTGGTGCCCGGCGCGCAGGTCGGTGCCCGGCTGACGATCGGCGCCTCCGAGCAGTCCGTTCGGCGGTGGTTCGGGATCCTGGTGATCGTGGTCGCCTGCATCTACGGCGGCACCGAGCTGGCCGCGCTGCTGTGAGCCGGCCCCGAGGCGACCGACCGCCGGGCGCTCCGTAGACTCACGCCCATGCCCAACGGATCTGCGACCACCCCTGCTGCACCGTCGGTCGGCGTCGCCGTGCTGCACCTGTTCTTCCGCACCGCACCGCTGACCGACCGCGACGAGGTGCTGGCCGCGCTGAAGGCCGCCGACGCCGACGACGACCAGGTCGTGACCGCAGCCATCCTCGGCCACAAGGCCGACCTGTGCGTCATGGCGCTGTCGCACGACCAGTGGCAGCTGCGTCGTCTGCAGACGGCGCTGGTGGACGCCGGCCTCGACCTGGTCGACTCCTACGTGTCGATGACCGAGCTGTCGGAGTACGCCAAGGGCATCCCGGAGGAGATGCAGCAGGCTCGCCTCTACCCGCAGCTGCCACCCGAGGGGAAGCCGGCGTTCTGCTTCTATCCCATGTCGAAGCGGCGCAACGTGGGTGCCAACTGGTACGAGCTCGACTACGACCGGCGCAAGGAGCTCATGTACGAGCACGGCGCGTCGGGGCGGCGCTTCGCCGGGCGGGTCACGCAGCTGATCACCGGCTCGACCGGGCTCGACGACTTCGAGTGGGGCGTCACGCTGTTCTGCGAGCGGCCCGACGACGTCAAGGAGATCGTCTACACGATGCGCTACGACGAGGCCTCGGCGCAGTACGGCGAGTTCGGTCCGTTCTACGTCGGCATGGTCGCCGCACCCGAGGTCGTGCTCGACCAGGTCGGCGCATGAGCGCTGTCGGATGAGCGCAGTCGGATGACGGGGCCACGGTCGCCCCGCCGTGCCGGGCGGGCGGTGGCGGTCGTGGCGGGAATCCTGCTGGTCGGGCTGGTGGCGTTGGAGCTCGTCGGGCGCACGATGGTGCAGCGCGCCGCGGCCGACGCGCTGCGCGACCAGGGCGTCGAGTCGGCTCGTGTGCAGCTCGGCAGCGATCGCTGGCGGCCGATCGTGGTGCCGGCGCTGATGGGTGGGGGGATCGACCAGGTGCGCGTCGAGCTGCGTGACGGCGAGGTGTCGGGCGTCCGCATCGTCGAGGCCGAGTACGTGCTCGACGACGTCGAGGTCGACATCGATCCGCTGCGCACCTCGGTGCAGGTGCGCTCGATCGGCAACGGTCGGTTCCGGTTGGTGGTGGCGCCCGAGTCCGTCGGCGAGCTGCTCGGCGTCCCGGCGAGCATCGACGAGGGACGTCTGCGGGTCGGCCCCGACGACGAGCCGGCCAAGGTGCGCGTCGACGGGACCGTCCTGGTCATCGAGAGCCCCTACCTGCAGCGCCAGCGCATCGATCCGCGCCTGTTGGTCCTGGATCGTCGGCTGCTGCCCTGCGAGCCCGAGGCCACCGTCGCGGCTGCGGCGATCGAGCTGCGCTGCGAGGGCGACGAGCTGCCCGGCATCCTCGATGCCCCCCTCGGCGAGCCGGTGGCCGAGGTGCCTGCTCCGACCGAGCTGCAGCCGCCCGTGACCGTGGAACGCGACCCGGCCGACGTCGTGGACCCTGCAGCTCCCGCCGATGCCGGAGGTGCGGCGGCTGGCCAGGAGGGGGGCGGATGACCCGGGCGTCCGACGCGGACGAGGCGCAGCTCGCGGCCTTCGCCACGGCCCTCGCCGACGGCATCGAGGCCGCGCTGGCGGGCTGGGTCGAGCGCAGCGTGCACCGACGCTGCGCAGAAGCGTCGGTGCTCGTCGACGCCGAGCTGGCCGCGACCGCGGCTGACGCAGGTCGGCGTTGTCGCGACCAGGTCGCGCCCGCCGTCCGACGCCTGCTCGCGACGGACCTCGACGCGCAGACCACCACGCCGCTGAGCCTGCTGCGTGCGGCGGTCCGGTTCCCCACCGAGGTGCTCCTCGCCGCTGGCGTGCCGGCGCCGTCGCGCGACGAGTTCGACGAGCGCGCCTTCCCCGAGGACCGCTACTCGCTGGCGCCGGCCACGTTCGCGGACATCGATCCCGACCTGGCCGAGCCCGCGCTGATGTGGGGCGCGGCGAAGGCACACGTGCACCTGGCACGTCGGCGGCTCGAGGGGCGTCGATGACCTCGGCAGTCATCGCGTTCGTGCCCGACCTGATGGACCGTTCGCGCCTGGCGGGGCTGGCGCCGAGCTTCGCCCGGTCGGCCGAGCAGCTCGGTGAGCTCGTCGAGGCGCAGGCGGGCGGCCCGTGCACCGTCGTGGTCGACCTGGCCCGGACCGGGGCGCTCGCCGCGGCGGTCGAGCTGGCCGGTCGAGGCGTGCGCGTGGTCGGCTTCGCGCCGCACGTGGACGCCGAGCTGCGCGACGCCGCCTCCGCCGCGGGCCTGGAGGTGGTGGCCCGGTCCCGGTTCTTCGCCGACCCGGCCCAGGTGGTGGGCTACCCCGACGTCCAGCCGCCGTCGCGGTAGGGCCGCTCCTCGAAGAACAGGCAGTGCTCGGGACAGCTGAACGGGGCCGCCTCGGCGGCGTCCACGCGGCAGCGCTGCACGAGCTCCTCGGCGCTCACGGTGCGACGTGAGTAGTGGCGACAATCGACCCGCACGGACACGGCGACGAGCTTACGGTCCGTCGCGCCCGGACACGTGCCGCCGACCGCCCGGCTGTTCGTAACCAACTGGCAGGCTCGGAGAAACACGGCCGAAACACTGCCTTCCTAGCTTGCGCCGACACGGACGTAAGGGCTGCGTCCGTCACAACAGAGAGGGCCAACAAGATGGCAGAGGAGCTGTCTGCAGACGGGTGGTTGCTGATCTCCGCAGCGCTCGTGTTGTTCATGACGCCGGGACTGGCGTTCTTCTACGGCGGCATGGACCGTTCACGCAGCGTGCTGAACATGCTGATGATGAACTTCTGGTGCATGTTGTCGATCCCGATCCTGTGGGTGATCGTGGGCTACTCGGTGGCCGGTGGGAACTTCGATGCGCAGTGGTTCGGCGGGTTCGACGCAACGTTCCTGGGGAACCTGAACCTGACGACCCAGGAGGGCGCGGACGAGCTCATGCTCGTGGCGTTCCTGGGCATGTTCGCGGTGATCACCCCGGCGTTGATCTCGGGGGCGGTCGCGGATCGCATGAAGTTCTCGGCGTGGGCGATCTTCGCGCCGGCGTGGATGCTGTTGGTGTTCGCCCCGGTGTTCAAGTGGGTCTACGGCGGTTGGTTGGGTGTGCGTGGCTCGCTCGACTTCGCGGGTGGCACGGCGATCCACGTCAACGCGGGCATCGCGGCGTTGGTGGCGGTGTTGATCCTGGGCAAGCGCAAGGGTTGGCCCAAGGAAGGGCATCCGCCGCACTCGATGCCGCTGGTGATGATCGGCACCGGCATCCTGTGGTTCGGCTGGTTCGGGTTCAACGCCGGTTCGTCGGTCAACGCTGATGGCACTGCGGTGCAGGCGTTCATGAACACGTTCCTCGCTGCTGCGGCTGCGGGGTTGGCGTGGGCGATCGTGGAACGCATCAAGGACGGGCACTTCACCAACCTGGGCGCGGCGTCGGGCATCGTCGCCGGCCTGGTGGCGGTCACTCCGGCATGCGGCTACGTGTCGTCGATGTCGTCGATCTTCATCGGGCTCGCTGCCGGTGTCATCTGCTGCTTCGCGGTGCATCTCAAGTTCCGCTTCGGCTACGACGACGCGCTCGACGTGGTCGGTGTGCACTTCGTCGGCGGTCTGGTCGGCTCGCTCATGATCGGCCTGTTCGCCGACGCCGAGTACTTCGGTGCGGAGCACTTCAGCGGCCTGTTCTACGGCGGTGGCACCACGCTGCTGGCCGAGCAGGCCATCGCCAACGGTGTCACCATCGTGTACTCCGGTGTGATGACCGCCCTGATCCTGTTGGCCCTCAAGGCCACCATCGGCATCCGGGTCACCGACGAGGTCGAAGAGAGCGGCATCGACGCCGCCGAACACGCCGAGACCGGGTACAACCTGGGGGAAGTGACCATGGGGAGGGCATGACCACCACCCGCCGCCGACACCCACGCCCGGACATCAACCAAGGATCCGCACGGACCACGAACAAGGAACTCATCGCATGAAGCTGGTCACCGCAATCATCAAGCCGTTCAAGCTCGACGACGTGAAGGGCGCCCTCAAGGCGGCCGGCGTGGTCGGCATCACCGTCACCGAGGTCCGCGGCTTCGGTCGCCAGGGTGGACACACCGAGACCTACCGAGGCACGGAGTACCAGGTGGACTTCCTGCCGAAGGTCAAGGTCGAGTCCATCGTGGAGGACGCCGACGTGACCGCGGTCGTGGACGCCATCAGCGCCGCTGCCCGAACCGACAAGATCGGTGACGGCAAGGTCTGGGTCACCACGATCGACGAGCTGGTGCGCATCCGCACGGGCGAGTCGGGCGCCGACGCCATCTGAGCGACGCCCCGACACGCCGAAAGACCCCGTCACACGGGGCGCCCCCCGGTCAGGACAGGCCCGACCTGGCCGGGGGCTCCGTGGACGGTGCACAGAGGGCCACCAGGGACACGGGCCACCCAGGGATGAGGTAGAGCGATGCCGTCCTCACTGCGACGCAGTGACTTCCTCGCTGACGAACGCCGGCAGGGCCGCGCGTTCTGCGAGGCCTACACCGATCTGGTCGAGTCGTGGCTCGTCGAGCTGTTCGACGAGGCCGGCGGAGCCGACGCCGACGTGGCGCTCGTCGCCGTCGGCGGCCAGGGACGCCGGGAGCTCGCTCCCCAGTCCGACCTGGACCTGCTGCTGCTGCTCGGCAAGGGCGCCGATGGATCCGCCGTCGCCGATGGGCTCTGGTACCCGATCTGGGACGTGGGGTTGAAGCTGGGTCACGCGGTGCGCAACGTGCGCGACACGCTGAGCCTGGCCGCCGACGACCTCGAGACGGCGACCGCGCTGCTGTCGGCCCGCCACGTGGCCGGCAACGCTGCGCTGACCGACGAGTTGGCGGAGAAGGCCAAGGCGGGGTGGCGGCGGCGCGGCAAGGCGTGGCTGGAGGAGCTCGCGGCGTCGGTGAGCGAGCGTCACCAGGCCGCCGGAGAGGTGGCCTTCGACCTGGAGCCCGACCTCAAGGACGGCCGCGGGGGCCTGCGCGACGTGCACGCCCTGACGTGGGCCCGGGCGGCGGGGGCCGAGGTCGACCCGAAGCTGCTGGCCGAGCTGCAGCGTCACCACGACACACTGCTGGCGGTGCGCATCGAGCTGCACCGGATCGCCGCGCGGCCCGGCGACCGGCTCCTGCTCAGCGAGCAGGATGCGGTGGCAGCCGCCCTCGGCGATGCCGACGCGGATGTGCTGATGGCTCGGGTCGCGGCAGCGGGCCGAGCGATCGCGTGGGCGAGCGACGAGAGCTGGTACGAGACCGAGATGCGCTCGGGCGGGGGGCTGCGCGAGCGCCTGCGCCGCGAGCGACCCCTCGACGACGGGCTGGTCCTGCGCAACGGGCGCGTGTGCCTGGCCGACGCGTCCACGCCGGTGACCGACCCCGGTGCCGTCGTGCGCGTCGCGCTCGGCGCCGCCCGCGCGGGTCGCCGCATCGACCTGGGCACGCTCGCCGCGCTCGAGACCGCGCCGCCGGTGCCCGAGCCCTGGCCGGCGGACACCCGTCGGCGCTTCGTCGACCTGGTGCTCAACGGCCCTGCGTCGATCCCGGTGGTGGAGGCGCTCGACCAGTTCGGGCTCTGGTGCCCGCTCCTGCCCGAGTGGGAGCACACCCGCAGCCTCCCGCAGCGCAACGTCTTCCACCGCTACACCGTCGACCGGCACCTGCTCGAGTGCAGCGCCGAGGCCGCCTCGATCGCGCACCGCACGCCGCGACCCGACCTGCTGGTGATCGCCGCGCTCCTGCACGACATCGGCAAGGGCCGAGCGGGTGATCACAGCGAGCTCGGCGAGCAGCTCGCACGCACGATCGCGACCCGCATGGGCTTCGAGCCCGAGGACGTCGACACGATCGCCATGCTGGTCCGTCACCACCTGCTGCTCAGCGACATCGCCACTCGCCGCGACCTGGACGACCCGGCCACCATCGACATGGTGGTCCGCATCGTCGAGACACCCGAACGCCTGGCGCTGCTGCGAGCGCTGTCCGAGGCAGACGGGCTCGCCACCGGACCCACTGCATGGGGTCCGTGGAAGGCGCAGCTGGTCGAGCAGCTCTCCGCCCGGGTCGCGGCGCGGCTCAACGGCGACACCCCGAGCGGGACGCGCACCGGCTTCCCGACCGACGAGCAGCGTGAGCTGATGCGCGTCGGCGAGCGCCACGTCGTCGCCGACGGCGAACGCATCACCATCGTGGCGCCCGACCGCCGGGGCCTGTTCTTCCGGCTCGCCGGGGTCATCTCGCTGCACGGCCTGGACGTCGTCGAGGCCAACGTGGCGTCCGAGGACGGGGTGGCGGTCGACGAGTTCCGAGTCGTGGTCGGCGGATCCGGCGTGGTGCCCTGGGGTGCGGTCGAGGCCGACATCACCAAGGCGCTCGACGGGCGCCTGGCGGTGCAGGCCCGCCTCGAGGAGCGTGCGCGCAGCCAGCGCCGACGTCGGACCGTGGGTGTCAGCCAGTTCCCCCCGAGGGTGCGCTTCGACAACGACACGGCATCTGGCGCCACCGTGATCGAAGCCATCGGACCCGATCGCCTCGGCCTGCTCTACGGCTTGGCGCGGACCATGGCCGACCTGGACCTCGACGTGCAGTCCGCCAAGATCCACACCATGGGCGGCGACGTCGTGGACACGTTCTACGTGACCGACTCGAGCGGCGAGAAGGTCGTGGACAGCGACTACCAGTCCGAGATCCGCCGAGCGCTCATGCACGTGCTCGACCCGACCGGCTGATGATGACCGAGGGTGCCGCCGCCGGCACAGCGACTACGCTGTCCAGCGATTCTGGTGTGCCGGGAAGTCGGGTCGGCGATCCGTTGCCCCGCGCTCCCCGGAAGGAGTGATCTCCGCTGTTCGCGTTGCTCCTCGCCTTCGTGGCCGTCACCGTGGTCCTCCCCTTGGCGGCGCGCGTGGTGGGAGTGCGGGCGTTCTACCTGGCGGCGCTGCCACCGCTGGCTGCGTGCGTGTGGGCGCTCTCGCAGTGGAGCTCGCTCGCTGACGGCGGCTCGGTCGAGCAATCGGTCGAGTGGGTGCCGGCACTCGGGCTCGACCTGGGCCTGCGCCTCGACGGCTTCGGCTTCCTGATGGTGGGGCTGGTCGCCGGCATCGGTGTGCTCGTGTTCGTCTACGCCCGCGGCTACTTCCACGACGGCGACCCGATCACCGGGCGCTTCGCCGCGACGCTCCTGGTCTTCAGCGCAGCGATGTTCGGGCTGGTGCTGTCGGACAACCTGCTCGCGCTGTTCCTGTTCTGGGAGCTCACCTCGATCACCTCGTTCCTGCTGATCGGCACGAACGACGACAAGGCCGCCGCTCGCGCAGGTGCGCTGCAGGCGCTGCTCATCACCGGTCTGGGCGGACTGGCCATGCTGGGTGGCTTCATCATGTTGGGCGAGGCCGCCGGCACCTATTCGATGTCGGCGATGCTCGCCGACCCGCCGTCCGGCACGGTGGTGAACTGGGCGCTGGTGCTCGTGCTCGTCGGGGCGCTCACCAAGTCGGCCCAGGCGCCGTTCCACTCGTGGCTGCCCAACGCCATGAACGCACCCACGCCGGTGAGCGCCTACCTCCACTCCGCCACCATGGTGAAGGCCGGGGTGTACCTCGTGGCCCGGTTCTCTCCCGCGTTCGCCGAGGCGCCCACGTGGCGACCGATCGTGGTGACCGCCGGCATCGTGTCCATGCTCATCGGGGGGTACCGCGCGCTGCGCCAGCACGACATCAAGCTGGTGCTCGCCTACGGCACCATCAGCCAGCTCGGGTTGATGATGGTGCTCTTCGGCGTCGGCACCCCCGAGGCGACCTTCGCGGGCTGCACGCTGCTGGTGGCCCACGGCATCTTCAAGGCCTCGCTGTTCATGCTCGTCGGGGTGGTCGACCACCAGACCCACACCCGAGACCTGCGCCAACTCGAGGGGCTCGGTCGTCGCTGGCCGCTGGTGGCCGCCACGGCCGCAGTCGTCGCCGCGTCGATGGCAGGACTGCCCCCGTTGCTGGGCTTCATCGCCAAGGAGGAGGCGCTCGACGCGCTCGAGGGCACCGGGTTCGCCTGGGGGCCATGGCTGCTCGCCGCGGTCGTCGCCGGCTCCGCGCTGACGGTGGCCTACAGCGCCCGGTTCCTGTGGGGCACGTTCGGTCCCGCCGAGGGCCACGGCGGCGCCGCCCTGCCGGTGGTCGGCCCCGAGGCGCCGCACCCCGGCCGGCTGTTCGTGGCTCCCGCAGTCGTGCTGGCGGTGCTCACCGCCGGCTTCGGGCTGTTCCCTGCACCCGTCGACGCCACCGTCGCCCACGCCTTCCAGGCGCTGTGGGGTGAGCATCCCGAGCGCCACCTGGCGCTGTGGCACGGCATCAAGCCGGCGTTGCTGCTGTCGTTGGTCGCCATCGGCGCCGGCGCACTGCTGTTCGTGTGGCGCTCGAAGGTCGAGCGGCTCCAGGAGCGGATGCCGTCGCTGCCCAGCGCCCAAGGCGCGTACGAGCGCCCCCTGAAGGGCACGCTCGAAGGCGCGGACGTGCTCACCGGTGTGGTGCAGCACGGCTCGCTGCCGATCTACCTGGGGGTCATCCTCACCACGATCCTGGTGGTGCCCGGTGTGGCGTTGCTCGGCGAGCTCGACCTGCCGGACCTCTGGTTCGCGGACTCGCCGCTGCAGGTGCTGATCGGAGCGGTCATGGTCGTCTGTGCCATCGCCGCGGCGTGCGCCCGCCGTCGCTTCAGCGCCGTGCTCCTGGTGGGGGCGGTCGGCTACGGCATGGCGGCGCTGTTCGAGATCCAGGGTGCGCCGGACCTGGCCATCACCCAGCTGCTGATCGAGACCCTCGGTGTGGTCATCTTCGTGCTCGTGTTCCGCCACCTGCCGGACCGGTTCCCCCGTCGTGAGCTGCGCGGCACGCAGTGGCCGCGTGTGCTCATCGCCGTGGCGAGCGCCGCCTTCGTCTTCGTGGTCACCCTGGTTGCCATCGGCGCGCGCGTCCAGCCGTCGATCTCGTCGGAGTTCCTGGAGCGTTCGGTGCCCGAGGGCGGCGGCAACAACGTGGTGAACGTCATCGTGGTCGACTTCCGTGGCTTCGACACGATGGGCGAGATCACGGTGCTCGCCGTCGCCGCGTTGGGGGTCGCCGCCATCGTGCGCGCCAACCGACGGGGTGACATCGACGGCGCCCACGACGAGCCCGACCACGATGAGCAGGCCCTCGAGGAGGAGACGACATGAGCCGCCGCTCGGTGATCCTCGACCTGTGCGTTCGGGCCGAGTTCCACACGCTGGTGCTCGTCTCGCTCTACTTCCTCTTCGCCGGCCACAACCAGCCGGGTGGCGGCTTCGCGGGCGGGCTCGTGGCGAGCTGCGCGTTCTGCCTGCTCTACGTGGCGGGCGGGGAGCCGGCGGTGCACCGGGTCATGCGGGTGCACCCCACCACCTTCCTCGGCGTGGGCCTGCTGCTGGCCGTGGCCACCGGCGTCGTGCCGCTGGTGCTCGGTGGGGAGTTCATGGAGAACTCCATCATGAAGGTGACCCTGCCGGTGATCGGGCAGGTCAAGGGGTCCTCCGTGCTGTTCTTCGACACGGGCGTGTACCTGGTGGTGCTGGGCATGGTGCTGTTGATCCTCGAGCAGCTCGGCACCGCCGACGGGGTCGACCACGACCGCGACGACCGCGAGGAAGGGACGCGCACATGAGCGTCGTCAGCGCGCTCGTCGTCGCCGTGCTGTTCGGCACCGGGGTGTACCTGCTGCTGCAGCGCACCCTGAGCCGCATCATCCTGGGCCTCGGGCTCATGGCCCACGCCGCCAACCTGCTGCTGATGGTCGTCGGCGGTCGGGCGGGCCGCCCGCCGATCGTCGGTACCTTCGCGGAGGGCGAACCGGTCGCGGACCCCCTGCCCCAGGCGCTGGCGCTCACGGCCATCGTGATCAGCTTCGGCATCACGGCGTTCCTGCTGGCGTTGGCGTACCGCTCGTGGGTGCTCAACCGTGACGACGAGGTCGAGGACGACGTCGAGGACCGGCGCATCGCCAGGCTGGCCGGCGACGAGGTCGCCCGTTGGTGGAGGCGGCCAAAGTGAGCGCGCTGCTGTCCATCCCGGTGTTCGTGCCGCTCGCCGCGGCGGCGCTCGCCATCGCCGCGTACCGCCACCGGAACGCGCAGCGTGCCATCGCCGTCGCGGCGCTCGTCGTCGTGCTCGTCGACGCGGTGCTGCTGCTCCTGCGCGTGGAGGCCGACGGCGTGCAGTCGGTGCAGGTGGGGGCCTGGCCCGCGCCCATCGGCATCACCCTCGTCGCGGACCTGTTCTCCGCGTTGATGCTGGTCGTCAGCATCGCGACCGTGCTGGCCGTGCTGGTCTTCGCCATCAGTCAGCCCGGCGCCGACCTGGACCAGCCGGTGTTCCACCCCGTGTACCTGGTGATGGCCGCGGGTGTCTCGCTGGCGTTCCTCACCGGCGACCTCTTCAACCTCTTCGTCGCGTACGAGATCACCCTGGCGGCCAGCTACGTGCTGATCACCCTGGGTGGTCGGCGAGAACAGGTCCGCACGGGCATGACCTACATCATCATCAACCTGCTGGCGTCCACGTTGTTCGTCGTCGGCATCGCGTGGGTCTACGCCGCCACCGGCACCATGAACATGGCGGACCTGTCGGTCAAGATCGCCCAGCTGCCCGACGGCGTGCAGACCGCGCTGTCGATGTTCCTGTTCCTGGTCTTCGGCATCAAGGCGGCGATCTTCCCGCTGTTCTTCTGGCTGCCCGACTCGTACCCGACGGCACGCACGCCGGTCACCGCGGTGTTCGCCGGCCTGCTGACCAAGGTGGGCGTGTACTCGATCGTTCGCACCCAGACCCTGATGTTCCCCGAGAGCCGACCCTCGACGGTGCTGCTGGTGTTCGCCGGGTTCACCATGGTGGTCGGGGTGCTCGGTGCGATCGCCCAGAACGACATGAAGCGCATCCTCAGCTTCCACATCGTCAGCCAGATCGGCTACATGATCCTCGGTCTCGGCCTGTTCACCGTCTCCGGGCTGGCCGGCACCGTGTTCTTCATCGTGCACCAGATCCCGGTCAAGACCGCGCTGTTCCTGACCACCGGCCTGGTCGAGGAGGGCGCGGGCTCGACCGCGTTGAATCGGGTCGGCGGGCTGATGCGCCGCGCCCCGCTGGCGGCCGCGTGCTTCCTGCTGGCGGCACTCAGCCTGGCGGGCATCCCACCGTTGTCGGGCTTCGTGGGCAAGCTCGCCATCCTCGAGGCGGGCGTCGGCGAGCACGCCTGGACGATCGTCATGATCGCCCTCGCCGTCAGCCTGCTCACCTTGTTCTCGATGACCAAGATCTGGAACGGCGTGTTCTGGGGCACCGCCGACGACCCGCCTGCGCGACTGGCCGATGCGGCGGCCGATCGACGACTGGCGATCCCGGCGCTCATGAACGGCGCCACGGTCGCACTCGTCGCACTGACCTTGGGCATCGCCCTCTTCGCCGGCCCGCTCTACGACCTCAGCCTGCGTGCCGCGCAGGACCTGGTCGACCCGAGCGCCTACGTCGGGTCGGTGCTGCCGTGATCACCCGCGTGCTGCTCGTGGCCTGGCTGACCCTGGTGTGGGTGCTGCTCTGGGGGGAGCCGTCGGTGGGCAACGTGCTCGCAGGCGTGGTGCTGGGCGTGCTGATCGTCGCCGCGTTCCCTCCGGCGGACGAGCGTGGCGGGGGGCTGCACCCCTGGGCGGTCCTCAGCTTCGGCCTCTGGTTCGCGAAGGCGCTGGTGCTCGCCAACCTCAGCGTCGCACGTGAGGTGCTGCGCCCCCGGCTGGCGCTGCAGGAGGGCATCGTGGCGGTGCCCCTGCGGTCCCGCTCGCCGCTGGTCGCCACGTTCGTGGCCAACGCCATCACGCTCACCCCGGGCACCCTGACCGTCGACGTCCGGCCAGCGGGGTTCGGCGTCGACGAGCACGGCGACGTCGTCTCGGGGGACGCAGCACCGGTGCTCTACGTGCACTGCCTGGTCACCGGTGACCCCGAGGTGGTGCGGGCCGAGGGTCTGGAGCTCGAGGAGCGTGTGGTGCGGGCGTTCGGCTCGGCGGACGATCGCGTCGCGATCGAGCGACCGGCGCCGCCGTGGCCGCCGACGATCGACGGAGGGAGGTCGTGATCCTCGCGACGAACGTGGCGTTCGTGCTCATCTCCCTCGGCGTGGTCGCCACGCTGGTGCGGCTGATCAAGGGCCCGTCGCTGGCCGATCGTGTGGTGGCGACCGATCTGTTCCTGACCTTCCTGGTCATCGGCTCCGCGGTGCTGTCCGCGCGGGAGGGCCGTGGTGCCTACCTCGAGGTCATGCTCGTCGTGGCCGTGGTCGGCTTCCTGGGCACGGCCATGGTCGCCCGCTTCATCGAACGGAGGGGTGCGTGATGCTCGACGTCATCGCCGGCGTGCTCATCATCGCCGGCTGTCTGCTGGCGTTGCTCGGCGGCATCGGCGTGCTGCGGCTGCCCGACGTGTTCGGTCGCATGCACGCGGCGACCAAGCCGCCGACGCTCGGACTCGTGCTGGTGGCCGCCGGCGCCATCCTGCGCGTCGACAGCGTCGCCGACGTGACGTTCCTGGTGCTGGTGGTGGGCCTGCAGTTCTTGACCGCTCCGGTCGGCGCCCACCTGGTCGGCCGTTCCGCCTATGCCTCCGGCGGGCAGCTGGCGCCCGACACCGTCGTGGACGAGCTGGCCGACGCCGAGGAGTGAGCAGGCTCTGTCACTTCTCCTGCTCCCGCAGGCTCTGTCACTTCTCCTGCTCCCGCAAGAACCGCTCCACCTCTTCGACCATGTCGTCGGCGGACTGCACCGCCATCTCGTCCTGGTCGTGCTGCTCCTCGAGGTGGCGCACGTACTCGGCGGTCGACTCGTCCTCGGCCACCAGCTGGCCGATCTCGTGCTCGTACGCGGCGGCCTCGAGGGTGAGCTCCATCGTCGGGACCTCTGCGCCGAGCAGCGTGGCGGTGCGCTCCACCAGGGCCAGCGCGGCCTTGGCCGACGGGGCCGAGGGCACGTAGGACGGCACGGCCGCCCACAGCGACGCCGACTCCAGACCGGCCGCGGCGCACTCGGTGTGCAGCACCCCGACGATGCCGGTGGGCCCCTCGTAGTGCGACGGCTCCAGCGCGAGCCGCTCGATCACCTCTGCGTCGTAGGCGTTGCCGAACACAGGTGTCGGACGGCTGTGCGCGACCTCCGCGAGCAGCGCTCCGAGGGTCAGCACCATCGAGCAGTCGAGCGCCTGCGCCACCTCGAGCACCTGTGCGCAGAAGGTGCGCCACCTCAGCTGCGGCTCCACGCCGCGCAGCAGCACGACGCCGCCGGTCGACGCCGGCTCCGCCCAGCGGAAGGTGTTGCGGGGCCAGTCGATCGAGCGAGTGATGCCGTCGTGCAGGCGGATGTGGGGACGCGTCGCGGTGAAGTCGTAGAAGTCCTCCGGGTCGACCTCGGCGAAGGTCGTGGCCGACCAGCGTCGTGCCAGGTGATCGATGGCGGAGGTGGCTGCGTCGCCGGCGTCGTTCCAGCCCTCGAACGCTGCGATCATGACGGGCCCGACCCCCGTCGGTCGGCCCGACCACCTCAGATGCGCCACCCGTCCCACGGTATCGGCGGCGCGGCGAAGCACCAACGGGGTCCTACGATCACGGCCATGATCTGGGTCGAAGAGTGCGAGTCCGTGACCGACGAGCTGGTCGAGGCGATGGCGGCGCTGATCCCGCAGCTCTCGTCGTCCTCGCCGCCGCCCACCGCAGAGGAGCTGTCCGAGATCGTCGGATCCGACGCGACGCACCTGCTGCTGGCCCGCGACGGCGATGGCCCCGGGCTCGGCGGACGGATCGTGGGGTCGATGACCCTGGCGGTGTTCCGCATCCCCACCGGGGTGCGGGCATGGATCGAGGACGTCGTGGTGGATGGCGAGGCGCGGGGCCAGGGCGTCGGCGAGACGCTCAACCGCGCGGCGCTCGACGTGGCGGAGCGCCGCGGCGCTCGCACCGTCGACCTGACCTCCCGTCCGAGCCGAGAGGCTGCCAACCGCCTCTACCAGCGCATCGGCTTCGTCCAGCGCGAGACCAACGTGTACCGGTTCTCCGGCGACGACTGATCGCCGCCGGCGAGCGTGGTCAGCCGAGGTGGTCGAGCACCTCGGCCCAGCCGCCGTCGCGGCTCGAGCCGATGACGTGGTCGGCCAGCTCCAGGGCCGAGGGGTGCGAGCCCCGGGGCACCAGTGTGATGGCGGCGCCGCGGAGCAGCTCGACGTCGTTGGGCCCGTCGCCCAGCGCCAGCACGCGCCCCGGGTCGAGCCGGGCGTGGTCGCAGTACGCCAGGACCCCGTCCCACTTGGAGCGCGTCCGCGGCGCGACGGTCAGCGAGACCATGCCCGGGTGGTCGAGCGAGCGGTCCAGGTGCGTCACCCCGCGGTCGCCGATCGCCGTCTCGGCCGCGACCGCAACCGTGTGCTCCACGCCGATCAGGCTGAAGCCGAGCGCCTCGCCGGCCAGGACCGCCTCACGGGGGTCGCCGATCCGGGCGGTGGGGGCCAGCGCCGCCGCATGCGCAGGATTGGTCGAGGGGCGGGGGCCGAGCACCACCTCGTAGGTCGGGTGGTCGATGTAGACCACGGGCTCCAGACCGGCCGACGCGAACGCGTCGAACACCGCAGCCCCCTCGTCGGCCGGGTACGGCGCCCGGTGGAACCGGACGCCGTCGCCCAGCACCCCGAGCGCGCCGTTCAGGACCACCATGGGCGCCGCCAACCCGTGCGCGGCCAGGGGCGCTGCGGTGGAGCCGAGGCGACGCCCCGTGGCCACCAGCAGCGGCACGCCACGCGCCTGCAGCTCGGCGAACGCCGCGAGTACCCGGTCGGGCACGTGGTCGTCGGTGTGCCACAGCGTGCCGTCCAGATCGGTGACCACCAGGCTGACGTCGAGGGGCATGGCAGGAGTCTGGTCCACGTCGCACGAAACCTTCTGGTCGTTTCACGGGTCCAACCGACGTGCAGCAGCTGTCTCGTTCGTTGTGGTCGATCTGGTCCTGGTTCGTCTTCGGTGCCTGCATCGCGCTGTGGCTGCCGTTGATGGCGGTCGTGTGGGTGCTGACCGCACCGTTCGACCCGTCCCGCTACTGGTGCGGCTACCTGTTCCGGAAGCTCACCGTGGTGCACGAGAAGCTCAACCCGCTGTGGACCTTCCGGGTGGGCGGCACCATGCCCGCGAACCCCCGCAACCCGTACGTGGTGGTGTCGAACCACGAGTCCTTCGTCGACATCCTGCTCATCAGCCACCTGCCCTGGGAGATGAAGTGGCTGTCGAAGAAGGAGCTGTTCAAGATCCCGGTGGCCGGGTGGCTGATGCGCATGGCGCGCGACGTCGAGGTCGACCGGGCCGACCGGGCGAGCGGGTCCAAGGCGCTCCAGGAGTGCCGCAAGCGCCTGGACGACCACGTGTCGGTGATGATCTTCCCCGAGGGCACCCGATCGACCAGCGGCGACCTGCTGCCGTTCAAGGACGGGGCGTTCCGCCTGGCGATCGACGCGGGCGTGCCGATCCTGCCGCTCGCGGTGCACGGTGCGGCGACTGCGTTGCCCAAGCACGACTGGCGCTTCGGCCGCTCGACCGCCGAGGTGCGCGTGCTCGAGCCGGTCAGCACCGAGGGCATGACCGCCGACGACGTCGACCGTCTCAAGGCGCAGGTCCGCGCGCGCATCGTCGCCGAGCTGGTGGCCATGGGCCGCAGCTTCGACGAGCAGGCGGCCGCCTGACCCCGGTCAGCCGGTGAGGCCGGCGGTGTCCTCCTCGCGCAGCCGCGGCACGTTGAACCGGTTCGGCTTGAGGCCCGTCTTGTCGGCGTAGAAGGCCCGGATCAGGTCCATGTCGGCGCGCACGTCGCCGCTGGGGGTGATGACGGGTCCGAAGCCGCCGGTGCGCGTCGCCCGGTCCACGAACGCGCACACGATCGGCACGTCGGCCTGCTCGGCGATGCGGTAGAAGCCCGACTTCCAGTACTCGACCGCGTCCCGGGTCCCCTCGGCGGGCACCACCAGGGCCAGCTTGTCGTGCCGGGAGAACTCGGCGGCCAGGTCGCCGACGAGGCCCTGCGAGCTCGACCGTTGCACCGAGATGCCACCCATGGCACGGAAGAAGGGCCCGAGCACCTTGTTGAACATCTGGGCCTTGCCGAGCCAGCGGATCGGCACGCCCTCGACCTCGGCCATCGCCATGGTCACCGGGAAGTCCCAGTTGCTGGTGTGGGGTGCGGCGATCACGACGCAGCGATCGGGCACGGGCTGGCGCACCACGATCTTCCAGCGCAGGACGAAGAGCCAGAAGCGGGCGAGGGCGAGGCGCATCGGGTCACCGTAGCGGTGTGTCGTGGCGGAGGTGCAACGGGCTACGGTCGACGTCGCTGACCGGTCGTCAGACCTGACACGGAAGGACCGACATGGATGGTGGGACACCATCTGAGGGCGAGCGACCGACGTCGCGTGCCGAGCAGTCCAAGGAGCGACTGGTCGACGCAGCGGTGGAGCTGGTGGTCGATCACTACGACCGCGAGCTCGAGCTGCGCGACGTGTTCAGCTACCTCACGCCCGGTTCGGTCGCTGCTCGTGCCGGGCTCAGCCGGGCGCTGCTGTACCACCACTGGGGTGACGGCGACGAAGGGGTCGACGCGTTCTCGGCCTTCCTGGTGGAGGTGGCGGACCGCCTGCGCGCCCGGTCGAGCGTGCCCGAGGACTACGAGCGCATCGCCGATCACCTCGACGGCCCCAGCGACGTGCTGCTGGCCATGTGCGACCACGAGCTGGACCGCCCGGGCGGGCTGCGTTCGGCGTGGTGGCGTGCGACGCAGTCGCTGAACCTGCACGGCGTGGTCTCGGCCGAGCAGGGCCAGGAGGTGATCGGCCGTCTGGCCGCCGTGTACGAGGTGCTCGGCGCGCACTTCGAGCTGACGCCCGTGGAGCCGCTCGGGTGGGAGGAGATCGCGGTCGCCATCGCCAGCGCGCTCAACGGCTTCGCGCTCACGGTGCGCGAGGTGCCCGAGCACGGGGTTCGCCGCTACGACTGGACGCCGCGCACCCCGCTCGAGCGCCAGGACCACGAGTGGACGCTGCTGTCGATCATGGTGGAGTCCCTCGTGCTCGGCATGGTGCGCCCCCTGCCGGGGAGCAGCGTTCAGCCGGTCGACAACTGGAAGATGCCCTCGGAGAGCGAGAGCACGTAGAGCTCACCCGCTCGGTCCGCGGCGACGCCGACGACCTGCGCCGGCGCGGCGACCAGCGACGTGGCCCCGCTCGCCGGGTCGTCGCTGCGCAGCCCCCACAGCTCGTCGCCGCAGAGGTCGGCGAACACATAGGTGCCCGCGAGCTGCGGGATCGCCTCGCCGCGGTACACGACGCCGCCGGTCACTGAGCAGCCCTGGTCGCGTCCGTAGGTGTGCACCGGCTCGACGAACGGCCCGTCGCTGGCGTCGCCGGCGGGGTCGGCGTCATCGAAGCGCTGGTCGCCCTCGAACAGGTCCCATCCGAGGTTGGCGCCGCGACCGCCACCGTCGGCGGCTCGCAGCACGTTGACCTCTTCGGTGCGGTCCTGGCCGACGTCCGCGATCCACAGGTCGCCGTTGGCCCGGTCGAACGAGAAGCGCCACGGGTTCCGCAGCCCGGTGGCCCAGATCTCGTCACGGGCCTCCAGGTCGTCGTCGCCGACGAAGGGGTTGTCCGCCGGCACCGGCGGATCGGTCGACGGGTCGAGCCGCAGCATCTTGCCGAGCAGGGTGCCGGGGTCCTGGGCGCGACCCTCCGGGTCGCCGCCCGAGCCGCCGTCGCCGAGGCCGACGTACAACATGGCGTCGGGCCCGAACTCGACGTGGCCGCCGTTGTGGTTCGGGTAGGGCTGGTCGACGTCGAGCAGGTTCCGGCGCGACGCCGGGTCGGCTCGCCAGCGACCCGAGCGCTCGGACAGCGCCAGCTCGTCGACCTGGCTCGCGCCGTCGGCGGCCGCGGTGTAGCTCACGTAGAGGTGCTGGCCGTCGGGCCCGACCGCGAGACCGAGCAGACCCTTCTCCGACTCGGTCGATCCGACCTGCTCGCGGAGGTCCACCACGACCCCGTCGTCGAGTGCCAGGCCTTCCCCGTCGGGTCGCGCGGCGAGCACGCGTCCACCGCGCTCGGCGATGAGCAGGACCTCGCCGTCCGGCGCCGGCACCAACGCGATCGGCTCGTCGAGCTCGAGGCCGGTGTCGACCAGCTGCAGCTCGACGGGTGCCGCAGCGGTGCTCGGGTCGGCGGAGGGGCTCGGCTCCGAGGATGCGGGCGGCTCGTCGGCGGTCGTGGCGCGGTCGGAGTCGTCCGCGCACGCGCCGAGCAGCGTCGCGGCGGCAACGACGGCCATGGCGGCGACCAGTCGGTCGGGCCGGCGTCGAGCTCGACACGCCCGCGCGTCGACGGGTCGTCCGCGGTGCTGCAGTGGTCGCATGGGTGCAGTCTGGCCGCGCATCGGCTCGGATCCCGGTCGGCCGATGGGCAGTGCAGGCGGCCTCCGGTACGATCGTCGGTCGTGAACCTCTCGCCGTCATCCGTGCTCGCGCACGCCCGCTCCTCCGAGGGTCGCAAGCAGTTGCGCTACGCCGGGGTGTCGATCGTCTTCGTGCCCATGGGCCAGGTCCTCATCCAGCTGCTCGGGGCGCTCGTGTTCACCACCACCGTCAACGGGGTGAAGGAGACGAACTGGGTCGCCGCCTCGGTGACCAGCGCCGCCATCCTGACCATCCCGAACTTCTTCGCGAACAAGCACTGGGTCTGGAAGAACACCTCTCGGGACAACCTGCGCACGCAGGTGATCGTCTTCTGGGTGGCGGCCATGCTGGGCGTGACCTTCGCGACGGCGCTCACCTTCGTGGTCGACTGGATGATCGAGAGCCACGGCTGGATCGAGAAGGTGGCGGTGTTCTTCGCCCAGCTCGCCGGCTTCGGCATCGTGTGGCTGGGCCGGTACATCATCCTGGACCGCTGGATCTTCAAGGTCACCCACCACGGCGAGGAGCCGGGCGAGGACGACCTGGACATGCTCCACGGCGACCTGCCGATCTGATGGCCGACGTGGTGGCGATGGACCCGACGACGCGCGCGGCCGCCGAGGCGGCACGCGGCTTCATGCCGGCCGACGAGGGGCTGGCCCTGTTCCAGGCCGGTGTCGACGCGGCGCGGGCGGTGCCCGGCGCGCCGCTGCTCGAGGTGGGCTCCTACTGCGGGAAGTCCACGATCTACCTGGGGGCGGCGGCCCGCGACGAGTCGACCGTGCTGGTCGCGGTCGACCACCACCGTGGCTCCGAGGAGAACCAGCCGGGCTGGGAGTGGCACGAACCGGACCTCGTCGACCCCGAGCTCGGGGTCATGGACACCCTGCCGTGGTTCCGCCGCACCGTGTACCGGGCCGGGCTGGAACGCCAGGTGGTGGCGATGGTGGGCGACTCACCCACGGTCGCCCGGGTCTGGTCCACGCCGTGCGCGCTCGTGTTCATCGACGGCGGCCACGGCGAGGAGCCGGCGAGCACCGACTACGAGCTGTGGACCCCTCACGTGGCGCCGGGCGGCTTCCTCGCCATCCACGACGTGTTCCCCGACCCCGCCGACGGCGGTCGGCCGCCCTACGAGCGCATCTACCTGCCGGCGCTCGAGTCGGGCCGGTTCCGAGAGGTCAGCGCAACGGGGTCGCTGCGGGTGCTACGTCGGGTCTGAGTCGGACTCGACCGGCACCGTCGAGCGCGGCAGCCGCACACCCTGGCCCTGGGATCGGGCCACCGCGACGGGGTCGAGACCCGCGGCGCTGCGACGGGACCGGGCGCGGTGCGACGAGCGCCAGACCAGCAGCCCGATCACCACGATGGCCGCGCAGATCAGGAAGAACAACGAGACCTGCAGGAAGCCGCCGGGGTCGCCCGCGTCCTGGGGCTCCATGCCCTGGCCGGGCTTGGGCAGGCTGTTGCCGAGCTCCCGGTTGTCGGTGGGCAGGGTGGAGGTCGTCTGCACGGTGTCATCGCTGACCGGCTCGTCGGTCTGCGCAGCGGTCGATCCGACGAGGGGGCCGACGAGCAGGGTCGCGAGGATCAGCGCGAACGCCACCGTGCGGCGCAGGGAGCGGGAGGAGGCCATCGACCACAGTCTCCCGCGGGGTCGCAGCGGCGTCACATCGCCTCGGAGGCGCCGCATGCGTCGACCGGCGGACGGTCAGCGATGGCCGGGGTGGTCGGGGTCCTCGTGCTGGTGGGTCACCGACGGCAGGGCGTCGTGCGCGGTGAACAGGTCCGAGGTCGCGGACTTCCCGCCCAGTGCGTCCGCCGCCAGGATGACCGCCGCGGCGGTGTAGGTGGACTGCTCGCCGCCGGGGAAGTTGACCTCGTCGGGCAGCACGATGCCGGTCCAGTAGCGGTCGCCGTCGGTGCGCAGGCGCTGGGCCCACGAGAACAGCTGGAGCGCGGTCTCCTCGTCGCCGACCGCCAGGTGGGCGATCGCGCACTCGCAGGTCTCCGCGGCGGTGATCCACGGCCGGTCCGAGACGCAGCGGATGCCCCAGCCGTCCAGGGTGAACGCGTTGCGACGATGCTCGAGTCGCTCACGGCCGGCGTCGCCGGTGACGATCCCGCACAGCACCGGGTAGTACCAGTCCATGGCCCAGCGGTGCTTCGGGGCGAACGCGTCGGGGTCGTCGCGGATGACGCGGAACAATCGGCTCGCGGCCAGCTCCCAGTTGGGGCGCTCGTGGCCGAGCTCGCGGGCGATCGCGATCGAGCAGCGCAGGCTGTGGCAGATCGACGACGAGCCGGTCAGCAGCGCGAAGGTGAACGGGGTCGCGTCGGCGTGGCGGGCCCAGATGATCTCGCCTCGGGGCTGCTGCAGCGCGAGCACGAAGTCGGTCGCGTCGCGGACCATCGGCCACATGTCCTCGAGGGCGCCCCGGTCACGGTAGGTGAGCCAGTGGAACCACACACCGGCGGCGACGTATGCCACGCAGTTGGCGTCGAGCTTGTCCTCCTCGATGCCGTCGGCCAGGTAGTACTGGTGCCAGGCGCCGTCCTCGCGCTGGAGCGACCGCAGCCAGTCGAAGCCCCGCTCGGCGGCGGCGCGGTGCCCGCCGAGCATGAGCGCCATCAGCGCCTCGGTGTGGTTCCAGGGGTCCGCATGACCGCCGGGGTACCACGGCACCATGCCCGACGGGAGCTGCCACTCGGCCACGGCGTCGACGGTCGCGCGGAGCTGCTCCGCGGTGACCAGGTCGCCGACGTCGACGAGGTGGTGGTCCGGCTCAGCCACGGGCACCGGCGGGCTCGTGGTCGGGGGCTGCGAAGTTCACCCGTGCGTGGCTCGCGCTCTCGGGGCGGGCCGTCTCGGCGTGCTCGGGGGCCGCGGCCGACGGCCGGGCCGGCTTGGTGGAGTAGACCACGACGCTCTTGCCCAGCACCGGGTTGAGCACTCGCTCGGTGGTGCGGGTCAGCGCAGGTGCCTTGGCGATGTCCCACACCAGCAGACGGTGGTACGCCTTCACGAGCGGGTGCACGTCGTTGGACGGACCCACGATGCACTTGAGCCACCAGTAGGGCGAGTGCAGCGCATGGGCGCGGTGCGAGGTGCCCGGCTCCAGCCCGGCGCTCGCGAGGCGATGGCGGAAGAGCTGCTCGGTGTAGATGCGCACGTGGCCGCCCGCCGCCAGCGGCGCGTGGTACTCGGCCGACAGCGCCCAGCAGACCTTCTCGGGGAACCACGCCGGCACGGTGGCGGCGAGCACCCCGCCGGGCTTGAGCACGCGTCGGATCTCGGCCATGGCGCCGCTGTCGTCGGGGATGTGCTCGAAGACCTCGGAGCAGATCACCCGGTCGAAGGTGTCGTCGGCGAACGGCAGGCGCAGGGCGTCGCCGTTGAGCGCTGCCCCGAGGCCGTCGGCGGGGCCCTCGCCCGCGTCCTTCATGGCCCAGAACAGCTTGCGGACCTCGCCCAGCTCGGAGAAGTCGTAGTCGAGGGCGACCACTCGTGCGCCCCGGCGGAAGCACTCGAAGGAGTGCCGACCGGCGCCGGCGCCCATGTCCAGCACCAGGTCGCCCTCGCGCATGCCCAGCACGTCGTAGTCGACGGTCAGCACGTCAGCCCCTCCACGGGTTGGCCGCGGCGTCCTCGAGCAGCTCGCGGTAGTGGTCCACCGTGCGCACCGCGGTGTGGCGCCAGCTCCACCGGTTGATCACGCGGTCGCGGCCCGCGGCGCCGATGCGCTGCGCGCCCACCGGGTCCTCGAGCGCACGGCGGATGCCGGCGGCCAGCGACTCGCTGTCGCCGGGGATGGTCATGTAGCAGGTCTCGCCGTCGGGGCCGGCCACCTCGGGGATGGCGCCACCGGTGGTCGCGACCAGCGGACAGCCGGTGCTCATGGCCTCGATCGCCGGCAGCGAGAAGCCCTCGTACAGCGACGGCACCACGGCGCAGGCCGACTCGTTGTAGAGCTCGACGATGCGCTCGTCGGTGATGCCCGAGACGAACTCGACGGCGTCGCCCAGCCCCAGCTGCTCGATCGTGCGCTGGGCAGCGGAGCCCTCCTTGAGGCGGCCGACCATGACCAGCTTCAGCTCCGGCCGGTCGGTGCGCAGCTTGGCGAGCGCCTCGAGCAGGTAGCGCTGGCCCTTCATGGCCACGTCGGACGAGGCGGTCGAGATGATCTGGTTCGGGTTGCGCTCGATGCCGGGGATCGGCACGAACAGCTCGGGGTCGACGCCCACCGGAACGATGAACAGCTTCTCGGGCGACACCATGTGGTCGCGGCAGATGTCGTCGTAGGAGTTGCGCGACACGGTGATGACCCGGCGGAGGCGCTTGGCGACGCGCGTCTGCATCTTGGTGAACGCGTACCAGCGGGACTTCGACCACTTCTGCCAGGCGGTCTCGGCGTGCTCCATCTCGAGGCGGCGATCCATCGTGATGGGGTGGTGGATGGTGCCGAGCACCGGCAGGCCCATGCGCTCCATCATCAGCAGGCCGTAGCCGAGGCACTGGTTGTCCTGGACCAGGTCGAAGTCGTTGCGACGGGCCTTGAGGTGGTCCCACGCCCGCAACGAGAAGGCGAGCGGCTCGGGGAAGGTCCCGGTCGAGAAGGCGGTCACCTCGGCCCAGTCCCAGCGGTCCTTCAGCTCCCAGAACGCCGGCATGCGCATCGGGAAGTAGTCGTTGTAGATGTCCAGGCTCGGCAGCTCGACGAGCGGGACGCGCTCGTCGACGATCGGGTACGGCTGCCCCGAGAGGACCTCGGCGTGGTGGCCCAGATCGACCAGCGCCTTGGTCAGGTGGCGGGTGTAGACGCCCTGGCCGCCGACGTGCGGCTTGCCACGGTACGTGAGGTAGGCGATGCGCAGCGGGTCGTCGGGTCCCGGCGCTCGGCGCGTCGATCCGCTCGATGCGGACCGGGAGGAGGGGGAGCCGTTCTGCATGACCGACAAGCTTCGTGGCGGGGGAGCCGTGCGGTCAAATGATGGTCACTCCCCGTGGTCAGCCGACCGCTCCAGGTCCTGAATCCGTCGCCAACGGGGTCGACCGACGAGCAGGAGGGCGGCGCCGGCGGCCAGCAGCGCCGGCAGGTCGCCCAGCCGCTGTGCCGGCGTGAGGGCGTCCAGGCGCGGCACCTCCGCGTAGAGCACCTCCTGCTCGCTGATGTCGGTGCGCTCCTGGAGACGGCCGTGGTCGTCGAACACCGCCGAGAAGCCGGTCGGCGACGCCTGGAGCACCCAACGTCGGCTCTCGGCGGCCCGCAGGGCCGAGGTCGCCAGCTGCTGGGTCTGGACCTGCGTCAACCAGTAGCTGGAGCCGTTGGTGGGGTTGAGCACGACCTCGCCGCCCTCGCGGACCCCTTCGCGCACGCGGCGGGAGAAGAAGACCTCCCAGCTGATCGCCACGGCGAACGGCCCGGCATCGGTGTCGATGACCGCATCGCCGTCGCCGGGCACCTGGTCCCGCGGCGGCAGCACACCCGCGGCGAAGGGCTCGAAGAGCGGACGCAGCGGCACGTACTCCCCGAACGGCACCCGCCGCTCCTTGTCATAGCGGGCGCCCACCGAGCCGTCGGGCTCGAAGGCCAGCACGTAGTTGAGGAACGCGTCGGGGTCCTCGGGGGCGTCCTCGACGATCCCGACCACGATCGTGGCCCCCAAGCGCACGGCCTCGGCGGACAGCTGCGGACCCCAGGGGCTGTCGGCGAACGCGCCGTCGACGTTGATGGCGTTCTCGGGCCACACGACCAGGTCCAGGTCACGCGACGCCTCGATCGAGCGGGTCGCCGCCAGGTGCCGCTCGAACACCAGCGGGGCCTCCTCCGAGGTGAACCGGGTGCCCTGTGGCCCACCGCCCTGCACGACCGCTGCGCGCACCACACCACGGTCGCTGCCCGCGGGCCAGAGCATGCCGACGGTGGCGAGCAGCGCGCACGCCAGGACCACCGCCAGCGGCGCACGCCAGCGGCGCTCCACGACCGCCAGGTACAGCGCCACGCCCAACGCGGCGACCACGCCGCTCAACACCAGGGATCCGGCAGCGGTCGCGATCGGCAGGAGCGGTCCGCGGGTCTGGCTCATGGCCAGCATCGACAGCGGCACGCCACCGAAGGGCGCATGCGAGTGGAACCACTCGAACAGCACGATGGCCGCCGGCAGTGCGACCAGCCGGCGCCGGTCACCCGGGGCGACGACCCCGACCGCCGCGACCATGGGGCCCCAGCCGAGCAGCACGCCGAACACGTAGCCGGGTGCGGTGAGCCCCCACATCCACAGCGTCGAGGGTGCGAACCACGCCACGCCGACCGCGTAGCTCACCGCGGCGCGCTGGAGGCGAGAGGGGCTGTCGAGCAGGTGGAGCCAGAGCGCCACCCCGGCTGCGGCGAGCGGCCACCAGCCCCAGGGCGGCAGCGACGCGCAGATCGCCGCCCCCGCGACGAGCCCCAGCAGGATCGGCAGCGGCTGCAGCCGCCGCAGCGCGCGACCCGGGCGAGGACGTTCCACGACCCGGCATCCTGTCACCCGATCGGTGCTGCCGGGAACCGAGGCGTGACGGTGTGCGACCATGCCGACATGACGCCACGTCGCAGCCTGCTGGTCCTGTCGGTCCTGGCCGTGCTCCTCGGGTCGTCCGCCTGTGGCGGCGGCGACGACGCCGGCGAGGGCGCGACCTCGCCGACCGTCGAGCTCTCGGCCGCCGCGCGAGAGGGCCAGCAGGTCGCCGAGTCCCAGGGGTGCACCTCGTGTCACCAGGTGAGCGGCGACGACGGCATCGGGCCACCGTGGCAGGGCCTGGCGGGCTCCGAGGTGCAGCTCGCCGACGGGTCCGCGGTCGTGGCCGACGACGAGTACCTGACCCGCTCGATCGTCGAGCCGAACGCGCAGATCGTCGAGGGCTACAACGGGATCATGCCGGAGCGGGCCCTCGACGACGACCAGGTGGCGGCCATCGTCGCCTACCTCCAGGAGCTCGGGGTGCAGCAGTGACCGCGGCAGTGACCCCCGCAACGACCCTCGACGTGACATCGGTCTCGACGCCCATGGGAACTAAGGCCCTGCTGGCGACGACCACCCTCCAGTGAAGATGGACGCCATGAGCAACAGGTCCCGCGCGGTCGCCGCCGCGTTCGCGGCGATCCTCCTGGCCACGGTCCTGTCGGCCTGCGGTGAGGACGAGCCGTCGTCGTCGCCCGACACCACCGAGGAGTCGTCGGGTCTGTCCGGCTACACCCGCGAGCCGACGCCGTCGGTCGCCGAGGTGCAGCTGCCCCTGGTGAACGGTGCGGGCGAGCTGCCTGCGGCTGCGGATGCCGGCGGGCTGCGTGTCGTCTACTTCGGCTACACGTCGTGCCCCGATGTCTGCCCGACGACCATGAGCGATCTGAAGCGTGCCCTCGCACAGCTGCCCGAGGAGGACGCTGCCCGGGTCCAGGTCGTGATGGTCACGATCGATCCCGACCGCGACGTCGACGAGAAGCTGGGCGCCTACGTCGGCACGTTCATCGAGGACGGCCAGGCCTCGCGCATCACCGACCCGGCGGCGCTGCAGGCGGCTGCGGACGCCTTCGGTGCGTCCTACGAGGTCGCGACCGCCGAGGACGGCGAGATCGAGGTGTCGCACTCCGCGGATCTGTACGTCGTCGACGACCAGGGCGACATCGTCCTGCAGTGGCCGTTCGGCACCAGCTACGAGGACATCGCGGACGACCTGTCCACCCTGCTCGCCGAGCAGCCGAGCGCATGATCCCCGACCCCTCCACCACCCATTCCCACTCACCTCTGCAAGGAGCGCACCCAACCATGAGCACCCGTCGACATCCCCTCGTCCGAGCCACGATCGGACTCGTCGCCGTCACCCTGGCCACGGTCGGCCTGGTGGCCTGCGGCGACGACAGCGACGACAGCGCCGACACCACCACCACCGAGCCCACGTCGGTCGACGTCACGGTCGCCGACGTCTGGGCCCGCCCGGTCGAGGACCTGACCGCCAAGGACACCAGCGCCATCTACATGGTCATCACCGCCGGCGCCGAGGGCGATAGCCTGGTGAAGGCCTCGGTGCCCAGCGACGTCGCCGGGAGCGTCGAGCTGCACGAGACGGTCGCCGCCGACGGGGCCGAGTCCATGGAGGGCGACTCGATGGAGTCGACCACCACCGCCATGTCGGGCGACATGGGGACCGAGACCACGATGGGCGGCGGCATGATGTCGATGCAGCCGGTCGAGGCGATCGAGGTGCCCGCCGACGGGTCCGTGGCGCTCGAGCCGGGCGGCTACCACATCATGCTGTTGGACGTGAAGAAGGTCCTGGCCGTCGGCGACACCATCGAGGTCACCCTCACCTTCGAGAAGGCCGGTGAGGTCCAGACCACGGCCGAGGTGCGCGAGCCGTGACACGGCTGGCGGTCGTCGGCGCGATCGTCCTGGTGCTGTTCGGGGCCGGCGTCGCCGTGCTCGTCGCCACCAGGGACGACCGCGCCGACGGCAACGCCACCCTCGAGGTGCTCCAGGAGGACGACGGACGCGTCGACTACGACTACGTCATCCCCGCCGGCACCCAGGACGCCAAGCTGCGCGGCGAGCTGGTCGAGATCATGCCGTCGACGCTCGACGTCGAGGTCGGCGAGTCGATCCGCATCCGCAACGACGACGACGCCGGTGCCATGGTCGGCATCTTCTACGTGGGCGCCGGCGAGGTGGTGAGCATGCGCTTCACCACCCCTGGCACGCTCTCGGGTGCCTGCGACGTGAGCGCGGACGGCACCTTCACGATCAACGTGGCGGAGTCGTCGGCCTGACCCGCCGTTCGGTGATGCCCGGCACGTCGTCGGGCACACCCACGGCGAGGTGGTAGCACCAGCCGAGCAGGCAGCCCAGCGCCGCGCCGCCGACGGTGTCGAGCGGGAAGTGCGCGGCGACGTGGATCCGGGCGATCGCGACGATCGCCGCGACGCCGTAGGCGGCCCACCGCCACGGTCGGCGCAGATAGGGCGACAGCACCGTGGCCAGCGCGAACGCGACGGCGCTGTGGCCCGAGACGAACCCCAGCCCGTCGGTCGGGCTGCCCCATCGCTCGACGTAGTCGTCCAGCACGTTCACCGGGCGCCCCCGCTGCACCTGGTCCTTGACGAGCTTGGCGAGCTGCCAGGCGATCAGGCCCACCACCAGCGCGCCGACCGTCGGGCGCCAGCGACGCCACGCGAACCAGGACCCGATCGCGACCACGACCGGTCCGAACAGGCTGCCCAGCTGCATCGGCGCCCACAGCACCGGCTCGAGCAGATCGCTCAGCCCGTTGAACGCGCCGAACAGGTCGGCCTCCCACGTCGGGACCCCGTCCAGCGCCACCACGGTCGTGATCGCCAGCACGGCGGCGGCGGCGATCGCCTTGGGCACCTCGACGGCCCGGCGCACATGCTCGACCCCGTCGACCATGGCCGCAGCGTAGGGCGCCGGAGTGTCGGACCGCAGGGGGCGCTGGCCTATCCTGAACGCCATGTCGAACGTCGCTGCCCGCACCCGAACCTTCGCCGCGTCCGCACTGGCCGCGCTGCTGCTCGCCGGAGGGCTCAGCGCCTGCACCGAGTCGCCCGAGGAGACCGCGGCGACCAGCTCGACCACCACGACGCTGCCCGACAACATCCCGAGCGTCGCGTGGATCTGGGCCAACCCCGAGGAGCGCACCGGCGAGGACGTGCGCGTCCCGGTCTACGCCAGCATCCAAGGCGGCACCGAGGCCGACGAGCTGACCGGCGTGAAGGTCGACCCCGAGCTGGCCGCCAGCGCCGAGATCGTGCCCGCCGACGAGGCACCCGTGGAGCTGCCCGCCAACGCGACGGTCAACCTGGCCGAGGACACGGTGCACATCGAGCTGGTCGGCCTCGAGGAGCCGCTGCTCTACAACCGCTCGTTCGAGATCACCCTCGAGTTCGAGAAGGCCGACGACATGAAGGTGCAGGGCGCGGTCCGCAACCCGACCGACCCCGGCGCCACCGACTGATCGGCCCAGCCTGATCGGCTCAGGCGAGCAGCTGTCGGGCCGCCTCGCGTCCCTGTCGGATGCACGCCGGGAGCCCGAGCCCGCGGTAGGGCGAACCGGCCACCGCCACACCGGGGCAGTCGCGCGCCAGCGCGGCCTCGATGCGGTCGACCCGATCCAGGTGGCCGACGGTGTACTGGGTGAAGCCCAGCGGCCAGCGCGCCACGCGGGTGGCCACCGGTGCGGCGGTGATGCCCATCGTGGTCGCCAGGTCGGCGCAGAGCGCGGCCACGAGCTCGTCGTCGTCCAGCGACGCCTGACGCTCGTCGCCGGTGCGTCCGGCCGAGGCACGCAGCACCACGTGACGGCCGTCGTCCCAGTGGGCCCACTTGGACGAGCCCCACGAGACCGCGGTCATGAACAGCCCGGCGCTGCGCGGCACCAGGAAGCCCGAGGCGTCCAGCTCGATCGGCACGGCCGACGCGTCGAACACCAGCGTCACCAGCGCCACGGCGCTGTGGGTCATGGCGTCCAGCTCCTGCGCGGCCGGCGGGCTCAGCGGCGACAGCAGCGCCGCAGCCGTCGGTGCCGGGCAGGCCAGGACCACGGCATCGGCGCGCAGCGCCGCCTCGCCGTCGCCCAGCTCGACGAGCCAGCCGTCGCCGTCGCCGTCGCGTCCCAGCGAGGCGACCGCAGCGCCGGTGCGCACGGTCACGCCCCGCTCGTCGAGGCGCTCCACGAGCACCTCGATCAGTCGACCGGTGCCGCCGCGCAGCGCGTGGAAGACGGGTGCGTCGGCCGACGGTGGCACGCGCCGCCGTGCGAGCGCCCGGCTCAGGCTGTCACCGTCGGCGGCGGCCTCGGCGAGCTGCGGGGTCACCGCCTGCAGGCTGAGCTCGTCGACGTCGCCGGCGTTGATGCCGCCGATCAGCGGGCCCACCACCCGGTCCACCAGCTGCTCGCCGTAGCGCTGCGCCAGGAACGGCCCGATGGCGACGTCACCCTCGGGTGCCGGGCCCAGGCGATCCCACTCGGCGCCGGCGTGGGCGAGTGCCTCGTCGTCCAGCAGCCCTGACGCCGCCAGGGCGTCCTGTGACGTGGGCACACCCAGCACCGTGTCGTCGGGCAGGAAGTGCAGCGCACCGTCGACGAACACCTTGGCGCGACCGATCGCCGGTTGGGTCAGCTCGTCGTCCAGGCCCAGCTCACGGCACAGGCCGACGGCGTCGGGCACGCGGGCGAGGAACGCGTCCGCGCCTTCGTCGATGACCATCGTCGAGCCGCCGTCCAGCGTCATCGCGGAGGTGCGGACCTTGCCGCCGACGCGCACGTCGGCCTCGAGCACCGTGACGCGGGTGGTCGGCTCCGCACTCGCCTCCCAGGCGGCGGCCAGGCCGGTGATGCCGCCACCGACGACGACCAGGTGCCGGCTCATCAGCCCGCGAGCGCCCGGAGCCGCTCGGCCAGGGCGCCCATGACCGCCGGATCGTCGTTGACCACGTCGGTGCGGGCGAACGCCAGACCCACCTCGTCGGCGACGGCCGCCGCTTCGATGTCCAGGTCGTAGACGACCTCGAGGTGGTCCGAGGTGAAGCCCTGCGGGACCACGAGCACGCCGTCGGCCCGGCCGGTGGCGGCCAGCTCACGGATGATGTCGAGGATGTCGGGCCCTCGCCACGGCTCAGGGGTCCGTCCGGCGGACTGCCAGCCGATGCTCCACTCGGACCACTCGCCCAGCCCGGCGAGACCCGCGATCTCGGCGGCCGAGGCGCGCAGCTGGTCGGGGTAGGGGTCGCCCTCGAGCACCCGCTCGGGCAGCGAGTGGGCGGTGAAGACGACCTTGGTGCGCTCCGGCAGGGCTGCGAGCCGCTCGCGCACCGACGCCGCCTGGTGCTCGACGAAGGCCGGCTCGGCGCTCCAGGAGTCGATGCCGACGTAGTCCAGCCCGGTCTCGCCGGCCGCCTGCGCGGCCCGCTCGTTGTACTGGCCGACGCTGAAGCCCGAGTAGTGCGGCGCGAGCACGACGCCGACCACCCGCTCGACGCCCAGCCCGGCCAGCTCGGCCACGGCGTCCTCGATGAACGGCGCGGCGTGCTTCTGGCCGAGTCGGACCACGAAGCGGCCCGGCTCGGCGGCGTCGAGCGCGGCGGCGATGCCGTCGAGCTGTGCCTGCGTGCGCTGCGCGAGCGGCGAGATGCCGCCGATCGCGGCGTAGCGGGCGGTCAGCTCGGCGAGCTGCTCCTCGGTGGGTGGCCGGCCCCGGCGGATGTGGGTGTAGTAGGGCTCGATGTCCTCGGGGGTGGCCGGGGTGCCGTAGGCCATCACGACCACGCCGATGGTCATCGGGTCGCCTCCTGGGGGTCGGTGCGGTGCTCGTGGACCAGGGCCACGACCCGCTCGAGGGTCTCGGGGTCGGTCTCGGGCAGCACGCCGTGGCCGAGGTTGAACACGTGGCCTCCCCGTCCGCCGGGGTTGCCGCCGCCTCGGCGCAGCACGTCGAGCACCGCGGGCTCGGTGGGTCCCCATCCGGCGGCGACGATGGCAGGGTCCAGGTTGCCCTGCAGCCCCACGTGCTCGGGCACGCGCGTGCGGGCGAGATCGAGCGGGGTGCGCCAGTCGACCCCGACCACCTCGGCACCCGCCGAGGCGATCAGGCCGAACAGCTCCGAGGTGTTCACCCCGAAGTGGATGCGCGGCACGACGCCTGCGAACGCCGAGAGCACCTTGGTGCTGGCGGGCAGCACGAAGCGCTCGTAGTCCTGCGGGCTGAGCGCCCCGGCCCACGAGTCGAACAGCTGCAGCGCCGAGGCGCCGTGGTCGAGCTGGCTGCGCAGCGACGCGATCGCCAGGTCGGCCAGCGCGTCCATCAGGTCGAACCAGAGCGCCTCGTCGGTGTGCATGAGCGCCTTGGTGCGCACGTAGGTGCGTGAGGGCCGGCCCTCGAGCAGGTAGCTGGCGACGGTGAACGGCGCGCCGGCGAAGGCGATGAGCGGCACGGGCAGCTCGGCGACCAGGTTGTCGACGGTCTCGAGCACGTACGGGGTGTCGGCCTCGGCATCCAGCGGGCGCAGCCGGGCCAGGTCCTCGCGTCGGCGGAACGGCTCGGCGACCACGGGCCCGACCCCGGGCTCGATGTCGACCCCGAAGCCGATGGCGTGCACCGGGGTCATGATGTCGGAGTAGAGGATGGCGGCGTCGACGCCGTAGCGGCGCACCGGCTGCAGCGTGATCTCGGTGGCGAGGTCCGGGTCCGCGATGGCCCGCAGGATGGTGCCGGTGCCGCGGATCTCGCGGTACTCGGGCAGGGAGCGGCCCGCCTGGCGCATGAACCACACCGGCGTGCGCTCGGTGGCCTCGCCACGGCAGGCTCGCAGGAACGGGGCGTCGTGGTGGGGGCTGGCCATCGGGCCAAGTCAACCACGCGCCTACGATCGTCTCCCACCGCCGAGAGGGCAGCCCATGCGACGCAGCATCGACGACGACCAGATCGACGTGCCGCCGAACGACGACGCGGACGACCTGGCACCGGTCAACTGGGCCGTGTCGATCTGCGACGACTACGACGACGCCGAGGTGCGGGTCCAGCTGACCGTCGAGGAGGTGGGCGCCGCCGGCACTGGTCTGGTCGCGCACCTGACCCCGGCCCAGGCGCGCCGGCTGCGCCTCGCCCTGCGCAGCGCGCTCAAGGAGCTGGGCCAGGACCTCGGCCAGTAGATCCTCAATAGCCGGCGTCGACGTCGACGACGCCGAGCAGCGGCTCGCCCGCCGCACGGCGGCGCACGTTCTCGGTGATGCGCTCGGCCAACCTCGGGCGAAGCATGTCCGAGGTGTTGGCCACGTGCGGGGTGATCAGGCACCGGGGCTCCTGCCACAGCGGGTGGTCGTCGGGCAGCGGTTCCGGGTCGGTCACGTCGAGCGCCGCGCCGGCGATGCCGCCGTCGGCCAGCACACGCACCAGGTCGTCGGTCACGACGTGGCGGCCCCGGGCGACGTTGACGAGCCAGGCGTCCGAGCGCATCAGCCCCAGCCGTCGGCCGTCGATCAGCCCGTCGGTCTCGGGGGTGAGCGCCAGGGCCAGCACCACCACGTCGGCCGAGGGCAGCACCTCGTCGAGCCGGTCGATGCTCGCGTCGCGTCGACGCAGCACCGTGACGCGGCACCGGAAGGGTGCCAGCAGCTCGATCAGGCGTTCGGTGATGCCCCCGCCGCCCAGCACCACGACGTGGGTGTCGAACAGGTTGCTGCCGAGCTCGCCCGGGCCTCGCCAGGTGTCGGCGCGGGCGTAGTCGACCAGGCCGCGTCGACCGGCCAGCATCATCGCCAGGGCCATCTCGGCGACGTCGTCGCCATAGGCGCCCTTGGCGCAGGTCCAGATCCGGTCGTGGTCCAACAGCGCCAGGTACGGCTCGACGCCGGCCCATGGCAGCTGCACCCACTCCAGCTGCTCCCCGTGCGCAGCGATCAGCTCGCCGAGACGCTCCGGCGGCACTGTTCCTCCGCCCCAGACGACTGTGTCGGCCCGGCCGAGCGGCACCAGCGCGGCGCCGCCTGCGACCGCGGCGTCGAGCATCCAACGGGGCACCAGGTCGTCGAGCTGTGCGACCTGCGGGGGAGCGGTCATGGCGACATCCCAGCACAGGCCGCACTGTCGGGCGACGAAGGGCGACGGCTACACTTGCCGATCCCCCTTTTTCGCCCTGGGAGCGCGTGTGGCCAACCACCCCGAGCTCGATGCCGAGCAGGCCTACATCGATCACGCCCACGAGTGCCTGGACCGCACGAAGCGCATCGTCGAGTCCATGCGCGAGGGCGTCGTCGACGGCCAGGGGGGCACGTTCCAGAACCGCTTCGAGCGTGACGTCGTCTGGGATCGGGTGGGCGTGCGGCTCGGACAGCTCGAGATCGGCGACCGGTCGCTGGTCTTCGGTCGCATCGACACCGATCCCGAGTCCCGACGCGATGACGCCGCCGGCCCGGGCCCGGGTCCTGACGAGACCTACTACATCGGGCGCATCGCAGTCGCCGACGAGCACAGCGACCCCGTCGTGGTCGACTGGCGGGCGCCGCTCGCCGAGTCGTTCTACCGGGCGACCGGCGTGGACCCGATGGGTCTGCGTCGTCGCCGCCACTTCGCCAGCCGCGGCCGCACGCTGCTGGGCATCGACGACGAGCTGTTCGGCTCGGCCACCGAAGCGCTCGACCAGGGCCAGGTGCAGGGCCACGGCGCGCTCATCGCGGCGCTCGAGGAGTCGCGCTCGGGCCGCCTGAGCGACATCGTCGGCACCATCCAGGCCGAGCAGGACCGCATCATCCGCTCGGAGCTGGCCGGCATCCTGGTCGTGCAGGGCGGGCCGGGCACCGGCAAGACCGTCGTGGCGCTGCACCGGGCGGCCTACCTGCTCTACTCGCATCGCTTCCCGCTCGAGGGCCAGGGGGTGCTGGTCGTCGGCCCGAACCGGCTGTTCCTGTCCTACATCGAGCAGGTGCTGCCGTCGCTCGGCGAGGCCGGTGTGCAGATCGCGGTGCTGTCGGACCTGATCCCCCACGTGCGGGTGAACGGCACCGACCCGGTCGCGGTCGCGCACGTGAAGGGCGACCAGCGCATGGTGCACGTCATCCGGCGCGCGGTGCGCGACCGTCAACGTCGTCTGCGCGAGCCGTTGCGCGTGCCCTACGGCCTGCAGCGCTTGTCGCTCACCCCCGAGGTGTCCGAGGACATCGTGCACCAGGTGCGCCGGCGGGTGCGGTCCCACAACGCGGGCCGCAAGCACGTCGAGCAGCTGGTCTTCGAGGCGCTCGCGGCCTCCGCCCGCGACGAGCAGTCCGCGGAGGTCGTGCGCGAACGGGTCCGTCGCGAGCCGATGGTGCGCGAGGCGCTCGAGCGCATGTGGCCGGTGCTCAGCCCCGCCGAGCTGCTCAACGACCTGTTCGGGTCGCGGGCCCTGTTGCGATCCGCGGCGTCGAAGCACCTCGGGGAGCACGAGTGGCCGCTGCTGTTGCGTGAGCGCCGGGCCGACCCGACCGAGATCCTGTTCACCCACGACGACGTGCCGTTGCTCGACGAGGCGCTGGAGCTGCTCGGGCCCCGCCCACGTCACAAGGACGCCGACGCGATCCGCACCTACGGCCACATCGTGGTGGACGAGGCCCAGGACCTGACCCCCATGCAGCTGCGTGTGCTGGACCGCCGCAGCCTGAACGGCTCCATGACCATCGTCGGCGACATCGCCCAGGCCACCGGCTCCTGGCCGCACGACGACTGGGCGTCGGTGCTGGCGCACCTGCCCGAGCGCCGGCCGCCCCGTCACGCCGAGCTGACCGTCGGCTACCGGGTTCCCGGCCCGATCATGGATCTGGCGGCCAGGGTGCTGCCGTTGGCGGCGCCCGGGTTGCGACCGCCGTCGTCGATCCGCCACACCGGTGACGAGCCGGTGATCGTCGGGGTGCCCGAGGACCGCTTCGACGTGCAGCTCGCCGAGGCGGTGCGCGAGGAGCTGAAGGTGATCGGTGCCGGCAACATCGCGGTGATCGCCCCCGACTCCCTGGCGGATCGCGCCGACGCCGCCCTGGCCGACGCCGGGGTCGAGTTCGGTCGCGCGACCCGCCAGGGGTTGGATCGCCAGGTCACGGTCGTGCCGGTCTCGCTCGCCAAGGGCCTCGAGCTCGACTCGGTGATCGTCGTGGAGCCCGGGCGCATCCTCGACGAGGGCACCCGGGGTGCGCAGTCCCTCTACGTGGCGCTGACGCGCTCCACCAAGCGCCTCACGATCCTGCACACCGGCGAGCTGCCGGACGTGCTGCGCTGAGGCCGGGGCTCACTCGACGGTGAGCTGGGCCGCCATGCCCTGCACGAAGTGCGGCGGGCCGCCGTCGACCTGCGGTGGGGCCCCCTGGGACTGGGCCGCGGCAGCCAGGTAGGTCGCGGGGTCCACGCCGGTCGGGATGGAGCACATGATCAGGTACCGGCCCGGTTCGTCGAGCGTGCCGTCGCCCACCGCGGGGATCTGCTCGCCGCCCGGCGGCGCCAGCAGCACCGTGCGGGGCGGTCCGGCGCCGAGCACCGCGCCGAGCTCGGCCTCCGGGAGGGCGAGCAGCTCCTCGGTCGAGCGTGTCTCGTCGTCGGGCAGTCGGAACGCCACCAGCTCGTGGAGCTCGCTCGGCGCGTCGTTGCGCAGCGTGAGCCGCGTGCCCGCGTCGATGCGGTCGGGCAGGTCCTCGAACGAGAAGTCGACCGCCGTGACCTCGACCACGTCGTGATCGTCGCTCGAGTGGTGCTCCGAGCTGGTCGTGGTGATCGTGGTGGTCGTGGTCGACCCGGCGGAGTCGGCCGAGTCGTCGGTGCAGCCGGCAGCACCGGCGATCAGGAGGGGGGCCAGCATCACGATGGCCAGCGTGCGCCAAGGCGTGGTGCTCATCGCGCCACCTCCATCGTGGCGGCGCCCATCGCTGCGACGATCTGGTCGAGCACCGCCTGGTCGGGCTGCGGCGGCGCGGCGCTCGTCGGCACCGCTCGGAGCAGCTCGAAGGCGCGCTGCACGTGGCTGGTCTCGATCGTGGGGCTGTGGGTGCCGGCGATGGCGCTCGGTCGCAGCTGCTCGATCCGGCGGCACTCCGTGGCGAAGGCGTCCGGCTCGACCAAGGACACCCAGGGGCTGTTCCAGTGCTGGAAGGCGTGGAAGCCCGCGGCCCAGGCCTCGGGGTCGAGATCTGCGATGAACGCGGTGCCGCGCTCGACCGGGGTGGCGTAGCAGTCCGAGGCCCAGTACACGCCGGTGCGCTGGTCGAACAGCCCCCGGGTGGTCGGCGAGTCGTACAGCGGTGGACGAAGGGCGCTGAGGGTGCGGTCGCCGGCCTCGAAGGACTCGCCGTTGCCGACCCAGCGCCAGCGGGTGGGTGCCACGTCCAGGCGGTCGCCCGCGAGCCGCTCGCAGAGGAACCAGGTCGCCACCAGGGTGGCGTTCGGGCAGGCGTCCATGACGGCGTGCAGGTTGCCGTAGTGGTCGACGTCGTCGTGGCTGATGAACACCCAGCGGACGTCGGTGGGCTCGACGATCGAGAACAGGTCCTCGAGGTACTGGTCGCGGTGCGCCGGGCAGCCGGTGTCGACCACGATGGGCTCGCTGCCACGGATCACCATGGAGTTCATGTGCACCGCCTGGGGGGCGGTGCCCTCGCCCTGGGTGGCCTGGATGACCCAGGTCTCCGGGGCGATCTCCATGGGTGCGTGCCGTGGGGTGGGTGGGCTGGTGGGAAGGTCGGTGATGCTCATGGGGATCACTGTGAGCAGCCGCGGCCGCGGTGCCCATCCCGCCCACGCGGGGACCTGGGTGCTGACAACGATGGGTCCGCGCGTCCCCCACACTTCTGGGATGGCGCCGACCGGGAGAAGGGTCGACAATGACCCGATGACCTCGCAGCTGACCCTCGACCGGGTGCGCAGCGACCTGGACGTGGTGGCCCGTGCGGGCCTGGACACGGCCGCGTTCGTCGCCGAGGCCGAGGACTCGCTGCGACGTGCCGTGCCCCACGTCGCCACCTGCATCGCGATCGTCGACCCGGCGACGCGGCTGCTGACCGGCACCTTCAAGTTCGGCGACCTCGAGGCGAACGACGATCGTGACCACGAGTGGGCGCTGATGGAGTACGGAGGTGGCGACCCCACCTCGTTCCTGGACCTGGCGGAGCGGCCGGGCTCCGCGTGCTCGATCTGGCACGAGACGGGCGGTGACCTCGCCGTGTCGCCGCGGCTGCGGGACTTCATCGCGCCGACCTACGGCTACGGCGACGAGCTGCGCATGGTGGCGCGCCACGGGGGGTGCGTGTGGGGCGGGCTCGCGCTCTTCCGCAGCAGCGACGACGATCCGTTCAGCCCGGACGAGGTGGCCTTCCTGGAGTCGCTGTCGACGTCGTTCGCCGCCGGCCTGCGCTCGGGCCTGCTGGCACGGCTGGGCCACGCCGTGCGGTCCTCGGGCGACACCGCGGGCCCGGCGGTCCTGATCGTCGGACCCGACGACCGCCCGGCCCAGGTGAGCATGGGCGCCGAGTCGCTGCTCGAGGAGCTGACGAGCGAGGCGAACATGGCCGACGCCTCGGGCGTGATCGGCGCGCTGGTGGCCTACGCCCGTCGCTACGCGGCGGGCGAGCTGGACGTGCTGCCGCGCGCTCGGGCGCGCATGCCCAGCGGTCGCTGGTTGGTCCTGCACGCCTCGCCGTTGTCGAACGGCGCCGGCGTGACCGGCGACGTCGTGGTGACCATCGAGGAGGCCCGCCCGCCCGAGATCGTCCCCCTGGTCGTCGCGGCCTTCGAGCTGACCGCGCGCGAGCGCGACGTGACCCAGCTGGTGCTGCAGGGCGTCGACACGAAGGAGATCGCGGCCACGCTGCACATGTCGCGCTACACGGTGCAGGACCACCTCAAGTCGGTGTTCGACAAGGCGGACGTGCGCAGCCGTCGCGAGCTGATCTCGCGGGTGTTCTTCGACCAGTACGTGCCGCGCATGGGCGGCGAGCTGGCGCCGGAGGGTTGGCTCAGGACGTGACGAGGATGCGCTGCGTGGCGAACGCAGGGACACCCACGTGGGACCCGTCGACCTCGACCGTCGCGGTGCCGTCGGGCGACAGGACGGTCAGCACCCCGGAGTGACCCGGCTGCAGCGAGTGCTGCTCGAGGAAGTCGAGCATGCCGGGCTCGAACTCGAGCTCCTCGGGGATGCGGGTGATCGTGAAGCTGGACCCGACCGGCACGTCGCGCAGCGGCAGGGCGTCGGGCGCCAGGTACGCGGCCCCGGGGATCGGGTTGCCGTGCGGGCAGGTGGTGGGGTCGCCCAGGACGCGCGACAGCGCCTCCTCGACGGGCTCGGAGATGACGTGCTCCCACTTGCCCGCCTCGACGTGTGCGTCCGCCCAGGACAGCCCGAGCACGTCGGTCAGGAACCGCTCGGCCAGACGATGGCGCCGAACCACCCGTTCGGCCAGCTCCAGACCCGAGGGCGTCAGGCTGATCGTGGCGCCCAGCTGGATGAGGCCCTCGGCCTCCATGCGTCGGATCATCTCCGACACCGCCGGCCGCGACACCTCGAGCCGCTCGGCGATGCGGGCCTGGATCACGTCGATCTCGTCCTCTCGCAGTTCCCAGATCGCCTCGCAGTACTCCTCGAAGGCGGGGTGGAACTCTCGCGAGCGGTCGGTGGGCACGGCATCAGTCTACGCCCGGGTCGCTGTCGGTGGTGCTCGGTACAGTCGGCCCGTGGATCCCTCGTCGCTCGCACCGTTCTCGGCGCCGGTGCGCGCCTGGTTCGAGTCATCGTTCCCCGAGCCCACCGCCGCACAGGCGGGGGCGTGGGCGCCCATCGCCCGGGGTGAGCACACGCTGCTGTGCGCCCCCACCGGCTCGGGCAAGACCCTGGCGGCGTTCCTGTGGGCGATCGACCGCCTCGGCACCACCCCGGCGACTCGCCCCGGGGTTCGGGTGCTCTACGTCTCGCCGCTGCGCGCCCTGGCGGTCGACATCGAGAAGAACCTGCGCAGCCCGCTGCGGGGCATCTCGCTCGCGGCGCAGCGCCTGGGAGTCCCCTTCGTCGAGCCGACGGTGGGGGTGCGCACGGGCGACACCACCGCACAGGAACGCCGAGCCTTGGTGCGCACCCCGCCCGAGGTGCTCATCACCACGCCCGAGTCGCTCTACCTGATGCTCACCTCGGCGGCTCGCGAGACGCTGCTCGGGGTGGAGAGCGTCATCGTCGACGAGATCCACGCGCTCGCGCCCACCAAGCGCGGCGCCCACCTGGCGCTCAGCCTGGAGCGCCTCGACCACCTGCTGCGCAACGCGCCCGACGCACCGCCGGACCGCAGCGTGCAGCGCATCGGGCTGTCGGCCACCCAGCGCCCGCTCGAGGTGGTGGCAGGTTTCCTCGGCGGTCGCCGACCGGTCACCATCGTCGATGCGGGCATGCGCAAGGAGCTCGACATCTCCGTCGTCGTGCCGGTCGACGACATGGGTGCGCTGGGCCAGGTGGTGTCACCCCCGAGCGACCACCCGGGCGACCTGCCGCTGCGCGGTCCGCAGCGGGCCTCCATCTGGCCGTCGATGCACCCGGAGCTGCTCTCGCTGGTCGAGTCGCACCGCTCCACGCTCGTGTTCGTCAACGCACGTCGCCTCGCCGAGCGGCTGGCCAGCCGGCTCAACGAGCTGGCCCACGAGCAGCGCCACGAGGGCGAGCCCGCCTGGTCGGGTGCCGAGTCGGTGGGCACCAGCACCGCCGAGGGTGAGGAGCTGGTCAAGGCCCACCACGGCTCGCTCTCACGTGAGCGGCGGCTGCTCATCGAGGACGAGCTCAAACGCGGCGACCTGCGCGGGCTGGTCGCCACCAGCTCGCTCGAGCTGGGCATCGACATGGGAGCGGTCGACCTGGTCGTGCAGGTCGAGTCGCCCGGCTCGGTGGCCTCGGGACTGCAGCGCATCGGCCGCGCCGGCCACCAGGTCGGTGCTCCCAGCCGTGGGCGCATCTTCCCCAAGCACCGTGCCGACCTGCTCGAGGCCGCGGTCGTGGTGCAGCGCATGCGCGATGGCCTCATCGAGCACACCCGGGTGCCGGCCAACCCGCTCGACGTGCTCGCCCAGCAGATCGTGGCCGCGTGCGCGCTCGACGAGTGGCAGGTCGACGAGCTCTACGAGGTCGTCCAGGGCGCCGCCAACTACACGGGGCTGTCGCGGGAGCTGTTCGACAACACCCTCGACCTGCTCGCGGGTCGCTACCCGGCCGAGGAGTTCGCCGAGCTGCGGCCCCGGGTGGTGTGGGACCGCCTGGCGGGCACGGTGCGGGGCCGCGCCGGCGCGCAGCGACTCGCGGTCACCTCCGGCGGCACCATCCCCGACCGCGGGCTCTACGGCGTGTTCCTGCCCGACGGCACCCGCGTCGGTGAGCTCGACGAGGAGATGGTCTACGAGTCCCGTGTCGGCGAGACGTTCCTGCTGGGGGCGTCCACGTGGCGCATCGAGGACATCACCTTCGAGCGGGTCGTCGTCACCCCCGCACCCGGCCAGCCCGGCAAGATGCCGTTCTGGCACGGCGACGGGCCCGGACGGGAGGCCGAGCTGGGCCGAGCGCTCGGAGAGTTCGTGCGCACGGTGCGCACCATGCCCGCCGACGACGCGTACGACCGGCTCCGCAGCGTGCACGCGCTCGACGAGCGGGCCGCGTCCAACGTGCTCGCCTACCTGGACGAGCAGGCCGAGGCCACCGGCGTCGTGCCCGACGACCGCACCCTCGTCGTCGAGCGCTTCCGTGACGAGATCGGCGACTGGCGCATCTGCATCCACTCGCCGTTCGGCGCCCGGGTGCACGCACCGTGGGCCACCATCCTGCGCACCCGGCTCGACGACCACTTCGGCGACGACGGCGGCCCCGCCACCTTCGGCGCCGAAGTGCTCTGGAGCGACGACGGCATCGTCATCCGACTGCCCGAAGCGGCCGAGGACCTGCCCACCGACCTGCTCTTCCCCGACCCCGACGAGGTCGAGGCCGAGGTCGTCGCCACCCTGCCGTCGACTGCCGCGTTCGCCGCCCGCTTCCGAGAGGCGTCGGCCCGGGCGCTGCTGCTGCCCCGACGCCGTCCCGACCGGCGCACCCCGCTGTGGCAGCAGCGTCAGCGCGCCGCCGATCTGCTGGCCGTCGCGTCGCGCTATCCCAGCTTCCCCATGCTGCTCGAGGCCACCAGGGAGTGCTGCAACGACGTGTTCGACCTGCCGGCGCTGCGCCAGGTGCTGGCCGAGGTGCGCAGCCGCCGCATCCGTGTGGTGCCCGTCGAGACCCCCACCGCATCGCCGTTCGCCCGATCGCTGCTCTTCGGCTGGATCGCGGTGTTCATGTACGAGGGCGACGCGCCCATGGCGGAGCGTCGCGCCGCTGCGCTGTCGCTGGACCGCGAGCTGCTGCGCGACCTGCTCGGCGCCGAGGAGCTGCGGTCGTTGCTCGACGCCGAGGTCGTCGACCAGGTCGAGCTCGAGCTGCAGCGGCTCACCCCCGAGCGGGCCGCACGCGACGCGGACGAGATCCACGACCTGTTGCGCGTGCTCGGCCCGTTGACCGCGGACGAGCTGCGGGCCCGAACCACCGACGACGGGCTCACCCAGCTCGACGACTGGCTGCAGCAGATGATCGAGACCCGCCGGGTCATCGCGGTCGGCGTCGCCGGCGAGCAGCGGGTCGCTGCGGCCGAGGACGCCGCGCGGCTGCGCGACGCGCTCGGTGTGGCCATCCCGGTCGGGTTGCCCGCGGCGTTCACCGACCCGGTCGACACCCCGCTCAAGGACCTGGTCGAGCGCTTCGCCCGCACCCACGGTCCGTTCACCACGGCCCAGGTCTCCTCTCGGCTGCGCACCTCGAACGAGGTCGTGCGCCTAGCGCTGTCGCAGCTGGCCCAGCAGGGCCGCGTGGTCGAGGGCGAGTTCCGCCCCGGCGGTCGGGAGACGGAGTGGGTCGACGCCGAGGTGCTGCGACAGCTGCGGCGTCGGTCGCTGGCCGCGCTGCGCAAAGAGGTCGCCCCGGTGGACGCCACCGCGCTGGCCCGGTTCCTGCCGCGCTGGCAGGGGGTCGGTTCGTCTCGACGCGGCGCGGATGCGCTCGCCGAGGTCGTCGGCGTGCTGCAGGGCGCCGCGGTGCCCGCCTCGCTGCTCGAGGTCGACGTGCTCGGTCTGCGCATGGGCGACTACCGACCGTCCGACCTGGACCTGCTCTGCACCAGCGGTGAGGTCGTCTGGTTGGGTGCCGGCTCGGTCGGCGCGCACGACGGTCGGGTGCGGCTGGTCTTCCGCGACCAGGTCGCCACCCTGGTCCCCCCACCCGGCGACCCCGCCGAGCGCGGCCTCGACGAGCCGCACCACCAGGTGCTGCGCACCCACCTGGACCAGCGCGGCGCCTCGTTCTGGGCCGACCTGGTCGCTGCGGTCGCCGCCGAGCGCCTGCCGTACGACGACACGACCGTGCTCACCGCGCTGTGGGACCTGGTCTGGGCGGGCGAGGTCACCAACGACGCCCTCTCGCCGCTGCGCGCCAAGGTCGCCGGCGGTGCCAACCGCCGCGCCTCGGGCAGCCGGTCGCGCCGCCCCGCCGGTGCCGCAGGTCGACGCTTCGCCCGGGGCACCGCAGCCGGGCCGCCGGCCGCGGCTGGGCGCTGGTCGTCGACCGCACCGCTGTTCGCCCACCCGCCGTCGCCGACCGAGTCCATCACGCAGCGGGCGCTGCAGCTGCTCGAGCGCTACGGCGTGCTCACGCGGGAGATGGCCCTGGCCGAGGGCGCCGAGGGGGGCTTCGCCGGCGTGTACCCGGTGCTGAAGCTGCTCGAGGAGCGCGGGCAGGTCCGTCGCGGCTACTTCGTCGAGGGGCTCGGTGCCGCGCAGTTCGCGAAGCCTGGCGCGGTCGACCTGCTCCGAGCCGCCGGCGACGATGCCGCGGGCGCCGAGGCAGACCCCATCGACCGCCAGCGCATGCCCTGGGAGCCCGCGCCGGACGAGCGCGACCAGCCCGACGCCTGGGTCCTTGCCGCGACCGATCCCGCCCAGCCCTACGGGGCGGCGCTCACGTGGCCCGACAGCACCGGGCACCCCGCCCGCGCCGTCGGTGCGTACGTGGTGATCGTGGGCGGCCACGCGTGTGCCTACCTCGAGCGTGGCGGCAAGAAGCTGCTGAGCTTCCCGGCCGCGGCCGACCACCCCGACTGGGTGCGCCACCTGGCCGGGCTGGTCACCTCGGGTCGGGTGCGGCGGCTGCGCATCGAGTCGATCGACGGGGCCTCCGCCGCCGCCGGCGAGTGGTCCGACGCGCTGCGCGGCGCCGGTTTCGTCGACGGCTACAAGGGTCTGTCCCTCGGCAACTGAGACTTGCCCCCCGGCACTTGAGACCTGTCCCTCGGCAACTGCGCCTGTGGTAGCCACTTGCGCATGGCTGACCGCAATGGCATCACGGACCGGAACCGCCGCTTCGAGGACAAGGTCGTGTTCATCTCGGGGCTCGCCCGTGGGCAGGGCCGCGAGCACGCAGTGCGCTTCGCGAAGGAGGGTGCTCGCATCATCGGCTTCGACGTCTGCGAGGACCTGCCCAACTGCTACTACCCCCTCAGCACCGAGGCGGATCTGGCCGAGACGGTCAAGCTCGTCGAGGCCGCCGGCGGGTCGATCCACGCCGAGAAGGCCGACGTGCGCGACCTGGACCAGGTCAAGCGCGTCGCCCACGCCGGCATCGACCGCTTCGGTCGCCTCGACGTGATCCTGGCCAACGCCGGCACCTACTCGCCCAACCCGACGTCGATGCTGAGCGCCGAGCAGTGGGCCGAGACGATCGCGGTCAACCTGACCGGGCCGTTCAACACGGTGCGCGCCGGCATGAAGCAGATGATCCGCCAGAACGAGGGCGGCGCCATCGTCATCACCTCGTCCACCGCAGGGCTCAAGGGCTTCTGGGGGTGCCCGGCCTACAACGCCGCCAAGCACGGCGTCGTCGGCTTCATGCGCAGCCTGGCGCTGGAGCTGGCCCCCAACCAGATCCGGGTCAACACCGTGCACCCGACGTCGGTCGGCACGCCGATGATCCTCAACGACGTGTTCCCCACGCTCGTGTCGAGCGAGCCCGACGCCGGCTTCGAGCAGGCCGCCGAGTTCCTCCGCCCGCAGCAGCCGATGGACATCCCGTGGCTCCAGCCGGGCGACATCAGCGACGCGATCCTGTGGCTGTGCTCCGACGAGGCCCGTTGGGTCACCGGCGTCACGCTGCCCGTCGACGCCGGTGCCCTGCTGAAATAGCCCTGTGCCCGAGGGCGACACGATCCACAACGCTGCAGCGCTGCTGCGGCCCGCGCTGGCCGGCGCCGAGCTGGTGCGCTTCGAGGCGCCCCGACTGGTCGGCACGCGGCCGCGCCCCGGCGAGCGCATCGAGGTGGTCGAGGCGGTCGGCAAGCACCTGCTGATCCGGTTCTCCGGGGGCCTCACGCTCGAGACGCACATGCGTATGACGGGCTCGTGGCACCTGTACCGGGTGGGGGAGCGGTGGCGGAAGCCGGCGCACCTGATGCGCTGTGCGGTCGCGGTCGAGCACCACGTGGCGGTCTGCTTCTCGGCGCCGGTGGTGCGCACCTTCCCGACGGTTCGAACCGGCAGCGTCGACGACCCGACCGCGCACCTGGGCCCCGACCTGTGCCTGGACGCCAGCGCGGCCGACGAGGTCGTCGCCACCTGCGTGGCGCGCATGGACGGCCTCGAGCCCCACGTGCCCATCGGCGAGGTGCTGTTGGACCAACGCATCGGCAACGGGATCGGCAACGTGTACAAGTCCGAGGCGTGCTGGTTCGAGCACGTCGACCCGTTCGCTCCGCTGCACCTGGTCAGCCGCGAGGAGCGCCTGGCGCTGATCGCCGTCGCCGGCCGTCTGCTGCGAGCCAACCTCCGCCCCGGCCGGCGCCGCACCGTCGCCGAGGGGCTGGCGGTCTACGGCCGCAACGGTCGGCCGTGCCGACGCTGCGGCACCCGGGTGCGACGACGCACCGAGGGCGAGCTGGCCCGGGTCACCTACTGGTGCCCCACCTGTCAGCCGTCGAGGCGCGTGGTCGGGCGGGCTCAGTCGAGTCGCACGTAGCCCGGCACGCGGGCATGGGGGGTGTCCAGGTACACCTTCGCCTCGGGCGGGCCACCCAGACGGCCATGGCTCCAGCGCACCTCGACGTGTCCCTGCACCACGACGTCGTCGCCGCCGTCCAGCGGGGCGACGGTCGCCGACCAGGTCACCGTGGCCTGGCCACCGGCGCCGGCGCGGACCTCGAAGCGGCGCAGCCGGTGGTGGCGCTGGAAGTCCCACGGGGTGCCGACGCGGAGCCGGATGGGACCCTCGGGGGCGGTGCCCAGCACGAAGTAGGGCGCCGGGGTCAACCGCAGCAACCGCCACAGCATCGCCTCGCGGTCGCGCCGGCTGGTCAGCCCCTCGTTCCAGCGCGCCGCCGAGCCGACCGACGCCGTGTGCACCAACTCGGCGTACGCAGCCGCGCACGCCGAGTCCCAGTCGCGCGGGATGCGGCGTCGCAGCAGCTGGCGCTGGGTCGCGTCGAGCGCGCTGACCGCCTCGGGAAGGCCCAGGTCGGCCCCGTAGCGCTGGCGCGCCAGGCGATAGAGCTCCTGGTGCTCACGAGGCGCCACCGTGTCGAACCAGTCGCCCTCACCGCGTGTGGAGCGTGCTCCGACCAGGAGGTGCTCGAACAGGGCCCAGGGCGAGGCGTTGTGCAGCACCCGCGACAGGTACTTGCAGCTCACCAGGTAGACGTGGTCGACCCGCAGGTCCGACGGCACGGCGATGTCACCGGGGTCGCGGTGTCCGCCCTTCCACTCGACGACGACCGGTCGGCGACCTCGCAGACCCTCGCGCGCGGTCAGGAACGCCCGACCGTTGTTCCATGCCGCCAGGAAGTCGCGGTCGTGGGTGCGGGCGTGGTGCGTGGCGACCAGACGGTCCCACGTGACGTCGTCGACGTCGATCAGCTCGTCGGGGCGTGTCCGCAGCGCGGCGTCGAGCGAGTCGCCGCCCAGCATCGCCAGACCGGTGACGATCTCGGTGATCTCGGTCCGCAGTGCAGGCACGCCGCATTCTCGCCCACCGTCTAGGGTGCGCGGGCCGATCGACCCCACAGGAGCACCGCGATGCCCACGACCGACGAGATGAAGACCACCGTGCAGGCCTACGCCGCGGCGCACACCGCCAAGGACGCGGACGCCATCGTGGCGTTGTTCGCCCCCGACTGCGTGGTGGCCGATCCCGTCGACCAGCCCGAGATGGTGGGCCGCGACGCGGTGCGCGAGTTCTTCGCCGGCACGCACCAGATGTCCGAGGGCTTCGAGCTCAAGGTGACCGGACCGATCCGCGCGGTCGACCGGTTCGCCGCGGTGCCGCTGCGTGCCGAGACGACCATGGGCGGCAACACGTTCGCGGTCGACATCATCGACCTGTTCACCTTCGGCGACGACGGTCTGATCACCGAGATGCGGGCCTACTGGACCGCGTCGGACATCCAGCAGCTCTGAGCGTGGACGGGTTCCTGGTCGGCCTGGCGCTCACCGTCGCCGGAGCGCTGACCGTGTGGCTCGCCTGGCTCGGCTCGCAGCGGCGACTGCCGCCCAACGGCGTCGCCGGCATCCGACTTCCGGCGACGCGTCGCTCCGACGAGGCCTGGTACGCCGCGCACCAGGCCGCTGCGAGCCCGCTGGGCGTCGGCGGCGGTGCCACGGCGGCCTGCGGGGTCGGGGTGCTGTTCACCGGCCTGGACGTGATCGGTTGGGCGCTGGTCGTCGTGGCGCTGGCTGCGCTGACGACCGCCATCGGCCTGGCCACCGCGGTCGCGCTGCGCGCCGCCAACCAGGTCTGAGCGCCTCCACGAGATCACGGGTTCGGGCCCAAGTGCCCTGACATCAGCACGGTTCGTCCGTCGAGACTTCGCAGGTGAGCGTGCTCGCGGTCGGCGTCGCCCCCTTGCTGTCCGTGCGACGGCTCCGACGCATGGACATCCCCGGCGCCCTGCGGGTGGCGGCGTGACCCGAACCGTCCCGAGGGGGACGCACGACGGTGGTCTCGATCGGACCCTCGGTCTGTGGCAGGTCACCGCCAGCGGCGTCGGGATCATCGTCGGTGCGGGCATCTACGTGCTCATCGGTGACGCGGTCGCGCTGGCGGGTGCGCGCACCTGGATGGGGTTCGTCCTGGCTGCAGGGCTCAGCGTGCTGACCGGGCTGAGCTACGCCGAGCTGACCTCGATGTACCCGAAGGCTGGCGCGGAGTTCGAGTACTCGCGCCACGCCTTCCCGCCGCAGGTCGCCTTCGTGGTGGGGTGGATCATGTTCGCCGGGCTCATCGTCGCTGCAGCCGCCGTGTCGCTCGGCTTCGGCCGCTACCTGGGCCGCTTCGTCGACGTGAGCCCGACCGTCGGCGGACTGCTGCTGCTGGTCCTCGTGGGCGCGATCGCGTGGACGGGCATCCGCCGCTCCGCTCGACTCACCGTCGCGCTCAGCCTCGTGCAGGTGGGTGGCCTGCTCTACGTGATCGTCATCGGCATCCCGCACGTCGGTCAGGTCGACCTGCTCGCGGGGACCGGCGGCACGGGCGGCGTGGTGGCGGCAGCCGCGCTGGTGTTCTTCGCCTTCATCGGCTTCGACGAGGTCATCACGCTGGCCGAGGAGACCAAGGACCCGACCCGTACGGTGCCCAGGGCGCTGCTGCTGGCACTGGGCATCTCGACGGTGCTCTACGTCGGGGTCGCCATCGCGGCGGTCAGCGTGACGTCCGCCAGCGCGCTCGCTGCCTCGGAGCGCCCGCTGGCGGACGTCATCGACCACGCGCTCGGGGGACTCGGGGCCGACGTGCTGGCCGTCATCGCCCTGACCGCCACGACCAACACCACGCTGTTGTGCATCACCGCCACGAGCCGGCTGCAGTACGGCATGGCGACCGCAGGCGCGCTGCCCAGCGCCTTCACCCGATTGGGGCCGCGAAGCCGCGCGCCCCGTCTGGCCATCGCCGTGTCGGTGCTCGTCGCCGCTGGGTTCGTCCTGATCGGTGACCTCACCCTGATCGCCAGCGTCACCGACCTGGCCGTCTACCTCGTGTTCATCGCGGTGAACCTGGCCGTGGTGGTCCTGCGGTTCCGGGTACCCGAGCAGCCGCGACCGTTCCGGTCACCGCTCGCCATCGGACGCCTCCCGGTCCTGCCGGTCGGCGGGCTGGTCGCGGTGCTCGTGATGATCCCCGCCCTGCGGTGGGAGGCCCTGTTGCTGGGACTCGGCCTGTGCCTGCTGGGCATGGTGGGCTACGCCTGGTTCGGCCGACGCATGGAGGACGGCTGAGCTGAGTGGCCCGCGGTGATCAGCGGGTTGCCGACGTCGGTCGCAGCTGGTCCTTGGGTGGGCCTGTGGTACGAACGGCCCGCCCATGGGTCATGACAGGTGATGAAGGATTTCGAGCTGGACCGACGGGTCACCGATGACGACGACGAGGCCGACGCATTCGAACGGTTCGTGACGGACAGCGAGCCGCAGCTTCGCCGGGCATTGGTTGCCGCCTACGGTCCCGAACGCGGTCGCGAGGCCACCGCAGAGGCGCTCGGCTGGGCATGGGAGCACTGGCGACAGGTCCGTGCCATGGACCGCCCCATCGGCTACCTGTATCGGGTCGGTCAGTCCCGCACACGCCCGCGCAAGGTCCCGCCCACCTCACCGCCGACGGACGCCCTCGATGCGCTGCCCGACCCCGAGCTCTTCGACGCGCTGCGCCAGCTCACCGAGCGGCAACGGATCGCGGTCGTGCTGGTCCATGGCTACGGCTACACGCTGCGCGACGTGGCGGACCTTCTCGGCATCCGGACGACGTCAGTGCAGAACCACGTCGAGCGCGGACTGCGCCGACTTCGTCACCACCTGGAGGAGTCATCATGACCGACCAACTCGCCACCCGGATCTCCGTCGCGATCGATGCTGCGGCGTCGGCGGTGACGGCAGAGGAAGCGATGCAGCACCTCGAACGGCATGCGGTCGAGGTCGAGGCACCGCCGCCCGCTCGCCACGGCCGACGATGGCTCGGCGCCGCCGCAGCCGTTGCGGCGTGTGCGGTGGGTGCCACGGCATGGGTCGTGTTGTCCCCGGGCTCGGCGGACCTCGCCACGTCGGACGAGCCGCAACCCGTCGTCACTTCCGCCCCGTTCGACGTGACGAGCTGCCGCGTCGCTGAGGGAGTTGCCGGCTGCCCGATGGGGGTGGCCGAGGCCGAACGTGTCCTCGGGATCTCGCTGCCTGACCCCACCGGGCTCCCGGCCGGGTGGGAGGCGGTCGAGTCCAGGTCCGCGGTCCGCTACTGGCCGAGCGTCGGAGACCAGGCACCTGTTGCTGAGTACCAACAGGTGTGGGCGCCGGTCGGTGAGAACCTCGACCGCGCCGGCGCGACGCCGACCTACGTGCAATTGCGCCGCCGAGTCGCTCTGTCGGGTGAGCCAGCGGCGACGGGCACTCCGCTGACACTGCCGAACGGTCAGGTGGCATACCAGGCCGGCAACACCCTCGCGTGGACCACCGACGGCGTCACCTCACGCCTCTCCGGCTACCAGATCACCGACGACGACCTCCGAGCGATCGCCACCAGCTTGCCCTGACGGGGCACCTGCGGGGCTCTTGCTCAGCCTCGACCGAGCACCCGGTCGACGCGGATCTCGAGCGCCACGCGGTCCGCTCGTTCGCCCGGCTGGCGGTAGCGCGCGGCGTAGCCCGCGACCGCGGCGGCGACGCGCTCGGGGTCGGTGGTCGCCGAGATCTCGCCCTCGAGGGTCAGCCACCGGCCGCCGTCGACCTGGCTCACCGCAGCGCGCCCACCGCGTCGGGCGTTGGCGACCTTCTGGGACCCCTCGAAGGTGATGATGCGCACCAGCTGCTCGTCGGGGTCGAAGGAGAACCCGACCGGCACGACGTGCGGCGAGCCGTCGGCGCGCAGGGTCGTCAACGAGGCCAAGTGGTACTCGGAGAGGAACTCGAGCGTGGCGGGGGGAAGGTCCGCCGGATCCAGTGCCATCAGACCGAGGAGATCGCGTCGAGCACGTCGAGCTTGGCGGCACGCCGTGCCGGCAGCCAGGCGGCCACGACACCGGCGAGTGCGGCGACCACGGTGATCACGACCAGCTGGCCCACCGGCAGGCGATAGGTGAACAGATCGGGGGTGTCGGCCGAGATGGCGATGGTCAGCGCGATCGAGAACAGGATGCCGATCACCAGCCCGATGAGTGTGCCGAACACCGCGATGATGGCCGCCTCGGTGCGCACCATGCGCTTGAGCTGACGCCGGGACATGCCGACCGCTCGCAGGAGGCCCAGCTCGCGGGTGCGTTCGAGCACCGACAGCGACAGGGTGTTGGTGATGCCGATCAGGGCGATGATGATCGCCAGGCCCAGCAGCCCGTAGACGATGCCCAGGAACGTGTTGATGGGGCCCGTCTGGGCCTCGGTGAACTCCTGGAGGTCCTGGACGACCACGGTGGGCAGGTCGGCGACCAGGTCGTCGAGCTCCTGGCCCAGCGCCTCGACGTCGGCGCCGTCGTCGGCGGTGACGTAGATCTGGGCGTCCGCATTGAACAGCGGGAGCATGTTCGGCTCGAAGGTGCTCAGCGGCAGGTAGATCTCGCCCTGGCCGATGTTCGACTCGTAGATGAGCGCCACCTCCAGCTCCTGCTCGCCGGTGGCGGCGAAGTACACGGGGATCGTGTCGCGGAGCTTCCAGCCGCGGTCCTCGGCGAACTTGGCGTTGACCGCCAGGGTCCCTTCGGTCAGATCGTCGGGCGAGCCCTGGAGCTCGCCGTTGTCGACCACGTCGAACCAGCTGGCCGGGTCGATGCCGAGCACGAAGGAGCCCTCACCCTGCGGCGCGGCGTCGGTCGGGCCTGCCTGGCCGGCCAGCGTCGTGGTGGTCTCGTTCGCCACCTTCTCCTTGGCCGCGTCGTCGAGCAATGTGATGGGCCCGAAGCGCACGGGGCTGGCCTGGTCGACGCCGGGCAGGTCCGCGACCTGGCCGGTGAGGGTCGCGGGGATCGAGCCGAGCGACGTGACCGAGGCGGTGGCCACGACGTAGTCGGCTTTGATCGAGTTCGCGATGGTCGAGTCGAAGGTGGCCTTGATCGACGAGGCGACGATGGCGATGACCACCACGAGCGTGACACCGATGGTGAGCGCCGCCGCGGTGGCCGCGGTCCGCTTCGGGTTGCGGGCCGCGTTCTCGCCGGCGAGACGGGTGGCCATGCCGCCGCGAAGACCGAACAGACGGGCCAGCACCCGGCTGACCGGCGAAGCGATCAGCGGGCCGAGGATGACGGCGACCGACAGGAGCACGGCGGCGGCGCCGATGCCGACGAACACGAGTGGGTTCGGTCCGACGTCGGCCAGACCGAGCCCGATCATCACGCAGCCGCCCACCAGCAGCACCGCGCCCCAGACCTTGCGAGAGGTCGACAGGTCGGATCGGTCCAGCGACGTCTCCGACAGCGCGGCGATCGGTGGGATCTTCGACGAGCGCAGCGCCGGGATGAACGCCGAGAGCACCGTCACCACGATGCCGACCACCAGCGCGGTGATGACCGCGCTCACGGTCAGCGGCGGCGTGGTGTTGCGCACGGTGAAGAAGCTGCCCACCAACCGGATCAGGCCCGCGGCCAGGATGCCGCCGACGACCAGGCCGACGACCGCGGCGATGAGCCCCACGAGGACGGCTTCGAGCATGGTCGCACCGAGCACCTGGCGGCGGCGGGCCCCGATGGCTCGCAGGAGCGCCGTCTCGCGGGTGCGCTGGGTGATCACGATCGAGAACGTGTTGTAGATGATGAAGATCGCGACGAAGAGCGCGATGTAGCCGAACACGCTGACGAAGGTGCCCAGGATGTCGACGAACTGGGAGATGGCCTGCTGGCTCTCCTCGGTGAACGCGTCGCCGGTGAGCACCTGTTCGCCGGGGAAGGCGAAGGCGAGGTTGTCGGCCAGCTCCTGCTGCGACACCCCGTCGGCGGCACCGACCGCCACGAAGTTGAACGCATCGGGCTGATCGGCCAAGCGCTGCGCGGTCGCCGTGGTGAAGAACATCGGCCGCGCACCGGCGGAGTCGGTGCCGTCCTCGCCCAGGCCGAGGATGCCGACCAGGGTGAAGGTCTCCTTGCCCTGTTGGGTGGTGACCAGCGTGACCGTGTCGCCCACCTCGACCTCGAGGCCGTCCGCGGATTCGAAGTCGAGGGCGATCTCGCCGTCGGACTCGGGCCCGCGGCCCTCGGTCAGCACGCCCGTGCGCAGCTGGTCGTCCTCGACCCAGTTGTAGACCAGCGTCGGTGGGCCGAAGCCCGCCGAGCCGTACACCTTGCCGTCGGAGTCGATGAGCTGCGGGCCGGTCGACTCGACGTAGCCCTCGGCGACGCGCACGCCGTCGACCGCGGTGACCTCGTCGACCAGCGACGCCGGCACGGTGGCGCGGATCGGCTGGCCGAACGGCGTGTCCTGGCTGTCCGCCGAGCGCACCACGGCGTCGATGCCGTCGTACACGTCGCCGATCAGGTCCTCGATCGAGTCGCTGAGCGCGGCCGACAGCAGCTGGGTGCCGGTCAGGAACGCGATACCCAGGATGATCGCCAACCCGGTGGTGACCAAGCGGCGCTTGCGCGCCATCAGGTCCTTCAGTGCGACCTTGAACATGCCGGCGTCAGTCCCCGAGCTGCTTCATCAGGTCGAGCACCCGCGCTGCGGTGGGCTCGACCATCTCGTCGCGGATCTGGCCGTCGGCGAGGAACACCACGCGGTCGGCGTGCGCCGCCGCGGTCGGGTCGTGGGTGACCATCACGATCGTCTGGCCCAGGTCCGACACGGCGTGGCGCATGAAGTCCAACAGGTCGGTGCCGGATCGGGAGTCGAGGTTGCCGGTGGGCTCGTCGGCGAAGACGATCTGCGGCTGGCTGGCGAGCGCCCGGGCGACCGCCACGCGCTGCTGCTGGCCGCCGGAGAGCTCGCTCGGACGATGCCCCAGGCGGGGACGCAGACCGACGGTGTCGATGACCTGGTCCAACCAGGCCTGGTCGGGCTTGCGGCCCGCCAGGTCCATCGGCAGCGTGATGTTCTCGATCGCGGACAGCGTGGGGATCAGGTTGAACGCCTGGAAGATGAACCCCACACGATCGCGACGCAGCTCGGTCAGCTGCGCTTCCGACAGCGTGTCGAGGTAGGTGTCCCCGATGTACACGCGACCGTCCGAGAGCGTGTCGAGCCCTGCGAGGCAGTGCATGAGCGTGGACTTGCCCGAGCCCGACGGGCCCATGATCGCAGTGAAGCGGCTGCGCTCGAACGAGACGGTCACCCCGTCGAGCGCGCGGATCTCGGTGTCGCCCTCGCCGTAGACCTTGACGGCGTCGATCGCGCCGGCGGCCGCGGTCTGGATCATCGTCTCCGATGCCCCACTCATGGTGCCCTCTTCCCTGCAGCCACCTGCTGCACCGCGACGAAGCCTACTTGGCGGGCTCCGGCGCGGCGGTGGCGTCGACCGCGGGCTCCTCGGGAGCGTCGATCTCGGCGACCGGCTCCTCGCTCACCTCGGCCGCCCACACCCGCTGGGCCAGCGGCGTGACGCAGCTGACCGCCCAGCGCGCCCAGGTCCGGGCCTGGTCAGGTGCGATGCCGCGTGCGAGCGCGAACAGCCGCCGTGCCTCTCGGTGCTCGCCGAGCCGGACCGCGGCGATGCCGCCGATCGTGGCGCTGTGCACCATCAGCGCGGCGTCGGGGATGGGGGTGCGGGCCAGCGCGTCCAGGCTCTGCAGCGCCCAGCGCAGGCGCAGCACCTCCCCGCACGGACTTGCCTCGGCAGGAGGCTCGTTCCAGCGCACGAGGGGCTCGGGGGTGGCGACCATCGCCGCGCCCTCGGACAGGACCTCTGCCACCAGACGCTGGCCGAGTGCGGTGAGCGACTCGTGGTCGTCGACGAGGCGCAGCAGCTCGCGCCGGACCACGAACGCGCCCGGTCGGAAGCAGGCGAGCACGCCGTCGGACGGATCGCCGATCGGCGCCGGCCCGACCACGGTGGCCGATCCGTCCGCGTGCACCTGCTCGCCGCCGCAGCTGACGAGCACGGCACCCGTCGCGTCGACCAGTCGGCCGATGCGGGCCAACCAGCCGGGTGCCACCTCGTCGTCGGGATCGAGGAAGGCGACCCAGCGGCCGTGGGAGCGCTCCACGCCCGAGCGGCGCGCGGCGTCGACGCCCGCGGCCTCCTGTCGCACGATGCGCACCCGACCGTCGGACACCGCCCGTGCGGCAGCGACGGAGTCGTCGGTCGAGCCGTCGTCGACCACCACGACCTCCACCCCGGCGAAGGTCTGGGCCAACACGCTCGCGACCGCACGACCCACCACATCGGCCCGATTCCGGACGGGGATCACCACACTGAAGCGTGGACGCACGTCTCAAGTGAAGATCACACCGTCGTCGATGTGGCGGATGCCACTCAGGTCGGCGGGCGCATCCGGTAGGTGCTGACGGCGCCGTCGCTACCGAGCGGCTCGAGGTCGAGACGCTCCTGGAGCTGCTCGAGGGTCCAGAGGTGCCCGTAGAACGGCGGCTCGTCGATCCAGACCAGGCACGACGGGGTGTCGTCGAGCGTCGCGGTGATCTCTTCGAGGTCGGGGATCTCACGGCTCGACTCGAGCGCTCGTCGCTGCGGGCTCCACTGGGACTCGTAGGCGGGGTACAGGCCGTTGGGCAGGTTCGAGTACAGCTGGCAGTCGGCGGGCAGCGCGGCGATGGCGGGGTTCTCGCGCGCCCGCACGAACGCGTCGGACTCGTAGTTGCCCGCGAAGTACGGGTGCCCCGCGGCGAACGCCACCATGCCGACCAGTCCGGCCACCACGTTGAGCATCATCCACACCCAGCCGACCGTCACGCCCCGCCGCTCCCAGACGGGCTCGTCGTGGTCGAGGCGCCGCAGTCGCTCGAGCAGCGCGAGCGCCACGAACGTCAGTGGGAAGTACGCCGGGAAGAGCAGGCGGGTGTCGAGCTGGTTCAGCGCCGTCGTGGTGCGCACGTAGAGCATGTAGAGCAGGTACAGCACGGCGAAGGCGCAGAGCAGGCCCAACGGTCGACCCGCCAGCCGTGTGAGGCGCGCCAGCACCTGGCGTGCACCGAGCGGCGCTCCGCCGTCAGCGGGGGTGCGCAGCACACGCCAGGCGAGCCAGACGGCGACCGCCAGCGCGGCGATGCCGACCGCGGCCCAGACCTTGGTCAGGCCGTTGCCCAGACCCGGCAGCAGGAAGCGGCCGAGCGTGGCGGCGACGTCGAAGCCGTTGTCCACGAGCCCTCGTGCCGACGGGTTGCGCTCACCGGTGTAGGTGCCGTCGATCGAGTGGTTGCGCAGCATCCACGCGAGGGGCGCCGCGGCGGCGACGATGCCGTAGAGCGCGCCGTTGCGGAACCTCGTGACCAGGCTGCGGCGGCCGTCGAGCAGCAGCCACAGCCCGCCGAACGCGATCAGGACCAGGCCGACGTAGCGCAGTCCGAACCCGAGCCAGGCGAGCAGTGCCGCGCCGACGAGCACGGGCAGCGAGCCGGTCGAGCGGAACCGCACCAACGTGAGCATCCAGCACATGGTGACCAGCGCGAACACCATGTCGGTCATGAGCACGTGGCCGAGGCCGATGGTGGCGGGACCGAGCGCGAGGACCACGGTGCCGGCCAGCACCAGCCGTGTGTCGTCGACGACCGTGCGCAGCAGCCGGTTGCCGGCCACGACCACGCCGGCGGCGACCGCGGCGTTCAACACGATCGCCGCGCCGAGCGTGTCGAGCGGTGAGAGCCACGCGACCAGGGCCATCAGCGCCGGCCACACCGGTGGCCACACGGTGACGGGGTCCTCGAGGAAGTAGCCGTAGCCGTCGCCGGCGAGCAGCGAATCGGCGATCGCCCGGTAGCCGACGCCGTCGTCGCCCGTGGCGATGCCGGCGACGTTCGCGATCAGCACCGCCAGGGCTGCGGCCGCCGCGAGCAGGGCGATCAGCCCTGCGGAGTCCCCCCTCCAGCGCCCCGTGCGTTCCACGCCGACAGTGTCGACGCGCACGGCACCCGCCACAAGTTCGTGACGGGTGCCGTGAAGGTGGATCGGGGGTGCGGGACGATCAGCCGGGCTGGTCGACCAGGCGCAGGTAGGGCTTCTGCGCATCCCAGCCCTGCGGGAACTTCTCCTTGGCCTCCTCGTCCGACAGCGCCGGCACGATGATGACCTTGTCGCCGTGGTTCCAGTTCGCGGGGGTGGCGACCTTGTGCTCGGCGGTCAGCTGCAGCGAGTCGATGACCCGCAGCAGCTCGTCGAAGTTGCGGCCCGTCGAGGCCGGGTAGGTCAGGGTGAGCTTGACCTTGTTGTCCGGCCCGATGACGAACACGGAGCGCACCGTGAGGGTGTCGTTCGCGTTCGGGTGGATCATGTCGTAGAGGTCGGCGACCTTGCGGTCGGGGTCCGCGATCATCGGGAAGTTCACGGCCTGGCCCTGGGTCTCCTCGATGTCCTTCTCCCACTCGAGGTGCGAGTCGACGGGGTCGACCGAGAGGCCGATGACCTTCACGTTGCGTCGGTCGAACTCGGGCTTGAGCTTGGCGACGGTACCGAGCTCGGTGGTGCAGACGGGCGTGAAGTCCTTGGGGTGCGAGAACAGCACGGCCCAGCTGTCGCCCTTCCAGTCGTAGAAGTCGATGTCGCCCTGCGTGGTGGGGGCCGTGAAGTTGGGGGCGTCGTCGCCCAGTCGGATGGCCATGTGTGCTCCTGTCGTCGGCAGCGGTCCAACCACCACCAACCCGGCGGCGACCGCTGTATTCCCGACCAACCTCATCAGGATTTCGGGTTCGGCGCAAGGCGGGTGTGACCTTGCTCACTTCTGCAAGCAGAAGCGTTGACCGGGCAAGCACTGCTTGCTACAGTTAGCAACACAGCAAGCACGCCCCCCGAACTCCCCAGGAGAACACCATGACTGCAGTGCTCGACCGTGTGACCGAGGTCCAGGATCAGATCATCGACGCCATCGCCAAGACCAAGGCGCCCGTCACCGACGCCGTGTCGACCGTCGTCGGCTACGTCCTCGAGCGTGTGCCCGAGGTGCCGGCCGTGCCCTTCGCCGACCAGATCCCCACGCCCAAGGAGCTGATCGACAACCAGGCCAAGTTCGCCTCCAAGCTGGTCACCACCAACAAGAACGTGGCCCTCGCCGCCGCCAAGGCCGCCCAGCCGCTCACCGACCAGCTGCTCGACCGCACCAGCCTGAGGGCTGCCAAGGCCACTGCGGCCTGAGCCATCGCAGTCTGAACGACCGCCCGGGGTCGAGCCCGGTGCAACAGATGCCGCACGCGTGATCCCCCCTCACGCAGTGCGCACGAGCGGAGGACCCATCCCCCTGTGGTCCTCCGCTCCGCGTCCGGGCTGCCTCAGCCGTGCTGTGCGATCAGGTCGTCGAGCTCGTCCGCGACCGTCTCCGCGATCGCGAGCGATGCGGTGGCGGCGGGCGACGGCGCGTTGAGCACGTGCACCGCCCGCGGCGACCGGGCGAACGCGAAGTCGTCCAGGAGCGTGCCGTCGGGCGCGAGGGCCTGCGCCCGGATGCCGGAGCCCGACGGGAGCAGGTCCTGGGCGCGCAGCTCGGGCACCAGCCGGCGCACGTCCGCGAGCAGCAACCGCTCGGAGCGCGATCGGACCAGCTCGGCCGCACCGGTGCGCCAGTAGCGCGCCGCCAGGCGCCGCAGACCCGGATCGCTCAGCAGGCTGCGCACGTCGGCGGCGTCCACGCCGCCCCGGTAGGCCTCTCGTCCCAGTGCCAGCACGGCGTTGGGACCCACGTGCACCGAGGCGTCGACCATGCGCGTCAGGTGCACCCCCAGGAAGGGCCAGCGCGGGTCCGGCACCGGATAGACCAGGTGTCGCACCAGGTGGCGGGCCGCCGGCGCGAGCTCGTGGTACTCGCCGCGGAAGGGCACGATCGAGACACCTGCACCTGGACCGTGCGCCCGGGCGAGCCTGGCCACCCGGTCGCTGTGCAGACCGGCGCAGTTCAGCAGCCAGCGGGTCCGCAGCGCTCCACCCTCCCAGGTGAGCTCGACGTCGCGGTCGCGCACGGTCACCTGCTCGACGCGCGCGCCGAACCGCAGCTCGCCGCCGCCGTCGACCAGCACCGCCGCCAGCGCGCCGGCCACCTGCTGGTAGTCGGTGATCGCGGTCGACGGCACGAACAGCGCAGCGTCACCGTGGACGTGGGGTTCCAGCTCCCGCAGGCGCCGTGGACCGATCCGCTCGGTCACCACGCCGTTGGCGGCGCCACGCCGCTCGAGCTCGGCCAGGCGCACGACCTCGTCGGCGGCGGTGGCCACCACGACCTTGCCGCAGCGTTCGTACGGGAGCGCGTGCTCGGCGCAGAAGCGCTCCAGACGTGCTCGACCCTCGGCCACCAGACGTGCCTTCGCGGAACCAGGGGCGTAGTAGAGCCCCGAGTGCACCACCCCCGAGTTGTGACCGGTCTGGTGGCGCGCGGGACCCGGCTCCTTGTCGACCACGACCACCGGCGCACCGGGCCGTCGCCGCTGCACCGCCACGGCCGCGGCCAACCCGACGATGCCGGCGCCGACGACCGCGACGTCGACATCGGCCGCGCCCGTCATCCGGCCGGTCTCAGTCGTTGCGCGCGTAGCGCTGCTTGATGCGCAGCGCCGGCGTCTCGATGTAGTTCCAGGACAGCACCGACACGCCGATCGTGGCGGCGACCGCGAAGGGGAACGCCGCCAGGGTGGCCAGCTTGACCCGTCCGACGAAGACGTCGTTGAAGAACGCCTGGATCGGGAAGTAGATGAGCAGGTGCCAGATGTAGATGCCGTAGGACCGCTTGCCGAACCAGCCGCAGATCGGGTGCGACAGCGCGCGTGCGACGCGTGATTCCGGGCGGCGGACCATGTCGAGCACGAAGAACGGCATGGCGATGACGGTCAGGTTGTAGAAGGGCGACAGGAACGGCTCGAACGGGGTGAAGCCGCCGAGCAGGAACGTCGCCGCGTACATCGCCAGCGCGACCCGCCCCGCGATGGGCAGCCAGCGCTGCAGGCCCGGCGAGTCCATCGTCGGCTCCAAGCGGAACAGGAAGGCGGCCAGGCACCCCAGCACCAGCGAGTCCGGCCGCATGATCGCCAGGCCGAACACGAACGACTCCAGGTTGCGTGCGCCCAGCTCCGGCTCGAGGCCCATGCGCAGCAGCGGCAGCACCACGACGAAGGCGACCATGGCCGCGAGGAGCACCGGCATGCGACGGTGCCGTCCGGCGGCCAGCGCACCGATCAGCAGCAGCGGCCACACGAAGTAGAACTGCTCCTCGAGCGACAGCGTCCACAGCTGGATCAGGACCTGCCCCTCGACGCCGACCCAGGCGACGAACAGGTTGTAGACGTACAGCGCCGCGGTGACCGCCTCGGCCAGCAGTCGGCCCCGGTGCTCGCCGCCCACGACCAGGGCGAACACGGTGAAGACGGCCAGTAGCGCGTAGACGGCGGGGAACAGGCGGAACACCCGTCGCAAGTAGAAGTCGCGCAGCGAGATGGCGCCGCGCTTGGCCTTCTCCTCGAAGAGCAGGGTCGTGATGAGGAACCCCGACAGCACGAAGAACATGTCGACCAGGATCGGCGTGCCGTCGAGCTTGTCGGTCATCTGCACCAGGAAGTGGAACGACATCACCAGCAGCACGCTGACGCCGCGGGCGCCGTCGAGCGCCGGGTTCCACCCCAGCTTGCGCGTGGTCGGCGCGCTGAGTCGTTCGGTGAGGGTGCGTCGCCCCTGCAGAGGCTCGGTGCTCACGACTCGGCGCTCACGAGTCCGCACCCTGTGGTGTCGGGGCCGCTTCGTCCTGGGGTCGCCGGAACCGCCGGTCCTTGATGCGCAGGAACGGCTGCTCGATGAAGCGGTACGAGGCGATGCCGGCGAGCACGCCGCACGCCGAACCGATCAGGCCCAGCAGCAGCTTCTGCGGGCCGTAGACCCCGTCCATCGCGGCAAGGAAGAAGAACAGCACCGGGATGTGCCACAGGTAGATGCCGTAGGAGCGCACCCCGAGCCAGCGCAGCGCCGGGTGCGACAACGCCCGTGACGCGAACGCCTCCTGGCGCAGGTACAGGTCGAGGATCATCGGCGCGAGCAGCAGCAGGCACACCTGGTACATCGGGCCGCCGAAGAGCTCGAAGCCGGCGACCCGGTTGCCCAGCGCCAGGAACCCGAAGAAGCCGATCCAGCCCAGCGCGCCGCCGACGGCGATGCCGCGGCGCCAGCGGTCGGTCAGCGGCCGCGGGATCACGCGGTTCACGAAGGCCAGCAGGCAGCCGTAGACGATCATGTCGGGCCGCGCCGAGGCGAGGCGGTAGATGATGCCCTGCCACGTGGGGTCGTCCTCGTCGGTGAACACCGCCCCGTCGGGGGTGAGCTCGACGATGTCGGACTGCAGCGCCACCCGGATGGTCATGGCCACGACGATGAACAGCACCGCGCCCACGATCAGCTTCAGATCCGCGCTGCGGCGCTTGCGGCGCACCGCGGCCAGGAACACCAGCGGCCAGATGAAGTAGAACTGCTCCTCGACCGTGAGGCTCCACGTGTGGCCCAGCACGCCGTCGAGCGTGCCGGGCATGAACGCCGCGACGATGTAGTAGCAGTACGTCGCCGCAGCGAGCGGTTCGATCCACCAGCTGCCGAGCTGCTCCCGGGCCTCGGGAACGAAGTTGACCGCGATGATCAGGATGATCGTGGCGACCCCGATCATCAGGTACATGGCGGGGAACAGGCGCAACGCCCGGCGCTGGTAGAAGCGGCGCAGGTCGGTGTGGTCGGTGGAGCGGCGCTCGTCGAGCAGCAGCGAGGTGATGAGGAAGCCGCTGGCCACGAAGAACCAGTCGATGATGATCGGTGAGCCCTCGAGGAAGTCGGTCACCAGGGCGTGGTAGAGCACGACCTGCAGCACGAACAGGCCGCGGAAGCCGTCGAAGGCAGGGATGTGGCCGAGTTTGGGGCCATCCACCCTGATGAGTCGTCCCGCGTCCGACATCCGTTGCCTCAATGTCCCCCGAGTCGGCGCTCCCGAAACCGGCAAGGTACCGGGCGGCCGCGGATCGTGTCGAGGGGGCGAACCTGCCCGCCGAGCCGAACCGCGCTCAGACGTCGAGGGCGTCGCGGTCGACCAGGTCGGAGTTGTCGAGCAGGTACTGGCGGCGGCGCGCGACGTCGTTGCCCATGAGGGTCTCGAACATCTCGGCGGCGTCGGCGGCGGCGATCGCGTCGTCCATGGTGATGCGGCGCAGGATGCGGGTGCCCGGGTCGAGGCAGGTGACGGCGAGCTCCTCGACGTCCATCTCGCCGAGGCCCTTGAAGCGCACCCACTGCAGGTTCTCGGCCTTGCGGTTGCCCTTGGTGAGCTCGTCGGTGAGGCGCAGCTTGTCCTCCTCGGAGAACGCGTGCACGACCTGGTCGCCGACCTTCACCGTGTAGAGCGGCGGCTGGGCCGCGAACACCCGCCCGTCCTCGAGCAGCGGACGCATGTAGTGGTAGATGAGCGTGAGCAGCAGGCAGCGGATGTGGCTGCCGTCGACGTCCGCGTCGCACAGGATGATGATCCGGCCGTAGCGCGCCGCGTCGAGGTTGAAGTCCTTGCCCGAGCCGGCGCCGATGGCGGTGAACAGCGCCTGTGCCTCGGTGTTCTCGATGACCTGCTTGAGGGTGGACTTGCCGGCGTTGACGACCTTGCCCCGCAGCGGCAGCACCGCCATGTACTCGGCGTTGCGGCCCGCCTTCGCGGGGCCGGCGGCCGAGTCGCCCTCGACGATCAGCAGCTCGGCGTCGGGGCCGTGGGTGCGGCAGTCGGCGAGCTTGTCGGGCATGGAGCCCGAGGCCAGGGTGGCGGCCTTGCGGCGCAGGTCGAGGCTGGCCTTGGTGGAGACCCGGGTGAGCACCGCCTGGGCGACCTTGTCGCGCACCGCCGCCACGTGGGTCTTGCGCCCGCCGCCCTCGATCCAGTTGGTGAAGCCGTCACGAACGACCTCGTACACGATCGACTGCACCGGCGGCGTGCCCAGCTCCTGCTTGGTCTGACCCTTGAACTGCGGCTCCGGGAACGTGACCTTGACCGCGGCGACCAGGCCCTCCTGCACGTCGGACTTCTCCGCGCGGTCCTTGCCCGACTTGGCGAGCTTGGCGAGCTTCTTGGTGCCCGACAGCAGCACGTCGTTGGTCACCTTGGTCATGGCGCGCTCGAAGCCGGCCACGTGGGTGCCGCCCTCGGGGGTGGGGATGGTGTTGACGAAGCTGGTGAGCACGGTGTCGAAGCCCTTGACCCAGCGCAGCGCCACGTCGACGGTGCAGGTGCGCTCGACCAGGGTCATGCGGCCCTCGACGGGGACCTTCTCCTCGAAGGTGCCGGTCCCGTGCAACGTGACGACCTCGGTGACCGCTTCGCCGATGGAGAGCGTCTCCACCAGGTCGGCCAGGCCGCCCTTGGCGACGAACTCCTCGGGCTCCCTGGGGGTGCTGCCCCGCTTGTCGACCAGGCGCACCTTGAGCCCCGGCACCAGGAAGCAGACCTGCGCGCAGTGGTCGCGGACCAGCTCGTACTCGATGCTCAGGCCGGGGTCGAAGATCTCCAGGTCGGGCCAGAACCGCACGCGGGTGCCGGAGCGCTTGGGTGGGATCTTCTTGACGACCTCGAGGGTGGAGCCGGGCTTGAAGGCGCCCTTGGCGTCGATGCGGCCCGGCACCTGCTCGACGAAGGTGAGCCGGTGGGTGGCGCCGTCCTTGTCGACCTCGGCGACGACCTTGGCCGCCAGCGCGTTGACCACCGATGCGCCGACGCCGTGCAGGCCGCCCGACGAGGAGTAGGCGCCGGTGCCGAACTTGCCGCCCGCGTGCAGCTCGGTGAACACGACCTCGAGCGCGGTGCGCTTGCCGTCCTTGCGTCCGATCGGGATGCCACGCCCGTTGTCGGCGACCTCGACCGAGCCGTCGCGGTGCAGGGTGACCTCGATCAGGTTGGCGAAGCCGGCGGCGGCCTCGTCGACCGCGTTGTCGATCAGCTCCCACACCAGGTGGTGCAGGCCCTCGGGTCCCGTGCCGCCGATGTACATGCCCGGCCGCTTGCGCACGGCGTCGAGGCCCTTGAGCAGCTGGATGCTCTTCTCGTCGTAGGTCTGGGTGGTGCGGTTGCTGCCGGATCGGGGAGTCGCCATGGCCCTCCAAGTCAACCACGCGCCACCGACACCCGAGCGCCTACGGTCCGTGCATGTCGTCGCCGGACACGCCGCCGCCCATCCGACTCGACGACCTGGCCGAGCCACGGTTCTCCGACGAGGCCGCCGCGGTGATGGCCGCCGGCGCCGCGATGGCCGCGGAGGTGGAGCTCACCCCCGAGCGGCTGCGCGCCGATGCGCTGGACCGGGCCGGCGGCGCGACCGACTTCGGTCCCGACGGGTGGCAGGAACCGCTCGAGGTGCTGTGCACGTCGCTGCGCACCGAGGCCGGGCTGTCGGCCTTCGGCACGGTGTCGATGCACGCCCAGCTGGTCCAGCTGCTGACCAACCGGCTGCTCGTCGAGTCGTACCTGGCCGAGCACCCCGAGGCGCTCGAAGCGCCGGTCACCGCACCGATCGTCGTCGCCGGCCTGCCCCGCACCGGCACGACGCACCTGCACAACCTGATGTCGGCCGACCCGGCGCTGCGCAGCCTGCCGTACTGGGAGGCGATCGAACCGCTGCCCGCACCCGGCGAGCCCGCGGGCTCGGTCGAGCCCCGCGTCGAGCGCTGCGCGTTCGGCCTGGACATGTCGCAGCTGTGGATGCCCGAGATGCAGCGCATGCACGAGATGACCCCGTGGCACACCCACGAGGAGATCCACCTGCTGGCGATCGAGTGCTCCACGCTGCTGTTCGACACGCTCGCGCCCATGCCGACGTGGCGCGCGCACTATCGCACGGCGGACCAGACGCCGCACTACGGGTACCTGCGCCGTGTGCTGCAGGTGCTGCAGCACGCCCGCGGCGGCCCGGGCGCACGCTGGGTGCTCAAGAGCCCGCAGCACCTGGAGCAGCTCGGGCCGCTGACCGCCGCCTTCCCGGACGCCACGGTCGTGTTCACCCACCGCGACCCCGGCGACGTCACCGTGTCGATGGTGACGATGGTCGCCTACGCCGCGCGGATGCACCTGGCGGCACCGGACCCGGTGGCGATCGGCGCGTACTGGCAGGAGGTGCTCGCCGACCTGCTCACCGGCTGCGTGCGCGACCGCGACCTGGTGCCCGCCGAGCGCAGCCTCGACGTGCGCTTCGAGGACTTCATGGCCGACGAAGCGGGCACCGTCGCCGCGGTCTACGCCGCGGCCGACCAGCCGCTCGACGACGCCGCGCTCGACGCGCACCGGGAGTACCTGGACAGCCACCGGCGGAACCGTCACGGCGCGGTGATCTACGAGCCCGAGCGCATCGGCGTCGACCCCGCCGCCGTGCGAGCACGGCTGGCGGAGTACTGCACCCGCTTCGGGGTCTGATCCACTGCACTGCGGGGCTCCTCGGACCGACACGACCAGGATCCGGTCGGCGGGGTCCGAGGTTTCCGTCGGCGCATCTGCCGAGCTCAGCGACGCCGGAGCATCAGCACCCGGGTGTCGACCGCAGGGGCCGGTGTGAAGCGGTCACGCCGGATCGTCCTGCCGAGCACCGGCTCGTGCACCCGCTGCCAACGGGCGGCGCCGGGCGCGTCGGGTCCCGCCCAGCGTCGGGCGGCGTCGCGCTGGAGCACCAGGTGGGCATCGAGCATCCGGGTGCCCGGCTGCAGCAGACGGCGCAGCAGCGCCGAGGTGATCGCGAACGGTGGGTTGGCCACCACGTGGTAGCCGCGACGCGGCAGGCGCAGGTCGGCCGCGTCGGCGCGCACCACGGTGAGGCGCCGGTGCGCGTCGGCGAGGCGTCGGAGCTCGACCAGGCGTCCGGGGTGGTTCTCGACCGCGACCACCCGGCACCCGGCTCGCAGCAGCGGCACGGTCAGCGCGCCGGTGCCGGCCCCGATGTCGAGCACCAGGTCGCCGGCACCGACGCGCGCGTCAACGACGAGGCGTTCGGCCTCCGTCGACGACAGTCGGTGCCATCCCACGTCGCGTCGACGTGGCCCGGCCACGTCGACGCACCACCATCACGAACGTGCTCATCGGCGCAGTCTGTCGACGTGTCGCGACACACAGCCACCGATTTCCCGCGAGCATGGCGACGTGTACGAGGAGCGCGCGAGCGTCGTCGACGGCGCCACCGCCTGGCAGGCGGTGCACGACGGTCCGGTGCGCGTGCTGCCCGACGGCTGCATGGACCTGCTCTGGATGCACGGTCGGGTCGTGGTCGCGGGACCCGACGCGGTGGCCCACGTCCATGCCGCCGCGGCGGGAGAGCGTGTGCTGGGACTGCGGTTCCGCCCCGGCGTGCTGCCCATGCTGCTCGGGGTGCCCGCCGAGCACCTGCTCGGGCGCCGTGAGCCACTCGCCGACGTCGTCGACCCGGTTCGCTGGCGGGCGCTCGTCAGCCCCGAGACGGACCCCCTCGACCGTCCCGACCCGATGCGCGCGTTCGAGGCCGCGACCGCCTCGGTCGTGGCGCGGCTCGAGCCGTCGGACGACTCCCAGGAGCAGTGGGATCGCCTCGTGCACGAGCTCCGCCGGGGCGTCGGGGTCGCGCAGCTCGCTCGGTCGCTCGGCTACAGCGAACGTCAGCTGTCGCGCCGTTGTCGCCAGCACGTCGGCTACGGCCCTGCGCACCTTCGTCGGGTGCTGCGACTCCAGCGTGCCCTTGCATTGCGTCGGGACGGGGTGGCGACCAGCCGCAGCGCGGCGCGGTCGGGGTACGCCGACGCGTCGCACCTGCACCGCGACGTGCGGGCCCTGGCCGGGGTGCCGTTGGCGCAGCTCAGGTGAGCGGGGCGAACAGGTCGACGGCGTTGCCGTCGGGGTCGTGCACCACGGCGTAGCGCTGACCCCAGAAGGCGTCCCATGGGGCGAGGTGCCCCTCGTGGCCCGCGTCGACGAGCGTGGCGAAGGTCGCGTCCACCTCGTGCGCCGACCCGCAGTCGAACGCGAGCGCCACGTGGTGCCCGCCGGTCGGGGGCGTCCAGCCCGGATCGAACGAGCGCACGGTGTCGACCGTGTCCCACGCCAGGCGCAGACCACCGGGCAACGTCGTCTCGACGTGGGGCTGCCCGTCGGCGTCCGGTGGCAGGTCGAGTCCGAGCAGGCGGTAGAAGGCGAGCGAGGCGGCCATGTCCGACACGACCAGGCCGATCAGGTCCAGGCGAGGAGTCATGAGCTGACCGTACGCACCGGCGTCGGCCACGTCGTGGACGGATCGGACACGTTCGTTCGCACGGCGTCAGCCCAGCTGCACCAGCGTCGTCGTCGGACGCTGCGGAGTCTCGGCGGGGTGGAACCAGCGGAACCAGATCAGCCCGTGCTCGTGGCCCTGGGTGCTCACCCAGTTCGGCTCGCCCGGATCGCGCCCGGCGATCACGACCCGCCACGAGCCGTCGGGTCGGTACTCGGCCTGGTGGCCGTTGAGCGTCACGCGGTCGTGGTCGTAGTTGTAGGTGTGCAGGAACGGGTTCCACAGGCACACGTTCCAGAAGGAGCACTCGGGGGAGCGGCCCTCGATCACCAACGCCTCGTCGGGGCCGAGTCGGTAGGCGCCCATGGCGTAGGCCGCGTCGCCCGCCGCCCAGCCGAACGTGGCGGTCGGCACCGGGTACGGCTCGAGCACGGTGTTGTCCTCGGCGAGCACCACCGGGACCATCGCCGCCTGCTCGCGCAGCCAGGTGAGCGCGGCGCGGAATCGACGGGCCTCGTCCTCGTCGGTCATGCGCCACGGCCCCTCGGGCGGGTCGACCCGCTCGATCGTCCAGCGCAGCCGCCGGCCGTGCACCGGGTCGGGCAGGTAGTCGCGGGTGATGGCGCACACCGCGTCGGGCTCCAGGCGGATCCACGCCGGAGCGACGCCGCCGGGCGGGGTCGGCGGCTCGTCGGGGGAGACCCAGATCTCGAAGGTGCCGTCGTCGGCCACCCGCACCGTGCGGTCCGACGCGGTGCCGACGATGCGCTCCGAGTAGCGCCCGTCGTCGGGCCCGCCGTAAACCGAGAGCGAGAAGTACACGGCGTCGCCGATCTCGCCGCGCACCCGGTAGGTGCCCGCAGGGTCGATCGGTGCGTACTGGTAGAAGGCGTCGGAGTTGTCGCCGCCCCATTTGCGGTTGTGCCCGACGATGTCGACGAAGCGCGGCGCAGTCGGGTCGCCCCAGAGGAACGTCTCGAGCCCGACGGACAGGATCGAGAAGATCCAGCGATAGCCCTCGAGCACCGTCGGCAGGTCGGACTGGGCGCGGTCACCGGCAAGGAAGCGCTGGTCGAGCGTCGCCAGCTCGTCGATCAGCTCGTGCACCACCGCCGAGGTCAGCGGGGCGGGATGGGGCGTGGACTCGCTCATGGCGCGAGTAGATCAGATGGCCGCACGTCCGAGCAGTGCATCGGCGCGACGGGACCAGCTGCGCAACGCCGCATCGTCGGGCTCGGCGGGGTAGTCGGCGTAGAGCCGGTGCGCGGCCGAGGCCCGCCCGAGCGCCGGCAGCACCTTGGCCGCGAGCGCCGGCCGGGCGGCGAGGCCCGCCGCCAGGCGTGGCAGCTCGCTCGGCGGAGGTGACCACCACTCCTGTCGCAGCGCCGCAGCGCTGGAGTCCGGGCCGACGAGCCCCGAGCGGAACATCTCGGTGACGCCGCGGGTGCCGAGCCGCGTGCTGAGTCGGCGCACCACGTCGTACGCGGCCAGGGTGCCACCGTGCTCGCGCTGGAACCCGGCCTGGTACCGCCACAGCGCCCGCTCGTCGCCGGGGTCGTCGGCGCTCGACGTGGCCTCGGCCAGCATCGCGCCGGCCACCAGCGAGATGCCGATGCCGCTGCCGTGGGCGGGGAACATCTGGCAGGCCGCGTCACCCACCAGGGCGACGCCGGGGGCGGTGAACCGTGCGTACGGTCGGCGCAGCGGGATGAGCCCGGCGCCGCCGAAGTCGGGCTCGCCGATCCAGCGGTGGTGCGAACGGGCCCAGGACATGAGCGACGGCCCCGTGCCCCACTCGCGCTGACCGAGCGTGCCGGTCAGCACCGAGACGTGGTGCAGGTCCTGGCTCACCGCGATCGACACGAGCGAGAAGCCGCCCGCGAAGCCCAGGAACGAGACGGTGTCGCCGGGTTGCACGCCGTGCGCGTCCAGGAACGACCTGGCGCCGGACTCGTCGGCCACCCGGTGTGCGTACTGCGCGGCGGAGCACAGGCCGGCGGGGGTGACGTCGGGGCACCACCGCGTGAGCGTCGGCACCTGCCGGCGCACCGGGCCGAGCCGTCCGCCGGCGTCGACGACCAGCGCAGCGTCGATGGCGACGTCGCCCCCCTCGGCGGTGCTGCAGCGCACGCCTCGCACCCGGCCGTCGCGCAGCTCGACCCGCACGTCGCGCACGTGGTCGATCACCTCGGCGCCCTGCGCCATGGCCCCGTCGAGCAGCCGGGCGCCCAGCGCGCGCATGTCGGTGTCGAGCACGGGGTTCTCCAACAGGGCGAACGACCTCCCGTCGGGGCCGACCATGACGGTCGTGCCTCGTTGCACGCACTCGGGTGGCTCGGGCGCGTCCAGGTCGGCGCGCTCGAAGTGCCAGCGCACCACGCCGTTGTCCCACCGGGCGCCACCGGCGTCTGCTCGGCGTTGCTCGAGCAGCACGACCCGTCGGCCGCGACGCGCGAACTGCAGCGCCACCCCCGCGCCCGCGGTGCCGGCGCCGACGACCACCACGTCGGTGCTGCGGCGCGTCACCATCGGCCGGTGCCGACCGCCAGGAGGCGGCGTCGGGTGGCCTTGCTGACCAGGTCCCGGGCGGTGTGCGGGATGGTGAGCGGCTCCGGCGAGGCGTCCGGCTTGGACGGGGCGTCCTCGGTGCCGACGACGAGCAGCACGCCCTGCTCGGGGCCGACGTAGGCCCACTCGACGCGCTTCTCGTTGCGGAACTTGGTGATGCGCACGCCGGCGGTGGCGCGGCCCTTGGTGGGCAGCTCGGAGGCGTCGGTGACCTTGGCGGTCTGCGCGTCGCTGACGGTCAGCACCACCGTGTGCTCGTCCGCGGTGCCGGCGCCGACGACGGTCGCGCCGTCGCCCAGCTTCATGCCGGTGACCCCGCCCGCCCCGCGGCCCTGCAGCGGCACCGTGGCCGCCTCGCAGCGCATGGCCTGGGCGTTGGACGCGACGGCGACCACCTCGGCGCCGTCGGGTGCGGGGAACGCGGCGACGACGGTGTCACCCGGCTTGAGCTTAATGGCCGGCTTGCCGGCCGGGGTGCCGGTCAGCTCGGCGACCGACAGGCGCTTCATGAGCCCCTGTGCGGTGACCAGCAGCAGCGGTGGGGGTTCCTCGCCGCCGGCGGGTGCTGCGGTGACGAGGGTGCGGATGGCCTCGCCCTTGTCGAGCGCGAACAGCTCGCCCACGGCGGTGCCACGGCTGCGGCCGGTCACCTCGGCGACGGCTTCGACCGACGTGGGCAGCACCCGCCCGCGCGAGGTGAGCGCCCACAGCTGCGAGTGAGTCGTGGTGGCCACGCGCTGCAGGAGCACGTCGTGGCGACCGAACGTGGCGGGCTTGGGCCCCTCGACCGGTTCGCGGCCCAACATGCCCGACTGCGACAGCGCCACCACGCACGGGTCGTCGGTGCGGCTGGCGGCCGCGACCGCAGCGACCTCTTCCAGCGTGATGTCGTCGAGGTGGTCGGGGCTGACGATCACGGAGCGCCGCGGTGCGCCGTACTGGTCGACCAGCTCGTCGAGCTCCTTGCCCACGATGGTGCGCTGACGCTGCTCGGAACCGAGGATCTTGGTGAACTCCTCGATGCGTCCGCGCAGCTCGTCGGCCTCGGTCTGCAGCTCGAGCTTGGCGAGCGCGGTGAGCCGACGCAGCTGCATGTCGAGGATGTGCACCGCCTGCACGTCGGACAGCGACAGCTCCTCGATCAGTCGGGCCTTGGCCTCGGCGACGTCCTGGGACGAGCGGATGATGGACACGACCAGGTCGATCGCGTCGAGCGCGATGAGCAGCCCCTCCACCAGGTGGAGGCGCCGCTGGGCCTTGTCGAGTCGGTACTGCGTGCGTCGCCGGATGACGTCGAGGCGGTGCTCGATGTAGTGGTGGCAGAGCTCGTAGAGCCCGACGGTGGTCGGGTTGCCGTCCACGAGCACCACGTTGTTGACCCCGAAGGTCTCCTCGAGCGGCGTCTGGCGGTACAGCTCGGTGAGCACCGCTCGGGCGTTGGCGCCGGGGCGCAGCTCGATCTCGATGCGCAGGCCGGTGTGGCGGTCCGAGGTGTTCTTGATGTCGGTGACCATCGGCATCTTGTTGTTGCGCACCAGCTCCTGGATGCGGGTGACCACCCGCTCCGGGCCGACCTGGAAGGGCAGCTCGGTGACCACCAGGCCCTGGCGGGCTCGGGTCAGGTCGACGATGTCCACCTTGGCGCGCATGCGGAAGCTGCCACGGCCCGTGCGGTACGCCTCGGCGATGCCGTCGTCGACGATCACGCCGCCCGAGGGGAAGTCGGGTCCGGCCAGCACCTCCATCAGCTGCTCGACGGTGGGCTTGGGACGGCGCTGGGTCAGCACCAGCTTGATGGCGTCGCGCACCTCGGCCAGGTTGTGGCCGGGCATGTTGGTGGCCATGCCGACCGCGATGCCGGAGGTGCCGTTCACCAGCAGGTTGGGCAGCCGGGCCGGCAGGTACATCGGCTCCTCGCGCTCGCCGTCGAAGGTGGAGCGCATCTCGACGGTGTCCTCGTCGATCTCGGCGAGCATGTCGACCGCAGCCGGGGTGAGACGGCACTCGGTGTAGCGGTACGCGGCGGGCGGGTCGTCGAGGCTGCCGAAGTTGCCGTGCGGGTCGACCAGGGTGACGTTGCGCGAGAAGTCCTGGCCCATCTTGGTGAGCGCGTCGTAGATGGAGCCGTCGCCGTGGGGGTGGTACTTGCCCATGGTCTCGCCGACGACTCCCGCGCACTTGCGGTGCGGGCGGTCGGGACGCAGGCCCATGTCGGCCATGGCGTGCAGGATCCTGCGTTGCACGGGCTTCAGCCCGTCGCGCACATCGGGGATCGCGCGCGAGGTGATGACCGACAGCGAGTACGACAGGAAGGACTCGCCGAGCTCGGTCGACACGGGGACCTCGATGACCTCTCGTGCGAAGTCACCGTCGAAGAGCTGGGTCTGGCGTGGCATGGCGCCATTCTTCCAGTGGCGGGGGACAGCGCCCGCGATCGACCCACGGGTGTCGACCGACCACAAACCGACCAGGTGTCGGTTGTCACTCCCATGGCACGGTGAACCCGGCTCGGGCAATGATCGTGGCCATGACTGACACGCCCTGGCTCGACGACGCCTCGTCCCTGGTGGACGCCTTCCGAGCGGGGGAGCGCTCGCCCAAGGAAGAGCTGCAGGCGACGCTCGACGCGATCGAGTCGAGCGACCTGAACTGCTTCTCCCACCTCGATCCCGAGCGCGCCCTCGCCGCGGCGGAGTCGGCCGACCTCACCAAGCCCTTCGGTGGCGTGCCCGTGGGCATCAAGGAGCTCGAGCAGGTGCAGGGCTGGCCCGACACCGGCGGCTCGCTGCTGTTCAAGGACCGCATCGCGGCGCACAACAGTGCGGTGGTCGACAAGTTCGTGGGCGACGGTGGCGCCGTGCCGGTCGGGCTCACCACGTCGTCGGAGTTCGGCGGGCTCAACGTCTCGGTCACCAAGCTCAACGGCGTGTGCCACAACCCGTGGCAGCGCGGGCGCACCGCAGGTGGCTCCTCGGGCGGCAGCGCCGCCGCGGTGGCGGGCGGCCTCGTGTCGCTGGCCTCGGGCGGCGACGGCGGTGGTTCGATCCGGATCCCCGCCGGCTACTGCGGCCTGTTCGGCATGAAGGGGACCTACGGGCGCATCTCCCGTGGTCCGCACGCCCACTTCCGTCCGGGCACCGTCGTGCTCGGCTGCCTGTCGCGCTCGGTGCGCGACGCCGCTCGCTACTACGACGTGGCCGCCGGGCTCGACTCCCGTGACCCGTCGACGGTGCCGAACCCCGGCGGGTGGGAGGCCAACCTGGGCTCGAGCGACCTGAAGGGCAAGCGCGTCGCGGTGCTGCCGTCGATCGCCGGCGTGCGCCTGGAGCCGGGCGTCGAGGCGCAGATCCGCGCGAAGGCCTCGGAGCTGATCGCGGCGGCGGGCATGGTCGAGGTCGACATCTCGCTGGTGCTGCCGAACCTGGCCGCGCAGTGGGCGATGGGCAACCTGTCGACGCTGCTGCCCGAACTGGGGAACCTGTGGCCCAGCCGTGCTGGCGACCTCACCGACGAGATCGCCCTGGGTGTGCGCCTGTCGGAGTCGCTCTACAACCTGCACGTCGCGGCGGTCGCCGAGGCGCAGCGCCTCGAGGCCTACGAGGCCATGGCTGCGGCGTTCGACCAGGTCGACTACATCATCTCGGCGACCAACCCCGGCCCCGCGTTCCCGGCCGAGGCGACCACCAGCAGCCCGACCGACACCTTCTTCGACACCGCGAAGGCCTCACCGGCGGCGAAGGCGGCGTTCCGCGGGGTCATGGGCACGCTGCGCGTGGTCAACGGCGCGTTCCCCCGCACCGCCAACTGGCTGATCGACGCCGTGGTCGACAAGGTTCCGGACCTGGTGACCATGGGTGGGCTGACCATCATCTCGAACATCTACGGCAACCCGGCCGCGTCGATCCCCGCAGGGACCGTGAACGGCCTGCCGGTGGGCATGCAGGTGCTGGCGCCGCACCATCGCGACGCCGAGCTGTTCGACATCGGCCTGTTGGCCGAGCGCGAGCTGGGCTGGCCGAAGGTCGCCCCGGCGGTGACCGCCCGGGCCGGCGGTGAGGCCGCGCTCAGTGGTGCGGTTGGCGCTTCGACTTCTCGTCGGTGAGCTGACGCAGCAGCTCGTCGCGCACGTGCGCCAAGGCGACCTTCGTGTCGTCGTCGGTCGCGGTCGCGACCATGGCCGGCAACCCGGCGATGTGCGCCTCGAGCGTGATCTTGCGCCCTGGGTGGCCGGGATCCTTCATGTGCAGGTCGAAACGCACGCCGTCGGCGGGCTCGCCGACGAGGCGTCCGTCCAAGCGGTCGAGGATCGCCACCACCGTGGCTCGCTCGTCCTCGTGGAAGCCGTGGCCGAGGGTCAGGCACTTGTCGACGGTGGCGTCGTCGGGTCCGGGAGTGGTCGTCATGGCTCGATCATGACGCACGCGGCACCGTGTCGACCCGGGCTCAAAGTCCCATCATCTCGACCAGGCCGTGGTCGTTGCCGGCGGTGTAGCCGCCGTCGACCGCGACCGCCTGGCCCGTCATGAACGAGGCGTCGTCGGAGAGCAGGAACGCCGCCACGGACGCGATCTCGGCCGGCGCACCGAAGCGGTGCAGGGCGTGCGCAGCTCGGAACGAGTCCCGCACGGCCTCCATGCCGGGCATGTCGAACACGTCGGCCATCATCGGCGTCTCGATGAAGCCGGGGCAGATGGCGTTGGCTCGGATGCCCTGTCGTCCGTAGTCGATCGCCAGGTTCTTGGTGAGCAGCACGACGCCGCCCTTGGACGCGTTGTAGGCCGAGCCGCCGGAGGTGCCCTCGAGCCCCTCGATGCTGGCGACCGTCACCACCGAGCCGCCGCGCCCGCCGGCGAGCATCGCCCGGAGCGCGTACTTCGTGGTCACGAACGTGCCGGTGAGGTTGATCGAGATGATCCGGTCCCACTCCTCGGCGGGAAGGTCGTGCACCGCGCCGCCACCGGCGACGCCTGCTGCGGTGACCACGCCGTCCAGGTGGCCGTGCAGCTCGAGGGTCCGAGCCACGACGGCCTCGGTGGCCGCGTGGTCACGCACGTCGAGCTCGAAGAAGGCGAACCGGCCCGGTTCGTGCTCGACGTCCTCGATCGGCTGCTGGACATCGGCGCCGACGACGTTGGCGCCGTCGCGCAGCAGCCGTTGCACGGTGGCCAGGCCGATGCCGGATGCGGCGCCGGTGACCATGACGGTGCGGTCGCTCAGCTCTGCCATGTGGGGTCCTCTCAGGCGGGAAGGACGATCTCGGCCGCTTGGCGCAGCAGATCGGGGCTGCCGGCGTGCACGAGGATCTCGGTCACCGCCGACTCCTTCCACGCTGCCACGCGATCGGCCATGCGTGCCGGGGTGCCGACCAGGGAGATCTCGTCGGCGAACTCGACCGGCACCTCGTACACGGCCTGGTCGGCCTTGCCCTCGAAGAACAGGTCCTGGATCTTCTCGGCCTGCTCACCCAGCCCCATCCGGGCGGCCAGCTTGGTGTGGTAGTTCTGGCCCTTGGCGCCCATGCCGCCGATGTAGAAGGCGAGCATCGCGCGGGTGCCGGCGAGGGCCTCCTCGATCGTCTCCGGTCGGTCGTCCTCGGTCGGCACGAACGCGGCGAGCGCTGCGACCTCGAAGCCGTCCTTCGCCCCGGCCAGCTGGTCGGCGTAGACCTCCTGGCGGTACGGCGAGTAGTAGAGCGGCAGCCAGCCGTCGGCGATCTCGGCGGTCTGGGTGACGTTCTTGGGGCCCTCGGCGCCCAGGTAGATCGGGATCTCCCGGCGCAGCGGGTGCACGATCGACTTGAGCGGCTTGCCCAGCCCGACGCTGCCCGGACCGGAGTACGGGTGCTGGTGGAACTCGCCCTGGAAGTTCAGCGGCTCCTCACGTGCGACGACGCGGCGGATGATCTCGACGTACTCGCGGGTGCGCGCCAGCGGCTTGTCGGAGGGACGGCCGTACCAGCCCTCGACCACCTGCGGGCCGGACACACCCAGGCCGAGCATGAAGCGGCCGTTGGACAGGTAGTCCATGGTGATCGCCGACATGGCCGTGGCCGTCGGCGTGCGCGCTGCCAGCTGCATCACGGCGGTGCCGAGCTGGATGCGCTCGGTCTTGGCGGCCAGGTAGGCGAGCGGCGTCAGGGCGTCGGAGCCCCACGCCTCGGCGGTCCAGACCGAGGTGAAGCCGAGCTCCTCGGCGGCCACCGCGCGGTCGACCCAGTCGGGTGAGGGCATCTGGCCCCAGTAGCCGAGTTGCAGTCCGAGCTTCATGTGCAGGTCCTCCGTGTGGTCGCCGAGGATCGGTCAGGTGCCGGTGAAGTTGGGGGTGCGCTTCTCCTTGAAGGCGCGCGGCCCTTCCTTCGCGTCGTTCGAGCCGAAGACCTCCCACCCGTAGGTGAACTCGTGGTCCAGGGCCTCGGTCTGTCGCATGCCGTTGGTCTCGCGCAGCGTACGCAGGATCGCCTTGACCGCGAGCGGCCCGTTGGCGCAGATCTCCTGGCCGATCTCGATCGCCTTGGCGAGCGCCTGGCCGTCGGGCACGACGTAGCCGATGAGGCCCAGGTCGAGCGCCTCCTGCGCGCTGATGTGGCGGCCGGTCAGCAGCAGGTCGCAGGCGACGGTGTAGGGGATCTGGCGCGGGATGCGCACGACCGAGCCACCCATCGGGTAGAGCGACCAGCGCACCTCGGAGATGCCGAACTTGGTCGACTTGCCCGCGACGCGGATCTCGGTGGCGCCGAGCAGCTCGGTGCCACCGGCGATGGCGGCACCCTCGGCGGCCAGGATGATCGGCACGTTCGGCTGCCACGAGCGCAGCAGCGCCTTCCACGGCAGATCCGGATCTGCGGCCAGGCGAGCCTGGACGTCGATCTCGCCGGGCTTCGCGTCGCCCTGGTGCCCGCCGGCCATCTCCTTGAGGTCGGCACCGGCGCAGAAGTCGCCGCCCGCGCCGGTCAGCACCAGCGCGCGGATCTCGGGGTCGGTGTCGGCCTCGACGAACGCGTCGAGCATGCGCACCAGCATCTCGCCGTTGATCGCGTTCTTCCGCTCCGGACGGTTCAGCGTGACGATCATCAGGTGGCCCTGGCGCTCGACCAGCACTGCCGGCTGGGGCGTCGCCGCAGCCGCCGGTGCCGACTTCTTGGCCGGCGCAGCTGCCTTCTTCGCGGGGGCCTTCTTGGCCGGTGCGGCTGCCTTCTTCGCGGGGGCCTTCTTGGCCGGTGCGGCTGCCTTCTTCGCGGGGGCCTTCTTGGCCGGCGCGGCTGCCTTCTTCGCGGGGGCCTTCTTGGCCGGCGCAGCAGCCTTCTTCGCGGGTGCCTTCTTGGCGGGTGCCTTCTTGGTGGCCACTCGTCCCCTCCGGTGGTGGTCGTGTGCGATGCGAGTCGACGGGCACCCTAGGCGCGAACGAGAACGCGTTCTCATTCGCGTGTGCTCACTCGGGGAAGGGCTCGCCGCCGTCGGCCAGGTACCGCGCGGCCGCCTCCGGGAAGACGTTGCGCACGAGGAACGGGTCGGTGATCACTGCGTAGTCCGGGGCCAGCTGCGCGGTGTACCGCTCGATGTAGAGCAGCTGCTTCGCGACCAGCATCAGCTCCTGGGGCGGGGTCCCACCGAAGTCCTTCATGAGCTGCACGCAGGAGGTGATCAGGTCGCCCAGGCGCACCGAGCCCATGCCCTGATCGAGCAGCGGCACCAGGATCATCGCGATGCGCGCACCGATCTCGCGGTCGGTGCCCATGTCGGCGGGGAACACCCCGAGACGCCGGTACGCCGCGGCGACGCGGGTGAAGTCGCGATCGAACACGCAGGTGAAGTAGAGGTCCCGAGCGAGCTGGCGCCACTCGTCGTCGAGCTCGCCCATGATGCCGAAGTCGAGGAAGCACCCCCGGCCGTCGTCGAGCACCCAGATGTTGCCGGCGTGCAGGTCGCCGTGGAACGGCCCGTGCACCAGCACGGCCTCGGCCCACGCCTTCGCGCCGCGGCGCAGCACGAGCTGGCCGTCGACGCCGCGTTCGGCGATGCCGTCGAGGTCGTCCATCGGCACGCCGTGCACCCGTTCCATGCAGATGGTGTGCTCGCCGCAGTGGTCCCAGTACACCTCGGGTGCGGTGACGTGCAGGTTGTCGCCGAACGCGCCGAGGCGGTCGCGGAAGCGCTGCTGGTGCCACGCCTCGAGCACAGGGTTGAGCTCCTGGGCGGTGAGGCGGTTCAGGTCGGCCACCATGCCCAGGGCGTTCGCAGAGCGGCCCCAACTCGTGCGCTGGGCCAGCGCGGCGACGCCGTGCAGCACTCGCAGGTCGCGCGTCATGGCGTCGCGCAGCCCCGGTCGCTGCACCTTGACCACGGCGCGCCGGCCGTCGTGCAGCACGCACGCGTGGACCTGGCCCATCGACGCGGCCGACAGCGCGACGTCGTCGAAGTCGGCGAACACGTCCTCGACGGGTGCGCGCAGGTCCGAGCTGATCGTGGCGCGCACGACCTCGGCCGGGAACGGCGGCACCTCGTCCAGGCACCGTCGGGCCGGCCCGGCCAGCCATGCGGGGAAGATGCCCGACGACGATGCGATGACCTGGCCGAGCTTGACGAACGTCGGACCCAGCTCGATGAAGCCGTCGATCACGCCGTCGGCTGCGGCATCGGCGATGCGTCGTCGGGTCCGGGCGCCACGCAGGATCGAACGCACGACGCACCACGTGACCACCACCGTCACGCGGGCGACCCGGCGCAGCTCGCGCACTCCGAACCCCGACAGGTCCGGCTCGGTCACGGCCAGCAGCTCTTCGGGCGGGCCGTCGACGAAGGGTCCCCCTGATCGCATCGGGTGAGGCTCGGGCGGATCGCGACCGGTGTCAAAAGCCCGGCCGTAGGCTCGTCGCCGTGCCCCGCGTCTACATCCACGAGCTGGTCGACGTCGTCGGCACCGAGCGTGCCCGCTACCAGCACCACATGACCGCCAACTGGTGCCCCGAGGCCGGGCCGTTGCGGCGCCAGCGCTGCTTCGGTGTCTTCTCGACGGTCGGGTCCACGGGCCGCTGGCCGCAGGTGGTCAACCTGTGGGAGTACGACGGCTGGGACGACCTGGCGCACAACTTCTCGGTGGAGCTGGTCGGCACCAGCCACCGCGACCCGATGCTCGAGCGGTGGTGGCAGCAGGCGGCCTCGTTCCGCACCGGCGGCCTGGACCGCATCCTGGTGGCACACGACGCGTCACCCGGGGTCGAGCACTGGTGTGCCCGCGGTGGCACCGGGGCCATCGCCTACACCCAGGAGCTGATCAGGGCCGAGGTCGACGGCGCCGGCCGTCTCGCCGACGTCGTCGCCGAGGACCGCGACGGCCTGGCCGAGCGCTTCGGGCTGGAGCTGGTCGGGCTGTGGCGCACGGCCATGCGCGCGCACGACGAGGTGGTCGTGCTGCGCGCCGTGCCGGACTGGTCGGCATGGGCCGACTACGAGTCGTGGTCGTCGGCCGCCGGGCCGAGCGGGCCGCCCGGCACCGTCGAGCTGGCACGCACCTTGCTGGTCGACGCCGAGCTGTCGCCTTTGCGTCTCGGGCGACAGCCGACGGCCGAGGACCGCCGGCCGCTGGACCAGGTCTGACGCCCGCCGGACCGGAGCCGTCGCTCGCTCAGTCCGGGTCGCGTCGCACCAGCATCGCGGTGCCGATCACGAGAGCGGCGAGGACGTAGCCCCAGAAGATCGAGGCGTGCAGCGGGTTCGACAGCCCGGCGGCGACGACCTCGGGCACGTCGAGCTCCGACTCGATCCCGAGCGTGCGGGCCCCCGTGTCGAAGGGCACGAACCGAACGACCTCGGCCGGAGCGAACTGCACGACGAGGCCCTCGACGACCAGCCACCACACGAGCACGCCGGAGACGGCGCCGGCGCTGTGACGGACCACCATCCCGACGCCGAGACCGAGCAGCGCGGAGCCGACGGTGTAGAGCAGCCCCCACAGCACCGCCGTGACCACACCCGAGGAGTCGCCGACCTCGGCGCCGCCGGCCAGCGCGCCCAGCGCGCCGGCGGCCATGCCGACCGCTCCCAGGAGCAGGCCGAAGCCGGCGGCGAGGACCGCCTTGGCGGCCGCGACGGGCCACCGCGACGGGTGGGCGGCGAGGGATCCGGCGAGCGTGCCGTGCTGCACCTCCGTGGTGAACATCAGGACGCCGGCGATGGCGGCCAGCACGGCGGTCAGCAGCGTCGGCACCATGACGACGTCGGTGTTGGTCAGCCCCTCCTCGGCGCCGAACGCGGCGGCGGCCCACGAGGTGAGCACGCCGACGATCGCCGCGACGGCGAGCAGGACCTTGTTGGCCCGCACGGTGCTGGCCTTGATCCACTCGCTGCGCAGGACCGCCGCGAGCTGGGCGGTGCGACGTGGTCCGGCGGTGTCCGGGGCCTGGGTGGCCTGCGGGAGTGGTACCTGGGTGGTGGTCATGGAGGGTTCCTCGTGCTCGGTGGTGGTGTTGGCGGCGTCGGTCATGCGGCGTCGGTCATGCGGCGTCGGTCATGCGGCGTCGGTCATGCGGAGGCGAACTCAGCCGATGTCGCCGTCATCTCGAGGAGGCTCTCCTCGAGCGAGCTCCCGGTCCGCGAGGTGATCGCGTCGACGGTTGCTGCGGCGATGAGCCGCCCGGCGCCGACGACGACGAGATCGTCGGCCAGCTTGGCGAGCTCGGCGATGAGGTGGCTGGACACGAACACCGTGCCGCCCGCGTCGGCGAAGCTGCGCAGCCGGTGCCGCAGCCAGCGGATGCCGTCGGGGTCGAGGCCGTTGGACGGCTCGTCGAGCAGCAGGACCCGGGGCTCCCCGAGCAGCGCACTGGCGAGGGCGAGCCGCTGGCGCATGCCGAGCGAGAACGTGCCCGCACGCTCGTCGGCCACGGGCTCGAGCCCGACGTCGGCCAGCACGTCGTCGACCCGCGAGCTCGGGATGCTGCTGAGCGCGGCCGTGGCCCGGAGGTGGTTCCGGGCGGTGCGACCGGGGTGCATGCACCGGGCGTCGAGCACGGCGCCGACGGTGCGCGCGGGGTGCGCGAGGTCGGCGTAGCGGACACCGTCGTAGCGGACCTCGCCCCGGTCGGGTCGGGTGAGCTCGACCATCATCCGCATCGTGGTGGACTTGCCGGCGCCGTTGGGGCCGACGAAGCCGGCGACCCGGCCGGCGGTCAGCTCGAAGCTGAGGTCGTCGACGGCGCGCCGGGCGCCGTAGTGCTTGGTGAGGCCGCTGACGGTGATCATGGGTGACATCCTCGGGATCCGGGACCGGTCCCACATCGGGAGTCCGGCCACTTCTGCACCGTCTGATCGGCCGGGCCTCAGATCGTCCTTTCGGCCGATCCGCTCCGACCCGAGGTCTCGTACGCTGGTGGCGTGGCGTTGGACACGAGCCGTCCCTCCTGGGCGACACCGCGGGTGGCCGATCCACCCGGGCCTGCACGGCGCGACTGGCTGTTCGTCGCCGCCGTCGTCGTGGTGGCCGTCGTCGAGGCGTTCACCCGCGAGGAGCTCGTGTGGCCCGCCGTGTCGCTCGCGGTGACGGTCGGCCTCGCCTGCCTGCTGCCGTGGCGTCGAGTCCGCCCGCTCCTGGTGTTCGTGGCCTCCTTCGGCACGGTGAGCGCGATCGAGGTCCTGTCGCTGCTGCGCGACGTCGACTGGGAAGGCCTGGACACCTCGGCCTTCATGCTCGTGCTGCCCTTCACGCTCACACGGTGGGCATCGGGACGAGATGTCGGGATCGGCGTCGTCGTGATGACGGTCCCGCTGGGCCTGTCCCTCGTCGCCGGCGATCCCGTCGGTGACCTCGTGGGCGGTGCGCTCGTGGTGCTGCTCTCGTTCGCCGTGGGTGCCGCGGTGCGCTACTCGGTCGAGCTGCGTGCCCAGGAGCTCGCGGGCCTGCGATCGCGCGAGCGGGCGGAGCTGGCCCGTGAGCTCCACGACACCGTGGCCCACCACGTGTCCGCGATCGCGGTGCAGGCGCAGGCCGGTCGGGTCGTGGCCGCCACCCGACCGGACGCGGCGGTCGAGTCGCTGGGCGTGATCGAGGAGGAGGCGACCCGTGCGCTCGACGCGATGCGCTCGATGGTCGGCACCCTGCGCGACGGCGACCCGGCAGCCCTGCAGCCGCAGCAGGGCATCCGCGACCTGCCCCGGCTCGAACGGCAGGGCGGGCCGACCGGTCCCCGCGTGGCGGTGACGATCGCCGACGGGCTCGACGAGGTCGGGCCCTCGGTCGATGCCGCCTGCTTCCGCCTCGCCCAGGAAGCGGTCACCAACGCGCTGCGCCATGCCCGACACGCGTCCGAGGTGCTGGTGCGGGTCGACGGCGACGACGAGCAGGTTCGGGTCACCGTCGTCGACGACGGACGAGTCAGCGCCGCTTCGACGACCTCCACCCCGGGCTTCGGGCTCGTCGGGATGGCCGAGCGGGCGAAGCTCCTCGGCGGCACGTTCGACGCCGGCCCACGTCCCGGCGGCGGCTGGGCGGTCGCGGCGACGCTCCCGCGACGAGCGGTGACGACGTGACCATCCGGGTCCTCGTCGCCGACGACCAGGACATCGTGCGCTCCGGTCTGCGCATGATCCTCGACGCGCAGCCCGGCATCGAGGTCGTGGCCGAGGCCGCGGACGGTCGCGAGGCGCTGGAGTTCGCCCGCAGGCTGCGCCCGGACGTGTGCCTGCTCGACATCCGCATGCCCGAGCTCGACGGCATCGAGGTCACCCGCCTGCTCGCCGGGCCGGACGTGGCGGACCCGCTCGCGGTCGTGGTGATCACCACGTTCGACCTGGACGAGTACGTTCACGGTGCGCTCAAGGCAGGCGCACGCGGGTTCCTCCTCAAGGACGCAGGACCCGAGCTGCTCTCGCAGGCCGTGCACTCCGCGGCCAGCGGCGACGCCCTCATCGCTCCGAGCGTGACCGCCCGGCTGCTGTCGACCTTCTCCGAGCTCGGCGCGCCGTCGAGCGCGTCAGCGGCACAGCCGTTGGCCCCGCTCACCGACCGTGAGGAGGAGGTGCTCGTCACCGTCGCCCTCGGACGCACGAACGCCGAGATCGCGGATGAGCTCTCCATCAGCCTCAGCACCGTGAAGACCCACCTCGCGAGCCTCATGAGCAAGCTCGGCGCCCGCAACCGGGTCGAGCTCGCGATGTGGGCCTACGAGACCGACCGCATGCCGACGTGACTGCGGATCAGAGGTCGGGCAGGCCCAGGCCGAGGGTCTGGGAAATGAGCCCGCCGTCGATCTCGAGCAGCTTGCCGGTCATGTACGACCCTGCAGGGGAGCAGAGGTAGAGCACGCCCGCGGCGATGTCCTCGGGCTCCCCCAGGCGCCGGAGCGGCGTGGCGTCCTCCATCGCGGTGCGCAAGCCGTCGTCGGTGAGCACGATGTCCAGCGCGGACGTCGCGACCGAGCCGACGGCGATGCCGTTGACCCGGATGCGTGGCGACAGGTCGCAGGCCATCTCCTTGGTGAGGTGCGTCAGCGCGGCCTTTGCGGTCCCGTAGGCGGCGAAGCCCCGGTCGGGCATGCGCCCGGCGACCGACGAGATGTTGACCACGCTGCCCCCGCCACGCTCGAGCATGGCGGGCACGGCCTGCTTGGTCAGCTCGAACGCCGTGGTGACGTTGAAGGTGAAGGCGCGCTCGAAGGACCGCACACTCGTCTCCAGCAGCGCCTTGGGCATGGAGCCGCCCGCGTTGTTGACCAGCAGGTCCAGGCCACCCAGCTCGCCGACGGCCAGCTCGACCAGCTCGCCCAGGCGGTCGAGCTCCATGACGTCGAAGGTGACCGGCACGGCTCGACGGCCGATCGAGCGGATCTGCTCGGCGACCTCCTCCACCTGCTCGGCGGTGCGCGCCGCGACGACGACGTCGGCGCCGCCCTCGGCGAGCGCGATCGCGGAGGCTCGGCCGATGCCGCGACCGGCGCCGGTGACGAGCGCGACCTTCCCGTCGACGCGGAAGTTGTCGAGGATGCTCATTCGGGTCCCCCCTGGAAGTCGAGCAGTGCGAGTGAGTAGGTGACGGTGGCCTGGGCGATCGGGCGCTCGAGGGCGTCGGGTTCGCCGGTGTCGGAGTAGAGCAGCACGTCGACCACGGCGAGGCTGCGGCCGAGCTTGAGCAGCTGTGCATCGCACACCAGGTCGACCAGGCGTGGGCGGCGCAGGAAGTTGATCGTCAGGTTGCTCGTCACCGCGAGGGCTGCCGGGCCGATGCGCGACAGGACCACCATGTAGGCGACGCCGTCGGCGAGCGACATGAGCGTCGGTCCCGACACGGTGCCGCCCGGGCGCGAGTCAGCGTCGCCGGTGGGCTGGCGCACCCGGATGCCGTTCAGGTCGACCCGCTCGATCGTCCACGTCAGCGGTCGCCCGAACGCCTCGAACATGAACCGGTCGAGCGCGTCCGCGTCCATCTGGATCGATGGCGCGTCGTGGGTGCCCATGACGGGGGAGTCTGGCACGACTCACTCGTGCGCCGGGCCGGCCCGTTGCCGGTGGTGGCGTTGGCCCCAGAAGGAGTGTCCGTCGGGTGCAGTCCACCGGGTCCAGCCGTCGGCGTCGAGCGTGAGCGACCACCCTCGACGGTGCGCCACCCGGTGGTGGCGCCGACACAGCAGCACCATGTTGGACAGATCGGACGGTCCGTCGTCGGCCCAGCGGCGCAGGTGGTGGACGTCCAGCCAACCGAGGTGCGCGTCGCACCCGGGGAAGGTGCAGCAGCCGTCGCGGGCGACCAGGGCCCGACGCTGCGACGCCGTGGGGTGGCGGACGTCGCGGCCCAGGTCGACGGGCAGGCCGAGCGAGTCGAGTACGACGGCGTAGAAGGTCGCGTCGCAGAGGAACGACGGCACACGCTCGACGGGGATCGGGCCGAGCAGCTGATGGTGCACCGCCCAGACATCGAGCCGGTCGCCGTTGGGCGCGGCGTGGATGACGAGCGTCGCCTCGACGCGGGGCCTGGCGGTGGACGAGGCATCGGTGGCGAGGGCCCGCCGGCAGACCTCTTCGAGGGCGAGCGCGAGCAAGGTGGCGCGTGGCGGCACGGCCAGCGCGCCGCCGGACGTCGCGGCGTCGCGGTGGTGCTGGTGGAACAACTCGTCGGCGACGGCATTGAGCACGTCGGCGACGCCAATGGCGTGCTCGCCCACCAGCTCGCCGCGCAGCAGCAGGAAGTCGTTCGACGGCGACAGCGTGAGGGTGTTGGCGAGCAGGTCGCCGGCAGGGTCGTGCGAGCCGTCGGGATCGGCCATGGACGCGAGGTGCTCGACGTGGGCCCGCCAGACGTCGAACACCATGGCCTGCGACGCCTCGATCAGGTCGCCCAGGACGGGCTCCAGCGCGTCGGCGTTGCGCTCGTTGACCGCGCCGGCGAGCACCTTGGCATGCTCGGCGCCGATGCGGCCCGCATCGAGGGCCCTGGCGACGAGCTGGAGCGCAGGATCGTCGGCCAAGCGCGTGGCGAGCGCCAGGCGGGCACGGGCGACCCCGGCGGGCAGGTGGGCGCGGTGCGCCAGCCACTTCGAGGTGGCGGCACCCCGTCGGAGGTCCGTGTGGCGGCGGCGGTGGAGCTCGGCCAGCGCGTGGCTCTCGGTGGCGTCGAGCACCCGGCGCAGCTGCTCCAGCTGCAAGGTCAGTGCCCGCAGCTGCGGCCCGTCCAGTCCTTCGACCGGTAGGGCGGCGGCGATGCTGACGGAGCTGTGCCCGGCGTCGACGCAGGACGCGAGCAGCTCGCCGATGGTGGCGGACGTCGCGGCGGTCTCGGTCTGGTCGAACATGAGTTCGAAGATATCGAGGTGCGGTGACAGTCAACCGCGGGTTGCAGGCGGCTCACCCGTTGCCGTCGTGCACGTGGGCGCGCTGGCCGTCGCGGTCGAACAGCACGATCAGCTCGGCCGGGCCGTCCACGGCCACCATCGCGTGCGGCGTCATGGTGGCGAACTCGGCGGCCTCGCCGGTCTCGACCAGGATCTCCCGTTCGCCGAGCAGCAGTCGCACCCGACCCTCGAGCACGAAGAACCAGTCGTGGCCCGGGTGCACGCGCTGGTCGGGGATGCGATCCGTCGCCTCCAGGCGCATCTTGATGGCGACCGTGCCGCTGGTGGAGCGGCTGAGCACCCAGGTCGTGCGGTCGCCGGTGCTGCTCGGCACCGGGTGGATGACCACGTCGTCGTCGCCCCGCACGTCGAGCAGCTCGTCCAGGTCGACCTGCAACGCCGAGGCCAACGGCAGGAGCACGTCCAGGCTGATCGTGCGCTTGCCGGTCTCGATGCGCGACACGGTCGACGCGCTCAGGTTCGCTCGGTCCGCGACCTCGTCGAGGGAGAGCCCGAGCGTCTGGCGCAGCGTGCGCAGCCGTGCCCGCACCATCTTGTCGATCTGGTCGGGCTTGTCGATCTGAGGGGGTCTGTCGATTTGGTCGGGTGCTGCCACGCCGCTCCTTGCGAATAGTGCAAGACCTCTTGCGGAATCCTCGCATCCCCGTATCGTCGGGTCAATGAGCGAACACGGGCACCGAACCATCGAACGACACTGCGACGTGGCCGTCGTCGGCGGCTCCGCCGCCGGACTGGCCGCCGCGCTGCAGATCTCCAGGCAACGACGGTCGGTCATCGTCGTCGACGCCGGCACGCCACGGAACGCGCCGGCCGCGCACATGCACGGCTACCTGGGCCATGACGGCGTGGCGCCGAGCGAACTCACCTCGACCGGGCGCGAGGAGGTGCGCAGCTACGGCGGGGAGGTGCTCGACGGGCGTGTGATCGACGCGGTGCGCGACGGCGAGCGGTTCCGACTGCGCCTGACCGGCGGCCACGAGCTGGTCGCCCGCCGGGTGCTGATCGCGACCGGCATCGTCGACGAGCTGCCCGACATCGAGGGCGTGGCCGAGCAGTGGGGCCGTGGCGTCATCCACTGCCCGTTCTGCCACGGCTACGAGGTGCGTGACCGGCGACTGGTCCAGATCGTCACCCACCCCATGGGACTGCACCCCGCGGCGCTGTTCCGACAGCTGAGCGAGCGCCTGACGATCGTGCTGCACGACGGGGTCGACCCCGAGGCGCCCGAGGTGGTGGCGTTGCGCGACTCGGGCGCCGCGGTGGTCGCCGCCCGGGCACGGCGCGTCGTCACCGGCGGCGACGGACGGGTCGAGGCCGTCGAGCTGGACGGGGGCGAGCGACTCGCCGCCGACGCCGTCGTCGTCGGCACCCGCTTCACCCCCCGCATCGAGGGGTTCGCCGCGCTCGGGCTGGTCGCGCGGGACCACCCCAGCGGCCTCGGGCAGGTGCTGGTGGTCGACCAGATGGGAGCGACCGGGATCGACGGCGTGCACGCCGCGGGCAACGTGACCGACCCGAGCCAGCAGGTGCTGGCCGCTGCGGCCAACGGCAGCTGGGTCGGAGCGATGATCAGCTCCTCGCTGGCGCACGAGGATCTGGTGGCGGCGGCGCGACCGTCGGCGAACGCGGACGACTGGGACCACCGCTACGGCAGCGATCGCATGTGGAGCGGCAACCCGAACGGCGCGCTGGTCGCCGAGGTGACCGCCATGACACCGGGTCGCGCGCTCGACGTGGGAGCGGGCGAGGGTGGTGACGTGGTGTGGCTGGCCGAGCACGGGTGGAACGTGACGGCGAACGACGTCTCGCAGGCAGCGCTCGGTCGTGTGGCCGACGAGGCGCAGCAGCGCGGGCTGGAGGTGCGGACGTGCCATGCCGATGCGAACGCCTTCGACCCGTTCGGCGACGAGCAGTTCGACCTGGTCTCGGCGCACTACGCGTCGATCCCGCGCACCCCTGACGACCGGGCGATCGAGCACCTGCTGGACGCCGTCGCCCCCGGCGGCACCCTGTTGGTGGTCGGCCACGACCTGACCCCCATGCGTGGCCCGATCGACACCGCCGAGCACAGCCGTGCCTTCGACCCCGATGCCTACGTGCGGGTGGATGACGTCGCTCGGGCGCTCGACGGACGACCGGGCTGGACCATCGAGGTGCTCGAGGTGCGACCACGCCCCGCAGGTGCGTCGTCGTCGCACCACGTCGACGACGTGGTGCTGCGCGCCCGTCGACGCGCGGACTGAGCGACAGGGGGCCGAGGCGCGCTCGGGTCCCCGGCGCGACGACGCCCAGTCGCTACGTTCCGTCGTCTCGGGTGATCGAGCTGCGGTGCGCCGCGCTCGGCCGCGCCCGAGGTCATCACGACAGACAGGACCTGAACGACCATGACCATTCCGAGTGCCCCTTCACGCGCTGCCGCCCGTCGGCGCCGTCCGCTGCGAACGACCGCCCTCATCGCGCTGGCCGCCGTCGGCCTCGTCGCCTCCGCCTGCGGCAACGACGACGACACCTCGTCGTCGTCGACCACGACCACTGCGGCCGAGGAGACCACCACGACCGAGTCCGCGGCGACCGCGGCGACGATCCGCTTCGACAAGGAGATCCAGCAGGAGCTCTACGACGTCGGCTGCCACCCGGGCGCCGTCGACGGCATCATGGGCCCGCAGACCGACGCGGCCATCCTGGCCTTCCAGAAGGCCGCGGGGCTCGAGGCCGACGGTGAGCTCGGGCCCGAGACCGAGGCGGCGCTGAAGAAGGACGCTGCAGCCGGCACGCAGGTCTGCGGTGCGTCGTCGTCCTCCACGACGACGACTGCGAAGGCGAACAGCACGACCACGACGACGGCGGCGAACGGCCAGGCGCCCTGCACCGCCACCGCGTTGCTCGGTGGCCTGCCTGCCGAGGGCGAGACGATCGCCAGCTTCCAGTGCGCCGACGGCTACGCGGCCGGCAGCCTCACCGACGGCACCAAGTTCCTGCTGCAGTCCGAGGGCGGCAAGTGGTACGCCCCCAGCCAGGATCCGTGCGGGTCGGCCAGCGCAGGCATCCCGCCGGCCATCCTCGAGGCCGGCTGCCCGGCCTGATCACTCGGCGGCCGCGGGGTCGGTCCGGCGAAACGCCGGGCCGACCCCCGACCGTTCAGCCGAGGATGCCGGGCGGGATGACGTTGTTCTCCTCGGTCGTCTCGGCCTCGACCAGCTCGACCATCTTGTCGGCCACCTCGACGGGGTCGTGCTGGTCCGTGGTGACGAACGTCTGCATGAACTCGAACACGTCCTTGGTGGGTGCCTGGAGGCTGTCGTCGCCGAACCACTCCCACATCGACGCAGCCATGCGGTCGTTGAAGCCGGTGCCGTAGGGCCCGGGGTTGAGGAGGCAGACGTCGATGCCGAGCGGTGCGAGCTCGGCCCGCAAGGCCTTGCCCATCGCCTCGAGGGCGTGCTTCGTCATGGAGTACGGCCCCGTCGCCGGCGCGGCGACCAGGCCGGCGATCGACGACACGATGATGATGCGCCCCGAGCGCCGCGGGATCATGCCGGCCAGCACCCGCTGGGTGATCGACAGGGTGCCGAACACGTTCACCTCGAACAGGTGCCGCACGATCTCCATGGGCACGTCCGCCAGCGGTCCGAAGCGGCCGGCGCCGGCGTTGTCGATCAGCACGTCGATCTGCCAGTCGTCGACCTTCGCCACGTCGTCGGTGGTGATGTCGAGCTGCTCGACGCGCAGCTGCGGCGCCTCGGCGCGCAGCGCATCGGCCTGCTCGGCGGTCTCGGTGGTGGCGATGACGTCGTGGCCACGCTCGGCGAGCGCCAGCGCTGCGGCCTTGCCGAAGCCGGAGCCGGCACCGGTGATGAGGACGGTCGACATGGGATCTCCTTGGAGGTGGGGGAGGGGACGGTCAGCGGGTGCGCAGCTCGCGCACCACGCGGGCGGGTGAGCCGACGGCCACGACGTTCGCCGGCAGGTCCTCGGCGACGACGGCGTTCGCGCCGACCGCGGTGTTGGCACCGATCGTGACGCCGGGCAGCACGACCACGCCGGTGCCCAACCAGGCACCGTCGCCGATGGTCACCGGCCGTGCCGGCTGCATGGCGTGGCCGATGGGGTGATCGGGATCGTCCATCTCGTGCGACGCGTCGGTCACGTAGACGTTCGGGCCGAACCAGACGTCGTCGCCGATCGTGACGCTGCGGTGCGCGACCACGGTGAGGCCGCGCGCTGCCCAGACTCGCGAGCCGATCGAGATGATCGGGCCGTCGTCGGGCGCCCACCCCCACTCGGGCGACGCTGCGAGCGTGGCACCGGGGGAGATCAGCGTCTCATCGCCGACGTGCACGGCGGCTTCGCCCATGAGCACGGCGTAGGGCTGCTGCAGCATCGAACCGGTGCCGAACGCCCCGAAGCCCAGCCGATCGGCGTCGCGCTGACCGACGTAGGCCCAGTGCAGCGCGGTACGACCGACGTCGACCGCGAGCGTCGCCACCCGGTGACCGATCGGGTGCAGCAGTCGGCTCAGCGTCGGCGGCAGGGGCACCCGCCGACGGTAGCAACTGCTGGCGGTTCAGCCGCCCGGCCCGCTGACGACGGTCGTGGTGACCCCCACCGACTCGGCGCCGATGAACTCCGCCTCGAGCTCGGCCAGCCGGGCACGGAACTCGTCCTCGGACATCGCCCGAAGGCTGTTGATGATGCGCAGCTGCAGCTCCTCGGTCGGCTGGACCACGGCAGTGGGATCATCGGTGGAGACGCTGGCAGAGACGCTGATGAGCACCCCGTCGTCGGTCAACACGGCCAGAGATCGCACCGGCGCCTCGCCGGGCACGACGTAGGCGCTCTCGATCACGCTGCGCCCCAGCTCGGGTCGGGCACGGATCGATCGTTCCACGAGGGAGGGATCGCTCGGGTTCGGCAACGACATCAGCTCCACGACCATCTGCAGTCGGACGACCTGAGCCCAGGGCGGGCTGGTGCCTGCGGCCATGACGACCACCACCTCGGGGCCCGTGCCGTCGACGAGCGTGAGCTCCATGGATCGGTCCCGACCACCCGGTCCCGGGTCGTCCACCCCGCCTTTCCACACGAGGCGCTCCTCGCCGACGCCGGCGTCGTCGAGCATCGCTTCCATCGATGCGGTCGAGTCGCCGGCGGCCGAGACCGCGTCGAGCGTGCCGAACCGTTGGGCGAGCAGCGCCAGGAGCTCCGCCTCGTCGAGTCCCCGTGCAGTGCCGCTCACGACCAGCTCGCCCGAGGACCCGGTGCCGACGCCGGTGGGGGTGACCCGGAACCAGGTGGAGCGGGTTGTCGGCATCAGCGCGACCTCGACCTGCTCCGACAGCGGCACCACGCGGGTCTCGGGTGGCAGCTCGCCGAGCTCGTCGTAGGCCTGCACCAGCAACCATCGCTGCGGCTCGTCCGGATCGTCGACGGCCAGCACTCCCGGCCGGTCGGCGCTCGACACCGAGGACAGCCCGCCGTCCTGCGCACCGACGACGCGGTAGTCGTCGAGGCCCTCGGGAAGGCGCCAGACGCCGGTCTGCTCGAGCACCTCGGGCGCCACGGTCACGGGGGGCTCGGCCGGTCCGGTGTCGATGCGCTCGGCGTCGTCGCCCGAGAGCAGCCAGACGGCGCCGACGGCCGCGACGAGCACGACCAGCGCCGCTGCCGCGGCGAACATCCATCGGCCGCGTCCGGAGCCGTGGGGTGCGGGCTGCAGGTCGAAGGAGTCGATGTCCGGTGTCGTCACCGGTAGGGCGTCGGCGGCCCGCTGCAGCAGGTCCTGCAGCCGGGCGACCTCGACATCGGTGAGCTCGGTGTCGCTCATCGGTCCTCCTCCGTCGACTCGGCTGCCAGCTCCTCGGCCAGCAGGGTGCGCAGCGTGGCGATCGCCCGGTGCAGGTGGGACTTCACGGTGCCGAGCGGCAGGTCGAGCTGGTCGGCGATGTCGGTCAGCGGCAGGTCCTCGTAGAACCGCAGCACCACGCATGCCCGTTCGTCGGGGCGCAGCTGGTCGAGTCGCTGCCACAGCTCGTCGATCTCGGGCTCGACCACCGTCGCCTCGCCGGCCACCGGATGCGCCCGTGCGGTGCGCAGCCGCCGGTGGTGCGATCGGGTGGCGTTGACCACCGCAGTGCGCAGGTAGGCGGCGGGCTGGTCGAGCTCGTCGATGCGCGGTGCGAGCCGGGTGAACGCATCCATGACCAGCTCCTCGGCGGTCTGGACCGAGCCGGTGAGCAGCGTCGCCAGGCGCACCATCGGCTCGAAGCGCTCACGGAACAGCTCGGCGATGGCCCGCTCGCCCGATGCGATCGGTGTCGTGGTCTTCCTCACGTCATCAGAGACGCACGGGCCCGCTGCGAGGTTGCAGCGAACTGGCTCAGAGCCAGCCGGCCTTCTTGAACGCCCGGTGCAGCACGAGGCAGACCACGACGATGAAGCCGAGCACGACGTAGTAGCCGTAGCGGGTGCCCAGCTCGGGCATCTCCTCGAAGTTCATGCCGTAGATGCCGGCGATCATGGTCGGTACCGCGAGGATCGCGACCCAGGCGGAGATCTTGCGCATGTCCTCGTTCTGGCGCACCGAGACCTGGGTCAGGTTCGCCTCGAGTGCGCCGTTGAGCAGCTCTCGGTCGGTCATGACCTGGTCGACGACGTGGCGCACGTCGTCGGTGGTGTCGGCGAAGTAGCGCCGAAGCTCGTCGTTGAGCACCGGGTGCTCGAGCACCTTCAGCTTGCCCAGTGCGTCCGCCAGGGGCACCGCCGCGCGTCCGAACTCGAGCACCTCGCGCTTGAGCTCGTAGATGCGCTGGGTGGGGCTCTCGCGATTGGTCGAGAACACCGCCTCCTCGACCTCGTCGATGTCGTCGGAGATGCCGGTGAGCACCGGCACGTACGCCTCGACCACCTCGTCGACGATGGCGTGCATGATGGCGCCCGGCCCCTGGCTCAACCAGTTCGGGTCGGCCTCCATGCGGGCTCGCAGGTCGGTCAGGGGCACGGCATCCCCGTGGCGCACGACCAGGATGTGGCGGGGCGAGGCCATCATCGTGATCTGGCCGAACTCGACCTGTTCGACGTCCTCGAGGTAGCGCGCAGGACGCAGCACCACTGTGAGCGTGTCGCCGAACACGTCGACCTTCGGGCGTTCGTGGTCGAGCTGCGCGTCCTCGACCGCGAGGGGGTGGATGCCGAACGCTCGTGCGGCGTCGTTGAGCTCGTGCGGCTCGGGGTCGAACAGGCCGACCCAGACGAAGTCGGAGTCGATGCCGCACGCCTCGGCCAGCTCGCCGAAGTCCTGGTGCCCGCTCTGATCCGGGTCGTGGTCGATGCGCTCGCCATCCCGATAGGCGCCGGTGCCGATGATCACCTCAGGAGTCTGCCACCGTGTCGTCGACCGCCTGCTCCATCGACCGCTCGGCGTCGCGCTGGGCCCAGCGGAACACACCCTGGGACATGACCGAGCGCTCGGTGCCGGCCCGGGCCCGGTACACCTGCTGGCGCACCTGCTGCACCGCCGGGTCGTCGGGGCTCGCCTGCGCTGCCAGCTCCGCCAGGTGGCAGGCGAGTCGATGCTCGCCGGCCTCGCTCAGCTCGGCGGCGCGGTCGGCCAGCGTCGCGGCACCTCCCGCCAGCTCGGCCAGCTCCCGGGCCAGGGCTGCCTTCGGTGCGGGCTTGAGGGTGGCGGGGTCGCCGTCGTACCAGCCGCCGTACAGGCGCCAGAGGTTGCGCACCACGAACTCGGGCTCGTCGTAGACGGGCTGCAACCACGGCAGCTCGATCAGGTGCGCCGGCGGCGTCACCGCGTGCACGACCTCGTCGAGCGTGGCTCCCGCGTTCATCAGCTCGAGGGTCTGGTCGACGAGCGACTCCAGCAGCTCGGCGGCGCTGGTGAGCACGTGTTCGATGCGCTCGCGCCCTGCGATCGGCAGGCCGTGCCCGGGCAGCATCAGCTCGGCGCCGACCGAGGCCATGCGCCGCAGGGCGACCGCCCACTCCGCGGGGTAGCGCTGCACCTTCTGGGGGTTGCCGCAGTTGGGGGCGGCCCAGATGAACAGGTCGCCGGTGCACAGCACCGAGCGTTCTGGGATCCACGCCCAGGTGCCGTCGTCGGTCTCGCCCTTGTCGTGGTGCAGCTCGACCACGAGCCCACCCACGTCCACGGTCAGGTCGGTGTCGTAGGTGCGGTCGGGGTAGCGGAAGTCGCGGGGGAACAGCGGCTCGGGCAGCTGGAACTGCCGGGCGTTGATCCAGCCGTTGTAGCCGTTGGTGCGCTGGTAGCGATCGAAGCGGGCCGGCACGTTCTCGTGCGCGATCACCGTCGGCCGGATCGGTGCGCCCTCGGCCTCGAAGATCGGCACCGCGAACACGTGGTCGACGTGGCCGTGGGTGTAGACCGCGGTGTCGAGCGGCGAGTCCGACCAGCGGCGCAGCTCGGCGTGCACCTTGCCCGCGGCGAGCACACCACCGGCGTCGATGAGCAGCAGCCGGTCGTCGACGTCGAACGCGGTGACGTTGGCGAAGCTCTCGACGAACGCCAGGCCGTCGCCCAGCTCGTGCAGCTCGGTGACGCCCATCATGGCGACCGGATGGCGTGACTCGATCGAGGTGCGTCCCGTGATGATCGAGTCGGACAGCTCCAGCAGGTCGGTGCTCATGGGCCGACCCTAGGAGCAGGGCGCGTCGCGGGTCGGCTTCGATAGGGTCCGGTCGTCGCACCGGGGGGAGCGGCGAGGGAGGGTGTGCGATGCGCCGGACGATCTTCGTGTCCGTCACGATGCTGGCCGTGTTCGCCGCGGCGAGCTGCACCGTGGCGCCGCCTCCGCCGACGCCCACGACGCTGCCGCCGCGGTCGGCCGAGCAGGTGCCCGAGCCCGCTCAGCTGCGCTCGCTCGCACCGGCACCGCTCGACTGCGCCAGCTGGCGCTACGACGGGGTGCCGACAGGCCCGCTGCCGGCCGAGTGGGACCCGGCGGATGACAAGTTCACCTCGGCGCGCGAGCCCGGCGCGGCGCGGTCGCCCCAACGTGTGTGCGGCCAGCTCGGCGCAGCGGTCGACCTGGCGTGGGGCCTGGAGCGGGGCATGCCCGAGACGCTCATCGCCGTGCTCGACTCCGGCGTCGAGTGGCGTGATCCCGAGGTGGTCGCGGACCTCGCCCCCACGACGTACCTGAACCGTGCCGAGCTGCCGGCGCCGCAGCCCGCGGGCACGGGTGCCGACCCCTACGACGTCGACGGCGACGGCCGCCTGTCAGCGCTCGACTACGCAGGCGATGCCCGGGTCGGCGACCGCAACGGCAACGGCGTGGCCGATCCCGAGGACGTGGTGCTCACACCGGCGTTCAACGACGGCGTCGACGCCGACGGCAACGGGTGGGTCGACGACATCTCGGGCTGGGACGTGCTCAACGACGACAACAACCCGCTCGACGACGTCGAGTACGGCCACGGCACCGGCGAGGCGCGCGACTCGACCGCAGCGCACGACGGCACCGGCGCGTTCGGCATGTGTCCGCAGTGCTCGCACCTGCCCGTGCGGGTCTCGGACTCCTTCATCGCCGAAGGTGGTCGCTTCGCCGCGGGTGTGCTCTTCGCGCTCGACAGCGACGCGGACGTGGTGCAGGAGGCGCTCGGCGCGATCAGCAACCCGCCCGAGGCGCAGCAGGCGGTGGACGCGGCGTACGCCCGCGACGTGCCGGTGGTGGCGTCGATGGCCGACGAGCAGTCCCAGCACGCGAACCTGCCGGCTGCGATGAACCACACGATCCCGGTGAACTCGGTGACCGAGGCCTATGACTTCCTGGGGGACCTCGGCCCGGCCGTGACCGGCCGACGCGACCCGCTCGCGCTCAACGGCTGCACCAACACCGGTGGCATCGCCTGGCTCAGCGTGCCCTCCGACGGTTGCTCGTCGGAGGCGACGGGCAACGCGTCGGGCATGGTCGGACTGGTGCTCAGCGCGGCGGACCGGCGGGGGCTCGACCTGAGCGCGAACGAGGTGGCGCAGGTGCTGCGCGCGGGCGCCGACGACCTGGACTTCTCCTCGCCGAACTCGGTCGACGGCGCGAACCGGCTCCGTGACGACTACGGCCAGAAGCGGTTCCCGTCGGTCAACGGCTGGGACGCCACCCACGGCTACGGGCGCATCAACGCCTACGAGGCGGTGCGCCTGGTGACCCAGGGGCAGATCCCGCCCGAGGCGGACCTGACGTCGCCGGCGTGGTTCGAGCTGCTGCCGACCTCCGGCACCGTGGCGGTGCAGGGACGGGTCGCCGCGAGCCGCTCGTCGTCGTACTCCTACCGGGTCGAGTGGACCACCGGCCTGCAGCCGCCGCTGCACCCCGGCGCCGACCAGTGGCGCACCGTGACCGAGCGCACCGGCCTGACCGCGCCGCTCGAGGGCGAGTTGGCTCGGGTCGACCTGGCCCAGATCGCCGCGGCCCTGCCCGCGGGCGGGACCGGCACCCCGTCGGGTGATCGTGAACGACCCGACCACGACCGGTTCACCGTGCGGTTCCGGGTGGTCGTCACCGACGTCGAGGGTCGCGTCGGCACCGCTCACCGCCACGTCGGCGTGCACGACGACCCCGACCGTCTCGACGTGCCCACACCGGCGGGCGTCGGCACGTCCAGCCCGGTCTTCGCCGATCTGGACCGCGACGGTGCCGACGAGCTGGTCGTCGCGACCGATCAGGGCACCGTGCACGCGCTGCGACCCGACGGCACCGAGGCCGCCGGCTTCCCGCTGCGCACCCCCGACGCCCCGTACTGGCACTCGGGCTCCCGCACGGCCCGCGCCGACGGCATCGCCGCGCCGGGTTCCGCGGTGCCGGTGGGCGCCCCCGCAGTGGCCGACATGGACGGCGACGGCAGCGACGAGGTGGTCGTGACCGACTTCGACGGCGGGCTGCACGTCTGGCGCAGCACCGGTGAGCTGCTGGGACGTGCCCGCACCGAGGAGCGCTTCAGCCGGCAGGCGTCCACCGACTCCCGCAACCGGGCCAAGCGGGGCATCTCGGGCTCGGCCGCGCTCGGCGACCTGGACGGCGACGGCGACCTGGAGGCCGTCGTCGCCGCCATGGACCGCCACGTCTACGCCTGGCACCACGACGGCGCCGCCGTGACCGGCTTCCCGGTGCTGCTGGTCGACCCCGCGAAGGTGGTGGGTGTCGACCCCGTCACCCACCAGGTCGCCTTCGCGAACGAGGAGGGCACCGGACAGGGCGGTGAGCTGATCGCCACGCCCACCCTGGTCGACCTGGTCGGCGACGAGCGGCCGGAGATCGTCGTCGGTGCCCAGGAGCAGTACAGCGAGCCCGTGCAGGCGGTGCCGGGCATCGGCGTGCCCGGCGGCAACACGCGCCTGTACGCGCTCGACCCGGCCGGCACGACCGCCGCCGGCGCGTCGCGCAGCGAGGTGCATCCCGACGAGCAGGCGTACCTGCCGGGCTGGCCGGTGCCGTTGCCGATGGTGCTCTCGAGCGTGCTGCCCACGATCGGTGACGGGGTCTCGTTGCAGGCCGCCGCGGGTGACGTCGACGGCGACGGCGAGCCCGAGGTCGTGGCGACGTCGGTCAGCGGCCAGACCCGGGTGCTGAACGCGGACGGCTCGGGTGCCTACGGCGACCCGTTCGGTCTGCCGCTCGGCCTGAACTGGCTGGGTGCGGTCGGCCCGGGCTCGAACAGCACCGACACCGCTGCGGTCCTCTCGGCCTTCGGGGGCCCTGCGGTCGGCCGCATCGGCGGCGCCTCGCTCGACATCGCAGCTCCGACGTCGGGCGCGGGTCGGGCGACCGACACGCTGTTCACCAACGACCAGGACGGCGACCCGCACCTGACGGTGTGGTCGGGGCGCAACGGCGCGATCCGACCGGGGTTCCCGCGTGCGACCGCCGACATCGCGTTCTTCGTCACGCCGTCGATCGTCGACGTGGACGGCGACGGCCGCAACGACGTGGTCGCCGCCAACGGGCTGCAGACGCTCGACGCCTTCAGCCCCGACGGCCGCGCCGTGCCGGGCTGGCCGAAGCTGACCATGGGCTGGTCGGTGGGCACGACGGGCTCGGGGGACTGGGACGGCGACGGGCGCGCCGAACTTGCCGCAGTGCGCCGCGACGGTCGACTGCTGGTGTGGCGCACACCGACCGATGCGGCGGCGCTGGGCGACTGGACCCGCTACGGCGCCAACGGCCGCAACGACGGGTGGGTGCGCTCAGGCGGGTGACGGCAGGGCGAGCAGGTCGTCGAGGGCGCCACGCAACGAGCCGAGGGTGCGCGAGCGCACCTGGGCCCGGGTGACGTAGCGGTGCGCCGTGTGCTCCCAGGTGAAGCCGATGCCGCCGTGGTTCTGCACGTTGATCTGTGCGTTCTCCACGGCGTTGCGGGCGGCGACGGCCCTGGCCGCCTCTGCGTGGAACGCGGCATCGGGCAGCCCGTCGCGCACCGCGAGCGAGGCGTAGCGCACCAGGCTGGTGGCGGCCTCGGCACGCACGGCCATGTCGGCGCAACGGTGCTTGACGGCCTGGAACGAGCCGACGGGCACCCCGAACTGCTCGCGGTCCTTGGCGTACTGGGTGGACTGCTCGGCAGTCGCGGTCGCGATGCCAGCCAGCTCGGCGGCGACGAGCACCGTGGCGCGCTGGCGTAGCGCGGCGGCGTCGTCGAGGTGGCAGCGAGCCGGGACGCCCGACACGGTGCCGACCGACGTGGGCACCAGCAGGTCGAGCGAGGCCATCGGTTCGGCGACCAGGTCGGCGGCGTCGACGATCGACGCGGTGTCGCCCGCCATGACCAGCACCAGCTCCGCGCCGCCGTGGTCGGTCACGCGGAAGGTGCCCGACACGGTCGCGCCGGCGGTGGCATCCGGGTCGCCGTGCGGCTCCGCGAGGGCGATGCGCTGCTCACCCGACAGGATGCCGTCGCGCAGCCCCTCGGCACCGGCGAGCGCGGCGAGGCGGGCGCCGAGCACCGCTGGGAGGAACGGTCCGGGTGTGGCGTGCGCGCCGAGCTCGGCGAACAGCAGCGCCTCTTCGACCAGGGTGTAGCCGACGCCGCCGAGCGACTCGGACAGGCCGAGGCCGAACCAGCCGAGTTCGGCGCAGCGCTGCCAGAGCGCGTCGTCGACGACCTGGGCGGCGCCGTCGGAGGCGGCGAGTGCGTGCAGGTCGAACTCGCGGTCGAGCTGCGCCCGCACGGTCGCGATGATCTCGTCCTGTTCGTCGGTGGGGAGAAGGTCCATGGTTCGCTTCCTCAGGCCCGGGGCAGGCCGAGCACGCGCTCGCCCACGATGTTGCGCTGGATGTCGGTCGTGCCGCCGCCGATCGTGTAGGCGAACGACTGCAGGTAGGGCCCGGTCCACACGCCCTCGCCGTCGACGGGGGTGAGGCGCAGGGCGTCGGGGCCGATGATGTCGAGCGCCAGCTGGTACACGCGCTGGTGCAGCTCGCCGTGGAACAGGCGCACGATCGAGCCCTCGGGGCCGGGCACCCCCGCACGAGCGGTGCGTGAGATGCCGGTGATGGTCATGGCTCGCAACGCAGCCACCTCGGCGCGTGCGGTGGCCAGGCGTCGGGCGATCTCCTCGTCCTGGATCGCCGGGCGGCGACCGTCGGGGCCGACGCGGGTGCGGGCCTCGTCGATCAGGCGCTCGACGGTGGCGGCCAGCTCGACCTGGTCGGCCATGAACGCGGTGCCGCGCTCGAAGCTGAGCGTCGACATGGCCGTGCGCCAGCCGTTGTTGAGCCCGCCCACGACGTTGGTGAGCGGGATGCGCACGTCGTCGTAGAAGACCTCGCAGAAGTCGGTGACGTGGCTCATCGTGCGGATCTCGCGGATCTCGATGCCCGGGGTGCGCATGTCGCAGATGACCCAGGTGATGCCCTTGTGCTTGGGGGCGGTCGGGTCGGTGCGCACCAACAGCTCCTGCACGTCCGCGACGTGCGCGTAGCTGGTCCAGGTCTTCTGGCCGTTGACCACCAGGTGGTCGCCGTCGATCTCGGCACGGGTGCTCAACCCGCCCAGATCGGAGCCGGCGCCGGGCTCGGAGAAGCCCTGGCACCACACGTCCTCGCCGCGCAGGATGCGGGGCAGGTAGGTGGCCTTCTGCTCCTCGTCGCCGTTCACGATGATGGTCGGTCCGCCGTGCAGGTTGCCCACGAAGGTGCACGAGTTGTTGAGCGTGAACGGCGGGTTCGCCTTGGCGAACTCCTCGTACCAGATCATCTGCTGGATGTCGGTGAGGCCCCGGCCGCCGTACTCGGTCGGCCAGTTGATGCCGGCCCAGCCACCGTCGTAGAGCGTGCGCTGCCAGGCCAGGTCGAACTCGCGCATCGGCTGGCCCTCGGGCGGGCGCTCCTCGGTGGGGAGGTGCTCGCGCAGCCAGGTGCGTGCCTCCTCGCGGAACGCGCGCTCCTCGTCGGTCAGGTCGAGGTTCATGTCCGGCAAGCTAGCGCCGCATCTGACGGGTCGTCAGATGGGCGAGGCCTCAGTCGTCGGCGCTGGCGTTGCAGGTCACCTGCTGGACGTCGTCGCCGGCACGGCCGGTGACGGTCCAGGGGTTGCCCGACGAGCCGAAGCTCAGGTCGAGCGAGGTCGACGCGTCGTCGACCTCGCGTCCGGTCGCGCTGTCGACGAAGTCGACCTCGACCTCGACGCCCTTGCCGTTCGGACCGCTGACCACGCCCGACGCGGTCAACGTGCCGTCAGCGGCGATCTCGCAGGTGTCGAGTGTCAGCTCCAGCTCACCGGACCCACCGGCGACGACCCAGAGCACGCCCGCGATGCCGCCGATGATGAGCACGACCAGCACGAGCACGCCCACGATCAGCCCGGCCTTGCGCTTCTTGGGCGCAGCCGGAGGCGGCGGCGTGGGTGCGGTCGCGCCCCACGTGGGTGCCGCGGCCGTCGGCGCGCCCCAGGCGCCGGGTGGTGGTGCGGTGAGTGGTGCGGTCGGCGGTGCGGTGGGTGGCGCCACCGGGGCGGTGGGCGCGGTCGGCGGGTACGACGGGGGCGCAGGCTGGGCCGGGGCACCGGGGGGTGTGCCGTACGGCGGAGCAGGAGCAGCGGGCGGCACGTAGGGCGGCGGGGTGGCCGGCGGACCCGGCACGGGGGGCACGGGAGCGGTCGGCGGCTCGGAACCGGGTGCCGGGGGCTGCTGGTCGGACATGGTGCGATCGTAGGTGCCGCCGCACGCGGTGTTCGTTCCACGGTTCGTTTCACACTCCGTTCATCGAGTGTGCACCCGGGATGCCGCACACCCGGGCGCGGACGGGGCTACGTTCGCCGCATCGACACCCGCACCTATGTCCTCGACACATCGGTGCTGCTGGCGGACCCGGCGGCACTGGGGAAGTTCGAGGAGCACGACGTGGTGATTCCACTCGTGGTCCTCACGGAGCTGGAGGCCAAGCGCCTCCACCCGGAGCTGGGGTGGTCCGCCCGTGAGGCCCTGCGCCAACTGGAGCGATTGCGCCTCGACCACGGGACCCTCACCGAGCCGATCGTGGTCAACGAGGCGGGTGGCACTGCTCGCGTCGAGCTGAACCACGTGGACACGTCCAGCCTGCCGAGCGCGTTCTCGTCGACCGAGAACGACCACCGGATCCTGGCCGTGGGCCGCAACCTGGCCGACAAGGGGCTGGACGTCACCCTGGTCAGCAAGGACCTGCCGTTGCGGCTCAAGGCCTCGGTGGCGGGTCTGGGCGCCGAGGAGTACCGCAACGAACTGGCCGACAGCGATCACGGTTGGACCGGCCTGGTCGAGCTCGAGGTCGACACCGACGTCGTCGACGCCCTCTACGCAGAGCGCTCGCAGGTGCTGGACGAGGCGGCGTCGACGCCGATCAACGCCGGACTGGTGCTGCGCTCGCCGCAGGGCTCGGCCCTGGCCCGCAAGTGCGCCGACGGCCGCGCCCACCTGGTCGAGGGTGACCGGCACCTGTTCGACGTGCGGGGACGCTCCGCCGAGCAGCGCGTCGCACTCGACCTGCTCAGCGACGACTCGGTCGGCATCGTCTCGCTCGGCGGCCCGGCGGGCACCGGCAAGTCGGTGCTGGCGTTGGCGGCCGGCCTCGAGGCGGTGCTCGAGCGGCGCAGCCAGCGCAAGGTGATCGTCTTCCGCCCGCTGTACGCCGTCGGGGGACAGGATCTCGGCTACCTGCCGGGTGACGCCGACGAGAAGATGAACCCGTGGGCGGCGGCGGTCAACGACGCGTTGGAGTCGATCGCCGGACCCGAGGTCATCGACGAGGTCATCGAGCGCCGCCTGCTCGAAGTGCTCCCGCTGACCCACATCCGGGGCCGCACGCTGACCGACACGTTCGTGATCGTGGACGAGGCGCAGAACCTGGAGAAGATGGTGCTGCTCACCGCACTCACCCGCCTGGGCGAGGGCAGTCGGGTGGTGCTGACCCACGACGTGGCCCAGCGCGACAACCTGCACGTGGGCCGCTATGACGGCATCGCGTCGGTCGTGTCGACGCTGACCGGCAACTCGTTGTTCGGCCACGTGACGCTGTCACGCTCCGAGCGCAGCCCCGTCGCCGCGCTGGTCACCGACCTGCTCGGCAACGCCTGAACCGTCCCGCCGGTGACGGCGCATCCGCGGAAGCGTGTCGCCTCGCCTCTGGCGTGAGTTCTTGTCGCTGGAAGGGCCGGAACTGACGCCAGAGACCATCGGTCCGCGATTCCGCGGAAAACACGCGTGGCGTGGGTGGCGCTCAGCGACCGCGGGCGCCTCGGTGTGGGGCGCGTCCCAAAGCCGGCGATCTGGGGCAGGTGGGCACCGGGGGCTTGTTCGGGCGACCACTCCGTGGTCCTGGGTAGGCAGCCTTCCAGCCCTGGCTGCGTGCTTCCGGCGCAATCCACCCCGGGACGCCTTTGGTGAGCGTAGACGGTCGCCCTGACGCAAGCGGCCCTGGCCACTGCTCGGCCTTGAGTACGGTTTGGGTGGTATTCGACGCGACAGAAGGCGGCGGCCCAGGTCGATGAACGTAGTGCGCGGGCTCTTCGTGTCGGTGCTGACTGTGGGTGGAATCGTGCTTCTGGTCTCCGGCTCTGCACTGGCATTGGCCGTCATCACTTGGCCGCTCGCCCACAACAGCCGGTGGCGCGGATCAACCCTGGGGGAGATACTTCGCGCCTCCGGCGGACCCCCAGAGCCAACGCGCCCCAACAGGACGGACGTCTTCGCCCCTCTACTCGACCTCATTCCGAGTTTGGCTCGAGTGGCGGGAGTAGCCGCGCTGGTCACCGGAGTCGGTTTGGCGGGACTGTCATTGTGATGCGGGTCGCTGCGGCGAAAGCTGGGTGCCGGTTACGCAGTGGAGTACTACGACGAGGTGAGCGGCGAGTTCAAGCGTCCTTCTTGAACGCCGCAGTCCCGGCGATCAGGGACGCTTCCGCGGAAGCGCCAACTTGGAGGATTCTGGCGGCCCTGCCACCAGAATCCTCCACGTGCGCCTCGAGTCGCCCGCTGATCGGCGGTCGAGATCGCTGAGTCGCCGTTCTGGGAGACGATCGCGCGCTCATGCGGTCGTGTTGCCGCCCAGTTCGCCCGGAAGGCGTGATTCCGCGGAATCGTGCGTGGCTGATGTGCCGGTAGGGGGCACCACCTCGGGGTCGGTCAGGTGATGCCGAGCGCGACGACCGTGACGATCAGCGCGACCACACCGACGAAGTCGACCGAGGCGGTCACCACCGGGATGCCGTAGGTGTCGGGGTCGACGTCGACGCGCCAGGCGGCGATCGTGCCGTAGTAGGCGAGCGCGATCACGAACAGCACGGCGCCCAGCCCGCCGATCAACGAGGCCAGCACCATCCAGCCGAGCCCCGGCGTGGCCGAGCCGATCAGCCGCGCGACGAGGTCGGCGCCGATGCCGTTGAACAGGAAGATCGGGAAGCCGATCAGCAGCACCAGCAGTGCGTCGCGCCGCGCCTCGCGGCCCGGGCGCATCTCGGGCTCGACCAGGCCGAGGTGCAGGTTCGTCGCGACGCGGCTCGACAGGATGCCGCCGAGCGCCCCGGCGCTCGACACGAACGCAGGCTGCAGCACCAGCAGCGCCGGCAGGGCAGCGAAGATCGCCAGCTGCTTCTCGACCGCGATGCCGGCCAGGGTCGACAACAGCAGCGCGACGACCAGCACCGGCAGCGACTCGCGCACGATCTGGCGGAACATCGGCATGCGGCTGCGCAGCGTTGCGGCGACCGTCCCCGCGGCGAGGGCCACGGTGAGCCAGCCGATCGTCGTGGTCACCGAGCCCTGTCCGACCAACTGGGACGCCAGGAACAGCGCGGGGATCGTGACCACGTCGCCGAGGGTCGACACGGTGGGCGCGACCAGGTTGTCGAGGTCCCACTCCCGCCGCACCGCCCCGACGCTGAGCACCACGGTGGCGCCGAGCACGACCAGGCTGGCCAGCGCGCCGCCGACGATCGAGATGAGCACCAGGTCCAGCACGCCGATGGTGTTCTCGACGCCGAACGCGATCGAGACGAACTTGGCGATCAGCGCCAGCACGAACGACAGCACCACCGTGAGCGACAGCGAGGCGAGCACGTTCTGGATGAGCACCGACTCCCGCTTGGCCGAGACGCGGAAGGTGCCGGTGTGGATCGACGTGGAGATGCGGTTGCCGACCGCGCCGAAGATGTTGCCGCGCAGGCCGATCGCGGCCGGCACCATGACGAGCAGCCCCGGCAGGTCCTCGAACGTGGCGACGATGGCGCCGAGCATGGCGCCGGCGACCAGGCTCGTCGACGAGTTGAACACGAGCGCGACGAGGCTCTGGCGCGCGGCGTCGCCGGTCGGACCGAGCAGGTCGACCAGGCGGCGGCCCAGTTCCAGGGGCCGCGGACGCTGCAGGCTGAGGCGTCGGGCCATGGGTCACGTCGTGGGTTCGAGGCGGCGCGCTGCCGCCGGGCGGACCGGGCCACCCTATCGGGCAGGGCTGTCGGTCAAGGGCGGGCTCGGCGCCACCGGCGGACCGGCGCTCAGGGGCGTGGTGGATCGGCGCGGTGCACCGTCCCGAACGCGGTGGCCCGGGTGTTGGCCAGGCGCGGGTCGGTGTGCTCCATGCGCAGCCGCAGCAGTGCCCGAGTGTGTGCGAGCAGCTCGGCGCCGCGGGCCGGGTCGCCGGCCAGATCCACCAGCTCGCCGGGGTCCTGCTCCAGATCGAAGAACAGCGGCGGCAGCTCGGCGCAGAACTCGACGAGCTTGCGCTCGCGGGTGCGCAGCACCGAGATGGCGCACTGGTCCTGTCGGATGCCGAAGATCTCCTCGATGATCGACGACGTCGGCTCGCGGAAGTCGAACTCGTGGTGCACCGACTGGCGCCACCCCTCCGGTGCCAGCAGCCCCTCGAGGTCGCCGTCCAGGAACGGGCGCAGCGACGCGCCGTCGCAGAACTCGGGTGCCGGCGCGCCGACCAGGTCGAGCAGCGTCGGGGTGATGTCGACGTTCTCGGTGAACGAGTCGACCACGCGCCCAGGTCGACCGGTCATGCCGGGCCAGCGGATGATCAGCGGGATCCGGTAGCTCTGGTCGAAGAAGCCCAGCTTCTCGATCAGCCAGTGATCGCCGAGCTGCTCGCCGTGGTCGGAGGTGAGCACCACGATCGTGTCGTCGCGCAGGCCCCGCTCGTCGAGGCCGTCGAGCAGTCGGCCCACCTGGGCGTCGACCTCGGCGATCATGCCGTAGTAGGTGGCGCGCAGCTGGCGTTGGTCCAGGTCGTCCGCGGGGGAGGGCACGACCGTGAGCGCGCCGGCGACGAACGGATGCACGGCGGCCTCGTCCGCAGCGGTCGCCTGGCGCACCGGCTCGGGCACGTCCGCCGGGTCGAACATGTCGTGGTACGGGGCCGGGGCCAGGTACGGCGGGTGCGGACGCAGGTACGACAGGTGCGCGCACCACGGCTCGTCGGTGCGGCCCGGCTCATCCAACCAGTCGAGCGCGGTGGTGGTCATGAACGCCGACTCGGTGTGCTCCGCCGAGTAGACCGCGGGTCGCCACGTGGCACCACGGTCCGCCGGCACCTCGACGTCGGCGGGCTCGTAGATGCGACGGTGCTCCTCGGGCACGTCGTAGCCCTGCGCGGCGAGCCAGTCGATCCACGGGCCGATGTCGTCGTCGAGCAGCAGCCCCGACGAGAAGCCGGGCATGGGCTGCTCGTAGCTGGTGCGCCGCGGGTCGTCCTTGCCCAGCGTCGACGGGTCCAACGTGGTGTCGCTGTAGCCGAACAGCGTCGGGTCGTAGCCGTGGTCGCGCAGCATGCGGGGCAGCATCGGCAGGTGGTCCGACAGCGGCGAGCCGTTGCCGGTGCTGCGGTGGTTCATCTGCCACAGCCCGGTCAGCAGCGACGCCCGCGACGGGCCGCACGGCGCGCAGTTGGCGAAGTGGTGGCTGAACCGCACGCCCTCGGCGGCCAGGCGGTCAAGGTTCGGGGTGCGGACCAGCGGGTGCCCGGCGGCGCCCAGGCAGTCGGCACGGAACTGGTCCAGCGTGATCAGGAGGATGTTCTGCCGGCTCATAGAACACGTTCTAGTTCCGGTACGGTGGCGCACCATGGCCATGCCCTCCGGAATCGGCATCATCGACACGATGATGGACCTGCCCTTCGACGACGTGCGGTCCATCTACGAGTTCCTCGCTCCCAACCTCAAGGACACCGCGTCGAAGGAGGAGTTCGAGTTCCCGGCGCAGTACATGTTCAAGAAGGTGCCGGGAGCGATGGAGGCGGGATCGGACCCCGTCGCCCACACGTTGGCGCTCATGGACCACCACGGCATCGAGAAGGCTCTGATCGGCTCCGGTGGCGACAACCAGGTGCGGGCCCTGCGTGACCACCCCGACCGCTTCCTGCCCTCGGCGGGCGTGGACCCCAACGACGGCATGAAGGCCGTCGAGGAGATCGTGCGCCTGTACGAGACCGTCGGGTTGAAGGCCCTGGCCGGGTTCCCCGCCGGCTACAGCCCGCAGGTCCCGATCAACGACAAGCGCTGGTACCCGATCTACGCCAAGTGCTGCGAGCTCGACATCCCGGTGTTCATGTGCACCGGCGTGCCCGGTCCTCGCGTGCCGATGGCGTGCCAGAAGACCGAGCTGCTCGACGAGGTGTGCTGGTTCTTCCCCGAGCTCACCATCGTCATGCGCCACGGCGCCGAGCCGTGGGAGGAGCTGGCGGTGAAGCTCATGCTCAAGTGGCCGAACCTCTACTACTCCACCTCGGCGTTCGCCCCTCGGTACTACCCGAAGGCGATCATCGACTACGCCAACACCCGCGGCGCCGACAAGGTCATGTACGGCGGCTACTTCCCGATGGGCCTCACGCTCGACCGCATCTTCTCCGAGATGCCCGACGTGCCGCTGAAGGACGAGGTCTGGCCGAAGTTCCTGCGCGACAACGCCCGCCGCGTCCTCAAGCTCGAGGACTGACCGGCGGGCGTCGTCGGACGTCAGGTGCCGCAGGGCGGCGCCGTCAGGCGGTGCGTCGGCGCTGCCAGGACACTGCCGAGAGGGTTGCTCCGGCGATCAGCAGCACGATGCCGAGCACCAGCACCGGGGTCGAGCTGCCACCGGTGAAGGCCAGTGCGCCCGGCGTGTTGGCCGCTGCGTCGTCGGGGGTGACCTCGGTGCGGATGACCACCTCGCCGCCGACCTCGGGCGACGCCGTGGTGGACGTCACCGCAGCAGTCGTCGGGGCAGCGGTCGTCGGGGCTGCCGTGGTCGGCGAGGCGGTCGTCGGGGGCGCCTCGGTCGTCGTCGTGCTCGGCGGCTCGGTCGTCGACGTCGTGCTGGTGGTCGACGTCGTGGTGCTCGAGGTGGTGCTCGAGGTCGTGGTCGAGCTGCTCGTGGTCGAGCTGCTGGTCGTGGAGGTCGGCGTCGGCGGCAGGTCGTTGGTGAACGTGCAGACGATCGAGTCGCCCTCGGCCAGGTTCGCCACGAACTGCGAACCCTCGACGGTCACCTCACGGCCGCTCTGCGGTGCGGTGCACTCGAGTGACTCGAGGGTCCAGCCCGTCGGCACGGTCTCGCCCACCGTCCAGGCGACGTCCGCGGCCCGCACGAAGGTGATCTCGGCCGAGCCGCCGCTGCGCTCCGGGCGCAGGGTGAAGGTGCCGCCGGGGATGAACGAGGTGTCGCCGGTGAACTCGAAGGTGGTGCCGCCCGGCGAGCGCTCGGTCAGCTGCTTGACGACCTTGATGCTGACCGGCTCCGGCGGCTCGTCGACGTAGTACGCGTAGCAGAACACGTTGCGGGATCCGTTCGGGTACCGCACGTACTCGACGTTGTCGCCGTTGTAGTTGTCGGTGGCGCAGCGCAGCGCACCGAAGGACAGGCTGCCGTCGCCGAGCGCCGCGGCCTTGGTGCCGCCCTGGATCCACAGCGAGCCGTTGCCGGCCTGGGTGATCTGCGCGTCGGTCAGCGGGTAGATCACCGCTCCCTCGATAGTGCGGCCGGTGTCGTTGCCCGATGCGTCGAGCTCGGGCACCGAGGCGGTCGTGGTGGCGATCGAGTTCTGACCGGTCACGGTCGACAGGTTGGCCGTCGAGGGCGACTTGCCGGTGATCCCGGTGCCCCACTGGAAGTTCCAGCCGGTGAGCGGGCTGCAGTTGTCCTGCGGTGCCGCCGCTTCCTTGGCGGGGTTCACGACCTCGCCGCCGGTGTAGTTGGTGTCCGGACCCAGGTCTTCGAGGCTCTCCTGGATGTTGTTGCGGTTCCGGTTGGCGATGATGTCGGTGTAGGTCGGGCAGGTGCGAGCTGCAAGGGTCACCGTGTAGGGCTTGGGTCCCGGCGCGGCGAGCGCGGCGACCGGGGCGTCGGCCCCGCAGAACTGCACGCTGAGCACGGCGGGCACGACACCGTCGACCGGCGTGAGCTTGGAGTTGCCGAACGTGCCCGCCAGCTGCGACGGGTCGATCGTCGTGGTCGCGGAGCCGGGCCCGCCCTTGACGACGATCGCGGACACGAGCTGGGTCGAGGTCCACGCGCCGCCGGTGGCGGTGCCGTCCACGACCGAGACCTTGTCGCCCCCGGTGCCGGCGACGTACACGCCGTCGACCACGTCGTAGCGGGCGATGGCGGCGGTGCCGCTCGGACAGCTCGGCTGGTCCGACGCCGAGGTCGTCGTCAGCGCACCCACGCCGACGAGGACGGCGCCGATGAGCATGGCCGAGACGCCGGCGCGCAGGCCGGTGGTCGCTCGTGAGCTGCGAGGCTCGGTGGTCATGGTGGTCCTCCGGTGGTGGTCCTTGCCGATTCCGTCGGCAGCTCGTCGGTCGGTGTGAGGGTTCTGCGCCGCGGTCGGAACAGCACGGCGATCACGCCCAGCACGAGTGCGCCGAGCAGGACCGCGCCGCCGAGCGAGCTGCGCGCCTCGGTGAGCGGCAGGCCGATCCACGGCACGGACGCGACGACCACGCCGACCGGGCGGTCGGCTGGGGCGGACCAGACCTCCGAGGTGTCGTTCGCGTCGCCGCGGGTCGTCACACGCACGACGTCGCCGGTCCGCGAGACCTCTCGCACCCGGTGCGTGAGGCTGTCGGCGGCCTGGGGTGCGTCGAAGCGGGTGACCACCTGACCGAGCCGCACGTCGCCGGCCCGCTCCGTCGCGACCAGCACCACGTCGCCCACGCGGTAGGTGGGCTCCATCGAACCGCTGCGGATGACCAGGGGTCGGAGACCGACAAGGACGAGCCCCAGGACGAGCACGACCGCCAGCGAGGCGGCCACGACCAGGCCGATCGCGGCCCGGTCGGCGCGGCGGCCCCAGCGGTCGGTGTCGGCACGCTCGTCGACGACCGCCTCGGTCGACGTGGGCGGCGGCGCGCCGAGGGCGTGCTCCAGGGTGTGCGCCCACGCGGCAGTCCCGGGCTCAGCGGTGCGCAGCTCGACCCCGACGACCCGGTCGCCGCCGCTGGCGCGCACGTCGGCCACGACGCCGTGCAGCCGCAGATCGTCGACCCGGACGGTCACCTCGTCGCCGCGTGACAGGCCGGTGTCGGGCCCGCTCAGCGCGAACCCGCCGGGTGAGCCATCGACCAGTCGCCACGGACCCGGATCGGCACAGGACTCGACCTCGGCCGGGAGGTCGAGCGGGATGCGGAAGCCCACCCGCTGCCACGAGCGCTCCACGAGCGAGCGCACGGTGAACGCCCACAGGAGCACGAGCAGCACCGCTGCGACCGCGGCTGCCAGCGTCGCAGCGCCGTCGTCGGGTCGAGCGGTGAGCACCACGCTGGCCGCCGCTGCGGTGGCGACCAGCGCGAGCCAGACCAGCGGGCGGTTGGACCAGGCACGGCGCACCGGGCGGATCCGACGCGCGAGCGCAGAGCTCGTCGCGCTCAGCGAGCCGGGCATCGCATAGAGCCCCGCCAGCAGGTCGGCGAACGGCGACGGACGCAGTCCGGTGGCCAGGTGCGGGGCGAGCCAGCGCAGCACCAACGACACCAGCACCGTCGCGGCGAGCACGCCGGCGCTGCTGCGCACGGGCGAGCCGTCCGCCAGCAGCACCAACGCGATCAGCCACCAGAGCACCGACCACCCCGACAGCGCCCGGGTGAGCAGTCCGGCGGCCACCAGTCGCGCCCGGCCGCGCCCGGTCACGGCGGCGTCGGACAGGTCGGCGACCGCCGCGCGTTGGCGGGCCGTGGTCTCGGGCCAGTACCCGGCGGCGGCCACGGGAGCCGCCCGGCGGGTCAGCACCTGGTCGATCGCGACCCCCCGGTGGCCCTGCTCGGCCCGCGCTCGCAGCCACGAGCCGAGCGGTCGACCGGGCTCCATCGGATGGGTCGCCAGCAGTTCGCTGCGCACGACCGTGGCGTCCGGCTCCCACGACCACAGCCCCACGTCCAGCGCCCGTCGTCGCACTGCCGCGTCGAGCGCGTCGCGTCGCACCGGACCGAAGCGGTCGTGGTTGAGCGGCTCCGCTCGGCCCTGGACCCAGTCGGCGCCGTTGGCGAGCTGATCCGCAGCCGCGGACAGCTCTTCGGTGGGCACCGCACGGGCCGAGGTGAGCAGCACCGCGTCGCAACGGCGACGGAACACCGCCAGCTCGTCGGCGTCGTCTGCTCCGATGACGACGATGGAAGGGTCGAGGCCGCTCGGAGCGCTGCGGCCGTCGGGGAGCACGAGCGCGACGGGTCCCGCGTCGGCGGCGATGGCCGAGGTGGTGCGTGCCACTTGGTCCGGCACGCCGCCCAGGTGCATGAGCGTGCCGATGCGGACCTCCTGGTCAGCCGGCTCGGTGTCGTCGTCGGCAGGACGGTCGTCGGTGCGATGGCGTGGCAGGATTGCGAGCGCGATCGACCCGCCGAGGCCCCACAGCAGCGCCAGCACCAGCACTGCGACGAGCAGCTCGCGGCCCGGCGCGGCCCGCGAGATCACCAGCGCGACGGCGGCGACGGTCGTGACGCATGCCGCGACGGCGCACCAGCGGCCGATGGTGGCACTGCGGGGCGGTTCCATGCGGGTCCTGTCGGCGACCCGCCGCGAGAGCTGAGGCAAGCGACGGTACGCCCGCTTTGCGTCTATCATACGAACGTATGACTGAGGTCGCCGGTCCACAGCGACGAGCAGCGAGCGACACGGGCGCAGCCCGCGCTCGCCTGCTCGACGCCACGTGTCAACTGATCGCGAGCGACGGCATCGGAGCCGCGACCTCACGACGGATCACCGAGCTGGCGGGCGAGAACCTCGCGTCGATCACCTACTACTTCGGCTCGAAGGACGCGTTGGTCGCCGAGGCGCTCGTGGCCGAGGTCGAGCGGTTGGTCGAGCCGGCGATGCGGGCGCTGGAAGGAGATGGCGACCCGGTCCACCGACTCATGGGTGCGATCACCGATCTGCTGCGCACGTTCGCCGGTGAGCGCGAACGAGCCCCGGCCTACCTCGCCGCCCTCGTCGAAGCCGCGCGTGGCGGCGGTCGCGGGATCGAGGTGATCGATCGGCTGCGATCCAGGCTCGCTGCAGTCGTGGCCCAGCTCGTCGCCGACGGAGCGGCCCCGCGCTGGGTCGACCCCGAATCGATGGCGGCGCTCATCATCGCCACCGCCAACGGCATCGCGCTGCAGGTGTGCGTCGACCCCGACGGACCGAGCGCTGAGGCACAGGCTGCCCAGCTGGCGAGTCTGTTCGTCGCCGCCGCCGTGGTCGAGGGGACCGACCGGTGACCGGCCTCCGTGATCTGATCGGCGACGTCGGCGGCATCGGTGGATGGCTTCGCGTCGGCGCACTGCGCGGCGCGGCGATCGGCGTCGTGACCCCGCCGGTGTGTTCGTTGGTCGGCATCATGATCGTGCTGACCGCAGCGCCCCAGCCGCTGCCCGCTGGCACCACCACCATGTCGACGCAGACGTCGTCGCAGGCGCTCGCCGGGCTGGTGCTGCTCGGCTTGTACGTCGCGATCGCCGCATCGGTCGGTTCGGTGGTCGGGGCCGCCGTCGGTGCCGCGACCGCGGCAGTCGCCGGCGTGCTGGATGCGGCGTCCCAGCGGCGTCTGCCCGCTGGACTGCTCGCCGGTGTCGCCACGGTCGCCGCCGGATGGGTCGTCCAGGCAGTGGCGATCGGCTGGATTCCGACCTCGCGCCCGCTCGACGCAGGCGCCGAGCGCGCCTGGCGACTCGTGTTCGCCTGCCCGTTCCTGCTCGGACTCCTCAGCTTGGTGCTCGCACCGCTGGGTCGTTTGCAGAGTCCGCCGCATGACAGGCAGGTCGCCCAGTTGTAGCGAAGAGGTATGCCACTCGGTGGCGAACGCGACGGAGCCGGCGTTCAGGGGCAAGGTGCATCAGCGGTCTTCAGATCGGGTCGGTTCCAGGTTGACCGTTCGACACCACGGCGTCGGCCCAGACCGCGCCATCCCGGTCATCGGTCGCCGAGTGCGGCGAAGCTGTCGACAGGGTCCGCTCGGCCAAGATGGGCCGGTGTCTTCCCGCGTGTCGGCCAGTTCTCCGCTGCAGTTCCGAGCGACACTCGGTTTCCGCCTCGCCCGGCTCGGTCTGCTCGTCTGCGCACTCATCCTCATCGTGCTCATCGCAGCAACTGGTGCTGGCACCGAGGGCCAGCCAGAACTCCTCGTGTTCCTGATGCTGGTCGTCGGGGTGTTCGTGGTCGTCGGTGGGATCGTCGCATTCGCCGGTTGGCGTCTACAGGTGATCCTCGACGGGCAGCTCCTCGAGGTGCGATCGCTGCGTGCAAGGACGATCGACCTGTCCAAGGTCGAGCGGGTGGGCTCGCGAGGCGTGTGGGGCGATGGGCCGTCGGTCGTGTTCGCCGAGACCACCAGCACTCCCGGACGTCACCGGCTTCTCACCCTGCCAACCGGAGCAGTCGTCGCCCGTTTCGTGTTGGGGGCCTGGCGACCAGAGGACGCAAGGGTGATGTTCCCGGCGATTGTCGCCGCACTTCCAGCCGACGCGACCTTCGACGAGAACGCCATTGCTCCGTTCGCTGAAGCCGGATGCGACTTCCACCAGGTGGCCTGAACACTCACCCGGGGTTGGGTGAGTGCTGCTCGGCCTCGATCGCGAACGTCCCGGTCCCGGCGTTTGGTGACGCATCTGCGAAAGCGCCAACTTGGAGGATTCTGGCGGCCCTTCCACCAGAATCCTCCACGTGCACGACGAGTCGCCCGCTGATCGGCAGGCGAGATCGCTGAGCCGCCGTTCTGGGTGACGATCGCGCGCTCATGCGGTCGTGTTGCCACCCAGTTCGCCCGGGAGCCGTGATTCCGCGGAATCACGCGTGGCGAAGCGCCGGTCGTCGGCGCCCGTACGTCGTCCGAGGGAGCTACTCGAGCTGCACGGTGGTGGCCACGACGTCGCGCTGGCGGTAGGGCTGCACGTCGCCGTCCAGGTCGATCGTGGTGGTCACCGCAGGAGCCCCCGCCCAGCCGCCGAGCTCGACGCGGAAGGCGCCCGGCTCGCAGACGAACTCGAACTGCTCGTCGTGGAACGCCAGACGGGACGGGTGCACGGTGAAGGTGACCGTCGCCGAGGCCGACGGGGCGAGCTCGACCCGGGTGAACCCGACCAGCTCACGTTCGGGTCGGGCGACCGAGGCGACCTCGTCGGCGACGTAGCACTGCACCACCTCGGTGCCGTGCCGGTCGCCGGTGTTGGTGACGCGGATCCGCACCGTGGTGGGCGCCGAGGTGCTGCCCTCGTCGACGTGCAGGTCGTCGTAGGTGAAGGTGGTGGTCGTGAGCCCGAAGCCGAACGGATGCAGCGGCGCCGCCGGCGAGTCGGTGTAGTCGCCCCAGAACTGGCTGCGACCACCTCCGGCGCGGTGGTTGTAGTGCACCGGCAGCTGGCCGACGTGGCGGGGCAGGCTCACCGGCAGCCGTCCCGACGGCGCAACGGCGCCGAGCAGCACGTCGGCGAGCGCCGAGCCGCCCTCGATGCCCGGCACCCAGGCCAGCAGCGTCGCGTCGGCGGCGGCCTCGACCTCGCCCAGGGTGTGCACCCGGCCCGAGATCACCACGGCGACGGTGCGTGTACCGGTGGCCGCGACCTCCCGCAGCAGGTCGAGCTGCACGCCGGTGAGCCCCAGGTCGGTGGCGTCGCGGGTCTCGCCGACGGTCGCCGAGGGCAGCAGGCCGGAGCGCCCACCGACGCACACGATCGCCACGTCCGCGTCGGCCGCGGCCCGCACCGCCAACGCGAACCCGCTGCGGTCGTCGCCGGTGACGTCGCAGCCCGGCGCGTGCACGACCTCGATCTCGCTGCCCAGCACCGCTGCACGCAGCCCCGCCAGCGGTGTGACGATGTCGGGCAGGTACGGACCGGGTTCGAACGCGCCGCCCGCCTGGGGCAGCAGGTCGGCGCCCGTGCCGTCGGCGGCGCCCCGGTCGCCGTAGATGATCTCCAGGTGGGCGGGGTAGTGGTAGTCGCCCTCGAGCAGACGGGCGTCGTCGGCGGCCGGTCCGATCACCGCGATGCGTCGCAGCGCGGCGGCGTCCAGGGGGAGCACCCCTTCGGCGTCGTCGAGCAGGACGATCGACTCCACCGCCGCTCGGCGAGCGAGCGCTCTGGCCGACGCAGTGCCGAACGCAGCGGTGACCACCTCGGTGTCGACATAGGGCTGTTCGAACAGACCGAGCGCGAACTTGTGGCGCAGCACACGGCGCACCGCCAGGTCGACGTTCACCTCGGGCACGACGCCGGCCTCGACCAGCGGCGGCAGCTGCGCGTAGCAGTCGAACGACGGCAGCTCCTGGTCCATGCCGGCCAGCAGCGCCTTCGCAGCGGCGACGCCTTTGGTGGGTGCGACGCGGTGGTGGGTGCGCAGCAGATCGACCGCGAAGTAGTCGGCGACCACGGTGCCGTTGAAGCCCAGCTCGTCGCGCAGCAGCTCGGTCAGCAGTGCCCGTGAACCCGCAGGAGCGAGCCCGTCGACCGACGAGTAGCTGTTCATCACCGACGCCAGATCCGCGTCGCGGATGGCGGCGGCGAACGGCTCGGCGAACACCTCGCGCAGCTCTCGCGACCCGAGGTGGACCGGGCCGTGGTTCAGCCCGCCGTCGGACGCGCCGTAGCCCAGGAAGTGCTTGGCCGTCGCGATCACCCCGTCGTGCAGCGCGCCCTGCAGCCCTCGCACGTACGCCACGCCCAGGGCGCCGGCCAGCACCGGATCCTCGCCGTAGGTCTCCTCGACGCGACCCCAGCGGGGGTCACGCGCCACGTCGAGCACCGGGGCGAGCGCCTGGCGGGCACCGACCGCGAGCATCTCGGCGCGGATCTGCTCGGCCACCTCGCCCAGCAGCTCGGTGTCCCACGTCGCGCCCAGCCCGATCGCCTGGGGGAACTGCGTGGCGTCACGGGCGCAGAACCCGCCGACGGACTCCTCGTGCACCACCGCGGGGATGCCCAGGCGGGTCTGCTCGACCAGGAAGCGTTGGATCTCGTTGTGCAGCTCGGCCAGACCGGCGGGTCGCAGCCCGGTGGACGCGGCGATGCGGGTGACCTGCCCGGTGCCCTGCGACATGAGCTCGATGGCGGCGTCGACCGAGAAGCTGCTGGCGCCGTCGTCGCCGGCGCGCACGAGCTGGGTCGACCACACGCAGCCGAGCTGGGCGAGCTTCTCGTCGAGGGTCATGCGGCCCAGCAGGTCGTCGACACGGTGCTCGATCGACAGCAGGGGGTCGCGGTAGGTGTCGCGTTCGACGTTGCTCATGCGGGCAATGTTGGCTCGCCGACGCCCGGCGCGCGGGCGTCGCCGAGGATCACCACCGCCAGCGAGGCCAGCACGACGGCGATGCCGACCACCTGGGTGGCCACCACGCGCTGGTCCAGGAAGATCGCGGCGGACACGGTCGACAGCACCGGCATGGCCAGGGTGATGAGCGAGGTGAGCACGAGGGTGGTGTGCGCGTGCGCCCAGTTGATGAGGATGTGGCCCGAACCCGGGATCAGCACGATGAACAGGATGGCCAGCGCACGTCCGAGGTCGAGGCGTCCATCGGTGCCGAGCAGGTCGCCGGCCGCCAGCGCGACGGGCGCGACCACGACGAACGCCACCAGGTTCATCACCGTCATGTACTCGAACGTGTCGAGCTCGGTGCGGGCCTTCTTCGACGCGATGAAGTACCAGGCCCATGCGAACAACGCGACGACCGACATGAGGTCGCCGGCCAGGCTGCCGGTGCCGCTGCGCGCCGCCCCGAACGCGACGAGCGCCACGCCGACGGTGGCGGTGATGGCGCACACGACGTGGCGTGAGCGGATGCGTTCGCCGAACATCACCGCGGCGAACCCCATGATGACGAGCGGCTGCAGCGCCGAGATGGTCGTGGCGTTGGCGACGGTCGTGAGGTGGATCGCCACGAAGAACGTCGCGATGTCGGCGCCGAACGCCACCCCGCCGACCCAGCCGTGGCGGAACGAGCGCCGGCTCAGGCGGCCGCCGCGCAGGTACAGCACCGGCAGGTAGATCATCACCGCGAGCAGGAGTCGGTAGAAGGCGATGGCCATGCCGGACATGGGCACGCCGGCGATGATGGTGTTGCCCAGCCCCCATGCCGTCACCGCCCCCACCGCGGCGCCGATGCCCAGCGGGCTGGACGCAGGTGCGACCTGGTCGTCGACGGTGGCAGGGGTGGTCACCTGGCGAGGTTACCGACCACGCGGGTGGCACACTTCACCGATATGAGCGACGTCGTGATCTTCCACAACCCCAACTGCAGCACCTCGAAGTACGCGGTCGGGGTGGCCGACGAGCTGGGCGTCGACTACTCGGTGGTGAAGTACCTGCTCAAGGCCGAGCGGCCCGACCGCGAGGCCATCACCGAGCTGGTCGGCCAGCTCGAGGACCCCGCCACCGACCTGGTCCGCCGGGACGCCAACTTCGCCAAGCTGGGCCTGACCGACGCCGACGTCGCCACCGAGGCCCAGGTGATCGATGTGCTGAGCGAGCACCCGCAGCTGCTGCAGCGCCCGGTGCTGGTCAAGGACGGCCGGGCGATCATCGGTCGCCCCAAGGACCGCGTGGAGCCGTTCCTCAAGGGCTGAGCAGGTCGTCGGGCAGACCCAGCTCGTCCAGTCGCACCGGGCGGCCCTCGTCGATCGAGCGGTGCGCCGCGACGCCCATGGCCACCGACCACAGGCCGTCGTCGACGGTCACCGTCGGTCGAGCGCCGTCGCGGATCGCGGCGCAGAAGTCCAGGTGCTCCAGGTAGCTGGCCCCGTGGTGCGCGCCCACGTGGCGCACGCGTTCGTCGTCGCCGAGCTCGCTGACCATCACCGGCCAGTCGTCGGCACGTGAGCCGACCACCAGCTGGGCACGCCGTCCACGGGCGACCTCCATGAAGCCCGGCAGGCGCACCTCGACCTTGCCGGCGTCGCCGACCGCGACCAGCTCCTGCTCGTAGGCGGACCCCTCGGCGAACATCGACAGGTCGAGCAGCGCCCGACGCCCGTCGTCGAAGTCCACGATGACGAACGCGTTGTCCAGGATGTCCGGCACTCCCGCCTCGTAGCGCTCGTCGAGGTGGTTCACGTCCTGGCCACCCGAGGCCAACACCCGCACCGGCTGCGCCCCCGGCAGCGCTTGGCGCATCAGGTCGAAGAAGTGGCAGCACTTCTCCACCAGGGTGCCGCCCGTGTTGGCGCTGAAGCGGTTCCAGTCGCCGACCTTGGTCAGGAACGGGAAGCGGTGCTCGCGGATCGACACCATGCGCACCCGGCCGACCCCCGGCGATCGGGACTCGGCCAGGAAGCGCTGCACCGGCGGCATGTAGCGGTACTCCAGGCCCACCCAGACCACGCCGTCGTGCTCGGCGGCCGCGGCGCGCACCGCGAGGCAGTCCTCGATGGTCGTGCAGAGCGGCTTCTCGACCAGCAGGTGCAGGCCGGTGCCCCACAGCGGCTCCAGCACCTGGCGGTGGGTGTGGTTGGGGCTGGCGACCACGACGGCGTCGAGCGACTCGCCGCGCACCATCGACGCGACGTCCTCGTAGGCCGCGACGGTCCCGTCGATGGCCCCCTCGGCGATGGCCAGCGCCTGCGCCCGGCTCTCGGCGTGGGGGTCGGCGACGGCGGCGACGGTTGCGTCCGGCAGTGCGGCGATGTTGCGCAGGTGCTCCTGGCCCATCATGCCGACCCCGACGATGCCGTAGCGGATCTGCTGCGAGGACCCTGGGTGCTGCATGGGCCATGAGTATGGTGCCCGTCGATGAGCGATGACGTGTCCTCGGTGCGACTCGGCGGCTCGGAGCTGGTGGTGGGTCCGATCGCGTACGGCTGCTGGCGCTTCGCCGGCCAGGACGTGGCCGCCGCGACCGCGCTCATCGAGGCGGCGCTCGACCTCGGGTTCACGCTCGTGGACACCGCGGACATCTACGGCTTCGACGGTGCCAGCGGGTTCGGCGACGCCGAGGAGCTGCTGGGCCGTGTGCTCGCGACGCAGCCGTCGCTGCGCGAGCGCATGGTTCTCGCGACCAAGGGCGGCATCCGCCCGGGCGTGCCCTACGACTGGAGCGGCGACTACCTGCGACAGGCGTGCGAGGACTCGCTGCGGCGGCTCGGCGTCGACGTGATCGATCTGTACCAGCTGCACCGCCCCGACGTGCTCGCGCATCCCGACGAGGTGGCCGAGGCGCTCGGCGACCTGGTCGCCCGCGGCTGGGTGCGACACGTCGGCGTGTCGAACGTGACGCCGTCGCAGTTCTCGTTGCTGCAGTCGCGCACCGAGCTGCCGCTCGTGACGACACAGCCGGAGTTCAGCGTGTGGCACAGCGACCCGGTGCGCGACGGCACCTTCGACCTGTGCCTGGAGCGCGGCGTCACCCCGCTGGCGTGGTCTCCACTCGGGGGCGGTCGGATCGCAACGCCCGATGATCCGGTGACCGTGGCGCTCGAGCGTGCCGCAGCACGCCACGACGTGGACGCCGCGACGATCGCCCTGGCGTTCGTCCTGGCGCATCCATCACGGCCGGTGCCGATCCTCGGGACCCAGCGTGTCGAGCGGGTGCAGGCCGCGGCCGCCGCGCTGGAGGTTCGTCTCGATCGGTCCGAGTGGTACGAGCTGTACCAGGCCGGTACCGGCCAGCCGCTGCCGTGAGCGGGCTCGAGGTCGCCTGGTTCGGTGCGCTCTGCGACGACGACGCCGAGCAGCTGGGGGTGCCGGCGCCGCACCTGCAGAGCTCGTTCGAGCACTGCCGCGACATCGTGCTGGCCGCCCGCGACCAGGGCTTCGACAACGTGCTGCTGCCGTCGGGCTACCAGCTGGGCATCGACACGCTGGTGTTCGCCGGCGGCGTCGCCCCCGACGTGCGCGGCCGCATGCGCCTGCTCGCCGCGGTGCGCTGCGCCGAGATGTGGCCGCCGCAGCTGGCCCGGCAGCTCGCCACGCTCGACCAGATGCTCGACGGCGGCCTGACGATCAACATCATCTCGTCGGACCTGCCCGGCGCCCCGCTCGAGTCCGAGCCCCGCTACCGGCGCACCGCCGAGGTCATGTCGATCCTGCGCACGCTGCTGGATCGCCAGCCGCTCGAGCACCACGGCGAGTTCTACGACCTGGAGCTGGAGCCGCCGCGGATCGGCACCGTGTCGGGTGCGTGCCCGCCCCTGTACTTCGGAGGCCACTCCGAGCCGGCGCGACGTGTGGCTGCCGAGCACGCGGACGTGTTCCTGACCTGGCCCGACACCGAGGCCGCGGTAGCCGAACTGGTCGCCGACATGAGCGCCCGTGCCGACGCGCACGGCCGGCGACTTCGGTTCGGGTTCCGCTGCCACGTGATCGTGCGTGACTCCGAGGCCGAGGCCCGAGCGGCCGCCCGGCACCTGCTCGCCGCGCTCGACGCAGCGCAGGGGGAGCGCATCCGCGGTGCGTCGCTCGACAGCACCTCGGCGGGGGTGCGCCGTCAGGCCGAGCTGCGCGAGGACGCCGACGAGGACGGCTTCGTCGAGGAGGCGCTGTGGACCGGCATCGGCCGGGCGCGCTCCGGTGCAGGCGCGGCGATCGTGGGCGACCCGGACCAGGTGGTCGCGAAGCTGCGTCGCTACGCCGAGCTCGGGGTCGACACGTTCATCCTGTCGGGCTACCCGCACCTGGCCGAGTGCGAGCTGGTCGGTCGCCACGTGCTGCCGGCGCTGCGAGGACGGCAGTGAACATCAGCCGTCGCGCCCGGTTCGAGTCCCGCTGGTGGGAGCTCGAGTACCGGGTCGGGCCCAACCTGTGGTTGGTGCCCATGGTGATGTCGATCGGCGCCGTGGTGCTGTTCAACCTGACCCGGGCACTGGACCAGGCGCTGGCCTCGAGCGTTCCCGACACGCTGCTGTCGTCGAGCCCGACCGACGCGTTCGTGGTGCTCTCGGCGCTGCTCGGCGCCGTGGCCACAGCGTTGGCGCTGGTCTTCTCCACCACGATCCTGACGTTCTCGATCGCGTCGTCCCAGCTGGGGCCCCGGCTGATCCGCCGGTTCATGCGCGATGCCGTCACCCAGGTCACCCTCGGCTCGTTCATGGCGACGCTGATCTTCCTGGTGATGACGCTCTCCTCGGTGAGCTCCGCCGGCCGGGGCGAGGTTCCGACGGTGTCGGTCGCCGTCGGGGTCCTGCTGTCCCTCGGGTGCTTCGCAGGGCTGGTGTTCTACGTGCACCACGTGGCGGCCACGATCCAGGCGCCCAGCGTCGTGGCCTCGGTGGTGAGGGACCTGCGCCGGGTGCTGGCCGAACGTGACGGGTACCTCGTGGAGGTCCGGCGGGCGTCGGACCCGGTGCAGGTCGCTGCTGCGGCGAGCCGCTCGGTCGACTCGGGCGCACCCGTGGGCGCAGGCCGCAGCGGCTACGTCGAGCTGGTGGACCGCGCCCGGATCCTGGAGGCGGCCGAACGGGCCGATGCGGTGGTGGTGCTCGAGCACCGTCCTGGTCAGTTCGTGGTGCAGGGCCAGACCATCGCCCTGGTGGTGCCGGCGTCCGCGCTCCACGCGGTGCAGCGCGCCGTGCAGGTCGGTGTCCAGATCGGCAACGCCCGCACCCTGCGCCAGGACGAGGAGTTCGCGATCGCACAGGTGGTCGAGATCGCGCTGCGTGCCCTGTCACCCGCGGTCAACGACACCTACACGGGGCTCACCTGCATCGACTGGCTGGGCGCGGCGATGGTGCAGATCGGGCGCCACCCCGAGCCCACCGGAGGCTGGTGCTCCGACGACGGCACCCTTCGGCTCGTCGAGCCGGCGCTGCACTTCGAACGAGAGCTCAAGGCGGCGTTCGACCTGATCCGCCAGTCGGGTGCGGGCAACCCGGCGGTGCTCATCCGCCTGCTCGACGCGCTCACCGGGATGGCGCCGCTGGTGCACCACGATCGCCTGGTCGCGCTGCGCCGCCACGTGGAGCTCGTGCACGACACGGCGCTGCAGTCGAGGTTCGTGCAGAGCGATCTGGACGACCTGGTGTCGCGCCATGCCCGAGCCCTGGTCTGCATCGACCAGCGCCTGGGCTCAACCCCTCGCTGAGGGGTCGAACACCTCGAGCCCCGCGCAGTTGCCGTCGGGGTCGGGCACCTCGACGATCGGGTCGTCGCGGTCGTCGAACTCCAGACGAAGCGCCTTGGAGATGACCGCGTGCATGTCGTAGGTGGTGGTGATGTAGGTGAGCTCGAGGATCTCGACCTCGGACAGCTCGGCGGCCAGCGCGGCGAACACGCCGTCGGGCACGCGGCCGCCCTGCAGCACCAGGCAGTCGGTGTAGGCGAGCACGGCGCGCTGGGCAGGGGTCCAGCAGTCGGCCACCTGCCAGTGCGGCACGGCGTCGACCTGCTCATCGCTCAGCCCGACGTCGCGTGCGGCCTTGCAGTGCTGGGAGTAGACGAACTGCGAGCCACGGGCCCAGCCGGTGCGCAGCTGGCCCAGCTCGCGCAGCACCGGCGAGAGCTGGCGGGTGGGGGAACGGTAGAACTGCAGCCCCGAGGCGATGTGGTCGAACATCTCCGGCACCTGGGCCGTCACGGTCCACCAGTCGCCGGGTGTGCCCGACGCGGTGCCCGGTGCCTCCACCGGGTCCCGGTCGCCGAAGATGAGCCCGTACATCACCTCGCCGAAGGGGTGGACCTCGGACCTGGGGACCTGGGACAGACGTGGCATCGGGGCGCTCCCTGTTCGCTGGAGCGCTCACGGTAGCGACCGCTATCGTGACGGCGGCGGGTGAACGGTGTTCACCGGGGAGGGGCGGTGCAGATGCGACGACGGGCGTTCTTGCAGGCGAGCGGTCTGGCGACCGCCGGCGGCCTGATCCTGCCCGGACTCGCCGGCTGCGCCCCGCCGCCCGGCACCGCGCCGGTCGACCCGCTCGACGTGTTGTTCCCTCCCGATGCACGTCGCCGCATCGTCGTGGTGCGGCCTCGCAACCCCGACGCGGCGCCGGTCCTGTCGCCCGCGGGTGCCCGTTCGGTGCTGGTCGTCGGTGGTGGCATCGCCGGGTTGTCGGCGGCGCTCGAGCTGGCCGAGCGCGGCTTCCGCGTCGACGTGCGCGAGGCCGGCGACGTGTTCGGCGGTCGCCTGGCCACCCGTGAGCTCGACCCCGGTCTGGGCGAGTCGTTCCGGGTCGAGCACGGGCTGCACATGTGGTTCGACAACTACCGCACGTTCGCCGACATCCGTCATCGCTTGTCGATGAACGAGCACTTCCGGCCCTACACGCAGGTCGACTTCGTGTTCCGCACCTACCGACCGGAGCGGCTCGAGTCCACACCCAAGCTGTTCCCTGCCAACCTCGCGGGCATCGTCGAGCGGTCACCCAACCTGGACTGGGGCGACATCGTCGGCAGCGCGGGCATCCTGCCGGACCTGTTCCAGTTCGACGTCCGGCGGGTGTTCGAGCGTCTGGACGGCATCACCTTCGACGAGTGGATGCGTCGCACCCGGGTCACGCGCCGCTTCGCCGACGTCATCCTGCAGCCGGCCGCGCACGTGACCCTCAACCGCGTCGAGGACCTGTCGGCGGCGGAGATGGTGCTCTACCAGCACCTGTACTTCACCTCGCAGCCGTTCGCGTTCGACCGAGAGGTGACCACGGTCGACCACGGCACCGCGGTGATCGACCCGTGGGTCGCGCACCTGCGCGGCCTCGGTGTCCGCCTGCGCAGCTCGGCGCCCGTGCCCGGGCTGCGGTTCGAGGGCGGACGTGCGGTGGGCGTCGTCGGCGAGCCCGATCGCCACGACGCCGTGGTGCTCGCCACCGACGTGCCCGGCACCAAGGCGGTGCTCGCCGGGTCCCAGGCGGACGCCGCGAGCGCAGCGGGGGTGCAGCGGCTGCGCGACCGCGTCGCTGCGATGTCGGTGGCGCCGCCGTACCGGATCCTCCGCCTGTGGCTCGACCGTCGTCCGGCGGCGACCCGTCCCGAGGTGATCGAGACCCCGCAGCACTCGCCGTTGTCGCTCATCTGCTCCTACCACCTGCTGGAGCAGGAGTCCGCCGACTGGGCGAGTCGCACCGGGGGGTCGGTGCTCGAGCTGCACCTCTACGCGCTCGATGCGCCCTACTCGACGGTGAGCGACGACGAGCTGTGGCCGACCGTGCGGCCGTTGGTGCTCGAGGTCCTGCCCGAGCTCGCCGAGGCCCGGGCGCTCGGGGTCACCGTCGGCAACTACGAGAACTTCACCTCGTTCGCCGTCGGTCAGGCCACGGCGCGCCCGTTCCCCACCACGCCCGCGAGCGACGGCGTGGGTGCGTTGTTCCTGGCCGGCGACTGGGTGGCGTCCGCCGCGCCCAGCGCGCTGATGGAGCGAGCGGTGCTGACCGGGCGGCTGGCGGCCAACGAGATCCTGGTCGGCGCCGGCGTGCGCGAGGCCGGCTACTCCCACGTCAGCGGTCTCGGCCCGCTGCGCTAGATCGCGTCAGCGCACCTGGTCCGCGGTGCTGCGCAGCGAGGCGAGGCCGCCGCGGAGCTCGTCGAGGGTGGGCCAGCCGAAGCCCAGACGGAAGTGGTGTCGGTCGGCCTCGAACCAGTGGCCCTCGCCGACGAACGTGCCGTGCTCGTCGGCGAGCACCCGGTAGAAGCGGTCCATGTCGGCGATCACGTCGTGACGCACCCGGGGGAAGCACACCGCACCACCCGAGGGCTCGACCCACTCGAGCCAGTCGGACTGCGCCGACATCCAGTCGGCGACCAGGGCGGCACGGTCCGCGAGCTCGGCGCGGATCCGCGGCAGGTGCTGGTCGCGGCCGGCGAGCACCTGGGCGGTCGCTTCCTCGTCCAGGGTGGAGCCGCAGATGACGATCTGCTCCTTGGCGGCCAGCAGCATCTCGGCCAGCTCCGAGTGGCGGGTGATCACCCAGCCGAGGCGGAGCCCGGGCAGCCCGTAGGTCTTCGACACCGAGCAGACGCTGATCGCCCGCTCCGACAGGGACGCGGCCACCGGCAGCGGCTCGCCCCGCGACATCTCCCGGTAGGTCTCGTCGACCAGCAACCAGCAGCCGTGGCGTTCGGCGAGCTCCACCAGCGCATGCAGCTCGTCGAGGGAGAGCGTCGTGCCCGTCGGGTTGTGCGGCGTGGTGACCGAGATGAGCGCGGTGGATGGGCGCACGTCGTCGGCCAGGCGGTCCAGGTCGAGCGAGAAGCCGTCCTCGAGGTGCAGCTCGATGCGTTGCACGTCGGCGCCCAGCAGCCTCGGTGTCTCCAGGTTGGTGGCGTAGTTCGTGTGCTGCACGAGGGCATGGTCGCCGGCGGAGAGCACCGAGGTCGCCACGAAGAACAGCGCCGCGGCAGCCCCCGGGGCGCACAGCACGTGCTCCGCTGCGCAGTCGGATGCGTCCGCGATCAGCTGGCGCAGCTCGGGCTGGCCACGGTGATCGCCGTAGGCCAGGACCAGCCCGGACAGGTCGACGCCGTACTGCTCGAGTGTCGCGTCCGTGACCGAGCTCTCGGTCAGGTTGTGGCGCAGGTTGGCGTAGCCGCGCTCTTCGGGGGACTCGACCTCGATGGGCAGTCGTCGGTAGCGCATGCCGCGACGCTACAGGCGCTCCGCGGGCGCCCGCCGTGGGTGCTACTTGACCACGACGTCGCGACAGCCCAGGGAGACCTCCTGGCCGGTCGGCAGGTCGAGCACCGTCGTGCAGATCGTCCGGGTGCCGGGGCTGCCGGACCAGACGGCGAGGTAGGAGCCGTTGGTGGCGCGCATCTCGCGCACGGCGCGCTGCGAGCCCATGGTCGACACGACCCGGACGACCGGGGCGCCGTCGGGATCGCTGGCGGTGCCGCCGACGATGATCGTGCGGCCGTCCGCGTACGCGGTGTGGAAGTTGCCCGTCGGCAGCTGCACCGGTGCCGGCGCGGGGGTCGGCGCCCCGCCGCTGCCGCCGGTCCCGCCGGCCACCGTGAAGCGGGTCGACATGAGCTGCGCCGAGGGCGAGGCGGCGTTGACCGTCGAGCGGAACGAGGTGCCCGTCACGTCACGGGTGCCGCCGGTGCCGCTCAGGCGCACGGTGGCGCGATCCACACGACCGGACACGCCGAGCGGTCCGAGCACCTCGACCGACGTGACCGTGCCGAGCCCGAACCAGCTGCCCAGCTGCTGGCCGGTGTAGGTGCGAGACCACGAGGTGTGGGGGTTGCCGCCCCCGGGATCGAACGGGTCGGGCACGCCACGCAGGTACGGCACCGGGGAGATCCACACGACCTCGCTGTTCTCGGTGTGGCCGCCCGACGACGCCGAGTACACCGCGTCGATGAGCCCGCCGCCGTAGGTCACCACGTGGTTGGCGGTCTGGTCGACCGCCGCGGTCCACGCCGGTGCCTGGAACCTCGTGCCGGTGTAGGCCTGGTGCAGCACCGAGCCGTACAGGTCGAAGTCCGCGCTGGTGCGTGCGTCGCGTCGCTTCTGGGCGAAGGTGCGGCTGGCGGTCGCCTGCGCCTTGAGCGCCTCGGCGGGCCAGCTCGAGGGCATCTCACCGAGGCCGTAGAGGTACTGCTGCATGCCCAGACCGCCGACGACGGCGCGCAGCCCGCCGTTCGCGTCCGGTCCGATGGCGAGGATGCCGTATCGGTAGGCGTAGCCGGGAGGGGACACCGTCAGGTCGCCGGCGCCGGCGAACTCGATCAGCACGGGACCGCCGACGGTGGCCGAGAGCGCTCCGGAGATGACCATCGACGAGCCCACCCGGGTCATCGTGATGCGGGCTCCGGGGCCGACCGTGCCCATGCCGAGCACCGAGGTGGTGCCGCCGGTGTCGAGGGTGAAGGTGGTGGTGCGCTCGGCGAGCAGCACCTTCAGATCGTCGCTCACGGGCTGGGTCGTGACCGTGGCGCCGGAGTAGTAGTGACCCAGGATCTGCGCGAACGAGTTGCCAGCCGCGGCCATGCCCCGGGCACCCCACTGGCTCATGCCCACGCCATGGCCCCAACCGGAGCCGGTGAAGGTGAACGCGGTCTGGGCGCCTGCGGGTGCGGCGCCGAACGAGGACCCGTACAGGGCCAGGGAGGCGCATGCCACCAGGAGCGCGAGCAGTCGGGCGACGCGGCGCGGAGCGTTCATGGGCCTGTTGTCGGAGGTCGCGAGCGGACTCTTGAGTTCATGGGCCAACGTGTGGATCCTGTCACGTCGGGGAGGCGGAGCGCGGATGCGAGTGGCCACCTTCAACATCCGCCACGGCGCGCCGCCGGGCCGGTGGGCCGACCACCGAGCGATGGCACGGGCGGTCGCGGGGCTGCGCGCCGACGTGGTGGCCCTTCAGGAGGTCGACCGTCGGGTCGTGCGCTCCTGGTTCGTCGACCAGGCCCGTGCGGCGGCACGGCGATCCGGTGCCGAGGCACACTTCGCCGCGGCGCGCCCGTGCGGTCCCGGTGGTCGCTACGGCAACGCACTGGTGGTGCGCGGCACGACCCTGCGGACGCAGCACATGCGCCTGCCCGGCCCGGGCGAGGCCAGGGTTGCGCTGTTCGCCGACGTGGTGGTCGCGGACCGTCGCCTCAGCGTCGTCGCGACCCACCTGCAGAACCGGCGATCCGGTGCGGTGAGCCAGGCGCCGGGGCAGCTCGAGGCGGTCCTGCACGAGCTCACGGCGTGGCCGGAGCCGTGGTGCCTGGCGGGCGACCTCAACCTGCGTGCCGACACGGTGGAACCGATGCTCGCCGCCGCGGGTCTGGTGCCGGTGCGCAGCGGGCCCACCTTCCCTGCGCACGAGCCCAAGGTGCGTATCGACTGGATTGCGACCCGAGGCCTGGGCGTCGGGCACGCAGAAGTGCCCGACGTCCGCACCAGCGACCACCGGCCGTTGGTGGCGTCGTTCACGACGGTCCCCGTAGCCGCGATCCCTCATGGGCCGACGGCAGCTGCCGATCCGAGTCCGGATGACCGACTCCGTGGCTGATCCCGTCGAGGCGCCCTTCGGCGAGCCGGCGCGTCCGGTGTTCGGTGCGAGTCGCAGCGCCCATGGTCGCCGAGGCGACGGGGGGCTCGACGGGCGCTTCGCCGTGGTGACGGGGGCCTCGGGCCTGCTCGGCGGCGCCATCGCACGTCAGCTCTGCGAGCGCGGCGCCGATGTGGCGTTGCTCGGCCGTGACCTGTCGGCGCTCGACGAGACGGTGCGTCGTTGCGGTCCCGGCGCGCACACCGCAGTGCTGCAGTGCGACCTGGCGGTCAGCGAGGATGTCGTCGCCGCGGTCGAGTTCGTTCGCCGCATCGACCGGCCGGTCGACCTCGTGGTGCATGCCGCGGGGCTCCGGGCGCCGGCACGCATCGCGGACGGACCGGTCGAGGGGCTCGACGAGCACTACCTGCTCAACGTGCGCGGGCCGTACCTGCTCAGCCAGCAGCTGCTGCCGCTGGTGCGCGACGGCCGCGGCCGGTTCGCGTTCGTCGCGGGCATGCCGCGCCCGGGTGCACGAGGCGGCGACGCGCACCATGCGATCACCCAGGCCGCGGGTCGCGCGCTGGCCGCCGAGCTGCGCGTCGAGTCGGTCCCACGCGGCATCGGCGTGGTCTCGGTCGTGGCCGAGGACGAGGCGGCGACGGAGGGGCTGGTCGATGCCGACGGGTTCGCGTCCGCGCTCGCGGTCAACCTCGTGGAGGCGCTGTCCGGGGTCGAGCTGGACGTGACCGAGCTGCGCGTGCGCGGCATCGCACGCCCGATCCGCAACGAGCAGCGGTAGCCTGCGCCCGATGTCCAGGCTCTGCATGCGTCCGGGATGCGACCACGACGCGGCGACGCGCCTGACCTACGACCCGATCGGGTGCGAGGTCTGGCTCGACGACCTGGCCGAGCGGGTCGGTCGTCACCAGGAGATCTGCTCGATGCACGCCGAGCGCCTGACGGTGCCCCGTGGGTGGTCCCTGTCCGACCGGCGCTCGCCCGAGCCGACGATGTTCGTCACGCCAACGGCTGAGCCCGCCGAGCCGTCGCCGGGCCCACGACGTCGGCGTCGTCGTCGCCGTGAGGACGTCGCCTCCGACGCCGCCGCGCAGACCCTCGAGCTGTTCGAGACGTTGCGCCAGGAGCTGGCGGCGGTGCCCCCGGCCCCCGATCCCGAGCCGGCCCTCGAGCCCGAACCCGAACCAGCGTCCGCTGCAGACCCTGAGCCCGTGGCAGAGCCCGAGCCCGTGGCAGCGCCCGAGCCCGAGCAGGTTGCAGAAGCCGAGCTCGAGCCCGAGCCCGATGCCGCGCCCGAGCCTGAGCCCACCTCCGACGAGCTGCCGGAGTCGCTGCGGGCGACCTCACCTCTGTTGTCGCGGGCGTTCGCCGCGACCGGGCACCAGCGGTCGGTGCTCACCCAGCGCGGGCCCGAGCGGCCCTCCGAGGACTAGGTGCCCGACAGCCCCTACCTGTCGGGCAACTTCGCCCCGGTCACCGAGGAGCTCACCGCGGTCGACCTGCCCGTCGTGGGCTCGCTGCCCGACGGGCTGGACGGCCGCTACGTGCGCAACGGCCCCAACCCGCGCGCGGCGGACCCCGCCACCTACCACTGGTTCCTCGGCGACGGCATGGTGCACGGCATCCGCCTGCGCGACGGTCGGGCGCAGTGGTACCGCAACCGCTGGGTGCGCAGCGATGACGGTGGCCTCGGGCCGAACACCAACGTCATCGGGTTCGCGGGACGCACGCTGGCGCTGGTCGAGGCCGGCACCCGGCCCGTCGAGCTGACCGACGAGCTCGACACCGTCGGCCCGACCGACTTCGACGGCACCCTGCCGCACGGCTACACCGCCCACCCCAAGCTCGACCCGGTGACCGGCGAGCTGCACGCCGCCGGCTACCTCTGGTCGCGACCGAACGTCATCGAGTACACCGTCGTCGGTCCCGACGGCCGGGTGCGTCGCCGGGAGGACGTGCCGGTGCCCGGCGGACCGATGGTGCACGACATGTCGCTCACCGAGCGCCACGCGGTGTTCTACGACCTGCCGGTGGTGTTCGACCTGGAGGTCGCCGCGGGTGGTGCGAGCTTCCCCTACGTCTGGCACGACGACTACGGCGCCCGGGTCGGTGTGCTGCCTCGCGACGGTGCGGGCACCGACGGCCTGGTCTGGTTCGAGGTCGAGCCCTGCTACGTGTTCCACCCGATGAACGCCCACGACGCGGTCGGCCCCGCCGGCGAGGAGCTGGTCGAGCTGGTCGTGGTCCGCCACGACCGGGTGTTCGACACCAGCCGTCTCGGCCCCGATGAGTCCATACCGACGCTGTGGCGCTGGACGCTGGACCTGACCAACCGGACCGTGCGCACCGAGCAGCTGCACGACGACCCCGTCGAGTTCCCCCGGGTGGACGAGCGTCGGGTCGGTCGTGCGCACCGCTACGGCTGGGCCGCGAGCGTCGCGCCCTCGGGTGGTGCGGGGACCGGTGTGGTCTTCGACGGAGCGACGATCGCCAAGTTCGACCTGCACGCCGGCTCGGTGCAGCACCACACGATGGGGCCCGGCCGAGCCGCGGGCGAAGCCGTGTTCGTGCCCCGCGACGCGGGCGCCGAGGAGGACGACGGGCACCTGCTCACCCTGGTGCACGACGCGGCGACGGATCGCTCCGAGCTGGTGGTGCTGGCCGCGCAGGACCCCTCCGCCGAGCCCGTCGCCAGGGTGCTGCTGCCCCAGCGGGTGCCGTTCGGCTTCCACGGCAACTGGATCCCCACCGCCTGAGGGCAGCCTGCTGAATGGGAGCCGGTGGGCGGTGCTGCCTACCGTGGGGGTCATGGTCGATTTCCAGTTCCAGTCGATGTTCCCCCAGTCGAAGGGCGACACCCCCTTCCGCAAGCTGACCGACGACTTCGTGAGCGTGGGGGAGTACCGGGGCAACCGGGTGCTCGAGGTCGACCGTGAGGCGCTGACCCTGCTGACCGCAGAGGCGGTGCGCACCATCTCGCACCTGTTCCGCCCCGGCCACCTGGCGCAACTGCGCAAGATCCTCGACGACCCCGAGGCCACCGAGAACGACCGCTTCGTGGCCCGCACCATGCTGCAGAACGCCTGCGTGTCGGCCGGCATGGTGCTGCCCAGCTGCCAGGACACCGGCACCGCGATCGTCATGGCCAAGAAGGGACAGCAGGTCTGGACCCACGGCGGTGCGACTGCGGAGGGCGCACCCGGCGGCGACGAGGAGGCCATCGCCCGCGGTGTGTTCCGCACCTACACCGAGACCAACCTGCGCTACTCCCAGCTCGCGCCGATCTCGATGTACGAGGAGCGCAACACCGGCACCAACCTGCCCGCCCAGATCGACCTGAGCGCGGTCGACGGCGACGAGTACCACTTCCTCGTCATGACCAAGGGCGGCGGCAGCGCCAACAAGACCTTCCTGTACCAGGAGACCAAGGCGCTGCTGAACCCCGAGTCCCTGCTGCGCTTCGTCGCCGAGAAGATCAAGACCCTCGGCACCTCGGCCTGCCCGCCGTACCACCTGGCCATCGTCGTGGGCGGCACCTCGGCCGAGATGAACCTGAAGACGGTCAAGTACGCCTCGGCCCGGTACCTCGACGGGTTGCCGGCCACCGGCAACGAGCTCGGCCACGCCATCCGCGACGTCGAGCTCGAGCAGCAGATCTGGCAGCTCGCCGCCGACACCGGCATCGGCGCGCAGTTCGGCGGCAAGTACTTCTGCCACGACGTGCGCGTCATCCGCCTGCCCCGCCACGGCGCCTCGTGCCCGGTGGGCATCGGGGTGTCGTGCTCGGCGGACCGCCAAGCGCTCGGGAAGATCACCGCAGAGGGCGTCTTCGTCGAGCAGCTCGAGACCGACCCGGCGCAGTACCTGCCCGAGGTGACCGAGGCCGACCTGCACGGCGAGGTGGTGCAGGTCGACCTGACCCGCCCGATGGACGAGATCCGCAACCAGCTCTCGCAGTACCCGGTCAAGACCCGGCTGTCGCTCACGGGCCCGATGGTGGTCGCGCGTGACATCGCGCACGCCAAGCTGAAGGAGCGCATCGACCGGGGCGAGGGACTCCCGCAGTACGTCAAGGACCACCCGATCTACTACGCCGGCCCCGCCAAGACCCCCGAGGGCATGGCGTCGGGCAGCTTCGGGCCGACGACCGCGGGTCGCATGGACAGCTACGTGGACCTGCTCATGGAGCACGGCGGCAGCTTCATCTCGTTGGCCAAGGGCAACCGCTCGGCGCAGGTGCGCCAGGCGTGCGCCACCCACGGCGGCTTCTACCTGGGCTCCATCGGTGGCCCTGCGGCGATCCTGGCCCGAGACGCCATCAAGAAGGTCGAGGTGCTCGAGTACCCCGAGCTCGGCATGGAGGCCATCTGGCGCATCGAGGTCGAGGACTTCCCGGCGTTCATCATCACCGACGACAAGGGCAACGACTTCTTCGCCGACCTGCTCTGAGCCGACCTGCTCCGAGCACGGGGCACCGCGTCAGGCCGCGGCGTTCCAGGCCCGACGGAACGCCCGCCCGGCGGAGCCCTTCAGCGCCGCGGTGGCCCGACGGTGCGACAGCTCGGCCACCTCGCCGTGGCCGTCGCCACGCAACAGGTTCAACCCGTGCACGTGGGACTCCTCGGCATCCGGGCGGATGACCAGCACCTTCACGCCGGCCTTGCGCGCCGACCGCAGCTCGCACTCCAAGCGCCGGTGGAAGAGCTCCTTCGACGCACGCAGGTGCAGCGGCAGCCGGGCGTCGGGCTCGTAGGACTGCGGGGCGGCGACCACCACCATCTGCGCGCCTGCCTCGACGGCGACGTCGACGTTGGTCGAGGAGCTGACCGCTCCGTCGATCAGGAGGCGTCGGCCCAGGCGCACCGGTGGGTACAGCATCGGCACCGCCGACGCGGCCCGCATCGCGTCGGGCAGGGCGGGACGGTTGGACGACGCCGTGCCCAGCACGACCCGGCGTCCGGTGACGATGTCGAAGGTGCACAGGGCCAGGTGGTCCTGTGGCCAGTCCTCGCCCGCCCAGTTGGCGAACTCGGCGCGCTGCTCGGTGACCGAGCCGAGACCTGCGCGGTAGAAGCGCTGCATCGGACGGGGTGGGTTCACCACCGGCCAGCGCACCACCGAGCGCTGCAGCACGTAGGCCGAGCCGACCATGCGCCGGGCCAGACCCACCGGCGTGCGCCAGCCCTGGCTGAACACGACCTCCGGGCGGAAGAACGGCTGGTCCTCGACGAAGGGGTTCTCATCGGCGTGAGCCAACGCCCAGACCTCGTCCAGGTCGTGGCCGACCCGCACGATCGAGCCGACGATCGCGCCGGCAGAGGTGCCGACGACCAGGTCCGCCGCCGCAGGGTCGATGCCGTGGTCCGCCAGGGCCTTGACCACACCCGCGTGATAGGCGATGCCGACGGTGCCGCCTGCTCCGAGCACGATCGCCGTGCGCACCTGTCGACTGGACGGACCTTCGCTCACCGCGCCCCCCTGAGCTGATGGGGCGTCATGGTGCACCGCGACGGGCTGCGCTGCCAATGGGTGGATCTGCCGGGGCACACTGTGCGACGTGGAGATCTCGCTGTTCACCAACCTGCTCGGGGCCGTCGGCCTGGGTGCGGCGTCGGGGCTGAACGCGTGGATCCCACTGCTCGGCCTGGGCCTCGCCGGCCGGCTGGGGGTGGTGGAGCTCACCGAGCCGTTCGACCGCCTCGAGAGCACCGGTGTGCTGGTCGTGCTGGGCGTCGTGTTCCTGCTGGACCTGGTGGGCGACAAGGTCCCCGTGGTCGACCACGTGCTGCACGCCGTGGGCACGGTCATCGCACCGATCTCGGGGGCGATCGTGTTCGGCGCGCAGGAGAACCTGCTGTCGCAGTCCGCACCGTGGGCCGCCGCCGTCGCGGGCATGGTGCTGGGCGAGAGCGTGCACCTGGCGCGCAGCGGCGTGCGCCCCGCGGTCACCGCCGGCACCGGCGGCGTGGGCAACCCGGTGCTGTCCGCGATCGAGGACGCGATCGCGTTCGTGCTCACCGTGCTGGCGGTCGTGGTGCCGGTCCTCGCGTTCGTCGCGGTGATCGTGGTGAGCATCTGGGCGTGGCGGCGGGTGCTGCGCTGGCGACGTCGACGTGCGGAGCGCACGAACGGCACCGGCGGTGCTGCGGTGGTGACGTGAAGCGCCTCGCCGTCGCGCTCGGGCTCGTGCTGCTGGTGGTCGTCGTCGGCGCCACGCCGGCCGGCGCGCACGCGGTGCTGATCGCTTCGGACCCGCAGGCCGATGCGGTGCTGGCCGAGCCGCCCTCGCAGGTCGTGCTGCGCTTCAACGAGGGCGTCGAAGCGGCCAGCGACGCCGTCACGCTGCTCGACCCGTCCGGTGACGAGGTGCCGGGCGTGCGGTCGGTCAGCGGCGACGCCTCGGTGACCGCGTCGCTGCCGGAGCTGGACCGCACCGGCTCGTACACCGTCAGCTGGTCGGTGGTGTCCTCCGACGGCCACCCCGTGCGCGGGGCCTACCTGTTCCACATCCGCGAACGCACCCTGGACGAACCCGCCGACACGGCCATCGCGACGACGCCACCGCTCGCCACGGCACTGCGCGCCGCCGGTGCGGTGCTCGCGATCGGTGGCCTGGTGTGGGTGCTCGCCAGCTGGTTCCTCGCGCAGCGCCGCCGGTCCCGTTGGGTGCCGGTCGTGGTGGGCACCACCGCTGCGCTGTTCGGCGCGGTCGTGGCCGTCGACGCGTCCTGGTCGGAGTCGTGGTCGATCATGGTCGACACCACCAGCGGCCGGATGTCCATGGTCGCGGTGGGCGTGGCGATCGTCGGTCTCGTCGTGTCGCTGCTGCCCCGAGCGGGGGCCGAGGAGCTCGCGGTGGCCGCCGCCGCCACGGTGGCGGTGGCCGCCCAGGGCCACGCCGTCTCGCTGCCGCCCGTCGGGTTGTCGGCGGGGGCGACCATCACCCACGTGGCGGCCGCGGTCGCCTGGGGCACTGCGCTGATCTGGCTGCACGGGTGGAGCCGCACGGTCGAGCCGCTTCGCGTCGCCGGCGTCGTGCGACGGCTGTCGCCGTGGGGCCTCGCGGCGGTGCTCGTGGTGGCCGGCTCCGGGGTGGCGCTGGTGATCGAACGAGTCGGGATCGACCAGCTGACCACGTCGACCTACGGCCGGCTGTCGATCGCCAAGTCGGCGCTGCTGGTGGCGGCGGTCGTGCTCGCGGCGCGCAACCGCTGGCGGCTCGCTCCCGGGCTCGAGGACGACGAGGTCGAGGCGGCGCAGGTGGCGGCGGTCGGCTTCCGGTCGTCGCTGCGGGTCGAGGTCGTGGTGCTGGCCCTGGCGTTGGTCGCGGGTGCCGCGCTGTCCCAGGTCCGGCCGCCCGAGGACGCCGGTGCGGCCGGTTCGGGCGGGGTGTTCAGCGAGCGGGTGGCGTTCGGCGATGGGCAGGTCGAGCTCACCGTCGAGCCCGGCGAGCGGGGCACCAACGAGGTGCACGTCACGGCGCTCGGTGCCGACGGTCGGCTCATGGCCGAGGCCAAGGACCTGACCCTCGCCCTGACGTTGCCTGCTGACGACGTCGGCCCCCTGGAGCCCGAGATGATCCCGATCACCGCTGGCCACGCCATGGCGTACGCCGAGTTCCCCCTGGCCGGCGACTGGTCCGTCGAGGTGGTCGCCCGCCCGTCGAAGTTCGAGGAGCTGCGCGCCAGCTTCGAGGTCCCCATCGGCGACGGCGCCCGGCCGTAGGCTCGTCCCGGGCCGTGTCCTTGCGGGCCGAAGGAGGACGACCATGGAGCCGATGGATGTGCAGGTGGACGTGGTCGGGGTGCCCAAGCACGCCTGGCTGATCTGGTTGGTCCTGGGTCTGTTGAGCGTGGGCGTCGGGATCTGGCTGATCCTGAGCCCCGAGGTGGCCATCGCCACCCTGGCGCTGCTGTTGTCGATCGCGCTGTTCCTGAACGGGCTGTCCGAGCTGGTCACCGCAGGGGACCGCTCGCACCCGTGGGTGGGCTACGTGCTCGGCGGGCTGTTCCTGGTCGCCGGTGTGGTGGTGCTGCTGCGACCGGGCAAGTCGCTGTGGTTCCTGGCCGTGGTCGTGGGCATCGCGGTGATCACCACCGGCGTGATGCAGGTGGCGGTCGCGTTCATGGATCGCGAGCGCATCCGGCACTGGGTGCTGCTCGCCGTGCTCGGTGTGGTCGGCATCGTCGTCGGCATCCTGGCCATCGTCTGGCCCGGCATCACCGTGTGGGTGCTGGCGCTGTTGATCGGCATCCGGCTGCTGATCTTCGGCGTGGTGCAGATCGCGATCGCGTTCGGCCTGCGCTCGCTCACCGCCTGAGCGGCGGCGCCCCCTCGTCCCCGTCGGGGCGTGCGACGAGCGCGGCCAGCTTCCGCGGCGCCATGGCGCAGAAGCTCTCGGTCACCAGCTCCTGCACCTCGTCCCAGTCGGTCCGCTCGTCGAGCACCAGCCCGAGCGCGTCGCGACCCCATCCGAGGACCAGGAACGGCGGGCCCGCGTGGCGCAGCACCTCCAGCTCGTCGCCCACCGAACGGAACGCCAGCACGACCTGGGGACCATCGGCGTCCTCGACCCCGAGCACCTGGGCGAAGGTCCGTCGGCGGACCATCCAGCGGGTGCCGACCCAGGCCCGCTCCTCGTACGCCTCCGGCAGCTCGAGGCAGAGCGCACGTACGCGCGCCTCGACCTCTGGCGGCACCTCGTCGGTGTAGCGCCGCGCTGCGCCGGTCATCGTCCGACCGTAGGCGACAGCCAGAAGCGGGTGCGCTCGACCTCGACGCCCTCTCGGTCGCTGACCCGGCGGTCCGGTCCCTGGCGGCGAAGACCAGCGTGGCTACTACGTGCCTGTTGTGGCGAGCGACCACGAGCCGCGCATCAGCGCCTCGGTGGCGTCGTCGGCCGGGAAGAACAGCTCCACGCTGATCTCCTCCAACGTGATATCTCGAGGAGTTCCGAAGGTGGTGAGCGTGGTGAAGAGCGACCAGCGGGCCTCGCCCGTGTCGAGCTGGAGTGGGACGAGCAGCGGCGGCTCGCCGTCGAACGACTCGTGGGTCACCCTCGGCAGCGCAGCGACGTTCGGGTAGGCGAGGACCTCGCGTTCGAGTGCCATCAGGGCCTCGTCGAACGTCAGGCGGACCGTGCGGCGGATCTGACCGACCAGGTAGGCCGCCCACTCCTCGAAGTTCAGGGTTCGTGCGGCAAGCCCTTCTGGGTGCAGACACATCCGAAACACATTGAGCGGCGTACCGAGGGCCTGCGGCGCCAACCCGGCGACGAGCGCCATCGCGGCTGAGTTGGCGAGCACCACGTTCCACCGTCGGTCGATGACGACCCCGGGATACGGGTCGTGTGCGTCGAGCATCCGCTGCAGCGATCGTCGTACGACTCGCATCGAGGGATCGTCCAACGACGACTGCGTGTAGCGCGGCGCATAGCCGGCGGCCAGCAGCATCGCGTTGCGGTCCCGGAGTGGCACTTCGAGGTGGTTGCACAGCGCGATCACCAGTTCGGGACTGGGACGCGACCGACCGGTTTCGACGAAGCTCAGATGACGGGCGGACACCCCGACCTCGGAGGACAGCTCGAGTTGGCTCCGGTTGCGTCGGTGCCGCCACTCCTGCAGCAGCTCACCGACCTTCGGTCCGCTCACGTTCCGAAGCGTACGGCTCGGTCATGTGCACAGCCATTACCTGACGGGTAATCGATTCGGCGCGCAGCCAGCCCGATGATGACCTCCAGCGAACCCATCAGGAGCCCGAATGACCGTGACCTCCCCGCCAACCTCGACCCGACCCGCAGGCGGCAACGCACTGCACGCCGCTCGCAGCGCCACACGGCTGAGGTTCGTCCTCGCTGCGAATGCGGCCACGTCGGCGATCGTCGCCATCATCGGCCTGCTCGCAACGGACTGGGCTTCCACAACGCTCGGAATCCAAGACGAAGCCGCCATCCGGATCGTCTCGGGTGGTCTCCTGATCTTCGCAGCGACCGTCGGCGCCGCCGCCTGGCGCGGCGCCGGACGCCTCGGGCTCCTCGCCACCATCATCAGCGCCGTGGACGCCACGTGGGTCGCTGCGACGGTCGGGGTGTTGGCCTTGGGTGACCTCTCGACACGCGGCACCGCCCTGGCGATCGTGCTCGGCGTCGGGGTCGCCGGGTTCGCCGCACTCCAGCTGTGGCTCACCCTCCAGATCCGGCGGTGTGCACAGAGCTGACCGCCCTTCCCCATCACACCCATCAGCAAGCAACCACGAGGAGTTCGAATGACCGACGCACCCACCACATCAGCAGACGTGACCGACACCATCGACACGCACCTACGCGCCTACTGCGAACCGGACCCGGCGCGCCGGGTTGCGATGCTCGAGTCGGTGTGGACGGCCGACGGCGAGCTCATCGACCCCCCGTTCGAGGGCTCCGGCATCTCCGGCATCTCCGCGATGGTGGAGGTGCTGCTCGATCACTACCCCGGGCATCGGTTCGAACGAACCACCACGGTCGACGCTCACCACTCCCATGCACGCTACGGATGGTCCCTCGTCTCACCAGACGGCGAACATGCGGTGACCGGAACCGATCTGGTCGATCTGGAGCCCGGCGGGATGATCCGCAGGATCGTCGGATTCTTCGGCGACCAGACTCTGAACGGTGCTGACTGATCGCCACCGTCCCGGCGATCGGTGACGCTTCCGCAGAAGTGTCACCATCGCCGTAATCCCGGCTCTTCGCGCTGCAGAGCAACGCGAAGAGCCGGGAAATCGCTGCGATCCGCCTGCTCGAGAGTCCGGATGGAAGGTCCGTGCGCTCAGCGCTGGACGAACCAGGCGAGCACGTAGCCGATGCTGTTGGAGGAGATGTGCACCATCGCGGGCGCGGCCAGGCTGCCCGAGCGGTTGCGCAGCCACGACAGCACCATGCCGGCGACGGCCGTGCCGACCACCCCGGCCGCGATCGCGAGGACCACCCCGACCGGCCCGGGCAGCAGGTCGCCCAGCGCCTGGTTGGACTCGGTCAGGTCGAGCGACGGCAGCACGTGCCAGAGGCCGAACAGCAGCGCCGAGTAGATGTCGGCGCGCAGCGGCCCGTTCGCATGTGCAGCCGTGCGCCGACGGAACATCGCGGGCAGCACACCGCGGAAGGCGATCTCCTCCATCAGGACGGTCCCCAGGGGGATCGCCACGAGCGTGCGCCAGAGCAGCGCCGACAGCCCGACGTCGGCCCGGTCGTCGTTGAACAGCTCACGGGTGAACGGCAGGGCGAGGCCGATCAGGTACACGGTGAGCATCAGCCCCGACACGGCCGCACCCCAGCGCAGGCCGTCGGGCAGTCGCCTGGTGGCCAGCCCCAGGTCGTTCGCCGTGGCGCCGTCGAGGCGCACGGCGATGAGCACCAGCACGACCGCGACGGTGCAGTTCCAGGGGATGTACGCCCAGTCGGGCAGGACCTGGTTGGCCATGACGTTGGACACCACGAGGGTGCCCAGCACGGCCCACATCGGACCCGGTCGGGTCGCAGGTGGGGCCGACTCGCTCACGGCCGGCACGCTACCGCCCCCACCGAAGGGGTCCCGAGACGGCAGCGCTCAGCTCAGAGCACGGCGTGACCGCTGCGCTGGACCGCGCGTCCGAGTGCGGCCCGTGCGGCCTCGAACGCCGCCATGTCCATCTGCTCGAGCGCTCGGCGCCGTGCCGTGCGTCGCTCATCCATCTTCCGTCGCAGCATCGCCATGGTGTTCCGGTCGACCGGTTGCGCCGGGAGTTGAGCCGTTAACGTGACGACATGGCCGACCTCATCATCCGCAACGGCACGATCGTCGACGGCACCGGGGCGCAGGGCCGCCCGGGCGACGTCGAGGTGACCGACGGGATCATCACCGCCGTCGGCAACGTCGACGGCACCGCCCCACGTGAGATCGACGCCGAGGGCGCCATCGTCACGCCCGGCTTCATCGACATCCACACCCACTTCGACGGCCAGGCCACCTGGGACCCGGTCATGGCGCCGTCGTCCCTGCACGGGGTGACCACCGTCGCCATGGGCAACTGCGGTGTCGGCTTCGCGCCCGCCGCACCCGATCGGCACGACTGGCTGATCAGCCTGCTCGAGGGGGTCGAGGACATCCCCGGCACCGCGCTGGCCGAGGGGCTGACCTGGGACTGGCAGACCTTCCCCGAGTACCTCGACTCGCTCGAGGCGAAGCCGCACACCGTCGACGTCGCCGCCCACCTGCCGCACGCCGCGCTGCGCACCTACGTCATGGGCGAGCGCGGCGCGGATCACACCGAGGTGCCCACCGACGCAGAGCTCGACGAGATGGCCCGCCAGGTGCGCGAGGCCATCGCCGCGGGCGCCATGGGCTTCGCCACGTCGCGCACCGAGATCCACCGCACGTCAGCGGGGCAGAACATCGGCACGTTGACCGCGGACGAGCGTGAGCTGCTGGCGATCGCTCGTGCCATGGCCGAGGCGGGCGGCGGTGTCACCCAGCTGATCAGCGACCTGTACCAGACCCCCGATGACGAGGTCGCCCAGCGCGAGCTCGACCTGCTCGAGTCGTTCGTGCGCACCAGCGGTCGCCCGCTCAGCTTCACGATGCAGCAGGCGTACCACTCGCCTGAGCGCTGGCGCTTCCAGATGGACTGGGTGGACCGCATGGTCGCGTCGGGCCTCGACGTGAAGGCCCAGGTCGGCACCCGGCCCATCGGTGTGCTCCTCGGCCTGCAGGCCACGGCCAACCCGTTCGCGTTCTGCGCCTCCATGGGCGAGCTCGCCTTCCACTCGCCCGAGGACCGCGTGGCGGCGCTGCGCGACCCGGAGCGCAAGGCCCGCATCCTGGCCGAGCACGCCGAGCTGGCCGCCACGCTCGAGCCGGGCATCCTGCAGCAGATCATGTGCGGCTTCGACGTGATCTTCCGCCTGACCGACCCGGTCGACTACGAGCTCGACGCCGAGTGGTGCGTCGCCGCCGAGGCCCGCGCCGCAGGCCGCACCCCCGAGGACCTGGTCTACGACCTGCTGCTCGAGCGCGACGGCACCCAGCTGCTCTACCTGCCGCTGTTCAACTTCGCGCACGGCAACTTCGACGACCTGTTCGAGATGATCACCTCGCCCAACACGCTCTTCGGCCTGTCGGATGCGGGCGCGCACTGCGGCGCCATCTGCGACGCCTCGATGACCACGTCCTCGCTGACGGTGTGGAGCCGTGATCGTCGCCGTGGCGACCGCCTGCCGGTGGAGCGCATCGTGCACGGCCACACCCAGCGCAACGCGCTGCACATGGGCTGGCTCGACCGCGGGGTGCTGGCGCCCGGCTACCTGGCCGACCTGAACGTGATCGACCTGGACACGCTGGCGTGCCATCCGCCGTCGATCGTGCACGACCTGCCCGCAGGGGGTCGCCGCTTGATGCAGACCGCTGCGGGCTACCGGGCGACGGTCAAGTCCGGCGCCGTCACCTTCGTCGACGGCGAGCACACCGGTGAGCTGCCCGGTGAGCTGCTCAGAGGCGGCCGCGCGCTGCGTCGCTGAGCACGCAGCGCGCCGCGGCCCGACCGCACATGCCGTGCACGCCGCCGCCGGGCGGCGTGGACGACGAGCACAGGTAGATGCCCGTCGCGGGAGTGCGCCACGGGTGCAGCGACGGGACCGGCCGGAACAGGAACTGGCGCAGGTCCGTCGAGCCGCCGGCGATGTCGCCGCCGACGTAGTTGGCGTTGTGCTGCTCGACCGAGCGCGTGTCGGCGGTGCTGCGGGCCAGGATGCGGTCCCGGAAGCCGGGTGCGTAGGCCTCGATGCGCGCCTCGATGCGCTCGGTCATGTCGACCGTGGAGCCGTGCGGCACGTGGCAGTACCCCCACAGGGTCTGCGCGCCGTCGGGGGCACGGGTCGGGTCGAACAGGCTCTGCTGCGCGAGCAGCAGGAAGGGCGCCTCGGGGTGGCGTCCGTGGGTCACGTCGTGCTCGCTGCGGCGCACCTCGTCGAACGTGCCGCCCAGGTGCACGGTGCCGGCACGCTGCAGCTGCGGATCGAGCCAGGGCACGGCACCGTCGAGGGCCCAGTCGAGCTTGAACACGCCGGGCCCGTGGCGGAACCGTCGCAGCGAGCGCCGGTACCTCCCGGGCAGGCGGTCCCCGGCGATGTCCGCCAGATGCCGGGGGGCCACGTCGAACAGCACGGCCCGGGCCTCGGGGAGCTGCTCCATGCGGTCGATGCGCTCGCCGCAGTGCACCTCGCCGCCTGCGGCGACCACCAGGTCGATCAGCGCATCGGCGATCGCCTGCGAGCCGTGCTCGGCGAGCGGCCAGCCCACGGTGTGCGCCAGCGCGCCCAGCAGCATGCCGAACCCGCCCGTGATCGGCGTGGACAGATCCAGCACCGAGTGCGCTGCGAGCCCTGCGAGCAATGCCGGTGCCAGGTCGCCGTCGAAGCGTCGTGCGAGCCAGGTGGCGGGCTGCACGCCGACCGCACCGAACCGGGCGAGCGCCACGGGGTGCCGAGGGGGCAGCTCGAGCGGTGCCAGCAGCGAGTCCGACAGCATCGACCCGCTGCGCACCGCAGGGCCGAGGAGGCGACGCCACGCTGCGCCGTCGCCGCCGAGCCCGGCGGCGGTGACGTCGAGCGATCGGTCCAGCAGGGCCGAGCGCCCGGGCGCGACCGCGTGCGCGAGCGGCAGGTCGGGCTGGATCCAATGCACCCCGGCCTCGGACAGACCCAGGTCGCGCAACGCAGGTGACGCAATGCCGAGGGGATGGATGGCCGAGCAGACGTCGTGCACGAAGCCGGGCAGGGTGAGCTCGTCGGAGCGGGTGCCGCCACCGGGACGATCGGCGGCCTCGAGCACCCGCACCCGCCAGCCGGCCCGGGCCAACTCGAGCGCGGCCACGAGCCCGTTGGGGCCGGAGCCCACCACGACCGCATCGAGCTGCTCCGACATGCGAGCATCGTGTCACGTCCCGACCACCAGGGGGTCCCGGCCATGCAGCTCGACGAACGCCAGCAGGCGCTGTGCGACGACCACGACTGGGACTTCTCGTCGCTGCGGGCGATGGTGGTCAACTGCACGCTCAAGCGCTCGCCGGAGCCGTCCAACACGCAGGGCCTGCTCGACATCCCCATCGCCATCTGGGAGGCGAACGGGGTGACCGTCGACCAGGCCCGAGCCGTCGACCTGGTGCTGGCACCCGGTGTGCAGCCCGACATGACCGAGCACGGTGCCGAGCGCGACGACTGGCCTGCGTTGCACGAGCGGGTGATGGCGGCCGACATCGTGGTGCTGGGCACGCCGATCTGGTTGGGGGAGAAGTCCTCGGTGTGCACCAGGGTGATCGAGCGGCTCTACGCCAACTCCGCCGAGCTGAACGCGGCCGGCCAGTGGGCCTATTACGGCCGGGTCGGTGGGTGCATCGTGACCGGCAACGAGGACGGCGCCAAGCACTGCGCCATGAACGTCCTGTACTCGTTGCAGCACCTGGGCTTCTGCATCCCGCCGCAGGCCGACGCGGCGTGGGTGGGTGAGGCCGGCCCGGGGCCCAGCTACCTCGACGACGGCTCGGGCGGCCCCGAGAACGACTTCACCAACCGCAACGCGACGTTCATGGCGTGGAACCTGCTGCACCTGGCACGGGTGCTGCGTGACGCGGGTGGGTTCCCGGCGCACGGCAACCAGCGTTCGTTGTGGGACGCGGGCTGCAGCATGGACTTCCCCAACCCCGAGTACCGATGAGCGGCAGGGGCTTCCCCGCGCGTCAGCGCGGTGCCGTGCGGTGCAGCGTGACGGGCGTGCCCTGCTCGGACTCGCTGACGGTCAGCAGGCCGGCCGACCCGGCGAGCACCGCGACCGATTCGCCCTGCACCTCGGGGAGCTCGGGTGCGGTGCAGGGCTGGCCCGCCAGGATCGCCGGCAGATCGGCGCCCGACGCGATCGGGTAGAGCCGCAGCGAGCGGTTGGTGCGCAGCGCCAGCACCGTGGCGTCGGGCGACACGTCGAGCGCCGTCACCGCCTCACCGTCCAGATCCACGGTGCCGGCGGGCTCGAACGTGGCGCTCGCCGCGTCGGCCGGGTCGGACACGAGCCGGTAGATCGTGGTGCGGGCGTCGGGCGCTTTGTCGAGCACCCAGATCGTGTCGCCGAGCACCGCCATCGCCTCGACGTTCGGGCGGACCGTCGCGCCGCCAGCGTCGCGGTAGGTCGCCTCGATGACCGTCGGCCGCACCGTCGACGGGGTGGGACCGGACTCGTCGAGCGCCGGCTCGTCGAGCTGCAGCAGGCGCACCGTCGGACGGATCGCCAGGTTGTCGCCGAGGTCGCCGATCACGACCCGTGGGGTGCCGCGGCCGTCGACGTACGTGGCGACCGCTTCCCAGTCGAGGTTGGACAGCGGCCCGGCGTCCACGTCGACCCGTCCGAGCTCGGTGCCGTCGGTGCCGAGCGCGACCAGCTGGGCAGGCTCGAAGCTGTCCTCGATCGACCACACGACGTCGTCGCTCCGACGGCTGGTGGCCAGCCCCGAGATGGAGGTGAGGTCGTCGGGCAGCGTCGCGACCGGTCGCACCGCCAGGTCACCCGCGCACGCGGCGTCGAGCAGCGGTTGGGAGCTGGCAGGTGCAGCGGTGGTGCTCGGTGCCGACGTGGTGACGTCGGTGGTCGTCGGTGCAGCGGTGGTGGTGGCGGCCGAGGTCCTCTCGCCGTTCGAGCAACCGGTGGTCGCGACGGCGACGGCGACGGCGACGACGCACAGCGCCGCCGCGACGACCCGGCGGGCCGGGGTGGAACGGCTCAGGACTTCGACGAGCGCGAGTCGATCGCTCGCCAGATGAGCAGCACGATGATCGCGCCGACGAACGAGCCGATCAGGCCGCTGGGGCGCAGGTTGAGCCCGTCGCCGGCGAGCAGGCTGGCGAGCAGGCCGCCGACGAAGGAGCCGACCAGGCCCGCGATGAGCGACTGGGCGTTGGGCCGGGTGCCCATGCCCAGGACCAGCTGGGCGAGCCAGCCGACGATCATGCCGAAGGCGAGGATGGCGAGGATCAGCACGGTGTCTCCTGTCGGTCCGCGTTCGCCGCGTACTGGCCCTCGTGGGGCGAGGGCCGGCACACGCTATCCGAACGGGCTCTGGCGTCACGATCCCCGAGTCGCGCGAGGATGGGGCCCTGCCCTCGTAGCTCAGTCGGATAGAGCGACCGCCTCCTAAGCGGTAGGCCACAGGTTCGATTCCTGTCGGGGGCGCGATCCTCGAAGCGGAGCGCCACGCGAAGAACCGCCTGCTGCGCAGCGCCGCTCAGCGGTGCAGGTCGAAGCGGTCCAGCTCCATGACCTTGGCCCACGCCGCAACGAAGTCGTCGAGGAACTTCGCCTCGGCGTCATCGGCTGCGTAGACCTCGCTCAGCGCTCGCAGCTCCGAGTTGGAGCCGAACGCCAGGTCGACCCGGCTCGCGCTCCACCTCAGCTCCCCGGTGGCACGGTCACGGCCCTCGAAGCGCTCGTCGTCCTCGCCGACCGGCTCCCACACCGTGGACATGTCGAGCAGGTTGACGAAGAAGTCCCTCGTCAGCGCGCCGCGACGGTCGGTCAGCACGCCGAGGTCCGAGCCGTCGGCGTTGGCGCCGATCGCGCGCAGGCCTCCGAGCAGCACCGTCATCTCGGGTGCGGACAAGGTGAGCATGAAGGCCTTGTCGACGAGCAGGTGCTCGGCGGGCACCGAGTGGCCCTTCTGCAGGTAGTTGCGGAAGGCGTCCGCGGTGGGCTCGAGCGGGGCGAACGAGTCGGCGTCGGTCTGGTCCTGGGTGGCGTCGCTGCGGCCGGGGGAGAACGGCACGACGACCTCGTGGCCCGCCGCCCGTGCAGCCGCCTCGACGCCGGCGGCGCCGCCGAGCACGATCAGGTCGGCGAGCGAGACCCGTCGGTCGCCGGTCTGGGCGTCGTTGAACTCGGTCTGCACGGCCTCGAGCACCTCGACGACCCGGCGCACACCGGACACGACGTTGACGTCCCACTCGGCCTGGGGGGAGAGGCGCAGGCGCGCACCGTTGGCGCCGCCGCGCTTGTCGGTGTCGCGGTAGGTCGACGCCGCCGCCCAGGCCGCGCCCACCAGCTGGGTCGGTGTGAGCCCCGAGCCCAGGATCCGGGCCTTCAGCTCGGCGATGTCCGCGTCGTCGATCAGCTCGTGGTCGACCGCCGGGACCGGGTCCTGCCAGATCAGGTCCTCGTCGGGCACCCACGGGCCCAGGTAGCGCGCCTTGGGCCCCATGTCGCGGTGCAGCAGCTTGAACCAGGCGCGGGCGAACGCGTCGGCGAACTCGTCGGGGTTCGCGTGGAACCGCTCGGAGATCTCGCGGTACACGGGGTCGACCACCAGTGCGATGTCGGTCGTGGCCATCATCGGCGCGTGGCGCACGTCGGAGCGGTGTGCATCGGGCACGGTGCCGGCGGCCTCGGGGTTCTTCGGGGTCCACTGCTGCGCGCCGGCCGGGCTGGTGGTCAGCTCCCACTCGTAGCCGAGCAGCACGTCGAAGTAGCCGTTGTCCCACCGGATCGGATCGGTGGTCCACGCGCCCTCGAGTCCGCTCGAGATGGTGTCGGCGCCCTTGCCGGAGCCGAAGCTGTTGGCCCAGCCGAAGCCCTGCTGCTCGAGCGGAGCGCCCTCGGGCTCGGCGCCGACGTAGCGATCCGGGTCCGCCGCGCCGTGGGTCTTGCCGAAGGTGTGGCCACCGGCGATGAGCGCCACGGTCTCTTCGTCGTTCATCGCCATGCGGGCGAACGTCTCGCGGATGTCACGGGCCGACGCGAGCGGGTCGGGGTTGCCGTTGGGTCCCTCGGGGTTCACGTAGATGAGGCCCATCTGGACCGCGCCGAGCGGGTTGGCCAGCTCACGGTCGCCGCTGTAGCGCTCGTCGCCGAGCCACTCGCGCTCGGGGCCCCAGTACACGTCCTCCTCGGGCGCCCAGATGTCGGCCCGGCCGCCGCCGAAGCCGAAGGTGCGCAGGCCCATCGTCTCGAGCGCCCGGTTGCCGGTGAAGATCAGCAGGTCGGCCCAGGAGATCTTGCGGCCGTACTTCTGCTTGACCGGCCACAGCAGGCGTCGCGCCTTGTCCAGGTTGACGTTGTCGGGCCAGCTGTTCAGCGGCGCGAAGCGCTGGGCGCCGGTGCCACCACCGCCGCGGCCGTCCGCCACGCGGTAGGTGCCCGCGGCGTGCCAGGTCATGCGGATGAACAGCGGGCCGTAGTGGCCGTAGTCGGCGGGCCACCAGTCCTGGGAGTCGGTCATCAGCGCGTCGACGTCGGCGGCGAGCTCGTCGAAGTCGATGCTGGCGAACTCGGCTGCGTAGTCGAAGTCCTCACCCATGGGGTCGGCCTGCGGGACCTGCTGGCGGAGGATGCGAAGGTTGAGCTGCTCGGGCCACCAGTGCTGGTTCGCCGTGCCGCCCACCGCCTGGTGGGTCTGGTGCATGACGGGGCAACGAGCGACGTCGCCCTGATCGCTGGTGGTGACGGTGCCGTGCTCGGGCTCGTTCTCGCCGATGCCGGGCTGGTCCTCTGCGGGCTGGTCGGTGGTCATGGTGATCTCCTCGCTCGGTGCGCTGAGTCGATCATCGGGCTGAACCGTCCAGAGATCCAATCGAATGATCCGTCAGTCTCGATAGGGGTGGCCTATCCCGGTCAGGCTCCTGCGCTCGGATGGCGCCGAGCCAGTCCCCGAGCGGTGCTGCCGACTCGATCGGGTCGGTGGGCCGGTACTCGCCGATGATCCGGTACACGTTGCGTCGGCCGTTGCGCCGACGTTCGAGCGCTCCGTCGGTCTCCAGCTGACGCAGGATCGCCTGCACCGTTCGCAGCGCCAGCCCGGTCGCGTCCGAGATGTCGCGGACGCGGACCGTCGGGTCCGCGGCGATGCACATCAGCACGCGGGCGTGCGGTGTGGTGAGCGACCACCTGGCTCGTTCCGGCTCCGGGTACGGCATGGGATTCCCAAATCACGAGTTGCAATAGACGAATCACTGTGCGTAAATACTGACCGGTCCCGACGCCGGGGTCAAGGCGTGGCCAACGGGCCACCATCGGAAAGGCACCAGATGACGACCTCCCTCGCCGAACTGGCACTGCTGGCACCGCTGGCCTTCCTGGCTGCTGGACTCGTGGCCTTGCGGCATCCCGGCCGCGACGTCGTACGCGCCGTGCAGGTCGGGGCAGTGGTGTCGTGGATCGGCGTCGTGGTGGCCGCTGGGGCTGCAGGGGCGGTCGCGATGGGGGGTGCGGTGCAGAGCCCGACGCTCGGGGTCGACGGCCTGGGCCTCTCGGTGCGCCTCGACGCACTCAGCACGGTGATGCTGGTCATGGTCGCCCTGCTCGCCGTGGTGATCGTGCGCTACAGCAGCCGGTACCTCGAGGGCGACACACGGCACGGTCGCTTCCTCGCCCGGCTGTTCACCACGATCGCCGCGGTCGAGGTGCTGATCCTGGCGGGCAACACCGTGCTGTTGTTCATCGCCTGGGTCGCCACCAGCCTGGCGCTGCACCAACTGCTGGTCTTCTACCGCGAGCGGCGCGGTGCGGTGGTCGCCGCCCGCAAGAAGTTCGTCGCCGCCCGCGTCGGCGACGCCCTGTTGCTGGGTGCGGTCGTGCTGCTGTGGGTCGAGTTCGGCACCGGTGACCTGGGTGCGATCTTCGCCGAGGCGCCGGGGGTGTTCGCCGCGGGTGGCTCGTCGGCGCTCACCGTGGCGGCGATCTGCCTCGCCGGCGCAGCGCTGCTCAAGTCGGCGCAGTTCCCCACCCACGGCTGGCTGGTCGAGGTGATGGAGACACCGACGCCGGTCTCCGCACTGCTGCACGCCGGCATCCTCAACGCCGGCCCGTTCCTGATGATGCGCTTCGCCTTCGTCATGGACGGGGCGGACGTGGCGAACGCGCTGCTGATCGTGCTCGGCGGCGCCACGGCGGTGTTCGCCTCGGTGGTGCTGCTCACCCAGCCGTCGGTCAAGGTCGTGCTGGGCTACTCCAGTGCGGCGCACATGGGCTTCATGCTCATGGTGTGCGGCATGGGCGCCTACGCCGCTGCGCTGCTGCACCTGGTGGCGCACTCGTTCTACAAGGCCCACGCGTTCCTGTCGTCCGGCAGCGTGATCGACGAGGCACGGGCCGCGAAGGTGCCGCTCCCGCAGCGGCTCGGCCGCCCGTCCCGGGTGCTGGCCAGCGTCGTGGTCGCCCTGGCGATGTACCTGCCGCTCGCCTGGTTGTGGGGCATGGACCTGGGCGGTGACCCGGTCGTGCTGGCCATCGGGGCGATCCTGGTCATGGGCACCACGCAGCTCTTGGCCCCGGCGCTCGATTCCGCCGGCACCGCTCGCGCGATGGTGCGCACCGCGCTGGCCGCACTGAGCGTCACCACCGCCTTCTTCGCCCTCGAGGTCGGCTTCCACCACCTGCTCGACAACACCGCTCCGCACGGCACCGGGCGACCTGCGGCGCTGCTGGGTCTGGTGGCGGTCGTGCTCGTCGTCTTCGCCACGGTGGTCGGTCTGCAGATCTTCGAGCCGGCGCACGGCACCGGCGAGCGTCGCCGTCGCTGGGCGGTGCACCTGCGCCACGGGCTCTACGCCAACGCCGCCTTCGATCGTCTGGTGGGCGCCTGGCGCCTGCCGAACGCCGGACGGGCTGGCCGATGACCGCCACCTCGTCCCGACCGACCTCCTCCGAGCCCACCCTGACAGGAGCCCCCATGCGACTCGACACCACCACCGGAGCCGCCGCCACGCACCTCGCCGTCAGCGCCGAGATGCACCCCGACGAGGTGGCGGAGGCGATGCGCTCGGCGAGCCGACGCATCGCTCCGGTGTGGGACCTCGAGGACTTCGTCGCGGTGAACCCGTATCTCGGCCTCACCGATCGGCCGATGGCGACCGCTGCGGAGCAGCTGGCGCAGCTCGCCGGCGCGCGCAGCACCGTGCCCGTCGAGCTGGTGCGCACCGCGATCGCCGAGCGCCGGGGCTTCGCCGCCGAGCTGGCGGACGCGCTCGCCGAGGTGGCCCCGGGTGTCGAGCTGGAGGACCTGCTCGATCGGGTCGAGCGCGTGGAGCAGGCAGGGGCGCGCCCCGCCGTGCTCACCGTCGCGGACGTGGCCACAGAGGTGACGGGCACGGACTGGTCGGGCTGGTCGACGGGCCGCACCACCGACTGGGCGGCGGCCTACTTCGACCACGGCCAGGCCATGTGGTCGAGCATCGACGCCGGGCGCTCGCCGTTCGACGCGTGGCGCTGGGAGGCCTCGATCGATCGCACGCCGTCGCTGTTCGGGCTGCGCGGCTACCGGGGGAAGGTGGGCGAGCTGCCCACCTCGCCCGTCGAGGCGGTGCAGCGGTGCCTGGTCGAGCTGGGTCTGCGCGACGCTGCGGCCGAGTGCTACCTGCACGCGCTGCTGCTGCGCGTGGGTGGGTGGTCGGCACACGCGGCGCGCATCGTGTGGGACGCCGAGCTCGCCGGTCGCGACGACGACACCCTCGTCGAGCTGCTCGCCGTGCTCGTCGCGGCCGACACGGTGCTGCTGAGCGAGCTGGCCGACGAGCGGGTCGACTCGGCGTGGGCCGACGCGAGGCGCAGCATCGAGGCGGTCGCGAACGGCCGGGGCGCTGCGCCCGACGAGGCGGCCTGGCAGCTGCAGGAGGCCTTCGACCTGGCTGAGCAGCGGCGCTGGGTCCGGCGTCTGCAGGGCGGCGCGTCGACGAGCACCGGCGAGCGCGCCCGCGCCCAGGTGGTGTGCTGCATCGACGTGCGCTCCGAGGTGCTGCGGCGCCACCTCGAGCAGGTGGCGCCGGACGTGCACACGCTCGGCTTCGCCGGCTTCTTCGGCGTCCCGCTGCAGCTGCGACCCCTGGCGCACGACCACGGCGTCGACCAGTTCCCCGTGCTGCTCACCGCCGGCGCAGTGGTGGCCGAGACCGTGTCGACCCCCGAGCGCCACGCCGAGGCGGTCACCCGACGTGGCCTGGCCCACCAGGTCCGGCGCGCCTGGAAGTCCTTCAAGATGGGTGCCATCTCGTGCTTCAGCTTCGTCGGACCGGTCGGCCTCGCCTACCTGCCGAAGCTGTTCAGCGATGGCTTCGGACGCACGCGGCCGGTCCGTCCGGCCGAGGTCGAGGGGCTCAGCGCCGAGCTCGCCGCCGAGTTGCGCCCGACGCTCGACGCGGTCGGGGGCCAGGAAGGCTCCGGCATCCCCCATGAGCAGCGGGTGGGGCTGGCCGAGGGTGCGCTGCGGGGCATGTCGCTCCCGACGGGCCTGGCGCCGCTGGTCGTGCTCGCCGGCCACGGTGCCTCGACCACGAACAACCCCTACGACAACGGCCTCGACTGCGGCGCGTGCGGTGGCCACACCGGTGAGTCCAACGCGCGGGTCACCGCGATGCTGCTCAACGACGCCCGCGTGCGTGCGGACCTGGCCGAGCGTGGCGTGCACGTGCCCGCCGACACCTGGTTCGTCGCTGCGCTGCACGACACGACCACCGACGAGGTGCGCTGGTTCGACACCGACCTGGTGCCGGCGAGCCACCGTGAGCAGCTCGACCGGCTGCGGGCCGACCTGGTCGGCGCCGGTGCGGGCGCCCGCGCCGAGCGCGCCGCCCGACTCGGCATCGCTGCGGGTCCCGACGTCGATGCGCAGGTCATGGCCCGCTCGGCCGACTGGGCCCAGGTCCGCCCCGAGTGGGGTCTGGCCGGGTGCGCCGCGTTCGTGGCGGCGCCGCGCGCCCACACCCGCGGCCTCGACCTGGGCGGCCGGTCGTTCCTGCACTCCTACGACTGGCGGGCCGACGACGGCTTCGCGGTCCTGGAGCTGATCATGACCGCGCCGATGGTGGTGGCCAGCTGGATCAGCCTGCAGTACTACGCGTCGACGGTGGACAACGAGCGCTACGGCTCCGGCAACAAGACGCTGCACAACGTGGTCGGCAAGCTCGGGGTGCTCGAGGGCACGGCGGGTGACCTGCGCACCGGGTTGCCCATGCAGTCGGTGCACGACGGCGTGCGCTTCCAGCACGACCCGGTCCGGCTCAACGTGGTGATCGCCGCGCCGGTGCCTGCGATGAACGACGTGCTCGCCGCCCACCCACAGGTGGCACAGCTGGTCGACCACGGCTGGGTGCACCTGCTGGCCATGGACGACGACGGCCGGGTCACCCATCGCTACGCCGGTGACCTGCGCTGGGAGCCGGTCGGAGAAGCCTGAGTCCCGACCAGAGGTTGGTTTACGCTGCCGAACATGGTTCGGGGGAACTGGGTGAGGACAGGCGCTGCGGCGGTCATGGCGCTGCTCGTGGTGGCATGCTCCCCGCCGCCACCGCCACCGCCACCATCGGCGGTGCAGGGTGGCGGCGGCTTCGAGTACGTGGCGATGGGGGACTCCTGGGCCGCGGGGCCGTTGATGAGCTTCCCCGTCGGCGAGCCGCTGTTCTGCGCGCGATCGTCGAACAACTACCCCTCGCAGCTGGCGGCGCTGTTGTCCGTCGACCGCTTCGCCGACGTGACCTGCGGCAGCGCCGACAGCGAGGACGTCACCCGGCCCCAGGAGGTGGACCCGTTGGACCTGGGTCTCGATCTGGGCACCGCAGCACCCCAGGCCGATGCCCTGGGACCCGACACCGACCTGGTGACGATCACCATGGGCGGCAACGACATCGGGCTGCCGAAGTTCGCCATCGCCTGCGCGAACCTGATCGGCATCCCGCTCGGACCCGCGCCCTTCGGTCGTCCCTGCGTGCAGGACCTGACCGCGGGCGGTGTGGACCAGGTGTCGGAGAAGATCGCGGCCACGCGGCCCGAGATCGTCGAGATGTTGCGCACGATCCGACGCAGGGCACCCTCCGCCGCGGTGTACGTGGTGGGGTATCCGGCCGGACTCGCCCAGGGCGGCACGGGCTGTTGGGGGCGCTGGCCGATCCTGGACGTCGACGCCGGCTACATCGACGCCAAGATGCAGGAGATGAACGCCATGCTGGCCGACGCGGCGCGGATCGCCGGCGTGCGCTTCGTCGACGTCTACACATCGAGCCTGGGGCACGACGCGTGTCAGCCGCGGGGGCAGGCGTGGGTCAACGGCATCTCGTTCGACCCGGACGGGATCCCGCTGCACCCCAACAGCCGCTCCGCGGCGAACACCGCCGCGGTGGTCGCCGCTGCGGTCCAACGGCACGGGGTGCGCTGAGCCGGGCGCTCAGCTCGTCGCGCATCGCCCCAGCGCGCAGGTGATCGTCGCGTCGACGACGTTGCGCGCCCGCCGAGGACTCAAGCTCTGGTTGACCCTGAGGCGCACCCAACCGTCGAGTGAGGTCACGGCGTCCAGGTTCTCCAACACCCACGACGGTGCTCGACGGAGCTCCCCCGCGAAGGTCTGGCGCAGCTCGGCGCGGAGGAACTCGTCCGTCGCCCCGAGGTACTCCGCGACGACGGCGCTGTGCGGCGCTGCCAGGCGAGCCGAGCGGTAGACGGGCAGCAGTCGTTCAGCCAGGGTGCAGCGCTGCTCGACGAACGCAGCGCACCGATCCTCGAACGGGCCGACCTTCGGTATCGGTTGGAGGAGCGACAGGTGCCGCGCCACCTGCTGGTCGGCGACGGCGCGCATGAGGTCGTCCAGGTCGGCGAAGTGGTGGTACACCGAGCGCCGCGCGACGCCCGCCTCGGCGGCGATCTGATCTGCGGTGGGGGACAGGTTGCCCGCCTCGACCAAGGTCACCATCGCGTCGACGATCGCCGCCCGGTTCCTGCGCCCCCGCAGCACTCGTTGGTCGGTCACGTCCGGCACGGCAACACCCCAGTTCGCACGTGCGAGAGAGCGTACGCGTGCGCCTCCGGAGCGTCGCGGACTGAATTCCATTCGGAACAAATTGTCCCCGAAAGCGCGCTGAGGTCCTTGATTCCGAACGCGAGTTGGATAAGTGTCCACGGCTAGTTGCACAGGCTGAGCAACAGCTGGGCGAACTCCGGGGGGAGATCCATGAGGCTCTTTCGAGCTGCGTTTTTGCCGTTGATCGCGGCCGTCGCGCTGGTCGCGACGGCGTGTGTGCCGCCGCCGGACGGCGGTGGTGGCAGCACCACCAACCTGTCGCCGTTCGCAGTGGCGACCGCCGACCCGACGACCGGGCAGGCCCCGCTCCTGGTGCAGTTCTCCCCGGCAGGGTCGACCGACCCTGACGGCTTCATCGAGAGCTACAGCTGGAACTTCGGCGACGGCAGCCCGCTCAGCACGGTGCCCAACCCGGTGCACACCTACGCCGCCGGCGGCACCTTCACCGCCACCCTCACCGTCACCGACGACGGCGGCAAGACCGCCAACGCCGCAGTCGTCGTGGTGGTGACGCCGCCCGACAACCTCCCGCCCGTCGCCAACATCACCACCACCGGCCTGGCCGGCAAGGTGCCCTTCACCGTGTCGGTCGACGCGGCCTCGAGCACCGACCCCGACGGCTCGATCGTCAGCTACGAGTGGAACTTCGGCGACGGTGACCAGGCCAGCACCCCCGCGGCCAGCCACACCTACCAGGTCGTCGGCACCTACGTGCTCACCCTGACCGTCACCGACAACAACGGTGCGGTCGACACGGACTCCACGATCGTCAGCGTGGTCGACAACCTGGCGCCGACCGCCGCGGCGGTCGCCACGCCGCCCACGGGCAAGGCGCCCCTGGCGGTGTCCTTCGACGGCTCCGGCTCCTCCGACGAGGACGGCAACGTCGTCGACTGGGACTGGGACTTCGGCGACGGCTCGACCGGTTCGGGCGAGGTCGCGATCCACGTGTTCGACGACGTCGGCACCTACGAGGTCACCCTGACCGTCACCGACGACGCCGGCGCGACCGACACCACCACCATCACCGTCGTGGCGGCCGAGCCCCAGCCGCCGGTGGCCGTCGCCAACGCCACCCCCGACGGGACCAAGGCGCCCCTCGGCGTGCTGTTCAGCTCGGCCGGTTCCACCGACCCCGACGGCACGATCATCGGCTACAGCTGGGACTTCAAGGACGGCAGCCCGCTGAGCACGGCCGCCAACCCCAGCCACCTGTACACCGCCGCCGGCACGTACGTCGTCGAGCTGACCGTCACCGATGACGACTTCCAGACCACCACCGCGACGGTGACCGTCGTGGTCGGCCCGGCCAACGTGCCCCCGGTCGCCTCGGGCACCGCCACCCCCGCGGTGGGCAAGCCCGTGTTGGACGTGCAGTTCTCGTCCGCCGCCTCGACCGACCCCGACGGCACGATCGAGTCCTACCTGTGGGACTTCGGTGACGGCAGCCCGACCAGCACCGAGGCGAATCCGAACCACCAGTACGACGAGCTCGGCAACTACAGCGTGCTGCTGACCGTCACCGACGACGACGGCGCCACCAACACCGTGGCCATCCCCGTCTCGGTGGTGCCGAACACGCCGCCGACCGCGCAGCCCCAGGCCACGCCCCGCGTCGGCAAGGAGCCGCTCACCGTCCAGCTGAGCGCCGCCACCTCGACCGACAGCGACGGCGAGATCGTCGGCTACGAGTGGGACTACACCGACGACGGGATCGTCGACTCGACCGACGTCGAGACCTCGTTCGACTACGTCGAGCCGGGCACCTACACCGCCCGCCTCACCGTCACCGACGAGGACGGCGCGGTCGACACCGCGACGGTCGACATCACCGTGAACCTCAACCAGGCGCCGACCGCGGTCGCCGGGGCGGACGTGCAGTCCGGCAACGCCCCGCTCAGCGTCGTGTTCGAGGGTCGTGATTCGCTCGACGCCGAGCTCGAGGGGACCATCACCTACCAGTGGGACTTCGGCGACGGCTCGCCCACGAGCGACAGCCCGAACCCGACCCACGTGTTCGAGGAGATCGGCGAGTACACGGTCACCCTGACCGTCACCGACGACAATGGGGCGGTCGACACCGACACCCTCACGATCACCGCGCTCGACCCGGTGGTGCGGGTGAGCCCTGCGGGCGACGACGGCACCGGTGACGGCACGATCACCGCGCCCTTCGCCACCATCCAGACCGCGATCACGGGTGCGGTGGCGCAGAACAAGACCAAGGTGCACGTCGCCGGCGGCACCTACGGCGGCTTCACCGCCGCCAGCGGTGTCAGCGTCTTCGGTGGCTTCGACCAGGACCTCGTCGAGGGCGGCAGCAACGGCGCCACCGAGGTCACCATCCAGGCCGGACCCGGTGCGGTCGGCGTCACCGTGGCGAATGCCGCGGCGCCGGTCACCCTGGGCGACCTGACCGTGATCGGCGGTGGCGGCGCCAACGCCACCGGCATCCTGGTGATCGGCTCGAACGTGACCCTCGACTCGGTCACCGTCGACAGCGGCCAGGCGACCGGGGCGGGCTCCAGCTCGTACGGCGTGCGTGCCATCGACGGCGCCGCCCTGACGATCGTCGACAGCGAGATCCGGTCCCGCAACGGTGTCGCCGGTGTCGACGGCGCCGACGGTGTGGCCGGGACGACCGGCCCGAACGGCGCCAACGGCGGCACCGGCGAGTCCGGCGGTGCCACGTCGACGATCGCCTCGCCGGCGGTGCGCACCGGCGGCGCTGGTGCGAACGGCGCCGTGTGCGCCCTGCAGATCATCATCTGCCTCGGCGCTTCGCCGGGCTCGCCCGGCAGCGCGGGCGGCAACTTCGATCCTCGCGGCGGCTCCGGCGGCTCGGGTGGCGCCACCAACTCGGGCGGCGGCGGTGGTGGCGGTGAGGGCGACCCCGCTCCTGCAGCAGCGCCCGGCGCCGCGGCCGAGGCCGTGCCCGGCGACACCTTCGATCCCGGCGTCGGCGGCACCGGCGGCACCTCGCTCGCCGGTGCGGGCGGCGGTGGCGGCGGCAGCGGCGCCAGCAACGGCTCCGGCTCCGGCGCCGGTGGTGCGGGCGGTGCCGGCGGCTCGGCAGGTACCGGTGGTGCCGGCGGCTCGGGCGGCGGCGGATCCTTCGCCGTCTACTCCAGCGACTCCTCGGTGACCATCGCCGGTGGCCAGCTGATCACCGGCAACGGCGGCGCTGGTGGCGCCGGCGGCGACGGCGGACAGGGTGGCAACGGCGGCCGTGGCGGCAACGGCGGCAACGGCGGCTCCAACCGCGGCTCCGGTGGCGGTGGCGGTGGCGGCGCTGCCGGCAACGGTGGTGCTGGTGGTGCCGGCGGCAACGGCGGACCCTCGGTCGGTGCGTACCACTCGGGCACCGGCACGCAGGTCATCGCTGCGGCCGATCCCGCGGACCTGACCAGCATCGGCACCGCCGGTGCGCCCGGCGTCGGTGGTGCGGGCGGCGCCCGCGGCACCGGTGGTGCGGGCGGCAACGGCGGCACCGGCGGCGGAGCCGGCAGCCCCGGCACGGCCGCCGGTCAGGCCAACCTCGGCTCCGCCGGCGATCCCGGTGCGAACGGTCTGCGCCGGCTGTCCTTCGACAACGGCCAGGTCAACAACGCCCCGCCCGTGGCGGCCGCGGCAGCCAACCGCACCTCGGGCATCGCTCCCGAAGCGGTGACGTTCTCGTCGACCGGCTCGTTCGACAGCGACGGCACGATCACCTACCTGTGGGACTTCGGCGACGGCGCCACCTCGACCGAGGCGAACCCGACCCACACCTACACCGCCGACGGCGAGTTCACCCCGACGCTGACCGTCACCGACGACGACGGCGCCACGGCGACCGCATCGACGGCGACCATCACGATCGCCGCCAACCAGCTCCCGGTGGCGGTGGCCAACGGCACGCCCGACAAGGCCAACCTGAAGGCACCCCTGGTGGTGGACTTCAGCTCGGCGGGCACCATCGATCCCGACGGCACGATCGTGTCCTACAGCTGGGACTTCGGTGACGGAACGCCGGCCAGCACGCAGGCGAACCCGACCCACACCTACTCGGCACAGGGCGTGTTCGACGTCGTGCTCACCGTGACCGACGACAAGGGCGGCGTCGACACGGCATCGGCGACCGTGACGGTCAACCCGAACAACGTGGCGCCCGCGGTGGCGATCACCGCCACGCCGGCGTTCGGCAAGTCGCCCAACACGGTGACCTTCACCTCGACCATCAGCGACAGCGACGGCAGCGTCGCCTCGATCGTGTGGGACTTCGGCGACGGCTCGCCGACCAGCACGAACCCGAACCCGGTGCACACCTACGGCGTCGGCGTGTTCGTCGCCACGCTCACGGTGACCGACGACGACGGTGCGACCACGACCCGCTCGGTCGAGATCCGCTCGCTGCCGAACATCGCTCCGCAGCCCGCGGCGTCGGCGACCCCGACCAGCGGCCGTGCGCCGCTGACGGTGCAGCTCAGCTCGGCCGGCTCGATCGACTTCGACGGCTCGATCGCCAGCTACAGCTGGAACTTCGGCGACGGCTCGCCGGTCAGCTCGAACCCCAACCCGTCGCACGTGTACGCAGCCGGGACCTGGACCGCGACGCTGACGGTGACCGACAACGAAGGTGCCTCGCAGACCGCGACCGTGCAGGTCCAGAGCCTGGTCAACCAGGCGCCGACCGCGGTGGCCAACGCCACCCCGGTGGGCATCAACAACAAGGCGCCCTACATCGTGGACTTCAGCTCGGCCGGCTCGGCCGACAACGACTGCGCCGTGGTGAACGCCTGTCCGGGCCTGAGCTACTCGTGGGACTTCGGTGACGGCAGTGCGGTCAGCACCGACCCGAGCCCGACCCACACCTACGCCGCCGCCGGCACCTACGCCGCCACGCTGACGGTGACCGACAGCGAGGGCGCCACCGACGTCAAGGCGGTGACGATCAACGTCGCCGACCCGAACGTGCTGCCGGTGCCCCAGCTGGGTGCCAGCACCACCGGCGGACGGGCGCCGCTGGCGGTCGACTTCACGTCGACCGGTTCGGTCGATCCCGACGGCACGATCGTCACCACGCTGTGGGACTTCGGCGACGGCAGCCCGGTGGTGAGCACCCCGGACGCCAGCCACACCTACGGCCCCGGCACCTTCACCGCCACGCTGACCGTCGTCGACGACGACGGCGCCAGCGTGACGACGTCGACCACGATCGACTCGACGGTCAACATCGTGCCGGTCGCCCAGGCGGCCGCGACGCCGACGCTCGCCGTGGCGCCCGCCACCGTCGAGTTCAGCTCGGCGGGCTCGGCCGACCCGGACGGCACGATCGTGTCCTACGCCTGGGACTTCGGTGACGGTGCGACCTCGAGCGATCCGAACCCGACGCACATCTACGCCGCGGGCACCTACACCGCGACCCTCTACGTGGTCGACGACGAGGGCGGCATCGGCACCGCCACGGTGCAGGTCGTGTCCAACGTGGCACCCTCCGCTGTCGCCTCCGCGGACGTGACCGACGGTGACGGCCCGCTCGAGGTGAGCTTCACCGGCTCCGACTCGATCGACGTCGACGGCACCATCTCCGCCTACGAGTGGGACTTCGGCGACGGCAGCCCGACGAGCTCGGCGGCCGATCCGACCCACACGTACGCACCGGGCATCTGGACGGCCACGCTCACGGTCACCGACGACCGAGGGGCGACCGCCACGGCCACGGTGGTCATCGACGCCAACGACCCGCCGAGCGCCTCGGTCACCTCGGACGTGACCTCGGGCAGCGCGCCGCTCACGGTGGCCTTCGACGGCCTCGCCGGTGACGCCGACGGCACCTTCACGATCAGCTGGGACTTCGGCGACGGCTCACCGGCGGTGACCGACACGCTCTCGCCGAGCCACACCTACACGGGTCCCGGCACCTACGAGGCCACCCTCACGGTCACCGACGACCGTGGCTCGGTCACGGTCTCCGCACCACGGGTGATCACGGTCGACTGAGCCGACGCACGACGACCACACAGACGACGAACGACACGCACGAGAGACGAAGGGTGGGGGGACCCCGGTCGGCGACGACCGGGGCACCTCCGGGGGGAATCATGAGCACACGATCAGGGGGACGCATGCGCCGCTCCGACGGACACTCGACCACGGGCCGCTCCCGCAGGAGTCCAGGCACACGACGCCTGCACCTCATGCTGTGGGCCATCCTGGGCACCGCCGCGCTCGTGATGAGCGCGTGCGTGCCGCCGGACCCCGGTGCGACCAACCTGCGACCCGTCGCGCTCGCCACGTCCGACGTCAGCTCGGGATCGGCGCCGCTGACCGTGCAGTTCAGCTCCGAGGGATCCCAGGACCCCGACGGCACCATCGCCAGCTACAGCTGGAACTTCGGTGACGGCAGCCCCGCCAGCACGGCGCCGAACCCGACCCACACCTACACCGCAGCAGGCGCCTACGTCGCCCGCCTGACGGTCACCGACAACTCGAACGCCACGGCGACGGCCACCGTCACCATCACGGTGGGCGACAGCGGCAACCTGGCGCCGACCGCGGTCGCCGCCGCCACGTCGCCCGCGTCGGGCAAGGCTCCGCTCAACGTCTCGTTCAGCTCGGCCGGCTCGGTCGACCCCGACGGCGCGATCGTCGGGTACAGCTGGAACTGGGGCGACGGCACGGCCAACGGCACGACGCCGAACCCCTCGCACCTGTTCACCACCGCCGGCACCTACGTCGTCACGCTCACCGTGACCGACGACTTCGGGGCCACCGGCACCGCGACGACCACCGTGGTGGTCGGCGCGAACCAGGCACCCACCGCGGTCGCCACCACCCCGACGCCGATCGCGATCGCTCCGGCGACCATCGCCTTCAGCTCGGCCGACTCGGCCGACTCCGACGGCATCATCGTCACCCGCCGCTGGAACTTCGGCGACGGCAGCCCGCTGAGCACCACCCCCAACCCGACCAAGACCTACAACACCCCCGGCACCTACGTCGTGACGCTGACCGTCATCGACGACAACGGCGCACAGGACGTCGACTCGATCAACATCCAGGTGCTGGCGGTCAACCAGGCACCCGTCGCCGTCGCAGCGGCCTCGCCGCAGTCCGGCAAGGCGCCGCTCGAGGTGGACTTCAGCTCCGCCGGCTCCGCCGATCCCGACGGCGCCATCGCCGCCTACAGCTGGGACTTCGGTGACGGCGCCACGTCGACCGACGCCAACCCCACCCACACCTATGCCGAGCCCGGCAGCTACACCGCGGAGCTGACGGTCACCGACAACCGCACGTTCCCCGAGCCGCTGACCGACACCGCCACGATCACCATCGAGGTCAACGAGTTCAACGTGGCACCCACCGCGGTCGCCGCGGTCGACCCGGCCGCCGGCAAGGTGCCGCTGCCGGTCAGCTTCAGCTCGGCCGGCTCGGCCGACAGCGACGGCTCGATCGTGTCCTACGAGTGGGACTTCGGCGACGGCAACAGCTCGACCGACGCCAACCCCTCGCACGTGTACACCTCGGCGGGCACCTTCACCGCCACGCTGACCGTCACCGACGACGACGGCGCCATGACCATGGCCTCGGTCCAGGTCGAGCGTGTGCTCAACCTGTTCCCGACCGCCACCGCCGCAGGCACCCCGACCGCGGGCAAGGGCCCTCTCACCGTGCAGTTCAGCTCGGCCGGCAGCGCCGACACCGACGGCACGATCGCCTCGTACGAGTGGGACTTCGGTGACGGCTCGCCGGTCTCGACCGACCCGAACCCGGCGCACACCTACGCGCCGGGTGAGTACACCGCCACGCTGACCGTGACCGACGACAGCGGCGACGCCGACACCGCCACGGTGGTGATCGTCTCCAACCCGAACGTGGTCCCGGTCGCCGTGGCCAACTCCGACGTCGCCGCCGGCAACGCGCCGCTCACCGTGAGCTTCACGGGCAGCGACTCGGTCGACCCCGACGGCACCATCACCGCCTACGAGTGGGACTTCGGCGACGGTGCCTCCTCGAACGACGCGGACCCGACCCACGTGTACACCAACGAGGGCGAGTACTCCGCGGTCCTGACCGTGACCGACAGCGACGGCGACACCACCAGCGCAGGGCTGACCATCACGGTGGCCGCCAACCCGGCGCCGACCGCCTCGCTGGTCGTCGCAGGCTCCAGCCCGGCGTCCAACAAGGTGCCGGTCACCTATGACTTCGACGGCTCGGGCTCGGGCGACGACGCCAGCATCGTGTCCTACGCCTGGGACTTCGGTGACGGCTCGCCGGCCGCGACCGGCGCCACCACGAGCCACACCTACACCGAGGCCGGCTCGTTCGTGGTCAGCCTCACCGTGACCGACAACGGCGGCCTCACCGACACCACGACGACCCTAGTCACGACGCTGCCGAACCCGGCGCCCACGGTGGCCGCCTCGGCGGATCCCCAGGTCGGCAAGGGTCCCCTGACCGTGCAGTTCAGCTCGGCCGGCAGCGAGGACGCCGACGGCACGATCGTGTCCTACGAGTGGGACTTCGGTGACGGCTCTGCGGTCTCGACCGACCCGTTCCCCACCCACACCTATGCGCCGGGTGAGTACACCGCGACCCTGACGGTGACCGACGACGACGGCAACGAGTCGTCCACGACGCTGGCGATCTCGTCGCTGCCCAACGTCGCACCCGTGGCCGTCGCGAACGGCACGCCCGACAAGGTCAACCTGAAGGCGCCGCTGACCGTCGCGTTCAGCTCGGCCGGCTCGGTCGATCCCGACGGCTCGATCGTGGCCGTCGCCTGGGACTTCACGAACGACGGCTCGGTCGACTCGACCGACGCCAACCCGTCGTTCACCTACACCACCGACGGCGCCAAGACGGCCCGCCTGACCGTCACCGACGACGAGGGCGCCACCGGCACCGCCGACGTGCTCGTGACCGTCGGTCCCGAGAACGTCGCCCCGGTGGCGGTGCCCACCGCGGACCGCACCTCGGGCAAGCGGGACCTGACCGTGCAGTTCTCCTCGGGGGACTCCACCGACTCCGACGGCACGATCGTGTCCTACGAGTGGGACTTCGGTGACGGCTCCCCGGTCTCGACCGAGGAGAACCCGACCCACACCTTCACCGTGGGCACGTGGACCACGACCCTGACCGTCACCGACGACGAGGGCCTGAGCCACACGACGCCGATCAGCATCTCGTCCAATCCGCCGCAGGCCCCGGTGGCCGGCGCGACGGCGACGCCGAGCTCGGGCAAGCGGCCGCTCGCCGTGCAGTTCTCCTCGGCGACCTCGAGCGATCCCGACGACGAGATCGTGGCCTGGGCCTGGGACTTCCAGGACGACGGTGAGGTCGACTCGACCGACGCCAACCCGACGCGGACCTTCCCGCAGGGCACCTTCACCACCCGCCTGACCGTCACCGACGAGGAGGGCCTGACCTCCTCCACGACGCTGACCGTCACCTCCAACGGGAACCAGGCGCCGGTGGCCGTGGCCAACTCCGACCGCACGGTCGGCAAGGCCCCGCTGACCGTGGCCTTCGACGGCGGCGCCTCGCTGGATCCCGACGACTCGATCGTCGAGTACCAGTGGGACTTCGCCGGTGCAGCGCCGAGCTCCTCGGCCGTGTCCCCGACCCGCACCTTCGCGGCTCCCGGTGACTACACGGTGACGCTGACCGTCACCGACGAGGAGGGCCTGACGGGCACCGACACGATCGAGCTGACCGTGCTCGACGAGGTCGTCTACGTCTCGCCGGACGGCGACGACGACGACACCGGCACCGAGGCCAACCCCAAGCGCACCATCGGTGCCGCCCTCACCGCGGCCGCAACACGCGGGCAGAGCGAGCTGCGGGTCGCCGGCGGCGCCTACACGGCGTTCAGCGTGATCGCCGGCATCGACGTGCTCGGCGGCTACGACCAGAGCTTCGAGCTCGACGGCGGCGACGGCGCGACCGAGGTGGTCGTGACCGGCGGCGCCAACCAGCCGGGTGTGATCGCGAGCGGAGCAACCGTGCCCACCACGCTGCGTGGGCTCACCATCCAGGGGGGCAACGGCACGACGTCGGCGGGCGCCACAGGCGTGCTCGCGCAGGCGGGTTCGCAGCTGACCCTCGACGAGGTCGTGGTCGACTCCGGTACGCCGAGCGCCGCAGGCTCGAGCGCCTACGGCGTGCGATCCCTGTCGGGCTCCGCCGTGGTCGTCACCGACAGCACGATCACCGCGAAGAACGGCGTGCCCGGCACCAACGGCACCGACGGCGCCGCTGGCTCCAACGGCACGAACGGCAACAGCGGCACGAACGGCAACTCGCTCAACAGCTCGGCGCCCGGCCCTGCGGTGACCGGCACCCCGACGACCCGCAACGGCGGCGCCGGTGGCGCCGGCGGCGGTGGTGACTCGCAGGGCCTGACGGGCACCACCCAGGTGGCCGGCAGCGGTGGTGCTGCGGGCGGTGGCGGTGCTGCGGGCGGCACCGCCGGTGCCTCCGGCGCCAGCACCGCTGGCGGCGGTGGTGGTGGTGCGGCGGGCGCAGCGACGCCTGGTGGCACGCCCGGAACCTCGGGTGCCGCCCCCGGTGACACCTACGTCGGCAACGCCGGCGGGACCGGTGGTGCCGGTGGCGTCGGCGCCGGTGGTGGCGGTGGTGGCGGCGGCAGCGGCGTCAACACCGGCAGCCTCAGCGGATCCGGCGGTCGTCGTCAGGGCGGCGGCGGTGGCGGTGGCGGCCTGGCCGGCACCGGTGGCGCCGGTGGCACGGGCGGCACCGCGGGCGGCGCCTCGTTCGGCGTCTACTCCCACAACGCCTCGGTCACCGTGACCGGGACCCAGATCACCACCGGTGACGGTGGCAAGGGCGGCAACGGTGGTGTCGGCGGTGTCGGCGGCAACGGTGGCCGCGGTGGCAACGGCGGCTCGCCGGACAACACCAACACCGGCGTCGGTGCCGGCGGTGGTGGTGGCGGTGGCGGCGGCGCGGCCGGCACCGGTGGCTCCGGCGGCGGTGGTGGCGCCGGTGGACCGTCGATCGCGGTCTACTCGGTGGGCTCCGGCTCGCAGATCGTGTCCTCGTCGACGACCACGCTCGGCACCGCAGGTGCCGGCGGCGACGCCGGCGCGGCGGGCGCAGGTGGCACTGCGGGTGCAGCAGGCTCGGCAGGCACGACGAACACCGCGGGCCGCAACGGCGCGGCCGGCAACGCCGGCGCCACGCGCAACGGCCACGCCGGCAGCGCAGGTGCGACCGGTGTTCGCCAGGCCCGCACCCACTCCAACCTGGCGCCCACGGCGTCGGCCGGGGTCGACCGCACCACAGGTCGCATCCCGCTCTCGGTCCAGTTCAGCTCGGCAGGTTCGGCCGATCCCGACGGCGACATCGTCGCCTACAGCTGGAACTTCGGTGACGGCTCACCGGTGTCGACCGACCCCAGTCCGAGCCACACCTACACCACGACCGGTGCCAAGACCGCCGTGCTGACCGTCACCGACGACAGCGGCGCCACGGCCACCAGCTCGGTGGTCATCACCCCGACGCAGAACCAGGCGCCGACGGCGGTCGCCAACGGCACCCCGTTGCGCGGCGTGTTCCCGCTCACGGTGACGTTCTCCTCGGCCGGGTCGGTCGACGCGGACTGCGCCCTCGGCGGCGAGTGCCCGGGTCTGAGCTACAGCTGGGACTTCGGCGACGGCACCCCGGTGTCGACCGACCAGAACCCGGTCCACGTCTACGAGGACCCGGACACCTACACCGCCACGCTGACGGTGACCGACAACGAGGGCGCCACGGCGACCGCGACGGTCTCGGTCAACGTGCGCCTGCCCAACCTGCCGCCGATCGCGGCCGCAGCCGGCACGCCCGGCTCGGGCAAGGAGCCGCTCACGGTGAGCTTCAGCTCGGACGGCACCGAGGACCAGGAACAGGACGGCACCATCGAGTCCTACGACTGGGACTTCGGAGACGGCAACAGCTCCACCTCGCAGGACCCGAACCACACCTACACCAGCGCCGGCACCTACGTGGCCACGCTGACGGTGACCGACAACGATGGCGGCACGGCCACGGCGTCGGTGGTGACCACGGTGGATCCGAACCAGTCGCCGACGGCGGTCGCCGCGGCCGACGTCACCGGCGGGCACGCCCCGCTGACGGTGAACTTCTCGTCGCTCGGCTCGGCCGACCCCGACGGCACCTTCGACGTCGAGTGGGACTTCGGTGACGGTGCCACCTCGACCCAGGCGAACCCGAGCCACACCTACTCGAACGGGACCTCCGAGACCATCGTTCGCACGGCGACCCTGACGGTCACCGACGACAACGGTGCCACCTCGGTCGCCACACTCGAGATCGACGTCTGGCCGGAGAACCAGGCGCCGACCGCTGATGCCGTCGCCGGCCCGGAGTCGGGCAAGACGCCGCTCACGGTGCAGTTCGTCGGCATCGGCTCGACCGACGCCGACGGCACGATCAGCACCAACGAGTGGGACTTCGGCGATGGCGGCACCTCGACCGAGGTCAACCCGCTGTACGAGTTCGACACCGCCGGCACCTACGAGGTGACGCTGACGGTGACCGACGACGACGGCGCGACCGACACCGCGTCGGTGACCATCTCGGTGGTGGACAACGTGGCGCCGAGCGCTGCGGCACAGGTGAGCCCGGCGAACGGCAAGGCGGTGTTCAGCACCTTCCAGTTCGACGGCGCGGCCTCGGCCGACAGCGACGGCACCATCGTCGGCTACAGCTGGGACTTCGGTGACGGGGGCACGTCCAGCTCGGCGTCGCCCAGCCACGTGTACGCCGCGGCCGGTGTGTACGAGGCGACGTTGACCGTCACCGACGACAACGGCGCCACCGACAGCGACGCGGTGACGGTCACCGTCGTCGACAACGTGGCGCCGAACGCGGTGGCGGCGGCGACGCCCACGTCCGGCAAGACGACCTTCACCACGTTCCAGTTCAGCTCGACCGGCTCGGCCGACAGCGACGGCACCATCGCCGCCTACAGCTGGAACTTCGGCGACGGCAGCCCGGCGTCGCCGGCGGCCAGCCCGACCAAGGTGTTCAGCGCCGCCGGGGTGTACCTGGTCTCGCTGACCGTGACCGACGACAACGGGGCGACCGACACCGAGACGGTCACGGTCACGGTGGTCGACAACGTGGCACCCACGACGTCACCGACGGTCAACCTGACCTCCGGCACCACGGCCACCAACTTCAACTTCGCCGCCAACGCCGCCGACAGCGACGGCACGGTGACGGCCTACCTCTGGAACTTCGGCAACGGGACCTTCGCCACCACGGCGACGGTCGCCAACAAGAAGTTCACCGCTCCCGGCACGTACAGCGTGACGGTCCGGGTGACGGACAACAACGGTGCGCAGACCACGTCGGCGCCGATCCTGATCACGATCAGCTGAGCGGAGCGCACCCATGAGCAGCAGTGACCGACCGACCGATCGAGCGGGATACCCGAGGGGGACACACATGAAGGCGAACACCTGGTCGTCACCAGGACGCCCGGCCAGGCGGGGGATCCCCCGCCAGGTCAAGGCCGTCCTGGTCGTCCTGTCGCTGCTGGCGACCGCCGGCGTCGTCAACCAGTTCGCGGGCGCGCAGCCCGTGGGCAACCCCGGCAACCTCAACCTGAAGATCGTCGGCGGCAACGTGCGACTGGGCGCCCAGTCGTTCGGCCTCGATCCCTCGGAGTTCACCGAGTGCAGCGACGGCGAGAACAACGACGGCGATCCCAGCAACCCCGCTGACGCCCAGGACACGCTGGTCGACTTCCCGGCCGACCCGCAGTGCACCAGCGCGGACGACAACTCCGAGGCTGCCGCAGGGTTCCAGGCCAAGCAGGAGACGACGATCACCGGCACGGTCAGCTCGACCGGCGTGGTCAACGTGCCGCAGTCGGGCATCTTCTTCCCGCCGCTCTACCAGTTCGCCCAGGGCGGCGTGCTGACGGTGCAGATCCGACCCACCGGTCCCGGCACGGGCACGCTCAACCCGCTCACGGGCGTGGCCACGCTCAACATCTCGCTGCGCATCAGCATCACCGGCACCGCCGGCGGCTTCGATCTCGGTTCCGGTTGCGGCGTGGGCCCCTTCACGCTCAACCTGACCACCGGCACGACCAACCCGCCGCCCCCGAACGAGCCCATCACCGGGTCGCTCTACGACGCGACCACCGGGCGGGCGACCGTGGTGAACAACTCCTTCTCCGTGCCCGGCGCCGACAGCTGCGGCCCGCTCGGCGCGGCCAGTGGCCCGCTCGGTGCGGCCCTCGGCGTGCCGGCGCCTGCGGGCGTCAACACCGCGATCCTGGTGGTCGAGGCCAACCCGAAGGTCACCAAGGGCGTCAACGCCTCGAACGTGCCGTCGGTCACCACCGGCAACGCCCCGCTGACGGTCAACTTCAACGGCACCGGCTCCACGGCCGTCAAGCCGATCGCCAGCTACGAGTGGGACTTCGGCAACGGCCAGACGGCCACGGGGCCGACGGCGTTCACCACCTACTCCACACCTGGCACCTATCAGGCGAAGCTCACCGTGACCGACACCGACGGCGACAAGGACGTCTCCCTCCAGACGATCACCGTCAACACGCCGCCGAACGTGCCGCCGACCGCCGCCATCGGCAGCTCCGGCACGGGCGGCCAGGCGCCCTACACCGTGAGCTTCGACGGCACCGGCTCGAGCGATCCCGACGGGTCGATCACGAGCTACGCCTGGAACTTCGGCAACGACCGGACCGCGACCACACCGACGGCGTCCGCGACGTACACCCAGCCGGGCACCTACACGGTGACCCTCACCGTCACCGACAACCAGGGCGCAACAGGGACCGCGACCCGCCAGATCGTCGTGACCGGCGCGCCGAACGTGGTACCGAACGCGGTGATCCGCACGGTGTCGGTCGCCGGCACGATCCCGTTGACGGTGAACCTGTCGGGCGGCAACTCGAACGACCCCGACGGCACGATCGTCGGCTACGCGTGGGACCTGGGCAACGGCCAGACCGGCACGGGCGCGGCGATCCAGGCCGTGTACACCGAGGCTGGCTCCTACACCGTCACCCTGACCGTCACCGACGACCGCGGGGCGACCTCCACCCAGACGCTGGTGATCGAGGTGTCGGAGGACTCCAACATCGCACCGGGCGCCGACTTCGTCGCCGATCCCGTGTCGGGCACCGTCCCGCTGACGGTCGACTTCGATGGCTCGGCCTCCGCCGACGTCGACGGCACCATCGCCAGCTACGCCTGGAACTTCGGCAACGGCCAGAACGCCACGGGCGTGGTCCCGCCGGCAGCCACCTACACCTTCCCGGGCACCTACACCGTCACGTTGACGGTCACCGACAACAAGGGCGCCACCGGCACCGCGACGCAGACCATCACGGTCACCCCGCCGCCGAACCAGTCGCCGACCGGCAACATCACCGCCACCCCGACGACGGGCAACGCACCCCTGCTGGTCCAGCTGTCGAGCGCCGGCTCGTCCGACCCCGACGGAGCGATCACCGGGTACTCGTGGAACTTCGGCAACGGCAGCACGTCCACCAGCCCGAACCCGAGCGCCATCTACAACACCCCCGGCGTCTACACGGTGCAGCTCACCGTGACCGACAACCAGGGCGCCACCTCGGTGCGCAGCCAGACGATCACGGTCAACCCTGCCAACCAGGCCCCGGTGCCGGTCATCTCGGCGAACGTCTTCAGCGGACCGTCGCCGCTCACCGTGAGCTTCAACGGCGCCAACTCCAACGACCCCGACGGGTCGATCGTGAGCTACGCCTGGAACTTCGGCAACGGCCAGACCGCCACCGGTCCACTCGCCTCGGCCACCTTCGCCCAGGGCAGCTACACCGTGCGCCTGACCGTGGTCGACAACCGCGGCACCAGCCGCAACACGACGGTCACGATCGTGGCCGGCGCCACCAACGTGCGTCCGACAGCGGTGATCTCGGCGCTGCCCACCTCGGGCCCCGCGCCGCTGCTGGTCACCCTGGGCAGCGCGGGCTCGGCCGACCCCGACGGCTCGATCATCAGCTACGCCTGGGACTTCGGCAACGGCCAGACCGCCACGGGCACCGCGACCCAGGCGAACTTCACCGTCGCCGGCACCTACACCATCACCCTGACCGTCACGGACAACCGTGGTGCGAAGGGCACGGCGACCGAGACGGTCGTGGTCGATCCGCCGGCCCCGGTGCGTGACCGGGCCCGGCTGCAGTTCGGCGGCGGGGTCAGCTACAGCTTCGACGGCACCACGAACGGCACCGGCCTGCGGGTCCAGCGCGACGCCTTCGGCGTCGTGTCGGTGACCGGCTCGGCGCCCTACACCGGCGCCGGCGGCTCGAACGCCACCGTCACCATCAACCTCAGTCGCTTCCTGATCTTCAACGCCTTCACCGGCACGGTGACGGTGAACGACCCGCAGAACGGCATGAACAACGTGACCACCACGCTGTTCCTGTCGCCGCTCTCGAGCCCGTCGCTGACCGCGGCGCGTGGCTCTGGTCAGGGCACCCTGACCAACCCCACGCGGAACTACACGATGGCGTTCACGATCGATGACCGTGCAGCCTGACCGCCGTTCCGCACGCGGCTCGGCTCTCCGGCGCCTGGCGTCGGTGGGCGTCGCCGTGGTGGCCCTCGTCGTCGTGGCGTGCACCCAACCACCGAGCGGCGGTGGGGGCACGACCACGACGACCACCACGCAGGCCGGCGGTACCACCACCACGTTGGCGCCGGGATCGACCACCACCACGCTCGTGCCCGGTGGCAGCACGGCCGCCACCATCGTCAGCGGCCGACTGCACACCTGCTCGCTGCGACCCAACGGCACCGTGCGCTGCTGGGGCGACAACACCTACGGCCAGCTCGGCAACGGCGCGGCGACGTCGTCGTCGGTGCCCGTCGCGGTGCAGGGCCTCGACGGCGTGACCATGGTCGCGGCCGGCGGCTTCCACACCTGTGCGGTGCGCGTCAACGGGGAGATCCGCTGCTGGGGCAGCAACGCCTTCGGTCAGCTCGGCGACGGCAGCACCTCCTCGTCCAACGTGCCGGTGACGCCGTTCAACATCGGCCCCGACACGCTCTACGGCGCGGTCACGGGCGTGGCCGTCGGCGGCTCGCACACGTGCGCGCTGCGCAGCACCGGCCAGGTCTCGTGCTGGGGTGACAACTTCAGCGGCCAGCTCGGCACCGGCTCGTTCACCGCGCCGGGACCGACGCCTCGCAGCGTCGCCAACCTGAACGGCGTCGCCTCGCTCGCCGCGGGCGACGCCCACACCTGCGCGCTGCGCAGCACCGGTGCGGTGTCGTGCTGGGGCGACAACGTCAACGGCCAGCTCGGCAACGGCACGTTCACCAACTCTGCGGTCGCGGGCGCGGTGACGGGTCTCAGCGGGGCCACCTCGGTCGTGGCCGGCGCCGCGTTCAGCTGCGCACACCGCAGCAGCGGCGGTCCGGTGTGCTGGGGGGAGAACCTGTATGGGCAGCTCGGCAACGGCATCACCCTGCCGCCACCGCCCCAGCCGGGCGACCCGCCGCCGCCGGCGCTCAAGGAGAGCACGCCCCAGACCGTCGTCGGCCTGAGCGGGGTGACCGCGATCGGACGCGGCGCCGAGCACGCCTGCGCAGTGACCACCAGCGGCTTCGTCTCGTGCTGGGGTCGCAACGACGTGCAGCAGCTGGGCGACGGGACCACGACGTCCACCGCCACCCCGCAGCCGACCATCGGCCTCCTGGGCATGAACCAGGTGAGCGGTGGCGAGGACCACACGTGTGCGATGCGCCCCAACGGCACCGCCGTGTGCTGGGGCGACAACACCTACGGGCAGCTCGGCAACAACTCCACCACCAGCTCCGGGGTGCCGGTGTCGGTCGTGGCGCTCTGAGACTGCACCACGCTCTGAGCCGGCGGGGGTCCTGATCGGTACGGTGTGCCGATGAGCGACGCTGTCACGAGCCTCGACCCCGACCTGCCCGGCCCCGACCTTCCCCTCACGATGCAGCGCATCGTGCTGCGGCGCCGACCCGAGGGGTTGGTGACCTGGGACGACGTCGAGCTGGTCGAGGTCCCCCTGCCCGTGCCGGGACCCGGCCAGGCGCTGCTGCACAACGAGGTGCTGGCCATCGACGCGAGCGTGCGCTCGTGGCTCAGCCCGGCCCGCGGCTACCTGCCGCCCGTCGAGGTCGGCGAGGCGGTGCGGTGCTCGTCCGCGGGGCGCATCGTCGCCACCGACAGCGAGCGCTATGCGCTCGGCGACGTCGTGACGTCGCTGGCGGCCTGGGAGGAGTACTCCCTGGTCAACGAGGACTACTTCACCACCCCGTTGTCGGGCCCCGACCCCGACTACGACGTGGCTGCATTCCTGTCGCTGTACGGCTCGACGGGCTGCACCGCGTACATCGGCATGGTCGAGGTGGGGCGGGTCGCCGAGGGCGACACGGTCGTGGTGTCCGCGGCTGCAGGTGCCACCGGGAGCATCGCCGCGCAGATCGCGAAGCTGCACGGCGCACGCGTGATCGGCATCACCGGCAGCGACGACAAGTGCGCCTGGCTGGTCGACGAGCTCGGCCTGGACGGTGCGATCAACCACCGCAGCGAGAACATCTCGGCGCGCCTCAAGGAGCTGGCGCCCCAGCGCGTCGACGTGTTCTTCGACAACGTGGGCGGCGACGTGCTCGATGCGGTCCTGTCCCGCCTGGCGCTGCACGCCCGGGTGGTGCTCTGCGGCGCGATCGCGGGGTACAACGATCCGGTGAAGCCGCCGGGCCCGTCGAACTACCTCAACCTGATCCAGCAGCGCGCGTCGATGACGGGCTTCCTGGCGCTCGACGACATCCCGCGCTTCGGCGAGATCGGCGAGCAGCTGCGGGCCTGGGAGGCCGAGGGCCGGCTCCGGTACCACGCGCACTTCTTCGACGGGCTGGCGTCGTCGGTGGACGCCCTCAACGCCATGTTCACCGGCGCCAACACCGGCAAGATCATCATCCGGACGACCTCATGAGCGAGCTGCACGTGCCCAAGCACCCCGTGCGCTTCGTCACCGCGGCCAGCCTCTTCGACGGCCACGACGCAGCGATCAACATCATGCGGCGCATCCTGCAGTCCCAGGGGGTGGAGGTCGTGCACCTCGGCCACAACCGCTCGGTCGACGAGGTGGTCGCCGCCGCCGTCGCCGAGGACGTGCAGGGGGTGGCGGTCAGCAGCTACCAGGGCGGGCACCTCGAGTACTTCCGCTACCTGGTGGACCGTCTGCGCGAGGAGGGCGCGGGTCACGTGCGCGTCTACGGCGGTGGTGGCGGCGTCATCGTGGCGAGTGAGATCGAGGAGCTGCACCGCCACGGCGTCGCTCGGATCTTCTCTCCGGAGGACGGCCAGCGCCTGGGCCTGGCCGGCATGATCAACACCATGGTCCGCGAGTGCGACGTGGACCTGGCCTCCGAGGACCTGGCGCTCGACCAGCTGGGCGCCGGCGAGGTCGCGGTGCTGGCTCGTGCGATCACCAGCCTCGAGGCCGGGCGTGTGCCCGCGGTGGTGCTGGACGAGCTGCGCACCCGCGCCGCTGCCCGGGTCGTGCCGGTGCTGGGCATCACGGGCACCGGTGGCTCGGGCAAGTCGTCGCTGACCGACGAGCTGCTGCGCCGCCTTCGCCTGGACCAGCACGACCAGGTGCGCGTGGCGGTGCTCGCCATCGACCCGACCCGTCGGCGTGGTGGCGGTGCGTTGCTGGGTGACCGGATCCGCATGAACGCGATCGACACACCGCAGATCGCCTTCCGGTCGCTCGCCACCCGATCGACGGTGTCCGAGGTGCCCGACTGCCTGGCCGACGCCATCGCCGCAGCCAAGGTGTGGGGCGCCGACCTGGTGGTCGTGGAGACTCCCGGGATCGGCCAGGGCGACGCGGCCATCGTGCCGTACGCGGATGTGTCGCTGTACGTGATGACCCCCGAGTTCGGCGCGTCGTCGCAGCTCGAGAAGATCGACATGCTCGACTTCGCCGACGTCGTCGCCATCAACAAGTTCGAGCGCCGAGGTGCCGAGGATGCGCGCCGCGACGTGGCACGTCAGCTGCTGCGCAACCGCGAGGAGTTCGACGCGACCCCCGACGACATGGCGGTCTTCGGCACCGTCGCGGCGCGCTTCAACGACGACGGCGTCACCGCGCTGTACCAGCACCTCCGCCGGCTGCTCGAGGACCGGGGGCTCCGCCTCGAGCCGGGTGCGCTGGCGGCGGTCTCGGGCAAGGTGTCGACCCGGTTGGCCGAGGTCGTGCCCGCGGACCGGGTGCGCTACCTGGCCGAGGTGGCCGCGTCGGTGCGCGGCTACCACGCCCACACCGACGTGCAGGCCGAGCAGGTGCGACGGCGCGGCGCCGCGGTGGCGGCGCTGGGGATGCTGACCGAGGCGCACCGCGAGACCGGTGAGCTGGCGACGTTGGCCGAGGAGCTGGCCGACGCCGTCGAGCCCGCCACCGACGACCTGCTCGACGACTACCGGCGCACCGCCGAGGAGCTGTCGGGTGAGCACCGTCCCACCCGCGAGTCGCTCGCCGGCACCAAGGTGTCGAAGCTGGCGCTGCCCCGCACGGCCGACGAGGCGGAGCTCTTCCGCTGGCTGCGCCGCGAACACCTGCCCGGGCACTTCCCCTTCACGGCGGGGGTGTTCCCCTTCAAGCGCACCGAGGAGGACCCGGCGCGCATGTTCGCGGGAGAGGGCGGCCCGGCGCGCACCAACCGGCGCTTCCACCTGCTCGCCGAGGGCCAGCCGGCCACCCGCCTGTCGACGGCGTTCGACTCCGTGACGCTGTACGGCTCGGACCCCGCCGAGCGACCCGACATCTACGGCAAGGTCGGCAACTCCGGGGTGTCGATCGCGACGATCGACGACATGGCCGAGCTGTACGCCGGGTTCGACCTATGCGACCCGACCACCTCGGTGTCGATGACGATCAACGGCCCGGCGCCCGCGATCCTGGCGATGTTCCTGAACACCGCCATCGACCAGCACCCCGAGCAGGACCCGTCGTGGGTGCTGGAGCGGGTGCGCGGCACGGTGCAGGCCGACATCCTCAAGGAGGACCAGGGCCAGAACACCTGCATCTTCTCGACCGAGTTCTCCCTCGGGGTGATGGCCGACATCGCCGAGTGGTTCGTGCAGCACCGGGTGCGCAGCTTCTACTCGGTGTCGATCTCCGGCTACCACATCGCCGAGGCGGGCGCGAACCCCATCAGCCAGCTCGCCTTCACCCTCGCCAACGGCTTCACCTACGTCGAGTCGTACCTGGCGAGGGGGCTGTCGGTCGACGACTTCGCACCCAACCTCAGCTTCTTCTTCTCCAACGGCATGGACCCCGAGTACTCGGTGCTGGGCCGCGTCGCCCGGCGCATCTGGGCCGTGGCGATGCGGGACCGCTACGGCGCGAACGAGCGCTCCCAGAAGCTCAAGTACCACGTGCAGACCTCGGGCCGCTCGCTGCACGCGCAGGAGATGGCGTTCAACGACATCCGCACCACGTTGCAGGCGCTGTGCGCGATCTACGACAACGCGAACAGCCTGCACACCAACGCCTACGACGAGGCCGTCACCACCCCCACGTCGGAGTCGGTGCGCCGAGCGCTCGCGATCCAGCTCATCATCACCAACGAGTGGGGGCTGTCGATGTGCGAGAACCCGTTGCAGGGCAGCTTCATCATCGAGGAGCTGACCGACCTGGTCGAAGCGGCGGTGCTCGACGAGCTCGATGCCATCGATCGGCGCGGCGGCGTGCTCGGTGCGATGGAGACGGGCTACCAGCGGGGTCGCATCCAGGACGAGTCGATGCGCTACGAGCAGCGCAAGCACGACGGCACGCTGCCGATCATCGGCGTCAACACCTTCCTGGGGCCCGAGGCGATGCCCGACGAGGCCTCCCTGGAGCTCGCTCGCTCCGACGACGCCGAGAAGCAGGACCAGATCGGTCGTGTGCGCGACTTCCAGGCCCGTCACCGTGCCGAGTCGTCCGACTCGCTGGAGCGGCTGCGCTCGGTCGCGCTCGACGGCGGCAACGTGTTCGCCGAGCTGATGCACACCGTGCGGCACTGCACCCTCGGCGAGATCACCGACACGCTGTTCGAGGTGGGGGGCAAGTACCGCCGCTCCGTCTAGCGCTCCGTCGAGCGCTCCGTCGAGCGAGTCGACGCCGGGGTCAGAGCTCGCCGAACGACTCCGGCGCGGGCTGGCCGATCTCGCCGTCGTCGGGCTCCTCGGTGTGCTCGCCCAGGATCTTGAAGCCCACCAACGGGAACACGAGCACCGAGACCATGCCGGCGCCGACCAGCGCTGCGGCGTTCTCGGGCTTCATCCGCTCGGTCTCCAGACCGATCTGGGTGATGACCACCAGCAACGGCAGCGCGGTGGCCTGCAACAGCATCAAGGACACCCGCTCGCGGGTCGCGAGCAGTCCCTTGTAGATGAACAGGGCCGGCGCGCCGCGCACCAGCAGCATCAGGCCCAGGAAGATCGGCACCTTCACCATCGCCGAGGTCGACGACAGCAGCGAGTCGAGGTCGAAGTTGACCCCGCTGACGATGAAGAAGACGGGGATGAGGAAGCCGAAGCCGATGGCCTCGATGCGGGGGCTGAGTGCCTCGTTCTGCTCGGGGCTGAGCGCCAGGCGGGCGATCATGCCGGCGGCGAACGCGCCGAGCAGGTTGTCGAGACCCAGCTCGGTCGCGACGACGACCAGGGCGATGATCAACAAGATGATGATCCGCACCGGCAGCTGGGTCGACGTGGACAGGTGCCGCTGGAGCACCTCGACCACCTTCGGGGGCTGAGGGCGCGACGCCATCGCGGCGACGCCGACGGCGAGCCCGGCGAAGAGGATCAGCAGGACCGCCTCGACCGCCGGGCTGGAGCCGCTCAGCAGCAACGTCACCGCCAGGATCGGCCCGAACTCGCCGACCGCTCCGGCGGCGGTGAGGAACATGCCGAAGCGGGTCTCGAGCATCTCTCGGTCGCGCAGCATCGGCATGAGGGTGCCGATGGCGGTGGTGGTGAGCGCGAGGCCGATCAGCAGACTGGAGAGGACGAAGCCCTCGAGCGCCAGGATCGCGCCGATCGCCAAGCCGCCCACGAGCGAGATGGCCCAGCCGGCGACGCCCCGGTTGATCGGCGCGCCGCGCAGCTTCGAGAAGTTGATCTCGTAGCCCGCCAGGAAGAACAGCACCGCCAGGCCGAGCTCGCTGAGGCCCTTGAGGAACTCGTCGACCTCGACCCAGCCGAGCACGGCGGGACCGATCAGGATGCCGAGCGCGAGCTCGAACAGCACGCTCGGGATGCGCCAGCGGCGCAACAGCTCCGACAGCAGCGGAGCGACGACCGCGGCGGCGGCGATGACCACGAGGGAGACGGCGGTCGAATCGGGCATGGCGGGAGCCTAGGAAACGCGGCTCAGTCGTCCGTCGATGGGCGACGTCGTGTCTGCTTGGTCTCGCCGCGCAGCCGTTTGGCCTGGAGGCGGCGCGTCTGGGAGCCCTTGGTGGGCCGGGTCGGGCGGCGGTGGCGCACCGGGGTGAGCGCGGCGCCGAGCCGGGCGGCGAGACGCTCTCGGGCGATGCTGCGGTTGCGCAGCTGCGAGCGCTCCTCGTCGACCACGACGCGCAGCTCGTCGCCGAAGCGCTCCGTCAGCCGGTCGCGCTGCGACGGCGACAGCGTGGGCGAGGCGGCGATGTCGAAGCGCAGCTCGACGCGCGTCGCGGTCTTGTTGGCGTGCTGCCCGCCGGGCCCGCCCGAGGTGGAGAAGCGCTCCTGGATCTCGGCGGCAGGCAGCGTCAGGCCGGGCCGGACCGGCAGGTCACCCGCCGCCACGACGGCTCACCCGCCGCCGCGGCCGTGTCGTTCGACCGCGGCCTGCACCTCACGCAGCGACGGGTTGACCAGACCGATCGCGTCGGCCGCCAACGCTTCGCCGATCACGACGGTGGGCACCGTCTCGTTGCCTCCGGCATAGGCGCGCACGGTCGCCGCCGCGTCCGGGTCGTCCCAGATGTTGACCTCTCGGTAGGTCAGGTCGCTGCGTTCGAGCTGGCGTCGCAGCGACGCGCAGAAGCCGCACGCGGGTCGCCAGTAGACGGTGATGGGGCTGGACACGCCCGTCACGCTAGGCGGTGCGCAGCTCCATCGAACGTCGATGGCCGACGGTGGGGCCGAGCTCGGCGCGCAGCCAGGCCGCGGTGGTGGCGAGCCCCGAGCCCAGCGGCACCCGGGGCGCCCAGCCGAGCCGCTCGGCGGCGACCGAGATGTCGGGCCGGACCTGCCGGGGCGGCGCCAGCTGCCGGGGTCGGTACTCGACCGCCGTGGAGCTGCCGGTCGCACACCGGATGGCGTCGATGACGTCGTCGATCCGGTGCGGCGTCGGGTCCCCCAGGTCGACGGGCACCCCCAGCAGGTTGGAGCGGAACAACCGCAGCATGCCGTTGACCAGGTCCGACACGAAGCAGAACCCTCGGGACTGCTCGCCGTCGCCGTCGACGACCATGGGCTGGCCCGTCACGGCCTGCAGCAACAGGCGCATGACGGTGGGTTCGTCCTCGTCCTCCATCCGCGGCCCGTAGGCGTGGAAGAGGCGGGCGACGCGCACGTCGTCGCAACCCAGGTCGAGCACGCCCATCGCGTCGTGCGGGCCGGCCTCGAAGGGGTCCTCGTAGTCGTCGCCGGCGGGCACGACCAGCAGCAGCCGGCATCGTCGGCGTCGCGCCAGCTCCGCGGCGACCTCGATGCCGGTCGGCAACGGCGGCAAGCGGTCCGCCACCGCGTCGGGTCGCCACGCTGCGGGTGTCGGCTCGATCAGGTGGAACACGCCGTCGACCGGGCCGTGCACCGGGATGCCGTCGAGCACGTCGCCCTCGCGGAAGGAGAAGGCGGGGTGGCGACTGAACGCCGCGAGGTTCGTGACCCGTCCCGAGGACAGGTCGTCCACGCCGATCACCCGGTGACCGCGACGCAGGAGCGCCTCGCACAGGTGTGAGCCCAGGAAGCCGGCGGCTCCCGTGACCACGTAGCGGTTGGCGGTCGCGCTGTCACCCACGACTGCGACGATAGGAGTGACCTCGGTCGCAGCGGTGGGTTGTGCGATGAAGGTGTTGTTACCAACCGCGCACACCCTCGACGTAGCGTCCCGGACCATGACCGCCGACCGACCCGCGCTCGATGCGCTCGAGCCCGCCGCCCGCGCCTACCTGGAGCTGCTGCGCAGGTGCCTGACCCGCGAGGCCTTCTTGGACCAGGAGTGGTGGGACGTCGACCTGGCGCGATGGCCCGGTGGCGCCGACGCCGTGCTGCCGGTGCTGCGCGAGCACGGGTGGCGGGTGGTGCGCCGGGGTGACCCCGAGGCGCGCGCCGAGGGCCGTGACTGGCCCCCGACGGCGGAGACGATGATCGGCACCCGTCGACTCGACAACGTCGTCGACTGCTGCGTCGCCGCGCTCGCCGACGGCGTGGCGGGCGACTTCGTCGAGACCGGCGTGTGGCGAGGCGGCACCACCATCCTCATGCGCGGCGTGCTCGAGGCGTGGGGCGACACCGAGCGCTCGGTGTGGGTGGCCGACTCCTTCGAGGGGCTCCCGGTGCCCGACGAGGACCAGTACCCGGCCGACGCCGGGCTCGACTGGTCCCATGTCGGGGTGCTCAAGGTCGGCGCCGACGCGGTGCGCGCCAACTTCGAGCGCTACGGCCTGTTGGACGACCGGGTGCGCTTCCTCGAGGGGTGGTTCTGCGACACCCTGCCGGGTGCGCCGATCGAGCAGCTGGCGGTGCTGCGCCTCGACGGCGACCTGTACCAGTCGACGATGGACGCGCTGGTCGCCCTGGAGCCGAAGGTGTCGCCGGGCGGCTTCGTGCTCGTCGACGACTACGGCGGCTGGCCGCCGTGCCGCGCGGCGGTCGACGACTACCGGGCCGAGCGGGGCATCACCGAGCCGATCCAGCAGGTCGACTGGACCGGCGTCTGGTGGCGCAAGGGCGAGTAGCCGCCGTCAGATCGTCAGATCGCCAGATCGCCAGGTCCGTCAGATCGTCACGGCGGTGCCGTAGGCGACCACCTCGACCAGGCCGTCGTCGCTGATGTCGGACGAGTCGAAGCGCATGCCGATCACGGCGTTCGCTCCCATCGCCTGGGCGTGGTCGACCATGCGGGCCACTGCGTGCTGGCGAGCCTCCTCCAGCGTGCCGGAGAACTCGGTGATGTCGCCGCGCTTGAGCGACTTGAAGCCGCCGACCAGGTTCCGACCGAAGCCGGGTGAGCGCACGATCACGCCGAACGCCGGGGCGACGTAGGTCCCCGTCGCCCCGTTGATGTCGAAGGTCGTGGCGACGGGGATGGCGGGCGGTGTCAGCGGGGCGAGATCGTCGGTCATGGGGCCTCCTCGGGGTCAACCTCCGAGCGTATCGGCGAGGTCACCCAGAGTGGTCACGACGGCGATCTCGTCGGTGTCGGCCAACCACGCGCGGTTGCGGCGGTGCAGCTCGACCGCGTCGTCGTAGCGGTTCAGGAAGGTGGTGACCGGCGCGATCGGTTCGAGTGCGGCGACCGCCGGGCGGATCGCGTTGATCGTGCCGAGTCCTGCGTCGGCGACCAGCACGACGTGCCACGGTGCCAAGGCAGTGGTCAGCGCGATGCCGTCGCCGTCGTGCGCGTGCGGCGACCAGATGCCGCCGGCCAGCTCGACCAGACCGATCGCCGCGGGGTCAGGGCCCCACGACGCGTCCAGCTCGGCGACCAGCTCGGCCAGGTGGATCGGTGCCCGACCGAGCGCGTCGGCGGCCATGGGCGGTGCCATCGCGGTGGGGTACCAACGATGCGCGGGGCAGACCGTGGTCGGCGTCTCGCCGGTCGCGACGCCGAGCAGCGCGGCGTCGGTGCCGTCGGCAGGGTCGTCGGGTTCGAACGACTGCGCGGGCTTGCGGGCCTGCACCTGGTGCCCCCGCCGCCGTAGCTCGCCGAGCAGGTGCGCCCCGACCCAGGTCTTGCCGACCTCGGTGCCGGTGCCGGCGATCACGAGCAGCCGTCCGGGGCGGGGCGGTGGTGAAGTGCTCACCAGGTGACCTCCAGTCGATCGAGTGCGCTGCGCAGCCGGTCGAGCTGCGCGTCGGTGTGCTCGGCGCTGAGCGCGACCCGCAGGCGGCAGGTGCCGGGTGCCACGGTCGGCGGTCGGATGGCCGGCACCAGCAGCCCCTGGTCGAGCAACGCCTGGGACACCTCGAGGGCACGCTGCTCGGAGCCCAGCATGATGGCGACGATGGGGGAGGGGTGACCGGGCGCGACACGTTCGACGTTGCGGCGCAGGCGGGCTCGCAGCTCGTCGCCCTCGGCGGAGCGCAGGACCTCGAGCGCGGCCAGCGCTGCGGCCGCGTCCGCGGGTGGCCCCGCGGTGGTGAAGATGAACGAGCGTGCCGTGTTGCGACACAGGTCGATCACGTCGGTGTCGGCGGCGACGAAGCCGCCGATCGTGCCGAGCGTCTTGGACAGCGTGCCGACGACGACGGCGCCAGGGGGTGTCGGTGCGCCGAGCACGCCGTGGGCCTCGTCGACGACCAGCAGCGCGCCCGCCGCGGCGCAACGATCGGCCAGCGCGTGCAGCGGCGCGACGTCGCCGTCCATGGAGAACACCGCGTCGGTCACCACGATCACCGGTGCGCCGGCGTGGCGCGCGAGCAGCTCGTCGAGGTGCTCGACGTCGACGTGGCGGTAGACCTCGGTCCGGGCCCGGGACTGCCGGCACCCGTCGATGATCGAGGCGTGGTTCAGCTCGTCGGAGCAGATCACCGCGTCGGGCGCGCACGCGGCCAGGCTGGTCAGCACCCCGACGTTCGCCTGGTAGCCGGTGGGGAACAGCAGTGCGGCGTCCCGCTCGCACCAGTCCGCGAGCGCGGCCTCGAGGCGGTCGTGCGCCGGCCGGCCGCCCACGATCAGGCGCGCAGCACCAGCTCCCGCCCCGTCCTCGTCGAGCGCGGCGCGTGCGGCGGCCACGACCCGCGGGTGGCGGCTGAGCCCCAGGTAGTCGTTCGACGCGAACGACACGACCGGGTCGCCGCTCGACGCGAGCGAGGTGTCGGGCCCCCCGTGGGCCAGCGCACGCACGGTGCGCCACCGGCCGGCGTCGCGGATGGCGGTGTTGCGCGCTGCGATGCGCTCGGCCCAGCTGGTCACGACCACACCTTCACGGTTCGGCGCCGACGGTCGCGATGGCGTCGGCCACGACCTCGACGATCCGGCGGATCTCGTCCTCGGTCGAGGTGAGGATCGGCATGAGCACGACCACGTCGCCGAGGGGGCGGATCAGCACGCCCCGGCGCACGCACTCGGCGCTGACCCGGCGCCCCCAGCGTCGCGCGCCCTCGGGTGCGGCCAGCTCGATGCCGACCATCATCCCGGCCTGGCGGACCGCGCCGACCTCGGGCAGGTCCACCACCAGGTCGTCGAGCAGCTCGGTCAGCTGCATCGAGCGCGCGGCCACGTTGGCGAGCACGTCCCACTCGTCGAAGAGCTGGAGGTGGCGCAACCCGACCGCGGCGGCCAGGGCGTTCCCGCTGTAGGAGTGGCCGTGGTAGAGCGTGCGCTCGCCCAGGTCCTCGCCAAGGAACGCCCGGTACACACGGTCGTTCGCGACGGTCGCCGCCATGGCCAGGTAGCCGCCGGTGATGCCCTTGCCGATCGTCATGAGGTCCGGGCGCAGCCCGCACTGCTCCGAGGCGAACAGCGTGCCCGTGCGACCGAACCCGGTGGCCACCTCGTCGCAGATCAGCAGCACGTCGTGGCGCGCGCACGCCTCGCCCAAGGCGGCGAACTCGTGCGGCGGACGCAGCTGCATGCCGGCCGCGCCCTGCACCATCGGCTCGATCACCACGGCGGCGAGCTCCGCGGCGTGCTCGGCGATCAGCTCGCACGCGACGTCGATGCAGCGGGGATCGTCGAAGCCGGGCGCCCGGCGGACGGGGAAGCGCAGCGGGTCGAAGACATCGGTGCCGAACCCACCGGCGCCGACCGCCAACGAGCCGATGGTGTCGCCGTGGTAGGCGCCGCCGAACGCCAGGTACGTCGTGCGCCCGGTCACCCCCTGGTTGGTCCAGAACTGGAAGGCGATCTTGAGCGCCTGCTCCACGGCGGCGGCGCCGTCCGACGCGAACAGGAAGTGCGGCTCGTCGACGGGCACCCGAGGTGCCAACGCCTCCGCGAACTCGACGGTGACCCGGTTCCCGTTGCCCAGCAGGGTCGAGTGCGCCACCCGGCCGAGCTGGTCGATCGCCGCTGCATCCAGCTCGGGTACGCAGTGGCCGAGCGTGGTCACCCACAGGGAGCTGATCGCATCCAGGTACCGGTTGCCGTCGACGTCGATCAGCTCGCGACCCTCGGCGCGCTCGACCAGCACCGGTGCGTTCTCCGCGTAGGTCGACATCTGCGTGAACCCGTGCCACACGACCGCGGCGTCCCGTCGGATCCACGCAGCTGAGGATGCGGAGGACGCGTCGGCGGGCACGGCGGTCAGGGTAGCCCTTGACCTCACGGACACACCTAGTTAAGTATGCTTAACAATGCACTCGGAACCCACGAACGACCTCGTCCGGCTGCGGCTCGCCGCAGCGCTCGCACACCTGGTGCCGCCGGTGACGCTCACGATCTGGCCGCTGCAGGGGCCGTCGGTGGTGGTCTCCCGGCTGGGTCGCCAGCAGCCCGATCTGTCGGCGTGCACGTTTCGCTCGATGGTCGCTGCGGTGTCCGCCGGGGAGCGGCCGCCCCTCGGGTTGCCGTGGTTGTTCGAGGTCGACGACCTCTCGGTCGACGGCATCGGGGTGCGCCACGTGGGCGACGGCGTGGTCGCGGTCGAGCAGTGCGAGAGCCAGGGTCGGTGGTGGCCGACGCTGCTCGACGCCGAGGCGCTGACCTCGGTCGTGGCCGACGCGGCGGTCGGGGTGCTCGAGGACGAGCTGGTCGAGCCGGACGTGGTCGCCCGGACCGAGGTCGCCGCGCACGTCGATGTGGAGCTCGGGGTCACGGTGGTGCAGCTGCGCACCCCGCCGGGCCCGGTGGTGCACGAGCGCCGCTGCGACTCGCTCGCGCGTGCGCTGTCGCGGTCGTGCGTCGTCGCTGAGCTGCTCACAGGGGCGGGTTCCGGTTCGCGCACCTGACGGCAGTACGCTGCCGCCGCAATGCCTGAGCTCCCCCACGGACGCATCAACCCTCGTGCGTCCATCCCGTTCTTCCTCGTCCACCTGCTGCCCCTGCTGGCGATCTTCACCGGGGTGCCGGCCACGGCCTGGATCCTGTTCGCGGTCACCTTCTGGGGCCGGATGTTCTTCATCACCGCCGGCTACCACCGCTACTTCTCGCACCGCTCCTACAAGACCGGGCGGGTCTTCCAGCTGATCCTGGCCGTCGGCGGCGGCACCGCGGTGCAGAAGGGCCCCCTGTGGTGGGCGGGCCACCACCGGATCCACCACCGCTTCACCGACACCGTCGACGACCCCCACACCCCGCGCAAGGGCTTCTGGTGGAGCCACGCCGGCTGGATCCTCTCCGACGAGACCTCGCCGGTCCCCGACGGCACGATGAAGGACTTCGAGAAGTTCCCCGAGCTCGTCTTCCTGACCCGCCACGACTGGATCGCCCCGTGGGCCCTCGGTGTCGCCTGCTTCCTCATCGGCGGCCTGCCCGGACTGCTCATCGGGTTCTTCCTGTCGACGGTGCTGCTCTGGCACGCCACCTTCCTGATCAACTCGCTCGCCCACGTGTTCGGGTCGCGCCGCTTCGCGACCGAGGACACCAGCCGCAACAACTTCGCCCTGGCCCTGCTGACCATGGGGGAGGGGTGGCACAACAACCACCACCGCTCCGCCCACGTCTGCCGCCAGGGCCTGCGGTGGTGGGAGGTCGACGTCACCTGGTACGTGCTGGCGACGCTCGAGAAGCTCCACGTGATCCACGACGTGAAGCGGCCGCGACGGATCGTCGAGTCGACCGAGCGCAACGACCAGCCGGTGGCTGCCTGAGCCGAAGGACCCCCAAGTCCTTGCGTCGTCGCTGATCGTTGGTCAGAATCTCCCGGTCCGCCGAGGCGAGGCGGCGACGAGGGGGAAAATCGAATGCGAAGGTTCCGTCCGGCACTGCTGTGTGTCGCTGGAGCGGTGGCGCTCGTCGCCGCTGCGTGCACGCCACCCACCACGCCACCCACCGGGCTGGCCCCGGTCGCGGTGGTCACGGCCACCCCGGAGACGGGCGCGGCACCGCTCGAGGTGCAGTTCTCCTCCGCGGGGTCGACGGACCCCGACGGCACGATCACCGGCTACAGCTGGAACTTCGGTGACGGCTCGCCGGCGGTGACCACACCCGACGCGACCCACACCTACCTGGCCGGCGGCACCTACACCGCCACGCTCACGGTGACCGACAACAACAGCCGCACCGCCACCGCGACCGCAGTGGTCGAGGTGATCGAGGTCAACCAGCCGCCGACCGCTGCGATCGGTGCGTCGCCCGAGACGGGGCGTGTGCCGCTCACCGTGGCCTTCACGGGGTCGGGCTCGACCGACGCCGACGGCACCATCGCGAGCTACGCCTGGGACTTCGGCGACGGCGCCACCTCGACCCAGGCGGACCCGAGCCACACCTTCACCACGGTGGGCCCCAAGGTCGTGACCCTGACGGTGACCGACGACGAGGGGGCAGAGGACACCGCGTCGACCACGATCCAGGTCGACCCGAACCTGTCGCCGACCGCAGCCGCCTCGGCGACGCCGACCTCGGGCAAGGTGCCCCTGGTCGTGGCGTTCTCCTCCACGGGCTCGTCGGACCCCGACGGCACCATCGCGAGCTACGCCTGGGACTTCGGCGACGGCGCCACCTCCACCGAGGCGAACCCGACCCACACCTACAGCACCGCCGGCCCGTTCACCGCGACGCTGACGGTGACCGACGACAACGCCAGCACGGACTCGACCACGGTCGCCGTGCAGGTCAACGCCAACCAGGCACCGACCGCGGTGGCGTCGTCGAACGTCACGGGCGGCCAGGTGCCGCTGACCGTCGTGTTCTCCTCGGCCGGCTCGGTCGACCTCGACGGTGGCATCACCTCCTACAGCTGGGACTTCGGTGACGGGAACGGCTCGACGGCCGCCAATCCGACCTACACCTACAGCGCCGAGGGCACCTACACCGCCACGCTGACCGTGAGCGACGTCGAGGGTGCGACCGACTCGTCGACGGTGACCATCGACGTCGACCCGATCCCGAACGTCCCGCCCACCGTGGTGGCGACCGCCGGCACCACCTCGACCCGGGTGGGCCTGCCGATCAGCTTCTCCTCGGCAGGGACCAACGACTCCGACGGCACGATCACCTCGTACCTCTGGGACTTCGGCGACGGCACGTCGTCGACGGTGCCCAACCCGTCCAAGACCTACCTGCTGGCCGGCACCTACACGCCGACGCTGACCGTCACCGACAACGCGGGTGCCGACGTGACCGTGGCGACCGAGACCATCACCGTCGCGCCGAACCAGGCGCCGACGGCGGTGGCCGCCGGCACGCCGACCTCCGGACTGGAGCCCCTCGTCGTGGCCTTCTCCTCGGCGGGCACCACGGACCCCGACGGCAGCATCGTCAGCCGCTCGTGGGACTTCGGTGACGGCAACAGCTCCAACCAGGCCAACCCGACCCACACCTACACGACGCCGGGCAACTTCACGGCGACGCTGACGGTGACCGACGACTTCGGCACCACCGACACCGCCACGGTGTCGATCGTGGTGACGTTCAACCAGCCACCGACGGCGGCGATCGGCGCCACCCCGCAGTCCGGGCCACGCCCTCTGCTGGTCAGCTTCTCCGGGTCCGCATCCGCGGATCCCGAGGGTGGCGCGCTCAGCTACGCCTGGAACTTCGGCGACGGCGGCACCTCGACGCAGGCCAACCCGACGCACACCTACTCGGTGGGCAGCTACACCGCGTCGCTCGTGGTGACCGACAGCGGCGGCAAGTCCTCGCCAGCGGCGACGGTGGCGATCACCGTGTACGTCGACGACGACGGTGACGGCGCGCAGCCGCCGGCCGACTGCAACGACGGCGACGCCACGACCTTCCCGGGCGCTCCGGACGCGCTCGACTCGACCGGCAAGGACACCAACTGCGACGGCGTCGACGGCGTGCTCGCCCAGACCGTGTTCGTCCAGTCTCCCGGCGGCGCCGACAGCGGCACCTGCGGCGACCTCGCAACGCCGTGCGCCACGGTCGGCCAGGGCGTGACTCGTGCCGCTGCGACCGGTCGCAACGTCGTGCAGGTCGCCAACGGCAGCTACGCCGGCTTCACGACCGGCGGCACCCTCACGGTCCGAGGTGGTTACAGCGCCGGCTTCAGCGGGCGGTCCGGTGTCACGACGGTCGCCGGCACCGTGACGGTCAACAGCGCGGGCGCAGGCGCGTCGCTGCAGGACATGAGCATCACCGGCACCACGGGGTCGAGCGCGACCGGCGTGCTGGTGCAGGGCGCCAGCACCGTGGCGCTGACGCGTCTCACCGTGAACAGCGGCACGCCCACCGGTTCGGGCTCGAGCGCCTACGGCGTGCGCGCCCTGGCCGGCTCCACCGTCACCGTCACCGACTCGACGGTGACCGCACAGGCCGGCGTGCCCGGCCTCGGCGGCGGCGCGGCGCCGGGTGCGGCGGCGGGCGGCTGCAACGGCGGCAACGGCTCGAGCGCCGGCGGGCCCAGCTCGCCCGGCAGCGGCCCCGGCTCGTGCGGCGGCTCCGGCACGACCCGCAGCGGCAACGGCGGCACGGGCGGCAACTACTCCGGTGGTGGCTCGGCCGGTGAGAACGGTGGCGGTGGCGCCCCCGGTGGCAACGGCGGCTGCGGCTCGCTGTTCGGCTGCGGCTCCGGTCCCGGTGGCGGTGGCGGCGGTGCCGCCGGCGCAGCCGGTGGCAGCGGTGCTGCGGCGAGCAACACGGCGGGCAACGCTGCAGCCTTCTGGGTCGGTGTCAACGGTGGTGCCGGAAGCAACGGCACGGTCGGCGCCGGCGGTGGCGGTGGTGGCGGCGGTTCGTCCGCCAGCGCCTCGGGCGGCGGCGGTGGCGCGGGTGGCGCCGGCGGCGCAGCCGGTACCGGCGCCACCAACGTCGGCACCTTCGGCGGCGGATCCTTCGCCGTCTACGCCCACAACTCGTCCGCGACGGTGACCAACTCCGTGCTGACCAGCTCCAACGGTGCCCAGGGTGGCGCCGGTGCCCAGGGTGGCGCCGGCGGCAAGGGCGGCAACGGCGGTGGCGGCGGCAACAAGAGCTGCTGCGAGGCGACCGGTGGCGGTGGCGGCGGTGGCGCCGGCGGTGGAGGTGGCGGCGGTGGCGCCGGCGGTGGCGCCGGCGGTCCGTCGATCACGGCCTTCCACACCGGCACCGGCACGCTCAGCATCTCCGGCGGCACGCTGACCAAGGGTGCCGGTGGCACCGGTGGCGCCGGCGGTGCCGGTGGTGCCGGCGGTGGCTCCGGCAGCGGCGGCCCCCGTGGCGACTGCCGGCTCGCCGGTGGCACCTGCCCGGGCAACGGTGGTGCCGGAGCCACGGGCCCGAACGGCAACGCCGGGGGAACCGGTGCAGCCGGCCTATCGCTGCGGATCTGGAACAACGGGGTCACCACCGCGTAGACCCGGAGTGCCGATTCCGTAACACAAGCGGTGTCCGCTGGAGACCGAAACCGACTGTGGCGGGCCATTCGGGCCCGCCACGGCCGCGTTCGGCCGTGCGTCACACCAGGCCGCCTCCCGGCTTGATCCGCCGGTTCCACCGGGAGCGAGCACTCGCGGCCGGCGACAGTTTGCGTGCGGAACCCCGGAATTGCAGGCATCTGAAGCCTGATCGCAGTTCAGGGTGGGCGTCTAGTCGGCCGGCGGGATCCGGTGCAAGTCGGGAGATCGTCCCGCTTGTGCGATTGGTCACAATGTCGTGACGAACTGTTACGAAGGCGCCCGAAGTTCGTAATACTTGTCATCGTCGTCGAGCGACGACTGCTGGGAACCAACGAACGCAAAGGGCGATTCCATGAACCACACCCTCACCGACGACCGTGCGCGTACCGCCACCGACGAGACGACCGGCGCACGAGCTACCACCGATCACCGTCCCGACGGCACGAGCAGTCCGAAGGCACCGACCGCTCGCCGGGTCCGCCGCACGCGGCGCCTCGGCCTGCTGGCCGGTGCCGCCATGGTCGCAGTGCTCACCACCGGCTGCTTCCCCACCGGTCCGGTCGAGAGCTGGGTCCCCGACTTCGATCGGGACGGTCGGGTCACCGACGCCGAGGTCGAACGGCACAAGAGCGACCTGATCAACCAGGCCATCGCCTCGGTCGAGCAGCACCGCCGCGCGGTGCAGCGCCACGGGTTCCTGACCTGCGTGCGCCACCACGAGTCCGACCGCGGCGCCTACCCCCACATCAACGGCTACGGCGCCCAGAACCCGTCGAGCTCCGCCTCCGGTGCGTACCAGTTCCTCGACAGCACCTGGCGCAACGTCTCTGCCCGCTCCGGCCACGGCGGCTACGCCCGTGCCAGCCATGCGCCGTGGTACGTCCAGGACGCCGTCGCCCTGTGGATGTACAACAACGGCGGCCGTTCGGCCTGGTCCGGCACCGGCTGCTGATCGTCGATCGCACCCCACTTCCTCCGAACGAGGGCCGGCCTCCGGGTCGGCCCTCGTCGCGTCCGGGGTCGTCACGTCCGGGGTGGGGCGTCCGGGGTCGGGGCGGCCGGTCAGACCGCGGTGCCGATGAGCGCGCCCACGCCGTAGGTGAGCGCGAGCGCCAAGCCGCCGCCGACGCCGACGCGCAACGCACCTCTCGTCAGCGAGGCGCCGCCGAGCGAGGCGCCGAGGCCGCCCAGCAGGAGCAGCCCCACCAGCGTGGCGACCGTGACGGCGGCGCCCCGCACGGCGCCGCCGGCCACCGCCGCAGCGATCATCGGGATCAGCGCGCCCAGGGCGAAGCTGAAGAAGCTCGAGATCGCCGCCTGCATCGGGCGGGCACGTTGGGACTCGGTCAGGCCCAGCTCGTCGCGCAGGTGCGTGCCGAGGGCGTCGGCCCGGGTCAGCTCCGTGGCCACCTGGCGGGCCAGCTCGTTCGACAGGCCACGCTGCTCGTAGATGCCGGTGAGCTCGGCCAGCTCCCCCTCGGGGTCGACGGCGAGCTCGCGTTCCTCCATCGCCCGATCCGCCTGCTCGGTGTCGCGTTGGGAGCTCACCGAGACGTACTCGCCCATCGCCATGGACCCGGCGCCGGCGGCCACCCCCGCAAGCCCCGCGGTGAGCACCGCGCCCCGACCGGCCCCTGCGCCGATCACGCCCAGCAGCAGCGCACCCGTGGAGAGGATGCCGTCGTTCGCGCCGAGCACCGTGGCTCGCAGCCACCCCGAGCGGTCGGAGCGGTGCACCTCGCTGTGGCGGCGGAGGGGTCGTGGGGTGTGGGCCATGCCCTGACGCTAGTGGTGCGGTGTGCGACGATCGTCGGTCATGGGCAGCGACGCGACCACCGCCTTCGTGCTCGGCGGCGGCGGCCGGCTCGGTGCCGCCGAGGTCGGCATGCTCTCGGCGCTCGTCGCCGCGGACATCGTGCCCGACCTGGTGCTCGGCACGTCGATCGGCGCGATCAACGGGGTGGCGATCGCGCAGGACCCCAGCCCCGGCGGCGTGGCGCAGCTGCGCTCGCTGTGGTCCGAGGTCGAGCGCAGCGGCATGTTCGGCGGCAGCGTCGTGGACCGCGTGCGCCACATCGCCGCGACGCGCACCAGCCTGCACTCCAACGAGCCGCTGCGACGCCTGCTCGACCGCGTCGTCGGCGACCGGCGCATCGAGGACCTGGCGGTGCGCTTCCAGTGCGTCGCCGCCTGCATCGAGACGGCCGAGGCGACCTGGTTCGATCGCGGACCGGTGACCGAGCGCGTCCTGGCGTCGTGCGCGGTGCCCGGGCTGCTGCCATCGGTCGAGGTCGACGGGCTCCACTACCTCGACGGCGGCGTCGTCGACTCCATCCCGGTGCGCCGGGCGATCGAGCTGGGCGCGGACCGCATCTTCGTGCTGCAGGTCGGACGCATCGAGGAGCCGCTGCGCGTGCCCCGACGTCCCCACGAGGTGGCGCTGGTCGCGTTCGAGGTCGCCCGCCGCCACAGCTTCGCCACCGCGATGGCCTCGCGGCCCCCGGACGTCGAGGTCCACGTGCTGCCCACCGGCGGCGCGCCGTTGCGCTTCAACGACCTGCGCCAGCTGCGCTACCGGGACTTCTCCGACGTCGCACGGCGCATCGACGACGCCGAGCGTGCCGCCACCGAGTACCTGGAGCGACGGTGAGCGCCGGGGTGCCGCCCCGTCTGCTGCGGCGCGTCCTGCTCGCGCCGGCCATGGTCGGCGTGACCGCGCTCCTGCTGGCGGTCACGCCGCTGGTGGTGCTCGTGCTGGCCTTCTCCGTGCGGTTCCTGCGCGGCCGGTGGCGGGCGCTGCGGCTGTTCTGGTTCCTGCTCGTGTACCTGGTGCGCGAGAGCGTCGCGCTGTTCGCACTGCTCACCCTGTGGGTGCTGAGCGGCTTCGGGTGGAAGCTGCGCTCGGAGCGCTTCGCCCGTGCCCACGTGCTGCTCACCGGGTGGTACCTGCGTGGGCTGGTCGGCTCGGCGGCGCGGGTGCTGGGGCTCACCTTGGTCGCCGAGTCGGTGCCCGACGACCTGGCGCTCGGGACCGAGCCCGGCGCCCGGCGGCCGGTGCTGGTCTTCAGCCGACACGCAGGTGCCGGCGACTCGTTCATCCTGGTGCACCTGCTCATCAACACCTACCGGCGCCGCCCCCGGATCGTGCTGAAGGACCTGCTCCAGTGGGACCCGTGCGTCGACGTGGTCCTGAACCGCCTGCCGAACCGGTTCATCAGCCCGAACCCGCCACCCGGTGCGGGGGTGATCGACTCGATCACCGAGCTCGCCGACGGTCTCGAGCCCGACGGTGCGCTGATCCTGTTCCCCGAGGGCGGCAACTTCACGCTGCGGCGCCACGAGCGCGCCGTGGAGCGCCTGGTCGAGGCGGGCCTGGTCGAGTCCGCGGCGCGGGCCGGCTCGCTGCGTTACCTGCTGCCGCCACGCCCGGGGGGTGCGTTCGCAGCGATCGACGCCTGCCCGGAGGCCGACGTGCTGTTCGTGGCGCACACCGGTCTCGAGCAGCTGTCGGGGCCGCGTGACCTGTGGCGCGGCCTCCCGATGGACCGCGAGGTGCGCCTCACCTACTGGACGGTCCGACACGACGAGATCCCGACCGATCCCGACGAGCGCGTCAGCTGGCTCTTCGACTGGTGGGAGCGCATCGACGACTGGATCGACGAACGACGCGACCCCGAGCAGGCGGCGCGACCGAAGGTGGCACCGTGAGCGCGGTCCCGTCATGACCGCGCCTGCCCCGGCGGGCCTGAGCGCCGCCGAGGTCGCCGAGCGGGTCGCCGACGGTCGCACCAACCGGGTGCCAAGGGACCCCTCGCGCACCACGGCGCAGATCGTCGCCGCCAACGTGCTGACGCCCGTCAACGGCATCATCGGCGCGCTGCTGATCGCGATCGTGGCCGCCGAGGGCATCGGCCCCGACATGCTCTTCGGTGGGGTCATCGTCACGAACTCGATCATCGGCATCGTGCAGGAGCTCCGTGCCCGGGCGGCCCTCGACCGCCTCGCCGTGCTGACCGAGCCCCACGCGATCGTGCGCCGCGGCGGCGACGAGGCGCGTGTCGACGTCGACGACGTGGTCCAGGACGACGTGCTGGTCCTGGTGCCGGGTGAGCAGGTCGTCGTCGACGGCGAGGTGCTCGAATCGAGGGGGCTCGAGCTCAACGAGTCGCTGCTGACCGGCGAGCCCGATCCGGAGCACAAGGCGATGGGCGACCGGGTGCTGTCGGGCTCGTTCGTGGCGGCGGGCTCCGGCTCGTACCGCGCCACCCGGGTCGGGGGCGACTCCTACGCGGCGTCCCTGGCCGAGGAAGCCCGTCGGTTCACCTTGGTCGACTCCGAGCTGCGCCAGGGGGTGAACCGCATCCTGCGCTTCCTGATGCTGCTGATCCCGCCCGTCGCCGCGGTGCTGTTCTGGAGGCTCTACCGCACCGGCGAGGACTGGCAGGAGGCGATGGCCGGCGTCGTCGCCGCGGCGGTGGCGATGGTGCCCGACGGCCTGGTGCTGCTCACCAGCCTGGCGTTCATGGCGGGCGTGGTGACCCTGGCGCGACGCCAGGCGCTATTGAAGGAGCTGGCCTCGGTCGAGCTGCTCGCCAGGGTCGACGTGCTGTGCCTGGACAAGACCGGCACGATCACCACCGGTCGGGTGGTGGTGTCGGACACCGTCGAGCTGGCACCGGTCGGCGGCGACGTCACGACCGCCGAGGTGCTGGCAGCGCTCGCCGCGTCCGACCCCGAGCCGAACGCCACGTTGGCCGCGGTCGGCCTCGCCTTCGCCGATGACCCAGGGTGGGAGGTGGTGGCGACCGTGCCGTTCTCGTCGGCCCGGAAGTGGTCGGCGGTCGCCTTCGAGGGCCGAGGGGCGTGGTTCCTGGGCGCACCCGAGTTGATGCTGGGCTCGACGCACCCGGAGGTCGCGGCCCAGGTCGCCGAGCAGGCCGACCGGGGGCGCCGCGTGCTGCTGGCCGCTCACGCCGCCGAGCTGCACGGCGACGAGCTGCCGGGCGACCTGCGCCCCGTCGCGCTGGTGCTGCTCGAGGACGAGGTGCGCGACGACGCCCGCCAGACCCTCGAGTACTTCGTCGAGCAGGGGGTGGCGCTGAAGGTGATCTCGGGCGACCACCCGGGCACCGTCGCCGCTGTGGCACGGCGTGCCGGCGTGCCCGGCGCGACGCGCGGCATCGACGCGCGGGAGCTGCCCGAGGACCCCGACGAGCTGGCCGACGTGGTGACCGAGCACACCGTGTTCGGTCGCGTCACGCCGCGCCAGAAGCGTGCGATGGTGCTGGCGCTGCAGTCGCACGGCCACGTCGTGGGCATGACCGGCGACGGCGTCAACGACGTGCTCGCCCTCAAGGACGCCGACATGGGCATCGCCATGGGCTCGGGCTCGGGGGCGAGCCGGTCGGTGGCGCAGCTGGTGCTGATGGACGACCGATTCGCATCGCTGCCCCAGGTGCTCGCCGAGGGCCGCCGGGTCATGAACAGCGTGGAGCGCGCCGCCAACCTCTTCATCTACGGCACCGTGTACGCGGTGCTGATGGCGGCGGTCGTGTCGATCGTCGGCGTCGAGTTCCCCTTCCTGCCGCGGCACCTGACGCTGGTGCGCGCCCTGAGCGTCGGCATCCCCGGCTTCTTCCTCGCGCTCGCCCCGGACCCCCGACGCGCCCGAACCGGCTTCCTGCCACGTGTGGTCAGCTTCGCGATCCCCGCAGGGCTCATCGCGGGCACCTCCGCGCTCGTCGTGTACTTCGCCGCGCGCGGGGTGGACGGCTCCACGCTGACCGAGTCGCGCAGCGCCGCGACCATCACGTTGCTCGGGGTGGGGCTCGGCCTGCTCGTGCGGCTCACCGCAACCCTTCCGCCGTGGCGCTGGGCGCTCGTCGCCGCGATGGCCGCGGCGACGGTGCTTGCCGTGCTGGTGCCGCCCATCGCCGCCTTCTTCGACCTGGCGCTGCCGCCGAGCGCGGTCTGGTGGGTCATGGCGCTCGTGCTGGTCGTGGCCCAGATCGCCATCCGCTTCGTGCCGGTCGCGAGCGACGGCAACCCAGAGTGACGGCAACCCAGAGTGATGGCGCGACCACTGGATCTGAACAATGTTCAGCACCTCGTTGGTTCTTTGGTACCTTCACCGCTTCCGGCGATTCCTGAGGGGGAACACCAATGAACACCGTCACCACCACCCGTCTGCGCAGCACCAGCTCGATGGCGCTGCTGGCCGCGGTCGTCGCGATCTTCTCGACCGGCTGCACCGCAGCCGAGATCGATCAGTTCCTGACGCTGCTGAAGATCATCGGTCTGTTCATCTGACCGACCGGTCTGCTCGCGCTGCGAGCGGGCACTGCGACACGACCCCCGGTCCCGATCGGGGGTCGTGTCGCGTCCACGTGGGGTAAGTTCCGAATTCGAACGACCCCCAACCATCCGAGAGGACGCCACGATGGCCTTCGAACTGCCGCCCCTGCCGTACGCCCAGGACGCGCTCGCCCCGCACATCTCCGCCGAGACGCTCGAGTACCACTACGGCAAGCACCACCAGACCTACGTCACCAACCTGAACAAGCTCGTCGAGGGCACCGAGTTCGAGAACGCCTCGCTCGAGGACGTCATCCTCAAGAGCGACGGCGGCCTGTTCAACAACTCTGCCCAGGTCTGGAACCACACCTTCTACTGGAACTCCATGTCGCCCTCGGGTGGCGGCGCTCCCAGCGGTGAGGTGGCCGACGCGATCAACTCGGCGTTCGGCTCCTACGACGAGTTCAAGGCCAAGTTCGCCGAGGCTGCGACCACCCAGTTCGGCTCCGGCTGGGCCTGGCTGGTCGACTCCGGCTCCGGCCTGGAGATCATGAAGACCTCCAACGCGGACCTGCCGATGAAGCACGGCTCCAAGGCCCTGCTCACCATCGACGTGTGGGAGCACGCCTACTACATCGACTTCCGCAACGCCCGGCCGAACTACATCTCGACCTTCCTCGACAGCCTGGTCAACTGGGACTTCGTCGCCCAGAACCTGGCCAGCTGACCACGTCGAGCAGGACCGGACCGGAGGGGCGTCGTGGGTGACCACGGCGCCCCTCCGGCGCGCCTGGGCGACCGCGGGCACCGCCTGCTGCTGGTCGGCATCGTCTGTCTGATCACGCTCGTCGCCGTCGAGGCGATGGCCATCAGCACGGTCATGCCGGTGGTCGAGGCCGAGCTCGGCGACCTGTGGCTCTACGGCTGGGTGTTCTCGGGCTTCTACCTGGGCAACCTGGTCGGCGTCGTCGTGGGCGGTCGTGCGGTGGACCGCGTGCCGCCGGTCGGGCCGATGGCGATCGGCGTCGCCGTGTTCCTGGCCGGCCTGGTCGTGGGAGGGCTCGCGCCCGCCATGTGGGTCCTGGTGGCGGGCCGGGTGCTGCAGGGCATCGGCGCCGGGGTCGTGCCGGCGGTGGCCTACGTGTGCGTGGGGCGGGGCTTCCCCTCGGAGCTGCGCCCGAGGGTCTTCGCCGTCATGTCCACCGCGTGGGTGGTGCCGTCGCTGGTCTCGCCGCTGCTGGCGTCGTTCGTGGCGGACCACGTCGGCTGGCGCTGGGTGTTCCTCGGTCTGGTGCCGGTGACGATCGTGGTCGCCGCGCTCGCGGTGCCGGCGCTGCGCAGGGTGCCCGAGCCGAACCGCTCGGCGCAGGACCCTCCACCGAGTGCCGCGCCGGTGCACACCGTGGTGGTGCTGGCGGGAGGCGCAGCGCTGCTGCTGGGCGGCTTCACGCTCGGTGCGCCGCTGGTCGGCCTGGCCGTCGCCGCGCTCGGCGCGGTCGTGCTGCTCCCGGCGTTCCGACGACTGACGCCGCCGGGCACGCTGGCAGCGCGGCCCCGGCTGCCCGCTGCGGTGATGACCCGCGGGGTGCTGACCTTCGCGTTCTTCTCCGCCGATGCGTTCGTGAGCCTCGCGATGACCTCGGTGCGCGGCACCTCCACGCGGACCGCGGGACTGGTGCTGGCCAGCTCGTCGCTGCTGTGGACCGCCGGCTCGTGGCTGCAGGCACGTTTCAGCGACGCCTGGGGCACGACCCGCCTGGTCCGACTCGGTGGGGTGAGCCTGGCGCTGGGCGCCGGTGCCATGGCCCTGTCGCTGTCGAGCGCGGTGCCGTTGTGGGGCTGGTTCGTCGCCGGCGGCCTGGCCGGTCTGGGCATGGGAACCGCCTATGCACCGCTGTCGGTGGTGACCCTCGCGGAGGCCGCGCCGGGTCACGAGGGCGCAGCCACCTCGGCGTTGCAGATGACCGACATCCTGGGCATCGCGCTGGGCACCGGCCTGGCCGGGGTGCTGGTGAGCGTCGGCGAGCGTGCGTCGCTGGCGTCGACCACTGCGCTGACGGCGGTGTTCGTGCTGGCGGCGATCGCCGGGTTGGGTGTGTGCTCGTTGGCGCCGCGGCTCAGTCGACCGGTGCCGGCCTGAGCCGTTCCAGGTGCTCGTAGAGCTCGTCGAACACGGCGACGACGTCGCGGGCGCGGTAGCCGAGTTGATGCACCGGTGCCCGGTCGGCGACCGCTTCGTTGAGCACGGTGCGCTGCGGTACGAAGGGTCGCCAGACGGCGTCCGCGCCCATGAGGCGGTCCAGCTGCTCGGCCTGGCGCTCGGCCTCGGCCGAGACCGCCGGTGCGCGGTTGACCACCACGCCGCCCACGTCCAGCTCCGGGTTCAGCTCCGACCAGACCTCTTCGACGCTGCCCAGGACCGCCTCGGCGCCGCGGATGGACAGCACCGACAGCTCGACGACGAGCAGCAGCCGGTCGGCGGCCGCCAGACCGGAGCGGGTGGTCGGCCCCAGGCTCGGCGCGCAGTCGACGAGCACGTGGCGGTAGCCCTCGACGAGCGGCGCCAGCGCCCGTCGCAGACGCAGCGCGGCGTCGGTGTCACGGGGATCGGCCTCCCGGTCGATGAGGTTCGCGCTGGCGGGCAGCACGTCGACGCCCTCCCCCCAGCCCGAGGTCACCGTCGCCGCGGTCGCCACCTCGGGGGTGCCGGTGCGCAGCACGTCGCCCACGGACAGGTACTCGTCGCCGGCCTCGACGCCGAGGGCCCAGCTGGCGCTGCCCTGCGGGTCCAGATCGACGACCAGGCAGGTGTGGCCCGCCCGCTGGGCGGCGGCGGCCAGGCCCAGGGTCACCGTCGTCTTGCCGACGCCGCCCTTCTGGTTGAGCACTGACACGACGTGGGACACGGCGCCATGCTGGCACGGCCTCGGGAAGGCCCGGAAACCCGGGCCGGTCACCGTCGGGCCGGGCGCCGTGGCAACCTCTGGCGATGAACGACGGTGCTCCGTCCGGAGCTGCCTACCTGGTGCACCCCGACGCCGGCCCGGGTCCCGGGGTGCTGGTGCTGCACTCGTGGTGGGGGCTCACCCGGGGGGTGAAGGACCTGGTCGAGCAGCTCGCGGACGCCGGCTACACGGCCATGGCCCCGGACCTGTGCGACGGCGTCGTGCCGACCGACGCCGAGCAGGCGCAACGCCTGCTGGTCGAGTCGGACCCGAACCTGACCGCCGCGCTGGTGCTCGACAGCATCGTGGCCCTGCGGGCGCACAGCACCCGACCGGAGGACCCGGTGGCCGTCGTCGGCTTCTCGATGGGGGCGTCCTGGGCGCTGTGGGTCGCGACCCGCCAGCCGGCCTCGGTGCGGGCGGTCGTGGCCTACTACGGCGCGCAGAACATCGACTTCGAGGCGCTGGAGGCGCCGGTGCTCGGGCACTTCGCCGAGTCGGACCCGCTGGTCAGCGAGGACGAGCTGGTCGAGATGCAGGCGCGGCTGCTGCTGTCGGACAAGCACGTCGAGGTGCACCGCTATCCGGGCACCGGGCACTGGTTCGCCGAGGTGGGCGTCGAGTCGCACCACGACCCGGCAGCCGCCGAGCTCGCCTGGGTGCGCACCGCCGAGTTCCTGAACGTGCACCATCGCTGAGCGGCGACGCGACGGCTCGACACGACCGGTCGACGCGACCGCTCGACGGGTCAGCCGGTGGGCTCCACGAGGTCGAGGCCGACCTCGGTGGCGGTGCCGTCGTGCAGGTCCTCTGTCCGGCGCACCGCGGCCTTGACGGGCAGCACGTAGGACTGCCGCGCCGAGTCCGGGAACACCGAGGTGGACCACTCCGTCGATCCGATCCGCACGCGCACCCTGACCGATCCGAACCCTCGTCGATGGTCGGTGCTCAGGAACTCGATCTCGTCGGCGACGTCGCTGGGCAAGGTCAGGAAGTGCCAGGCGGCCTCACCCTTGTGTCGCCACACCTCCGCAGTGAACCGGAATCGCACGTCGTCACGGTACGCGCGGCGTCCTGGGACGCGCTGGCGTCGACATCACGCCGCGAGGAGGTAGGAGAGGTACTCGTCGAGGGCGTAGCGCGTGAGCGCCTCGCCGCCGGTGACCGACCGAGGGGTGTCGGGCCGTAGGCCCGGTGGTGGGTCGGGCGGGTGCTCGAGGTGGGGGAGCCGGCCCTGGCGCGGGGGCGGGCCGCCCGGACCGCAGCTGGTGGAGCTGGTGCCCAGGTGCTCGCCCCAGCGGTCGGTGAAGCGGAACACCTGGTCGCCGTCGGTGGAGATGGAGTACTCGCCGTGGTGCAGCGCACGGTGGTGGTGGCCGCAGAGCAGCACCATGTTGTCGATCGCGGTGGCCCCGTCGTGGGACCAGAACACCACATGATGCGCGTCGAGGTAGCGGGTCTGCGTGCAGCCGGGGTACTCGCAGCCGCCGGTGCCGCCCGAGCGGAACTGCAGCGCCCGGCGTTGATGACGGTTGGCCGTGCGGGTCGACTCGGACATCCACAGCGGCACCCCGTTGTGGTGCACCAGCACCTGCAGGTCGGCGTCGCAGAGGATGCGGGCCACCTGGCGATCGGTGAGATGCGCGCCGGTGCGGGCGTCGAACGCCTGGGTGCCCAGACCGATGGGCAGCGTGGGGTCGATCTCGAGGCCGAGCACACGGGCGAGCGTGTGGACGTCGATGTTGACCAGGACTCCGTGGCGCTCGCCACCCGGTCGGCAGAGCCGGTGGTCGTGGGCGTGCTCCAACATGGTGGTCGCCCAGCGTGAGGCGATCTCGTCGGCGCCGAGGCGCCGGTGCTGGTCGGCCTCGGCCGGAGCCGGGTCGGCCGCAGCAGTGCGGGGCAGCTCGGCCTCGCCCGCGGCACGGGCTGCATCCCACGCCTGCTGCACCACTGCGGCGACGTCGGCGGAGAGCGCAGCGTCGATGCGCCCACGCCCGGCATCGTCGAACCACGACCGCCACCACGTCTCGGGCTCGGGCGCCGGCGCCTGGTCGTCCTCGGTGGCGCTCGCCCCGGCGTTCGCTGCAGCGACGTCGCGGTAGGTGGACAGGACCCGGGCGGCCTGTGCCGGCGTGCAGGCGACGGCGATCTCGGCGATGCGTGCTTCGTTGTCGGCGGTGACGACCCGAGCGGCCGCAGCGACGACCCCGACGGAGCGCCGACCTGCGCGAGCGTGGTCCATCAGCGTCGGCAGCTCGTCACGCCGGCGGGCGAGGCCGGCCAGGCGTCGCGCCTCGGCCGGGGTGAACCCGGCGCGCACCGACAGCCACTGCGCGGTGGACGAGAAGCCCTGCGCGCCGTCGAGCTGGTCGAACTCGGCCACCAGGTCGACGAGCTGTGCCGACAGGGCGTGCAACTGGGCGGCCACCACGCCGACACGCTCATCCAGCGCGGCGACCTGGGCCTCGTCTCGAACCGCCTCCACCAGCTGCATGCGATCACCCTACGAAGGGGATGTGACAGTGAACGCACGCCGGTTCCCGGCCTGGCGGGCCTGCTGCCGCGGTCCATCGGGCGTCCGGCTTCACTAACCTCGACGGACCACGTAACGCCTGGAGACCCACGTGCCGTACCCGACCGCGAGCCTCCACGACGTCGTGACGCGCGTGCCCGAGCAGGGCGCGACGTGACCATGGCGACGCTGCTCCTCTGCCACCTGATGGTGGGAGCAGGGATCGTGGTGGCCGGGCGACGGTTGGGCCGTTCGGCGTTGTGGCCGGCCGCAGTGCCGCCGTTGCTGACGTTGGTGTGGCTCGCCGGGCAGTGGTCGACCATCTCCGCCGGCGGCAGCGTCGAGCAGTCGTTCTCGTGGGTGCCGGAGCTGGGCCTGGCGATCGACCTGCGCCTGGACGGCATGGCGGCGCTCATGGTGCTGCTCGTGTCGGGCATCGGTCTGCTCGTCACCGGTTACGCAGCCTCGTACTTCCCGACGTCGTCGGACGGCCTCGGTCGCCTGATCGGCCTCCTGGTGCTCTTCGCCGGCGCCATGCTGGGCCTGGTCCTGGCGGATCACCTGCTGGTGCTCTACGGGTTCTGGGAGCTGACCTCGATCGCGTCCTTCTTCCTGATCGGCAACCGCTCCAGCTCGGCGCGGGCCCGTGCCGCGGCGCTCCAGGCGCTGCTGATCACCGGTGCGGGTGCGCTGGCGATGCTGGTCGGCTTCATCCTGATCGGACAGGCGGCGGGCACCTACCGGCTGTCGTCGGTGCTGGCCGACCCACCCGACGGCACCGTGGTCACCTGGGCCCTGGTCCTGGTGGCGATCGGTGCTGCGGCCAAGTCGGCGCAGTACCCGTTCCACTCGTGGCTGCCCGGTGCGATGGTCGCGCCGACGCCGGTCAGCGCCTACCTGCACTCGGCGACCATGGTGAAGGCCGGGGTGTACCTGGTGGCCCGCTTCACCCCGGCGTTCGGCGACGTGCCGGCGTGGAAGGTGCTGGTCGTCAGCGCCGGCGCGACCTCGATGGTGATGGGCGGGCTGCGAGCGTTGCGCCAGACCGACCTGAAGCTGGTGCTCGCGCACGGCACGGTCAGCCAGCTGGGCTTCATGTTCGTGCTCTTCGGTGTCGGGACCTCGACGTCGATCAAGGCCGGCTGCGTGCTGCTGCTGGCCCACGCGGCGTTCAAGGCGGCGCTGTTCATGTCGGTCGGCGTCGTCGACCGCACCCTCGGCACCCGTGACGTCACCGAGCTGCCCCGGATCGGCGCCACGTGGCCGGCCTTCGCCGCGGTCGTGGTGCTCAGCGCCGCCTCGATGGCGGGGATCCCGCTCACGCTCGGGTTCATCGCCAAGGAGGTGGGCTACGAGTCGCTGCTGGACTCGGGGCTGTCGCTCGGCACCGTCGTGCTGGTCGTGGTCGTGGGCGCGTCGATGGTCACGTTCGCCTACAGCGCGCGGTTCGTGCTGGGCACGCTGGGTGGTGCGGGTCGCTCGACGATGCAGGACGAGCGCGACGAGCTGGCGACGCCGACGCGCGGGTTCCTGGTCGCCCCGATCGTGCTGGGGGTGTTCACGTTGGTGGCGGGGCTCGCCCCGTTCCTCCTGGACGGTCTGGTCGGCGCCGCCACCGACGCGCTGGACCCCGCAGCGGGAGCGGTGCACCTCGCGCTCTGGCACGGGTTCAACACGGCGCTGGGCCTGTCGGCGCTGACGATCCTGGGCGGCGTGGCGCTGGTGGCCGCCAGCCCGCGCCTGCTGGTCGCATCGGCCCGCGCACGCTCGGTGCCGACCGGCTCCGACGCCTACCTGGCGATCCTGCGCGGGGTGAACCGCCTGGCCGACCGGGTCACCGGTGTGGTCCAGAACGGATCGCTGCCGGTCTACCTGGGCGTCATCCTGCTGACGACGACCCTCCTGCCCGCGTTCGTGCTGCTCGGTGACCTTCCCGACGACCTGTTCCGCGGCGGGCCGGCATCGACGCCGACCGTGGTGGCGACGGCGTTGCTGGTGGCGATCATGCTCGCCGCGGCGATCACCGCGGCCACGATCCGGCGTCGCTACGCGGCAGCCCTGCTGCTGGCCGGGGTCGGCTACGCGATGGCCGGGCTGTTCGTCGTGCAGGGTGCGCCGGACCTGGCGCTGACCACGGTGGCCGTCGAGTCGTTGTTCACCGTGTTGTTCGTGCTGGTGCTACGCAGCCTGCCGGATCAGTTCGAGCAGCGCTCCACCCGCGCCGGGCGCGTCTTCCGCCTCGTCGTGGCGGGCGCCGTCGGCCTGGTGGTGTTCCTGTTCGCACTGGTGGCCGCGGGGGAGCGGCTGCCGTCGACGACCTCGCAGGCGATCATCGACCGGTCGTTGCCCGACGGCCACGGGCGCAACGTGGTCAACGTGATCCTGGTCGACTTCCGTGGCCTGGACACCCTGGGCGAGCTCACCGTGCTGGCGGCCGCGTCGATCGGTGCGATCGCGCTCGCCCGAGCGGTGCATCGCCCTCGCCGCCGCACCTCCGAGGGAGGTTCCAGCTGATGCGACGACTCGTCACGCTCGACCAGACGGTCCCGGTCATCTTCTACGTGATCATGACCGGCTCGCTGTACCTGCTCTTCGCCGGCCACAACCAGCCCGGCGGCGGGTTCGTCGGCGGGCTGGTGGCCGGCGCCGCCATCTCGCTGCGCTACATCTCGGGCGGCATCGACGAGGTGCGTCGGGTCAGCCGGTGGCGGCCCTGGACGATCCTGGGCCTCGGCGTGCTGATCTCTGCGGCGACCGCGCTCGTGCCGCTCGTGCTCGGCGATGCCGTGCTCGAGGGGGCCTACCGTCCGATCGACGTGCCGGTGCTCGGCAAGGTGGCGCTCGTGTCGGCGTTGGTGTTCGACGTGGGGGTCTACGTCGGCGTCGTCGGCCTGGTCTTCATGGTGTTCGAGGCGTTCGGTGACCGGTTCGACGGTGATCGTGGCCTCGGCGACGGGGGTGCGCCGTGAACGTGCTGCTCGCCGCCGCGGCCGGCGCGCTCTTCGCGATCGGCACGTACCTGGTCATCCAGCGCAAGCTCAGCCGCATCATCATCGGGCTCAGCCTGATGACCCACGGCGCCAACGTGCTGTTCGTGCTGTCGGGTCGGCGCGGGGAGTCGCCGCTGGTCGGCACGAGCCCGTCGTCGAGCTTCAGCGACCCGCTGCCGCAGGCGATGGCGCTGACCGCCATCGTGATCTCGTTCGGTGTGACCGCGTTCCTGCTGGCGCTCGCGTACCGCAGCTGGGTCATCACCGACGACGACGAGGTGGAGGACGACGTCACCGACCGGCTCATCTCGACCACCGGGTTCGACGACGAGGAGCTGTCCGACGCCGCGAGCACCGAGGTCGATGCGGAGGAGGGCCGATGAACGCGCTCGTGACGCTGCCCGTCCTGTTGCCGCTGCTCGGTGCCGGCGCGTCGATCGTCGCCGGTCGCTCCAAGGTCGCGCAGCGCATCATCGCCCTGGGCGTGCTGGCCGCGGTGACGGTCATGTCGATCGTGCTGGTGCTGGTGGTCGACCGCGACGGCACGATCGTGGTGCAGGCCGGCGGCTGGCCGGCACCCATCGGCATCACGCTGGTGGCGGACCGGCTGTCGGCGATGATGCTGGCGGTCGCCTCCGTCATGCTGTTGGCGGTGCTGGTCTTCGCGATCGGCCAGACGGGCGCCGAACGCAACCACGTCGGGTTCCAGTCGGTGTACCTCATCCTCGCTGCGGGGGTGTCGCTGTCGTTCCTGACCGGCGACCTGTTCAACCTGTTCGTCGGCTTCGAGATGATGCTCACCGCGAGCTACGTGCTGATCACGCTGGGCGCCAGGGCGGACCAGGTGCGCTCCGGCATGACCTACGTGGTGATCAGCCTGTTGGCCTCGGCGCTGCTGCTCAGCGCGATCGCGCTCATCTACTCGGCGACCGGCACGGTGAACCTGGCCGACCTCTCGGTGCGCATGGGTGAGCTGTCGCCCACGCTGCGCACGGCCTTCGCCGTGTTCCTGCTGATGATCTTCGGCATCAAGGCGGGGCTGTTCCCGTTGTTCTTCTGGCTGCCCGACAGCTACCCGACGGCGCCGACCGCGGTCACCGCGGTGTTCGCCGGCCTGCTCACCAAGGTCGGCGTGTACGCCATCATCCGGACCCAGACGGTGCTGTTCGCCGGCCAGGACCGGCCGCAGACCCTGCTGTTGTGGATCGCCGGGGCGACCATGCTGATCGGGGTGCTCGGCGCGATCGCGCAGGCCGACGTGAAGCGGATCCTGTCGTTCCACATCGTCAGCCAGATCGGCTACATGGTGATGGGCCTGGCGTTGTTCACCGTGGCCGGTCTGGCCGGGGCGATCTTCTACATCGTGCACCACATCGTGGTGAAGACGACCCTGTTCCTGACCGGCGGACTGATCGAGCACGCCGGCGGCTCCGGCCGGTTGTCGCGGTTGGGTGAGATGGCGCGCAGCGCGCCGGTGATCGCGGTGCTGTTCCTGATCCCGGCGCTGAGCCTGGCGGGCATCCCTCCGCTGTCGGGGTTCGTCGCCAAGTTCGCGCTGGTCGAGGCGGGCACCGGTGCCAGCCGCTACTGGTTGGTGGCGGTGGCCATGGTCGTCAGCCTCCTCACGTTGTTCTCCATGACGAAGATCTGGTCGGGGGTGTTCTGGAGCCCCGCCGAGGAGCCCCCGGACCGCTCGCCGCACGCGGTCGGCCGACTAGGTGGGCCGTTGCTCATGATCCTGCCGACCGCGACGTTGGCGGCACTGAGCCTGGCCATCGCGCTCCTGGCCGGCCCGCTGTACGCCTTCAGCGAGCGGGCCGCCGTCGAGCTGTTGGATCCCACGGCCTACGTGAGCCAGGTGCTCCCATGAGCCGGCTGACCCTGGGCGCGCTGCTGGTGCTGGTGTGGGTGCTGCTGTGGGGTGGCGCGTCGCCGGCGAACCTGCTGGGCGGGGTGCTGGTCGCCGTCGTGTTGTTCGTCGTGTACCCGAACGACCTGCCGACCTGGCCGACGCGTCGGGTGCGCCCGGTGGCGTTGGTGGGGCTCGCCGCGCACTTCGTGGCCGGCGTCGTGGCGTCGAACTTCTGGCTGACCACCGCGGTGCTGGGGCCGCGCCGAGCAGTGCGCACCGAGCTGGTCCGTGTCGAGCTGTGCGTGGACGACCCGCGGCTGTTGACGATCGTGGCGAACCTGACCGCGTTGACCCCCGGGGCGATGGTGGTGCGCATCGACACCGACGGCCCTCGCCCCGTCGTGCTGCTGCACGTGCTGACGGTGCGCGACCCGGCACGCTTCGGTGGTGCGACGGTCACGCTCGAGCGGCGCTGCGTGCGTGCGTTCGGCACCGACGAGCAGATCGCGCTGGTCGAGGCTGCGGAGGTGCGACCGTGACGGCGGTCGCCTTCGTCGCGCTCGGTGTGGCGGCGCTGTGCTTCGCGTACCGCCTGATCGTCGGGCCCCGGCTGAGCGACCGGGTGATCGGCCTGGACGGGTTGATCATCGTCGGCGTGTCGGGTGTGGCACTGCGGGCGATGGTGACCGGCAACGGCTCGTTCCTGCCGGTGCTGGTGGTCGTGACCCTGGTGGGGTTCGTGAGCACCGCCGCGTCGGCCCGCTTCATCGAGGGGCGCGTGGACCGCGACCCCGACGCGGCCGACCCGGGGGAGGTGGACCGGTGATCGGCCAGGCCGTCGCGCTGCTGGGAGCGCTGCTCGTGCTGGTGGCCGGCATCGGCGTCGCACGCTTCGACGACGCCATGTCGCGCCTGCACGCGCTGACGAAGGCCTCCACGCTCGGTGTGGTGCTGGTGCTCCTGGGCGCCGCGCTCGCGCTCGACCGGGCCAACGACTGGACGTCGCTGCTGCTGGCCGCCGCGCTGCAGCTGGCCACCTCGCCCCTGTCGGCCGCGCTGATCGCCCGCTCCACCTACCTGGTCGTCACCGACGACCCGGCCGAGGACCTGGAGCAGGCCGTGCGACCCGAGCCCGACGAGGGGGTCGCCCCGGGCTGACGCGCGGGCCGGTTCCGCTCAGCCCAGGTCCGCCGCGGCAGCGGTGAGGACGTCGTCGCCGGGGCGCCCGGCACGCAGCGAACGCACCGCATCCACCGTGAGCAGCACCAGGGCGGCCCACACGAGCGCGAAGCCGACCCACTGCTCGGGCGACATCGTCTCGTCGAACACCACCACGGCGATCACGAACTGCGTGCTGGGGGTCAGGTACTGCAGCAGGCCGAGCATGGACAGCGGGATGCGGCTGGCGGCGGCGGCGAACAGCGCGAGCGGCACCACGGTGATGATGCCGGTGCCGGCCAGCAGCAGGCTCATGCGCAGGCCGCCCGCGCCGAACTCGGCGGTGCCGTCGACCTCGAGCCAGAGCAGCACCGCCAGCGCCGCCGGTGCGAGCACCGCGGTCTCGCCGGCGAGCGAGTGCGCGGGCGCCATGTCGATGTGCTTCTTGAGGTAGCCGTACGCGGCGAAGGACACGGCGAGGGTGAGCGCGATCCACGGCGGGTGCCCGTAGGCCGCAGTGAGCACGACCACTGCGAGCGCACCGAGACCGACCGCCGCCCACTGCAGCGACCGCAGCCGCTCGCGCAGGACCCCCACGCCGAGCAGCACGGTCACCAGCGGGCAGATGAAGTAGCCGAGGGCACCCTCGACCACCCGGTCCTGTCCGACCGCCCACACGTAGACCACCCAGTTGATCGCGATCAGCACGGCGGCGGCCGCGAGCCGCACGAGGCGATTCCGGTCGCTGAGCAGCTCGCGCATCCAGCCGTGCTCGCCCCGCACGGCCAGGAAGATCGCCAGCACCACCAGGCTCCAGAGGATCCGATGGCAGAGCACCTCGATCGCCGAGGCCGAGTCGAGCAGGTGGAAGTAGAGCGGGAACAGCCCCCACAGGCCGTAGGCGGCGACGCCGAGCAGCACCCCTGTGCGCTCGAGCTCGGCGTCGGCTCGGTCCGACGGGGCGCCCCGACGGCTCACCAGAGCTGGTCGGTGTAGGTGTCGGTGCCGGGGATGGTCGGGATGAACGGCGCCGCCAGGCGCACGGTGGCCAGGCCGGACTCGTCGACACGAGCGACGTAGTCCTGGATGCGCTCCCAGGCGGCGGTCGGCTCCGTCGTCAGGTACATCATCTGGAGGCTGCGCTGACGGGTGCCGGGACCCGTGCCCAGCTTCATCGGCGCGTTGCCCTCTTCACCCTTCGGGATGATGGGGCGCCAGTGGATCACCTGGTCGACCGGCGAGGTCGAGCCGTCGGCACCGTCGGAGAACAGCACCGGTGCCGCGGTCGCGCTGAACCACTCGGCGAACTCGGGGTGCGCCACGCCCTCGGCGCGGTCGACGTGCACGCTCACCAGCCCGGCGTAGGGGTGGTCGAGCGCCATGTGGGTGGGCACCCCGTCGGGGTCGCGGTGATCGTCGCCGACGACGAAGTACAGGCAGGTGTGCGCGTGGGTGCGCTCGTCGAAGCCGCGGCCGTTGGCGTACAGCTCGAAGACCTGCTTGTTGGCCCAGGCGAAGTGCTCGGCCTCGTGACCCTTGTGGATGAAGTAGGTCGCAAGGTACGACCCGCGGGTGACCGGGTCGGCGACCGCGACGTCGTCGGCGACGTCGGTAGGGAAGCGCAGGTCCTTCAGCGCCTTGGTGGCCACCCAGCGACGGTTGGCGAACAGCCACGGCCCGACCATGCAGCCCGAGTAGAGGTGGTCGCGCTCGTACCAGCGGTTGTAGGCGACCTCGAACCCAGGGTTCGGGTCCACCAACGTGTACAGCATCGATCCGACGTGCACTCCGTCGTCGGCTCCGTACGGCTCCACTGCGGTCCCCCTGTGCTCGGTGTGCGGCTCACGGTAGCGGCGCCGCGCCGGGGCCGCGACATCGTCGCGACGGTAGGGTGGCCGCCTCGACGCCCGACGGGTCCATGGCCCGTCGACGCCCACGGAAGTGAGGCACCGCATGTCCGACGTTCCCTCCGAGACCCCGACCCCCGAGCCCGAGAGCTCGCCGGCCGACGTCCCGTTGCCGGACGAACCCGTCGCTCCGCCGGACGACGAGGTCGTCGCCCCGCCGGCTGACGAGGTCGAGGCGTCGGCCGTCGACGAGGCGGTCCAGGCGCAGGTCGACGAACCGGTCCTCGAGCCGGAGGCGCCGGCCGCTCCGGCTGACGAGGTCGAGGCGCCGCCGGTCGCGCCGCCGAGCGCAGCGCCGGTCATCGGCCAGTCGGCCCCGGCCGGCGCGCCCCTGCCGCCGCCGGCCACGTCGGGGCCCACGCCGGCCTCCCCGGAACGACGCGGACCCGGCGTCGCCGTCGGCAAGATCGTCGAGGTGACCGTGGCCGCCGTGCACGACCGCGAGGTCGAAGTGCGACTCGCCGACGGCCGCGCCGGTGTGGTGCCGCGCAACGAGTTCGAGGGTGCCGTCGCGGTGGGTGACGTGGTCGAGGCGGCGCAGCTGGCCCGTGAGGATCCGCGCCAGCGTGCGGTGCTGTCGGTGTCGTGGGCGCGCAAGCAGCGAGCGTGGGCGCGGGTCGAGGAGGCGCTCGCCCAGGGCACGCCGCTGACGGGGACCGTCACCCAGCAGATCAAGGGCGGCGCGGTGGTCGACATCGGTCTTCGCGGGTTCCTGCCGACGTCGCTGGCCGGTGACGAGCCGGGCACCGACCTGGCGTCGTTGGTCGGCACCGAGGTCGAGGTGCTGGTCACCGAGGTGGACCGGGCCAAGGAGCGGATCGTCGTGTCGATCCGCGACCTGCAGCGTCGGCGTCGTCGTGCCCAGGAGCGTGAGCTGCTGCGTTCGCTCGAGCCCGGTTCCCGCACGAGCGGGCGGGTCGTGAGCATCGCTGACTACGGCGCGGTGGTCGACCTGGGCGGTGCGCGGGGGCTGATCCATCGCAGCGAGCTCACCTGGGGACGCCTCGAGTCGGTCGACTCGGTGGTGTCGGTCGGCGACCAGGTCGAGGTGGTCGTGCTCGACGTGAACAAGTCCAAGCGCCGCATCGGCCTGTCGCTGCGCGCCACCTCGCCGGACCCGTACGAGACGGTCGAGGTCGGGGCGATCGAGTCGGCGACCGTGGTGCGGGTGGTCGACTACGGCGTGTTCGTCCGGCTCGACTCGAACGGCGCCGAGGGGCTCGTGCACATCTCGGAGCTGTCCGACGTGCCCGGCTACCGGCCCGACCAGCTGGTCACCCCGGGCGAGCAGATCATGGTGAAGGTGCTCGAGATCGACCGCAAGCGCCGCCGGCTGGCCTTGTCGGTCCGCCGGGTCCTGGTCGACGACTGAATCCCCGCGATCAGCCGAAGCGCAGCTCGTCGATCGACCAGTAGGCCCGCAGCGCAGTGACCTTGCCCTCGTCGTCCACCCGATAGGTGGCGACCAGGTCGGTGTGCACCGTCGAGTCGCCCATGAGCGTGGTGATCGTGCCGACGTTGGCGACCTCGTTGCCCGCCGCGTGGCTGCGCTCGATCACGAAGCTGACCTGGTTCGGGCCGATCACGGTGTCGTAGAAGGCCTCGATCGCGGCCTTGCCCCGATGTCCCTGCCCCGACGGGTCGAGCGCCGACTCGCCGATGGGGTCCTCGACCACGGCGTCGTCGGCGAACAGCGCCAGCCAGGCCGACTTGTCGCCGGCCTCGACCGCCCGCATCGACGCGAGCGACGCGTCGCGGGCGGGGTGCGGCGGGAAGTGGTCGGGCAGGGTCGGCATGTCAGTCCTCCAGGGGGTCGATCGTGGTGGGGGTGTACTCGCAGCGCAGGCGCTTGATGCCGTGGATGAAGCCCGACTGCAGGTAGTCGGGTTCGGTCGAGGTGTGCAGGTCGGGCAACCAGCGCAGCAGCTCGCCGAACATCACGCCGATCTCGCGGCGTGCCAGGTTGGCCCCCAGGCAGAAGTGCGGTCCACCCGCGCCGAAGCCGACGTGCTCGTTCGGGCTGCGGGTGACGTCGAAGCGGTCCGGCTCGTCGAAGACGCGCTCGTCGCGGTTGGCCGACTCGTACCAGAGCATGACCTTGTCGCCCTCGCGGATGGTCACCCCGCCGAGCTCGACGTCGCGGGTGGCGGTGCGTCGGAAGCTGATCACCGGCGTGGCATAGCGCACGATCTCCTCGACCGCGGTCGGAGTGACGGTCTCGGGGTCGGCCAGCCAGCGCTGGCGCTGCTCGGGGTGCTGGGTGAGCAGGACCAGCCCGTGGCTGATCGCGTTGCGCGTCGTCTCGTTGCCCGCGGTCGACAACAGGATGAAGAAGCTGGCCATCTCGCCTGGAGTCAGCCGCTCGCCGTCGACCTCGGCGTGCATGATCGCCGAGACCAGGTCGTCGGTCGGCTCGGCCAGCCGTGCCTCGCCGACCTGCTGTGCCATCTGGGCCAGCTCCACGACGGCGGCCAGCAGCGTGGCCATGTCGGGGGTGAGCTCGGGATCGCCGGCGCCGAGGATCACGTTGGTCAGCTCGAACACCCGGTGCCAGGAGTCCTCGGGGATGCCCATCATCTCGCAGATGATCTGCAGTGGCAGCGGTGCGGCGAGCTCCTCGACCACGTCGCACTCGCCGCGCTCGGAGATCGCCGACAGGATCTGGCGGGCCTTGACCCGCACGTCCCGGTCGATCGCCGCCACCCGCTTGGGGGTGAAGGCACGGTTGATGATCTTGCGCAGCCGGGTGTGGCGCGGGTCGTCCATGTTCAGCATGGAACCCAGGAACTCCGACAGCTCGACCGGCATGTCGATCACGGAGGTGCCCTGCCCGGAGCAGAACAGGTCCGGGTGTCGTGAGACGTACATGACGTCCGCGTGGCGGGTGACCGACCAGAAGCCCGGGCCCTGGCCCAGCATCGGGATCTCGGGCTCCTCCATGAAGCACACGGGGGCCTCGTCGCGAAGACGTCGGAAGGTCTCGACCCGGGCCGCGGAGCCGTGGCCGAAGAACGCCTCGTCGGCGAAGAGCTGCAGGCCCGACGGTGCCTCGGGCGCACGTAGCGACATGGATCGACCCCCCGGTCCGACCGTCCGGACCCCCCGGCGGATGTCCCTAAGCTAACCGTCCCCGACCAGCCGAGGACCTGCCCGTGCACCGCTGCACACGCCCACGACCCAGCCGACCGTGACGCACGCGACCGCCGCCTCCGGCCCCGCCGCGATCCGACCGACGCGCATCCGGCTGCGTCCCTGGCAGTCCGAGGCCCTGGACGCGCTCAGCCTCAAGGAGGGTCCCGACTTCCTGGCCGTCGCCACGCCGGGTGCCGGCAAGACGACCTTCGCGCTGACCGCTGCCGTGCAGGACCTGGGGGAGCATCCCGGCCGCCGCGTCGTGGTCGTGGCACCGACCCAACACCTGAAGCACCAGTGGGCCGACGCGGCCCTGCGCTTCGGCCTGCACCTGGACCCCGAGTGGTCGGCGCGCGACGGCATGTTGCCGCCGGACATGCACGGCATCGTCACCACCTACCAGCAGGTGTCGACGTCGTCGGCCGCGCTGGCGCCGCTGTCGCGTGGCGCGTTCGTGGTCTTCGACGAGATCCACCACGCGGCCGACGATCGCTCATGGGGCAACGCGGTGCTGCACGCCTTCGAGCACGCGGCGCAGCGCCTGTCGCTGTCGGGCACGCCGTTCCGCTCCGACACCTCCGCCATCCCGTTCGTGGACTACCACCTGGACGAGGCCCGGGCCGACTACGAGTACGGCTACGGCGAGGCGCTCGCCGACAGCGGCGTCGTGCGTCCGGTGTACTTCCCCCGCATCAACGGCTTCATGGAGTGGGTGGCGCCGAGCGGCGACGTGGTGGCGGCGACCTTCGAGGACGAGCTGCCCCGGGAGCTGGCGAACCAGCGGCTGCGCACCGCGCTGTCGCTCGAGGGGGAGTGGCTGCCGACGGTGCTCGACCAGGCCCACGAGCGCCTGATGGAGCTGCGCCGCACGCACCCCGAGGCGGGTGGGCTGATCATCGCCATGGACCAGGCGCACGCCCAGGCGATCGCCGAGCTGATGGCCCGCCGGCACCGGGTGAACGCCGTGGTGGCCGTGTCGGACGACCCGGATGCCTCCGGCAAGATCGCGCGGTTCTCGCTGTCGGACCAGCCGTGGATCATCGCGGTGCGCATGGTGTCCGAGGGCGTCGACATCCCCCGACTGCGCATCGCGGTGTTCGCCACCACCACGACCACCGAGCTGTTCTTCCGCCAGGCCGTGGGCCGTGTCGTGCGTTGGACCCGCGGTGTGCCGCGCCAGAAGGCGTACTTCTTCCTGCCCGACGACCCCCGGCTGCGGCACTTCGCCACCAGCCTGGCCGAGCAGCGACGCCACAGCCTGCGCAAGAAGGCCGACGCCGAACCGTCGGTGGTGCCCGACGAGCCCGAGCTTGACGCGATCGACGAGGGCGACGACGAGCAGATGAGCCTGTTCGCGGTCATCGGTTCGGTGTCGCTCGGCGAGTCGGGCCAGAGCGGCCCGGCGGTCGAGCACCACGACGACGGGGTGTTCGGCGACGACCCCGACGGCCAGGCGCGTGACCCCCGCGACGAGCCCGGTGTCGACCTGGTGCTGCTGCCGCCACCGCTGCCGGGCGGCGGTGTGGCACGGGCGGTGGTCGACCACGACCCGTCGGTGCCCGGCCAGGACAACATGACGCTGCGCCAGCGCAAGGTGGCGCTGCGCGATGCGAACGCGGATCTGGCCAGGGAGCTGGTGCGTTCGACCGGCTGGAGCCACCCGCAGGTCAACGGCGAGCTGAACCGGCTCGCCGGCATCCGCAAGATCTCCGAGGCCACCCTGGAGCAGCTCGAACGGCGTCTCGTCGTCGGCCGCAAGTGGCTCCGCAACAGCTGAGCGCAGCGAATCTCTCGCGCTCAGGACGCTGACGACGGGCACTGCGGGTATCCCCGACCGGCACCTATGGGATGCCCCCAAAAGGGGGCTACCTCGGCGGCTCGCGAACGATCGATACCTTCATGCCGAGTCCGGGCGATGCCTCGACATGAGCCAGAGAGTCGGCCCTGTTCGTGACGGGCGACGCTGGCACGCTGAAGTCGCGATCGAGGTCGAGGGTCCAGGAGCGGTCCTCCGCCAGGATGACCAGCCGGTTGGTCGGCTCGATCGGATGGCAGAGCGGGTGATCAGGCCCCCAGCGACCCGCGTACGAAGGATCGCCGTTCCAGACGACGGCAGGGTCGGTTTCGACGAGGAGGCTGACCGTGCAGCTCGGACTCACGGAAGCCGGAAGCGGCCCGGGGCCATCGAGGACGACACACCGCAACGGACTCGGGCAATGCCACCAACCGTCCCCTTGGTCAACGATGTAGAACTCCTCGCCAGGACGCACCTGGCGAATCGTTCTACGCATGACAGCGCAGCTTCAACCGATTCCCGAGCGAGCGCGCCCGTATGGTTGGAGTGCTGAAGTGGCGACCAGGGAGCTGGGGAAGATCGACGTGTTCATGGCAGACCGGCAGCGAAGCGAGCGGGTTCGTACCTCGGTGGCCACCATCACCAACCTGATTGCCGACAGCGAGTGGGAGTTGGTCGCCAACGTCGCCGGGGGTGAGTTCAGTCCGGATGAGCTTGAGTCGCGCCTTGCCCCTCTCGACCTTGCCTGCATTCCCCAGCAGGCCTTGGAGGTGTTCGAGCCCGAGTTCACTTGGTTGAGCGACGGGAGCTGCACGTTCGAGGTCGGCATGTACCCCGTCGATGGAGCCATTCCGCGAGCGCGTCTCACCTTCTTGGTCTCGCCTGGGAGCATTCCAGAGACAGTGAGGCTCTCTCTGCTCTCCATCGAGTCGTAAGCACCTTCGGGCGGTGGGCCACGCTACGACTGCCCCCCTAGCGCCGGGACTGCGGCGGCACGGTCGATGGAGGTTCCCGGAGAGCCGGGGCAGCTCCCTTAGGGCTCTGGGTACTGATCGAGCCGGTGGAGCGCCTCGCCGAGAGCGGCTTCGTAGCTGCTGAGCCGCGGTGCCTGGGTGAAGAGGTCGAGACTGAGGGATTTGGCGAGGAACTGCGCAGACGAATCCTTGCCGCCGATGAAGAAGTGCCGAATCTCGTCGCCCGTGATGAATGCGGTGCCGAACGATGCTCGGTTGTAGGTGTTCAGCTCGGCTATCCAAGCGGACCCCAGGATCTCGTACACGCCGTGACCGAGTTTGCCGCGCGGATCCTTCCAGAACGCTTCCTCGTTGGGGTAGCCGTGAATGGACTGCACCACTCCCCGGATCGTGATCAGGGCAGCGCACTCCACGCGGTCCTGGGACGCCAAGCTCGGGGTGTAGCCCACCGACACCGCGTACGCATTGCGGTTCTCCTCACGCGCGATGACCGTGAGGCCGGTCCCCGAGGGGCTCGGCTGGAACGGCAGGTCAAGCTTCTGGACGGCTCCAACGAACTTTTCTCCCACCGCCCCAGCATCGCGCGGCCGATGGGCCTTCTCCTCCGGACTGGCTGCAACCAGACGAAGTGCCCCAGAACGCCGGGACTGCGACCTGTGTTGATCAGTCGCTGACGGTTGAGCGGTACGCATCCGCGTCGGCGTAGTACTTCACCTCGATGACGTTCCCGCTCGGATCGGCGAGCTTGCCGCCGACCTTGCCGCTCAAGGCGACCTCGACGTGCTCCTCAGGCTCCGACAGCCAGCTGACACCAGCGATGCGGAGACGGTGGACCAAGCTCGAGTAGCGCTCGCTGTCGGTCAGGACGACACCGAAGTGGCGGACGCCCTGCTCCCCGGGCGAGCGCACCTCGCCAGGTCGGTGCTGCAGCGTGAGCTGCATGCCGAAGAACCAGACGTCGATCCAGTCCTCGCGCACTCGCCCGACGCTGCACCCGAACGCGTCGACGTAGAACCGACGAGCCGCATCCAGGTCGTCGACCGGGATCGAGAGATGCAGGACCGCGTCGGAGGTCGTCACGGCCGAAACGTAGAACCGGTCGCGCTCGACCAGCGACCGACTTACGGCCCAGCGCCAACTGCCCGGTCCGCCGGACCTGTGGCGTTCACGTCGCGTCCAGGAGACCTCCCCGCGGCTGCCACCCGCCCGACCGGGTTCTCGCCCGTCACGACGTCACTCGATGCCCTGGGACTCCAGCCAGTCACGGGCGCGGCGCGCGGACGCCTGAGCCAGCCAGGCGTCCTGCACGATCTCGGTGAGCTCGTCGACGTCGACCTCGCCGATCCGACTCGAGCGGACCAGCACCGAGGGGTGGCCATCGAAGTGCGGTGTCGTGAAGAACGGGGAGGAGGGGTCCTGGACGAGCGCCGCCTTGTCCTCTTCCGACCCGACCCAGATCACCACGACGTCGTCGTAGCGCTCGCCCGTCTCGGGATCGAAGGCATCGGGGCGCGGCGTGCGGAAGAACACGAACGACCTTCCTCCGACCTGGTAGATCCGATTCCCGCTGCGCCCGACGACCACGGTGACGTGAGGCATCGCCTCCGCCAGCCTGTGCACGTCGTCCACCGTCGAGTGCCGCCTGCGCCTGCCCACGAACTCACGATACGCAGAGCCCACGAGGACGGGTGGCAGTCGAGTGCGAGTGCGAGTGCGAGTGCGAGTGCGAGTGCACATCGCCGGCGATCCAGTCGCTCGAAACATGCCTTGACATACATATGCCGGTAGAGTCATATGAACGAATGCTCGACACGTTCACGGTGCTGGCCGAACCTCGGCGTCGCGAGATCCTCGACGTGCTGCGCACCGGCGAGACGTCGGTGGGGGAGCTGGTCGACCACCTGGGCATCACCCAGCCCGCGGTGTCCAAGCACCTGCGTGTGCTGCGCGACGCCGGCATGGTCGAGGTGCGCCCGAAGGGGCCCCAGCGGCTCTACTCGCTGGATCCGACGCCCTTGCAGGAGCTCGACGAGTGGCTGGCGCCGTACCGCCGCCACTGGTCCGCCGCGCTGGACCGACTCGATCGACATCTCGAAGGGAAGAGGAGCACCACATGACCATCACCAGCCCGTTGGGCACCGTGATCCGCGACGACGAGGGCATGCGCCTGGAGTTCGTGCGCACGTTCCCGGACCCGATCGACGTCGTCTGGTCGGCCGTCACCGACCCCGACGAGCTCGCCGCCTGGTTCGGCACCTGGCGGGGCGACCCGTCGACCGGCACGATCGAGGTGAGCCCGATCGAGGGCGACGGCTCGTTCTCGCCCGCCCAGCTCGTCGAGTGCGACGCGCCCCGGCGCCTCGCTGTCGTGCTCCCGAGCCCCGACGGCGACTGGCCCCTGTCGGTGACGCTGTCGGAGTCCGACGGCGTCACGACGCTGGTGTTCGTGCACCGCCTGGCCGAGCCCTACGACGCCACGTCGGTCGGCCCCGGGTGGCACTACTACCTGGACCGCCTCGACGCAGCGGTCCACGCCACCCCGATGCCCGAGGGTGAGGACTGGCCGAACTACGAGCCGCTCGGCGAGCGCTACCCGCTGCCGGACTGAGTGCTCAGACCGTCACACCCTGGTAGAGGATCTCGCCCGTCGGCGCCGGTGAGCCGCCGTCGGGTTCGACGGTGACCGCCCAGGCGTCGGGCGAGACACCTGGAGCGGCCACCGTCGAGATCACGTCGCCGTCACCGGTCGGGCGGAACACCCCTGCGGAGGAGGGCTCGGAGCCGGCGAGCGTCCAGAGCTGGTAGGTCTCGTCGTCGGGCACCTGCTCGAGGTCGGCGCCGACCAGCACGGCTCGGTCCTGGGAAGCCGAGTAGACGACCCGCAGCGTGGCGTCGCTGTCGCCCTCGAGTGCGACGGTGACCGCGTCCGGCGCCGACAGCACCTGGGCCAGCTCCTGGTCGGCCGGGTCGCCGCCGGAGCGGCTCAGGACGAACGCGAACCCGACCAGCGCCACGACCACCACGGCTGCGGCCAAGGTGATCAGCGGTGCTCGACGCGGCGCGCTCGGTGTCTCGGCGACACGGGGCGGCAGCTGACGCGTGCCGGCGACCTCGGCCATGACGCGGGCCTTGAGGTCGGCCGGCAGCGCCGCCGGCGTGCTGGCGGGCAGTCGCGCCGCGGTCTCGCGGAATCCGGACACCTCGTCACGGCAGGTCGGGCACTCGGGGTAGTGGGCCTCGAAGCGGCGCCGCTCCACAGGGTCGAGGGCGTCCAGCGCGTAGGCGGCGGCGAGGGAGTGCAGGTCATCGGTCATCACGTCACCTCCAACTCGTCACGCATCCTGATCAACCCGTCGCGGATCCTGGTCTTCACGGTGCCCTCCGGCACGTCGAGCACCGCCGCGACCTCCCGATAGGTGTAGCCCGAGAAGTAGGCCAGCTCGATCGATTCGCGCTGGGTCGGGGTGAGGCGCTCGAGCGCCCGGGTCACACGCTCGCGTTCGAGGCGGTCCTCGACGAGCTCGGCGACCTCGTCGTGGCGGCCCGACGGTGTGCGGTCCAGGTCCCGCTGGTCGCGATCTCGCGACGACTGGGTGGAGCGCACCCGGTCGACCGCTCGGCGGTGCGCGACCGTCGTGGCCCACGCAGCGACCGAGCCCCGACTCGACTCGTAGCGGGGCGCCAGGCGCCACAGCTCGACCAGCACCTCCTGGGTGACCTCCTCGGACATCGCCGGGTCTCGCACGACGCGCACGACCACGGCGTGCACGCGGGGTGCGATCAGGTCGTAGAGCTCGGCGAAGGCCTGTTCGTCGCCGCGGGCCACTCGCTCGAGCAGCGCCACCGCAGGGTCGGTCGCTCGGTCCCGGCTCCCGCCGACCACGGCACGCAGACGACGCACGGGATGCACGGGGTCGATGATCTCACGCTCCTCGTCGCTCGACGGTGTCGCCATGTATCCGGTTCGGAGCAGATCCAGAACCGGATGGGTGGAGATCGCGAGACCCATCCACGGCCGCTCGCGCACCGAACCCCTCCCATGGACGCGCCCGCTCATCCCATCCGTCGCGGCGTCGTGGCGGGCCTGGTCACCGCGTTGGTCGCACTGGGCGTGGCCGAGCTGGTGTCGTCCGCCACGGCGACCTGGCGTTCGCCCGTGCTCGACGTCGGCGACCGGGTGATCGACGCGGTGCCACCCGCGGTCAAGGACCTGGCGATCGAGTGGTTCGGCACCGCCGACAAGGTGGCGTTGCTGGTCGGGATCGGTGTGCTGCTGGCGATCTACTCCGTGGTCGTCGGCATGGTCGCGGTGCGTGGGCACCTGCGGGCCGGGTGGGTGGGCGTCGGGCTGTTCGGCGTGCTGGGCGCCGCAGCCGCGCTCACCGCCCGAGCCGGACGAGGACCTGCTGCCGCGATCCCCAGCGTCGTGGGCGCGCTGGCGGGTGCCGTCGCGCTGTGGGTCCTGACGCGACGCGCCGAGGCTCGCCCCACGACCGCCGCGGAGCCCTCGGCGGGGGATCGCCGCGCCTTCATGCGCGCCGCACTCGGGCTGACCGCGGTGGGAGTCGGCGCCGCCGCCACCGGACGCTGGCTGGGTGCGCGCTTCTCGGCGGTCGCGGACCGCGCCCAGGTGGTGCTGCCACGGGCGCTGCGGCCGTTGCCGCCGGTGCCCGCCGGCGTCGAGGTCGGCGTGGACGGTGTCGCGCCGTTCGTCACGCCCAACCGCGACTTCTACCGCATCGACACGGCGCTCACCGTGCCGCAGGTCCCGGTCGACACGTGGCGACTGCAGATCGACGGCATGGTGGACCGGCCGCTCGAGCTGACCTACGCCCAGCTGCTCGACCGCGACCTGGTCGAGGCCGACATCACCATGACCTGTGTGTCCAACGAGGTCGGCGGCGGGCTGGTGGGCCACGCCCGCTGGCTCGGCGTGCGCCTCGACGAGCTGCTCGACGAGGTGGGCGTCGACCAGCGCGCCGACCAGGTCGTCGGCCGTTCCGTCGACGGCTACACCTGCGGCTTCCCCGTCGAGGCGCTCGACGGTCGTGACGCCCTGGTGGCGGTCGGCATGAACGGCGAGCCGCTCCCGCTGCGCCACGGGTTCCCGGCACGGCTGATCGTGCCCGGCCTGTACGGCTACGTCTCGGCGACCAAGTGGCTGACCCGCATCGAGCTGACCCGCTTCGACCAGTTCGACCAGTACTGGGTGCCGCGGGGCTACGCGTCGCGTGCGCCCATCAAGACCGCCAGTCGGATCGACACCCCGAAGGGCCTTGCCCGCATCCCCGCGGGCCCGACCCCGATCGCGGGGGTCGCCTGGGCACAGACCCGCGGCATCGGTGGGGTCGAGGTGCGCATCGACGACGGCGAGTGGCAGCCCGCCGAGATGGCCGACGCCCTGGGTGACGCCGTCTGGCGCCAGTGGAAGCTGGTCTGGGACGCGACGCCTGGCCGCCACACGGTGACGGTTCGAGCGATCGAACGAGATGGAGCAATCCAGACCGAGGAGCGCTCCGAACCACTCCCGAACGGATCATCGGGCCACCACCAGATCGTGGTGCTGGTCCAGGGCTGATCCGCTCCGACATCCCCCAACAACCATCCACCCACGAGGAGCAACCCATGTCCCGAACCACCCACCCCGCACGCCGTCGCCTCGCCGCCGCCGTGAGCATCCTGGCCCTCGCCGGCGTCGGCCTGGCGGCCTGCAGCGACGACGAGTCCGCCGACACGTCGTCGAGCGACACCACCGAGACCACGACCACCGCGGCGGACGACTCCGGCTCGTCCGACGACATGAACGGCGATGACATGGAGGCCGACGAGATGGCGACCGAGCCGTCCGGCCCGGCATGTGCCGCCGTGCCCACCGAGGGCTCCGGCAGCTTCACCGGCATGGCGCAGGACCCGGCCGCGACCGCTGCGTCCAACAACCCCGAGCTGTCGACGCTGGTGACCGCCGTGCAGACCGCGGGCCTGGTCGACACCCTCAACGGTGAGGGCCCCTTCACCATCTTCGCTCCGGCGAACTCGGCGTTCGAGGCGATCCCCGCCGACACGCTGCAGGCGGTGCTGGCCGATCAGGAGCAGCTGACCTCCATCCTCACCTACCACGTCATCGCCGGCGAGAAGCTCTCCGCCGACCAGCTGGCGGAGCAGGGCTCGGCGGTCACCGTGCAGGGTGACGAGCTCGAGTTCACCGACGAGGGCGGCTCCCTCATGGTCAACGGCACCGCCACCGGTGCGTGCGTCGACGTGCCCACCGCGAATGCCACGGTGCACATCATCGACGCCGTGCTGATGCCGCCGGCCTGATCCGGGACCGGGGTACGTCCCGGATCAGCGTCCCCCCAAGTCCGGCGGGGGCCACGAGGGCGGGTGGTTTCGACCACCCGCCCTCGGTCGCGTCCGGGCACCGTTCGCTCGCGGCCGGCTCAGCGGCGACGAGCGGGTCGCTCCCACGGCTCCCACGGCCGCTCCGGCCACGGATGCTTCGGGTAGCGGCCCCGCAGCTCGGCACGCACCTCTCGGTAGCTGCCCCTCCAGAAGCCGGGAAGGTCGGTGGTGCGCTGCACCGGTCGACCTGCGGGCGAGAGCAGCTCCAGGGCGACCGGTCGGCGCTCGAGGCCGACCGTCGGGTGCGTGTCGGTGCCGAGCAGGTCGCGCAGCGGCACCGATGCCGACACCGTGCCCGCCTCGCCGTCGAGCGCGCCGTAGTGCAAGCGCACGCGCCGACCCGACGCCGTGGTCCAGTGGGTGGGGGCGAGCTCGTCGAGCGACCGCCGCTGGGACCAGCCGAGGTGGCCGAGCAGCGTGGCGTGCACGTCGACCCGGGCCAGGTCCGCGGCGCGGCGCATGCCCGACAGCTGGGGGCCGAGCCATCGGCTCGGGTCCTGCACCAGGGCGTCGTCGGACCAGTCGGGCCAGTCGCCGTCGGGTGAGGTCGCTCGCAGGAAGGCCACGCGCCCCCGGAGCTCGTCCGCGGCGCCGAGCCGGCCGAGCAGCGCAGGGCCCTCGCGGCGGAGCCCCTCGCAGAGCGCGGCCTCGACCGCCGACGGGTCCGGTCGCTCGGCAGGGCTCGTCGCCAGGGTGATGGCACCCAGGAACCGTCGACGCTCCGCTCGCACGTCGCGCTGGCGTGGATCCCACACGACCACGTCCTCGGTGCGCACCAGCGGCTTGATCCGCTGCGTCGCGAGGTCGTCGGACACCGGCACGGCCAGGTGCACGCGTCCCGGTGTGCCCGGCCCGCCCGCGTCCAGGTCGACCACGACGAGCCAGCGTGCCGCGGCGAGCGGGTCGTCGGGTGCCAGCGCGACCTCGCCGCCGCCTCGCAGGTGGAACACCACCCGGGCACGACCGCGGTCGTCGTGTCGCCCGGCATCACGTCGCCGGGCCAGCCGGTCGGCGTAGCCACCCAGCAGCAGCTCGGCGACCGTGCGGTCGAGCGAGCCCTCGGGAACCGTTGCGGTTCGGGTGACCCCGAGCGTGCGTCGCCACAATCGACGGGCCTGCTCCACCGCGCCGTCCGCGTCGCCACGACGCAGCTGGCGCACTCGTTCGACCAGGTCGGCTGGGCCGGAGCGGGCCCCCTCCAACACGGCGATGACGTCGGCCGCCAGCTCCTCGGCGCCTGCGGCTCGTGCGTCGAGCGCCACCGTGGCCAGCCGCGGGTGGAAGCCGATCTCGGCCAGCTCACGACCCCGCGCGGTCGGCCGGCCCTCGGGGGTCACCGCACCGAGGAGCGCCAGCAGGTCGTGCGCGCGCTGCAGCGCCTCCGCGGGCGGCGGATCGAGCCAGCGCAGCTCGTCGGGCCCGCTGACACCCCAGGCCAGCAGCTGCACGAGCAGGGGAGCCAGGTCGCCGTCGAGCACCTCGGGCACGTCGGCCGCGGGTCGGTGCCGCTCGTCCTCGGCGGACCAGAGCCGGTAGGCGACCCCCGGCGCGAGGCGACCCGCGCGGCCGCGGCGCTGGTCGGCACCCGCCCTGCTGACCGGGCCGGTGTGCAGCGCCGGCAGTCCGGTGTGGGGATCGACTCGCTGGGTCCGTCGCCGGCCGGCATCGACGACCACCCGCACCCCCGGCACCGTGATCGACGTCTCGGCCAGGCTGGTGGCCAGCACCACGCGCCGCCGGCCCGGCTCGGCGGGGCGCACCACGTGCTCCTGCTCGGCGGGCGACAGCGAGCCGTGCAGCTCCGCCACCTCGACGTGCGCCCCCAGAGGCGACCCGGAGCGCAGCGCCGCATGGGTGCGGCGGATCTCGCCGCGGCCGGGCAGGAACACCAGCACGTCGCCGGTGTCGTCGCGCAGCGCTGCCCGCACGACCGTCGCGACCCGGTCCTCGAGCCGGTCGTGCGCCGAGCCGGGCCGGTAGCGAGTCTCGACGGGGAAGATCGGCGCCGTCGCGGTGACGACCGCGGCCGGGTCGCCGTCGCCGCCCAGCAGCGCCGCGACGGGGTCGGGATCGAGGGTCGCCGACATCACCAGCAGCCGGAGGTCGGGGCGCAGCGACGCCCGGACGTCGCACGACAGCGCGAGTGCCAGGTCCACGTCGACGGAGCGCTCGTGGAACTCGTCGAGCACGACGGCGCTCACGCCGTCGAGCGAGGGGTCGGACTGCAGGCGACGCAGGAACAGCCCTTCGGTCACCACCTCGATCCGGGTGCGGGGCCCGACGCGCCGCTCGCCGCGCACCGAGTAGCCGACCGTCGCGCCGAGGGCGTCGCCGGACAGCTCGGCCATGCGCGTCGCCGCGGCCCGAGCCGCGAGTCGGCGTGGCTCGACCACCACGATGCGCCCCGTGCCCGCCCAGGGCCGGTGCACCAGCAGCGGCGGCACGCCGGTGGTCTTGCCCGTACCGGGCGGTGCCACCAGCACGGCGGTCCCGGCGGTGTCGAGCGCATCCATCAGCTCGTCGACGACCTCGAGCACCGGCAACGCGGCGGGTGGCGGTGTCGGTGGCATCGCCGCCAGTCTCGGCGCCCGCCACGGCGTGCCGCAACGGCAGGCCTAGGTTGGAGCCATGGACCCTCGGGAAGGACTCCTCCACCGACGTCACCTCGTCCGCAGCGAAGGGGTGCGACGCCGACGGCCGATGCGCGCGGCGCTGCCGGCCGTGGCCCTGCTGATCTCGCTGCTGGCGGTGGCCGCGTGCAGCAACGAAGAGGCCGTCGTGGTGCCCGAGGCGGTGCCCGGGCAGGTCACCAAGCTCGACGCGGCCCAGGGTGCGGCGCTGATCGAGCAGGGCGGGGCGCTGGTCATCGACGTGCGCAGCCTGGACGAGTACCGCAGCGGCCACCTGGTCGGCGCCCAGCACATCCCGGTCGAGGACGAGGAGCTCTGGCTGCTGCGCACCGAGCCGCTGGACCGTGACCGCCCGACGGTCGTCTACTGCCGCTCCGGTCGACGCAGCGCGGCCGCGGCCGAGCAGCTGGTCGCCGCCGGCTTCACCCAGGTCTACGACCTCGGCGGCGTCGAGGACTGGGATGACGAGGAGCTGCGCGTCGAGGCGCCCTGATCGTCCGGCGTCGACGGGTCGGTGCCCCCGGAACCTTCGGAGCCGCCGACCGGCACGGGTCGCAGCACCACCGCGATCGCGACGCCCGCTGCGATGCCGATCACCGCAGCGGTGATCACCCGCTCCAGCACATCGGGCCACGGCGAGGGCAGCGTGGGCATCCACAGCACGCCGACGCGCTGCACGGACCACCCGGCCAGCAGCGCGACCGATCCGAGCGGCAGCACCAGCCGACGCAACGTCGGTGCGGCGAACCGGCCCGCCACCGCGGCCACCAGCGCCAGCGCGGCCAGTGCCAGCGGCAGCACGCTCGGCGACGCGCCCGGAGGGTTGGCCAGGTACCAGACGATCGACGACGACAGCGCCACCAACGACGCCGCCGCCAGCAGCGCACGTCGAGCGCGCTCGCCACGGGCCCGCCAGGCCACCAGCGCAGCCACGGCCAACGCCACCGCTGCAGGCCACGGCGTCACGTCGGGGCGCAGCAGCAGCCGGCCGCTGACCGACACCTCGGTGCCGTCGACGTCCATCGGCACCACCCACTCCTGCACGACACCGTCGGCGGTCTCCGGTGCGGTGCTGAGCATCCAGTGGACCCGGTGGTCGTGCCACGCGACGACCCCGCCGTCGCCGACGCGCTCCCAGTCGGGATCGGCCGACGAGTCGACCTGCTCGGGCAGCTCGGCCACCTCGCCGGTGCGCGTCTCGTTCAGGTAGGTCGCCGACGAGCGTCGGTTGCGCCACACGTCGCCGTCCGCGTCGATGCGCAGGTACGGCTCGCCGTCGTAGCCGGGGATCTGCACCTCGGTGCCCGGCTCGGCGCGCACCTGCACGAACGCGTCGCCGCCCACGATGCGCACGTCGACCTGGTCCAGGTCCGGGTCGACCGAGTCGATCACCGATTCGAAGTTCGACGGCCGCGCTCCGTCGGCGCCCGCGTCGAGGGGGAGCAGCACCGGCAGCAGCACCACGGCCAGCGCGACGGCGACCCGGGCGAGCGGGCGCCTCGGGGTGCGGTCGGACGGGCGGGTCGGCACGGCTCCAGCGTAGGTGCCGTCGTCGTGCGCCCCCATTCGCCATGGGCCACCATGGTGGCGACGAGGGTCGGAGGTCAGCATGGACGACACCCAGCAGCTCGGCACCGAGGTGCCGCTGCTCGAGGAGCAGTTCGACACGGTGCCACGGGTCTTCCCGCGGGAGCTGCCGCCGACCTCCCGGCGAGAGGTCGCACGGCGTGCCCGACAGATCGGCGTCGTCACGACCAAGCACTTCGCACCGCTCGCGCTGCGCACCGCGCTCACGCGCCACCTGGTGCCGGACGCCTACGCCAAGCCGTTGCGCAAGACCTTCGAGGAGCTCGGCGCGACGTTCATGAAGTTCGGCCAGCTGATCGGCTCCTCGCCCGGCATGTTCGGCGACCACGTCGCGGCCGAGTTCCGCTCGTGCCTGGACACCGGCGCCCCGGTGCCCTTCGACGAGGTGCGCCGCGCGGTCGAGGCCGACCTGGGCATGCCGCTCGACGAGGCGTTCTGGAGCTTCTCGGAGACGCCGATCGGGCGCGCATCCATCTCGGTGGTGCACAAGGCCACCACCCGCGACGGCCGTCGGGTCGCGGTGAAGGTGCTGCGCCCCGGGATCGAGCACCAGGTGGCGCGTGACCTCGACCTGTTCCAGCCGCTGCTCGAGCTCGTCGCCAAGCAGACCGGCGAGTACGCGGCCGGCCAGCTGCTGGCGATGTTCCAGGGCTTCCGTGTGCAGATCGGCGAAGAGCTCGACCTGCGCAACGAGGCGCGTGCCATGGCGCACTACCGGCGCCTGCTCGCCCAGGTCGAGCTGCATCGTGTGACGGTGCCCGAGGTCTTCCCCGAGCTGTCGGGGCCGCGGGTGCTGACCATGGAGTTCTTCGACGGGGTGCCCGTCGACGACCTGACCACGGTCGCCGGCTACGGCTACGACCCTGCGCCGATCGTGCAGGAGGTCATCAAGGGCTTCCTGCTGACGGCCATCCGCTGGGGCACCTTCCACGGTGACGTGCACGCCGGCAACCTGCTGCTGCTGCCCGACGGCAAGGTCGGGGTCATCGACTGGGGCATCGTCGGACGACTCGACCCGGAGACGCACCAGTTCTTCCGGACCCTCATCCACGCCGCCCTGGGCGACGAGGACGCGTGGCCCGAGATCGCCCGTCACGCCATCCGCATGTACGGGCCGATCCTCGAGGAGAACCTGGGCATGGACGAGGCCCAGACCGAGGCCTTCATGCGCATGGCGCTCGAACCGCTGCTCACCCAGCCCTTCGGCGAGGTGTCGTTGGCCGACCTGCTCACCGCGCCGCAGCGTCAGGTGGCCGAGGTGAAGGGCCTGGAGGAGACCCAGCTCACGCTGCGGGCGATCTACACCCGCTTCAAGGAGCAGCGTCGCATCCGCGCCGCGGCCGAGGCCCACGGGGTCTACGACTCGGAGTTCGACCGGGGGATCTTCCTGCTCAGCAAGCAGCTCATGTACTTCGAGCGCTACGGCAAGATCTTCCTGGCCGACGTCGGGCTGTTCGAGGACGAGGCGTTCTTCCGCGCCGCGCTCGACGCCCCGACGACGGCCAGCCACACCTGAGCTGGTTGACTGACCCGATGGGACTGGATCGGCGCACCGACTACGACTGGGGCACGCTCGCCGAGGCGGACCTCGACGCGGATCCCGTGGCACAGCTCGCGGCCTGGATCGCCGAGGCCGAAGCGGCCGGCGTGCCCGAGCCCAACGCCATGGCGCTGTGCACCGTGGACCCCACGGGCCGACCGTCGGCACGCAACGTGCTGCTGCGTGGCCTGGACGAGACCGCGGGCGAGCTGTGCTTCTACACGAACTACGAGAGCCACAAGGGGCGCGACCTGGTGGCCAACGCCAACGTGTGCCTGCTGTTCTCGTGGCTGGGTCTGCACCGTCAGGTCAAGGTCGCCGGCCTGGCCGAGGCGATCGACGACGAGCGCAACGACGCCTACTTCGCCAGCCGTCCGCGTGAGAGCCAGATCGGCGCGTGGGCCAGCCGGCAGAGCTCGGTCATCGCCGACCGTGACGCCCTCGACCGCGCGGTGGCCGCGGCGACGGCCCGCTTCGACGGCGCGCCGGTGCCACGGCCGCCGCACTGGGGTGGCTACGGCGTGCGGCCCGTCGAGTTCGAGTTCTGGCAGGGCCGACCCAGCCGGTTGCACGACCGCCTGCACTACTTCCGCCACGGCGACCACTGGCGCATCGAGCGGCTGTCGCCCTGAGCGACGATCCCCCGAGCGCGAACGCCGCCGTCAGATCTCGAGCGGTCGGCGCTGCCCATCAGCGCCCTGGAAGGCGCCGGACGTGGGCAGGATGTGGTCGACCTCGTCCGGCAGGTGGATCTGGATGCCGCAGAGCACGACGATGTCCATGTGGCGGTGCGCCTCGAGCGCGTCGAGCTCGGACCAGATCTCGGTGTCGACCGCCTTGGCCGCCAGGCGCGTCAGCTCCAGCAGGTCCGCCGGCAGGCGCTCGGCGTGCGAGGAGATGACGGCGCGCAGCCGTTCCGCCTCGCGGTCGTCGAGGCCGGGGGGCAGCGGCTCGGCGGGCCGCCCCAGCGAGTCGAGCAGCGCGACCATGGCGCCGCAGGTCGGTGTGACGCGGTGCTGGTGGCGCCGCAGGCTCTCACCCAGGTGCCCCTCCGGGTCGATGCCGATGTGCGGGAAGCCGAACACGATCAGATGCCCGCGGCTGTCGTCGGGCACGTGCGACAGCGCCGCTCGCCAGCCGGTGCGACCGAGCGACGGCACCGCGCCCAGCCCGCCCAGGTTGAACGGCTGGTCCCAGCGCCGGGTCACCGACTGCAGCAGCGGCTGGGCGAGCTCGTCGCGGCACACCGACACCGCGGCGAACGCGTGCTCGCGGTCGAAGCCCATGGGCAGCACGGAGTGCTCGACCCGTGCCAGGTAGCGCTCGAAGGTGACGGCACCGGGGAAGTCGCGGGAGAGGGTCGCTCGGTAGGGCACGAAGGGCCAACCTACGGTGCCGGTCGGGGTGACGCCACCCTCAGGGTCGGTGGCCCTCGTCGCCGCCGGAGCGGGCCACCACGGTGATCGCCACGGCTGCCACGATGACGATCGCGAGGCCGAGCGCCAGCCGTGCGCCACCGACCTGCTCGATCCAGGCGACGAGCGAGTCCTGCACGTCGCGGGACCAGTCGATCAGGGTCGAGCCCGAGCCCGAGCGGAGCTCCTGGATCGAGACCCAGGCGTAGTAGGACACGAACGCGCCGGCCACGACCAGGAAGCCGCCCGAGATCCGGTTCACGTACGGCAGGATGCGGCGGAACGAGCGCACGATGCCCGACCGTGCGAGCGCGACCGCGATGGTCAGGATGGCGAGGGTCATGCCCATGCCGAGCCCGTAGGCGAGGAACGTGGCGACGCCGGCGACGAAGCTCTCACGCTCGAGGGTGGTGGAGACGATCCCGATGAAGATCGGGATCGTGCAGCTCAACGAGGCCACGGCGTACGAGATCCCGTAGAGGAACATCGACCCCAGCTCGCGGCGGTTCGCGTCGAGCTGCAGCTTGGGCAGGCTGACGGTGGGCTCGAACCCACGCAGCATGGCGATGCCGAGCACCACGAGGCCGATGCCGACGACGAAGGTGAAGTAGGGCAGCCGTGTCCCGACGAGCCCCGAGATCGACGACCACGCGAAGCCCAGGATGCCGAACACGACGAGGAAGCCGGCGGTGACCGCAGCGGACACCGCGAGCGCTCGGGTCACCGGCGCCCGGGGGGCCGTGACCGTGCCGTCGGGACCGGTCGTGGTGTCGGCGCCCTCGAGCCCGAGGAAGTACGACAGGTAGGCGGGCAGCATGGCGAAGCCGCAGGGGTTCACGGTGGCGACCATGCCGGCGGAGAACGCGAGCGCCAGGTTGGCGTTCACCGGTGCGTCCAGCGGCTCACGCGGGCAACATCGCGTTCTCGTCGAGCAGCTCACGCAGCTCGTCGGCGGTCAGCTCGCCCGAGTGGGTCGCAGCGACGGTGCCGTCGGCGGCGATCAGCACCGTGCGGGGCAGTGCGATGCCACCGAACACCGCGAAGATCTCGGAGCGGGGGTCGCGGGCGTTGCGGTACGTCACGCCGGTCTTCGCGACCATCTCCTGGCCGGCCTCGACCGTGTCGGTCACGTCCACGCCGACCACGGTGACGTCGCCGTCGAGCTCGCGGTGCACCTCTTCGATGGCGGGCATCTCCTTCAGGCAGGGGATGCAGGTGGAGGACCAGAAGTTCAGCACCACCGGGGTGCCGGTGCCGGCGACCTCGGCCAGCTCCTGCACACCGCCGTCGAGGTACTCGAGGCGCACGTTCGGCGCGGGCTGCCCGATCTCGGCTCGGGCTTCGGTGTCGGTCACCAGCGGCGCCTTGGCCGACTCGTCCAGCATCTCCTGGATGTCGACGGGGTCCTCGTCGAGCGACTCGACGACCAGGCGGGCGACGCCGAACGCCACCAGCAGCGCGACGGCGGTGATGAGGAACAGACCGAGCGGTCCGACGCCCAGCCCGCGGCGCGGCGGGCGCGCGACGTCCTGTGGCGCGTCGCTGGGCTCGGTGCTCTCGTCGAGATCGGTCACGGGGTGTCCAGGTCGGGGGCCCCACGCGGTGGAGGGACCGGGGTCACCGGTCCCTCCACCGTACCGAGCCGGGTCCTCGGTGGTCAGGTCGGCCAGCGTTGCTGACCACCGTGGTCTCAGACGCCGGCGGCGACGAGGGGTCGATAGGCGTCGGGCACCTCGACCTCGGGCAGGGTGTCGCCCGGACGTGGGGTCTTGGGGGGACGACCCCGGCGACGCTTGCTGAGCACGATGCGCCCAGCCACGAACAGGTGCCCTCCCCAGACGCCGTACTGCTCGCCGCGGTCGACCGCGGCGTCCAGACATCGGCTCCTGACGGGACACGCGAGGCACGCCAGCTTGGCCGCAGCGATGTCGTCGAGCTCGTCCGAGAAGAACAGTGCGGTGTCGAGCTCGCGACAGCCGGCGTCGACCATCCAGGCGTCCACCGGGCCGAGGCCCAGGTCGGTGGCCAGCTGGTCGGTCAGGGTGGGGTCGATGCGGTCGATCGTGGTCATGGTGGCTCCTCGGGTCGGTGGGTCGGTGGGTCGGTGGGTGGCTGGATGGGACGGATCTGGGTGGGGACGGATCTGGAGACCGGGTTTCAGCGGTGCTCGGTCGGGGGCGCAGGCGAAAAGCACAACAGCCGCCGGGTGGTCACCCGACGGCTGCTGGAGTCCGAACCTGCGCTGAGCTGCGTGGCTACAGCGGAGGGGCTCCCCGTCGGGTCGGCGCAATGGCCAGGAAGTTCACCGTGGAGGTGGACGGCTTGGTGCCGTGGTTCCCGCAGATGCGACCGTCCACCAGCGAGGTGGTCACGTACGCACGGGAACGCAGACGCGCGGCAGTCCGCCACATGGCGGTCTGCTCGGTCAGCGTCATGGTGTCCATCGGGCCGGTGTGCTCCTCGGGCGGCGGGGATGCCGTTCGGAAGAGGGAATCATCCGCCCGGGTGCTCGTCAAGTGATTACACGCCGGCGGCCGCTGCGGCGATCGTGCGGTACCGCAGGTGGCCCTCGTCGTCGCGGCGCGTGGCCAGGCGTCCCTGCAGCCGCAGGTGCTCCAGGTGCGCGTAGGTCTCCGACTCCGCCATCGGGCCCCACGAGCGCTCACGGAACAGCCGTCGGGAGTAGCCGGTGACGTCCGCGTCGCCCAGGTCCTCGGCGATGCCCACCAACAGCGCCAGGCGCTCCTGGTGGTGCTCGATGATGGCGTCGACCCTGCCCGCCAGGTCGGTGAAGAGCAGCCCATGGGCGGGCAGCACCTGCGTGACGCCCTCGATCGACGCGACGCGGCGCAGACCGTCGAAGAACTGGGCGAGGGAGTCGGGTTCGGGGGTCAGCCCGGAGATGTGCGGGGTGATCGACGGCAGCACGTGGTCCCCCGACAGCAGCGTCCCGTGCTCGGGGTCGAACAGGCAGATGTGGTCGCCGGTGTGGCCCGGCGTGTGCACGACGATCCACTCGCCGCGACCCAGTGCCACGACCTGGTCATCCGCGACGCGCACCGTCGGGTCCAACGACAGCAGCCCCTCCTTGGAGAGGCGGTCCCAGCTGCGCATGTGGGCCAGCTCGGCCTCGCTCGGTCGGAAGCCCTCGCCGCCCCACGGCGTGACCCGCGGCGGCACCTCGGGCAGCTCGCCCTCGCCGAAGAGCACCTCCCTGAGCGTGGTCGGCCGGGCGGTGTCCTCGCTCGCCACGTCGACCAGCTCGTCCAGGTCGCCGTCGGCCAGCGCGGCTGCGGCGGCAGCTTCGGCGTTGGCTGCGTCGGCGCGGTCGAAGGGGGTCGAGAAGACCTCGTGCGCGACGACGTCGCAGTGCTGTTCCACCTTGAGCCGTCCCGCGCCGCCGAAGTGGTCCGGATGCGAGTGCGTCACCACGACGGTGTGCACGCGCTCGACGGGGTAGCCCGCACGGGCGAGTCGCCGTGCCAGCTCGGCGTGCGCCTCGGGTCCGGGCAGGCCGGGGTCGACGAGTGTGACGCCTCGGTCGTCCTCGAGCACGTAGCAGTTCACGTGCCCCAGTCCGGGCAGCATGATCGGCAGCTGCACACGAACCACCCCCGGTGCCACCTCGACCGCGTCGTCCTCGGCGGGGAGCTGCTCCTGCTTCATCCGGGGTGGTTCGCGCCGGGCTCGGCCTCGACGTTCGGCTCGGCGGGTCGGAACACCCGCTCCCGCCAGAAGCGCAGCTCGGCGACCGACTGGCGGATGTCGTCCATCGCCCGGTGCGCCGAGGTGGACTTGCGGAACTCGGCCAGGTCGGCGGGGTACCAGCGTCGGGCGAGCTCCTTGATCGTCGACACGTCGACCGAGCGGTAGTGCAGGTACTCCTCGATCTCCGGCAGGTAGGCGGTGAGGAACCGACGGTCCATGCCGATCGAGTTGCCGCAGAGCGGCACGGTGCGCGGCTCGGGGATGTGGGTGCGCAGGAACTCGAGGGTCGCGGCGCCCGCCTCCTCCAGGGTGATCGCGGAGGAGCGGATCTCCTCGAGCAGGCCGCTCGAGGTGTGCATGTCGACCACCACCTGGTCCATGCCCGCCAGCTGCTCCTCGGTGGCGTGGATCACCAGGTCCGGCCCCTCGGCGACGATGTTCAGGTCGTCGTCGGTGACCAGCGTCGCGATCTCCACGATCACGTCGCGGGTCGCGTCCAGGCCGGTCATCTCCAGGTCCATCCAAGCGAGCACGACCCCAGCGTACGGGTCGCGCCCGCCGAACCCGAACCCGGCACACCGCTATCCTCCGCTGCGTGCTGCAGGTACCGGTCCGCCGTCTCGATCCCGATCTGCCCCTTCCGGCGTACGCGAAGCCCGGTGACGCGGGGGTCGACCTGCGGGCCACCGAGGCCGTCACCCTGTTGCCCGGTGGCGGTCGTGCGCTGGTGCCCACCGGGGTCGCGGTCGCCATCCCACGAGGGTTCGCGGGCTTCATCCAGCCCCGCAGCGGCCTCGCCCTGAAGCACGGGGTGACCTGTCTGAACACGCCGGGTCTGATCGACGCCGACTACCGCGGTGAGCTGAAGGTGCTGTTGATCAACACTGATCCGGCGGAGCCGTTCCTGATCGAACGTGGCGAGCGCATCGCCCAGCTGGTCATCCAGGCCGTCGAGCACGTCGACTTCGTCGAGGTCGACGAGCTCGACGAGACCGAGCGCGGCGAGGGCGGGTTCGGCCACACCGGTCGCTGACCGTCCGCGGGGCGCCGGTCAGTTCGCGGAGGCGTTGGGTGTGCGCGCGAGCGCGGCGCCGAGCAGGTCCGCCACGGCGATCGCCTGGGCGCGTCGCTGGGAGCTCAAGGAGAACACGCGGCCGGGCGGCTGCGCGACGACGAAGTAGCCGATCTCCCGGCCCGCTGCCGCGACGGGCACGACGAGCGGCCGCGCGGCTCGCTCCGGCCTGGCCGCGGGGACGGTGAGCTTCCCGTGCCCGAGCCGAATGGCATCGGCCGGCACGGCGCCTGGCCGGAACTCGATGGCCGGGACATCCAGCAGCTCCTCGAGCTCCGTCTCCGCTGCGACGATCAGCCACCCACGGTCCTCGCTGCCGGCGCCGAGACCGGCGACGCGCTGCAACGAGGCGAGGTCCCTCGCCCGTTGCCTCGCCAGGGCAGCGCTGCGGTCGCGGCTGGACACGAGCTCGGCGACGGCGAGGCCGACGACGGCCAACGTCACCGCCACGACGACATCAGCTTGGCCGTGGATCCGGAACGACCAGAAGGGCTCGGTCAGGAAGAAGTCGAACGCAGCGGCACCGACCAGGGCGGCGAGCACGGCCGGACCCCTTCCACCGATCATCGCCGCCACCACCACGGGAAGGACGAACAGCATCGGCAGCGCCGGCGCTGCCAGCGTGTTGCGGAAGGGGTACATCACGACCGCGAGGACCGCAGGAGCGAGGACCGCGACGGCCAGAGCGGAGAACGCATGGGACCGAGAGCCGGCGGTCATCGACGGCGATGCTACCGAGGCCGGCGAGCCGGGTGACCGTCAGAGGGTGCGCAGCGTCCCGCCGTCGGGGACGAGCTCGGTGCGCCGGGGGCCGTCGTCGGTCGTGTGCCAGACCACGAGCCGAAGCGGGTCGTCGGGGTCGGACGCGTCCCACTCGAGCGCGCTGAACGCGCCGTCGAGCACACCGCAGCCAGAGTTGGCGTAGCGCACCGGGTCGCCTGCGGCGTTGAGCGGGCGCAGCATCGGGAAGTGGGTGTGCCCGTAGACCAGCCACGGCCAGCCCTGCTCGGGCTCGCACTCCTGCAGGCGGGCGAAGAGCCGTTCCTCGTCCAAGCTGTCGAAGCGGCGGTTGCCGCCGTAGCGGGGGTCGACCTCGATGAGCCGGTTGCTGGCGCGTCCGTCGAGCAGCCGCGTCAGCGCCGAGCGGTCCGGCAGGGGCTCGACGCGCGGCACCCCCGGAAGGTCTTCGAGGCCGGTGGCCAACCAGGTCACGTAGCGGCCCAGGACCGCGAACCCGTGGCCGTTCCAGGCGTCGGTCAGGTGGCCGTGGGCGACCACTGCGTCCACGCCGCCGATGCCCTGGTCGGCGCCGACGTCGTCCGCGCTCAACAGGATGGTGTCGGCCATCTCGACGCCGGGAAGGTGGGTGCCCAGGTGCTCCGCCACGACGGGGTCGGCGAAGACGTCGTCGTGGTTGCCCATCGTGCGGTGGTACCGGCCGGTCTCGCAGAACGCCTCGCGCAGCAGCGCGTACGTCTCGGCGTTGTTCTCCACGATGCGGTCCAGGTGCTCGCACACGATGCGTCGGCGAGCCTCGGGTCGAATGGGTCCGGTGGCGGCGCCGGCGAGGTACGCGACGTCGTAGACGGCGCCCCAGGTCGAGCCGCCCACCATCCAGAAGTCCTCGACGTCGCCGTTCTCGATCAGGTGCCAACCCTCCTCGGCGTAGCCGCGGAGCACGTCCATGTAGAGCTGCTTGACCCGCTGCCGTCGCGGCCAGTCCAGGCGTCCCGCGATGCAGCGGTGCAGGTCGGAGGTGATCAGGTAGCGCTCACCCGACGACCGCCGCAGGGTGCGCTCGCCGGGCAGCGGTGCGCGCCGGTGCTCGGCCAGGGCGTGCAGGTGGTCGGGGAACGCCGCGATGCGGGCGGCGTTGACCTGCGTGCTGCGCAACGCGGCGACCGTGAGCGCGGGGACCGTCACCGGCGACGCCATCAGCGCGACGGCCGCCTTCGACGCGGCCCACACCGACGCGGGCGCACCCGGGCCGTCGGCATCGACGCCTCGTCGTTCCTCGTGGCGGTCCGCCCAGCTCGCGGCGCGGGCCAACACGTCGGCCCAGGTGCGCGCGCCGAGACCGGCCAGCATGGCGAGCAGGTCCTCCCTCCGGGAGGCGGTCGCGGTGGTGGGCTCCGACGGCGTCACCGGGACAGCTTGGCAGACCGTGAACGTGGCTCGATTCGCTCCCCGTGCCACTCGGGCACGGAAGGAGGTCCGGTGACCGGCGCCGCAGGAGGGAAGTGCTGGGGAAGCAGCAGCGCCGGCCACCGGCGCCCAGGGGCGGACGGTGACCCTGGTCGGGGTCAGGGCAGTTGCATCGTGCCCGAGCCGTCCGCCACGTTCTCTCGTTCGAATCCTGCCTGCTGGGGCGCACAGCCGTCGCCGATGCCCGACACGGCGCTCACCACCACCTGGTACTCGGCCGGTGGCAGGTCAGGGGCGGAGATGACGAACGTGGTCGAGCCGGGTCGGGTCTCGGTGCTGGCGACCGCTGCCGGTGCCGGGCGCTCCACCGACGGGGCGCAGCCGATCTCGACAGGTCCGCTGCCCGATTCAGAGCTGGTGGTCAGCACGAGCGCCAGGTCCGTGACGCCGTCGCTCGACACACCCGGGGCGCACATGGTGCCCTCGGCCACGGCGGCCGCGTCGCTCGGCGCGTCGAGCGCACGGATCGACACCGTGAGGCACTGCTCGGTCCCTTCGGCCGCGGGCTGGGCCGGGTCCACGACACGGATCGCCGCCGGCGGTCCCGGGACCAGCTCGACGCGCATCTCGGCTGGGGGCGCGGTGGTGCTCGTGGTGGTGGCGACCGTCGTCGTCGGGTCGTCGGCGACGATGCGCTCGTTCTGGTCGTCGCTGCCGGAGCCGCCGACGAGCAGCACCGCCACCAGCGCCACCGCGAGTGCACCGCCGGCGCCCGACGCGGCGACCCCCAGCTGGCGACGCCGTCGCAGCGAACGGCCCCTGGCCATGATCGAGTCCAACCGCTCGGGGTCCCCGACGGGTGGGTAGGTGCGTGGGCCCCGCTCAGCCATCGTCGCCTCCGGTGCTCACGCCGAGGGGCAGCTCGTCGTCGCTCAGCTGCGACCGGAGCTTGGTCGTCGCCCGGTGCAGGTGGGTCTTGACCGACCCGGTGGTCATGCCGAGCGACACCGCCACGTCCTCTTCGGTCAGGTCGATCAGGTAGCGCATCACGACGACTTCCTGCTGACGACCGGAGAGCCGGTGCAGCGCCCGGGCCAGGTCGACGCGCAGTGCGGCGTCGTCACCCGGGCGGTCATCTCGTCCGGCATCGGGGCGCAGGTCCGGTCGGCGAGCTTCGTGGCGCACGTGGTCGACCGCGAGGTTGCCGACGACGCGCAGCAGCCACGCCTCGGGGTTGGGGTGGCTGCGCACCGACGGCCACCTGGCGTAGGCACGAGCGAAGGCCTCGGCGGCCAGGTCCTCGGCGATGGCGTGCGAGCCGACGAGTCGACGGGCCACGGCGACGGCCCGGGAACCGAGCCGCTCGTAGTACTCCCGGAAGGCGTCGTCGCCCTGGTCGTTCGCCACCACACCCCCTCTCAACGCTCCGTCAGGCCGCGAGGTTGACGCGTCGCCTGCCAAAAGTGTCCGCCGCCCGACCGGCCCGGGCAACGGGCAGGAACCCTAGCGTCGCACCGATCGGGCGCGGACCGGTCGCTACGCTGCGAGCGTGACGATCCTGGACGCCGCGTGCTGGGCGGTCTGCCTGGTGCTGGTGGCGTCGGGAGCGACCAAGGTGGCCGATCCGGCACCGTTCGCGGCAGCGGTCGCGGCGCTCGGGCGCACACGCTCGCCCCGGCCGGTGGTGGCGACCGGCGTCGGCCTCGTCGAGGTGGCGCTCGGGCTGGCGGCGCTCGTGGTGGGCGGACCGTGGCCCGCGGCGCTGGTGGCGCTGGCGTACGCCGCCTTCGCTGCGGTGGTGCTGGTGGCGCGGCGTCGGGGCCTGGCGTCGTGCGGCTGCTTCGGTGCCCGGTCGGGGGCGCCCAGCACCACCCACGCGGTCATCAACGGCGCCTCGGCCGCGGTCGCCGGTGCCGCTGCGCTGACGGATCCCCCGGCGCTGGTCGACGGCCTCGATGGCTTGGGCACGCTCGCCGCGCTCGCGGTGGTGGCCGCCGTGGTGCTGGTGGCCTGCGCGATCGTCGTGGCCGACACCCGATGAGCACCCCGCCGGTGCGCCGTGTGCTGCACGTCGCGAAGACCCACCTCGACGTCGGCTTCACCGATCTGGCCGCCGCGGTGCGGCGCCGCTACCTGGACGAGTACTTCCCCCGGGCGATCGACGTCGCGCGGGAGCTTCGCGAGCGCGACGGCACCGCCCGGCTGCGCTGGACGACCGGCTCGTGGATCCTCACCGAGGCGCTCGATGCCGCGGACGTCCGCACACGGGCGCAGCTCGAGGGCGCCATCGAGCGCGGCGAGCTCTGCTGGCACGCGCTGCCCTTCACGCTGCACACCGAGTTCGCGGACGCCTCGTTGGTGCGCCACGGGCTGTCGCTGTCGGCCGAGCTGGACCGTCGCTTCGGCCGGCGCACGCGGGCGGCGAAGGTCACCGACGTGCCGGGTCACACCCGAGGCCTGGTGCCGTTGCTGGCCGACGCGGGTGTCGACCTGTTGCACGTCGGGGTGAACCCCGTGGCGGCGGTGCCGAAGGTCCCGCTGCAGTTCCGCTGGCAGGTGGGCACCGACGAGGTGGCGGTCATGTACCAACCGGGTGGGTACGGCGACGTGCAGGTCGTGGAGGGCACCGACGTCGCCGTGTCGATCGATCTGACCGGCGACAACGTGGGCCCTCCGTCCGCCCAGCGGGTGCAGGCCGCGTTCGACGACCTGGCGGCCAGGTTCCCCGGTGCGACGGTGCAGGCCGCCACGCTCGACGACGTCGCGGAGGTGATGGCGGCCGCCCGCGATCGGCTTCCGGTGGTGACCGCCGAGATCGGCGACTCGTGGGTCCACGGCGTGGGCAGCGACCCGCAGCTGACCGCGGGCTTCCGTGCGCTGTCACGGCTGCGGCGCTCGTGGTTGGGTGACGGTCGCATCGACGAGCACGACCCCGGTCTGCGTTGCGCGTCGACCCAGCTCCTGCTGGTCGCCGAGCACACCTGGGGCATGGACCAGAAGACGCACTGGCCCGACACCGAGCACTGGTCGGTCGACGAGCTGGCCTCGGTGCGCGAGCAGCCGGCGACGGTCCGCTTCGAGTCGAGCTGGATCGAGCAGCGTGTGCGGCTCGCGGAGTTCGCGGACGAGCTGGACCGAGCGGGACGCCAGGACCTGGCCGACGAGGCGCGCGAGCGCGTCGCCGCGACCCGTGCGGTCCCGGCACCCACGGTGGGTGCGGACTGGATCGAGCAGTCCGCGGGGGACCAGGTGGCGTTGGGCCCGTGGCGGCTCTCGGTCGACGACACCGGCGCAGTGACCGAGCTGGTCGACGACGACGGCCGCTCGTGGGCCAGTGCGGACGCGCCGCTGCTGTCGGTGTGCCAGCAGACCGTCGACGCCGCGGACTACGAGCGCTGGTACCGCACCTACAACGCCTCGGTCACCGACGCCGACGAGTGGTGGGCCCGGTGGGACAACACCAAACCCGGGCTGGAGCGCTCGGGAGCCCGCGCCGCCACCTGGCCCACTCGGCTCGAGCGATGGTGGTGCTGCGACGGCGATGACGTGCCCGTCGTGGTGATCGACCAGCAGCTGCGGTGCGCCGCCGGCGACCCGGTGGCGGGGCCGACCCGCTACCGCACGCAGCTGCGCTGGGACCCGGCTCGAGAGCTGCTCGAGCTCGAGCTGCGCTGGTGGGACCTCCCGGCCAGTCGGTGGCCGGGCGCGACGTGGTGGCGAGTCGCGCCGGCGGTGTCGGACCCGTCGCAGTGGTCGATGACCAAGCTGAGCACGCAGGTCTCGCCGTTCGATGTGATCGACGGTGGCGGCAGGTTCCTGCACGTCGCCGACACGCTGACGCACCTCGACGGCGTCACCGTCGAGCTGCTCGACACCGGCCTGGTCTGCCCGGGTGCGCCCCGCCCACTGGTGTGGGAGCCCGAACGAGCCGTCGAGCTGTCCGAGGGCTGGCACGTGTGCGTGCTGTCGAACCTGTGGGGCACCAACTTCCCCATGTGGTCCGAGGGCGACGGACGGTGCCGGGTCGAGCTGACCCTGCCCGTCGGCTGACGGGCAGGGCGTGTGCTCGGACCGGGCGTGCTGGCGGGCCGGGCGAGACCGCCGGGCCTCAAGCCGGGGGTGCGACCACCTCGACCTCGAGCGCTCCGATGTCGCAGCCGGTGCCCTGCGGGCGACGGATGCCACGGGCGTCGATGCTGCGTCCACCGCTCGTGTCGGTGGGGCAGTCCAGATCGGTCGCCGTGCCCGGCGGGATCGCGTCGATGGCCGGGCTCCCGGCGTTCGGCAGGCGGTGCAGCGACGGCGTGGGGTTGCCCCACAGGTCCAGCGCACCCAGGCCCAGTGCGGCCTCGTTGGCCACGACCAGGTCGGTGGCGGTGGTGTTGCCGCACGAGCTGCCGACCACCAGGTTGCGGCCCAGGCTGGTCGCGGGCGCCGAGCACGCCGCACCCGACGCAGCGCTCAGGATCGAGCGGCGCAGGCTGAGCGTGCCGGTGGGACCGGTCACGACGGTGGGGCCGTTGGTGGTCGCAGTGACCGACTCCAGCACGAGCGAGCCGTTGGCGATCAGCGCGCCTGCCGCACCGCCGCCGTAGACCGTCGAGTTCACGACCCGGGCCGAGGAGCCGGCGCCGATGGTGAACGACACCGGGCCACCTGCGCCGGTCTGGCCGAAGCTGGTCGACAGCACGTTGCTGATGATCGAGCCCGGCGCCTCGCCGCCGAGCACCAGCCCGACGCCGACCAGGCGGCTGGTGGTGATGTTGGCCGGGACGTTGGTCTGGCCGAGTCGGGGCTGCAGGTTCAGCGTGGCGTTCTGCGTGCTGCCGCCAGTCGTGGACGGCCCCGTGACGGTGGCCGAGACCAGCGAGAAGCGGATCGGGTCGATGGTGGTCGACGGGAACGGCACGGTGCTGTTGCTGATCGACACCGCGTACGGCTCGAGCACGGTGGCGGGCCCGGTGACGGTCGAGTTGACCACGACGGTGTCGCACTCGGCGACGGCTGCGGCGAGGCCGGTGACCACGGTGTTGATGATCGTGACCGTGCGCGAGTTCAGCGAGGTGCACGAGGCGAGCACGTCGGCCGCAGGGCTCGACGTGCTGGTGACCGCGAACCCGCTGAGGATCGTCGACGACTTGGCATCGAACACACCGCCGGGTGCGGCGACGGTCGAGCCGGTGAGGTCGAGCGTGCTGAGCGTGGGTCCGGCGCCGTTCACCAGCAGCGGCTTGGTCACCTCGATCGGCGTGCTCCCGCTCAGGGCGTACGTGCCGGCCGGTACCGTGACCTGGTTGGGCAGGCCGTTGACGGTGGCGAGCGCGTTGGACGCAGCGACGGCGTCGCGCAGCGAGCAGTTCGCAGCGTCGCAGGTGCCGTCGAAGGTGTCCGCGGTGGTGTTCACCACCAGCGGCGCATTCGGCGTGGGCGGCGGTGCACAGGCGACTGCGCCTGCCATCATCGCCGCGGCGATGGCCGCGGCCTTTCCGACTCGCCAGATCGTTGGCTGCATGGATCCCCCCGGATACGTCCGCCGAAGCTGCGACAGTACGCCTGCCGTTCTCTGAACGTCCACCGCGGTGTCAGGCGAACGGCTGGTGCCCGTAGCGGTCCAGGTGGACCACCTCGCCGATGGGGCGCCGCTGGGTGGGTCCGTAGCGGCCCTTCGCCCAGCCGATGGGCACGATGCACACCGGGTTGACCGTGCGCGGCAGTCCGAGGATCCGTCGCGCGGCGCGCACGTTCCAGATGGGCAGGGTCTGGATCGACGCACCGAGGCCGACCGCTCGGCAGGCGAGCAGCAGGTTCTGCACGGCAGGGAACACCGAGCCGTAGAAGGACGCCACCGAGATCTGGGGCCAGCCGACCGGGTGGTGCTTCAGGTTGCGCCGGTAGCAGGGGATGACGAACACCGGCAGCTCGTGGAAGTGCTCGGCCTGCCACTGACCGGGGCGCATGTTGCGCAGCTCCTGCTCGTCGCCGCGGGCCATGCGCTCGACGATGGGGTCGAAGCGGCGGAACAGCTTTCGATAGAGACGCGCCAGCTCGGCCTTCTGGGCGGGGTCCTGGACCACCACGTAGGACCAGTCCTGGGTGTTCGAGCTGGTCGGCGCCTTGAGCGACAGCTCGAGCAGCGGCAACAGCACCTCCATCGAGACCGGTTCCAGGTGGAGCCGTCGCACGGCGCGCTGGGTGCGCATGGCGTCGGCCATCGGCATGTCGAGTCGAGCGAGTGCCTCGTCGACGCCGGGCGGTTCGAACGTGTCGGTCATGCGCGGCAGCGTACGGGCTGACGCGCTGCGCCCGCCCCGGCGCACGGGTACGGTCGGATCGAGTCGACCCGGAGGTGCACCATGGCCGAGGACGCCACACCCAGATGGGACGAGGTGGGTGAGCGCTTCACCCGGCTCGGCCACACCCTCAAGGACCGCTGGGACGTCCAACGGGAGGAGTCCGGCGCCGAGCCGGGCGCCGGCGACCCTGCGGACACGAGCGGGCCCGATCAGGTGCGCAGCGCGCTGGACGGGGTGTCGGCGTCGCTCGACGGGCTGGCTGCTGCCATCACCGGCACCGTCCAGGACGCCGAGGTGCACGACGCCGCCCGGGCCGCTGCCGGCGGGCTGGTCGACGCGCTCAGCGCGTCGCTGGGTGATCTGGCCGACCGGATCCAGACCCGCAAGGACTGACGTCGCCGGCACGGTGCGCGCTCGGAGGCTCGATGGCTGACGACGACTCGACGGGTGACGACGTGGTGCGCATCCGGGTCATCCCGCGCGCCCGCAAGGACGACGTCGCCGGCGAGCGGGCCGGACGGCTGCTGGTCCGCACGACCGCGGCACCGGTCGACGGCAGCGCGAACGACGCCGTGCGCAAGCTGCTCGCGCGGCACTTCGGGGTCTCCGCGAGTGCCGTCGAGCTGGTGAGCGGTGCTCGGTCCCGCGACAAGACGGTGGTGATCCATCGCTGACCCCGACACGCCGCAGGTGGGCTGCGGGTGTCGTGCGGCGACGAGTGGGCCCCGTGGGACTCGAACCCACAACCAGCGGATTAAAAGTCCGACGCTCTACCAATTGAGCTAGAGGCCCGTGCGTCGCAAGCTACCGCCCGGTCGTCGGTCGCGGCGCCGGTAGGGCGACCGACACGGCCCGCCGGTGTGGTCCGGCACCCCCGAACGGCTCGCCTACCGTCTCGGCCCGTGAGCACTGCCGAGACGGGTCGGGACGCGTCGAGGTCCCCGCGTCAGGTGCCGACGCTGGTGGCCACGGCGCTCGGGCTGTTCATGATCAAGCTCGACGCGACGGTCGTGAACGTGGCGCTGCCCGACCTGCAGGCGCAGTTCCGTGTCGGCGAACAGGGCCTGCAGTGGGTGGTCGCCGCCTACAGCCTCACCATGGGCATGTTCGTGATGGCCGGCGCGGCGCTCGCCGATCGACGTGGTCGACGCCTGGCGTACCTGGGCGGCCTGGTGCTGTTCGTCGCGGCGTCCATCGCGTGCGGTCTGTCGCCGTCGGTGACGTGGCTGGGTGTGGCCCGCGGCGTGCAGGGCATCGGCGCAGCGGTCATCAGCGTCGCGTCGCTGGCGTTGCTCGTCTCGGCGTACCAGGGGTCGAGCGCGAAGGCGAAGGCCATCGGTGCGTGGACCGGCATCAGCGCGGTGGGCTACGCGGTCGGCCCCAGCGTCGGCGGCATCCTGACCGGCGCGTTCGGGTGGCGCAGCATCTTCCTGATCAACCCGGTGGTCGGCGCGGTGGCGGTGCTGCTCACGTTGCGCTTCGTCGCAGAGTCGAAGGATCCGAACCACCGATCCTTCGACCTCGCGGGCCAGGCGCTGTTCGTGCTGGCGATCGGGCTGGTCACCTACGTGCTGGTCGAGAGCCCGCACACCGGCTGGCTGTCGCCGTCGATGGTGGTGCTCGGTGCTGCCGGCCTCGCAGCGACGGCCGCGTTCGTGGTGGTCGAACGACGTCGTGCCGAGCCGATGATGGACCTGAGCCTCTTCCGGGACCGGGTCTACTCGGTGGCGATCTTCACGATCTTCTCGGTGATGTTCTGCGTGTACGGGACGCTGCTGATCGTGACGCAGTACTTCCAGAACGTGCGCGGCCACGGACCGACGCTCACCGGTGTGCTGATGATCTCGATGACGGCGCCGTCGATCGTGGCGGCGCCGCTCGCCGGTCGCATGGTCGGACGCTACGGCGCCCGGTTGCCGACGCTGCTGGGCGTCGGCTCGATCTGCATCGGCACCGCGCTGCTCGTGGTGAGCACCGGCGGGCCGATCGTGTGGACGCTGGTGGGCCTGGCGCTGACCGGCGTGGCCGGCAGCCTGGCGGTCGCACCGGCGACGGCCATCGCCATGCGGGCGGTGCCCGAGGCCCGCTCCGGCATGGCCTCGGGGATCATCAGCGTGCAGCGAGCACTGGGATCGACCGCGGGGTTCGCCATCATGGGCAGCATCCTCGCGGCGGTCGTCTCGCTCACCCTGCCGACCACGTTGGCCCCCGACCTGCCCGACCGCGCCGAGCTCGACCGGGTCGTGGAGGTGATCGTCGAGGACGCCAACCCCCGAGCGGTCACGTCGTTGATCGGGCCCGGCAAGCCGCTGCCACCGGAGGTCGACCGCGACGACCGCCTGGTGGATGCCGCTGACGAGGCCTTCGTGGCGGGCCTGCGCGCCGCGTGGGGGTTGGGCTTCGCCGCGGTGGCGATCGCGTTCGTGGCGGGGTGGGTGGTGTTCCCGCGCGGCCGATCGGCGGACTGAGCGGGCCCGGCCGGGCACGACCGCGTGGGGATCAGCCGGGCGGTGGGGTGCTCGGCGCCGGCAGGATCCACCGCTGAGGACCGGGTCGCCACGGCTCGCTCGCCAGGTCCACCGACGGGTCGATCAGCCGGGCGGCGGGCCGGCCGTTGAGCGACACCATCGCGTCGACGCGCACCTCGGGCCGCGCGCCGCCCCTCGCCACCGTTCGGTCGGCCAGCGCGTGCGCGGCCTGGCGGAGCAGCTCGGGATCGGTGCTGAGCACCCGCTGCTGCGCCGGGCTGAACACGTCGTCGCCGGAGGTGCGCGTCCGTGCACCGGTGCGCGGATCGGTCAGCTCGAAGCTCGCAGAGCCGGCCTTCTCGACGAGCATCACGTTCCACCCGAACCGGGATCCCTCGCCGGTCCAGCGGTGGTCGCCGGGGTAGAGGTGGTGGCGCAACGGGAGCGCGAGCTGCACCGCCGCCCAGACCACGACGGCGGCGACCAGGAGTCGGGTGCGGCGCGGCGTCGGCCTCGGGCCGCGCTCGACCGCGGCACCGTCGATCGCGCTGCGACCGGGCGTGCGCGCCGGTGCGATCCCGATGCGGGCGATGAGCCTGTTCGGCCAGTCGGGGTCGAAGAACAGCGTCGACATCCCGATCATCAGCCAGGGGAACACGCCGATGACCGGGAAGAGCCACCACGTCACCAGGTGGAACGCGACGACCACGAACCACGCGGCGAGCCGGGTGCGGCGCCAGCACAAGAAGGCGACGACCGTGCAGTCGAACAGCGCGCCCGCCCAGCTGGCCACCAGCGCAGTGCCCGAGTGCTCGAGCAGAGCGCCGAGCACCGGCAGGTCTGATCGGGCCGGCAGCCACAGCCCCAACGGCAGGCCGTGCACCAGCCAGTCCCCGTGCAGCTTCGCCACCCCGGCGCCGAGGTACACCACGGCGATCTGCGCGCGCAGCAACCAGACCGCTCCGACCGGCACGGATCGGACGCCGTGGCGGCGGGCGTCGAGCGACCAGCACGCCGACATGGGCAGCACCGCCATGAGCGCGGCTGCCAGGGTCATGAACCAGTAGTGGTTCAGGTACATGGTCGACTCGATCAGCTCGAGCCACGTGAAGGCCGCGAGGAAGGTGACGATCGCGACCCGGAAGTGCCATCCCAGCGCCACCGCGACCGACGAGGCCGCGACGGTCGCGACCAGGAACCAGATGCCGGACGCCGGCGGGACCGGCACCCAGGCGAGGCCGGGGTAGCGCAGGTGCACCTCGGGCTCGACGAGCAACGAGCTCACCCATCCACGTCCCACCAGGCGCACGGCGCTGCACAGGCCGACGGCGCCGAACACGATGCGGGCGACCGCCAACGAGGTCCCCTCGACCGGGCGGGCCGCTCGTCGGGCCATCCGTTCGGCCACCGGTCGGACCCCACGGGCGCCGCCCGAAGTTCGGGCCGCTGGATCAGTGCTGGTAGGTGTGCTGAACATCTGGTAGCAAGTCCCCGTCGTTCTGATGATCAGAGCACGTACCACCCAGGAGGAGCCAGCACCGATGAGCACCGGGGCACGCACACGACGACGCACTGCTGCCGCAGCGGTGCTCGTGACCGCAGCGCTGGTGGGCGCCGGCTGCGCCGACGGGGACGACGACGCGCAGGACACGTCGACGACCGTGGCACAGGCCGTCGCCGAGCTCACCGCAGCACAGGCCGAGCCGGTCGCCGAGCACTATGCCGACGGCGTCCACGCCAGCTACCAGGCCTCGATCGCCTCGGCCGTCGAGCTGCGAACCGCCCTGCAGACCTTCACGTCGGACCCGACCGAGGCGAACCTCGAGGCCGCCAAGAGCCTCTGGCTCGCCGCCCGGGACGACTACGGCCCGACCGAGGCGTTCCGCTTCTACGACGGCCCGATCGACGACCCCGACGACGGCCCCGAGGGCCGGATCAACGCCTGGCCGATGGACGAGGCCTACGTGGACTACGTCGACGGCGATCCCGGCGCCGGCATCATCAACGACACCGCCGGCGTGCCCGAGATCACCGCAGAGGTGATCGTCAGCGCCAACGAGGAAGGTGGTGAGACCAACATCTCCACCGGTTGGCACGCGATCGAGTTCCTGCTCTGGGGACAGGACCTGAACGAGACCGGACCGGGCGCCCGTCCGGTGACCGACTACACCACCAGCCCGACCGCGCAGCGGCGAGCGACCTACCTGAACCTGCTCGCCGACCAGCTGGTCGCCGACCTCGAGTCGGTGGCCGAGCAGTGGGCGCCCGACGGCGAGTACCGCGAGCAGTTCCTCTCCGACCCGGTCCAGGCCGTCAGCCACATGTTCCGCGGCATCGGCGCCCTCACCGTGGGCGAGCTGTCGGGCGAGCGGATCGCGGTGGCCCTGGAGACCGCCGACCAGGAGGACGAGCACTCCTGCTTCAGCGACAACACCAACGCCGACGTGCGCAACAACGCGATCGGGGTGCAGTGGGTCTACACGGGTGCGTACCCCGGCCTCGAGGGGCCCGGGCTCGACACGCTGGTCGAGCAGGTCGATCCCGAGCTCAACACCGAGCTGACCGAGCAGATCGCGGCGACGGTGGCGCTCACCGAGAGCTACGCGCAGCCCTTCGACGTCATGCTCGTCGACGATCCGGCGCCGCTCGAGGCGACCGTCGAGGCCCTGCAGACCCAGGGTGACCTGATCGCGGAAGCGGCCGACCAGTTGGGCATCTCGGTCGACCTGGGGGTCTGATCGTGCACCGCGCCGGCGTGCCCGAGCTGACCCGCGCGGTCCTCGGCGCGCTGGCGGCGGTGGTGGCGCTGACGCTGCTCATCGCGGCGTGCACCGACGACGCCGAGCACGCATCCAGCTCGACGGCGGTCGACCCGACGCCCGCCGAGCTCGCTGCCTCGGGAGGGGACGCCACGGTCGACAACGCGGGGGCGCAGGCCTTCGCCCAGCCCGTCAACGGCCTCGACGCAGACCAGCAGCGTGCGTTCGTCGTCGGCAACAACTTCTTCAACGACAACTGGGTCACCGCACCCGCGTCGACCACCGCCCGCGACGGCCTGGGCGCGCTGTTCAACGCGCAGTCGTGCTCGTCGTGCCACTTCAAGGACGGGCGCGCCGAGCCGCCGACCGTGGCCTCACCCGACGAGCTCGGGCTGCTCCTGCGGCTCTCGGTCCCGGGCGAGGACGACCACGGGGGTCCACTGCCGCACCCGGTCTACGGGGGCCAGCTCCAGGACCGAGCGGTCAACGGCGTGCCGGTCGAGGGCACGATCGAGCTCACCACGACCGAGGTGCGAGGCGCCTTCGACGACGGCACACCGTTCACGCTCCAGGCGCCCGACTACCGCGTCGCCGAGCCGGGGTACGGCGAGCTGGCGTCCGACACGATGATCTCGCCGCGCATCGCCCCTGCGGTGTTCGGCGTCGGGCTGCTCGAAGCCGTGCCCGAGTCCACCGTGCGCCAGCTGGCCGCAGCGCAGGCCGACGCCGGCGAGGGCATCAGCGGTCGGCCCAACGAGGTGTGGAGCCCGTCGACGGGTGCCATGGCGCTCGGGCGGTTCGGGTGGAAGGCGAACGTGGCGACCGTCGAGGAGCAGACCGCCGGCGCGTTCCACGGCGACGTGGGCATCACCTCCTGGCTGCACCCCGACCAGGACTGCACCCCGGCCCAGCGCGAGTGCCTGGCCGCGCCCGACGGCGGCAGCCCCGAAGTCAGCGACGACAAGCTCGGCAGGGTCGTGTTCTACACGCGCACCCTGGCGGTGCCGGCTCGCCGTGAGGTGGGCGACCGTGCCACCGCTCGCGGCGAGGAGCTGTTCGAGCAGCTGAACTGCTCGGCCTGCCACGTGAGCGAGCTGCGCACCGGCGAGGCCGACGTGGCGGCGCTGTCGGACCAGACGATCCGGCCCTACACCGATCTGCTCCTGCACGACATGGGCCCCGGCCTGGCCGACGGTCGACCCGACGGCGAGGCGAACGGCGCCGAGTGGCGCACCGCCCCGCTGTGGGGCATCGGGCTGACCGACGAGGTCAACGGCCACACCCGCTTCCTGCACGACGGGCGCGCCCGCGACCTGAGCGAGGCGATCCTGTGGCACGGCGGAGAGGCCCAGGACGCCCGTGACGGCTTCGTCGCGTTGTCCCGTCGCGACCGCGACGACCTGATCGCCTTCCTGAGCTCGCTGTGACACCGGAGATCGCCATGCCACCCGCCCCGACCCACCGCCATCGGCGCCGTGACCCGCTCGCCCGATGGCTCGTCGCTGCGGTGGCGTCGCTCGTGGTCCTCGCCGGCTGCTCGGGCGACGAGACCGGCGACGCGGGCGACGCCGCCGACACCGCTGCGGAGTCGGTGGACCGCAGCGAGGTGGTCGAGATGCTCGCCCGACAGGTCGTCGTGCCGGGCTACGAGCGCCTCGCCGCGTCGACGCGCGACGTGGCGACCTCCACCGCCGAGCTGTGCGCCGCGCCGACATCGGACTCGTTCGCGGCGGCGCGTTCGGCGTGGGACGAGGCGGCCTCGGCGTGGGCGTCGACTGCGGCGTACCGGTTCGGTCCGGTCGAGTCGTTGCGGCTGGGCGCACGGATCTCCTACGAGGTCGACCCCGACAAGGTGGACGAGCTCGCGCGCGACACCGACGCACCGGCACCGATCACCGTCGACTCGCTGGAGGGACGCGGAGCCGACCAACGAGGCCTGGTCGCCGTCGAGCAGCTGCTGTTCACCCCGTCCGAGGTCGCGCAGCTGACCGCTCGGCAGTGCAGCTACGCGGCAGCGGCCGCGGAGCTGGTCGCGCGGGCGTCCGAGCAGGTGCTCGCCGCGTGGGTCGACGGGGTCGACGGCCAGCCGCCCGTGCTGGAGCAGCTGATCGACCCGGGCGACGAGGGCATGTGGTCGTCGGACACCGAGGCGCTCGAGGACCTGCTCAACGGGTCCCTCGCGGCGCTCGGTACCGTCACCGACATGCAGCTCGGCCCGACGCTCGACGCATCCGCGCCCGAGCCCGAGCCCGAGCCCGACCGCGGGGCTGCGCAACGCGGGCTGCTCGACGTGCGCGACGAGCTGGCGAGCGTCGCCGCAGTGTTCGGCGACGCCGGCGCGCCCGCACCGACGGGGCTCGCCGCCCTGGTCGCGGCCCGCTCCGACGAGCGAGCCGCCGATCGCATCGGCGGCGACCTGCGCGCCGCGATCTCCGAGGTCGACTCGGTGGTGGCACCGACCCGGCCGACGGATGCGGTCGACGAACGTCCGGCGCTCGAGCGAGCGGATGCGAACGCCCGGGCCGTGGCCACCGCGCTGCGCACCGAGGTCGCGAGCCTGCTCGGGTTGACGGTCAGCTTCAGCGACGCCGACGGCGACGGCTGACGGGCGGCTCGTCGCGCTTCGGTCGACTTCACCCGGTTCGGGTGGCCCGCAGGAGCGCGACGCAGCCGTACGATCACCGCCGTGACCGACCACGGCGAACTGCCCGACGATGCGGAGCAGCGGTTGGAGCAGCTCGAGGCGGCCGAGGACCGCTACGAGCAGGGCCGCCGCCTCGACAAGCGGTTCGAGCTGCTCGAGGCGATCTTGTTGTCGCTGGCAGCGGTGCTCGCCGCGTGGGCGGGCTTCCAGTCCTCGCAGTGGAGTGGGTTGCAGGACGAGGCGTACAACCTCGCCTCCGAAGCCAGGGTCGAGGCCGCCCAGGCCTCGGACCGCTCCGGGCAGGAGCAGGTCGCCGACCTGATCACCTTCACCGAGTGGTTGGCGGCGGCCGAGCGCGAAGGCCTGCTCGACGACGGGGTGCAGGCCGACGCCGACGGCTACGAGCCGAACCCCGACCTGCTGTCGGGATTCCTCTACGAGCGGTTCCGGCCCGAGTTCAAGGTCGCGGTCGACGCGTGGGTGGCGACCTCGCCGTCCACCAACCCCGACGCCCCGCACACGCCGTTCGCCATGGAGGAGTACGTGCTGCAGTCCGACCTGGACGAACGCGCCCACGAAGCGGACGCCGAGCGCTCCACCGATGCGGCGCGGGTGGCCAGCGACCGCTCCGACGACTACGTGCTCATGACGATCATGTTCGCCACCGTGTTGTTCTTCGCCGGGATCAGCTCGAAGATGGACACGGTCAAGGCTCGGGTGCTGCTGCTGAGCGTCGGGGCCGTGATCCTGGTGATCAGCGGTGTCGTCGTGCTGTCGCTGCCCAAGGCCTGGTGAGCGCCGCCCCGGTCGCGATCACCCACAGAGGGTGAGCACCGACCTGTGCTGGCTGCCTAGCGTCGCGCGCTGGCCCACCTTCCCGAGGTTCCGATGACCGATCACGAGCTCGCCGAACACCCGACAGGCCACCGGCTCGCCGCGATCGCGGCGCTGGTGCTGGCGTTGGCGGCGGCCATCGTCGCCATGGCCAGCGTGCAGGGCAACCTGTGGCGGGCGCTGCTGGCACCGCTGCTGCTGCTCGTGGTCGTGGGCGGCGGCTGGATCGCCGTGACGCGGACGGCGGCGGCTCGCCTGGTCGGCCTCGGCGTCGCGGCGGTGGCGCTGGTGGCCCTCGTGGTGGTGGTGGCGGGCAGCGAGCGCAACGGCCTGGGTCTCGTCGTCGTGGCTGCGCTCTCGGTGGCGTCGGTGGCGCTGTCGCGTCGTGCGCTGTCGGTGGTGAGCGGGCACGCCACCTCGGCGGGCGCGTCGGTCGGCCCCGCCCGGAAGGGCGCGGTGATCATGAACCTGCGCTCCGGCGGCGGCAAGGCCGAGCGGTTCGGGCTGGAGGAGGAGGCCCGTCGGCGGGGGCTGGAGCCGATCGTGCTGCAGCCCGGCGACGATCTGCTGGAGCTGGCCCGCGGCGCCATCGCCCGCGGCGTCGACGTGATCGGGGTCGCCGGCGGCGATGGCACGCAGGCCCTGGTCGCGTCGGTCGCGAAGGACCACGACGTCGCGATCGTCTGCATCCCGGCGGGCACCCGCAACCACTTCGCGCTCGACCTGGGCCTGGACCGCGACGACGTCGTCGGCGCCCTCGACGCGTTCGAGGAGGCCGTCGAGCGTCGCATCGACCTGGCGACGGTCAACGACCGCCTGTTTGTCAACAACGTGTCGCTGGGGGTCTACGCCAAGATCGTGCAGTCGCCGGAGTACCGCGACGCCAAGCGTCAGACCACGACCCGGATGCTGCCCGAGCTGCTGGGTCCCGACGCGGAGCCGTTCGACCTGAACTTCGCCACGCCCGACGGTGAGCGCCTGGACGGCGCGCAGATCGTGCTGGTGTCCAACAACCCCTACAGCTTCTCGCTGCTCGGCGGGTTCGGCACCCGCGCCGAGATCAGCGGCGGTGTGCTCGGGGTCAGCGCAGCTCGGGTGCGCGGCGCCGGTGAGGCGGCGATGGCCGCCGCCGCCATGACCGCGGGCCGGCCGCAGCGCTTCGCCGGCTGGCACGAGTGGACCGCACCCGAGTTCGTGGTCGCCTCGTCCGGCCCGGTCGAAGCAGGTGTCGACGGCGAGGCGCTGCTGTTCGACCCGCCGCTGCACTTCCGGTCGCTGCCGGGTGCGGTGCGGGTCCGCATCCCCACCCATGCGCCCGGCTCGTCGCCCGCTGCCCGTCGGGCCCCGTCGGTCTGGTGGAGCCTCGCGGCGCTGTGCCGGCTCGCTGCCGGCCGCCCGACGAGCACCTGAGAACCGGGGAGCCGACCGACGTGCGCCGGTTCCGATCGTCAGGCGATGACGCCGAGCAGGCCGCCGGCGACCATGCCCACCCCCAGCCCGCACACCACGTCCAGCGGGTTGTGCGCGCCGACGTAGACACGACCGAGCATCACCGCGACGATCGCCAGCAGCGGTGCCCAGCTCCACGTCGGCCAGGTCCCTTCGGCGATCACCAGCCCGATCGTGGCGACCATGATCACGTGCCCCGACGGGAAGCTCGGACCCGACTCGGGCACGTCGCCGCCGCGACGCCGTGCGCCGGGGATCGAGGTGCCCGGCCGCTGTCGCACGGCGAGGTGGCCCGCGAGCTGATGGCGCACCACCTTCTCGCCCAGGAACTTCAAGGGGACCGCCACCGCGGTGGCGATGGCGATGTCCCAGGAGCCGACCGCCCAGGCCGTCGCCAGGCCCCACAGCGCGCCGACGACCAGGTTGCCGAGCTGCATCGGCAACCACAGGACGTAGAGCAACCAGTCCGGCCAGTCGTTGATGCGGTGGAAGAGCCGCTGCTCGGCGGCGGGGATCTCGTCGCCGCTGGCCGCGCGCACCGCGAAGCCGGTCAGCCCCAGCCCGACGAGCACCACCACCGCGTCGAACAGGTACTCGGGCATCGGCTCACACTACGGGCCGCGCGCGCCTGCGACGTAGGGTCGGCGCATGGGTGACCTGCCGGTGCAGCTGGGCTCGACCCGACGCCTCGCGCTCGACGCCGCGGTGCCGGCGGACCTGCGCGTGCCGTTCCACCTGCTCGCCAAGCCCAGCGGGCCGATCTGCAACCTGGACTGCCAGTACTGCTTCTTCCTGTCCAAGGAGGCGCTGTACCCCGGCGACCGCTTCCGCATGGTCGACGAGCTCGTCGAGACGTACCTGCGACAGCTGCTCGATGCCCAGCCCGACGGGCCGGTCGTGATCGCGTGGCAGGGCGGCGAGCCGACGCTGATGGGCGTGGACTTCTTCGCCCGAGCCGTCGAGGTCGCGGAGCGCTTCCGGCGCCCCGGTCAGACGATCGAGCACACGATCCAGACCAACGGCACCCTGCTGGACGACGCCTGGGGCGAGCTGCTCGCACGCCACGGGTTCCTGGTCGGGTTGAGCATCGACGGGCCCCCCGAGCTGCACGACGCCTACCGGGTCGACAAGCGCGGCGAGCCCACGTCGGCGAAGGTCCTCCGGGGGTGGGAGGTGCTGCGCCGCCACCAGGTCGACGTCAACGTCCTGTGCACGGTGCACGCCGCCAACCAGGACCACCCGCTCGAGGTGTACCGCTACCTGCGCGACACGCTCGGCGCCGAGCACGTGCAGCTCATCCCGATCGTGGAGCAGGTCGAGGTCGACGGCGTGCCGACCGGCGAGCTCACCGACCGCTCGGTCGACCCGGTCGCCTGGGGCCGGTTCCTCACGACCGTGTTCGACGAGTGGCTCGCCCACGACGTGGGACGGGTGTTCGTCCAGATGTTCGATGCCGCGCTGGGCTCCTGGTACGGCGTCGGCTCGTCGATGTGCATCTTCCGCCCGACCTGCGGCGACGCCCTCGCACTCGAGCACAACGGCGACGTCTACTCGTGCGACCACTTCGTGGACCCCGAGCACCTGCTGGGCAACATCGCGACGACGCAGATGGTCGAGCTGGTGCGCTCGCCGCGCCAGCGGGCCTTCGGTCAGGCCAAGGCCGACACGTTGCCGGGCCAGTGCCGCAGCTGCGACGTGCGCTTCGCCTGCAACGGCGAGTGCCCGAAGAACCGCATCGCCGTCACCGCGGACGGCGAACCGGGGCTCAACCACCTGTGCGCCGGCTACTACGAGTTCTTCCACCACATCGATGGCCCGATGCGCGTCATGGCCGACCTGCTGCGCGCGGGGCGAGCACCTGCGGAGTTCGCCTCGATCGTCGCGGCGGCGGGACGCAACGAGCCGTGCCCCTGCGGCAGCGGCCGCAAGACCAAGCACTGCCACGGCTGAGCGCCGGGCAGGCGTTCGAGGCAGTTGGCCCGGCGCACGAATTCCCGCGATCCGGTCGACGGCGGGATCTACGCTCGCAACGATGAGGAAGTCGGGGGATCGAGCGTCCGTTGCTCGCTATGTCGATACGCCCGGCGTGGTGGGTGTCGATGGTGCGGTGGTGGTGGTCGACGTGATCCGAGCCTTCTCGACAGCCGCGTACGCGTTCGGGGCCGGCGCCAGGTGCATCTACTTGGTGGCCTCGGTCGAGGAGGCGCTGGCGTTCACGCGGGATCATCCCGGTTCAGTCGCGATGGGCGAGGACCGGGGTCTACGACCAGCGGGATTCGACCTCCCGAACTCTCCCGCGTTCGCTGCGGCCTTCGACATGGAGGGCCGCACGGTGGTGCAGCGAACCTCCGCGGGAACCCAAGGAGTCGTTGCGGCGTCCTCGGCGACACGCCTGTGGTGCACGGGCCTGGTCTGCGCATCGGCCACCGCAGCGGCGGTGGATGCAGCGGGGTTGGGCGCTCCGACCTTCGTGCTGACCGGCTGGTTCGCCGACCGACCGGATCGACCGGGCAGCGACGATCGCCTGACCGCCGAACACATCGAAGCGCTCCGGGTCGGCTCTGCTTCGGACCCCTCCGTCGTGGCGCGCGACGTCGCCCGCAGCGACGAAGCGGCACGGACACGGGCGCTGGGCCCCGAGCACGTCCATCCCGACGACATCGAGCTCGCCGTGGATGTGGACCGCTTCGGATTCGCCATGGAGGTGACGCGGGACGACCTCGGGCTCCGCCTCGACGCCGTGCACCCCGAGTAGCCGAGGTCATCTTCTACCCAGACTTCTGGCGAAGCTCTCGCGCCAAGCCGACCGCAACCGTGACGTTCGCGCGAGACCTCCGAGCTCAGCGGAGTACGTGCAGCGCCGGCGCCACGAACCGCCCGAGCCCCGGCGCGCCGGTCACACCCTCCTCGGTGACCACCAGGCCCGTGGCGGCGGACTTGTCGAGCAGCGCCCAGAGCTCGGCCGTGTCCGACACGAACGCCGCCTTGGTGAGCGCCTCGGCCTGCCAGCACTCCGCGGCGACGACCGTGCACGCCAGCACCGGCGTGACCGCCGGCCGACCGGTGCCGGGGTCGATCAGATGGTGGGCGGTGCTGCCGTCCTCGCGGGCCCAGCGTCGTCGCATCCGACTCGAGGTGGCGACCGCACCGTCGCCGATCGACAGGGTGCGCAGGGCCGGGCCGTCGGGGTCGCGTGGGTCCTCGACCTCCACCCGCCACGGGCGCCCCTCGGGTCCCGGGCCCGCGACGCGGACGTCGCCGCCGATGCTGACACATGCGCCGGCCGCGCCGGCGCCGAGCAGCTCGGCGACCACCAGGTCCGCCGCCCATCCCTTGCCGATGCCGCCGGGGTCGAAGCCCGACCCGGCCGGCACCGTGATGGTCGACGCGCCGTGGTCGATGGCGACCGTCACCGACCCTGGTCGGGGTGCACCAGTGCTGTCCGCAGGCGCGGTGCTGGGCCGAGCGTCGGGCTGCGGCGGCGTCAGCAGCGTCAGGTCACGGTCGTAGCCGGCAGCGACCACCTCGTGCAGCAGCGCGGGATCGAAGCGTCCGCCGGTGCGTGCGCGTGCGAGCTCGGCCCGCTCGACCAGCGCGAGGGTCTCGGGCGACACCGAGGTCGCCAGCCCAGCCCGTGCGTTGGCATGCGACAGCTCGCTGTCGGGCAGGAAGCGGCTCCAGCGTCGTTCCAGGTCGGCCAGGCGGTCCACGGCGCCGTCCGCGAGCGCGGCGTTGCCGCCCACCACGACCACCACTGCGTCGCTGCCCATCGCCCGGACGCGACGCTCGTGCACGTCAGCTGCCCTGGGAGCGCACGTCGGGTTCGGTGCTGCCGCCGGCGGACGAACCGTCGTCGCCCGGCACGGTCGACTCGCCACCGGGTTGTGCCGAGCCGCCCCAGGCGGGCGGTTCGGGGCGCTGCACCGAGGAGCCGAACCGGTCGCCCTGCACGCCGCCGTACGGGTCGGCGCTGTCGAGATCGTCCAGGCCGCCGTACGGGTCGTCGGGTTCGCCGTCGGTGGTGTCCCGGGTCACGCCGCTCGAGGCCGTGTCGTCGTCGGAGGGCTGGGTCGTCGTCGCGTCGCTCGTGCGGGAGAACGCCGTGGCGCCCAGCAACCCGCCGAACGCCGTGGCGGCCAGCACCGCTGCCGCGATGCGCGCCCGGTGTGCCGGATGACGTCGGCGGTCGCCACCACCCGGGGAGGAGGGGGGAGGGGAGGGTGGTGGCGATCCGCCGAACGTGGGGGCCGGAGCCGGCGGCTGGTACCGGGTCCAGTCGAACGGTGGGGGCGTCATCGACGACGGCTGGGGTTCCTGCATGCGTCCACGGTCGCGACCGCAGGTTGGAGGACGGTGAGAGCGCGCCGCGGAGCTGGGAGGGAGTTCAGCGCCCGGCCCGCTCCGCTCAGCTGAAGTCGAGCGCGGCCCGCTGGGAGCGCTTGAACTCGGCGATGCCGGGCGTGTTCGCGACGGTCTCCATCGCGTCCCACAGGCGCAGCGCTTCGTCGCCGCGGGGGATGCGCGAGATCACCGGTCCGAACAGGGAGGACTCCTCGGCGCGCTGGGGGTCCCAGGTGATGATCGGCGTGCCGACGTCGCGCCCGGTGCGGCTCAGGGCCAGTTCGGTCTCCTCCGCGACGATCGAGTCCCGGTCGGGGTCGTCAGCTGCGGCGGCCAGGTCGGCGGACAGGCCGGCCGAGGCGAGGGTGTCGCCGACCAGGTCGCCCGGGTCGCCGCCCTCCCACAGCACGCCCGAGCGGCCGCCCGGGTGCAGCAGTTCACCGGCTGCGGTGTAGAAGCGGGCGACGGCGTCGTTGCCCCCCTGCTCGCGCACCGCCGCGGCCACCCGCAGCAGTCGGCTGCCGTGGCCGACCAGCTCGCGGTACTGCGGGGGGAAGGCCGGCGTCCGCCCGGCAGCCAGGTCGGCGTCGAGCTGCTCCATGTTCGCCTGGTTCAGGATGGCCAGGGAGATGAAGCGCCACTCGACGTCCACGTCGCGCTGGGAGCGGACCTCCTCCACCCACCGGCTGGTGATCCAGGCGAAGGGGCACATGGGGTCGAAGAAGAACTCGATGTCGGGCATGGCGGAGCGAACCCGGTCCGGACCGGCGGCATTTCCCGCGCTCGGCACCCGACCCGGCACCCGAGCCGCCCGACACCAGCTCCCGCAGCCGGTTCCGCCGTGCGAGGGCCGCCTGGGGCAAGCTGTCCGTGCCCGGATCCGATCAGTGTCGGGCCTCTGATCGGCGAAGGGTGTTTCGCCGGGGAGTCACCACGTGTTGCGTGCCTCCTCGGCGAAACCCTGTGCGTGCTCGACGCGGTACTCGGTGCCGTCCTCGCCCCGGACCGTGCCGGACCAGGTCCCGAACACCTGGTGCACCTCGGTGCGCAGCAGCCCGGCGTTCGTGCGGCTGTGGCGGTCGAGCCGGGTCGACAGCGTCAGGTCGATCGCGCCGCCGGGGTCGACCACGCGCCACGGCGACATCGGACGGTCCCAGTCGTAGGTCCAGTGCAGCTCGCGGCCGATCTTGTGGAGCCGTCCGTCGACGGTGATCGCGTTCTCGGTGAAGCCGGTGCCCTCGGTCCACTTCGCACCGAACTGGATGCCGATCACCTCGCCGGTGGTGGCGGTGCCGGCCCCGCCACCCCAGTTCCAGTGGATCGACAGCGGCCAGCGCCCTCGTCCCACGTCGAGCACACCCCACGCCGCCTCGGTGTCGCCCACCAGCACCTCGGTGCCGCGGCGCACCAGACGCCCGCAGGCCGGTCGCGCCTGGTCCTTGGTCGTGAATTGGAACGTCGACTCGCTCCACGGGATCACGACGCTGAGCGACTCGTGGCCGTCCGGTCGAGCCACGACGACGTCGAGTTCCCCGGCCGAGCCGTCGTCCTCGGTCCAACGAGCCCACAGGCGGGTGCCGTCGGTCTCCTCGGCGAGGCGCATGCGCAGCTTCGGATGGTCGACCAGCAGCGGAGCGCTGCCGGGCACGTCGGGCAGGCGCACGCCACGCGCGAGCGGCAGCGCCAGGTCGTGCCCGCCGGTCTCGCCGGTCACCAGATCGCCCCACCAGACCGTGGCCAGGCCCAGGTACCCCACGTCCGCGTACACCAGGCCGATCGCCAGGTCGCCCGCCAGGACCGCCCAGTAGTCCCACTTCTTGGTGCGGAACCGACGGCCCCGCAGGTTGGCGCGGTGCAGCGGTCGACGCGACCAGCCACGCGCTGCGGGGTTCAGTCGGTGTCCGTCGGGGGTGCACAGGTCGACGGGTCGGGTCAGCTCGGGCTCGTGCGTGGTGGCCACCCCCGAAGTCAACCACCACCGGCGGGGCCCGGCCGCCGCTACCGTCCGCCCCCATGAGCGACCTGCAGGCACTCGACCCGCGCACCCCGATCCTGGTCGGCGTGGGCACCGCGCACCGGGCCGGGGGGACCGTGCCGGACGGCGACACCGCCGCTCGTGACCAGCTCGAGCCGCTCGACCTGATGGTGCAGGCCGCGGCGGACGCGCTGCGCGACGCGGGCGCCGCAGGACTCGCCGCCCGGATCGGCTCGGTGGCGGTCCCGGTCGGCAACTGGTCCTACGCGGATCCCGCTCGGGCGGTGGCGGACCGGCTCGGGGCCGCCTCGGCGCGCACCGTGCGCGTGGAGATCGGGGTGCCCCAGCAGACCCCCGTGCGGGTGGCCCACGAGCGCATCCGCGCCGGCGAGCTCGACGCAGCGCTGGTGGTCGGCGGCGAGGCCAAGGCCACCCAGCTGCGCCGGGCACGCGCCGGGCGGGAGCCCCTCGAGACCGACCAGGGTGACCTGGAGCCCGACGAGCGCTGGGAGCCGAAGGGCGAGTTGATGGCGCCCGCCGAGATCGAGGCGGGGATCTGGCAGCCGGTCGAGCAGTACGCCTGCATCGACAACGCGCTGCGCGCAGCGGAGGGTCGTTCGATCGATCAGCAGCTCGACGAGATCGCCGAGCTGTGGGCACGGTTCAACGCCGTCGCCGCGACCTTCCCCGCAGCGGCCTTCCCCGAGCAGCTGGACCGCTCGTTCCTGCGCGTTCCCGGGCCGGGCAACCGCCCGCTCGCGTTCCCGTACGCGAAGTGGCACAGCACCCAGTGGGCGGTCGACCAGGCCGCAGCGCTGGTGCTGTGCTCGGTCGGACTCGCCCGCGAGCTGGACATCCCGGTCGACCGCTGGGTGTTCCCCCACGTGCTGGTCGAGTCGAGCGACTCGGTCTCGTTGTCGCGCCGCGCCGCGCTGCACCGCTGGCCGGCCATGGCCGTGATCGGTGAGGCCGCTGCCGACCACCTGGGCACGGCGTTGGCCGACATGGACCACATCGAGCTGTACAGCTGCTTCCCCGCGGCGGTGCGGGTGCAGCAGCGCGAGCTCGGCCTGCCCTTGGACGGCACCCCGACGGTCATGGGCGGCATGGCCTTCGCCGGCGGCCCCTTCAACAACTTCAGCTACCAGGCGACCGCCGAGATCGTGCGTCGGGTGCGTGCCGAGCCGGGCACCCGAGGGATGGTGACGACGGTGTCGGGCCTGCTCACCAAGCCGGCGATCGCCGTCTGGTCCACCGAGCCGGATCCGTCACCGCTGGTCGCCGACGTCGCGGACCGCGCCGCAGCGGCGACCGAGGTGGTCGACTCGGTGTCGACCCACGAGGGGCCGGCGACGATCGCGACCTGCACGGTCACCTACGACGGCGAACGCGCCAGCTCGGCCTTCGTGATCGCGGACCTCGACGGGAGCACCCGCTGGGTGGGACGCAGCACCGACCCGGTGCTGCTGGCGCGGGCGACCGTCGACGAGCTGATCGGGGCGCCGGTCGTGGTGCACGGCGACCACTGCACCCTCGCCTGACCCGACCGAACGCCTACATGCGCGGCGTCTCGTCCAGGCGGTCGTTCATGCCCCGGTACATCTCGTAGATGTCCTTGCACTTCTGGCACACGGGCAGCTGCTTCGGGTCTCGGCTCGGCACCCACGTGTGGCCGCACAGGGCCTCGAGCGGCGTGCCCTCGATGCGGGCCTCGAGCACCTTCGCCGCCGCGTCCTCGTTGCGGCGGGTCTTCACGATGTGGGCGACCGGCCCGTCCTCGGTCTCGAGGCGCTCGTCGGTCTCGGTGATCGTCGCGCCGGTCGGCTCCAGGACGGTCGGCTGCATGCTCATCTCCACCGTGCTCATCTCCACCGTGCTCATCTCCACATGGTGCCCTCGACGCACCCGTCGGTCCACCCGTCAGGAGGACGCCACGTCGGTGCGACGCACCTCGATGACACGACCGTCGGGGGTGTCGATCTCGGCAGTCGCCACCAGGCCGGAGCGGCGCAGGGCGTCACGCACGAGCGAGTCCACCAGCGCGGCCGGCGCCTCGCTGCCGCCGACGTGCACGCCGGCGGGCACGGTGAGGGTTGCGCTGGCGAGCTGCGGGTCGGCGCCGAGCTCGGAGATGCGGTCGATCACGTCCTCGAGGCGCGGGCCGTGCGGCGCAGCCGGTGCACGAGCTGCGGCCTCGGCCTCCTCGCGGGTGCGGCGCATCGCACGCACCTGGCGCACCTTGTAGACGCCGTACGGCGAGACCAGCAGCACGGCGAGCAGCAGCGACCGTGCGAGGGTCTCGTACTGGATCTCGGCGGCGAGCATGCGGGGTCCTGTGGGTCCGGGGGCGACCGATCGTACCGGCGCGGAGAACTAGCCTCTCCGCCGATGAGCGACCAGTGGAGCCCCACCCCTGACGTCCCCGCCCAGGCCGCGGTCGACGCCGCGCCGGCCGATGGTCCGTCGGGTGCGCTCGACGGCCTGTCCGACGGGGCCGCCGACGTGGCCGCCGGTGCGTCGGAGGTGGCCGACGAGGTCGCCGTGCTCGACGAGCTGGAAGGCGACCTGAGCGCGGTGGAGCAGGCGATCGAGAGCCTGGAGCGCGTCAGCGTCGAGGGCCTCGTCGGCGACGAGGCCGCCGCTCGCATCGCGGCGGCGGTGTCGATCGATCGTTTCGGCGCCGGTGCTGTGGCCGATGCGATCCCCGGCCCCCAGGACAGCTGACGCATCGACGGTCAGATCTGGTCGGGGATCGTCTCCTCGATCAGCAGGTGCACCCGCTCGCCGATGCGCCACGCATCGCCGTCGCGCTCCAGCCACCTGCCGCCGAGGTTCGCCAGGCGCTCCCACTCTGCGCCGAGTGCGCGTTCGAGCGAGAAGATCACGCCTGCGTGGGCGACGGCCAGCACGTGCGCCCCGGGGTGCGCGGACGCGATCGCGTCCAGCGCCGCCATGACCCGGGACTCGACCAGGTCGTCGTCCTCCCAGCCCGGTGGGCGCCGCCCGGCGTCGAGGTAGCCCGGCCAGGCCTGCTCGATCTGGTCGCGGGTCAGGCCCTGCCACTCGCCGGCGTGGCGCTCCATCAGCCCGTCGAGCAGCACCACCGGACCGACGCCGATCGCCTCGGACACGATCAACGCCGTCGTCGCGGCCCGGTCGAGCGGCGACGCGTAGATCGCATCGACCGCACCGACGGCCTGCGCCGCGTGGTGTGCCTGCCGTCGACCGAGCTCGGTCAGCGGAGGGTTCTCCTGTCCTTGCCAGCGGCCGTCCGCGTTCCACTCGGACTGACCGTGGCGCACCACCAGAATGCGGGTCACGGCGAGCGACGGTAGCAGCGGGGTCACCCACGCCCGGGTGCGCCATGGGGGTCGGCGCACGTGCCCGGGTAACGTTGCGCCGTGACCGACGTACCGACCGCCCCCCGGCCGCGTACGGCCCGCCGAGCGGCCGCACCCGCCGCGTCGGCCACGGGCGCGGGCTCCGCCGCGACGTCGGGCGAGGACGCAGCGACACCCTCCGCCACGGCCACGGCCCCGGCCGCGGTCGTGCGCCGGCCGCCGCGCCCGGCGCCGGCACCGAGCGGCTTCGAGCGGCTGGTCGTGCCGCCCGACACGGGCGGACCGCGCGTCCGGCTCGGGTTCCTGTGGTTCTTCCTGGCGCTCGCCGCGGTCACGAGCGGTCGTTGGTGGACCGCTGCGCTCACCGCTACGGTCGCCGCCGCAGCGGGCTACCAGGTCGCTCGCGCCTGGGCCCTCGCACGGGCCGAGGCCGAGCTCGACGACGACCGACCGCTGCCGCCCGGCACCGGTCGCCTGGTCGCGTTGGCCTCTGCGGTGCTGGCCGGCTCGGTGCCGCTGGCCGCCGGCTACGGCACGGGGGCGGCCGGCGCGGCGCTGCTCGTGGTGGCCCTGGTGAGCGCCGGTGTCATGGTGCTGGGCTCGACGGCCACCGGCGCCGAGGTCGCGATCGCGTCGGTGCTGCCGGCAGTGGCGGCGTCGTCGATCGTGCTGGCGCTGCAGGTGGACCTGTGGGTGGCGTTGTTCCTCGTGCTCACCGTGAGCCTCTACGACGCCGGCAACTTCGCCCTGGGCGCCGAGGCGACCGGTCGCTGGGAGGGTCCTGTCGGCGGCGTGCTGGGCGCGCTCGCGGTGACCTTCACCATGGCGACCATCCAGGTGCCGCCGCTGGACCGGGCGCAGTGGTGGATCGCCGGTGCGGTCGTGGCGTCGACGTGCGCAGCCGGGCAGTGGCTCACCTCCTATCTGCTGCCGACGCCGAGCACCTGGGCGCCGGCCGCCCGCCGCCTGGACGCCTACCTGGTGGCCGGCCCCGCGATGGTGCTCACCATGTGGATCCTCGGCGCCTGAGGACGTCGGGCTTCACATCGGGACCGGATCGGCCGATGGGAACCGCAGCGACCGGGTGGCTCGCTAGCGTGGGCCCCACCACGATCGCCGGCGTCGCCGGTCCACCGGCGCAGGATCCCACCGAGCAACAGGCAGGCAGCACACGTGCACATCGACCTCGACGAGCTGATCACCCAACCGGCACCGGCCGACCTGTCCGGGTGCTCCCTCGACCAGCTGCGCTCGATCCGGGACCACTACCAGGACGTCGAGAACGGGCTGTCCTACGCCCGCAGGATCGTGCAGGGTCGCCTGGACACCGTCGCGGTCGAGGTGCAGCGTCGCCGCGACGGTGCGGAGGAGGGCCTCATCCAGCGCCTGCCCGACGCGCTCGCTGCGCACAGCAGGGGCCCGGGCCTGCCACGGCCGATGCCCGACCTCGAGCCGCCGGTCTGGGCCGACGAGCTGCTGCGTGACGCCGACGCCGCGCTGCCGCCTGCCGCGCTGGCAGGGCTGTCGGAGCTGGACGACGCCGAGCTGGACCGTGCCGCGGACACGCTCGGTGGCATGGAGCGGGAGCTGTCCGCCGCTCGCCACGAGCTGCACCGCAGCATCGACCGGGTCCAGGACGAGCTGGTCGGCCGCTACCGCAGCGGCGCCACCGTCGACGACCTGCTGCGCTGACGCCGGGGCGCGCCCCGACCGGGTGCTCACTCCCGTGTAGGTGGTGTTCGCGATGGTCGCGGTACCTTGGGAACGATGAGCAACGACCTGGACCGTCGCTGGCACGACCTCGGCGAGTTCATCCGCGAGCAGCGCAACGTGGGCCAGCTGTCCCTGCGCAAGCTGTCCGAGATGGCAGGAGTGTCGAACCCCTACCTGTCGCAGATCGAACGCGGGCTGCGCCGGCCGTCCGCAGAGATCCTCCAGCAGATCGCCCGGGCGCTCGAGATCAGCTCCGAGACCCTCTACGTGCGTGCCGGCATCCTCGACGAGCCCGACGGCGAGGTCGACGTGGTGGGGGAGATCCGCCGTGACCCCGCGCTCACCGAGGAGCACAAGAAGATGCTCGTGCGCATCTACCACTCGTTCCGCAAGGAGAGCGAGGAGCTCGCCGCCGAGGCGGCGGCCACCGCGGCCGCCTCGGATGACTCGGACGAGGACGCTGCGGTCGACGCCGAGCCCGCCAGCGCGGAATGAATCGGTCCGCACCGAGTTGGGGGTGACGTGAGCGCCGTCGCCGTCCTGTCCCTGCACACCTCGCCGTTGGCCCAGCCCGGGCAGGGCGACTCGGGTGGCATGAACGTCTACGTGCGCGAGCTCAGCGCCTCGCTCGCCCAGGCGGGCGTCGACGTGCGGGTCTACGTGCGCCGCTGGGCCGAGGACCTGCCGGCGCGGGTCCGCGTCGAGCCGGGCCTCGAGGTGGTGCACGTCGACGCGGGCCCGCCCGGTCTCGCCAAGGAGGACCTGCCGTCGATCGTCGACGAGTTCGCCGACGCGGTGGCCGCGGACCTGGCGACGCACCCCGTCGACGCGCTGCACGCCAACTACTGGCTCTCCGCGGTCGCCGCGCACCGCCTGAAGCACGAGCTGGACCTGCCGCTGGTGGCCACCTTCCACACCCTCGCCCGGGTCAAGGCCGACGCCGGCGACGCCGAGCCCGAGGCCCGGGTCGCCGCCGAGGTCGCCGTCATCGGCTGCTGCGACGCCATCTGCGCGTCGAACCCGGTCGAGGCCGAGCAGCTCGTCGAGCTCTACGGCGCTCGGGCGGAGCGCATCGAGCTGGTGCCGCCCGGTGTCGACCACGCCTTCTTCTCACCCGGCGATCGTGCCGGCGCACGCAGCGCGCTGGGCTTCGACGACCGCCCGACGCTGCTGTTCGTGGGTCGCATCCAGCCGCTCAAGGGGCTGACCATCGCCGTGCGCGCCCTGGCAGAGCTGGCCGACCGCCGCTCCCGACTGGTCGTGGTCGGCGGACCCAGCGGCAGCGACGGCCCCGCCGAGCTGGCCGCGGTGCACACGCTGATCGACCAGCTGGAGCTGCGCGACCGGGTCGTCTTCGTCGAGCCCCAGCCGCACCACCGCCTGTCGACCTTCTACCGGGCCGCCGACGTGGTCGTGGTGCCGAGCCGCTCGGAGTCCTTCGGTCTGGTCGCGCTCGAGGCGGCCGCCTGCGGCGTGCCGGTCGTGGCCGCCGCCGTCGGCGGGCTGCGCACGCTGGTCGCCGACGGCCGCTCCGGCGTGCTGGTCGACTCGCGGGACCCCGCCGACTTCGCGGCGCGCATCGACGAGCTGCTCGCCGATCCGGCGGCCGCTGCCGACATGGGTCGTGCCGGTGCTGCCATGGCCGACCGCTTCTCGTGGTCGACCACCGCCGGTCGACTCCGCCGGCTCTACGGCGACCTGAAGGCCCGGACCCTCGTGGAGTGCTCGTGATCGACCCCGCACCACCGGCCACCCCGGAGCAGCTCGCCGCCCACGAGGCGACGATCGACCGCTGGCTCGCTGAGCAGCTCGAGGAGAACCCCGCGGTCGCGGCGGTCGAGCGCGACAACTCCGACGGCGAGCGTCGCTGGATCGCGCGGGTGACCGGCGAGGAGAAGGCGACCTTCTCGATCTGGTTCCACCTGCGCCAGCGCAGCCTGCACGTCGAGACCTACGTCATGCCCGCCCCCGAGGAGCGCCACGCTGAGCTCTACGAGCACCTGCTGCGCCGCAACCTGAAGCTGCGGGGCTTCTGCTTCGCGATCGGCGCCGAGGACGCGGTGTTCCTGATCGGCGAGCTGCCCGTCGAGCGCATCGGCGACCCCGAGCTCGACCGCATGTTCGGCTCGGTCTACAGCTACGTCGAGCAGTGCTTCCGCCCGGCCATGCGCATCGGCTTCGCCTCCCGCTTCTCCGGCTGAACGACGTCACGGCGGGTCGCGCGACCCGCTGACAGGTCCACAGCGACGTCCCTAGCGTGTCGGATCGCGGGTCCGGCCGTCGGGGAAGCGGCCGGGCTCGCCACCGCCGTTACGCTGGCCCCATGTACGCGCTCCAGCTCCTCGGTGGCGGTCGAATGGGCGAGGCCCTGCTCGGCGGCCTGCTCGCGTCCGGTTCGCCCACCCCCGCCGAGGTCGCGGTCGTCGAGCTCGACGTCGCGCGCCGCGACCACCTCGCCGAGCGGTTCCCCGGTGTCACGGTGCTCGAGCATCCCGCCGCCTGCGAGGGACTGATCGTCGCGACGAAGCCGGCCGACGTCGGCCCGGCGGTCGCGGCGGCCGCCGCTGTGGGAGTGGCGCGGATCGTGTCCATCGCCGCCGGGGTGACCACCCACTCGATCGAGTCGGCGGCGGGCGCGGACGTGGCGGTGGTGCGTGCCATGCCCAACACCCCCGCGCTGGTCGGCGTCGGTGCCGCGGCGATCGCCGCAGGCCGCTACGCGCACGAGGCCGACCTGGCGTGGGCCGAGGCGGTGCTGGGGGCGGTCGGCACGGTGGTGCGCGTGCCCGAGTCCTCGTTGGACGCCGTGACGGGACTGTCCGGCTCGGGGCCCGCTTACGTGTTCCTCGTCGCCGAGGCGCTCATCGACGCCGGGGTGAACGCCGGGCTCACCCGCGACACCGCGGACGCGCTGGTGCGCCAGACCCTGCTCGGCGCGGCCACCCTCCTGGCCCAGGGCGGCGAGGGTCCCGAGGCGCTGCGTGCCGCGGTGACCTCGCCGGGCGGCACCACCGCGGCGGGCCTGCGGGTGCTCGAGGAGCGCGCCACCCGTGCCGCGCTGATCGACGCCGTCGCGGCGGCCACCGCCAGGTCGGTCGAGCTGGGCGCCTGAGCGCAGGTCGGTCGCACCGCTGCAGCGGCGGGCACCGCCTACGTCGGGGTGCCGGCCCGGGACTACCGTCGGGCGGGCATGTCCCTGCGCTACGACACGGTCTCCTTCCTGTCCGACTACGGCCACACCGACGAGTTCGTCGGCGTGGTGCACTCGGTGATCCACCAGCTGTGCCCCGGGGTGCGCATCATCGACATCACCCACGAGGTCGCCCCATACGACGTGCGCGCCGGCGGGCTGACCCTGGCGCGCGCCGTGCAGTACCTGGCGCCCGGCGTGGTCGTCGCCGTGGTCGACCCGGGGGTGGGCTCGACCCGACGCCCGGTGGCGGTCGAGGTGGGTGACGGCGCCTCGGTGCTCGTGGGGCCCGACAACGGCGTGCTCGCGCCGGCGGTGGCGATGGTGGGCGGGGCGACCCGAGCGGTGTGGTTGAACGACCCCGAGCACCACCTCGAGGCGCCCGGCCCGCTGTTCGACGGGCGCGACGTGTTCGCCCCGGTCGCGGCGCGGCTCTGCTCGGGGGTGCCGCTCGAGGAGCTCGGTGAGCTGATCGAGCCGGCAGGGCTGTTCCCCGGTGTGTTCCCCATCTCCGAGGTGACCGACGACGGCATCGAGGCCGAGGTGCTCTGGGTCGACCGCTACGGCAACGCGCAGCTCAACGTCGACCCGGGTGAGCTGGAACCGCTCGGCGAGGTCTTCGAGGTGCAGATCGACGGGCGCAGTCGCACCGCCCGCCGGGCGCACCACTTCTCCGAGGTCGGCACCGGCTCGATCGGGTTGGTCACCGACAGCTACGGCTTCGTCGCGCTGGTCTGCGACCGCGCGTCCGCCGCCGAGGAGCTGCGACTCTCGTCGGGGGATCAGCTGGTCCTCGTGCCGCTGGGCGACGACGAGCCCCGAGGTGTCACCACATCGGTGCAGCTGGGTGCGCCACCTCGCCGTGGGGGAGGTGAGGGCTCATGAGGCGCAACACCACGATCGCGATCGTCGTGCTGATGCTGGTGCTGCTCGGCGCGTCGTTCCTGCAGCTGGTCGTGCTCGCCCGCTAGCCGGACGCGCCGTCGGCGCCGGCTCCGGGGAGGGTGTCGGCGGAGGTGTCGGGCGTGGCGATGAGCGCGGCGATGCGCTCGATCGGGCCCAGCTTGTGGGTCACGGGTGCGGCGATGGTCGGCGCGGTGGTCGTCGGCGGGACCGTCGTGGGGGCCACGGTGCTGGGTGCGGCGGTGGTGGGTGGGACCGTCGTCGGTGCCGCGGTGGTCGGCGGGACCGTGGGTGGGGGCGGCGGGGGCGCCAGCGCCATGAACCGGTGGGCGGTGTAGAGCCGGCCCCCGGAGTTCACCACGCCCACACCGACGCGGGTGAAGGCCGGATCGACCAGGTTGGCCAGGTGCGACGGGCTGTTCACGAAGGCCTGGAACAGTCCGGCCACATCGCTGCCGACGCCGACGTTCTCGCCGAGCTTCTGCCAGTCGGCGCTGACGCCGCGGGAGAGGTCGCTCGCGTGGAAGATGCGACCCTGGGCAGCCATCGTCGCCGCCCACTCGCGGGCGACGGCGGTCAGCTGCGGATCGACGGTGAGCGGGCCCAGGCCGCGGCTGGTTCGCAGCTGGTTGATCCGGGCGACGAAGTCGCCCTCCGCGGCGAGGGGGTCGGGCAGCGCCACCTCGGCCGGGGCCTGGGTGCGGGCGCGCATGTGCGCGCCCGCCGTCGGCGATCCGGCGATGAGCGCGGCGAGCAGCACGACCACCGCGACGATCCCGGCGTGCAGCCGGACGCGGTCCCGGGCGCTCGGCGCTGGTGTCGACGGTGCAGTGCTCATGTGGCGCTCCCCAGCGCGACCGGTCGGTCCGGTACCACTGGGTCGGCGCGGGGCAACGGCTCCTTGAGCACTGCGACGGCGCGCTCACGACGATGCGCAGTGGCGTCCGGCACACCTGCGGCTAGCCTCCCCCCTCGGTGAACCTGGCGACGATCATCGAAGGCCATCCGGACGACGCACGTGCGCTGATCAGCCGCGGCAAGCCGACCGACTACGGCACGTTGCGCCGTCAGGTCGCCGGGCTCCGCACCGGGCTCATCGGCCTGGGCCTGCAGCCCGGTGATCGGGTGGCGATCGTGTCGGGCAACAACCGCTACTTCGTCGTGTCGTACCTGGCGGCGCTGGGCGCGGGCCTGGTGGTGGTGCCGCTCAACCCGACCAACCCGGGCGTCGCGGTCACCAAGGAGCTCACCACGGTGGGCGCGAGGGCCGTCATCGTCGGTCCGGCCGGCCGGGCGGCGTTCGAGGGCGTGGACCGCTCGGACCTGCCGAGCGTCGAGTTCGTCATCGGCGCCGGCTTCACCCCCGAGGGCGGTCTGTCGCTCGAGGAGCTGTCGGCCGAGGACGGCGCAGCGGTGGTCGACCGGCGCCCCGACGACCTGGCAGTGCTCATCTTCACCTCCGGCACCGCAGGGCTGCCGCGCGCCGCCATGCTCACCCACGGCAACCTGTACGCCAACATCCGCCAGATGCTCGCCTCGGGCGGCGACGACCAGCACCCGGGTGACGTCGTGTTCGGCGTGTTGCCGCTGTTCCACATCTTCGGGCTCAACGTCGTGCTCGGCGCCTCGCTGTTCGTGGGCTCGTCGGTGCTGCTCATCGAGCGCTTCGACCCGGTGTCCGCGCTCGAGTCGATCGAGAAGTGGGGGGTCACGATCGTGTCGGGCCCGCCGACGATGTGGGCCGCCTGGGCGGGGGTGCCCGGCGTGGACCCGTCGGTCATGTCCACCGTGCGCCTCGCCATCTCGGGCGCCGCGAAGCTGCCCGTCGAGGTGGCCCAGGCGATCGAGGCCAAGTTCGGGCTCACCCTGGAAGAGGGCTACGGGCTGACCGAGGCCGCCCCGGTGGTGACCAGCCCCCGGGGCACCGAGGCGCCCGCCGGCTCGATCGGCATCCCGGTGCCCGGCCTCGAGCTGCGCATCGTGGACACCGACGGCAACGACGTCCTGGTCGGCGACTCGGGTGAGATCTGGGTGCGGGGACCGAACGTGTTCGCCGGCTACTGGGACGCACCCGAGGCCAGTGCGGCGGTGCTGACCGAGGACGGCTGGCTGCGCACCGGCGACGTCGCCGTGGTCGACGACGACGGGTACCTGTTCCTGGTCGACCGTGCGAAGGACCTGATCATCGTGTCCGGGTTCAACGTCTTCCCCGCCGAGGTCGAGGCCGTGCTCGCCGACCACCCCGGGATCGAGGCGTGCGCGGTGGTCGGGGTGCCGCACCCCTACACGGGCGAAGCCGTCAAGGCCTACGTCAAGGCCCGCCCCGGTGTGCCCGTCGAGGAGGACGACGTGATCGCCTTCTGCGCCGACCGACTGCCGGGCTACAAGTGCCCGAACAAGGTGTGGTTCGTCGACGACATCCCCCGCGGCATCACCGGCAAGATCCTCCGCTTCGAGCTCAAGGCGGCCGAGCAGGGCTGAACCTCGGAGCGCGGCTGACGACTTTGTGAATCCGTGAACGAGCGAAGTACCGTCGACGGATGCCCACGCCCCGTCGCAGGGTCATCCCCGAGGCCACCGTCGCACGCCTGCCCGTGTACCACCGGTGCCTGCTCCAGCTGCAGGCGGAGGACCGCCCCACGGTGTCCTCCGAGCAGCTCGCGGACCTGGCAGGGGTCAACGCCGCGAAGGTCCGCAAGGACCTGTCCTACTTCGGCTCCTACGGCACCCGCGGGGTGGGCTACGACGTCGAGCAGCTGCTGGTGGAGATCCGCCGGGAGCTCGGTCTGACCCACGACTGGCCCTGCATCATCGTGGGCGCCGGCAACCTGGGTGCGGCGCTCGCGAAGTTCGCCGGCTTCACCGACCGAGGCTTCTCCGTCGTCGCCGTGGTCGACACGGACCCCGACAAAGTCGGACAGCAGCTGGGCTCGCTGACGGTGCACCACGACGACGAGCTGCCCCAGCTGGTGGCCGAGCACCACGTGGTCATCGGCATCATCACCACCCCGCCGTCGGCCGCCCAGGAAGCGGCGGACACGCTCATCGGGGCCGGGGTGCACTCCATCTTGAACTTCGCGCCCACCGTGCTCGACGTGCCCTCGCACGTGCTGGTCAGAGAGGTCGACGTGGCGGTGGAGCTGCAGATCCTGGCGTTCCACGAGGAGCGGCGCTCGGGTGCCACGGCGGTCCCGTCGGAGCCCGTCGGGGACCGCGCCGCAGGGTGAGCCGCACGCTCGCATCGGCACCGGTCCGCCGGGCGGGTGAGCCGGGTGTCACCCCGGGTGCGCTCGACTGGCGATCCGCGCCGGATGGGAGCATCCTTGACAGCATCCGTCAGGGCCCACGGGCCGGAACGAAGGAGCGCCTGAAGGCGTGTCTGTCGTCGTCGTAGGAGCGAACCACCGGACCGCCCCGCTCGAGCTCCTCGAGCGGATGGCCGTCACCGGCGATCGCCTCCCGAAGCTCCTGCACTCCCTGGACGGGGCCGAGGACGTGACCGAGGTGGTCGTGCTGGCCACCTGCAACCGCACCGAGGTGTACCTGGTCGCCGAGCGCTTCCACGGTGCGTACAGCCAGGTGCGTGACTTCTTCGCCGACCTGACGTTCCTGCCGCCGGACCACTTCGCCGACAGCCTCTACGTGCACTACGACGACCACGCCGTGCGGCACCTGTTCGAGGTGACCGCCGGGCTGGACTCCGCCGTGCCCGGCGAGCACGAGATCCTCGGCCAGGTGCGCGCCGCCTGGGACATCGCCCGTGCAGAGGGCACCTCTCGTCGTGCGCTCAACCTCCTGTTCCGCCATGCGCTCGAGGTGGGCAAGCGCGCCCGCAGCGAGACGCGCATCGCACACCACGTCACCTCGGTGTCGCAGGCAGCGGTCGTCATGGCGGGCGAGCGCCTGCTCGATGCCGCGGGCGGTCCGGTCGAGTCGAAGTGCGCCGGCACCCGCGCCGCCGGCGGGCTCTCGGGTCGCCGCGCGCTGGTCGTGGGCGCAGGGTCCATGGCGCGGGGCATGGCCTCGTTCCTCGCCGATGCTGCGGTCGCCGAGCTGGTCATCGCCAACCGCACCGAGTCGCGCGCCGAGACGTTGGCCGCTGCGCTCGTGGAGCAGTCCGGCAACGATGCCGTGCGCGGCGTGGGCCTGGACCGCCTGGTGGACGAGCTGGCCGGCGCGGACGTGGTGTTCTGCGCGACCGACGCCACCGAGCCCGTCGTGACCCGGGACCACCTGGACGCCGCCATGGCCGACCGAGCACGTCCCGTCCTGGTGGTCGACGTGGGCATGCCCCGCGACGTCGCACCCGAGGCAGCGGCGGTGGCGGGCGTCGAGCTGCTCGACATGGCCGACGTGGCTGCGCTGACCGAGGCCAACCTGGCGGCACGCCGCGCCGAGGCCGACGCCGTGCGCCAGATCGTCGAGGACGAGCTGCTGCGCTTCGCCGCGGTCGTGTCCGCCCGAGAGGTTGCACCGGTGGTGACGGCGCTGCGCGAGCGTGCCGAGGGCTTGCGTCGCTCCGAGCTGGACCGCTTCGCTGCACGCCTCGAGGGGCTCAGTGCCGAGCAGCGCGACGCCGTCGAGGCACTCACCAAGGGCATGCTCGCCAAGCTGCTGCACGCCCCGACGGTGCAGCTCAAGGACGCGGCGGGCTCCAGCCGGGGCGACCGGCTGGCCGACTCGGTGCGCGACCTGTTCGACCTGGGCTGAGCCGGCGGTGGACGCAGAGCGGTCCGCGGTCCGCGGCCTCACCCTCCGGTTGGCGACCCGCGGCTCGGCGCTGGCCAGATGGCAGGCCGAGCACGTCACCGCCCTGCTGCGCGCTGCGCATCCTGAACTGCACGTCGAGATCGTGGCGGTCAGCACCGAGGGCGACCGGCGCCTGGACGTGCCGCTGTCGGAGATCGGCGGCAAGGGCGTGTTCGCCACCGAGGTGCAGGCCGCGCTGCTCGACGGTCGTGCCGATCTGGCGGTCCACTCGGCCAAGGACCTGCCCGCCGTGACCGGAGATGGCCTGGCACTTGCCGCGGTACCCGAGCGTGGCGACGCCCGTGACGCCCTGGTGGGCGCACCACTGGAGGGCCTGCGGCCGGGAGCGGTCGTGGCGACCGGCTCCGCCCGACGTCGTGCGCAGCTGGCGCGGGTGCGTCCGGACCTGGCGTTCGCCGAGCTGCGCGGCAACATGGCCACGCGCCTGGCGAAGGCGGCGGACTTCGACGCGATCGTGGTCGCCGCGGTCGCGTTCGAGCGTCTGGGCCTGGCCGAGCACCTCTCGCAGGTGCTCGACGTCGACACGTTCGTGCCCCAGGTGGCGCAGGCCGCGTTGGCGGTCGAGTGCCGCGCCGACGACGCCACGACGCGGGAGCTGGTGGGAACGATCGAGCATCTGCCGAGCCGTCGGCGTGTGGACGTCGAGCGGGCCTTCCTGGCCGAGCTGGGCGGCGACTGCTCGCTGCCCGCCGGGGCGCACGCGCAGCTCCGCCCGGACGGCTCCCTGCACCTCCGAGCGTTCCTCGCGGACGCGGTGGGCGGCACCGTCGTGGTGGACGACGCCAGCCTGGACGCCGAGCGGGCGAGCGACGCCGTCGCGCTCGAGCTGCACGGTCGCGGTGCCGCAGCACGGCTGCGCGACGCGTTGGCGGCGTCGTCGTGACCGTCTACCTGGTGGGTGCCGGCCCCGGCGACCCCGGTCTGCTGACGGTGCGCGGCGCCGAGCTGCTCGCCGCGGCCGACGTCGTGGTGCACGACCGCCTGTCCGCAGCGGCGCTGCTCGATCTGGCACCGGCGCACGCCCAGCGAATCGACGTCGGCAAGACCCCCCGCGGCCCGTCGGTGCCCCAGGACCGCATCAACGAGCTGCTGGTCGAGCACGGGCGCTCGGGTGCCACCGTCGTGCGGCTCAAGGGCGGTGACCCCTTCGTGTTCGCCCGAGGCGCCGAGGAGGCGCGGGCGCTCGACGCCGCGGGGGTGCCCTACGAGGTGGTGCCCGGCATCACCTCGGCGATCGCGGCACCCGCGTACGCAGGCATCCCCGTGACGATGCGCTACTCGTCGACCAGCCTGACGATCGTCACCGGCCACGAGGACCCGACCAAGGTCCGCGGCGACGTCGACTGGGAGGCGCTCGCCCGGGTGGGCGGCACGATCGTCATCCTCATGGGTGTGGCCAACCTGGCCGAGATCTCGCGTCGCCTCATCGATGGCGGTCGCTCGCCGGACACGCCGGCGGCGGCGGTGCGGTGGGGCACCCGTCCCGACCAGCAGGTGACCCGGGGCACCTTGGCGACGCTGCACACCGAGGACCTGCGCGCGCCGTCGACGATCGTGGTGGGGGAGGTGGCCGCCGAAGCGCTGGACTGGTTCACCCGACGACCGCTGCTCGGGCGCAGCGTCGTGGTCACCCGCACGCCGGGGCAGGCGTCGAAGCTCTCGCACCGACTCGCGGCGCAGGGGGCGACGGTCGTCGGTCTGCCGACCATCGAGGTCGTCGACCCACTCGACGGCGGCGCCGCGCTGCGCGCCGAGCTGTCGTCGCTCGAGCCCGGCGACTGGCTGGTGCTGACCTCGGCGAACGGCGCCTCCCGCGTGCTGGGCGCGCTGCACGACGTGCGCGACCTGGCCGGGGTGCGCCTGGCCGTCGTCGGCCCCGGCACGGCCTCGGTGCTGGCCGATGCCGGCCTGCGCGTCGACCTGGTGCCCCAGCGCTACGTGGCCGAGGGGCTGCTGGCCGAGTTCCCCGATCCGCCGGCGGACGGGGGCAGGGTCCTGCTGGCCCGCGCTCAGGTCGCTCGTGACGTGCTGCCGGACGGACTGGCCGAACGGGGCTGGCAGGTCGACGTCGTCGACGCGTACCGCACGGTCCCGGCCACGCTCGATCCCGACACGCTCCAGCAGGCTCGTCAGGCCGATGCGATCACCTTCACCTCGGCGTCGTCGGTGCGGAACTTCGTCGCCGCCGCCGGCCTCGACGCCCTGCCGCCGACGGTGGTGACGATCGGGCCGATCACCTCGGCCGCGGCCGCCGAGCTGGGGGTGCACGTCGACGCCGAAGCCGATCCGCACGACCTGGACGGGCTGGTCGGGGCGCTCGTCGGCGCACTGCCACCTTCCTGAGCCCCCGCCGTAGGATCGCCCCGTGCCCTTCCCCCAGCAGCGCCTCCGCCGGCTCCGCCGGACCCCTGCCCTGCGGCGCCTCGTCGCCGAGTCCCGCCTGGGCGTCGACGACCTGGTCGCGCCGCTGTTCGTGCGCGAGGGCATCGACGAGCCACGTGCGATCAGCTCGCTGCCCGGTGTGGTGCAGCACACTCGGCCGTCGCTGGTCGCCGAGGTGGGGGAGCTGATCGACCTGGGGCTGCCGGCGGTGGTGCTCTTCGGCGTGCCGGAGCACAAGGACGCCGAGGGCTCGGGTGCGTCGGATCCCGACGGCATCGTGCAGCTCGCGATCAAGGACCTGCGCGACGCCCACGGCGACGCGATCGTCGTCATGGCCGACCTGTGCCTCGACGAGTACACCGACCACGGCCACTGCGGGCTGCTCACGCCCTCGGGTGCGGTCGACAACGACGCGACCCTGGAGCGCTACGCCGAGGTGGCGATCGCGCAGGCCGAGGCCGGCGTCGACGTCTGCGCACCGTCGGGCATGATGGACGGCCAGGTGCTGGCCATCCGCGACGCCCTCGACGAGGAGGGCTGCGAGCACGTCGCCATCCTCGCCTACGCGGCGAAGTACGCCTCCGCGTTGTACGGACCGTTCCGTGAGGCCGTCGACGTCGAGATCGCCGACGGCGGCGACCGGAGGGCCTACCAGCAGGACTGGCACAACGTGCGCGAGTCGCTCGAGGAGATCCGCGCCGACCTCGGCGAGGGCGCCGACATGGTCATGGTCAAGCCGGCGCTCACCTACCTGGACGTGCTGACCCGAGCACGTGCCGAGATCGACGTGCCGCTCGCCGCCTACCACGTGTCGGGGGAGTACTCGATGGTGCTCGCCGCCGCCGAGCGGGGCTGGATCGACGGCGACGCCGTCGCCCTCGAGCAGATCAGCGCCATCAAGCGGGCGGGCGCCGACATGGTGCTGACCTACTTCGCCCGACGACTCGCAGAGGGGCTGCTGTGACCGCGACCGACCACGCCGGGGACCTGCCGTCGACGAACGCCGCGTGGTACGAGCGCGGCCTGCGCCACATCCCCGGTGGGGTCAACTCGCCCGTGCGGGCGTTCCGCTCGGTGGGCGGCACCCCGTACTTCGTGGCGCGCGGCAGCGGGGCGTACGTCTGGGACGTCGAGGGCAACCGATTCATCGACTACGTGCAGAGCTACGGGGCGTCGATCCTGGGCCACGCCAACCCGGTCGTCATCGAGACCATCCAGCAGGCCGCGGCCAACGGCACGACCTTCGGCGCGCCCACCGTCGGCGAGGTGCGCCTCGCCGAGGAGCTGTGCGCCCGCGTGCCCGCGATGGAGCAGGTGCGCCTGACCAGCTCCGGCACCGAGGCGGCCATGTCGGCGATCCGCCTGGCCCGCGGCGCCACCGGGCGCTCGACCATCGTGAAGTTCGAGGGCAACTACCACGGGCACTCCGACGCGCTGCTCGCCTCGGCCGGCTCCGGGGTGGCCGAGGGCGCGTCGGTCGCCGGCACCACGCCCGACTCCGCCGGGGTGACCGCCGGTGCCATCGCCGACACCCGGATCGAGCCGTACAACGTGGTGCCCCGACTCGACGACTCGGTCGCGGTCGTCTGCGTCGAGGCCGTCGCCGCCAACATGGGTCTGGTGGCGCCCGTGGCCGGCTTCCTCGAGGGGCTGCGCGCCGAGTGCGACCGCGTGGGGGCCCTGTTGCTCTTCGACGAGGTCATCACCGGGTTCCGCCTGGGGGTGGGCGGCGCGACCGGCTGGTCGGGGGTGACCCCCGACGTGTGGTGCTTCGGCAAGATCATCGGCGGGGGCCTGCCGGTCGGCGCCTTCGGCGCGTCGGCCGAGATCATGTCGTCGATCTCGCCCCTCGGTCCGGTGTACCAGGCCGGCACCCTGTCGGGGAACCCGCTCGCCACCGCAGCAGGGCTCGCCGTGCTGTCGCAGCTCGACCAGAGCGCCTACGACAAGCTGATCTCGATCGCCGACGTGCTCGCGCAGGGGCTGCGTGCTGCGTTCGCCGACGCCGGCGTGGCGGCGGTCGTGCCGCGGGTCGGCCCGCTCGTGGGCTGCTTCTTCGGTGACGAGGCCACCTTCGGCGCCGTGGCGCCGGTGGACTTCGCGAGCGCCGGGGCGTCGGTCGCGCTCGGTCGCTACCCGGCGTTCTTCCACGGCATGCTCGAGCGTGGCGTCGCCTTCGCTCCGGGGCCGTGGGAGGTCATGTTCCCGTCGCTCGCGCACAGCGACGAGGACCTGCGGATCACGATCGACGCCGCCCACGAGGTCGCGTCGAGCCTGCCGCCGCTCGACGACTGAGCCCACCCGTCGCCGCAGGCCGCCGGGTTCGCGCTCGTGGCTCGACCTAGCCTGGTCCCGTGGAGTCGACCGCCGCGCAACCGGATCCGGCGCAGCAGCACGCCGCCCCGCCGGGCGGTGGCCGGGCGGCGTCCCCGAGCGCCTTCGACCGCGACGCGGCGCAGCGGGTGCTGCGACGAGCGCTCGAGCTGGCAGAACGCGACCTGGCGCCCACCGAGGTCGACGGCATCAGCGAGCAGGCGCTGATCGAGGCCGCCGAGGAGCTCGGCATGGACGCCCGATCGGTCCGGCGTGCGGCGGCCGAGGAGCGACTGGGGGTGCTGGAGGGCGAGACCCGCGCGGTCGACCGCCTCGCCGGGCCGGCCGTCGTGAGTGCCACCCGCATCGTGGCGCTGCCGGCCGCCGAGCTGTTCGAGGTCGCGGACCAGTGGATGCGGCGCAGCGGTGCGCTGCGGCGGCGTCGATTCGATGCATCGAGCCTGGTCGCCGACTACGCCCGCCGGTCCGACCCGCTCGCCGGGGTGCAGCGCACCGCCCGGACCGTGCGGGGCCAGGAGCACCTGGGCCGGGTGCGGCGGCTGCGGGTGGTGGTGCAGCCCGTCGACCCGCACCGCAGCGTGGTCGCGCTGGTCGCCGACCTGGAGCTGGAGCGCACCGTCGCGGTCACCGGCGGCTCGACCGTCGCCGGTGCAGGGTCGACCCTGTCGCTGATCGAGGTGCTCTCGGGGGCACCGTGGTGGTGGGTCGGGGTGCCCGCGTCGGTCGCCGCCGGGTTCGGCGTGCTGCGATGGCGCGCCCGTGGCGTGCCCGACGTCGAGCTCGAGCTGCAGGGGGTGCTGGACCGCGTCGCGGACGCGGACGGTTCGGCTCCGGGCGTGCTGGCCGACGTGCGCGACCGGTTGCTGGCCGGTCTGGGCCGCCCCCGCCGTGCCGTCTGATGCGTTGCCGGCGGTAGTGTCCCGCGGGTGATCACCGCACGATTCGATCCTCGCGAGCTGGCCGACGACTGGGCGGCGGCGCTCGGTCGACTCGAGGCCGCCGACGCCGTGCGCCGGCTGTGGGAGGGCGACCACACGGTCATCCAGGAGGACCCCACCGAGTGCGCCGATCGGTTGGGCTGGTTGCGCGCCCCTGCGGCGAGCGCAGCGTCCTGGCCCTCCTGGGCGCTGCTCGCCGACGAGATCGCTGACGGCGCCGGCGACCGGGAGGCGGGTCGGTTCACCGACGTCGTGGTCCTGGGCATGGGTGGCTCGAGCCTGTTCCCCGAGGTGCTCGCGCGCACCTTCGAGCCCGGCGAGGGGTTCCCGCGCCTCACCGTGCTCGACTCGACCGATCCCGACGCCGTCGCCAGGGTCGACGCCGCGTGCGACCCCGAGCACACCGTCGTCGTGGTGGCGTCCAAGTCCGGCTCCACCATCGAGACCCGATCGCACCTGGAGCACTTCTGGGCGCGCCGACCGATCGGCCGGCAGTTCGTGGCGATCACCGACCCGGGCTCGGGGCTCGAGCAGCTGGCCGCCGAGCGTGGCTTCCGCGCCATCGTGCACGGCGACCCCGAGATCGGCGGACGCTTCTCGGCGCTCTCCGCGTTCGGCATGGTGCCGGCGGCGCTCATGGGCCTGGACGCGACGGCGCTGTTGGACACCGCCGAGGAGGCACTCGAGCTCCTGGGACCCGACACCCCGGTCGACGAGCACCTCGGAGCCCAGCTCGGCGCGCTCATGGCGGTCGCCGCGCGGGCAGGGCGCGACAAGCTCACGTTCCACCTGGACGAGCGCATCGGGGCGTTCGGGGCATGGCTCGAGCAGCTGATCGCGGAGTCCACCGGCAAGCACGGCCGCGGGATCCTGCCGGTGCTCGACGAGGGGGCCGACGCAGCGGACCCCGCGCACCGGCTGCACGTGCTGATCGGCGACACGGGCATCGACCCGTCGACGCTCGGCGGACCGTCGGTCGAGCTGTGGGTCGAGGAGCCCGAGGACCTGGGCGCCCAGGTGGTGCTGTGGGAGTGGGCGACCACGCTCGCCGGCGTGGTGCTGGACATCAACCCGTTCGACCAGCCCGACGTCGAGTCCGCCAAGCGGGCCGCACGGGGCGCACTCCAGGGCAGCGCCACCGAGGTGGACGTGGTGCCCTTGGACCAGGCGCTCGAGCTGCTGCGCGACGGTGACGCGCTGGTGATCTGCGCGTTCGTCGACCCGTCGCTGGAACCTCGGCTGCAGGATGCGCGCCGCGCCCTCGGCGACCGCTGCGGCGTCGCCACCACCCTGGGTCTGGGGCCGCGCTTCCTGCACTCCACCGGCCAGCTGCACAAGGGCGGGGCGGATCGCCACGTGGTCCTGCAGGTGGTCGGCTCGCCCGCCGTCGACCTCGGGATCCCCGGGGAGTCGTTCAGCTTCGGGCGGCTCATCCGTGCCCAGGCGGACGGCGACCTGGCGGCGCTGGAGACCTCGGGTCACCGAGCGGTCCGCGTCGAGCTGGCCGAGCTGCTCGCCGCCGCCGACTGAGCCGGCCTGCCGGAGCTGGCCCCCGACGGGGTCAGGCGGCGGAGGTGATGACGATCCGTGCGCGCACGGATCCGTCGGGCTGGGTCACCAGCTCGACCGCCCGCTGCACCGAGCCGTACTCGTCCGAGGTGCCCTCGAGCGTCGAGCCCTCGTCGGGGTTGAGCTTCCACAGCGGTGAGCTGTGCAGCACGACGCGCTCGTCGGCGATCGGCTCGGGCAGGCCGGACCCGGCGACGAAGCCGTCGACCGCGGCCGCGGGCACGACGAAGGTGACGTCGAGCTGACGACCGTCGTCGAGCCGGGCGGTCAGGAACTCCGACGCCTCGGCGGGCACGGCGAGCCCGGTCAGCTCCTCGACCGCCGCCCGCGAGGTGTCCTCGAGGGGGAGCGGTTCGCGGCTGCCGCTCGGTCCGCCGGCGGGGGAGTCGGGTGCGGTGGTCGTGGTCGTGATCGTGGCGTCCGTCGACCCGTCATCGCCGCCGGTCACGACCAGGAACAGCCCGACCGCGAGGCCGATGCCCAGCACCACCGCCACCACCACGTTGCGGGTGGAGCGGGTCATCGAGGTGTCCCCGGAACGGGACCGTCCTGCGCCTCCGACCCCTGGGGGACGGTGACGCAGGACGGCTCCACGGATGACGGTGTCGTTCGGGCGGCGCCGGTCACGCCGGCGGATCGGCCTTCCACTCCTCGAGCACCGCGGTGTACTCGTCGACCTTGTCGGCGGGCAGCAGGGCGGTGAGGGTGTCCTCCCAGCCCTCCTCCCAGACGGCGATGTCGAAGGTCTCGCCGCCGTACACGGTGCGCTCGTGCAGCACGACGCTCATGAGCTCCTCGGCGGTGAGCGAGTCGGCCCAGGCGGGCATGCCGCCGTTGACGGGCTTGCCGGGGGCGTACTCGTCGATGCCGGCGGCCTGGTAGCCGGCGCTGCCGAGGGCGACCCAGGCGACCATGCTGGCGGGCTGCGCGAAGTCCTCGGCCGTGGTGGCCAGGCCGGGAACGGCACCGGCGCCCGCGCCTCCGGCGCCGTGGCAACCGGAGCAGCCCTTGCCGGCGTAGGTCTCGGCACCGAGCTCCAGCGGGCCCGGCTCGGTGGGCGTCGGCGGGTCGAGCGTCAGCGCGTAGATGACGGCCCAGAGCGGCAGCATGACCAGCACGGCGACGGCCCACACCGGGATCTTGCGGCGGCTCTGCGCAGCCTCGACCCACGGGGCGACCGGGTCCGGCACGGCGGGTGCCGCCGGCGCCGCTGCGGCCGCGGGCACCGCCGCCGCGACCGCGGGAGCCGCGTCGGCGGTGGTCGCCGGCGCGGATGCCTCGGTCGCCGGGGCGGCGTCGCCACCACCACCGCCCATGGCGGCACGCCGGGCTCGGCTTCGTGCGAGGAGATGCTCTGGTACTTCGGACAACGCAGCCTCCGCGGCGTCGAGGAACGACCGGCCGCCGTCCACGGCGACCACGGGCCAACACTAGGCACGAACCGCCTCCGCCGACCAAGCGGGAGTGTGGCCGCTGTGCACCCGCCCGTGGTGGACCGTCCGGGGTGCGGGCCAATGTGCCACCGGCGGGGGCACCGTGGTAGACCACGCAGCACGGATGCAGCCGCAGCCGTCGGTGACGGGGCGGCGGTCTACACTTGTGCGTAGTTTCACAATGGCGTCGGCCCGGCGGTCGGCGTCGCGTGGTTCAGGTCGACAGGAGGTCGCCCGTGGTCGCTTTCATCATGTCGCTCGTGCTGACGGTGGCGATGGTGGCACCCATCTTCTGGTACGCGAAGCGTCGCCCGGTCGGCACCCCGCTGACCTGGGGCGAGGCGATGCTGGCGGGCACCTACGTGTTCTTCATCATCTTCTGGATCTACGGCGTGGTGCCCCACCAGTTCCTGACCTGGGCCGACTCCGAGCTCAACTGGCGCCCCGACGTCATCTGGTTCGGTCCCACCGGACAGATCACGCTGCCGTTCGACATCGCCTCGCTCGACACGCCCTGGTTCCCGATCCAGATCTCGGCCCGGGCCGTGCGCGACATCGTGGCCACGCTCATCTACGTGGTCTTCCTGGGCCTGCAGATGTGGATGTGGGCCTGGTGGCAGAAGCGTGGCGAGCGCGCCGCCGCCCAGAAGGCGATCGAGCCGACGTCCACCTACGGTCGTCCGCTGGTCAAGCGGGCCTGAGGACGAGGGCCGAGCCATGGCAACCACCGATGCCAACCCCCCGATGCCGGAGTTCCGCGACGACTACGTCCTCCAGGAGGTCGACGCGGACTACCTGGCCAAGGCCGTCAAGCCGAAGCAGTTCATCCACATCGACCAGTCCGAGTGCATCATGTGCGAGGGCTGCGTCGACATCTGCCCGTGGAAGTGCATCCACATGGTGCAGACCAGTTCGATCGACGAGGCCGTCGGCACCGAACTACCGGGTGTGGACCCCTCCGACAACGTCGTGTTCCTGATCGACGACGACGTGTGCACCCGTTGCGCGCTCTGCGTCGACCGCTGCCCGACGGGTGTGATCATCCTGGGCAAGATCGGCGATCCGGCGGCCGCAGGTGATGCCCACCAGCGCACCAACACCCACGGCTACGGCTACGGCATGAGGTTGGGATGATGGATTCGACGCACGAGGACCGAGGAGAGTAGGGAGTAGTCGTGGCCAAGACGATGCAGGACTCCAAGGGCGGCAAGGCGCAGGCCAAGCTGGCCGACATCTGGGACAAGACCCAGAGCTCGCAGGCGTGGAACGCGATCTTCCGACCTGGCTCGATCTTCCGGAAGGGCTACTCCGACAGCCCCAGGAACCGGTCGTACGTGATCATGAACAGCGTGCTGTACCACCTGCACCCCGTGAAGGTGAAGCGTCACGCGGTGAAGGTCAGCTACACGCTCTGCCTGGGCGGGCTCAGCTTCTTCCTCTTCATCATCCTCACCGTGACGGGCATCTTCTTGATGTTCTTCTACCGTCCGACCGCCGCGCAGGCCTGGGACGACATCTACGCGCTGCAGACCTCGGTCACCTTCGGCCTGCTCGTACGCAACATGCACAGATGGGGCGCGCACCTCATGGTGATCTCGGTGTTCCTGCACATGGCGCGCGTCTTCTACCACGGTGCCTACAAGGCGCCGCGGGAGTTCAACTGGGTCATCGGCGTGATCCTGCTGACGCTCACCCTGCTGCTGTCGTTCACCGGCTACCTGCTGCCGTGGGACCAGCTGGCCCTGTGGGCGGTGACCGTGGGCACCAACATGATCGGCTACACGCCGGTCTTCGGTGACCAGGTCCGCTTCGTGCTCCTCGGCGGCGCCGAGATCGGCACCAACACGTTGTTGCGCTGGTACGTGCTGCACGTGTTGTTCTTCCCCTTCATCACCGTCATCTTCATGGCCATCCACTTCTGGAGGGTCCGGAAGGACGGCGGCATCTCGGGTCCGCTGTGACCTCCGACCCGAGCCGCGGTGCGTCTGCGCCGCACCGTTCCTGCGAAGTAGTTGGTGACCTAGGAGTGGGTGAACGAGCATGACCGAGGTTCCCGAGCACCTCCTGAAGCGGGCCCAGGCGGCCAAGGAGAAGGCGGCAGCCAAGTCCGAGGAGCCGGCTGCGGCCGACGCCCCGGCAGCCGACGCCCCCGCCGAGTCCTCCGGCGGCGACAGCCGCATCCCCGCGCACCTGCTCGCACGATCGCAGTCCGCCAAGGCCAAGAAGGCCGACGGCGCGACGGCGACCGCGGACGCTCCCGAGTCGGGTGGTGGCACCGCCACCGCCGTGGTCACCGCCACCGGCGGCGGCGCGGTCGCGACCGCCGGCGGACCGCCGCTCGCTGCCGGGCCCGGTGGTCACACCCAGCGCCTGCTGACGGTGGTCAAGTCGGGCTCGATCCAGGACGTGAAGGCCAAGCCCCAGGACAAGGTGCACGTCTGGCCCCACCTGCTCGTGGTCGAGTTCGTGGCGGCCCTCGCCTGCACCGTGTTCCTGCTGATCTTCTCCTGGGTCGTGAACGCGCCGCTGCTCGAGCTCGCCAACTTCAACCAGACGCCCAACCCGTCGAAGGCGCCCTGGTACTTCCTGGGGCTCCAGGAGCTGCTGACGATGTTCCACCCGATGGTCGCCGGCGTGACCATCCCCGGCATGGGCATCTTCCTGCTGATCCTCGCCCCCTTCATGGACAAGAACCCCTCAGCTCGACCTGAGGATCGCAAGTTCGCGATCTCCCTCATGGCCGTGCATCTGATGTTCTGGTTCGTGCTGGTGATGATCGGAACCTTCTTCCGAGGTCCCGGCTTCCTGTTCACCCTCCCCTGGGTGGACGGCACCTACGTCGAACTGTGATCCCCCCTCACCAGAACGGAGCTGATCGATGAACGGCTTCATCGTCATCGCCATCGTCGGAGTGGTCGTGCTCGCCGCGATCGCCCTGTTGGGCGCCGCCCGCCGCCGGGACACCGGCGACGCGGTCGGCAGCCTGGCCAACGAGACGCTCAAGCGCGACCGCCAGGCCCGCAAGGTGGCCGAGGCCGAGGCCGATCAGCGCGCCTCGGGCCGCGACCTCGAGAAGGCCGTAGCGCTCGAGCGTCGCGGCGGCAGCGACGTGGCCACCGTCGCACCGGCGGCACCCGTCGCGTGGACGCCCCCCGACCCCGAGACCTACGGCGTCACCCGTCGCCAGTTCCTGAACCGCTCGGTGTTCGCCCTCATGGGGTTGGGCATCACCGTGTTCGGCGTGGCGATCGTCGGCTTCCTGTGGCCGTCGGGCTCCAGCGGCTTCGGCTCCAAGATCCGCATCGGCAAGGTCAGCGACGTGATCGCCGACATCGAGTCCAACGACGGCTTCCTCTACAAGCCCGAGGGACGCATGTGGATCACCGAGTACCCGGCCTCGGCGCTGCCGAAGGCCGAGCAGGTCTACTCACCGGCCGAGCTGACCGGCATGGAGGCCGGGCTGGTGGCGCTCTACCAGAAGTGCCCGCACCTCGGCTGCCGCGTGCCTGACTGCAAGAGCTCGCAGTGGTTCGAGTGCCCGTGCCACGGATCGCAGTACAACCAGGTCGGCGAGAAGAAGGGCGGACCGGCCCCTCGCGGCATGGACCGCTTCGCCATGGAGGTCACCGGCGGTGTGTTCATCGTGAACACCGGCCAGGTCATCCAGGGCCCTGCGATCGGCACCAACACCACCGGCCAGGAGGCCGAGGGGCCGCACTGCATCGGTGGCGGAGGCGGCGGGCACTGAGCTCCGCCGGGCTCAGTTCGAACCGAGCCACCTCCAGCGACTAAGAAAGCACACAGGCACCACCGCAGTACGTCAGCCGTGACGGGATGGAACGTGTCCGGGGCGACCCGGCCACCCGAGGGAGACACACGAGTACCCAGATGATCGTCGCAACGACCCAACGAGCCATCGGCTTCGTCGTCCTCGCCGTGGTGGTGATCGGCTTCATCGTCTGGCTGATCGCCAACCTGCGCGACGGGCGCAAGGAGGTCGGCTCGGAGATCGAGCTGGCACCGAACCGCAAGCCGTACCTCGACGACGACGAGCTCGAGGGGCGCAAGCTCAACCTGGCGCTGTTCTCCGCCGCCGGTCTGCTCGCGATCATCGGCGTGGCGCTGCCGCTGTACTGGCTGGCCGAGCCCGGTCGCCAGGAGGGTGCGGTCGAGACCTACCAGGAGACGTTCGTGCGTCGCGGCCTGGAGCTCTACGAGGTCGGCGCCCAGTGCATCAACTGCCACGGCGGCAACGGCTCCGGCGGCCAGGCCACCTTCATCATCAACGACCAGAACGGTCAGTTCGTCGACGAGGTCAGCTGGGTCGCACCGGCGCTCAACAACGTCCTCTACCGCTACTCCGAAGAGGGTGTGCGCTACATCCTCAACTACGGCCGGCCCGGCTCGCCGATGGCGGCGTGGGGTGGCCCCGGCGGTGGTCCGCTGACCACCCAGCAGGTCGACAACCTCATCGACTACCTCTGGTCCGTCCAGCTGACGCCCGAGGAGATGACCACGCAGGTCGACGAGTTCGTGGCCAGCATCGACCCCGAGCTCGCCGCACGCATGCTCGAGGTGCGCTCGTCGAACGAGGGCGAGATCCCGCCGCTCGAGGCCAACCGGCTCTCGACCGAGGACGAGATCAAGCTCGGCGAGATCCTGTTCAACAACCAGGAGCTCGCCGCCGGCTCGTACTCCTGCGCCCGTTGCCACGTCGCCGGGGCCAGCTACGGCCAGGCCTGGCAGCCCTTCGAGCGACTGCAGAAGGGCTCGTTCGGTCCCAACCTGGTCGGCATCGAGACCCAGGCCACCGAGCAGCAGCACTTCGACCTGATCTGGAACGGCATGGTGCCCGGCGCCGGCTACTTCTCCCGCAAGCAGGGCAACCCGCAGATGCCCGCCTTCGGCGCCAACCCCAACACCGGCCAGTCCGACCAGGGGGTGCCCGACCTCGGTGAGGCCGGCATGCTGCACCCCGAGCAGGTCTGGGCGATCGTGACCTACGAGCGCAACCTGTCGAACGACTCGACCGTCAAGTCGCCCGTCGCCGGCACCTCGCAGTCCCCGACCTTCTCCGGCGAGAAGTGACGGCCAGGAGATCGTGATGTCCTTCCTCGCTGCAATCGCATTCGACCCCGCCATCCGCGGCGTCCTCGTCACCCTGGTGGGTGTCGCGGTGCTCGGTGGCTCCCTGTACCTGCTGCTCGCCACCAACATGGGCACCCGGCTGGGCTTCCTGCTCACCATGGCGTCGCTCACCGGCTGGTTGTTCTCCATGGGCATCTTCTGGTGGATCTACGGCATCGGCATGATCGGCCGCATGCCCACCTGGAGCGAGAAGGAGGTCAACTTCGACCGCTCGGTGGCCACGGTCACGCCCAACGTCGACAAGCTGCCGGACTCGGACCCCCAGACCGGCGTGCTGCCCACGCCCCAGGAGCTGCTCGCCGAGTACGAGGCGCGCAACCCCGAGGTGCGCGAGCAGATCGAGGCCACCGAGGGCGAGGGCTTCGAGCCCGCCTCGCTGACCGAGGTGGTCACGCTGGTGCCCGAGCTGAAGGTCGAGCTGCAGGAGCAGCTGGGCGGCTGGAAGATCCTGCCCGAGTCGGACTCCCGACGCGGTGAGGCCGTCGCCTCGGCCGATGCGGCCCTCGCCGCCGGTCTGGTGTTCGGCCAGGACACGGGTCCGGCCAGCTACACGGTCAAGGACGTGTTCTTCTACGGCGGCAAGGACGCCAGCCAGCCCGAGGACATCCCCGGCGAGCGCAACCTCTTCGAGAAGGCGTGGAACCGGGTGGTGTCCACCGTGCAGGTGAAGAACCCTCCGCAGTACGCCGCCATCACCGTGCAGAAGAACGTCGAGCAGGTCGTCGCCCCGGGCGAGGCCCCGCCGCCGGCGAAGATCGACGAGAGCGCGTCCACCGTGACGGTCATCTTCGAGCGCAACCTGGGCAACCGCCGTCTCATCCCGTTCCTGTTCACGCTGTTCAACGGCATCCTCTTCTTCGTCTTCTGCTGGATGCTGCACACCCGTGACAAGCGGGCGTGGGAGATGCGCGCCAACTGGGATCCGGCCAAGGCCATCGAGGCCGGCTGACCGTGGGCCAGTACCTCCCGGTCCTCGCGCTGTTGGTGCTGACCGCGCTCTTCGGCGGCATCAGCCTGGTCATGTCCCGGCTGCTCAACCCGCCCAAGCCGAACGCGGCGAAGGTCTCTCCCTACGAGTGCGGGATCGTCGACCAGGAGGACCCGCCGGAGCGCTTCCCGGTGCGCTTCTACCTGATCGCGATGATCTTCATCGTGTTCGACATCGAGATCCTCTTCTTCTACCCGTTCACGATGGTGTACTCCGAGCTCGGCTGGTTCGGCGTCATCGCGATCGTGATCTTCTCGGCCGCCGTGTTCGAGTCGTTCCTGTACCTGATCTCCAACGGGGCACTCGACTGGGGTCCGGCACGAGCGGTGCGTCGCTCCCGGGTGATGCTGGCCGCCGAGCGCACCAGCTCGTCGACGGTGCGTCGCGTCGGTGCAGAGGGTCGTGAGTCCGAGGCTCCCACCGAGCCGGTCCCCGAGGTCGCCTGATGGCCATCGAGCGCACGTTCACCAACGACGGCCTGGCGGGGCTCGAGCACAACTTCCTGACCGGCAAGGTCGAGGACCTGGTGCGTTGGAGCCGGTCGCACAGCTCGTGGCCCGCCACCTTCGGCCTCGCCTGCTGCGCCATCGAGATGATGGCGGCAGGTGGCCCGCACTACGACCTGGCGCGCTTCGGCATGGAGGTCTTCCGGGCCTCACCTCGTCAGGCCGACATCATGATCGTGGCCGGTCGCGTCTCGCAGAAGATGGCGCCGGTGCTGCGCCAGATCTACGACCAGATGATGGAGCCCAAGTGGGTCATCTCCATGGGCGTGTGCGCGTCGTCGGGTGGCATGTTCAACAACTACGCCCTCGTCCAGGGCGTCGACACGGTCGTTCCCGTGGACGTCTACGCGCCGGGTTGCCCGCCGGGCCCCGAGACGCTGATGCACGCCATCGTGACGCTGCACGGCCTGATCGAGTCGGGTGAGATCATGCGTCGCCGTGAGGAGAACGGTGGCGGCGCCGGGCTGCACCTGGAGACGGCCGGCGAGCCCGCACCGGTCACGGTGGGGCTGCGCCCATGAGCGATGACGACGTGACCGGGACCGACGCCGACGACGCGACCAACAGCGACGCCGACGCCGAGGTGGAGCCGGCGGCCGACGCGGAAGCGACTGCAGCCGAGCCCGAGCCCGAGCCCGAGCCCGAGCCCGAGCCCGAGCTGCTGCACGGCGCGCCGGTGAGCTGGTCGCGTGGCCAGACGGTGCTGCACCCGTCGCGCGAGGACTACGTGGCGTTGGTCCGGAGCCTGCGCGAGCAGGGCTTCTGGACCTGCGTCGACCTGTGCGGCGTCGACTACCTGGGCTTCGCCGGCGCACGCGACCTGCCGCCGGGCACCCGGCCCGAGCGCTTCGAGGTCGTCGTGGTGCTGGCGGACCACACCACGCGGACCCGGCTGCGGTTGAGGGTGCAGGTGCCCGCCGACGATCCGACGATGCCCAGCCTCTTCGCGGTGCATCCCGGCGTCGAGAACCCCGAGCGCGAGGTGTACGACATGTTCGGCATCACCTTCGAGGGCCATCCCGACCTGTCCCGGATCCTCATGCCCGACGAGTGGGAGGGCCACCCGCTCCGCAAGGACTACGACGTGGGACGCATCCCCGTGCAGTTCAAGGGTGTGAGCTCCGCCCGCTGAGCCACCGCCGCGACCCCTCGGGGTCCGAGCACCGAGAAGACGCCACATGACCACCACCGACATCTCCGCTCTCGATGCAGCCCTCGTCCGCCTCACCGGCGACGAGGTCGTGCTGCGCATGTCCGAGACCGAGGCCGAGGAGCGCTCCGGCTACCAGCCCCCCACCGAGGAGGGACTGGGTGAGCGCATGATCATGAACATGGGCCCCCAGCACCCGTCCACGCACGGCGTGCTGCGACTGGTGCTCGAGATGGACGGCGAGACGATCACCCGCTCCAAGCCGGTCATCGGCTACCTGCACACCGGCATGGAGAAGACCGGCGAGGAGCTGACCTACCTGCAGGGTCCGACCAACGTGACCCGCATGGACTACGCCAGCCCGCTGTTCAACGAGCTGGTGTTCTCCCTGGCCGTCGAGCAGCTGCTGGAGATCGAGGTCCCCGACCGTGCGGTGTGGATCCGCATGCTCATGACCGAGCTGAACCGGATCAGCTCGCACATGCTGTTCATGGCCACCAACGGCATGGACCTCGGTGCGGTGTCCATGATGCTGTACGGCTGGCGCGAGCGCGAGGAGCTGCTGCGGTTCTTCGAGGTCGTCACCGGCCTGCGCATGAACCACAACTACATCCGTCCCGGCGGTGTGGCCGCGGACCTGCCCGGCGGCTGGGAGGACGACGTCCTGGCGCTCATGGACGTCATCCCCGAGCGGCTCGAGGAGTTCGACCTGCTGATGACCGGCCAGCCCATCTGGCGCGAACGCCTCCAGGGCGTCGGGGTCATCACCGCCGAGGAGGCCCTCGCCCTGGGCGTCACCGGTCCGATCCTGCGCTCGACGGGCTACGCGTGGGACCTGCGCCGCGACGAGCCGTACCTGGCCTACGACCAGGTCGACTTCGACGTCATCGTCGGTTCGTTCGGCGATTGCTTCGATCGCTACGCGATCCGCCTCAACGAGATCCGCGAGTCGATTCGCATCGTGCGCCAGATCGTGGACAAGATGCCTGCGGGCGACTACCGCAGCCAGGACAAGAAGGTCACCCCACCGCCACGGGCTCGCATCGACGAGTCCATGGAGGCGCTCATCCACCACTTCAAGATCTTCACCGAGGGCTTCAAGGTGCCCGAGGGCGAGGTCTACGTGGCGGTCGAGAGCCCCCGCGGCGAGCTGGGGTGCTACATCGTCTCGGACGGTTCGTCCAAGCCCCACCGCATGCACATCCGTGGTCCCAGCTTCGTGAACCTCCAGAGCCTCCCGCACCTGATGAAGGACTCCTTCCTCGCCGACACCGTGGCGATCATCTCCTCCGTCGACCCGATCATGGGCGAGGTGGACAGGTAATGGCGCGGCTGTCCCCGGAGAACGTCGAGCTCGCCCAGCAGATCATCGCCCGCTACCCGCGGCCGAAGTCCGCGACCATCCCCCTGTGCCACCTGGCCCAGGAGCAGGACGGCTACCTGGCCGACGATGCCATGGCGCACATCGCCGAGCTGGTCGGCTGCACCTCGGCCGAGGTGCTGGGCACCGCCAGCTTCTACGAGATGTTCAAGCGCCACGAGACCGGCAAGTTCTGTCTGAACGTGTGCACCAACATCTCCTGCCAGCTGCTCGGTGGCGAGGAGCTGCTCGAGCACGCCGAGCAGGAGCTGGGCGTGCGCGCCGGCGGCACGACCGCGGACGGCATGTTCACCCTCGAGGACGTGGAGTGCATCGCCGCGTGCACCGAGGCACCCGCCGTGCAGGTCAACTACCGCTACTTCCACCGCCTGACGCCCGAGGACCTCACCCAGCTGATCGCCGAGCTGCGCAGCGGTGCCCTCGACGAGGTGGTGCCGCCGCACGGCACGCTCGGCAAGGTCCGCCAGGACCTCACCGCCGAGCGCATCGCCAACATCAGCGCACCCGAGCTCCAGGGCGAGCCGGTGTGGATCGCACGTCACTGCGAGCTCGCCGAGAGCACTGCGGGCGACCAGGGGAGCGTCGCCTGATGATCGGCACGACCACCCCGGCCCAGCCCACCGCGGAGGGCGTCCCCGCGATCGTCTCGTCGCGCTTCGGTGTCGCCGACGCCCACACGATCGACGGCTACCGAGCCTCGGGCAGCTACCCGGGCTACGAGGCCATCCGCAAGGTGCTCGCGATGAGCCCCGCCCAGGTCGGTGGCGTCGTCAAGGACGCCACCGTGCTGGGACGCGGCGGCGCCGGGTTCCCCGCGGGCGTCAAGTGGGGCTTCTGCCCGCCCGGCGTGTGGCCCCGCTACATCGTGGTCAACGGCGACGAGTCCGAGCCCGGCACCTACAAGGACCGCGTGCTCATGGAGCGCGACCCGCACCAGCTGATCGAGGGCTGCCTGATCGCCGCCTACGCGATCGGTGCGGCACAGGTCTTCCTGTACGTGCGTGGCGAGATGGCCCACGCGCAGGAGCGCATCGCGGCCGCCCTGAACGAGGCCTACGCGGCCGGCCTGGTCGGCAAGAACATCCTCGGCACCGACTTCAGCGTCGACATCGTGCTGCACTGGGGCGCGGGCGCCTACATCGTCGGCGAGGAGACCGCGCTCATCGAGTCGCTCGAGGGCAACCGCGGCATGCCGCGCCTCAAGCCGCCGTACTTCCCCGCGGCCAAGGGCCTGTACATGGCACCGACGATCGTCAACAACGTCGAGACGCTGTCGAACCTGCCCTGGCTGTTCAACCACTCCGTCGAGCAGTACCGCGCCGTCGGCACCGAGGCATCCCCGGGCACGCGCCTGATCGCGCTGTCGGGTCACGTCAACAACCCCGGCGTGTTCGAGGTGCCCCAGGGCACGACCACCTTCCGGGAACTGTTCGAGTCCGACCTCTACGGCGGCGGCATCCGCAACGGCCACCAGCTGAAGATGTTCATCCCCGGCGGCGCGTCGGCACCGTGGTTCTTCCCCGAGCAGGTCGACCTGCCCCTCGAGGGCCGGGTCGTCGGCGGCGAGGGCTCCATGCTCGGCTCCGGCGCCATCGTCGTCATGGACGAGACGACCGACGCCGTGCGCGCCTGCCTGCGCGTCGTGCGCTTCTTCGCCCGCGAGTCCTGCGGCAAGTGCACGCCGTGTCGTGAGGGCACCACCTGGGAGGAGAAGATCCTCCAGCGCATCCTCGACGGCCACGGGCGTCCCAGCGACCTGGATCTGCTGCTCGACGTCGCCGACAACATCTCGCCCGGGCCGTACCCGGTGGCGGCCGACCCCGAGCGTGGGCTCGAGGCCGTGCCCTACCCGCCGCGCCAGACCACCATCTGTCCGCTCGGGCCGTCCTCGGTGGCCCCGATCACCTCGGCGATCCGCCGCTTCCGTGACGAGTTCGAGGCGAAGATCGTCCAGCGTGACCTGATCCCCGTCGCCGCCGAGCCCGTCCTCGCCGGCGACGGGGACCACGACGACCACGACCACGACGACCACGGGGCGGCGCATGTCTGAGAAGCCCCGCGCCATCACCATCACCTCGCCGGTCACGATCACCGTCGACGGTCGTGAGGTCACCGCCCAGGACGGCGAGCTGCTGATCGACGCCTGCGAGCGCAACGGCGCCTACGTGCCCCGCTTCTGCTACCACCCGCGCATGTCGCCGGTCGGCATGTGCCGCATGTGCCTCGTCGAGGTCGACACGGGCCGCGGGCCCGCGCTGCAGCCGTCGTGCATGATCCCCGTGGCCGCCGACATGGTCGTCGACACCACCAACGACCGCGTGTCCAAGGCCCAGGACGGAATCCTCGAGTTCCTGCTCGCCAACCACCCCCTCGACTGCCCCGTCTGCGACAAGGGCGGCGAATGCCCGCTGCAGGACCAGACGATGGCCTACGGCCCCGGCGAGTCGCGCTGGGTCGAGGAGAAGCGGCACTACGAGAAGCCGATCGCCATCTCCGAGACCGTCTACCTGGACCGCGAGCGCTGCATCCTGTGCGATCGCTGCACCCGGTTCGCGGACGAGGTCGCGGGCGACCCGCTGATCCACTTCATCGACCGCGGTGCCAACACCGAGGTCGCGACCTTCCCCGACGAGCCGTTCTCGTCCTACTTCTCGGGCAACACCGTGCAGATCTGCCCGGTGGGTGCGCTCACGGCCAAGCCGTACCGCTTCCGGGCCCGCCCGTGGGACCTGGAGTCGGTCGAGTCGACCTGCACCGCGTGCTCGGTCGGCTGTCGCATCACGATCGACTCGAGCCGCAACCGCGTGCTGCGCCACAACGGCGTCGACTCCGATCCGGTCAACTGGTCCTGGCTGTGCGACAAGGGCCGCTTCGGCTTCGAGGCGGTCAACTCCGAGGAGCGACTCGGCGAGCCGCAGCTGCGCAACGCGGACGGCACGCTGGCACCCGCCCGCTGGTCCGAGGCGCTCGGCGCCGCAGCTGCGGCGCTGTCGGCCGCCGACCCCTCTGCGGTCGCGGTGCTCGGCGGGTCCCGTCTGACCAACGAGTCGCAGTACGCCTGGGCCCGTCTCGCCAAGGGCGTGATCGGCACCGACCACGTCGATGCGCAGCTCGGTGACGGCCTGCCCGCCGATCTGGTCCTGGGCCTGCCCGGTGCCACGATCGACGAGGTGTGCGCCCCGGGCACGACCGTGCTGTACCTGGGCCCCGATCCGAAGGAAGAGCTGCCGGTGCTGTACCTGCGGCTCCGCCATGCGGCGCGCAACGATCGGGTGCGCATCGTCGAGCTGTCGCCCGCCCGCTCGGGGCTGTCGCCCTACGCCGCGGCCTCGCTGCAGCACCGCCCGGGCGAGGTCGCCTCGCTGGTCGACGCGCTGCTCTCGGGCTCGGTGCCCGATGCCGGTGTGGCCGGTGTGCCGGCCGAGCAGGTTGCTGCCGCTGCGGCGTTGGTCCGCGATGCCGGCGAGGGGCTGCGCGTGGTCGTCGGCCGGGCCAACCTGGCCGAGTCCGCCAGCACCGTGGTCGATGCCGCCGCCGCCGTGCGCGACGCCGTGCCCGGCGCCCGGTTCCTGTCGGTGCTGCGCCGCTCCAACGTGCGCGGCGCGCTCGAGGCCGGCCTGGCGCCGGGTCGACTGCCCGGTCGCACGACGCTGGCCGACGGGGCCGGGACCTGGAGCTCGGTCTGGGGCTCCACCCCGTCCGCTCCGGGCCTGGACGCCCACGGCATCCTGAACGCCGCTGCCGCCGGCAAGATCGACGTGCTGGTGCTGCTCGGCGCCGATCCGTTGGTCGACGTGGCGGACCGCTCACTGGCACGCCGTGCAGTGGCTGGCGCCCGCACCGTGATCTCGCTCGACCGGTTCCTGACCGCCTCGGCCCGCCAGGCCGACGTGGTGCTCCCGGTCGCCGGTCCCGACGAGGTCGACGGCACCACGACCAACCTCGAAGGTCGGGTCACGACCCTGCACCAGAAGGTGACCCCTCCCGGCACCGCTCGCACCGACTGGATGCTGGCCGCCGAGCTGGCGCTGCGACTGGGTGCGGACCTGGGTGTGTCGAGCGCCGCGGACCTGTGGGCCGAGCTGGTCGAGCACTCGCCCGTGCACGCGGGCGTGCACGCCGAGGCCCTGGCCGACCCGTCCAACGCCGACGGGTTGGTGCTCTCGCTCGAGCCCTCGACGTTCGCGACGCCTGAGCGCACCCACGTGTCGCCCAAGGGTGCCTACGAGCTGCGCCTGGTGGTCAACCGCGTGCTCTACGACGCCGGCACCGACATCTCGCACTGCGAGAGCTCCGCCGGGCTGGCCCCCGAGGCGACGGTGCGGCTCAGCACCGCGGACGCGGCACCGGTCGGCATCACCACCGGCACACGGGTCACCGTCTCGTCCTCGCACGGCTCGGTGTCGCTGCCCGCCGTGGTCGACGCCGGCGTGCCCAAGGGCACCGCCGTGCTGCGCCACGACCTGGCCGGCGCGGACGCCGGCCTGCTCATCGACGCGGGCGACGCCGTCTGCGACATCCGGGTGGAGGCGAGCTCATGATGTCGCTCATCCTCAGCAGCAACGCCGGCGACCCGTTGCTGGGCGGCACGATCGGCTTCGACGAGCTCGTCGTCGTGCTCATCAAGGTCGTCGTCGCGTTCACCGCGCTGCTGGTGTCGGTGATCCTGATGGTCTGGTTCGAACGCAAGATCATCGCCGACATGCAGAACCGCTTCGGTCCCAACCGGGCCGGCCCCTTCGGTCTGTTCCAGACCATCGCCGACGGCATGAAGCTGATCCTCAAGGAGGACCTGATCCCCGACAAGGCGGATCGGGCGGTGTTCAAGCTGGCACCGTTCCTCATGCTGGTGCCCGCCTTCGTGACCTTCACGATCGTCCCCGTGGCCGGCAACTTCAGCAGCAACGGCGACGGCATCGTCACGATCCTGGGCGAGCAGACCTTCATGCAGGTCGCGGATCCGCAGATCGGCATCCTGTTGTTCCTGGCCATGTCGTCGATCGCCGTCTACGGCGTGATGCTCGCCGGTTGGGCGTCCGGCTCCAAGTACCCGCTGCTGGGCTCGGTGCGTGCCACGGCGCAGATGGTCTCCTACGAGGCGGCGCTGGGGTTGTCCCTGGCAGCGGTGCTGCTGGTGGCCGGGTCGCTGTCGACCCACCAGATCGTCCTGGGCCAGACCGGGTTCGAGTGGAACCTGTGGATGACCGGGCTCATCCCGTTCGTCATCTTCACCATCGCCGGGACCGCCGAGCTCAACCGCCCGCCGTTCGACCTGGTCGAGGCCGAGCAGGAGATCGTCGGCGGCTACCACACCGAGTACTCGTCGTTCCGCTTCGCCATGTTCTTCCTGGCCGAGTTCCTGAACACGGTCACCATGTCGGCGATCATCGTGACGCTGTTCTTCGGCGGCCCCTCCGGGCCGGACTTCGGCATCACCGGCTGGGTGTCCGACTACGTGCTGCCGTTCGTCTGGTTCTTCGCCAAGGTGTTCGTGTTCCTCTGCATGTTCGTGCTGTTCCGGGCCACCCTTCCCCGCCTGCGCTACGACCAGCTGATGGACCTGGGCTGGAAGGTCCTCATCCCGCTCAGCCTCGGTTGGTTCCTGGTGCTCACCGGGGTGCGCGTCGCCGCCGACGACGGCGCCGCTGCCGGTGAGATCCTCGCCACCGGTCTGGTGGGGGTCGCCGGGCTGGGCCTGGCCGCAGGGCTGCTGATGCTGTCGATCCGTTCCGCCGCGGCCAAGCGTGCCGCACTCGAGTCGGGGGAGCAGGGCTGATGGGCTACCTCGACGGATTCGGCGTCACGATCAAGAAGTGGCTCGGTCCGGGCACCGACTCGGGACGACGCGTCACGCTGCAGTACCCCGAGCAGACCCGCCCGAAGCCCGAGCGCTTCCACGGTCGTCACGTGCTCAACCGCTACGACGACGGCATGGAGAAGTGCATCGGCTGCGAGCTCTGCGCCGGTGTGTGCCCGGCGCGCTGCATCTACGTGCGCGGCCGCGACAACGACCCGGACGATCCGACCTCGCCCGGTGAGCGCTACGGCTTCATCTACGAGATCAACTACCTGCGCTGCATCCACTGCGACCTGTGCGTCGAGGCGTGCCCCACCGAGGCCATCACCGAGACGAAGCTCTTCGAGTTCGCCTTCACCAACCGCGCGGACGCGATCTACACCAAGGACGAGCTGGTCGTCGGCGACGACGGACGTCCTCAGCAGCTCCCGTGGGAGAACTGGGAGGGCGGCTTCGACCCGGCCCAGGACGCCTCGGGATGGATGCGCGCCACCGCACCGGGCGGCGACGCGGACTTCGTCGGCATCGTGGCCTGGGCCGGCGAGCTGGGCTACGGCGTGCGGGCACCCGAGGGTGGCGGTCGAGTCGACGAGCAGGTCGCCGCCGACCTGGCCCCGGCAGCGAAAGACACCGACACGGCGCACGACGACCACTCCCACGACGACCATGCGCTCGAGGACGCGGCGACGAGCACCGCTGCGCCGGCGTCCGACGGGCCGGCGCCCGACCAGACGACCGCGGTGGAGCCGGCGCACTTCGACGTCTCGGTCGACGAGCTCGCGGCGCAGCCCGAACCGGAGCCCGAGCCGCCGGCCCCGACCCGGACGCTGCGTCCGCTGCTGGTCGACGCCGTCGACGACCCCGACCAGCCCGCCGACGAGCCCGAACCCGCGAGCCCGCAGCGCGCAGGGCTCTTCGACGCACCCGAGGGTGCCGCCGCCCGCCGCCCGGAGCCGACGCCCGAGCAGGTCGATCAGGTCGAACAGGTCGACGACACCGTTGCGGGCGAGCCCGACGAGTCGACGGCACCCGAGGACTCGACCGACAACGGCGAGGACGAGCCCGCACCTGCGCCGGCCCCGAAGCCGCCAGCAGGGCCCGGCTACTTCGACGTGCCCGACGCACCCGCCGACGAGGCCAGCACGCCGCGGCGCAAGAGGGGATGGGGGCGTCGATGAGGGTCGAGATGTTCACGTTCCTGGTCACCGGGGCGATCTGCCTCGGCGGCGCGCTCGGGGTGGTGCTGTTCCGCAACCCGGTGCACAACGCGCTCAGCCTGATCGCCACGCTGTTCGGCGTCGCCGTGCTCTTCATCGCCCAGGAGGCGTACTTCCTGGCCGCGATCCAGGTCATCGTCTACGCCGGTGCGATCGTGATCCTGTTCCTGTTCGTGATCATGCTGCTCGGCGTCGACAAGGCCGAACGCATCGACACCGAGCCGATCCTCGGGCAACGGCCCGCTGCGGTGCTGACCGGCATCGCCATCCTCGGGCTGTCGCTCACCGCCCTGCTGTCGAGCGCGGCGCGCATCACCGGAGAGAAGTCGGTCATGGCGCAGCTCGACCCCGGCAACGACATCGGGCTGCTGGGTCGCACCCTGTTCACCGACTACATCTTCGCGGTCGAGATCACCGCGGTGCTGCTGACCGTCGCCGTCGTGGGTGCGGTGGTGCTGGCCCGCCGTGCGGCAGCACCGATCGACCTGGACGAGTTCCCCGAGGGCACCACCGCCGATCTGATGCGCGCTCGTCGCGCTGCATCGGCCGAGGCCGACGTGGTCGCGGACGAGGGCGCCGCACCGGCGGACGCCGCCGATGCGGTCGAGGAGGTCGAGTCGTGAGCCTGGAGCTGACCGAGACCTGGTACCTGGTGCTCGCGGCGCTGATCTTCACGATCGGCGCAGTGGGCCTGCTGGTGCGCCGCAACCCGCTGGTCATGTTCATGTGCGTCGAGCTGATGCTCAACGCGGTGAACCTGAGCTTCGTGGCGTTCTCTCGGGCGCTCGACGACGTCGCCGGTCAGGCGATCGTCTTCTTCGTGCTGGTGGTCGCGGCGGCCGAGGTCGTGGTCGGCCTGGGCATCATCGTGGCCATCATGCGGCGCCGGCAGGGTGCCGACGCCGACGACATCTCGCTGATGAGGGGTTGAGCACGTGGACCTGATCTGGCTCATCCCCACCATCCCCCTGCTCGGGTTCGTGACCCTGGTCGTGCTGGGACGCCGCTTCGGCGACCCCGGCGCCGGTGTGTTCGCCACCGCAGCGGTCGGCGCGAGCTTCCTGGTGGTCGTCAAGGTGTTCTTCGACCTGCTGGCGCTGCCCGAGGAGGAGCGGGTCTTCACCCAGACCCTCTTCACCTGGATCCCCTCCGGCAGCTTCGAGGTGAGCATCGGCTTCCTGGCCGATCCGCTGTCGATCCTGATGTGCCTGTTCATCACCGGCATCGGGGCGCTGATCCACCTGTACTCGATCGGCTACATGAAGGGCGACCCGAAGTTCTCCAAGTTCTTCGTGTACCTCAACCTGTTCATCGCCTCGATGCTGCTGCTGGTGCTGGGCGACAACCTGGTCCTGACCTTCCTGGGCTGGGAGGGCGTGGGCGCCTGCTCGTACCTGCTCATCTCGTTCTGGCACACCGACCCGGCCAACGCCTCGGCCGGCAAGAAGGCCTTCGTCACCAACCGCATCGGCGACTTCGGCTTCATGCTCGGCACGTTCCTGGTCTTCGTCACCCTCGGCACGGTCAACTACACCGAGATCCGCCCCGCCGCCCCCGGCATCGCAGCCGGCACCGCGACGGCCATCGCCCTGCTGTTCTTCCTGGGCGCGGTCGGCAAGTCCGCCCAGCTGCCGCTGTACGTCTGGCTGCCCGACGCCATGGCCGGGCCGACGCCGGTGTCCGCGCTGATCCACGCCGCGACCATGGTCACCGCCGGCATCTACCTGATCACGCGGCTGAACCCGATCATGGCGCAGGCCGGCTGGGCCAACGACGTGATCGCCTGGACGGGTGCGCTCACCGCACTGGTCGCGGCGACCGCGGCGGTCGCGCAGACCGACATCAAGAAGGTGCTGGCCTATTCCACCGTGTCGCAGCTGGGCTACATGTTCCTGGCCGTCGGCACGCAGACCTACGTGGCCGGCGTGTTCCACATGGTCACCCACGCCTTCTTCAAGGCGCTGCTGTTCCTCGGCGCCGGTGCGGTCATCCACTCGATGGCCCACGAGCAGGACATGCGCCGCTACGGCAACCTGCGCAAGTACCTGCCGATCACCTTCGGCACCTTCTTCGTCGGCTGGTTGGCCATCGCCGGTGTGCCGCCCCTGTCGGGCTTCTGGTCCAAGGACGAGATCCTCGCAGGCACCTTCAACTCGGGCGGTGGCGGCAAGGTCCTGTGGATCATCGGGCTGGTCGTCGCGGCGCTCACCGCCTTCTACATGACCCGCCAGCTGATCATGACCTTCTACGGCCAGGAGCAGTGGCGCACCGCCGACGAGCACGCCCATGACGACGTCGAGGACGCGGTCGACGACCACCACCACCTCACGCCGGACCACGAGCCCCACGAGTCGCCCTGGTCCATGCTCGTGCCACTGCTGGTGCTGGCGTTCCTGGCGGCGGTCGGCGGCCTCATGAACCTGCCGTTCGCCAAGCAGTTCCACCGGCTCGAGGCCTGGTTGCACCCCGTCATCGTCTACGAGCACGAGCTGCCCGAGAGCGGCCCGGTGCTGTTCGGCCTGGCGTCGGGTGCGTTCACCATGGCGGTGGTGGGCATCTGGCTGGGCTACTGGGTGTACTCCCGCCACAAGATCGAGGCGGCGAAGATCGAGCAGCCCGTCCTGGCACACGCCTGGTACATCGACGAGACCTACGCCAAGGTCGCCGGCGGCCCCGGTGAGGCTGCGTTCCAGGGCGTCGCCGACTTCGACGGCACGGTCGTGGACGGCATCGTCAACGGCGTCGGTGCCGGCACCGTCGGCCTGGGTGGTCGTCTGCGCAGCCTGCAGAACGGCCTCGTGCGCAGCTCGGCGCTCGGCATCGGGATCGGCGCCGTGCTCCTGTTGGCCTACATCGTGACGAGGATGAACCTGTGACCGGCTCGTTGATCACCACGGGCCTGCTCGCGGCGAGCGAGTCCACGTCGTCGCCCGGCTTCATCCTGCCGGCGCTGATCGCGACGCCGCTGCTCGGCGCGCTCATCATCGCCCTGGTGCCCCGGTCCCGCGGCGACCTGTTCAAGCCGATCGCGCTGCTCACCAGCATCGCCGCGGCGGCCATGAGCCTCTACCTGCTCTCCGCGTTCGAGGTGGGGGACCCCGGCTACCAGTTCGTGGTCGACCAGACCTGGATCTCGCGGCTCGGCATCTCGTTCCACCTGGGCGTGGACGGCATCTCGCTGTTCCTGATCGTGCTGACGGGCATCATCTTCCCGATCGCCATCCTCGGGGCGAAGATCGACCACGACCACAAGGCGTACTACGGCTGGCTGATGGTGCTGATGGCGGGGTCGATGGGCGTGTTCGCCGCGCTCGACCTGGTGCTGTTCTTCGCCTTCTTCGAGATCGTGCTCGTCCCGATGTACTTCCTGATCGGCCTGTGGGGCCATGGGCAGCGCATCTACGCCGCGACCAAGTTCTTCCTCTACACGATGTTCGGCTCGGCCTTCATGCTGGTCGGCATCGTGGCGCTCGCGGTGCTCAACCAGCGTGCGGTCGGCGGACGCATCACCTTCGACCTGGTCGAGATCGCCGCCAACCAGGCCATCTCGGTCGACGCGGGCCGGTGGCTGTTCTGCGCCTTCGCGATCGCGTTCGCGGTCAAGGTGCCGCTGTTCCCGCTGCACACCTGGCTGCCCGACGCGCACACCGAAGCACCCACCGCCGGCTCGGTCATCCTGGCCGCGGTCATGCTGAAGCTGGGCACCTACGGCTTCGTGCGCTTCGGGCTCGACCTGTTCCCAGAGGCGTCGGTCTGGGCCGCACCGGTGATGATGACCCTGGGGGTCATCGGCATCCTCTACGGCGCCATCGCCGCGACCATGCAGACGGACCTCAAGCGCCTGGTCGCCTACTCCTCGATCGCCCACCTGGGCTTCATCGTGCTGGGCGTCTTCTCGATCACCGTGCAGGGCATCGAGGGCGGCATCCTCATCATGGTCAACCACGGCATCACCACCGGCGCGCTGTTCCTGCTGGTGGGTTGGATCTACGAGCGTCGTCACACCCGCCAGATCGCCGAGCTCTCCGGGCTCCAGAAGGTCGCTCCGATCTTCGCCGGCGTGTTCACCCTGGTGATGCTCTCCAGCATCGGCGTGCCCGGCCTGAACGGCTTCCCCGGTGAGTTCCTGGCGCTGCTCGGCGCCTTCAGCGGTGCCCGCTGGTGGGGCGTCGTCGCGGTGTCCGGGGTGATCCTCGCAGCGCTGTACCTGCTGTGGGCCTACCAGCGGGTCTTCCACGGTCCGGTCACCGAGGGCAACGAGTCGTTCCGAGAGCTGCGCTGGACCGAGGGGCTCGTCATCGCGCCGCTGCTGTTCCTGATCGTGTTCCTGGGCCTGTACCCGGCGCCGATGCTGGAGCGCATCGAGCCGTCGGTGCGTGCCCTGGTCGCCCACGTCGACGAGCAGGTCGACGACTTCGAGGCGGTCGAGATCGACTACGTCGGTGCGTCGGACGTGCCGGAGCCGAGCCACGGTGAGGAGGAGGGCGAGTGATCGCGTCACTGCTCCAGGACCAACCGGCCGCCGTCGACGAGGTCGTGTTCCGCACACCCGAGATCATCTGGTCGGCCATCGCGCCGAACCTGGTGCTGATGCTGGGTGGCGTGCTGCTGCTCACCGTCGTGTCGCTCGTGCGCGGTCGCACCCCGCAGTGGTTCGCCGCCGCGTGGACCGTGTCGGTCGCCACGTTCTCGTTCATCGCGATCATCCCGCTGTGGCAGCGGGTGCAGGACGAGGGCGCCTCGACGGTGATGGCGGGGGCGGTCGGGCTCGACGGCTTCTCGCTGTTCATCACCGGGATCATCTGCATCTCGGTGGCGCTGGGTGCGCTCCTGCTCGAGGGCTACCTGCGCCGAGAGGGGCTGGACGGACCCGAGTGGTACGTGCTGATCATGCTGTCGGCCTCCGGCGGCGTGACCATGGCGTCGGCCAACGACCTGATCGTCATGTTCGTCGGGCTCGAGATCCTCTCGGTCGCCGCCTACGTGCTGGCCGCCATGCACTCGCGCCGCATCTCGTCGCAGGAGGCGGGCCTCAAGTACTTCGTGCTGGGTGCGTTCGCCTCGGCGTTCCTGCTCTACGGCATCGCCATGACCTACGGCGCGACCGGCTCGACCAACCTGGTGGAGATCCAGGAGTTCCTCTCGGACGTGGTCATCACCCAGAACGGCCTGCTGCTCGCCGGCATGGCGTTCATGATCGTCGGCTTCGGCTTCAAGGTCGGCGCCGTGCCGTTCCACAGCTGGGTGCCCGACGTCTACCAGGGCTCGCCGTCACCGATCACCGGCTTCATGGCGTCGGCCATCAAGGCCGCCGGTTTCGCGGGGCTCCTGCGGGTCTTCGTGGTCACCCTCGGGCCGACCTACGCGGACGACTGGCGGCCGATGATCTACGCGCTCGCCGTGCTGTCGCTGCTCGTCGGCTCGTTGCTGGCGATCGTGCAGACCAACGTCAAGCGCATGCTCGCGTACTCCTCGATCAGCCACGCCGGCTTCATCCTGGTCGCGGTGGAGGCGGCGTCGTCCGAGGGCACCGCTGCAGCGCTGTTCTACCTGCTCGCCTACACCTTCATGGTCGTCGGCAGCTTCGGCATCGTGACGATCATGGGTCGCGGCGGCGACGGCCTGCACTCCCTCGAGGACTACAAGGGCCTGGCCCGCACGCGTCCGGGCATCGCCCTGTTGTTCTCGGTCTTCCTGTTGGCCCAGGCGGGTGTGCCCTTCACCGGTGGGTTCCTGGCCAAGTTCTACGTGATCAACTCCGTCGTCGAGCAGGGCCAGTACGCCTTGGCGGTGATCGCCATGGTGTCAGCGGTCGTGGCGGCGTTCCTGTACCTGCGCATCGTCGTCGCCATGTACTTCGACGGCAACGAGTACGGCGGTGAGTTCGCCGAGCTGTCGGGCCCGCCGGTGCGGGTGCCGGCGGGCGCAGCCCTGGCGCTGGGCCTCGCGGTCCTGGGCACGTTCTGGCTCGGCATCCTTCCCGACGCGGCGACCGACGTCGCCGGTGAGGCGGTCGCACAGCTGGTGGCCTTCGGGCGCTGAGCCGTCCGACACGGTCGTGCTCGACGCCGTCGCCCGGGGCGAGGTCGCTCCCGGCAGGGTCGTGCCCTGTCCTTCCCGGCGCTGCGCCCGTTAGCCTCGGTGCACGTGACCGATCATGGGTGAGTTCGACGACGTCCTGGCGATGGAGCCCGGTGACGAGTGGGACGACTACGACCCCACCGACCACTCGGGGCCGCTGGTCGAGCAGGCGCCGCTGGTGGCAGCGCTGCACGCGCCCGCCGCCACCCTCGAGCTGCGCGGGCAGGTGCCCGACGAGCTCGTCGCCGCGCTGCAACCGTTGACGGCCATGCCCGAGGTGCGATCGCCGCACCACGTCGTCATGGCCGTCGAGATCGCCGAGGTCGACGGGGACGGCGCCCCCGGGGCTGGTGGCGCCGCCGGCGCACCGACGCAGCGCTGGGGCATCGTCGACCACGAGCGTGGAGAGCTGGGCCGGACCGGTCCTGTGGACGAGCTGGCCGGGTCCCTGTCCGATCAGCTCGTCGCTGCGGCACGGCGCGCCGACGTGCGCCAGCAGCTGCTCGCGGTGGCCGCGGTGCGCCTGCGCGACGGTCGGGGCGTCGTGGTGGTCGAGCCGGACCGCGCTCGTCGGCACCGTCTCGTGGGAGCCCTGGTCGCTGCCGGTGCCGGCTACCTCGGCGCCGACCACGTCGTCGCGATGCCGGGCTCGCGCACCGTGCTCGCCTGCCCGACGCCGTTGCTCGACCCGCAAGGACCCGGGCCCGCCGACGTGGTGCCGTGCTCGTCGGTCGACCTGGTCGTCGTGCCCGACCCCGACCGGTCGGACACGTCGGTCGAGGCGCTGGCGCGAGCCCACGGTGCCGCCCGCGTGCTCGCCGCGACCCTGCCGGACGCCACCGACGCACCCGAGGTCGTGCGGGTGGTGGCGTCGCTGGCCGCCGGCGCCGGGGTGTGGTCGGTCGCTGCCGGGGACCCCGCAGCGTTCGCGGCGTCGATCGACGCGATCGGGGCACCCGCCCCCCGGGAGCTGGTGACCTTGCGTCGACCCCAGCGCGACCGCGACGAGCTGGTCCTGGTCCGCCTGGCCGATGGCGCCGCACTGGTCGACCTGTCCTCCCACGTGGTGCTGGAGATCGACCCCTCCGAGCTGGCCGCAGTCGATTCGTTGGGGTGGAGCACCGGGCTCGCCGCCGAGCAGCAGTCCGACGTGCTCGACGCCCTCGCGGGTGCGGGCATCGACCTGCGCCCCGCGGCCGTCGCACGTGGCGTCCGGCCGCCCGGGCCGCAGACCTACGGCCTGCCGGACGCGCCCCGCGGCGCTGCGGGCGCCGCGGCGTGGTCCGCCCAGGAGCTGGCGCCGTGGGCCTCGGAGCCGACCGTCGCCGCGTGGCTCGAGCAAGCCGCGCGACGGGGAGAGCTGCACCCCGACCCCGACACGCTCAGCACGCTGCGCGCCACCGCCGAGCTCGTCGATGCCCGCAAACGCGCCGCGGAGGCGGTCGCGTGCGAGGTCGTGGACTCGCTCGACGAGCTCGGTGTCGTGCCGCTGGTGGTCGGGTCGCTGGTGCTGGCCCACGACGGTCCGGCCCCGGCCGAGCTGTTCGAGGTCGACGAGCTCGACCTGCTCGTGGCGACCGATCAGCTGCACCACGCCCGCCAGGTGCTCGCGGAGCTGCCCGGCGCCGTGATCGACGCACCGGCGGACGGACCGGTCGGCGGCGACGAGCGGCCGGCCTCGGCGCCGGTCGTCGTCGCCATCACCCGCGACGCCACGACGACCTCGGTGACGCTGCGCGATCGACTCGCGGCCGGGCCGTTCGGCGAACTGGTCGACCACGACGAGCTGCACGACCGCGCCGTCCCGTTCCGCCTCGGTGCGCGTTGGGTGAGCGGGCTGCACCCCGACGACCGGTTCGTCCTGGCCTGCGTGCAGTCGGTCGCTGCCGGCGCTGCGCTGGGGGAGCGCCGCGACGTGGTGCTCGAGGCGCCGAGCTCACGCGACGGGATGGCCGCCGTGCTCGAGGCGTCCGCCCGCTGGGGGTCGACGCGCACGGTGCTCGAGGCGATCCGCACCGTCGACGCCCAGCTGCCCGGGCTGGCGCACTGGTTGGTCGAGCGGGCCACGAGACCCGCACCTGCGCCCGAGAAGCGCCGGCGCAAGGGACGTCTCGGCCGCCGGTGATCGAGCAGTTCCACCTGGTGCTGGCGGCCGTGGCGTGGTCTGCGGGTCTGTGCCTGGCGCTGGTCGACCAACGGGTGCCTGCGGTGGCCGGACGAGCCGTCGCACTCGGCGGCCTGCTCGGCGCGGTGCTGGGGTCGTGGGGGGTGCCCCGCGGGTGGCCCTGGCTGGTGGCGGCAGCTGCGGTGCTCGTCGTGGCGGACGACCCTGATCGGGTGCACCCGCTCGGCATCTGGGCGTTGCCCTTGACGGTCGTGGCGCTGGTGGGCGTGTGGGCGGCGGTGCCCGACACGGAGCCACCGTTGTCCTCAGCTGCTGCGCTGGTGCCGCTGGCGGTGCTGCGACCCGCTCGGGGTGCGGCGGTCGGACCGCAGGGCACGGCGGCGCTGGTCGTGGTGCTGGTGGGCGCGGTCTGGGTCGGCTCGGCGGGTCGTGGTGCGGCGCTGTGCGCGCTGTGCGCGGTCGGGCTGCTCGCCGTCGCGCCGGCCGTGTTCGGGTTCGGGTCGGCCGGCGCGCTGCGCGGGCGCGTGCTGGTCGAGGCCGTCGTGGTCCAGGCGGTGGTGTCGCTCCTGGTGCCCCGGCTGATCATGGGTCGCGCCACCGCCACCGCTGCGGTGGTCGCCGCAGGTGTCACCGTCGTGCTCCTGGGGTGGTGCGGGTGGCGTCGCCCGTCGGCGATCAGGGCCTGAGCGGGCCCGCTGCGCGCGCCGAGCCCGTGGCGCGCAGCAACCGCTCATAGGTCGCCGAGGTCGTGGCGACCTGTCGTCGCTGGTCGAACTCCGCGATCGCCCGCTCGGCTGCGGCGGCGGACATGGTGCGGCGACGTTCGGCGTCGCCGATGAGCTCGGCGAGCGCGTCGCCCAGCGGCCCGGGTGAGCGCACCGGCACCAGGAGCCCGGTGACTCCGTGGTCCACGACCTGTCGGCAGCCGCGGATGTCGGTGGCGACGATCGGCAGGCCGGTCGCCGCCGCCTCCATCGCGGATCGGGGGAAGCCCTCGCGGTGCGACGCCAGGACGTACAGGTCCATCCCGCGGTACAGCTCGTCGACGTCGTGGCGCATGCCCAGGAACCGCACGCCGGCATCGACGGCGCGCTGCACGACGTCGCCGGGCAGCGCGTCGGCCTTGTCGTCGTCGGTCGGGCCCACCACCACGAGCAGCGCGTCGGGATGTGCGCTGCGCACCTGGTCCCAGGCCTCGAACAGCTCCCGGTAGCCCTTCTCGAGCACGAGTCGGCCGACGGCGCCGACCACGACCGTCGAGTCGTCGACCCCCAGCTCTGCGCGCACCTCGGCACGCGCGGCGCCGGCATCGCTGCGGGGGCCGAAGCGGGCCAGGTCGATGCCGTTGCCGAGCAGCGTGAGCTTGGAGGCGGGCTCGCGCACGACCCGTCGCAGGGTGACCAGGTCCTCGGGGTTCTGCACCAGCTCGGCGTCCGAGCAGGTCGAGGCCAGCCGATCGAGGGTGTACACCACCGCACGCTTGAGCAGCCGGTCGTCCGGCGCGGCGTACAGGCCGTGCACGGTGTTGACCACGACCGGCACGCGCGCCGCGCGAGCTGCGATGCGCCCGTACAGGCCCGGCTTGGGGTTGTGCGTGTGCACGATGTCGGGGCGCAGCGAGCGGAACAGCGTGGTGAGCTCTCCCACCGCCAGGAGGTCCTTGTGCGGTGCCATGGCCCGCGTCGCGTTCGCCAACGGCACGTGTCGGACCCCTCGTGCCTCGATCGCCGGCACGAACGGTCCTGGGGCGCTCACCCCGATGACCTCGTAGCCCTGTTCGACGAAGGCCGACAGCTGCGGGCCGAGCAGCAGCTCCAGGCTGATGTCGGTCGTCGTGAGGTGCACCAGCCGGGGCCGGTCCGGCCGGGCGGCGCCGGCAGGTGCGGGGCTCATGTGGTGAGGTGCCGGTAGCGGATGCGGTTCAGCCCTCGGCGAAGGTCGTCCTCGACGTGCATGCCGCCGCGCACCTTGCGTCGGAACCAGCCCATGCCATCGGCGGCCTGCACCGGCGACCGGTGCAGGCGGTAGGGGTCGGTGCCGGTGGGGTTGGAGCGGGTCCCGGCCAGCACTGCGCTGCGGAACCGGCGGCGAACCGCCGCGTCGGCGGCGGGTGAGCCCGCGACGGCCTTGGGGTAGGCGAAGTGCTCGGCGTCGACGCCGGCACGGTCGTGGAGCAGCTCGATCGAGCGGTCCAGCTCGGCGTCGACCTCCGAGGGGGACAGACGGTCGAGCAGCAGGTGGCCGTGGGTGTGCGACCCGACCGTGACCAGGTCGCTGGCGGCGAGCTCGCGCACGCCGGCCCAGTCGAGTGGGCGGCCGTCACCCGGCAGCGCCAGGCCCTGGTCCACGAACGAGGTCGCGACGTAGAACGTGGCGGGCACACGATGGCGATGGAGCGCCGGCAGCACGTGGTCGACCCAGTCGGTCGTGCCGTCGTCGAAGCTCACCACGACGCCCGGTGCCACCGGTCCGGAGCCGCTCAGCTCGTCGACGGCGGCGTCGAGCGACAGCACGCGCTGGGTGCGCGCCAGCCACTCGAGCTGCGCGTCGAACACCTCGACCGGCAGGTCCATCTGGCCGCCGGCGCCTGCACCGACGCGGTGGTAGATGAGGATGGTGATGCCGTGCGACGGCCGGCTGACCAGGTCGACGGCTGCCGCGGTGCCCTTGATCGACGCCCGAGCGAGGGGCGCGAGCTGCGCGGCCAGGCTCACGGAGTCACAGGCTCTGGACCGCGGGGCCCTTCAGGGCGCGTCGGCAGTCGAGCACCGGGGTGCTGCCGCCGGCGATCGAGTCGCGGTCGAAGTCGTCGTGGTCGACCAGGTAGAGCACCAGGTCCGCGGCGGCCAGGTCCTGGGCGTCGCCGTCGACCCGCTTGACCTCGTCGGGGAACTGGTGGTCCGCCACGTGGGGATCCGCCAGCATCACGGTGGCGCCGAGGCCCTGCAGCTGGCTGATGACCGGCCGCGAGGGGGTCTCTCTCGCGTCGCTCGTGTTCGCCTTGTAGGCGAGCCCGTAGACCAGCACGGTGGAGCCGTTGACCGCCTTGCGATGGTCGTTCAGCAGCGCCTGGGCACGACGCACGACGTAGTCGGGCATGTGCTCGTTGACGTCGTTGGCCAGCTCGACGAAGCGGAAGGTCTGGCCCAAGGACCGCTCCACCTGCCACGACAGGTAGGAGGGGTCGATCGGCAGGCAGTGGCCGCCCACGCCGGGGCCCGGGGTGAAGCGCATGTAGCCGAACGGCTTGGTCGAGGCGGCGTCGATCGCCTCCCAGACGTCGATGCCCAGGTCGCGGGCGAACATGGCCAGCTCGTTCACCAGCGCGATGTTCACGTGCCGGAAGGTGTTCTCGAGCAGCTTGGTCAGCTCGGCCTCACGGGTGCCCGACACCGGCACGGTGGTCTCGACGATCCGGTCGAAGAAGGCCTTGACGTGCTCGAGCGAGGCCGCGTCCACGCCGGAGACGACCTTCGGGGTGTTCTCGAGCCGCCAGGTGGCGTTGCCCGGGTCGATGCGCTCGGGGCTGTAGCCGAGATGGAAGTCGGCGCCCGCCCGCAGGCCCGAGCCGGCCTCGAGGATGGGGGCCGCGAGCTCCTCGGTGGTGCCGGGATAGGTCGTCGACTCGAGGATGACGGTGGAACCGGGGGTCACGAACGGTGCGACGGTCGCGGCGGCGGACTCGATGTAGGAGAGGTCCGGCACGCCTTCGCCCATCGGTGTGGGTACCGAGATGACCGCCACGTCGAAGCCGGCGAGCGACTGGGGATCCGACGACGCCGAGTAGCGGCCGGTGGCGAGCACCTCCGCCATCTGCGCGTCGCTGATGTCCTCGACGTGCGATCGTCCGGCGTTCAACGCCTCGACCTTGCGGTCGTCGACCTCGAAGCCGACCACCGTGTACCCACCCAGGACCGCCCTGACGGCGACCGGGAGTCCGACGTACCCTTGGCCGACGACGACGGCCTTCTCGTGCTGTTGTGCCATGGTGCCCCCTCGATGACTGATCCAGTCTGCTGAGCGGGCCGGCGGAACGCAACGTGTGAGATTGCCCAGTGAACGCGAGTCAGTTTTTGCTTGTCACTTCTGTCGAAGAGTGTTTCACTCATGTGCGGCGGAAGTCCGGATGATGTTCAGTCGAACTCACACCGGGCGGGTTCGACCACTCGATGGGGGCATCAGATGGGGAACGCAGTGCACGGGGGCGGGGCATGAGGTCGCGGCAGTTCTCCCGCTACCGGTTCATCTGCCAGACGGCGTTCGACGCCGGGGCCTGGTTCCTCGGCCTGTGGACCGCCACGTTCCTGCGTTACGACCTCAACCTCGACCAGGTGGACAACTGGGGCGTGGCAAGGGTCGCGGCGATCGCAGCGCTGGCGCAGATCGGCCTGGGCGTGCTGGCGGGGCTGTACGTGCACCGCTGGCGCTACGGCACGTTCGAGGAGGTGGCCGCCACCGCACGCGTCGTGGCTGCCGTCACCGTGCTCATCACGGTGCTCAACCTCACCCCGCTGCTGGATCGGGTGATCCCCGTCAGCGCCACGATCGTCGCCGGCTTCCTGGCGCTGGGCGTCATGAGCCTCGGACGGCTGATCTGGCGGACGCTGCTCGAGCGCTGGACCCGGGCCAACGGCGACGGTCGTGAGCCCGTCATCGTGATCGGTGCCGGCGAGGGCGGCCTCCAGGCCATCACCGCCATGGTCAAGTCGGGTCCGTACCACCCGGTCGCCATCCTCGACGACAAGGCCGACCTGCGGAACCTGCGGCTCAAGGGCGTCCGGGTGATGGGTGCACCGTCGGCCATGGCCGAGGTGGCCGAGCGCACCGGTGCTCGCACGATCGTGGTGGCCATCCCGTCCGCCAGCGGCGAGCTCATCCGCGACATCGCTCGACGTGCGGACGAGGCCGGCCTGCAGACGCTCATCCTGCCCCCGGTGCACGAGGTGCTCGGCGCACGTGTCGGCGTGTCCGACATCCGCCCGCTGACCGAGGTCGACCTGCTGGGCCGCCGCGAGCTGTCGCTCGACATCGACTCCGTGGCCAGCTACCTGACGGGCAAGCGGGTCCTGGTGACCGGCGCAGGCGGGTCGATCGGCTCCGAGCTGTGCCGTCAGATCAACCGGTTCGCACCGGCGTCGCTGGTCATGCTCGACCGTGACGAGTCGGCGCTGCAGGCGGTGCAGGTCTCGATCGAGGGTCGCGGTCTGCTGGACAGCCGGGAGCTGGTCGTGTGCTGCATCCGCGACCGTGAGCGCCTGCTGCAGGTGTTCGACGAGCACCGCCCCGAGGTGGTGTTCCACGCCGCAGCGCTCAAGCACCTCCCGCTGCTCGAGATGCACGCCGAGGAGGGCTGGAAGACCAACGTGTGGGGCACGCAGAACCTGCTCGACCTCTCGGGCAAGTTCGACGTCGAGCGGTTCGTCAACATCTCGACCGACAAGGCCGCGGATGCCAGCTCGGTGCTGGGTCGCACCAAGCGCGTGGCCGAGCAGCTGACCTCGTTCGCCGGCAAGCAGCTCGACGGCACCTACCTGTCGGTGCGCTTCGGCAACGTGTTGGGCAGCCGGGGCTCGGTGCTCCCGCTCTTCCGGGCCCAGCTGGAGCAGGGCGGCCCCATCACGGTCACGCACCCCGACGTCACCCGCTTCTTCATGACCATCCCCGAGGCGTGCGAGCTGGTCATCCAGGCCGGAGCCCTCGACTCCCACGACGGCAAGGTGCTCGTGCTCGACATGGGCGAGCCCGTGCGCATCGCAGATCTGGCCCGGCGCCTCATCGCCGAGTGCGACCGTCCGGTCGAGATCGTCTACACCGGCCTGCGCCCCGGCGAGAAGCTGCACGAGGTGCTGTTCGCGCCCGACGAGCAGCCGGAGATCTCCGAGCACCCGCTGATCTCGTCGGTGGACGTGCCCGCCATGAGCCCCGAGCTCGCGGCCGAGCTGGACCCGTACCGTCCCGACGAGGTCGTCGACCTGCGGCCCTCGCGCTCGCCGGTGGTGCGTCCCCGCAGCAACCTGAGCTGAGCCGGTCGACAGCTCGACGGTTGACCGAACCGGCGCAGGCACTTCTGCCCATGGGTGGTTGGACCGGTGCGTCCGATGATGCTCTGATGTGCAGGTTGCAGGGGAGGGGGCGTCGGTGACACAACCCGTGGACGTGCCGTCCGCCGCCGGGCCGGCGAGCCCGGTGCCCAAGGTCTCCGCAGCCCGTCGTCGTCGGCGACCCAACACGGTCGGCGAGAACGTGGCTCTCGTCGGCTCCGCCGTGGTCTTGGGCGCCGCCGCTGCGGTGTGGACCGACTCGTCGCCGACAGGACTGCCCGCGGTGGACACCGTCTACCGGGTCGCCCTGGTGGCGCTCATGGTGCTCGCCGGCGAGCGAGCGCGGCGCTGGTCGCTGCTCTTGGGCGCCGGCGTCACCGCAGCGGTGGCCACCGGCGTTCCCCGCTTCGGTGCGCTGGTCGCCCTGGCGATCATGGTGTTCATGGCCGTCATGGACCGTCGGAGTCGATCGCTCGACGCGTTGGCCGGTGGTCTCATCGGCTTGGGCGCACTCGCGATCGACGTAGGAGGCCCGCTCGGGCTCGACGCGGCGATCGCGCTGATCGTCACGGTTCCGGTCCTGTGGACCGCCTACCGCTACACCAGCCGCCGGGTGCAGCGACGTTGGCGGCGTGGGGCCGTGCTGCTGGTGCTCGTGGCGATCCTCTGCTCAGCAGCCGCCGCCGTCGCGGCGGCGCTGTCGGTCAGCCGCGTCGAGTCGGCGGTCGAGGCGACCCGCGAGGGCCTGGCGGCGACGTCCGAGGGTGACTCGGAGGCCGCTGCGGCCGCCTTCGCCCGGGCCAACGACGAGTTCGTCGCCGCCGATCGCCTCGTGGGTGCGGTCTGGGCGCGCCCTGCGCGCCTGGTGCCGTTGGTGGGCCCGAACGTCGCCGTGGTGCAGGAGAGCGTTGCGCTCGGCGACGACCTGACCGCCGCGGCGTCGGGCGTCGCGAACGACGTCGACTTCGATGCCGTCCAACGTCTGGACGGCGGTGTCGACCTGGCCACGCTGGAGTCGTTCGACGTCCCGGTGGAGCGTGCCGCCGCCGCTGCCACGGCCGCCGGCGTCGTGCTGGACGGATTGGAGTCGCCGTGGGTCGTGGGCCCGTTGGCGGAGCGCGTCGATGAGCTCTCCGTCGAGGTCGATCAGCTGGAGGAGCAGACCGAGTTGGCGCTCCTGGGCGTCACCGACGGGCCCGCCATGCTGGGTGGTGACGGGGCGCGCCGCTACCTGATCCTGCTCGGCAACCCTGCCGAGCTGCGCGACATGGGCGGTCATCTGGGCAACTGGGCGGAGCTGGTGGTCGACGAGGGTCGGCTGGAGCTGGTCGACGTCGGCGGTCCGATGGAGCTGGCGCTCCCACCCGACCAGGCCCCGGTGTGGATCAAGGACGAGCTCCCGCTGTCGCTGTCGGTGCTCAAGCCCGCGGAGTTCCCCCAGAACTGGGGAGGCGACCCTGACACCGCGACGGTCGCTCGGCTCGCGGGGGACCTGTTCGAGCAACGGACCGGGCGACCGGTCGATGGCGTGGTGTACGCCGACGCCGAGGCGTTCGCGGCGTTCGTGCAGCTCACCGGACCCATCGCGGTGCCCGGGCTCGCCCAGCCGTACCAGCTGACCGCGGACAACGCGGCGCAGTTCCTCACACAGGATCAGTTCGAGCTGTTCGAGCGCGAGGTCGACGCCGATGCCGCGGTGCAGGACGTCATCGAGCAGGTCTTCAGCCGTCTCACCAACTCGCAGCTGCCCGGTCCGCAGTCGCTGGGAGCGCTGTTCTCGCCGCTCGTGCGATCGGGGCATCTGCAGATGGGGCCGCGCGTCGACGCCGATGAACGCCTCGTGGACCGGCTCGGGCTGTCGCGACGCGTCGACGTTCCGCCCGGCCGCGACCTGTTGGCCGTGCTGCAGCGCAACGCGGGGCCGAACAAGGTCGACGCGTACTTGTCGAGGGCGACCGACGTGCAGCTGCAGTGGAACCCCTCGACCGGCGACGTCCGCAGCGTGGTCACGGTCCAGCTGCGCAACGACGCGCCGGCGCAGGGACTGGACGAGCTCGTGATCGGCAACCGCGCCGGGGCGCCAGCCGGGTCGAACGTCACCGACGTCGCCGTGCTCAGCCCGTTCGTGCTCCAGTCGGTCTCGGTGGACGGCTCCCAGGTCGCGGCGCAGCCGTTGCTCGGCAGCGACGTCTGGCGTCACTCGACGCGGGTCGTGATCCCGCCGGGCGCGACGCGCACGGTGCGTTTCGAGATGTTCGGACAGGTCGCGCCCGGCGATGACTACGAGCTGACGTTCGTGGGCCAGCCGATCATGGGTGACAACACCCTGGGCGTGTCCATGTCGGCCGCCGGCGGAGCCGCCGAGTTGACATCGGTGGGATCCGATGTGCCCCTTTCCACATCGGGGGTGGACGCGGGGGCGGATTATGTGTTCTCATGGCGGTCTGGGAATCAGAACTAGGTTCACTCGGGGGAAGAGCGGGCGAAATGGAAACAACCATGCGAAGGTCGGCTGCGGCCAAGATGCTGGCAGCGCTCGCGTTGTTGGCTGGGGTGCTCACGGTGCCGCTCGTCGGTTCTGCCGGCGCAGCACCCGCTCAGCTCTGCAACGGCTACACGGCCACCACCCTGTCGGTGAGCCCGACGTCGGTCGCTGCGGGAGGCTCGGTCACGCTGTCGGGCCTGGGCGTCCCTGGTGAGACCGTCACCGCAACGCTGCTGAGCTCGCCGTCGTCGGTCATCGGCTCCGGCGTCGTCAGCGGCGGAGGCACGTTCTCCTTCGGTGGCACCGTGCCGATCACGACCGCTGCGGGCACCTACACGCTGCAGGGCTCGTCCACCTCGTGCTCCTCGTTCGTGGTGTCCTTGACCGTCACCGCCCCGCCGCCGCTGGTGCTGGCAGCGACCACCACGGTCGCTCCGTCCACCACGGCAGCTCCGTCCACGACGGCAGCTCCGTCCACGACGGCAGCGCCGGCCACGGCGGTCAGCAGCTGCGCAGCGTCGGCCGCCGGTCGCACGTTCATCCCCGGCCAGCAGGTCGTGTGGACGCTCACCACGACGGGGTTCGACACCACCAAGCAGGTTCGCCTCCGTCTCCGCAGCGCCTCCACCGCAACGGTGCTCCGCCCGCAGGGCGCATGGCCCGCCGGCAACCAGGCCACCGTGACCATCCCCGTCGGCGCGGCGCCGGGCTCGTACATGATCGAGCAGACGGGCTACACGACGAGCAACACCGTGACCACCAAGAACTGCTCGGTCACGATCAGCTCGACGCCGGCGGCTGCTGCAGCGCAGACGAGCTCCACCAGCCTGCCCATCGCTGCCATCGCCATCGCTGCGGTGACGCTGTTCGGTCTGGTGCAGCTGCGGCTCCGTCGCTCCCGGCGACTCGCCTGACACGCTCACCGCGATCCGTCGCACCTGATCCTCCGATGATGGCGGGCCTCCGGGCCCGCCATCATCGCGTCCAGGCTCGCGCGGGCCCCTCAGACTGCGCTGGCGACCGCGATCAACGGGTTCGGTGATCGCAGCGGCGGTCGAGAGCCCCGGGCCCGCGCCCACTGGCGCAGCGACCTCACCTCGATCTCTGCGAACGCTCCCTCGCCCAGCGCGCTCGTCAGTTCGCGTCGTCCGAAGTGGTGGAACAGCACCGTGGCCGATCCGTGGCGACTGGCCCGGTTGCCGCCACCTCGAGTCCGCAGCCGCGCGCGTTCCATGACCGAGGTCACCGCGAAGTACAGCGACCAGTCCGGGCGTCCGTTCCGTTGCTGCACGACGGCGGCCACTCCAGCGCCCGTGCGGCACGACGAGCGCAGCGCTCGCAGGTCTCGTCGTCGCCCTTCCGGGGTGGTCCCGTAGCCGAGCACGGCGCCGAGGGCGATGATGACGTCGGCCGGGTCGGTCACACGCTCCGGGATCTGATCGATCGCTCCGTGGTGCACGGTGATGCCAGACAGCCCCTCGTGGTGGACGTGCTGCCGGCACGCCTCGGCCATCGGCTCGGAGATGTCCCAGGCGTGGATCCGGGCGTCGCCCGTGCACCGCCGGATCGCTGCCAGTTCGCGACCCGCGCCCACCCCGACGACGTGCACCAGTCCGAGCGGCCCGGATGCCGTGGCCCGAGCCGTCGCGGCGAGCACGGCGTCGACCTCGTAGTCGAGGGCCTCCCCGGCGTCGGTGTAGGCCCGGACCAGCTCCGGCCGGCTCCAGAACCGCTCCGTGGACTCCTGCTCGGCCATGGGCAGAGTCTGCCGCATCAGGGGTGCTCGCCCCCGGGATCGGACATACTGGGCGCTGGAGTTCGGCAGGGGGGTTGCAGCATGGGGGAGTCGGATCCGACACCGTCCACACCGACCTGGCAGGACGTCAGGAGCAGCGCCGAGCAGGCTCGTGACGCGGCGCATCGCCCCGCCGCTGCGATGGTCGGCGGGTACGGCCACCCGTTGCACCCGCTGCTGGCAGCCGTGCCGATCGGCGCGTTCGTCGCCACGCTGGCGTTCGACCTGGCATCGAAGGCCGGAGAAGGGCGCGCCTTCGGGCGCCCCGCCACCTGGCTCGCCGCGATCGGGGTGGCGGCGGGAGTGGTCGCGGCGATCTTCGGTGCGGTGGACTTCCTGCGGCTCCCGCGGGGCACCCGGGCCCGGCGCATCGGCACGTGGCACCTGGGGACGATGCTGGTGGTCCTGGCGCTCTTCGGCGCGGGCTTCGCGGTCCGACGCGCCGATGCCAGCCAGTACCTCGACGGGAGCCCCACGGCCGCCGTCGTGCTCAGCGCGGTGGGTGTGGTCGTGCTCGTCGTCGGCGCCTGGTTGGGCGCCACGATGGTGTACTCCTTCGGCGTGAGGGTCGCCGACGACGAGGACCAGTTGCTCGGCTACCTGCCACCCGACGACGAGCGGCGTGGCGACGACGCCTGATCTGCGCCGATCGGTCACCTTCGTCGGCCACGATGCCTCGAGGACCGGCGCACCGCGGCTGCTCGCGTCCGGTCTGAGGTGGGCGGCGCAGCACCGCGCCGACGAGGCCCGGCTCCGCCTGCTGCTGCTGCACGGTGGTGAGGGGATCGGCGAGGTGCCCTCGACCGTGCCGACCCGGGTCATCGGTGGGGCCACGATGGGAGCGGTCACGGCTGCTGCAGCCGCGGTCCGGTCGGTGGGTGTGCCGTTCCCGCAGGACGCAGCTGCTCAACGCTGGGCGGTGCGGCGCTCCGAGCTCGGCGACGTGGTCGTGGCCAACACCCTGGTGGCGCTCCCGGTCGCCGCGGGGCTGGCGCGTCGGCGTCGCCACACCCGGCTCGTGTGCCACGTGCACGAGCTGGACGGTGTGGCGCAGCGGGTGCTGGGCGACCCGCAACGCCAGGCCCGTCTGCTCGACGCCGTGAGCTGCTTCATCGCTGCTGGACCCGCCGTCGGCACCATGCTGACCCGACGGTGGGGGATCGCGGATCGACGGGTGAGGGTCGTCGACCCCTGGGTCGACGACGCGCCGGCGCCCGACCGCGACGAGGCCGCAGCACCAGGTGCGGCGCCGGTGGTGCTCGCGATCGGGTCGATGCACCACCGCAAGGGTCCCGACCGGTTCGTCGACCTGATGTCGCTGCTGTCGCGCCACGCGCTGGCACCACAAGGGGTGTGGGTGGGGGCGAGCGGACCGGGACCAGTGCTCGACGAGACCCGGGCGGACATCGCTCGCATGGGCACGCCCCGGGTGCAGCTGGTCGAGGAGGTCGAGGACATCGGGCCGCTGCTGAGGTCGGCCGACCTGGTGGTCTCGACCTCGCTCGAGGATCCGTACCCCCTTGCGTTGCTCGAGGCCGCGGCGGCCGGCACGCCGGTGGCCGGGTTCGCCGCGGGCGGGTTGGGCGCGATGCTCGATGCGGTGGGACAGTCCGACGCCCTGGTGCCGGTCGACGACGTGGTCGGCCTCGCCGACGTCGTCGCCGGCCTGCTCGAACATCCCGACGAACTGCGACGTCGGGGTCGGGACCTCGCCGAGTGGGTCCGCCGGACCCACTCGAGTGAGCACCTGGCACCTCGGTGGTGGGCGGCGGTGACCGGCGATGGGTGACTGGGTTCCTGGTGGTCCCCGGGCCGGTGGTGGTGCCGGTCCCGTGGTCCTCGTGCTGGTCCGTGACCTGGGGCTGACCGGGGTGCCGGTCGTGCTCGAGCGCCTGCTGCGCGCCCGGTCGCACGAGGGCGAGGTGCATGTGGTGTCCTGGCTTCCGGGGTCGTTGCGGCCGCGGATCGCGGAGCTCGTGTCCAGCTGCACGGTCCTGGAGCCCGACGCTCGCCGGTCCGTGCCCGACGCGCTGTCGGTGGGTCTGTCCTCGGTGGGCGCCGATTCCCTCGGTCGCCGGGTCCGGCAGGTGTCCTGGACCGCCCGCCTTCGCCACCTGCCCCGCCCCGACGTGGTGCTCGTGCACGGCGCCGGCGCGTGGCCGGTGACCGCGGTCGTGCCGGGCGACGTGCCGCTGGTGCTGCACCTGCACGAGCTCGAGATCGGCCTCGACCGCTGCATCGCTCCGAGCGAGCAGGTCGCCGCGTTCACCCGTGCCGCCCGCGTGCTGGCCGTGAGTCGGCCGGTCGCGGACCTGGCGGTCCGCCGGGGGGCCCTGGCTCGTCGGGTCGAGCTGTTGCCCGGGGTCGTCGAGGTGTCGCAGGTGGAGCGCGCCGGGTCCGTGGCGGACACGGCGCGCCGCGTGATGGGCGCAGGAGCTCCAGGTTGGCGCAAGGGCACCGACCGCGTGTCGGCGATCGCCCACGAGCTGGCTCGACGGGGTCACCCCGAGACGGTCGCATGGGTCGGTGGAGCGCCGACCGGCGCCGACGCCCGATGGGTCGACTCGCCCGATCCGGTTCGCTGGCTGCCCGCGACCGAGCGGCCGTGGCGGCTGATGGCCGACGCCACGGTCGTGCTCGTGCCGAGTCGAGAGGATCCACTCCCGCTCGTCGCGCTCGAGGCGGGGCTGCACGGTCGCGCCGTGGTGGCCACCCCCACCGGAGGCCTGCCCGAGCTCCTGGGCTCCGGTCGGGGCCTGGTCGCGCCGGGTCACGACCTCCGGTGGCTCGCCGAGGCCACCTCACGTCTGCTCGACCGCCCCGACGAGGCAGCGGAGCTCGGCGCCGCGCTGCGGCACCACGTCGTGGCCCACCACGACGCCTGCATCGTCGCCGATGACTGGTGGGCCACGCTGCATGAGGTCGCTGCCGCGCCGACCGAGGGGCGGGCGGCAGGGCTCCGGTAGCCTGGCGGAGTGGTGCGAGCGCAGGCGGAGCGGTGGCGCCGGTCGGGGGTCGGCGACACGACGCCACTCCGATGGCCCGGTGGGAAGCGCTTCGCGTTCAGCGTGTTCGACGACACCGACTGGACGACCTTGCGCAACGGCCCCGAGGTGTACCGCCTGCTCACCGACCTCGACATCTCGGTGACCAAGTCGGTCTGGATGCACGATCCGGGTCCTCGGCGCACCACCGGCGGCGGGACCTGCGACGATCCCGAGTACCTCGACTGGGTCCTGCAGCTGCTCGACGACGGGCACGAGATCGGCCTCCACAACGCGTCCGACCGCACCTCGTCGCGGCGGCGCACCATCGCGGCACTGGATCGATTCGAACAGCTCTTCGGCCACTCGCCTCGCGTCGGTGCCGACCACGCGGGCAACCGCGAGGCGCTCTATGCCGGCGAAGGCCGGCTGAGCGGGTCTCGCCGCGCGCTGTACCTGGCGGCGGTCCGCGCGTTGCAGCCCGACCGGCCGCGCTTCGAAGGAGCGCTGCCCTCCAGCCCGCTGTTCTGGGGTGACGTCGCGCTCGAGCGCATCGACTACTGGCGGCGCTTCACCTGGTCGGGCCCCGACATCGCTCGCCATGGACCGGTGCTCTACCGCGATCCCGCCACCCCCTTCGTGTCCGCGTGGTTCGACTCCACCCACGGCCCACGTCTGGAGCCGTTCCTGGACCGGCTCGCGCCCGCTCGGCTCGAGGAGCTCGCAGCCCGGGGTGGGGTGTGCATCATGTACACCCACTTCGGGGTCGACTTCGTCGACGAGCGTGGTCGACCTGACCCGCGTTTCGTGCGCACGATGCAGCAGCTCAGGTCGATGGACGGCTACTTCGCGCCGGTGTCGGACGTGCTCGATCGAGTCCGCGAGCAGCGCGGCGTCGTCGAGCTCGACCGCGCCGACCGTGTCCGGCTGGAGCGGGCCTGGATCGTCGACCGGCTGGCCAGCAGGTCCAGGTTCGGCCCCCGCGTGCAGACCCACGAGATGGCGTCGACGTGAGGTGTCGGGTCGAGACGGTGGCGTGGGAGCGGGTGCCGTGGGCGGAGCTGGACCGCCGCGGCAACCGCTCGGTCTTCTGCTCCCGAGCGTGGTTGGAGTACCTCTCGGCCGAGATGGCCGTCCGCCCCGTCGTCGCCCGGGTCCTGGTCGACGATCGGCCGCGAGGCTGGTTCACCGGTGCGATCGCTCGTCACGGCGGCGTGCGCCTGCTCGGCGCACCGCTGCCCGGGTGGGGCACGTCGTACATGGGCGTCGACTGGGACGACCCGGCGGACGACGTCCTGTCACCGGTCGCGGTCGCCGCGCTGCGTCGGTGGGCGACGTTCCGGTTGCGCTGCGCACACGTCGAGGTCATGGTCCGCAGCGATCCCCGGCACTTCCCGACCCCGCCGGGAACGACGCCGGGCATCTTCCACAGCTACCAGTGCGACCTGAGCGACGATGCGGCGATGCTGTCGGCCATGTCGACCAACGCCCGGCGCAACCTGCGGCGCGCGGAGCGGCGAGGGGTCCGGGTCGAGGCGGTCTCCGGCGACGCGTCGAGGGAGTTCGTCGAGACCTGTCACCGTCAGCTGGTGCAGGCCTTCGCTCGGCGAGGCACCCGGCCCAGCGCCGGCGTGCAGCGCCTCTACCGGATGGTGGAGGCGGTGCACCCGTCCGGACAGCTCCTGCTCCTGCGGGCGCTCGACGCCACGGGTCGCACCGCGGCGACCAGCATCAGCGTCGGGAAGGAGGGTGGCACGGCCGTCTTCCTGATGGGGGCAGGTGAGCCCTCGTTGCTCGGCGACCGACCCAACGACGCGGTCATGTGGGCAGCGATGCGCACCTGGCGCGATCGCGGCGCGACCCGCTTCGACTTCGGGGGTGGCGGTACCTACAAGGAGAAGTTCGGTGCGCAGCCGGTCAACTCCGTGTGGTTGCGCAGCTCGATCCTGCCCGGCACCGAGCCGGTGCGTGCCTGGCTGCGCACGGCGGAGGCACGGCGACGTTCGCTGCTCGCAGGGCCGACGGGCGCCCGTGGCGACACCGCTGGGCGGAAGGGTTGAATCCTGCGACCCCCACGTAGACTGGTCCTGGTCGTGGCCATGAACCTGGGGGCGAAGTGACAGCTGAGCGCAGCACCGGTCCGCGTGTCGCGGTGATCGGGTGCGGGTACTGGGGCAAGAACCTGGTGCGCACCTTCGCAGAGATCGGCGCACTCCAGGCGGTGGTCGATGCGGACGAGGGCACTGCGGCCGCGCTGGCCAGCCAGCACGGCGTGGTGAGCGCCAGCGTGGGTGACGTGCTCGCCGATCCCGGTATCGAGGCCGTCGTGATCGCTGCGCCCGCCAAGGACCACGCCGCGGTCGCCCTCGACGCGCTGCACGCCGGCAAGCACGTCTTCGTCGAGAAGCCGCTGGCGCTGGACGTCGACGACGCGGAGCGGGTGGTCGCTGCCGCCGACGAACGCGGGCTGACCCTGATGGTCGGGCACCTGCTGCAGTACCACCCTGCGTTCCTGGCGTTGCGTCAGATGGTCTCTGACGGCGCACTGGGTGAGCTGCGCTACCTCTACTCGAACCGGCTCAACCTGGGACGGTTCCGGCGCGAGGAGAACATCCTGTGGAGCTTCGCTCCGCACGATCTGTCGATGCTCCTGGCGCTGGTCGGGGAGGCGCCCGACCAGGTGACCGCGGTGGGCTCGACCTTCCTCAGCGACAACGTGCCCGATGTGACCACCACCCACATGACGTTCCCCAGCGGACCGCGTGCGCACGTCTTCGTGTCGTGGCTGCATCCGTTCAAGGAACAGCGCCTCGTGGTGGTCGGCGCGGACGCGATGGCGGTGTTCGACGACACTGCACCCTGGGAGTCCAAGCTGGTCGTGTTCGAGCACGGGGTCTCGTGGGACGGGCTGACTCCCGTGCCGGTGCGCGCCGATCCGACCCCGATCCCGCTCGAGGCCTGCGAGCCGCTCCGGCTGGAGTGTGAGCACTTCCTGCACGCCGTCGCCAGCGGCGAGACGCCCCGCACCGACGGCCACGAAGGTGTTCGGGTGCTCAAGGTGCTCGACGCCGCCGAGCGTTCGCTGGTCGCCGGGGGTGGTCCCGTCGTGCCGGCGGTCGCGGCCGTGGTCGCCCATCCAGGGGCCTCGGTCCACCCCAGTGCGTACGTCGACGACGACGTGACGATCGGCGCCGGCACGAAGGTGTGGCACTTCAGCCACCTGCTGTCGGGCAGCCGCATCGGCGCCGAGTGCAGCTTGGGCCAGAACGTCGTGGTCGGGCCCGACGTCACCATCGGCGACCGGTGCCGCATCCAGAACAACGTGAGTGTGTACAACGGAGTGACGCTCGAGGACGGGGTGTTCTGTGGGCCGTCGTGCGTGTTCACCAACGTGCACAACCCGAGAGCCGAGGTCTCGCGCAAGGACGAGTTCCGCACGACCCTCGTGCGTCGTGGCGCGAGCATCGGTGCGAACGCCACCATCGTGTGCGGCAACGAGATCGGCGAGTACGCGTTCATCGGTGCCGGCGCGGTAGTCACCAGCGATGTCCCTGCCCATGCGTTGATGGTGGGTGCTCCGGCTCGACGCATCGGCTGGATGAGCCACGACGGGGAGCGACTCGGCGACGATCTGGTCTGCCCCCGCACCGGCCGCAGGTACGAGGAGCACGACGGGCACCTGCGCGAGCAGCTCTCGCCCACCCCTGACGATCGAGGATGACCGGAGCAGGCATGCAGTTCATCGACCTGGCCGCACAGCAGGCCCGACTCCGACCGCAGATCGACGCTGCGATGGCTCGCGTGTTGGATCACGGTCGCTACATCATGGGTCCCGAGGTGGCCGAGCTCGAAGCGGCCCTCGGCGAGTTCAGCGGCGCCCCCCACGTGGTGAGCTGTGCCAGCGGCACCGACGCGCTGGTGATGGCGCTGATGGTGCACGGTGTCGGCCCCGGCGACGCGGTCTTCGTGCCCACCTTCACGTTCGCCGCCACCGCCGAGTGCGTGGCACTGCTCGGCGCCACCCCGGTCTTCGTCGACGTCGACGAGACCACGTTCGACGTCGATGTCGACAAGCTCGCTGCGTCGGTCGCCGCCACCCCCGCCGGGCTGCGTGCCGTGGGGATCATCGCGGTCGACCTGTTCGGCCTCCCGGCCGACTACGAGGGGATCGATCGCGTGGCCCGCGAGCACGGCCTCTGGGTCATCGCCGACGCCGCGCAGAGCTTCGGCGCCGAGCGTGGTGGGCGATCGGTCGGCACCATGGCCACGCTGACCACGACGTCGTTCTTCCCTGCGAAGCCGCTCGGCTGCTACGGCGACGGTGGCGCCGTGCTCACCACCGATGCCGACGCCGCAGCGGTGCTGCGCTCCGTCCGGGTGCACGGCTCGGGCACGGAGAAGTACGACAACGTGCGCCTGGGCATCAACGGTCGCCTCGACACCCTGCAGGCAGCCATCCTGCTGCCCAAGCTCGCCGTGTTCGGCGACGAGATCGCGGCGCGTCAGCGGGTCGCGGACCGCTACGCAACGGGTCTCGCCGACGTGGCCGCCGTGCCGACGACCCCCGAAGGAGCCAGGTCCACCTGGGCGCAGTACACCCTGCGAGTGCCGGACCGCGCCGCGGTCCAACAGGCGCTGCAGGACGACGGCGTGCCCACGGCGATCTACTACCCGCGCCCGCTGCACCTGCAGACCGCCTACCGCGACCACCCCGTCGGCGCCGGCGGGGTCGAGGTGTCCGAGCGCCTCTCGGGTGAGGTGCTCAGCCTGCCCATGCACCCGTACTTGGATCCCACCGACCAGGACCGGGTCATCGAGTCCGTGCGCGCGGCGCTCGGCGCCTGAGTCGGGGCCTCGTGCGAGTCGCGTTCGTCGTGGCGAACTACCCGCCATCGATCGGCGGGGCGCAGCTGCTCGTGCAGCGCATCGCCGAGGGCCTCGTCCAGCGGCACGGGTGTCGCGTCCGTGTGCTGACCACCGATGCCCTCCTCGCTCCCGGCGGCCCCGACCCTGGCCGGATCCCCTGTGGCACCGAGTGGGAGGGCGGGGTCGAGGTCATCCGCGCGCCCGTCGCCCGACGTGCCCACGCAGCGCTGCGTGATCTGCGCCGAGCGAGCCAGGTCGCCTCCTCGAGCAACAACGCGTTCGTGCGATGGACGCAGCCCGCCGCATCGGGTCCGCTGGGCCGACGACTTGCGGCCGCGGTCCGAGTCGAGGCGCGCCGCTGCGACGTGCTGGTGGGGGTGAGCACCTCGTTCCTGTCGTTGCCGATGGCGGTCCGTGCGGCCCACACGTCCGGGGCAGCCAGCGTGACGCTGCCGCTGGTGCACGTCACGGGCGCCGCGGTGCCGCCGTCGGCCTCGAGCGCGGTTCGCCGTTCGGACCTCGCAGTCGCGCTCACCAGCTACGAGCAGGACTGGCTGGTGCGCTCCGGTGTCGAGCGAGCACGCAGCACGGTGATCCCTGCGGGGTGCGATCCCGCCAGCTTCCCCGACCAGGAGCCGCAGGTCGCCCGCGGTCGACTGGGCATCCCCGAGCGCCCGACCATCGGCTACGTGGGTCGCATGGCGGCCCACAAGGGGATCGACACGCTCGCCGCTGCGATGCGCCGGATCTGGGCCGAGCGAGCCGACGTGAACCTGCTGCTGGCGGGGAACCACACGGGGTGGTCCGAGTTCGACCGGATCGTGTCGGACCTCGAGCAGGTCGCCGGGGACCGACTGATCGTCCGGCACGGCTTCGACGAGTCGGAGAAGGCCGAACTGATGGGCGCGTGTGAGGTGATCGCCTTCCCTTCTCGGGAGGAGTCGTTCGGCATCGTGACCCTCGAGGGGTGGTGCGCACGTCGCCCGGTCGTGGCCGGTGACATCGGGGCCGTGCGATCGATCGTGCGAGACGGCATCGACGGAGTGCTCCTCCCCGTCGCCGACGACGCCGCGTGGGCCGCTGAGCTGCTTCGCCTGATCGACGATCCCAGGCTGCGTGACCAGCTGGGTCGCAGCGGCCGGCGCCGGGTGGAGCAGGAGTTCAGCTGGGAGCACGTGGTCGACCGATGGCACGAGGTGCTCGTTCAGGTCGGCCGGCCCGTTCCCCGCACGAGCGAGCGGTCCCGCTGAGATGTGCGGCATCGTCGGCATGGTGGTGCGTGACGGCCTGGGCGCCGAGGACGTGGCCGAGGTGCGCGCGCTGACCGATCTGATGGTGCGTCGCGGGCCCGACGACCACGGCCTGTGGGACGACGGTGCGGCGTGTGCACTGGGCTTCCGCCGGCTGTCGATCATCGATCTGAGCGAGGGTGGCCACCAGCCGATGGTGTCCGACGACGGCGAGCACGTCGTGGTCTTCAACGGCGAGCTCTACAACTACCGAGAGCTGCGGGGCGAGCTCGAGCGTCGCGGACGCAGCTTCCGGTCCAGCTCCGACACCGAGGTGGTGCTGCAGTCCCTCGCCGAGTGGGGCCCCGCTGCGCTGGCGCGCTTCAACGGCATGTTCGCGATCGGCTGGTACCGACCCGCGGAGCGCACCCTCGTCGTCGCTCGTGACCCGATGGGCATCAAGCCGCTGTGCTGGTGGTGGTCCCCAGAGGCGTTCGTGTTCGGCTCGCAGTACGACCAGGTGGTGCGTCACCGCCGCTGCCGTCGGGACCGGGTGGACCCCGCCGCGCTGCACCTCTACCTGCGGCTCGGCTACCTGCCCCAGCAGTACGGCCTGATCGACGGCACGGGCCAGGTGCGTCCCGGGCACTACCTCGTGGTGCGACCGGGTGAGGCTCCCCGGGACCACCCGTTCCGGTCGATGCCGAGTGCGCCCCCGACCGGGGAGCGACTGCGCGGCGCCGAGGCCGACGAGGCCGTCGCGTCGGCGGTGGAGTCGGCGGTGCGGCGCCAGCAGGTCAGCGACGTGCGCATGGGGGCGTTCCTGTCCGGTGGTGTCGACTCCCCGCTCGTGGCCGCGTCGATGCGGTCACCCGAGGGCGAGCAGATCCCGGCGTTCACCATCGGCACCGACGACGCCGTCTCGGACGAGTCCGCGCCGGCATCGGAGTACGCCGAGCTGCTGGGCCTGGAACACCACCTGCGCCGCATCCGCGGGGCCGACGCCCTGGACCTGCTCGACGACGTGGCTGCGGCGAACTCGGAGCCGTTCGGCGACTACTCGTCCTTCCCGACGCTGCTGGTGTCGCAGCTCGCCGCCGAGCACGTCAAGACGGTCCAGTCGGGCGACGGCGGTGACGAGCTGTTCTGGGGTTACCCGCGCTTCATGAAGGTCGCAGCCGCCAGGCGTTGGTTCGGCACCCCCACGGCGTTGCGGACCGCCGCCTACGGGCTCACCAAGCCCCTTCCCGTCGAGCGCCGTCCCGCTCGCGGCATCCTGTTCCCGACCGTCGGCGACTGGTACCTCGACGCGCATTCCGGGCTGCGCCAGGCCGACTTCGACCGCATCGCCCCGCGGTTGGCCCCCCTGCCCGACGACCTGCGCCTGTTCGACCGGGCCCGTCCCGGCGATCGTGACGAGGTGCTGCAGTGGATGCGCGCGAACGAGCTCGCCTGCCATCTGCCGATGGTGCTCCAGAAGGTCGACCGCGCCGCGATGTTCCACTCGCTGGAGGTTCGGGTCCCGCTCCTGGACCTGGAGCTGGTGGACCTGGCCGCCCGGGTCGACCCGACTGCGGCGATCGACGGTCCGGTCGGCAAGCAGGTGCTGCGCCGTGCCCTCGAGCGACACGTGCCCCGCGACCGCATCCCGGTGCCCAAGCGAGGCTTCACCGTGCCGATGCGCGCCTGGCTGGCCGACGACCTCCGACCTGCGGTGCAGGAGCTGCTGCTGGAGCGCGATCCGTTCCCGAGCGGGTTCTTCGACCGGGACGGCCTGGTCGCCTTCTACGAGGACCATCGCAGCGGACGACTCGACCTGACCCGGGGTCTGTGGAACCTGCTGGCACTGCAGCTGTGGGCCGATCGCCACCTCCAACCGCTCGGCAGCTCGGCGAGGATCTGACGATGGCCCGGGTGACCCTGGTCGTCAACGACGCCCGCGAGTCGTCGGAGACGTTCCTGCACACGCTGGGCGACCTCTTGGTCGCAGAGGGGCACCAGGTGGTCGTGCACCAGCAGTCGCCGGGCCGGGCGACCATGCCGGGCGCCGACGTGGTGGGCGGGGAGGGAGCCGCCACCACGACCGCGCTGCCGCCGGTGACGGATCGGCGCTTCGCGATGGCGGCCGCGCGCCTGGCGGCGGCGCACCCATCCCTGGGACGCGACGTCGCGCGCCGCGCAGCGCAGCGATTCGGTCGGGGACCCCGCGCGGTCCGCGCCGCGGCACTCGCGCTCCCGATCCTGTCGTCGACGCCCGACGTCGTGCACGTGTCCTTCAGCGGGATCGCCGTCGCGCTCGCGGACGCGTGGGAGATGCTCGACGGAGCAGCGAAGTTGATCATCAGCTGCCGGGGCAGCGGGGAGCTGGTCGCTCCGATCCTGGACCCAGCGCTGCGGCGACCGCTGGGAGAGGTGCTCGCTCGTGCCGACGGCGTGCACGTGGTCGCCGACTGCATCGCGGAGGTCGTGCGGGAGCTCGCACCCGACGGCGTGGCACCCACGCTGATCCGCCCTGCGATCGACCTGGCGGGCTTCGAACCGCGCCAGCCGCGCCGATCGGCCGCCGAGCCGGTGCGGATCGTGACGGTGTCACGACTGCACTGGATCAAGGCGATCGACGTGCAGCTGCTCGCGCTGGCGGAGCTGCGCTCGCATGGGGTGCCCGCCACGCTCGACGTCGTGGGCGACGGACCCGAGCGTGGACCGCTCGAGTTCCGTGCCCGTTCGCTGGGGCTCGGGCCGTCGGTGAGGTTCCTCGGCGCCGCCGACCGCGCGCGCGTGCGGACGTGCTTGTCGTGCGCGGACGTCTTCGTGCTCAGCTCGTTGTCCGAGGGCACCAGCAACGCGGTCCTCGAGGCGATGGCCGCCGGTGTGCCGGTGGTGAGCTCCTCGGTCGGGGGCATGAGCGAGGTGCTCACCGACGGGCACGACGCCCTGCTCGTGGCGCCGTCGGACCCCTCGGCGCTCGCCGGCGCGCTGCGCCGACTCGTGGCCGAACCGCAGCTGGCGACGCGGCTGGCGGACAATGCCTCGGCGACGGTGAGCTCCGGCTTCGGGCTCGACCGCCAACGCCACGAGCTCGCCGCGTTCTACCGGGCGGTCCTGTCAGCCTGAGCGGTCGTCGATGAAGCGGCGGAGCGCGGCCGCAGCGCCGTGCGGATCCTGGGTCAGGTCCATGGCGAGAAGCTCCTCGTACTCGGCGAGCTCGTCGGGCGACCGGTCCCACCACGAGAGCTGCTCGACGAGCTCGGCCACCACAGGATCGAACCGGCGCCGGAGCTCCTTGGCCGGAGCACCCGCGACGACGGAGAACGCCGGCACGTCCCGTGTGACGACGGCACCTGCTCCGACGACCGCACCGTTGCCGATGTGCACACCGGCTCTGATCCGTGCGCCGGCGCCGATCCAGACGTCATGGCCCAACGTGGTCGGCTCCGGCGCAGCGGTCAGCGCTCTGCGTCGACCGTCGAACAGGAGCCGCGCGTTGAACAGCGCTGCGGTCTCCATCGGATGGGCGCCGGCGCCGATCGACACGTGACCGCCGATCGCGCAGTACCGCCCGATCTCCAGGGGGCCGTCGATGATGCAGCCGACACCGATCCGGCTGCCGTAGCCCACCCGGATGGACCCGGAGAACCAGGTTCCGCCCGCGACCAGGTTGTCGCCCTGGAAGTCCACCTCGCGCCACCCCACGCAGCCACGACCGACATCCACCTTGTCCGCCTGCAGGTACACCGGTCGACGGTCGTCTGCTGTCGCTCTGCGACGCCGTGCGGTGGCCCGGTATCGCCCGACGAGATCCCGCGGCCCCATGATCGATCGCCCCCCTGTGGTCGTGTCCGGGTCAGTCTACGGGGCTCGAGGTCGGCTCCGACCGGGCTGTCCGTCGGCGACGAGCGAGCTCGGTCCAACCGCCGATGAGTCGTCGGCGCTGCTGCGCCGACGCGAGCTCGTCGAGGTAGCGCGCCCGAGCGGTCGCTCCGAGCGTCTGGCGTGCGGCCGGGTCGTCGGCCAGTGCCGCGAGTGCCGCCGCGATGCCCGCGACGTCGCCGGGGTCGACCAGGATGCCGGCGTCTCCTCGCAGTCGCTCGGGCATCGCGCCGACCGCGGTCGAGACGATCGGCAGACCAGCAGCCATCGCCTCGACGCCAGTCACGGGGCCGCCCTCCGCGAGCGACGTGATCGCGAACACGTCGATCGATCCGTAGAACCCCACACGATCCTCGACGTAGCCGCTGAAGTGCACTCGATCGGCCACGCCCAACTCGGCGCACAACTGCCGCAACTCGTCCTCCTGGGGTCCGTCCCCACCGATGCGGAGCTGCACGGATGCTGCGGCGGCCGGGAGCGCAGCGACGGCCCGGATCAGGCTGTCGAGGTCCTTGACGGGATCCAGGCGGCACAACGCGCCGATCACGATCGGCCCGTCGGTCGCTGCACGCCGGTCGATGTCGAGCAGCTCCTCCTCGATGCCGTAGGCCCACTGGCCGATCTCGAGCGTGGGACCGCGATAGGCGAAGTGCTCCCGGAAGTCGTCGGCCTGTCGGGGATGGCTGACCAGGATCAGGTCCAGATCGTTGCACGACTCGACGAACCCGCTGCGCCAGGCGTCGGCTGCGTAGTCGGCGGTGACGCTGTGCACGGACTGGTACAACGAGGGGACCCCCAGCGCTGCTGCGGCGGCGAGCGCATCCAGGAGGAAGGGCCCCGGAGAGCCGAACAGGTGCAACACGTCGGTGGCGTCGAGCAGTTCACGCCCCGGGCCGCGCCAGTACTGCTCGATCTCCGCCATCGACCAGCGGTGGCCGACGCCCGCGCGTTCCTCGTCGGTGAGGCGTCGGCGACGCCTGGCCATCAGGGCCCCCTGGGCGGCGCCGCGGGCGAGTCGGATGCCGGGTCGCCGGGACCAGTCCTCGAGCACCGAGCGGACGTCGTGGCCGGCCAGGAGGCGCTGGGTGCGCGAGCCGGGCACCAACGGCCGTGCGGTGCGCACCGAGACCGAGTAGCCCGCCGACTCGGCGATCTCGATGGCGGTGACGATGCGCGTCTCCATGCCGCCGTAGGCGCCCAGCTGCCATCCGGCGAAGGTGATCCTCGGTCGGGGTTCCGCCACGGAGGCACGATACGGCACCGTGGGGTCGGGACCGCAGTCCTGCGTCGACGACCCGGTCGTGGGGTCGCCGCCGCCGACCGGTAGGCTGAACGGGCGTCAACCAGGGGGCACAGGGACCGGTGGGTCCGACCTGCGGCGCACGCGACTCCTCGACCCGGGCACTCCATTGCAGGTACAACCGCTGACGCAGACCACCACGACGACCGGAGCCGACGGTCGCCGGGACGTCGGGATCCTCGCGCTCTATCGGCCCTTCTTCGCCAGCAAGGGGCTGGAGCTCGGGCTCATGTCGTTCTCCTCCTTCGTGGCTGGTGTCGCGGAGGCTGCGCTGCTGGTGCTGATCGCCAACATCGCCCTGGCGGTCGGGACGTCAGGATCCGACGCCATGATCTCGGACCTGGGTCCGATGGACGCCCTCGACCTCTCGCTGACCACGTCGTTCGTGCTCGCCTTCGTGTTGGGCATCGTGCGCTTCGCCTTCCAGATGCTGTCGGCGCAGCTCACGGCGCGGATCACCGCCGACCTGACCTCCGATGCGCGCGCCGGGACCTTCGCCGACTTCGCCGCGGCATCGTGGGCCGAGCAGTCCCGTCACAGCGAGGCCGAAGTGCAGGACCTCCTGATCCGCCACGTCAACCGCACGACATCGGCGATCGGGACCATGGCGACGGCGATCAACATGTTCTTCACCCTGGTCGCCCTGCTGATCTCGGCGCTCGTGGTCGACCCCGTTGCCGCCGTGCTCCTCGTGATCTCCGGAAGCGCCCTGTTCCTGCTCGTGCGACCGCTCTCGCGCATCGCCAAGCGAGTGTCCTCCCAGCAGCAGCTGGCAGGCCTGAACTACGGCAACCGCTCGCTCGAGGCGATCGGCACCAGCCTGGAGATGCGAGCCTTCGGCGTGACCGGTCCGGTCACCGAGCGGTTGGCGACCGCCACCGCCGAGGAGGTGCGCCCGACCTACGTCGGCGTGCTGCTGCGACAACTGGTCACGTCGCTCTACCAGATCGTCACGATCCTGCTGCTGCTCGGCGGACTGCTCGCCGTCTACACCTTCGTCGACCAGCCGCTCGCCTCGCTCGGCGCCATCGTGATCATCCTCGTGAGGGCGCTCAACCAGTCCAGCGGGCTGCAGAGCGCGTACCACTCCATGACCGAGACGGCGCCGTATCTGGAGCGGCTGCTCGAGGAGCGAGCAGCGTTCCGCGCGGCGACGCCCCGCTCCGGCGACGTCGAGGTGCAGGGCATGGGCGACCTTCGTCTCGAGGGCGTCGGGTACTCCTACGTGGACGGACGTCCCGCCCTCGAGGACATCGACATCGAGGTGCGAGCCGGTGAGGCCATCGGCATCATCGGGCCGTCGGGCAGCGGCAAGTCGACGCTCATCCAGCTGCTGCTCCGGCTCCGCGACCCCGACACCGGCCGGTACCTGGTCAACGGTGTCGACGCGGCCGACATCGAGGACGCCTCCTGGTTCGCCGAGATCGCCTTCGTGCCACAGGAGTCCCGGCTCATCAACGACACGGTCCGCGCCAACATCGCGTTCTATCGAGACGCCGACGATGCCGAGATCGTCGATGCCGCGAAGCGGGCCCACGTGCACGACGAGATCATGGCCATGCCCGACGGCTACGACACCGACCTGGGCAGCCGCGGCGGAGCGCTGTCCGGCGGGCAGCGTCAGCGCATCTCGATCGCACGCGCCCTGCTGCGGCGACCGTCGATCCTGGTGCTCGACGAGCCGACGAGCGCGCTGGACATGCGCTCGGAGTCGCTGGTGCACGAGACCTTCACCGAGCTGAAGGGCTCGGTCACCATCTTCGCGATCGCGCATCGCCTCTCGACGTTGAACACCTGCGATCGGATCATGGTGATGAACCACGGCCGCATCCAGGCGTTCGGCACCCGGGCGGAGCTCGAGGAGTCGAGCGACTTCTACCGCGATGCGCTGTCGCTGTCGCAGATCCGCAGCTGATCGCCCCGAGGTCCCGTCAGGTCACACCCGGTAGGCGGCGACCGAGAACGTGCCGCCGAGGCGACGGACTCCCGGCACCTTGGAGATCCACCCGTCGATCTCGGTGCTGCGTCGTGGCCGGGCGCGCACCGGCAGCACCGAGAGGTAGCCCTGGTACCGCAGGTCCCTGACGTCGAATCCGCTCTGCTCGATCAGACCCGTCAGGTGCTTGACGGTGTGCTGGCCCTGGCTGACCCATGGCAGCAGCGCTCGTGAGGCGGCGTTGCTGGTCATGAAGACCATGACGCCGCCGGGCTCGAGCGACTCGTGCACCCGGCGGAAGTAGCGCAACGCCGTCGCGTCGAAGTCGTCGCGCTCCGGGATGTGGTGGAACGACCGGTGCATCCACAGCGACGAGCCTCGCAGCTTGCCCACCTCCTCGCGGGCGTTGCCGGTCATGTACTCCAGCCATGGCATCTCCGCGGCCTTCGCGATGCGGTTGGACACGACCGTGCGGTGCTCGGCGGTGTCCAGCCCGATGACCGGGTGGCCGTGGCGGGCGAACACGAACGACTGCAGGCCATGGCCACAGCCGATGTCGAGCACGCGCCCCGGAGGGAACCGGTCGAGCCCGTAGGTCATGTTGCGCACGAGGGCGTCCCACGCTCCGGGGTGGTCCTCGCGCAGCGACGAGAAGTAGAAGCTGCTCGGCAGCGTCTGGAAGTAGCCGTCGGGGTCGGGCTCGTCGTGCTCGTCGAGCAGCGCCAGGAACTCCTCCGCCGCCTCGCGGACGGACAGGGCGGTGTGGGGGATCGGTTCGACTTCGGCCACGTGGCACTCCCGCTCTCGGTGTGGAGCCGCTGCTGGATCATCGCAACTGCGAGGTTCGTCGGGCAGGACCCTGACGCAGGTTCAGCGTACCGTGCAGCGGTCCACGAGCCTCTGTCGTGTGGTGGTGCACCGGGACCCGAACCGCTGTCCCCACAGTGCTAGCAACGTGTCATGCCCGGACCGCCTCGGCTGCTGCTGCCACTGACCTACGGCCTGAGCGTGCGCTACGCACTTCCGACCGGGTTGATCTCGGACCTCTCGCGCCGGGCCGACGTGATCGTCGGGCTCAGCTGGGAGGATCCGGAGCTGGCGACCGAGATCGGCGCCGCAGGCGCGCAGGTCGTCGCCCTTCCGGATCCGGTGCTCTCGCACGAGTATCGGATGTTCCGGCGCCGGCTGACCGCGCTCCGGGACCGTCGCCTGTCGAGCCCGACCACCGCGGTGCGGACACGTCGCCAGCGCGAGGCGCTGCCCGACCGCCGAGCGCTGGCGATCGACCAGGTGCGGCGATGGAGGGACAGGGCGCTCGTGGCGACGGCGTCGGGAGCAGCGGCGGCGGAGGCGGCAGAGTCGGCGGAGGTCGAGGCGGGAACGAACGCGTCGGAGTTCCGGGCGTTCCTCGACGCCCATGAGATCGATGCCGTGCTGTCGCTGACCCCCTACCACGAAGCAGACGCGCTGCTGCTCTGGGCGGCACGCGGCACCGGCCGTCGCGACCTCACCTCGGTGATCTCGTTCGACAACCCGACCACCCGTGAGCGGCTGCTCGTGCGCAGCACCCCCACGCTGGTGTGGAACCGCTACAACCGCGAGGAGCTCTGCCGTTCGTATCCGGATCTCGCCGCCGACGACGTGGTGGTGACGGGCGCACCGCAGTTTGACCTGCACCGCCGGCCCGAGCTGGTGATGCCGCGCTCGATGTGGAGCGCGGAGATCGGTGCGGGGACGGACCAGCCGGTGATCCTCTACGGCGCGGGTCCGGTGGGACAGGTGCCCCATGAGCACCGACTGGTGGAGATGATCGACGACGCGATCTCCTCGGGCAGCGTGGCGGGCCGGCCGTACCTGCTGGTCCGTCGCCATCCCGCCGACCCGCCGGGGTCCTGGGACGCGACGGCCGCGAAGCTCCGCAACGGTCGGGTGGTCGATCCCTGGGCCCACGGCCCCGGCGCGTTCCGTTCGTGGCCGAGCGGTGACGACATCGAGCTGCAGATGTCCACCCTGGCGCACTCGGACGTGCACGTGAACGTCTGCTCGTCGATGAGCCTCGACGGGGCGGTGTTCGATCGACCGCAGATCTGTCCCGTGTTCGTCCCGGGCGCCGGCGAGTCGCTCCGTCGACGCTTCGAGTCGTTCTACCGCCAGGAGCACTGGCAGCCGCTGCGTCGCAGCGGAGCCCTGTCGGAGGCCGCCGACGAGGCCGCGTTGACGTCAGCGCTCACCGACTCGCTGCGCGACCCGGGCCGGGCCCGAGCGGCCCGCCGACGGATGGTGGCGGACGTGCTGACGTTCACCGATGGTGAGAGCACCCGCCGTGTGGTCGACGCGGTGCAGGCCGCGCTGCGCGACGACGCACCGCCCCGGCCAGGTGTCAGCTCGTGATGCTCCGGTAGGCGTCGAGGAACACGCGGACCTGACGCGAGATGTCGAAGTGCGCGTCGGCCGTGGCAGCCGCGGACTCGCCGAGACGTCGCCGAAGGCCGGCGTCCTCCGCGAGTGCTGCCAGCCGCTCGCTCATGGCAGCGACGTCGCCGACGCGGACGAGGAGTCCGTCGTCCTCGTCGTGGACCACTTCGGTCATGCCGCCGCAGTCGGTGGTGATGACCGCACGACCGGCCGCCATCGCCTCGAGCACCACGTTGGAGATGCCCTCGCTCAGACTGGGCAGCAGCACCACGTCGGCACGCTGCAGCTCCTCACGGACCCGGGCCTCGCTGCAGGTGCCGAGCAGCTCCGCCGAGTCCGACAGGCCGAGCGCCTCGACCATGAAGGTCAGCTTCTCGCGCTCCGGGCCGTCGCCGGCGATCCGGTAGGTGCACTCGACCCCACGGCTGCGCAGGTCGGCGACGGCGCGCAGGCCGTCGTCGAGGCCCTTCTTCCAGTGCAGGCGGCCGATCGACAGGACCCGGAGCGGTTCGTCGACCGGGACGTACGGGCGCAGCGCGAGGAAGTCGGACACGGGCACCGCCGGTCGGTTGACCACGATGCGGTCCGCGGGTGCGCCCAGCTGCTCGACGGTGCGGCGCATGTCCTCGCTGACGCAGTGGATCAGGTCCATCCGGGAGAAGACCGCCGCCAACGCACCGGCCCGTGAGGGGTCACGCAGCGGTTCGATCTGCTCCGCTGCGCCGCGGCAGCTGACCGCGAGTCGGGTGTGGCGGCGCAGGTCGTCGAGCGCATCGAGGTAGGTGACCGCGATGCCCGAGAACTCGAAGTGCACGACGTCGGTGTCCAGCGCGGCGATGGGCGCAGCGACCACGTTGCGCCGGAGGCTCGACGGGCTGCTGCTGCGGCCGACCCCTCGCAGGACCTCGCGCCAGTCCTCGCGGCCCCGCTCGGAGAGCAGCTCTCGGGGGTGCTGCCAGGGTGCGGTGCAGCGCAGGCGGAAGCCGCTCTGGTCAGCGCCGTCGTGAAAGGTGGTCGACGCCACCGTCACGTCCATGCCGGCTGCCCGGAGTCCTTCGAGCTTCCGGCGGATGAAGGTCTGCGACGGAGCGGGGAACCGACTCACCACCGCGGCGAGGCTCGGCAGGGCCGGGTCGCCGCTGGATCGTCGGTGCGGGAGCGGCTGGCCATCCATCGAGCGCCAGCGTACCGGTGACCCGACGCGTCGCGACCGGTGTCACGGGCCCACGCACGAGCTCGACCCGAGCCGACGGGACACACCTCGAGCGCAGTACCGTGACCATCCGTGGGTCGGACCAGCAGTGACATCCTCCGCGGTCGCGCCGTCTCGACCGGCTCGGTGTACTCCACCATCCTCATCGCGACCACGATCGCCGCGGCAGCGCCGACGCGCAGGGTCGCGAGGCTCGTGGACGTCGGCAGTGGCGACTCGCCGTACCGCGGCGTGCTGGAGCACGACCTCTACGTCGGCATCGACCGCAACCCGCGGGGCAGCGATGCGCTCCTGGCGACCGCCGACGCCGCTGCGTTGCCCCTGGTGTCCGCCTCGGCGGACGGGCTGTTGTGCACCGAGGTGATCGAGCACGTGCCCGACGAGCACCAACTCGCCGCGGAGCTGGCTCGCGTCGCTACACCGGGCGCATGCCTGGTGTTGTCGGCGCCGTTCGTGCACGGCCTCCACGAGCAGCCGTACGACTTCCGGCGACTCACCTCCATCGGGCTGGTCACGACGCTCGAGGCGGCGGGTTGGCGCGTCGACCACATCCGGCCCATCGGTGGGCCACTCGTGGTCGCCATCGACGGCATCGTTCGGTGGTTCGACACTCAGCTGCGGCGACTCGGGCGCGTCGTGACGACGCCGGAGTCGGCTGCGTTCCGGGTGATCACGGCGCCGTCGGCGGCGGTGCAACGGGGGCTTGCCGAGCTCGCGCTGTCACGAGGGCGCAGCTTCGGGGCGATCGACCCGTACCGGCCGTCACCGCGGTTGACGCTGGGCTACGTCGTCGCCGCGACCTTGCCGGAGGCCGCTGACCGAGTGCGGTGATCAGTCGTCGCTGGGGACGAGGTCGCGGAAGACCTTGTCGACGCCTCGGGCCCAGATCTCCTCGCCGGCCAGGAGCTCGGCGAAGCGCTGCGCGCTGTCACCCCGGCCGAAGTGGCGGCTGGGATCACGTTGCTCGAGCGCCGCTGCGTGGGCGAGTGCCGCGTCGATCTCGTCGGCCGTGGCACCGCAGTGCACGATCGTGGGGTGCTGTGCCCGGCCGCGCTGGCGGCTGCCGATGTCGACGCTCGGCACGCCGTAGATCGGCGCCTCCCTGATCCCCGCGCTCGAGTTGCCGACCAGCGCCCGAGCGTTGCGCAACAGCGTGAGGAACGCCTCGAAGCGCAGCGACGGGAACACCCGGAACCGCGGGTCGTCGCGCAGCGCGTCGTAGCGCTCGAGGATCGCGTCCGACCCGGGATCGTTGTTCGGGTGCACGACCACGGCGTTCACGTCGCGGGCGAGCAGCACCTCGACCAGCGCGCCGGCGACTGCGGCGTTGGCGCGCTCGTCCTCCGTGGTGACGCCGTGGAGCACGACCAGGACGTAGTCGCGGAAGGGGATCTCGTAGTCGCCGAGCACCTGATCGAGCGGCGGAAGGTCGTCGGAGAGCATCACGTCGATGTCCGGCGAGCCGATCGCCCAGACCGTGTCGGGGTCCTCCCCGAGCTGCAGCACCCGCCGCTCCGCCTCGTCGTTCGCGACCAGGTGCAGGTGCGACAGCTTGGAGATCGCGTGGCGCAGCACCCCGTCGATCGTGCCCGAGACCTCGCCACCCTCGACGTGGGCGACGGCCACGTTGCGCAACGCCCCTGCTGCGGCCCCGGCGAGTGCCTCCACGCGGTCGCCGTGCACCACCAGCAGGTCGGGTCGGTCCTCGTCGATCACCCGCGACAGGCCGGTCACCGTTCGTGCCAGGACCAGGTCCATCGTGTCGCCGTCGTCCTGGTTGGCGAACTCGCGGATGTGCACCGCCGGCTCCAGCCGACGGACCTCGATCACCGTCGATCCGTACTTCGCCATCAGGTGCATGCCGGTGACCAGCACGGTCACCCGGACGCCGTCGACGGCGGCGGCGCTCAGGATCAACGGCTTGAGCTTGCCGAAGTCGGCTCTGGTGCCGGTCAGGAAGCAGACGTGGCGCTCGCGACGCCTGCGGTCATCGCTCGACATCGTCCCAGCGCAGCTGGTGGTGCGCCGGCAGGTCGCGCACCGTCCGCGACCCCAGCACTCGCTCCAGGTCCGCGGCGGGGATCTCGCCGGTGCCGGGGCGCTTCACCCAGGTGTTCGTCCGATCCAGGGTCGACCCGGCGGCGATGGGGCCGAGGGTCACCACGGACGCATAGGCGAAGTCGATGGTCGGCTGCTCTTCGGCGAGCACGGACTTCGTGCCACCCAACGCCTCGTGCACCCAGCGGCTGCCGCGCACCAGGTCCTCCAGCTCGTCCGGCGTCATCGAGATCTCGATGTCGGGGCCGGGCCAGGTCGGGTCGCTGGTGAAGTGCCGCTCCAGGATGCTGGCCCCGAGCGCCACGGCGGCGAGCGCGACGTGGTTGGACAGCGTGTGGTCCGACAACCCCACCACCGCGTCGGGGAAGGCGGCCTGCAGCTCGGCGAGCGCTCCCAGCCGGACCTTGTCGCGCGGCGTGGGGTACAGGCTGGTGCAGTGCAGGAGTGCGAACGGCACGCCGTGGTCGCGCAGCACCTCGACGGAGCGAGCGATCGACGTCAGGTCGTTCATCCCGGTGGAGAGGATCACCGGCCTGCCGAACGATGCGATGTGGTCGATCAACGGCAGGTTGTTGCACTCGCCGGAGCCGACCTTGTACGCGGCGACGTCCAGGTCGTGGAGGTGGTCGGCCGCCTCTCGGGAGAACGGCGTCGACAGATACGTGAGGCCCTTGGACTCGGCGTGGGCCTTGAGCTCTCGCTCCTGGTCCCAGCTGAGCGTGCAGCGGCTGATGATGTCCCAGATCGAGACGTCCGCGTTCGCCGGCACCACGTCGTTGGGCACCATCTCGTCCGCGGGGGAGTGCGACTGGAACTTCACCACCTCGGCGCCGGCCGCCGCGGCGTCGTCGATCATGCGCCGAGCCTTGGCCATGTCGCCTTCGTGGTTGATCCCGATCTCGGGGATCACCCACGGAGCGTGAGCGACGCCGATGCGCCGTCCGGCGATCTCGAGCTCCGGCGAGCTCACCATGCGGTCCACCCTCCGTCGACGGCCAGGTTCTGCCCGGTGACATAGGACGACAGGTCGCTCACCAGGAACAGCGTCGCTCCCACGAAGTCCTCCTCGGTGGCCATCCGGCCCAGTGGTGTGCGGTCACGGTACGCGTCGTGGAAGCTCGCCGGATGGTCCCGGAAGACCCCGCCGGGACTCACGCAGTTCACACGGATCTCCGGCGCGAGGGTCGTGGCGAGCCAGCGGGTCAGTTGGATCACCCCGCCTTTGCTCGCCGCGTAGCCGGCGGCGTTGCCCATGTCGGTGCCGTCGTAGATGCGCCAGTCGGGACCGACCATGCCGTAGGTCGACCCCACGGTCACGACGGACCCGTGCCCACTCGCGCGCAACGCAGGGGTGCAGGCCTGCGTGAGCACGAACACCGTGGTCAGGTTGACCTCGATCGCTCGCCGCCACACCTCGGTGCCCTGCTGCTCGAAGGGGGTGGTCCACGCCGGCAGCGGCTCGGCGCTCACCAGCGCGGCGAAGTGCACCACGGCGTCGATCGAACCGGTCCGCTCGAGCACCGTCGCAGGGATCGCCCGGGTGCGCGCCTCGTCGGCCAGATCGCACGGCACGGCGAACGCCCGACCGGCAGCCACCTCGTCGAGCTCCGTGACGGCCTGCTCACACGCGTCGCCCTCCCGGTCGACGACCGCGACGGTGGCACCCTGTTCCACCAGCCCGGCTGCAGCAGCGCGGCCGATGTGACCGGCACCGCCGGTCACGACCACCGTCCTGCCGCTCAGGTCGGCCAGCTGTCGCACAGGGCGCCGGGTGCTCATGTGGTGTCCCCATCGGCTGCCGCCCTGCGCTCCAGGAGGAATTCCGCGAACGCCAGGTCGGTCTCGGTGTCGATGTCGAGGCTGCGCTCCGCAGGGACCTCGACGGCGCGAACCACTCCCTCGTAGAGCGAGGAGGCGGACAGCACGAACTCGGGCCGGGCGGCGAAGGCGACCGTGCCGACGTCGTACACCGGAGGGGCGTCCTGGCGTCGGTGGATCCGCGACGGCGGCTCGAGGACCAGACGGGCCCGCCCGTCGCCGTCCAGGCTGACCATGTTGAACCATGGGTTCCGGTGCGCCGGGGTGACCGTGATCACCATGTCCACGCCGGGGCCGACCGCAGCGAGACAGCGCTCCAGGTCGACCACCTGGCGCAGCGGCGCGGTGCAGGGCACCGCCAGCAACGTGGTGGGCAGCTCGCCCTCGGCCTCGAGCCAGCGGAGCAGGTGCTGCCACGCATCCCACTCCCTCGCTCGGTCGGTGGAGAGCTCCGCCGGGCGCATCCACGGCACCTCGGCCCCGCACTCACGAGCGACCTCGGCGATCTCGGGCGAATCGGTCGACACCACCACTCGATCGACGCCGCGGCACGCGAGTGCCTGCTCGACGGCGTGCGCGACCAGCGGACGACCCGCGAGCCGACGGAGGTTCTTGTCCGGAACCCCCTTCGACCCACCCCGGGCGAAGACCGCCGCCACGACGCTCATCGGCCCAGCACCTCGCCGGCCTTCGGCGACTCGCTGCGGCCCGATGCGGCGCTGCGGCGTGCCGCCTCGACCAGCTCGAGCACGTCGACCGCCTCGTCGGGGGTGCACAGCTGCGTCGTGCGTCCCGACGTGACGCCGAGCAGGTCGGCGATCACCGACCGTTCGGCTCGGTCACGTTCGCCCGGCGCGGCGCGGTGCAGCTCCTGGGTCATCCCGTCGGTCCGGTGCTGCACGGTGCCGGCGAGCAGGTCGGCCACGAGCGTGCCGCGCTCACCATCGAGCTGCCAGCAGCGGAACGCCGGGTCGCTGACCATGTCGAGGTGGACCCGACCGTGCAGGCCGCTCGCGAGCCGCACGTCCAGGTCGGCGACCGTCTCGACGATGCCGTCGGTCGGTGCGCCGTCGCGGCGCAGCGTGGCGCCGACGGAGGCGACGGGGCCGAGCAGCCAGATCAGCGCATCGAGCTCGTGGCTGAGCTCCAGCAGCACACCGCCGCCCAGCTCGGCGCGGGCCGAGACGCTGCGAGCTGCGGGCTGCGTGCTGCGCCAGCCGCCCAGGTGCTGCCCGACGCGCAGGTCGAAGCGCTGCACCGCGCCGATGAGCCCTGCGCGCAGCATCGTGCGCAGGGCGACGACGGTCTCGCTCACCCGGAGGTGGTAGCCGATCACCAGTGGGGTGCCCGAGTCGTCGGCCGAGGCGGCCAGGCGACGGGCAGCCGCCGAGGAGTGGGCGAGGGGCTTCTCCACCAGCGTCGGTACGTCGTGCGCGACCAGGCAGGCGACATGCTGCTCGTGGGCGGTGGCCGGCGAGGCCACCACGGCCAGGTCCACGCTGCTGCGCAACGCGACATCCAGGTCGTGGGCCACGTCGGCGTCGAGCTCGATCCACGGCTCCAGCGGTTGCTCGCTGTCCGCTCGGCGGACCACGACGAGCTCCGCGCCGGGCAGCACCCGACGCAGCTCGGCGGCGTGTCGGCGTCCGGCGCTGCCCGACCCGACGACCACGACGCGGTGGATCACGGCGAGGTGGGCGGCGTCGAGCCGTTGCGCGTCGGCGAGAGCTCCGCTGCAGGCGCGCCGGTGGAGCGCGACCCTGCCGGGCGCGCCACCGAGCCGGTCAGCACGTCGGCGCTGTAGCCCGCGCCGAATCCGATCGGGCGGTCGGCGCGCGACGTGTCAGGGCCGTGCAGCTCGGGCGGCTGCTGTGCTCCTGCAGCGTCCTCATCGGCGTCCTCGCCATCACCCCGATCGGTCATGCGGAGGAAGGCCATGCCGAAGGCGAACGGCACCGCCGTGATGCGCAGGTTGGCGTAGAACATCTGCGCGATCGCCCACGCCAGGAAGGCGAAACCGAACGCACGCCCGGCGCCCTTCCGCAGGTAGGCCTTCGACGCCAGCACCGCGAGCACGACCAGTGCAGCCACGCCGGGGATGCCGTGCTCGCCGAGCATCCGGGTGAACTCGGTGTGCGACGAGGCCTCGTCCTTGCAGTCGTCGGACCGGAGTTGGCACACCTCGTAGGTCAGACGTTGGTACTTGGTCATGCCGGGGCCGACGCCCAGGAGGATGTTGGACCGGAAGATCTCGGCGTCATTCGCGGCGAGCTCGGTGCGAGACGACGAGGCGTCGCTGAAGCGCTCCTCGAACTTGCCTCCGGTGAAGTCCTCGAGCCAGGGGAACACGAAGAGGAAGCACACCACGATGACCGCTGCAGCGACGCCGACGATGCGTCGACGAGACCGTCGGTCCGTCGAGCGGGCCAGCGCGAGCACGACCACCGCGATGACCACCGAGAAAGAGCCGCCACGCGAGAAGGTGAGCAGCGTCTGCACCAGAAGCGCGAGCCCGACCACGCCGGCGATGACACGGGCGATGCGGTTCGGCTCGGACAACAGCAGCAGGACGACCGCGAGCACGCCGAGCGACAGCATCGACGACACCTGCACGGGCCCGAAGCCGCCGGAGGTCGCGAAGTTCGATTCGGCCTCGAAGTCGATGCCGACACCGCCGCCGGCGAGGAAGTCGGTCCGCAAGCGGCTGATCGCGACGGTCAACGGGCCGACGGCGGCGACGACGGTCGTCCAGAGCACACGGCGGTAGAGCCATGGCGCAGCCTTGACCTGTGAGGTGAACGCGATGAACGCGGCCAGTCCGATCGGACCGCTGAGCGCGAAGGCGATGGCCTCGCGAGACCCTGGGCCGATCGTGCGGATGGTGTTGATCGACGCGGGGAGCAACAAGGCGATGTAGAGCAGCGCAAGCCGTGCGTCTCGACCGAGGTGGCGGATCACGAACAGCACGGCGAAGACCGACAACAGGATGAGGATGTAGGGCGCCGCCAGGTAGGGGATGGGCACCGTCGCCTGTCGCCACATCACCTCGCTGCCCGTCAGGTAGGCGATCGTGCACAGCGTCAGCGGCAGGTCGCGGCTGAGCACGGCGTAGAGGCCGATCACGAGCAAGCCCACTGCGTGCGCCAGGCCCAGCACCGAGGAGTTGCTGATGGCCAGCGACGCGACGATCTGGACGAGGAGGACCACGAGCAGCACGCCCCAGCGAGGCATGAGCGCGAACCGTCGCGGCGGCTCCTCCTCCGCCGACGTCGCCAGCGCCGTCGATCGCTCGATCGTGGACAGGTCCGTCATCCCCTGGGTCGTGCCGCGGTGTGCGCGGCCGGTTCGGACGAGTGTACCGAGTGGGCTTCGAGGATCACCCGGCAGAGCCATGGTGACCCCCGGTGGGGCTCCGGCCCATCAGCCGTCGTACACGGCGCCGTTGACGGCGCACGAACAGCACCAGCGGCCCGAACCAGTGCCGCACCCGCCAGTGGAACCGGTACACCGCCCACCAGGCCCGCTGGAGCGCGAAGCCCGTCTCACGCAGCGCGACGCGGACCCGTTGGTACACCCGGTTCGTCAGGTCCGCCACCACCCCAGCTGCACGACGCGCCCAGGCCACGAGCACCAGGAGTCGCTCGACCCACGCTGCGCCGAGCTCCGCCGCGAGCGAGAGCTCGTCCAGCAGCTGCTTCTCGACGGCCGGCCAGAAGACCACGACGATGCCGCCGAGCAGCCAGGCCCACCAGAGGTCGTCGATGGTGAGGACCGTGGTGAAGGCGATCGCGGGCCACACCTCGTAGAACTCGGCCAGCGGCAGCCACTGGCCCGGCCGGGTCGGCACCGAATCGATCTCGGGGTGCTCCCAACGACGGTGGTGCAGCCACAGCCCGAAGTGGATGGCGAAGAACACTGCGGCGCCCCATGCGACCGTCACGGTGACTGCAGCCAGCCCGACGAGGCCGATGAGCTCCAGCGCGAACGCGTCGCGACCGGTGCGCGCCGCTCGGTGCACGCCGCGGCGAACGGCCAGCGTGGCGACCTCCGCTCGACGGTCGCCCTCTGCGTCGAGGATCTGGTGCACGACGATGCTGCGCACCCCGAACCCGAACGACCACACGACCGCCGCGACGGTGGCCGCCCACCACGTCGGGCCGGTGCGCCCTGCGGTGCCCATCAGCACGAAGGCGAACAACGTGGGCAGGACGTGGGCGACGGCGGCGTCCGCCACCACCCCGACCAGCCCGCGCTGCTTCAAGCGCAGCGGTGGGACCGAGTAGGCGATGGACGTCGCCACGAGGGCGGCCAGCACCAGCATGGGCGCCGCCTCGATGCGCACGACGAGCCACGGCGCCACCGCGAGGGCGAGCGTGGCGCCGAGCAGGGCGAAGGTGGTGGCGCTGGACGCGTCTGCTGCTGCGTTGCGCTTGCCGGCCCGTCGGTCGGCCTCGCGATCGCTCAGGTCGTTCACGAGGTGCGCGAATGCCGCGACGCCCAGGGCGGAGACCACCATGGCGAGCACGCGTGCCACTCCGCCACGTCCGGGCACCTCTGCGGTGATGGCGGCGAGCGCTGCTGCGGCGACGACCGGGAGCACCTTCGGGGTCCACCACAGCGGTGCACGCACCATGGTGAGCAACCGCCAGGGCTTCATGTCCGTGCCGGGGCGATCAGGTCGGCGACCGTGCGGATGTGGTGGTCGAGGTCCAGGTGGGCGACGGCGGCGCGAGCTGCTGCGCCCGCTCGCTCCCGGGCCGCGGTGTCGTCGCACATCTCCACGACCTCGTCGACGAGCCCCTCGACGTCGAACGCCGGACGGGCAGCGGCGCCGGGCAGGTCGCCCAGCTCCATGCCACACACCGGGATCCCGGCGAGGGCGGCGGCGAGCACCAGCTCGGGATGGCTCGGCTCGTAGCCGGTGCGCACCACGGCCGACACGTCCTCGAGCAGGCCCGGCGTCGCCGCATCGACCACCTGGACCACGTCGTGCAGGCCGGCGTGCGTAACGTCGTGGCGGGCGAGCCACTGGTCGTCCTCGGTCTCCGCGACCCAGCGCAGCGATGCGCCGGGTGCTCGGCGGTGCACCTGCCAGGCGACCTCGGCTGCGTGGTCCACCGACTCCCACGCACCGATGGTGGCCAAGAGCACCACCGCACCCGACGCGGTGTCGGACCGTCGGGCCGGGGGCAGGTCGGCACGGTCGACCAGGGTCGTGCCGGAGGCCCCGCCGAGCTGCACCACCGGACCGTCGAACATCGCCCGGACCGCGCGGGTCTGGGCCTCGTCGCACGTGAGCCATCCGTCGACTTCGGCCAGCGTCGCCCGGTCCTCGTCGCGGAGGCGATCGAGGGTCCACGAGCTCTCGGGCAACGCTGCGACCACCCGAGCCGGCCGATCGGGGGCGTACCGCACCAGGCTCGCCGCCAACGGGTGGTGCACCAGCAGCGTGGCCCCCTGGCGTCGACCGAGCCACCGGCGCAGCTGGGACCGCTTCGCTCCGGTCGCGGCCCGTTGCGCGCCCACCAGGTGCGGCACGGCCGCCATCCCCTGGCGCCGGAACCGATCGACCACGGTCGTGGGTGCGACCGCTCGGAACCTCGCCAGGTCGGGTCGAGTGCCTTCGCCCAACGCGATGATCTCGACCTGGAGGCCCTGCCGGGTCAGCCAGCGCGCCAGTTGGAGCACCCGCTCGCCGCCCCCCGCGAGCGAGGGGAGGTCGGTGCCGATCACGACATCGGTGTTCATCGGGCCGCCATCGTGGTCTCGATCGCTCCCAGCAGCGCCGGACCCGCCTCGGACAGGACCAGGTGCTCTCGGGCGAACTGGGCGCCCGAGTGGCCCATCCGCTCCCGGAGCGCCGGGTCGGCTGCCAGTCCTGCGAGCGCGGCAGCCACGCCGTCGACGTCCGGGAAGTCCACGACCGCACCGCACCCGGCTGCTCGGATCAGCTCGGGAGTGCCGCCGCTGTCGAAGCTGACGATGGGTCGGCCCAGCGCTGCGGCCTCGACGCACACGAGGGGGAAGGCGTCCTCTCTGGCCGACAGCAGGAACACGTCACCTGCTCCGATCCAGCGCAACGGCTCGGCCTGGTGCTCGACGAAGTGCACCCGGGCGTCGGGGCCCGCGGCGTCCATCTTTTGCTCCAGCCCGCCGACGTCGCTGCCGCCGATCCAGACGAACTCCCAGCGATGGTGCGGGGAGAGCTGGCGGGTCCGCTGCGCAATGCGCACGAACAGCTCCGGGCCCTTGCGCCAGTGGCGCACCCCGGAGCCGACGACGACGATCGAGCCGGGCGGCAACGACAGCGGGAACGGCCCGGGCTCGGGCAGCGCATCGGCGTCGACGAACCCCCACTGGCGTTCCACGAGCGACGGATCGATGTCGAAGCGCGCCAGCAGCTCGTCACGCACCGCGTCGGACACGGCGACGTAGCGGGTGGCGCGAGGGAGCTGGGTCGACGCCACCTTGCCGAGGTGGAAGTCCTGTCCGACCGAGAGCTCGTGCACGTGGCACAGCACGGGCGCACGCGGCAGCATCGGCACCGCTCGCATCGATCCGGCGCAGTGCACGTGCGCGGCGTCGAGCGGCCCGAGCGCGGCCAGCGTGCGCGACAGGCGTCGCTCACGGATGCCGTTGGCCAGCCACGGCAGGCGCTGCTCCTCGCGATCGACCGGCGGTTCGAACAGCGCCGGACCCAGCTCGGCGAAGTCGTCGAAGAGCGGGCCGTCGGCATCCAGGAACAGCGTGCTCAGCTGCCAGGACGGTCGCTGCTCACGGAGCCATCGCAAGAAGCGCAGCGCGAGCAGCGGCGGACCGGTGCGCTCCGCCGCGTGCAGGACGGTGAGCAGGTGTCGAGAGCTGTTCGGATCGGGCGCCATCGGTGCTCAGCGCCCTCGGCCCGAGGTGCCGACGTGACGTGTCAGCGCCTGCAGCACCCATGCGGTCGTGAGGGCCTCCGACGCCCAGCCGAAGACCTCCTTGGGGCCGCCGTAGAAGAAGATCGACCGCTCCCACGAGCCGTCGTCGAGCTGGCCCGCCACCAGCGCGCCGGCGAGCTCCTCCTGTGCCGAGCTGGGGCCGTCGAGGGTCTGCAGCGCCAGCAGGGCGAGCGCGGAGTCCATGGCAGGACCGACCGAGCCACCGTCGATGCGCTCGCAGATCCTGGCCACCACCAGGGGGGCCACCTCGCCGAGTCCGGGCACACCGCGGCGGTGGGCGTCGGCAAGGGCTGCGTAGAAGGTGAACCGGTTGCGATGCCACTTGTCGCTGACGTGCTCGGCGTCGTCGTGCAGCACCGAGGTGATCCAGCGCACGACCTCGGTCGGCGTGCGGCGACCGAGGTAGCGGGCGACGTTCAGGTTGACCACGACATCGACGTCGTCGGGCTCGGCCTCGGTGGTGCTCCACAGCTCCTCCCGATGCCGCCGCACCGACGTGCGCAGCTCGTCGCGCTGGGCCCAGATGGTGCGCAGCCCGGGCCGCCGGTGGGGGATGAGCCACGTGTAGAAGCGGCCCTGTGGGTCGCGGTTGCGCAGCAGCAGCGCGACGTTCGCTCTGGTGCGGTCGCCGCGGGTGGCCACGGCGAGCGATGCGCACGCGGTGTCGTCGGCATCGGGTGGGGTGAACAGGTACTGGTCGTTGTCCTGGGACCAGTAGCGCCACTGCGCACCGCTCTCACGCTCCCGACGGAGGAAGGCGACCGCTCGGTCCACCACCGCAGCTGCACGCGGGTCGGGCACCTCGTGCAGCGCGACTGCTCCCAGGGAGGTGATGAACTTCAGCGAGTCCGGCAGCCAGACGGGCTCGCCGTCGAGCGGGCTCGCGTACGAGGTCAGCTCGCCGGTGGGGCTCTGGTTCCCGGCCACCCAGTCGATCGCCCGGTCCACCGAACGCCGCAGCTGCTCGGCGCCGAGGGTGGTGCTCATGTGGCCCCTCCCGCCGGGCGGAGGTGCACCCGCACCGAGTTGCTCCCACGCCGCTCGGCCTCGTCGATCCATGCGGGCAGCTGGTGGTCCCGGAAGCGCTCGAACACGGCGCGGTTGCGCTCGTAGAGCCACTGACGGCCGACGGCTCGTCGTGGGAAGGTCGCTCGCGAGAGCTCCGCGTGCACGTGGCGCAGCTCGTCGGCGTCCATCGTCGCGAGCGCGACCTCGTCCGGGTAGCGCACCGTGTTGAACCACAGGGCCACATCGCGCTCGTCGCACCAACGCACGTAGTCGGGCATCTCCTGCCAGTTCATGCGCATCGGGTTCACCATGATGCACAGGAGGCGGTCGTGGCGGTGTGCGTCGTCGATCAGCACCTGCACGTTGCGCATGAGCACGTCGAAGCGGGCGTGCACCCGGATCTGCTCGTAGCGCTCCGGGACCAAGGAGTCGATCGAGACGTTGAAGTGCACGTTGCATTGCTCGAGCACCCGCTCGACCTTGCTGTTGAGCACGGTGCCGTTGGTGGCGAGCGTGACCTTCAGGTCCGGCGCCGTGGCCGCCACGACGTCGAGCAGCGAGTACACCAGCGGCTGCAGCAGCGGTTCGCCGCCGTTGATCCGCAACTCGGCGAGGTGCGCCAGGAACGGCTCGACCTGTTCGATGAAGCGCTCGTCGTAGGGCACCTCGAGCGGCGGCAGCTGCTCCCGGTTCGCCCGGATGCGCGACGACAACATGCCCGAGCACATGACGCACTCGAGGTTGCAGTGGTTCGAGAGCTCGAGCTCGAGCATCGTCGGCCACTCGGGATCCAGCGGCAGCTCGTCGTAGGCCGCGGCGAGCGGGAGGTTGCCGGTGTCGATCGCCTGGCGGCAGGTGGCGCAGGGGCCCTCGAACTCCCGCCGCACGAGCCGCTCGCGCAGCTCCGACAGCTGGGATCCGTTCCAGATCTCGCCGAGGGAGGGTCCCTCGGGCGTCCACCGTGGCGAGTCGCGATGGAACTGCAGCCAGCACGGTGCTGCGGCGCCGTCGGCACGGAGGTAGAGGTTGGTGAAGGGTGCGTTGCACACGCTGGCGCGGTTCGTCGCAGGTCTCGAGCGCTCGTAGGCCGCGAGCGCCGCGTCCGTCGTGCGCCGACGGTGGGCTCGCCGCAGCATCTAGCCGACCGTCCCCAGGACGGGCGCAGCTCGCCCGTGGCGGTGCATCGAGCCGTCTCGCATCGTCCACGCCCCCCGAGACTCCATGGCTCCAGCGTACCGGCGACGTGCCGCCGTCGAGCCGAGTTCGCGGCACGCATCCACGCCCGGGACGCCATACTGGGAAACGTCGATTCGTCGGGGGCAGGTCATCGAGTGGTGGTCCAGACAGGGCTGGTCAGGTTGCGGGGTCGCCTTCGGGACCTCCTGCCCGCCCCTGCGGAGACCCCGTCAGCCGACCGGCCTGGTTGCCGGGCGCCGGGGGCCTCGATGTACCTCGACCAGCGCGGCATGGTGCGTGCGTGCTGTCAGAACGCGGCCCATCCGCTCGGCAGCATCACCGAACGCCCGCTGCTCGAGATCTGGCGCGGCGCGCGGGCCGAGGAGCTGCGTGAGGCGGTGGCCGTCGGTGATCTGCGTCTCGGCTGCGACTTCTGCGCGTGGCAACGCGACGAGGGTGCCGATGCAACGAGCTTCGCCCGCACCTTCGACCACCTCCCGGCGGCGGGTGTGTCGCCGCCGTGGCCGCGCCAGCTGGAGCTGTCGTTGTCGAACGCCTGCAACCTGCAGTGCGTGATGTGCAACGGCGAGTGGTCCTCGTCGATCCGCACCCATCGTGAGCACCTCCCGCCGCTGCCGAAGGTCTACACGGATCGGTTCTTCGAGGAGCTGGCGGAGTTCCTGCCGCACCTGCAGGTCGTGAAGTTCCTCGGTGGCGAGCCCTTCCTCGGCGCCGAGTCGTTGCGCGTCATGGAGATGATCGCCGCCATGGCCCCCGCGGTCGAGGTGCACGTCACCACGAACGGCACCCAGTGGTCCGATCGCATCGAGCGGATCCTGCGACGTCTGCGGGTGCACGTGGTGGTGTCGCTCGACGGGGTGAACGCGGCGACCTACGAGGCGATCAGGATCGGCTCGCAGCTCGACGACGTGCTCGACAACGTGCAGCGCTTCGCCGACCACTGCCGTCGGAGCTCCACGACCTTCAGCCTCTCGCACTGCCTGATGACGCAGAACTGCTCCGAGTTCCGCGAGTTCCTCGAACTGGCGGAGCGCATCGACTGCTCCGTGTTCGTCAACACGGTGACCGAGCCGAACGAGCTCAGCCTGTACCACCTGGCACCGAGCGAGCTGCGCCGCGTCGTGGCCGACCTCGAGGCCCAGGACGCCGCCGCGCAGGTCGGCCTGAGCGGCGTGCGGCAACGGGTCTGGTCGGATCAGCTCGACCGCTTGCGGCACCACCTGGACCGTCTCGAGTCCCACTCGCCGCCCGACTACGTGGCGCAGCGCCGGCACCTGGGGTTCGCCTGGCTCGCTCCTCCCGAACGTGCGAGCAGGGCCGCCAGCGAGCTCGACGACTCCTTGGAGCACACCAGTGCCTGGGTGCTGGACGTGGACGAGCTGGGCCGGCTGTCGGGTCGCCGGCCGGTCGGTGAGCCGTCGGTGGGGCTCGGCGAGGCGGTGGCCGAGGCCGCGACCTTGGGGAGCGATCTTCTCGCGCCGCTCGGGCACTGGGACCGCGGGGGTGGCGTGGACCGCCACGACCTGCGCAGCCACCGCGCCCGGCTGCCGGGTGCGACCGAACCGGTGGACGTGGTCGTCACCACCGTCGCCGTCCGTGATGGCGACGGTGTGGTCGTCGGCGCGACGGTGGCGGTCGAGGAGGTCCGGGCCTTCCACCTCGCCGCGTCGCTGGCCGACGGCGCCCACCGCATGGCCGGCTACGTGGTGGGGGGGAGTGGTCTGCTGGAGAGCCTCGACGGCGCCGTCGGTGAGGTGTTGGGCGTCTCCGCTGACGCCGCGCCACGCGATCTGCGCAGCCTCGAGCGGGCGGTGCAGGACGCACTCGGTCCGATCGACGGCGACGACGTCGACCACGGCGTTGCCGACGGGATCCCACACGTGATCCGGCGTCACCGCGACGGATCAGGTCGGGTCACGGTGCTGCATCTGTTCTCGGAGCCCACCGGCACCTCGACCCGGGTGTGGGTCGTGCGGCAGCCGGAGCGCCCGTCGAACCCTGTCGATCCGGCATCCGCAGTGCGATACTCGGGGGACCACACGGCGGGCGGAGGCTGATCGCCATGCAGGAACCGAGGGGGACCGGCGCTCCGCAACGGGGTTCGGTGCAGCGGGTGGTGCTGAGCTCGCGCCGTCGGGCCGCGTCGTTGCTGGGGCGCGTGCCCGGGGGGCGCCGGCACGAGGGCGCGTCGGCGGACCAGTCGCGGACCACCTTCTGCAACGCACCGTCCGTGTCGCTCTACCTCGACCAGATGGGCGACGTGCGAGCGTGCTGCCAGAACGCCGAGTATCCGTTGGGCAACATCACTCGCCAGTCGCTGCGCGAGATCTGGGACGGTCAGCGCACCGGTGACCTGCGTCGGGCGCTCGAGCAGGACGACCTGACCCTGGGTTGCCAGTTCTGCCGCTGGCAGATGGCCGAGGAGAACGAGAACCTCGTCTACGCCCGCACGTTCGACCACCTCCGCATCCCCGACGAGGGTCCGACCTGGCCACAGCAGCTGGAGCTGTCCCTGTCGAACGCCTGCAACCTGCAGTGCATCATGTGCAACGGCGACTGGTCCTCGTCGATCCGCACGCACCGCGAGGGTCGGCCGCCGCTGCCGACGGTGTACGACGACGCGTTCTTCGACGACCTGGCTGCGTTCCTGCCCCACCTCCGCATCGTGAAGCTGTTGGGAGGCGAACCGTTCCTGGGCAAGGAGTCGCTCCGGGTGCTCGACATGCTCGTCGACGCCGGGCTGACACCCGAGGTGCACGTGACCACCAACGGCACCCAGTGGTCGCCGAGGGTCGAGCGCATCATGGAGCGGCTGCCGATGGAGATCATCGTGTCGCTCGACGGCTGCGATGCCGAGACCTACGAGTCGATCCGCGTGGGCTCGGACTTCGCGGTGGTCATGGAGAACCTGGACCGCTTCCAGGAGTACGCCCGGCGGCACGGCACCGGCGTCCACCTGGCGCATTGCCTCATGACCACGAACTGGCACCGGTTCGCCGACTTCCTGCGCTTCGCGGACGCACGGGACCTGCCGGTGGGTGTCAACACGGTCACTTCACCGATCGAGCTCAGCCTGCATCACCTGCACCCTGACCGACTCGACGAGATCGTCGCCGAGCTGGATGGGATGAACGAACGGGTGCTGGCCGATCTGGGGCGGAACGCACCGGTGTGGTCCGATCAGCTCGAGCGTCTGCACCATCGTCAGCGGGCGCTCGCCGAGTTCGAGGACGTGAGCTACTACCTCGGTCGGGGCACGATCCTCGGTGTGCCGTGGCGACGTCGCCCGGAGGGGCGCGACCACCAGGCGGAGGCGGTCGTCGAGCTCGAGCGTCTGGCTGGGGTGGCGCGGGGTCCCGTGCTGGTGGTGGACGATGCCGAGCAGGTGGTCTCGGTCGAGGCGTTCGAGGGATCGACCGAGCTGGCCGGCGTGGACCTGGTCCGGCTGATCGGCCGACATGCCGCCGAGCTGTTCAGCGTGTTCGACGAGCTGCACGGTGCTGGTACCCCCGAGATGCTGGGTGACGATCTCGACCTGCAGCATTGGCGGATCGTGTTCGACGGGCCGACGGGGCTGGTGGTGGACGCCGTGATCGCGGCCGTCGTCGACCATGCCGGCGTGGCCGAGCAGGCGCGCATCCACCTGGCGTTCCGCCAGACGGCGGCCGCTCCCGATGCGGTGCCGGTGAGGTCAGAGGTGGAGCAGGACGATGCGGCAGCTCCCGTCGACCTGGCCGCCTGGTTCGCGGCGACGGTGGCCGGCGACGTCCACGAGTTGGTGGTCGACGGCGACGGTGTCGTGTGCTCGGTCGGTCCGGATCCGACCGATGTGGTGGGCGTGGATCTCTCCGGACTGGTCGGCGCGTCGGTGATGGACCTGATCGCCGCGTTCGAGCCGGTGTTCGGCGCGCTGGCGGATCGGTGGGAGCTGGAGCTCCCCCAAGGTGCGGATGCGCGGGCGCGGGTGGAGCGGGTCACCTTCGATGGCCCGGATGGTGCGACCTCCGAGCTCCGGGTGCTCATGGAACCAGCGATCGCACCCGACGGCCGCAGTGGTCTGAGGGTGCGTCTGGGAGCTCCGCAGCCCGACGAACGTCCCGGGTGACTACCCGCCAGCCGCCGCGAGCGCGTCCGTCGAGTCCACCCTCTGGATCTCCAGGTGGGGGCGGTGTCGCACACCGCCGTTGACGGCGAACGCGAGCTCGACGCCGAGCTCCTCGAGGATGTCCAGCGTCTGGAGGGTGTAGGAGCCGCACGGATGCGCAGCGGTCGTCGGCCTGATGCCCGTGGCGCGCTGGATGCACTCGGCGTTCGCTGCGTACTCGCGGCGCTGGACGTCGAGGGGCAGCTGCGCCATGGACGTCGGATGGGTGTGGGAGTGCAGGCCGATCTCGTGGCCGAGGTCGCGCAGCTCGGTCCAGCAGGCCTCGTCCATCCAGAGGTGGCCGGCCAGCTGCTCGGTGTCGATGTCGTGCTCGCGCATCATCGACTCCATCACCAGGTCGTAGCCGCCGTCGGAGAGCACGCCGTCGCGGAGATGCCGGAATCGTCGGTCGTCATCGGTGTAGAAGGTCGTCTCAGGACGCCACGACGCAGGATCGAACGACGCGAGCTCCCGCTCGACCGCGTCGCCGCCGGGCGACTCGACCGCTCGGGCGAAGAACTCCCGGTAGAACGACTCCACCGAGTCGAAGGCCACCGTGCGGAAGTAGCGGTAGAGCTCGAGCCGTTCCAGGGTCCCCTCGAGCGGCGAGGAGTACACGAACCAGAACGCGGTGAGCCCGAGCTCGCGCAGGACCGGAAGCGCCACGTCGTACTGGCACCGGAGGTTGTCGTCGAAGGTCAGGCAGACCGAGTCCGGGTCGAGACGATCTGCACGGACGCGTTCGAGGTACTCGTCGGCACGCAAGATCCTCTCGACGCCGACCCGGTCCAGCACCGCTCGGAGCTGGACCGCATCGAGCGCGCCCTGACCTGCAGGGTGCACGTCGTCGGTGAAGTGGTGGAACATGACCGGCGTCGTGATCATCGCTCGAGCCTCCCTGCAGGCTGCCGGGCGGAGTCCGGGAGGCCCTGGTGGACGTGACGATCGAGCCGTGTCGGGACGACCGGGCCCTCATGGACTACATCGACGAGCACTGGCGGCCGGGCCATGTGCTGGCTCGGGACCCGCGCATGTTCGCGTTCCAGTACCGGACCCCGTGGGTCGACCGGGACGACTTCCCCACCGGGACCAGCGTCATGTGCGCCTACCGCCTGGACGGCACCTTGGTCGGGTTCCTCGGCGCGATCGCCGCGCCGTATCCGAGCCCGCGGTCGTGCTGGCTCGCGTTGTGGCACGTGCTGCCGGAGACGAAGGGCCTCGGCGTCGGCGGCCGCCTCCTCGACGAGATGCATGCGGTCGCGACCCGGGCGGGCGGCTGGATCGGGGGCCACGGCGCCAACCAGGAGGCATTGCCGATCTACCAGAAGCGGGGCTACGAGCTGCGCGAGGTGCGCCGGTGGGTGCACGACCCGGCCGCACCGCTGGCGCCGCCGGCGAGCACGATCCTGCGACCCGGAGAGCTGCGTCCGGACGAGGCCTGGGAGCGGTACCGCTTCGATGACCACCCGGTGTTCGCCTACGAGCGGCACGGATCGACCGTGGTGCGGTGTGAATCGAACAGCTGGGGTCGGGTGACCCACGTCCTTCGCCTCGGCTCCGACTGGCCGGACGTCGTGGCCGAGGTCGATCGGCGCGAGCGCCGCATCGGCTCCCGCACCGGAGTCCGGTATCTGCTGGACGCGTGGACCGTCGAGCCGCCGGGAGATCGGTTCGTGCCGGCGGACGCCGAGCTGCCGTCGGTCTTCCATCCGCCGGAGGCACGGGGAGCGGTGCAGCATGCCATCGGCTACCCGTACTGCCCGACGGTGGTCGAGAAGGGCGACGGCGATCTCGACCGCCCGACCTGAGCAGGCTGGAGCCCACGAATCCGAACGCCGGGCTCGTCGACGGGGCCTCGTCGACGCCGTCACTCGGCGGCTCGGCTCTCCGGCTTGCGGCCCAGCGACAGCGGCACCGTCTCGTCCATCTGCGCGGTCTCGCCCCTCGCCTCGCGCTCGCGCTGCTCGAGGATCCACGCCGGCAGCTGGTCGTCGAGCAGGTGGCGCCACGCCGTCATGTTGTTGGCGAAGATGTAGTCCCGGGTGACCCCGGGATCGTGCACGAAGGAGCGGCGCGCCAGCGTCGTGCGGATGCGCTCCAGGTCCTCCACCGGCAGGTTCCACAACGCTGAGTGCAGCGGGTAGCGCACCACGTTGAACCAGCAGTGCACGTCGCGATCCAGCGACCACTGCAAGATCTCGCCCATCTCGTCCCAGTTGTGTCGCATGGGGTTGACCATCACCGAGCACACCCGGCCGTCGCGGTCGCAGTACTCCTTGAAGTACTCGAAGTTCGACATCAGCGCGTCGTGGTTGCCGCGCACCCGGATGGCTTCGTAGCGATCCTTGCGCAACGAGTCGATCGAGATGTTGATGTGGAAGTTGCCCCGCTCCAGGTGTGACTTCACACGTTCGTTGAGCACGGTGCCGTTGGTCGCGATGGTGATGCGCAGCTCGGGCTTGAGCTCGTAGACCTGCTCGCAGATGTCGAACACGATCTGCTGGGTGAAGGGCTCGCCGCCGTTGAAGCGCAGCTCCTGGAGGTGCGGGATGAACTCGCGCAGCTGTTGCACGAAGGTGTCGTCGTAGGCCATGGGCAGCGGTGGCAGGTGCTCGCGGTTGCGGCGGATCAGGCTGCTCAAGGTGCCCTGGCACATGACGCACTCGAGGTTGCACTGGTTCGACAGCTCCAGCTCGAGCATCGAGGGGTACTCGTAGCCGGGGTTCGGCTCGACGTCCTCGTAGGCCAAGGCGAGCGGACGCGTGCCCTGGTCGATGCACTCCCTGCACTGTGCGCACCTGCCGCTCATCCGACCGGCGGCCAGGTCGGCTCGCAGGCCCGACAGGAACGCGCCGGTCCAGATGTCCTTGAGCGAGTTCGTCGGCGACCAGCGGTTGGTGTGGCCGTCGCCGATCTGCAGCCAGCAGGGCTCGGCCAGGCCATCGGTGCGGAAGTACAGGTTGGTGACCGGCGCGTTGCACAGATGTGTCCGGTCGGCCGACTTGCGCAAGCCGTCGTACTTGGCGAGGCCCTCCGGGCTCGGATGATCACCGCTCATCTGTCCACCCCGTCGCTCGCTGGTGCCGCTCCTCGACGATCGACCGGATCGCGGTTCGCAGCGGCACGACTGCGGATGGTACTCGGCCGTCGTGCGGTGCAGTCAGGCTGCCTGGGTGCCTCACCGCCCTGCCAGCTCCTCCAGCTGTGGCCGCAGCCGCTCGTACATCTGCGTGCCGATGATCCGGGCGCCGAGCTCGTTGGTGTGGCCTCCGTCGAAGTAGACCGGCCGGCCGACGTCGTCGAGTGAGGTGGTCAGGTCGACGACCTCGACCCCGGAGCGCAACCGGACCTGGTCGTACTGCCGGGTGCTCTCGGGGAGGAACTCCGGCCCGTAGCCGAGACGCTGCCAGAGCTCGTCGTCGGAGGGGTTGGGTTTCTTCGCGAACGGCGACGGCTGCCAGACGTGCACGACGGGCACGTCGAAGCTCTCGCTCAGGTGGCCGATCAGCTCGGTACCTCGACGGTACTGCTCGGCCGCCATCTCGATCTCGAGCTCCGTGCTTTCGCCGTCCCAGTCGAGGCTTGCGACGTTGTCGAGGGCGTCGCGCACCTCGTCGCGCTCGTCGTCGGAGATGGCCAGGCGGGAGATCGTGCCGGGTCGTACGTCGCCCAGTTCGACCCGCTCCGCGCCGAGGCTCCGCTCGTTGAGTCCTCCGTAGAAGACGGCGAGGTCGGGAGGGTCGAGCTCGTCGGAGGTGAGGGCTTGCTCGAACTGCTCGAGGCTCTGCCAGCCGACGTAGGCGCTGACACCGAAGTTGACGGCGCGGATGCGGATGCCGTCGGCTTCGGCGAGGCGGGCGACGACCGAGGGCAGGGTGTGGTCGTCACGTTGGCCGATGCCGAACATGGTGGAGCCGCCGAAGAACCAGACGGTCAGCTCGGGGTCATCGGGGGCGTAGCTGACGCGTCGGCCGTCGACGATGTCCACGTAGCGGCCGTCGAAGTCGTCGATCCGGTGCCCCAGGAAGAAGTCGGACCGGTAGGGCAGCTGCAGGTACTCGCCGAAGAGCTCCGGAGCGAAGGGCTCCTCTTCGTGCGCGTACTCGTCGACCGGCAGGCCGTCGTAGGCCACGGCCGCCTCGGCCCGGGCTCGAGCCGGACCCTTGGTCGCAGGCTCCGAGAAGTCCACGGCCGTGCCCTCTTCGCCGGAGCGGCTGCGGCCGAACGCGACCAGGCCGACCGTCAGCAGTGCCGTCACGACGAGCGCGGCGAGGAGCGTGAGCACGGGGTGCCCGCCGTCGGGCGTTGCCGTGTGTGCTGAGCCGGCCCGTCCGGGCTCCAGCGGGGTGCCGTCAGGGGCCCTGACCTGCAGCGTCGACGACCGGCTCCACGCAGTGCCAGTCTGCGGTCCAGTCAGCAGCGGTGGGGTTCGCAGGTGGCCGAGCACCCAGACCGGCAGCACGGCGAGCACGAAGGCCGCACCGGCCAGCGTGAACGACACCGCAGCAGCGATCGCTCTCGCCACACGTGCGAGCAGCCGGTCGAGGGCCTCGGCTGACGCCGGGGCCAGCAATCCGAGCAGCACGACGAGCCCCGCGGTCACCGCGGCGATCGCAGCGGCCTCCGCCCGCCCGATCCACCACAGCAGCGGGGCGACCCCGATGGCCGGCGCAGCTCGTCGGAGTGCGCGGTGCACTCTGGGGCGGGTCACCGCGTCTCCTGCAGCGCCACGAGCTCGGGGCGCATCGATCGGTACATCGCCTCGCCGACGAGACGGGCGCCGTACTCGTTGGTGTGGCTCGAGTCGAAGTACACCGGCCGGTCCACCTCGTCGAGCGCGCGAGTCAGGTCGATCCAGTCGACACCGGACTGCTCCGCCATCGCCCGATATCGAGCAGTGGTCTGGGGCAAGCCGTCCGGGTTGTACCCCAGCCGCTCCCAGAGCGGGGCGTCGACGGGGTTGCGGCGCTTGGCGAAGGGCGACGGTTGCCACATGTGCAGCACCTCCACGCCGTAGCGCTCGGCCAAGCGGTCGATCAGCTCGCTCCCGCGGCGGTACTGCGTGGCGGTGAGCTCGACCTCCTGTGCCGCACGTTCTGCGCTCCACGGCACTGGTGAAGCATCCGGGTAGCGAGCGCGGACCTCGGCTCGCTCCTCGTCGCTGCCGGCGAGCCGAGTGACCAGGTCCGGGTCACCTTCGCCCATGTCCATCCGGTTCGAGCTGAGGCCGGAGTCGTTGACACCTTCGTAGAAGACGGCGAGGTCGGGTGGGTCGAGCTCGTCGGAGCTCAGGGCTTGTTCGAACTGCTCGAGGCTCTGCCAGTTGACGTACCCGCTGACACCGAAGTTGAGGGCGCGGATGCGGATGCCGTCGGCTTCGGCCAGGCGGGCGACGACCGACGGCAGGGTGTGGTCGTCGCGCTGGCCGATGCCCAGCATGGTCGAGCCGCCGAAGAACCAGACGGTGAGCTCGGGGTCCTCGGGGGTGTAGCTCACCCGCCGGCCGTCGACGGTGTTGACGTAGCGGCCGCGGAAGTCGCCCAACCGATGCCCGAGGAAGAAGTCCGGGGAGTACGGCAGCTGCTTGATCTCACCGAGCGCAGCCGGCGCCCAGGGCTCGTCCTCGTGCGCGTAGGTGTCGACGGCGAGTCCGTCGAACTCGTCCGCATCGAGCACCTGGGCCTGTCGGGGCTGCACGGAGGGCACGTCGGGTGCGCCGGGCTCGTCGGCGTCGGTCGCGCCCTGCGTCGCCGGCGCATCTGCGAGCACGGTCGGCTCACCGCCGGTGCGGCGCAGCACCAACACCACTCCGGCCGTGAGCACGGCCACGACGACGGCGGTCGTGAGCACCCGAGCGCCGACCGAGCGGCGAACGGGCAGCGCGTCCGGTGCTCCCGACCGGCGTGCCCCGAGCGGCTCGTCGTCGGGGCCGCGCAACCTGGCCGATGGCGGGATCGTCCACGCCGATCGGCGCGAGATCCAGGCGTTGTCGAGCGAGGGGCGGTGGGCGGCTCGGGTCAACGCCCAGGCGGGCAGCACGCCGAGCATGAACGCCAGCCAGGACAGCACCGTGGACACGCCCGTCGCGACCGCGTGTGCGATCCGATCCAGCACACGGTCGAGGCGCTGTGCCGCCGCGGGTGCGAGCAGTCCGAGCAGGAGGACGGCCACTGCCAGCACTGCGAGCACCACGGCTGCATCGTGCCGACCCAGGAGCGCGAACACGCCGGCTGCGCATGCAGCCGGCAACGCCCTGATCAGACTTCGCTTCGGTCCCACTCGTCCCCCGGTGCCCGCCGGCACATGTCCCTGTAGCGTAGAGAAGATGCTGCGACTTCGACACGCGCTGCGGCTGGCGGGGGACTTCGGCCACTACGCGAAGGTGAATCGAGCCTGGTGGCTGCTGTTGATCGCGCCGTTCATCGCGCTCGCGGTGCTGGCCGTGGGGACGACCCAGGTGGTCGTGCCCTACACCGTCTACACGTTGTTCTGAGAGGCGAGCCGTGAACGTGCTGGGGGTGAGCGCGCTGTACCACGACGCCGCGGCGGCGTTGGTCGTGGACGGCGAGGTCGTTGCCGCGGCGCAGGAAGAGCGATTCACCAGGGTGAAGAACGACGCGTCGCTCCCGGTGCACGCCATGGAGTACTGCCTCGATGCCGGCGGAGTGCCGCCCGACGGCATCGACGTCGTGGCGTACTACGAGAAGCCGCTCACGAGCTTCGTGCGGGTGCTCAAGACGTTCACCGCGATCGGCCCCAAGGGCTTTCGCACCTTCCCCCGAGCGATGGACGAGGCCCTGCGCAACAAGCTGTGGGTGGCCTACGAGATCGAGCGGGCGTTGCGCGACCTGGGCTACCGCCGTCCCGGTGAGACGGTCTTCGCCGAGCACCACACCAGCCATGCTGCGGCGGCCTTCTACCCCTCGCCGTTCGAGTCGGCGTGCGTGCTGACCTTCGACGGGGTCGGGGAGTGGGCCACCAGTTCGATCGGTGTGGGGCGCGGTCGCCGCATCGATCTGCTCGCCGAGATGCGCTTCCCGCACTCGATCGGCCTGCTGTACTCCGCGTTCACGTACTCGGCCGGGTTCAAGGTGAACTCGGGTGAGTACAAGCTGATGGGACTCGCACCCTTCGGCAGCCCGCGGTACCGGGACCGCATCCTCGACCGAGTGGTGGACCTGCGCGACGACGGCTCGTTCACGTTGGACCTGTCGTACTTCGACTTCCTTGCGGGTCGACGCATGACGAACCAGCGCTTCGACCTGCTCTTCGACGGCCCGCCGCGGCATCCCGACCGCCCGATCACCCGCCGCGAGTGCGACCTGGCCCGGTCGATCCAGGACGTCATCGAGGAGATCGTGCTGCGCATGGCGCATCACGGCCATGAGCTCACCGGCGAGCGCCAGGCGGTGCTCGGCGGCGGAGTCGCGCTCAACTGCGTGGCCAACGGCCGCTTGCTGCGGGAGGGCCCCTTCGACGACATCTGGGTGCAGCCTGCGGCCGGTGACGCCGGCTCCGCGCTCGGCTGTGCGCTCTGGGCGTGGCACGAGGTGCGCCAGCAGGAGCGTCCCGATCGGTCCGGCAAGGACGCGATGCGCGGCTCCTTGCTCGGTCCAGAGCCCTGCGCCGGGGATGTCGCCGAGCTGCTCGAGGCGGAAGGTCGTCCGTTCGAGCGTCTGGATGACCCGGCGGTCCGCGCCGCGAAGGTCGCAGAGCTGCTCGCCTCGGGTGCGGTCGTGGGCGTGTGCTCGGGTCCCATGGAGTTCGGCCCGCGAGCGCTCGGCAACCGCTCGATCCTGGCGGATGCGCGCGACGACACCATGCAGCGGCGGCTCAACGTGAAGATCAAGAACCGCGAGTCCTTCCGGCCCTTCGCGCCGGTGGTCCTCGAGGAGCACGTGTCCGAGTGGTTCGAGCTCGACCGCCCGTCGCCGTACATGTCCATCGTGGCGCCCGTGCGCGGCGCGGTCTCGGTGGGCGACGACGGGCACGACCTCGACGAGGGCGACGCCCCACCCCCTCCGGACGAGGTCGCCGACCTCGCTGGTCGCCTGGCCGGGGTGCGTTCGCCGGTCCCAGCGGTCACCCACGTGGATGGTTCTGCTCGGATCCAGACCGTGGATCCCGAGCGGCACCCCGAGCTGGAGCGAACCCTGCGTGCGTTCCTCGAGCTGACCGGCTGCCCGGTGCTGGTGAACACCTCGTTCAACGTGCGTGGTGAGCCGATCGTCGCCGGTGCCGAGGACGCCTACCGCTGCTTCATGACCACCGACATGGACTGGCTGCTCCTCGACGACTGCCTGCTGGACAAGGCGGCGCAGCCGGAGTGGCTCGGCGAGGCAGCGCCCACGATCGACGACTGAGCAGCCGGCCGCGGCGCCCGGTCAGAGGAAGAACTCGAGGTTCTCCGCGCGAAGCACTCCGTGGGCAAGGTGCACCTGGCGAACGGCGATCTGCCACGTCCGGTCGACAGGAACGAGTCGATCAGCTCGAGACGCGACATGCACCTCGACGTCGTCGGTGTAGCGGACTCGGTGCAGCACGACGTTGGACCGGACCTGGACCCCGTCGTCCTCGTGACGGGTCTCGATGTTGGAGACGGAGCGGACGGTTCGAGACGGGGGCTCTTCGGCCCAAGCCGACCGGGACTCGAGCTTCGCGACTCGTAGCCGGAGCATGTCCTTTCCGGTCCGCAGATGGTGGATCTCGTTCGGGCCTGCCTCTCGGAGCCCGTCCTGCGAGCTGTTCCACGTCGTCGGAATGACGTAGCTGGAGTCGTCCGTCCAGAGATCGAGCCACTCCGTGAAGCGGTGCTCGTCGAGCAGCCTGGCTTCCTGGTAGAGGAACTGGCTCACCGAGTGGTGGAGCGCCACCTCATCCATGCTCCGTCGCCCCCATGCTCCGTCGCCACGCGCGGTAGAAGCCTCGTTGGTTGTGCTCGCTCCAGAGGGGCCCGAAGGAGCCGGGCAGATCGGGATGAGTGTGCTCCTGCCCGATGCCCATTCCGATGTTGAGCGGACGTGGATCCGTCCTTGCCGACCGGGCCCCCCTCGTCATCGCCGTCCAGTTCTCTCCGTCCTCGGCCTCGAGGAACCCCGCCGGACCCAGCATCGTCTCGTAGACGCCCGACATCTCCGCAGCCACCTCCGCAGGGGCATCCGCAGGAACGAAGCACCACGACCACAGCTCCGATTCCGAGGGACCGCGCGGGTGGACGACGCGGATGGTGAAGTTCGTCGGCACGACGGAGAAGTTGGGGAACACGGTCGCCGAGATCGGGTTCAACCGGGATCTGACGTCGCCCAGTCGTGCCTCGGCAGCGGCCTGGCGCTCCCGCAGGAACGGTCCGGCGAATGGCATGGCTCCCATCCCGTGGCCCGGGAGGCGCTCGTCGAGGTCACCGCCTTCGTCGAGGTACCGAGCGGCGAAGAGATGCCCCTCGCTCGTCGTGATCTGCGATCCGTGGGCAAGGGTGAATTCGTCGGTGCCGAGTGCGGTGAACGCTGCTCGATGGCTGGGGGCGACGTGGATCATGTCAGGTGCGTGGTTCTCGACGGGCACCTTCCAGTTGCAGGGGATCCGCCACCGATGCACGCCACCCAGGATCCGAACACCGTCATCGCTGCGGCCGAAGATCGTCTCGAGGTAGCCGACGAGATCTGCACCCAAGTAGGTCGCCAGCGGTGGTGCCTCCGCGTCGAAGGTCGCGAACACCAGTCCGAAGCACTGCTCGACCTTCGCCGCTCGATGCAATCCCCACGCCGCACGATCGAGCATCCCGTGGTACGAGCTCGAGTACGGCACTCCCCGGAGCGCGCCGTCGATGTCGAACTGCCAGCCGTGGTACGGGCAGGTGAAGCTCCGGGCGTTGCCCTCCTGGACGCGACAGACCCTCGTGCCGCGATGGCTGCAGGAGTTGACCAGGACATGGAGCTCTCCGTCCTGTGACCGGGTCACGATCACGGGCTCCTCTCCCATGTACGACTCGACGAAGTCCCCGGCGGCCGGCAGTTGTGACGCGTGGGCGACGTAGGTCCAAGAACGCTGGAAGATGTGGTGGCGCTCGCGCTCGTACACGTCGAGGTCGTAGTAGATCTCCCGATGCACGCTGCTGCCGTCCGGGGAGACGAGGAGATCGACATCCATGGATGTCAGGTTACCCATCGACCACTGGAGATCCGGCCGGGGTATCGGCTGCGTGGGGGCCACGACGGGCGGATGGCCGATCACAGGGCGATGAGCGATAGCGTGTGTTCATGCGTCAGATCCTCCGCGACCTTGCGTTGCAGGACGAGCTGCTCGAGGTGGGCTACATCAAGGTGCCCATGCTCGATGCCGACGAGCTCGCGGCCTTCAACCACGAGTTCGACCAGCTGCGGCCCGACGACAACTGGGCACCCGACGGCACGGGGCTGAACCGTTCGACGTACCACTGCACCTTCCTCGACACGAACCACGAGTACAAGCGCCAGGCGCAGGACCTGGTGCGGCGGGTGTTCCAGCCGAAGATCGACCAGGTGGTGATCGACTACCGGATCCTCACCAGCAACCTGTACGTGAAGCAGCCGGGTGTCGGCCGCTTCCAGATCCACCAGAACTGGCCGACGACTCAGGACCTGTCGATCACGACGCTGACCTTGTGGTGTCCCATGCACGACGTCGACGCGTCGAACGGCACGCTGCGTGTGGTGCCCGGAAGCCACAAGATCGTGCCCGACGTGGCCACACCCCAGCGCCCGCCGTTCTTCGCGCCGTTCGAGGACGAGTTGATCGAGCGCTACCTCGTGCCCATCGAGATGCGGGGCGGTGAGGCGTTGTTGTTCGACGACAGCCTCCTGCACTGGTCCTCGGAGAACCTGAGCGAGGCGCCCCGTCGGGCGGTGCAGATCGAGACGCTGCCGGTCGAGGAGCAGGCCGTCCTGTACCACCTCGACGACTACGGACCCGAGCCTCAGTGGGAGCTGTACGCCGTCGATGACGCGTTCTTCGTCGACTGCTCCATCGACCAGGTCATCGGTCGTCCATCGTCGGTGCGCCGGATCGGCCTTGCTGAGTACGTGAACCGAGCCCTGAGCGTCGAGGAGTTCGACGACCTCCTCGCTCGTGGACCGGAGATCCGCCGACGGGTGTACGGCGGCCTCGGCTGGCCGGATCACGCCGAGGTCTGAGCGGGGTAGGAAGCCGATCGTGCGAGTCCCGGTCACGGGACTCGATCTGGGGGGGCGATGGAGGGAACACCGGTCAGGCTGGTCGGCCGCCTGGGTGACGTGACGGGGTCGACGCAGGCGGAGCCCACCTGTGCCGCGCCGTCCTCGTCGATGTACCTCGACCAGCGTGGCAACGTGCGTGCCTGCTGCCAGAACGCCCGGTTCACGCTGGGCAACGTCACCCGCCAGACGCTGCGCGAGATCTGGGACGGGGAGCGATCGCAACGGCTCCGGGCAGCGGTCGCCGCCGGCGACCTGTCGCTCGGCTGCGAGTTCTGCCGTTGGCGCTCCGCCGATGGAGCCGACCAGGCCGTGTTCGCCCGCACGTTCGACCACCTTCGTCCCGTCGCGTCCGCGCCGGAGTGGCCACGGCAGCTGGAGCTCTCCCTGTCGAACGCCTGCAACCTGCAGTGCGTGATGTGCAACGGCGAGTGGTCCTCGGCGATCCGTGCCCACCGCGAGGGTCTGCCGCCGATGCCGACGGTGTACGACGACGCGTTCTTCGACGGGCTCGCGGCGTTCCTGCCTCACCTGCAGGTGGTCAAGCTGCTCGGGGGAGAGCCGTTCCTCGGGCGGGAGTCGCTGCGTGTGCTCGAGATGCTCGCCGAGACCGGCTCGGACGCCGAGGTGCACATCACGACGAACGGCACCCAGTGGTCCCCCCGGATCGAGCGGATCCTCGATCGCCTCCGGGTCTACCTCGTGGTCTCGATCGACGCGGCCACGGCGCCGACGTACGAGTCCATCCGCGTCGGAGCGTCCTTCGATCGGGTCATGGCCAACCTCGACCGGTTCATGGAGTCCGTGGACCGTCGTGGCACGAAGGTCAGCCTCACCCACTGCCTGATGAGCAACAACTGGCACGAGTTCCACCAGCTGCTGCAGCTCGGCGAGGATCGAGGGCTCGACATCTACGTCAACGCCGTCACCCAGCCCTACGGCGTCAGCCTCTACCACCTGCCACCAGCCGAGCTGCGGGAGGTCGTCGGCACGCTGCGGTCCCGACACGAGTGGGTGGGGGCGCGGATCACGGGTCAGCGTCTCGATGTCTGGAACGAGCAGCTCGGGCTGCTCGAGCAGCACCTGGAGCAGATGGAGCGCCAGGAGCTGCCCGACTACGTGGCTCGACGGCGCGAGCAGGGTTTCGAGTGGTTGGGTCCGCCCGAGCGGGCGCGCACGGCAGGAGCGGAGCTGGCTCGACTCGCCGCCGCCGACGACGTGTGGATGCTCGACGTGGAGATGGATGGCACGATCGCGGCGTTCTCCCGGCCGGAACCGACCTCGGAAGTGGCGCTCGACACCTGGCTGGAGGGTCGGATCCTCGTCGGTGGCCGGTTGCCGGGCGTCCTCATGAACACCTCGGCGGGGCCCGCTGCGGAGCACCCCGACGACCTCCAGGTGTACGCCGCCACACTCGACCCGGCGACGGAGCTCGTCGCCGGCGTGGCCAGGGCAGCGGTTCGGGACGCAGATGGTGTCCTGACGGCCGTGCGGATGGCCGTGTCGCCCCGGCCGCTCGCGCCCGACGCGGGCGCCGCATCGGGCCCGTCGGCAGCACGCGAGGCGGCGGTCGCCGCCGTCGGCTCGGATGCGGACCTCGACGGGTTGGTCGTGGGCGGCGACGGCCGGATCGTCCGGTTCATGCGTGCGCCGGGAGCGTTCTTCTCCACCGACGTCGCCCACCTCGAGGGAGCGTCGGCGTACGAGCTCTTCGCTGCCATCGGCGACGTGCTCGGTGAACCACAGGGCGTTCCGGTCCTGTTGACCGACACGGACCCGCCGGTCGACCACTACCTGCTCGAGGTGCGCAGCGAAGGCGGCCGAGTCGGCGAGGTGCATGCGTTCGCCGAACGTGTGGGCGACACCTACGAGGTCTGGGTGGCGGTGCCGTCGTCGGGTGGAGGCGCACCCCCGCAGCATGATGACCCGTCGCCCCGCGACCCGGTGAGGTCGAGCGGGAGCCAGGTAGACTGGAACGGTCGAAGTGCAGGGGGCGCAATGGCGGGCACCGAATCGCTGGTGGGAGGTCCGGACCGAGGATCCTCATCCTGCGCGCGGCTCCTGGTGGTGGACCCCGCCGGCCTGCTCGAGGCACCGCTCGACGGGGTCGACGTGGAGCCCGTGGATGTGCCCGCCCTCGTCGCATCGCTGGCGAGCTCGACGACGGATGCTCCGCTCGGCGCGATCGTCGGGCACACCGGCGCACCTGCGGGTGCAGCCGACGGCATCCGACCGGTGCATCCCAGCGTCCTGCGCCAGCAGGGCGCGCACGTCGTCGCATGGGATGACGCAACCGACTCCTATGTGGTGCTGCCGGTCGCCGCGCTCGCGGTGCTCGACCTGGCTCGCCATCCCATGGATGTGCCGCAGCTGCTGCACGACCTCGACGCGTCCGAGTGGGAGGTCAGCGACGAGGAGATCCGCGCAGCTCTGGGCCAGCTCGCTGCGGCGTCGCTGATCGAGCTCGAGCGGCGCCCGGAGCAGGTGGACCGCGTCCCGGAGGCCGAGGCGCAGGTGGACCACCCGGAGTCCGCACCCGACGTGCCAGACGAGGTGGGCCAGCCGATCGGCGATGGAGCCGTTGCAGACGACGCTGGTTCACCGTCGTCGTTCCAGGTCGAACTGGCGGCACCGGAACCCGCACCGGAGGCGCTCCCGAGCATCTTCGCCGACCTCCCGTCCGGCGCACCGGCTGCGCGGGTGCTGGCGTACCGCATCGTCGGCCGGTCGCGCCGCCGGGCCCGCCGGGCGTGGATCGCGACCGGGCGAGCCGGGGCGCGGCGCTTGTCCGCGCACTTCGGCGACGAACGCGACGACTGGGCCGCGTCGCCGGAGGTCGAGGTCGAGACCCCCGAGTCAGCTGCGGAGACGGCAGAGTCAGCTGCCGAGACGCCTGCGTCAGCTGCCGAGACCTCAGGCGAGGCCGTGGAGCCCGCGGCCGTGGAGCATGCCGACGCAGCGGTCGTCGACCTCGACCCGGTGCAGGCGGATGCCGACGATGTGTGCACGGCGGGCGATGACATCGACGAGGGGCCCTCGGCGGCGGATGGGAGTCCCCTGGGGGACGAACCCGCCGTCGCGCTCGAGCCGACTCCGGTCCACGACCACCGCACGCCGGTGTTCGGCGTCTACTACTCACCGGAGCACAACGCGAACCTCGGGCTCGGCATGATCATCGCCCATGCACGGGTGGTCGACCGGGGTGCGCTCAACAACGTCTTCGATCTGCGTCGAGCATCGATCGACGCCGCGCCCATGCTGGCCGAGCTCGAGCGCACCGGCCGACCGTCCATCGTGCTGTGCTCCGACTACATGTGGTCGATCGACCACAACCTCGCGGTGAGCGAGCGGGTCAAGCAGCTGAGCCCGCGATCGCTCGTGGTGCACGGCGGACCGCATGCGCCGAAGTACGAGGCGGACGCCGAGCGGTTCCTCGACGAGCACCCCTACGTCGACGTGCTGGTGCGGGGCGAGGGCGAGCTGACCATCGCCGCACTGCTCGGCGCGGTCGGTCCCGACCCTGACCCGGAGCGCCTCGGCGAGGTGCTGGGCGAGGTGGAGGGTCTGACCTTCCGCTCCGGTCCCCACGGGGAGCACACCGTGGTTCGCACCCCGGACCGCGCCCGGCCGGCGGAGATGGACCAGTTCCCGTCGCCGTACCTGACCGGGGAGTTCGACGAGATCGACACGACACGGTGGCGGTCGGCCACGGTCGAGACGAACCGCGGCTGCCCCTACGGCTGCACGTTCTGCGACTGGGGAACCGCCACCAACTCGCGCATCCGCCAGTTCGCTCGCGATCGGGTGTTCGCAGAGCTCGAGTGGCTGGCGAGCCGGGGGATCTCCGAGATCTTCCTCGCCGACGCGAACTTCGGCCTCTACGCCCGCGACGTCGAGGTCGCGCAGCACATCGCAGAGCTCAAGCAGGAGTACGGCGCGCCGTCCCAGGTCATCTGCTCCTTCGCCAAGAACACGGTGAAGTACACCTCTGAGATCGTGCGCATCTGGGTCGAGGCCGGCATCTGCGCCGAGGGCTCGGTCGCGCTGCAGACCACCGACGAGGTCACGCTCGCGAACGTCGAGCGCAGCAACATCAAGGTCGAGAAGTACGACGCGCTCGCGGACGAGTTCCGCCGACACCGCCTGCCGATCGTGACCGACCTGCTGATGGGCCTGCCGGGCGCCACCGTGGAGTCGTTCAAGAACGACCTGCAGCGTTGCCTCGACCAAGAGGTCACGCCGCGCATGATGGAGACGGTGCTGCTGCCCAACAGCCCGATGAACGCGCCCGAGTACCGAGAGCGCTTCCAGATCGAGACCGACGAGGCCAACGTGCTCGTCGCGACCTCGTCCTACACACGGGACGACTTCGAGGAGATGAAGCGGCTGCGGCTGCTGTTCCGGGCATGTGAGCACTACGGGCTGCTTCGCCACCTCTTCCGTTGGCTCCAGGTCGAGAAGGGTGTCCGGGCGCTCGACCTCCTGCACGACATCGATCGGGCGATCGTCGAGGATCCTGGTCGGTATCCGTTGCTCACCTGGGTCGGGCGCTACTTCGACCTGATCACCGCGCCGCCCGGAGGCTGGCCGCCGTTCTACGACGAGGTGGCCCAGCTGCTCGACGAGCGGCACGGCATCGTGCGCGACGAGGCCATGGAGACGGTGCTGGCGGTGCAGAAGTTCCTCATGCCCGCGCACCATCGCCGTTTCCCCGCACGCCTCGATCTTCCCCATGACTACGTCGCCTGGTACCAGGCCACCTCGGAGGGCGCCGGGGTCCGACCGCTGGTGGAGATGCCCCCAGGTGAGCTCATCGTGGACGATCCGGCGGGTGTCTGCGACGCTCGACTGCTGCGCAACGGCTTCAGCATCCGGCGTGAAGAGGCGTGCGACAACCCGTTCTGGGTGCTCAACGACTGGGAGCTCGACTCAGCGCTGGCGAGGCCGATGGCGACCGCCGTGCCGCAGACTGCGGCGCAGGTTGCGCCAGGACCGCCGGACGCGCCAGGGGCGCCAACGTCGCACGAGCCGTCGGACGCGCCCGGCCTGCTGCCGGTGGGGGAGCTGCGCCGCTACTCGAGGCAGCTGCTCGCCGACCCCGCTCTCCAGGAGCAGATGCGCCGTGCAGGGTTCGTGGTCGTGCACGACGTCTTCCAGGCGTCCGAGCTCGATGCGCTCCGGCAGCTCGCGTCGGAGTTCGAGTCGGTCTACGGCGATCTGGGTGAGGAGTTCCTGACCCTGGGCCGCGTCGAGGACCCAGAGCTACGCACGGAGTTCATCGGTCGGGCCGGCCAGGTGGCGCTGCCACGGCTCGCTGAGCTCTTCGTCGAGCAGGCCGAACTGCTCGGATCGGTCTTCCAGATCAAGCCCCCTTCGCCACGCAGCGCGCTCAACAGCCATCAGGACGATTCGCTGGTCGACGAGCGGGAGTGGTTGGGCGTGTACGCGTGGGTGCCGCTGGACGACACCGACGCGGAGAACGGGGGGCTGTGCGTCCTTCCTGGCAGCCACCGCCTGCCGAACTGGCAGAGGACGCTGAACATCCCGTGGCAGTTCGAGTCCTACCGCGAGATCCTCGAGTCCCATGCGGTGCCCTTGGAGGTCCCGGCGGGATCGGTGGTCCTGTTCGACTCGGCGACCGTGCACTCGTCGCCGCCGAACTCCAGCGGCCGGGCGCGGTGGGCGTTGAACAGCTTCGCTCGGGATCGAGCCGCTCCGCTGCTGCAGTTCTTCAAGGACGACAGCACCCCGGACGGCTGCGTCGAGGCGTACGAGGTGGATGTCGGGTACTTCCTGTCCGCGGACATCCGTGCCCGTCCGACGCCGCCACATCGCTACGTCGGTCTGGTGGACCAGCATCGCGTGCAGAGGTCCTCCGAGGAGTTCGCAGCGCTGATCCTGACGGCGATCCGCGACGCAGGAAGCCCAGCGGATCAGGATCGAGCACCTGACACGCTCGCCGTCGGAGGATGACATCGAGCCGAGTCGGCGACGACCCTCTCCTTGCTCCGCCTCGGCGGCGCCAGGTTCAGGCGGGTGGTGGCGTGTGTCCGGTGGCCACGAACTCGGCGAGGACCGTGTCCCGGTCGAGCATGTAGATCGGAACCGAGATCTCCTCGCAATCGAGGACGTGCGGCCCGGCTGGGGGTTCGCCGATGACGTAGTCGAAGAAGAACTCGTCATCCACCGTGTACCGATACTGCCGACCATCCGAGGCGAGGTAGTAGTGGTGGATGGGCGCATCGATCGGAAGGAATCCGACGGCGATCGCAGGCCTGGGCTGGGGTGTCCGGTTGGGGAACGACCCGTGGACCAAACGGTGGTCGAACGCGAGTGCGTGCCCTGCAGGCATCTCGTAGAACGTGAGGTAGTCCTGCTCCAGCTGGTCCATCACACCTGTGGCGACGTAGGGCCACAGCGGTGAGCCGCGGTAGGTGCGTTCGATCGTGTGGCTGCCGACGACGGCATGGAAGGTCCCGTTCTCGACCGTCGCGTCGACGAGTGGGAGCCAGAACGAGCCGGAGCGGAGCTTCGTCTCATCGACGAACGTCCAGTCCTGGTGGAGCCCGAGTCGACTCTCCGGGTGCGCCTGCTTGAAGAACACGCCTCCGAGGAACAGCCGGTAGTCGCCCAGCATGGATTCGAGCGTCGGTTCCACCAACTCTGCGATGACCTCTGCGATCTGTCGACGTCGCGCAGGGGAGTCGCCTTCTCGATGCATCGTGTAGAAGGGGGCTTGGCCCGGAACGAGCGGTCGGAGCCTGCGGAGCAGCTGCTCGGCCGCGTCGGGTTCGAGCACCGGGAACGGGCCCACGATTCCGTCGGTGCGGAAGCGGCGATCCATCTCGGGATCGGCGAAGACCACGACATCCGCGGGCGGACTCGAGTGATCCGGACCGCCAGGTTCTGGATCTCGACGGCGCAGGGTTGCGACGCGGCGAAGGGTGTCCCTGAGCCGGCGCGTGCGAGCCGATCGCTGAGGCTGTTCGAGCGTCACTGGTCACCCCGTGAGTGCGGTTGCGAGAGGGCGTCGCACGGTCGAGCATCTTCTGCGGCGTACGTCATGCCAGATCCACCATTCTGCTCTCGACGGACCTCACATAGGTGACCACGACCAAGTAGAGGAGGCAACTCACTCCCAAGTGGAGCGCGAACTGGGGGACAGAGAACCACTTGCCGTAGAGCACGAGGTCACGCACCGCGTTGATCGACACTGCAAGCGGGTTCACCTCCGGTAGCCATTGCAGCCAGGACGGGATCTGCTCCTCGGTGTACATGATCGGCGTCGCGAAGAAGAGTCCGATGAGGAAGTACGTGATCGCATGACGCAGGTCGCGTGCGAACACCGAGAGCGTCGACACCAGGATGGTCACCACGCTGGTGAACACCACCAGCAAGAGATATGCCACGGGGACGGCGATCAGGTGGTAGGTGAGGGGGATCCCGGTGATCGCGACCACGACGAACATCACCGCGGTGCCCGTGACGAGGTCGACCAGCGCAACTCCGACGACCGAGAGTGGGACGAGCTCCTTCGGGAAGTAGACCTTGGACATCATGTGCGAGGCATCCGACAACGAGGTCGTGCTGCCGATGCAGACCGAGACGAAGCGCCACGGCACGATGCCGGTCACCACGAACGCGATGTAGGGGATCTCGCCCGAGTCCACTTGGAGGAATCCCTTGAAGAAGAGCGCGTACACGCCGACGAGCGCCAACGGATTGATGACGGCCCACCCGAGCCGGAGCAAGCTGTTCCCGTAGTGGTTGGCGATTCCTTGCCGGGTGAGGGACAACAGGATCGGCCAGCTGCCGTGCCGGAAGATGGGTCCACGGCCTTCAGCGCCACGGATCTCGACGAAGGTGATCGGATCCTCTCGTCGCTCGGAACTCATGTGGTCACCTGCTCGACCAGGTGCTCCGACTCATCAGGGCGTCGTCGGATGCTGCACTCGAGAGGGAGCTGGATGCCCGGACGTTGGGTGACCGGGCCGTCGATCCGCACGTCGACGGCCAGCTTCTCGATGGCGTTGGGGAGGGTCTGCTGCGGGTCCTCGTCCTCGCCCTCGGTTTCGACCACTGCGATCTGCCACGTGGTGAGCGACCTCGACATGGTGACGATCGAGTAGCGAACGGAGACGGTGTAGGTCCCCGGCTGGTCCATGAAGTCTGACGGAAGGTTGTCCGGCACCGCGAAGGTGGCGAAGCCCTGCCAGTACATCGAGGCGACCAGCCGCAGCGTGGGTGAGGGCACCCTCACGACCACGTCGACCTCGAACTGGATCGGGTCACCTGTGTTGATGACCTCGGGTTTCGCCACGAGGTTCCGAAGCACGACGGGCTTCCACCGGTCGTCGTCGATGTCGTCGGGCCCCGTCGCCTCGTCGTCGACGATCACTGCGTCGTCCTCGTCGTCCTCGTCGTGCGCGTCGGTGTCGTCGTCCGGGGTGATGGTCGAGTCGATCACCGTCGGCTCGTTGACGGCCACGGGCTGCGTCGTGCGGGGGGCTGCCTTGGCCTCCACTCCGCCGTCATGCAGCACGAACTTCTCCTGGCCGATGTAGGCCCCCAGGACATCGGGGACGGAGCCGTCGACGAGCAGCCGGCCCGCCTCGATCAACATGGCTCGGTCACAGAGCTGGTTGACGAGCCACAGATTGTGCGACACGAAGACCAGGGAGCAGCCAGCAGCATGGAGCTCCTTGATCCGGTCGAGGCTCTTCAGCTGGAACCGCCAGTCCCCGACCGAGAGCACCTCGTCGATCAGGAACAGGTCGGCCTCGGTGCACGTGGCCAACGCGAAGCCCAGCCGTGCCAGCATGCCGGTCGAGTAGCGCTTCACCGGCATCGTCGCGAAATCCTCGAGCTCGGCGAACTCCAGGATCCAGTCCCGTCGTGCCCTCAACTCGCGCACGCTCTTGCCCAGGAGCGCCCCTCCGTACTCGATGTTCTCCACCGCCGTGAGGTCTGGATCGAACCCGAGGCCCAGCTCGACGATCGCAGCCGTCTTGAGGGGGCGACGGATGCGCCCGGTGCTGGGCTGCACCGCTCCCGCGAGCACCTTGAGCAAGGTCGACTTCCCGGCGCCGTTCGGACCGACGATCGCGACGGCTTCTCCCCGGCGGATCGTGAAGCTCACGTCGTTCAAGGCCCGGAAGTGGTCCCGCTTCTCGATGCTGCCGAGCCGCCCCGGAATCGCCGCTCGAATGTGCGAGTGGGAGTGTCCGAGGGGGTACACCTTCGAGACGTGTTCGACGCTGAGGACCGGCGTTGCCTCGTCGTGTGGTGGGGTCATGGTGTGCCTCGTCGCGCTGCGTCCGATCGCGGACGCTGCGGCGCCCCCGCACCTAGCGGCCCGGACACTCGGACTCCTCGTACGAATCGATGCTCGCTGCCGCAACGTTGAATCGCTCGAACGGCCCCGCCGATCGGCTCGCTTGTGCGATCAACTCCCTGACCCGCGGCGCCCCGACGTCGTATCCAGCTTGCTCCAGCGCACCGAGGATCAGCTCCACCTGATCCCGCAGCGCCTTCACCGCTGGGCGCATGTCCGACGGCGCCACGATCTCGTAGCGGGTCAGCGCCGCCCGGAAGTCGCTGACGAGCGCGGGGAGGTCCACCGATGGCGTGGTGGGCACCAGCCGCAGCGAGGTGAGTGTGTAGCTGAACCCGCAGAGGTTGTAGATGGTGTCCGGAGAAGGGATGACGATGCTTCCTGGAAGCGTCGTGGTGGTGGTGGTCGTGGTCGTCGAGCTGGTGGGTGGTGCGGTGGGCTGACCGGGTCGCGCGGAGGCGGCGATGTCCTCGGGCAGCGGCAACGTGGGCGAACCGGGCAGCGTCGTCGCGCTGCCCTCGGAGCGGGGCTCCGCCATGGAGAACGGCGAGCGATCGACCTCTCGTTCGCTGCCGGAGAAGCCGGGCGCACCGCTCGTGACCTCGTCGTCGCCTCCGCAGGAGCCGACAACGAGTGCGGCAGCGAGGAGACCCACGAGGACCCAGAAGTGGCGTCTCATGCTGCTGCTCCTTGGAGGACCCACGCTGCGGCCTCCGGGGCGACGACCGCGGGATGGAGGTTCGCAGCGGCGAAGTCGTGTGCGCGACGGGAGATCGCGGCGTGTTGGTCGGCATCGCTGAGCAGCTCCACCACCCGGTCCGCCATCGAGTCCAGGTCGGGGTAGGCGACCACGTGGCCCCCGCCGCTGTCGAGCACCAGCTCGGCGGCACCGCCGCCGTCGAAGCTCACCACCGGCACCCCGGCCGCGCACGCCTCGGCGCAGACCAACGGGTACGCGTCCTCGCGGGCGGTGGACACGAACACGCGCATGTCGGCGAGATGCGGCGCCAGGTCGTCGACCTCGCCCGCGAACTCGACCTGCCCGTCGAGGTCGAGATGCCCCAGCTCATGGCGGATCGGCCACGCCGGGCGTCCACCGGCGGCGTTGCCGCCGTACCAGACCCACCGGGTCGCGTCGGGTCCGAGCCGGCTGCGCACACGCGCAGCGACCTGCAACCACAGCTCGGGTGCTTTGCGCCAGTCCTGCACTCCCGCTCCTCCGACGACAGCCGTTCCGCCCCACGGCTTGGGTCGAGTGTACGAGTTCGAAGCCGATTCGGGCCATCGATCGCTGCGGGCTCCCTCGGTCGCCGACGACGCGGACGGAACCGGGGGCCGCAGCACCGTGATCCTGTCGCGCTCGAAGCCTTCCTCGCGACACAGGTAGTCCGCGACGCAGCGGGACACTGCGAGCACTCGGTCCACACGGGTGCGGAGCAGCTGTCGTGCATCGGCGTCGATGTTCGCCTGCCATCCGGTCGAGAGCTCGTGTGCGATCAGCGCGACGGGTCCGTGCGGCTGCAGCGATCGCAAGAGGTCCGCCGTCGGTTGGGTGGCTCCGTTGACCACCGTGAGGTCGGCGCTGCCGTGCCCGGCGCGTGCTCGGGTCGCCCTGTCAGCGAGCATCTCCGCGGCGTGCGGCGCGCCGGCGCGTCGCAGCGCACGTGCGGCGACCCGCTCGGGCGAGCTCCGATCGAGGCGAGCGCTCCGCGTGGGCGCGACCTGCTCGAACTCGGCGCGCAACGGCCCGGGTCGCGCCAGCAGCACGCGGGGCTCGAAGCCGGGATCGACCCGCTGCCACTGGCGCAACAGCCGCAACAGGTAGATCGGCGGGCCCGACCGCTCGGCGCCGTGCACGAGGAACTGCACCGACGGGCGCCTGGGCGCGGTGTCGGTGATCCCCCGGGCGACGGCCTCACCGGGAATCGGTGGTCCCACCCGAGTCCGCATACTCGCCCTGGGCGCGCCCGTCGTCCGCCGACGGATCCCAGTCGAGGCCGACGGTCCCGGGCGGCGGCGGTGGCGGCGCCTCGCCGTTGGGCGGCATGACGGCGTCGACCGGGAGCAGCTCTGGCTGGTCGGTGGACGTCTCGCCGCCCTCCGGCACGTCACCGTCGGACGGCTCCGAGGTGCGCCCGGCCAGCTCGTCCTCTGTCGGCAGCGAGGCCGCTTCCAGTGCCGGCACGTCCGGCACGCTGCGCTTGAACAGCTTGCCGAGGAACGGCACCTTCGACGGTTGCTGGTAGCCGTAGTACTCGTACAGGGAGCCGTAGGCACCCTCGGCGCTGACCCCGTTGAGGATCGTGCCGATCAGCGGGCTGTCGACCTGCCGCAGGCGTTCGATCGATCGCTTCACCTGGCGCTTCGACGTCGAGCTGCTCATCGCGATGAACATCGAGGCATCGACGCATCGCGAGAGCACGAGCGAGTCGGTCACCGGCAGCACCGGAGGACAGTCCAGGAACACGATCGCATGGTCGTCGAGCAGTGATCGGATCAGGTTGGCCGTGCGGTCGAGGCTGAGCAGCTCGGACGGGTTCGGCGGGCGGGGACCCGACGGCAGCACCTTGATGTTGGGATGCAGCGGCGACTGCTGGATCGCATCCTCCAGCGTGCGCTCGCCGAGCAGCACCGAGGTGAGCCCGATCGAGCCGTCGACGCCCAGGTACGCGTGGATGCGCGGCCGGCGGAGGTCGCAGCCGACGACGGCGACGGGCATGCCGGCTTCGGCGAAGGCGTAGGCGAGGTTGGCCAGCGTGGAGGTCTTGCCCTCGCTCGCACTTGCCGAGGTCAGCTGCACGACGCCCATCGGCCGGTGCAGCGCGAGGTACTGGAGCGTGGTCCGCAGTCCGCGGTACGCCTCAGCGGTCGCGGACATCGGCGCTTCCTTGGTGCTCACACGTGGGACGTCGCGGTTGCGCCAACCTTCGTCCTCGGGCACGAGACCCAGGGTCGGCAGATCCTTGGCGGACCGCTCCAGGTCGCCGACCGTGCGGATGGAGTCGTCGATCTGCTCGAGCAGCAGCGCCAGGCCGATGCCCAGGAACAGGCCGATGAGTGCCGCCTGCACCAGGTCGCGGAGCATGTTGGGCGAGATCGGGCTGCCGGGGACCGTCGCCGGGTTCAGGATCTGCACGCCGCCGGTGGTCGTGAGCCGCTCGGAGAGCTGCAGCACCTGCAGGCGCTGCTGGTAGTCGCTCAGGCTCGCCTGGAGCTCGTTGCGCTCGGCGGAGATCTTGTTGTTGAGCGCTTCGCGCTCGACCACGAGCTGTGCATACTCCGGGCTGTCGACGGGCGTGTCCACGATGCGCTGGTCGATCTCGGCGATCGGCGCGATCAGGGCGTCGATCTCCGCCTGGTAGTCGTCGACCTGCTGCTGGAGCACTTCCTTGGACTGGGCCAGCTCCGCGACCGTGGCGTTGAGCTTCGTCTCCTGGTAGGTCTCGGCGTAGACGTTGACCTTCCGAGCTGCCTCCTCGGGGTCGGTGTCGGTGGCGCTGAGGATGATGATGTCGTCCTCACCGCCGGAGGCGGCGTCGATGGCCACTGGTGAGCCGTAGGCCTCCCGCACGGCGTTGCGCACTCGCAGCGAGTTGATGATCTTCAGCTCGTTCTGGACCGCTCGGGTGGGGTCGCTCTGCGTCACGCCCGGCTGGAAGATCGACTCCGACTGGGTCGGCTGGAGCAGCATCTGGGTCGATGCCTGGTACACCGGTGTCGCCGCCAGGTTCTTGGCCGCGACGAGCACCACGATCACGGTCATCGTGCCCAAGATGACCAGCCACCGCCGGCGCAGCACCGACAGGTAGTCGCCGATGTTCGCCTGGGCGCTCTCGTGCATCGCTTCCATCGTCATTGCCCCCCTGTCGAGCGTGGATGCTCGAACGACCCTCGGTGCACCAGTGTGCACTGAACAGCGCTCGGATCGGCATCGACCGGCCGCAGCCTAGGTGTCTGCACGTCGATGTTCCTCTCCGGTGTTCATCAGGCGCTGGTAGATGGACTCGACCTCTCGAGCAACGAGTCGTTGCTCGAACTGCTCCTCGACGAGGCGGCGGCCCCTCGCGCCCATCTCTGAGCGCTCCGCCGTCGACATCTGCAGCAGCCGGTCCAACGCGTCCGACAGCTCCAGGTAGTCGCGAGGCTCTGTCAGGATGCCCACACCGGTGCCCTTGACGGCATGGGCAATCTCGCCCGTCTCGGTCGCCACGAACGGCAACCCGCTCGCCATGTACTCGAGCAGCACGAGCGGACCCGACTCGTTCTTCGAGGAGAACACCGCTGCATCGGCTCCGGCCAGCAGCGCGGGTGCATCATCTCGTTGACCGGCGCTGTGCACGAGCTCGGCGATCCCGAGCCGATCGAGCATGTCCATGCAGCCCCGGTGGTACCCGGGGTCCGCCTCGGTGCTGCCGACCACGACCAGTCGGAGGCGCTCGCGCTGCGACGGCTCCAGCTCGGCGATGGCTCGGAAGAGCGTCGGGTGGTCCTTCTGGGGTCGGTAGTTGGCGATCATGACCAGGACCAGGTCCGGATCACCGAGGTCGAACTCCTTGCGGAGGTCGACCGCAGCGACCCCGTCGAAACGGCTCACGTCGACACCGCTGCGCACGAGGTCGACCCGCTCAGGCGCCAGGCCGACGGTGTCGACGGCCCAGTCGCACAGCCTCGACTCCACGCCGACGAAGTGGTCGACGCCCCGGTGCAGCGGCACCCGCGCTCGGAAGCCCGCCGATCGGTCGATGTGCAACCGCCCGAAGTGGTCGTGGAAGAGGTGCTGGGCCCGGACCAGACCGAGCACCTTGCACACCGCGACGAAGCGCATGGAGCCGCGACCGTGGCTGTGCACGACGTCGATCCCGAGCGATCGGGTCAGGCGACCGAACTCGACCATCTTCTGCACGTCCCAGGTCGAGCGACGACCGAGGATCCGCACGTCCACGTCGTCGAGCAGGTTCCTGCGCAGCGGACCGTCGTGACGGGTCGCGCAGAAGGACACCTCGATCTGCGATCGGTCCAGGGAGTTCGCCAGGTCGACCGCCACCTGTTCGGCACCGCCGAGATCGAGGGTGTCGGTCGCCATCATCACGCGGAGGCGCTGCAACGTCATGGTCGTTGCCCATGCCGGGTGGGACGCACCGCGCGCACCAGATCGGCCGCGGCCGAGCCGGCGCCCATCAGATCGCGGCCGTAGGACCCGGAGCGCACGCCGGACAGCACCCATTGCACCCGATCGCCGACCCGTTCGCCGCCGCGGGCACGGAGGCGGTGGTGGTCGGCGATCGTGCGCAGCGTGTTCGCCTCCTCGAAGTCGCCCAGGTCCTCGACCCGGGCTGCAGCCGCGTCGAGCTGGGTGGCTCGGGCGAGGTGGGCGTCTGCTGCCAGGTCGAGGGGCCCGGCGATGACGCCGGAGCCGGCTCGGCCGAGCGCCCTCGTGAGGTGGTGGCCGATCAGCACACCGGTCTCCTGGCCGGGGTGCACCCGGAACCCGAGCAGCGGTTCGGGCAGCGACCGAACGGTCCCGACCGCGGCGGACACCATCGACAGCCAGCGGTCGTGGCGCATGGGTGCGGCCGGCGCGGCGAGCGCGCCAGGGAAGGGGAGTGCAGCCGCGACGGCACGGCGGCGCAACGCCATCGTGCAGCCGGTGGTGAGCGCACGCTTGGCGAACAGCTCCTCGGGCACCACCGCACGTCGCCGGAGCGTGCGCTCGATGCGGCGGGTCTCCCAGAGCCGTCGGTCGAGCGGCCGGCCGTCCTCGCCGATCAGGTCCGCATCGGAGAAGACCATCGTGACCGTCGGGTCGGCTCGCAGCTCGCCCACCAGGCGAGTGAGCTTGGCGGAGTACCAGACGTCGTCCTGGTCGGCGAGCGCGATGAACCGGCCGCGGCAGCGTTGCAGCGCACGAGCGAAGTTCTCCGTCGAGCCGAGGCGCGACGGGTTCTGCTCGATCCGCACCTCGAACGGAGCGGAGCTGGCGAAGCGTCGGAGGATCTCGAAGGTGCCGTCGCTCGAGCGGTCGTCCTGCACCACCAGCTCGTCGGGCAACGTCTCCTGGTCGGCCAGTGACGCCAGCAGGGGGCCGAGCCACCGCTCTCCGTCAAAGGTGGCGAGCGCCACCGAGACCTCCACCTCGGCGGCCGGGTACCTGGTTCTCGGGGTGGGAGAGATCGAGTCGTTCATCGGTGGCAGTTGACCGAGCGCGGTTCAGGTCGACTCGGCGTATCCTACCGGGGGTGGGTCGCGGGTCCTCCTGCGGGTCCGACCAGACCGCTGGACGCGGGCCGTGCAGCGATGTCAACCGTGGGGGTGAGGTGGAGAGTCGAATCGACCTTCTGAGCTGGGGTCCTGTGCCGAGCGGCGAGTGGATCCTGGGGGACACCTCGGTGCTCCCGAGTCGGTTCGATCGCGTCGCGGGAGCCGTCGAGGGCGTGCTGCGCGACACCGAGGCCGAGTGGTTGCTCTGGTGGGACCCACGACTGGGTGCTCCTGACCCGGAGGTGGTCAGGGAGCTGGCAGCCGGGAGGGCCGACGCGTGGCACTCGGGGCTCTCGCTCGGGCTCGGCGGCGTCCCGGAGGAGCACGACTACATCCATCCGATCTGGCCGCTGGCACTCGATGCCCCCGGCTCCGTCGAGGCCGTCTCCTGGCGAGCGCCGCTCGAGGCGCTCCTGGTGCGCACCTCGGTGCTGCGAACCCTCGGCGGTCTGGATCCTGCGATGCGCGGCTCGACCGGGGCCGGGCTCGAGCTCGGTCGGCGGCTCATCGACCAAGGCGCCGTCATCGTGCACACGCCGCGGCTCGCGGGCCCCACGACGCTGCTCGTCGAGCCGCTGTCGGAGCACGACCGTTTCGTGTTCCTGCGGCGCGTGTTCGGTCGCAAGTGGGTGCGCTACGCCGCCGCCCGCCGCCTCCTGGCTCACCGGCGACCCGTGTCGCTCCAACGGGCGTTGCGCTCGTCGGCATCCGCGTGCGCTGCGCCACGTCCTGGACGCGGTGTGGTGGTGGAGCGCGATCGGGTCGAGCTGCCGGACGACCCCCGCGTGTCGGTGGTGCTGCCCACGTTGGGGCGCTACGAGCTGCTGCGCCCCGTGCTCGAGCAGCTCCGTCTGCAGACCGTGCCGGCGGAGCAGGTCGTCGTGGTCGATCAGAACGATCCCGAGCTGCGCGACCATGCGCTCTACGACGACTTCGCCGACCTGAAGCTGGAGGTGATCTTCCAGGATCAACGAGGCCAGTGGCTGGCGCGCAACGCCGCGGTGCAGCAGTGCACCGGTGACTGGATCGCCTTCATCGACGACGACTCCGAGGTGGGGCCCGACTTCATCGAGCAGCACCTCGAGGGTCTGGCCCGCTACGACGCCGACCTGTCGACCGGTGCGTCGCTCGCGGTGATCGGCGCGCCCATCCCGGAGAACTACGCGTTCTTCCGTGTCGCCGACCAGTGGGACTCCGGCAACGGGATGTGCCATCGCAGCCTGCTCGAGGAGTTCGGTCTCTTCGACCAGCAGTACGACCGTCAGCGTCGAGGGGATGCGGAGTTCGGCCTGCGGGTGCAGCTCGGCGGCGGGCTGGTCATCCACAACCCGCACGCGATCCGGGTCCACCTGAAGGCCCAGGAGGGCGGGCTGCGCACCTTCGGCTCGCTGGACGGCTTCCGTCATCGGGACCGGTCGTCGCCGCTCCCGCTGCCGTCGATGGTGTACTACACGAAGCGGTACCACTCCCGGCGCCAGATCCGAGAGGACCTCGTGATCGGACTGACCCAGGCGATCGTGCCCTACGAGCTGAAGCGCCGTGCCTCTCCGACGCAGTGGCTGGGCTTCGTCGCCGGTGAGGTGCGCCATCTGCCCTCGACGGTGCGGCGGGTCCGACGCTCGCTGCAGATCGCCGACGAGATGGTCGCCCAGGGCCCGAAGATCCCGAGGCTCTGAGCTGTGGCGCAGCTCGACGCACAGGGGGACGCGACGCGCTCCCCGGAGAGAAGTGGTTGATGGGACTCCGACTCGCCGTGATCGGCGATACGCAGCACTACCGGGACGAGCAGGGCCGGCTGTGCGCGCTCGAACCCGTCGTCAACCAGCTCGACCGGTGGGCCGAGCTCTTCGACGAGCTCGTGCTGTGCGCCCCTCTGGATCCGGGGCCGCCGCCGGCGGGTTTCGCCCCGTACCAGGCGGCGAACCTCCGCATCGAGCCGCTGCGACGAGGTGGTGGCAACACGATCGCCGCAAAGCTGTCGATGCTGGTGGACCTGGGCCCGTGGGCGTTGACGACTCGTCGCGTGGCGAAGTCGGTGGACGCGGTGCATCTGAGGTGCCCCTGCAACATCGGCCTGGTCGCGATCATCTCCACGCTCGGCACCGGGTCCTATCGCTACGCGATGTACGCCGGGGTGTGGCAGGACTACCGGGGTCAGCCGTGGTCGTACCGGGCGCAGCGCTGGTTGCTCGCTCGACGTTCGTTCGGTGGTCCGGTGAGCGTGTACGCGGACCGTGATCCGCGGCGTCCGCATCTGGAGCCGTTCTTCAGCCCCTCGTTCTCGCTGAAGGACTGGGACGCCGCAGCCGATGCAGCGGCGGCCAAGGTCGAGCGCATCCGCGCCGGGGGCGGGTCGGGTCCGCTGCGACTCGTGAGCGTGGGCCGGCTCACCCCCAACAAGAACCAACGCACGATCGTCCTTGCGCTGCAGCGCCTGCGTGACGCGGGTGTGGAGGCGACGCTCGACCTGTACGGCGACGGCGCCAGTCGCGGTGAGCTCGAGGCGCTCGTCGCGCAGCTCGGCCTGGGTGACAGGGTGACGTTCCACGGGTCGGTCGGCCATCCCGAGGTCATGGAGGCGTTCGCGGGCGCGGACCTCAACCTGCTCTCGACCCGACAGGAGGGCTACGGCAAGGTGCTGCTCGAGGGGATGGTCCACGCGACGGTCCCGATCTTCGGCTCCAGCCCCGTGTCCGGCGAGATCTCGGGGCACGGCGAACGGGGCCTGGTGTTCGACCCCGACGACGACGCAGCTCTCGCTCGACACGTCCAGGAGCTGGTCGCGGACCGCGAGCGGTGGGCATCGCTCGCCGAGGCGTCGCGTGCGTACGCCCGCACGGTCAGCCTCGAGACGTTCCAGGGTCGCATCAAGGAGATGCTCGAGCGCCAGTGGGGTGTCCAGCTGCCCGGCACCGGCGGCGCGGGACCGACATGAGCGAGGTGGGCCGATCGCATCGGGCCGACTTCGTGGTCGTGACCCAGTACTTCCGGCCAGAGCGAGGTGCGGCGCAGGTGCGCCTCGGTGCGATCGTCGACGAGCTGCAGTCAGCCGGCCACTGGGTGGAGGTGGTGACGGCGCTGCCCAACTACCCCACCGGTCGCATCTTCGAGGGCTGGGTGCGCTGCCCGGTCCAGCGATCCGTCGAGCAGGGCGTGCCCGTGACGCGCGTCTGGCTGTGGGCTGCGATGGGGAACGGTCTCGGCCGGATCGTGAACTACCTGTCGTTCGGCGTGATGTCGGTCGTCGGCTTGCTGCGCGCACCCCGATCACGCTGGGTGCTCGTGGAGTACCCCACCCTCTTCGGTGCGCTTCCGTCGGTGCTGATCGCTCGGCTGCGCCGACAGAAGGTCGGGCTGATCGTGGCCGACCTCTGGGTCGATTCGATCGTCGCCACCGGCACGATGGCGGAGGGTCCGCTCGTGCAGCTGCTGCGCCGGGCCGAACGTCGGATGCTGAAGGCGGCGACGACGGTCACCGCCGTCACCGACGGCGTGCGCCGAGCGGTCGAGGACAAGGGTGTCGCGCCGGACCGCGTCCGTTGGCTGCCCAACGGCGCCGACACGACCATGTTCCACCCCGGCGATGCGGACCGCTCCGTGTGGGCGGAGTACGGCGTGGACGAGACGCACTCGATCGTGCTCTACGCGGGAACCCACGGCTTCGTGCACGGGCTGGAGGTGGTGCTGGACGCGGCCGAGGCGCTCAGGGACCAGCCCATCTGCTTCCTGCTCGTCGGCGGCGGCTCGGAGAAGGCTCGCCTGGTCGCCGACGCTGCGCAGCGGGGTCTGCGCAACGTGGTGTTCCACGACCCGGTCGATCCGCAGGAGGTCGCTCGTCTGCTGCGCGCCGCCCGGGTCGCTCTCGCCACGGTCCGCGACGGAGAGCTCTATCGGACGATCCGCTCCGCGAAGGCCCTGCCTGCGATGGCGAGCGGGTGCCCGGTCGTCTACAGCGCGGACGACGAGGGATCCCGGGTGGTGGAACGCGCGGCTGCGGGGATCGTCACCCCACCCGGGGACGGGGCTGCACTCGCCGCCGCCGTCCGGCGCCTCGTCGAGGACGACGAGCTGGCAGCCGAGCTGGGTCGCCACGGGCGTGAGTGGGTCGACGAGCACGCCAGCTGGCGGACGCTGGTCGGGTCCTGGTTGGCGTCGATCGGGGAGTCGTCGTCGACGAGTGCCCCCGACGCCCCGGTCGCGTGGCCGAGCGTGGGGTTCGTCGGCATCCATGCGGGGCGCCGGACCACCCAGCCGGTCAGCCAGAACGAGGTGCTCGCTCGGTTGTTCGAGTCCGCGGGGTACTCCGTGCGGCGAGCGTCGGCGGTGCGCCGCCCACTGCCGCGCACGCTCCACCAGATGCTGTCGGTCCTCACCTGGTGGCGGGTCGACCTGGTGGTGGTCGCGGTGTTCTCGGGCCGGTCCTTCCTGATGGCGGAACTGGCCACGGCGCTCGCTCGTCTCACGTGCAAGCGGGTCGTCCTGTTCCTCCACGGAGGCAACCTGCCGGTGTACGGCCCACAGCACGAGCGGCGGGTCCGGCGGGTGTTCGACCGCGCCGACCTGGTGCTCGCGCCCTCGGAGTTCCTGGCCTCCACCTTCCGGTCGTGGGGCTATGACGTGCACGTCATCCCCAACGTGGTCGACGTCGAACGCTACGAGTGCCAGGTGCGGTCCTCGGCCCGGCCTCGTCTGCTGTGGATGCGCACCTTCCACGAGGACTACAACCCGATCATGGCGGTGAGGGTGCTCGCTCGTGTGCTCGAGGTGCACCCGGATGCCCGCATGACCATGGCGGGCGCGGACCACGGCGGCCTGGACGCCACGAAGGCGGAGGCGCAGCGACTCGGGGTGATGGACCGGATCGAGTTCCCCGGCTACGTCGACCACGAGGCGAAGCTGAGGGCCTTCCGCGAGCACGACGTGTTCCTCAACACCAACCGCATCGACAACATGCCCGTCAGCGTCGTCGAAGCATCCCTGTCGGGCCTGGTGCCGGTCGCCACCGCCGTGGGCGGAGTGCCCGCCATCGTCGTCGACGGCCACAACGGCGAGCTGGTCGCGACCGACGACGACGAGGACATGGCCCGACGTGTGCTCGGCCTCCTCGACGATGCACCGCGCTTCGCACGGATGTCCGCCGCCGCCCACGACTTCGGCATGCAGTCGTCGTGGCCGAGCGTCCACCGCCGCTGGGTGCAGGAGCTCGGCGCGCTCTCGGGTCCGGGGGTCGCCTGATGGTCGGCGAGCTCCGTGTGCGCGACGTGGACGAGGCCGACATCGACGACATCGCTCGTCTGCACGTCGAGGCGTTCCCCGACAGCGTGCTCGGTCGACTCGGCGAGGAGGCAGTGCGTCGCAACTACCTGTGGCAGCTGAGCGGTCCGCACGACCTCACCGCCCTGGTCGCGGTGCACGGCGACCAGGTGGTGGGCTTCCTCTTCGGCGGGGTGTTCCGTGGCTCGACCATCGGCTTCGTCAAGCGTGAGCGATGGTTCCTGGCGCGTCGGGTCGCCACCCACCCGCAGATCCTCCTGCGCTCGGTGGGGTGGAACCGCCTCGCGCTCGGCGCTCGCCTCCTGGTCCGTCGCGCCCCCACTCCTCGCTCGGAGAACCCGGCGGCGGTCCCACCTCGGAGCTTCGGGGTGCTCGCGATCGCCGTCGATCCACAGGCGCAGGGCAGCGGCGTGGGCGCCGCGCTCATGGCCGAAGCGCGTCGACGCGCCGAGGCCGGGGGGTTCGAGCGGATGCACCTGTCGGTGCATCCGGAGAACCGTCGGGCGTTGGACTTCTATCGAGCGGGCGGCTGGACCGAGCTGCTCGATCCCGACGGCTCCTGGTCAGGTCGGATGACGTGCCGGTTGTCCAGCGCGAGCACCTGAGACCCGGCGGTCCGCTGCGGTCCGTCCTGGTCGCCGCGGCGTACGCCGGCGCTGCAGCAGCGGTGTACGTCGTCGCCGTGTGGCTCGACGTGGGTCAGGAGGTGGACGACGTCGGGTTCGAGGCCCGCAAGTCGATCGAGCTCGGCGTACGCAGGGCGTTGACCTGGGGCGTTCGGGTCGGCACGCTGCTCTTCCTGTTCGCCGGCTGCGTGGCGATCGCATGGCTCTCCTGGCGTCGACGAGCCGCCGTCGCCGGACTGGCCGTGGCGGCGTCGGTGGGTGTCGTGGCGGTCGCCGCTCGCCTGCTCAAGGGACTGCTCCCGCGCCCGGAGCTCATGGAGTTCAGCTGGGCCGGCGGGCACAACTCCTTTCCCAGCGGTCACTCGGCGACGGTGATGGCGATGTCGCTGGGCCTCGTGGGCCTCGTGTGGACCTCCGAGCGCGGCAGGTGCGCGGCGATCATGTCGATCCTGGTCGGCACCCACACGTTGGGCATGGTGTGCTCAGGATGGCACCGGCCCTCCGACGTGTTGGCCGGGCTGCTCATCGGCGCCGCCGCGGCCGTCCTGGTCGTGCCGCTGGTGGTCCGAGTGGACGGATCGGTCGAGCGGACGGTGCCGTGGTACCTCCGGACCCCCTTCGTCGCGCGGACCCTCGGGGGTGTCGCGGCAGCCCTGGTCGTTCTGCTGCTCCCGCTGCGCCACACGCCGGCGGTCGCCGGCCGCTCGTTCCTGGTGTTCCTCGCCTTGGCGCCCACGCTCTGCCTCGTCGCGGCGCTGCTGGTGATCGCGCACGCCCGGCGGTGTCACCGGGCGACGAGCGATCCCTCCACCGTCATGGCGGCACCGGTCACGGCGACGGGGCCGGGTCCGGCAGCGGGAACATCGCATCGACCACCGTCGTGAGCAGCGCGTCGATCTGGTCCGCGGTCCGTCGATAGGCACGTCCAGGACCCCCCATCGGATCCGGGACGTCGTCGGCTGCTCCGACCGCCATCACCGACGTGGGGTGACGCATCCGGTTCGCGGCTGCGATCCAGTCCCTCACACCGACGCCGTCGGCTCGCGGGCCCGTCACGGACGCGAGGTCGGCGAGCTCCACCAAGGTGAAGGTCCGCGCGACGGCGGCGAGCGAGAGCTCGGCGACCGCAGCGATGTGCCCTCGCTCCATCGTGATGATCAGATCGGCGGCCTCGACGGTGTCCCGGTCCAGCTGGTGGCTGCGGTGCGCGGAGACGTCCAACCCCCGGCGTCGCATGACGGTGACCGTTCCCCGGCTCGCAGCCACACCGCCCGGCATGACACCGCTGCTGACCACGTCGCAGTCGACCGATCGCTGCTCGAGCAGGTGCCGGGCCATCGCCTCGCCCATGGGTGACCGGCACTGGTTGGCCGTGCAGACGACGAGCAACCGGAAGACCTCGTCGCCGTCGCTCATCCGGCCGCGTCCTTCCGGGCGATCGCTGCAGCGGGCACGGAGCGCTCGACCCGACGGCGCAGTGCGTCAGGATCGCGGCCCGTGAGCACCGAGCTGACCAAGCTGCGCAGGACCTGGAGGTCGAGGAGGGGAGTGGCGGAGCGCACGTACCACCCGTCGATGGAGACCTTCACCGGCACCACGACGTCTCGGTAGGCGTCCCCGGTGTCGTCGGCGTCGATCTGGGTCAGCTCCCACTCGCCGACGATGAGCTGCGTGGGGCCCGCGATGCCGGGCGCAGCCGCCAGGGCCGACCGCCAGGCCGGGTCGTCGAGGTCCACGTAGTCCGGGGCCTCGGGACGGGGGCCCAGCAAGCACATCTCGCCCTTGACCACGTTGTAGAGCTGGGCCAGCTCGTCGAGGTGGACGGCACGGAGCACCCGACCGACCTTCGTGATGCGCTGGTCGGCCGATGCGGTGAGCGACGCGCCCGTCGCTCGCCCGTCGGAGGTCTCCACCCGCATGGAGCGGATCTTCCACATCGGGAACACCTGCCCATCGCGGCCCACGCGGGGCACCGTGATGAACGCAGGCCCGCCGTCCTCGAGACGCACGAGCAGGCCGAGCACCGCGACCACGGGCGACACCAGCAGCCCGATGGCCGCCGCCAGGACCCGGTCGAGCTGTTGGCGGGCGCGCAGCCACCCCGAGACCCGCATCGACCCGGCGTCAGGTCGTGAGCGCTGCGCCGAGCTCACTGCACACTCGGTCCACGTCGGAGTCGGAGAGGTTCGTGTGGAACGGCAGGCTGAGCGCCCGGTCGCACATCGCCCGGGCGACCGGCACACCGGCCGGTGATGGTCCGATCCCGTGGTCGCCGAACCAGCTGAAGGTGTGCAGCGGGCGGAAGTGGACGCTGGTGCCGATCGACTCCGCGGAGAGCTGCTTCTGCACCACTGCTCGGTCGGCCCAGTCGGGGAGGAGCACGACCATGAGGTGATCGGCGCAGCCGGACGGTCGCTCGCTCGGCACGAGGCGGATCCCCTCGATGGCCTCGAGACGCTCCCGGTAGCGGCCGGCGAGCACGCGGCGGCGATCCTGCAGCAACGGGAACCGCTCCAGCTGCGCCCGCGCCACCGCAGCGAGCACATCGGGCAGGTTGGCCTTGAGGCCGTCGCCGAGCAGGTCGTACCCCTCGGTCCGGGCGCCGGGTGTGTACCTGGCCCAGGCGTCCTTGCTCAGGCCGTGCAGCCGGAACGACTGGGCGAACTCGGCGAGCTCGGCGTCGTCGGTCGCGAGCGCGCCGCCCTCGGCGGAGGTGAGGTTCTTGGTGGCGTAGAAGCTGTAGGCGCAGCCTGCGGTTCCCTGGCCGGCCACCATGCCGCGGTGGTCGGCGGCGCCCAACGCGTGGGCGGCGTCCTCGATCAGCGGGATGCCGGCGTCGCTGCAGATCCGGTGCACCTCGGGGCTCAGCGGTGTGCCCGCGAAGTGCACGCCGATGACCGCGTCCAGCCCTGGGTCCTCGAGGGCGGCGAGCAGCGACGCCTCCGAGAGGTTGAACGACTCGGGATCGATGTCCAGCAGGACGGGATGGAGCCCTCGGTGGATCGCCGCGATGGCGGTCGAGACGAACGTCCAGGTGGGCACGCCGATCCTGGCCCCTCGGGGCAGGTCCAAGCGAGCGACGGCGATCTCGAGCGCGGCGGTGCAGGAGGACACGGCCACGACGTGCTCGACGCCGAGGTACGCAGCGAGCTCCTCCTCGAGCAGGCGGCACTCCTCGCCGGTGGTGATCCACCCGCTCCGCAGCGCCCGTTCGGCTGCCGCCACCTCGGCATCGCCGATGTCGGGCGCAGAGAATCTGATCTCGCTGCCGGACATTGCTCCTACTCCAGACCCCGCCGACGAGACGCCGGCGATTCGAGCGCCCCAACGCGTTCTCCGCAATGTAGCGTCCGTCCGTCGCGCTGCCACCTCCCGGCCCTACCCCGCGCAGCGCTCGTGACCACGGCGGCAGTCATGACGTCGATCCCGAGCGGAACCAGTCCACGGTGGCCCGGAGTCCGTCGGACAGGCCGACCGGCGTGACGTCGGGGAACAGGGATCGCAGCTGCTCGTTGGCCGCCTGCGAGTGCGGCACATCGCCGACGCGAGCAGGCGTGTGCTCGACCTCCACGGCATGGCCCACGACGCCCTCGAGGATCGAGATGACCTCGAGCAACGAGGTGCGGGTGCCGTAGGCCAGGTTCACGGGGTCGGGCGAGGTCACTCGCCGCCGGACCGCTTCGACCAGCACGGCGCACACGGTGTCCACATAGGTGAAGTCGCGTGTCTGCGTGCCGTCGCCGTGCACCTGCAGCGCTCGCCCCGCCAGGGCGGCGTCCACGAACGCGGGCACCACGGCCGCGTACGCGTGGCCGGCGGGCTGCAGAGGCCCGAAGACGTTGAAGAAGCGGAACGCCAGCGTCGGCAGCCCGTAGCTGTGCTGCCAGGCGAGTGCGTAGGCCTCTGCGGCGAGCTTCGTCGCCGCGTAGGGGCTCATCGGTCGGGTCGCGAGCTGCTCGGTCTTGGGCAGCGTGGGGTTCGATCCGTAGACCGAGGACGACGACGCGACCACGACCTGGCAGCCTCCGGCACGGCGAGCAGCTTCGAGCACGTTCATGGTGCCGGTCGTGTTCGCCACGTGCGACGCCACGGGATCGTCGATCGACCGGGGAACCGAGGGGCGTGCACCCAGGTGCACCACGGCGTCGGCCCCTTCCACGACTGCGGCGATCTGCTCCGGGTCGACGAAGGTGCCCTCCACGAGTCGGGCATCCACGTCCGCCAGGTTCTCCCGAACTCCGGTCGACAGGTCGTCGAAGGCGACGACCTCGCCGATCGCATCGTCCGCCGCCAGGGCGCGGCACAGGTTCGCTCCGATGAAACCGGCTCCGCCCGTGACCACGACCTTCATGCAACGCCCCCTCGATGACCGACGTTCAGGCTATCGGGGGTCGTGGGCGAGTCCACCACGGCAGGCGTGTCCGACACGGTCGGTCAGCCGGCCCGGCCGGAGCCGCGCAGCTCCGACACGACGATCTGCGGCTTGCCCGACGGGCTCGTGGGGATGTGGTCGACCTGCTCGAAGCGGATGTCGAAGGGCTCGTCGATCACCTCTCGGAGTCGCTGCTCGAGCGTCGCCTCCACCTCGGGCGAGTAGTCCGGTCGGGGCAGGTACTCGACGACGATGCCGGAGGGCTCCCGCTGGACGATGCGGAACTGCTCGATCTCGTCGAAGAACTCGAAGATCCCGGTGAAGGTGTGCACGATGAGGTGACGTCCCGCCGGTGTCTCGACGATGTCGGTGTCCCGCCCGATGACGCGCTCGAGCACCGGCAGCTGCAGCTCTGCGTCGGGAGGGCGCACGCCGGCGACGGCGAGATCGCCCAACTCGTAGCGCACGAGCGGCATGGCCCTCGAGTCCAGGCGGGTGACCACCACACGACCCACCTCGCCCACGGGCACGGGCCGATCCTGGCCGTCGAGCAGCTCGAGCACGATGTGCGGGCTGAACACGTAGTACTGCTGGAGATCCCGTTGGGCCCCGACCGCCACCCCCTCGGTCGTGCCGTAGGTGTCGAACACCCTGGTGTGGAAGGTCGACTCGATGAGGCGCCGGTACTCGGGGAACATCTTGTCGCCCCAGCTGATCACGGCATCGAAGCGAACGTCGATGCCCCGTCGCGCGGCTGCACGCGCGAAGACGTACAGCGAGGAGGCGTACCCCCCGAAGAACCGGCTCCGTCGGGCGGCCTTGCTGGCGAGCACCGCTGCCGCAGCGTCGTCGGTGATGCCGAACGCCTCGACGTAGGTGGTCCGCAGCATCACGTCCTTGACGCGCTTGACGACGCCACGTTCCGGCGTCATCCCGGTCTGCAACAGCGGGTCGCCCAGGCGGAATCCGGCCCACTCCCACATGAGCGTCTGGTAGGCCTGCGACCTGCTCGACTCCGCGGGCGTCATCCAGACCGTGCTCTGGACACCTGAGGAGCCACTGCTGGGGGAGGCGATCAGCGAGTCCCGCGGCCCGACCACGAGGTCGTCCGCCGCATCGACCAGGTCGCGCTTGCGGAGGACCGGGAAGGAGCGCAGCCAGGTCATCGGGTCGTCGTCGCGTGCGTCCCGGAGCTGGCGGTAGTGCGGCACCGTCGACGTCGCGAACTCGAGGAGCTGCGCGAGCGCCTGGCGCTGGAGACGCTCCAGCTCGTCCTCGGGGAGGTACTGGAGCCGACGCCAACGCCGCAGCGTCGACATGAACTCGGTGCGCAGGAGCCGGTCGCCGATCGGGAGCGCAGCACGCTCCATCGCGTCGGTGTACAACGGCATGGCCCCTCATCCGTTCGGTGTGCGACGGTCGGCGGAACAGCCACCCGCGACCCTCCAGGATATCGGGATCATCGCCGAGCGAGGCCGACCATGCGCGCCATGCCCTCGGCCGCTCGCGCTCGGCGGGCGATAGCGTCGAGGTGGTGGCCGCACACGACGAAGATCTCTTGGTCCGCCGAGCCGTGCCCGAGGACCGGACGGCCATGATCGAGCTGTGCCGGGCGTCGCTCGGCTGGCACGAGGACGACCCGAGCGAGGCGTTCTTCGCGTGGAAGCACGACCACAACCCGTTCGGGCCCTCACCTGCATGGGTGGCCGAGGACGCCGACGGGTCCCTGGCCGGCGTCCGCGTGTTCATGCGGTGGCGCTTCGCCGGAGCTGACGGCGTGCGCCGTGCCGTCCGCGCGGTGGACACCGCGACGCGCCCCGACATGCAGGGTCGTGGCATCTTCACCCGCCTGACGACCGCTGCACTGCCCGACCTGGCCGACGAGGGCTGTGACCTGGTGTTCAACACCCCCAACGACCAGAGCCGGCCCGGCTACCTGAAGATGGGCTGGCAGGTCGTCGGCCGGGTGCCGGTGGCCATGCGGCCCCGCTCGCTCGGCTCACTGCGGCGGATGCCGGGGGCGCGGTCGGCCGCACGCAAGTGGAGCGAGCCGACCGAGGTCGGTCTGGACGCCGCCGCGGCGCTGGCCGACCAGGACGAGGTCGCCCGGTTGCTCGCCGTGTGCGCCGCCCCGTCGGGGCTGGGCACGGAGCGAACGCCCGCCTACCTGCACTGGCGGTACTCCTTCGATGCGCTGCACTACCGCGTCGTGCCGCTGGGGGACCGCCTGGCGGACGGGCTGGTGGTGTTCCGCCTCCGCCGACGTGGCACGGCGCTGGAGGCGGCGATCTGCGAGGGCCTCGCTCCCCGCCCCGGGGCGGAGCGCCGTGCGGTGGGCTGGGTGCTGCGCCGCACCGGAGCGGACTACGCGCTGCGCTGCGACGACGGCGCGGCGTGGCGAGCGGCGTTCCTGCCCGTGCCACGGATGGGGCCGATCCTGACGTGGCGTCCCTTGCGCGACGGCGCAGTGCCGGACCTGGGGGACCTGTCGCTGGCCCTGGGTGACGTCGAGCTGTTCTGACCGCTGAGGCGCACGCGGCCGGCCCGCGACCGCTCAGGCGGGGCCGGACAGGTCGGGCAGCTCGGCCGACCGGTACGGCGGCGGCGACGGCGTCACCGCGGCCACGCCGACTCCCACACCCTGGTGCTGTGCGCCCTGACCCTGCGCAGCCGGGGCCTGCGCTGCGACGTGGGGTGTCGCGTCGCTCGTGTTCGGTGCGGCGGGTCCGGCGTCACCACCGCGCCGCGGCGCTGCGGAGGAGCGGTAGTAGTAGTTCTCGTAGTAGCTGTAGCGGCGCTTGGTCGCCCGCGAGCCGACGCACACGCAGCCCAGCAGCGGCGCCTCGCGCAGCCGCAGCATCTCGAGCCCCTCGAGCGCTTCACGTCGGGTGGTGCGACCGTTGCGGATGACGTAGACGACGTGGTCGACCAGGGGGATGAGCTCCATCACGTCGGCGGTCGCGAGCAGCGGTGAGCTGTCGATCACGACGGTGGCGCCGCGAGCCGTCGCCACCTCGATCGCGTCGGCGACGGCCTGGACCATCTCGGTCGTCAGCGGGCCGGCGTGGCCGCTGGGCAGCACCCAGAGGTCGTCGATCGGTCCGGGCTGGACCACGTCGTCGATCTGGGGGCGGTCCACGCGGTACTCCGCGAGGTCGGTGAGTCCCGGCTCGGCCTTCACGCCGAGGCGTCGGTGCAGGGTGGGTCGCCGGCTGTCGGCGTTGATGGCGAGCGTGGGCACGTCGGCCTCGGCCAGGGCGAACGAGGTGAACGCGACGGTCGAGGTCTTGCCCTCACCGGGGGACGCCGAGACGATCAGGAAGGACTGCGCTCGGGGAGCACCCTCGGGATCGTTCCGCGGCGGCTTGCCCGACACGAACTGCACCGCCGATCGCAACCGGCGGTACGACTCTGCGTGGCCCCCACCGAAGTGCGCAGGGTCGACCAGCTCGGCGCGGGGCCGTCGGCGGCGGCCCAGGTACGGCACCATGGACAGCACCGGCAGCCCGGTCGACTCCTCGGCCTCCTCCTTGGAATCGATGCGGGGGTTCCAGCGCTCCACGAGCGCGACCAGCATCCCTGCGAGCGCGAAGCCCAGGGCGGCGAGCAGGCCGATGCGCACCACGGGTGCCGACGGCAGCGAGAGCACCCCCGCGGTGGCGACCGCCACGCTGGGCGCACCGAGCCGGCTGTACGGGCCCGTGGTCGACTCGCGCTGCTGACGGGTGTCGTCGAGGTCCTGGGTCAGCTGGGTGACCTCTTCGAGCAGGGCCGCTCGCTCACGCACCAGCGGGACGTTGGGATCGGTGAGGGTGGCGACGAGGGGGTTCTCGACGTCGAACGCGGCCAGGCGCTGCTCGGCCGCCGCCACCTGGCGCTCGAGCAGTCGGATCTGGTTGTCGAGGTTCTGCAGCTCCTGCTCGTTCGAGGTCTCGAGGAACGCCGTGGTGAACGCGTCGGCGACGGCGACGGCCTCCTTCTGGTCCGGGCTGACCGCCTGGATCTTCAGCGACAGGCTCTCGCCGTCGACCTCGACCGCGATCGCGTCGACGAGCGCCTCGGGGTCGTTCTCGCCCAGCAGCTGGGCGGCTCGCAGCGGCACCGCGCCTCGCTGGACGCGCAGACCCGCCTGCTGCGCCGCTTCCTGGGCGGCACTCGAGGAGCGGTTCAGATCGAACAGCACCACCGAGGTGGCCTGGTAGTCGGGGTCGCGCTCGGGCCGCAGCCCGAGCGACGCCGCGCCCGCCACCGCACCGATCAGGGTGCCGGCCACGAGCAGCCAGAACCAGCGCCGCAGCGCGGCGCGCAGCTTCGTCATCGCCCGAGTCCCGGCGGCGTGGCAGCGGTGGTGTCGTGGTGGAGCATCGATGTCCCTCGAGGGGCCACGGTACCGAGGGTCCCGGTCAAAACCACAGGTCCGTCCCCGTCGTCGGCCTCGTCCGGTCGGGGAGCGGGCAGGCAGAGCAGCACCAGAACCGCCGGGAGGAACTGCGTCCGCTGGCGGGCGAGGATGCCCTCGTTGCCGACCCGGGAGAAGCCGACGATGGACACGAGCGCGAACACCGCCACGTAGACGACGTAGCGGTTGCGTCGCATCTGCGACGGCAGCGTGCGCAGCCGTCGCCAGCTCGCCAGCGTCAACCCGAGCAGCAGCGCCGTCTCGAGCCCTGCGATCGCCTTGACGCCCGAGGTCGCCTCCCACAGGAACGGCCGAAAGAGCACCGAGACGGTCGCCATCGGCAGGTCGGTGATGCTCGAGACCTCGGTGGCGTCGAACTCCGAGCCGCCCTGTGCCGTGATGTTCGACGCCGTGTCGAGCACGCCGGTGACCGAGCCCGCTGCGGGGTCGGCCTCGTTGCCGAACACCGTGCCCAGACGGTTCAGCAGCAGGATCGACGCCAGACCCAGCACGACCATGCCGGCGATGCGCACCACCCCCGACCGCTGGGGAGCGCTGCGGTCCTGCTCGGAGCGGGTCCGCACCGCCAGCGCCAGCGCCAACGGGGCCAGCGCCGCCAGCGCGATGTGCGGGCGCAGCAGGGCAGCGCCCATCAGGCCGCCGGCCAGCCACCCGAGGCCGGTCCAGCGTGGCGAGGGGCGGGTGAGCCACGCCACGCCCAGGAACACCGCGCCCAGGCTCAACTGCATCCAGGCGTCCTTGCCGATGGACGACGGCCAGAACACCAGGGACGGCAGGAAGAACAGCAGCAGCCGGTACCGGCGGTGGTCGCCCTCGGGGAAGCCGACGCGCATCGCCCGGTAGGTCATCACCAGACCCCAGAAGCCGAGCCAGGCGAACACGATGAACCCCGTCTGGATGTTGCGCCCCGCCAACGCGTACACGACGCCGGTGATCGAGCTGAGCGCCTTGGTCCCCGCACCGAAGTTGCCGACGCTGTCGACGACCCACACGAAGTTGCCGGCCCGCAGCGCCGCCACCCACTCCCGGCCGGCGGCGTCGTAGCGGGCGGCGTCGGCCAGGCCGCCGTACGCCGCGGTCGTCAGGTAGTAGCGGGCGAAGCCACCGGCCAGCTTGGCCATCAGCGCGACGAGCAGGAACCCGAAGAGGGTGCGGTCGTCGTCCTTGCGGGCGATCAGGCCGAGCAGCGGCACCGACCCCGCGAAGAGCACCGCGGCGACCACTGCGGCCGAGCTCGGGCCGGTGGGCGCCCGTCCGTCGAGCGCGACCAGCACGACCGGCACCGCGACGAGCAGGCCGATGCCGCCCAGCACGACCGGGCGGTCGTCAGGTCGCAACCACGGGCGAGCTCGCACATCTCCACGCTATCGGGGGACCCGGAACGCCGAGCTGCGCGGACCAGGCGGTAGCGTCGGAACCCGTGACACAGAGGGGCTCGCGCACCGTCGGACGCATCCGGGTGCTCCAGATGTTCGCCGCGCCCGCGCGCGAGGAGATCGTGATCGACGGCTGTCAGCTGCAGCGGCGCGAGGTCGACGGGACCGTGGAGGTGGCGGCCGTCGACGACGAGGGCACCACGCTCGGCCTGGTCCGCATCCACGCCCGCGCCCACGGGGATGCGTTCTACGGCCGGTACTCGCGCAACGACGACCACTACGTGTACGGCTCCAAGCTCGAGATCTCGCCGCAGGCACGTGGCCGTGGCATGGGCAACCAGATGCTCGCGGCCGCCCGCTGGGTCGCCTACGACGAGACCGGCCTCGGCCTGAAGTCGCTGGTGGCCCCCGACAACGCCATCAGCCTGCGTTGCCACGCCGCGGTCGGGTTCGACCCCCCGGTCGCCGAGCTCAACGGCATCCGGATCGGACCCCGCGTCCTGTGGTGGTCGCGCCGCCCGCTCGATCCATGAGGGTGCTGCGGGTCATCACCCGCTTGGACGTGCACGGCGGCGCCGAGCTGTCGACGTTGATCGAGCTGGAGGAGCTGGCCGCTCGCGGCCATGACGTGCTCGTGGTGACCGTGGCCGAGGCCACCACTCCTGCGGCGGTGCAGCGGTTGGAGCGTGCGGGCGTCGAGCACCGTCACCTCTCGGGTGATCGGGTCCGACAGGTCCTGGCGCTGCGCTCGGCCATCGGATCCTGGCGCCCCGACCTGCTGCACGCGGTGATCTGGGCCGCCGAGGTGGTCACCGCCGCTGCGGCACTCGGTCGCAGGGTGCCGACGTTGGTGAGCCTGGTGAACATGCAGTACGCCCCGGAGGCGGTCGCACAGGCGCCCTCGCCCCGTCGGCTGGACGCCGTGCGACGCGTCGAAGGGCTGGTCGTGCGACACGGCTTCGACCACGTCCACTGCCTCACCGAGGCCGGGGCCGAGCACTCCGTCGAGCACCTGGGGGTGCGCAGGGACCGCATCACCGTGATCCCGCGGGGTCGACGGGCGCAGGACCTGGCCGTCGACGCAGCGCGCGTGACCGCCCTGCGGGCCGATCTGCTCCAGGACGCGACGATGCTGGTGCTCAACGTGGGCCGACACGAGTCCCAGAAGGGCCAGGACCTGCTCGTGGAGGCCCTCTCCCGCCTCGACGCGGCGCGTCGTGGGCTGCGCGTCGTCGTGGCCGGCCGGGAGGGCAACGGCACGGCGGCGTTGCGCTCGCAGATCGCTGCGCTCGGCCTGGACGACGTCGTGCAGCTGCTGGGCGCCCGCCGCGACGTGCCCGAGCTGCTCGCGGCGGCCGACGTGGTCGCGGTCACGTCGCGCTGGGAGGGCCTGGGCGGGTCGATCATCGAGACGCTCGGTGCAGGGGCACCGATCGTCGGGTTCGGCGTGCCAGCGGTCCGGGAGGTCGTCGGGGACGCCGCAGTGCTGGTGGCGCCGTTCGACGTGGGGGCGTTCGCCGAGGCCGTGTCCGGACTGGTCGAGGACGCGCCCCGTCGTGCTCGCCTCGCCGAGCTCGCCCGCCGTCGATTCGACGAGCACTTCGAGATCCGCGCCGTGGTGGACCGGATCGAGCACCTGTACCGCGATCTGGTGGCACAGGCGTGAGCGGAGGGCATCGTGGTGCGTCCTGACGAGGTGCTCCAGCTCGGCCAGATCGACGACGCACGTCGCGCGGCGTGGCAGGACCTCTGCGTCCGCACCGGCGCGGGCTACTTCACCGGCCCGGTCTGGGCCACCGCCTGGCACGAGACGTTCGGGCGCGGGGAACCGACGCAGGTCGCGTGGTGGGGGACCGAGCACCAGGCCGACGCGATCGCGGCGATGGTCCGCGTCCGCGAGCCGTTGCTGCCCGGTGGTGCTCGTCCCGCGATCCCCGCGTGGCACAACCTGGGGTCGGGACCCGGGGGAGCGGACCACCTGGGTTTCCCCTCGGTGCCGTCGCGACGCACCGACGCGGTCGGCTGGGCGCGCTCGCTGCCCGGCTCGGTGCGCCTCGACCACCTCGACGAGCCCTGGGCCGCCGACCTCGGCCCCGCGGATCGCCTCGCTCGCACGCGCACCTACGCCGTGCGGATCGACCAGGAGGCGCGACCAGGATCGAAGAAGCTCTGGAAGCACATCGTGCGGTCCCGGCGTCAGCTCGTCGAGCGCGGCGTCGACTTCCAGGTGCACCTCGGCAGCCAGCTGGACCGGGCGCTGCTCACGCAGCTGTTCTCGCTGCACGGCATCCGCAGCGATCGGGTGGGGCGTCGCACGACCTTCACCGCCGACCGTCTCGACTTCCACCATCGGCTCGCGCTCCACAGCACGCCCGTGCACTGCTCCTTCCTCGTCGCCGCCCGTCTCGACGGCGCGCTGGTCGGTGCGCTGTACGGCTTCGCCGATCCGACGCGGCTGCACTACTACCAGTCGGGGTGGGACCCCTCGTTCGAGAAGGCCAGCCTGGGATCGGTGCTGATCGGCGAGGCGATCGACCTGGCCTCGGCCCGGGCGGCGACGACCTTCGACTTCCTGCGGGGCGACGAGCCCTACAAGCTGCGCTTCGGTGCCTCGGTCCACGACGACGTGTCGGCGCTCATCGCCCGCGGCGTCTCGGGCGTGGCCCTACGGGCGCGCGACGAGCTGGCCGAACGGGTCGCGCGGCGTCGGGTCAGCCGGGACGGCGAGCCAGCGGCGACCGGGTCCGGAGCCCGAACAGGCCCGAGTGCACCCCCGAGGTGACCGCGGCGGTCCGTGGCGCGGGAGCCGCTGCGTCCAGCCGCAGGCGTGACACTTGCAGGGGACCAGCGGTGCGGGACACCAGGTGGTGGTCGAACAGCGACACCAGGTCGTAGCCGCGCTGCGCCAGGTGCGCTTCCGCGAGCTCGGTGCGGTCGCCGTTCGGATAGGCGAACAGGCGGCGGTCCCACAGCGCGTGGCGGTCCAGCCAGTCGGCGGCCCGATCGATCTGGTCGACCTGCTCGGCGCTCGCGCAGCGGTCCAGGCACGGGTGGTCCCACGTGTGGTTGCCGAGGTCGCACCCCGAGTCGCGCCAGCGCTGCAGGTCCTCGAGGGTCACCGGGTGCTCGGCGGCGTCCCCGACGTCGCCCGCCAGCTGCGCGACGACCTCACGCCGCCGGGCGTCGGGCACGCGCTTGAGCGCGGTGACCGCCGGCTGGCCGACCAGCGCCGCACCGTCGAGCTCGACGTGGTGCCCGCGAGCGGTGGCGCGCAGCACGACCTCCCACCACGGGGCACGCCCTTCGTCGATCAGCCCCGGGCAGACGTAGGCCGTCGCCGGCACCGCCAGGCGGCGCAGCACGGGCGCCGCGTCGACGATGGTCGAGTGCTCGCCGTCGTCGAAGGTCACCCACAGCGCTCGGTCCGGCAGGCCGCGTTCGCCTCGGTACCACTGCAGCACCCGTTCGGAGCCCACGGGCACGAACCACTCGAGCAGTCGGCGGAGCTGGTGCTCGAAGGCCGCCACATCGGGCACGTCGTGCAGCGCCAGCACCCGCAGGTGCCGACGTGTGATCCAGCGTGCGGCCGAGGGGATCGGCGGCGTCGCCAGGACCTGGTCGGCCCTCGACATCAGGCGCCCCAGCCGTCGAGCATCGTCTCACCCTAGCGACCCCGGGCCCCGATCCCGCCGGTCGAGATGCTGCAGGGTCCCGGGCCACCGATACCCTGCAGGAGATGAGTGCCAGGGGCGATCGGGTCGGCCGGCGAGAGGTCGCGGCGGAGTCGCGGAGCTGGCACCTGCTCGAACCGTTCCTGCCGCCCCGGAGCCGATGGCGCATGGTGTCGGTCGGCGCTGGCTCGTTCCTCGGCGGTCTGGCCGAGTCGGGTGTGCTCGTGCTGATGACGCTCGTCGCCGAATCGCTCATCCGCGGCTCGGACTCGATCGAGGTCATGGGCCGCCGCGTCGGGAGCACCGCCGCGATCGGCGTCGCACTGGTGCTGATCCTGGTGCGGGTGGTGCTCACGTTGGTGACCGCGAACACCGCCGCGATCTTCTCCGCCCAGGTGATGGGTCGAGCGCAGCGCGGCCTGCTCGACGCCTACCTGTCGACGTCGCACGCGGTGCGCAGCCTGCGACCGCCGGGTGACCTCCAGGCGGTGATGATCAGCAACGGCCGCTTCACCGGCGACCTGGCGAACGCGTTCGCTCAGGTGGCAGCCAGCATCTGCGGCCTGCTGGCCTTCGGCTTGACGTCGCTGGTGATCAATCCGGTCGCCTTCGTGGCCATCGCGGCGGTCGGGGGTCTGCTCGTGGTCGTGCTGCGGCCGCTGCGCACCCGGAGCCGCAACGCTGCTCGCTCGTTCGAGCGGACCAACCGAGATCTGGGCCACGAGGTCGCCCAGATCGAGGGGCTGCACCGGGAGGTCCGCGTGTTCCGCGTCGAGTCCGCCGTGCGGGACCGGGTGGGTGCCGACATCGGCACGGGCGGGCGACGCTTCCGCACCGTGCGCTTCCTGGGCCAGGCCGTGCCCCAGGTCTTCCAGTCCGTGCTCATGGCCGCCGCGGTGCTGGGCCTGTTGACGATGATCCGCACCGTGGAGTCGGGCTCCGGGCTGGCGACCGCGGGCGCGGTCGTGCTGCTGCTGGTGCGCTCGATGAGCTCGGCCCAGCAGCTGGTCACGGCCAACCAGCGGGTCATCGAGCTGGGCTCGTACACGCGGGGCCTGACCGAGCTGATCGATCAGTTCCGCACCGACGAGGTCACCTCCGGGGTCGAGGAGCCGCCCCGGCTGGTGCCCGTCGAGCTGCGCTCGGTCGGCTTCGGCTACGACGCCCAGCACCCCGTCTTCGACGGTCTCGACCTGCGCTTCGAGCCCGGCGAGGTCGTCGGTGTGGTCGGCCCGTCCGGGGCGGGCAAGTCGACGCTGGTCGAGCTGCTGCTGCACCTGCGCGAGCCCTCGAGCGGCTCGGTGGTCTACGGCGGCGTCCCGGTCGGTCGCATCGACCCCGCGCACTTCGCGGCGCGCATCGCGATCGTGCCGCAGAACGCCGTGCTCATCGACGGCACGGTCGCCGAGAACGTCGCCTTCTTCCGCGACCTGTCCGAGGCGCAGGTGCGCGAGGCGCTGGCGAAAGCGGACCTGGAGCGGGAGATCGACGAGCTGCCCGACGGGATCCACACCCGTCTCGGTTCGGACGAGCGCGCCCTGTCCGGGGGACAGCGACAGCGCCTCACGATCGCCCGGGCGCTCGCGGGCGGGCCCGAGGTGCTCGTGCTCGACGAGCCGACCAGTGCGCTGGACGCACGCTCCGAGGCGGTGATCGCCGCGACCATCGGGACCGGGCGCGAGCAGCGGGTCACGATCGTCGTCGCCCACCGTCACTCCACGCTCCGGTCGTGCACCCGCATCCTGGTGGTCGAGGGCGGACGGATCGCCTCGGACGGCACCCCTGACGAGGTCGCGACGTCCTCGGCCTTCTTCCGCTCGATGATGGACGCCGAGCGGGCCTGACGGCGCGAGCCGCTCAGCGCCGGATCGGCCTCGCCGGCACGCCCACCACCGTCGCCCCGTCCGGCACGTCGTCGAGCACCACCGCACCGGCGCCCACGGTCGCGCCGCGCCCGACGTGGCACCCACGGGTCACCACCGCGGCGGTGCCCAGGAAGGCGCCGTCGCCGATGGTGCAGTCGCCGTTGACGAGCACGCCGGGGCTGAACTGGACCAGGTCGCCGACGACGGAGTCGTGCTGCACGGCGCAGCCGACGTTGAGGTGCGTGTGGCGGCCGATCTCGACGTTGGTGGTCACGGTGCAGCGGTCGTACACCACGACGCCGTCGCCGAGGCGCACGTCGGGGCCGATCCAGGCGCCGGGATGCACGACGGTCGCCGGCGAGCACCCCCACTCGCTCAACCGGGCGTCCAGGCGACGGCGGGCGTCGCTCGTGCCGACGCCGAGTGCGTAGGTGCAGGGGTGCTCCCGGAGCCAGTCGAGCTGGCCGAGCAGCTCCACACCCAGCCGGGCCAGCCGGTCGGGGTGGCGGGGGGCGTCGTCGACGACGCCGCGCAGCTGCCAGCGCTGTCCCGTCGGTCCCGGCCCGTCCGAGCAGGCCAGCACCGTGGCCACCAGCTCGCGTCCGTGGCCTCCGGCCCCCACGACCACCAGCTCGCGCCCGTGCGGGCGCTGCGTGCTCATGGCGAGTCGCTGGGTGGTGCGGCCAGCGGGTCGTCGGTGGGGTGGCCCTCGATGCCGTCGCCGCTCAGCAGCGTCCACGCCGTGCGGGCGAGGATCCGCAGGTCCTCGCGCACCGACTGGGACTCGACGTAGGCGACGTCGAAGTCGATGCGCTCGCTCCAGGGGAGGGAGTTGCGCCCGGAGATCTGCGCCAACCCCGTCAGGCCCGGGCGCACCGCCAGGCGCAGCCGCTGGTGGTCGTCGTAGCGCTCGACCTGGTACGGAAGGGTGGGTCGAGGGCCGACGATGCTCATCTCGCCCGCCGCCACGTTCAGCAGCTGTGGGAGCTCGTCGAGCGACAGCCGCCGCAGCACCTTCCCGGCGGCGGTGATGCGGGTGGCGTCCGGGAAGATGGGGTTGTCGCCGTCGACCATCGTGCGGAACTTCCACACCCGGAAGCGGGCGCCGTCCATGCCGACGCGCTCCTGGCGGAAGAACACCGGACCTCGCGACGTGAGCGCCACTGCGGCCGCGCACAGCGAGCCCAGCGCCGCAGCCGGCACGGCGACGAGCGCCAGCAGCGCCAGGTCGACCGATCGCTTGCCTCGGTACGGGCGTGCGGGTCGACCGGAGGGCAGCGTCATCACCTCGGCGATCGTATCCACGCCCGGCGGTGCTCCCACCGGATGGCGCGCCTCGACCGGGTGTGGAACGCGACCGGTGTTGGTACCGTCGCAGCCTCGACCAGGGGGCCCAGCCGACGATGGCACAGCGCACGCACTCGAACCTGCACTACGTCCGCAGCATCCTCACCCAGACGTGGCGGCACCCCTCCAACCGCCATCGGCGGCTGCGCGCGGTCGCCGCGGCGCTGGGCTGGCAGCTCCACAAGCGCCTCGGGCGTGGACCCCGTGACGTCGCCTTCTTCGGGTGGACACTGCGCTGCCACCCCGACAGCAACTCGGCGTCGAACGTCATCTACTTCACCCCGCGGTACGACCCCGACGAGATGGGCTTCATGCAGGACTACCTGCGTGCGGGCGACGGCTTCCTGGACGTCGGTGCGAACATCGGGACCTACGCCCTGCTCGCTCGTCGACTGGTCGGTGACACCGGCCTCGTGGTGGCGTTCGAGCCGCACCCGGTCGCCGCGGCCCGTTGCCGGGAGAACCTGGAGCTCAACCGACTCGATGACGTGGAGCTCCACGAGGCGGCGGTGGCCGACGCCGCAGGCACCGCGGAGTTCCTCGACGACTTCGACGTGAGCAACCGCATCCTCTGCGACAGCGACGGCGACGCAGCCACTCGCACGGTGGCCATGGTGACCCTCGACGAGGTGCTCGGGGACCGGCCGATGGCGCTCGGCAAGCTCGACGTCGAAGGCCACGAGACCGCCGCGCTGCGAGGGGCGATCGAACGGCTGCGCCGGGCCGATCCGCCGGTGTGGCAGGTGGAGATCTTCGACCACCAGCTCGCCCGGGCCGGCAGCACGCGGGAGGAGCTCGTGCAGCTGCTCGCGTCGCACGGCTTCTCGTTGTTCACCTACCACGACGGTTCGACCCTGCAGGAGGTCCGATCGGGCGAGCGGCCGGTGAGCAACGTCTGGGCGGTCCATCGGGACCACGTCGACGCGGTCAGGGCACGCCTCGGGCGCTGACGACGCTGCACGAACCGACCCCGAAGTGGGGCTGACGGCGTTTCACATGGCGTGGGTGGGCCGACGCGAGGCGTGAAGTGGGTTCAATCACCTGCTTGCCACTGCTCGCGGTATGTGTCACTGTCGCCACACGGCTATTGCGCAGGGGAGCGCGTCGGCAGCTGTCCGACGCGCATTTTCACTAGGGAGCTACTCGTGGCGAAGCAAGGATTCAGGAGGGGGCTGCCCGCGATCGTGGCCACCGCCATGGTGGCGGCGGTCGCAGCGGGGGCTCTGGTCGCATCGCCGGCCTCGGCAGCCGGGGTCGACCATTACGTGGCCACGACCGGCACGGACGCTGGCAACTGCCAGAACATCGCGTCGCCGTGTCTGACCATCAACTACGCGGTCGGTCAGGCCGGCACGGGTGACATCATCAACGTCGCGGCGGGGACCTACGCCGAGGACGTGGTGGTCACCAAGAGCCTGGTGTTCAAGGGCGCCAACGCCGGCATCAGCGCCGGAACCACCCCTGGCGTGCGTGGCGCGGAGACCGTCGTCAAGACCTTCCGCACCGGCACCGGCGGCACGATCGCTGCGCTGTTCGGCACGACCCCGGTCGACGTCACCATCGACGGCTTCACCGTCGACCCACAGGGTGATGCCGCGCTGATCGGCTCCAGCGTGCTGGCCGGCCTGATCCACCTCCACGGCGGCAGCGGCACCGGCACCTCGGTGGTCAACAACATCGTGCGTGGCGCGGCCAGCTACTTCCCGTCGTGCACCGCCTTCTCGTGCGTCGCACCCAACCAGATGGCCCCCGTCGGCATCTCCGTCGGCTCCGGTGCGACCGACATCTCGGACAACCGGGTCGAGAACCTTCGCTACGGCGCACGCACCATCCAGCAGCTGGGCGGCAGCTTCTCGCCGCTGCTGGCCACGATCGACAGCAACGTGATCACCGCGGTGACCGTGCAGGGCATCGGCATCGGCGGTGCCACCGGCGTGCAGCAGCCCGGCGGTGACATCACCAACAACGAGATCGACGCGGTCGGCCGTGTCGCCGGTCCCGGCGGCGTGGTCATGACCAACGCCGGCAACGACATCACGGGCAACACCTTCCAGGACCTGGGTTCCGGCGTGGCGCTCGTGCTCTGCAAGAAGTGGGACTCCCGCAACAACAACGTCGACGACAACACCTTCATCGGCGCTCCGCTGACCATCTCGGTCAGCTCCGACGGCGGCCAGTGCGCCACCGGCAGCGGCGGCGACGTCGAGGGTGTCGGCAGCTGGGTCACCGGCGGCGGGCACTTCGACGGCTTCTCGGCCAACGGCAACTCCTTCACCGGGGGCTCCGTGGCCCTGACCAGCAACGCCGTCACCGGCTTCTCGGCCAACCGGCCCGTCACGGCCGGCCCGATCGACGTCACCTGCAACTGGTGGGGTGCTGCGTCCGGCCCGACCACGCCGACCAACCCGAGCGGCACCGGTCTCACCCTGGCCTTCAACACCACCGACAGCCAGCCGGTGTACGACTTCACCCCGTGGGAGATCAGCGACGGCGGTGCCTGCACCGGCGGCGTGCCCACCGGTGCGGTCGTTTCGGCCGGCACCGCCCAGGGACTCGAGCGTGACCTGGTCAACGGCTCGGTGTTCGTCCCGGTGTTCCTCGCCGAGGCCAACGCGGCTCCGACGGTGATCTCCTTCTACACGGTCAACGGCACGGCCATCGCCGGTCAGGACTACCTCACCTGGGGCACGCCGACGAACCCCCGCACGATCACCATCCCGGCGGGTCAGCTCCAGGGCACCATCAACGTCCCGGTGCTCCCCGACGCCAACACCGAGTCCGATGAGGACTTCTCGGTCGTGATCTCCTCGGTCTCGGGTGGCACGGCGTCGCTCGGCCCGAACAGCACCGGCACCGGTGTGATCCTCGACTCGGACGGTCTCTTCGGCCCGAACCCGGTGATCGCCACCACCAGTGGCACCGTCTACGAGGGCAACAGCGGCCAGCGTCGTGCGCAGTTCTACATCCAGCTGTCGCGGCCGCCGGCCACCAACGTGACCATCACGTACAACACGTCCGACGGCACGGCGACCGCCCCTGGTGACTACATCACCAAGATGCCCGGCACCGTGGTCTTCGCCCCCGGTCAGATCTCCAAGACCGTGGACGTGCTGGTCAACTCCAACACCAGCGTCGGTACGGGTCGGGACTTCAACCTGAACGTGGCCGTCACGGGTGGCTCGCCGGTGGAGGAGCTCAACATGACCGGCGTCTCGACCATCCTCGACGACGACTGAGCGACGACCGACGGTCCACGGACCGGACGTCACGGAGGCGGGCCCACGGGCCCGCCTCCGTCGCGTCCGGGCCAGGTCGGTGCGTCCACGCCGACCTGGCCCCGAGACCGGGTCATGTCCTGAGGGACCAGCCTTCGCCGGGGGTAACCTGATCGGCGCGAGCGCGGTCCGGGAGCGAGTCGCACGGCCCTGCCAGCGGGGTTCGGACAGAGGGGGCACTGCACAACATGTCGCTGTATCCGCGAGGACTGCGTTCGAAGGCACGACGCGCCGCGCCCTCGAACCTGGTCGCAGGTGCCAGGGCGGTGGCCGACCCTCGGACGCTGATCATCGACTGGGTCAACCGGGGCCCGGTGAAGGACAACTGGGGCGACGCGATCGCCCCGGTGCTGGCCGAGCTGCTGTCGGGCCGCCCGGTCGTCAACGTCCGCGACATCGTCACCACGGCCAACAAGCCCGTCTACACGACGATCGGCAGCATGCTCGGCACGATCGCTGCGCGCAACGTCGAGGTGTGGGGGTCGGGGTTCGTCGACTCGTCGCACTCGATGAAGGTGCGTCCCCGTGCCATCCACGCCGTGCGTGGGCCGCTCACACGCCAGCGCCTGCTCGACAGCGGCATCGACTGCCCGGACGTCGTCGGGGATCCGGCGCTGCTGTACCCGCTCTTCTACCGGCCGCAGGTGCCCAAGCGCTACCGGCTCGGCGTGATCCCGCACTTCCGCGACCACGAGCTCCCGGCTGCGCAGCTGCTGGGCGAGCAGGACGACGTGCTGGTGATCGACCTGATGGCGGGCATCACCGAGGTCGCGGACCAGATCAACGCCTGCGAGCGGATCGCCTCCAGCTCGCTGCACGGTCTGGTCGCCGGTGACGGCTACGGCATTCCGTCCATCTGGGTCCGCTTCTCGGACCGTCCCTACGGCGACGGCTTCAAGTTCCGTGACTACCTGGCGTCGGTGGGGCGCGCCGGGGAACCCGAGCCGCTCATGGTCACCACGTCCACCTCGCTCGACGAGATCCACGACCGGTTCCCCGACTATCGCATTGACATCGACCTGGACGGGTTCCTGGCGGCCTGTCCCTTCCTCGACCCCGACGCCCTGGCACGCAATCGGGCAGCGGGCGTCGGGCGACCTGTCTGAACGCTCGCCGCGACGCCGACCCGAGCAGGCGCCTACGGGGCGGAGCCGCGACACCTTCGTCTCGGGAGGAGCTGGGAACACCCGCGACCTGAGGTGGAGGGATGAACCCCCACCGTTGCTGCGCCAGCGGGTCCCCTTCTCAGAACACCGGATCCTCGGCGTTGCCGTGATCGGCAGGGCGGAGACCGTGCCGAGTGGCCGAGGTGCTCAGAGGCCCAGCACGGACACCGGGCTGAACCGGCGGGTGGTGGTGCCGTCGCCGAGCTGTCCGCTGGTGTTGAGGCCCCAGCAGCGCACCGACTGATCGGCCTGCATCGAGCAGGAGTGCTGGCTGCTGGCGGTCAGCGAGGTCTGCGGAGCCGTGAGCCCCGTCACCGCCCGCGGGGTCAGTGAGTTGTTCGTCGTCGGGTCGCCGATGCCGAGTGAGCCCTCCTGGTTGAGGCCCCAGCAGCTGACGGCGCCGCTGGTGGCGAGAGCGCAGGTGTGGCTGCCGCCGGCGGCGACCTGTGCGATCCCGGTGAGGCCGGTGGCGGTGACGGGGGTGTTGGACCTGGTGGTGGAGCCGTTGCCGAGCTGGCCGGCGCTGTTGAGGCCGAAGCACTTGACGGCGCCGGTCTGCACGACGCAGGTGTGGGCGCCTCGGGCGGTGATGGCGGTGACGCCGCTGGTGAGTCCGATGGGGGTGACGGCAGTCGGCCGGGGGGTGGTGAAGGTGCCGTCGCCGACTTGTCCGTTGTCGTTGCGGCCCCAGCAGCGGGCGGAGCCGTCGGAGAGGGCGGCGCAGGTGTGGCGGAAGCCGCCGGAGAGGGCGGTGGCGGTGGCGCCGGCGGGGAGGCCCTGGACGTCGACGGGTGTGGAGGAGCTGGTGATGGTGTTGTTGCCGAGCTGGCCGGAGGTGCCCCATCCCCAGCACTTGACGCCGCCGGCGCTGAGCGCGGCGCAGGTGTGGTTGTCGCCGGCGGCGATGGCGGTGACGCCGCTGGTCAGGCCGGTGACGTCGACGGGGTTGCTGGTCGCGGTCGCGGTGCCGTCGCCGAGCTGGCCGTTGGCGTTGTTGCCCCAGCACTTGACGCCGCCGGTGCTGGTGAGGGCGCAGGTCTGGGCGTCGCCGGCGGCGATCGCGATGACGCCGCTTCCGAGGCCGGTGACCGACACGGGGGCGAGGGAGCTGGTGGTGGTGCCGTTGCCCAGCTGGCCGAGCGAGTTGTCACCCCAGCACTTGATCCCTCCGCCGCTGTCCAGGCGGCAGGTGTGGTTGTTGCCCGCAGCCACGCTCGGCGTGATCGCAGCGGTGACCTGCGCTGCAGCGGTGCCGGTGGCGCCGTCGTCGTCGGTCACCGTCAGCGTCACCGTGTAGGTGCCCGGGGCCGTGTAGGTGCGGCTGGCGGTGCTGCCGCTGGCGGTCGTGCCGTCACCGAAGTTCCATTGGTAGGACACGATCGAACCGTCGGAGTCCGACGACGCTGACGCGTCGAGCGACACACGCAGGTTCGACACCTGCGAGCTGAACGCCGCAGTGGGCGCCAGGTTCGGCGGGGGTTGGTCATCGTCGAGCACGGTCGCCGTGCCGCTCAGACGCAGTTCTTCTACCGGCGCACCGCCGAGGACGCCGACCTCGAGCGTGAACGCTCGATCGGTGCCGACCGTCGCGTCCGAGCCGACGAGCACGTCGATGGTCTTGGAGATCTGCCCCGGGGCGAAGGTCGCGGCGCCGGGCAGCTTGGTGAGGTAGTCCCCGGGCGCCGTGGCCGAGCCGTCGGCGGTGGTGTACGAGAAGGACACGATGCTGGTCGCCGCCTTGCTCAGGTGCACGAAGAACTGGGCGCGTCGCTGGCCGCTGGTGCCCTCGACGACGGAGCCGCTCGACACGGTGATCACCGGGTTCGCAGAAGCCAGGCCATCCGGGTCGACGATCGTGGCGGTGCCCGTGTCGCGCCCGACCGTGGCGTTGGCGCCCGACACCGAGGAGATCACCACGAGGAAGTCCTCGTCGGGCTCGACCTCGTCGTCGACGTTGATGGCCACGTTGATCGTGGTCTGCAGCGACCCGGCAGGGATGGAGACCGTCCGGGGGATCTCGGGGGTGCCCCGGCGCTGGTAGTCGCCGAACAGCTCGGGGTCGACGCGGTCCTCGGGGGGGAAGTAGATCGCCGTGTCGTTGACGGTGTAGTAGCTGACGACCACGGGCTCGGTGGCGGTGCGGTCCAGGAAGACGGGCACCATGACCGAGCCGATGGTGTCGTCGCGCTCCAGGCCTGACACGTCGCCGACCGAGACGGTCGGGCCGTCCTGCGCCGCAACCGGTGGCGCGAACGGCGCAACGACGAACGCGCCCACGCAGAGCAGGGCGACGACCGCCGCGGTGAGCAGCGTGCGTGCGGCGGCCCGGCGTCCGGGGTGTCGTGTCGGGACTGGCGTGACGCTGCGTCGCGTGGCGACGGTCCGAACCTGCGGTGTGTGCACCTGAGCCCCCTGTGGCGACGCCGACCGACCCCTCAGCCTGAACGTGCCTCGGGGAGCCTAGGTGTGGCGCCGGGGTGGGGCAACGCGGGTGCGGTGTGTGTGGGGTCAGAAGTTGGTGACGGTGACCGGTGAGAAGGATCGGGTGGTGGTGCCGTTGCCGAGTTGGCCGCTGGTGTTGAGGCCCCAGCACTTGATGGTGGTGCTGGTGCGGG